>Ga0209371_1000006_pt1 | contig 1055642 bp, 960 predicted proteins | sample AgamicAtAmrz_FD_187165 | JGI IMG/M metagenome (GOLD analysis project Ga0209371, IMG submission 187165) | Agave microbial communities from Guanajuato, Mexico - At.Am.rz (SPAdes) (version 2) | ecosystem: Host-associated > Plants > Roots > Rhizosphere | place: Guanajato, Mexico | collected... | reverse complement strand
TTACACCGTTGACTACCTGAGCTTCAGAAGCTTTATTGCCATAAGCATCGTAAGTATAAGTGACTTTATCGGTTGTACCAGTACGGGGCCCATCAACAGTTGAGAGTAACCCATTCGCTAAATAGGTGTAATCATTTGCTTTAGATGTACTGCCTGTTTGAGATGAGGTGAGTGTAGATTTGGTGATCTGCCCAAGCGTATTGATGGTATTCGTTTGTGTAAGATTTCCACGTTGAACAGTACTTGGTATATCAAAATCGGTTGTGTAGGTTGCTGTAGTCGTCCGAGTATTACTAGAGCCAACAGCTTCAACTAAAGACTTCAGGCGGTTGTTAGTATCATAATTAAGAGAGATTTTATTACCAATTTTGTCGATAACTTGTATAAGTTTTCGAGTCTTTCTAGAAAATATCAAATTTTTAATTGGTTTGCCATTATAACTGAGACAGGGTGTAGAGCTAGCTGAGTCATATGTTAATAGATCTGTACCATCCGAAGAGTAAACTAAATTAAATATTTCAGATGAAATAGTCGATGCTGATGGATGAGGACCTGAAAGCGTAAGTGTACCGCCATCAGCATTCTCGACAAATTTAAGAGAGGAATAATCTAAAGTTGTGTCGGAGTAACTAACAATGGTATCAGTAGTGGTCTCCCAGTTAAAAAGTGTTTGACTTGCTTTTGAATATTTAGACAAGATAGGTATTGTTACGCCATAAATACTATGACCACTATCTTGGAATAAGCCTTTATGAACATAATCCGTATAAGTGTAGTTTTCCGTACCATTTGAAACTGAAATGACTTTAATTAATTTGGATAAATTTAATATGCGCCCATTCACATTCACAGGTTGTACGTCATAACTATAGGTGGCAGTTTGTGGATTAATTGTATTAGGTGATGATTCTACGCCTGTGATAGAACCTTGTAATTGAATAGCTAAGGTAGATGTATCTGAACCAGTCATATTGCTGCGGTTAATTTTTAAACTATTTCCGCGATTATCTGAAACACCTGTGATTAAGTACCCAGCAACAACGCCAGAACGAGAAACTGGTGTATACGTCATGGTAATGATTTTACCACCGGGATATTTAATTTGAGTGGCTTGGAAGTTTTGAATTAAACTACGGGATCCAGATAAGGATTGAAAAGTAATTTCTGTTCCATTGATATTAACAATAATGGTGAGATTATTATCGGTAAGTTTATATTCAGTATCAGTTGTAATGGAAGATTGATTACTATTTGAAATACGAATTGAACCATCACTTTGTTTGGTAAAGGTCATAGGAAGACCGCCACCAGGCATATTTAAGGTATAGGTTTGGGAACCGATAGCTGTTAAGAGATAGTCATAGTTATGGCTCCAGCCCATACCCATTAATGCGCGTACATCTAAATAAGTCTCAGAAAATGCTTTACTATCTATAGCTTTTGCATCACTTGATCTATAGCTTGGGTCAAAACCCAGTTGTAAAGCAGTTTCATAAGTACGAATGAAAGGTAAAGGACCTTGAATATCTGTACTAGACGTAGTGATTTGCCGAGACATAGCATTAATGCCAGGAGTGCATGATTGTACATTTTGGGCTTGTGCAGTTAATGCAGTAAGACCATAACGTTCATCTTGATATGCTGCATTTACTTGAAATGCAGAAAACAAGAAAGATGTTGCTAGCATGTGCCGCATAAGTTTATTAATTTTCATTTGCATATATAGTTACCAAATTTTCTAAATTTCGTTATTGCTTATTGTTAATAATGGGAATAAATTACCCCACAATATAATATACATGTCGTTCTAAATTTTCTTATTTCTTTAATTTTTTCAGATGAATGGAAAAGCTAAATTTAGAAATTTTTAAAGTGTCTTTTGAAAGATGTATAACATTTAAAAAAAAAAAGTCGGCTTAAACAGGAAATGCTTGCATAATGATCAGACCAGACGGCTATATTGCTTGGCAAAGCAACAAAATTGAATCGGCGGACAATGAATTGCACAAAGCAATATCATCAATACTTAGTTTGAATTAGTATTTCACTGCTTCACCAAATTCGACAAGCCTCTGTTAAAAGCAGAGGCTTTTTTATGTGAATATTTTGAGTACTTAGAAATCCATATAAATTTGGATTGAGTGGGGCAGAATTAGATTTCAGTTTAATTTTATATTTTATAGTTAATCGTACCCTCATAATGGTTAATATCTTGTCATTGTTTGAAGAATTCTTTCGGGTCAACTATTGCTGCTATATGTATAATTATGGGTAGAATAGCTCCTTATAATACTAACCCCTTTGCATCACTAACTTGCAAAGTAAAATTGCCTGTTATGTACCAAATTTAAATTAAGAGATATGGATAATTCATGAATTTAATAAAACCTAGTAATAAGTTCTTTCTTGCAGTTTTTCTTATGATGAATCTTTCAAATACATATGCAGCAAAAATACAGGCTGTAGATGCTGAAGTACAGGAGAGTGCTGTAGATGTAATGGAAGCTGCTGGAGCAGAAGCTGTAGGTGGGCAAGAGGATATATGCCGTGTTGACGAGGCATGTGATGTTGCATCTGCTGTTTCTGAGGATGAAATGTACGGTGGTATTCAACAAGAATATGTCGTAAAAGGCTGTAAGGTAACAATCTACAACGATGGGCCTGTGAAAATGGTCAATGTAAAGACGGATCAACCATGTGATGTTCCACTTCCTAAAGACCATAAATTTTCTAGATAGACTCTGTGAGCCTATAAATTATTTTGTGCGCCTTTAAAAAAGTTTGAGTACTTAGCAACTCATATGGAAATTTGGATTGAGTTAAGCAGATTGAGATTTCAGCTTAACTTTATATTTCATCGTGTCTTGGGAATGAATTTTCATTTTCTACTATTTAATCTTTAGCATGTTGTTTTTTCTCAAAATCATGAACCATTCGAATACGCTCTTCAGTTGCAGGATGAGAGGATAATGTATCAAGCACAGCTGTAGATAGTTTATTAGCTGAAGATTCTTCTTGAGAAGTTGGTGGGTTGGACTGATTTTTTTTATCGATATCTTCTTCTGTTGTATCGCTTAAACGTTGTAAGAAATTTGCGAAGTGCGAGACTTCTATATGCTTCCTATCCATCAGCTGTAAAGCATATAGATCGGCTTCTGACTCAAATTTACGCGAGTAATTTGCACCTATCATAGCGGCAGGTAATGACGTAAATAAGTCTGAATTATCTCCTGTCATTGCAATGTATAATATACTTAGGCCTAAACTAGTTAACCCTTGTTGCAAACTATGGCGATAAACCAAATGGCCTTGTTCATGGGCTAATACGCCTAAGATTTCCTGATTAGTATGGGCCATTTTGATCAGTTCATCTGTGACGATAATCGTATTATTAGGTAGCGCTACAGCATTTGCTCCTAAATGGTCGCCTTTACGGAAGACTAATTTGGCTGGTCTGTTTTCAGCAATAGTATTCAAATATTGTTTAGTAATTTGGTCTTTTTGAGTTTGTGCTAATTGGCTGGGGGCAGTCCAATTATTTAATACATAATTCTCGGCTTCATCACCTAATTTCTTTAAAGTATTTTCAGGTAATTGAAAAGCAAGATAATGGGATGTGGCTGGAACACCCCATTTCACTAGACTGAACGCAAAAGTAACCACAAAAATTACACTAAAAAGAATAAGACTCGGAGAGCGTTCAAGTTTCCAGATCGAATGTTGAACCTTTTTAGTTGTGTAATTAAACCATTCTGGTAATGCACTATGAAATTCAATCCGTGCATCATCAGATAATTCAATCACTGGGTGTAACTGTCCCAGCGCACCAATCAATTTCATATCAGTATATTGATAATGACGCTGTTGTTCTAATTGCTCACCATACCGAATGAGAACTTCAGATTTAGATTGAGCTGAAATCTGAGCACGGTGAGGTTTAGACACTATGCCATCATAGAAAATGATATCTACTGCTTGGGACATAAATTATTAAACTCAGATTATTATAGAGAGATATCAATATCAAAAATATCACTGATTTCTTCAGCTAAAGCACTTTGTTCTTGCTGAGCGAGATTCATCATTTGATCTGGATCATCTAATAAAATTAAACTCATCGATTCAATCTGATATTTGTGAATACGAACTGCAGCCCAAGCAGACATTAAGCCTATGGTTAAGATTTTTACAATCCAGTTTGAAGCTACAATCCATGCAAAACGCCATTGATTACAATCTGTTTTAAATTGACTGTTTCCAACTGTAGTATTGTTCCATGTCGTAATAAAAATACGTGCAGCAATTAATGGATAAATAAATAATCCAAGAAATGCATATACCATAACTATTCCGAAGACTGCAACGTTCGGTGAGAACCCAGCGATTGTTCCTGCCATAGCAAAGTAAATGATTGAAAAAATAGCAATTATACCAATTGCAATAAAAACTGGTATATAAACTGCAGCCATATATGCAGACCATTTTGCGTTTAATTTAAAATTTAATTGTCCAGCATATAAGTTGTTTAGATAATATTTTTTATATAGCCAAATAGCTACAGGTGTAAAGATTCCTAATGTGAAAATATATACCAATATACTCAAAAGAAAGACTTTATAAGATTCTTTTATCGTTCCACCAAAATAAAAACGTGCGTTGCCGAACTTACTATTTCTTGCAGTAAAACGCAAAGTAGCGCGAATTAGCCAAGGTATTGCTGTATATAATGCAACTAGCCCAACCACAGTCGCAATTATTGAATACTGTGATGAAATTGCAAATACTGCGTAAATTCCTAATGCAATTAAACGTCCAATCAAAATCTTGGTTGGAATCCCTGTAAAATCAAAGCGGCGTTCAAAAAATTCTGTATTGCCATAGAAATAACGTAAGCGACGAACTTTAGCCCACGGTGCATATAAGCTTAAAGTAATAATAGTCAAAAGAATATTAACGATCCAGATTCCAAAATATTCTGAGGCTTTACCATGAAACTTAAAATGATAAATTCCTGATTGAGAAATTGGAGAGGATGTAATGTTTTGATCCTCATTCAAATCTTGAGGAGATGAGGGTAAAGCTTGTTCTTGCATTTTATTCTCTTTATTGAAACTAAATGATCTTGATTGAATGTAATAGATAATTAGAAAGCTATTGAGAACATTATATATTTTTTATAAATGGAAAGAAATAGAATGAAAAGCAAACAACTATTTTTACCATTATATTCTTATTGAATTGTTCGGAGCAGAAAGCAGATCGAGAGAAGTATAAATAATAGGTTTAAAGGGATATTGGTGACTTATTGCAATTTCTAACTGAAACTTTTCTACATCATTCATTTCATCATTTACCATTTTTATATTCTAATCTTACCTGTTGAAACTAATATATCTATATAAATTTTAAACCTGTTATAAACTCCAAATTAATAATAAATTTTAATTATTTATCCTTACTTTTTAATGATCTATTTTAAAGCAAATGTCATTTTGTGTGCTTGACTGCAATAAATGTGAAGCTTATCCTTTGCCTGCTGGCCACATTGCCAGCCGGTTTTGACGAACCGTTCTCACACGAGTATCAGAATTATTCCTTCTGAGGGATAGTTTTGTGCGGCTCTTCGTCTCCCTCTCGTAGCGGTAGGACGGAAGGGGGACACCTTCGGGTGTGCTGGCCTCGTGTGACCAGTTCGTCAACCCTCTTTCGTTCTGCCACCATAATTTTAATGATTTGGCAGAACTCCCAATAAAAAGGAGTTGGCTTTGCACATTCATTATTTCTTGGCAGCCTTTGCCAAAAGCTATAACGACACGACTTAAACTTTTAAAGCCGTTTGAAAGTCAATTGGTTTTTCAGGCTTTAAATCGTCTTAACTAAAAACTTAATTAACAATAAAACTTGAGATGTGCCAAGCACAGTCTTTATGGGCTTTGCTATGCCTTTTATTTGCTTAAAAAAGAGTAAAGGCATTTTTATCTCATTTATATACAACAAGAATTTATTTTATAACGGTAAAACTATGCCACATTCAGATCTCCCATCTCGTGCTTTAAGTGTGCTTCACACTTCCCGATATCTGTTTAACAACTATGGCTTTCACAATGTTGGGGTTGACCGAATTATTGAGTCGGCAAAAATCCCAAAAGCGACTTTTTATAATTACTTTCATTCAAAAGAAAGGCTAATTCAAATGAGTTTAACCTTTCAAAAAGATGGTCTAAAACAAGAAGTGCTTTCAATCATTCATGATCAAAAAGAATTAACCCTAGTTGAAAAACTGCGTAAGCTTTACTTTTTACATGCCGATTTAGACGGACTTTATCATTTACCTTTTAAAGCTATTTTTGAAATTGCGAAAACTCATCCAAAGGCGTATCAGGTGGTCGTTGAATATCGAAACTGGTTTATTAATGAAATCTATAATTTGCTTTTAACAACCAGCGAAAATGCTTCAAAACAAGATGCGCACATGTTTTTATTTGTGATTGATGGGGCAATGGTTCAGCTTTTAGATCCAAACAAGCCCGATGAAAGAGAAAAATTATTAGATTATTTTTTTATTACTTTAGGATAAATTAGAGGAAAACATAGGTAAGGAAAAATACCAAAAAATCTTACCAAAGCCAGCAATCGTACCAATGTTTGTACCAACAGAAGGGTTGTAGTGGTGCTATCAGAATGCGGTGTTAAATAAGTTTATTTAACAAAAAGTGGTAGCTAGCAGAGGTTTTAGTGTAAAAAATCATTGGCCACAGCTATTAGGTAATTTACTCATAATTATTAATATTTTAATGACCAGATTGCGAGTAAATGTGTAAAGGTCTTAAATCAATTGTTTTTGTAGTATACGATCATTTTTTAGATAAAAAGGAATAATATGATGGTTTTGAAAACTCCTGAACCCGTCTGTTTCGCAGGGCTCATTACGAATATGCTTCGTGGTAAATGGTCTATACATATCCTACATACTTTAGGATTACAAGGCGCATTAAATTTTAATAGCTTGCATCGAAGTATTTCTGGAATTTCTACAAAAGTTTTAAATGAGCAACTTGGATACTTAACTGACGCAGGTGTTTTACAACGTGTTCCCACAAATAATCCTCGCCAAGAAGTTATCTATTCTTTTACGGAGCAAGGACGAGAGTTGTGTGTTGTGTTGGATACTCTCGATGAATTAGCTAGACGTTGGCAACCCCCTCAAATGGCTATCGAAGTATCTGGTCAAGAGAGGTAATTAAATCTTGAATTTTTTATCATAGTTTATTGATTTTAATAAAATATTTTTCTAAATATGATTCTTTCTACTAGTAGTTACAAATTTGTATGTAATTTACGGCTTAAATTATCTACAGCATAATCTAGAGCGTTATCCATTCTTTAATGGACTTGGTAATGTTTGCAAATAATGAACTGATAATTAAAAGAGCGTGAAGTTTTTTAGCTAAAACACACTCTAATTGCTGCTAGGAAAATATATGATGAAAAGATTAAATGTACTTATCCATATCACTTTGGGCTTAGTCATAACATTAAGTTCTGCTGCCAGCCAAGCAGATTCTGGATTGTCAAAAAAAGATGCAAAAGAACTGGCTCAATATAGAGAAGCAGAACGTATTGGTAAAGAACGTCTAATTAAATTTGATACCTTAGATTTTGACGTTTATAGCAATCAAAAATGGGATCGTTTAAAAGAAAGTCATGCTGCTAATATTCGCGTACATTATCCAGATGGAAGTACAACAGTTGGAATTCCTGACCATATTGTTGAATTGAAAAAAATGTTCGTTTTTGCTCCTAATACCACAATTAAAACGCATCCTGTACGAATTGCTTCTGGAGAGTGGACTAGTGTTATTGGTGAGATGGAAGGTAATTTTAGTCAACCAATGCCAATTGGTAATGGCAAAACAATTCCACCTACTGGTAAAGCATTTAAAGTGAAAATGGTGACCGTTGGTCATTGGAAGAATGGCACTATGGATGAAGAGTATTTATTTTGGGATAACCAATCATTCATGCAGCAAATTGGTTTAGGGCAATAAGATTTTGTGAATATTTAATTTCTTATTGAAGCGTAGTCCGTCATTAGTGATAACTTTTAATATTTTCTGATCCATTGAAGTTATCACTATTCAAATTTAGCTCATTTAGATGATTTATACTTTGAAATAGGGTTAGGTAATTTTATGGATTTAGTTAGAACAACAAATTCAGTACCTTATAAAATGCCAGTTGTTTTTCTTGGTCATGGCACGCCAATGAATGCTATTGAGACGAATAAATATAGTTTGGTGTGGCAAGAACTGGGTTTAAATCTACCAAAGCCTAAGGCAATTTTAGCAATTTCAGCACATTGGTACACCAAAGGGATTGGGGTAACTGCAATGCAGCATCCAAAGACCATCCATGATTTTGGTGGTTTTCCCCAAGCTTTATTTGATTTTGAATATCCCGCTCAAGGGGATGCTGAGTTAGCTCATCAAATTAAAGACCTATTATCCCCTGAGCAAGTCATATTGGATCAAGGTTGGGGTCTTGATCATGGTACTTGGTCTGTATTAGCCCATGTCTATCCAAAGGCAGATATTCCAGTGGTGCAATTAAGTATTAACTCAAGACTTTCTGGTCCCGAACATGTGAAGTTGGCTCGCAAACTAAGTGAATTACGAAAACAAGGCATATTAATTTTAGGCAGTGGTAATGTTGTTCATAACCTCTATAAAATGAATTTGCAGAGTGATACCCCATATTATGAGTGGGCGACACAATTTAATGAAAGTGTGAAAGAAAATCTACTTGCACGTAATATAGATAGGCTTGCTGATTATATGCGCTTGCCAGGTGCAGAGATGAGTGTGCCAACAGCTGAACATTATTTGCCATTTTTATATATTACAGCATTAATGGAGGAAGAGGATCCAATTCATATTTTAGTGGATGGTCTACAAGGAAAATCGATAAGTATGTTTTCGGTACAAATTGGTTAAGTGCAAATTTTTTTGTTTTTTTGGGTATAGATGTATTTCTTAGCTATAATATTGAAAAATAATATTATAGTAGCTAGGGTTATGTAGGATTGTTGTCCAATTTTTAGATCCAAATAAGCCAGATGAAAGGGGGAAATTATTAGATTATTTTTTTAACTATTTATCTAATATGAATGAAGAATTTATTAGATGGCACAATGAATAGGTTACTTGGATTAAGGATATTACCTGTAAATCTTACGTACAATATTAAAAGCCAAAGTGGAATTTTATTAAGATTGTTTAAGTTATTGATTTATGAGGGAGTGATGGATTAAAAGATTGTAGATTTATATATGTTTATAGTGTTATTCAATCTTAGGATTAATGAAAATATACAAGCTTAATGATTTATTTTGTGAGATTTAATAACTATAATTTAAAAAATTTATTTAATAGCAATGATATCATTATGTCAAAATTAGAAGTAAAGGCTGAAAACCATAAAATTTTTGTTTTTAAAAAAATATTTGAGTTTGATTCAGCAAAGCAGCAAGCGGAAAAGAAAAAGGTCAATGCTTTTGGAATGTTAGCAAAATTTAATTTTTTAAAACGTCCTACCGAAGAAACAGTACATTTAAAAAATCATATATTACGTTATGAACCATTCTGGTTTGTGTCAAGTGAACGTAACCTTAACTATGATTGTGTTGTGACTTATTCTATTCCTGTACATAATCCACATGCGAAACATATTCAAGTCTATGAAGACCCTGAACAAACAAATTATCCTGTTACACGCCAGCAGGATAAAGGAAAAATAGAATTACAAATGAAGGAAGTCTGTAGCCGAAAAATAGAGTTCTCAAATTATTTTGATGGCCTACAGCGTGAACTTAAATCATCTCATTTAGCTGAATATATTAAAAAATTTGAACTTTCCGAAGTAGATAAAGTCGAATTTGAGAATGTACTTCAACCATTACTTTCTCTTGATTCTATTACTAGCATTGTCAGATCGGAACTACAAAATCAAAAAGTTCATGCGACTAATATTATTGAAGATTCAGAGGAAATAACCCAACTGTACCTATATTTTCGTCCAGTTTATGCATTTGAATATATTTGGTCTAATGCAGATAAAATTGGTGTTATTGAAGTTGATGGGCTTACTGGAGAAGTTATTGAACAAGGAAGTTGGTTCCGGAATACTTTTGATCAAGCTTTTACTAAAGAAAATTTAGTAGAACTTTCGGCGGAGTTAGCTAGTACGGTTGTTCCTGGTGGAGGTACTTTGGTAAAAGTCGCTTCAAAGGCTATTCCTCTTTAACATAATTTATAGCCGTTTGATTCTTCTAGCCAAACTTATAGTTTGGCTTTTTATTTTTAGAATTTAACTTCGATTTATTGGGATTCATCTAAATCGCGCTCGCGGCATGATAGTTCATAGTAATTACCGTTGGGTAATAAAGTGATTTTAAATCCATAGTAAGTACTATCTTGTTCTATAGGAGAGATTTTGCATTGATTGGTTTTTGCAAATTGTTTAATCAATTTCAAATTAGAGGTTTGTTTAAATACTGCTCCCCAACCTTCACTAACACAGCAGCCCACATATTCAGACATATATTCATCTGAGATTAATACAACATTTTGCCCCATAAATTGATAAGGCTTTTTCAGTTTGTATATATCATTATAATCTGCTCTTGAAATATTTGCTTGTTTTGCTATAAGGCCTTGTTTTTTTAGTATTTCAAACTTTAAAAAGTCATTAGTGCCAATGCCAAGTCCGCGATAAATTGAACTATTGTCTTCAGCAAAACTATATGAGCTAAGAATACTTACTAAACTTAAAAATAATATTTTTTTCATTTTAACTTTCAGATGTTATATGAGGTAGTAATTTTTTCATGTCCTCTTGATAATGTAAAGTAAGTTACTGTTTTTGATTGCTTCTCTTCACTAAAGTTGGTTGTAAATATTTTGTTGTTAAAATTTAAGATCAGTTTTAGATTTAAATAAAGCAGGTGAGAAGATACTAATATAAACAAAACATGAAATACCTTAAATTGAGACAGACTTGTCATTCTGTTAGACTTGTTTAATTAATAATAAGGTTTGCATCATAATGTTGAATAATATCTTTGGTATTTTGGAAAAATTAGGATTTAGCGCTCAAAAACGTGCGATTAGTATCCAGTTTTCAAATACTGAGCTTAATTCACAGATTATGTTGCAACGTATTGATGGTTATCATGGCATTAATGATGGACTATCGTCAGAGCTTATTTGCTTATCTACAAATCCATATATTGAACTAAAACAGTTTATTGGATGTCAGGTTGCAGTCGATCAAGTAACAGATTCAGGTCAGCTTTTTAGAACTACAGGTATTGTCACTGGTGCTAGCCAAGGTCAAAGCGATGGCGCTTTTAGTTTATATCGCTTGACTATGCAGGATGCTACAAGCTTATGGCATAAACGACGTAACAGTCGTGTGTTTATGAATAAAAGCATTGTGGATATTATCGAAGTCATCTTTAAGGAATGGCAGAATAAAAGTCCATTGTTTGCGTCAAGTTTACAGTTAGATACGAGTGGTTTAACAAAAACGTATGATGTACGTCCATTTTCTATGCAGTCGAATGAAAGTGACTATGCATATTTAACTCGAATAATGCGTGAAGAATCGATTAATTGGCTTGTGGATGAGGCGAGTTATCTTGTAGCAAGTAATAGTCAGAGTATTGAGGCACAAAAATTACGTTTAATTGATGATAATGCTCAGTTTCAATCACTCGAACGCAGAACTATTCGTTATCACCGTTCAAATGCGACTGAACAATATGACAGCATCACTAGTTTTATTGCCCAGCGACAGTTACAACCAACCGCTATCCATGTACAACGTTGGCAAGCTGATAGTCTAAGTCAAGAAGATGCCAGTGGATCAGTGGTCAGCTCACATCAACACAGCGCTCAGCGAGACAATGAAAGCTTAAGCTTAGAACAGGCGTGGAATATATCGCCTGCTTGGATAAATGATCTTAAAGGAGAGGATCAAGCCACCGTTTCAAGTAATTCTCAGTTAGAAAAACTGAATATGCATTTAAATCAATACCAAGCATTACAAGCCAAATATTTTACAGCGCATAGTAGTGTACGTGATACCCAAGTCGGTTATTGGTTCCAATTGCTTGACTATCCAGAATTAGAAAAAAATCATAGTCAACATGATAAGGAGTTTTTAATCCTTAATAAGCACTTTTATAATCAAAATAACCTGCCAAAAGACATACAAGAGCAAGTTGTAAAGCTATTGATCTTAAGTCACTGGCAAAACAGTAAAGACAGTGAACAAGAGCGTCAGGCCAATGAATTTGTAGTTGTTCGTAGGAATATTAACACTGTACCTGAATATGATCCATTAAAGCATCGTCCTGTTGCCTATGTCCAACGTGCCAAGGTAGTCAGTGATGGTGAAGAAATTCATGTGGATGAATGGGGGCGAATAAAAGTTAGATTCTTATTCACACGTACCGATGACCATGTCCATGATGGTGGTGCGGGGACCAATAATAGTGATACAGATTCGGCTTGGGTAGATGTCCTTACTCCTTGGGCTGGTGAAGGTTACGGAGCACGTTTTTTACCTCGTAAAGATGAAATCGTAGTGATTGATTTCTTTGATGGCAACATTGATCGCCCATTTGTAACGGGACGCATCCATGAGGCGCAGCGTTCTCCAACGAAGTTCGATATTAAAGGGCAATTACCTGACACAAAAAAACTGAGTGGTATTCGCTCAAAAGAGGTTGACGGCAGTGGTTATAACCAACTCCGTTTTGATGATACGACAGGGCAGATTAGTGCTCAGTTACATAGTAGTCACGGTTCTTCTCAGCTTAACTTAGGGAATTTAAGTCATCCGAAAGATAAAGCGGAAAGTGAAGGACGTGGACAAGGCTTTGAATTAAGAACTGATGAGTGGGGAGCTATTCGTGCTACTAAAGGAATACTTGTAACATCCGAATCGTCAGAACAAGCACAAGGCGAACAACTAACAAGGTCGAACATAAAAGAGAATATTAATTTTCATACCGAAAGTAATAAATACTTTAAAGAACTTGCTTCAGCTCATGAAGTAGATGAACCAGATTTAGGTTCACAAGACTCACTTAAAGAAAAATTTGATAAATGGAATGAAAGTTCAGATGCTTTAGTGGCTTTGCATAGTGAATCAGCAATGATTTTAGATAGCAAAGAGAGTTTGCAACTTGCCGCTAAACAAAATATCGATGTCAGTACACCGAAAAATCTGCAATTTTTCACTGGTAAAAGTTGGATTGCAAAGGCACTGGATAAAATTAGTATTTTTGCCAAACATGCAGGAATCAAAATTAAATCGGGTGAAGGTGATGTAGAGGTAGCAGCACAAAAAGGAAAAATGACTTTATCTTCCAAACAACAAATGCATGTTTACTCACTTAATGATTTTGTCCGAATCGAAAGTGGAAAAGGAATTTTGATTACTGCTGGGGGCGGATATATCAAAATTCAGGATGGAAATATAGAAATTGCATGTCCTGGTTTAATCGAACTTAAAGCTGGTCAAATCCAGACAAAAAGCGGTGCTTCACTTTCGAGCCAATTACCAGCAATGCCAGAACTAAAATCACAATATGACGAGCATTTTATTTTGCATTATCCAGATGGTGAACCCGCAAAAAATCTTAAATATCGAATTACGGCTGAAGATGGTCAAGTTTTTGAAGGTGTATCTGGCGAAGATGGGAAAACTAACGTTTTTACCAAAGATGCAATGACTGCATTAAATATAGAAGTTTTTTCTCCAGAATAAAGCACTAGGAAGGTTGAGAATGAATTTGTTAAAGCGCTTAACACTTTGCTTATTAACAGCAGTTTCTTTTAGTGCTTGTTCAAATGTTGAGAAAGAACAAGAAGGAATTAAAGTGATTGATTATAGTAACCCTAAGAAAGTATGTTTTGGTCGAATTGAATTAACGGTCCCGAAAGAAACAGAAGTTGAATACAGTAACTTTAACTACAACGGCAGTAACATAGAAGTTGATGAAAATGTAAAAACATACGAAGCATATCAAAAATTGATTAATGACAAGATCAAGTATTTAAAGCATGAACCTCATGAAACAGAGGGTGTTTTATTAAAACGAGAAATACAAGGCCCTATAAACAAAGATGGTCGGGTTGTAAGCAATATTATTATTTATAGAAGTAATAAATTTACCACTGAAGCATATGAAATTGATAGTTACCTATATTTCCCATTCAGAGGATTGTTGGTTCTAAAAAGTGGTGCAGATAATGATTTATTGGATAATGCTATTGAGGATATGAAACAAACATTAAAAAGTATAAAAATTAGATCGGCTAAAGGAGAAGAACAAGCTGGTTTGTGTTGGAAAGATTTCTTTATTTTAGATGATATGAGTAAAAATATTCCGTTTACAGGAGGATATTTACATTTTAGATTTCCAAGCTATCCAAGAGTTCGGGTAGATATAGAGCATCGAGCTCGACTGGAATCTGATCGTCCATTAATTGAGATGGTTAAGGAAAATGAAGCAAATGCTCCTGCTGTTTTTAAAGCCATGATGAGCACAGAGAATTTAAGAGAACAAAAGAAAGAGATTAACGGTTTAGCTGGTGAAGAGATATTTGGTCACGCTCATCGTAGAGGCTTCTCTGAGCGTGGTTTTGAGTCAGCAGCGTGGCAATATTTGGGTTCACTGGAAAATAATAATGATCCATTTATTCATTATAGTTTAGAAAGTGCTGAGCTTGTTCATGATGATGAGCCACTTCAGTCTACTGTTAGTCAAAAAAAAGTTTTCCAACTACATGATTTTATTTTAAACAGCATCCAAATTGCCCCTAATAATAAAAAGGAACAATAAGATGGTAAATAAGTCTATTGCTCAATCAGGCTCGGCGACTAGCCCTACTACAAATAAGGCTGGAACTTATGTAGAAGTGCCTTTGCAAGATACAATTCCAATTATTTTTGTGCCCGGAATTATGGGATCAAATATTTTTAATACTGCTTTGAATAAGCCTGTATGGAAGTTAGGCAATGGCGGAGGCATGGTGGGTACTATTTATTCACAAATGCAAAAAAGCCCAGCGGTATTACAGAATGAGTTGGATCCGTTAAATACTAGAGTTGATACAAGCGGTGATATAGAAGTTGATAGTCGACTTAAGTTAACTGAAAAGACATTAAGAGAACGTTATTGGGGTACAGTGCATTGGAGTAGTTATGGTGGAATTTTAACTTATCTACAAATGGTACTGAATAATGTTGATTTAAATGAAAAACCGATTTATGCATCAGGAGTAGGAGGAGGTTATGCAGCAGTTCGGCAAATGAAACAACAGGAAGCGGTTTATGAGTGGAAAAGTTTACTGAATCAAACTGAATCCTCAAAATGGTTCCCGCAACAATCATTTGTGCCTATTAATCAACAAGAGATAGAACATTTAAAAAAATTTCATTTTCCTGTCTATGCCATGGGCTATAACTGGCTACAATCTAGTGAAAATGGAGCAGCAACTGTTGCCCAAAAATTGGATAAGATAAAGCAAGAATATGGTGCACGCTTCCATAAATTTATTATTGTCACTCACTCTATGGGAGGCCTCCTAACGCGTAGACTAGTCCAATTACGTGGAGGGGATATTGCTGGTGTGGTGCATGGAGTTATGCCGGCAGAAGGAGCGGCAGCTGCTTATAGACGACTTGTTGCAGGTTCATCAGAGGGTGGGCTGGTAAGTGCAGTTGCGGCTAATGTTATTGGTAAAAATACTGAGCATGTGACTGCTGTACTGGCAAATGCTCCCGGTGGTTTAGAGTTGTTACCAAGCAAAGCTTACAATAATGGACGACCATGGCTATTTCTGAATGGTTCTGGACTTATGAATGGGAAAGACTTACAAACTAATGTTGTTTCCCTTCCTAAAAGCGACCCATATGAAGAAATTTATAAAGCTGATGGCGTCTGGTGGGAAATGGTCAAGGAAGAATTAGTTGATCCTGCCAATATGGTGAAAAAAAGCAATCCTAACAAATCAGTGAAAAATATCTATAAATTAAAAATTAATGAAGTTAAAAATTTCCACGATAAAATTACCAATAAATATCATCCCTGTACCTATGTTAATTATGGACATGACCCTAAACATTCAAGTTTTGGCACATTAACATGGACATTAGATCGACCATTAAGGGGTTTAACGGCCGAGCAAATGAAAAGGTTACCAAGAGCAACAGCAAAGCAAATAGGTACATATCGTCAAAAAATTGTTCAAGAACAAATGAAAAAAATTAAAGAAGGCAAAGGTACAGATGCTAACAATCGTGACTTAGCACTTGAGAATAATGGTATTCGCTATATCTCGTTGGTAAGTGGTAATCTGGGTGTCTTTTCAATCTCGAATCAAAACGCACCTGGAGATGGTACCGTGCCGTACCAGTCTGGTTGTGCTCCACTAAAGCAGTCTGGAGTTAAACAAGTATTCAAAATGACAGGTTTTGATCATCAAGGTAGTTATAACAATACACAGGTTAAGCGTTCTGTACTTTATTCTATAGTCAAAATTATTAAGGAAAATAATATTCAACCGAAGTATAGATAAACTAAGGGGAGGCGAACCCTTTAGTTTAAAGAAATGATTGATGTATGGCACTCAATTTGACTTAGATAATAATTTTTAGCGGTTATTGAAAAGTTTAAAGATAAAAAGCTAACAATGGATCAGATTGTGAATAGCTTAATTTCTGAAGCTGGATAATTAATTTTTTAATCAGGGCTAATATGCTTTTATTGAAAAAAATTAATAAGAGTTCTAAATAGAGAGAAATAATGAAATATAGAATACTATTTATTTTACTAGGTATATCAGTAATTTTAACTGGTTGTAATTGGATGTATGGGCAAATTTAAGTGATGGTAGGGAGTTCAAAGATATGAATATTTATCTGCATATTTATATCCTAATGATACAGTAGAAATTACTACATCTAACAATTGACCAAGTCCAGCTGTAAAAGATCTAAGATAGCAAGAAATACTATGAGTCTCAAAAAGTTATTACTCCTACCAATAAGTTTAGTGTTCAGTGCAGCAGGGTGTGCAGGTATTCGGCCAAATACAACATATTATATGGGGACAACATCTGTTAATTATAATCCCTCATATAATACTTATGATGTGAAGCTAAATAATCATATTATCGGTGGAGCACTAGGCTCAATGAATACTTCGCCAGTGATATTAGGTTTACAGATTTTAACTTGGAAAGATGCTAAAACTAGTGAATTACATACAGCAAAAAATCAAGTTTTTTTAAAAAAGAATGACGTTAAGGATATGAAATATCTTGTTGTTCATCTATACCCAGATGACACTATTGAAATAGTTACATTTCTTAATTGGCCAAATCCAACTGAAAAGGGTTTAAAGTGGCAAGAAGAAATGAGAAAAAATAAATAGTGGAATTTGATAATGTTTAAAAGACTATTATTATAAAACGAATAGCAGAAACTAATAGGGATTTTTCCAATACTCCACCTACTGCAATAGGATTGTTCTGATGTGGTTTATATTGATGGTAGAGGTAATATAAAGTCGCTGAAGTATGCAGTGTAGGTAGTCAAGATGTTAAGTAAGAACAGCTTTTTGATGAATACCAAAAAGCCCAGCAGGACTTTAAAGCAGCCAGTTAACTCAATAATAGTCAGATAACAGTCTAAGAATTTTCACATCCTTGAAAAATTAAGACTTATATTTGTAGAGTCCTGTGGTATTTATGATAGCAGGAGAGCTAGAGCAACTAGTTCTCCTACTTAATTGATTTTACTTCTTTTGCTTAAAGCGATATTTACATTTTAGGCAGCGATAATCCTGAAAAATATTTTTATCGATCATCACGCCTGCTTTTTTACCAAAAATATTGCCAACCACACCGCCAGTAATACCTGCGCTAATTGCACCGACAAAAGTTCCTACAGTTCCGCCAACAATCACACCTAAAGGGCCAGCAATCGTACCAATCGCTGCACCAACAGAAGCTCCAGTTGCAGCACCACCTACAGTGCCTGCTGTTGTACCAGCAGCTGTCAGTAAAACACCGCCAGTTGTTCTAAGTAATTTGTCATGGTCACGTGCTTCAATTTCTGTAGAACCACACTTAGGACATTGCAGAGCTTTTTCCATAAAATTTCCTGTCTTTCATCATTGAGTGACACAGTTGACGGTGCTAAATCAGTAAAGTGGGTAAAGAACCTGTCTTTCGATGAAGTGTCTTTTTCCTATTGAGTGATCGTAACGATAACTGGTCTGCTTTGATTTTAGCTGAACATTGACACAAATATTTATAGATCATGTAAACACTTGTACTTTAATAATTATCTCATTAAATACCAATGTTTAGAATGACTAAGGCTTACATATCGATGTGTCTGGCAGGAAAAAATTCAATAATGATGAATAGAATGTGAATGGATTTTTGAGTAGATTTTTTGAAGTTATTTAAGAGGACAAGCCATTCAATGAAAAAAGGCTTATCCTGTTTGAATAAGCCTTTTTTGAAGATTAGAGTGATTTTTTCCAACTCAAAAATTTATATAATCCAAACATGAATGTAATCCAAATTGGAATTAAAATCACTGATTTTTCAAACCCTTGAGTCCACATGATATATAAAATCATGCCAATAAAAATCAAAACGATATAGTTACTTAAAGGTGAAAATAGCGCAGGGAATTTAACAACTTTACCTTCAAGTTTCATGGCACGTTTAAACTTCAAATGGGTAAAGCTAATGATTGCCCAGTTTAAAACTAAAGCTGCCACAGCCATGTACATGAGATAGCTTAAAGCTTCTTCTGGGATAAAATAGTTCAGTAATACACAACCAAAAATCAGAATAGAAGAAAAGATAACAGCCGGTGTTGGAACGCCTTGTTTGCTGACTTTTGTAAAAATTTTGGATGCATGGCCTTGTACAGCGAGGCCATACAACATGCGACTGTTTGCGTACATACCGCTGTTATAAACCGACAGTGCAGCCGTCAAAATAATAAAGTTAAGCAAATGCGCTGCCCAGCCAATACCAAGCTGACTAAAAATCATCACAAATGGACTTTTATCTAAACCACCGAGGTCAAGCTGATTCCAAGGAATGAGCGACATGATGATGGCAAGCGAAGCCACATAGAAAACCAAGATTCGAAAGATGACTTGGTTAATGGCTTGTGGAATGCTTTTTTCTGGATTTTCAGCTTCAGCAGCAGTCATCCCAATCAGTTCAATACCACCAAATGCAAACATTAAGAAGGCGAGCATATAAAATAAGCCAGAGAACCCATGCGGAAAAAATCCGCCATGCTGCCATAAGTTTGAGAAGCTAGCGATAGAATCACTACCTGCGGTGAGCAATAAATATAAGCCAAACACGATCATGGCAATGACCGCTGCGACTTTAATAATGGCTAACCAAAACTCAGATTCACCATAAAATTTAACGTTGCCTAAGTTCAAACATGTAACCAAGACAAAGAAAAATAAGGCTGATATCCAAGCAGGAATATGAGGCCACCAGTAATGCACATATTTAGCAACTGCTGTCAGCTCGGTCATTGCGACCAAAATATAGACCACCCAATAGTTCCAGCCCGATAAAAAACCAGGGAATCTTCCCCAATATTTTTGTGCAAAGTAACTAAAGGAACCGACCACAGGTTCTTCTACGATCATTTCACCCATTTGGCGCATAATTAAAAATGCGACCAAACCGACAATAGCATAACCTAAAATAATAGAAGGGCCAGCAGACTGGATGACTTGTGCAGAGCCTAAAAATAAACCTGTCCCGACAGCACCACCCATAGCGATTAGCTGGATGTGGCGATTTTTAAGTCCGCGTTTTAATTGGGAAGATGAGTTGCTCAAAATATATGCGCTGAATAAAAAAGCTGATGCTATTGTAATAGATTGGCTAGGGATAACCTAATTTGAAAAGGATTTTACTCAGTTAAATAAAAAAGGATCCGCACAAAGCTATACGAATCCTTTTTTAGAAAAATGATGTTTTTATAAATTAGAAAGACACCATTTTGCCTGGGTTAATCATTGCACCGATGCCATACATACTTTTTGCGATCGGAATAACAACGGGAGCAAGGGTACGACCAAACATAATATTTTGATGGTCAATTTTAGATAACATTTCAAAGTCGTTAGATTGCCCAATAAAGTCATTTGCAATGGCTTTACCAATGCGTACTGTCTGTGCAACGCCGTGACCGCTCCAACCGTGAACAGCATAAATCGGGAACTTATTACCAAATTTACGGCTATCGACTGCACCATTTACAGTTAAATCAGTCGTTCCACTCCAGACAAAATCCATCTCTAGATTTTTAATTTGAGGGAAAACCGTATGAATTCGATGTTCTAGATAATTTAAAGTTTTCTCTGGTCCCCAACATGTTCCTGTGCCTTGGCCACCAAACAGTAAACGGTTGTTAAACACGGGACGGTAGTAATCAATCTGGAACTGAGTGTCATAAACAGGATGCCCAAATGGCAAAAGCTCTTTTGTATCAAGCTCTAGTGGGGCGGTCGTCGCAACATAGGTGTAAAATGGAATAGTAGTATTGCTTTGCTCTGATAACAGTTTAAATGAAGCATGGTGTACCGCTAACACCACAGACTTTTTAGCTTTTACGACAGCATTTGCTGTTTGAACATAAATACCATCTGCTTTTTCTTCTATTGAAATGACTTCTGTTTGCTCATAAACAGTACCGCCATTTTGGCAAAAGCCATAAATTAAGCCACGGTTTAAAGCTAAAGGATGAATTTGTCCCCCTAACTCATCAATTAAACCACCTGTATAGTAGTCCGACTTAATATAGTCCATGAGTTCGTGTTTACCTACAATGCGCGTATGGTCTTCACCTAAATATTTTCGGGCATCGGCGCCTTGTGTTAAACCAACCAAATGCCCTTCATGAACGGCGGCGGTAATGTGACCGTGTTTTCGATCAAAGTTGAGTTGGTACTTTTCCGAGATGTCATCAATAAGTTGCATGGCTTCTGTAGAGGTAAAATGCCAGAGCTTTTTGGCATCTTCATAGCTTAAGCGATCGGCCATTTCTTGAGCTTCCCAGCGAGCTAAACCAGGGGTAAGTTGTCCGCCATTTCTGCCAGAAGCTGCGCTACCAATGCGGTTTTTTTCTAATAAAACTGTATCTACGCCTTGTTCAGCTAAATGTAATGCACTTGATGAACCTAATAAGCCACCGCCAATAACGACCACATCGCATTCAATATCAGCTTGTAAACTGTCAAATGTATGCCAATCAGAAAGCGAGCTTTCATAGTAGTTCGCTGGATTATCTACGGCTGCACCTTCTACATTTGTTGTGTCAAATTTTGCGTGTTTTGGATTTAACCAGCTCCACTCTTTGCCCACTTGTAGAGATTTACTTGGTTTATATTCCACGTCTTTTAAAAGTTGAGGTTTAGAAATAATTTTCATGACGAAGTTCCTTAAAAATTAATAAGCATTACTAATCGCAATACTTTGTTTTTTAATCGTTTTATAGATAAATAAAAGAATGCCTAGCGATAACCAGAAACATCCGAAAGTGAGTGAAGATGAATCCAGGTTAAGCCACAGGCAAATAATGCTGATGACTGATAAAAGCGGTAAAAAGAGGTTTAGAAATTTATTTTTAAACCCTGAGCGCTGTTTATCTTTAATATAAAACTTCATAAAAACTGAGAAATTTACGGCTGTAAAAGCGACTAGCGCACCAAAGCTGATCAGGCTTACGACTTGTGCTAAATCTAGAAAAACCGCAGACATTGAAATAAGACCAACAAATAAAACCGAAAAAAATGGTGTACCTAAGGAGATGTGAATTGTCCCAAAATACTTTTTAGGAAAAATATTATCGGTGCCCATTATATACAGTAAACGTGAAGCACTGGCATGTGAGGCTAGGCCAGAGGCGACAGTGTTCATAATTTGCCCGCATAAGAATACGGATTGGAAGAATGCACCACCCACGTAAAGTACAATTTCAGGCAGTGCTTCAGTAGGGTGCTGGAAGCGTAGATTATTTGGAAAATAAAGCTGAATAAACCAAGCAGCCGTGAAGAAAATAAGTCCGCCAGCGAGAGTTGTTAACATGACTGCTCGGGGAATATTTTTAGTGGGTTGTTTGGTTTCATTTGAAAGCGTGGTAACCGCATCAAACCCCAAAAATGAAAAGCACAAAACTGAGGCACCCGCAACGAGCGGTAGTATAGATTGGTGCTCATGCCAGAGAGGGGCTAATGTAAGCACATGCTCATAACCTTGAGTTGAGCCAATACCCTGAATCACTAAATACACAAAAATGACCATGAGGATGATGGGTGCAAATACAAACATGAGGCTTAAGTTAGCCAGTAATCGAATGCGGAAACAATTCACTAAAGTGACTAGACCTGCCGACACAAACACCCAGAACCAATAAGGCAGACTTGGAATAAGAGCCGTGAGATAAATTGCAGCTAGCAAAACATTAATGAGGGGTAATAACAGATAGTCGAGTAGGGAACACCAACCGACAAAAAAGCCACTTTTAGGACCTAAACTTTCAGCGGTATAGCTATATGCCGAGCCTGATTTTTCTGAATTTTTGCTGAATCTTGCATAGCTCCAAGCGGTGAGTAACATGGCGCCAAGTGCGAGTAAATATGCGAGTGGCACATGTCCATCGGTAATGCCAGAGACAATACCGAAAGTATCAAACACCGTCATGGGAGTCATGTAGGCAATACCAATAATTGTGACTTGCCAAAGAGACAGTTTTTTTAAGGAAGACGTTTTATTTTCCATGTCATTTCAACCTCAAATTTCGTTGTTTTGCTTTTCATCCGGAAAAGCGATGCTATTTTTGAGCCAAAACTTCCCCTAGACCTGAATAAACAAGTCTGTTTGAAGAAAGTTTGTACAAAAGCTTGGGGCTATTTCGCCTTGGTGATGCCTTAAAGCAAAGTCAAATATTTATATTTTTTGATTTCACTCTAGATCACGACCAGTTGAAAAGATTGACACGGTCGTGACAGAACCTGCTGTGGGCTTTGGCCTTTAAATAATGTGCCTGTTCTGATGCTGACGTCATTTGAAGTAATCACTCGAGAAGAGTCGTTGATCACGATTGCTTTTTGTTTGATGTTTTTCAGCTTCGGCATGAGTAATTTTTCGAGTGCTGAAACTAAAATGTCGGTGGCAATTACACCGATAAATTGATCACGAATCATGACCGGATGGGCAAGGGTGATGGTATATGCACCATTGCAGATATAGTCGACATATGGCCCATGGATGCACGGACTTTTATTTTGAGCAGGTTTATGGAACCATTCAAAAGAGCGAAAATCTAAAAAGCGCTGAGCATTTTGATAGTTTTCAAGTTTGGCTTGCTGTAACTGATCTTCTTTTTTATACCACCATTCAAGTGTCCAATAATCTTGTTCTTCTTGGGTTGCAGGGCTATAACTTGCAAAGCCGATACCTTGACTGTAATGGCTTTCCTGTAAGGCCTTTTTAATTTCCTTTTGCAAAGCTGAACGTTCTGAACCTGAAAGCTTAATGTCTTTTGTTTTTTCAGGTTCATGTTTTGAGAGTATTTTGCTCGCTTTAGCTGCCAGTTTTTCTGTAATGGCTGTCGTTTCCTCAACCACCGTCTTTAACAAATTTTGAAGCTCTTCTATATCTAAATGTTGGGTCATTCCTATAACTCCTAAAATTCCATATTTCTCACTCGATATTTGATAAGTGCTCTGTTTTATTATTTTTATTCGATAGATAACTTATATCGAAGCATTTGATCCGTTAGCATCGAAATAATCTTTCGTGCTTGAATAACAGCATCATCTTCATTGGCTTGAACAAAAGATGATAAAAGTTGGTGGTATTGCGCAACGACCAATTGATGAAATTGATCATCTTGGTAAAGCACAGCAATGAGCGGTGCCCATTCGGCTTGTATGGTTAACTCTTGATTTGCTAGTCGAGCTGATTGGGCAAAAGAGGTGAGTGTCAGCAAACAACGTAAATCAAGTTGGGCACGCGTGTCTGCTTCAACGGCCTGTTCAAATTGTTCAATCAGCTCTTTGATTTTGTTTAGTTCATATTCAGTGGTTCTTTGTGCTGCCAAATATGCACCATGGCTTAAAATTGCACTATGAAACTCGCCTAAATCAGCTAGATATTCATTGGAAGCTTGACGTAGAGGATGCTTGTTTAAGAGTAAATCGGAAGGTAACTCACAAACAAAGCTTCCGCCGTTTCGTCCGCGTCGTGTATCAATCAGACCTTTTACGCGTAAAGTATTTAAAGCTTCACGAACGGTAATAGGTGACACTCCCATCAAACGAGCTAGATCCGCCTCGTTAGGAAGTTGTTCATTGCTTTTGAGCAATCCAGAGATAATTGCATTTTCCAAGCGTTCCACAACTTGTTCCGATCGAGTTGCCTGAGCGATAGGTGCAAAAATTATCGTATATGCTGACATGGCGAATTCTCTAAAAGCTAAGTCAGTGACTTAGCTTAATGAAACGGATAAATGATTAAAACACGCCATATTGATGGACTGCCTGTTCATCTTCAGGCACGGCTGGTATTGCATCCCAAAGTTCAACAATTTTGCCGTTATCTACACGCCACAGTTCAAAATAGGCATGTCGATTTCCAGCAATATTTCCTTCAGAATGTGTCAATACAAATTGACCATCAGCAATGGAGCGATGAGTTTTGGAGTATACCAAACCTTGTCCTTCATTACGGATATTGTTCAAAAAATCAATGACGGCTTTAACTCCATCGCCAATATCTGGGCTATGTTGAATGAACTGATCATTGTGGGTGTATTCTTTAAATGCTTCGTAATTGCCATCAATTAATGACTTCTTAAAGAAAGAGGTCACAATCTCACGATTTTTCTCCGAATCATGATGAGTTACGATTTCGGTCGGACCATCTAATTGGGTTCTACCACTTACATTCGGCTCAGCTTCTGCTACAAGCCCATCCCAATGTTCCACAATTTTGCCATCTTTCACTCGGTAAATATCAAAGCCAACCAAAGGGTTTTCATCTAATCCCTGAAAGCGGCCATGAATTGCAACCAAATCACTATCTGCGAGCACACGCACAGCTTGGTGTTGCATGTCGGGGCAGTCTTCTACCAGTTGGCGAAGGCCTGAAAGACCATTTGCAACCAGCGGTGAGTGCTCTATAAAGTCTTCAGAAAAATAACGGTCTAGAGCAGTGGTGTCGTGCAAATTAAATAGCTCGTGATGGGCTTTGCTCACCAAGTCTTTCATTTGTTGTTTATTCATTTTGATCTCCTTTCAAAGTCCATTTTTATTATTCGTTTGAACTCATCACATGTTTAACGCGGGTATATTCTTCAAAACCGTAGCCAGACAAATCTTTACCATAACCTGACTTTTTGAAACCGCCGTGTGGCATTTCTGCGGTTAAAGGAATATGGGTATTGATCCAAACTGTACCGAAATCGAGTTCACGTGACAGACGAGTTGCACGGGCGTGATCTTTGGTCCAAACACTTGAAGCTAGGCCATATTCAACATCGTTGGCTTTTTCAATTGCATCATTTTCATCTGTAAATTTTTGAACAGTGATGACTGGTCCAAAAATTTCATTTTGAATGGCTTCATCGTGTTGTTTCAAACCACTAATAACAGTGGGTTCAAAATAGAAGCCTGGACGGTCTGCCTGTTTTCCGCCTGTTTCAACTTTGGCGTGAGCAGGTAAGTTGTCAATAAAGGCTTTAACATTCTTTAATTGGTTAGCATTGTTAAGTGGACCATAAAGTGCATCTTGATCATCGGGTTCACCAAAACGGGTATTTTTTGCAGCTTCAACTAACTTGCCTAAAAACTCATCATGAACGGCTTCAGACACAATCACACGTGTTGCTGCAGTACAGTCTTGGCCTGCGTTGAAATAGCCCGTTAAAGCAATCATTTCGACTGCTTTATCGATGTCCGCATCTTCAAAAACCACGACAGGTGCTTTACCACCAAGCTCAAGATGGGCTTTTGCTAAATTTGCAGCGGCTGAAGCTGCAACCTGTAATCCAGCACGAACAGAACCTGTAATAGAAACCAGAGCAGGTGTTTTATGAGATACAACTTTTGAACCCACTTGAGCTTGGCCTAACACTACGTTAAATGCGCCTTTAGGGAAAAATGGCGCAGCAATTTCTGCTAGTAAAAGCGTACTTTCAGGGGTGGTATCACTTGGTTTAAGTACCACTGTGTTACCTGCAGCCAAAGCAGGCGCAATTTTCCAAACAGCCATCATGAGTGGATAGTTCCACGGTGTAACTTGACCAACCACACCAACTGGTTCGCGGCGAATAGAAGAGGTTAGACCTTCTAAATATTCACCTGAAGCTGTGCCATTGAGTAAGCGGGCAGCGCCTGCAAAGAAACGAACTTGATCTGCCGATGCACCTACTTCTTCCGATGCGATTAAGTGTTTTAACTGACCCGTATTACGACTTTGCGCTTCAATTAAACGCTCCGCATTTGCTTCAATCGCATCTGCCAAATTCAATAATGCTTTTTGACGAGTTGAAGGTGTGCTGCGTCCCCAAATTTTGAATGCTTCTTTTGCAGCAACATAAGCTGCATCAACTTCGGCTTCGGTTGCATTCGGTGATTGTGCATAAACTTCACCAGTCACTGGGCTTACCAAGTCGAAATAATCATTTCCTTTGCTAGCAACATATTCGCCGTTAATAAAGTGTTGTAGTTGAGTTTTAGCCATTTTATATACCTTGTCCTTAGGTTTTAACATATAACATATAATACTATATGTATTATGTTTTAAATTTTCTGTCAAATGCTTTGATGAGAGGAGTGAGTGAAAAAAGTTGGAATTTACTTCAGATTAGATTTTAAGTTTTTGATTTGATTATTTAAAAAAAATTAAAAAATTGTGAAGATTTTTAGGTGAGGTTGATTATCGTCGTAGTTCAATAAATTTGAGGAAAGATAAGAGCAAAATTTTTCTAATCAAAAGCAGCTTGATGAGCCAGACCTTGTGCTTAGCTCATCAATTTCGAGTTCTTATTTGTTGAAATTAAAGTGAATGATTAGGTCTTATGACTCGCAAGCAGAATGCTGGTTTCACTGTTATAAATACCTGAAATGTTCCTGATTCTCTCTAAAACTTTGTCGAAGTTTTCTAAGGTGTCAGAACGTAGCTCGACCAAAATGTCCCATTTGCCATTGGTTTTATGCAAACATTCCACTGCACTTTCTAGGCGTAGTTCTTTAATCACAGATTGCGCTTTGGTCCCTTCAACCATAATGCTCATCCATGCACGAATAACGTTGCGTTCTGCATTGGGTTTAAACCGTACTGTATATCCGGTAATGATGCCCGAAGACTCCAAATATTCGATTCTCTTTTTTACCGTTGCTCTTGAAACGTGAACTTTTTCGGCTAACTCGGTAACAGACATCCGTGCGTTATCTTTAAGTAAACCTAAAATAATTTGATCAATGTTATCCATATTGTAATTGTCAATTATCAAATTGGTAAAAAATAATTCATTTTTTGCTGAATTACAAATTTTGTGAATCAATTTGATTTTGAATAATAGGGTCATCAGCTAACCCTCATAATTTTAATTTAATGGACTAGATAAAATGAATAATTTTGCAGTTTCACGTAGTGACTTTAACGAGTGGATGGTTCCAGTTTTTGCACCGGCAAATTTCATTCCGGTACGTGGCGAAGGTTCACGTATTTGGGATCAAGAAAATAAAGAATATATTGATTTTGCAGGCGGGATTGCAGTAAACGCATTAGGTCATGCGCATCCAGTGGCAGTAAATGCTTTAACAGAACAAGCAACAAAACTTTGGCATGTAGGTAATGGTTATACAAATGAACCCGTTCTACGCCTTGCAAAACAACTCACCGAAAATACATTTGCAGATAAAGTATTCTTCTGTAACTCAGGTGCTGAAGCCAACGAAGCTGCTTTAAAACTGGCTCGTAAAGTTGGTTTAGACAGCGGTGTTGCGGGTAAAAGTGGCATTGTGGCATTTAATAATGCTTTCCATGGCCGTACTTTATTTACCGTTTCAGCAGGTGGTCAACCTAAATATTCACAAGACTTTGCACCACTTCCAAACGGTATCAACCACGTTGCCTTTAATGATTTAGAAGCTGCAAAAGCGGTGATTAATGAGCAAACATGTGCAGTCATTGTTGAACCGATTCAAGGTGAAGGCGGCGTTATTCCTGCTGACATCGAATTTTTAAAAGGTTTACGTGCGCTATGTGATGAGTTCGGTGCGTTACTTATTTTTGATGAAGTGCAAACGGGTGTTGGTCGTACAGGTGCACTCTATGCCTATATGAACTCTGGTGTTATTCCAGATGTATTAACGACTGCAAAAGCACTAGGTGGTGGCTTCCCAGTGGGTGCAATGTTAACAACTGATAAGTTTGCTCCGCATTTTTCAGTGGGTACACATGGTACGACTTATGGTGGTAACCCATTAGCAAGTGCGGTTGCTGGTGCAGTATTTGAATTTATTAATACACCCGAAGTGCTTAATGGCGTTAAAGAGCGACATGATTATTATAAAAAAGCTTTAAATCAATTAAATGAAAAATATGAAATTTTTGAGACGATTCGCGGTGAAGGTTTATTGATTGGCTGTGCCTTAAAAGACAAATTTGCAGGTAAAGCAAAAGATATTAATAACCTTGCAGGTGAAGAAGGTTTACTGAGTCTGATTGCTGGTCCAAACGTTATACGTTTTACGCCGTCTTTGATTATTCCATTTGCTGATATTGATGAAGGCTTAAAACGCTTTGAACGTGCGCTTGCTCGCTTTGTGGAAATTCAAAAGGATGAACAAGCAGCATGATGATTATTCGTTACATCGAACCTAAAGATGTTAATGACCTTTACTTGTTGGCGCAAAAAGCGGGTTTTGGTTTGACATCTTTGCAACCAAATATGGAAAAACTTGCTGCTCGTATTGAGCGGGCGTGTAAAACGGTCGCAGGTGAACTACCAAAGGCAGATCAGGTTTATTTATTTGTTTTAGAAGATACTGACCTCAATAAAGTTGTCGGTGTTTGTGGTATTGAAGTCGCACTTGGTTTAAAAGAGCCTTGGTACAACTTTCATGTAGGAACCCAAGTTCACGCGTCAGAACCTTTAAGTGTTTATAACGCTTTACCAACTTTGTACTTGAGTAATGATCATACTAACTGTAGTGAGCTTTGTACTTTATTTTTAGACCCTGACTATCGCTTAAATAAAAATGGCAAATTTTTATCTAAAGTCCGTTTCTTGTTTCTGTCAGCATTTCGCCAATATTTTGAAGAAACGATTGTTGCCGAAATGCGCGGTTATTCCGATGCAAATGGGCAGTCACCATTTTGGAATGCGGTAGGGCATAAGTTTTTTAATATTGAATTTACCAAAGCCGATTATTTGAGTGGAGTCGGGCAAAAGGCTTTTATTGCTGAGCTAATGCCAAGACATCCGCTCTATGTTGATATGCTGCCTGACGATGCTAAAGCCGCGATTGGTATTGTTCACCCAAATACTCGACCAGCCTATAACCTCTTGCTTGAAGAGGGACTACGCTACAAAGGCTATGTCGATATTTTTGATGGTGGTGCGACGCTGCAAGCAGATATCGAAAATTTACGGGCAATTAAAGAAAGTCAGTCTGTAGCGGTAAAAATTGAACAACCTGAAAATATCGCCGTAGGTGATGAAGCTTACATTGTGGCCAATGATGACTATGAAAATTATCGCGCCATTCTTGTGTATAGCAAACCTCATCAAAACATATTGCAGTTAACGAAAGAACAAGCAAAACAATTGAATGTTGAAAATAGTTCTTTAGTTCGGGTGCTAAGCGTTCATGTTAAACAGGTTTCGAGCCCAGAAGTGGTCAATAAACTCAAAGCGACTGAATATTTTCGAATGGCTGTTAATTAAGCAGAAATTACTATACATTTCACCAAATTTAAGAAGGAATACTATATTATCGCTAGCGCAAGATGGGTATATGGATAAATACAATCTTGTTCGCTGAGCTGGGATTAATTAGCCTGTTTTTCTATATAAAGAGTAAGTAAATAAAATATTTAATTAATTTATATATTTTAATTGTTTATTGAAATTATATTGAGAAAAGCGGGCTAATATAATAATGAAGGAAAGGATTAATGATTAATTTTTATTGTTATAGGTAATAGCTTTTAAAAAGGAATTTATAAGGTTTTAAGTGGTTTAATAATATTTTTAACATGATTTAATGGACTAAATTAATAATCATATAATTTATTTATTATTAAAGCATTTACGACGGTTGCTATAAATTGGAGTAAATATTACATGAGTAAGAATAACGGAAAGCAGTTCCTGGAAGGAGATCTTCTTGGTAGTCAACATATGACTGAACAAGAAGAAGAGAAATTGCAGCGCTCATTAACCAATCGTCATATTCAGATGATCGCAATTGGTGGTGCAATTGGTACTGGATTATTTATGGGTTCCGGGAAAACATTAAGTGTTTCGGGTACTTCAATTGTTTTAACCTATTTAATTATTGGTTTCTTCTTTTTCTTCGTGATGCGAGCAATGGGTGAATTGTTGCTTGCGAACACTAATTTTAAAACCTTCGCCGATTTTGCAACGGCTTATCTTGGCCCGTGGGCGGGTTTTTTCCTTGGTTGGTCGTACTGGTGTAACTGGATTATTACTGCGATTGCAGACGTGATTGTGATCGGAGGGTACATGCAGTTTTGGTATCCTGATTTACCCGTTTGGATTCCTGCATTTACTTCATTAGCCGTCTTAACCATACTCAACTTTGTGGCCGTTCGATTGTTCGGTGAACTTGAGTTTTGGTTCTCACTCATCAAAATTACTGCAATTATTCTGTTTATTCTGGCTGGTATTTATTTAATTAGTACTGGATTTACTTCTCCAAATGGGGTTAAGGCCTCAATGAGCCACTTGTTTGAAACACAATCTATGTTTCCTTATGGTGTAACAGGTTTCTTAGCTGGTTTCCAAATTGCCATATTTGCGTTTGTGGGTATTGAGCTAGTTGGTACAACAGCTGCTGAAACCAAAGACCCGCATACCTCACTTCCAAAAGCAATTAACTCCATTCCTTTACGTATTTTATTGTTTTATGTGGGCGCATTGGTTTGTATTATTGCAGTCACATCTTGGGCTAAGGTTTCACCAGAAAAAAGCCCATTTGTGGAAATGTTTACTTTAGTTGGCTTACCAATCGCGGCAGGTTTAATCAACTTTGTTGTTGCCACTTCGGCACTATCTTCGGCAAACAGTGGAATCTTTGCGACCAGCCGTATGTTATACGGTTTAGCTTTAGACAACGATGCGCCTAAAAGCTTTAGCAAATTATCGAAAAGAAAAGTTCCGATTAGAGGCCTCGTATTTTCAATGGCTTGTGTAACGCTTGGAACATCCATTTTGTTTATTGTTCCAAATGTTATGACGGCATTTACGATTATTTCAGCGCTCACTTCAATTTTATGTATTTTTACATTCATGCTGATTGTGCTTTCATATATTTATTATCGTAAGAAAAGTCCAGAATTACATATCCAATCAAAATATAAAATGCCAGGTGGTTTATTCATGGCATGGATGACGATGTTATTTTTAGTTTTTACTATCGTTATTTTAGCTTTAGATCATGATACGCTGATTGCTTTAGAGTTTTCACCAGTGTGGTTTATTGGTTTGTTTATTGCCTATAAATATAAAAAGAAAAAGATGTTGCAGCTTGATATTTTAAAAGCTCAAAAGGTTGATTATATTTAAGTCGAGTGTAGTTGCTTTTATAAAAAAGCTAGGTGAGTGCCTAGCTTTTTTATTTTGAAAATAATAATTTATAATTTTTGATTAAGATAATTTGTTTATGGTTACAATATTTAGTAGAAAACTTACCAGAAAATTTTGGTAAGGTCCGAAATTTTTTCAGGATTTTAAAAATAGTCATAAATATTAAAATGAATTAAATTGATTTTGAAACTAAAGGTTACAAAGAAAAAGGAGTCGTAATCCCATGATACTTAAGTGTAATGATAGCGATTTGTACGATTTTACTATTGGGAAAAGATACATCTATTTTGGGATACAATTTAATGAATATCGAAATGAAACAAAAGTATCTGTTCGCCGCGATTCAGATGGTACTCCTGTTATTGTAGAAATTTCTAAATTTGAAATAATTAATCCTAGTATACCTGAAGGTTGGGAAATTTCATTTTATAAGCAGGAAGATACTATAACTACTAGTATTGAACCTAAAGAATTTAGTGGAGAATTTTGGGATGACTACCATGATGGGAATCCTAAAATAGAAAAATTATTTGAAGATACTTATATAAAGATCTGTAAGTTCCATAATTTTTCTATTACGTCCGATTGATTAATTAAAAGCCGATAAAAAAGCCTCATTACGAGGCTTTTTTATCATCCTTATTTAATATTTGGATCGCCTTTTTTTAAGAAAAAGCGAATCGCTAACTTTTGTAGGAATGTTCCATAAGGAGGGTGGAAAAGCTGAGTCGGGAAAAACCGATGACGTATAAATACAGTTTTTGCATGAGAAAGTTCACGGAAACCTTCTTCACCATGATATGACCCCATGCCTGAGTTTCCGATACCACCGAAAGGAGCATCGTGGTTGACTACATGCCAGCCCCAGTCATTAATGGTCACGCCACCTGAATGAGTTTCACGTAAAATACGATCACGTTCTACCGAGCTATGGGTAAAGCAATAAAGTGCTAAAGGTCGCTCGTCCGATTTTACATAGGTAATCGCATCATCTAAAGAATCATAAGCCACTACAGGTAAAATAGGGCCAAAGAGTTCTTCTTTCATAATCCGCATGTCTGGTGTGCAATTCAGCACAATCTGTACGGGCATTCTACGGCCTTGTTGGTCAAAGCTGTAAGTATCACAAGAAATAACACGAGCACCTTTTGTTTGAGCATCGGTCAAAATATCTTGAATACGTTTTAAATGACGGTCATTTACAATCGATGTGTAATTCTCATTATTTTCAATGTCTTGACCAAACATTTTTATAAAGCTTGATTTCGCAGCATCCACAAATTCATCAATACTTTCTTTTGGAACCAACGCATAGTCAGGTGCTACACAGATTTGCCCACTATTAGTTGCTTTACCATGGGTAATGCGTTTTGCAGCATCTGCAAGCGGGTAGTTGCGGCTTACAATTGCAGGCGATTTACCGCCTAATTCGAGTGTAACAGGTGTTAGATTTTCAGCTGCTGCTCGCATGACGACTTTGCCAATGGCAGGAGAGCCAGTAAAGACAATATGGTTAAATGGCAACGAGGTAAATCTTGCTGGGTCTATAATTTCTTCACCAAACACAGCTACTTCATCTTCATTAAAGACTTCGGCAAGCATACGTCGAAGCATTGCATTGGTATTCGGGGTAATTTCAGGGAGTTTAATCATTACTCGATTGCCCGCAGCCAAAGCAGCAATCAGTGGGCCAAGTGCTAAATACACGGGGAAGTTCCAAGGAACAATCACACCAACCACGCCTTTAGGTTGGTATTGCACACTTAAACGGTTTGATAAAAATAAAAGCTCGGTACGGCGTTTACTTGGACGCATCCAGCGTCGTAAATGATGAATCGCATGATCGGCTTCCAACACAGAACCAAGCAAATCAAGTAATTTGGATTCATCAAGTGATCTTGAACTAAAGTCAGCATTAATCGCAGCAGCTAAAGCATCTTGATAACGAATAATTTGTTTTTTGAGTTGATGCAGTTTTGTGCGGCGTGCTTCAAGGCTTGGGTAGGGATCTGCCTCAAAATTGGCACGTTGTTTGGAAAAAATAAGTTCCATATGTTCTGTGGCAGAGCCGCTATATTCTTTTAAAGTGGAGCTTTCCATTATTGTTCCTTCCATACTTTTGCTTATCATACTTTATGCTTGAAGCGTCGTATGGTCGATGTTAAATTGAGACAACAAGAGGTAGTTTAGTGCCATTATGCACGTCACTCTAGGGATGGTGTGAGTTAAATGCCTAAAAATCTTTATAAAAATGCAAATAGTGTGATTGAAGGAAATTATGATAATAGATCCTTAGGTTCGAATACATATTTGCTGGGTTTGACCAGTTTATTTGATGAAATGGGGTTGCAAGGCCATTCAATATCAAATGTTCTATCTGGCACAAATATTTCGCCAGATACGATGAATCAATCCTCTTTATATATTTCTCAAGTCCAAAAAATCCAGCTATTTAAAAATATTCAAAAACTATCTCACGATCCTTTAATTGGACTACGCGCAGGACAAAAGCAGCGATTGTCAGATTTTGGGGTGTATGGTTACGCCCTATATTCTTCGCGCAATTTTAGACAAGCGGTAGAGCTTGGCATTCGACACATTAAGCTTGCAGGGCCTATTTTAAAGAAGTCATTCTATGTGCGAGATGATGTTGCCATTTTTGAAGGGCAGGACATTATTGCGCTTGGTAAGCTTCTACCTTTAGTGTGCGAGTTTTGGTTTAGCTCCATGCAAACCTTAATTGAACGTGTGCTTGAAGGGCCATTTCAAGCGAAGAAGCTTTTATTGCCCTATCCAGCGCCCGACTATGCCGAAGAATACGAAAAAGTGTTTCATTGTCCTGTTCAGTTTAATGCTGGGGTGATGCAATGGCACTTTGATTTAAAATGGCTCGATGTACCTTGCCCAAATGCCAACCCGATTACTGCGGATATGTGTAAGTCATTTTGTGAGCGGATGCTTGGTGCAGCTGAACTTGAAGAGCCTGAGTTGGTGAAAACAATCCGTTTAATATTATTGGATGGAACAGAACTTTTCCCATCAGCTCAAGAAATGGCTGAACGGTTACATATGTCAAAGCGTACCTTACATCGGCGTTTGGCAAGTTTTAGTCTGACTTATCAAGAGTTATTAGATGAAACTCGGCGCCGTCTTGCGGATGAATATTTGCGAGAAACAACTTTAACCGTAGATGAAATTGCTGAAAGAATTGGCTTTTCAGATACCTCTAATTTTAGAAAAGCCTATCGTCATTGGACAGGCATTTCACCAAATGAGTATCGAATACAGTACCAAAATTAAAATTAAGTTTGGCTGCTACTTAAATCGAGAAAGTAACTTTTTCTGCAAAAATGGATTACAGAGCAAGATGGCAAATAAAATAATAAATATACCGATAATGCTAAACAGATCCGGTAATTCATGCCAAAAAACAAATCCCCATATTCCTGCAAAAATAATGGCAATGTAATTCATGGGGCCAATTTGTCCTGCTGGCGCTAAGCTATAAGCATAAGACATAAATAGTTGACTAATATTAGCTAAAAGTCCTGCGGCAATCAGTAGGCTTAATTCGTGCCAAGTGAAAATACGCCAATGCCAGAACATCGGAATAGAGGAAATTAAACTACCAAAAATACAGAAATAAAAAACGATACGCTCAGGCGGCTCTGTACTGGTTAAAGCTCTTACAGTCACAAAAGCCATTGCTGATAAAAAGCATGCACCCAAGCCAATAAAAGACAATGCGTTAAATAGACCTTGGTCGGGTTTGGCGACAAATAAAACCCCAACGAGCCCAATAACAGCAGCAAAAATCATCGATTTGGTAATTTTTTCTTTTAAGAAAAGCCATGCAATCAGTGGAATAAAGATAGGAGATGAATAACTAAAAACCATGGCATTTGATAGTTTTAAGTTCGCAATAGCATAGAAAAAACCATACATTGCAGCAAGACCCACTAGACTTCGCCAAGTGTGCATCCAGAGTTTATCGGTTTTAATAAAGTCTAAACCCTGTTTAAACAGCATCGGAATAAAAATAAATAAACCTACTGCATTTCTAAAAAACACGACGGTCGCATTGTCTACCGTTTGTGAAGCAAAACGAATGCACACTCCCATAATGGAAAATAATAATGCTGATGTCATAAGACAAAGCAGTGCTTTTCCAAGTTGAGTTGAGGGGAGATTTGGGGCAGTCTGATTTTGCATAGAGAAATACAGTTCTTAATTTTCGATGTTATTTTAGCAGTGATATTAAGTTTTGGTGAAATGTGTCGTAATTAATATGGGAAATAAGAAAGATGAGGTGATATGCCTCATCTTTTAAACTTTATTAGGTCACGGGTGCTGGGTTAAATACAGCGAGTGAGTTATGAATACCCCAACGGTCTGACCACGTTTGTTTTTCGCCACTAGCCACTTGTAAAATCAGTTTAAAAAGTTCCCAACCTACTTCTTCAATAGTTTTCTTTCCAATGGCAATATCGCCAGCACTGATATCAATCAGGTCATACCAACGGTTTGCAATATTGTTTCGGCTTGCCATTTTAATGACCGGCACTGCTGCCAGTCCATAGGGTGTACCTCGGCCTGTAGTAAATACTTGAACCGTAATTCCAGATGCCATTTGCTGCGTACCACAGATAAAGTCACTCGAAGGGGTTGCCGCAAAAATTAATCCTTTTTTTGTCGGTCTTTGGCCTGGTGCGAGAACTTCTACAATCGGTGAGCGACCCGATTTGGCAATCGATCCCATCGCTTTTTCTACAATGTTATTCAGTCCACCTTTTTTATTACCCGGTGTGGTATTGGCACTTCGGTCTACTTGGCCTGCTGCTAAGTAGTCATCGTACCATTTCATTTCCCGAATTAGATCTTTGGCAACTTGTTCATTTGCTGCACGTGGAGTGAGTAGGTGAATACCATCGCGGACTTCCGTAACTTCAGAGAACATGACTGTACCTCCACATTGCACAATTAGGTCAGCTGCGAAACCAACGGCAGGGTTAGAGGTGACTCCAGAAAATGCATCACTCCCACCACATTGCATGCCTACAACTAAATTAGAAGCTGGAACTTCTTCTCGAGTACGTTGATTCAGCTTTTCAAGATGTTGTTCAGCCACAGTTAAAATATGGTTCACCATACTTTCAAAACCATGATGACGTTCATCTTGCAACTGAATAATATCTTCATTTGCTAGAGGAATATATTTGTTTTCTTTAGGAATATTTAAAAGTCGTTCCGGTTGCATTTTTTCGCAGCCCAGACTTACCACCATAATTTCTCCACCAAAATTAGGGTTGAGTGCAAGATTATGAATTGTACGAATAGGAACAATTGCAGCGGGGGCATCAATTGCCACACCACAACCGTATAAATGGTTTAATCCGACTACACCGTCTACATTTGGATATTTAGGAAGTAAATCACGTTCAATAATTTTAACGACATAATCGACAATACCTTCGACACAATTAACACTGGTAGTAATACCTAAAATATTCTTTGTGCCGACGCTGCCATCTTTATTTTTATAACCTTTAAATGTATATCCGCTAAGCGTAGGGAGCTTTGGGTCAGGGCGAGTTGCTAACTCAAGATTATCTAGCTCAGGTGCCTCAGGCATTTGGGTAACCGCTTCATTTACCCATGACCCCGCGGGTAAATCTTTATTGGCGTAACCAATAACTTCGCCATAACGAACAATTGTATCACCTTGCTTTAATGACTTTAATAAAGCTTTATGTCCCTGTGGCACATGATCAACCAAGATGAGTTGGTATTCTTCAATATGTGTAGAAGGTGGTAAACCGCCGTCATTCACTACAATGGCTACATTATCAAGAGGACTAATTTTTATGAGGAGAGGCTTCAGCATGATCGTTCCTTGTATACATTTGAAGAGAGGGCATAACGCTTAATTTAGTTAAGCGTTATGACTTAAAGTTTAAGAGGTAGGTTTTAACTCGAAGCGCTGGATTTTGCCGACCATAAAGAGGTAGCAAATAATTGCGATGACTGCATGTATGCCTACAAAAAACAGTGCACCATTGAAAGAACCTGTTGAGTTGATGATATAGCCAATCACAATAGGGATCACAATGCCCGCAGTATTGCCGAAGGTATTAAACAACCCACCCGATAAACCCACCATTTCTTTTGGTGCGACATCCGACATGACTGCCCAGCCTAATGCACCAAAGCCTTTGCCAAAAAAGGCCAGTGACATAAAGAACAAGATGGCTGTTTGCGAATCGACATAGTTACAAACCACAATACTGGTTGATAACAACATGCCAAAAATAATGGGAAATTTACGGGAAAAGGTTAGAGACTTGTTCATCTTGATAAGTTTATCGGAAATTACTCCCCCTAATACGCCACCAATAAATCCGCAAAGTGCCGGTAATACAGCCGCAAAACCAGCTTCTAAAATTGACATGTGGCGTTCTTTAACAAGGTAAACAGGGAACCAAGTAATAAAGAAATAGGTTAAGCAGGTAATACAATACTGAGCGATAAAAATACCTAGAAGCATACGAGAAGAAAGCAGCTTTTTAATATTTTTAAAATTCATCTTGTTGTTTTCATCAGCAACTTTAAGCTGATTTTCACCCATGCTAGTAATAGCACCGCCTGCTTGTAAATATTTGAACTCATTTGAGTTAATAGTAGGGTGTTTTTCTGGGCTATAGATGACTTTTAACCAGATAAAAGCAATCACAATACCTAGTCCACCCATAATCCAAAACACAGATTGCCAATGAATATGGGCAACCAGCCATCCCATGAATGGTGCAAATATGACAGTTGCAAAATATTGAGCTGAGTTAAATATTGCTGCGGCGGTCCCACGTTCTTTGGTTGGGAACCATGCTGCTACAATCTGGCTATTTCCTGGAAATGCTGGGCTTTCAGATAATCCAACCAGAAAACGTAAAAGAAATAATGAGGCGATAATGAGAGGAATAGAACCTAAAATATCAACAAAACCCAAGAGAATAGTGAAAAAAGACCAGAGCATGATGCTCCAGAAATAAACTCTTCGAGCACCGAACTTGTCGAGTAACCAGCCACCTGGAATTTGGCCAATAACATAAGCCCAGCCAAACGCAGAGAAGATATATCCCATGGTCACTGAGCTTAATCCCAGCTCTTGAGACATCGGGGCAGCAGCCATAGAAAGTGTTGCCCGATCACCGTAATTTAATGAAGTAACTAAAAAAATCATCGCTAAAATGTAATAGCGGGTTTTATTATGCTTCGCTCGTTGCTGATTTACAGCAGCAAGATTTGTTTGCAGATTATCCATATACAAACTCTTTTTAATAATCGACCTATTTGCATATCCGTGAAATAGGTGACGTCATGTCAAATTCATCGATAGAATAGATGAGAAAACGGAATTTTGTATCTACTCTATAGTCCTAGTTCTAAAACCGCGTCTTTAGATGTATGACATCATATGATTAAAAATATTATTTTGGCAAGTGGGGCCGGAAAATAATTTTTATGCGGGTTTATATTGACAAGTTGTCTGATGTCTTATAAGTTTTGGTGATGAAAAAATAGTATCAGAATGCCAAGGAGTATTTTAATGGCGACCTCTACACCTATCGTTAAATCAATTCGAGCAATTCCTGTTGCTGGACATGACAGCATGCTGCTCAATTTGAGTGGTGCCCATGGACCTTATTTCACTCGTAATATACTCATTATCGAAGATAACTCTGGAAATATTGGGGTAGGCGAAATTCCGGGCGGAGAAAAAATTTTAGCGACATTAAATGATGCTAAAGCCTTGATAGAAGGGCAACCGATTGGTGAATATAAAAATCTGCTTAAAAAAATTCAGCAAACTTTTGCTGATCGTGACAGTGGCGGACGAGGTAATCAAACCTTTGATTTACGGACCACAATTCATGTTGTAACTGCTTATGAGTCGGCATTGCTTGATTTGCTTGGTAAGCATTTAAATGTGAATGTCGCAAGTTTGCTTGGTGAGGGTCAGCAACGTAGTGAAGTTGAGGTTTTAGGATATTTATTCTTTATTGGTGATCGCAAACAGACATCTCTTGATTATGCGACCTCACCACATCTGAACCATGACTGGTACAAAGTCCGCCATGAAAAAGCGTTAACACCTGAATCAGTGCAGCGTTTAGCAGAAGCATCTTATGACCGTTACGGTTTTAAAGACTTTAAATTAAAAGGTGGTGTATTACACGGAGAACAAGAAGCTGAAGCTGTTACAGCTATCGCTCGCCGTTTTCCAGAAGCACGTGTGACGCTTGATCCAAACGGAGCATGGTTTTTAGATGAAGCAATTGCTTTAGGCAAACATCTTAAAGGCGTGTTGGCCTATGCAGAAGACCCGTGCGGTGCAGAACAAGGTTATTCAAGCCGTGAAATTATGGCCGAGTTTAAACGTGCCACAGGTTTACCCACTGCGACCAACATGATTGCTACCGACTGGCGAGAAATGTCACATAGTATTCAATTGCAAGCCGTTGATATTCCTTTGGCTGATCCACATTTTTGGACATTGGAAGGCTCGGTTCGAGTTTCACAGCTCTGCAATATGTATAACTTAACGTGGGGTTCGCATTCTAATAATCACTTTGATATTTCACTGGCCATGTTTACACATGTTGCTGCCGCCGCTGTAGGTAACGTTACGGCAATTGATACACACTGGATTTGGCAAGAAGGTACAGATCAGCTAACGAAAGCGCCGCTTGAAATTAAAGACGGTAAAATTCAGGTGCCAACAGCACCGGGACTTGGTGTTGAGCTGGACTGGGACCGAATTAATCAAGCCCATGAACTCTATAAATTAAAAGGTTTAGGAGCTCGTAATGATGCCGATGCGATGCAATTTTTAATACCAAACTGGTCATTTAATAATAAAAAGCCGTGTTTGGTTCGTTAATGTTTTATCGATATCTTTGAAAAATTCGCTTTTTTAAGTTTTCTTAATGCTTTGCTGTCCATACGGGCAGCTTTTTTTATGTCTAAAGATTAGCTATAAAATTAAGAAATTTTAACTATATTTTATAAAACAAATAGTTAAGTGATTTTTGATAAAGAACTTTTATCTTTTTAAAAATTTTAGATTCTCAGAGGAAAAATATATTGATTAAAATAAAATTTATGATGTAAGATGTCTGACAACATAAACATGTATGGATATTTTCTAATGGATGCTCTTGAGTTAAAAAACATTGTTTCTGATGGCCTTCTTTCTTTTCCGGTTACTGACTTTGACCAAAATGGGGACTTTAATAAATCTTCTTATGCAAAACGTCTTGAATGGTTAGCGCCTTATGGTGCAAGTGCATTATTTGCTGCGGGTGGTACAGGCGAGTTTTTCTCGTTAACTGGAAATGAATACTCTGATGTGATTAAAACTGCGGTCGATACTTGTAAAGGTAGTGTACCGATTATTGCTGGGGCAGGTGGTCCGACACGTCAGGCGATTGAACAGGCAAAAGAAGCAGAGCGCTTAGGTGCACACGGTATTTTGTTAATGCCGCATTACCTAACTGAAGCAAGCCAAGAAGGTTTAATCGAACACGTTAAGCAAGTATGTAACTCAGTAGACTTTGGCGTAATTTTTTATAATCGTAGCGTTTCAAGATTAAATCTCGATTCAATCCAAAAGTTAGCCGAGATGTGTCCGAACTTAATTGGCTTTAAAGACAGCTCTGGTCAAATCGATATGATGACGGCAGTGACTCAAACGATGGGCGATCGTTTGTCGTATTTAGGTGGTCTGCCAACAGCAGAAGTTTTTGCAGCGCCATATAAAGCCCTAGGTTGCCCAGTTTATTCATCAGCTGTATTTAACTTTATTCCAAAGACTGCAATGGAGTTTTATAACGCGCTTCGCAGTGATGACTTTGAAACAACCAATCGTTTGATTAAAGATTTCTTCTTGCCATTGATTAAAATTCGCGACCGTAAATCAGGTTATGCGGTAAGTATGATCAAAGCAGGTGCCAAAATTGTTGGGCACGATGCAGGTCCAGTGCGTCCACCATTAAGTGATTTAACACAAGCAGACTATGAAGATTTGGCTGCTCTCATTGCGACACTTGGCCCGCAATAATTCTATCTCTTTAGGCATTGGAGCTTTAAAAATGAGTAAAAATAATGGTCAGCAATTTATTAATGGTCAACGCGTTGCTGCAAATACACCCGCTCTAGAAAGTGTGGGTGCAAAAGACTATCAACCAACTGGTTATGTTTTTAGTCAGGCAACAGTTGAAGAGGTAGATCAAGCTGCTCAAGCTGCACATAACGCTTTTTTAGTTTATAGCCAAACGTCTCAAGAACAACGTGCCTCTTTTCTTGAAGAAATTGCTAGTCAAATTGAAGCATTAGGTGCGAACTTACAAGAAGTCGCTTCACTTGAAACAGGCTTACCACTTGCTCGCCTTCAAGGTGAAACCGGCCGTGTTACAGGTCAGCTACGACTGTTTGCTGAACTTTTACGCCGCGGCGATTTTTACGGTGCTCGTATTGATGTGGCATTGCCAGAACGTAAACCTTTACCGCGTGTTGATTTGCGTCAATACAAAGTAGGGGTAGGACCAGTTGCTGTGTTTGGTGCGAGTAATTTCCCTCTTGCATTTTCAACAGCTGGCGGTGATACCGTGGCTGCTTTAGCTGCAGGATGTCCAGTTGTGTTTAAAGCGCATTCTGGACATATGGCGACTGCTGAGCTTGTTGCAGAAGCCATTGAAAAAGCAATCGAAGTTTGCGATATGCCTAAAGGCACATTTAATATGATTTTTGGTGCTCGTATTGGCGCAAACTTAGTAGAACATCCACTCATTCAAGCAGCTGGTTTTACAGGTTCTCTTGAAGGCGGAATGGCGCTTTATAACATTGCGCAGAGTCGTCCTCAGCCAATTCCATTCTTTGCTGAAATGTCGAGTGTGAACCCTGTAGTGGTTTTATCTCAAGCGCTGAGCTCTCGTGGTGAACAGATTGCACAAGATACAGTTGCCTCATTTAATATGGGATGTGGTCAGTTCTGTACAAAACCGGGGTTAATTTTAGGTGTACAAGGACCTGAATTTGACAGTTTCGTAGCAGCTTTAGCTGAAAGCACGCAAAAAGCTGTGCCTCAGGTCATGCTGAATGAAGGAACTTTAAAAAGCTACTGTCAAGGTATTGATGCTCTAAACAGTGAAGCTGGTTTTGAAGTAGTTGCGACAGGTCAAGAGGCCGAGCTAGTTTCTCAAGCAAAAGCACATCTATTTAAAGCGGACCAATCTGTTTTACTGTCAGGCAACCCAAAACTACAACATGAAGTTTTTGGGCCAATGTCGATTGTGATTGGCGTAGAAGACGAAGCAACTTTGTTAAAAGGAATTGAAGCCTTAGGTGGACAGCTTACAGCAACGATTATTGGTGATGAAAATGAATTATCTGAAGCTGGTGAGCTTCTTCATCTGTTAACTGGTAAAGCAGGCCGTGTATTGTTTAATGGCTTCCCGACAGGAGTTGAAGTGTCTGATGCCATGGTACATGGTGGTCCTTTTCCTGCAACCAGTGATGCGCGTGGAACCTCGGTAGGTACGGGAGCAATTGAGCGCTTCTTGCGTCCGGTATGTTTTCAAAATACGCTACAAGTTTTATTACCTGATGCACTAAAAGATAGTAATCCGCTACAGATTACTCGTTTGGTCAATGGGCAGTTAACTCAGGCTCGAATTTAAAAACTGTGCAGCTTAATCAAAGGTATTGAGCTGCATATTTTTTAGCTTATTCAACGCATTATTAAATATTGCAATAAGCACAAGTTGCTTACTTTTTAAATGTATGTGAGTGTTTGATAAGGAAGATAAAATATTTTAATTTTAATAGCTTAGAGGCATAAAAACCGAATATGACTATCGTCTAAGTTTATAGTAAAATGAATTTTCTAATTTTTTCAACATTTCATGAGTTCTTCAGATTATGTCTAGTGCAATTAAACCTAGATCAACAAAAAAACTAAGCCAGATTATTGTAGAACAACTGATCGAAAAAATTCAGTCTGGAGACTTCCAAGTTGGAGAGAAAATTCCGACCGAACTTGAATTAATTGAAACTTTTGAAGTAAGCCGTTCTGTTATTCGAGAAGCAATCACTGAGTTGCGTTCTTTAGGGTTTGTCGAAACTCGTCACGGGATTGGTACTTTTGTAAAAGAGCAGACTATTGAACAGAATTTTTTGCTCTCTAATGCCAGTTTAGAAACTATTAACGATATTGTTTCTTTACTGGAGCTTCGGATTAGCCTTGAGTCTGAAGCTGTCTTTTTAGCATCAGAGCGCCGTAAGCAAATCCACATCGATAAAATGAAAGCTGCACTTCAAGACTTTGAACGTCATATTTCATCAGATGCAAATGATGGCACAGTAAAAGCTGATTATGATTTCCATATTGCCATTGCTGAAGCTTCTGAAAATCAATATTTCGTTGATTTTTTAAAGTATCTGGGTGAAAAAATTATTCCGCGTGCACGCTTAAAATCTATTGAGCAAAGCCCTGAAAACCGTGAAGAATATTTAAAAGCGGTTCACCATGATCATGTAAATATTTATAATGCAATTGTCGATCAGGATGGTTTGTTAGCTCGACAAATGATGCGAGCTCATTTGTCTAAAAGTATTAAAAAGTTTAAGCAGTAAAACTTGAGCTAATATTAAGATAAAAAAGAGAGCTTATTTAAGTTCTCTTTTAATTTTATAGGGGTTTATTTACAGCTAAAGTTTTCAGCTTTTTCACTATCACCTTGACCGTTGTAACGGGCAATCAGTGGGTAAGGGCAAAGTGGGCGTGTACGGTCTGGTGCCCAGTCTTGCGGAAGTTCAGTATTCACTTGACCACTTGGGTTACCTGCGCCGCGTGCGGTCGCAATGATTTTGTCAGGTGCTTGGCCATATTCAACCCAATTGACTAAAGCAGTCAATGCATCAAATTGATCGGTCGCAATGCCATCACGGGTATGGTTCATGCCCGGAACTCTAAAGAAACGTGCAAATTCAGGTGCTTTACCTTTTGCATCATTTTTATAGTGTTGGAGTAGTTGATCGTACCAATTTTGGGTGTCATCTACAGAGAAGACGCCGTCAGCTGTGCCTTGTACCACAATCATTTTTCCACCGTGATTGCGGAGTTTATCCAGATTAAGTTCATCGGGTGGCATCATGAATGACATCGAACTTTCTGTGTACACATCATTGGTTGACGATAGTTTTGGATAGTCGGTATCGAAGTTAAAATTAAAGGCAAATTGTCTAGAGTTTTGAGTCACAGTTGGGTCTGGTGGAACCTGAAAAAGAATGCCGACTGCAACGGGGTCACGTGCTGTTCCCACCGAAGATTCGAATTTCCAGCTTGCCCAGTTACTGCCGACTAAACCGGGGTCGAAAGGCTGGGTTGCATAGAGCGCTTGTCCAGCCGAATTTATAGGACCACGGTAAATGTTGGCTAATACATCAATTTGTTCGGTACTTAAACAAGTACCATCTCTTGTGCTTGAGCAAACGGGTACATCTTTGTGAATATCAAAAGCTGTACGGCAAGCCTCGACATCTTGAACCAAGCCATCTGCAACACCGTCTAGAGCATCGCATCGATCTAAAATCGCTTTTGCTAATACTTTGCGCTCTGAAAGGGTAAGAGCAGTACTTAGATCATTTTCATCTCTTGCGACACGACGAAGCTGTTGTGCGGTGTAGAGTTGAGCAGCGGCTGCACGAGGTAAATGAAAACCCGGTGTGCTTGCCAAGATTCCATCATATTGGTCGCCCAAACGTGTTGCAGCAATCATGGCATGACGCCCGCCGTTCGATGTGCCGCCTGCATAGGAGCGATCTGGTAATTTCCCATATGCGGCTTTAATTAGGTTTTTTGCCATAGGCGTGAGTTTGGTAATTGCACCATAGCCGTAGTTGATTCTGGCTTGAGGGTCTAAACCAAACATTGGATTTTGTGAAGCATTATGTCCAGCATCAGAAGAAATGACCGCAAAACCATCATGCAGGGCATTGGTCAGCGGGCCACCGCTGCCGACCTGACCTGTTGCAGGGACTAAATTGCCATCGGTTCCGCCATTGCCTTGATAGAGGAAACGACCGTTCCAATCAACAGGTAAACGCATTTCAAAACCAATTTGATAGGTTTGTCCATCGACAGGGCTTACACGTTGGTCCATATAACCTTTGACTAAACAATGAGCGCCAATCGGTTTATTGGCGACAGTCAATGTGCCTGCTTCTTGAAGGGTAGCTGAGCTAATAACTGTATTGTTGTATTGAAATCCAAGTAAGTCCGTACAGCTTCCTGTCATTTTTACGCCCACAGCAGGAGAGAGCTGAGGTGGTTTGGTTGTTGAGGGAATCGTTGTGTCATCATTATCACTTCCACAGCCTGCCAAAGCACCAAGCATGGCAAGCACTAAAGCGGAATGCATCAAAATTCGTTTATTGTTGGTGTAATTCATTTATTCATATCCTTATTGAATGAATGTTTGCAATTAATCTAAAACCAAAAAATTAGCTGTGCTTCGTGCAATCATTTTGTTGTTTTGCCAAGCTTCACTTTCAAGATTCAGTACAGTTTTGCCTTGTTTAATGAATCGGCATTTTGTAATGACTTCGCCCACAGCACAGGGCCTTAAAAAATCCATCGTTAAGTTAATGGTAGTAGCTGGTTTACGGTCATTTGCAAGAAATGCAAAAAGTCCCATCACGTCATCAAGCATGGCGCAAATCATGCCACCTTCAATGGTGCCGCGTGGATTGGTAAAGCTTTCTAGCGCCGTGTAGTGGATGGTGAGTTCAGTGTTCTTATCATTCCAATAAATATTGTGTCCACCCAAATGATGGTGGATGGGTGGTAAGTGTTCTAAAGTTTTTTGATCCATAATGAAGGGTCCATCCTTTTTGTAGGTGTTATAAAAATTATTATTTCAGGGTGTAGGCATCATAAATAACCGCTTTGCCCAAGCGCATTGCACTACCTACCGCAACGGTCTGGTTAAGCCATGAGTATTTAGGTGAGCTGGTTTCAAACTGCATGGTAATTTTGAAATAGTAATTTTTCGGGTCGACATCTTTGCCTTGAGCAAGCTGTTTTAGTGTTTCTGCCGAGCCATGTCGGTAACCTTTGGTTTGAAGATAAATGAGTGCACCGTCATCGGTTTTTAACAGATATCGCGTATCAATAATGGCCAGTCCTTTACTGTCGACAATTTGCCAATCTGCGCCATTATTTAAAATACGGCCTTTAAGTGATGTGCCTTCAAATGTCCCACCGGTAATGGGAATAATTCGGCGTTTACCTGCATCACTGGTGGTGCCTAACTCCCAAACAGGCGCATTTAGATCAACACTAAATTTTGCTAAAGGCTCAAGTTTAATAGGTGGCGGGCTATATTGTGTTTCGGCATGAGTCAGGCTAATGAGACAAATTCCGCAGAGTAGCGTTACAACTTTCTTCATGATGAATTTCTCGAAATAAAAAGAGGTTCTATGTGTGACAGAACCTCTCGTTTTGAATTATTTAAATTTCCATGTGTAGTCGATGTTGATACGGGTTTCGTTTACAGGTTTGATGTTGGCTGTAGAGAGCATGTTGTTGTCATAAATGGCGTAGCGTGCACGTAACCCTAGATTTTTTAACCAGCCACTTTGAACGGTGTAACCTAAATCAAAGTCCGTTTCGCGTTCTTTTAAATTGGTTCCGCCTAAGTTAGGTGCATAAATATTGTGGCCTGTGGTGTAACGGGTCATAAAACGTAAACCCGGTACATAATCTTTAAAGTCGTATTCATAGCGGAAGCTATAGGCTTTTTCTTTTGGGTTTAAAAACTCACCCGGCCATGTGTCAATGAGAAGCCCAGTTTCACCTCCTGTTAAATACGGAAACGCGGTGTCGCCGTGATGCTGAAAAGTTCCGAAAATAAATTTATGGTTTTGATGTTTGAGTTCGAAATGCGCATGATAAAGGTCATTATTGACTAAGCCTGCTTTTGCTTGTCCGTCATCTCGGCTGCGGTAGTAACGTAATTGAGAGCTAAAATTAGTAGTATCATTAATTTTATGTTGATGTAGTGCGCCGACCATGGTTTGGTTATAAAGATCATCAACATCCATGTAAAAAGCGGTGAGCTTGAGTGCAGGATTAAACTGATAGTTTCCACCTAAGTAATAAAGCCCATCCGTTTCGGCGCCTTTAAATCGTCCATTCACCCCTGAAATTTTTATTTTTTCATAGTTGGTCGAATCACGATGATTCACTTTATCGATGTAGGCCGCTTGTAAGTCGAAATCTTTAATATCTTTACTGGTCAGTGAAATTCCTCGATAGGTTTGAGGAAGTAAACGAGCAGGTGAAGCCACTAAAACTGGGTTCATCGGCATTAAGGTACCAATGCGTAGCTCAGTCTGGCTTATTTTCGCTTTTGCTGTGACCCCAATTTCGCCATAAGAGTCAGCAGGCTCATTGGTGCGCGTGTCTCTAGGTAAGTTTCCTGTACCGCCATGCTCTGCATCGGCATCAAGTTTAAAACCCGCCGTTGCAAGCACATCCAGCCCAAATCCGACAGTCCCTTCGGTATAACCTGAATTGGCTTTAAGAATAAACCCTTGTGTCCAGTCCTTGGCAGCAGGGTAAGCAGATTGCTCTTGATAGTCGCGGTCAAAATAGAAATTTCGCGTGGTGAGTTCTAGTGAACTGTTGTCAATAAAATTGCCAGCCCACACTGAACCAGAGAGCATAAGGGTAGAGTACATCCATAATTTCGACATAGCATTTCTTCCTGAAATAACATTTTTTTGTTTTCAATAAGGCTTAGTTGTTGTGTCAGCCTTGTTTGGTTTTTAAATCGAATTATTTTCCGAGCAGTTCTCGGGCTACGATTTCTTTCATAATTTCATTGGTTCCCCCATAAATTTTTTGTACCCGCGCATCGACAAAAAAGCGTGAAATCGGATATTCCTGCATGTAACCGTAGCCACCAAAAAGCTGAAGTAATTGATCAATCACTTCACATTGGACATCGGTGATAAAGCATTTCAGTGCGGCAACTTGAGTGACGCTTAACAGGTGTTGTTGATACAGCGCTGCACATTGGTCTACAAAGGCTTGTGCGGCTTTTGCTTTGATTTGCGCGTTTGCGAGCACAAAGCGCGTGTTTTGCATTTGGCTTAAAGGTTGTCCGAAAGCTTTACGTTCCAAAACATAGTCTTTAGTAATTTCAATGGCGCCTAAAATTGACCCCAACGCCATCATTGAAATGCTCAAACGTTCACGAGGTAACTCTTGCATTAAATAAGCAAAGCCTTGTCCTTCTTCACCTAAACGCTGAGTTGCAGGCACACAGACATCATCAAAAAACAGTTCAGCTGTATCTTGGGCATGCAGTCCGATTTTTTGTAATGAACGGCCTTTTTTAACGCCGTCTAAAGCAGCATCAACTAAAAAAATTGAAATACCTTTTGCTTTAGCTTGCGGATCAGTTTTTGCCACCAGAACAATCAGGTCGGCATGCAAACCATTTGAAATAAACGTTTTTGAACCATTCACACGATAGTGGTCATTTTCTAAAAAGGCTTGAGTGCGTATGGCTTGTAAGTCTGAACCAGCATTGGCCTCTGTCATAGCAATTGCAGTGACGACTTCACCTGTCACCATTTTCGGTAGCCAATAACGTTTTTGCTCTTCAGTTCCAATATTTTGCAGATAAGGAGAGACCAGCTCATTTTGCCCACCAATGGCAACCGCCAAAGATGCAAAGCCAGCTTGAGCAGTTTCTTGAACCAACATGAGTGAGTAGTGCACAGGAGCACCGTAGCCACCATATTCTTCGGGTACATCGACGCACAAAAAGCCATTTTCCCCAAGACGAAGCCACAGATCACGTGGAATCAGGCCATCGTGTTCCCATTGTTCGTAGTAAGGAGCAACCTGTTCTTTTAAGAACCTGCGGTAGCTATCTCGAAATAGTTCAAATTCTGTATCGTGTGGCATGTTGAACCTTTTTTTAGGCAAAAGTGAGGCTAAGGCCCAAACCGAAGTTTGAGCTTCCTTTTTTATTTCAATTGCTTATTGCTTTAAGGTGGGCACCCGAATAATCAGCGGGTTATCAGTCTGCTTTTGATAAAGTTCATCAATTAAAGCAGCACGACGCTTGGTAATATTGCCTTGATTGAGGTTGCCTTTATCGGTCACTTCACCTGCATCGAGTTGAGGTGGCTCGGTCATTAAATAAAGCATGGAGACTGTATTTGAACTGCCCGTCGCATCTTTATTAAAGGTCGTTAAAAATTGACGGAACCATTGCTGAACTTTAGGGTGTTGTAATATCTCTGCTGGAGAATGTTCGCCCAGCTTAAGACCAGCTTGTTGAGCACAAGCATCTAGTTTTGGAAAAATCAAAAAACCAACCGCATTCAGGTTTGAGCCTGTAATGCAGACATCTTGAACCAGTAAATTACCTTGAATGAGCACTTTATTGCGTAGTGTGCCCACATTCACAAAAGTACCCGTATTGAGTTTAAAGTCTTCGGCAATTCTTCCGTCATACATCAAGCCTTTGGTCGGATCATTGATATCGACCAAACGAACAGCATCACCCGTATGGAAAAAGCCTTCATCGTCAAACACAGTGCTTTGCTGGTCTGCCTTTAAACGCCAATAACCTTTCATGACATGTTTGCCACGAACACAAAACTCAAGTTTGTCGCCACATGGAACCAGCTTAATTTCGCATCCCGGAGCAGGGTAACCAATAAAGCCAGCCATCACACGTGGGCCGGTTGTAAAAGCACAAGAGGGAGCAGTTTCAGTCATACCCAAACCGCTCATAATGCGAATTTTTTCTCCGCAATGTTGTTGAGCAATTTTATCAAGTCTGTTCCAGCCCGCTTCTGAAAGTGCTGCACCTGCAAAGAATAAAATTTTAACTTTGGCAAAAAAGCGGTCTCTTAATTCCTCATCTTTTTCTAAAGCTTCGGTGAGTTCTTCCCAACCTTTTGGCACATTTAAATAAACGGTTGGAGAAATTTCTTTCAGATTACGAATGGTTTCGTCAAATTTTCCTGCAACGGGTTTGCCATCATCAATGTAAATAGTACCGCCGTTATAGAGCGCGATGCCGACATTGTGACTGCCACCAAACGTGTGGTGCCAAGACAGCCAGTCGAGTAGGACAGGTGGTGTTTCTTCAAACTCAGGGAAAGTCTGCAACAACATTTGCTGATTAACACACAACATTAAATGCGTGGTCGGCACAGCTTTAGGCAATTTGGTTGAACCTGATGTAAATAGAAATTTAGCAATCTGGTTTTCATCAAGGGTTTGATAAAACTCTTGAACATTTGAAACTGGTGTATCTAACAGCGATTGAAAAGATGTGCAGATCTGATTGCCCACAAGACCTTTATTGGTGACCACTTCAATGTCAGATGTAATACATGCCTGAATCGCTTTGGCAAAAGCTTGACCATCGCTGGCATAGACCATACCAGGTGTGAGCACTTCAAACACATGTTTGAGTTTGCCAAAGTCTTGAGAAATCAGAGAGTAGGCGGGTGAAATAGCAGAGAAAGGTACACCTGCCAACATGGCAGCCATAGACAGTGTTAAATGTTCAAGATCATTACCACTTAAAATAACGAGTGGTCTCTCTTGGCTTAACTTACGTTCATGTAAAGCCTGAGCAATGTGCCATGCACGTTGTAAAACTTCTGCATAACTCAGTTTGACCCATTCACCTTGAGCATTGCGTTTTGCTGCAAAAATATGGTCTGGTTTAGTTTGTGCAAAATGAATTAACCGATCTGTCAGTTTTTGTGGATACGGTTTTAATTGCTCTTTTGGGCTGATATAGAGCGTTTCATCTTTATGGTGATAATGAATATCATGTTGCCCTAATTTTACGAACCGTTCACGGTCTTGTGATTGAGTGGCATTCATTTGCATTTCTTTCACTCCATGGAAAGCGCATCACTGCGCTTTATTTTTTTGCATCATGCAATTTTTATTTAATATGTCTGTCTTCGCATTAGCCTGACTAAATCGGGTAATGACGTGATTGGGTTTGAATGGTAATCCAGCGTAGTTCTGTAAATTCGGCAACAGAGACTTTACTACCAAAACGTCCGTAACCACTCGATTTTGTTCCGCCAAATGGCATTTGAGCTTCGTCATGTACAGTTGCGCCGTTAATGTGACAAATACCCGAATCAATTTGTTGAGCGACTTCTAACGCCTGTGAAATATTTTGGCTAAACACTGCTGAAGAAAGACCGAACTCGCTGTCATTTGCCAGTGCCACGCCTTCTTCAATGCTTGAAAAACGTTGAACTGTACATACAGGTCCAAATGATTCTTCGCGGTAAAGCAGCATGTCAGGTTTAATATTGAGTACCAGCGTCGGTTGCATGGTGGTGTCTTCAATATGAATACCTAAAGGTAAGTCAGCACCTTTGTTTTGAGCATCTTCCAGCAAATGCTGAATACGGTTTGCAGCACGTCGACTTTCTAAAACACCGAGTACATTGTCTTTTGAGGTTGGATTACCTGCCCGAATAGAGCGGGTTTTTTCAATCAGTTTTTCAATAAATTGGTCGGCAATTTTGTCTTGAACCAAAACACGTTCGGTCGACATACAAATTTGCCCCTGATTAAAGAACGCTCCAAAAGCGACTGCATTTACGGCTTCATTAATGTCAGCTTCATTTAAAACCACGACAGGCGCCTTACCACCCAATTCAAGTAAAACAGGTTTTAAATATTTAGCAGCAGTCTCGGCAATAATTTTTCCGACTTTGGTTGAACCCGTAAAATTAATACGCTTCACGGCTGGGTGAGACACTAAGCGCTCCACGATTTGTGGTGCATCTTCAGCGGCATGCGTAATCACATTCACCACGCCTTCACCAAGACCTGCTTCATGTAACACTTCACCAATGAGACGATGTGTTGCTGGACAGGCTTCCGATGCTTTTAACACTACAGTGTTACCACAAGCCAAAGGCATAGCAAGCGCACGTGTTGCCAAAATGACAGGGGCATTCCAAGGTGCAATTCCTACAATCACACCACAAGGAACTCGCACACCCATCGCAAGATTGCCCGGCACATCTGACGGAATCAGACTTCCGTCAATTTGTGTGGTCATAGCTGCGGCTTCACGTAACATGTTGGCAGCAAGGTGAACGTTAAACCCATACCATGTTGCAGTTGAACCTGTTTCTTGCATTCCAGTTTCAATGAATTGCTCGGTCTTTTGATCCATTAAATCGGCTGCTTTTAATAAGCGTAAACGGCGTTCGGTAGGCGAGAGTTTCGACCATACTTTGAAAGCTTGTTGTGCCGAGTCTATTGCACGATCAACATCGTCTAAAGTTGCAGCAGCGGCTTTAGTTGCCACTGATCCATCAATGGGACTAATACGCTCAAAAGTTGCCTGATTTGATGCATCAACAGATTGACCGTGAATAAGTAACTGTACATTTTGCATGGGTTGCGTCCTTACATTGCCATTAAAGTATCAAAAGTTAACCAGTACGTTTATAACTCTGTAAACCCGGTTTAATTGATTTTTCATCTAAAAATTGTTTCAAACCTTCTTGGCGACCATTTTCTGTATCGCGGTGGATACATTGATCAAGTTTGGCATATAAGTAGTCTTCGTTTTGATCCCAAGTCAGTTCACGACAACGCTTAAATCCATTTTTAGCGGTACGAAGAACCACAGGGTTTTTCTCAAGTAGACAGTTTGCAAGCTCAGTCACTTCTGCTTTTAGCTGTTCAAGCGGTACGCTTTTGTTCACAAGGCCCATGGTTTCAGCTTCTTTACCACTAAAGGTTTTACCCGTCATGATGTAGTACAAAGAGGCACGGTGACCAACAGTGTCTGCCATTGCTTTGCTTACAAGGTTACCCGGTGGGATCCCCCAGTTAATTTCAGATAAACCGAAAGTTGCTTCATCTGCTGCAATTGCGAGGTCACAAGCCACTAAAGGTGAGAAACCGCCTCCAAAGCACCAGCCGTTGACCATAGCAATGGTTGGTTTTGAATACATGCGAAGAAGTTGCCACTGCCAACGGCATGAGTCACGGCGAATACGTTCTTGATAAATTTCTGGTTGAGTATCGACTTCACGGAAATATTCCTTCAAGTCCATGCCTGCTGTCCAAGAATCACCTGCACCCGTCAAAACCAAAACACGTGCATTTTGATCAAGTTCTATCGCTTCAAGCACATCAATCATTTCACGATTGAGTGTCGGGCTCATGGCATTTTTCTTTTCTGGGCGGTTTAGTGTTACCCATGCAATTCCATCTTCAACTTTAACATCTACTGTTTCCCAGCGGCTTTCATAACTCATCTTCATACTCCTTGAATGATTTTTTTGCTGTTCTGGGATTTAATTTAATATCAGTTAAACTTACATTCAAGTCTTTTTTATAAAATTTCATAAATATTTTATAATTCATTGTATTTTAAATATTAATTAATTTTATTGGTTGTTTAATATAAAAATATGTTGATTTTTTAGTAAGTTTAACTGATATTTTTGGTGTGTTTAAACAATAATACACAAAGGGCTAAATGGAACGACTAGTCAATAAGGGATAACACAATGGAAAAGATATTAGGGCAGTCTGCAAGAGCAAAAATCACGTTGCTATTATGCTTTGCAATAGCAATTTTTGAAGGTTTTGATCTTCAGTCAATGGGGGTAGCCGCTCCAAGAATGCGGGCTGAGTTTATGTTGGACAATGGCCAGATGGCGTGGGCATTTAGTGCTGCAATTTTAGGAACACTACCAGGTGCCATATTAGGTGGTAGATTTGCAGATATTGTCGGGCGTAAGAAAATTCTGATTTTTAGTATTTTACTTTTTGGAATTATGTCTTTGCTAACGGCTTATGCTGCTAACTTTAGTTTGCTGTTACTCATTCGTTTTTGTACTGGTTTAGGTATGGGTGGGGCACTTCCGATGATGATTACACTAGCATCTGAAGCTGTACCCGATAAATATAAAGGGACCGCGGTGAGTATTATGTACAGCGGTATTCCTTTCGGTGGATTACTTACCTCCATCGTTGCTATGTCGTTGGCAGGTGATGCAGAGTGGCGTCATATTTTCTATATTGGTGGTATCGCGCCAATTTTACTCATTCCACTGATTATGCGCTTTTTACCTGAGTCAAATGACTATCTGCAACGTAAAGGTCAAGCGCAAAAAACCACGCCATTCTTGGAAGTTTTATTTGCCAAAGAACGTCGTATGTCAACGATTCAGCTTTGGGTCAGTTTTTTCTGTACGCTGGTGGTTCTGTATTTCTTATTGAACTGGTTACCGTTACTGATGGGCGCGCAAGGCCTATCAAAACTTCAGGCAAACTATGTACAGATGGGCTACAACGTGGGGGGAATTTTAGGTTCAATCCTCATGGGCGTATTGCTTGATAAATTACGCATGAGCTTTGTGATTAAGCTGATTTATCTCGGCATTTTATTCTCGCTGTGCTGTTTAGCGATATCCCCAACCGTGGCTTTACTTGCACTTTCGGCAGTGGGTTGTGGTTTATTTATTGTGGGCGGACAATCGGCATTATACGGTTTGGCTGCCATGTATTATCCAACCGAAATGCGTGGGACTGGAGTAGGTGCAGCAGTTGCAATCGGGCGTATCGGTTCTTTTGCAGGGCCTTTAATGGCTGGTTTTTTACTCTCGCTTGGACAAAGCTCGACCATCGTGATTGGTTCAAGCATTCCAGTGATTTTAATTGCAGCGATCTCTGCATTACTTCTTGTCAAAAAACCTAAACAGCCTGTACATTTAGTACAAAGCTCAGGTGCTCGCTAAGTTTTAACGAAAGTATGGGGTTAGTGCCTCATACTTTCACTACAGATTTTCTTATGATGATTGAAAGGTTATGGTACGTTCGAATTCAGTTCAAAAAAAAGTAGAAGATGAGCCTAAGTTAAGTTACATGATTGCTCGTGTTGACCGAATTATTAGTAAACATTTAACAGAACATTTAAAAGAGCTTGAGATTACCTTGCCGCAATTTACTGCGCTTTCTGTTTTAGCTTCAAAAAGTAATGTATCCAATGCTAAGCTCGCTGAGCGGTCTTTCATTAAACCGCAATCGGCCAACAAAATTTTGCAAGATTTACTGGTGAATGGCTGGATTGAGAAAAAACCGGACCCAACACATGGCCGCCGTATTTTAATTACGCTGACTGAAAGCGGTGTCGAAAAGCTAAATAAATGTAATGAAGTGGTTTTAAAAGTTGAAGAAAAAATGCTTGAAGGCATTGATATCAATCTAGCTTATTTAATCCGTAATAATCTCGATATTATGGTTAATAATCTTAAAAACCTTTGATAAAAGGTGGTTGGTAATTTAATTTTTTAAAATCTACAGAAATGCTTAAGCACTGATTCACACAGAAAATTTATTTCATTTTACAAATGAACTTGCTAGCATCGAAGTGACGTTTTTAGTGATGTGTGGCAGCGAATGTCTTCAGGACAACAAGTTTTACTTAAACTAAGAAAAATGATTATTTCAGGGGAACTTGAAGGCGGTGCCAGAATTGCCGAAATTCCGACTGCCGAGTTACTTGGTGTTTCAAGGCAGCCTGTTCGTATTGCCTTTCGCTTGCTCGAGCAAGAAGGCCTCCTCATTAAAAACCCAACTCGTGGTTACACAGTTCGTGAAATTTCAGAACAACTTGTTCATGATGCACTCGAAGTGCGAGGCGTGCTGGAAGGGTTGGCTGCGAAAACTTTGGCAGAACAAGGCTTAAGCGAAGAACAAAAAAAGACGCTGCAACATTGCATTCAAGAAACTGAAAAACTATTTAATGAAACAGACGAGTTTGGCGATGCTGAACTCGAACGTTATCATCATTTTAACGTCATTTTTCATGACACCATTATTGAGGGCGCGCAAAACGTCGCACTCATCCAAGCCTTAGCAAAAAACAACCAATTGCCTATGGCTTCTGCTCAAGCCATTACCTATGACCAGAATCAAGCTTTGTCAGAATATCGCCGTTTGCACTATGCACATTTACAGCATTGTTCGATTTTTGATGCGTTGGTACATCGTCAGGCAGGGCGTGCTGAAACTTTAATGCGTGAGCACAGTAGTGTAGTGATTTTAGGTGAAACGCTAAGAAATGTTCTCAGTGCTTAAGCTGAAATAAGTTCCTTTATATTTGAATAAAGGAACTCAAGAATTAAAGCTCAATCACAAGGTTTTTAGTTTTTGCACGAGAACAGCAGGGCGTAAATTGGTCGTTCAAAGCATGTTCCTCATCGGTCATAAACATATCTCGATGATCAGGCGTGCCTTCTACAACGCGAGTAATACAGGTCCCGCAAATGCCTTGTTCACATGAAACAGGAATATCAAAACCATTTGCAATTAATGCCTCAGTAGCAGTCTGCTCTGGTAATACTTCAATTCGACGGCCCGTACCTTTCACTTCAATAGTAAAAGCTTCATCGTTAGATGTATCTGCTTTTTGCGCGACAAAATGCTCTTGATGTAACTGTTCATTGTGCCAACCTGCTTGTTCGGCTGAGCTCATGACAAACTGCATAAATCCTGTCGGACCGCATACATATAAGTGTCTATCTGGTGAAGCTTGGCCCAAAACCTCTGCCATATTACATTCAGTGTCTGGTTGATCTTGAATATGAAAATGCACTCGGTCACCAAAATGCTCGGTTAAGTTGCCATAGAAAGCAATCATTTCATGACTACGAACAAAGTAGTGCAATCCGAAAGGAATATTGGCCGACTTAAGCCGGTACGCCATCGACAAAATAGGGGTAATACCAATACCACCCGCAAATAAAACAGCCTGTTTGGTTTGAGGATGAATTTCAAATAAATTGCGTGGTTCACCAATCTTTAAATGATCGCCTTCACGATATTCGGTGTGGATGCAACGTGAGCCACCGCGTGAATTGGCATCATGTAAAACACCAATGACATAGCGATGTTTTTCACTACAACAGTTTGAAAGTGAATATTGACGGATTAGACCGTTTTTTAGATGCACATCAATATGTGCACCTGCCTCAAAATTCGGTAGCGCTGTACCATTTGCTGCAACCAATTCAAAAGCACGAATAGTCGGGGTGAGCTGGTGAATTTTTTGAATAATAACGTCCATGTTCATACTCCTTTAAATAATCCGAATGTTTGGAAACTTCTGTGCGGACGTTTCAGGAGGTGTTTTATTTTCTTCGGCAAGCAGTCGCTCAATCACCTTACGAGACTGTACACCGCCTGCGTCAATGTTGAGCATGAGTAACTTGCGATGAGGATTGTTTAAAATATTTTGCTGCTGTTGCTCAAGCATTTCTAAATCTTCAGTAAAGATTTTGCCTTGGCCTTCACGAATTTGATCTGTGAGTTCTGCATTATCTGGCTGGAAGTTACGTGCCATTCCCCAGAAATACCAGTGTGAGGTTTCAGTTTCTGGCGTAATAAAATCAACCACAATTGAGGAAACTTTTTTGTCATTTGGCGCGTGATAACCACCATGTCCAGCATGCGCTACACCCACTTCAATGTGAACATTACTTGGAGCAAAGAAGTGACAACGTTGCCAACGGTCAACAGGTACATCATCTGCTAAGTGGTTACCACGAAGCGCCATTTGCCAAAATGGAGGTGCGATCACATTTTCCATATAGCGTTCGGTAATGACATGGTCGCCGTCAACTTTAGTGACTGGTAATGACTCATCAATTTCTTTTTGTCCGATGCTGCTTGAATGAACATAGGTCTCGTGGGTTAAATCCATCAGGTTATCGACCATCAAGCGATAGTCACACTGAATGTGAAACAGGCCTCCGCCATAGCTCCATTCAGGATGATCTGCCCATTCTAAAGTTGGCAGTTTTGTTTCATCTGCTAAAGCTTTCTCGCCCGGCCATACCCAAATAAAACCGAACTTTTCAATAACTGCATATGATTTATTGCAAGGGAAACCATTTACACGTTGAGCTGGCATTGAAACAGTCTTTCCGTCACAGCCCATAACTAAACCATGATAACCACATACAAGGTTGCCATCTTCTACATAGCCAAGTGAAAGTGGGGCACCGCGATGGGGACAAAAATCTTCAACGGCTGCAACTTGGTTTTCTTTGCCACGATAAAAAACAATTTTTTCACCACAGATGGTGCGACCTAATGGTTTGTCTTGGATTTCTTCTGGACGGCAGGCAACATACCAAGCATTTTTAATAAACATTGTGACGACTCCTTATCACTTATTGGATCCAATTTATAGCAAATAAAAATATTGGTCAATTGATAGACAGTATATTTTTTAAAAAATATTGATCTATGTGTTTAGTTATTATGTATGTATTTTAATGTTGTTGACGGCTTTTTGTATTTCTTTTAAATTTTATGGTCGAAATTTTTATTAGCTTTTATTTGGATCCATATTTCTTCAATCCCATACTAGATTTGGATAGCTCTTGAAATTACAAATTTAAAAATGGATAAATAATTTATGGATCCATATTTTTTATTTCATAAAGTTAAAATAAATTATAAATATATTTTTCAATTATTTAATCCGTTGTTAATTAAATTTTAAAAATATTGTTGATTTTTTGGATCCAAATATTCAGTATAGAAAAAGAGCAGGATGCTCAAAAAACAAATATTCCTCTAGGTCATTATGGATACGGATGTGCATAACCACCCAATCGCTCATATTAGCAATGTCGTGTGTATGTCTTATCCAAGGGAGATACACAAATGGAAAGAGACGTTCTAAGTGAGATCAATCAAAACAACATGAGCCGCTACCAATGGTTCGTCATTTTGATCTGTATTTGTCTCAATATTATTGATGGCTTTGACGTGATGGTAATGGCATTTACCGCTCCATCTGTTTCGGCAGAATGGTCACTTTCAGGTGCACAAATTGGCTTATTGCTGAGTTCAGGCCTTTTTGGAATGGCTGCCGGTTCCATTTTTCTCGCGCCTTTAGCCGATAAAATCGGTCGTCGTTTACTCATCTTAGTTTGTCTTGTCATTGCAGGTCTGAGCATGTTGGGCTGTGCTTTTGTACAAAGCCACGGCATGTTAGCAGCACTTCGATTTATTACCGGAATTGGGGTAGGTGGAATTCTTGCGAGTAGTAATGTGCTGGCAAGTGAATATGCCAATGCTCGCTGGCGCAGTCTTGCTGTTAGTTTAATGTCTACTGGTTATGGAATTGGCGCGACACTTGGCGGGGTACTATCACTAGCATTGATTGAGCATTTAGGTTGGCGCTCAATCTTTTTAGCAGGAGGCGTTACTACCATTGCAATGCTGCTAATCAGCGCATGGTTATTACCTGAATCTTTAGATTACTTACTCGCGAAACGACCAAAACAGGCACTAGAACGAATTAATACAGCTGTAAATCGTATGGGGCTAAACGAATTACCCGTTATGCCGCATTATGAAAAAATCAGCACGCAAAATGGTAGTGAACTGGGCAAGTTATTTTCTGGACAACTTGGATTTCAAACACTTTGTTTGTGGTTTGCATTCTTTTTAGTGATGTTTGGCTTTTACTTTGTGATGAGCTGGACACCAAAAATTCTTATTTCAATGGGGATGTCGCCACACCAGGGCGTAAGTACAGGGATTTTAATTAGTATTGGCGGTATTTTCGGGGCAGCTATTATTGGTTTATTGGCATCACGTATAAAAATCTTCTATGCCTTAAGCCTGTTTTTAGGGCTAACCTCGGCATGTGTTTTCTTATTTGTCGCAGTCTCATCTCAAGTCAGTATTGCACTCATGGTGGGGTTATTACTTGGCACACTTATTAATGGCTGTGTGGCAGGTTTATATTCGATTTCTCCAACAATTTACGATGCTGAAATTCGTAGTCGCGGCGTGGGCTATGCAATTGGTTTTGGTCGTATTGGGGCAATTTTATCGCCAACGGTCGCAGGCATTTTTCTGGATAAAGGTATAGCACCCGCAACACTGTATGCCTATTACGGTGTGGTGTTTATTTTGGCTATTTTCCTGATTTTAAGTTTAGGTAATGCTTTTTACCGCAGTCAAAAAGAGCAAAACTACTCTCTTAAAACAGCACCTTAATCCATTAAAAATTAAATAGTTGAGATAAAAAATGAAAAAGACACCATTATGGGTGGGGGTATGCTTGTGCCCATTATTTAGTCAAGTTGTGCATGCCGAGTTTATTGCAGACAGTAAAGCTGAGCTGACACTACGTAATTTTTACTTTGACCGAGATTATAAAAAAGACCCATATCCCTATACAGCAGCCAGAGATTGGGCGCAGGGTCTAATTTTTAAAGGACAGTCTGGTTACACCGAAGGGACAGTTGGTTTCGGAGTTGATGTACTGGCAATGGCAGGTTTTAACCTGATGGGAAGCCGTGCTGATGACTATGCGCGTAGTGGATTATTACCAGTTAATACCGATAACTCGCGTGATGATTATTATGGAAAAATTGGCATTACGGGGAAGGCTAAATTTAGAAAAAATGAGCTTTTTGTGGGAGATTTAGTTCCACAGTTACCAACCATATTTTCATCGCCAGCGCGTTTGTTCCCACAAACTTATCGCGGTATCCGCTTTGTTTCAAATGAAATTCCAAATCTTCAACTTGAAGGCTTTTATGTCGATGAAGTGCGTCAGCGCGACTCAATTCGTTATACCGATGTTGGAACAGACAATATCAACCATCGTTTCGACAAAGCGGCAATCACTGACTCTTTTTATACATTAGGTGGAAGCTATCAGTTAAAGGATTACCGTTTACGTGCTTATCATGCTGAACTCAATGACATTTACCAGCAACAGTTTTTAGGCTTTAACGGAAAACAACCTTTAAATGATCAGTTTAACTTTTTAAGTGATGTACGTTTTTTTAATAGCGAAGAAACTGGAAGCAAAAAAATAGGAGAGGTCGATAACCGACATATTAGTGGCTTATTTGGTTTGAACTATCAAAATCATACTGTTTCTTTGGGTTACATGCAGTCATTTGGTTCGACTGGTTTACCATTTTTGTCGGGAACTGAAAGTCCAGTCGTGCTTGATTTTATGAGTTCGGACTATTCAAATAAAGACGAAAAAGTCTATTCGATTCGTTATGAATATGACTTTAAAAATGCGCGGATAGGTGATGTTTCATTAAACGGACTGCGTTTTATGACTCGCTACGCAAAAGGTGAAGACATTGATTTGTTGCAATATGGCGATCAGCGTTTTAAAGAAGAGTCGATGGAATTTGATTTGGGGTATAAAATTCCTGAAGGTAAGCTAAAAGGATTGGGAATGCGAGCCCGTTTTTCTCACTACCGCAACGATATGCCTACCAATATGACCTTTCATTCGGCAAATGAAACGCGGTTGAATGTTGATTACACCTTTAAATTTTAATGTTCAATATTTAAGTAAATTCAAGACCAGTTAAAACATTGTGAGCAGCAATGTTTTAACTTTAGTTATCAACTGCACAAAATCCCTCTATAATACCGCCAATCTTATTAAAGCCAATTGAGTCTCTCATTAAACACATGGCTTTAATCTCTCATTTTTTTAAGTCAATTTCTTCGCTGTGATTCGGCTTATTTTTCAATATTTAGAATTTTATGTGTCTGTGCTGACACATAAAAATATTTAGGTGCCAGCATGGAAATCAAGGTTAATTATCTCGACAATCTTCGACAGGAAGCTAAGTTCGATGACTTTACGGTAATTGCCGATCAACCAATTCGCTATAAGGGTGACGGTTCGGCACCGGGCCCATTTGACTATTTTTTAGCATCGTCAGCATTGTGTGCAGCGTACTTTGTAAAAGTGTATTGTGCCGCTCGAGATATCCCAACCGATAATATTCGTTTATCGCAAAATAATATTGTTGATCCTGAAAACCGCTACAAACAAACATTTAAAATTCAAATTGAATTACCAGCCGATATTTCAGAGAAAGATCGCCAAGGGATTTTACGTTCGATTGACCGTTGTACTGTTAAAAAAGTGATTCAAACGGGTCCCGAATTTATTATTGAAGAAGTTGAAAGCATTGATGCAGATGCACAAGCATTGTTATTGCCAAGTCTAACTTCAGAAAGTCATACCTATATTCAAGGTAAAGACCTGCCATTAGAAGAAACGATTGCCAATATGTCTGCTATTTTGGCAAATTTGGGCATGAAGATTGAAATCGCATCTTGGCGTAACATCGTGCCAAATGTATGGTCATTACACATTCGTGATGCACAGTCTCCAATGTGTTTTACCAATGGTAAAGGTGCTACCAAAGAAAGTGCTTTAGCATCTGCATTAGGCGAGTTCATTGAGCGTTTAAACTGTAACTTCTTCTATAACGACCAATTCTGGGGTGAAGAAATTGCCAATGCTGAATTTGTGCATTATCCAGATGAAAAATGGTTTAAACCGGGTCCAAATGGTGAATTACCTAAAGAAATCTTAGATGAATATTGTCTTGAGATTTATAACCCAGATGATGAGTTACTTGGCACACATTTATATGACACCAACTCAGGCAACGTAGAGCGCGGCATTTGCTCGTTACCTTTTGTACGCCAGTCTGACGGTGAAGTTGTATATTTCCCATCAAATTTAATTGAAAACTTGTACTTAAGTAATGGTATGAGTGCGGGTAATACTTTGGCAGAAGCCCAAGTTCAATGCTTGTCAGAAATTTTTGAACGTGCTGTAAAACGTGAAATTTTAGAAGGTGAAATTGCACTTCCAGATGTACCTGAAGACGTATTAGCAAAATACCCAAGTATTGTTGCTGGTATTAAAGGTCTAGAAGAGCAAGGTTTCCCTGTATTAGTTAAAGATGCATCACTAGGCGGCCAGTTCCCTATAATGTGTGTGACTTTAATGAACCCGCGTACGGGTGGGGTGTTTGCATCTTTCGGTGCACATCCAAGTTTTGAAGTTGCGTTAGAACGTAGTCTGACTGAATTACTTCAAGGTCGTAGTTTTGAAGGTTTAAATGATTTGCCTCAACCGACTTTCCAAAGTAATGCAGTCACTGAACCAAACAACTTTGTTGAGCACTTTATTGACTCAAGCGGTTTGGTTTCTTGGCGCTTCTTTAGCTCTAAATCTGACTATGATTTTGTTGAATGGGATTTTTCTGGCGAAGGCGAAGAGTCGAATGCAGAAGAAGCTGCAACATTGTTTGGCATTCTCGAAGAGATGGGCAAAGAAGTATATATGGCAGTGTACGAGCACTTAGGTGCGACAGCTTGCCGTATTTTAGTACCGGATTACTCAGAAATTTATCTTGTTGAAGATTTGATTTGGGACAACACCAATAAAGCAATTTCATTCCGTGAAGATATTTTAAATCTGCATCGTTTGGATGATGAACAGCTTGAGGTGTTGGTTGAGCGCTTAGAGGAATGTGAGCTAGACGATTACACTGAAATCACTACGCTTATTGGTATTGAGTTTGATGACAATACAGTTTGGGGACAGCTCACCATTTTAGAACTGAAATTGCTAATTTATGTAGCTTTACAACAGTTTGAAGAAGCAAAAGAGCTTGTTGAAACTTACTTGCAATACAACACCAACACCGTTGAGCGTGGCTTGTTCTATCAGTGCATGAACGTGGTGCTTGAAGTGATGTTAGATGAAGAACTCGAGCTTGAAGACTACTTGACTAATTTCCGCCGTATGTTTGGTGATATGCGTATGGACGCGGTACTAGGTTCTGTCGATGGTAGCGTTCGTTTCTATGGTTTAACACCAACAAGCATGAAACTAGAAGGACTTGATCGCCATTTACGTCTGATCGAGAGCTATAAAAAGTTGCATGCAGCTCGTGCTAAAGCCGTAGCGATGTAATTTAAAAAGCGAAAGAAAAAGCCTATTTTTTAATAGGCTTTTTTTATAAAACAACTTGCTAGTTTAAGCAGAAACTTTTGTTAGCTCTACAGTTTCTACTCTGTGATCTTGCTGCTCATCTAAAGTATGTTTAGCTGGAATATAAGACATTGCGCGTTCTGCAAGAGCTGTAATGGTAAGGCTTGGGTTAACGCCCAAATTGGCACCTAACATTGAACCATCTACAACGTATAAGTTTTTATAGTTAAAGACACGGTTTTGTCCATCTACCACGCCACGCTCTGGACTTGAAGCAATTGCACAACCACCCATACAGTGAGCTGTAAAAGGCACGTTAAATAAAATTTCGGTAATGGTCGTCATTGGGTGACCATTAAACATTTTGGCAACTTTTTCGGTAAAAGCATTGGCCTGTGGAATATACACAGGTAGTTTTTTACCTTCGCTCGATAACACTTTGCCAAAAGGCCAGAACCAATTACGTTTTAAGCGCATGTTAATTGAGGCATCAGCGGTTTGCATTACCAAGAAAATCAAAGTCTGACGTGCAAAACTGACAGGATTACTCATGCGAAGGAAAATAAATGGATGGCAGATTAAGGCCCATAACCAAAAGAAGATACGCGTCCAACCCGGTTTGCCTTTAGCCATGTAAGTACACATGAGGCCCATGGCATCTGAACCAGTTTGGTAACGAGTCGCTTCAATGTGAGTGTCATGGTCAAGGTAAATACTTGAACCAATGGCAACACCTTTACTCATGTCGACATCTTTACCAAAAAAGCGAACGCCTAAAATTGACTCAGCATTAGTACGAACCCGATTGCCCAAATCATCAGAAATATTTGGCAGAGAACCAGACTGTTTTAAACGGAATAGCATTTCTTGGGTACCCAAAGACGATGCTGAAAAAATCACATTTCGAACATGCCATGTACGGCGTTGTTTGTTAAACCATGAGCTTGAACATTCAGTCGTAACTTCATAGCCATCGCTGCCATCGGCTTTACCATTGAGTGGTTTCACGTCAACAACTTTGGTTTCTTCATAAACCTTGGCACCATTTTTTTCGGCAAAGTACAAATAGTTTTTATCTAAGGTATTTTTGGCATTGTGTTTGCAACCTGTCATACAGCCGCCACATGCGGTACAGGTTCCGCGGTCTGGACCTTCGCCGTTAAAGTACGGATCAGGGTAGGTCTTGCCACCTTGTTCACCTTCGGGTGGAAAAAACGTTGCAACACGAGTCGGTTTAAACGTATGCCCAACACCAACTGCATCGCCCATTTTTTTTAGCATATGATCGGCTGGACCGAAAATTTTATTATCAGTCACCCCAAGCATACGTTCTGCTTCAGCATAGTGCTGTGGCATTTCATTTTTCCAGTCCGCCGCATCTGCCCAAGTGCCTTCATCCCAAATATGTTCAGGTGGAACAAGTAGGGTGTTGGCATAGGTAATTGAGCCACCGCCTACAGCATTACCGCAAATAATGGTGACATGGCGGAAAAAACGCATGTTGAAATAACCAAAAAGTTTCATGCCTGGGCGCCAAATCCAGCGGCGGGTATTCCAGTTATTTTTAGCAAAATCTTTAGCTTCCCAGCGTCGCCCCATTTCCATTACGGCAACAGAGTAGCCCTTTTCGGTTAGACGGCAGGCAGAAACACTACCACCAAAGCCTGAACCAATAATGAGGTAATCATAGTCATAATTGTTTGTTGTCATGCCGAGGACTCCTCTCTGGCGATATTTTTATATTGACTGTGTATGTTTATCAATGAATTGCCCAATGTGCTCAATCGAGTCATTAGATTCATTTAGTATACCCGCGTGAAACTGAAAAACATGCCCGACTCGGTCATAAACCTTCAAGTTCGTCGGAATACCATACTTTTCGGTGTGTTTAGCAAGGCGTTTTGCATCGTCTAATAAGACTTCTTTTGTACCGACATGAATCAAAATAGGCGGTAATCCAGTTAAGTCGGCATAGAGTGGGGAACAGGTTGGGTCGGTTGCCGATTTTTGTCCGCAATAGTTTTTTGCACACCAAGCTAACCAGTTTTCTGACAGCATCGCATCTTGAGCTGCATGAGTTTTCATCGTGCTTCCAGAGAGGCTTAAGTCAACCCAAGGTGAAAGTAAAACTAATGCTGCTGGTAACGGTAACCCTGCGTCTCGTATCGCAATTGCAGCACTTAAACTCAGTCCGCCCCCAGCAGAATCGCCAGCGATCACGAGTTTGTTCGGGTCTTGTCCTTGGGCAAGTAAAGCTTTATAAACTGCAACCACATCTTCAATTGCAGCAGGGTTTGTGTGCTCTGGGGCTAGGCGATATTCAGGTAACCAGACTTGTGCTTGAGCTGCATGTCCAATTTGAGCAGCAAGCTTAGTGTGACTTTTTGAGCTACCCACCACATAGCCTCCGCCATGTAAATACAAAATGCCGAGGCCTGATTGAGTCGTTTTGGGCTGAATATGAACTATCGGTACTTGAGCAATTGTTTGCTTTTTTGTTTTATAGCCACGTGGCCCAAGCACAATTGCACTGGCTGCATCGCTACAAAAACGTTGTAGCTTTAGTGGTGTTTTAGGGGATAAAGCTGGACGTAGCGTGGTACGAATAGTCCATGCAAGAAGCTGCTTCATAATAAGGACTCATACTAAGCCTAATGACAGTCAGCTTCTCTTAAAATGAAGAGCATGCTGACCACTGTTTTTATTTTACTGATTTGTTGAGTAGGCGAGTTTGCAAGGCAGTCGCGGTTGCAAAAATCTTTTGGTAACCCTGTGGAAGAATACGCTGGATCACATCAACGGCTTTCGCATCGGCTCCAATGAGTAAGCGGCGACGGTCTTTACGAACAGCTTCTAAAATTTGTTGAGCGGCATCGTCAGCAGGGGTGCGAAGTAATTTATCGAAAGCATCCTGACTTTTTAAAGGATCCATTCCTAAAGACTGGACGCTATTATTCATACGGGCAGCTTTGGCAATATTGGTACGAATACCACCCGGATGCACACAGGTCGCACTCACTCCAGCATTTTGTAAATCGAGTTCTTGGCGCAATGATTCAGTAAAGCCACGAACGGCAAATTTACTGGCGTTATAAGCACTTTGAGTTGGTTGAGCTGTTAAGCCAAACATACTGGAAATATTAATAATATGCCCGTCACCACTTTGTTTTAAGTAAGGTAAAAACTCTTTGGTACCATAGACCACGCCCCAAAAATTAATACCAATCAGCCATTCAAGATCTTCATAGCTCACACCTTCAGCCGTACTACCTATTGCGACACCAGCATTATTAAAAATCAGGTTAACTTGGCCATGTTCATCGACAACTGCCTTTGCCCAAGTTGCAACTTCATCACGTTTAGCCACATCGACTTTTTGTGTAGTTACTTTGACTGAATAAGGTGTTAACAGCTCGACTGTTTTAGCTAATCCAGCTTCACTAATATCGGAAAGTGCCAGATGGCAACCTTGTTTTGCGAGTGCTATAGCAATTGCTTGTCCAATACCAGAGCCAGCACCTGTCACAGCTGCGACTTTATTTTTAAAAGACTTCATAAAATTCTCCGTTTATTTTTCTCATTTCCTATGGTGAAGCTTGTTTAAGAAATAGCTGAAACCTGAGTGTAGTTTTCAACATCGAAGCGGCGAGTGCGTTGTCGATATTCAAGGGTAAAACCTGGCCAGTTATTGGTATTTTTGCCATCCGCAGTTTGATACCAACTGGTACAGCCTTGTGCCCAGACAGTTTTTTTCATTTTTTCTTGAATGCTTTGATTAAACTCATGTTGAACTTCTGCACGAACATTGGTGAACAAAAGTTTGTTTTGTAGGGTTGTTTGAATGGCATCTAAAATATAATTCACTTGGCTTTCAATCATATAAACAATTGAGTTGTGTCCAAGATTAGTGTTTGGACCATAGAGCATAAAGAAGTTTGGAAAGCCGCTCACAGTTAAGCCGAGATAAGCTTCTGCACCATCTTTCCATGTGTGTTTTAAGGTACGACCATCAAGGCCTGTAATCTGCATTGGCGCCATAAATTCCGTTGCGGCAAAGCCCGTCCCATAAATAATGGTATCGATTTCACGCAGATTTCCTTCCGTATCTAAAATACCATTTTCAGTAATTTCTCGAATGCCCGTATTAATCACATCGACATGAGGTTGAGTCAGTGTTTCATACCACTGGTTAGAGATTAAAATACGTTTACAACCAATTGGATAATCTGGCATTAAACGGTGGCGTAACTTCCCATCTTTAACGACTTTACGGATGTGACGTTGGAATAAATATTCCACCAAAGGCATTTCATTGAGTGAGGTTGTAAAGGCAAGTAGGCGAATTTCATGGTGACCATATTGCAAGGCACGATCTAGACTTTGCAAAATCGGAAGTTTGCGGAAAGCCTTTTTCTCTAAAGGTTGGTAAACCCGATCTGGTTTTGGAATCACGTAAGGTGCCGAGCGTTGATAAACGTCTAGATGTGCTATTTGTTTTGCAATTTCAGGTACAAATTGAATTGCGCTTGCACCTGTACCGATCACTGCAACACGTTTGCCAGTTAAGTCATAGTCATGATCCCAACGTGCTGAGTGAAATGCCTTACCTTTAAAGTTTTCAATACCTTTAAGTTTTGGATAGGCAGGGCGGTTGAGTTGGCCTACAGCGCCCACTAAGAATTCAGCTTCGAACTGTTCACCAGAAGTACTTTGAATGTGCCATACACCTTGCAGCGCATCAAATTCGGCACTGGCTATTTCAGTATTAAATTGAACATGTGGGCGAAGGTCATATTTATCGGCGCAGTGGCGTAAATATTGATAAATCTCTTGAGATGTCCCGTAGCGATTTTTCCAGCCAAGTTCTTGCTCAAAAGAAAAAGAATACAGATGAGAAGGCACATCGCATGCAGCGCCTGGATACGTATTGTCACGCCAGACACCGCCGACATCGGCAGCTTTTTCAAATAGGGTAAATTGTTCAAAACCTGCTTGTTTGAGACGAATGGCAACTCCTAGGCCACCAAAGCCAGTGCCAATAATAGCGATGCGTACATTTTTATTTGAATTAGTCGAAGAATTAAACATAGGCTGCTCTAAATCCTTAAAAACAGTGGGCGAAAGAATCGCAATTTCCTGTATGCAGAATAGACGTTTATTAACTTGATTTAGAGGATGGATGAGGACAAAATATTGTGATTCGAGGACATTTTGGAAAGTACAGTGACGTACGCTTGGGCATTTGAACGCAGCATACATAGTGTCCGACTCATGGCTGATTTTGCAGTAGAAGCAGGTGCTTCTTATCAGACCATTTTAGATGGAACAGGATTGAGTCAGCAGCAGTTGCTTGACCCGAATATGGTGGTGTCAGGACAACAGGAATTACAGCTCATTCATAATCTGGTTGCACAGTTTCCAGACCGACCAGTGTTGGGCTTAGAAGTAGGTACACGCTATCATTTCACAACATTTGGGCCATTAGGCATGGCACTGATGAGTAGTGCCAGCATTCGTGAAGCACTAGATTTAGCTCTCACTTATTTTTCACTTACTTTTGCGTTTACCCGTTTTTTAGTTTCAGATACTGATGCAGGAACACGTGTCGATATTGAAGAGGAAGGAATTCCATCTTTGGTTAGGCAATTTATTATTGAACGCGATGCTGCCGCTCTTATTACGGTGCAACGCGACCTCGTACAAGATAACTTTTGCCAGTATTTGGCTTTTTCTTTTGAACCTACAGATCATTTAGAGGCTTATGAAAAATTATTTGGGGTGATGCCTGAATTTGGTTCTAGCAAAAGTTTTGTTCTGCTTGATGCTCAGAAAATTAATCAAAAGTTGCAAATGGCAAATGAGCTGGTGCTACATACCGCAGAAGAACAATGTCGACAAATTTTAGATAAGCGTCAAACCCAAAAAAAATTTATTAATTTAGTACAACAGCAATTGATGACTGTGCGAGGTGAAATGCCTTCTATGGAAATCGTGGCTGAACGTTTGCATTTAAATGTCCGTACTTTACGCCGTCATTTGGCATCTGAAGGAATGACTTTTATTCAGATTCGTGAAGAGGTCAGGCAGGTCTTAGCTGAACAATATTTGGCATTACCAAAAGCTTCGGTTGAGCAAATTGCCGAGTGGTTAGGCTATGCAGAACCTGCTAGTTTTATTCATGCCTATAAAAGATGGCATGGGAAAACACCTCATGCCATGCGTTTAGTACAAAAATAAAAGATGAAGAGTGCTTTTGCTTTCCCTTCATCTAAAGAGTGATTTATTTAATAAAGCTCAGCTGTTTGCTGATTTTTTCTAAAATCGGGGCTTTCTTGGCTTGAAATTCAACTTTGTTTTGTTGAATCAGGTTGTTGCCTTTCGTATCGATAGAAATAATGAGCGGGCCGAATTCTCTTACACGATTTATCCAAAGAGTTTCTGGCATACCTAAATCCTGCCATTCAGCGCCTTCAATCTCTTCAACTAAGGTTGCTGCGAGCACTGCGCACCCACCTGGGAAAATCGCATGAACGGCAACATTTTCCTGACATCCAGCAGTTGTTTCTGGTCCCATGCCACCTTTACCTACAATAAGCTTTACGCCAGTTTGTTTGATAAATTCCCTTTCGAATTTTTCCATTCGCATACTAGTTGTTGGGCCAATCGAAACCATCTCGAAGTCATTTTCACCTTTTTTGCGCACAATAGGGCCAGCGTGAAAAATCGCTCCGCCTTCAAGGTTAACTGGTAGTTCCCGACCTTGTTCGATTAGTCTGCGATGGGCAACATCGCGACAAGTTACCAAACGGCCAGTCAAATAAACGACATCACCGACTTTAAGGTCTAAAAGATCTTCATCTTTGATTGGCGTTGTTAGAATTTTCTTCATAGTACAACTCCTTCATGAGACAAGATTTCATACGACATATCTGGATTAATCTTAATTTTGCCACGGCGATGTGCCCAGCAACCTGTATTTACGGCAACCCCAATGGTTGATGGGTGGCGTGCAGAAGATTCAATATTGACTCCCATCACACTGTTATTACCTGTGAGTCCCTGCGGGCCAATACCAATTTCATTAAGACCTTGTTCTAACAGTTGTTCCATTAAGGCAGCGCGTGGATTATCACTTGTTGAATCAACCGGACGCATAATGGCGAGTTTAGAAAGACGAGCAGCGGTTTCAACCGAAGTTGATACGCCAACACCAACCAGTAAAGGTGGACAGGCATTTACACCACGTTCGGTAATAACATCCATCACAAATTCAGCAACACCTTCATAGCCTTGACCTGGCATTAAAACTTTTGCTGCACCCGGTAGGGTACAACCGCCACCAGCCATATAGACATCAATGGTACAAGTGTCGAGTTCAGGCACAATACGCCAGTCTAACCATGGAATTTGAGTACCAGTATTGGTGCCCGTATTTTTTTCATCGAAGGTTTCAACAGCGTTGTGACGTAATGGACCTATACGAGTTGCTTCAGCAGTTGCTTCGCTCAAAATCTCTTGAAGTTCACCAAGCAAAGGGAAGTTAGCTCCTGCTTCAACGAAATATTGAATGACACCCGTGTCTTGACAGCTTGGACGGTTGAGCTTATCGGCAGCTTGCTGATTTTCTTCCATTGAGTCATAAACTGATTTAGCCAATGGATTGGTTTCTAAAGTACGAAGTTCAATTAACTTACTTTTCACATCTTTAGGTAGGCGTTTTCCAATATAAGCCGTAAATTTGGCCATGGTGTCCGTAAGGGACTGGACTGCAATATCTTTGTCCATGTTGTGCTCCTTGAAGAAACTTGTACATATCTAATTGATATAAATAGGGTTATTGGGTTGCTTTGGCAGTGTTTACTTTCACTTTTTGGGAGAAGCTCAACACTAGTGTCAGTAAGGTCGAGATAATGAGTAGGCCTGCCACAAAATAAAGTCCACCTGTGAAGTCTCCAGTTTGATCTTTAATCCAGCCGATCATGGCAGGGCCTGCAAACCCACCCAAATTTCCGATTGAGTTAATAGTGGCAATGCCTGCCGCTGCAGCTGATCCTGACAAGAACATGGTTGGCATGCTCCATAGTGGTGGTTTGGCACAGCTAATACCGACATTCACAATGGTAAGTGCTGCAATTAATCCAATGACATTGTGTGTGCCTGCTGCAATTGCGAGACCAACCGCTGCGGTTAAACACGCAAGAGCAACATGCCATGTACGTTCATTGGTGCGGTCAGAGTGTCGAGACCATAAAACCATGGCAATGACAGAAACGATTGGTGGAATGGCATTTAAAAGCCCGACAGTCATAGACGTTACGCCAAGCTGTTTAATAATTTGTGGTGCCCAGATACCGAGGGTATAAAGCCCAGCTGACGTTCCGAAATAAATCAATGCAAGGGCAAGTACTCGTGGGTTGGCAAGACCGCGAAGAATGCTGTGATGCTGAGGTGCATTTTTTCCTACATCTTCTTCCTTCATGGTTTTTACAAGCCATTCGCGTTCATTCTGTTTTAACCAAGTGGCTTGTTCAGGACGGTCAGTCATATATTTAAAAACGACAACGCCTAAGATGAGTGCTGGTATTGCTTCAATAATGAACATCCATTGCCAGCCAGCGAGTCCCCAAATTCCATGCATTTCAAGTAACGCAGCTGAGATTGGTGAACCAACTGCTGTGGCAATTGGGGCGGCTGCCATAAATAAAGCAATCACACCAGCGCGATGGCGTGCAGGAAACCAGTAAGTTAAGTACAAAATAATGCCCGGAAAGAAACCCGCTTCGGCAACACCGAGTAAAAATCGCATAACGTAAAAGCTGGTTGAGCTTTCAACAAATGCCATACCAGCTGCAATCAGGCCCCAAGTCACCATGACTCGAGCAATCCAGATGCGGGCACCGACTTTATGCAAAATAATGTTGGATGGGACTTCAAATAAGAAATAACCCAAAAAGAAAATTCCGGCACCAAACCCGAGAACTGAGGCGGTAAAGCCTAGATCTTCTTTCATGGTGAGTGCGGCAAAGCCAATATTGACGCGGTCGATATAGGCCACAAGGTATAACAACATAATAAACGGTACGATTCTCCATGTGATTCGACGTAACGTTCGCTTTTCAATATCCATTTCCATGTCATGACTCCATATTCATGACTACCAATCCTGATTGGTAGTTTTCGCTTTCTTTACCGCTATTCATTCGGCTAGATGGCTTTTTCCCGTTCATCCACAGCATTCCTTCTGCGGACGTTTTTATGCTCTTAAACAAGAGACGACTTATGTCGGGAAACAATGAAATGGATGTTAAACCCTTTAAAAAACTGATGAATCGATATAAAGTTAAATCACTATTGCAAAAAACTTAATAATCATGAACGCAGATACGGAATTAGCTTTCTTTTGTTTATTGGTTAAACAAGGAAGTCTTGTCGCGACGGCACGAGAGTTAAACTTGACCCCACCTGCGGTTTCTAGACGTTTAACTCAACTTGAAGAGCGTTTGGGAGTAAGGCTTTTAAATAGAACAACACGCCGAATTAGCTTAACCAGTGAGGGGGAGGTTTACTTTGAAAATGCGGTCCGTATTTTAAAAGAGATCGATGAAATGGAGCGTTTAGTTTCAAGTAGTCGGGCAGCGCCCAAAGGGGTATTGCGTGTGAATGCACCTTTAGGCTTTGGTCGTTCTTATATTGCACCAGCGATTTCTACATTTGCCAAAATCTATCCTGATGTCGATGTCCAACTGCATTTAACTGACCGTCCGATTAATCTGCCTGATGAAGCCATTGATGTGTCAATCCGCTTTGGTGAAATACCCGATTCACGTCTAATTGCCAAAAAATTGGCAGCCAACCGCCGTTTATTATGTGCATCACCTAGCTATTTAAAAATGGCAGGGCAACCGCTCACTCCCCATGATTTAACGCAGCATCAGTGCATTGTGATTCGGCAAAATGATTCTGCTTATGGTAATTGGCGGTTGAGTCATGGCAAACAAGTTGAAACTGTTAAAGTTCATGGGCAACTGAGTACCAATGATGGGGCAGTTGCATTAAATTGGGCTTTAGAAGGCTACGGTATTTTGATGCGAGCAGAGTGGGACGTAGCAAAATATTTAAGAAGTGGCAGATTGGTTCAAGTGCTAGCGGATTATGAAACACCACCAGCAGATGTCTATGCGGTGTATTTAGAGAGACTGAATCTATCACCTAAAGTCGCACACTTTTTAGATCATTTACGCCAATTTTTAAATCAGCATGTCGATGGGCCAGAGCCGCGTTCAAGCTGGTAATGATGGTATTAAGCTAGATTTAAAAAAGCCAACTTAAAGTCTAAGTTGGCTTTCAATATTAGTTTTTATTTAAACGTAAATGCAATAAACGCGTTGCTGAGGTGTGGCGAATTTCATCGACTCGTGCATTAAAATATCGTTCAGTAATGGCTTCACCTGAAAGATCTTCGACCACTTCAAATCCCATCTGCTCCACTGCATGATGTAAATCTATTGGTTTAAATTGACCTAATAAAGGCTCTTTCAGCAAATGGGTAAATTGTGCAACGCCCATACTTCCAAGTCGCTCAATACCGTTTAATTCTTGAAAATCGGTCGAATAGTCGAGTACCACTTCACTACCGTTTGCAGCAAATTCGGCAATACTTTTTAAAGTTTCTAAGGTCGTTTGCGGGTTTAAATAGTGCGTTGTGCCTAACCATGAAAAAAATGCAGGGGCAGATGAATCATAGACACTTCTGGTCAGAGCTTCCGAAATAGACTCTTTTTCAAAGTTAATCGCGACAAACTCAACGGTAGTAGGAATATTTCCTAACTTTTTTAGCTTAGTCTGTTTGGCAGCTTGAGTATCAGGATGGTCTACTTCAAAAATTTTCAAAGTAGGGTAATGGTGTGATTCACGTAGTGCAAAAGAGTCTAGGCCAGCACCCACTAATACATATTGTTGAGTGTCTTTTTGAACTGCCTGATCAAGTAAATCTTCGGCATAACGAGAGCGTCCGACCACTTGCCCAGTAAGTAAACCTAAAGTGCGGTTTAAAACCGAAGAATTCATGACTTTAACAATCAATGGGCTAGAGAGCAGTTTTTTCCAGCCTTTACTGGTTAGTTCAAAAGCATAAGGATCTGAAAATACAGGGTTCTTCGTATTTTGAAAATGATTGGCCCGTAATGCAGCAGCGGCTTCGGCGGTACGACTTGATTGTCCTTCTTTCATCTTTATCCTGTTTTTTTATTTCTTGAAGATATTCAACGAAGAAGGCAGTGTATTTCATGAAAACCTAAAATACACTGCCTATTTCTTACAACGGATTTGATCGAAATTACAAATTAGTGAGTTTTTGTCGTTTGATACGTCACTTCATAATCTTTCAAATCTACTTTTTTCAAACGTTGTTTAAGTTTTTTCAGTGACCACGGCCATGCAGCAAAGTTACGACCGTTGGCATCAAGGTAGTAACTCTTACAGCCGCCGCTATTAAATACAGTCGTTTGTAAGTGCTTTTGTACTAAATCATTATGCTTTTTAATCACATCAGATTTAACATTTAATTTGCTAATTCCTTTGTTTTTAATTTTCAATAAGCCATCTACGATATAGTCGAGCTGTGCTTCTGCCAAACCAATGAAAGAGTCATAGACCAGTACGTTAGGACCCAAAACTAAAAATGCATTTGGTACATTTTCAATGTTGGTGCCCAAGTAAGCCTCTGGTGAACTACTTTTCCATATGTCTTGCAAACATTGACCTTTTTCATTGTGGACACGTTTACCAATGGGTGGGTGAGATACTTCAAAGCCTGTACCCCAAATAATCACATCAACTTCGTGGCGTTCGCCATTGGCAGCAACCACTGTATTGCCTTCAACCTTCACTAAACCATGAGGGATTAGGGTCGTGTTTGGTGCTTGTAGTGCAGGGTAGTAGTTGTTAGCGAATAAAATACGTTTACAACCAATATCAAAGTTTGGCGTTACGTTTTTACGTAGCACAGGGTCATTAATTTGCAATTTAAGTAATTGCTTACCCAATACATTGACTGGTTTTAGGGCAAGTGGATTACGTAAACCAAAGTTAATCGCATTGAGCGTTAAGGCTACACTTTTACGCCAGCTCGCCTGAATAGACGGATATTTAGCAATCACTGATTTACTAAATTCGCCTAAGTCTGTATCTGGTTTCGGTAGTACCCAAGGTGCTGTACGCTGGAACACAAACAGCTCTTTCGCTTTTGGTTGAATTTGTGGCACAAACTGAATAGCAGATGCACCAGTACCAATCACGGCAATGCGTTTATCTGTCAAATCATAATCATGGTTCCATTTAGCTGAATGGAACATCTCGCCTTTAAATGTTTCTAAGCCTTCAAGACGTGGAATTTGAGCTTCGGTAATTGGACCTGTGGCAAAAATAACGGTTTTAGACAAATATTGACCAGTACTGGTATCAAGTACCCACACATGACGTGAGTCATCCCACGCTGCGTTGAGCAGTTCGCTATTAAACTCGATTTTAGACGTAACATTAAACTCGTTACTCACATCTTCCAGATAACTTAAGATTTCTGGTTGGCGCGCAAATAAATGGCTCCATTTTGCACTTGGTGCAAATGAATAAGAGTAAAGAGCAGAAGGTACATCACAACCACAACCTGGATAGGTATTTTCACGCCATGTGCCACCAACACGGCCTGCTTTTTCAATAATCTTATAATTGGTATAACCAACTTGATCTAGGCGAATAGCAGCGGCAATACCAGAAATGCCAGCACCCACAATAAAAGTATCGAAAATATGGCTTGGTGATTTGACAGCTTTTTTTGCTGAAGCATTTGTTTTCATTTGAGCAGTCATATGTGTACTACCTATAAATTTCTTATTTAAATAATTTGTACGATGTGCCAAGGAACTTGTTATACAAGCTTGGAGATGCACGTTTCATGAGCCAGAATAACTTTGCATCAATTTGAGGAATGGTATACAACTCATCCTGATCAAGGCGATTAAGTGTTAATCTTGCAACATCGTCACTTGTCGTGAAGGCATAGTTCATCAGCGCATGGTCTGCTAGCTTTGAATAGCGTCCTGGAATTCGACCATTTTTAATGATATTGGTTGGAACCAGCGTTGGGCAGAGTACATTCACTTTAATATTAAACTTATGCAGTTCAGCCGAAAGCGTTTCTGAAAGCGCACGCACACCCGCTTTAGTCACGTTATAAGCGGTCATTTCTGGTGCAGCAGTGTAAGATGCAGCAGATGCCACATTAATAATCGCACCGTAACCTAGCTTTTTGAACTTTGGAACAAATGCATGACAACCGTGGATAACACCCCAAAGGTTAATATTCATAACCCAATTCCAGTCTTCTAGGCTTAACTCGTCAAACTTACCACCCAAACCCACACCAGCATTATTAATGACAAGAGTTACAGGGTGTCCAAGTAAGATTTCGGCAGTTTCAGCTAGATGGTTAACTTGTTCAGCATTACCCACATCACAACGCATAGCAAAAGCTTTGGCGCCTTCTTGTTCAAGAAGTTTTACTGTTTCTTCAGCAGCTTCGAGATTAATATCTGCACACACTACGCTGCCACCACGTTTTGCAAGTTCAAGTGCAAAACTTCGACCAATCCCACTGCCTGCACCCGTCACTACGGCATAAGCTTTTTGGCTTGGTTTAACTTTCTTTTTGCCAAATAAAATCATGATTCATCCATAAATAGCTTGAAGAGATACCAGCTATCTGTTCGATAGCTGGAAATACAGGACGATTAAGACATGCGTACTGGTGGGGTAAATTCTTTAACAAAGTAAGGTGCAATCGCGCCGCCTTCGTTCAGTAATTTCTGTTTGTAATACTCAAGATATTCAGTCGTATCATGATCATTTGGATGAAAGTCTGGACGTAAGTAGTCAAGAATTTGACCAATCGTACTGCCAAAAACACCATCTTTTGGACCAAAAATTAAGCCTACCCCACGACGAGCATCTTTCCAGAATTTTAAGGTCAACATCTCTTGCGGCTTTCTTAACACAGGGACAAATAATGTTGTCGCAGGGATTAAGCCTAAAATCGTAAATAGCGCAAGGAAGAAACCAGATGCGCGCAGTGGATAGCTGCCATTTAAGATTTGATAAACATCGTATGCAATGTCTTTATGTTCAGATTCTTCAAGCATATGCCACATCCACAACGCACGGCTTTTTGCATCATCTGAATAATAGAAATTCTTTTCATGCTTCATCATGTATTCAGCAAGTACCGCAGTAAAATGCTCAATACCTGCCATCATTGACAATTTTAGTGGTTGTGGAAATTTCAAAAATACATATTTAAAGAAGTTCGAACCAAGAAAGCGATATAGCGCAACAGGATATTCAGCATCTTGAAGGGCATCGTTATATTCATTGTGCAATTTAGAATGAATTGCTTCTTGTCCAATCAGTGAGGTAACACGTTGCTTTAAAACTGGGTCTTTAATAAATTCGCGGTGATGGCGAGCGGTTTCAATAACCAGATCTTCACCATAGGTTAAAAACACCGAAAGTGTGGCAAAAAACAAAGTAGCAAATTGATTGTCCATATAGAATCTGACATCAATTTCCTTTCCATCAAAACCAATATTTAAATGTCGGATTGGAATTGAGCTTTTGCTAGAAAAATCCGGTAACTCAATTTCACGCTGAAATTTAAGTTTGTTGAATGATTTTTTAACTGCGGTCGAGATCATGGCGACACCCTGAGGCAAAGTAGTGGTGCATTTTGATGAAAATCAATAAACTCAATGATCAACAAAGCACTGTAAAATTCCATTTTCAAAAGCAGATAATTCTCTGCATTGACTACGGTGTTGTTGCTCCGTTATTTGTTTGATTATTTGGCTGAATAACGGAAAGAAGAGTAAAGATAGACAAACTATTTAGTGACTCTTCTTTAATTTTTTCATATTAATCTGACTTTATGTTCGGATTCAATTCGGGTAAATTTTTAAAAATATCAAAGTATTTTATAGATCTATTCTACAATGCAAAGTTTAGCTTTAATGATTTTATGTAATTGAAAAATAATGAATTAATTTTTATTTGATCTAGTGGTGCAGTCATTTAAAACACAGATTTATTCATGGCTTGGGGCATGTTTTTCTCATTTCTTTTTACTAAGTTTGACAACTATTCGGATTTTGTTTTTATATTTCTTCTGAGTCAAATTACATGCTAATCTGACTTTATGTTCGGATTATTGATTAGATCGTATGACTACGCGAAAACCTCGTCAAACTCGAGCCAAAGTCACTGTTGATACTATTATTGAAGCTGGTTTTATCGGGGTAGCGCTTCATGGCCCGAGTGGAACTACGACACGGCATATTGCAGAAATTGCTGGAGTGAGTGTCGGGTCTTTATATGAATATTTTAAAAATAAAGAAGAAATTTATGATGCGATGAATCATTACTTTGTTCGGGAAATTCTGGACATGATTACAGAGCTTACACCGACTATTTTGCAGTTGGAGTTAGAGCCCGTGATAGAAATGATTTTTTATACTTTTAGTGATTTATTAAAGAAAAATAATGACCGCTATTTGACTGTTCTACGTTATGCAGGAGAGTTGCAGTACGATAAATACATTCCCAAAATTGAACAGGCTTTAATGGAAGTGATCATGAAATATATGATGCACAATCCTAAATACCTAAAAATCAATAATTTGCCTGTAATTACCTACATTTGTATCAATAGCGGAATTTTTAATGTCGCACGGCATCTTATTTTGCCAAACCCTTATATTAGTTTTGATGAAATGGTGCAGGGGCTAACCACGATGATTATGAGCTATATCAATACAGAGATGGCACGTTCAGAAGAGCATTGAGCTGAGTTAGAATTTTTATAAGTCCGATCAACAATAAAAAAGCCCCCGCATAAATTTTATGCGAGGGCTTAGTTGCATTATGGCATGGTTGGAACTTCTTCAGGACGCATATCGAAAATCAAAATTTCGGCGTTATCACCATTGGTAAACGATAAGCTTCCGCCTTCACGAATACGTGCAGCATCGCCAGTGTTAAATGTTTTACCATTTACATCAACACGACCTTTGGCAACGTGTAGGTAAACATATCGACCCTCAGGAATCACAAATTCAGCAGTTTCTTCACCATCAAAAAGACCTGAGTAAATATTAATGTCTTGTTTGATCGACAAAGTTTTCTCGCCACCTTTTGGTGAGATAATCAAATGCAATTTACCGCGTTTGTCTGCTTGATCAATATGAACTTGTTGATAGCCTGGATCTGTATTCACTTCATTTGGAACAACCCAAATTTGCAAGAAATGAACGCCTTCTTGAGCTGAATGGTTAAATTCACTATGAGCAACGCCACGACCTGCACTCATGAGCTGAATGTCACCCGGTACAATCACAGAACCTGTACCCATCGAGTCTTTATGCTCTAATGCACCTTCAAGTACATAGGAAATAATTTCCATATTGCGGTGAGGGTGAGTACCAAAGCCTTTAGATGGAGCAACGTTATCATCGTTAATTACAAGTAGATCAGAAAAACCAACTTGTTTAGGATCCCAATAGTTAGCGAATGAAAAGCTATGTTTTGATTGTAACCAACCATGATGTGCTGCACCACGCTCGTGAGATAAACGCATATCAAACATGATGTATTCTCCTGATTTAATTTTCTATCTGAGCGTAGTTTATCGTAGCGTTTATCGTAATAAAGCACTGAAAATGGAAAGCTTGGTACGATTTTTAGAACGATTAAATGAAAATTATTTGTTAACTAAGAAAAAGGGGTATTTGGATTAAAATTGAAATTTTACTTTTAAAGCTAAAGATGAAACTCGAGAAATAGCGAGATCGCCAAACACTATTAAATAAAACAATTGAAAGAAAAATGAATCTTTTTATCTAATTTAATTAGTAGAAAATTTAGAGATATTTCATGCTATATACACATTAGTCTACCCTATGTATTTAAATGAACTTAATAATGAAAATGAATAAAAAGCTAATATTAAAAATAACTAAACCTAAACTGTTTTGAAATAAAGTTACTTTTCAATGGAAATGTTTTGTATTTATCACTTATTGAAATGATGAATTTAAAATCACCTTTCTTTTCAATAATTTGAGTAAGAGTGTGTTATTGTAAATAAATGTGAAAATATTCACAAAGCTATAATTTTTTGTTAAGATCGTTAACATTAAAAACATAGAGATAATAATAATGATCAATAAAGTATTAATAGTGTTGTGTGTGGGTATCGTCTTTGTATTAGGATATTGGGCCTATTTAGATACTCAAAATAAAAGACATCAAGAGCTCATGCGGATCATTCAAGAAGCAGAAAGAAACCTACAAAGTATCGAACGCAATCCAAATCATGCTCATCACAGCAATTTAGCTTCCTATAATATGCAAGAATATATCGGTGAGAAAAAAATTATTTTCTAAAAATATTGAATGATAAATTTCTGAATTTTACTTTGTCATTGGTCATATCTTTTCATAAATTTTGATCATGTTTCTGTTGAATCTGTTAAACTTATTTAACGTATAGTAAAAAAGCTGCATAGGGGTTATGCAGCTTTTTTGTGTTTCAAGAGGGGCTGTGGCTATTTCCTATGTACGAACTAGAAACCAAATGAGTGGCATATTTGTTGCTTCATAAGTTTGAGATTCTTGTTTATAGGGCTGAACAGAAAAACAATATTGTTCAGCGACCTACATAGACGTAAATATTCCACAGTTCAGATTTTGCATAGAGGCTACTTATGGCGGCGCCCAATTCTTCGGCAGGCTGGTTAGAGCGTTTATTTAAGTTAAGCGACAATAAAACCACTTTCCGAACTGAAGTTCTTGCTGGTGTAACTACATTCCTAACGATGTGTTACATCATTATTGTCAATCCACTCATTTTATCTGAAACCGGCATGGATCATGGTGCCGTATTCGTTGCGACCTGTTTGGCAGCAGCAATCGGATGTTTAGTAATGGGGATCATTGCAAATTATCCAATCGCACTGGCTCCTGGTATGGGTTTAAACGCTTACTTTACCTACTCGGTTTGTATGGGGATGGGCGTGCCATGGCAAACAGCTTTAGCGGCTGTTTTTGTTTCAGGCCTTGTTTTTCTTGCAATTAGCTTCTTTAAAATTCGTGAAGCGATTGTCAATGCGATTCCGATGTCACTTAAGTTTGCAATCGGTGGTGGTATTGGTTTATTCCTAGCACTAATTGCACTAAAAAATGCTGGAATCATTGTTGATAACCAAGCGACATTAGTCGGTTTAGGTGATATCAAACAACCTACAGTACTATTAGCATTATTCGGATTTTTAATGATTGTGGTTTTACACCAATTAAAAATTCGTGGTGCAATCATTATTAGTATTTTGGTGGTTACTGCAATTGCTACTGCTTTAGGTCTAAATGAATTTAAAGGTGTAGTGGGTCAAATCCCTTCAATTGCGCCAACGTTCATGCAAATGGACTTTAAAGGTCTATTTACAGCAAGTATGGTCGGCGTCATCTTTGTATTCTTTATTGTTGATTTATTTGACAGTACGGGTACTTTAGTTGGTGTTTCACACCGTGCGGGTCTTTTACAAGACGGTAAATTACCTCGTTTGAAGAAAGCATTATTTGCAGACTCTACTGCAATTGTTGCTGGTGCTGCATTAGGTACATCTTCAACTACGCCATATATTGAATCAGCTTCAGGTGTAGCAGCGGGTGGACGCACGGGTTTAACTGCTGTTGTGGTTGCTGTCTTATTTATCTGCTGTTTATTTTTAGCACCTCTTGCTCAATCTGTACCAGGTTTTGCAACAGCGCCAGCTTTATTGTTCATTGGTGTGTTGATGATTCAAGGTATCACTCATATCGATTGGGATGATATTACTGAAGCTGTTCCAGCCTTTTTAACTATTGTATTTATGCCATTTACCTATTCAATTGCTGATGGTATTGCAATGGGCTTTATTAGCTATGCATTAGTTAAATTATTCACGGGTAAGGCAAAAACTGTACCGTATATGGTATGGATTATTGCTGCACTTTGGGTATTTAAATTTATCGCGTTTGGCGGTTAATATGATTTTTTATAATTTTCTTCTTGAGCTATCTTAGTCATAGTTTCTAATAAGAAGAAAGTTATAGAAGGGTGTGATTTTGACCACACCCTTTTTTCTTTAGATGTGGAGTTAATATGAATCAAGTCGAGCTGATTCGCGCCTTACCAAAAGCCGAATTGCATGTGCATATTGAAGGGACTTTTGAACCTGAATTAATGTTTGCAATTGCCCAGCGCAATCAGATTCAGATTCCTTACAAATCTGTTGAAGAAGTAAAGCAAGCTTATAACTTTCATAATCTTCAATCATTTTTAGATATTTACTATGCTGGTGCGAATGTTCTTGTACATGAACAAGACTTTTATGATTTAGCATGGGCTTATTTTGAGAAATGCGCCGAAGATCATGTCGTTCATACAGAAATGTTCTTCGATCCGCAAACCCATACTGACCGTGGTGTTGCGTTCTCAACAGTGATGGGTGGTTTAAAGCGTGCGTGTGCAGATGCTAAAGCTAAGTTTGGTATCAGCTCTCAACTGATTATGTGTTTCTTACGTCATTTAAGTGAAGAAGCTGCATTTGAAACACTTGAACAAGCTTTACCATTTAAACAAGACATTATTGCAGTCGGCCTCGATTCAAGTGAAGTAGGGCATCCGCCAGCTAAATTTGAACGTGTTTTTGCTAAAGCTCGTGAAGAAGGCTTCTTAATCGTTGCTCACGCTGGTGAAGAAGGTCCACCTGAATATGTATGGGAAGCTTTAGATCTACTCAAAGTGAACCGTATTGATCATGGTGTACGTTCTGAAGAAGACGAACAATTAATGGCGCGTTTAATTAATGAAAAAATGCCTTTAACGGTTTGTCCTTTAAGCAACTTAAAGCTATGTGTTGTTAAGGATATGAAAGATCATAATATCCGTCGTCTATTGCAAAAAGGCGTACACGTGACGGTTAACTCAGATGATCCTTCATATTTCGGTGGATATATGAATGATAATTTCTTTGCTATCCAACAAGCTTTAGACTTAAACAATGACGAGTTGAAGCAACTTGCAATTAACTCTTTTGAAGCGTCTTTCATTTCAGATGAAGAAAAACAAAAGTGGGTTGCAGAAATCCAAAAAATCTAAATAAAAAAAACCGCCTATCTCAGGCGGTTTTTTATACATACGTTTTATTTAGGTTGTTTGGTCATACTATTTAAAATATTGTCTTTATCAACAAAGTGATGTTTTAAAGCTGCTAGAACATGCCCAACAATCAGCAAGCCTGCAAACCAAGAAATATAAACGTGTAATGGTTTAACAACAGCTAAAAGCTCTGGGTTGTCTTGTACTAAACGCGGAATTTCAAATAAATATAAAACAGGGGCAGGGTGACCAGCGCTCCAGCTAAATAAACAACCAGTGACAGGTAAAGCCACCAAAATCACATAAAGCAATAGATGACCAACATGTGCCAAAGTTTTCATTGTTGGAGACATGGTATCAGGTAGTTTTGGAGCTGGATGTGTATAGCGCCATAAAATCCGGATGATCACCAAAAAGATAATGGTGGTTGCAATATTTTTGTGCAGCGTAATGACATCGCCTTTAAAGGGGCCATCAACGTCATAACTTAAAAAATTTCCACTATAGAAACCAATAGCCCATGCTGCGATGAAAATGATTGCCATCACCCAATGCAGGATTTGTGCGGTACGGGTGTAATACTGAGATGAAACAGCAGGCATAAAAAACCTATTTTTTTGTCGTTTTGATTTTCAATTTTATGAGAAAGCACTGATTTTGAGAAATGTTTTAAATGTAACAGAGCGTGCTAAAAACAGAACGTTTAAGGAAAAATGCATTTGATTAGCTGAGTTCTGCTGGGGAAAAAAGATTGCATAAATGCATCAAATTATTTGTTTCTTCTAAAGTCGAGTTTAGGCACAATACGCGCTGCCAACGTTCAATCAAAGGAAAAAATGATGAAAAAATTGATGCTCGCTCTAGCGCCAGTTGTTTTAGCTTTAACAGCATGTGCAACGACTACAGGTACGGGTACAGGCGCTACTTCTGCACAAACAACAACTCAGCAGTTGGGTGTGGCTGCATTAAAAGTTGCTGTAAATGCGAAATGTATTACAGAGATTAATAATGTTGCCGCTTGGAAAACAGCAACAAAGCTTATGACTGCTGAGCAACGTGATAGCATTCAAACTAATGTTTGTGGTTGTGTGAGCGAAAAGGCACCAAATAGTGTAACGGCAGTAGAATTGGCAGCGGCTGCATTTGATGTAAATGCACGTGCTACAATTGTAAACCAAGTGGTTTCAAAAACTGTAAATGAGTGTGTGGCAGAAGCTTTACAAAAGTAATTAATGATTTTTGTATTAAAGAAGGCTGATTACTATTGATCAGCCTCTTTTGTTTAAAGGTGAAGAGTAAATGTTTATTGCTGGTGTAGATGAGGCGGGACGTGGTCCATTAGTAGGTTCCGTTGTGGCAGCGGCTGTTATTTTAGATCCGAATAATCCAATTGAGGGATTAAATGATTCTAAAAAATTAACTGAAAAGAAACGTGAAAAGTTGTTTATTGAAATACAAGAAAAAGCCTTAGCTTGGTCAATTGCAGAAGCAACGCACGCTGAAATTGATGAATTAAATATTTTACAAGCGACTTTTTTGGCCATGCAGCGCGCAGTTGATGGTTTAAAAGCTCAACCACAAAAAGTGATTGTAGACGGGAATCAAATTCCTAAAGGAATCATTATTCCTTGTGAAGCTATTGTTGGCGGAGATGCGAGTCATCCTGAGATCAGTGCAGCGAGTATTCTGGCAAAGGTTACACGTGACCGACAAATGGCAGAATTAGATCAGCAATATCCATTATTTGGTTTTGCCAAACATAAAGGATATCCAACTAAAGCGCATTTTGAAGCGATTGCAGCGCATGGGGTAATCGATCAGCACCGCCGCAGCTACGCTCCTGTTAAACGTGCTCTAGGCTTATAAATACAAAGTCCTAAAAAATTTAAAGCGACTAGAAAGTCGCTTTAATTAGGGAGAGAATAACTTCATATTAACGATTGAAGTTTTTCTGTGCATAATTATCATCTTCAAAAGAAACTTGATAATCTTGATCAAGATGTTGAAGGTGTTCATGCATTGCACGTTCATGTTGAATACGTTGATAAATTTCTTCGCGATGAACAGAAACCTCTTTTGGTGCATTCACACCAATACGAACCTGGTTTCCTTTGACGCCAAGCACAGTAACACTGACTTGATCCCCAATCATTAATGTTTCCCCGACACGGCGGGTCAGAATCAGCATGTTTATCTCCTTGCTAAACGCTTAAAACTGCAATATTGGTACCCAAATAAAAGCTCAACCTCAGTTTTCAGTCAGATTCTAACAGAAATATGAGAACAAAGTCATATTTTGATAATCACTGCCAAAAAACTTTCCGTTTAATATAACAGAGCCGCTATAAAAAAAACTATAGCGGCTCTGTGTTTTCTTTGATTATTGTCGGACAAGTAAACATTTTTTAATGAATTATTGACCGTTTGGTAAAATTAAGCGCGGGCGCTGCTTTCACCATGTTCACGATCTAAACCAAAAGCGGTATGTAGACAACGAACAGCAAGTTCAAGATATTTCTCGTCAATAATGACAGAAACTTTAATTTCAGAAGTTGAAATCATAAGAATGTTGATGCCTTCGTCAGCTAGGGCAGTGAACATCTTGCTCGCTACACCTGCATGTGAACGCATACCTACACCTACGATAGACACTTTAACGATGTCATCACGTGTTGAAACTTCACGTGCACCAATATTTTTGGCAGTTTCGTTCAAGATTTTTTCAGCTTTCGCTAAATCAACACGGTTTACAGTGAAAGTGAAATCTGTTGTGCCATCTTCTTCAACATTTTGTACTATCATGTCGACTTCAATATTGGCATCACTTACTGGTGATAAAATTTTAGAAGCGATACCTGGTTCATCAGGTACACCTAAAATCGTTAATTTTGCTTCGTCACGGTTAAAAGCAATACCTGCAATAATTGGCTGTTCCATAGTATCTTCCGCCTCAGTCGTAATGAGTGTACCTACATTTTCTTTAAATTCTTCGTCAAATGCGCCGTCGTTATCATTATCAAAACTTGATAATACACGTAAAGGAACTTGATATTTTCCGGCAAATTCTACTGAGCGAATTTGTAAAACTTTTGAACCTAATGAAGCCATTTCTAGCATTTCTTCAAAAGAAATACGGTCGATTTTTTTGGCTTTAGGAGCAACACGCGGGTCAGTGGTGTAAACGCCATCTACATCAGTGTAAATTTGGCATTCATCTGCTTTTAGGGCAGCAGCAAGAGCAACACCAGAAGTATCTGAACCACCGCGGCCTAGTGTTGTGATATTTCCATTAGCGTCAAAGCCTTGGAAACCTGCAACAACAATAACACGGCCTGCATCTAGGTCATTGGTCATGACATCTGTATCAATAGACTCAATACGCGCCTTGGTAAATGCACTGTCAGTTTTAATACCGACTTGACGTCCGGTATAGGATTTAGCTTCCACACCAATCGAATTAAGTGCCATAGCTAACATGGAAATCGTCACCTGTTCACCGGTTGAAACCATTTGGTCTAACTCGCGTGGGTCAGGTGTTTCGGTAATGGCTTTAGCGAGAGCAAGTAAGCGGTTTGTTTCACCACTCATTGCAGATACAACCACAACAACCTTGTGACCGTGATCATGCCAACGCTTAACACGACGAGCAACATTTAAAATGCGCTCGGGGGTACCCATAGAAGTACCGCCATATTTTTGAACGATTAATGCCATAGTTTTTCCATATAAGCCATGACCCTGAGAGGCTTTTCAGGGTCAGTTACACAAAAAGTGAAGTCTTATTTTTGTTCAAGCCATGCAGGTAATGCAGCAATAACTTGTCCAAACTTCTCGTTAAGTGGCGCGCCACCTTGTGCTAAGTCAGGTTTACCACCACCTTTACCACCTAACTCGGTTGCTAGATGTTTGATGATGTCACCTGCTTTTAGATTTGCAGTGTATTGTGATGCAACTGAAGCAAGTAGGCTAACTTTGTCACCCTCTATGCCAGCTAACACAATAACTGCATTCTCTAATTTTGATTTAACACTGTCATGTAAGTTGCGAAGTGATTTCGCGTCTACACCTTGAACAGTGGTAATAAGCGTTTGACGACCAGAAATCGTTTGTACCTGATCAATCAATTCTGACGCTTGGAAGTTTGCCAATTTCTGATTGAGCTGTTCAATCTGCTTTTGTAATACAGAAACAAGTTCTACATTAGCCTGTACACGCTCAACAGTTTGGTCTTTCTGTGCTTTTAATAAGCCATTAATGTGCTGGATATCAGCATCAGTTTTTTGTACTACATCTAAAGCTTTAGTACCTGTAACCGCTTCAATACGACGTACACCAGCAGCTACACCGCCTTCAGAAGTGATTTTAAATAAACCAATATCACCTGTACGCTTAACGTGAATACCACCACAAAGTTCAATCGAGAAGTTTTTCTCATCAATCACTGAACCCATAGCGAGAACACGAACTTCGTTACCGTATTTTTCACCGAACAGCATCATGGCACCTTTAGCTTTTGCCGCTTCGATGTCAAGGAGTTCAGTGGTTACAGCTGTATTTGCAATAATTTCTGCATTCACCAAACGCTCAACTTGTTGTAACTGTTCAAAAGTTACAGGTTGGTCGTTAGCAAAGTCAAAACGTAAGATATCACTTGCAACTAAAGAACCTTTTTGTTGTACATGTGAACCTAAGATTTGACGTAGAGCAGCATGTAATAGGTGAGTTGCCGAGTGGTTGCGCGCAGTAGCTTCACGAATATCTGCTTTAACAATCGCTTCAACGTTTTGATCAGCTTTAAGGTTACCAACGGTCACAATACCTTGATGAACAAAGGCACCGCCTGATTTCTTAGTATCTTGAACTTCAAAAATACCAGTTTCGTTTTTGAAGATACCTGTGTCACCAATCTGACCACCACTTTCTGCATAGAAAGGAGTCTGGTTTAAAACGATAAGTGCTTCGTCGCCCTCAGAAACTTCATCAACTTGTACGCCATCTTTATAGATCGCTACAATTTGGCCTTGACCAGTGGTGTTGATGTAACCGTCAAACTGGGTTTCGCCTTCAACTTGTACAATGCTGTTATAGTCAATAGCGAATTTACCAGCATCACGAGCACGTTGACGCTGAGCAGCCATTTCTACTTCAAAACCAGCTTCGTCAATAATAAAGTCACGTTCACGTGCAATATCAGCAGTTAAGTCTGTTGGGAAGCCGTAAGTGTCGTAAAGTTTGAAGACTGTCGCACCCGGAATAGTTTTGTCTTTTAATTGAGCAAGTTCACCTTCAAGTAGTTTTAAACCTTGCTCAAGTGTTTTAGCAAACTGTTCTTCTTCGCGAACTAATGTTGCTTCAATCACATCTTTACGAGCTGCGAGCTCAGGATAAGCCTCACCCATAACTTCGATTAAAGGTTGCAACATTTTGTAGAAGAATGTACCAGTTGCACCAAGCTTATTACCGTGACGCACAGCGCGGCGGATAATACGGCGTAGTACATAACCGCGACCTTCATTGCTTGGGTTAACACCATCAGCAATTAAGAAACAGCATGAGCGTGCATGGTCTGCAACAACACGTAAAGAAGGCTGACCTTCGTCTTCAATACCAATAATGTTTGCAGCAGCTTTTAATAAGTGTTGGAACAGGTCAATGTCGTAGTTTGAATTAACATGTTGTAATACAGCAGAGATACGTTCTAAGCCCATACCTGTATCAACAGATGGAGCAGGGAGAGGGTGAAGCACGCCATCAGCAGTACGGTTGAACTGCATGAAAACGTTGTTCCAGATTTCAATGAAACGGTCGCCATCTTCTTCAGGTGTGCCTGGTAAACCACCCCAAATGTGATCGCCATGGTCAAAGAAAATTTCAGAACATGGACCACATGGACCTGTGTCACCCATTGCCCAGAAGTTATCAGATGCGTATTTTTCGCCTTTATTATCACCAATACGGATAATACGTTCAGGCGCTAAACCAATTTCTTTATTCCAGATGTCATAAGCTTCATCATCGGTGTGATAAACGGTCGCATATAAACGGTCTTTAGGGAGAGCTAACCATTCATCGCTAGTCAAAAATTCCCAAGCGAATTTAAGCGCATCACGTTTGAAATAATCACCAAATGAGAAATTACCTAACATTTCAAAGAATGTATGGTGACGAGCAGTGTAACCAACGTTGTCTAAGTCATTGTGTTTACCACCAGCACGTACACATTTTTGTGATGTAGTTGCACGTACATAGTCACGTTTTTCAAGACCTAAGAAGCAGTCTTTAAACTGGTTCATCCCAGCATTTGTAAATAATAAAGTTGGGTCGTTGGCAGGAACAAGAGAACTCGACGCGACACGTGTATGCCCTTGCGTCTCAAAGTAGCGCAAAAATGCTTCACGAATTTCAGCAGATGTCATTAAACGAGTACTCACAACCAAGTCACTCCATATTTTCGAATTTGGCTAAATGTATCAATGCCTGTTTGTTTTATGCAAAACCTTAGCATGTGATACGGGGCTTATTTTTTAAAAACGCTAAATTGTAGCGGAAAAACCCCACCGAACCAACGATTTTAAAAGGAATATCTTACAAAACTGTGATTTGGCTAAAAATCTATATTCAATTGGGCGTGACGTGCTTTACTATATGCCTTCTTTAGCCTGTAGTTTTGTAGATAAGGATAGGTCATGCAACGTATCGCCATTAATGGGTTTGGCCGAATTGGACGTAATGTTTTACGTGCCTGGTTTGAGAGCTCAAAACAATTTCAATTTGAAATCGTGGCGATTAACGACATAGCTGATGTGCAAACATTAGTGCATTTATTTAAATATGATTCAACACATGGCCGCTTCAATGGGAATGTGGAAATATTCATTGAAAATGAAAAAGTTTTTTTGAATATTCAGTCAAATCAACGAGCGCTAAAAGTTGAGGTTTTAAAGCAGGAACAACCCGAACTTTTACCATGGTCTAGTTTAGATATTGATGTGGTACTTGAGTGTACAGGACTGTTCCGTTCTCACGCTGATGCAACGCGTCATCTACAAGCAGGGGCGAAGCGGGTGATTATTGGGGCAGCACCTTTTGATCATGTCGATGCAGCCATTGTTTATGGTGTGAATCATCATGAAGTGAAAGTGACTGATCAGATCATATCAAGCGTTTCATGTACTACGCAGGCTTTGGTCCCATTGGTAAAAATCATTGATGATGCTTTTGGTATTGAAACTGCGCTTATGACCGAAATTCATGCAGTAACGGCAGACCAATCTGTACTCGATCACGCACATCGTGATTTGCGCCGCGCTAGAGCTTCAGGACAAAATATTATTCCGACCACGTCTAGTGCACTCGGTGCATTAAAACGTGTTATGCCTAAAATGGAAGACCGTATAGATGGTTATTCAATTCGGGTACCTACTATTAATGTAGCTGCAATTGACTTAACTTTTATCGCGCAATCTCCAATTACTGTGCATCATATTAATGAATTGCTAATTAAAGCATCTCAAACAGACTATGCGGAAATTATGGCAGTGACTGATGAGCCTTTAGTTTCAAGCGATTTTAACCATTCACCTTATTCACTGATTGTTGATTTAACTCAAACTATGGTTGTTGGGCATCAAGCTAAAGTATTTGCTTGGTACGATAATGAATGGGGCTATGCAAATCGATTATTAGATTTGTGCGATTCTTTCTAAAATTGAATTTAAGTAATAAAGGATGTTAAATAAACATCCTTTTATAATTATTAATTTGAAGTATAAAAAGTTAAAAATAATGAAAATTATAAATATTAGTGTTGTGTAAAATTATATCTATTTGTATGATTCGCAAACATTAAAATTTTAATTATAGAGTTCATATGAAATTTAATTCAAAAAGAATAAGTGTTTTTTTAGTTTTTACATCTACTATTATTTTAACTGCTTGTGGTGGTGAAAGCTCAGATCAAAACACCAATGGTCAAGCTGAAAATAATTTAGAAAAAGAAGACAAAATTTATCAAGTTTATTATCAATCTTCTGATATTTCTTCAGGTATCTATAGTGATTTTTTTGAAATTACTCAATATCCAATTAAAAATAATGAAATGTTTTTTGCAAAGTCACATAACCAGCCGTTAGAAACTGAGGTTTTAACTGAAAAGAAAATTTTAAATAAAGGGACGTTACAAACTAATATTGTGAAAAGGTTAACACCGAGCAGTTGGACTTATGAATTAACCCCTGATTTGAAACAAAATTTAAAGTTTGAAATTGTGAAGTTGGATGGTGAAAATATCTTTGATCGTGTATTGCCGGGCTATAAAGAAAATAAAAATCTAGAAACGGGACTTCATAATCAACTTGATAAAAATTTAATTGAATTTTACCAAAACTATAAGAATGTTACGTTTCCAAAAAGTAGTTATTGTTATCGTTTAAAAGAGACTCAATGGAATCAATCTTATATTTCATATATATCTAGTTTTTATGCCAATCCGTCCTTCAGTGAGAAAAAGCAGTCAATCATCGAAAGATATAATAACCTAGGTCTAGATAAAAAGTATTTTAGGCTTCTAAACTCACAGTGGTATGGTTATAACTTAACTGTTTTAGAAAACTTAGAAACTGGTGATACTCAAAGTGTAGCAGGTAATAATAATGATCAGTCTGCTTCTATGGAATTTGTATCAAGCAGTTTATGGGATGCCGATAAAAGTTTGGCATATGAGAAGTCTCACCTTTATTCTATAGAAGATAACCCGCTTAATGATGTGCATTCATTAATTGCTTTCAGACAAAAGTTAAAAATCGCAAATCTTGAAAAAGGCTGCTTTGCTTTTAATACTCAAGCAGCTCAAGCTATTCAAAAGCTAAATTTAGTTAACTGGCAACCAGGTGATAGTTCAGTTATTGGCCCATTCTTTGGTCGAAGAACTTTTGACTATGATATAAGTAAAGCTGAGTAAGACATTGAATATTATTATTAATTGTTTAAATATTCTTTTTGACTTTAGAGTTTATTAAGAAAGATTTATGCAAATTGTCAGGTGCATGGCAGAAAGTATCATGCTACACTAAGAGAAATCGGGTGTGTTCCCGATTTTTTTATGTGGGGTCGTTCCACGTTGATCAGATTTTAGGCTTGAAATATGACCATTTCAGAGACATGGTTGCTGCCTGACGGGGTAGCAGATGTATTGCCGGAACAGGCACAAGTCATTGAAAAACTTCGCCGTGAAGCTTTAGATTTCCTCGCGGTGCGAGGTTATCAATTGGTATATACACCATTTATCGAATACATCGAATCGTTGTCTTCATTATCAGAATCAAATCAAGACTTAGATTTAGTAACTTTTAAGGTTATTGATCAGCTCTCAGGCCGTTTACTCGGTGTTCGTGCTGATATGACGCCACAAGTTGCACGTATTGATGCACATGTAAGACCAGTTGAAGGTGTTGCACGTTACTGTTATTCAGGGACTGTATTACATACTAAACCACAAAATTTCAATGCTACACGTGCACCTTTGCAATTAGGTGCAGAGTTATATGGCCACGATAGTATCGAAGCTGATGTCGAAATGGTCGATGTTATGCTGGGATTGATTGAGAACATCTATACTTTGCAAGGCGCGCATTTAGATTTGGGCCATGTAGGCTTGTTCCGCAGTCTAGTGAAGTATGCTGGCCTGTCAAAAAATGAAGAACATGAACTGTCTGATCTTTATCAAAGAAAAGCATTGCCAGAGTTAGCAGAGTTTACTCAAAGCCTCAATATGGGTTCTGATTTCTATGCGCTTGGTCGTTATTCTAGTGATCTAGAAGCATTGCAGACGAATTTAAGTGCCAATATTTTGCAAGATGCTGAATTTAAGTCAGCATTAGATGCACTCAAGACGACGCTTGAGCAAATTAAAGGTCGTTGGCCAAATCTCAATATCGGTATTGATGTTGTAGAGCTACGTAGTTATCACTATCACACTGGCTTAATGTATGCAGTCTATGCACCAAACCGTGCTGCGCCGTTAGCGCAGGGTGGCCGTTACGATGGTATTGGTGAGCACTTTGGTCGTGCACGTCCTGCTACTGGCTTCAGTTGCGATTTATATGCTTTAGGTGCAAATCAGTTCGCCGAAATAGAAACTGTTGTTGCTCCTAAAGGCTCAGAACAAGATTTACTCTCAGCAATTTCGAATGCGCGCGCTCAAGGTTTACGTGTCGTTCAATTGTTAGGTAATGATGATTTAAGTTCTATTCCATACGCGACTCATCAACTCGTGGCGCAAAATGGTCAATGGAATATTGAAAAGATTTAAACGCCAACGGTAAGTTTTTACTGGTGGTTTCCAATTTTAACAGCATGATGTAATGAGGCTATTATGGGCAAAAATGTTGTGGTACTTGGTACCCAATGGGGCGACGAAGGTAAAGGTAAAATCGTCGACCTGCTCACAGATCAGGCGGCTGCGGTAGTACGTTATCAAGGCGGACATAACGCAGGTCATACTCTTGTCGTAGGTGGTAAAAAGACTGTATTGCACCTCATTCCATCAGGCATTTTACGTGAAAACGTATTGTGCTTAATTGGTAATGGTGTAGTACTTTCACCAGCCGCGTTAATTGAAGAAATGGGAATTTTGGAAGCGGAAGGTGTTCCTGTTAAAGAACGTCTACGTATTTCTCCAAACTGTCCACTCATTTTGCCTAACCACATTGCACTTGATCAGGCACGTGAAAAGAAACGTGGTAATGCTAAAATCGGTACTACAGGTCGTGGTATTGGTCCTGCTTACGAAGATAAAGTAGCTCGCCGTGCAGTGCGTGTTGCTGACCTTGTTCGTGGTGGCGCGGCATTAGAAGAAAAACTGTCTGAAATGCTTGAGTTACATAACTTCCAATTGACTCAGTTCTACGGTGTAGAAGCTGTTAAATTTGAAGATGTATTGGCTCTTTGCAACGAATGGCGCGAAGTGCTTGCTCCATTAGTGATTGACGTGACTAAAGTGTTACATGACTACCGCAAAGAAGGTAAGCCTGTAATGTTTGAAGGCGCTCAAGGCTCACTTTTAGACATCGACCACGGTACTTATCCGTATGTGACTAGCTCAAATACAACTGCTGGTGGCGTAAGCTCTGGTTCAGGTATGGGACCTTTACATCTTGATTATGTATTAGGTATTACTAAAGCTTATACAACACGTGTAGGTGCTGGCCCATTCCCAACTGAATTGGTTTACGATGCAGCAGCTGATGCTGGTGACCCAGTGGGTAAACACCTTGGTACAGTTGGTCATGAATTTGGTGCTTCTACTGGTCGTCAACGTCGTTGTGGTTGGTTTGATGCTGAAATTCTTCGCCGTTCTGTAGATGTAAACTCACTTTCTGGTATTTGTTTAACTAAATTAGACGTTCTAGATGGTTTAGAAGAAGTAAAAATCTGTGTGGGCTATGAAAATACAGATTCAGGCTGTGTTGGTTCTTCTGATGCGGTTTCTTTTGAATGCTTGAAACCAATTTATGAAACTATGCCGGGTTGGAGCGAATCGACTGTTGGTTTAACTAGTATCGATCAATTACCAGCAAATGCTTTAGCTTATGTGAAGCGTATTGAACAATTAATCGAATGTCCGATTGATATCGTTTCAACTGGTCCAGACCGTGCAGAAACAATTGTTTTACGTCATCCATTCTCTGCTTAATTAGCAAAGATTAAAAAGGCCTCCTGAAAGGGGGCTTTTTTATACCCGACTAAAGTGCAGTTTTCGTTTTATTCGATTCAGATTAAAACGTTAGATAGATAAGGAATGATGGGTTCAGGATGAAGCTACAACCAACTATTTCGAAAACAATTTTTTATTCTTTTTTATTCGCTATTGGTGGTTCACCGACACTGGCGATGTTAGTTATTTATGGTCAAGAATATCATGAAGATTTCTTCATGACCGCGTTTATGAGTTTGTCAGTATTGTTTGCATGTGTGTTAATTCCTGTGGTGCTCATACAAAATAGTTATTTACTCTGGAAAAGAGAAAGTCCTAATCTTGAAGAGAAAGTTAAGTTTTTAAGTTATGTTTATCTTGGCTTAAATGTAATATGTCTAATTTTCTGGATTTATTTGATGACTTTATCGGCTTGATCGTTACATAAATACTATGATCATGAAGAAATGAGACATTCAAAGTGTGAGTGGTATTTCTTATAATAAGTGCAAAAGAATAAACAGCTTTTTCTCGATTTAGGTGATCCATGTTATGAATAAAAAACTCTTTTTAAGCTTGTGTGCGGCAAGTGTGATGACCATTTCTGGCTGTGCAACAGTAGCGGACATGGCGGGTGCAGATACTGCAACCTTAAATGCTCAATCTGCTCAAGGTTTTAATAAGATGGTGCAGGAAGCACGTGGCAAAGGAACTTTGGATACAAGTTCAAGTACCTATAGCCGTATTAATTCTGTTTTTAACCGTTTAAAACCTTATGCGAACCAGATGAACCAGACTGGTCAGCCTTTTAGCTGGCAGTTGGCAGTACTGAAATCAGATACGATTAATGCTTATGTTGCACCTGGTGGCAAAGTAGTATTCTATACAGGCATTGTAAATAAATTGAACCTAACAGATGCTGAAATTGCAGCTGTTATGGGGCATGAAATGACACATGCTTTAGAAGAGCATGCGAAAAGTAAAATTGGTGCTCAAGCTTTAACTGATTTAGCATTAAATATTGGCTTAAGTCAGATTAATGGTGGTAATGTGAGTCAACTAGGGTCGGCTGCGGCCCAGCTAGGTTCACAGGTGGGTGTAGGCTTACCATATTCTCGTAGCTTGGAAAGTCGTGCTGACCAAGGCGGCTTAATGCTAATGGCACGTGCAGGTTATAATCCAAATGCAGCGATTACACTTTGGGAAAAAATGAATAAGCTTGAAGGTGGCGGTGGTTCATCATTCTTGTCTACTCACCCATCTAACTCTCAGCGTATTGGTGATATGCGTAAAAACTTGCCTGCGGCAATGGCTATTTATAATGGCCGTAAATAAGATATAAATTTTTTTTAGATAAAGAAAACGGATGCTTAAGCATCCGTTTTTTATTTAAGGAGCAGGGTTGGGCTGTTGAACATGAATAGCTTCAATACCTTGTAAAACTTCGGCAGGTAGTTCAATTTCAAATGCCTGAATATTTTCTTTAAGTTGGTCTAGATTAGTGGCACCAATAATTGTGCTGGTCACAAAGAATTGTTGTTTGATAAATGCTAATGCCATTTGAGTTAAGCTTAACCCGTGTTTCTCAGCTAGCTGTGCATATTGTTCAGTTGCCCACTCACTTTGAGGGTTACTATAGCGGCTAAAACGTGGAAATAATGTGACACGAGCATTAGCGGGACGAGCGCCATTTCTGAACTTGCCAGAGAGGTAGCCAAACGCAAGAGGAGAGTAAGCGAGTAAACCAACATCTTCATATTTAGCAATTTCAGACATACCTATTTCATAAGTACGGTTGAGAAGGCTATAGGGGTTTTGAACACTTACAAATTTACTTACACCCAGCTTTTCAGCCAAATGTAAAAATTTCATAGTGCCCCACGGCGTTTCATTCGATAAGCCAATATAGCGAATGCGTCCTCGGTTAATCTCTTCTTGTAGAGCAAGTAATGTTTCTTCTAGAGGGGTGGTGTCGTAATCATTTTGTGCTTGCTGGTTGCCATAAGCTAGAGTACCGAAAAAGTTGGTATGACGTTCAGGCCAATGTAGTTGATAGAGATCGATATAGTCGGTTTGGAGACGTTTCAGAGAGCCATCTAGGGCTTTAGCAATATGATCGCTGTTGAAGCGCGTATGGCCTTCTCTGATGTGTGTTCCTCCAAAGCCAGGCCCTGCAATTTTAGAGGCAAGAAAGACTTTGTCACGTTGACCATTTTGGGCAAACCAATTGCCAATAATCGTTTCAGTTGCACCATAGGTTTCAGGTTTTGGCGGAACCGAATACATCTCTGCCGTATCCCAAAAATATAAACCGTGTGCCAAAGCATAATTGAGTTGTTCAAATGCTTCTTGCTGAGAGTTTTGCTCACCAAATGTCATGGTACCTAAACAAATTTCTGGAAGCTTGAGACCTGTGCGACTAAGTGGGTTAAATTGCATACAGCGGAATCCTTGGAAATTTTGAGTTAGCCTAACGGAGAATATGTATTCAACTTAAATCATAAAATTAGAATAGTTTGTAAGTTTTGTGTATTAACTCATTGTTGCATATAAAAAAAGCAAACCGAAGTTTGCTTTTTATTAAAAACTTAATAAATATTATTCTTCATCATCATAGTCTTCATCAGAAACTGGTGCTTCTTCTAATGAAACATCAAAAATAAGAATAGCTTTACCATCTGTCTGGATCATGCCTTGATCTTCTAATGTCTTAAGTACACGGCCAACCATCTCACGTGAACATCCCACAATACGGCCAATTTCTTGACGTGTAATACGAATTTGACGACCATTTGGCAAAATCATTGCCTCTGGCTGTGAAGATAAGTCGATTAAACAACGTGCAATACGCCCAGATACATCAATAAACGCTAGATCTGTCATTTTACGAGTTGTATTTTTTAGACGGCGAACAAGTTGTGCAAAAACAGCATAACTTAAGTCCGGATATTGTTTGCTAAGTTCGTGGAAGTTGTCATAAGAAATTTCTGCAATTTCACAGACATCACGAGTACGAACTTCAGCTGTACGTTGAGGGTTCGGTTCGAAAAGCCCCATTTCCCCAAAGAAGTCGCCCGGATTCAAATACGCAACAACAATTTCACGTTCGTCATCTTCACGTAAAATAATTGAAACTGAGCCTTTTAAAATTAAATATAAAGATTTCGACTCTGTTCCGGCATCAACAATTGTGGTTCGTTTTGGATATCTGTTGATGTGAGCACGTTTTAACAATGCTTTAACGGATTCAGGTAGTTGCCCCGGAGATAAAGCATCTGTGCTGAGTTGTGAAAAATTTGAAGTCATGCTTAATATGTTCCGAATAGGGTAAACAATTCACACAAGCCCGAGATGAGCTATTACACAGAAGAGATGAAATTCCTTATCAACTCATTTTATGTTAGTGTACAAAACAAGGGTCTGTTGACATTTCACAGATGGTTGCGACATAAGACAATTCTTTTAGACGTTACCAAGCAAGAGCTATGAAATTTAGCCATTCTAAATAAATAGATCTTAACAACGGAACGTACAAAATAACATGGTCTTGCGCTGTGCCTGCGCTGCTTAAATGGCAACTCAGATTATGGCTGAAATTTCACAAACTATATAACAAAACTGGACAAAGGATTGCCATTGTCTGGGTTTTGCGTCTTATTTGGATTAATTTTTAGCTCTAACGCAATCCATAGATGAAATGTCAACAGACCCTGCTTAAATTTATAATTTTTTTTAGGTAGTTGCAATGCAAACAAGTGTACATTGGCTAGAGAATGTTGCTTTTGAAGCGAAATCGGATAGTGGGCATAGTGTCATTATGGATGGCTCACCTGAGTATGGTGGTGAAAACCGTGGTCCACGTCCTATGGAATTGCTATTAATGGGACTTGGTGGGTGTGCTTCGTTTGATATTGTGACTATTTTAAAGAAATCTCGCCAAGATGTGACGAATGTTGTATGTAATTTAAAAGCTGAGCGTGCTGACACAATTCCGGCTGTTTTTACTAAAATCCACTTACACTTTGTGGTAACGGGTAAAGCTGTTAAAGAAAAACAGGTAGCAAAAGCGGTTGAATTGTCTGCCGAAAAATATTGTTCAGCGAGTAAAATGCTTTCCGATGGTGGTGTAGAAATTACCCATGACTTTGAAATTATTGAAGCGGAATAAGACAGTTTTTTGATAGCTAAAAATTAAAAGAAGCTGACATTAGAGTTGGCTTTTTTATTGTCAAAAATAACTAAAAAATAAGAGGAGGGATTAAATGAATATTCGTACTGCTAAATGGGAAGATACTCAAGCAATATGCGATTTACTTAAACAGATGGGCTACCCACAGCCACTCACTCTTATCCAAGAAAAATTTGAAATACTGCATAATGACGCTAACTCACAAATTTTGGTTGCTGAAGAAAAGGGCAAGATTTGTGGTTTCTTATCTCTTTATTTTATTCCGCAAATTGCCTTAGAGGGTGACTTTGCCAAAATATGCTATCTGTGCGTTGATGAGAATATACGTAGTAAAGGTGTAGGGCACTTACTCGTACAAGAAGCTGAGCAACAAGCCAAGCGCCGTGGTTGTGATCGAATGGAACTTCATTCTGGAGTGCAAAGACCTTTGGCACATCAATTTTACCTAAGAGAAGGCTATATCGAAGCACCAAAGTATTTTCGTAAAGCTTTAAATTAACGAGCTGTATTTAGAAAAAGCTGCGGATCTACCCGAGCATTATTAAGGCTCATGCCCCAATGCAGGTGAGGGCCTGTTACACGTCCAGTTTTGCCCACTAAACCTAGTGTTTCTCCTTGGCGGATATGTTGGCCTTTCTCTACTTTAATTGCGCTTAAATGGCAGAACATGCTAACAAGGCCTTGGCCATGATCAATCAACACGGTTTGACCATTAAAAAAATAAGCTCCGGTTTGGATAACGACACCATCTGCTGGTGCAACAACTTTTTGTCCTATTGGCGCAGGGATATCTAAACCTGAATGGGGAGCACGTTCTTCACCATTAAAAAAGCGCTTTCTTCCAAAAGAGTTAGAAAATTTCCCTGAAGTCGGGCGTATAAATGCTGGTAAGGTTTGCCATGAACTCTTTGTAAATGAGCTATACACATCATTTTGTTCTTTAGCTTCTTGAGCATAACGGTCTAACTGGCTTTGGTTCGGGTTCACATAATCTTGGTTAGTGACTTTAATCCGTTGCTCCGCATAGGGATAGGACTTAATTTCTATTTGAATAGGGGTTTTATTCGTATCGAGTTGTACATTGCCAAGTGGGGTAGATAAGGGAATACCCACAACAGCATAACGCTGCTCACCTTCGTGACTAATTAAAACCGGCTTTTGTTGAAAAGTGACCTGAGTAATATCAGCGGTTAATGGGATAACTGCGATCCCACCGGGTCTTCTTGAGTCTTGTGGAAGCTCGGCGATTGCCAGTGCAGAAGTAAAAAGACAAGTTGTTGTTAATAGAATGTGTTTAAAGTGCATTTTTCATTTCAAAACGAGTAATAAACTAACAAGATAAACTAAAGCTTAATCAATAAATTCTCAATGAAGAGTTTGTGAAAACCGTAGTATGAATAAGCATGAAGCTAAATATTCAAGTATTTTAATAAAATGTAGCTGAACTGTACTTGAAATATATACAAAACAATCCCATATTATAATGGAGTTTTACTCATTGTTATTTCAATAACATTATGAAAAATATATAAAAATTTATTTGAAATCCGAAGAAATGTTCCCATCTATTAGACAAGTACAAATTTGTTGTGAGGAATAACAAGAATGCGTTTTGAAAAATTTACAAACCGCTTGCAGCAAGCCCTTTCAGATGCTCAATCCTTAGCGATGGGTAAAGACCATACCGCGATCGCGGGTATTCATATTTTGAGTACCCTCTTAGAAGAGCCATCAAATATTAGTTTGTTGCAACAAGCAGGTGCACGGTTACCTGAACTTAAACAAAAGCTTGAGCAAGCTATAAAAGATGCTCCGACCATTGCGAATCCGACTGGGGATGTCAATTTAAACCCTGAAGCTGTTAAGGCGCTTAATCTGGCAGATAGATATGCACAAAAAGCGGGTGATGAATTTTTGTCAACTGACTGGGTGCTATTAGGTTTAGCAGAAACAGGCGAAACTAAAAATATTTTAAGTGCCGTAGGTGTAACTCCCGACAGTCTACGTAAAGTAATTGAACATATTCGAGGTAGTGACAAAGTCATGAGTAATAATCACGAAGATCAACGTGACTCACTTAATAAATATACGATTGATTTAACTGAGCGTGCCTTATCTGGAAAACTTGACCCAGTGATTGGGCGTGATGACGAAATCCGCCGTACCATTCAGGTTTTATCGCGTCGTACAAAAAACAACCCTGTTCTTATTGGTGAACCAGGTGTAGGTAAAACTGCTATTGTTGAAGGTTTGGCTCAGCGTATTGTCAATGGTGAAGTACCAGAAGGCTTAAAAAGCAAACGTGTTTTATCTTTAGATTTAGGTTCATTACTTGCTGGTGCTAAATATCGTGGTGAGTTTGAAGAACGTTTAAAAGCTGTTTTAAAAGATTTAGCAAAACACGAAGGCGAAATCATCCTGTTTATTGATGAGCTACATACACTTGTAGGCGCAGGTAAAGGCGATGGCGCTATGGATGCAGGTAATATGTTAAAACCTGCATTGGCTCGTGGTGAATTGCGCTGTGTGGGTGCAACAACTTTAGATGAATACCGCCAATATATTGAAAAAGATGCCGCATTAGAGCGTCGTTTCCAAAAAGTGTTGGTTGATGAACCAAGTGTTGAAGATACCATTGCGATTTTACGTGGTTTAAAAGAGAAATATGCCACTCACCATGGTGTGCAAATTTTAGACTCAGCGATTATTGCAGCGGCAAAAATGTCTCATCGCTATATTACAGATCGTCAATTACCAGACAAAGCAATTGACTTGATTGATGAGGCTGCTTCTCGTATTAAGATGGAAATTGATTCTAAACCTGAAGCACTTGATAAGCTTGATCGCCGTTTAATCCAGTTGAAAATGCAATTGGAAGCTGTGAAAAAAGATGAAGATGTCGGCAGTAAAGCTGAAGTTAATCATCTTGAAAAACAGATTGCTGAAGTCGAGAAAGAATATAACGATCTTGAAGAAATCTGGAAATCTGAGAAGACTCTTGTCGAGGGTACTAAACAGGCTCAGGTTGAACTTGATAAAGCGCGTATTGCTTTTGAGAAAGCTCAGCGTGAAGGCGATTTAGCTGAAGCAGCACGTTTACAGTATGGCGTAATTCCAGAGTTACAAAAACAACTGGAGCAAGACGAAGTTGCTGAAGAAAACGAAGAGCCAAAACTCATTCGTACTAAAGTGACTGAAAACGAAATTGCCGAAGTTGTGAGTGCTGCAACAGGAATTCCGGTTGCTAAAATGATGCAAGGCGAGCGTGAAAAACTCCTTAATATGGAAGAGTTTTTACATGACCGTGTTGTAGGTCAAGATGAAGCTGTTGTAGCCGTTTCGAATGCCGTACGTCGTTCACGTGCTGGCTTGTCTGACCCGAATCGTCCTAGCGGATCATTCTTGTTCTTGGGTCCAACAGGTGTTGGTAAAACTGAGTTAACCAAAGCACTGGCGAACTTCTTGTTTGACAGTGATGATGCCATGATTCGTATCGACATGAGTGAATTCATGGAAAAACATTCGGTTAGCCGTTTGGTTGGTGCGCCTCCAGGATATGTGGGTTATGAAGAAGGTGGTGTTTTAACTGAAGCTGTTCGCCGTAAACCATATAGTGTGGTGTTGTTTGATGAGGTTGAAAAAGCGCATCCAGATGTATTCAATATCTTGCTACAAGTGTTGGATGACGGTCGCTTAACAGACTCACAAGGTCGAGTAGTAGACTTTAAAAACACTGTAATTGTGATGACCTCGAACTTAGGTTCACAAGATGTACGTGAGCTAGGTGAGGGTGCAACAGACGATGAAGTGCGTACCATTGTAATGAATGCGGTAAGTCAGCATTTCCGTCCGGAATTTATTAACCGGATTGATGAGCTTGTGATTTTCCATTCACTCAAAAAAGCACAGATCCGAGGCATTGCCGATATTCAGTTGGATCGCTTACGTTCGCGTCTGGGTGATCGCGATATGAGTTTAACTGTAGATGACACTGCTTTTGATTTATTGATTGATGCTGGTTTCGATCCTGTTTATGGCGCGCGTCCATTAAAACGTGCGATTCAACAACAGATTGAAAACACATTAGCGCAAAAAATCTTGTCGGGTGATTTTGTCGCAGGTGATACCATTTTAGTGAAAGGCGAAAATGGTCATTTAGTCTTCGATAAAATGAAACTCAGCTAAGCTTGTTCTGCTAAAACCGAAAAGAGAATATGAAAACATATTCTCTTTTTTTATGGCGAGGCTATTTGAGTTTTTGATGTGAGTAAAGCAATTAAGGTGTCTGAAACTTTCTGAGTTAATGTCTTTAACTTTTGTTCGGGATGGCCAGATAAAAAATAATGGTAATGATAAATACGTTCTTGATAAGAAATGCAGATAAAAAAGGTACCTACAGGTTTTTCTGAGGTTTCACTTCCCCCAGATTTTAATAGCCCAGTACAACTTACAATAATATCGGCTTTTGGAAATAACGTTTGTCCCAGCTTGCACATTTCCTCTGTAACTTGTGGTGACTCAGCTGTGTAAGTCTCTATTAATTTGGGATTAATGTTCAAAATGCTAATTTTAATGCTGGGGTCATAACTCACTAAACCACCGAGTAAAATGTCTGCACTGCTATTTTTATGAATAGAAAATTGACTGGTTAAATAACCTGAACTCGCACTTTCAATAAAAGCAATTTTGAGTTGAAGATTTTCTAATAGTTGGCAGCAGTGCTGAAGCATTATTTCACCTCGAATGGTGTTTATTTATAAAAAAATCAATTTACAGATAAATTATAAAATTACAGTAAGTGATTTAAGAGAGTCATTCAAGTCTGGGATAAAAATCTATAAAACTACTTGAATATTCACAAAATGCCTGTGAAAAAAATCAGGTTTTAAAATGTTCAATGTTAATTGTCGGGAAGTTTATTTATAACATTGCGACATGCGTAAAAAATTGTTAATTTTGTTCGATATAACGAACAATAACAATTTTAGGATGAATGAAATGAACAATAAGCAAGGGTATATACTGGGAATTTTGAGCGGTGTATCTGTATTATTATCAAATACATGGGCAGCACAACCAATGTCGGAAAGTGCGCTTGCCACTCAAACAGGGGCGATAACCGCATCTTTACCCGTGATTATTGCCAAAGCTCAGAGTGATGCTAAAAAACCTGCGATAGAACAACAACAAGTACAGCAGGCGTTAGGAGATAACTATTTACAGCAAGTTCGATGGGATGCGCTTAGAACTAGCGTACTTTCTCCGTATCAAGAACAAAAACAGAATCATGTTGTTGATAGTAAAGAAAAGAAGAAGTTAGAAATGATTGCGTTACCGGAAAGAGCAGATCGTTTTACTAAATATGATTTTGAGTCAAAAAATGTTCATGGTGAGGTTATTATTACCGTGAAGTAATAATAACCTCTAGTCTCATTAATACTGATCTAGACCAGGGTGCTGAATTTTCCATGCACGGTGGATTTTTTGATTACGTTTAAAATCAAGGCCGATGGTTTCAGAAGTGATTTCTTCAACCTGAAAAATAGCTTCGATCTCTTCGTCCATTTCAAAACCACGATAGTTATTCGAGAAGTAGAGCGTACCTTCACTGTGTAAACGGTTCATTGCGCGTTTAATAAGTGAGATGTGGTCACGTTGTACATCGAATGTACCATAGAATTTTTTCGAGTTTGAGAATGTCGGCGGGTCAATAAAAATAAGATCGTATTGTTCATGACCTTCTTTTAACCACTCAAAACAGTCGCTGGCAAAGAACATGTGTTGTTCATCTGCATGATCTACAGTTAAGCCATTTAAAACGAAGTTTTCTTTTGACCAGTTTAGGTAAGTGTTAGATAAATCCACACTTGTTGTACTAGCAGCACCGCCAAGCGCAGCATGTAAGCTTGCAGTAGACGTATAGCTATATAAGTTCAAGAAGTGTTTACCACGTGCTTCTTGAGCAATACGTAAACGCATTTGACGGTGGTCAAGGAATAAACCTGTGTCTAGGTAATCAGTCAGGTTAACTAAAATTTTAGCTTTACCTTCTTGAACGATAAAACGTTTTGAAGCTGTACTTTGCTTTGTATATTGAGTTGTACCAGTTTGGCGTGCACGTGTCTTAATAAAGATTGCATCACGGTTTAAACCAGTAACAGCGCGAATTGCAGCAAGCGCTAAATTAAAACGTTTTTTAGCTTTTTCTGGATCGATTGTTTTTGGTGGTGCGTATTCCTGAACGTGTAAACGGTCACCATATAAGTCAACAGCGACATTAAAGTCAGGTAAGTCTGCATCATACAAACGTAAGCAATAAACATTTTCTTTCGTTGCCCATTTTTTCAAGGCAGTCATATTTTTTTGCAAACGATTAGCGAAGTCTTGAGCTTCTTCCATTTCAATAGGTTGAGCTTGCCAAGTTGCTAAAAATGGTTGAGTTACTTTTTCAGGTTTGATTACACCGAAACGAATATAAATTGGTAATTTACCATTCATTAAGCGTAAGGTTTCAGGCGCTTCAAATGCTAGAACATCAGATTGTTCAATTTGAGCTGCAATAACTGCTGCATATTGATTTGGGAAATGTTTTTGTAAAAGCGCTGATAAACCTAGGTATAGAGAACGGTTTGAAGCTTTTTCACCTAAACGTTCACCATAAGGTGGGTTAGTCACAATAAATGCAGTTTTGCCTTCAGCAGCAAAATCTGGCCAGTCAGCTAAAGTACGTTCTTCGATCTGAATCTGACCTAATAAACCTTGAAAACCTGCCGCAATAATGTTTTCACGGGTTGCTTTAATTGCTTCCCAGTCTGCATCATAGGCATAAAATTTAGGTAAAGGTAATTGAAGTGCTTTTTCGTGACGTTCTGCTGCTTCTGCTTTAAGTGAAAGCCAAAGTTCGCGGTCATGACCATGCCAGCCATTAAATCCAAAACGGCGGACAAGTCCTGGTGCACGGTCAGTTAAAATCATTAATGCTTCAATGATAAATGTGCCTGAACCACACATCGGGTCAAGTACAATCTCTGGATTACGCTGTTTGAGCTGAGCTTTTTGTAAAATTGCCGCAGCAAGGTTTTCTTTAATTGGCGCATCCGTCATGTAACGGCGGTAACCACGTTTATGTAGCGAGTCACCTGATAAATCTAGACAGTAAGTATGTTCAGTTTTACCTGCCAAAGCATAGATCGTAATTTCTGGTTGTTTGGTGTCAATGCTAGGACGGCGACCTACAGCTTCCATAAAGGAATCAACGACACCATCTTTTACACGTAGTGTCGCAAATTGCGAATTGACCATGATTTCACGTTCGGCATGCAAGCGAATTGCAAAGGTACTTTGTGGTGCAAAAACAAGTGACCAGTCAAAGCTCATTGCACCTTCGTAGAGTTCTTCTGCCACATCACGTGCATCGTGCGTAAAATCAAGTTCATAAGTATGAATAGGAAGTAAAACACGAGAAGCGAGACGCGACCACATACAGATGCGGTAAGCTTGTTCAAGCGTTCCTTCAATGATTAAACGTCCTGCTTTACGTTCTGTCACTTTGGTGCCAAGTTGTTCTATTTCTTCTTGTAAGAGGGGTTCTAAACCATCAGCACAAGTAATCCAATAGTGGTTTAAACGTAAAGAGGTATTCATAAACTCGATTGACCAAAACATATAAATATTAACGATGCAAAGTTTAACTTATTTTGATGTCTAAAGGTTTTTAAATTATTGCAACCTTTCATTTAGCAACCAATAAACTGATTTTTAAAGAGTAATACCTTGTAATTGGTATGTATTTTGCTAGACCAAGATTATTGATGGTTATTTATTTAACAGACAAAGTCGATTTTTAACCATTTTTATAATTTTAATGGATGGGGACGTTATAAATGAAAGACATGATGGGGAATGGTTTTATTACTAATGCGGATGCTTTCTCAGTAGCCACACAAATATATGTACGTATGCGTCGGGTCACGGGGCGGGTAATAGATGCAATGTATGTGATTCAAAATAAAGATTATGCAAAATATGTAATTACAGTGGCATTAGAAACAGAGGATGATGAATTAAAACGATGTGTTGAGCGATTAAGATCGTTAGTTGACACACTGCCAGAATCTCCTCAAAAAGAAACGCTCGCTGTTGCTAAGACTGATGAAGATTCAGAAATAACAGCCGAAGACATTTATCGAGCGCAAGTTCCACATCATTATATTGGTGCTTTAAGGTAATCTCGAATAAGACCTTAAATTTTGGTCAATTTAGGGTCTTATTCTGTAAAGTTCTTCTGCGAAAAGAGCGGAATTCAGCTACACTATGCACGTTTTCGCGATTCGACCCATAGGAATCCATTATGCATATTGCAGCGTTGCATCAGCCGAGCCAGGTTCAGCTCAATCAGGACGGAAATTTAAAACATTTTTTAACGATTGAGGGACTTTCAAAAGAAAACCTCACGAAGATTTTAGATACCGCACAAAGCTTTTTAGATGATAATAATAATTTAATTAACCGTCCGCTCTTAGAGGGATTGACGGTTATGAATCTTTTCTTTGAAAACTCCACCCGTACTCGTACTACTTTTGAAGCAGCAGCAAAACGCTTGTCTGCCAATGTATTGAATATTGATATTGCACGTTCAAGTACATCAAAAGGTGAAACGCTACGAGATACGCTTTGGAACCTTGAAGCAATGGCTGCCGATATTTTTGTTGTCCGCCATTCCTCTTCGGGTGCTGCACATTTCATTGCTAAAGATGTATGTCCAAAGGTCGCGATTATTAATGCTGGAGATGGACGTCATGCTCATCCAACGCAAGCGATGCTTGATATGCTTACTATTCGCCGTGAAACAAAGAAACCTTTTGAAGAGTTGAGTGTTGCCATTATTGGAGACATCAAACACTCTCGCGTAGCACGTTCGGATGTAGCAGCATTACAAACCCTCGGATGTAAAGATATTCGTGTGATTGCGCCGAATACATTATTGCCAGTGGGCTTTTCAGAATATGGCGAACACGTTCGTTTGTTCAATAACATGGATGCTGGGATCGCAGATTGTGATGTGATTATTGCTCTACGTATTCAAAATGAGCGTATTGACTCTCCGGCATTATCTTCACAGTCTGAATTCTACAGAATGTATGGATTAAACAAAGAGCGTCTTGGTTTAGCTAAACCGGACTGTATCGTGATGCACCCGGGACCAATGAATCGTGGTGTGGAAATTGACTCAAGTGTTGCAGATGGAGACCAGTCAGTTATTTTGAAACAAGTAACCAACGGTATTGCTGTTCGTATGGCTGTGTTGGCACTGTCAATGCAAGGCCAGCTCCAAGAGCAAGGTTTAATTGAAGCGATTACGTTGTAAGGAATGGATCACATGAGTATTGTAAAAATTGAAAATGTACGTGTGTTAGACCCAATCCAAAAAACAGACAACGTACAAACTGTATATATTCAAAATGGCAAGTTGGTTGCTCAAGCCGAGCAAGTTGAACAAACCATTGATGGTCAAGGCAAATGGTTAATGCCAACCATGGTTGATTTGTGCGCGCGTTTGCGTGAACCTGGTCAACAGCAACACGGTACACTTAAATCTGAAGGGAAGGCAGCACGTGCTAATGGTATTTTGCATGTGATTACTCCGCCAGATTCAAAGCCAATTGTGCAAGACAATGGTGCGCTTATTCATGGCTTGATTGAAAAGGCATGGCTTGATGGCGGCATTCATATGCATATTATCGGTGCTCAAACCCAAGGTCTAAATGGTAAGCAACCTGCAAATATGGCTGGTCTTAAAAAGGGTGGTTGTACTGCTGTTTCAAATGCCAACGCTGCTTTTGAAAATGATGATGTGGTTATTCGTACTTTGGAATATGCAGCGGGTCTTGGCTTAACGGTTGTGTTCTATGCCGAAGAACCACAAATTGCTAAAGATGGATGTACACACGAAGGCTTTATTGCTTCTCGCCAAGGTCTGCCAATGATTCCGGCGCTTGCTGAAACTGTAGCGATTGCAAAATATTTGCTTATGATTGAAGCAACTGGCGTAAAAGCTCACTTTGGTTTGTTGTCTTGTGGTGCATCGGTTGAATTAATTCGTGCGGCAAAAGCAAAAGGCTTGCCTGTGACTGCTGACGTTGCAATGCACCAGTTACATTTAACTGAACACTTAATTGACGGTTTCAATTCACTTGCACACGTTCGCCCACCATTGCGTTCTGAGCAAGATAAAGAACTTTTACGTCAAGGATTAAAAGAAGGCGTAATTGATGCAATTTGTACGCACCATGAACCTTTAAGCAGTTCGGCAAAAATGGCGCCATTTGCTGAAACTCAGCCGGGTATTACCGCTTTTGATACTTATGTCTCTTTAGGTGTTCAACTCATTAATGAGGGTTTATTTGAACCTCTGGAATGGGTTGCTAAAGTTACTAGTGTGCCAGCGCAGGTTGCGAATATGACCTCGCGTTGGGAAGATGAAGCTGGATGGGTATTGGTAGATCCTGCTTTAAGCTGGACAGTAAGCAAAGACACTATTTTATCGCAAGGAAAAAATACCCCATTGTTGGGTCAAACCTTGACGGGTAAAGTACTTCAAACTTTTGCTAACTGATAAAGTGCTTAGTTAAAGTAAATTTAAAATATGAACAGGTAGATCAATATGATCTACCTGTTTTGTAAATACTAGATGGAAAATTGTATATAAATTATATAAAAAACAACAAAAGATTGAAGGAAGATTAGAATAAAAAACTATCAGCAAAGAGAAGTATTTGAATAATCAAAAATTGCTGGTTACGACGTATAAGATTCGGGAGAATAACCAATGTCGATAAACCCTATAGAATTGCTTAAAGAAAAAGTATCTTCAATATTATTAAATGAACAGGATGGATACCTAGGCGAAAAATCGAATGCTTTATCTAAGTTTTATCCAATTTTACTTTCATTATTAGCTGCTAAACCTGATCTTATCGGACAATTGAAAAATAGTTTGGCTCCTTCCTTATCAGACCTTTTTTCTCATAATGACCAAATCAAAAATACTGTACTTACCCATTTAAGTGGTACAGCACCAAATAATGAAATTGAAAGCACGCTCAACAGTGCAATTAAACCCAGCCTTAATGCAATTTCAGATGTTGCAGGAAATGACCAGCAAAGTATTGTGAATTACTTGCGCCAGCATGCAGATACTATTCGTTCATATTTACCAGCATGGGCAGTGGGTCTATTAGCTCCGCTAGGACTTAGTGCAGGTTTATCTTCTGTCACACCATCAACTGCACCTCCGCTTGCTGCAGCAACTGAAAATACAGGTAAGTCTCGTGGATTCTTACCGATTATTGCACTCATTATTCTGGGTCTTATCATTGCTTGGTTATGGCGTTCTTGTCAGCATAAAGAAGCTGTACCAGCCCCAGAACCTACGGCTGCAAGTGGTGTTGAAGCTGCTGCAGCACCCGCTAGCTTAACTTTAAGTACCGATGACAAAGGTACAGTGAGTGAGTGTCAGGCTGGAATTGGCGATCAAGGCTTCTTGGCAACGCTACAAACCAGCGTTAAAAAAGTTTTTTCGACAACTCAAGATTGTAAGGTGGATACAAGCCAAACTTATGCAGCTTCATTTACCGACAAAGATGCGCTTGCAGGTGTGTTAGGTGCATTAAAAGGTGTACCAAATGCATCTTTAGAATGGGTGGGCGACAAAATTACTTTGAAAGCAGGTGATGCGGCAGCATTAGAAGCTTTAACTGCAAAAGTAAAAGCATTGGTGCCACATACTGAGGTGGTCGGTACAGCACCTGTAACAGCTGAGCAATCTGTAAGCAATAGCTTAACTGCTTCGCAAACTGCTCTAGGATCAATTGACCCGAACAATGTCGATGTAAATGCTTTGGTGAAAGCACTTAACTTGCAAATTATTAATTTTGCGAGTGGTTCAAGTGACATACCTGCCGATAACAAAGCCATTCTTGACCAAGCTGCAACACTTTTAAATAAAGTGACTAGCGTCAAATTAAATGTGGGTGGTCATACCGACTCAACAGGTAACGCTGCTGCAAATAAAGCTTTGTCTCAACGCCGTGCTCAAGCTGTTGTAGATTATTTAAAATCTAAAGGTGTAGATGCTTCTAAATTAGTTGCAGAAGGCCATGGTTCTGATCAGCCAGTTGCAGAAAACACGACAGAAGAAGGTCGCTTTAAAAACCGTCGTATTGAGTTTTCAGTAGCTCAATAATCGACTGATTTATGAAAAATTAGTTATTTTAATTTGAAAAAAGCTTCTCATTTTGAGAAGCTTTTTTGTTGAGACAAATAATGTTGGATTGATATGAAAATCAGTTTGGTTGGAAGTGGGCGAGTTGCCTTTCATTTGGCAAAGGCTTTATTGGGCCAAGGTCATAACATCGTACAAGTCTATGCGCGTGATTTTGATAAAACCCAAAAATTTGCAGAGAAAATTCAAGCAAAAGCATGCCAGTCTCTTCAAGAATTCCAATCAACTGATCTTATCATTCTAGCGGTTTCAGACAGTGCAATTGCAGAGCTTGTAAAACAAGTTCATGAATTCTTTCCTGATACACTTATTGTTCATATCTCGGGCAGTACTGATATTGAAGTCATCAGTCATGTACATGAAAAAGCAGGGGTGTTTTATCCATTACAAACATTTAGTTTAGAAAGAGATGTTGATTGGTCTGCAACGCCGTTATTTGTTGAAGCAATAACAGATGTCGATCAAGAGCTACTCTTAGATTTAGCAAATAGCCTAAGTAATCGAGTATATCAATACACCTCAAAACAACGTTTAACTTTACACTTAGCGGCTGTGTTCGCTTGTAACTTTAGTAATTATTGTTTTGATATGGCAAAGCAGGTTGTAGACAAAGAGCAAGTCGACTTTAGCTTGCTCTATCCTTTAATTTTGGAAACAGCTAAAAAAGCGACTGAAAAGGATCCAAAGCAAATGCAAACTGGGCCTGCGATGCGGGGTGATCAAAACATTTTAGCAATGCATCAAGACTTATTGGTTCAAGCAAATCAAGATGATTTAAAACAGGTTTATCAACTTTTAAGTGATGGCATCGTGAAACGCCATCACTCGGACTAAAAGTGATTTAAAATTAAGGTTCGCCGTTATTTCCCCATTTTAAGAAACCAGCACGTTGATTTAAACGTTCAAAATATTGGTCGACATGCTTAAGCGTTGGATGGTCAAAAGGTGTTGCCTTCCAGCGCTGTACAGATAGACCAATTGGAATATCCGCTAGAGTGAACTCAGTACCTGCAACATAGGCCTGAGTTTTTGCGAGTTGTTGATCAAGAATCTGCATATGATGATTCCAGTCATCAATACCTTGCTGTAATAAGTTTGGGTCTTGATGATCTGGTGAATGTCTAAGCAAAGACATAATCGTATAAGTCCAGCTGTTATTCAGCTCGATCGCTTGCCAATCAATCCACTGATCAACAAAAAATCTTTCTTTTGCTTGAGTAGGGTAAAGCTGATGCTCTTTGTCATAAGCATTCGCCAGATAACGGATAATACTATTGGACTGCCAAAGGACTAAATCGCCATCTAAAACTACAGGAATTTGTCCATTTGGGTTTAATTGTAAATATTCAGGTGATTGAGCAGAGCGAAAGCCTCGTCCCCAATCTTCTCTTTCATATTCAAGATTTAGTTCTTCACACAGCCATAAGACTTTGCGAACATTAATGGAGTTATCACGCCCTAAAATTTTTAACATATTGTTTTCTGACTTTTCGTGAGTTTAAGTAATTAGTTAGTGAAGCGTTAATTTTTATATTTTTAACATGATTTATGAATATTAATAAGTCTAGAGAATAAATAAAGTGGTATTTAAAGAAAATTATATTACTTGTGAGTTTTTTGTTTTGAGGGTGGATTAAAGAAGGATTTAACATACCTCAGAAGGTACTTGGAAACAAAATGAGTATCCGCTCATTAGGTTGTCTGTATCCGCTTTTAGCAGGTAATAAAAAACCGCGCTTCGGCGGTTTTTTGAATTTTGGTTTATCTACATTGGTTCTCTGGCTTGTGTAATTGTTCACGCAGCCATTCAGAATCCTCCTGTAGATTTTCTTTAGTATATCCCATTGTTCTAACCTCTTCTGAGGCTGATTCATATTCTTTAAATCTACTTAAGATAAAGGCAAAAAGTTCAATATTTTCTTTCCATCCTTTGCAATCAAGAGCTTTGAGTTTATTAGACCTAACAAGATCTTCTTGCTCAGTTTTTGCTTCTGTGGAAATGATTTGATTTCTGTCCGATTGTGTTTGAATGTATCGTTCCATTAACTTGTAATATTTAAGTTCAAAGTCTTCTTGAGTTGAGGCAAAGCAGCCACTTGAGACAATTACGCAAATTAGAAATGCGAAAAGCTTCATTGTTATTTTCTGTCTAGTTAAAATGGTGGTTATTATTATATTTATATAATTAATAATTCAAAGGTTATTTTCATTTAAATCTTTATGCTCAGCTAATTTTTAATTCTACTTATTCACTAGATTGGTTTTAAAATAAAAAAGGCCTAGTAATAAACTAGGCCTTTTTATTATTTACTTAATCTTTTTAAAGATAAAGTCATTAATCTTATGACCTGACTCAATACCACGGCGTTCAAACTTAGTCACTGGACGCCAGTCTGGACGTGGGTAGCTGTTACCTTTACCTGCCAAGTTTTCAAGATCTGGACGATTATCTAATACATCTAGCATCCATTCAGCATACGGTTCCCAATCTGTTGCAGCATGGAACGTACCGCCAAGCTCAAGTTTTTGTTCAACCAATGGCATACGTTCATGAGCAACAAAACGACGTTTGAAATGACGTTTCTTTTGCCAAGGGTCTGGGAAGTAAAGTTGTACGCAGTTAATGCTGTTGTCTGGCATTTCACGTAGAACTTGAATCGCATCTGCATCAAGTACACGTAAGTTTTTAACTTCTGCTATACCTGCTTCATATAGGCATTGAGCAATACCTGGTACATGGACTTCAATACCCACATAGTTACGTTCAGGGTTTGCTTTTGCCATAAGTACTAACGAACGACCCATACCAAAACCGATTTCAACAGTTAATGGACGCTCTGGGTGCTCGAAGTGTTGACGTAAGTCGCCAACCGGATATTCCAAAATTAAATCGCGATGTTGTTCTAATGCCGTGCGTTGAGACGTATTAAGTGGTGCTGAACGACGCATAAACGTCACAATTTCACGGTGTTCAGGCAAATTGTCTAAGTCTGCAATTTGCGTTTCTAACTGATCGATCGACATAACCTTGGCAATATTGAAATTCAAATGCGGTATTTTAAGTCTTCATGGGATCAAGTCAAATGTTTCGGTGTTTTTCTTCATGTAGATGTCATGATCAATATTTACTCTAAGAGACTAATTAAAACTCATATGAACACTTTTACTCATGAAAACTTTTCAATTAAGAACACTTTCGGTCTTTTTAAGTGCATTAGGTGCATTTTCATATAGCTCAGTTGCTCAAGCGCAGCTCATGTTTAGCCAATATGTTGACGGCAGCAGCAATAAAAAAGGCTTGGAAATTTATAATCCAGATGGCGCTACGGTTAATTTAGCCGATTATGAAATTCAACAATTTAATAATGGCGGTACAGCAAAGACAGTGGCTTTTCGTTTACAAGGTACACTCGCGAGTAAGCAGAAGTTTTTAGTGGGCCGCTCAGAGTTGCAAACTGAGCTTGGAAGTAAAGTAAATCAGGTGGCTGCTTTATCTTTTAATGGTGATGATGCAGTTGTACTTGTTTATAAAGGTACGCCTGTAGACCGTTTTGGCCGTATTGGTGAACGCCCAGCTGCGGGATGGGGGACAGCAGTTTCAAGCTTGGGAAATAGTTTTAAGCGTATTGAAACAGAAAATCCAGCTTTAAGTGTTGATGCAACCGCAGCATTTGATTTGGATCATTCATGGTCGGCATGGGCAAACAGAAATGACTTTTCAAATTTATCGGGTTCTACAACTCAGCCTCCTGTTGAAACAGTTAGTTGTTCAAGTTCAGATACACCAATTGCTGACTTGGCGGCAGCAACTCAAGACCAGACTTATACTGTGCGTGGTGTGATTACAGCTGACTATCGTTATGCGAATGGTTTCTCTGGTTTTTATGTTCAGACGCCAGATACAAAAGCACGTGCAAATGTCAGCAATGCTATTTTTGTTTATATTCCAAATAGTAGTGTGGTAAAAGGTGGACAAATTGGCGATGAAGTTATTTTACGTGGTCGTTTAACGTCTTATCAAAATCAGCTACAAATAGATCAATTACAACAAGATATTCAAACCTGTAATAGCAATATGGCAAATCAAGTTCAGCCGATTAGCCTCGAACTTCCGTTTGCTAGTTTAACAGGTGGCTCAATTAATTCACCGCAGCGTTATCAAGGTATGTTGGTCAAACTACCTCAGACTTTAACGGTGAGTGAGAACTATAATTATGGTCGTTATGGTGAGTTATCGCTGAGTTTAGGCCGTTTATATATTCCAACCAATTTATATCCAGCGTTATCTCCTGAAGCCAAAGCTCTAGCTCAGAAAAATTTATTATCGAAAATTATTTTTGATGATGGTTATAACAATCAAAATCGTACACCTTGGTTACCAAGCAATTTTAGCGCTGCCAATACGTTACGCTCGGGTTATCAACTTAAAAATGCTGAAGGTATTTTAGAATATCGTTTTAATGGTTGGCGTGTACAACCTGTGCTTGGACGTAATCAGCCTGAAGTTATTACTCAAACAAACCCGCGTCAAAGCGTCCTTACTAAAAATGCTAATCACATTCGTGTAGCTTCATTTAACGTTTTGAACTATGACAATGGTGCAACGGGTTTTCCAACAGAGCGTGGGGCGACAACACAAGCTGAGTTTGATAAACAGCATCGTAAAATTATGAGTGCATTAAAAGCGATTGATGCCGATGTTTACGGTTTAATGGAAATTGCGAACAATGGTTATGGGCCTAACAGTGCAATTGCCAATTTGACCAAAGCTTTAGGTAGCGATTGGAAATATGTGGTTCCTGAAAATCTAGACCGTTTAGGTGGTGATGCGATCGCAGTTGCTATTATCTATAACAGCAAGCGTGTTAAGCCTTTAAACAAACCTGTTGTGCTTGATTTAGGCGACAAGAATCGAACAACTTTGGCGCAAAGTTTCCAAGCAGTTCGTGGGAATAAAACGTTTACTGTTATTCCAAACCACTTGAAATCGAAAAGCTGTAGTGGGGTCGATGCTAGCTCTACTGATGCAGACCAAAAAGATGGTCAAGGCTGCTGGAACCCAACTCGTGTGAAAGCCGTTGATCAAATTGTACAATGGCTCGCGAAAAATCCAACTCAAGTGCAAAAGCAAAATGCTTTACTTGTAGGGGATATGAATAGTTACGCAAAAGAAGAGCCTATTTTGTCATTTGAAAAAGCGAATTATAAAGTTTTACTTAATGACACAAAGGTCGGTCAGGGTACTCAGGCATATAGCTATGTGTATGGTGTTGCGAGTGATGCCAACGGCAATGGTGGAGCAGGTAACTTAGACCATGCAATTGCCGATGCAGCTTTATATCCAAAAGTGGTTCGAACCTTTGCATGGCATATCAATGCAGATGAGCCAACGGTTCTAGATTACAACGAAGAATATAAAACGGATGAGCAAAAGGCATTGTTCTATGGTGAAGATGCTTATCGTTCTTCGGACCATGACCCTGTAATTGTCGATCTAGATTTAAATGGAAAAGACTCAAGTCATCCTGACGATGATAAGAAAAATGGGATTTTTGATTTCTTAACTGAATTAGTGAATTGGCTTAGCCAGCTTTTTAAGCGTAATTAACGGAAAAATTGCGTGACGCAAATGTGTTTTATCATATTTTAAACAATCGTCACGCAAGACAACTTGCAAGGAATGACTTTTTGAAGAATATTAGATGGTGTAAGTATTTTATAAGTTTACGCTTTTTTACAATTAAAGAATTGTGCAAACCTTGCAGGTTTTCTAGAAGCAATTTAAAACGTTAATATGAGATAACAAGGATCAGATATGAAATTATATTATTCGCCAGGCGCATGTTCTTTAGCTGCACATATTATTTTAAATGAAATTAATGTTGATTTTGACTTAGAACGGGTAAATTTAAAAACTCATAAAACAGAAAAAGGCGCAGATTATTACGAGATTAATCCAAAAGGATATGTACCAGCTTTAGAAATTAATCCGGGTTTAATGTTAACTGAAAACGTTGCGATTTTACCGTTCCTTGCTCAGCATGATCCTAAACAAGACTTAATTCCTCCATCAGGGATGGGCCGTGCGAAAGTATTGGAATGGTTGGGATATTTGAACTCTGAATTACATGATGCATATGCAGTCTTCTTTGGGGCGCCGTTAACGACTGATGAAAAAAATAAAGCTTATGCAGAAATTGATCGCCTTTTAAAATATATCGATAACTATTTGGCTGAGTCTGATTATGATTATTTGGTAAATGATAATTTTGGTCCAGCAGATGCTTATCTATTTGTTTTAACAAACTGGTCAAACTCAATTGAGCATGATTTAACGCCATATAAACATATTATTGCTCTACGTAATAAGGTCGCAGAACGTCAATCTGTACAAATTGCAATGCGTGATGAAGGTCTAATTTCTTAATCAGTTTTTTAGACTTTAATAAAAAGCCCCTGTATGAACAGGGGCTTTTCTTATGCTAAAGATGATTAGTGTTGAGCATCTTTTTTCACATCAGCAGCAGTATTTTCAACAGCTTGGGCAGCATCAGCAGTTGCCTTACGAGCAGATGCTTCAGTTTTTGCAGCAGCTTCAGCGGTTGCATCAGCAGCGTGGTCAGTTGCAGCATCGATTTTTGCAGTAGCATTATCAGTTGCAGTAGCAATATCGCTTGCAGCTTCGTTACCTGCAGATTTGATATCTGCAGTTGCTTGTTGAGCAGCATTTTCTAAGTGTTCACCCGTTGTCGCACCTGTTTCTGGAGCTTTATCTTTATTACATCCAACAAGGGCAACGGTCGCAGCAAGACCTAAAGCAACAAGTAATTTATTCATTGTGTTTTTCCTTCTAATTCATGGCATCCAAATATGGATGTATAAAATATAAACATAAACTAACTGATTAATAAAGATCGAAAATTGTTAAAGAGTTGTAACTCTAATATTAAAAAAGCCTAGCATTTTGTAATGCTAGGCTTGCGTTAAATCATACTAGTTTGACTAAATATTACTGCCCAGAACGGATGATGTAATCAAACGCAGAGAGTGATGCTTTGGCGCCTTCACCTGTAGCAATAATAATTTGCTTGTAAGGTACTGTTGTACAGTCACCCGCAGCAAATACACCTTTGACATTGGTTTCGTTGCGATCATTCACAATGATCTCGCCACGGTTGGTTAACTCAACTTCACTGTCTTTTAAGAAGTCAGTGTTTGGCAATAAACCAATCTGTACAAAGATCCCTGCTAGCTCTACCACATGCTCTTCATCAGTCGCACGGTCTTTATATTTAAGACCCGTCACTTGTGAGCCATCACCTAACACTTCTGTACTTAACGCATTCATAATCACAGTTGTGTTTGGCAAGCTATGCAGTTTGTTTTGCAACACTTGGTCTGCACGTAGTTTTGTATCGAACTCAACCAAAGTTACATGCTCAACAATCCCAGCAAGGTCAATTGCAGCTTCAACACCTGAGTTACCACCACCAATCACGGCAACACGTTTGCCTTTAAATAATGGACCATCACAGTGTGGGCAGTACGCGACACCACGGGTACGGTATTCTTGCTCACCCGGTACATTCATTTCTCTCCAACGTGCACCTGTTGAAAGGATCACAGTTTTCGATTCAAGTTTTGCACCGTTTTCAAGTTCAACTTCAACCAGACCATTGATCGTTTGGTTTGCACCTGTGATTTTGCTGACACGTTGCAGGTTCATAATATCGACATCGTATTCACGAACATGTGCTTCCATCTCGGCAGCAAACTTAGGACCTTGAGTCTTTTGTACAGAGGTGAAGTTTTCAATGTCCATGGTATCCATCACCTGACCACCGAAGCGTTCAGCTACGATACCTGTGTTAATGCCCTTACGTGCAGCATAGATTGCAGCTGTTGCACCAGCAGGTCCACCACCAATCACCAATACATCAAAAGCATCTTTGGCATTGAGTGTTGCTGCATCTTTTTCAGCTGAGTTGGTATCAAGTTTTGCCACAATCTCTTCAAGGGTCATACGACCTTGGCCAATGTGTTCATTGTCTTGAAACACCATTGGAACAGCCATGATTTTGCGTTGTTCCACTTCGTCTTGGAAGAATGAACCGTCAATCATGGTTGCTGTGGTGTTCGGGTTATAAATCGCGATCAGGTTCAGCGCCTGTACTACATCCGGACAGTTATGACAGCTTAGCGATACAAACACATCAAAGTTGGCTTTGAGGTTTAAACCTTTAATCTGGTTGAGCACTTCATCAGAAACCTTCGGTGCATAACCAGACACTTGTAACAGTGCCAAGATCAAAGATGTAAACTCATGGCCCATCGGTAAGCCAGCAAAGAACACACGAGGTTGTTCACCTGCTTTAGCCACACCAAAGCTTGGACGGCGTGTATTGTTGCCATCAAAACGGGCAGTCACTTTATCAGAAAGCTCAGCGATTTCTGTCACTAACTCTTTAATTTGAGCAGCTTTATCTGATTCATCTAAAGCAGCAACTAATTCGATTGGACTTTCTAAACGTTCTAAGTAAGCTTTTAATTGAGTTTTAATGTTTTGATCTAACATCTGTTTTTACTCCAATGCATCCAAATTCTTTCAATAGATGCATAGTACGTTAAAACACAGAATAGGTGAAACAGTATGTTTTTATAGATTTGATCGGTTTTTTGAATGTTAATTGGCACTTATAAATAATATCAAGAAGTTAAAGTGTAATTTGCCTTTAGGTCGTCTTTATCACTCTTTTTTATCTTTTAAAGTGAAAGTGTTTAAAAATTTATATATGTTATATGGCTGTAAAGATTTTATGTCATAACATTAAAAGGTACTTTCATGTCATTGCAACGCGGCATTTATCAGCATTATAAAGGTAATCTCTATCAAGTTTTTTCTGTGGCAAAACACAGTGAGACTGAAGAGCAACTCGTGGTTTATCAGTGCCTTTATGGTGATTATTCAACTTGGGTACGTCCGCTTGATATGTTTACTGAAACGGTTCAAATGGCTGACGGAAGTATCGTGCCACGGTTCAAGTTAATTCAAAGCACTTAACTCAAACGGTTGTCATATGAAATAACGATTTTAAAGGGTGAAGATATGCCAAATACTTTTTTCTTACAAAGAGTTGCAGATTTATATGACACCTTTAAACGACATGATGCCCAGCAGTCAGATCGCTTGCTACGCTATCGAAATATTGAGGCTGAATCTGCAAAACTTCTGTCGCAATTTATCCGAATGCAGCAAGCCAAATCAATTTTAGAAATTGGTACTTCAACGGGTTATTCTACTCTATGGCTTGCTGAGGCTGCACAATCGACTCACGGAAAAGTAACGACACTTGAAATTGATGCCAATCGTAGTACCGAGGCGAAACGCCATGTTACGGAACTGGCATTAAATGAAGTCGTTGATTTTTGGATAGGGGATGCAGCCGATTATTTAAAAGAAACTCAGGAAACTTTTGATTTTATTTTGTTAGATGCTGAGCGTAATGCTTACGAAAATTATTGGCCCGATTTAAAACGGCTGATGAAGCCCAAAGGTGGTGTTCTTATTATTGATAAGGTTATTTCACATGCGGCTGAAGTAAGTTCATTCTTATCTTTAATTAAAAAAGATGAAAATTTTATGAGCAGTATTTTGCCGGTAGGCGCAGGTTTGAGTCTGGTGGTTTTAAAGTAGGTTTGCTTTCTTGAGATATTCTTGCCGATAAGCTTGTGGACTACAGCCCTGTACTTTATTAAATGCACGGGTGAAATTGGCAGGATTGGAATAGCCCAGTTCATAGGCAATATGGGTAATGGTAAAGGTAGAATTCTCTAATAAATCAATGGCACGCTCAGTGCTGATCTGTTGCTTTAAATTTTGAAATTCAACGCCTTGCTGTTGTAAATAGCGTTGCAAAGTTTTGGTCGAAATATTTAATACTTTGGCACATTCCATTAGGGTTGGGACTTGATTGGCTTGCCGCAACATCATGCTAACCCATTCAACAATCTCACCTTGATGATAGATCTTCTGGATTTGTTCCTGACAGCGTTGTTCAACTATTTTTAAACTATGTGCGTCAGCTAGAGGCAAGGGTAGTGCTAATTGTTGCTGATCAATCACCACGCGGATACCTGAAAGCCACGTATAGTTAAAGTGGAAATTGGCTTTTACTAAGGATATGTAACGTTCTTGATAGCTAGGCTCTGGAACACTCAAATATACTTGGTAGCGTTGTAATTGCTGACCTGCCAATTCTAACAGGCTGTAGTAAAAGGCTACGGCAATCGCTTCAATATGAAAGGCCAAACATTGCTTATTCATCTGCAAAATCGGTTCAAATGATAGTTCAACCTTTTGCTGATTGGCCGGAAACTGAATGCTGAGCTTAAAACTCGGCATAATCAGCCTAAAATATTGTGCAATGAGCCTAAGTGCATGTTCCAGATTAGGACTGGTCATTAGTGCATAGCCGACCAGACTATGTGAGCTTAGTTTTATGTTTTTACCCAGTTCAAAGGCTAGGTCTTGAGTGTTGGGCAGACTTAAACCCATTTCAATGAATTGTTCAATTTGCTGAATCGACAATAATTCTGTTTTTGATAGTTCTTGTTGGAATGCCCTCAGTAAATCATTATCGTATTGATGCGTGCCGATTAAAATTTCAATCAGTCGTAAATAATAACGTGATGGGATAACAGGAATCTGTTGCTTCTGCACAAGAAAAACTCAGCAAAGTCTTAAAATGATAATAGCAAGTCTTAAAATGATAATATAGAGGGACTATGAACGAGCACAATCAATTCAAGCAAAACATTTGTGTTTGATTGGAGTCTCTAATGAATATGCATACTCAACTGGATGTCGAGCAAGCGACAACAACATTTAAGGATAAGAAACGTCATTTATGGCTATTGGGTTTGGCTGTACCGACCATTGCAATGGGTGGGTTAGCAGGCTATCAATTTGGTCCTAAAAAAACTAAAAAATTCTTCGCTTCATTTGGGCCATTATTTATTCATGGTGTTATTCCTGCATTAGATAAACTGATTGGGGAAGACAAGGAAAATCCGCCATTAGACGCAATCGCGGATTTAGAAGCAGATCCGTATTACGCTCGCATTGTTAAACTTTTTATTCCTTTGCAATATGCGACCAATATTTATGGAGCATATTTAGCAAGTCGTAAAAATACACCTCTTGCTGATCAAGTTTTACTTGGAACTTTGGTGGGAATGGTTAATGGGATTGCCATTAATACGGCGCATGAACTTAGCCACAAGAATGGGCAGCTTGAACATTATTTATCTCATTTAGCTTTAGCGCCTTCGGGTTATAACCATTTCCGAATCGAACACCCTTATGGACACCACCGTCGAGTAGCGACACCTGAAGACCCAGCATCTTCACAATTTGGCGAAACCTTTTGGAAGTTTTTACCGCGTACTGTAATTGGCAGCTTTAAATCGGCGATTGAAATTGAAAAAAATCGTTTAGAACGTAAGAAATTGCCTTTCTTCTGTAAGGAAAATGAGCTGATTCATGGCTGGGCAATGTCGGCTGTGTACCATGCAGCCATGTTTGCGAAATTTGGTGCGCGTTCGATTCCATTTCAAGTTACACAAGCTGCGTATGCAATAACTTTGTTTGAATCGGTGAATTACATTGAACATTATGGTTTAAAGCGTGCAAAGAAAGAAAATGGCCAATATGAACGCACTTTGCCAGAGCACAGCTGGAACAATAATAATGTGGTGACTAATTTGTTCTTGTATCAATTACAACGCCATTCAGATCATCATGCCAATCCAACTCGTAGCTTTCAGACCTTACGTCACTTTGAAGATGCGCCGCAATTACCTGCAGGTTATGGTGCAATGATTTTGCCTGCATTTATTCCATCTTGGTGGTCAAAAATTATGGATGATCGCGTTGTCGAGCACTATAAGGGTGACCTTAGTAAAATCAATATGCATGTTGATGTGAAGGAAAAAATGCTAGAGAAATATATTGGTCAAAATGACGCGGCTTAATAGCCAAAAAATATAAAAACAGATCAGCCCCATTGGGCTGATTTTTTATGATTAAGCAGAAATGCGGAGCCTGTTAAAATGCAGATCAAACTCAAGATATTTGTGAACAAATGCAGTTTTATCATTGGTACGTAACAAATTATTGTAGATAAACTCTGGAACTGGATGGTAGAGCTCACCTGAGCCATTGCTATAGAAAATTTTTAAATAGCGTGAAGAAACATCGTATTTCCAAGAGGTTACAACAACAGATTTTTCCATATAACTACTCCTACTTTTGTTTGATCTTTTAATACATATATAAAGCTCTTTTGTTTCATAATTCGACAGTACTCTAAGTTAAGCAGGCTGACAATTCATAAATGAAGATTGCTATAAATTTATAAGTATAAGAATTGTAAAAAATTAGCTATAAAATTTGAGTAGAGAATAGAGCTTAGATTTATAAAAATAACCAATAAAAAAACCACCCTAAAAAGGGTGGTTTTCAGACGTATTGGTCTAATCTAAAAAATTAGATTTTACCAACTAGGTCGATAGATGGAGCAAGAGTAGCTTCGCCTTCTTTCCATTTAGCTGGGCAAACTTCACCTGGGTGAGCGTGTACATATTGAGCAGCTTTTACTTTACGAAGAAGTTCAGACGCGTCACGGCCGATACCACCAGCGTTAAGTTCAACGATTTGGATTTTACCTTCTGGATCGATAACGAAAGTACCACGGTCAGCTAAACCTTCAGATTCAATAAGAACGTCGAAGTTTTTAGAAAGAGTCCAAGTTGGGTCACCAACTAATGGATATTGGATTTTTTTGATTTCTTCAGAAGTGTCGTGCCAAGCTTTGTGAGTGAAGTGTGTATCAGTAGATACAGCATAAATTTCAACACCAAGTTTTTGGAATTCAGCGTAGTTGTCTGCTAAGTCACCAAGTTCAGTTGGACAAACGAAAGTGAAGTCAGCTGGATAGAAGAATACAACAGACCACTTACCTTTAAGGTTAGTTTCGTTAACTTCAACAAATTGGCCGTTGTGGTAAGCAGTTGCTTGGAATGGTTTAACTTCAGTATTAATCAAGCTCATCATTGTCTCCATGATTGAGGTTTATATTTAAACTTGTTTACGAGATGTAGAATAAATAAAAATTCTTTATTGGGGAAATAGTATTTTTACATGACTAAAATCGGAAAATTGAATAAGTGATAAATTTACGATTTTTAAGTCCCCAAACACTGTATTCGATTTGACTGCAAAAACATGTAAATCAAATGACAGTTATAGTAAAAGAAACTTGCATAACAACATGAAGTCTACTTAGTCAAAATTCAAGGGTAAAATTTTAAAAAATTAAAAATATATAAAAAACCAAGTGTTTTACCTGAAGGGCATTAGAGCGTAAAATAGAGGATTGTTGTATTTTCAGGAAAATTTGTCTGTGCAGAATGATTTAAATATTGATCAGTGGGTAATGGCAAGAGATCGTTACCGTTTAAATCGTTTGCGTAAAGATAAAAAAGCCAATACAGCAGAGATTGAAAAATTATTTGAACAATCGAATGCCAAAGTAAGGCAGCGATTTGAACGTCTCCCTAAAATTAAACTGAATCAGGAACTACCTGTTTCTCAATATGCTGACCGTTTAATTGATGCGATTCAAAAGCATCAGGTCATTATTGTGGCAGGTGAGACGGGTTCAGGTAAAACCACTCAGCTTCCTCAAATTGCCATGTTAGCAGGTCGCGGCTTAACGGGTATGATTGGTCATACTCAGCCACGTCGTTTAGCTGCACGTAGTGTTTCTCAGCGTATTGCAGAAGAAGTCGGCGAAAAGCTTGGCGAATCGATTGGTTTTAAAATCCGATTTAATGAACAAGGTTCGCAAGATTCGATTGTACGGTTAATGACCGATGGTATTTTGCTTGCTGAGTTAGGCAATGACCGTTTCCTGTCTAAATATGACACGATCATTATTGATGAAGCGCATGAACGCTCACTCAATATCGATTTTATTATGGGTTATTTAAAACAATTACTGCCAAAACGCCCAGACCTAAAAGTTATCGTGACTTCAGCAACTTTAGATGTAAATCGTTTTAGTAATTACTTTAATGATGCACCAGTTTTTGAAGTAGAAGGTCGTAGTTATCCAGTTGAAGTGCTTTATCGCCCAATTTCAGAGATGAATATTGGCGGAAGTGATGAAGATGAGTTTGATGATTTCGAAGAAAACTTACCTCGAGCAGTCGTACAGGCAGTTGAAGAATGTTTTGCTGATGCCGAAGCAAAAGGTCACCCCGAACATGCCGACATTTTAATTTTCTCAAGTACAGAACAAGAAATTCGTGAGTTGCAGGAAACCTTGCAAAAGTACGGGCCAAGACACACCGAAATTTTACCTTTGTATGCGCGCTTAGCTGTTTCTGAACAACAAAAGATTTTTAGTCCAGATGGAAAAGGCCGTCGTATTATTATTGCGACCAACGTGGCTGAAACAGCACTTACGGTTCCAAATATTCGTTATGTGATTGATAGCGGTTTTGCCCGTATTTCTCGTTATAACTACCGTTCACGTGTACAACGTTTGCCAATTGAGGCAATTTCTCAAGCTGCTGCCAATCAGCGTAAAGGGCGTTGTGGTCGTATTGCGGCGGGTGTGTGTATTCGTTTATATAGCGAAGAAGACTTCTTAAGCCGCCCTGAATTTACCGAACCTGAAATTAAACGGACTAACTTAGCGTCTGTTATTTTACAAATGCACAGTTTAGGTTTGGGTGAGCTAGAAAACTTTGATTTTATTGAGCCACCAGATTTCCGCCTTGTAAATGATGGCCGTAAGTTGCTCATTGAATTAGGGGCACTTAACGAAAAGAAAAATGAGCTGACTAAAGTCGGGCAAATGATGGCACGTATGCCAATTGACCCACGACTCGCCCGTATGATTGTTGGCGGTGCTCATTTTGGTGTACTTAAAGAAATTTTGGTTGTGGTGAGTGCTTTAGCTGTTCAGGATCCGCGTGAGCGTCCAGCAGATAAACAAATGCAGGCTGACCAAAAGCATGCTTTGTTTAAAGAAGCAGATTCAGATTTTCTGTTTTATTTGAAACTTTGGGATACTTTAAATCCTAAAGGTGAAGCAGGGATGTCTGAAAATAAACGACGTCAGTTTGCTAAGCAGAATTTTTTAAGTTGGTTGCGTTTACGTGAATGGAAACAGACACATCAGCAATTAGTTGAGTTAGCAGAAGGTTTAAAACTCAGCTTTAATGAAAAACCTGCAAATTATGAAAACTTGCACCGTGCGTTGCTGACAGGTTTGTTGTCTTTTATTGCCAATAAAACAGATGAACGAAATACCTTTATGGCGGTGCGTCAGCAAAAGGCTAAAGTTTTTCCAGCGAGTACTTTGCATAAAACCAATACCTCTTGGGTGATGGCTTTTGAGATGGTTGAAACCTCTCAAGTGTATTTACGTACTTTAGCTAAAATTGACCCTGAATGGATTTTGCTTGCTGCACGTGACTTATTGAAATATCACTATTTTGAGCCGCACTGGTCCAAGAAAGCTGGGATCGTAAATGCGTATGCGCAAATTTCGCTTTTTGGTTTAATTATTGAACCAAAACGCTTAATTAATTTTGAGAAAGTTGACCAGCCTGCTGCTCATGAGATTTTCTTACGCGATGCATTAACCACTGGTAATTTGGGTACGATCCCACCATTTTTAAAACACAACTTACTTAAACTTGAAGAAGTGGAGCGAGTTGAAGATAAATTGCGTCGCCGTGATTTAGTGGTCGATGAAGAAACGATTTATCAGTTTTATGCCTCTAAGATTCCTGAAGAAATCGCAAGTCGTCGTAGTTTTGAAGACTGGCGTGCGACGGTAGAAGCGAATCATCCACGTTATTTATTTATTGAAGATGATTCACTTTGGCTCAATGACCGACCAACAACGCAGCAATTCCCAGATCATCTACACAATGGGCAACTACGTTTAGCAACGACATATCATTTTGACCCGAGCCACGACGAAGATGGTGCCACTGTTCAAATTCCTGTACAGGCATTGCCTCAAGTTGATGAGAATATCTGGTCATGGGGAATTCCGGGGTGGCGCCAAGATTTAATTGAGGCTTTACTTAAAGCTTTACCTAAAGATAAGCGTCGTAATGTAGTGCCTATTCCCGATACAGCTCGTAAGCTCATGCAAGGCATTGATGCAGTACATTTACGTGAACATATTTTTAGTTATTTAGCTTTTGCCTTACGTGGTGAGCAAATTACTGACAAAGATTTCTCGTTTGAACGCATTGATCCATATTTGGTGCCTTTCATTAAAGTTATTGATGAAAAAGGTAAGTTGATTGCAAAAGGCCGTGATTTACCTGAGTTAAAAGCGCGTTGCCGCGTAGAAACACATCGCCCAGTAAAACAGCAAAAAGGTGAGTTTAAAAACTTCCCTGAGAATTTTACTTTTGAGGCTTCACATAAAGTGACGGGCGTTGTAGTAAAGCAATATCAGGCTTTGGTCCCTACAAAAGCTTTTGCTGAAATTGAAGCTAAAGACGACTCTGGTGTTGTTATTCAGACTTTTAACGATCAAGCTGAGGCGATTAAACAGCATCGTGAAGGGATTATCCGTCTGGTCCATATGCAACTGGGTGACTTAGTTCGTCAGTTGAAAAAGCAGATTTCAAAACCGCTTGCTTTGGCATATTCACCTTTGGGTGATAAAGCTAAGCTTGAGCAGATGTTGGTCTATGCTACGTTGCAAATGGCAATTACAACTTTGCCAATTAATGCAGATGAATTTAATAAACTACTCGAGCAAGTCAAAAAGCAATTTTTGAGTCATGGTCAGCAAGCACTTGAGCAATTAAGTGATATTTATATTCAATGGCAGCAAATTCGCCGTCAGCTTTTAGTACTCGACCGAGACATATTTGGCCGTAGCGTTGATGATATTGAAGATCAGCTAGATTTAATGTCACTTAGCAATTTTGTTTACTGCCAACCAGTCGATCTTTGGCAGGAATATCCGCGATATTTAAAAGCGCTGCTATTGCGTTTAGATCGATTGCCAAATAATCTACAGCGAGATCATGCCGCTATTGATGATGTCGATCCATGGATGGACAAGGTATTTAAATTCAAAAACAATCCCAAAATCAAAGAATTGTATTTGATGTTGGAAGAATTCCGCATTTCTTTATTTTCTCAACCGATGAAAACCAAGATGCCTATTTCGCCAACTCGACTGCAAAAGTTATGGGATCGTTTGGGAATCAGTTAAGATAGATCGGGGTCTGTTTATGTTGTTGTTTAGCCTACAACGCAATTTATAAATGAAAGATTAACAGACCCTATTCATTTTTTTAGGAGTTTTACATGGGCATTCGTATCACAGGTACTGGGTTATTTCACCCAACAGAAATCATTTCTAATGAAGAACTGGCCGACAGTTTAAATGCTTATGTGGAACAATATAACCAAGAGAATGCAGAAAAAATTGCAGCAGGTGAACTCGAAGAATTACGTGGTTCTAGTGCTGAATTTATTGAAAAAGCGTCTGGTATTAAGCGTCGTTACGTGATTGAGAAATCAGGTATTCTCGATCCAAATCGCTTGCGTCCTCGTTTGTCTGAACGTTCAAATGATGAACTTTCACTTCAAGCAGAGTGGGGCGTTATTGCTGCGAAACAGGCAATGGAAAATGCAGGCGTAACTGCTGAAGATATCGATGTTGTGATTTTGGCATGTTCAAATATGCAGCGTGCTTATCCGGCAGTTGCAATTGAAATCCAGTCAGCACTTGGCATTCAAGGTTATGCCTACGACATGAACGTTGCATGTTCAGCTGCCACTTTTGGTTTGAAACAAGCGGCTGATGCAATTCGTTCAGGTGCTCGCCGTGTTTTATTGGTGAACGTTGAGATTACATCGGGTCACCTAGACTACCGTAACCGTGATTGTCACTTCATTTTTGGTGATGTTGCAACGGCTTCTATTATTGAAGAAACCACTACTAAGACTGGTTTTGAAATCTTAGATATTCATTTATTTACTCAATTTTCAAACAACATTCGCAATAACTTCGGTTTCTTAAACCGTAGCGAAGATGCCGTGGTTGACGACAAGTTATTCCGTCAAGATGGTCGCAAAGTCTTTAAAGATGTTTGTCCGCTCGTAGCAAAAATCATTAATGCGCAGTTGGAAAAAATGCAGTTAACTGCAAACGATATTAAGCGTTTCTGGTTACATCAAGCCAATGCCAACATGAATGAACTAATCTTGAAATATGTTGCTGGTAAAGAGGCAGATTTAAGCCGTGCCCCAATTATTCTAGATGAATTTGCTAATACCTCTTCAGCAGGCGTTATTATTGCTTTACACCGTACAGGCCATGAAGTAGATAATGGCGAATATGGTGTAATTTCATCTTTCGGCGCTGGTTATTCAGTCGGTTCGATTGTTGTACAAAAGCATGTTGCTTAAGCTACAGGATTAATTAAAAAACGCTCGTAAGAGCGTTTTTTTATGAGCAAAATAATATAAAAAGCGGGCCAAAATTAGCCCGCTTAGATTAAATCAAAAATCATTAAAACTTTTTGGTGTAGTTTACAAACAAGCGGTCTTCACCAAAGTCATTGCCATGTTTAACGTTGTAATCAATACGAATATATTGCAGGGCCACACCTTTTAAAAAAGGCTGCTGAAATGCATAGTTTAAAATTACATTCGACTCGGTTTCGTGGTTTTTCTCACCATTTGCTGCTTTAAAGTCATGGCCATAAACATATTTCACCATCGCGTTTAGGCCTGGCACATAATCTTTAAAGTCATAGCCATACATCACATGATAGGACTTTTCGTCTTCTTTAAAAAATCCGGTGGTATTCCAGTTAATGAAATAAGTCTCTGGCAAAAAGCCATCCGGTAGAGGGTAAGCCGACTCACCTATAATCTGTTGGTACCCCAAGCCGAAGGTATGATTTTTTACTTTAAGTGTTTCTAGCACTCCAATGTTTTGAGCATCAATATCAAAGGTATTGCCATCATCTTTTGCATTGAAGTATTTAAACTTAGACGTAAGAGCAAAGTTAGGTTGTTTCCAATTATGCTCAAGCCCTACATAGTGCTTGTTGTAGAGGTCTTCTAAATTACCAAAGTAGTATTCGCCCTTGAGTGACGGCGTGAATTGATAGCGCAGATCTAAGTAGTTCAGGCCATCAGATTCTTTGGTAATTCCATTTGCCGTAAAGGAAAACTTTTTAAAATCTTCTTCATTTCGTGGCGACACTTTTTCAACGCGACCAATTTCAGCATAAAGCTGATCTGAAAGTTGTGACTTAAGATTGGTTCCCCAATAAGAGGCAAGCAATTGTCGGCTTGCATCTACAGCTGTTACGGGTAAATCTAGCCAGAGTTCACCGACACTTAAAAGGGTTTTGTCATATCCCAGTTTTAAAGTGGCGCCGTATTTTAAAAAGTCCGATGCTTGTGACTGAGTTTCTTTATTAAAAGGCAAAACTGTGTCCGCAACATGCTTGTCTGAACTTAAGCGCACGGCGTATTGAACAGAAGCATCAGCCCCAATGGTGATGGGTTTGTCTGCAATTTGCAGCGGAGTGTCATGCATTTTCGATTTATAAAATAAAGATGCTGCCTGAGACCAACTGCCAGTATCTTTTAAGGCATCATTATCAAAATTACGATTGATATAGGCATTTTTTAAAGTGAATTTCCATTCATCTTCGGGCTGCTGATTTGGATTTGCAGCGAATGAATTGCCACACATCAATACTAAGGTCGCGAAAGTTAAAGCACGTGGCTTAAAGCAGTGTAATAATTCCATAATCCATTTCCAAAAAGATGCGCCAGTCCTCGGCGCATTTATGTTTACTGCTGGGTAAGCGTGTTTTGATGGTTAAAAGTTGATGGCGTTTGTGCAGCAACAGAGGCTTTTAGATTGACCATAAATATTGCAAGTGCAGCAATCACACCCGGAATTGCAATCGCTAAGAAATTCATTTGGTGAGGAAGCTCAAGTGTGAGTAGGGCTCCTGTTAAAACTGGTCCAATAATTGCGCCAATACGACCAATTCCAGATGCCCAGCCCATGCCAGTTGAACGAAGTGCTGTCGGATAGAACTGTGCGACGAAGGTGTAGAGTAAGATTTGTGAACCAATTGTGGCAGCACCAGCAATCGCAATCAGGCTATATAAAATAAATTGCGGACTATTAATGCCAAGTAGAATTAAAGCTGCTGAACCCACAATAAACATGATCGTAATAACCGGTTTTAGATGGAATCTGTCCGCTAAAGCACCGCCACCAATTGCACCGACCATGCCGCCAATATTAAGTGCAAACAGGAATAACATGCTTGCACCTAATGAATAGCCCGCTTGCAGCATGAGTTTAGGTAACCAGCTTCCTAAGGCATACACCATGAGTAAGCACATAAAGAAAGCAATCCAGAACATAAATGTGCTGAAGGTACGGCCTTGTTGGAAAAGCGCACGGACAGGTGCATCTGTTGTGGTGCTTTCGTTTAACACCAGTTGTGTATTGGCGTTTACCTGCGTTTCTGGCGCAATTTTACAAACAATACTTTTTGCCTGTTCGCTATGGTTCGATTTCACTAAAAAGGTGAGAGACTCTGGCAAAAATTTCCAAATCAGTGGGAGCAATAACAGGGGAATACCCGCAATTAAAAACATGATTTGCCAGCCCATATCTTTCACGAGCCATGCACCGAGTAGCGCTGATGTCATGCCACCAATTGCGTAACCACTAAACATGATTGCGACCAATGTACTGCGGATTTTTTTGGGCGCGTATTCGGTCATAAGCGCCACAACGTTTGGCATAACGCCACCAATCCCAAGGCCTGCAATAAAGCGCAAAATAGCAAACTCAGTTGGTCCTTTGGCAAAGGCACCAATAAAGGTAAATCCGCTGAATAAGGTGACACAAATCAGGATGGTTTTTTTACGTCCCAGTTTGTCTGAAAGTGTGCCGAAAATCATGGCACCGAACATCATGCCGAATAGAGCAGCACTGGCGAGTAAACCAGCTTCAACAGCAGTTAATGACCATTGCTGCATTAACAGAGGAAGAGCAACCCCATAAATAACTAAATCATATCCATCAAAAATAATAATAAGTAAGCACCAGATTAAAACTTTCCAATGGAAAGATGTAAAACTGGCTTTATCAATTAACTCATTAATATTTACCTTGCTTGTATCCATTTTCTTCACCTCCAATTTGTGAAGCATCGCGTTATTTTTTAATAAACTATTTTGTTATTGGATTAGAGTCAAAAACCTAATTGATATATCTTTATGTCTTTAAGGTATTGTGCTTTTATTGATTTAATTATTTGAAAAATATGTATTTATTTTTATTGTTTTAGCTGTCTTTGTTGTGTCTTTAAAATAGGCTTAAATATTGTATGATGAGAATTTTAAGGATTTTATAGATGTTTTTTTATAGATTTTATTGATAATAATCACTCTTAAAAATATCGTTAAATTTATATTATGAGTTGAAGTGAAAATGTAAAAATAAAATACTAAAGTCTATTATTTAATTATTTTAGAGATTCATCTTAAAAATGAAATTTAATCTATATTCAATAAAAAATCGCCAAATCAGAATTAGCAAATCATTTGCATCCTGATTTGGCGATTGAGGCTTTATTTTAGTGGCGGGCGCTTCGATAAAAAATTAATTTGTGGCTGGAGTTGATCGTGGTGTAAGAATGAAATGGGCAATTACACCAATACAAATACCCCAAAAAACTGAGCTTAATCCAAGAAAATGCATGCCTGACGCCGTAGCTAAAAAAGTAATAAGTGCAGCATCACGTTGACTGTCATTTTTCATGGCAACAGAAATATTGGTGGCAATTGCTCCAAGCAAGGCTAAACCTGCCAGTGCTGCAACTAATTCTTTAGGAAGTAAGCTAAATAGCATGACAATACTGCCAGCAAATAAGCCTCCTAAAATATAAAAAATTCCGTTGGCGATTCCTGCGATGTAACGGTTTTCTTTCAGTTCATGCGCATCTTTGCCCATACATAAAGCTGCGGTAATTGAGGCAAGCACAATCGTAATACCACCGACACAGGCAACAGCTAAAGAGGCAATACTGGTGACAGTAATAATGGGTTTGGCTGGGGTGTCATAACCGCTGAGTTTCATTATCGCCATACCCGGTAAAAATTGGCCGGTTAGGCTGACTAAAATGAGAGGGACAGCGAGGTTGAGTGTTGAGTTCCATGTCCATTCGGGGGTAATCCACTGTGGAATAGCTAAACTAAAACTCACATCAACCGGATTCATTTTTCCTAAAATGAGGCTTAATAAAACTCCAGCAGCTAACACCCAGATCATGGTGTAGCGCGGCATTAAACGTTTGGCAATTAAAAAGACAATGAGCATGCTAAAGACAATAAAAGGCATGCTATCAGACGCGGTAAATAGGCCAATACCAAATTGAAAAAGAATACCAGCCATCATGCCGGCAGCGACATCTTGCGGAATCCATTTTAGTAATTTGTCGAAGTAACCTGTAACGCCAATTAAAAAAATAACGATGGCAGAAGTAATATAGGCGGCTACCGCTTCATTCAACGAGACGTGTGGAAATAGGGTAACCAATAGGGCCGTACCCGGTGCTGACCATGCGGTTATGACAGGAGTTTTATACTTAATCGAAAGATAAATACCTGAAACGGCGGCACCAATTGAAATTCCCCAAATCCATGACACCATCATGTCGGTAGACACATGAGCACGCTGAGCAGCTTGGAAAAAAATAATCAGTGGGCCTGAGTAAGAAATTAAAACCGCAAGAAAGCCAGCAACTGTTGCTGATATAGACCAGTCATTTTTTAATGTCTTTAACAGGGTTGCCATGTGTGATTGCCTCCATGCAAATCATATTATTTACCCAATCATGCAAAAAGATCAGGGTTAACCCTGATCTCCACCTCCGACCGAAATAACCGATCCGGTCATATATGATGCATCGTCTGATGCAAGAAATAAAATTGCATTGACTTGTTCTTGAATTGTGCCATAACGGCCCATAAATGTTCGATCTATGGTTTGATCAACCACTTGCTGCATCCAGTCTTTTTCATTTTGACTTAACGGATTGGTATTACGTGGTACTTTGCGAGGCGGTGCTTCGGTTCCACCAGTCGCAACAGCATTGACTCGAATTCCATCTTTGGCATGTTCAAAAGCAAGCGATGCTGTTAGCGCATTTACACCACCTTTGGATGCCGAGTAGGGAATACGGTTAATACCTCGGGTTGCAATTGAAGATACATTTACAATCACACCCGATTGTTGCTTAATCATGGCGGGGAGCACAGCGCGGCAACACCATAACGTTGGAAACAATGAGCGATTGACTTCCTTAATGATCTCTTCTTCGGAAAACTCTTCAAAAGGTTTCATCCAGATCGCGCCACCTACATTATTAATCAGGATATCTACCCGACCGTAATGTTTGATGGCTTTTGCAACAACCGCTTGCGCACCTGCATAGGTTTCAAGGTCAGCATTAATCGTGACGGCATTGCCATTTGCGCTCTGAATTTCTTTGAGAACTTCCTCAACATATTCAGAGCGGTCAGCCATGATGACTTGGCCGCCTTCAGCTGCCACTTGCAGTGCCACACCACGACCAATACCTTGGGCACTACCCGTAACAATCACGACTTTATCGGTAAATCTTTGACGGTTTAACATAGATAACTTCTCCACCTGTTAATTCGCAGAGAATTTTTCAAACAAGAAATTAGCAGGTTTGATATTTTCAGTTTCTAACCAGCCACGGACAGCCTCTACCATTGGCACTGGGCCACATAGATAAACATCGACATTGCCACCGTTTAACCATTCACTTTCAATATGACCAGTGACATAGCCTTTGCGTTCATGGTTGCTCTCAGAGCTTGCAACTACAGTTCGATATTCAAACCAAGGGAATTTCGCTTGCAACTCATTGAGTTTTTCTAGAGCAACCAAATCAAAGTCATTGGTGACGCCAAAGACTAAACGAACAGGTTGGTCAGAGCCTTTTTCTTCAAGCACTTGTAACATCGACATAAATGGGGCAATACCAGTACCGCCTGCCAGCATCAGCACTGGACGCGCTACATTGCGTAAATAGAAGCTACCGAATGGACCGGTAAATGTCATTTTGTCGCCAGCTTGGGCATTTTTGCTCAAGAATTCACTCATTTTTCCGTTTGGTACGTTACGGACCACAAAGCCTGTTAAACGATTGCCCGGTTTTGAGCTAAATGAATATGAACGTGTTTCACCAGTTTCAGGAATAGCAACGTTGACGTACTGGCCTGCAAGGAAATGAATATCTGGTTGACCTTCATCAAGTTGAATATCAAATGTGATGGTTGAGTCTGATAAGTTTTCAACGCGGGCTAATGTACCTTGGAAACTATGAATTGCTGTTTTGCAAACATCTGACGAGGCTTGAATTTGAAATACGGCGTCTGAAGTTGGACGACATTGGCAAGCAAGAATATAGCCTTGCTCAGCTTCTTCTGGAGTTAATGCATCTTCAATATAGGTTTCTTCTGGCATGTCATAACTGCCGGACTCGCAAAATGCGCGGCAAGTTCCACATGCACCATCACGGCAATCCAAAGGAATATTAATTTTTTGGCGATAGGCTGCGTCAGATAGGGTTTCGCCCTGAGCTACGTTAATGAAACGTGTAACACCATCTTCAAATTGAAGTGCAACATTGTGGTTTGACATGGCATGTATCCTACAAAATATTTGAAACTTTTACCCTCAGCCAACAGTCCGTTTAACTGAGGGGGTATGTCTTAAAGGTGGTAGATATCAATGACTTGATTGATGTAGTCATTTTTCAAAACGACATACTTGCTCAAGATTTTTGGTTGATCACCTGAAAAATCGATCACATAACGTGACATACCGAAATAGCTGTAATTTGTCTTGTAACGGAAACTCAAGGTATTCCAGTTAAAGCGCACAGTAACTTTGTCGCCGTCGCGTTCTACGACTTCAACGTTGGTAATATTGTGACTTGTGCGTGTGTCTGGCATGGTTGCAGATGAGCGTTCAGTTTTAATACGGAACACACGATCTTCTAAACCTTGACGGTCTGGATAATAAATAAGTGAAATTTCAGATTGCGGATCTTCAGTTAATCTATCGTCGTCGTCCCAAGCTGGCATCCAGAAAGACGCTTCTGGTGCATAGCATTCAATCCAATCTTCCCATTGTTCATCATCTAAAAAGCGAGCTTCACGATAGAGAAACTGAGCAATATTTTCTAAAGTTGCTTTGTCTTGAGCACTCATGCTGTTTCTCCCTGATCAGCAATTTCTTTCTCTGATGCAATCGCGTGTTTCATGGTGTGTAACCAATATTGATGTTGGGCAAGATAAAGACCTTCATCTTCAGTTTTGATACCACTTAACATGGGTTTTAAACCAATTTCATTTGCTGCATCGTCTGGTCCATAAATCCAGTGTTTAGAACCGCGGCACATGTCATTCCACTCAAGGGCAATACCTGCGTAGCCTGCCTGACAAGCACGGAATTCTTCTAAATCGTCCGGTGTTGCCATACCTGAAGCATTAAAGAAATCTTCATATTGACGGATACGACGTGCGCGAGCTTCGGGTGCTTCGCCTTTAGGTGCGATACAGTAAATGGTGACTTCAGTTCTATTAACCGAAAGTGGGCGAAGTACACGAATTTGCGAACCGAACTGATCCATCAAATAAACGTTTGGATAGAGACACAGGTTACGTGAACGCTCAATCATCCATTTCGACATCGCTTCACCGTATTTTTCGGTGTATTCGTCTGCTTTCGGGAAGTTTGGACGGTCTTCTGGGTTTGCCCATTGTGTCCAAAGCAACATGTGGCCATTTTCAAAGCCATACGAGCCACCGCCTTGTTTACCCCAAGAACCTGCACTCATCGCACGGATGTTATCGGCAGCTTGAGTTTCTTTACGGTGTTGAGTTGTTGCTGCGTAGTTCCAGTGAACAGCAGAAACGTGGTAACCATCGGCACCATTTTCAGCAGTGAGTTTCCAGTTACCTTCATAGGTATAGGTAGATGAACCACGTAAAACTTCAAGGCCATGTTCAGATTGATCAACAATCATGTCGATGATTTTGGTGGTTTCACCCAAGAATTCTTCAAGTGAAGGAACATCGGGATTTAAGCTACCAAATAAGAAACCTTTGTAGCTCTCAAAACGAGCCACTTTTTTAAGGTCATGTGAGCCTTCTTGGTTAAAGCAGTCCGAGTAACCAGCTTCGCTTGGATCTTTAACCTTGAGTAATTTACCTGAGTTGTTAAATGTCCAGCCGTGGAAAGGGCAGGTATATGTTGCTTTGTTACCACGCTTGTGACGGCAAAGTTGTGCTCCGCGGTGTGAACACGCATTGATCATGGCATTGAGTTCGCCGTTACGGTTGCGGGCAATAATGACTGGCTGACGACCAATGTGAGTGGTGTAGTAGTCATTATTATTTGGAATTTGGCTTTCGTGTGCTAAGTAAACCCAATTACCTTCGAAGATATATTTCATTTCGAGGTCAAATAGGGCTTCGTCAGTAAACACTGAGCGATGAAGTTTAAATTCACCTGTATCGATATTATCTACAAGTAATTCATCAATACGGTCAAGATGGCTAGTATTGATTACAGGAATACGTGGCATGTCCGTTCTCCGACTTTCCAAAAGTGTGGAAGTCACCAAGGCCTTAGCTACGATCTACAAGGTCTTGATATCCTAATATTGTCAATGAAGCGCATGAGTGCGCTGGGTGTTTAACCGTGAATTGATGAAGATGAATCACTGGAAGATTGGCAAGAAGGCTTTTTCACAAAGCAATTCATCACTTCATCGGTTTGTTGCTTGTATATACCTTAAAAGAATGGTTAAACTGTGTCTAAGACTGAATTTGCATTTTTTTATATCTTAAAGGTATGGAAGCCTTATGGAATTAAGACATTTACGGTATTTTGTGGCTGTTGTTGAAGAGCAGAGCTTCACAAAAGCCGCGGAAAAACTATTTATTGCTCAACCACCTTTGAGTCGACAGATTCAAAATTTGGAAAGTGAGCTTGGAATTCAACTGTTTGAGCGCGGAAGCCGTCCCTTGCAGACAACTCCAGCCGGACATTTCTTTTATCAGCATGCCCTTAAACTTTTGTCGAATGCTGAAGAAATAAAAAGTATGACCAAACGTATTGGTCTGATTGAACGTAGTGTGACGATTGGTTTTGTCGGGTCTTTACTCTATGGTTTACTGCCTCGAATCATTTATTTATTTCGGCAACAACAACCTCATTTGAATATTCAATTGATGGAGTTAAGTACAACCGAGCAACTACAGGCATTAAAAGAAGGACGCATTGATGTTGGGTTTGGACGTTTAAGAATTAGTGATCCTGCGGTGAGACGTATTTTGCTACGTAAAGAACGCTTGGTGGTTGCTGCCCATACGAGCCACCCAATTGCTCAGCGTACGGAAGGGGTATATCTGGCCGATCTCATTGATGAAAAGATGTTTATGTATCCCACTTCGCCGAAACCGAATTTTTCGACCCAGCTTTTGAACATTTTTGCCGAGCATAGTTTGGTTCCAAAAAATATGCATGAAATACGGGAAATTCAACTGGCTTTGGGCTTGGTGGCAGCGGGTGAAGGTTTGTGTATTATTCCTGCCAGTGCCGATACCATTCGCTTTCCTCATTTAAATTACATTCCGATTTTAGATAACGGCGCAGTCAGCCCGATTTTCATCACTGCTCGTGCAATGGACCGAAGTGAAGACTTACAGCTTTTATTTGATTGTATTTATCAGGTGTATGATCTTGAAGGTATTCCATATAAACGCACCGTTTTCACGCTCGATCAGAATCCGATCGATGATTCAGACGGTATCGATTTTTAAATAAAGCAGGGCATAGCCTCAAAAGCTGAAGCTATGCGTTGAAGTGCTTTAAAAAGACCAAATCAGTTTTAGCCAGCTGGTGTGGCCTTCGGGACGATATTCGACTTCGGTTTCTTTTAAAAATTTGGCTTCAATAGACCAGTTTTTATCGGCATATTGAATGCCTGGACCAATTGCGAAAGCCTGTCCTTTAAAACCAATATCATTTCCATTTACTTTGTCATCTGTGGTTTGTTTAAAAGCATAGCCTTCAACTGCCACTTTGAGTTTGGGGTTAATGCGGTAGCCTAAGCTATAGTCACCCGCAATGTATTGTCCAGACTGGTAGTCGGTCGCGTCGTTACGCGTATTCCAGCTATAAGACAGTTTAGTTGAAAGGTCTAAACCTGCTGCGTTGGCATAACTATAGGCAAGAATAGGTCGAATGGTGTGATAGTTTTTCCCTAGATTGGCTTCAACTGGATGTGTCGTACTTGGAGTGTCATATTCACCTGTTCCCAGTACGGTTTCTAGGGCTGCAATCCAGTGATGATTTCCTTGATGCCAGCCGAGCATACCGCCCAAAATCAAGTCTCCGAGTCCTTGGTTTGAGTCAGCCATTCCATTTACTTTAAGCCGTAGATCAACCAATGGCTGTGCTGCATAAAACCCGAGTTGTCCATCCATAATTTTTTGATCGGTCATCCAGACCAACCGCGGAACCACGGCGTTGACATCAACATGGAACTGATCGGGACCATTTTGAAACTCTGATGCGTGATAATTTTGATAATAACTGAGTAAGTAGACACCAGCAGGTGGTAAGGCACCCGCCATCATACCTTCGGCACCTAATGCAAAAGAGTCCGAGCCATTTTCTGTCGCAAATGCAGAGGGAAGGTAAAGGGCGCTGATTACACCACATATGATTGCAGCAATTTTGTTATTCATAGAATGTCCTATTCTGTGTTGTTTGGCTTGTCACTAAAAAACGTTATTCCTTAACGGTCTTTAAAAATCTGAGTCTGTTTAACCTGTAAATTTGGAATGCAGAACTCCTGTGAGCTTTGTATTTGCTTTCTAAATTACAAATACATAGCTCATTTGAAAAAGCGGAGTGCTTAAAGGTTTATCTTTAAATATGTTTGAATAAAGCCGAACGCGATTGTCCAGCAGCGCCATCGGCTGCACTTAAGAACCGTTCAGTATGAATGTCCCGTTCGAATAAGCGACTTTGCATGAGTGTTGAAATTGCCGAGTCGATCATGATGGGTGGACCACACAAATACGCTTTGTGTCCACCACATCGATTTTCAAAGTAATCGGCTACAGCTTCATGCACAAATCCAGTAAATCCAGTCCATTGGTCTTCTGGTTTTGGTGCATTGAGAGCAGGGATATAGCGGAAGTTCGGATAGTCTTTTACGAGCTGTTCAAACAAATCTCGGTTGTATAGCTCTGCCAAGTCTCGTGCTCCTTGGAACAGGTAAATCGTGCGACTATCTCCAGACTCAAGTAAATCTAAAATCATCGATTGTGGACTTGAAAGACCTGAACCACCTGCAATGAAAATGGCATTTTGATCATCTGACTTGCGTACAAAAAATTGACCATAAGGGCCTGAAATATCAAGCTGATCACCTGTGGCAAGCTGTTCATGTACATAAGTCGTCGCTGCGCCACCTTCAACTTTACGAATATGCAGCTCAACAATGCCCACTTCACTTGGTGAATTGGCAATTGAAAACGCTCGCGTTCCTTCAATATCTGGAAATTGGACATTAATATATTGGCCAGCTTGGAACTCGATTGAGCGATTTAGTTGTAGACGGATTCCTTTAATGGTTGGCGACAAGTCTTTTATCTCAATTACGGTCGCTTGATAGTCTTGAACCAAATGACCTAAGAAATCTGGGTCTTCATCGACATCGGCTTCAATGACCATGTCGGATTGTGGTTTGCAGCAGCAGGCAAGCACCTTATTTTCATCACGTTCAATATCCATGAGTGCAAATGACGAGGCTTCACCGACATCATAAAAACCGTCGGTGACTTGAACCTTGCATGTCCCACAAGTGCCATGACCACAGGCAAAGGGTAACCAAACGCCTTGGCGTAGAGCAGCATCTAAAATGGTTTGATTTTCTTCTACTTCAATCGTTGTTCCGATCGGTTCAATGGTGACTTGATAACTCATGACACACCTCCGAATTAAACGTAGCTGTCGTTATAGCCATTTAATTCTGGCGTAACGAAACGAAGTAATGACTTATGCCCAAAACCAAGCTCTGCCAAGCTTTGTGTACTCTCTGGATTGATTGTTTGACCATCTAAGGTGTATTGCACTTTTGACCAATCAATTTTGGCAAAGTCTGGATGTTGGGCAAAACCACCTGTAATTTGTTGCTCAATCAACTGTTCAAAAATTTGTTGAGGTGAGGCAAGCATGGCATGTGCCGAGCAAAAAAGGGTGTGATGATCCCAACCCACGTAAAGTAAGAATTGATCGCCATAATTTTTTTGCAGATCAAGCGGTTCAAATTGATAGTTGTTGTGTATCGCGCGAACAGTCATGTTCAATCTCCTTATTTCCTATCAGGCAGCTTGTTGACTGCCTGAACAATTCCTTGTGCTTAAGCTGCGTTACCTTTCCATTTTTTCCAGCGCTGTTGGTCTGGTGAACCTTCAATATCTAGATTGTCGGCACCGACATTCATACGGTAATAATCGCGGAGCATGGTTTCGAGGTCACCGCCACCACAGTTGCCTTGCAAAATTTGATTTACAGGTAGCCATGCTTGTATATATTTCTCAGGTTCGCGCTCGAAAATGTCATGACAACCATCTGAACAGGTGTGGTAGCGTTCGCCTTGGTAGATGCTATGGCGATAACTAAACTGAGTTGGGTCATCGCCCATTTCTGTAAAGGTCATTGGAATCTGACAAACCTGACAAAGCTGTGGTAAACCTGCGCTGTAGAAGCGTTTACCTTCAGCTTCCATTTTGCGAGCCAACTCCCATTTTGGACGGTAGTATTTATCGAAAGTGTCTGGATATTTAGCCGATAACCAATCCATTTCTTCGTCAGTTGGAATCCAAGTATGGAAACCAGCAGCATGACCAAAGTTATAGAAAATCCACCATGCCTGATGTGAGACATGCTCTTTTTCTTTCACAATAACATCGCTATATTTCGGCATACGAATGCCATAACGGCTTAAATCTTTAAATAGCGCACCGCCTGCTTGTTCAAAATAAACTTCCCAAGCTTCTTTCCAAGACATCACTTTGTTTGGCAGCATGTAATCCATCATCATGCCTACAATTGAAAGCAAACGCGTCCCGCGCCAGAACCATTTATCAATCCATTCCTGCACAATAGGTACATTGTCTTCATGCTGTTCGAGCAAGAATTTCACGATTTCAAGACCAAGCGTCATGTGACGCGCTTCATCTGACTGTGCACTAAAACCAAAGGTTACAGTTGCCATATCGCCGTTATAAGCTGCACCCGACATAAACGGCACAAATAGCAAGTTGGTAAGTACATATTCAAAAGCAAAACTAATGGCTAATAAGAACTCGAAAGGTCCAGCAGAACGGGCATCTTCAAAAAATGATTTAGGTACAGACAAATACCAAACGCGGTCATGCATGTGTGCCCAGTCCTGAAAACCATCAAAGAACTTGTTGTAATGGCTCATGGCATGAATTTGAGTCTGTACATGACGCAGTTCATCAATCGACTGCATCTGAGAAGCAATACGTGCTCCAATACCACTAAACTGGCGGCCTACATGGGCATAGCCTTGATAGGCCTGATATTCAAGTGGGGTCACCGCTGTTAAAAAGAGTTTGATCGCATTTAAGTAGCGTTCATTGCTGACATTCATCTGACCATTGTTTTGAGCAAACGCATCAAAAATGGCATACAGTTTTTTCTCTTTTTCTGCCTGATATTTCCAGTAAGCATCCATGGTTAAGCGAAATGGATCTTCCCATTTAGACCAGTCCGTAATTTTGATACCTTCAAACTCTTCATAAGGGAAGGCGTCTTTACGGTCAGCATAGGAAAAGTCCCAGTCTAGATCACGGGTTAAGGCGCGGTAACGATCTTTCGCATTTAACTTTTTGCTGGTTTCTTTGGTTTGAGTTGTCATGATTAATCATCCTTAAATCTTTGTTAAACAACATCTATGTTGTGATTAATTCCAGTGAAGGCGGAAAGTATCGTCATCTTCTTCGACGTTGCCGCCCAGCGTAATCATGTTGAGTTGTAACGATTGGATGTCCCAATCTTGGCCTAGTTTTTCAGATACGGTTTCGGCTTTAATCACCAAATCAGTTTCACTTTCAATTCGGATCATGGCGGGTAAATACTGAATTGAAGCTTCAGGGTTATCTTCTTCAATCGCTTCGAGGATATAGCGTGAAGTATCGTTGTCTTGTAATGCGAGATAGACTTTAGACATGTTGCTTCTCCTTAAGCATTTGTAAGTGGGTGCAGGCCGAGTTTTTTTGCACGTTCAATAACGGCTTGTTCTGCTTGATCGACTGCATCTGCTGTTAAGGCTGCTGTTGCCCAAGGTGTAAAGGCCGCTTTTACTTGAGCTAAAGACTGGGTGAACCATTCATTTAATAGCTGTTTGTTGTGATCGGACTCTGCTGCGGCAGTTTTAATGACGGTGTCTGACCACTTACGTAAATCACCTAAAGTGTCTTTCATAAACTCGGTCAGTATGGCTAAGTCGCGAGCATTTTGAGTGACTAACCACTGATCAAACTGTTGATAGACAAGCTCAGTCACAAAACCGTCAATCACAAGATTTTGTAATAAGAAAAGTTTAAAGTAGTCTTGCTCGGTGAGGCTTTCTTCACACAGACGGCGTAAGCCTTGCCATGCAGGATGTTGCATCCAAGCCTGTTTTGCCTGTTGTAGTGAGTCGCCGCTATTACCATCTAAAGCTAAGCCAATCCGTGAGATGTACTGCGCAATTCCTAAATGATCCATCGCGGCATAAATACAGGCTTGGGTAAGCACGGTGCCATAACCATAGGCACTGCCAGACATCATGTGTAAGTTTGCCGTTTGTTCAACGTGGCGAAATGGCAATAGGCATTCAATAACCTTGGCTTTGACTTCGTCAGACAAATGCTCTGCAAGCTGACGTTTTTCAAAAAAAGAAAAATTACTTTCGGCTGTGTCCTGCAAACGTGCACGGTGTTGAACATAAGTTCCATAATAGAATTGACGTGGATCTTTAAATGCGTACCAGTCTTGCATTTGCAGGGCAGTATAGGTTTTGTCATTTAAGGTCTTTTCAGGTTTCCACAAAGGACGATAGTGGAAGTTAGTTTCTGCCTGAACATCGAAACTTACTTCTTGATATCGAGTTGCTGGCTTAGTACCAAATCGTCTTTCGATATAGGCGTAGTTCTGGCGTATAGGTTCGACATTTGACGTTTTGATTTCTAAAGTCATGGCTTTATCTCCTTATATTTTTACATCTGATCATCGTGATCGTTGCTATTACGTTGCGTGCCGACTAAGGTGGCTTCAGTGCCATAGCGCCATTTTTCTTCCTGAGCATCATTAAAAGCTTGCTGCTCTTGGGTCATTTCAACCACTTGATTGGTCTTACAAAAATCATTAAATGCATGTTTAGGCAAAACCAGTTCCACAAATAGACTTGGGTCGTGAATGGCAAAATCGAATTCGATGAACTCTGCATTTAAGTCGCCAGTGACCCGAATATATTTGGTTAATGCTTCGACTTGAGGTTGCGTCATGCTGTACTCCATCAAGACATGGTCTTGAAATTGATGAATGCTCCTTGCTCTCGCTATAAGCTTTACAAAAGCTATGCCAACTTTATTTTTACTATTAAAAACAATTAATTAAAATTTTTATGAAAAGTAAGGCATTTTTAAAATTCACCATTTCATGAATTTTTTTGAATGGTGAAATAGAGATATTCATGATTTGATGAACAGGGTCGTAAAATTTTTTTTTAGAATGTTTGAGGCTTTAAAAAGGAGAGATTTAGAAATACTTTTTTAGTATGAAGTTATGTCTTTAAGGTACTAGGACATTTATCTGGTTCTTCGATAAGATGAGATAAAACCCAAATGTGTTTAATGGATTAAAACAGATCACTCATGGCTCGAGTAAAATACGATACAACGGGACGATACGCAGATCATCCGCAAGAAATTCATGATTTGCTGTCTAAACTGCACTTTGATACTGCCCACGGCCAAATCTGGTTTGATGAATATCGGATGCTGCTTTTACACACCAGCATTATGGGGTATTTGCGTAAAGACTTGGCACACATGATTGGGCTTGAGCGGACTAAGCGTTTCTTTATTCGATTAGGGTATCAAGCTGGGTTAAAAGATGCAGAAGTTACAACAAAAATGCGTCCCGATTTAAATGAACACGATGCTTTTATGGCAGGTCCACAAATGCATGCGATTCGTGGAATGGTGCAAGTACAGGCCAACCAACTCAATTTAAGCCACGATAAAAAACAGTTTTATGCCGATTTAAATTGGCTCAACTCTTTTGAAGCCGATGTGCATTTAGAGCATTTTGGTTCAAGTGATGAACCTGCATGCTGGATGCTTTTGGGTTATGCATGCGGATACAGCAGTTTTGCGACGGGCATGACCATTATTTATCAAGAAATAGAGTGCAAAGCCTGCGGCGATGAGCATTGCCGTATTATTGGTAAGCCTTTAGAAGAGTGGGAAAATGCAGATGAGCTGATTCAGTTCATGTCTCCCGAACCCATGGAAAAAGAACTCATTGCGTTGCAGGCTGAACTGTTTGAACTTAAAAAATCAATTTACAGTGACAGTGAAGCCGATTACCAATTATTTAGTTCTGTGGGTAAGTCAGCCTCTTATAAACAGGTCTGTGCATTATTAACCAAAGCAGCAGGCTCGAAAGTTTCTATTTTGCTACAAGGCGAAACAGGCGTTGGTAAAGAAGCTTTTGCACGAGGGGTTCATGCAAATAGCCAAAGAAAAGATCAGCCTTTTATTGCGGTAAACTGTGCTGCGATTCCACCAGAGTTAATTGAGTCTGAATTATTCGGGGTAGAAAAAGGGGCTTATACAGGAGCGCATCAATCTCGTTTGGGCAAGTTTGAACGAGCCAATGGTGGTACGATTTTTTTAGATGAAGTGATTGAGCTTTCACCGCGTGCACAAGCAGCCCTATTACGCATTTTGCAAGAAGGTGAATTTGAGCGAGTAGGAGATTCACAAACTCGTATTTTAGATGTTCGTGTAATTACAGCAACCAATGAAGACCTTGAACAAGCTGTGAAAACAGGACGATTTCGGGCAGATTTGTATTATCGCTTAAATATTTTTCCAGTTCAGATTCCGCCTTTGCGGGAGCGCCGTGAAGATATTCCTTTATTGGTTGAACACTTTCTTCATCGCTTTGAAAAAATGTACGGTAAAACCATTCAGGGGGTAAGTGAAAAGACCAAAGTTTTTATGCAGCAATATGAATGGCCGGGTAATATTCGCGAGTTGGAAAATTTATTAGAAAGGGCGGTTTTATTAACGGACGATCAGCAACTGATTAAGTTAAATGCCATTTTCCCACAGATTAAGCATGACCCAGAGCAGGCTGTAGCTGTTGAAACCGACTTTGAGCAATTGTTGCAGGCAGAGTTTAATTTAGAAGAACACGAGAAGCAGTTAATTTTAACGGCTTTAAAAAAGGCAAATCATAATGTGTCTGAAGCGGCACGTTTATTGGGAATATCTCGGGCGGCACTGGACTATCGAATTAAAAAATTTCAGCTTTGAGTCAATATCAACACGCTCAAAAATAAAGGCCTAACTTTAAACGTTAGGCCTTATTCATTATTGCACTTGAGCTGGGAAACCATCTTCTTCAAGTGCTTCAGTAATTTTATCGACGCTTTCACTGCTTTCAACAGTCACGATTTTGGTGGCTAAGTCTACATCTACTTTTGCATTTGGATCGACGTCCTGAATCGTTGCAGTCACACCACGAGCGCAGCCACCACAAGTCATGTTTTCAATAAGTAGTTTCATGTTCATACTCCATCAAGAATGAGATGTTTGTTTGGATAACACAGAGTCTAAACCTTGTCATGATTGTAAGGTCAAGACCAAATTTTTAAAAAAATATGCTTGACCTTCCCATGATGGCAATCTGTATGCTCAATACAGAATATTAAATTTTGCAGATTTGCAGAGGTGTTTGATGGACTCAAAAAACACAAAATTGCCAGCATATAGTGAAACACTTCCAATCGAAGGCATGACCTGTGCCTCGTGTGTAGGTCGTGTCGAAAAAGCACTTAAGAAAGTTGAAAATGTAGAGATTGCTAACGTTAATTTGGCAACAGAGAAAGCCGTTGTTTATTCAAATCAACCGATTCAGCGTGAAGCATTGGTTAAAGCAGTTGAACGAGCAGGTTATGATGTTCCAAAAGCTGCACCAGTAGAGTTGGCTATTGAGGGTATGACCTGTGCATCTTGTGTTGCACGTGTTGAAAAAGCCCTTAAAAAAGTAGACGGTGTTCAAGAAGCCATGGTCAACTTAGCAACAGAGCAAGCTTGGGTGCAGGCAGATGCATCAGTCAATGTCGAAGACTTAATTCGCGCTGTTAAAAAAGCAGGTTACGACGCAAAAGCATCTGAAAAAAATCAAGATGAGCAACTCGACAAAAAAGCGTCAGAGTTAGATCAGCTTAAAAAAGATTTGATCATTTCGATTGTGTTGGCTTTACCTGTGTTTATTTTGGAAATGGGTTCACATCTCATTCCAGCTTTTCACATATGGGTCATGCACACCATTGGTCAATACAATAGCTGGCTTTTACAATTTGTTTTGACCACATTAGTACTCGTTTTCCCTGGTCGCCGTTTTTACCAAAAAGGGATTCCAGCCTTATGGCGTTTGGCGCCAGATATGAACTCGCTGGTTGCTGTTGGAACTTTGGCTGCTTATAGCTTTTCAGTTGTGGCAACCTTTATGCCACAGGTTTTACCAAAAGGCACAGTCAATGTTTACTTTGAAGCGGCTGCCGTTATTGTCAGTTTAATTTTGCTTGGACGATATTTTGAAGCCAAAGCCAAAGGACGAACCTCGCAAGCTATTCAACACCTAGTGGGAATGCAGCCCAAAACAGCTCGTATTCAGCGCGATGGTCAAGTGGTGGAAGTTGCTGTTGCCGAAGTGGTCAGTGGAACTATTGTAGAAATTCGCCCGGGTGAACGTGTGCCTGTCGATGGTGAAGTGGTCGAAGGACACAGTTACATTGATGAATCTATGATTACGGGTGAGCCTGTTCCTGTTGAAAAAATAGTAGGCCATCAGGTGGTCGGTGGTACGGTCAACCAAAACGGTACTCTAAACATTCGGGCAACTGCAGTGGGTAGCTCGTCTGTGCTTTCACAAATTATTCGCATGGTTGAACAAGCCCAAGGTTCTAAACTTCCGATTCAGGGTTTAGTCGATAAAGTCACCATGTGGTTTGTACCGGCTGTCATGTTAATTGCTGCAATTACTTTCTTGGTTTGGTTTATTTGGGGGCCAGAACCTGCGTTGACTTTTGGTTTAGTGAATGCTGTTGCGGTACTGATTATTGCTTGTCCTTGTGCGATGGGGCTTGCAACACCAACTTCTATTATGGTCGGTACTGGACGTGGTGCTGAGTTAGGTGTCTTGTTCCGTAAAGGTGAAGCTTTGCAGCTTTTACAAGAAGCACAGGTCGTTGCCGTTGATAAAACGGGCACACTTACCGAGGGTAAACCGACACTGACAGACTTTAATGTGCAATCAGGTTTTGAACGTAAACAAGTGCTGACTTTAGTTGCTTCGGTCGAAGCCAAGTCTGAACACCCAATTGCCCTCGCGATTGTTCAAGCAGCAGAAAGCGAAGGCCTAAACTTATTACCAGTAACAGCATTTAACTCGATTACTGGTTCAGGTATTGAGGCTGAAGTTTCAGGCCAAAAAGTACAAATTGGCGCAGATCGTTATATGCACCAACTTGGTTTAGACACCAGCTCATTCCAAGCGATTGCTGCTCAATTAGGTGAAGAAGGTAAAACACCGCTTTATGTTGCCATTGACCAACAACTAGCTGCAATTATTGCCGTGGCAGACCCAATTAAAGAAACAACCTATGCTGCGATTGAGGCCTTGCATCAGCTTGGGTTAAAGGTTGCAATGATTACTGGAGACAACCGTCATACGGCGCAAGCGATTGCTAAAAAGCTGAACATTGATGAAGTTGTAGCAGAGGTTTTACCCGAAGGCAAAGTGGACACAGTTCGCCAACTGCAAAAACAATATGGTCGTTTGGCTTTTGTTGGTGATGGTATTAACGATGCTCCAGCCTTGGCGCAAGCAGATGTCGGCTTAGCCATTGGTACAGGAACAGATGTTGCCATTGAAGCTGCCGATGTTGTGTTGATGTCAGGTAGTTTAAAAGGCGTACCGAACGCAATTGCATTAAGTAAAGCAACCATGCGAAACATACGTCAAAACCTGTTTTGGGCATTTGTATATAACGTTGCACTTATTCCAATTGCAGCAGGTGCGCTATATCCAGCATTTGGTGTATTACTTTCACCGATGTTTGCAGCAGGCGCGATGGCACTTTCTTCGGTCTTTGTTTTAGGCAATGCATTACGCTTAAAACGTTTTCATGCGCCAGTACAGTAAGGGTGCTGAAAATCAACTTTTGGTTTAAGATCATGACAGCAGGTCTTAAACCAAATTTAATATTTGAGGTGTGAGATGAATATCGGTCAGGCATCCAAACATTCGGGCATTTCAGCGAAAATGATTCGCTACTATGAAGAAATCGGTTTACTTGAAGCAGCTCAGCGTTCTGCTTCAGGCTATCGTATTTATTCAGAAACAGACCTTAAAACTTTAAACTTCTTAAAGCATGCTAGGGAGTTAGGTTTTTCATCTGAACAAATGAAAGAGCTTATTTCGCTTTGGAAAAATACCGATCGGCACAGTGCAGAGGTGAAAGCCTTAACCGTAAAACACATTGCCGAATTAAAACAGAAAATTGCCCATCTTCAAGAAATGGTCAATATTTTGCAGGCTTCAGCCGATGATTGTTGCGGCAACCAGCAAGCTTCTTGTGCGATCTTAGATCACATTGAAAAAGGTGTGGGTGTAAGCTAAGTTCCATTAAAATAAAAAAGGAAAAATCATGGCTTATACAGCTTCTTGTCTTTGTAATGGGATTCAACTGCGCATTAATGCCGAATTAGAACCCATCATGGTTTGTCACTGTAAGCAATGTCAAAAAGCCCAAGGTGCTGCTTTCGCTGCCATTACTCAAGTACAAAAAAGAGACTTAAATGTTGTGCAGGGTGAAAACCTGTTACAGGCTTATTTTGCATCGCCTAATAAAAAGAGAGTGTTCTGTAAAAACTGTGGTTCACCGATCTGGAGTGAACGTTTAGATAAGCCAGCAGTGATACGTTTAAGAGTAGGGCTTATTAATGAAGAAATATCGACATCTGTCATTTCTCATGCTTTTGTGTCTTCAAAAGTGAAGTGGTATCCAATTTGTGATGGTGCTCGCCAATATCAAAATGGTGTAGAAAACCCTTAAATATTAAGGTTCGATCGTATTTTATTCATTTGTAAAAAAACGTGAACAAGACTAGCCATGAATAAATAATGTGCTATAACTGTACTTAAGGTAATCGTAATATCTCCTCGATCCACAGGGAAACTTGGGACAGGGCAAAAGATACGATAGGACCTTACATATAGCTAGCAAAGAGCATGTAAGAGATGGATAGACACAAATCTTAGATTGCTCACCGTTGCAGAAAAGCCCGTGAAACGGGCTTTTTTAATGCCTGTAAAAAGCTATTTATATGACGTCATTTTTTACCATTCGTTCTTAAGCAAATAAAAAGATGTAGAAATAATAAAATTTTTTAAACATACAGACTATTCTGTATTGCAATTTAATTTATTTATAGGTACATTTACTTAACGGTTTAAAGTTCAAGGTTAATAATGGACTCATGGTCGTTGTGGGAGATCTAAGAGCCTGCATTCTTCCCCAAGATGCGGGTTTTTTTTATGCCTATAGAAAAGTGACGATTAACTCGACTTAAATAAAAAAATATCTAATTTTCTGTTATTTATTAAGTTTTAATAAGCCTACGATCTAACGATTGCGTAGGCTTTACATGTTTAATAATTTAGGCGCGATAGGCCAAACACGCTTGAGCACAAGCCAAACATGCTTTAGCACAGATCTGACAGTGCTCATGTTCATGTTTACTGCACTCTGCTGCACAGAGTTGGCAGGCATTGGCGCACAATTGCATGGCTTGTTCAGCCAGCTCAGAATTTCTTAACTCTAAAGATGTACACAGTTGGCAGGTTTCTACACATGTCATGCAATGCTTAATACACTCTCGCATCATATGGACATGTTCCTCTTGCAAACATGCAGCTGCGCACGTTTTACATGCAATCATACATTCAATACAGGCTTGAACTGAGGTAGAGGTGTCACAAAATAAAGCTGAGTTTGTTTCTTGTTGAATTTCCATAAGAGTTCTCCTATCGAAGACTATTATTAAAAAATGGAATATCGTTATATTTTCTATTTTAGAAGATGATTTTTAAGGCATGGCTGTTTGAGATGAAAGGGCTACAAATCGCTAATACATAATTAACCTCGTAGTAGAATGTTACATCCAGCTTTTAGCTTAAATGCTCGTATTTTTTGAAATTGATAGGGGATTTAAATTTAAGGATTGTGTTAAATTTAATTGCATATAATACTTTTGGCTAATTTCTTATTGTGTGAATATTAGGCAAATTAGGAATGTGAACTTTGAAGGACACGAAATGGAAAACGTTAATCAATACGCTCACGGAGCTGAGCATGAAGTCCACATCCATTGCAAACGATCATTAAGCACATTAATACTGAGCATGTTTGTATTAATTACAACTGGTCGTTAAAAGAAAAAGCACCCGAGGGTGCTTTTTCTATATGTATACTATAAATAGATAGGTTTAAGAGTCTATAAAACCACGACGTTTTTTGTAGGCTTTACGGTCATAAGAAGGGATATTTGATTGCTGGAGATCAATCGCCAGTTGTTTCTTGCGTTGAAACTGAACTTCATTAAGAAGAGCAGCATAAATTTTGGGTCGGTCAGTTTTAAACTTATCTACATCCAATGGAATCTTATCTTCATTCTTGACCATGTATAGAACAGAGCCATTGCCATTTGTTTCATAAACCGTCCAACCAAGCCGCACAGCATAGAGTCCGGTTTTCTGATTTTTACCTAAATAAGATTTAAAACCATCGGGATGAGGGCGAACATAAGCATTCATCATGCATCCTCCATCATTTGATTTATTTGATGAAAGCGACAATCAATGAATTGATGGGGAGTGAGACATCATATTCAGTAAAATTACGATTTCTAGTTGTTTATATATTGTTCAATTTTCAAATTTCAAGTGAGGTGGAAAGCTGTTATTTACTGAGTTATATACGCTCAAAAATATTAAAAAAAAGCTTATTTTTTTGAGTAATAAAGTTTCAAGTTAATTCCTTGTAGGCAAGAAAGAATAGCTCATTATTCCGTGTTTGTGTGATCGGTTTTGCATATTTAAAATTGATGAAATCGTAAGTGAATTTAAGGTCAGTTTTAGTTAATTGTTTGTTTTAAAGATAAATAATTAATTTTTAATATTTCTTGTTACAACCATTTTGTCGACAATAGATGCACCTTTTTGACATATTTCGCCTAGCATAATTAAAGAGTTCGTTGCCTATGGTGTCATTTATGTTCATTGGACTTGTGGTCACCATTTTGTTGACTCCAGGCCCAACAAATACATTGTTAGCCTCTGCTGGAATACAGGCAGGAGTGAAGCAGTCTCTTAAACTTATTCCTGCTGAAGTGATGGGTTATCTCATTGCAATTACTTCATGGGGTATTTTACTTGAGTCCGTTTCACATTTTATTCCATGGCTTCCACCTGTATTAAAGTTAATAAGTGCAACTTTTATTCTCTACCTTGCATTTAAACTTTGGACAACATCGACAAACGACATCAAATTAGACAATCCACTGATTACGCCTAAGGCTTTATTTGTCGCGACACTTTTAAATCCTAAAGCTTTACTCTTTGCTTCTGCTATTTTTCCACATGCAGCATGGGAAGTGTTTCACGTATATTTTATTCATATTGCTGTTTTTTTATCATTAATTACACCCATTGCTTTTTTATGGATTGCTTTTGGAACTGTATTAATTTCAAACAAAGTAACTTGGTTAAACCAACGTAATTTACAACGTACGGCTGCATTTATTTTAACTTTTTTTGCTATGCCAATCGGCTATTCAGCGATTAGCTCATTTTAAACTTAACTCGTTATTTATATTAAAAAATTTAATTTTCAGGAGATTTTTATGAAAAGATTAAAAGTAATTATTAAGGATCAGTTTAACCAAGAAACGATTGCTTTGGCAAAAGTTCGACCTATGAATGACCACGCCCTTGAACTTCACAAAAGCGTTGAACATATTGAAATTGATGATGACATTATTTTACCGAACATGGACTTGCTCTATGAAAACCCTAAAGACGGCAAGATTTATCAATTGATTGGAGCATTCAGCGAGGAATAGCTTTTAGCTAAGAAGTGCTGAAAATAAAGCCAAAATACGTAATAGACACAATTAAAATGTTGAAGATGCCCAATACTTGTGGGACTATGCTTTTGCAAAAATGTGACCTAATCCACATTTTTGCATTTCAGGACTAAGTGGTTTTCACTAAGCCCATTCCTTCAATGAGAAGTAGGAATGGGCTTTTTTTATTGCAAATTATTCTTTAAATGTTTCATCTAAAGCTTGTTGAACAGCTTCTATACGTGATTTACACGCTTTATAAGCAGTAATCGATTCTTCAACAATCTTCATTAAATTATCAATATCTGGGCTTTCTTGAGACTCAAGTAGTTCAGCATTTTTTTTCAAAATGTCATGGCCGTCTTTAAACGTTAACTCTTCATTGTTCATTTGGAATTACCTGTGTAATGTTGGCTTCAATCACACCATCTTGCATTTCAATCGCAATGGCAGGGTTTGAAATTTGATGTATAGACCGAATCGCTTTTCCTTCGGATCTGACAATTGCATAGCCTTTGGCTTGAACTTGTTTCGGATTCTGTAAAAGGACTTCTTTCATTAATGATTCAATTTGAGTTAATGAAAATTTAACCTGTTGCTGTGAACTAAACTGAATACGCTCTTTCATTTGGTCGAGCAGGCGATGTGCAGAGTTAAGTTGACCTTGGGCCGAAGATTTAATCTGATGAAGTAGCTGATCATTCTTGCTTTGATAGGTCGTGATTTGATGCTGCGAAAGAAGCTTAATGGTTTGCAGACTATCGACAGCTTCTTGTACGCGTTCAACAATATGGTTACGGATGCCAGCAATCACTTTACTTGGCGTGTCGAATGAACGATGGGCAATTTCATCAAGAATGGTACGGTCTTTTTCATGACCAATACCAACCCAAATCGGTACAGTGCGTTTGCAAAGCAGGGCTGCAAGTTCATAATCATTTAAATAAGCCAAATCATTCACAGATCCGCCGCCGCGAATAATTACAATAAGGTCTGGTGGAAATTTAAATGTGCTGGCCCATTGTCTTAAACCTGAACCTAAAGACTCAATCAAGCTAGTTGCAGCGGTGTTCCCTTGAAAAGTAGCGGTGTGATAAACAAAATGGCAAACACCATTTCTCTCTAGAGCATCAGCATCTTTTTTAAAGTCACCTAGGCCCGCCGCATTTTGAGGAGCAATGACTAAAACATTTTGAATGTCAAAAGGAGTAGGCAGGAGTTTGTTCTTGTGAATTAACCCTTCTTGTGTGAGGCGTTCAATAATTTGCTGGTAACGTTTAGCAATCTCGCCTAAGGTAAAGCTTGAATCAATCTCTTCAATGTTGACCGAAAATCCATATTGAGGATCAAAACGTGCTCTAATTTTGATGAGCACATTTAAATCGCTTGAAATCTCAATGCCAGTTTCGCGTTCAAACTTTAAAACAATTTTACTGGCTGAAAACTTCCAGATTGTAGCTTTACAACTGGCAATGACTTTATCAGTCTCTGCATCTTTTTCTGCAAGCTCTAAATAGTAATGGCCGCCTTTAATATTTAAATTTCGAATCTCTGCTTTTACCCAGACTGGCTCATCAAAAGCCAAACGTATGACTTCCTGAACTGTGCCGAGATATTCACTAAGGGAAAACTGAGGTTCAGACATACGAACTAAACATTAAAGGACCAACCTAGATAGTATAAAAGCCATCCAACCAAGGCAATTGCTGTCTATGAATATCGGGTTCTATTTAAAATAAATACAACAATTTAAAGAATTAAAAAAAGGAAATTGATAGGGTTATTTAGACCAAACGGTTAAAATTAAAAATTAATAAAAAGATAATTCTTAATAATTACAACTGATTAAAAAATAAAGTTTGCTTTATGAAATATATAAGCGTATAAAGCTTACTTCCAATTGCGGGGTGGAGCAGTCTGGTAGCTCGTCGGGCTCATAACCCGAAGGTCGTTGGTTCAAATCCGGCCCCCGCAACCAAAATATTATGCTCTGTGATGTACCACTTTTCATAATACGAAAATTATGAAAAGCAATTAGCTTATAAATAACCCTATATAAAGCTAAATATTAAATTCTAGACTGACTGTCCATACCTTAAATCTAGCGTTCTAATTAAATACCGTTAAATCACATGAGCTCAGTGATGAGTGAATGATTGTGAATATAGTGAATGAGTGGCAAATTGCCACATCCGTAAATGGCAATGAGATTAATGTGAGGATCGTTCCTCATGTGCGTAAGCAAAACTCTCAAGATGGTTATCGTTGGGTCGAAGTTGGTAAGAAAATTCAACTTCAATCTGGTGAAGAAATCGAATTAAACCAAGATGGTAAAAGCTTTTATGCTGGATTTAATCAGCTTTATCGTTTAACGACGTATTGTTGATAAAATGCTTGGCTCTAAAGCAAAAAAACCTATCTCCTTTAAAAGAGATAGGTTTTTTTTATATCTATATGGATAATAAACAATTAAAATTATAAAAAGCAAAAACGAATTAAATTGATAGAATTATTATTTTAATTATATTTATAACGACCTTAACCTGCTCGCCAGAATTGACGGCCCATGACCTTAAAGTTCTTTCCATTTTCTTCGGTTACACGGCGGTCTCTAAATTTCTCATTTAAACTATGCAAAATTAAAGAGCCATCAGCTTCTTTAAAAATTTGCTTAATCATTCCTTCCCCTGCAAAGTAAACCGCATAAATCTCGCCATCAATTACTTCAGTTTGAGAGATATCAATACCGACCAGATCTCCATCTTTAATGTAGTCTGTCATACTATCGCCTTTAGCTTTGATAATACGCATGCACTCTTGAGCGACCCGTTTTTCTTTAAAGAATGAAGCAGGGAAAGGGATTTTACCATTAATTGCATCGAAGTGGAACTCAATCGACTCACCAGTACCACACGAAAAACTAGCTTCTACAACTTCAATCCAAGCATATTGATCGGTGGATTCAGTACTCACAACTGTAGGGCTAAATACATCACTTTCTCTAAAAGCATCTTCTGTATTTCCAGTCGTTAACCAATAACCATCTACACCTAAAAACTGGGCAATAAGTGGAAGAAACGCAGATTTTAAATTTTTGCCAGACTCTAAAGCTTGATAGGCCGGCTGAGACATTTTTACAGCCTCAGCGACTTCAGCCTGAGTTTTTTTGGCTTTAATTCTAGAATCTTTTAAACGGTCTTTAAGAGCCATAACGGTTACACCAGCAAACTTATAACAAATATATAACTAAAGTTATATCGAGTAAAACAACTATAGTTATTGACTAATAATAACTATAGTTATAATATCAGTTATATCTTCAAATGAATAGATAAAGTTTAAATCGTATTTGAACCGCTATTTATTGAATTATCAGCATGTTGAGATGAAAGCTAAATTTATTTTGTTTCTAGAGGAGGCAAAATAGAAGGGAGATAGCTCAATTATTATTTACAGATAGGCTATCAAAACAAAAAATGGAATAAAAAAAAGCCCGATTCCGTGGATCAGGCTTAATGTTCGTCGATAAAGGGTATCAAGAACATGAAGAATTTAGCAAAGATTGTGAGTCGTAACAAAAGTTTCCGATATACGGCAAAGTCTTATTTGAACTTTTTGGTCAAAAAATTAAAGTTTGAAAAAGACATAAACGTAAGAGCTTTCATACTTTTTTACAATTTTAGAAAAAGGAATATCTACTTTTAAATTAATGCTTTAAATGCATAGCGTTTAGTTCTTTAGGTTTGTTGTACCAGATGAAACGTTTTGAACACACATTTGTAGTCATAGCTTAGCTATATTGCTCAAAGAATGGATCAAAACTTCAAGAATAACAAACGATAAAGATGCCTTATTAAACGTGTGAGTTGGAGATAGTGAATGACTACAGCAATGCAGAACAGAGCTAAACAACTTAAAAATGCAAAACGTGGAGGATATGTTCCGACAATTGCAAAAGACGTAAACAAATACAAGGTACAAAAAATAAAAAGGGCGCTTGAAGAGGCAAAGCTAATTGCAAGTGAGCTTGAAGATGATGCATTCGAATTCGATGATCAAGTCTCAATGCAAAAAGCGATAGGTGCAATCACCGTGATTGAGTTGATTGAACAAGCCTTAAACAGTGCACACTAACAGGCTTTAGCATACAAACATTCTTTCTTGGACCCCTGAAATATGGGGTCAAGGATCAGTTCGTCTTGCGATTTAGCGCGGTTAAAAAAGCGTTAGTGTTTTTATTGACTGTAATAAAGAAAACTAAGGGTATTTATAGAACCTGAAAAACAACAAGCACTATGCGTGAAGCGTTTTCAAGTTTTACCCTTTAAAGCAGGACAAGATGATGAAAACAGTTCCAACGGGTGGTTTAGCCACATTTTTAGATTTTTATAGCATTGCAATTATGGTGGCTTTAGCAGTCAGCTTAGTTGTGGCAGTCGTGTTGATGATGCGTTTCCCTCGCTCACCACAAGAATGGATTGTTGGACTGATATGCACGGTCGTTTCAAGCTTAACGGGTGGCTCATTTATTATCATGAAATGGAATTTACATGAATGGGTATCGGATATTTGGGGAATGATCACACTATGTGGATTCTTCTTTATTTGCGGTTTGCCGGGTTGGGCGATTGTGAGATGGATATTTAACTTCATCAATAAACAAGAAGGTAAAACGATTGTGGAAGTCATTAAAGACTTAAAAAAAGCGAAAGATGATCTGCAAAATAGCTAAAAACAGTTTCAATGATATAGGTAAAATAAAATGAATATTGACCAGTACTTAGAAGCAATCATAGACAGAGAAGGTGGATATATTAATCATCCATCAGACCATGGGCATGCCACCAAATTTGGCATTACAGAGGCAGTCGCTCGATCAAACGGATATCAAGGTGATATGAGAGATTTACCTTTAGCTGTGGCCAAGTCTATTTATAAACAACAATATTGGTTTGAACCCCAATTTGACCAGATCAATAAAATTAGCCCTGCTATTGCAGAAGAGTTGCTTGATACGGCTATAAATTGTGGAGTCAACTTTACAAAGCCTTTGTTACAACGTGCTTTAAATCTGCTAAATAAGCAGGGTGAAGAGGGCTGGCCAAATCTTGCTTTAGATGGCCAATATGGGCCTTTAACTTTTCAAGCACTGAGTACGTATTTGAACAGGCGTAATAAAGATGGAGAAACGGTATTACTACGCGTTTTAAATATTATGCAAGGGCAGCACTATATCGAAATTACAGAGAAGAACCCAAATTACGAAGACTTCTTTTATGGATGGATCTTAAACAGGGTAGCGTTGTAAAAATTGTAGTTAGATAAAAATATGTTGATCGACAAAAGACTTGAAAAGCCTAACCATGAGTTGAGGCTTTTCAAATAATCATATGTCGAGTAATGATTTATTGTGCAATGAGTAAAACTGCAAGAAGAAAGAAAATAGCACCACTAATTTTATTGAGTATAGAAAAATTATTTCCAGCCAACATCTTTTCTTTAAAAATTGAAGAGAAATTTGCATAGACCAAATGAATTAAGAAACCAATAAAACAAAAGGTTAAAGAGAGAACTAAAAACTGAGTTAAAATTTCTTTCTTAATATCAATAAATTGAGGGAATAGAGCAATAAAAAATACGATTGTTTTAGGGTTAAGCAAAGATGCAAGTAGGCCTTGATAAAAGAGTTTCGATTTACTTACATTTTTATCACTTTGCTGATCAGTGATTAAATCTTGCGATGGCGATTTTTTGCTGAAATTTTTATATCCAAGATACATTAAATAAAATGCACCAATAAATTTTAAAACCGTAAAAATAGTAGGGTTACTGGTAATAATAAGACCTACACCACTAGCGGAAATTACAGCAATTACAAACATACCAATGATTAAGCCGCTAATACCAAATAAAGCAGTTTTAACACCATAATTGATTGAATTTGTGACAGTAAATAAAACACCAGGTCCAGGGCTTAGGAGAGTAAGAAATGCAATTGTTATAAAGACTAAAAGACCGCTCACGCTGATATATCCTATTTATCAATGAGACAAGATTATGCGATTACTTTAAATGAGAAAATAAGTTATGTATACAGATAGTTATGTATATTTAAGGCTGAAATAGATTAAATGTTTAAAATATGCATTTCTCCATCATGCACAATAGATGTGGTGCCATCGAGATTGGAAGACACATCCTGCTGGTGAACAGAAGTTTTATTGATGGTCTTATGGGCAACAGGAACGTTGCTGTTATCACTTAAAATGAAACAAAATTTGATTTTTAAAGTAAAGAAATTCTAATGAAATCAATGTGAAATAGGAGCGTACCTGAGCGTTTAAGTTTTCTTGTTTGAATTATTTTGAATATCGATTGCAAATGCTTCTGAAGCGTGTATTATCGAGAATAACTAACAAAATATTCTTGTCATAATAAATTTCTATTTGCGCAGTTTTATATTTATAATCCTTCGGTTTTTTCAGATATTTAAGTTTTGACGTCTATTTTTTAGTTGAATTGGTTTCCTCCAATAATAAGTTATAATATTTTAAGATTCAGGATATAACATATGTCTACTACTACTGGTACAGTAAAATGGTTCAATGAAACTAAAGGCTTTGGTTTTATTGTGACCGAAGATGGGAAAGATATTTTTGCTCATTTTACTGATATTCAAACACAAGGTTTTAAAGTTTTATTGGAAGGTCAACGTGTTGAGTTTACCGTAGTACAAGGTAAAAAAGGCCCTCAAGCTTCAAATATTGTGATTCTTCAAAACTCATAAATAAATAGAGCTTTTAATTGATTTAAATATATTATTTAAATAAAATATGTTTAAGTCTAAAGCATTTTATTAGAGTTTAAAAAACCCACTTTATCTTTTGTGGGTTTTTTATAAGTTTTAATTCAACTTATATTCAAAAAAACAAATACAAACATACTCTTATAAATGTGCTTCTAAAATTTTTTGTTAAAATATAATGAATTAGGTGTGTGGTTTAAAATGGATATTTGTATTGGCGGTATTTTTGACGGTCAGAAAATAGAAAACAATAATGATTTCTTTAAGATCGAAGAACATTATTCAGATAATAGTTCTAAATACATTAAGCAACACTTTCACTTGTTTGGGCAAATTTTTAGCTTCTGGGTGTGTGAAGATGTGGACTTAAGTCAAGCAATAAGAAAAGCCGAGAATATTTTAAAGAAGAAAAATGAAAATATTTAGCTAATTAATAAAAATACTTTTACTACAGTCTATTATTTTAAAGATTTTCTTATTAATTTATTTGAAATAGATTTAATAAGTAAACTTTAATTTTTGAAAAATAATGATTTTATTTTGCTGCTTAAAATAGTATTTACAATATTTTAGTACTGGTTACAGACTTTTACAATTTGTATATAGAATTTGCTAAATATAGTTATACATTAGGCTTAAGAAAAAGTTGTTTTATTTATTGCGCAAATAAAACAAAACCCACTTTAATAATATATTTTATTAAAGTGGGTTCTTTATTCAGACGGTCACCTTTAATTCAATATTCATAATTAAACTATAGATAATATTTATTGTTATAGCCTCCCTTAGAAAGGAAAACATTTTAAATGTTAAGTGAAGTACAACCTAATATTTGCTTTATTGGCAGTAGTAATTTAGCTTTGGCTTTAATCGGAGGAATGGTTTTACAAGGATTTAACAAAGAAAAAATACATTTGATTGAAGAGAAAAAAATTAATGATACACAGGCATTGAAGCAAAAAGAAAATGGTTTAAAAAAAGCTGACATTGTTGTGTTGTTACTCGACCCAAAACAATTAAAAGAGATACTTGCGCCGTTTAAAAAATGGTTAGCAAATAAGATTATTGTTTCTATGATGGCCGGGATTGATATTGCACATCTATCCAGTTTTACAGGTTCAAAGAAAATCGTTCGTGTGATTTCAAATCCGCCTGTGCTGACGCATACGGGTACTCACGTGCTTATTGGTTCAGAGCAAATGGACCAGCTTGATAAAGACTTAATTGAAACCTTGTACTCTGCAACGGGCCAGACTTTTTGGGCGCCGTCTGAAACACAAAGTGATGCCATTATTGCATTATCTGGTTCAGGGCCAGCTTACTTTTTCTATATTTTAGATAGCATGATTAAGACGGGAGTCTCATTAGGGTTAGATAAACAATTTGCCTTAGATCTTGCGCTTCAAGCGGCTACCGGCGCAGTTGAAATGATTCGTAAAAGTAATGTTCCACCAGCGGACTTATGTGGAAAGGTCACTTTAGCAAACGGGATTACCGAATCTGCTTTACGAATGTTTGAATTAGGCAATGTGTCTGATGATATACGTTTAGCCATGAGGGCCGCATATCATCGTAGCAAAGAAATTACTTCAGAAATTATTTCTGAGGCTCGTTAACTCTTTTTAGCAAACTAGGCCTTTAAAAAGTATTCCCAAATAATGAAACCTAAGCCAAACCCAATAAAAGAGTAGAGAGTAATAATAAAGAATACAAAACTGGCCTTATTTTTTTTCTTCAAAATGTTCATGGCGATGCCTCCAATTCAGATTAATTTTATTATGGAGATGAGGAGGCTGTAATCATAGATACAGAATTTTTTAAAAAAAATATAACAGAGCTTAAATCTGTTATGGTTTAAGCCGCTTAACTCAATAAGAATTTTCGAATCAACAGTTTAAGTCGATGCGCTATACGCCTTACACCTTTTATTCAATTAACATTAAATCGGCGGTATTGGCAGATTTAAGAGGGCGTAGGGCAAAGGTCGAACGGGTGTGTCGAATTCCCTTAATTGAATAGAGTTTTTTCCGTAAAAAACGTTCGTAATGGTCAGCATCTTTTACTGCTACTTTCACCAAATAATCATAATCACCTGTAACCAGATGCGCTTCTACAACTTCAGGTATGTCAGCTAATGCTTCACTGAAATTTTCCAGCATTTCATCGTCATGGCGTTCTAAAGTAATTTCTATAAAGAATACTTCATGAATCCCAATCGCTTTTGGGTTTACGTTTACCGTATAGCCTTCAATGATTTTTAAAGTTTCCAGACGTTTCAGTCGTGTCCAGCATGGTGAAGATGAAAGACCGACTTCTTCTGCTAATTGAGCAACAGTTAAACGGCCATTGCCACGTAATGCAGATAAAATTTTCCGATCTATGCGATCTAGTGTGTATTCTGTTCTGTTCAAAATATAAACCAAAGAAGAATCTTCTGATAAAATTAAATATACTTCATTTTTATGCTGCGAACATTTAAAAATATTAAAAAATACAGGAAACATTTTGAGCTAAAGGTACATACACTAGTTCTATGCATCGAACCTCTCTGGATAAGGGTTGTGATGGAGCAAAGAGCACTGTTTCAGTAAGGGTGACTAAACAGTGCTCTTTGCGGATCTCTTATAAGTTCTTAAATCTATTTTTATTAATTGTTGTTGTGTATTAAAACAAACTAAATAATAACTTTTATTTATCAATTGAAGAAAAACTAATCATTATTTTTTATCTAAATTTTGCTTTATGGTGATTTCATTGCAAAGTAGGAAGCAAGGTTATGATCACCCAGCACGATATAAACCAAAAACAATATAAAAATAAATCTTTAGACTATTTGAATAGCCAAGCTCATTCTGAAGGAATTGAATTTAATAAATTTATTCAAGAAATTCAGAAATATGAAAAGGCCGTTGTCCTGGATTTAGGCTGTGGTGGTGGTCATGTTTCTTATAATGTTGCTCCACATGCTGATCTCGTCTTTGCCTACGATTTATCTCATGAAATGTTAGACACAGTGTCTAAGACAGCTAGCCAGCGCAAATTAAAAAACATCTTTGTGCAGCAGGGCATTGCTGAAGATATGCCTTTTAGTGATCAGCAGTTTGATGTCGTGATTAGCCGATATTCAGCTCATCATTGGCAGCATGTTCCGACTGCCATGAAAGAAGTAAATCGTGTTCTGAAGCCAGATGGCATTGTAATTTTTGTAGATATTATTAGTTCTAGCTCACCAATATTAGATACGTTTTTACAGACGATCGAAACTATTCGAGACCCAAGTCACGTAAGAAACTATAGTGTGAAAGAGTGGGTTTATTTTATTGAAGATGCAGGCTTTGACTTAGTAGCTTTAGACAAACAAACGCTTTCATTAGACTTTGATAGTTGGGTAAAGCGTATGAAAACCCCTGAAGATCAAGTTAAAACTTTACGCTATTTGCAGGAAGGTTCGTCTGACCTCGTTAAGAAGTATTTCAAAATTCAAAATGACGGAAGCTTTGAAAGCCATGTGGGTTATTTTGTCTTTAAGAAATTAGGGTTTTAAACTTTATACCACTTACATCTAAAAAAGCTGGGAAATTTTATTCCCCAGCTTTAAATCATTTTTATTCATTAAAATTAAAAAATTGATTTATTTAAGGCTCGGTAATTTTTCTTAAAAACTCAAATATCAATTGGAGTTAATAAAGATATTTTATCTTTTTTCATAGCAATAAGTGATTGAAATTTAGATATGTTTTTATCTTTAAAAAACAATTCATCTGCTAATTCTGTATACTCTTCCATACTTTTCACAAGGATAATTAATACAAAATCCCATTCACCAGTTACATAATAAGATTGTTGAACTTGTTTACAGTTAGCAAATTTATGTCTTAAGTTTTCTAATTGTTCAAGTTGTTCATTTATGACTTTAACAGTTGTAATTATAGTAATTGTATAACTAAGAAAATTGGGATTTATTACCGTTATATAAGATTCTATTGCACCTAGATCATGTAACTTTTTTAATCTTCTATTTACTGCAGCTGTAGATAAATTGACATGTTTACCTATATCTTCTTGAGATATTTTTGAGTTGCTTTGTACTAACTTAAGGATTTTTAAATCAAAAGTATCTAGATCTTTAGACTGCATAAAAATTCCATATTAAACAAATAAAACGCAAAAAAATTGCACTATATAGAGAATGTTATCAAAATCACTATCAGGGAATTTATATAAAATTAAACAAATTCCATAATATTGGTAAGTTATTTATGTTCAAAGGTATATTTTTTTCTCTCTTTGCTTCGATGAGTTTTGCATTTCTATACTATTATACAAGCTTTTTAAGGTATTTAGACGGAAATCAAGCATTTGGATGGAGAATGCTTATGCTATTTCCATTTCTAACAATTATCATAGTCCTAAATAAAGAATTAGTTAATATTAAATGTATATATCAAAAAGTTATTGAAAAACCATATTTTTTTCTATTATTAATACTTAGCTCTTTCTTATCTGGATTACAGCTCTGGTTATTCATGTGGGCACCTATGAATAATAAAGCTCTGCAAGTATCTCTAGGGTATTTTATATTGCCTTTTGTTCTAATTTTATCTGGATACCTGTTTTTTAAAGAGAGAGTCTCTTTTTTACAAAAGATTGCTCTTGTTATAGCCTTATTTGGAGTTTTACACGAAATTTGGCGTATTGGAACAATATCTTGGGAGAGTATGGTAGTAGCTATAGGGTATGCCTCGTACTTTGTATTAAGAAAAAAAATTAATACTGATAATTTAGGTGGGTTTTGGCTAGATGTACTATTAATGCTGCCTATAGCATTATATTTTATACATAATAGTAATTATAATTTAAATAATGCTTTTAGCGATATGACTACACTTTATTTAGTTATTGGATTAGGATTAATAAGTGCTTTAGCATTAGGTAGCTATATTTTATCTAGTCGCCACTTATCCATGATAATATTTGGACTACTGGGTTATATAGAGCCAATACTTCTAACATTTGTGTCTTTATTATTGGGCGAGTCTATAAAACAGGAAGAATGGCTAACATATATTTCAATTTGGATAGCAATGTCTATACTTGTGTTAGAAGGTATAATCTATCTAATAGGAACCCAAAGAAAGCTAGCTATATGATTTAATTTTTCTATAAATAAATCTAATGATAGGATAAATATGTATTCAACCTATCATTAGATATTAATAATTATTCAATGTAAGGCTGTGGGAAAAAGTTTGAGACCTTAATTGTGTACATTCTTCAGCCGTAAACCAGAAATTTAATTTAATAGTCAAAGATGGCTATAAAAAACTCATATCATTTATTTGAGAAAACTTAATCACACAATTTTTTTAAGGTGATTAAGTATGCAAAAGAGAAGAGGATTTATTTAATTTCCTTATTATTAATAGACACTTATAAGTAATTATTATTTAATACGCCCGCAACATTATCACTAATACTTTTAATAACTTTGTCGGGGAAATAATGCGTAATATTTTAGTAACAGTTTTCACTTTATTGGTAGGAACATCAGTTTATGCTGAACAAGAGCCTAAAACTTATATACAGCGAACAACTTGCGAGAGAACAGTACAACTACATGGTTTTTTAAGCCGTGCTCAACTTGATTGTAATTATCACTATACTTCACAAGAATTAGTTCATGAATCTGACAAATGTACTAAACATGAACTAGGTGAAAAATATGGTAAAGAAGTTATGAGATTAGGTATGGACCAATTTGAAGCACGCAAGAGAGGAGATATGAAAGGCCAATTATGTAGTACGGTTTTAAAAGAGTTTCCAAACTATATTAAAAAATAAAATAAGGTTTTAAAGACCTCTTCTAGCAAGCCGATAAAATGGATTTAATTATTCATTTTATCGGTGTATTACAGCATATAATTTAAAATAAAAAATAAACTTTAAGAATTCACCGAATATCACATTGACACTTAAAATCTCTCTTATTATTCTTCGTTTCAGGATGAGAGAGGGACGCTTAATGCGTGCTGATTCTTGTGTGTCAGTCTGTCAACCCTTTCTTGTTCTATCATAATGATTCAATGAATCGGATAAATTATCTTTAAAAACTGTCTGAATAATATTTGTAGCTTTTGAAAAATTATTAAAAGAAATAACCTTTCTCGAGAGTTGATTATTACTCCTCAGAAATTTTTCTAAGCGGTTATCAAAACTATGTGAAAACTGAATCAACTCGATTGTGTTTTTTAGAGTCTCTTTAGGGTTTTTACCTGCAACTACAGACTTTAGATAACGTTGTATGAGCCTTGTTGTTTTTAAATAAAGAGGTACTTCCAGCTTTAAAATTAAAGAGCACTCAAGAAGTAGTGGAAGTAAACGTTTATCGTAAGCTCCCTCTACAATCCAACTATCTTGTAAGGTGATTTGTTTAATACCAAATGAGATAGTTTCTTCGGAATTTTTTACAAATTCAGTTCCACTTAAGTCCCAATAGATCTCATCAAATGCATGAGCAGGTATCTTTAATTCTTTCGCTAATTTCTTGGCGATAGTTGTTTTACCAGCACCAGAAGGGCCTACAATACAAATTTTCATGGTTTATCTTTTAAAAGCAATATTTCAATAAAATGGTTATAAATAGAAAGTAGACTAAAGTTTATAAGTTACTCATCTGTTTTATCAAAGCTTAAGAATTTTCTTTTGTACAATAAAAACTCAATTATAATTCTGAATTGAAGGAAATAAACTTATGAAAAAAATTTTATTCATTTGTCTAATCGGTTTAGCAGTGACACAGGTTAATGCTCATTCTGGAGGTACAAATTCTAAAGGATGCCATACCAATAGTAAAACTGGAGACCATCACTGTCATTAAATAAGAGTATGAAAGAGTAAGCTGATTTTTGTTTACTCTTTTTAATGTCTTTATTTTTACATTTTTTAGGAATAATAAGAGGTGAATAGGTGGAAATAATATGGGGAGCGCTTGGTTTATTAGTTTTATTTTTAATATTAACTAAAATGCATAAAAAGCAGAAATTTACTAATGAAAGACCAATAGTATATTTGGTTGATATTGTAGGAGAACAATCTTATCAAGCTAATTTGCGAAAGATTGCTGGACCTAAACAAGAAAGATCAAAATATGTAGAAGTAATGGCTAGAGTGGTTTCTGAACCTTTTAATGCTTATGACAAGAACGCTATAAAAATTGAAATTAGTGGTTTAACCGTTGGTTATTTAAGTAGGGATGATGCCAAATTATTAGCTGGTAAAGTAATAAATAAGACCGTGCCAGCTTTAATTAATGGTGGTTGGCTTGATGATGATAGTGAAGGGAGCTATGGTGTTAAGCTCGGTATTGAAAGTCTTAATGAATTACTATAGCAGAGTACATTTTTAAGTTTTACTAAATTTGAAAACCTCAAAAATAAAAGCTTCTGTATTAGATTAATAAACTATTTTACTAAAATTATTTTTAAAGTTTTTAAGCTTTATTTCTAGCCAATATCACATTGACACCTAAAACCCCTCCGATTATGCTTTGCCTGCTGGCCTACATTGCCAGCCGGTTTTAGCAGACCGAGAGCGTATAGCGCATCAAAAAAGCAATTTTTTGGTGGCGAACTCGTTCGTCCCCCCTTCGTAGCGGTAGGACGGAAGGGGGACGCCTTGTGCGTGCTGGTTCTATATGCCCAGTCTGCTAACCCCCTTTCGTTCTGCCACCATAATCATTTAGCAGTGATTGGCAGAAATTTTATGCATATAGGAGTTCGCTCATGCGTACTATTTCTTCTCATTTATTGGTCTTTGCCAAACTCTCTCTAGCCATACCGCCTAACTGGTCTTTAAAACGGTTTAACCGACTCTAGGTTTTTTAAACCTTAGCTCGTTACGACTAAAAAATCATAGCAACAATAAAACCTGAGATAGCTTAGGCACATTTTTGTGCTGCTTTTGCATGCCTGTTTTTAGCACTCATTTTAAGAGTGACGGCATTTCTATCTCTTTTAGATACAACAAAAAATTATTTAAACGGTATTCCTATGCCAAATTTAGAATCTTCATTTAGAGCACTCAGAGTGCTTCACACCGCAAAAGACTTATTTAATCAATATGGGTTTCATAAGGTCGGGGTCGACCAAATTATTGCAGAAGCCAAAGTTGCCAAAGCTACTTTTTACAACGACTTTCATTCAAAAGCACGACTCATCGAGATGTGTCTCACTTTTCAAAAAGACGCGCTCAAAGTAAAAGTGTTTTCCATTATTAATTCTTACCGTGAGCAAATGGTGCTCGATAAACTTAAGCAGATTTACCTGTTACATGCCGACTTAAATGGCTTTTATCATTTACCCTTTAAAGCAATTTTTGAAATTGAAAAGCTCTATCCAGTTGCCTATAAAGTTGTGGTTGACTATAGAAACTGGTTTGTTAACGAAGTTTATAAGTTGCTCTTAACCTTAAAAGCTACGGTCTCCATCCAAGATGCTTATATGTTTTTATTTATGATTGATGGGGCGATGGTCCAGCTTTTAGATAAAAATGCGGTAGATGAAAGAGATCGGTTGTTGGATTATTTCTTTTTGAATTTTGCTTAAGCGACAAAACTCAGCTAAGAAAAAGCCTCCAAATAAGGAGGCTTTTCAATTTAAATAAAGATAGCTGCTTAGCTTAATGCCGCAGGTTTTGCACCCTGTGCCATTCCTTCAAAATATTGCACGGCAGGCGAACGAGCCATATAAGCCAAAGCTTGCTCGGTGTCACCTTCATGAAGTGGGTTAAATTTTGGAGAAACCCATCTTAATGTCGCTTTCCATAAATATTTAATGGTTGGTAGGTTGTCTGAACGAGTCGCAGTTTTTTCAAATTCACGAATAATTTTGAAGTAGCCACGACGCATCAATTTTTGAATATCTTCGTGCTCTAAATCTTGTTGGCCTAAACTACGCGCAAAGTCAGCAAGGAAATAAATAAACAGTGGGAAAACCGCCGCCATAATCACTTGGCGCGACACATAAAAACCAAATTTGTTTGTTAAGAGGTGCTCAAATAAGTCGTAAGCAACACAGCGATGTTCAACTTCTTCCGCCAAATGCCAACGGAACAAATCTGCCATAGCAGGGTCGGCTTTGTCCCAAGACTTACTATCAAGCGTCCATTGACCAATGGTTCCGGTAAAGTGCTCAATTGCAGCAATCACACCTACTCGAAAAAATAACCAATATTCATCAAGCTTTTCGCCTTTTAAAAAGGGCATGCCTAAAGGTTTGTCACCCAATAAAATGTTAAACACAAAATGGGCACGGTTAAGTGTTTCTTGAATGTCGTAGCCATTTTCGCGTAAGAAGTCCTGAGCCTTTTCATGGGCACGTGCATGAGCTGCTTCTTGACGAACAAAGCCAATCACTTCTTGTTTTAAGGTTTCATCGGTAATCAAGGGAAGGGTTTTATTAAACACGCGGCAAAACCAAAACTCACCAGCCGGCAAGAGCATATTAATACCATTTGCTACATGTGAGCAGAGCGGATCATTCGGCATCCAACAGACAGACGACTCGGCAAAATCAAAATGTACTTTTCTTGCTTTAAGTTGATGATTCCCTGTGATCATATACGTCACCCTATTCATAATTGTTCATTTAATGCGAATGGACAATTTTTAGCATTAAGTAAAATCGATCACCATGTGAGTAAAGGACAAAAACATCTAACCAAAGGCTTCTAGAGATAAAAACGGTCTAAGGCAGAGATTTCATAAATAAAAAAAGGCTCCTTATAAAAAGGAGCCTTCAGTTCGGGGAGTTAGGCTTTAAAGTTTTTAAGCCTCGTTATTTTTATAAGCTAAATCGCTTTATTATAAATTTCACGTTAAGTCACGTATCGTGATTAAAAGTCTAGATCGCTTGCCACTGATCTTTAACTTCTTGTGAATTTTTATTCAGAATGACTTGGTTTTCTTTCACTTCACCAATCCATCCAGTAGGAATAAGGTGATGTTGACCGCTTTCATCTCGGGTGAGTTTGAGTTGGTTTTCACCATCTAGATGGTCGACTGTACCTACTTTAGTACCACAAGAAGCAATAACGTCTGCGTGTTTTTTAATATCATTAATATTTAAAGTGCTCATTTTAGACCTCTTCTTTAGAAATAGAAAAACGGTAAGACTTAAATTACTTTAAATAATTGGATAAATCAGGGGTTTTTAATAAACCTTACAGGATGGGTTTATAAGTTCACTTAATAAATATATTTGGGTAACAATGAAATAATTAGATATAAAACTAATAATATTTATCTTTTTATTACAATTTACATGTTTATTTAAACAGAAGTATTTAGATAAGGTTAAACCAAGTCTTATAAATAATTATTTGCAATGAATATTAAAATACCTATAAATGTGACGATATTAAGTGTCTTGAGTGAATTTGAATCTGCCTCGGCTGAAGATAAAAGCAAGCTTCGTATAAATTTACTCTCTGAATTGGTAAATTTAGCCAAAAACTTGCCTCATCCAGCTTCGGGTCAGACCTATCAACGCTGGCAACTTTTTGCTCAGATTGCTGGAGTCGATTTAAGTTTGGCGAAGCTTTTTGAGTCGCATTGCGATGCCATAAGCATTTTAAGTGAATTGGGTTACCACCCAGAAATAGATGACCAGCTTTGGGCTGTTTGGGCAGCAGACGGTGGACCAGCTCCACTGCAAGTAAAAGATAACCTGTGTAATGGCATAAAGCCTTGGTGCTCTGGTGCAGAGTTTATTCAAAAAGTTTTGATGAGTTATAAAAATCAACAAGGGCAGGCGCAGCTTTGTATTGTTGACTTAAGTCATTCCTCTATTAGCACGGACTCAAGCCACTGGCATGCAGTCGGGATGAATGCGACACAGACTGCAAGAGTAAGTTTTGAAAATACACCTGTTAAATTGATCGGTCACCCAAATAGTTATTTAAAACGTCCAGGCTTTTGGCATGGTGCAGCAGGTGTTGCGGCTTGTTGGTACGGTGCCGCCGTTGGTTTAGCTGGTTTTTTACAAGAAAGTTGTCAGGTCAGTCCGAATCCCTTTAAAAAACTGTACTTGGGAGAGGTCGCTCATCAATTAGAAATCACTAAGCAATATTTTCAATATGTTGCTGAACTGATTGACAGCAAACCCATGCTAAATCATGAGCGGGAAATACGAATACTACGTGCCCAAACAGAACAATGCTGTCTGAGTGTGGTTGAGCGAGTAGGCAAAGCATTAGGTGCTCGTCCTTTTTGTGAAGATGCTACTTTTGCACAGCTCATGGCTGATTTGCCTGTGTTTATCAGACAAAGTCATGCTGCTTTTGACTACCAGCAAATTACAGAACTGTGTTTATCGGACCAAAGCCTATGGGAACTTTAAAACATCCTTTGGTCGAAGACCGCATTATTTTTGGTGAGGGCACATCGAAAGAGCAATGGTTAAATGCATTTCAACAACAACCTTTAGCCCCTTTGGATCTTGAGTTATTTCGCTCAAAAAGGGTGGTGATAGTCGCTCCACATCCTGATGATGAGGTGCTTGGTTGCGGTGGCTTAATGCAGCAACTTATTGCGCTGAATTGTAAGATCCTCATTTTAGCGGTAAGTAACGGCACACAAAGCCATCCTAACTCTACAAAATATCCTCCAGATCGACTCAACATTCTTCGCCCACAAGAAAGCTTGGCGGCATTAAAGTGTTTAGGGGTTGCAGGGTCAACCGAGCATGTAGAGCTTAATTTGTTAGATGGTCAGATTCATTTGCAAACCGATCAACTGTGGCAGAGTTTAGAGCAGATCGTTCAAGCTGATGACATTCTAATTTGTAGCTATGCGTTTGATGGTCACCCAGACCATGAAGCAGTAGGTAAAACCGTACAAGCTTACGCAACCGCTAAGCAACTTCTATGTTTACACATATTAATTTGGGCTTGGCATTGGGCAAGGCCTTTAGACTCTCGAATTGATTGGTACCGAGCAAAAGCCTATCACTTAACCGAAGAACAGCTAACTAAAAAACATCAAGCAATTTTGCAGTTTAAAACCCAACTTGAAGCAGATGAAACTACGGGCAATGCTGCGGTTCTTTCTTCAAGTGCAATTAAACGTCTTTTAATGCCTTATGAGGTTTATTTGAGTGATTCATTCTCGCATGTACTTTGAAGATTTATATCGTCATAACAGTGATCCGTGGGGCTATGACTCTCATTGGTATGAAGCTCGCAAAAGACAAATTTGTCTCGCGCTGCTGACAAAACCTCGTTACTCAAAAGTGTTAGAAGTGGGCTGTTCAAATGGACATTTAAGTTTTCATTTAGCGCAAAGAGCCGAGCAATTGCTGTGTATAGATGTCTCTGAGTGTGCTGTTCGTTTAGCGTCCGAGCGCTTAAAAGAATTTGAGCATGTGGTCGTTGAAAATAGAAAAATACCAGAAGACTACTCAATTCAAAAATTCGATCTCATTTTAATTAGTGAGATGGCCTATTACTTATCGGCTGATGAATTGCAGCAGTTTATTGAAAAGTTAAAACATAGTTTAAATGACGACGGCGAGATTCTTTGTTGTCATTGGCGTCATGAAATTCAAGATTTTGAATTAAATGCAGAACTAGTCCATCAAGGCTTTCAGCAACATTTTCCATTTCATCACTATCTCAGCTTAAACGATCCAGATTTTATGATTGATCTATGGACGGCGAATACTTCCTCTTTAGCACAGCAGGAAAAACTAAGATGAAAATAGGTATCGTCATTCCAGCGCATAACGAAGAGCACTATCTATCTGCCTGTTTGCAATCTATTCAGGTCGCTATAGATAACATTCACGGTTATGACGTAGAAGTGATTGTGGTACTGGATAGCTGTACAGATCAGTCGCGGTTAATTGTACAAAGCCATCAGATCAATTGGATTGAATGTAACTACGCATGTGTTGGGCAAGCACGAGATTTAGGAATTCGCCATTTAATTGGGCGTGGCGTGACATGGATTGCATGTACGGATGCAGACACAGTCGTTAGTCCTGATTGGCTGCGCTATCAAATCCAGCACCAACCTACAGATGCAATTTGCGGTACTGTAACGCTCGACGATTTTAGTCATCTCTCTATAACGAAACAGCAAAAATATTTAGCGCATTATAAAGATCAGATGGATCACGCACATATTCATGGGGCAAATCTAAGTTTTAGCGCAGAAGTCTACCTTTTGGTAGGTGGCTTTGAACCTATTTCATGCCATGAAGATGTATCTTTAATCAAAAAATTGATCAAGCATTGTTGCAATATTACTTGGAGTAATCTGGTGCGAGTAACAACGAGTAGTCGCTTGAATGGGCGTGCGCCTCAGGGTTTATCGTACTTTTTAAATAATCTCTAATCACTTAAACCATGACCTCTCCCAATATTGAAATATTCTTTAAATTTTTAGGATCATATTTAATTTTGATGATGCTACCGACTTTATATTGATCGTGATTTTGCTTAGCAATAAGCACTTTAAGGTTTTCAGTAATGATTTCGCCTTCCTCAGTTTGAAATTTTAATTTTATATAACATAAAGGGCGATATTGCACCCTAGCCAATGAGTCCTGAAAATATACGACCTCGGCAGAAGTCATCATTCCTCGTTTATAAATTAAAAACTTATGAACCAGACTTTTAAGAAAAAAGGTCCAAGCAATATAGGCAAAGAATAAGCTGAACCAAACTATTCCAATAAAAGTCAAAAAATCAGAAAATTTCACTCACTAAAACCAAAATTATTCGTTTAACGCATGATTCTAGATGAACAGATTTGTTCGATCTAGTTTATGTACGTGATCTAAAACATAAGAAGATAAAACCTTATCGTTAAGCGTCAAAAATAATGAGGTAAATAGCAGGGTATATAACTTAGTTGTTGTATTTATGCCTACATATGTAAACAAGTCTTATTAACATATGCTTTAGCCCTTAAAATTCTAGAAAAGAAAGTTTTAAGGTGTATAGGTTTGGATTTTTTAAGTTTTTTCCGCGATATTCGGGTTCAGTTAAGCCATTATCCTTGGCTAGAAATGTTTGTTTCACTCACCATTTTGATTTTATTTGCAGCAATAGCAAATTTTATTGCTAAACGCATTATTGTTCGGGGCGTTCGTCACTTGGTGACCAAGCTAAAATCACCCAATCAATCTATTTTTGCCCAGCATAGCGTCATAAAGAAATTTGCAAATATTGTTCCTGCTGTTGTGATTATGAACGGTATTGCAACGGTTCCTCATCTAACTCCAAAGTTCATTTCGTTTGTAGAAATGGGTGCGCAAGCATTTATCTTTCTTACACTCGCGCTTACGGTCAGCGAGCTTTTAAATATCTTCAATCTTATCTATCAACGTAATCCAAAATCTAGAAATAAGCCGATTAAGGGTTACTTACAACTGGTTAAGTTAATCTTATTTGTTGTGTGTGGCCTGATGATTTTGGGAACATTCCTTAAAAAGGATGTGTTCACTTTACTGGCAGGTTTCGGTGCGATGGCAGCGGTGTTAATGCTGGTTTTCCAAAACACTATTTTGTCTTTAGTGGCGAGTGTACAAATTGCCTCTTATGACATGGTACGAATTGGAGATTGGATTGAGATGCCGTCACTTAATGCAGATGGTGATGTAATTGATATTTCGCTGCATACGGTAACTGTGCAAAATTTTGATAAAACCTATACCACCATTCCAACCAATAAACTCGTTACCGATACGTTTAAAAACTGGCGAGGCATGAGCAATTCGGGTTGCCGTCGAATGAAGCGTTCACTCTTTCTTGATCAAAGTAGTGTTCATTTCATGAGTGATGAAGAGCAACAAAAGCTCAAAGAGTTTTTATTATTAGATCAATATCTCGATGCAAAGAATTCTGAAATTGAAGAGTTCAATAAGCATTTAAGCAATCAATCTCGTTATAACAAGCGCCGTTTAACCAATATTGGGACGTTTAGAGCTTATGTTGAATTCTATTTGCGCCAGCACAAGGGCATTGCCCAAAATCAAACCATTATGGTTCGTCAATTACAGCCGACTAGCCAAGGTTTGCCTTTAGAAATTTATGCATTTACCAATACGATTGCGTGGGTTTCTTATGAAGCAATTCAGTCAGATATTTTTGACCACTTAATTGCGATTCTTCCCGAATTTGGTTTACGTGTTTACCAAGCACCTTCGGGTCATGATTTGCAAAGATTAACCACCGAAATTAATCCAAGTTAACTTTTAAGCTGTTAATAGCAGGTTCTCAACTATTTTAAAAAGGCTCCCAGATGGGGGCTTTTTTAACTTTTTTCGCTCTGAAAGGTTTGTGCTAACCCTTATTTTAAAACGTTAATTATTACTTCTTGACCGTTCTGACATCGGAATTGTCCTTTAATGATATTAACAAGTTCTATTTTGGAACTTAATGTGTAGCTATCTTGAGGAAGAGAAAAAGAACATGCAACCAACTACATTCAAAGATATGGCTTCTAAAACTTTATGGCCGTTATTTCCACGTCGCGTTGCGTTTGATTGGAATGAATCACCACTACATTGGATGCCACAATCTCCGATTGGAAGTCATGCTGTAAACCATTTCAGTTTTACACTTGTACGAGGAGAGTACTTTTTCTGCCGTATTTTTAATAAGGCACTACCATTTATAACAGATGAAAAATTAAAAAAAGATGTAGAAACTTTTATTCGCCAAGAGGCGATTCACGCTCAAGCGCACAAAGAATCTATCGAAAAATATATTCAGCGTTATGGCGTTGATATTGAAGAACAGTACGAGCGCGTAATTGAACTCTTTGATTCGATGCTTGCAGATAAGCCATTTGGAAAAGTTCTACCAAAGCGTATGCAAAAGTCTTGGTTATTGTTCCGTGTAGGCATTGTTGCTGCTGCTGAACATTATACGTGTGCATTAGGTCAATATATTTTGACGAAAGCGAACTGGGAAGAAAAAGGCTGTGACCCAGCAGTAAGTGATCTATTTACTTGGCACTCTGCTGAAGAAGTTGAACATCGCACGGTTGCTTTTGACTTATTTGAGCACTTAGGTGGTAACTATGCATTACGTGCTGCCATCATGAGTATTACTGCTCCAATTTTCACTTACTTAATGGTTAAAGGCACTCAAGAACTGGCAGCAGTAGACCGTAGTTTACCTAAATCTCAACAAAGCTTAGCGCGCTTTGGTTTCTGGCAACAATGGTTTAAAGCAAGCTCTCAAGAGTTGGTACCAAGTCCTGTCTGGTTTATCACGATTGCTAAAAACTTCTTTAAACCTGCCTATCATCCTTACTATGAAGGTTCAACCGAGCTTGCATTGGATTATATAAACCGATCACCAGCGGTCAAACTTTATGAAGAAATACAAAAAGGATTGGTGAGCTAATATGAATACGAATATTGAAAAACAACAAAGATATATTCAGTCTGCTGATGTCACGCTATCAATATATGAGTGGGGCACAGCAGCAGATAATCGTGAAACACTGGTGTTTATTCATGGCTATCCTGATGAAGCACAGATCTGGGATGAGCTGGCTTCATTACTGAAATCAGATTTTCATATTGTGACTTACGATGTGCGAGGTACAGGTCTATCTGGAACTCCGTTGTCTGACGCGGGTTATCACATGGACTATCTCATTTCAGATTTAAAAGCAGTTATTGAGCAAACCAGTCCTCAGCAGCCTGTTCATTTGATTGGCCATGATCTTGGTGCCCTCCAAGGTTGGGAAGCGATTTTGGACGATAAGTTAAAACCATATATCAAAAGTTATACGGCTTTAGCACCGAGCATTGACCATGCTGGCATGTGGTTTAAAGAAAATCTGAACAGTAAACATCCAGCGAGAAAGTTTGCTGCTATCAAGCAAATGATTTCTTCGAGTTATATGCTGTTTTTTAATATTCCAATTATTCCAGAGTTAAGCTGGTATCTGGGACTATCAAAAATCTGGCCAAAAGTGGTTTCTCAACTCGAAGGTAAGAAAGTTGCACCACATCCTCATCAACTCAAAAATGCCGTACGTGGGTTAGGTTTCTATCGGTTGAATCTGTTTAAGCCATTAATTAACTCTAAAAAGCGCTATACCTCAGTACCTGTGCATGTTTTATCGATGACCAAAGATCGTTTTGTGCCTCAGCACATCGTAGACAAACAAGACAGATGGGTAAATTCGTCTTTTACACGTACTGATATTCATGCGGGACACTGGGGAATTGCGAGCCACCCTGATTTAATCGCAATGCCTATTCGTAATTATATTCAAAAGCTTACTGCGTAAAAAACAATAAAGCTGGAGGTCTAAAATGAAAAACGAATTAAAACTGGCATCACCATTTGCTTTAAAAGAGGGCTTTACACTCAAAAACAGGCTAATTAAATCGGCTTTAAGTGAAGCACTAGCGCATACAGATGGACGACCGAGTAAAGAGCTGATTCAGCTCTATCAAACGTGGTCAAAATCTGGAGCAGGGGTTTTGATCACGGGTAACGTGATGATTGACTCTAGAGCAATTGGTGAGCCAGGCAATGTCATTATTGAAGACGAAAAGAATTTAGACCTAATCAAAGAATGGGCAGATGCTGCTAAATCTGGCGGTAGTGAGGTCTGGATGCAAATAAACCACCCAGGTAAACAAGCAATTCGAGGCTTAAATAAAGAAACCGTTTCACCTTCAGCTGTGCCTTTTAGCCCGAAAATGGCAGCGGTTTTTGCTACACCGCGAGAGCTGACTCAGCACGAAATTGAAGACCTTATTCAACGCTATGCAAACACTGCTGAGATTGCCAAGAAAGCAGGTTTTAGCGGTGTACAGTTACATGGTGCACATGGTTACTTAATTAGCCAGTTTCTGTCTCCGCATCATAACCGCCGTACAGATCAGTGGGGTGGAAGTATCGAAAACCGACGTAGATTTGTCCTTGAGGTCTATAAGGAAATTCGAAATCGAGTCGGGGCTGACTATCCGGTAAGTATTAAATTGAACTCAGCCGATTTTCAAAGAGGCGGTTTTACCGAAGAAGAATCGTTGGCAACCATTCAAGCACTCGATGAGGTGGGCATCGACTTAATCGAGATTTCTGGTGGAACCTATGAAAAACCGATTATGCAGTTGGGTAAACCTAAAGAATCAACCATCTCTCGTGAAGCTTACTTTTTAGACTTTGCTAAAAAAGTTCGTGGACTTAGTAAAGTACCACTTATGGTGACTGGTGGTTTTAGAAGTCTGCAAGGGATCGAAAGCGCTCTATCAAATAACGATCTGGATTTTGTTGGTCTTGGACGAATTTTTGCAATTGAACCTTTGGCAACTAAACGTTTACTCAGTGGGCTTGAAACGATAAACCAAGTTAAACCTTTAACTACGGGCATTAAGTTTATTGATAATTTAGGATCGTTAGAAATTACTTGGTATACCCGTCAAATGCATCGATTGGGTCGGGGAGTTTTGCCAATTCCAAACGAAAATGGGCTCAAATCTTTTATTCTGGATATTAAAGATAAAGGATTGGGTATTTTCAAAACTCGTCGATTACGTGCTTCTTAAAATTATAAATTAACGTTTATATCAATGAGGATATAAGGATGCCAACAACTCATCAGATAAAAATATCCAGATTTAGCCTCGCCGCAAAATTTACGGGAATTAGCTTTTTACTATTTTTTGTCGGAGCAGCACTTCTTATCTTTTTTGATATTCCTGCAATTCTACTTCAGTTCGAATGGGGTAAATTTCTGGTTCGGTTAGTTCGCTGGGGAGAGTTGCATGGTGGAGGTGAGCATTACGAGTTGATGATCTCAGCCATCTATATTGTATGGGGCTGGTTTCTTTTAAAAGCAGCGAATGAACCTCTAAAAAACTATCTATTTTTTGAATTTACCATGTTTGCAAATATTGCTCACTTCGGTGTAATGCTTATTATGGGTTTGGTAATGACGCATGAAACTCCACACTTGATTGGAGATGTATTGTTGGGTTGGGTTCTGCTCTTGATTTATATTTATTTCTGGTTACCTGTGAGAAAAATATATAAATCTGATAGTGAGTTGAATCGTTCCATTTAAAACCTAGAGGTTGAGGGGAGCGGAAATTGAATTCGAACCCTTCTCTCTAGATTATCCAGCAAACCAAATATTCTGATGATCACACATTGGACTCAAATGTTTAATGCGTAGATTGTCTTGCTCAAAATCGCCACTCACTCCAGCAATATCTAATTCGCTACCTAAGCGGATATGCTTACCTTTATAACTTAAAGCTTCTTTTTCAGAATCCCACTGAGCGGAGTGCTCGGGAAAGATAATGAGGATATCGTTTACATAGAGACACTCTTGTTTCTGCTCTAATATTCCTTTTAGGCGTGCTGAAGCAGAAATACCATTAGATTGATAAACAGGGAGTTTTACCGCACTGGTATTTTCGTTCGCTTCTTGCTGCTGACACCCTGTAAGAAGGGCAAATACAACTGCGCAAATCAATTTATTATTAATACCCAATTTTGTTCCTATAGGGATTTCCATATAATTTTGATAGTAATGGACTAATGTTGCATATCAATCTTTAGATTGTTAGAGAAGATTTCATCTCACTACGGTTTAAACTTAAGCATTTTAGCCAAATGACTCATTCACTGGCATTCTTAACTATTGGTTATTATATTTTGTTTATTTGTATATTGTTATCTTTTTCATTTGAGTTTTGGGGTTATATGCATCGTGTAATTTACTTTGAAAAAAGTATTTGTAATTTATTTTTAACCTTAATTTGATCTTAAGGCATAAATATTTAGATAAGAGCTAATAAATACGTATGTTTGGAGAACATACAATGATGAGTCATGAGAATTTATCTAAAACCTTGAGTAAGGTTCCAGAAGTCACCTTATTATTCTGGATCATTAAAATTGCAGCTACAACGCTAGGTGAAACTGCTGGAGATGCGCTATCTATGTCCCTAAATTTGGGATATATCATTAGTACGGCAATTTTTGCTGTGATCTTTGCAGTATTTGTCGGACTACAAATTAAAGCTAAAAACTATAATTCATTTTTCTACTGGGCAACGATTATTGCCACTACCACGTTAGGTACGACAATTGCCGATTTCGTCGATCGAACTTTAGGTGTGGGCTACGCAGGAGGGAGCTTAATATTACTTATTTTATTAGGCATATCTCTGTTTGTTTGGTATTTAAGTTGCGGCACAATTTCAGTAAAAAGTGTTCAATCTGCAAAAAGTGAAGCTTTCTATTGGTTAACCATCATGTTTTCTCAAACATTAGGCACAGCTTTAGGAGACTGGACTGCTGATACTCAAGGCTTAGGATATACCAGCGCCGCTTTAATTTTTGGTACTTTATTATTGGTGTTAGCAATCTGCTATTTTTATACCAAAATTTCAAGAACCTTATTATTTTGGTTGGCCTTTGTTCTCACCAGACCTCTAGGTGCAGTATTGGGAGATTTCCTTGATAAACCTATCGCACATGGCGGATTAGAGTTAAGCAGATTTAGCGCATCTTTTGTTTTATTAGCTTTCATTGTTGTTTGTTTAGTGGTCTTTAAACCGAAAGCAGCTCAGTCATCTCATTAAATTAACTGCTCATTAAAAACCACATGATTCTCTTGAGTGATGTGGTTTTTTTATTTGAGAGTAGGCATTTTTAAGAGACTCTACAGGTTATCCACCAAAATAACAATGCCAGAAGGCTAACACTTGCACCGAGTGCACATACGCCAAACCATCCAGCATAGGCATAAGTGACTGTTGTACTGATTGCCCCTAATCCACTACCAATTGCATAAAACAGCATGTATAGACCAACAAGCCGGCTATGCGCTTCTGGACGAGTGCGAAAAATCATACTCTGGTTGGTGACATGTAAGGCTTGTCCACCCAAATCTAGCAATACGATGCCAATCACCAGCGCCCAGAGCGAATAAGCCATGAGTGAGAGTGGACCCCAAGCAAGCAGTAATATTACAAGTGCTGCTAAGCTTGTGCGCTGAGTATATCCGCGGTCGGCCCAATACCCCGCACGTGCGGCAGCCAGAGCACCAACAATTCCAACGAGTCCAAAAGACCCAATAATAGTATGCGAAAAACTGTAAGGCGGCTCACTTAATGGTAGTACCAATGCACTCCAAAAAATATTAAATGTGGCGAACATGAGTAAAGCTAACACACCGCGTACTTGTAATACTTTTTCTTGGCGAAGCAGGTTTAACATGGATGCTAAAAGTTGCGGGTAGCGCATGGCACTAGGTTGAACCTCTAAATGAGGCAGACGTTTCCAAAGCGGTAATGCAATCATGAGCATGATGATGGCTGCACAGAAGTACACGCCACGCCAGCCCGCTACATCGCTAATTCCTCCTGAAAACACACGGGCAAGCAGTAAACCAATGAATACACCACTTTGTGCAGTACCGACCACATGTCCTTGTTCATGTAGGAGAGCAGCACTTGCAGCATAAGCAATAAGCCCTTGAGTCATGGCTGTGCCGAGTAAACCCACGGCAAGCATGCCAGCTAAAAGAATAATTGTAGAGTGAGCAAAGGCAACCACGAGCAAGGCAGATATTAAAGCCAGTAACTGTAGGGCCATTAATCGACGCCGATTTATAAGGTCACCCAAGGGCACTAAAAACACGAGTGCAAGGGCACAACCGATTTGAGTAGCTGTCACTACACCACCAATGGCGGCATGACTAACGTTAAAGTCCTTGGCCAATATGTCGAGCAAAGGCTGCGCATAATAGACATTTGCTACGCTTGCACCACTTGCCATAGCAAATAGCAATATTACGCCACGAGGCATGCTTGAAAACGGTTTATCGCTTTGGGCGTGTGAAATAGAAGATGCAAGAGAAGCTTTCATGGGCTAAATCCATTTAATCTAGTTTTAAAATGCAACTAGTTGAATGTTAAGCCTGCTAGTTTTAAAATGCAACTAGATAACTTATTGCTGATGATTGGTAAGGAAACTCGATGACGAACTCTACATTGTTAAAAGATGAACCTTGTCCTGTTGCGCGCTGCGTCAACCTCATTGGAGACCGCTGGTCGCTGCTCATTGTGCGTGATGCTTTTGATGGAATGCGCCGTTTTGGAGATTTTCAGCGCAGCTTAGGAGTGGCGCGAAATATTCTTTCTGACCGACTAAAAAAATTAGTGGATGCAGGTGTTCTTGAAATGCAAGATGCTTCAGATGGCACGGCTTATCAAGAATATGTATTGACTGATAAAGGGGAGAGTTTGTTCCCAGTGATTGTGGCTCTACGACAATGGGGAGAGCAGAACCTATTTGAAAGTGGTGAGCGCCATTCTCTGTTAATTGATAAAACTACAGGTCAGCAAATTCCATTTATGGCGCCAGTCGCGGCAGATGGAACAGTGCTGAAAGCTTCTAATACCCAAGTGCAAAAGGTGAAATAAAATAAGACAAAACAAAAATAACCTTTTTTAACTTAAATTTGGGCACATTAGTTGGTACCCTTGCGCGTCAAATTAAGGTGAGATTATGAGATTTATATTCCTCTTTATAAGCGCAATTTCAATTCAATGTTATGCAGCATCAGAAGCAATGGAACTTCATTACTGTGAAACTGTGAAGAAAGCAGCGAGTGGGGTGATGGATGCGAGACAACATGAAGTGCCAGCTAAAGAGTTACACGACATCGCCGATCATCTGGAAGAGCAACAAGCCAAACAACTTTATCAAGAGCTTATTAAATCTGCATATTCTTCAAAGCTATTTGAAGACCCTCTCATTAAGTCAAAAGCTGTCGAAAATTTTCAAACCACATGGCATGAACAATGTTTGGCAAAAGAATTAGCTAAAAATATATGAGGGTGTTAGTGAAAGTAGCTAACTAACTGATACTAAAAACCACCTAATTTTTTAAGTTAGGTGGTTTTTTATTTTAGAGCGGGAAGCGGAATTCAAATTGACGGCTCTAATTATGGGTGGATCAAAGGAGTTTTACAGGTATTCCTCCTGATACATACAGTAATTGCATCAGCGATGGTTCAGGCTAAAAAGCAGGGTCGTTTAAAACGATTATGCAAGAAAAACAACGAGAGATTATCGCCAATTATTTTGTGAGCGAATCAGATCCATTTCGTAAAACCAAATCTAAAACCCAATGCCAGATTAATGATAATGAGGTCCGTGCAGTACAACGCTTGGTTTTAGACTTAATGGGGCAGAGTGAAGTCATGGATGGATGCGATTATTGACCGTTACTTCCGTGGGCAGTCATGGCCTGAGATGGTCAGAGAAGAACATTCACAGTCAGGTGCACGTAGTGATGTGAGGTGAGGTTTTGTTGTGTTGCACTGTCGGTATGGGTTTATAAATTTTTGATGTCATTCTTAATGGCTCAGATAAGTTTTCTTTATATTTACTTATAGATAAAAAGTAATATTTTTCGATGTAAAAATATCCATTATGCATGGGAAAGTTGATTTTTCCTCTTGAAACAGTCCATTTATCCTGGCACTCTTGCTTCTACAAAAATAGGTGTATTTGTGGTATGACTACCGTTAACTCTTCTTTTAGATTTTTAGATGTATTCGCCGGTGCTGGAGGGCTTTCGGAAGGGTTTATTCAAGCTGGTTTTATGCCGGTAGCGCACGTGGAAGCCGATGAAGCAGCTTGTGCAACTTTAAAAACACGCCAAGCTTATCATTGGTTAAAAGATAATAATAAAATCGATATTTATAAAGACTATCTAGAAGGAAATATTACACGTAATGAATTTTGGGGAATGGTACCTCAAGAAGTTCTGGACTCAGTTATAAATGAATTTATCGGTCCGGAAAGCTTAAAATCTATTTTTAAAAAAGTTGATAAATGTTTAGATGGAGCTAAATTGGATATCATTGTGGGAGGGCCACCTTGCCAAGCCTATTCTGTTATTGGTAGAGCACGTGGAAATATGGTCAATGATCCCCGCAATCATTTATATATTTACTATGCTGAATTTTTAAAAAAATATAAACCAAAATATTTTGTATTTGAAAATGTATTAGGGCTTTTATCTGCAAAAGATAAAAATGGTGATTCATATTTTAAGAAGATGTTAAATCTCTTCAATGAAATGGGTTACGCCGTTGAACATAAAGTATTAACTGCTGCAGATTATGGAGTTTTACAGAATAGAAAACGTGTAATTCTAATTGGTAAAAGAGGGGTAGAACATAAGGAGTTCTATCCGGAACTTCTGAAAATTGATTTAAATGCTATGGTGTGGGATGCATTGGAAGATCTGCCAAAAATAAATGCTGGCGAAGGAAGTCATTTACCTTGTAAAGTTTCCAAAAATTATAGTAATTGGTTATTACAAGCGAATATACATACTGATTTACCTGTAACATGGCATCAAGCTCGTCCTAATACTACACAAGATTTGGAAATTTATCGTATAGCAGTGGATATTTGGAATAATAGTAAAAAAAGATTAAATTATAATGACTTGCCAAATAAACTAAAAAGTCATAAATTTAGTGAATCTTTTACTGATCGTTTTAAAGTGGTCGCTGGTGATTTACCTGCATCTCATACAGTAGTAGCGCATATGGCGAAAGATGGACATCATTATATTCATCCTGATATTGAGCAGAATCGATCTTTAACACCTCGTGAAGCAGCAAGATTGCAGACTTTCCCTGATGATTATTTTTTTGAAAGTCAAAGTGGGAAACCTAGTCGTACGAGTGCATATAAACAAATTGGTAATGCCGTTCCTGTATTCTTGGCAAAAAATATCGCATTGAAATTAAAGGAAAAAATCGAAAATGAAACATAATAAAAAATTTGAATTTAAACCTAGAGCAAGATTATTAGCTCAATTAGGGGATCAACTTATTAAAAATGAACATATTGCAGTCATTGAATTAATTAAAAATGCATATGATGCGGATGCTACTTTTTGTAAAGTAATTCTAGATAATTTTACGGATCGGGATACAGGAGCTATTACTATTTTAGATAATGGCAATGGTATGAACTTAGATATTATAGAAAATGCATGGTTAGAACCAGGAAGTGATTCAAAGGTTAATCCAGATAGTACACCTAAAATTTCACCCAAATATCAAAGATTACCAATAGGTGAAAAAGGTATAGGGCGTTTTGGTGTGCATAAATTAGGCAATGTCATTAAATTGCAGACAAAAATGGAAAATTCTTCAGAAGTTGAAGTAAATATCGACTGGAGAAATATTATTGGAGTAAAGTACTTAAAAGATGTTCCAATAGATGTTACTGAACATAATAAATCAGTATTTTTTGATACTGATGAAAATCCTGAAAGTGGAACAAAAATTATAATTTCAGGTTTAAAAAATAAGTGGGATAGAAGAATGGTTCGTGAATTAGCGCGTACTGTTAATTCTTTAAAATCACCATTTGTATCAACAAGTCAAAAATTTGAACCTACTTTAATTTTAAAGCAAAACGAAGAGTGGTTATCAGATTTACAGATTTGGGAAACGGTTCAGGAAAAAGCACTCTTTAGATTTAAAGTATCGCTTGAGGGTACATCAATAAAGGAGTTTGAATATGAGTTTACACCTTGGCCTGCAATGTTAGATAAACTTTCAGGAAGAATTGTGGATATAAATCATCCTTTAGTCGCTGAAAGTCGCTCACTTTACGGTACAAAAGACGAAAGTAAAACCAAGAATACAAAATTAATCAATTTAGAAGAGTTTGCAATCGGAAATATTCACTTTGAAGGATATATTTTTGATTTAGATAGTATTGTAATGAATCTAGGGATAGTAGATAAAAAAGGCTTTAAAGATATTTTAAAAATGCATAGTGGAGTTAAAGTTTTTCGGGATGGTTTGAGGGTATACGATTATGGCGAGCCAGAAAATGACTGGTTGGGTTTAGATCATCGTCGTTTTCAAAGCCCAGCGAAAGCAGTTAGTAATAATCTTATAGTTGCAGCAGTTCAGTTAGATAGGAATACAAGTTTTGATTTACTTGAAAAAACTAATAGAGAAGGATTTGTTGAAAATGAAGCCTATTATGCTTTCAAAGGGGCAGTATTACATGTTTTAGATATAATAGAAGCATTACGTTTAGAAGATAAAATAAAACTAAGATTAGAGTTGGGAGCTAAGAAGGAAACGAAAACTGTTGATTATGTCATCACTGAAACTAAAGAATACGTTGAAAAAAATGTTAAAGATGAACCTGTTAAAAAAGAAATTGTGAAATATCTACAAAAGATTGACAGTGATTACAAATTAGTTAAAGAAAATTTATTACATGCTGCTGGATCAGGTTTAAGTCTTTCAATAGTAGTACATGAAGTAGAAAAAATAATTTATGAAGTAGAAAAGTTGCTTAAAAGAGAAAACGCTTCTGATAGAGCAAGAAATCTAGTTAAACATTTGTCATCAATGATTGATGGGTACTCAGAGCTTCTAAAAAAATCTTCTCAAAAATTACAGTCTTTAGGAGGTATTATAGATCAAGCATTATTTAACACTGAGTTTCGTCAAAAGTCACATAATGTTGAAATTATAAATAAATATAAAGATCGTAATGATATAAAAGTAAAGATATCAAAAAATTTAATTTTAGGGAGTTTACAGAATATTTTTGATAATTCTTTTTACTGGCTGGGTAGAAAGTACGATGAATTAGAACTAAACTTAGGCTCAAAAAAAATATTCATAGATTTTCAAGAAACAAAGAATAAATATCATTTAATTATTGCAGATAATGGAACAGGATTTTTAGGTTCAGATAAATCATTGTTAACAGAACCTTTTGTTTCTTATAAACCTAATGATTCTGGAATGGGGTTAGGATTACATATTGCTAGCCAAGCACTAATAGCCAATAATGCGATTTTAGAATTTCCTGATTTCTATGATTTTGATATTCCATTAGAATTTAAAAATGGTGCTATCATAGCTTTTAGTTTTAATAAAGATGGGGCTAATAAATGAGTTTTCCAATTAATGGGCGTATTATAATAATTGATGATCAAGTAGAACAGGCTTTGCCCTTAATAAAATACTTGTCAAAATATAATTATTCATTTAAATATTTTAATGGGAGTATCTCAGATTTACCCAATCCTGAAGAAGGTTTTGATGATATTAGAGTAGTTTTTCTGGATCTAAATTTGTTGGATAATAAGCAACCGGATAGAACTCATTTTTCAATGTTGAAAGGAGTTTTAAATAGAATAATTAAAAAAGTTTCACATCCATACTTGTTAGTAGCATGGACTAGGCATGATGATGATATTGGCCAATTAGATAGCTATGTTTTTGATGAAACATATAATATGCATCTAAAAAAACCATTCACTATCGTGAAAGCAAATAAATTGGATTTTTTTGATCTTGATGGTATAGAACAAGAGATAGGCGATTATAATAAATTAAAGCTTGATTTAGAAAATGAGTTTAAAAACTTTCCAGAACTAGCATGCCTATTTAAATGGGAGAATATTAATCATAATATCACGAATGAAATCGCTGCCGATTTTTTCCCTTCGACCGATAGTTATCAAGAATGGGCGACAAAAACTAAAAGTATTTTAAACTTATTCGCTAGGGCAAGTATTGGACGCCACTATAATGTTTCAGATGATACAACAAAAGTGAATGCGGCATTTGAAGTAATTAATCAATTATTCATGGATAAATTAGAAACTAGTTTTTATTCATTAACACATGAAATTGATCTTAGCCAACAAGAAAGCACTATAGATTTGTCTCCCTTAGATATTAATACTAAACTATTAACAGGAACTCCAATCAAAAAAGATACAAATTATCCTGGAACTGTGGTGATTTGTGAAAATGAAGAGTTAAAATTAGAAATTTTTAAAAAAATAATTTTACGCGAGCTAGGGGCGGATTTTTTTTCTAATTTATTTTTTGAGGTTGACTTTAATGAGCTTTCTGAACAGTTACAACAACTATATATAAAAAAATACTATTCAGAAAATACTATAAATTATGAAGAATTGGGTAGGGAGGAACAAAAAGAAGCTCGTAAAAGTGCAATTTCTTTTTTTGGGCAAACAAAGCATAAAGTTGAATTTAAACAATTAAATAAAAGATTACAAAGAGATATATGTTTGCAAAAGAAGAATGCATTAATTAAAGAAGCAACTTTAATAGAGGTTTGTATCGATCCTTTGTGTGATTATGTTCAACAAAAAGCTTTTTTTCCTAAAATTGCTAAAGGATTAATTGTTAAAAATGAAATGCGGGATTTAATTGATTTAAATACAGAAGCCCTTTATATTTCTCCTTCTTTTAATTATGGTGCTAGTGAGGTATTTATCGCTTTAGATTATAGATATTTACAAACATTAAATGAAAATAAAAAGAGTGAAATTGTTGATTCAAATATTGTTTTTCGATTAAGGTCTTCACTGTTGGCTGATATACAATCAAAATTATCTAGACATGTTAATAGGCAAGGTATTCTATTTTTATAAAAAGTATGTTTACGCTTTCTAAGCATGCTTTATAACTTCTCTCTTATTGTTGGCTCATCTATATCAAGCAATAGCTCTGGGCCTAATAACCATGTTGTAAGAATATCCATAAGTGCTATCGGATCTTTTTTAGAACGACGTACTGCACACTCCCATATAGTACATATTCTCCAGCCGTTATTTAAAAGAAGCTCTTTTGCTTTTAGATCATTTTCCTGATTTTTAGAAATTTTTGTTTCCCAGAATTCGGTACGGCTGGCTGGTAATTTAAACAACCGGCAATTCTGGTGGCCGTGCCAGAAACAGCCATGTATAAAAATAATAGCCTTATATTTTGGTAATACGATATCAGGTTTACCTGGCAGGTCCTTGCGGTGGATACGAAAGCGGAAGCCCTGTGCATGAAGAAGGCTGCGGATGAGCAGTTCGGGTTTTGTATTTCGTCCCTTTATATTTGACATCATACGGCTACGCGTTGCGCTATCGACAATATCTACCATTATTATTTATACCTTATTTTTAATAATGATCAGTTTAGCAGTACTTGAACTTATGAGGGGTATATACATTTTTTACGTTATAGTGGGCGAAATGTAAGTGCGCATCACACACGATAGTTGGAAGCTCATGGAGAGATGAATTTTTATATTTCATGATGGTTGCTACAGAATATAAAGAGTTTCTTTAATGTCAATTTTTTCTAGTCAAAGCTAACCACTAGACAATAAAAAAACCACCTAATTCTTTCGAATTAAGTGGCCTTTAAATTTTGGAGCGGGAAACGAGACTCGAACTCGCGACCCCAACCTTGGCAAGGTTATGCTCTACCAACTGAGCTATTCCCGCAATGTGAGCACATTATAGAGTGTTTCACTAAAGTGTCAACACTCTTGTGATTTAATTGAACATTTAATCAGCACGACGCCAAACTGTACCTTGACGCGTATCTTCTAATACAACACCTTGGTCGAGCAAAGACTGGCGAATACCATCTGCTTTAGCAAAGTCTTTTGCTTTTTTTGCATCAACACGTTGTTGAATAAAATCTTCAATTTCAGCATCAGACAAGGTAAGCGCTTCTTGTCCAATATCTGATTTTAAGAAATCATCTACATTGTGTTGTACCAAACCTAAAATGTTGGTGAGGTGACGTAATGTCGAATAAAGCACAGTCGCTTGGTCAGCTTGCTCTTCTTTTACAGCACGGTTCAATTCTTTGTTCAGTTCAAACAATACAGCCATTGCTTCGGCTGTGTTGAAGTCATCACACATTGCATTGTTAAAACGTTCAATAAAGCTTTGATCAAGCGTTTCAGTTGTCGTTTGACCGTACACTTGTTGGTAAGCTTTAAATGAATGATAGAAGCGAGTTAAAGAGGTTTTTGCTTCTTTAAGTGCCACATCAGAGAAATTCACAGGACTACGATAGTGTGAAGACACAATAAAGTAGCGAATCACTTCAGGGTGGAATTTCTCCATCACGTCACGAATAGTAAAGAAATTGCCTAAAGACTTAGACATCTTTTCACCATCAACGTTAATGAAGCCAACATGCATCCAGTAGTTTACATATTGTTCGCCAGTTGAAGCTTCACTTTGCGCAATTTCATTTTCATGATGAGGGAACATTAAATCTGAACCACCACCATGAATGTCAAAGTGATTGCCTAAGCAGCAAGTCGACATTGCAGAACATTCAATGTGCCAACCCGGACGGCCATTGCCCCAAGGAGATGCCCATGAAGGTTCATTTTCTTTAGCATGTTTCCAAAGTACAAAGTCAAACGGATGTTTCTTTTCAACTTCTACGTCAACACGCTCACTCGCGCCAGCTTGCATGTCATCAAGCTTACGGCCAGAGAGGCGACCATATTTTTCGAATTTGGTGACTTCAAAATAAACATCGCCATTTGCAGCAGGGTAAGCAGAGCCTTTATTGACCAGATTACCAATCATATTTTGCATCTGATCAATATATTCAGTCGCTTTAGGTGCTTCATCAGGTGCAGCACAGCCTAAATTAGCTGCATCTTCGTTCATTGCATCAATAAAACGAGTAGTGAGCTGCTGAATGGTTTCACCATTTTCATTCGCGCGTTTAATGATTTTGTCGTCAATGTCGGTAATGTTGCGAATATAGCGAACATTCCAGCCTTGGCTACGCAAGAAACGAATAATGTAGTCAAATGCAACCATAACTCGAGCATGCCCGATATGACAGTAATCGTAAACGGTCATACCGCAGACGTACATATCGATGTGACCTTCTTTGCGAGGTACAAATTCAACTTTTTTTCGTTGCTCAGAGTTATATAAAACAAACGGTTGCATAAGGGTTTTCAAACACTCTAAAAAAATCGTCATCCATCATAACGTATACACCATATTTCATAAAGTTATCAGTAAAAAAGATGCTGAGATAAGTATCGTTATTTGAAAAATGATTCGTTATAGGTGAAGATGCAGAAAGTTTTTAATGAATAAGAAAATTTATATGAATCATGCAAGTAACCCTTTTAAAAAGGCTGGTATTGCGCTCCTTACAATAGGTGTTCTAGATATTATTTTAATGATCTACTCGATAATAAGTAAGATTAGTTACTCATCATCATTCAATATATTTGCTGTAATTGTTGGAATTCTCCTTCTAAAAGGTAGTGTAAAAACTGCACGATTAACAAGATGGTTCAGTTTATTCTTCTCTATTATATTGGTGGGAGGAGCTATTGGGATGATCTTGATCATGCCTTTCGATTTATTAAAAATACAAATTAAACTCAATATATTATCTGCGCTAATTACATTTTTTATTGTAGTGATATTTTTCTCTTTACTTATATGGATCTATCGTCAACTTTCGACTCCAGAAGTGCTGAAATTGTTTGCTGAAGCGGGGTATGCAACTACAAAGAGTTCAGCTTATTTCTTTGGTTCTGTTTTTTTAATATTTATGCTGGGAATGCTTACTATTGTAGGCAAAGAGTCAGAGCAGAAGGCTAAAGAATTAGCTCGGCAACAACTTGGTTCCAATTTTCAATATTACGTTTCGAGCATGTCTTTGTCAGGGAAATCGGGTCAGGCAAATGTTATTGCTTATACAGATAAAGAAATTCGACATATTCAGATAGATTGGTAATAAATACGGGGAAATAAGATTCTTTGATAAGTCTTCTTTAACTAAGTTGAAATAAGAACCAGTTTTTTCTCCATGTTTAATTAAATCCTATACATTTAAAAACGTGTAGATGATTGAGTTATGTTAGAATGCCCCCAAATCTTTTGATTAAAATCACCGATCTTTACAAGAGATCAGATCAATTATTTTGAGTCAAACTCGTATGCCCAATCCTACAGATTTTCAAAGCAGCGCATTAGCAACCTTGCGTATTGAGCAGCAAGCCCTAGACGTGTTAGCAACACAAATTAATGACAGTTTTAATCAGGCTTGTGAAATATTGTTACAGTGTAAAGGCCGTGTTGTGATTACTGGCATGGGGAAGTCAGGGCATATTGGCCGTAAAATGGCTGCGACTTTTGCTTCAACTGGTACACCATCTTTCTTTATGCATCCGGGCGAAGCTGGGCATGGCGATTTGGGGATGCTGGTTCGTGGTGACGTTTTAATTGCGATTTCCAATTCTGGAAAAAGTGATGAAATCATGATGTTGATGCCACTCATCAAACATCTTGGTGTACCTCTTATTACCATTAGCCGTACTGATAAAGGGCCAATGCCTCAAAATGCCGACATCGCTTTAACTTTAGGTGAGTCTGATGAAGCATGCCCACTAGGTTTGGCTCCGACATCGAGCACGACAGCGACCTTAGTATTGGGTGATGCACTGGCGGTTGCCTTACTTGAAGCGCGTGGTTTTACTGCAGATGATTTTGCTCGCTCGCATCCTGCTGGAGCATTGGGTAAGCGTTTACTTTTACATGTAAAACACCTTATGCATACAGGCGATGAATTGCCAAAAGTTTCACCAGATACGCCAATGAATCAAGTGCTTTACGAAATTTCTAATAAGCGTTTAGGCTTGACCACGATTGTAGATGAACAGGAACATTTGCTTGGTATTTTCACCGATGGTGACTTGCGTCGTTTAATTGATAAACAGCAAGGTTTCGATGTGAATTTACCTGTTTCTGAAGTAATGACAAAAAAACCGTCAACTATTTCTCAAGAAGCACGTGCGGTAGAAGCTCTACAACAGCTTAACCTGAAAAAAATCAGTCAATTTGTTGTGGTTGATGACCAAAATAAAGTGATTGGTGTAATTAGTATGCATGACCTTATTCAGGCAGGGGTAAATTAATCAATGGCATCTTATGCATTGTTAGAACAAGCACGTCACTTACAGGCATTGGTTCTGGATGTCGATGGTATTTTGAGTGATGGCTTTGTAACTTTAACCAATAGTGGCGATGAGATTAAATCATTCGATATTCGTGATGGTTTAGGCATGAAACTTGTGCAGCAAGCAGGCATGAAAGTCATCATTATTACAGGCCGAAAAAGTAATATTGTTGAAAAACGTATGTCTGATTTAGGCGTAGACCTCGTTTTTCAAGGTCGTGAAGACAAAGGTTCTGCGTTACGTGAAGCTTGTGCACAGTTTAATATTTTGCCTTCTGATTGCTTATATATGGGCGATGACTGGCCTGATTTATCTGCTTTTGCAATCGCAGGAATGAGTGTGACTGTGCCAAATGGTCATGAAGAAGTGCGTCGCCGTGCGCATTTAGTTACCCAGTCAATGGGCGGACGTGGTGCTGTACGTGAAGTCTGTGATATGTTGCTGATCGCAAAAGGCATTTACCAAGAACTTCTTGAAAAATATCTTGCAGTACCGCATTAATAATAAGATTACTTAAAAAGGTAGGCTATTCCTGCTCATGGATACCAGAGTTTTATCTATTGTTGCTGTAGTTATTGCTGCTATAAGTGGTGGTTATTACTACTATAGTGGCAAAGCAAAAAAACTAGACATTGGTTCTGCGAAGAATATGACATATTCGGCGCAGGGCGTCCATTTGACTCAAACTGATGATCAAGGCAATTTGTATATTCGTGCTGAAGTTCGTCAGCTTGAACAGGATATGCAACAAAAAACATCAAAGTTGGATCAACTTAATGCCTCTATGTATAAAGATGGCAAGGTTGATGCGACGTTCTTTGCGAAACAGGCAAATGGCTATGATGATAATCGTAAAGTTATATTATCGGGTGATGTGGTCGCAACGAAACTTGCTCCACAAGGGAAAATTGAATTCAAAACCGATGAGTTAACTGGTTATCCAAAGACCAGAGAGATTGAAACGGATCATCAAGTGGTTGTTCAAGCTCCACAAGGCGATTTTGTTAGCAAAGGATTAAAAGCCAATTTGAATAACGGTCAGTACGAATTTTTTAATATTCGAGGAAAGTATGTACCAAAGTCTTAATTTAAAACGTTCTTCAGCTTTCCTAAAACAAGCTGCGGTTATTACATTCGTTGCTTTATCATCAGCTTCGACTTTTGCATTGCCGTCTGACCGTAATCAACAAATTTCACTCGTGGCAGACCGTGCAACTTATAACGAAAAAACTGGTTTGACGACATACACCGGTAATGTCGTGATTGAGCAAGGTACGATGAAGCTTCAAGCAGATTCGATTGTTGCTACACTAAACTCTAAGCGTGAAATCCAAACCATTACTGCTAAAGGCCGACCATCTAAGTTTCAGCAACAAATAAGTGCTGATAAGGGCGTGGCACGCGGTGAAGGACAGACCATTGTTTATAATGCAGATACGGGCATTATTACATTGAATGGTGGGGCATATTTATATCAAGATGGTTCTAGTATTCGTGGTAACTCATTGAAATATAGTATGAACAAAGGTGATGTTGAAGCTCAAGGTTCATCATCAAATCGTGTACAGATTATTATTCCACCATCAAGTTCAAAAAGCTTTCCAGGAGCGCGTGACTAATGCAACAAGCTCTTCAACAACCCCAAACTTTGTGTATTAAGCACTTAGGAAAAAACTATAGTAAGCGTTGGGTCGTCAAAGACGTATCTTTTAGTATGCAAAGTGGACAGATTGTTGGTTTGCTTGGCCCTAACGGTGCAGGAAAAACAACAAGCTTCTATATGGTTGTAGGGCTAGTGCGTATGGACAAAGGTGAAATTCACCTTGATGATCTTGATATGTCCGATTTGGCAATGCATGAACGGGCACGCAAGGGCATTGGATATCTTCCGCAAGAGGCTTCTATTTTTAGAAAGCTGACCATTGCTGAAAATATTATGTCCATTTTAGAAACACGTAAGGACTTAAATAAGCAACAACGCCAGCAACGTCTTACTGAATTATTAAATGACTTTAAAATTAGTCATATTAAAGATTCATTAGGAATGAGCGTGTCTGGTGGTGAACGCCGCCGTGCTGAAATTGCACGTGCATTGGCTGCTGATCCTAAATTTATGTTGCTTGATGAACCATTTGCCGGTGTTGACCCAATCTCGGTTGGAGATATTAAAGATATTATCCAGACTTTGAAGGATCGTGGCATCGGTGTACTCATTACTGACCATAACGTACGTGAAACTTTAGCAATTTGTGAACGTGCATATATTGTGAGTGAAGGGGCTGTAATTGCAGAAGGTACACCACAAGAAATTTTGGATAACGAGCAAGTCCGTAAAGTCTACTTAGGTGACGATTTTACAGTTTAAATAACAAAGTTAATCTATTTGTCTAAAAAGAGGTCAATGCCTCTTTTTAGTTTTTTTATATTTAGTTTTTAAAAACAATGATTTAACTTATTCATTTAATAGAATTATAATGTGTGAATTATTCCTGCAATTATGCTTCTTTATGCAAAAAAATATGTAGAATGTAAAAGCTTTTAAACGATAACAAACAAGATCAACAAGACAAGCATGATTGGATATAACCAGAGAAGAGTAACAAGGACATGTAAAAAGCCGGCTTTCCTGAAAGGGTTGATGCTTTTAACTTCATTGCATGTACCTGTGGTGATATATGCTGCTAAACCAAGTGAGCAATATCACACCTTAAAAGACAACTTATCACAACTTTTTGCCCCAAAAAGTAGTGATGAATTTAAAGTTGCCAAGATGCAAGAGCTGAGTAATTTTAAGTTAGATCGTTCTAGAGTTCAGGAGTTTCCGACTGTTCAACTCAATGATCGATCGGCTGGATCTTATTCAAGTTTGCCATCAAGCAAAATGACTTTGCAGGAAGCGGTGAAAATCGCAATCCAACGTAACCCTGATATTTCTCAAGCCATTTCTACTTTAGCTGGCCAAAACGCAGGTATTGATTATGCCAAGGCTGGTTATTATCCACAGCTTTCAGGTGGCATCACTACAGGTGACTTGACTAGTGGTGAGCGTGGTAGGCAGTTATTGACCTTAAATGCGACTCAAATGCTCTATGATTTTGGCAAAGTTAAATCAGGTGTAGATGTTGAGCAAGCCAAGGTTCAAGTCGAGCAGGCCAATGTGCTGGTCAGCATTGATGATATTGCACTTGATGTTGCGCAGTCGATCATCAATATTCAGCGCTATCTTCAATTAAATAAGATTGCCGAGCAGCAAATTGCGGGTATTCAGCGAATTCAGGAAATCGCTAATTTACGTGCAAATGCGGGTATTAGTAGTCAGGCTGACCCGATTCAAGCTCAGTCTTATTTACAAGCTGCCCAGTCTGGTTTGATTGCACAGCAATCTTTATTGCGTCAGTACCAACAACATTTAAGAACATTACTGGGTGCAGATGTCTCGCGCACGGGTTGGATTATTTCAGATGATTTGGTGAAACAATCTGATTTATATGGCGAACCTGAGTTTAATACCATCCCAAAAATGATTGCGGCTCAAGCCAGTGTTGAAGTTGCCAAGGCACAAAAGGAACAGACTCGTTTAACACGTTATCCAACTTTGTCGGTTAAAGGTTCTTTGAGTCAAGCCATCAATGGCAGAAACCCAAACAACGATAAAGACGACGGTCTATATAGTTCAGTCATGCTTGAAGCAAGCAGTCAGTTTTATCAAGGTGGGGCAGTTTCTTCTCAGGTAAAAATGGCAAGTTATGCTGAAGAAGCAGCAAAATCTAAAGTCAATTCAGTCTATCTGGACGTTCTCGACCAAATTAGAACGAGCCGTGAACAAATTGAAAATAAACAACGTCAAATGTTGGTTTTAGCAAATCGCCAAGCCACTACAGTTCGGACACGTGAACTTTATCAAGAGCAGTACAAGCTTGGTACACGTTCATTGGTTGACTTACTGAATGCAGAACAAGCCATTCATAGTGCCAACTCAGAACTCGAGACGGCACGTTATGATATCTATAACAGTATTGTTCAGTACATTTCGGCAACAGGACGTTCCCGCCAAGCTTATGACTTAAATAATATTTCAATTCAGGGGTTCGAAGTACAACCATGATGACAAAAATAAACTACCAGCCCTGGTTACAGGCGGTCTTAACGATTGCTAAACATTACCGAATTGAGCCTTCAGAAGAAAGAATCCGTTTACAACTTGATTGGAACCAGAATCAAAACCTTGATGATGTTTTGCAGCTCATTACACGTCAGGTTGGACTAAATTTACGTAAAGTACCGTTTTCTTTAGAGGTGCTGAATCCGTGGCGCCTACCTGTTATGGTCGAGTTTAACGACGGACAGGTTGGTGTTGTTGATAAAGCTGATACTCAAGGAAATGTCAGTATCCAGTTGAGTGGAGATCATGGCCTTTCCCAAAATTTAAGCTTGGATGTCTTAAAAACGACAATTAAAAATGTCTATATTCTGCGTCCTGAAACTTCTATTCCCGATGCGCGTATTGACGAATATATCAAACCGTATGAAGCAAGCTGGTTCTGGTCAACCGTACTCAGAGACTGGAAGCGTTACGTTGATATTATGTTTGCCTCACTGATTGCCAATGTCTTGGCACTGGCAACCATTATTTTCTCAATGCAAGTCTATGACCGTGTTGTTCCATCACAGTCTGTTCCAACTTTATGGGTTCTTGCAGGCGGTGTACTCATCGCAGCGCTCTTCGAATTTACCTTACGTATATCACGGGTATATTTATCCGATATTATTGGTAAACGTGCGGATTTACGGGTTTCTGACCGTGTATTTGGTCATGCATTAAGAATCAAAAATAAAGATCGATCAAAGTCTACAGGTAGTTTTATCTCCCAGATTCGTGAGCTCGAAGGTGTTCGTGAACTGGTGACTTCAACCACCATTAGTGCCATTGCCGATTTCCCGTTCTTTTTCTTGTTCCTGACCATCTTTGCGATTATTGGCGGGAAATTGTTTTGGGTGATGTTGCTGGTTGTACCACTTATGCTTTTGCCGGGTATTTTGGCACAGAAGAAGCTAGCGCAACTCGCACAAGAGGGTATGAGAGAATCTTCTATCCGTAACGCCATTCTTGTTGAAGCGGTGCAAGGTATTGAAGACATCAAACTTTTACGTGCTGAATCACGTTTCCAAAACCAGTGGAACCACATGAATGAGGTTTCAGCCGACATTGGTATGAGACAGCGTAAAATCGTTGGTACCTTAATGGCATGGACTCAAATGCTTCAAGGTCTGACCTATGCAATTGTGGTTTTAGTGGGATGTTTTGCGGTGATGGATGGTGAAATGACTACAGGTGCGTTAGTGGCCTGTTCAATTTTATCTTCACGCATGTTAGGTCCGATTGCACAGATTACAGGCGTTCTAGGACGTTTACAGCAGGCGAAAGTTGCAAAACAAAGTTTAGATGAGCTTATGCAACGTCCAATCGATCAGGCTGACCGTTCACATCTAGTACATAAGGCTGCTTTAAATGGCGATTACGAACTAAAAAATGCTTTGTTCCAATATGGAGAAGAAGACCCAAGACCAAGTTTGGCAATCCGTCATTTGAAAATTCGCGCTGGTGAAAAAATAGCAATTCTGGGGCGTAATGGTGCGGGTAAATCGACATTGCTTCAGCTTCTATCTGGCATGCAAGTCCCAACTCAAGGTTCGGTGCATTTAGATGGTCTGGATCTGTCTTTAATTGACCCATCTGATGTACGTCGTGATATGGGTTTACTTAACCAGAATGCGTATCTTTTCTACGGTACGATTCGTGAGAACCTTACTTTAGGTGCTCCGCTTGCAACCGATGAAGAGATTCTTCGGGCTTTAGTGGTGACAGGTGCATTACCTTTTGTTCAAGAGAAAAAAGAAGGATTAGATCACCTGATTTTAGAGGGTGGCGTTGGTTTCTCGGGTGGTCAGAAACAAGCGTTGTTATTGGCTCGTTTATTGATTCGTCAACCTAACATTTTATTGTTAGACGAACCAACAGCAGCGATTGATGATGTGGCAGAGAAACAACTGATTGATCATTTAAAAGGTTGGCTGGCGCATCGGACCTTGGTCGTTGCGACTCATCGCCGAGCTGTTTTAGAACTGGTGGACCGTATTATTGTCGTTAACGATGGCAAAATCGTGATGGATGGTCCAAGAGATCAGGTCCTTAATCAATCAACAGCCCAACAAAAACAAGTGCAAGGGGGTAATTCATGAGCGAACCACAACAAGAACAACAACTCACCCGTTCAATGAATGTCTCTTATAGTGAGCCACCTTTACCACGTGCCAGCTTAGTGATCTGGATCGTGGGGATTGGCTTGGTTATTTTCTTTATCTGGGCATGGGTATTTAAACTTGAAGAAGTTTCTACCGGTACGGGTAAAGTGATTCCATCATCTAAAGAACAGGTGATTCAGTCTTTAGAGGGCGGTATTTTAACCAAGCTCAATGTACAAGAAGGTGACATTGTTCAAAAAGGCGAAATTCTTGCGCAATTAGATCCAACCCGTTTTGCATCTAACGTTGGTGAATCAAGATCTTTACTTATTTCGGCTCAAGCGACAGCAGCGCGTTTGCGTGCGGAAGTAAACGGTACGCCATTGGTTTTTCCTGAAATTGTGATGAAAGAACCAAAACTTGTACAAGAAGAAACAGCACTATATCGCTCACGTCGTGCTGATCTTGAGCAAACACTTTCAGGTTTAAAACAGGCTTTGCAACTGGTGCAACAAGAACTGGCGATGACGGAACCGTTAGTTGCTAAAGGTGCGGCAAGTGAAGTTGAAGTTTTACGATTACGTCGTGAAGCAAACGACCTTAGAAACAAAATGAACGATGCGCAGAACCAGTATTATGTTAAGGCTCGTGAAGAGTTATCGAAAGCAAATACGGATAGTGAAACGCAACAACAAATCGTGCTGGGTCGTAGTGACAGTTTAGATCGTGCGGTTTTTAAAGCACCGGTACGTGGTGTTGTAAAAGAAATTGCAGTCACAACCCATGGTGGTGTTATTCCACAAAACGGTAAATTGATGACGATTGTACCGATTGATGAGCAGCTGCTTATTGAAGCGCGTATTTTGCCGCGTGACATTGCATTTATTCGTCCGGGACAAGAAGCATTAGTTAAAATCACTGCCTACGATTACTCAATTTATGGTGGTTTAAAAGGTAAGGTTACGGTTATTTCACCAGACACGATTCGTGATGAAGTGAAACAAGACCAATTCTATTATCGTGTTTATATCCGCACTGATTCTGACAAGCTTTATAATAAAGAAGGTAAGGCTTTTGGTATTACACCGGGTATGGTGGCAACAGTAGATATTCGTACTGGTGAAAAAACAGTACTGGATTACTTACTTAAACCATTTAATAAAGCCAAAGAGGCGTTACGAGAAAGATAATCAAAAAAGCCCCGAGATTCGGGGCTTTTTTATGGGTTTGATTCTATTAAATTCACGTTATAATTTGATTTTTATTATGCTTTATTTAATTTATGGCTTTTACGATTGCATCACAGATTACATTTGAAGAAGAAATTAAAAAAAGCAGATTTCAGGCTATCGCTGCGCCAGTAGAAAATGAACAGCAAGTTAAAGAATTTTTAGAACTTAATAAAGACATCTCGACCACTCACCAATGTTGGGCTTGGAAAATTGGGCATAACGTACGCTTTAATGATGACGGCGAACCGTCAGGAACAGCAGGCCGTCCAATCTTAGCCACCATTGAAGGGAATGACCTGACGAATATTATTGTGATGGTTAACCGCTGGTATGGTGGAATAAAACTTGGAACAGGTGGCCTTGTTAGAGCATATGGAGGCTGTGCTGGGCAATGTTTGCTTTTGGCTGAGCGTATTGAACTCATTGCAAAGAAAACGATTTACTTTTCTTGTCACTTTAATGAATGGGCGATATTTCAATATGAGCTTACTCAACAACAAATTGAATATCAGGAAACCTACACTGCAACGGGTGTAGATATCGAAGCAAGGCTACAAATACATCAAATTGAACCGCTTGCTTTAAAACTTAGAGACGTAACGCGTGGTCGTGAAGAGTTAAAAATTGAAGAGGAATTAACTGATGACTGATTCCTTATTGAAATATCGTGAGCAACATAAGCACCGCTTAAACTATATGCCATGGTTATATTGGACTTTAAAACCGAAACATCGTGCTTGGGCCGAAGAATGGCAAAAAGAATATCAAGCTTATTTGATGGATATGGAAACCGTTGAGATTGGTGAAAACTGTTTTATTTCACCGTTAGCTCATATTTTTGCTGAGCCGGGACGCAAAATTATTATTGGTGATAATTGCTTTATCGCAGCAGATTGTAGTCTGCATGGACCACTTGAAATTGGTAATGAGGTCGCAATTAATCATCATTGTATTTTAGATGGTGGACGAGCCGGCATAAAATTACATGACCAAGTCCGTATTGCAGCATATTGTCATTTATATGCATTTGATCATGGGATGCAGTTAGACCGTCCACTTTACCAACAGCCTGTTACGTCTAAAGGAATTGAAGTTGAGCAGGACGTTTGGTTGGGTGCACATGTGGGGATTAAAGACGGTATTAAAATAGGAAAACATGCCGTAGTCGGGATGAATAGTATGGTGACCAAAGATGTTGAGCCTTACCATATTGTTGGTGGAAATCCCGCAAAATTTATTCGTTTAAGAGAATAATGCAGTCTTAAGAATGTAATAAAATGTTTGATCTTTAAACAAAAAAGTTGATTTTTATACATAAACCTTAACATACCAATTTTTATCTATGTTAAGTTAAAGCTAAGTTTTAAGAATAATCTCCAAGGCAATAGACCTGAAGAAGAGAGGCTAACATGAACCGTGTTATTGCGTGTATTGACTCATCACCGTGTATTAATGCTATTGCCGATGCAGCAGCATGGGTTGCTAAAGCAACCGGACGGGAACTTGTATTATTACAAATTCTAGATTATTACCCAGCCAGTTATCATCTTGGTGAAATTAGTGGGGTAATTGGCTTTGAAAGCAATGCAATGCTGCTAAAAGAGTTAGCTGAGCTGGAACAAAAACAAAGTGAACTCGCTTTAGACTATAGCAATAATTTACTCCGTCACATTTCTGATCTTATTCAAGAAAAACACGGAATTACGAGTTCAAAAATTCAAGAAAAAGGCGATTTTTTAGAGCAAAGTTTTAATCTTTTGCATGAAAATGACATCGTCATTTTAGGTCGAGTTGGGGAGCGGGCTGCCGAGAAACAGAAACCAATCGGTAGTAATGTTGAGAACTTTATCCGTGGTGCTAACTGTACAGTTTTGACTATTGGTGAAAACTTTAAAGTACCAACCCGTTTTATCTTTGCCTATGAATATTCACCAACTTGTCAAAAAATGATGCGCCGTATTGCCCAAAGTGATTTATTGCGAACGCTGCAATGTCATTTGGTATATGTAGGTGATCATCCAGAAATATTAAATGAACCTGAGCATTACCTGAAACAAGCGGGCATTGATGTTGTGACCGTATATCGCTATGGTGATGTTGCACAAAATATTTTAGAGTACCAACAAGAACACGGTATTCAAATTATTGTGCTTGGTGCATTTAGTCATAGCAAGATTCATCAATTCTTCTTAGGAAGTATTGCGACAACCATCTTCCGAAACGCGACTGTACCGTTACTTGTGGCTAAATGATAAGATTTCCATATAGTTATCCGCAAATCTTGTGGATAACTATATGGAAAAGCAACAGTAATAAAAGTAATTTATTGATTATAAATAATAAAATAAAAAAGATGATTTTTTAACCATTATTTCACAATTGCAATTGCGAAGCCATCATGACCTTTTGAGCCGACTGTTTGTAAGGCTGTACAAGACAATATTTGTGGGTGATTTTCGAGAGCTTTAAACATTTCACGGATGCCTTCAATACTCGGTTTTTTATTGTCTGGATTTAAAATATCACCTGCGCGAATTACATTATCCAGCACAATAATCGTACCTGATCTAGAGAATTTCAGGCTTAATTCTAAATATTCAGGATAACCTTGTTTATCTGCATCAATGAAAATAAAATCGAAAGGCTCGATGGATTGAGGATCAATTGCAGACAGAATATCAGCGGCGCGGCCAGCTCTAAGATCGACTTTTACTGGAAGATTAGCATGATCGATATTTTTTTGAGCCATTTCTGCATGAGTAGCACGGCCTTCAATTGTGAGTAAATAACCATCTTCAGGTAAAGCACGGCCCAACCAGATGGTACTGTATGCAGCAAAGGTTCCAATTTCTAAGACTCGTTTGCATTTATTCATTTGAATAAGCATCTGCAAGAACATACCTTGGTTAGGTGCTACTGCAAGATGATTTGAAAAGCCGTGTTCATCGGTATTCTTTAATGCATATTCGAGTCGCGGGTCTTCAGGAATTAAATGTGAATCGATATATTGGTCAATGTCTGTCCACATCTGCTGCATAATCAAATTTACCTATATGTTGATCGGGCTATTTTAAACGTTTATGCATAGAGTGCAAAAATCTTCGTTTCAAGAAATTTTGGTTGATTGAGAAATGACCAATAAAAAAACTCCTTTCAGTTGAAAGGAGTTTTTTGAATTAGAAATTACACATCGAACTGTTTCGGGTGAGGTCTGGTCCCCAAGTACGATAGCCTTGAGTATCAATATGAATTTGCCCAGAGCTATATAAGCCAATACCCATATTTAAGCTTTGGCCATGCTGAGCCCAGAACTGACAAAGTTTAAACTTGGTATTTTCGATAAAAGCATAATCTTGAGCTTGTGGGAACTCAGGGCCAATACGGAAATCGATTGCCGAGTTAAATAAATGTTTAGATGAGCTTGCGCCACCTGCACATTCGTTTAAAGGTAAGTCACGGTAAACCGAGGTTACTTCAAAGTCAGTTAGAACTTTTGCTGCAACTAAATATTTAAATACGCGTAGGGTCGATAAAGAGTTGCCCCAAAGTTCGCGATTAGGCACGGCATATTCTGAGCGGCCACATTTTTGCCAATCACGTGCTGAGCGTAATAACTCAAAACTTGGCACAATGCCTGCGACGTTGTTTCGGGTTAAGAAGTTTTCGTATTCACGAACACGTTGGTAATTTTCACCAGAACTTAACCAGCCTCGATAAGACGCAGGCTCAACTTTAGGGGGGATCGGGCGCTCGATAATAACGCGCTCTTGTGGAATAAAGATTCGTTTACCACTTGGAGAGGTTTTGCCTGTTGTTGTGTGTTGGGGAGAGCTGACACAACCTACCATAACCGCTGGGATTATGCATAAGGGCACCAGACTCTGCAAAAACTTCCGCATAAGAAAAATTAAGCACTTATAAATATTGCGGCTATTTTAATGCAAAACAGTGCACAAATTACGAGGAATTTGCAATGAAATGTTTGAATAGGGTATAAAAAAGATCAGCGGTTGCTGATCTTTTTTTGAAATTACTTTTCAAGATATTGTAATTTATCAGGTTTACCGTTCCATTCTTCACGGTCAGCTGGTTGATCACCAATTTGAGTAATGTTAGGCCATTTTTGAGAAAGATCAGCATTCAATTCAATAAACACTTCTTGACCTTCTGGTAACTCATCTTCAGAGAAAATTGCATTTGCCGGGCACTCTGGTTCACATAATGCACAGTCAATACATTCATCCGGATTAATCACTAGGAAATTCGGACCTTCGTAGAAACAGTCAACAGGACAAACTTCTACGCAATCTTGGTATTTACATTTAATACAATTTTCAGTGACAACAAAGGTCATGGCGACAGCTACCTAAAAAATATGGTTTCATTTCGAATAGCTTATTTTAGGCAAAAAAGGGGTAAACAAACAATTGCTTTTATTGATATTCTTTATTCATGCATATGAAGATAAGTTAATACGTTGATAATCAAACAAATCTTTCAGTCTTATGAACTGCTTGTCTATAAAATTAAAATAATAATATATTTTATAAAACAATAACTTAAAAATTATTTTATTTAATTATTTAGATGTCATTTAAGTCAAGGTATCTATTTTAATAAATACCTTAACTTTTCATTTTTTCTTTTACAAATTTTGATTTTCAGCTTTTTGGGCTGAAAATTCTTAAATCTTTAGAGCTAAACGTTACACAGTAAATGAATATCTTCAGGTTCGAGCTGCCAAAGTTGTTGATCTGGAGCACTTAAAGGTTCTGCACCATGCTTCATATAGAAGTCTACAGTGCGCCGACTTGGAGTTGCTGAAATATATAGTTGGTGCGCACCGAGTTGCTTGGCGGACTCTTTTGCGGCTTGCATAAGCTTAGCACCAATGCCTTGACCTTGTTGGTCTGCATCGACATAGAAATAGTGGAGTAATTTCGCTTGGGGATAATCCGCTATAAGTTGATTTGAGATTACGCTTATACCAACGAGTTTTTCAGAAGCATCAAATGCGCCGACAAATATTGAACCTTGTTCATAGAGCTGTTTCAGTTTAGGTGGGTCATTTTCTAGATGATATGAGTCCCAATGTTGCACATCAAAAAAACAATCAACCAAGTCTAGATGTTGTTGTTTTTGTATGTAGTTTTGAGTAATTAATTCACGGCGGCTAATTTGCTGCCAAATAAGATCGATTTCTGAATATTGCAAAGATCTTAAGATCATATAAATATTATTCTCCGAGATGAATAAGCAGACCTAAGCCTGCTTATTCAGAAGTGATTTATTAAGATTTCAGCGCAGCTTTCAGCTCATAGAGTTGTTCAAGCGCCTGACGAGGCGATAAATTATCGACTTCAATTTGCTTAAGTAAATCTAGAGCAGGGGATGAAACTTCGATCTCGACCACTTTTTCTATGATTTGTGAACCAGAGTTCGCATCTGGTGGAGCAAACAAATCATTTTGGAAACTGGTTTGAAGATGTTGCTGCTGCTGTTTTTCCAAAATGCGTAAACGCTTCTGTGCTTCTTTAATAACATTGGCAGGAATGCCAGCTAACTTTGCAACCTGTAAACCATGGCTTTGACTTGCAGGGCCTTGTTGAACTTTATGCAATAAAATCAAGTTGCCGTTAAGCTCTTGCGCCGTCACATGATAGTTATCAATTCCTGCTTCACTACCAAGTTCGGTTAACTCGAAATAATGTGTGGCAAATAGACATAGACATTTAACACGTTTTGTTAAATCAACCACGCATGCCCATGCTAAAGATAAACCATCATAGGTACTGGTTCCGCGGCCAACTTCATCCATTAAAACAAGCGATTGATTGGTGGCATGGTGCAGAATTTGCGAAGTTTCTGTCATCTCAACCATAAAGGTAGATTTGCCTGTAGATAAATCATCGGCTGAACCAATACGAGTGAAAATTCGGTCAATTGGACCAAGCTTGGCTGTTTTAGCAGGAACATAGCTACCGCAATAAGCAAGTAAACTAATTAATGCTGTTTGACGCATGAAGGTTGATTTACCGCCCATGTTTGGACCAGTAATAATTGCCATACGGTGCTGAGCATCAAGGAAAGTATCATTTGGGGTAAATGGTGCTTTATTTAATGCTTCAACCACAGGGTGACGACCCGCCTGAATTTTAATGCCCGTTTCTGGGGTAAATTCAGGACGTGCCCAATTATTTAAACGTGCTTGATGCGCAAAGTTTGCCACAACATCAATTTGAGCAATTGCTGAACTCATCATTTGTAAGTGAGCAATATTTTCACGAAGGTTTTCAAGCAAAGCTTCGAATAATGCTTTTTCACGTGCTAATGCGCGCGACTCACTCGACAGAACTTTATCTTCAAAACTTTTTAGCTCTGGCGTAATGTAGCGTTCAGCATTCTTTAATGTTTGACGGCGGATATAGTCAGCAGGGGCTTGTTCTGCTTGAGCACGAGTCAATTCGATGTAGTAACCACTCACACGGTTATAGCCGATTTTTAAGGTATTAATGCCAGTACGTTCACGCTCTTTGATTTCTAAATCAATCAGGAACTGACCTGCATGATCGCGAATTTGGCGTAATTCATCAAGATCAGCATCATATCCTTCTGCAATTACATTGCCATCACGAAGTAATACTGGCGGATTTTCAACAATAGCTGCCATCAAATGCTGATGAAGTGCTTTAAAATCTCCAAGTTCTTGATCAAGTTGAACTAATAACTTGGATTTCTTCGCTTGAATGACTGGAGTTAACGCTGTTCTTAAAGCTGGAATTTGTGCACATGCGTGACGAAGTTGCACCAAATCACGTGGTCGCGCGCTGCCTAATGCAACACGGCTAAGCACACGCTCAATATCGCCAATTTCTTTAAGCACTAAACGAACAGGACTTTCATGGTAGCCTTGAATGAGTTGCTCAATCGCATCTAAACGAGCATCGAGTAAGGCCGTATCACGAACAGGTTGCATGAGTGTGCGGCTTAATAAACGACCACCCATTGCAGTTTGGCAATCATTTACCAGTTGGAATAATGAGGTACCATGTTCAAATAGTGGCTCGATAATTTCTAGATTACGGCGCGTGATTGGGTCAAGCGCAATAAAGTCTGTACTTTGCTCAAGCTGAATTGAACGGATATGTGGTAATGCAGTTTTTTGAGTTTCTTTTGCATAGTGAATGAGTGCAGCGGCAGCAGCTTTAGCTAAAGGTAATGGGTCTAAACCAAAACCTGAAAGCGTTGATACCGTGAACTGGTCACATAAAGTTTTTTGTGCGTTATTTAGATTGAAGTCTACATTTGGGCGCTTGGTAACAGGGCATTCTAAGTGTTTTTTAATTTGCTCGATAATATTTGTGTCGACCAAGTCTTCATCAATCAAGATTTCACTTGGCATTAAACGTGCAAGTTCAATTGGAAGTTGTTCTGGCTTGTAATCTTGTTGTTGAACTTTAAAAATACCCGCACTTAAGTCGAGTAACGCAAAACCGATCTGGTTTTGATGAATGCATAATGAAACGAGATTAGAAGACTGATAACTGCTGAGTAATGCATCATCAGTTAAAGTACCAGGGGTCAGAATACGAACAACTTTACGATCAACCGGACCTTTACCTGTCACTTCTCCCACTTGCTCGCAAATGGCTACTGTTCGCCCAGCTTTGACAAGGCGTGCAAGATAACCTTCTGCCGAATGATAGGGAACACCTGCCATTGGAATTGGGTTGCCGTTTGCTTTACCACGATGGGTTAAGGTAATACCTAAAAGTTTAGCTGCTAAATGGGCGTCTTCAAAGAATAGTTCATAAAAGTCACCCATACGATAAAACAGCAACGCATGTTGATAGTCTTTTTTAACCTTGAGATATTGCTGCATCATTGGAGTGTGGGTGGAGAGATCAGCCATGATTTCAGCGCTATTCATGCGTAATAAACCCTTAAAAAATCAATAATATTTTACGTTTGGTCATCTAACCAATTCTAACAACTTCTGTATGAATTGGACTTAATCAAAGAAAAAAGTATACCTTTTAGTGTACCTTTTTTATGTCAAAATTGAGTCAACAGTGTGTGAGAGCTTAACTTAATTTCTCAAGCTTGCCATCTTAACAAATTGCGACTGATTGGCAAAAAGGATTCCTGTATTTCCTCATACGACCGTTTTTAATAGTACAAATTTTGAAATTTTTTAGTATAAAAAGAAACAACAGCAGCGCTAGGCATATTTATTTTTTGATTATTATTTCTTGTAGTTTAAGTTTAACGCCTATGTAAGATAAAAAACTGATGGATATTAGCTATCCATCAGTTTGAGTTCTATTTATAAATCACGAGCAACTAAAGTTAAAATGTCATAAGTTGCGACAAGTTCACCACGTTGGTTTTTGACTTTAATATCCCACACTACAACGCCATGCGCAGGCTGAGACGGGTCTTTTTGTGGTTTAGGTGTTTTTTGTTTGCAGGTTAATTCAACCTGAATCGAATCACCAATTTTAACTGGTTCAACAAAGCGTAAGTTGTCCATACCGTAATTGGCAATAACCGGACCTTGTGCTGCATCTACAAATAGACCTGCTGCGGCAGACACAATGAAATAGCCGTGTGCAACGCGCTCACCAAAGAAAGACTCGGCTGCTGCAATTTTGTCGGTATGCGCATAGAAATAGTCACCGCTTAAACCAGCAAAGTTGACAATATCTGCTTCGCTTACGGTGCGACGCGCCGTTAATAAACGTTCACCAATCACTAACTCATCAAACGACTTTTTAAATGGATGTACGCGGTCTTCATTAACTTTTGAGCCAGCAGTCCACGAGTGGGTAATTTGCGTCAAGCTATTTGGAGAACCTTGAATTGCGGTACGCTGCATGTAGTGTTTAACAGCGCGAATACCACCTAACTCTTCACCGCCACCTGCACGACCAGGACCGCCGTGTACTAAATGCGGAAGTGGAGAACCATGTCCTGTACTTTCTTTTGCTGACTCTGCATCGAGTACATGCACACGCCCATGCCAAGGTGCAATTTTTTGAATAATCTGTTCAATATTCTCATCGTTATTTTTAACGACAGAAGCCACTAGGCTACCTTCGCCACGTGACACGAGGTCAGCCAATTCTTCAATGTTGCTATATGGCATGAGGGTACACACAGGACCGAAAGCTTCTGTGGTATGAACATGTGTTGCTTGTAAAGGTTGTTCGCAGAGCAATAAAGTTGGAGCGAAAAAAGCACCTTTTTCAGGTTGGTCTGCATTAAATGTAAAGGACTCATTGCCACCAAAAACAATTTTTGCGTCTTTGCTGAGCTCGGCAACTTTTTCTGCAACGTCATGTTTTTGTTTAATGCTCGCCAAAGCACCCATGGTGGTTTCTTCTTTTTGCGGGTCACCCACCACAACTTTAGCAAGTTTGGCAGTTAGTTTCTCTTGTACAGTAGCTAACAAATTTTCAGGAACAAATGCACGACGAATGGCGGTACATTTTTGGCCTGCTTTTGTGGTCATTTCACGGAAGACTTCACGCACAAATAAATCGACAGTTTCTTCATTTGCCTCAGGGCTTAAAATTGCGCTGTTTACCGAGTCGGCTTCCATGCTAAATGGAATCGAATATTTATTGAGGTGAGGGTGGTTACGTAGTTTTTGACCTGTGTATGCAGAACCTGTAAACGTAACACAGTCTTGTGGACCTAAATGCTCTAATAGGTCATAAGTCTGACCACAAATGAGTTGTAGCGAGCCTTTTGGTAATATATGTGCTTCTTCAATGGCTTTTACAACAGCTTGAGTTAATTGAGAGCCATCGGTTGCAGGTTTCACAATACATGGCACGCCTGCAAGTAGCGTCGGTGCAATCTTTTCAAGCATTCCCCAAATTGGGAAGTTAAAAGCATTAATATGAACGGCAACACCCGCTTTAGGACTTAAAATGTGTTTAGCACCAAAAGTTCCATTTTTAGATAATTGAATCCAGCTATCTTCAGTAATAATTTTTTCGTCATTGAGTTCACGACGAACCAGACTCGAATAAGCAAATAATGTCTGGAAGCCACCTTCAATATCAATCCATGCATCTTTACGAGTTGCGCCTGTCGCATAAGCAAGTTTGTAGAACTCTTCTTTACGTTCAAGTAAATGTTGGGCAATTTGTTTTAATGCATTTGCACGTTGGTGAAACGTCCAGTTAGCCAATTCTGAACCATTTTGTTTGGCATATTGAACAACACGTTTCATATCGATGCCATGACTACTTACGGCATAAATCGATTCACCTGTAATGGCATGATAAACAGGGCGTAGTTCTTCACTCGTCGAATGCCATGTTCCATAGACATAAGAAGTAAGATTAGACAGTTGATGCTCAGCCTGCTGAAAATCTGTGTCAGTTGAGGTTCCTTCTAGGTGTGCTTGTTCAAGCATGACCAAACTCCTTTTTTATGTGATACATCAATTATAAAAATTGTGAAAATATGATTCATAATTTCAGATTAATTTGTCTAAAAGTCAACTTTATTTTGATTTACAAACGTAAAAAGATTTTTTGTTTTTAATTAATATTTATTAATTTCAAACATTTAATTCTTATTTATTGATTGGATTTAATTTGATACTAAAAAAGTGATTGACTTTGTTTTTAGTGTATCGAAAAATAGATTTAAGGGTGATACCTACAGGGAATGAAAGAATGGAAAACAACTACCAGAAATTTGAACAAAATATTGCCAATGAAATTACGATCGAGGCTAAGGATCAAATGCCCGATGCCTACCGCAAAACATTGATTCGTCAAATTGGGCAACATGGCCATTCTGAAATTGTAGGTATGTTGCCTGAAGGGAACTGGATTACTCGTGCGCCAACTTTAAAACGTAAAGCGGTTTTGCTCGCGAAAGTACAAGATGAAGCAGGTCATGGATTGTATCTGTACAGCGCCGCAGAAACTTTAGGTGCTGACCGTGATGACATGATGGAAAAATTAATTGATGGGAAAATGAAATACTCATCAATCTTTAACTATCCAACTTTGACTTGGGCAGATGTCGCTGCAATTGGTTGGCTTGTCGATGGGGCCGCCATTGTGAACCAAGTTGCGCTTTGCCGTACGTCTTACGGGCCATATGCACGTGCAATGGTACGTATTTGTAAAGAAGAAAGTTTCCACCAACGCCAAGGTTTTGAAGCCATGATGGCTTTAGCAGGCGGTACACCAGAACAAAAACAGATGGCACAAGATGCGGTAAATCGCTACTGGTGGCCAGCACTCATGATGTTTGGTCCAAGTGACGAGCATTCTCCAAACAGCGCACAAAGCATGGCATGGAAAATCAAACGTTTTAGTAACGATGAATTACGTCAAAAGTTTGTTGATAACACTGTGCCGCAAATTTTACAGCTAGGTTTGGAAGTTCCAGACCCAGATTTAAAACTGAATGAAGAAACAGGCCACTACGAGTTTGGCGAGATCGACTGGCACGAATTTAATGAAGTGATTGCCGGACGTGGGCCATGTAATCACGAGCGTATCGAAGCACGCCGTAAAGCATGGGAAAACGGCAAGTGGGTTCGTGATGCAGCAGTGGTCTATGCGAAAAAACAGCAGCTTGAAGCGAACAAAGTGGCTTAACAAGATTTATGGAAAAATTTGAGGAAATCAAAATGGAAGATAAAAACAACTGGTCGCTCTACGAAGTATTTGTACGTAGTAAACAAGGCTTAAGTCACCGTCATGTAGGCAGTTTAAGAGCACCTGATGATGAAATCGCACTGCAACATGCTCGTGATGTTTACACACGCCGCAATGAAGGAATCAGCATTTGGGTGGTTCGTTCTGAACTGATTAAGTCATCACAGCCAGATGAAAAAGCAGAATTTTTCGATCCTTCTCTAGACAAGGTTTATCGTCATCCTACTTTTTACCATATCCCAGATGGCATTGAGCACATGTAAGGGAGATGACACATGAATCATTCAGTTTTATCTAAATTCTTATTACATATTGGCGACAGTCAACTGGTTTTATCTCAGCGTTTGGCTGAGTGGTGCGGGCATGCACCTGAGCTTGAAGTTGATATTGCTTTAGCAAATATCGGTTTGGACTTGTTAGGTCAGGCAAGAAACTTTCTGACCTTGGCAGGTCAATATGATGAAGCTAAGCGTGATGAAGATCAGCTTGCGTATTTCCGTACTGAACGTGAGTTTTTAAACCTATTGTTGTGCGAACAACCGAATGGTGATTTTGCACAAACGATTGTACGCCAGTGGTTGATGGACCATTACCATCTTCATTTATTTACTGCTTTAGCGCAAAGCTCACTTCCTGAATTAAGCGCGCTTGCTGTGAAATCTTTAAAAGAAGTGAAATACCACATCCGCTTTTCGACAAGCTGGATGGAACGTTTAAGTTTAAGCACAGATGAAGCGCATCAACGTGTGCAAGATGGGTTAAATAATTTATGGCGCTTTACTGCTGAGTTATTTGAACTGAGTGCAGATGAACAAGCATTAGTTACACAAGGCGTGATTCCAGATTTTTCAAATGAAAAAGAGCAATGGAACCAAACCATTGCAGCTGAGCTTAAACGTTTTGAATTAAATGTTGCTGTGAACGGTGCTTATCGCCGTGGTGCAAAACAAGGATTGCATACCGAGCATTTGGGTTATTTGTTGGCTGAAATGCAAAGTATTCAAAGAACTTATCCGGGCATGACCTGGTAAGACAAGGAGGTGAGCCATGCAAATGATTCGTCATTGCATCGACCAATGTTGGGATGTTCTACAAACGGTAAGTGACCCTGAAATTCCGATTTTATCGGTTGTGGATTTAGGCATGATTCGCGGTGTAGAGATTAACGACCAACAAGAAATTATTGTTCGTCTAACTCCGACATATAGCGGTTGTCCAGCAACAGATATGCTCAAAGCACAAATTGCTGAGGCCTTTACCGCAGAAGCTTTGACACCAGTCAAAGTCATGGTCGATTTGTCAGAAGCATGGACCACGGACTGGATGTCTGAAGCGGGTAAAAAGAAACTGCAAGTCTATGGCATTGCACCACCTGAAGGGTTGGCACATCAATGTGGGACTCACGTTCATTTAAAAGATGGTGTCGAGTGCCCACGTTGCAAAAGCCGACACACCCGACTGTTAACAGAGTTTAGTTCTACCGCCTGTAAAGCACTTTATAAATGTCAGGACTGTCTTGAGCCTTTTGATTACTTCAAATGTATTTAAGTCTTTAGATAAGGAAATCAGCCATGAGCCAATTTGTACCATTAAAAGTAAAAAGTATTACGCCTCAAACCGATCAGGCAATTTGTATTGCATTTGACGTTGTACCTGAACAACAAGAACAATTCCAATTTCAACCGGGTCAACACTTAACCATTCGCCACTTAACTGAAGCTGGTGAAATCCGCCGTTGTTATTCAATTTGTAGCTATGCAGCAAAAGAAGACATCAGTATTGCGGTTAAAAAAATTGATCAGGGTCAATTTTCAAACTGGGCAAATGACCATTTAAAAGTGGGCGATGTGCTTGAAGTGATGCCACCACAAGGCGTGTTTTTTCAAAAAGCAGCCAAGGTGGGCGGACAAAACTTTTTAGGCGTTGCTGCGGGCAGTGGTATTACCCCAATTTTATCGATTGTTAAGCAAGTGTTGTTTGAACAACCTGAAGCGAAATTTACGTTGCTCTATGGCAATCGCTCATGGAAACAAACCATGTTTGCCGAGCAAATTATGGATTTGAAAGACCAGTTTAAAGAACGTTTTCAGCTCATCAATATTTTTTCTCGTGAGTTCAACGATAGTGAGCTGATGAATGGCCGTATTGATGAAGAAAAGCTTAAACAACTTTTTGATTTTGATGTGCTTGAAACGAGTTTTGACCATGTGTTTGCCTGCGGCCCAGACGAAATGATGAATGCCGTAGAAAGCACTTTGCCAAACTATGGTATTGCAAAAGAAAAAATCCACACCGAACGTTTCCATACGGGGCAGGCTCGTAAACGTAGCGCTGAAGCTGATGCAAATCGTAAAGAAGAAAAAGTAAACATTATTTTAGATGGTCGTGAGCTGATTGTTTCTGTGGCTCAAGACGATGAAAGTATTCTTGATGCTGCTTTGCGTGCGGGTGCTGACTTACCGTATGCCTGTAAAGGTGGGGTATGTGCGACTTGTCGTTGTAAAGTTGTTTCTGGTGAAGTCGATATGTTCCTTAACTATAGCCTTGAAAAAGATGAAGTTGAAAAGGGCTATGTACTTAGCTGTCAAACCTTACCAAAAGGCCCAAATGTTCGTTTGAGTTTTGATGAGTAGAGGCTGTCATGCAAGAGTTAATCAAAGCCAGCACAGCAACTGACGGTGTTTTGTTATTAACCCTAAACCGTCCAGAAAAAAGAAATGCTTTAAACAATGCAACATTGCAGTGTTTATGCGAGTTGCTCGAAGAAGCTGAACACAATGCTCAAGTCAAAGCAGTGGTTTTAACAGGTAACTCACAATGTTTTGCGGCTGGAGCAGATCTTAGCGAATTGGCTGCAATGGACGCCGTATCTTTGCAACTCGATATTCGCCCGAAGCTTTGGCAAAAAATTGATGCGTTTAGTAAGCCACTCATTAGCGCAGTTAATGGTTATGCCTTAGGTGCTGGGTTCGAGTTGGTTTTGCATTCGGACATGGTGATTTGCGGTGAAAATGCCCGTTTTGCTTTACCTGAAATTACTTTGGGTATGTTGCCGGGTGCAGGTGGAACACAACGTTTAGCTCGCTTGATTGGGCAACAGCTCACCATGCGTTGGGCCATGACAGGTGAAATGATTTCGGCAAAACAAGCAGAGCAACATGGCATTTGCAGTCAAGTGGTTCCGACCGAATTAACCGTTGAATATGCGGTTCAACTTGCAGCCAAAATTGCGAAACAAGCGCCTTTAGCGATTCGCGTGATTAAACAATCAATTAAAAGTATTCATGAAACGACTTTAAGTCAGGGACTCAAGTTTGAACGTCAAAACTTTGTCTGGCTGGCGGCTACAAAAGATCGAAACGAAGGGATTAATGCTTTCTTTGAGAAAAGAAAGCCAGTGTTTAGAGGTGAGTGATGGACTATCAAAATATTATTGCTGAAGAAAAAAATGGTGTTGGCTACCTGACATTTAACCGCCCAAAAGCACTGAATAGCTTTAACGTTGATATGCACCGTGAAGTGGCTGAGGTTTTAAACCAGTGGACCAAGAATCCAGATGTTCGCTGTGTTGTAATTAGTGGCGAAGGTCGTGGCTTCTGTGCAGGGCAAGACTTAGGTGACCGTGTAGTTGACCCAAATGCTGAAGCTCCAGATTTAGGATATTCCATTGAAACTTACTATAACCCGCTCATTAAAACGATTGTAAATATGCCGAAGCCTGTCATTTGCGCTGTAAATGGCGTGGCAGCAGGTGCAGGGGCAAATATTGCACTGGCATGTGATTTGGTGATTGCAGCCAAATCGGCAAACTTTGTACAAGCCTTTTGTCGCTTAGGTTTGGTTCCAGACTCTGCGGGTACATGGTTTTTACCACGTGCTGTAGGCCATGCGCGTGCTATGGGTTTGACCTTGTTAGGTGACAAGCTACCAGCAGAAACCGCAAAAGAATGGGGCATGATTTGGGATGTTGTAGAAGATGCCGAGCTTAAAACAAAAGTGACTGAACTCGCTGAACGTTTAGCGAAACAACCTACATTTGGTCTATCTCTTATTAAAAAAGCCATTCATCAATCAAGTAATAACACCTTTGATGAGCAAATGCTTTTAGAGCGAGATTTACAACGTATTGCAGGTCGTTCCGAAGATTATCGTGAAGGGGTACAAGCCTTTATGAATAAACGTGAACCAAATTTTAAAGGGCGCTAAGCATGACAGATTTAGACTTATCTCGTGCCCGAATTGCCGTGATTGGTTCTGGCACCATGGGCATCGGTATTGCCCAGTTAGCGATCGTTAATGGGCACTCGACCATTTTATATGATCTGGACGCTCAAAAAGCGCAACAAGCCGTGAGCGGCTTGGGGCAGACTTTTAAAAAGCTGGTGGAAAAGAACAAGCTCACAGAGCAGCAAGCTGATGAAGCCTTAGCGCGTTTAACGGTGGTGAATCAAATTGAAACACTGCGTGATGCTGACTTGGTGATTGAAGCAGTCGTTGAGAAAAAAGAAGTTAAACAGTCTTTATTTAAAGAGCTCGCTGAGATTTGTAGTGAGCAAACCATTTTTGCAAGTAACACATCTTCAATTTCAGTGACTGCAATTTCGGCTGGCATTCCTCACCCAGAACGCGTAGTGGGTTTACACTTCTTTAACCCTGCGCCAGTTATGAAACTGGTTGAAATTGTGCAAGGCTTAAAAACTCCAAACAGCTTATGTTTGGCTTTAAAAAACTTGATGTTGAATTGGAAAAAAATTCCAGTACTCACCAAGTCGACTCCCGGGTTTATTGTTAACCGAATTGCTCGTCCGTTTTATGCGGAAGGCTTTAGAGCATTGCAAGAACAAGTTACCAGCTATGACCAACTAGACTATGCCTTAAAGCAATGCGGTGGTTTTGCGATGGGGCCGTGTGAACTTACTGACCTTATTGGGCAAGATGTTAACTTTTCGGTAACCCAAAGCGTTTATCAAGAGTTCTTTTACGAGCCACGCTACCGTCCAAGCCTGATTCAAAAAGAATTGGTCGATGCAGGAGCTTGGGGCCGTAAGTCAAAACAGGGCTTTTATCGCTATAACGAAAAAAATCAGTACGAGACATTTCAGCCTCAAGCTGTAGTTGCCAAACCAGTTGATGCCCATATTCAGCTCAAAGGGGCTTGGTCTCAGCTACCTGCTTTTTTAACGCGTTTAGGTTTAAAAAGTGGATCTGCAAGTGACAACAATATCCTTCAAATTGATGATATTGATTTACGTTTAAGCCAAGGTGAGTCAGCCAATATTCATTACCTAAGCCGTAAAGTAGTTTTGATGGATTGGCACCATGATTTTGAGCAGGCACAAGCTTTAGTACTCAGCCATAACGAACTTTGTGAAGCAAGTGATCTGGCTAAAGTTGAGGCTTATTTTGCACAGTTTGGTATCAGCGTGATGTGGATTAAAGACCATCCGGCACTGTTAACCTTACGTACCATCGCTTTACTCATTAATGAAGCCTGCGAAGCAAGTTTACATGGAGTTGCGAGTCTGGAAGATATTGATAATGCCATGAAATATGGAGTGAATTATCCTAAGGGTCCTTACCAGTGGTTGACACAAATGGGCGGTGCTTATGTGCTCCAAACCTTAAACAACTTATATGCACTGTATGGAGAGGAAAAATATCGCGCGAGTATCTACCTCAAGCAATATGTAGCGAAAACTCAAAACATTGCTACTCAATATTCACGTGATATGACCGAATTTGCATAATCAGGAGTCAACATGGAAGACGTTTTAATTTGCGATTTTATTCGTACCCCAATTGGACGATATGCAGGTGCCTTAAGTGCTGTACGTGCAGATGATTTAGCTGCATTGCCCATCAAATATTTAAAAGATAAACACCCGAACCTACCGTGGAATACGGTAGACGAAGTGTTTTTAGGATGTGCCAACCAAGCAGGTGAAGACAACCGTAACGTTGCACGTATGGCAACACTCTTGGCAGGCTTACCTGATACAGTGCCAGCCATGACAGTCAATCGCTTGTGTGCTTCGGGTTTAGATGCAGTAGGGCTTGCGGCACGCTCAATTAAAGCAGGTGAAGCACAGTTTGTGTTGGCAGGTGGTGTTGAGTCCATGAGTCGTGCGCCATTTGTACAGGCTAAACCGACCGAAGCGTTTAGCCGTACACCTGAAATTTATGACACCACCATTGGCTGGCGCTTTGTAAATAAGCAGCTTAAAGCGCAATACGGCACCGACAGCATGCCAGAAACTGCCGAAAATGTAGCTGAGAAATATCAGATTAGTCGTGAAGACCAAGATGCGTTTGCATTGCGTAGCCAACAAAAAACGGCTGCGGCACAACAAAACAGTTTCTTTAACGACGAGATTTTGCCTGTCGAGATTACAGACCGTAAGAAAAATGTGAATGTGGTGAACCGCGATGAACATCCGCGTGAAACGACACTTGAAGCACTCACAAAACTAAAAGCGCCATTTAAAAAAGAAGGTGGTTCGGTGACTGCTGGAAATGCCTCTGGTGTAAATGATGGCGCAGCGTGTGTGTTAATTACCAACCGTGAATTTGCAGATACACATGGTTTAAAACCTTTAGCACGTGTGATTGGCATTGCAAGTGCGGGGGTTGAACCCAAATATATGGGTATAGGTCCTGTTCCGGCTGTGCAGAAAATTTTAAAGCAGACAGGTTTAACACTAGATCAGATGGATGTGATTGAGCTGAATGAAGCATTCGCAGCCCAATCTTTGGCTTGTATGCGTGAACTTGGTCTAAAAGATGACGATCAACGCGTTAACCCAAATGGCGGTGCAATTGCGTTAGGACATCCGCTCGGTATGAGCGGTACACGTTTAGTGATTACGGCAACACGTGAGCTAAAAAAACGCGGTGGACGCTATGCACTTTGCACGATGTGTGTGGGTGTTGGACAAGGCGTCGCACTGATTTTGGAAAATTTAAATTAATTTAGACGGTTTTAAAAATTACATAATGAGGAGATAGGCGATGGACAGCCTTACAACGGATAATGTTGAACAATTAACACTTGCAGAGCTTAGAGAGCTGCAAACTAAACGGTTAAAGCAAACCCTGACTTTTGTATATGAAAATAGTCCGGTCTATAAGAAAAAGTTCGATGAAGCAGGTGTACATCCTGACGACTTCGTGACTTTAGACGATCTGGCGAAGTTTCCATTTACCACCAAACAGGATTTAAGAGACAACTATCCGTTTGGAATGTTTGCCGTGCCACAAGAGCAAATTGTGCGTTTACATGCATCATCAGGCACAACGGGTAAACCGACAGTAGTGGGTTATACCCAAAAAGATATTAATACTTGGTCAGACATTGTTGCGCGTTGCTTACGCATGGCAGGTTTAACCGCGAAAGATATGGTTCAGGTGGCTTATGGCTACGGACTATTTACCGGTGGTCTAGGCGCACATTATGGCGCTGAACGCTTAGGTGCGACGGTTATTCCAATGTCTGGCGGGCAAACTGAAAAGCAAGTTCAGCTTATTCAAGACTTTAAACCGACTGCAATTATGGTTACGCCATCATATTGCGTGAGTATTATTGAAAAGCTTGAACAGCAATTTGGTACTGCACGTAATACGTCTTTAAAAGTCGGTATTTTTGGTGCCGAGCCTTGGACCAACGAACTGCGCCGTGAAATTGAAGAACGTCTCAATATTAAAGCACTCGATATTTATGGCTTGTCTGAGGTAATGGGGCCGGGCGTTGCGATGCAGTGCTTAGGTGAGGGCGAAGGACTAACCATTTGGGAAGATCATTTCTACCCAGAAATTATTAACCCAGAAACAGGTGAAGTCTGTAAAGATGGCGAACTTGGCGAGCTAGTCTTTACCACCATTACCAAAGAAGGTTTACCGATTATTCGTTACCGTACCCGTGATTTGACCCGTTTACTCGCTGGAGAAAATCTGGCAATGCGTAAAATGGATAAAATTGTGGGGCGTAGTGATGACATGCTGATTATTCGCGGCGTGAATGTTTTCCCGACTCAAATTGAAGAGCAAATTTTGCAAGTTCCGCATTTAGTTCCAAATTATGAAATTTTGGTGACTAAAAAAGGACATATGGATACTTTGCATATTCGTACAGAGATGTGTCATAACTGTAATATACAGGCCAATCAACTTGCTCAGGAGTTGATGAAACGCATTAAAACCATGATTGGGATTAGCGTTACTGTAGAAGTTGTTACAGAAGCGACCTTACCTCGTTCGGAAGGTAAGGCAAAGCGGGTAATCGATATGCGTCAGATTGCTTAACATCAAGATCATTCAGGGTATAGAATCTATACCCTGAAACTAAACGCCAAGACATGAGTATGAGTGCAAAAATACAGCAAATAATTGATTCTGTTGTAAAGAATGAAACCTTAAGTGGAACTTCGCTTATTTCGACAATTTTTGGAGATTCAGTACTTCATCGGGGTGGAAACATTAGTCTTGCAAGCCTGATTCAGTTATTAGAGCTATTTGGTTTTAATGACCGTGCTGTAAGGACTTCTGTTTTTCGTTTAGTTAAAAATGATTGGTTATGTTCAGACAAAATCGGCAGAACCAGTTTTTATCGAATTACCGATTCGAGCCGTTCGACTTATTTGCAGGCCGAGCAACGCATTTATAACGACCAGATGAAAGAGTGGGACCATTATTGGGATCTTATTCTGATGTCTAGCCTCGACACTGAAAATAAGGCGTTGTTAAAGAAAGAACTCGAATGGTTAGGATTTGCCAATATTTCGACAAACTTAATGGCTTATCCGGGGTGTAACCGTATTGAACTGCAACGCTTGTTGGTTGACTTAAATATGAGTGAGCAAGTGGTGGTGTTTAAAGCCGAAACTTTGCAGCTCTTTAATAATTCGGTCGATACCATTGGTCGTATGCTCAGAACCAACTGGCCAATTGATGAATTACGCCAAAGATATTTACAGTTTCTCGATATTTTTAGAGAAATTAGCGTGTTGTTGATGCAGGAAAACGAACAACTCGAACCTGTTCAAGCCTTTCAAATTCGAACTTTGCTGATTCATTATTATCGACGGATTTTGTTGAAAGACCCTGCATTGCCACTTGAGTTGTTGCCAACTGACTGGCCGGCGATTAGTGCACGTACGTTATCAATGAACATTTATAAAAAAGTATTTGAACCTGCCGATGAATACTTCTTGTCTGTTGCCGCAACAGCAGAAGGACCAATGCCAAATGCCACAGCACATTATTGGCGCCGTTTCGGAGGTTTGGTGGCGACAAATGAGAGGTTAAATCATGCCTTGTTATAGTATTGACGGTGTTATTCCAGTCGTTAGCCCAGACGCTTTTGTACACCCAACCGCTGTGTTAATTGGTGATGTGATTATTGAAGCGGGCGTATATGTAGGGCCATTTGCTTCATTGCGTGCCGATTTTGGTCGTATTCATATTAAGCAAAATGCCAATATACAAGATAGCTGCACCGTACATGGTTTTCCGCAAAGCGTGACTTTAGTTGAGGAAATGGGGCACATTGGGCATGGCACAACTTTACATGGCTGCCGCATTGGTAAAAATGTTTTGGTCGGCATGAACAGCGTAATTTTGGACTATGCCGAAATTGGTGAAAACACCATTATTGGCGCAAATAGTTTAGTTAAAACCAAAGATGTTATTCCGGCAAATGTATTGGCAATGGGTAGTCCTGCTAAGGTTGCACGTGATTTATCAGAACAAGAAAAAAAATGGAAAACTCGCGGTACGCAAGAATACATGGAGCTTGCACAGCGCTGCTTAAACTCAATGCAAGAAGTTCAGCCTTTAAGCTCAGAGTTGGATGATCGCCTGACCTATAAGGACTTTAGTTCTTCAAACTATCAGATTAAACAAGATAGTGTTTAACGGCTTGTAATCAGTCGATTTCAATACAGATAGGTTTATAACACTTAAGGAATACTCGCACGAGTAGGGAGACGTTTGTGCAAAAAATGGAAACCACTGCGGTTGATCAATTCGCAGAGCTATTGGGTGTTCAAGTGTTGCATCGCAGTTTTGATGAAGCACGTTGTCAGCTTAATGTGAAAGACGAACACATGAATGCCTTGGGCGGCGTGCATGGTGGCGTGATATTTTCTTTAGCCGATATCGCTTTTGCGATGGCTTGTAATGCAGGCGATGCTCCATATACTGGCCTACAGGCTGATATTCGCTATATGAGCGGTGCGAAAGATAGGGTGTTATTTGCAACGGCAACCAAGGTCGGAAGTAGTAAAAAATTCGCCCATTATGAAGTGGTGATAACAGACGGTTTGAATAATAGAGTCGCTTTGTTTACATCTACGTGTTACAGACTTGCGCCGTAAAGTGTAATTTAAACACAATTATTTAATGATAAAAATTCGCTGTTAGCGAAAAAATATTTGCTATTGGCAAAAAAAAGTGTATGCTAAATAAGTTACTTCTTGTTGGATACTTACCCATTTTTGTTATTTGAGTATGTGAATACTCGGAGGTTTAACCTCAAGCTTCGGGGGGATACCGTTCTCGATGACATGAAGATATCTGAATTATCAACATGTTATAAGACTATAATTCCATCGATATGAGTGCCACACGCAATGGAGCGTGTGGCACTTTTTGAAGAGTCAAGTGCTGAACACCAGAGTGTTTTTTCTTCTTAACGCAAATGGGGCCAATTTTGGTCGTTAAGGAAGATAAAAATGAAACATTTAAGTAACGTTCAGCAGCCACCTAAAGTTGAGAATAAGGCTAATAAACCAAAGCCTCCAAAAGGCTGGAAGTGGATTAAAGTTATTCTATTGGTACTGCGGTTTATTCTAAAACGCATCCTTCAAGATGATGATTTGGGAAACTAAATTATCTCTTGGAGAACACTTCTTTAGGTGGTTCTCTTTTAAAAAACTCATTAGAGGTATTTTAAAATGCTTAATGATGCACTACTTGCTATAAGGAAGTATCATCGCATATCTCAAACAGAATTATCTCAATCTCTTGGTATTTCTAATTCTTACTTATCAGAAATTGAAAGTGGAAAGAAAAAGCCGACTCTAGAGTTACTAGATAAATATTCTGAATATTTTGATATCCCTGTTTCTTCCTTAATGTTCTTTTCTGAAAATATGGATAAGCACGACACTTTATCAGGAAAATTTCGTTATTTTGCTGGTAGTAAAGTAATCAAACTCATGAACTGGTTAAGTGAAAATGGAAAGTAGCCTACCTTCTGATTATGCAAAATATGTATACGAATTGGAGTTGTTAAGTTCTCCATTATTTCATATTACAAGTAAGAAGCGATTAGCTATCCTGTTACATTCATCTGTTAAAGAGTTGAACAATATTGTTCGTTCAAAAGATCAAATGTATCAATATTTTAATGAAACTCAGACTGATAATAATGGAAACATTTTAAAAGTTCGACCTATTCAAAATCCCCATGATAGATTGAAGCAAATCCATAGCAGAATTGGAAAGTTTTTGGGTAATTTAAAAGCCCCTGAATATTTGCATTCAAAACGCTCTAAATCTTCAATTTCAAATGCAAAAGCACATGTGGGTATTAAGGGACATACTTTAAATATTGATATTACTGATTTCTATCCTTCAACTTCTAGAGCTAAAGTTCAAGCTTTTTTTGGATATACTCTTCAATACCCGACTGATATCGCTAAGTATTTGTCTGAAATCTGCACAGTAAAGAATTGCCTTCCAACTGGTAGCCCATTAAGTTCAGCATTAGCTTTTTGGGCTAACAAATCTATGTTTGATGAAATTTATAGAGTGGCTAAAAGTCGTTCTATAACTATGACTGTTTATGTGGATGATATTTCATTTACAGGAAGGGCAGTTAATCAAAATTTTCTAAAGAAAATTATTCAAATAATAGGTAAATACCAGCATAAGATTAAGAAAGAAAAAATAAAATTCTTTCCTGAATATAGTGTTAAATTCGTCACTGGTGTAGCGATACTAAATGGCCATTTACAACCAGCTCATAGACATTACAGGGACATTAGAGTTCTTCAGAAAATTGATAATGACCTTCAAGCAACCCTACGTTTAATGGGTAAAAATAATTATATAAAACAAATCACTAATCATGTTTAAAATTAAAAAAGGTCTATTCCTCGTTTATTAAAACGACTATAGATTATTCAACTAGTAAACTTTGTTCTAATGAGTGGATGATATTGCCATGTATATCATTGGGGGTAGCTATTTGCTCAAAAATATACGGCATATATTCCTTAAATTCTGGTAAAGTCCTAATAGTATTTAGTAAAGCGAATTGAACGGCACCTAAACTTCTAGAAGTTCCAAAAATCATAATTTGATTATACAGTGCTAATTTTTGTTTTGAAAAATCAACAACTCTAAATCCTGAATGGGCAGAATCATTTCGAAAAACTCGAATGCTATCTAGCTCTTCAATAAGTTTTTTCTTCCAAAAATCATATTTAGTATGGTTAGATATACTTTCTATAAATGTTTGATTTATTTCTAACCTTTTTTTATTATTTGGGAATCCCATTAAGAAGCATATATTAGAAGAAATATTATCTGATTCGCCTTCCTTCAATAGAGCTTCTAATGTAAACCAATTAAACAATATTTTTAACTGGCTATTATTTTCATGCCTTCCATGTCTAGCCCAATGTAAAGCTCTTAGATAACGTTGACTTAAGTCACAGTCTAAACCAAGAATATAATTTATGTCGTCTATCTGTTGAATATTTCCATGAGAAACTACAAAAGAGGTTGAGGGATTAAATCTCTTACGTTTAATAGGAAGTAGTTCACCAGAATCTAGGTTCTTAACAAATCCTATATCTGAAACCTCAATATTAGAAATATGAAATTTAGTTGCGTTCAAATCTAAAATTGTTGAGAACCGACTTGAAGCAATACTTAATGCATCTGAAAATTTATCACAGTAAACAATGGTACAAATCCTTGCTGTGTAAGTATATTTATCAAAATTTAATTGATGATCCTCAGCAGATTCTTTTAATACAGCAATCTCTTTATTAGAATCACTCGAAGCTGATCTCAATTCTACATCACCATAAATTAGAGTATTTGGTAAAGTAAAACTATTAGATTCTAAAACCTTAACTATAAGAAAATTAAACATTTTTATATTTCGCCAAAGAGTCTCTTAATTTTTCTAGAACAATATTTCTAATTAATTGCTCTATTTGAGGAGCAAGACGCATCCTATTTTTAATAATATATTTATGAAGTATTACTGAGAGTTTATAGTCACGTATATTCCAAACAGCCTCCAAAATAGTTTGTATATATTCTTGTTCTAAATTTTTTTTTGATAATAAAAACTCAGTGCTTTTTATAATTTCAGGAATATTATTGACGGAATAGTAATACTGTAATCTATACCATTCTAGCTCAAAATAGTTTTTTCTTTCTAATAATAAGCTGTCGTACTTAACCACTTTTTTATTATCAAAAAGAGTGATTGCTAACTTATAACCCAGACGAATAGAAATTATATTTTTACTATGTGTTTTTTCTAATTGATCTAAATAAAATCTAGCTTCGAGAAAACGCCCTTTAGATACTAAGAAAGTAATTAATCTTGTTAAATTTCTTGCATAATTTTTACTACTCAGCTTGGTGACTGAATATTTGTAAAAAATATCTTCTAAACATGGTTCCAAAACAATTCCTTAAAATAATTTTGATAAATTTATTTGTTAAGGTGAATCTTGTTTTTATAATTTAATCAATGAATTATGTCAATCGTTGGACGATAAAATAAATATTTTATCATTTCCTTCATAACGCCCCAACTTAACAATAACACCCTCATTATTTAGCCTTACTTTTTTAATGATTTAATTTAAAACAAATGGCATTTTGCGTGCTTGACTGAAATAGGACAGGGCACTATTCTTTGCCTGCTGGCCTACATTGCCAGACGGTCGTCGCGGACCGTGATGAAAGATCGCATCAGAGTTATTCCTTCTGAGGGATAGTCTTATGCGTGAACTCCTCGTCTCCTCCCGTTGCGGTAGGACGGGAGAGGGACACCTTCGGGTGTGCTGGTTATATCTTTCACCAGTCCGCGAACCCTTTCTCGTTCTGCCACCATAATTTTAATGTCGGCAGAACTCCCAATAAAAAGGAGTTGGCTTTGCACATCCATAATTTCTTGGCTCTCAATGCCAAAAGCTATAACGACACAGCTTAAAAAATTAAAGCAGCTTGATCACTCTAAGGTTTTCAGGCTTTAAGTCTTTTTTATTTAAAACTTAGCAATAACAAACTCGAGATGTGCCACGCACAGTCTTTACGGCTTTGCTGCGCCTTTTTTCTCCCAAAAAAGTATCTCATTTAGAAACAACAAGAATTTTTATAACGGTAAAACGATGCCAAACTTAGTTCTCCCTGTACGTGCTATCCAAGTCATTAATACATCAATTCATTTGTTTCACCATTTTGGGTTTCATACGGTTGGGGTAGATAGAATTGTGAAAGAGTGCCAAATTCCCAAAGCGACTTTTTATAACTACTTTCATTCTAAAGAGCGGTTTATTGAAATCTGTTTAATCGTGCAAAAAGAACGTTTAAAAGAAAAAGTGGTTTCAATTGCTGAGTGCGATCAAGGTACAAGTGCGAAAGATAAACTAAAGGCGCTTTATCTTTTACATACTGACTTAGATGGGCTTTACTATTTGTTATTTAAAGCCATTTTTGAAATAAAACTAACCTATGCAAAAGCCTATCAAGTCGCAATTAAATATAGAACGTGGCTAATCAATGAAATTTATAGCCAGCTTATAAAACTAAAAACCGATGCGACTTTTCAGGACGCCAAACTATTTTTATATATGATTGAGGGTGCAATTATTCAGCATCTAAGCTCAGATGGGAAAGACGACAGAGAAAGCCACTGGAATATGATTTCTAATGTTTTTCTTTAGACGTTTCGGCTTATTTGCGGGAAAGCATAAGCCTTAATTCTAAAATAGCGATTGGATGAACTTTGAGAGTTGACTTCAAATCGTGGCTTAAGTGGTCTGAGGTCAAGTTTTTTTAAAGATACTTAAGCAATATGGTTTGCGTAACTTCAATCAAATACTGAAATATTTCGAATCAGCGTATGAGTTGCCTACGTCAGACATCGTCTCGCGCAAAAGTATGCTGAATATAAATAGAGGAGTCATTCATGGGTACGCGTTCAACCATTATGGATACCAATAGCTTTCGTCCAGAACATGCTGCTGAGCTGGACCATGCTACCCGCAAACTGACCGATAAAAGAAATAAAATTTTAGGTGAATCCTATCGCTTGTTTTATCGTAATCCCGTGCATCTGGTAAAAGGACAGGGGCAATATTTATGGGATGCAGCAGGTCATCAATATCTGGATGTTTACAACAATGTTGCCAGTATTGGTCATTGTCATCCTGCGGTGATTGAAGCGGTAAATGAGCAAATGAAAATGCTCAATACGCATACCCGTTATTTACATGAAAATATTTTGGATTATACCGAAGAACTTTTACAAACCACTCCCGATGAAATTGACCGTGCCATGTATATGTGTACGGGTTCGGAAGCGAATGATTTAGCGATTCGTATTGCCCGTGAATATAGCGGCGGTACAGGAATCATTGTGTCTCAAGAGTCGTATCATGGAACCAGTAGTTTAACCTCAGGATGCTCTCCAGCGCTTGGAACTGAGCAGCCTTTAGATGCTACAACTCGTCTAGTTCCAGCACCTGATTATTATCGAATTCAAACTGATGATTTAGGTGAATGGTTCGCGCAGCAGATCCAACAGCAAATTGACGATATGAATGCAAAAGGGATCAAGTTTGCAGGTTTTTTAGCGGACTCAATATTCTCTTCTGACGGTGTAATGCCTAATCCTGTTGGGTTCTTACAAAAAGCGGTTGATGTTGTGCATGCCAATGGCGGTATCTTTATTGCTGATGAAGTACAACCGGGTTTCGCGCGTACTGGTGATTCTTTCTGGGGCTTTGGTCGTCACAATGTTGTGCCTGATATCATTACCACAGGTAAACCAATGGGTAACGGAGTTCCAGTGTCAGGGCTTTTAGCCAAGAGTGAAGTTCTTGCTGCTTTTAGCGATAAAATTCCATATTTTAATACCTTTGGCGGTAATCCTGTTTCTATGGCAGCGGCACAGGCTGTACTTAAAGTCATTCAGGAAGAAGAGTTGCAAACGCATAGCAAATATGTGGGAGGGCTACTTCTCAAAGAACTCACTAAACTTATGGACAAACATGAGATGGTCGGCGATGTTCGTGGCGCTGGTCTATTTATAGGGTTTGAACTGGTTAAAGATAGAGCCACAAAAGAGCCGAATAAAGCATTGGCTTTAAACCTGATTGAAGAGCTCAGAAATACTCATCGAGTTTTAACCTCAGTTGCAGGTCCTTATGGCAATGTATTGAAATTGCGCCCACCTTTGGCTTTCCAAATAAAAGATATCGATTGGTTAGTTGGTGCTTTAGATCAAGCATTAACAAAATTAAAGTAAGTCACTTTAAATATAAAAAATACCCTTCAGTTGGATGTTAAATCTAATTTGAGGGGTATTTTGTTGTTCAATGATCTTATATGTCTTTAGACGATATCTCGAATTACTTAAATAATAAAAAGGCCTTTATTCAAGGCCTGTATTTGCAATGTTTTAGTGTCTTAATTGACGTGGTGTAACACCAAACCAGCGTTTAAATGCACGAGATAAAGCACTTACTTCTGAATAACCTAACAAGAATGCCATTTCTGAAATTGGAATATTTTTTTGTTTAATATAATGTTCGGCCAACTCACAACGAACCTGATCGACTAAATGGGTAAAGGTCAGTCCTTCATTTTTTAAACGGCGGGTAAGGGTGCAACTCGTTAAACCAATATCATGCGCGATTTTTTCAAGGTTTGGTTCACCTTCACTCAGTTCAAGTTGGATGTGAGAGCGAACCTGATCCGCAAGACTTTGACTTTGAGAAGAGCGATTGAGTAACAACAGCGTATCTAAAATCACTGTTAATAAAATAGAATCACGCCCCGGCATAGTATGTTGGACGTCTTTTTTTGAAATGATGATGGAGTTAAAAGGCTGATCAAAATAAACAGGCGCGTTAAATAGTTTGCTGTGTTCTTGCCAGAATTCAGGTCGAGTATGCTCAAAGTGAATCGCGCGAGGTGAATAATGAGGACCCATCACTTCACGAATCACATTCATAAACATGCCCATGGTCAGTTCTGCATCTTGGCGGCGAGTTAAAATTGCGCCGTGTTGAACCTGATAATCTATGCGCCAGCTATCTCCTAAATCGACCATTCGATTAAGCGTATCTTTCTGATGCAAATAAAAGTTATTGGTCATGTTCATGAGTGCAGACTCTAATGTGTTTGAACAAAGACCAATGTACCCAATGAGCCCTAATGATTTCGGTTGAAACTGTTGACCATAGTGCAGGCCAAAATTATCACAACCTGAAACCAGCGCCGCCTGTTCTAGCACCTTGCAATAATTGGGTAGTTGTAAGCTCAACGTTGGGCTGATTAAAAGTTCAGGATTAATACCACTAATACCTAAAACGCGATCAACATCTGCACCTTTTTGACGAATAAACTCGCTTAATCCAGAGGCAGCTGCAGACAATACACCTTGATTACACATATTTGAATCGACAAGATGAGTTGGGTTGAGATGTAACATGTCAAGTCTCATGATATTTATTCCTAACTATTCTTATATTAAGCAAAAGCCATACCAGTTTTTGCTTACGTCCTTGATTTTGTTTTGTTAAAAACTTTTATAAAATAATGACTTATGTTTTGCTGTTTTAAGTTTCAGGCTTGATTCTTTAAGAAGAGATCAAGAGTTGCATTTAACGTTGGGTTGCGAACTAAAAGAAGGCAGAAAATGCATTAGAGATAGGCAAAAAGGGCAGAACTAAAACAAGAAATTAAGCGGCTTCTCATGCATACAACATATATTGTAGGCATGAGAAAATAAGTGAAATACTAATTTTTTGTAGTTTTTGCCGTTTGCGCACCATAACTTAAACTGGCCATTGAGGGTCTAAATTGACCTGTGTTGGCATCGCGGCCCTGTAGTAAAAACTTAGTATTGGCTTGACCATAGCCCTGCACAGCCTGCTGAGAAAATTTTCCAATATCAGAACTCAGACTGCGCAATCGATTAATAATTAGAACCTTCTGAGTCGTCGCAAAATCTTGCATCATATTTTGATCGCCTTCACTGTCACCTGCGATAAAAATTGGTCCGTAACCATATTTAGAGACTAAAAAACGCTGGATGGTTGCGGTTTTGCCTTTACCTTGAGTTTGCGCATAGCCATGACGAAACTCGGGTAAAATTCGATTTTGTGTATCTCGTTCTAGCTCCATGGCGTAGGCATTTTTTTCATTAATGTTATAGCCGATCTCTGGATTAGAAATAATTTCCTTAATCACATCAATAAAAGATGCTGAGCAGACATAGACATCAATGCCATTGTCCTGGAAGGCCTTAAATAGATTTTGCATTTCACGGTATGGTCTTAAACCATTTTCCCAAGTGGTTTTCACAACACCTGCTTGGCCCGAAAGTGCTGCGGGAGAGGTCCATGTCACGGGTCCAATCGGTTGCTGCATTTGCCAAGCCACCGTTGCTTTTACCAAATTACGGACTTGTTGTTCGGTAAGCCCAGTAAATAAATAAGTGACCCATGGATATGCGACTTCATGATCAAAGGTGTCTCCAATTGCCGCATATAGATATCTCATTTTAGTAATGAAATCGAGATAATGCGGATCTTGTTTAATTTGATCGAGACTTTGCTTGCCTTTGAGACCGCTATAGTGGTGATAAAGCCATGAGTAGCTGGCAATAATATCTGGGGCGATTTTATCAATATTGACGGCTTGGCCTTGCTGGTTATTGTAGGCCGCTTCAAAATTTTGCGAGCTAATTCCTTTTCGAATAATCTGATTAAGCTGCTCTGGCGTGACATTAAAGGCTAAGTGTTCAAGCTGATAAATTAAAGTTGCTTCTTCGATGTCTAAAAATACCGAGGTATTGTCAAAGTCAGTGACAATATACGGGCGTTTTTCAGGATTGTAGTTTGGGCTATCTTTTCCATAGCTAGCAATTAATTGATTAAGTTGGTCAAAGTTAAAAGCGTCCCATTGACCTTTTTGTATATATTCCTTTTTGGGAATAGCGACTGCGGGAGATGTGCTTTGTAGAGGGTTATAGTTACATGCGCTTAGAGCAATCATACTTGCCAGACTACTGGTGAGTAATAGTGCTTTGGCAACTTTGCTCAGTTGATGGGTAGCTTGCATAAACCCTTCCTTTAAATTCTATAAAATTTAAAAACTAAAAATTGAAAATGAAGAAAAGCGATCTAAATCCCTTTTCAAATTCCGACAGGCATTTGTCCGTTTAGATATTTTTTACAGAGACGCACAGTTTCATTGGACCATTGATCGCCAAGACTTTGAGCCATTTCTGTTTGTGCGTGAGAACCATTCCAAGCCATCATTTGAATGCGGCGTTGCATGATAAAAGTCGGGATCATTTCATATTCTTCAGACTGAATATGACCTACGCGCTCGTAGCCTTTTAACCAGTAATCAACCCAATGAGGCGCATTTGCATAATGTTCATTGAAGCTAATTGCAGCAGCGAGATCATGCATAAACCAGCTCATGCCGCAGTCATCAAAATCGATCACGCCGATACGTTCTTGTTGTAGTAATAGATTAGTTAAACGCAAATCAGCATGAATCAGGCCATAGCGTTCCTGAGTTTTGCCAAAGAAATTTAAATCTTTCGAAATCTGTGCAATGGCTTCTTCAATTACGCCGTGATCTTGTGATCTTAAATGAGGTGCATTTTTCCAGTTTCCCCAGTGGCCATCTGCACCGACCATGGTTTCATGATTCCACACAATACGTTGAAAGTTTTCAGGCGCTTGCCATGTCTTACTATGTACGTGCAACTTTGCGGTAATTTGTCCTAATTGCTCAAATGCAGTGGGGTCAACTTCAACAGTCGGCATATCGCCCTCAACCCAGTTGAAAAGAACTGCATAACGATAAATATCATTCGATAGTTTCAAGGTAATGACGCGTTCACCCGACTGATCTGCAATCGCAACAGGAACTTGAATACCACTCGCATTTAAAGCATCTAACCATTCAAGCTCACTTTGTATATCGAGTTTGCTGTGATAGTTGGGACGGTGAATTCGAAGTGCATATCGGGCAGATCCAGTCGAAACTTGATAGGTTGCATTTTCAGACTGACACAGTAGTTTGACCTGTCCTTGATAGTCTGATGGATATTGCTTAATTGCTTGTTCTGCCAGTATTTGTAATTGAACTTGGCTTAAAAATTCATTTTGTTCTACAGACATAACCCATCTCCTCAATTTAATTTTTAAACACGTTTCGTGTTGAGATGCCGTCGATCTTATAAAAGAAAAAATGAATCAACTTGACTTCAAGTGGTCGGGGAGATGTTTTGCTGTCAAGTTTTATGAATATCTTTTGCGCAACTATTGGTGGTGTAAATTTAGTCGATAAGGCATACGACAATGAAAGAATCTGAATTAAGCGTAGATGTTGGTGCTTTACAACAGGACGCAGAGTATTTTGCAAAACGTCAGTTAAAAAAGGGGGCAGTAGGTTGGTTACTTTTAGTGGGGCTAGGTGTCTCTTACGTCATTTCGGGTGACTTTGCAGGTTGGAATTTTGGACTGGCACAAGGCGGCTGGGGAGGACTCTTTATTGCAACAGTCATCGTCGCGTTTATGTATCTCTGCATGAGCTTTGTGATGTCTGAGATGTCGACGATGTTGCCCACTGCTGGCGGTGGCTATAGTTTTGCCCGCGTTGCATTTGGTCCTTTTGGAGGCTATCTCACAGGGACTGCGATTTTAATTGAATACGCAATTGCACCTGCCGCCATTGCCGTATTTATAGGTTCATATTGCCAATCACTCTTTGGAATTGGCGGCTGGGCTGTTTATTTAATTTGCTATTTGGTTTTTATGGGCATTCATCTGAAAGGTGCAGGTGAGGCGCTTAAAATCATGTTTGGAATTACCGCCGTTGCTTCTATTGCACTGGTCGTATTTATCGTGGCGATGCTTCCACATTTTGACAGCGCACGTTTATTTGATATTCCAGTCAGCGCTAATGCAGGTGCGAGTAGCTTTTTACCGTTTGGCTATATGGGAATATGGGCCGCAGTACCGTATGCCATCTGGTTTTTTCTTGCGGTTGAAGGGGTACCACTAGCTGCCGAAGAAGCAAAAGATCCAGTACGTTCATTACCACGCGGTTTGATTGGTTCAATGTTGATATTGGCATCATTTGCACTTTTAATTTTATTTTTAGGAGCAGGCGCAGCGGGTTCAAATGCTTTAAAAAATTCAGGGGCACCTTTAGTTGATGCACTCATTGCGGTGTATGGTCAGCACACATGGTTAGCAAGCTTTGTTAACTTTGTAGGTCTTGCGGGTCTTGTCGCAAGTTTCTTCTCAATTATTTATGCCTATTCACGCCAGATTTTTGCATTGTCACGTGCGGGATATTTGCCAAAAAACTTATCGCTCACCAATGAAAATAAAGCGCCATATTGGGCCATTATCATTCCAGGCATTATTGGCTTCTTACTCTCTTTAACAGGTGAGGGTGATTTACTCATTTTAATGGCAGTATTCGGTGCAACCATTTCATATGTGTTGATGATGCTCTCACATATCAAATTACGTTTGTCTCGCCCTGAATTACCACGCCCGTATAAAACGCCTGGAGGAATATGGACGTCTTGTATCGCCTTGATTCTTGCGGCTGTTGCAGTAGTGGCAGGGTTAATGGTGAATCCAAAAGTTTGGTTATTAGCCGCGCTGATTTATGTCGGATTTATACTCTATTACTTGCTATATAGCCGTCATCATTTGGTGAAAGGTACGCCTGAACAAGAGTTCGCCATGATTGATGACTGAGTTTGAGTGCAGTAAAAAATAAAGAGGCTTCGGCCTCTTTTTTAAGTGTTATAAAACGACTGAAACGTTTAGAAGTCAAAATAGAAAAGTTTAAATATTTAATTCAAAGTTTACTTTCACACGATCTAAAACAATTAAGGTTCGATATGTTTTTACATCTTCATTATCAGCAAAATGCTTTCTAACTAAACTTTCAAAATGAGATAAGTTGTTGCTCAGCATGATAATGATAAAAGAGACTCCTCCATTCACAAAGTAACACTGTTGAATCTCTTCAACAGATGCAAAGTATTGCTTCGCTCTGTCCATCACTACAGAGCGGTCTTCGCTAAGACGGACCTCAATAATAGACGTAATTTTTTCTCCAAATTTTAGCGGATTTAAGATAGCGCAATTTCTTAAAATAATTTCCTTTTCTTCCATACGAGTTATTCGTCTTTGTACAGAAGCGGAGGATAGGCCAATTTTTTCGGAAATTTCTCGATGAGAAGTTTTATTGTCTTTTTGCAGTATTCTTAAGATTGCATAATCAAAATTATCTAAAGAAATATCTGACATGAGTAAATCTCTCATTAAATGTTAAATATAGAGTTATTTAATCGTTTTATTGAGGGAAATAGAAGAAATATATTGATGACATAGAATTAAAATTTCAATCATTCCCAGAGCAGTAAATATGATGATTGAGACAAACTCCAAGCAAGGCATGGCATTTGCAGCCGCATTTCTATCTTTAATTTCTGTGCAAATAGGTGCATCAATAGGAAAAGCTCTTTTTCCAATTCTTAGTGCTGAAGGAGTGACCTTAACTCGACTTGCTTTAGCAGCATGTTTCTTATGGATTGTTTATAAACCTTGGAGAGACTGGAATAAACAGACCAATTGGAAAAATCTAATTATTTATGGGGCAATCCTGACTTTAATGAATACTTTAATTTATAAAGCATTTTCTTATATGTCTGTGGGTATCGCTATTTCCATCGAAGTGTTAGGACCACTTACGGTTGCTATTTTAATGTCTAAAAATAAATTAGATTATTTTTGGGGAGCATTATCTCTTATTGGTTTGCTTTTTTTACCTATGGGCAATTCAAATAATAACTTTAGCTTTATTGGTATGGCGTATGCGCTTGTGGCTGCGGTGGGTTGGGGACTGTACGTTATTTACGGCTCTAGAGTTGCGCAAGGTGGTGGCAGCTCGGTTGCAACAGGAATGTTTCTAGCGGCTTTGTTTGCAACGCCTTTAGGTGCATCTCACATTATCCATATTTTTGATAGTTATACGATTCTTCTTACCTGCTTACTCATGGCGATGCTCGCGAGTGCGATTCCATTTATATTAGATATGGTCGCTATGAAAAAGTTGCATCCGCGAGTTTTTGGAATATTAGTGAGCGCATCACCAGCGGTAAGTGCTTTGGCCGGATGGCTGATTTTAGATGAACGATTAAATCATTTTCAGATCATTGGAATAACAATTATTATGGCATCGTGTGCTGGATGTTCTTATTTCTCCTATAAACGTAATACAGCATAAGACCATTCATTTATGATGGCTTAGATCTAAAAGCTGAATGAGTCAATTGAGGGGGAGAGAAATAATAAATAAAGCCCCCTTAAAAAGGCTACCTGTGTACAAAAAGAATATAAAAACAGCAAGTATCATTTACTGAAGTGCAATTTTAATCTGATTGATATTTATACAATATAATTACAAGATCAAAAGGATATGAACTGATGAAATTTCTAAAACTTCTAACTTTTAGCACGATTCTTACGTTATCGGCGCATAGTTATGCGACAGTGGGTGGTGGACAAAAAATTGAAGTATTGGGTTATCAGCAAAAAGAGAAGAAAATTTATGTATTAAGACACTACGAAGATGGTCGAGGACGCCTACCACAACTATATTATTATCTATTAAATAGTAAATCGCCTGACAAACTTATTGAAGTTAAATCGCTCTATATCAATCCAAAAACACATAAGATTGATTATGATCAAGATAGTACCGCGTTTGATAAGGCTCTCAATAAAATTAAAAAAAATTTAACCCCTTTGAATGTAAGTAATAGTAAGACTGTAAAAATTCAGACCTTAAAAACGCATCAGAATCAAGTAACATCTTGGTTTGATCCTTCAGGAAAGATCACGCAATATAAAACAGAATATGTTGTAAAATCGCCGTCTTTACAAAGTAAGACGCACATTGCGGTTCATTACACCAAAGCAATAAAAATTTCCCAAAATTATAGTGTGCCTAAACAAAATAAGAGGTTGGTTGTCGTTAAATATCTGGGGGTTCCAGAAGAAACTGGTTACGATGTTGAAGACCCTGTTTTACTACTTCCTGTGAAAAAGTAAGTTTAAGCACAAATATTTTCTTGGTTCAAAGCGGCAATATATACAACATCAGGCTGCTTTTATCTGGGTTATCTATCTATGTCTAAGGCTTTGCCTCGACAGCTTAAAAATAACTGATTTTGATGCCAAGCCAATTGTCCTGAAACAATGGTTGTATCGACGTCATAACGGAAGGTTTTGTTTTGAAATGGCGTCCAGTTACATCGCATATAGTTTTTTTGATCTTTGACAGCAATAGCCTGTTTATTTTCTTTAAGTAGTACCAAGTCTGCCCAATAACCTTCGCGGATATATCCACGATTTTTGAGTTTAAATAAATCAGCGACTTGGTGTGATGTTTTCTTAACCATTGTTTCAATCGTTATTTTTCTATCTGCCACAAGTTCCAGGAGTGCAGGAACAGCATGTTGAACCAAAGGCAGGCCAGCGGGTGCTTTTAAATAGGATTGTTGTTTTTCATCCCATGTATGCGGCGCATGATCAGTACCAATAATATCTAAGCGATTGGACTGAGCAATGGCAGTGATGAGTGCATCTTTGTCTTGTTGAGTTTTAATCGCTGGATTGCATTTTATTAAATGGCAAAGCGCAGCATAGTCTGATTCATCAAAACTAAGATGGTGAATACATACTTCCGCAGAAATATGTTTTAGATTTAAAGGCAAATTTTTAAACAAACACAATTCTTTGGCTGTACTAATATGTAAAACATGCAGTTGGGTTCCATATTTTTCTGCTAAAGATACCGCTAAACGTGAACTCTCAAAGCATGCTTGTTTGTCCCGAATTTTAGGATGCATATGTGCTGGAATATATTCACCATATTTCCCGAAATATAAATTCTCTCTTTCTTTAATGCGAGGTGTATATTCGCAATGCGTTAAAAGAATGGTCGGGACATTGGCAAATAAACGCTCAAGCACTTGTGGGTCATCAACTAACATATTCCCCGTAGATGCCCCCATAAAAACTTTTACGCCGCTAATAAGCTTGGGATTAAGCCGCTCAACTATCTCTAAATTTTGGGAACTTACGCCAAAATGAAAAGCATAATTTGCCATACTATATTGGGCGGCAATTTGCTTTTTTTGCATTAAGGCATCTAAAGATAGGGTTGGGGGATTGGTGTTTGGCATATCCATATAACTGGTAATACCCCCAATAACCGCTGCCATAGATTCTGATGCAATACTGCCTTTATGGGGCGAACCCGGATCTCTAAAATGAACTTGATCATCGATCATTCCGGGAATTAACCAGTTTCCGTTTGCATGAATGGTTTTAGCATTAACAACATGAGAAATTGATGGAGCAATTTTTTCGATTCGACCATCTTGAATGAGGACATCTACAACTTGCTGTTTTCCCTCATTCACTAAATTGGCATCACGGATAATAATTTTAGAATAGGGTTTAAAACTCATTGTGCAATGCCTTATAGCCTTTGACTAATTCAATATTTGTTGAGACGACACTCTCTGAAAACTCACTGATAGCGATATCAACTGGAGGGTATTGGTTTAAGTCAGTTTTAGAGTTGATGTAGCTCATTGCAGGCACATAAAAGTGGTTCGGTAAATCACGTCCATCGACCACTGCGTTATGACGGATAGCGCTGTGATTACCGACCTTACAGTTAAATAGGACACTGTTAAAACCCACAAAAACATGGTGACCAATTTCACATGGCCCATGAATAATTGAACGATGGGCAATTGATGTATTTTCACCAATCACAACTAATGCACCAGCTTTGGAATGAATCACAACACCATCCTGAATGTTGGAATTTGCACCAATAATAATTGGCTCCATCTCTCCATTTTTGTCGGTTTCATCGGCACGAATTACCGCATAAGGACCAATAAACACATTTTCATGAACAATGACTTTGCCGCAAATAATAGCGGTCTGATCGACATAAGCTGATTGATCAATCACAGGGAGATGACCTGATGGATTTTTACGTAGCATTGGATAACCGTTTAAATATATTTGCTTAAATTGAATTAAATGAGTGACCTAGAGTTACCACTGCCATGTCCCTTGGGCCACAGCATCATGTGCATGTAAGCTTTCTGCATGAGTCACTTTAAATTTGAAACCATGAATATTTTTGTGATGTATAAATGAACCATACAGACGTCTTAAAGCATCTTCGCAGAACATTAGATTTTGACCGTTGGCAACGGCAAAGGCCTGTTCATCAATACGTTTCACGGCAGTTTGTACAGGCGTCATTAAGGCCAGTTCAGCTCGGTTTATAAACTCGATGAGTGGAATGTCTTGAAGGTTTTGATCTAGTTTAAATTGCAGGCGGGCAAAACTTCTTTGGCTATGTGGCGTTGCTGCAATTGCATCGGTGGTATTTAACCAGTTCATAATATCTTGTGGGTCAAGCCGAATTTCTTGATTTTGTAAGGCTGACTCAAACCGTTGTTGAATAATATTTCTTGAAAGTGCAGCAGAGCACGGGCAGGTTGAAGAATAGGGAATCTCGACTTTTAATTCTGCCTCAAATTGATCATTAGAAAGTTGGCATGACAAAACAAAAGGGTAGCTTTTCCACCCTGTAAGCTTGCTGACTAAGGCTGGTCGCTCTATATAAAGATCGCTGTGAATTTCAACTTTGGCATGTTGCGATAAATCTTGATGGCTGTCTAAGAAGTCTTCTAAAACTAATTTTAAAGCAGGCATATTTATGTTTTCGAGTGATGTTAACTCTAAAAGTCGTGTGTATAGACGCGACATATGAATGCCTTTTGCTAAGGGATCATCCAGACTGACATAAGCATTTACGTGGCTTGGGCATAAGGTATTTTCAATTCGGACTGGTAATGCAATGTTTTCCATGCCAACCCAATCAAGACGGTGGCTATAGGCATTTGGTAAAGTTGGCTCGGCAGATATGTCTGGGAGAACAAGATTCATTTATTAGCGGCTTATACTGTGATATTAATGTTATGTTATAACATAACATTAATAAGTGGCAAGTTTGCTATAGGACTTAATTCGACAAAACTAATTCTTGACTTTTATTGTAAAAAACTAAGGGATAGTTTTTATTATTTAAGTTAGAAATTTTCCTTTCTACTTAGCTTTAGTTTCTGAAATTTCTCTAAATTTTCTTGGGCTATAACCAAAAGTTTGAATAAAAGATCGGGTAAAAGCAGCTGGTGAAGAATAACCAACTAAATCAGCTATTTGTGAAATACTATTATTCGTTTCAATTAAAAATTGATTCGCTAACTTCATTCGCCAATGTTTGAGATAATTAATTGGAGTAGTACCTACCAATTCTATGAAATTTTTTGAAAACTTTGATTTAGATTGATTAGTTTCTTTGGCAAGAATGTCTACGGTCCACTCTTTAGTAGGATCAGAATGCATTAAGAATAATGCCTTGCTAATAGCAGGATTCTGCAAAGCTGAAATCCAACTTTTATGGTTTAGTGTTTCTTTATTTAGCCAGAATCTTATTGACCATACCAGAAGCAAATCGATAACACTTGAAAGCATAACCTGACTACCTAAAGAAGGCTGATCAAGTTCTAATTTTATTGCTGCTACTGTCATTGGTATCCATTCAGCAACTTTTCCATTTCGGTCTGAGGGAACTAATATATATTTAGGCAACCCTTCAGCGATTGTTTGTCCATATACACCGTTTAATTGAAAAACACATGTAATAACAGATGGTTCTACAGCTTTATCTTCTATAATTTCAATAGAATGCTTAAATCTCGAAGGAATAACGATAATATCCCCATCGTTTACAGTTTCATTTATTTTTTGTTCATCACTTTTAATTTTAAAACTACTTCCTTGAAATATATGGATATACGAAAAATTATTATCCAGAAAAACAATATTTTTATTTTGATAATTTTCAACTTGATAAATTTTTCCTGATATTTTTGCTTTTTTATAAATATCAAAAAATATATCAGTTAATTTATTTAAATCTTGTTCATTATTCATCTCACTACATCTCATCAAAAAAAATGTTTCTGCAAAAAAATATGCTGTTTTGGTAATTGTGAAAAGTAGTTTTATAGCAAATAATCATTTTACGAAGATTTTATAGTTTGATATTTGATCAGGTTATTTGAACTTCATGTGTGAATATTTCTAATTTAATTTATTGATTTCAATGTCATAGCAAAAGCTAGGAGAAAACAATGAGTAATAAACCAACAATTATATTAGTACATGGCTTTTGGGGAGGCGCTGCTCACTGGAGTAAAGTTATTATTGAACTTTCCCACAGAGGTTTTACCTCATTACAAGCAGTTGAATTACCTTTAACTTCACTAGCTGATGATGTTGAACGTACAAAGAAAATGATAGCTCAGATTGATGGCGACGTAATTTTAGTTGGGCACTCTTATGGAGGTGCTGTTATTACTGAAGCTGGTAACCTTCCAAATGTAGTGGGTCTAGTCTATATAGCAGCGTTTGCTCCTGATACAAATGAGAGTCCAGGGGAGATTACGCAAAAGCATCTACCTGTAGCTGCTCCTAATTTATCACCAGATAGTGATGGTTACCTTTGGCTTAAAGCAGACAAATTTCATGAAAGCTTCTGTCAAGACTTAACAGAAGATGAAGGTCTAGTGATGGGAGTAACACAAAAAGCTCCGTTAGCAAGCACCTTCGGCGACACGATTTCATTACCCGCTTGGAAAACTAAACCTTCTTGGTATCAAATTTCTACTCAGGATCGAATGATTAGTCCAGAAAATCAAGAGTTTATGTCTTCTAGGTTAAATGCTAAAAAAGTTATTTCTTTAGATGCGAGCCATGCTTCATTAGCTTCCAAGCCAGTTGAAGTCGCGGATTTAATAGATGAAGCTGTTTCTTTTTTTAATTAATAAAGTTATTTAATTTAAATAGATAATCAAACTAAGAAGTTAAGAAAATAATAATTTTTTTAACTTCTATTTCATTATAAATATGAGTTCATCTCTTCGGACTCTTTCAGTCAATGTGGGGACTTCTAGATTCTTCGTTCCCATGCTTTATTTATCTCCATTCAAATGTTAATAAGATTAATACTAACCCCGAGGTGCGTACCTTATATGATCGGGAAATAAATATTATATTAAGGCTTATCTCTATTGGATCCAGAATTTTTCAGGATTTTATTTATTCAGCTAATTTTAAATTTGGTTCCATCCATGTAAGTAAAACTCTTTTACATGGTCAAGATCTTCTTTAGGGATGCCGCCATACAATTTACACAGGATTAATAATGAATAATTTGAATTTTAAAACTCTAAAGAAGTATTGGTTGTCATTCGTAGGTATTGCTTTAATCGCAGGCTCTTTAGTATTGGCATTTGCTTGGGTCGCTGGTCTATTTGGACATCGAACCACAAGCAAAACATTTTTGGGCGAATCATTAAGTAAATTTGATCCCGGATATCGACGTGCACACGGTAAGGGTATTTGTTTTGATGGTACTTACCACAGTAATGGTGCGGCGGCGACACTCTCTAAAGCCACGGTATTTGCCAAGTCTGATATACCAGCAATTGGTCGATTTTCTATTGGAAGTGGTAACCCGCATGCGGCAGATAATTCTACCGCAACAGTGAGTATGGCTTTATTACTTTCCGCAGCTGATCATTCACAATGGCGCATGAAATTAAATAACTTTCCCTATTTCCCTACGCGAAATGCTGAAGGTTTTTTGGCGCAGCAAAAAGCATTTAAACCAGTTCCATCTACTGGCAAACCTGATCCAGTCCTTGTTGAGGCTTTCTTAAAAGAATATCCCGAAGCGCGTAAGTCTATTGAGCAAAAGGCAAAGATGCCATTAACCGGTAGTTTTAGTGGCGCAGAATTCTATGTGGTAAATGCATTTATATTACGGGCCGCCAATGGACAAGAACAGCCAGTGCGTTGGTCTATGCGTCCTCATTCAAAATTTATTAGTCTGACCAAAGAACAACGTGATCAAGCTGGCCATGATTTCTTATTTAAAGACATCAAAAAACGTTTGGCTGAAGGGCCGTTGTATTGGGATTTAGTTTTGCAACTTGCCGAGCCAGGAGACCCAGTGAATGACCCATCTCAACCTTGGCCAAAAGAGCGTAAAGAAGTTATAGCGGGAACATTGGAAGTCAAAAATGTGACTGAGCAGGTAAATGGTGTTTGCCGTGATATTAACTTTGACCCAACCTTGGTTCCACCTGGAATTGAGTTATCAGATGATCCGGTACTCGCAGCACGAGCAGGTATCTATGCACAGTCTTACAATGCTCGCTTACGTGAAATTGGATTTGGCAAAGCAACGGATGCCGTGGGTAAATAGGAGAGATCAGCCATGCAAAACAAATATAACGATAATGCTCCACGTCATTTTAATTTGACTGCTCGAATACTACATTGGGCTATGGCGGTAGCAATTTTGGCTATGCTATTTATTGGTGTTGGAATGACAACCTCAATCACTTGGCGTCCGTGGTTAATCGATATTCACCGTCCTTTAGGAATTGCAATCTTATTGTTGGTCATCTTAAGATTAATAAATCGACTCTATTTCCCAATTCCACCTTTGCCGCCGACTGTACCCCGTTGGCAGGCGTTTATTGCCCATGCATCACATTGGCTACTTTATCTTTTGATGTTTAGTTTGCCATTGCTCGGATGGGCAACCCTATCGGCAGGTAATTGGCCTGTAACTTTATTTCCAGGTTGGGACCTTCCACCAATCGCTCCAACCAACTCTACGCTTTATGCATGGTTTCGCACGCTACACGGAATTTTGGCCTGGCTGTTATTTGCCGTCGTTATTGGTCATCTGTCTGCTGCATTATTACATGCATGGGTTTATCGCGATGGCGTATTCTCAAGTATGGCTTTGGGTTCTTCTGCTGAGTCAAATAGAGATAATGAAAAGAAGAGTGTGGATTGAGAGGGAGTTATTCGACTTTAGAGTTTGAAGCACTCACTCAGAACATATAGACAGTGCATTAGGTAGATTAGAGCCTAAAGCACTGTGGGAACATTATTTTAGAGTTGCGTATTTCGATAAAACCAATTTACACAAGCATCTGCCAAAATTTGTGTGGTATCAAAGCTCACATCTAAAATTGGAGACTGGATTGCATGCAACCCAATTGGAATTTCTGTACAAGCTAAAATAATCGAACCAGCACCTTGATCTATGAGCCTTTGGCTTAACTCTTGAAAAACCACACCCGCTTTTGCCGATTCATTACGTTTTACAGCATAAACAGCGGGCATAAATTCCTGTTCAATTTCTTGATCCGAATTAATGACAAAAGGAATGTCATGCTTGCTTAACTCAAGTTGATACAACTGAGTAGAAAGGGCACCTTTAGTTGCTAATATTCCAACTTTATCACTAGATTGATAACTCTTTAAAATCTGTTGCACCGTAATTTCAACCATATTTAAGATTTCAATAGGGGTGTGTTGCTGTAAGTCAGAATGCCAGAAGTGTGCGGTATTACATGGAATGGCGATTTTAGAGACACCGCTACGCTCTAAAATTTTTAGTCCATGTAACATGGCATTTAAAGGACTTTCACCTAGGTTTTTAAGTGCAAGTTGTCGGTCAGGAATACCGCCGTGATTCCAAGCAATTGTTGGAATATGTTCCTGATCTTTAGTGGCAGGGCTTGCATCGAGCAGACGCTGTTGAAAATCAACAGCAGCGCCCGGTCCCATACCACCCAAAATTCCAAGGGTGGGAAGTTCTGAAAATTCTGTCATCTTACAAACGGTATGCATCTTTGTTAGAGAAGGTTTTACGATAACCGAATAAGCCTACGGCACCGCCTGTATGAAGGAAGATCACTTTGTCATCTTTAGTGAAATGACCCTGACGAATAAGGTCGACTAAACCCGCAAAACCTTTACCTGAGTAAACAGGGTCAAGCAAAATACCTTCAGTTCGAGCCAGCAATTCAACAGCTTCAACCATGCTATCAGTTGGAATACCGTAGCCATCGCCAACATAGTCACTATTTGCAATCACTTTTTCACGGGCAATAAGATCTGCCCTTAAACCCAGATGTTCTAAAGTTGCACGAGTAAGTTTATAAACATTTTCTTCTTGTTTAGATTTTTCAGCACGAACACTAATACCGAGTACTGGTAAGTTTGAGTGAGTTGCCGCAATACCCGCTAAAAGGCCAGCTTGAGTACCCGTGCTACCTGTTGCATGTACAAGATGAGTCGGAGCCAGTTGAATCTGGTTAAGTTGGTTAATTAATTCAATTGCTGTTGAGACATAACCTAAAGCACCAATAGCGTTTGAGCCACCGCCCGGAATAATGTACGGGCGTTCACCTTGTAGTTCTAATTCTTTTGCTTTGGCTTCTAAAGCTGCCACCATATCTGTGCCACCCGGAACAACTTCAATTGATGTTGCACCTAAAATCTCGTCGAGCAATAAGTTTCCATTATTGTAATATTCATCTGTACCATCACTAACACGTTGTTCGAGTAAAACAGAGGCCTTTAAACCAAATTTATTTGCTGCTGCAATCGTTTGGCGAACATGGTTAGATTGAGTTGCTCCTTGAGTGAGTACATGTGTGGCACCTTTTGCAAGTGCATCACCAATTAAAAACTCTAATTTGCGGGTTTTATTACCACCTGTAGCAAGACCTGTCGCATCGTCTCGTTTGATGTAAATCTGGGGACCATTTAACGCTTTAGTTAAGTTAGGTAAAAACTCTAGAGGAGTAGGCGCATGAACCAGTTGAACGCGCGGCAAATGACTTAATAACATAATAATGTCCTAAAAATTTAATGTATGTAATCAATCATGCGACTTACTTCTTTGCGCATAATTTCTAAAATATGTTTTTTGGTTTCAATAAATTCTTGCTGTGGCGCAATATTTTCAATGCTGCGCGCACGAGGTAAATTCACTTGAATATCTTCGGCAATGCGCCCGGGATGGCCTGCCATTAAAATAATGCGATCTGCTAAAAGTAGAGATTCATCAATATCATGAGTAACAAATAAAACGGTAGTTTTATTGTCTTGCCAAAGCTGAGTCAGTGTTTCTTGCATCAAAATACGTGTTTGAGCATCTAAAGCCCCGAAAGGCTCATCCATCAATAAAATCTTTGGCTTCATAACCCATGCGCGGGCAAGGGCAACACGTTGTTTCATACCACCTGAGATTTGCCAGATTCGATGATTTTCAAACTTCTTTAAGCCCGTTTTTTCTAAGTAATATTCAGTTTGCTCAGCAATATATTTAGCTTCAGCTTTTGATTGCTTAAGTGGAAATTGAATGTTTTCTTTTACTGTGAGCCAAGGAAATAACTGAGCCTGTTGAAATACAACAGCTCGATCAATGCCCGGTGCTGAGATGGTTTGACCATCTACATAAATCTCACCTAAAGTTGGTTTTTCAAAACCAGCAAGCAAGTTCAAAATAGTTGATTTACCACAGCCAGAAGGCCCGAGTAAGCAAACAAACTGACCTTCAGGAATTTTAAGATTAATATCTTCTAAGACCGTATTTTCCGTCTTGTTTTGTTTAAATATTTTCTGAACATTATTTAGCTCAATAAATGGTTGAGTCATTATGCTTTTCCTGTCCAAGGGGCCCATTTTTGCTGTGCTTTCACAATGAGCCAATCTAAAATAAAGCCAATTGTTCCAAGTAAAATAATCCCGACAATCACAACATCTGTACGCAAATAAGAACCCGCGTTAATAATCATCCAGCCTAAACCAGAAGTTGCTGCAACCATTTCCGCTGCAATTAACGATGTCCAACCAATACCAATAGATAAACGAATGGTGGTGAAAATTTCAGGAAGTGAAGAGGGTAAAATGACACGGAATAAGATTGCTGCTTTTCCTAAGCCCATGGTTTGTGCTGCTTGAATCAAACCATATGGAACGTTTTGGCTTGCTGCGGTTGCACCCACAATGACGCTCAGTAAAGTCGCAATAAAAATAAGGAAAAATTTAGATTCCTCACCAATCCCTAGCCACACAACCACCAATGGAATGAGGGCAATTTTGGGAATAGGACGTAAGAATTGTACAAATGGATCTAAAATGGCATTAAGTACAGGACTACGGCCCATTAATAATCCCAAAGGCACACCAATAACGATTGCAACGAAGAATGCAAAGAAGGCACGCGCCGTGCTGACTAAAATGTGTTGATAAAAAGGAGCATCTCGGTAACCGTTTTTAAATAAATCTAAAACTGTATCTAAAATCTGTAGAGGAGAGGGCAACAAAATTGGTGAGACAAGTTTAAATGTACACACAAGCTGCCAAATAATCACAAAAGTGATTAGCGATAATGTACTAATCACTTTTACTTTAAACGGGTTCAACTGAATCATTTCATAACCTTATTTTGTCGCTTCAATAAGGTATTTACTGTCGATATTAGGCGCATAACTCTTTGGAACATCAGATTGTTTCAACTCGCCAATACTGACTAAAAATTTAGCAATATCTTGAGTTGCTTTAGCCAAGCCAGAGTTCTCATCGTTTGATGTTGCACCCAAATATTTTTCAGAGGCTTGATCTTTCAATGGAATATATTCGATACCGGCAAGTGTAGTTTCGACTTGGTCATATGGAAGACTTAAGTATTTAGAGATTTTTTCAGAAGCAGCTTTAGGATCACGTTTATATTCATCAACTTGATCTTGGTAAGCCTTCAAGAACTTAATTACAAGGTCAGGGTGTTTTTCTGCAAACTCTTTACGGACAGCGAAGTTGTTATAAACCAAAATACCTTTTTCATTCAGCGTCGTTGTACGATAAATTTCTTTACCGCCTTCTTTCTCTAGCTGTTGAGTAAATGGTCCCCAAACATAAGCTGCATCAATATCACCACGTGTCCATGCAGAAACAATTTCAGCAGGCTTAAGTGGAATTAATTTGATTTTTGATTTATCAATTTTATTTAATGCAAGCGCTTGTTCTAAAGCATATTGCGCGGTGGAGTTGGCAGGGAAGGCAACTTTCTTACCAACTAGACCTTGCAGATTTTTAATATCAGGACGAACAATTAAACGTTCTGCACCAGAAATTAGACCTTCCAATCCAATGATTTCAATTGGTAATCCGCGAGTAATACCTGCAACAGCTGGGCTTGAGCCAAAACGAGCAATATCAATCTCATTTGCGGCGAAGTAATTAATTACATCTGCACCCGAAGCAAATTCAACCCACTTAATTTTTGTACCTAAAGCTTTTTCAAAATCTCCATCAGCTTTACCAAGAACCCAAACTCGTGGACCACCGCCCCAAGCAAAACGTACTTCTTTAGGCAGTTCAGCGGCAGGCGCAGTTTGAGAAGCTTCTGCCTTAGTTTCATTATTTTGCTGAGAATTATTTCCACAACCGGTTAAAAGTGCAAAGCTGAGAACCCCTACTGATAAGACAGCGTTTTTTAAGTGAAAACGTGTTGCAAACAACATTATATTTCCAGTAATTTTCGAAATTTATTCGATCTTAGTGAAAATTTATGATTAATAAAAATATGAAAAAGTGGAATGGATATATGCAAAGATGAGTTTATATTTATCATTAAAAAAGAATTATTTATCACTTAAAATTGATAGTTATATTTTGAGTTAAAATCGGTGCGTGAAAAAATAAGAGCTTTTATAAATTATTTATTTATAGGTTTAGTGCATGATTAAAATTATTAATTAACTTAAGAATATTTAAAAAATTACATGGCTTTTGAGGTAAATGATCACTTCAAAAAACCATGCAATTTATAAGTAGGGCTTTTAACGATCTAGGAGCTTATTTAATTCGGTACCACGTTTGGTTTCGGCCAATTGCAGAAATACCAATGTAGCCACGCGCGGTAAGTTTTTCACCATCTGGTGATACGGTTACACTAAATTTATAAGTCTTATCTGACTGTGGGTCGAGGATAGATCCCTTGTCATATTTATTTTGACCCACACTTTTTAAATTTTTGACAATGGTTAGGCCAATCAAAGATTTGTTCTTGTAGGTACCTTCACACATCGTACATTTATTGGCCTCATTTGGAACAAGTATTTTTTCGATGTTCGCAGATAGATTGCCATTTTTATCTTCGCTAAATCTTACCAGTGCTCTCGGTTGATTGGTTGCATCATCAATTGTTTTCCAAACGCTGCCATGTAGTTTGTCGGAGGCAAATGAGTGAATCGAATAAAAGCTAAGTAAAAGTAAGAGTAAATATTTTTTCATATCAAGCATTTCTCAAATTAAAAATGGATGGTTTTAAAGGTTTGAATTATTCAATTTAAATTTAACTTCACAGTTTTCTTAGTATTGAATCTATAAGCTAAACAATATGTAAAGTTATAATCTATTTGTATGAATATTATTTTGATCAATATATTTATGCAATTGCGAGAAAGGACAGAATTATTCATCTCTTACAGATTACACATGAACTGAAAGACTTAATGATTAGAAAATATTTTAAATCTCCATGCTCTTTACACACTTCTTAAACGTTCTTTACACAAAGGAATGAATAATGGAATTTATGAATTTTTAAAGTGAAATACAGTTGATGCCAAAACCAAAATTGAATCTTAAAAAGAAAATTGGCTTAGTCTTGTTAGGATTTGTAGCCCTATATTGGATCTCTTTTCCTATTATTCCTTTTTTAGATATTCCCTATAAAGCAGCAGTTATTACAGGGCTTATGATCGTAGGTGAGATTCTCTTTTTAATTGCAATTGCATTACTAGGTAAGGAATATTGGGGCAAGATTAAAGAATGGTTTTCTAAAATATTTCGGAAAATGAAGTTAAAGGAAAATTAAAATGCTCTTAAGAACAATAAAAATCTCAACTAATTTTAAAAATAGTTAGATTGCGTGTAGTACGTCACAGATTTTAAAAATAACATTCAAATCATGCGTTTAGTATTTATTGACAGTGTGCAATATTAAGTTTTATAACTAAAAGATCCTGAAGCTGTTTCTTTAACCAGAACAGAAAAAACACAATATAAAGATGAATAGACATTAGAACAAAAAGTTAAGGAGAAGAAATGAAAGTCCTTAAATCCACTTTATTTTCTCTTATGAGTATGCTGACAATAAATAGTGCAGATGCTGGAAATGCATCTACATCATTAAGAGTCAGTTTAACAATTATTGAAACGTGCGAAGTGTCTACACAAGGTAATTTAGATTTTGGTTCAGTGGTTCGTTCTCAGCCAGTTGCTGCTGCAAGAACGGATGTATCTGTGCAATGTAGTCAAAATACGCCGTATCAATTGGCGGTAACTTCAGACAATAACTTTGAACTTAAATCTGCTGCAAGTAACGCATCTGTTGCATATGTACTGTACCAAGATGCTGGTCACACTCAAATTTGGGGAGGGCCGGGAAGTAAAATATATTCAGGAATTGCGACAGGGATGAAAGAAAATATTCCTATTCACGGGGTAATTACATCAAGTACCAATGTTCAGGCCACCAAGTATGAAGATTGGGTACGTGTGAACGTTATATATTAATAAAAGAAAAAAATATTGTTGGGCAACTCAGTTTTATGGACTGGGAATGGCAAATTGAACATACTAAGTCGACTACCAGTAAACTTAAGTTTAATGGGGGAGTTTGCACGCCTATAATCGCCTTTAACTATTGCACGATAAGACTTTTAATAATTTAATTTTTTAATAAGATTCTCTTTTATGTTTGGCCACTCTTCATCAATGATACTAAATCTGACAGAATTCCTTTTTCTTCCATCAGGCATAATTCTCTCATTTCTTACAACACCTTCCTTTTGAGCACCGAGTCTTAAAATCGCATTCTGTGATTTTTCATTGAGCACATCTGTTGTAAGCTGGACCCTCACACAATTTAATTCCTCAAAGGCATATTGAAGAAGCAAATATTTTGCCTCTGTATTTGCGTATGTTTGCTGCCAAGATTTTGAGTACCAAGTACTTCCAATTTCTAACTTTAAATTTTTTCTGTCTATTTTCCAAAGTCTTGTAGACCCAATAATTTTTCCTGTAGCGATATCTTCAACGGTAAAAGGAAGAACCGTGCCCGCTTGGTAACCTTCTAGTGCATGGTGAATATAGTCGTCTATTGTCTCTGCTGAAGGTACGACAGTGAAAGGGAGGTTCCATAGTTCTCCGTCTGAAGCAGCGGCGACTAAATCTCTTGAATCTTCAAGCTTTAAAAGGCGTAACCGAATACGATCACTTGAAAGTATGATGTTTGGGGTCATAACAGAGGTCCTGTCTGAAAATTACCAAATAAAGAGTTTTATCCTAATCTTATTTAAATCGACTTTGGATCGCATTTAAAGTCAAATTACCATAAGTACTAAAGGAGTATTTTTTTATTAATAACAATGTTATAAATATTATATAGATACATAAATTATAATTTGTTCCTCAGAGAAATAAATGAATAGTCTTTTATATGTTTACGCATTATGTACGGTTTTATTATTTGTAAAAATGTTCGGAATATCTGCATATCAAGGATATTACAGAATTAAAAACAAGGCTTTTAAGAATATAGAAGATGCGGGCTTTTTAAGAGTGCCAGCACATACTGCCGAGTTACCACAAGTGGCTAGAGCGCAACAGGCTTGGTTGAATGATTTAGAAAATATTCCAATTTTCTGGGTATTGGGTGCTTTGTGTATTTTCTTAAATACAGACAATATTATCACGAAGTGGTTATTTATTATTTTCACATTTTCTAGAGTCACTCATACTTTGACATATCTAACTTCTATGCAGCCATGGCGCACAATTTCATATAGCGTAGGAGTGCTTTGTTTATTTGTTATGGCTAGTCAGATCATATATAGAGTTATTTCTTTCTAAAAAGTGGATGTTTTCTAAATAAGACTGTTTCATATAAGTCCTTTCATTTGAAAGTAATATATATAATTAGTAGTAACTTACTTTAAAGGACTATTTTTAATTATGAAGCCTTAAAAATAACCTTTTAAATTGAGTCAGATTGTTGATCACTTATTAGCTCTGCCATCCAGTCTGCAAATACACGTACTGCGGGTGAAAGGAACCGCTGATGCGGATAAAGTAAAGTCACAGCAACAGGTGGTGGGCACCACTCTTGTAATACTGCGATGAGCCTTCTTTCTTTTAAGTGTTCTATCACAATTCTTTCAGCAAGTTGAGCGAGTCCGTATCCCTCAAGGCACATTTTTATATAAAGTTCAGTTTCATTAACAGCAACCGTACCTTGCATTTGTACAGTTTTTTTCACTTCGTTTCTTACAAAGCGCATTTCACCCGCATGTCTGTTGTTCCCTGAAAAATAATGAATAGCTCGGTGATGTGCTAAATCATCGGGAGTTTGTGGAGTTCCTTTCTCTTTTAAATATAGTGCCGAAGCGCATGTTACCCAGCGGAACTCACCAAGAGGGCGGGCAACCAGCGTGGAGTTCTCCAAATTTCCCATGCGGATTACACAGTCTACACCTTCCTTAATAACGTCTACTTGTCTATCGCTGACACCTATCATGAGGTAGATATCGGGATAACGCCTTTGAAATTCTTGCAGGTTCGGCATAATCACCGAATGAGCTATGCCCGCAGGCATATCAACTCGTAATCGACCCTGTGGCTGTTTAATAGCGTTAGTCAGGTTAGATTCGGTATGTTCAATTAGGTCGAGTATTTCTCGGCACTGGGTCAGATATTCTGCTCCCTCTGGAGTCAGGCTAACGCGTCTTGTTGTTCTGTTTAACAGACGCACTTGTAAATACTTTTCAAGATTTTTAATTGTACTAGTGACTGTTGAGGCAGGTAGGGAAAGTGCTTCTGCCGCATGGATAAAGCTTTCAGCTTCTGCCACCCGAACAAAAATCTGCATTGCTTGAATACGATCCAATCTCATACCTTTGTCCCAATACTATACTCACACTCTTAGATTATTCGCTTTCACTGAATAATAAAAACAGTTTAACCAGCTTTTTCAGCATTATCACTTCAGATAGATTTTCAGCATACATTTGAGAAGTTGGAATAATGATGACTGATTACAACAGAAATATGGTGCAGCTGACTGAGTCTTCACCAAATAGAATGCTCATTCGCGGGGCGACGATCCTAAGCATGGATAGCGTGGTTGGGAACATGGTTCGCGGAGATATTCTTATTGAGAGCGGCATGATTACTGCCGTGGGTGAAAATTTAGAAGCCGAAGGTGCAACTCTTATTGATGCATCCAATATGATCGCGATGCCGGGTATGGTCGATACTCATCGACATTCATGGGAAGGGCAACTGCGACGGATTAATCCGAATGCCCAAACGTTAGAAGACTATTGCAACGCGACGCACTATTCTTTTGCGAAGTACTATCGACCAGCAGATATGTACATTGGTAATTTACTTACAGCTCTAGGCTGCATAGATGCTGGTATTACAACAGTGATTGATAACTCGCACAATAGTCGTAGTGCCGCTCACTCTGATGCGGCTGTTGAAGCTTTACTAGATGCTGGTATTCGAGCTGTACACGCTTCTGGTGCACCAGTTTCAGGAGACTGGGACAGAGCGAACTGGCCTAGCAATCTCGAACGTCTTCAAGAAAAATATTTTAAAAATAGTAAAAACGGTTTGGTGTCATTAGCTGCCATGGCTCAGTTAGAACCCGAATTATGGGCTGAGGCACGCAGATTAGGGCTACCAATCATTACCGAATTTTTTGGTGGGGAAATGGCTGCTGCATTAGAGGGTCTGCATCAACAAGGTCTGTTAGGGCCAGATAATATCTTTAACCACTGTACCTCGCTGCCAGATGCTGGATGGAAAATTTTGTGCGAAGCTGGAGTGCGAGTAAACGTATGCCCACGATCAGATGCTCACTATGGTATCGAAGACGGTATGTTTGCCATGCAATCGGCTCTACGTCATGGCATTAGACCTGGTTTGAGTGTAGATAATGAAACGTCTTATAGTGGCGATATGTTTATGGAAATGCGCGTAGCATTTTACTTACAGCGTGTAATGGGCATGCACCAAAACAAATGTTGTGGCTCAGCACATTCGCCAGTGACCTTTCAGGCGCAGAACCTTCTCAAAGCTGCAACGGCTGATGGTGCTGCTTGTGCAGGTCTGCAAGAAAAAATCGGCAGCCTGACACCCGGTAAACAAGCTGACCTGATATTAATTCGAACGGATGACATTAATCTTTATCCGTCTGGTAATGCATTTGGCACGGTTGTTCATGCAACTGAACGCAGCAATATCGATACGGTGATGATTGGCGGAAGAATCGTTAAACGTGATGGTAAAGTGTTGGGTGTGGACAGTGAGCGACTTCGTGCAGCGATTGATGAATCTCGCCAGCATCTTTTCGTTGCGGCTGGTTATACTCCAGATATTTTTGCCGAGACGTTTCTACCTCTTGAGTAAGTTGTATAAGAGGGAGCAAACAATATGTCTATAAATGTTATCTATTACCTCATGGCTTTTGGTGCGGGGCTGGGGATTACTCTACAAACCACATTGAATGGTCAACTGGCTAAAGGTATAGGTGGGGATTCTGTCGCTGCGGCATTATTTTCATTTACTGCTGGTGCGGTATGCCTTGGGTTTTATTCTCTGGTTCGAGGCGGAATAGCTTCTTCACTGATCGCTATTCCTAATCAACCATGGTGGAGTCTTATGGGCGGAGTTCTAGGTTCTTGCGCATTACTGAGCTACGTCGTCCTTGCACCTAGAATCGGGTTGTCGGCTTTGCTGGGGCTGGCAATTGCTGGACAAATTATCTCGTCATTGTTGATTGATCATTTTGGATTACTAGGGGCGGCCGAACGACCAGTTTCCATGTTTAAACTATGTGGAACACTGGTCATGCTGATAGGTCTAGGGATTGCTCTTTTCGGTGAAAGATAAGAGGCTTTAAACCAGTATTTCTAATAGAGCAGAATGATCTGAGATTTTACGCTAGTAAATAGCTAGGGAAATTAAAAAATACTGTTTAAAGACTTCTTTAAACAGTATTAATTTTCTTACTAAAAATGTAATAGTTATGTTTATAGATTAAACATATTATTATTTTGATAAGTCTTTTATATTTCTGTTATGAGTACTATAAAGAGTCTTCCAACTTTGACCTTTATCATTTGATATTTTAACCAATGCATATTGACCAGAATAAAGGATGTTAAGAAGTGCTCCTGAATTTAAAGTAATGATAGAACTAGGAGCCATTATTTCATGCATTTGCCAAGTCTTACCTGCATCTTCTGAAATTGCTAATTTATCCCAATTAAATTGTGCACCTGATATATATAAATCTCCCTGTTTTGAAACTTGGGCAGGGAAAACGTTTACCTTAAAGGGACTGTTAACTTTTTGCCATGTAATACCATGATCCTTAGAGTTAAATAGATTTGAGAATATACCCGCAAAACCACGCTTTGATGTGATTACGCTAATTGATTTATCTGGATTAACTACTAGTTGAGATATATTATCATTGTCGGGTACTTTATTTTCAGTCCATTTTTTCGTTATATAATCATAATGGTTAATTTTTCCATACATATCTGCATAGCTAAATCCTTGTTCATCCTCCCACAACCAAAACCCACGTAATCCCCAAAAATTATCAAGAATTTCTTTTTGTACAATTGGTTGCCAATCACCATTTTCTAATCGATTACTCTTATAAACTGTAGCTTTATGACCTACTATATGAGATAGAAACCATCCGTTTTGATCATCACCAACGATAGAGGAAATTACGCCGATTGGTAAATTACCACTGTCAATTGGGGTAAGAATATCACTTCCTTTTAAATGTTTATAAAGAGTATTCATTTCACCATAAGCTAGAAAATCAAAGTTATAATTTTCTTTTACAGTTATACAATCAAAAGCTAAGTTATCATTACTTTGAAAAATTTTAGTTTTTTTATTAGTATCTTGTGGGGGGAAGAAAAAAACTGAGCCAATTTTGCTTGATGCTATAATAGTATTATCTTTTAGCTCTTTAAAACACTGCATACCAAAAGGAAGCATCTTGCTTTCATCACCTACATTTTTTTCTAAAGTTGTAACTGGTTGCGTCCATCCATTCAAAATTTTATCTTTATAAATTGCTTCTAGATAATTATTCTTTAATTTATTAATTAAATCCTTGTTAGAAGAGTGTTTTTCAGATCTTGCTATTAAGTAGGCATCATTAGCATGGGTTAAATTAATACGTCCTAAATCAGTTGTGGTGTTTTCTAGTACTTTAAAAGTACCCATCGGGTGAGGTTTATCTTTATCATTTAAATTAATAAATTGGAATTTACCTGAAAGATAAGGGTTTATGGATGGTTGATAGTTGCTCAGTTCAACAATCCGATATTCACCAGCTGGTAGTTGTCCACTATAAATAAATGTAGAGCGCGAGACATCTGAATTTATTATTTTAATTTCATAAATTTTATTATTTTTTTGTATTGCCGTTTTTTCTGTAAGGCTTTCTATTTTTAAAGAAGGATAAATTATTCCGCTATTAAAACTAATACTGAGTACAATAGGGTTTAGTTTCTCATCTGGTTTGCTAGACTCCAGGACTCCTTTTGCTTGTTTATTCGTTATTTTCGGTTGTGGTGTCGTTGCACATGCTTGTAGAAGCACGAGCGCTATTAAGGTAACCCCTAATCTTAAATTAAATTTACTCATTTGTTGTGGATTCCAAATTTAGAAAATATTTTAAAATAAAGTACTTACTGTGCGTATTTAATCGGTGATGATATTACTATAATTGATAGTATTGATGTAATATTCATAGATAATTTATGATTAATAACTTTTGAAAATAAATTGAGTCGTTGAGCTTGAAAAGAAATAAAATTTATTTTTGCCTTCTTGTGTAAATTAAAAATTCCGTTTCAAAGGGCTAAAGCCTGTTTTAAATAATAGTATTAACTAAAAATGAGCTAAATCAAAATTTTAAGGAAAGAATAAAATTAATACTTAAATTTTATAGAGGCCAAATTCAATTAAAGTATATGGAGGAAACATTTAACAAATCAACAGTAATCGATACTCGCCATCTTTTTCAACAGGCGCTCGATGAACACAAGGCAAAACCTTTTGAGTGGGATGATCTACAGCCAAACGCCAAATATGGCCCACGCCTAAATTTACAGGTTGAGCATTGGGTTTAGGCTGATAATGCAAATCAAAAAAATACTCTGTTAAGAAAGCTTCAAATTCAGCTTCTGGGCCATCATGTAATTCTTTGAGCTTTTCTCTAATTTCTGGAATTAAAACTTTTTGTTCAACTTGATCATTGGGAACAATATCGCTGGCAGCGCCGTGATAGGTACATAAGAATGTATCAGTTTCAATTGGAGAGCGATCAACATGAAATGAATATACATCTGTTGAAATGAAATCTAGCTCTTCATCACGTTCATAATGTTTAAGCAAATTAAGTACTGGCGATGCGCCGAAATCAGTTAACTGCTCGATATCTTCTAAAATAGTTTTTCTTGCCAGATTGCCTTTTTCTGAAAGTTGTAGCGCTAAAAGGTCTTCAACAGAAACTTCTCTAATATTTTCTTTTAACTGAAGCTTATTCACAATCTCTTTAAAGTCGCCAACCAAATTTCTGTGCCAGCAAATCGCATTTGTCTCTCCTTGGAACTTTGTATTTACAAGTTCAGGGAAACTAGACACTTGTCTAATTTGTTTGCTGTCAGAAAATGCATTCTTCATAGGAGAATTAAATAAAATAATAGAGCATGTCTAATATTATAGCCTGAGCTTAGCCAAAAAATATTCCATTCCAATTTATTAAGCCAGCTTAGACTTACTTCAGAAGAACATTATTTACCTCTGAAGTAAGGTCTTTAATAGTCGAGTAATTTATTTACCACTCATATTTAACACCCACTCGGAAATTGGTCGGAGCGCCGTAGTAGCTATTGGTGGTGGCTAAATGGTATTTCTCATTAAATAAGTTATTAACATTAAAGTTGAGCATTAAATTATTGTTGACCTTATAACGTGCCATTAAGTCGACTAAAGCGTAACTTTCTTGAGTAAATCGCCCTGTTGCAGAGACCGCATTTTTTTCATAAATTTCGCTTTGCCAACGAACACCGCCACCAATGGTCAGGGCTTCATCAAGATAAGGCAGGGTATAGGTGGTAAACAGTTTGGCTGTGTTATTTGGCACACCGGTATTTAATCGGTTGTCTTGGCTATCTTTTGATAAGTTACGGCTAAAGCTTGTGGAAACTTGCCATAAATCAGTCAACTTACCTGTCGCTTCAATTTCAAAGCCGCGGCTTTTGGTGCCAGATTCTGTTCGATAGGCTTGCGAACCATCTGGAGCAAATACATCGGCTAATGCAATCGCTGTATTGTCCTCTTTAGTTTCATAAATAGCAGCGCCAACATTTAATTGATTATCAAAAAACTCACCCTTAATACCCAGCTCGGTACTATTACCTATTAATGGGTCTATGTATTCGCCTGTAACAGCTTTCTTATCTTGGGGTGAAAAAATATTGGTGTAGCTTGCATACGCAGTCCAGTTGTCAGTGAAATCATAGGTAATACCTACATATGGAATCACCTTGCCACTTTCTTTTTGTGTTGTGTAAGTAGTCGTATTATCAGCATCTGAATGGTTGCCTGTTAGACGTTCCCAGTCTTCAATTCGAGTGCCTAAAATGACTGCAAGATTGTCGGTTGCTTTAAGACGAACAGCACCAAAAATAGATTGGCTACGATCATCTCCACTGTACCAGCCATCTATTTTTGTTTCGGGGCGGTTAGGTGTACTACCATCCCAAGCAAAAATATTTTTTAGAGTTCCATCCCACGTCATTTTATAGTCAACTGTGTTATTCCAGCCCGAATAGGTTGGACGTTTATTTTTACTTTTTGTGTAAGTTGTGCCTAACACCACGTCATGAGTTTGATTAAACAAATCAAATGAACCGTTTAAGGTTAAATTGAATAAGTCTTGAGTAGGGCGATAATCCCAACGGGTTGCATACAACATTGCCCCGCTACCAGTAGCTTTATCGATCCCTTTACTTGAGAAGGTATAACCTACAATTTCATCCGAATCTGTAATGGTTCTAGACACCATACCTTTTAATTTCCAACGGTCATTAAACTGGTGCTCAATATCCGCAAAGTAAGATGTCGTTGAGCGGTCTGAACCTGTCCAACTCGCTGCCGCTGAATCTGAGCGTGACCAATTAATCGGTGTGCCATCTGTATAAAAGCTTGGTAAACCACCTCTAGCGACACCAGTCAAATCGATTTGTTGGTAACTTGCACCCAAACTTGCTTTTGTTTGTTCAGTTAAATCAGCTTCTACGACTGCATAAGCTACTTTACGTTCTTCGTTGTAGCGGTCGATATAAGAGTTTGACTTTTGGTAGGCAAAAAGAGTACGACCACGAATACTTCCTGATTCATTAAGAGGTGTGGAAACATCAATATCGGTACGATAAGAATCCCATGAACCAATGTCAGCACTCACCGAAGCCTTAAAGTCCTGTAATGGTTTTTTTCGGACCAGATTAATACTTGCGCTTGCACTGCCAGCACCTGTCATTAAGCCATTTGCACCTCGCACGACTTCGACACGGTCAAATAAAGCCATGTCCTGACTCTGGAAAATACTTGCATATGAACTCATGAGCTTTACGCCATCGAGTAAATAGCTATCTACTTCTTTGCCACGAGCGTAAATAGGTGAGTTATCACTACCAATATTCCCACCTTGTTTAATAGATAGTCCTGCTGCTTGACTGACAACATCGGTTAATTGGGTGAGGTTCTGGTCTTTCATTTGTTGGTTGGTGATGACACTGACCAGCTGAGGTGTTTCTTTCAAACTTAACGCTAAGCCCGTAGAGGCGGTGGTCGCTTTCGCTGTATATAAACCAGAACCTTCGGTTGTTAAATTTTCGCCATGATCAGCATTAACATGAATTGTTGCTAAATGAGCCGTACCTGTTTCACTGCCTGCCGTATCAAATTCATTATTGTTATTTGCTTTTGTTTTAATGGCTTCCAACTGGAAAACTTTGGGTTCAATTGGAGCGGGGGGAGCCTTCACTCGGATGCTGTAACCACCATTGTTTACTTTAACGGCTTCAAATGGGTGACTTTGTAATAACAGACTTAAAGCATCTTCAACAGCGTAATTGCCGTTAAGCGCTTTGCTTTTTGTTTTTGAAAGACTGGTATTATCGTAGCTAATGGTTGTGCCTGTTTGAATTGCCAGTTGCTTAATGGCCTGATCAAGCGTGCTCTGGCGAATTGAAATACTGTAAGTTTGTGCAGCGTAAATAGACGTTGAGGTAAGCGCCGTGACCACCAATGGCGTACTCCATAGCACTGCACGTATAGCCAAAGCCAATTTACTTTTTGCTTGATAATCCTTCATGTGGTCTTCTCGACAGGGAGTGTATTTCTCTATAAGTCGAACCAGATCAAAAAAAGGGTCACATTTTTTTATCTTTTTTAATATTTAACAAATAGGGACTGTAATAGGTCAGCTCAAGTTGATGACTATAGGCCAAAGTTTCTAAGCTTTGCTCAGGGTTCTTTAGAGAAAATACCCCAGAAATTTTTATATTTTTTAATTCGGGGGCGAGATGGTAAGTTCCTTTTTTATAACGGAATAGCTCATCCAGCACTTTTTGAAGTGGCCATTGATCTACAACCAAAAGTTGTTGGGTCCAATAGGGCTGATCGTTATCGAGAGGAAGAGCTTTTGATATATATTTTTCATCAAAAAAAGCACGCTGACCTTGTTTTAATATTTGGCGTTTAGCAGCGTTCTCTGGCTCAATGGCTACCGCATGTTTATAGACTTTGACTTTGGTTTGTTCGCTATTTTCTTGGCGAACCGTAAATTGAGTACCTAAGGCTTCTACTGAACCATTTTTGGTTTCGACAATAAATGGCCGATGTTGAGCATCCTTTGCCGTTTCAACATAAATTTCCCCATCAATCAGCTTTATCTGACGTTTCTCTTGCGTGAAATTTACATCGACATAGCAATCACTGGCCATAATCAGTTGAGAACCATCCTTTAACGACACTTTTCTAATTTCACCCACTTTGGTGTGGTAGTCCGACTGCCATTTTTCCCAAGGTATGAAATAGGCAGACAAGCCAACGATCATTAAACCTGAAAGGCTTAACAGCATATTGCGTTTTGCAACAAGATTAAATTTTTGATTAGACTGAACTAAAGCTTCGGAAGGGAAGTTACCTGTAAGGTTTGATAAACCATGGCTAAATTTTTCCATTTGCTGGAGTGCTAGTTGGTGTTCTTTTTTTTCGGCTTTCCACTGCTCAAATTGTTGTTGCTGTAATGCTGTCATTTCACCCGAATGTAGAAGTACCAACCAGTCTGCGGCTGCATCTAAAACATGAGGAGGAATTTTATTAATAGCTGACATACAGTAGAAATTTGAGCGCCTTGAAAGGGGTTAATTATAGAGGTCTATACAAGCCAAAAAAGCGTGTTTCATATCTCTTTTCACAGTGGCTTCAGAAATATTCATTTTTTCACTAATTTCTCGATAAGTCATGCCGTCTAGTTGAGACATCAAAAAGACCTGAGCCGTGCGGGTGGGTAGTTTTTCTAATATTAAATGAACCTGATATAGGGTTTCTTGAATATAAACTTCATGTTCAGCAGAAGGATAATATTCTTCTGGAAGATGCTGTAGGGCATCTAGATAGAGGTTTTCAATATGCTGACGGCGCCAATGGTCAATAATGACATGTTTGGCGATCCCCATAAGCCATGCCTGTGGTTCCTTAATTTTTTGAAAACAATATTCGCTTTTTAAAGCACGATAAAACACTTCCTGACTCAGGTCTTCAGATTGATGATGGTGCTGAAGTTTGTGTTTAAACCATGATAAAAGCGTAGTTTGCTGAGAACGATAAATTTGGCTAAACCATACCTGTTTCTCTACATTGAAGTTCATAGCGGCGGAGTCCACAAATTGGCAATAAGTAGCGCAATTAAACATAGAGTTAAATTATTCTTAAATAGTAATGATAATTATTATTAATATCAATAAATAGAGTTCTATATTCTAAAAATTCTTATGCTCTAATTTTCGCTATTTAGGGCCTGTACCTTAGTCGCAGACACATGTATCGTTAGGGGATGATCCTTTAAAATTATAAGGTGTTTGATAAGTAACATCGTTCAATTAAACAACCAAACTATAGCACCACGATAAAACAACAACAGTCTCAAGATGAGTCGTATAAATAACAAGGAATAAAACATTTTGTTTTATTGGTAAATCTTGAAGTGGGGTATCAATGATCCAGATGGGGGTCTATGAAAAAACATTTTACGGTTGATTTATTTATGTTCGCTTCGTCTTACTTTAAAAAACACAAGAAAAATTACCGCAGCGTAAAGGACCAGCAGCTTACAATTGCAGCCAAAGCAAATATCTTTATTTGCATCATTTTTTGCTTATTCTGGACCATATATTTTGCATTTGCACAAATGTGGTTAATTGTTTACATGGATATCTTTTTTACATTGATCTCCATATTTAGCCTTTTTCTTATTTATATAAATCGAATTTCAGCGGGTATTCTTCTTTCACAAGTCGTACTGCTGGTTTTTCCAGTCGTATTTTGCCTATTTTTTGATATAGCTACCGTTGATCGTCCGCAGGTGGCTCATTTATTTTTACCTGCTGGAGCGATATTGGGGTATTTGAATTACCGCAGAGACCCAAGCTATTTACAATTCATTTTAATTTTATTGTCGATTGGGTGTTTTATATTTTTTAGCGGAACCTCTTTTAATCTTGAGAGTGCTATACCGCTATCTGAAGATATTCGCGATCATGGCGGATGGATTGCAACGTGTGCTGCCACATTAATGATCTGTATTTCAATTTATACCATGCAATTAGAGATACAAATAGAAAACAGCATGGTGAAAGACTTACGCTTAGCTCTTGCTAAACAACAATTTGAGCTTTTTTATCAGCCGCAAATAAACTCTTCTGAAACGCTGATTGGCGCCGAAGCTTTATTAAGATGGCAACATCCTACTTTAGGTTATGTGCCTACAAAAGATTTCATTCCAGCGGCTGAAACGTTTGGATTAATGCCAGAGATTGGGGAGTGGGTGTTAGCTCAAGGCTGCAAAGTTTTACAAGACTGGAGCAAAAAAGCCGAGACCAAAGATCTTACACTTTCCATCAACATTAGTGCCGATCATTTTATGCAAGCTACCTTTGAGCAAACCGTAATTGGAATGGTTCAAAAATATCAGATAAATCCATCGCGGCTCATTTTAGAAATCACTGAAAATATTGCTTTAAATAATTGTGTAAGCTTGATCAAAAAAATGCATTTCCTGTCAAAAAATGGAATTCAGCTTTCCCTTGATGATTTTGGTACAGGTTATTCATCTTTAAGCTATTTACAAAAAATGCCCATCAGCCAAATCAAAATTGATCGTAGCTTTGTACAGGCAGCGTTGGATGATAAACGTAGCAATAAACTCGTGACTGGGATTATTAAAATTGGACTAGATTTGAATCTTCGAGTGTTAGTAGAAGGCATCGAAACGGCTGAACAATTTAGTGCTTTTAAAAATAATGGATGCACTGAGTTTCAAGGCTATTTATGGGGGTGTCCGATGACGTTAAATGAATTCTTAAAACAGATTGCCCATTTCAAAAAATAGGTAAAAGAGTAATTTTAATAAGAACTCACAGTAACTATCATCCATACTTAAAAGTAAGCTGAGCCACTCCAAAAGTTTAATTAAACAATTTTGAGAGTGGCTCAATTAAGCAACATGTTTGAATAATAAAAACGAATCTATCTACATGTGAATTTTACGATAGATCGATTTCACCTTTTCAGGACTAATTGCCAGCATGTGAATCGCGCCGTGAATCATTCCTTCCAACAAATGGAAGTTTACTTGAATACCAGCATCCCACAGTTTTTGAGCATATCTTTCACCATCATCTCGAACAGGGTCATATTCACAAACAAAAATGGTTGCATCTGGCAGTCCATCTAAAGACTGAGCGAGTAACGGACTTACAAGTTCATTCTGTTTCTCACTATCATCCTGGACATATTGATCCCAACAATAAATCATTGTGGATGCCTCCAAACCATAACCTTCTGCGTATTGGCGATAAGAATTACTACTCATCGTGGCATCTAAGGCAGGGTAGAAAAGAAGTTGATGGCTCACTTTAATTTCTGGGTGTTGTTTTGCCATTAGGCATGCGGTGGCAGCTATATTTGCGCCAGCACTATCTCCACCTACAGCCACGCGATTTTGATCAATTCCAAATAGTGAAGCATTCGTATGGATATAGCGGAATGCCGTAAAAAAATCATTTAAAGGTGTGGGGAACTTAAACTCTGGAGCCAAGCGATAGTCCACAGAAAATACAACCTGTTGAGTGGTTTCTGCTAATAACCGACATGAGCGATTCCATGCATCTAAACTTCCCAAACACCAACCTCCACCATGTGCAAAAACTAAAGCAGGCCGTTGCTCAGTGTTTTCGAGTGAATAGGGAACATAAACACGCACTTCAATTTCGGCACCATCTGATACAGCAACATAAAAACTTTGCTGATAGCTTGCATCATGCTGAATGCCTTGCTGATCAATAATGTCTTTGTTTACTTGCTCCCTAAGTTCTTGTAACGAGTTTACAGCCTGTGTGGTTGGTCTGGACTTAAGCCAGTTTTCAATTTCAGCAAGTAGAGGCATCGCTTTTTTCCTGCTGCAAAAAATCTAAAATGAGTGAGCTGAATATTTCTGACTGTTCTTCCATAATGAAATGACCGCAGTCTTTTACAATCGCACTGGTTAAATGGGGTGAAACCTTTTTCATGGTTTCATAAGGCGCATTATCCGTGGCATGTTCAGCGCCTATGGCTAAAACTGGCATGTCTAAACTTTTCGTTTCTCTGATTTTATTTTGACGTATGGTCTCTGGAATAGAGCGGTAATAATTAAAACCCGCCGTTAAACGACCCGGAGTTTTATAGGCTTCAATATAAGTTTCCGTCGCAACTTTATCTTTGTGCCATGACCATTTATCAAACATATAATTTAAATAAGTATCTTCGCGGCCCGCGATTAATGCTTCAGGTAAATCTAGGGTTTGGTTAAACATGAAATGCCAAAGAAAAATATTTTCACTTGGTTCAACAAAAATAGGAAGTGCGGGGGCCAACCCGGGAATCACTGCTTCTGTTACTACAAGACGAGTCACTGATTCAGGAAAATCAGATGCAAGGGCATAAGCAACCCACATACCAATGTCGTGACCAACAACCGAATAAGTTGGATATTCAAGTTGAGTCATGAGCATCGATAAAATTTTGGCGATGCGCCCCGTATCGTAACTTCCATCCAGTGGAGCTGAATTTCCTATTCCGGGTAAATCAACAGCGATGGCTTGATAACCTTGTTGCGCCAGCTCAAGCATGACTTTGTGCCATGCGTACCATGTTTGCGGCCAGCCCGGAATCAGTAATACAACTGGACCTTCCCCTAAGGTGACGTAGTGTAATTTTTTGCTCTCAATGTGAATGTAATGATGTTGGAATTCGTTATATGAGTTTTCATTGGATTGGTGAGTTTTCATGTTGAGTTCTCTTACGGTTCCTTAAATCCCTAATAACTGATTAATTTGAGTCTGATTCACAGAGGCAGCAGCAAAGTCATCAAAGACTTTATCGGTGACATGAATAATATTTTGCTTAATGAATTCGGCACCTTCGCGTGCGCCATCGTCTTTATTTTTGAGGCAACATTCCCACTCTAATGTGGCCCAGCCTTCGTAGTCGTAATGTGCTAACTTTGAAAAAATCGCTTTAAAGTCAACTTGACCATCACCCGTAGAACGGAATCGACCTGCTCGATTTCCCCAGCTTTGATAGCCGCTATACATTCCTTGGCGGCCTGTTGGATTAAATTCGGCGTCTTTAACGTGAAACATGCGAATGAAATCTTTATAGATATCGAGATATTCCACATAGTTCAGTTGCTGCAAAACAAAATGGCTTGGGTCAAAAAGAATATGGCAACGTGGATGGTTGTGAGTCCGCTCTAAAAACATTTCAAATGTAATGCCGTCATGCAAATCTTCACTGGGGTGAATTTCATAGCAAAGGTTTACGTCATGTTCATCACAAGCATTCAAAATAGGCAGCCAGCGACGTGCTAATTCATCAAACGCCGTCTCGATGAGTCCTGATGGTCTTTGTGGAAATGGAAATACATAAGGCCATGCTAGCGAGCCAGAAAATGTCCCCATATCTTTAAGACCTAAGCGGGCAGATGCCTGAATTGAAGCGAGTATTTGTTGTTTTGCCCACTCGGTTCTCGCTGCCGAATTTCCATGTAAATGAGATGGGGCAAAGTTATCGCACATTGAGTCATAAGCAGGGTGCACAGCCATTAATTGCCCAAAAATATGGGTCGTTAACTCACTAATTTTTAAGCCATGATTGCTTAAAGTACCTAATATTTCATCACAATAATCTTGGCTTTCTGCTGCCAAATTGACATCAAATAAACGCTTATCCCAAGCAGGAAGTTGTACCGCTTCAAAGCCTTGGTTTGCTACCCAAGCAGCAATGTCTTCTAGACGGTTAAACGGGAAAATATCATCACTAAATTGAGCAAGATGAATACTTGGACCTTTGATGGTTTTCATAATAAAACCTAATTGGTTGTCGATCGACAAACAATAGGCTTAATTTTGGATAAAAACAACTTTTTATTTGAAAATCAAAATAAAACGAAAGTATTTTGAATAAATCTCATTGATTTATTTGTGAAAATATTTTTTTCGAATAATAATAAAAAGAGGTACTCAATTTGATAAAGGGTCATTATGGCTGGCAGACCAAGAGAGTTTGATCGAGAAGAAGCCCTCGTAAAAGCGAGAGATTTTTTCTGGCTTCACGGCTATGAAGGCACATCAATGTCAGATTTAGTTGAAGTTTTGGGGATTGCTTCAGCTCGAATTTATAAAGCGTTTGGCTCAAAAGAGGCCTTGTTTAGAGAGGCTGTAAATCACTACGAAAAGAACGAAGGTAATTTTGCGGTAAATGCTTTAAAGCAAAAAAATATTAAGGATGCAATAAACCAATTATTTCAAGATGCACTAGCGCTTTACACGCAAACCAACCATTCTTATGGGTGCATGGTGGTGTCCGCAGCGAGTGTGCTAGGCGAAGAAAATCAAGCTGTTTTGGATTGGATGAAAGCACAGCGCATTGCACGGGGCCAAAGTCTGGTCGAACGATTTGTTCAAGCAAAATCAGATGGTCAATTGGTCGCAGATGCAGACCCTAAAACCTTAGGGCAATATTACGCGCTCGTTCTTCATGGGCTATCTGTTCAAGCAAGAGATGGATATTCCAAAGAAGAGCTGTCTCAAGTGATTCATTTTGCATTAAAAAATCTAGATCCATACGTTATAAATGCTTAATTAATTAAGCATTTATTTAGAATGTTTTGGCAGAATTTAAAATATGGTGTGGTTAGTCTGGCAAAGAGTTAAGGGAAGTGTGCTTTAAGATTGGGCGGGAACTATATCAATAGCTTGAATATAATAACTTTGCAGCAAAACCTATGAAGAAAAAACCAATAAACATATTTCCCAAAGTAGAAAGTATTCTATTTCCTTTCAAACGGCTAATTAAATATGCACCACAAAATACTAAAAAACTAAGATAAATCAATGTGATTGTAAGCATTATGGCGGTAAGAACAATAAAAGCCATCCATATATGTGGAGCACTAATATTGATGAATTGGGAAAAAAAGGAAATATGAAATAGAAGTGTTTTCGGGTTGAGGAGAGTTACCAGCATTCCTTGGCCTATTATCCCACTATTATCTTTTAGTTCTGTTTCTTCTATTTCATTTTTTTCTTTTGGCTTTATAACAGAATAAAGTGTTTGTACGCCTAAATAAAAGAGATATGCGGCTCCAGCATATTTTATTGTGTTAAATAAAAAGGGAGTAGAGCTAATAACGGCCGCAAGACCGGCCCAAGCCATTAATACTAATAATACATCGCTCAGAACAATGGATAGAATTGCCGCGAACCCTTTTCTTACTCCGCTTTTAATACTTGTCTTAATGACAAACATTGTTTCAGGACCAGGCGCAAGAATTATTAATATTACACCTAGGAAATAAGTCCAAAAATTTATAATGCCGAGATCGGAAAGCACCATTCCACCTTAAATATCTAAAATTAATAATGTTTTCAATAAACGCCAACAGGAATCTCATAGGTTACAAATTCATATTTGGGGCCTGTAGCTTTTGAAACGACTTTGCCTCCCAAAGATTCTGCGATTTTTCGACTTGGAACGTTAGCTTCAGCAACTGGATAAATAAAATAGTCTGGATTAACAAAGTCGACTGCCCATTTAGCGACTGCTGATACAGCTTCTCTTCCATAACCATGAAAATGGTAATCCTCGCGTATCCATATGCCTAACTCTGGATGAGGAGTTTGCATACGATGTAGGCCAACAAGACCTATAAATATTTGAGAATGTGCCTCTCTTATAACAAATATAATTTCAGATTCAGCTCTGAAGTTTTTTAACCAAGCATTCCAAGTTTGATCAAACTCATGTCTTGGTTGAGGGTCCCAAGCCATATAGCGTGTTAGGGTAGGCGTAATAGAGTTATAAATTTCATCTGCATCTTCTGCCGTAAATGGTTTTAAATTAAGCCTTTGAGTAGAAATGCTCACTTCAAGCAGACTCATAATAATCCTTATATAAATCAATTAAATTTAATTGTTATCAAAAATATATTATTCATAGTAGCGTTAAATGGTGAATAAATTTTCACCAATAATAGCTATTTGGCATTACATAAATATTTTATAAACCAAATTTTAACGAGCTTTTTATTTTTCAAACATACGTTCAGACAAGAAATTAACAAATGCCCGAACCTTCGGAGAGGGATGTTTACTTGCAGGCCAGAGTACATTAAATACGCCAGTTCTATCGATAAACTCAGGTAATACTTGAACCAGTTGATTGGTACTCAATAATTCTTTGATAGAAAAGTCAGGCAGGCAAGCAATTCCTCGACCTTTCAGCGCAAAACAAAGGCGTGTCTCAATATTATTACAGATCATTGATATCGGAAGTTGTAAGTCCGGTTCATTTTCAGTTGTTTTTAAGGGCCATTTCTCAAGCTTGCCGCTATGAGAAAATCGATAATGTAAACAAGAGTGTTCTAATAAATCAGCAGGTACTATTGGAGTTCCGCGTTGAGTTAAATAGGCTGGAGAGGCAACCAGTAATTGTCTAAAAGTCCCAAGTTTCAAGGCTTTTAAGCGTGAATCTGTTGGAATGCCTGTCCGAACAACAGCATCAAATCCTTCTTCAATCACATCGACCAAGCGGTCTGTAAAATCAAGATCTAATTCTATTTCTGGATATTCCTGCATAAAGTCACCCAGTACAGGTAATACCAGTGAACTCACTAAGGGCAAACTTACACGTAATCGTCCTTTAGGAGACTTGCTCGCTTGCGATAATTCCATTTCCGCTGCTTCAATTTCAGCCAATATGCGTCTACTACGCTCTAAAAATAATATTCCTTCAGCAGTCAGATTAATACTACGTGTATTACGATGAAAAAGTCGTACACCAATCTTTTCTTCAAGGCGAATCAAGCTTTTACCAACAGCAGAAGCAGAGATTCCTAATGAACGCCCCGCTGCCACAATACTTCCAGTCTCAGCGATTTTAACGAATACGGTAAATCCATTCAGGCTATCCATTCTTTTCTCCTTATTACGGAACAAAACTTCCGTATAACAAGGAACTATAACCGACTTTTTCTTTAATAGGAGTCTTCCTAGTATATAAATCTCGAATATGAAAAGAAGTTTTTAATATGAATTCCAAAGCATTTGAATCAAGTACTACAGTTCCTTCGACCTCTTTAAGCCTAGTTCAACATGTTGTTCAAAAAGCTATAGACAATAATCAGTTAGTAGGGGCTGCGGTTATTGTGGCTCAACATGGGAAAGTTATACACAGTGAAGCATTAGGACTATCTGACCGAGAACAATCAATATCCATGACCATGGACACTGTCTTTCGCTTAGCGTCAGTGAGTAAGGTTATTGTTTCAACGGCTGCTTTAGTTTTAGTTGCTCAAAACAAACTGAGTTTAGATGAGTCGATTCATTACCAATTGCCCTATTTTCAGCCTAAATTAGAAAATGGAAAGTTCGTTCCAATTAATCTACGCCAGCTTCTTAGTCATACGGCAGGCTTGGGCTATCGGTTTCTTGAGCCAGATAACGGTGGTGCATATTCACAGGCAGATGTATCGGATGGCATGGATTCATCCAATATTAGTTTGGAAGAAAACGTACGTCGAATTGCTACCGTACCTTTACTCTATGAACCAGGGAAAGCATGGGGATATTCTTTGGCAACTGATGTATTAGGTGCATTAATTGAAAAAGCGTATGGCAAGCCTTTAGATCAAGCAGTTAAAGAATTAGTCACTGATCGATTGAAAATGAACAAGACAGGTTTCGCTGTACCAGATAACCAACATGTAGCAACTGCTTATGTGAGTGATCATCCTGAACCGCATGTTTTATTAGAAGAAGAGGTGGTTTCACCATTTGAGGGATGTGTCGGAATTAATTTTAGTCCTCGCCGTATTTTTAATTCGCAAGCATTTTTCTCTGGTGGCGCGGGCATGGCTGGAACCGTTGAGGATTTTTTTAGCTTATTAGAAGCCCTTCGTCAGGAAGACTCATTATTTTTAACCCCTGAATTAATTGATGAAATGACAAGAGATCAAACGGGTGGTTATGAGTTACCAAATGCACCGGGCTTTGGTTTCGGTCTCGGGTTTTCAGTACTCAGAAACGCTCAGCAAGCACTATCACCAGAGTCAGAAGGAACATGGCGTTGGGGAGGAGCCTACGGTCATTCATGGTTTGTCGATAAAAAACATAATCTGACTGTGATTGCATTTACAAACACCCTTTATGAAGGCATGTCTGGAAAGTTTGTTACAGACCTACGTGATGCAGTTTATAAAGTGATAGGAGTTGTCGAATGAGCAGCTCACATTCAAATGATCGGTTGCCAATCGTTCCCTTACTCATTCTCGCTATGGGAGCGTTTGTTACGATCTTGACAGAAGCTTTACCTGCGGGGTTATTACCCCAATTAGCTTTGGGCTTAAATATCTCTGAATCCTTAGCAGGACAAACAATCACCATATATGCGATTGGTTCCTTATTAACGGCCATTCCATTAACGAATGCTACCCAAAGTGTTCGACGTAAACCCTTGTTACTCATTGCTTTAGCTGGTTTTGCTCTCACAAATCTAATTACAACGCTATCTACCAGTTATCTTTTAACAATGTTTGCTCGATTTTTTGCAGGTGTTTCAGCAGGATTACTTTGGGCTTTGCTTGCTGGATATGCAACGCGAATGGCGCCAGAACACTTAAAAGGGCGTGCGATCGCGATAGCAATGTTAGGAACACCATTGGCTTTATCGCTCGGTGTGCCAGCAGGTACTTACCTTGGTCAATTATTCGGTTGGCGAATGGCTTTTGGTGTTATGAGTATTTTTGCGATTATTTTAGTGGTGTGGGGGAGCCTCACATTACCTGACTTTGCGGGGCAGGCTAAAGATAAACACATCTCTTTAAAACAGGTATTCATTTTACCCGGTGTCAGACCCATATTATTTACGGTTCTAAGCTTTGTGCTGGCTCATAATCTGCTATATACCTACATCGCTCCGTTTTTAACACTTGCTGATTTAGCTAAAAATACGGACATTATTTTACTGATATTCGGCTGTTTATCATTATTCAGCATCTTTATTACAGGTGTGTTGATTGACCAATACTCACGCCTATTAACGCTCTATAGCATTATATTATTTGGCTTTTCCGCTCTTTTACTGGCGGTTCTGGGTAATCAGGCGGTTCCTGTTTATGTAGCAATTGCAATTTGGGGCATTGCGTTTGGTGGCGCTGCAACATTGTTTCAAACGGCCTTGGCGAAAACGACAAATGATATGGCTGATATTGCTCAATCAATGTTAGTCACTGTTTGGAATATCGCGATTGCTGGCGGGGGAATTATCGGTGGCTTTTTACTGAGTAATTTTGGAGTGCGTACTTTTCCTTTCGTTATTTTAATATTGTTAGCTTTTACATTCATTGTCGTTTGGCGAGCGAAGCAATATGGGTTCCGCTAAAACGATATATTTCACTATAAAATCCAGAGGGTAACGGATCATTTAATTTTTATTAACTATATTTAATTAAGCTTTTACTTAAATATGTAATTTAATGAAAAACAATAATTATTTAAGTATTTTCTAGACAATTTCACATTGACACCTCAAATATTGAAGATTACCATTTGCCTGCTGGCCTACATTGCCAGTCGGTCGTCGCGGACCGTCCCTTAGGAGCATTAAAGGTTTATACTTTTAGTGTTTAGTTACTCGTGCCCCCTCTGCGGTGGAACGGGAGGGGGACACCTTTGGGTGTGCTGGAGTCTTAAGGCCAGTCCGCGAACCCCCTTTCGTTCTGCCACCATAATTTATAATGCTTTGGCAGAACTCCCAATAAAAAGGAGTTGGCTTTGCACATTCATTATTTCTTGGTAGTCTTTGCCAAAAGCTATAACGACACAACTTAAACTTTTAGAGCAGTTTGATGGCTATTCGGCTTTTTCAGACTTTAATTCACTACGCCTAAAAACTTAATCAACAATAAAACTTGAGATGTGCCAAGCACAGCCTTTATGGGCTTTGCTATGCCTTTTTTTCTCCCAAAAACGGCAGCGGTTTTTATATCTCATTTATATACAACAATAATTTTTTATAACGGTAAAACTATGCCACATTCAGACCTTCCATTTCGTGCTTTAAGCGTACTGCACACTTCTCGCTATCTTTTTAATAAACACGGCTTTCACAATATCGGGGTAGACCGAATTGTTGAGTCGGCAAAAATCCCCAAAGCGACTTTTTATAACTACTTTCATTCAAAAGAAAGGCTAATTCAAATGAGCTTAACCTTTCAAAAAGACGGGCTTAAACACGAAGTAATTTCGATTATCTATGTCCAAAAAGAATTAACCCTAGTTGAAAAACTGCGAAAACTTTACTTTTTACACGCCGATTTAGAAGGGCTTTACCATTTGCCTTTTAAAGCTATTTTTGAAATTGCGAAAACACATCCAAAGGCCTATCAGGTGGTCGTTGACTACCGAAATTGGTTTATTAATGAAATCTATAAACTACTTTTAACGACTAATGAAAATGCTTCAAAACAAGATGCACACATGTTTTTGTTTGTGATTGATGGAGCTATGGTTCAGCTTTTAGACCCCAATAAACCAGATGAAAGAAAGCGGTTGCTTGAGTATTTTTTGTTGGGGTTTGGGTGAGGGGAAGTATTATAAGTTTATTGATCATAAACTCTGTGTAATGATTAGAAGTTATCTACTAACTTCTATTTAAATTTTTGTATGAGTGAAGAGTTATTTTCAGCAATTGCTACTTTAAAAGGTGCACAAATTCAAGCTAATTACACATTAATTGCTTCATGTATAGGAGCTATCGGTATTGTAGTTGGTATTTTACTTTCTTGGTATACAGCATTACATTTGCAAAAAGTATCTCGATTAGCAGAAACTAGGAAAACTGTATATTTAGAGTTTGCAGAATCATATTCTTTATTATTATCAGGTTTGCAAGTATTGCAAATTGAAAAGCATTCTTTCCAAAGTGAGTTGTTGAATAGAATAATGGCTTTTTCTACAAATCTTGATAAAGTTATATTTGTATGTGATACAAAAACTAAAAAAGAAGTTGTTGATTTTGTTAATTTAATATTGCCAAAAATTGAGTTTTTAATGTTTGAGCTTACGGAATATTTCGATTTATCTCAAGAACTAGAAAATTTAGTAAAGAGACATAGTGATAGCTTGGATAATTTAAATATTCTATATCATAAACTGGATGAGTTGCGTATTAATAGTCTTCAAGATGAGCGAGAAGAAAATATATTTAAGTTGATAGAATTTAAAATTGAGGATGCAGGAAAACTTATGCAGCCGATTATTGATAAAGAAGAAGCATTTGAAGAAAAAAATAATAAAATATCTGGAGTTATTAAAGATTTTACTGAAGAGTTAAATAAAGGCATAAGTAATGTTATGTATTTATTGCGATCAGAAATCGGTGCTAAGACAGATATTAAGCTAGATAAAAGTATATCAATAGTAAAGAGAGTTTAATATTAAGGTTAGAGATAATGTTAGTTAAATTAGCAACTTATTTGGTTTAAAGAGTAGAACGTGAGTGATGAAATGATGCTATCAAATGAGGTATTAAAAGGTGAAACTTCAATAATAGTAAAATATAGATATGGCCTCTAAAAACTTTCTGTTTACTATTGTACTGAAAAGTAAGGAGAACAGAGGAAATATAGCTATATGTTCCATTCTTTTTATTATCCCTTTATTTGTATTTCCTACTTATCCTAAAAATGAATGGCAATACGAGCTATATCAATACATCACACAAACTATGCATGTGACTGTTGGTACGAAAGGCCCATTACCATTTTTTACGATTCTTTATAGCATTTACATAACTATAGTCATGTTCTTTGTCGGTTGTGTTATCTGCTATTTTTTTATTAAAAAATATGGGGTTAATAAATCTTATCAAGAAGAAATTTATAAATTCTTTTTCAAAGCCGAGTTTGAATCTTCAAAAAAATACCCTTGGTTAGAAAAGCCTCTAATTAAAAAGACTTTAGTCTCAAGTACATTTGCTATATGTTTGATTATGGGCATTTTTCATTTTATTGATGATGATATTTCTCAGCACAGACCTAGACGTAAAGGTGGACTTATAGCATTTAGTTATAATTATAGAGTGGGGGTGATGTTCTGGGAAATAGCAGTCAGCTTATTTAGTATATTTCCTATTTTTTATTTTGGTCTTTTATTTCTATATATCATTAATTATTTTTTTCGCGGGTTCGGTACGGGTAAGGTAGCTATTCCTATGTCTGTGCCAAGCAAAAAAAAGCGAAGTAAAAGAATTTTAAATAAGAATAAGTAGTGTTTTTTAGTCCAATATTTATTCTTAACAAAAGTCGTATATTTCCATACAGCTTTCTTTAAGACTGAAAAATACTTTTAAGCAAGGCTATTAAATTATATGTCTTTTGAAAAAAGTTAAGGTTGGATTGGCTTGAGTTTTCTCTTTATATATTCAATGGCCTGAGTCACTTTTGCTGATTTCGTATTTTTCTGCGTAGTAACTGCCCATATGTTCATGGTTCCAACATTCCAGTCATCGAGTACTTTAACAAGTTTACCCTCTGATAATGCTTGTTCAGCTTCAAATGTACTTAAACAACAAACCCCATAGCCTTGTTCACACATTTTATGAAGAATTAAAGTATTGTTGGTAAGGTACTTGGGCTTAATTTCCGCATAGTAACTTGTGTAAGTTGATTCATGAAAAAAATATTTTTGAATCATTGTATCGTTAGTTGCATATTGTAAATGTAGCCAGTTTTCATCACCTAACTCATTGGGATGAGTGGGCATTCCATGTTTTTCTACCCAAGCAGGGGAAGCATAAAGTTTCATATGCATTTCAGAGATTTTGTGAGCAATAAATGAAGAGCTTGGCATTTCCCCAACACGTATTGCTAAATCAATCCGTTCTGTAATCAGATCGATATATTGATCTTGAACCTGAATGTTTAAATTCAGATGCGGTAGAGCCTGAGACCAGTCTTTTAAGCTTTCTATAAAATAATTAGATAAACCGACTGGTGCTGAAATTCGTAACTCTCCAAAAGGTTCTTTTTTTTCGGTATCTAATAATGCTTGAGCATTTTCTGCTGCTTGAGCAACTTGTTTGCAATAAAAATAATATCGCTGGCCAATTTCAGTTAAAGATAATTTTCTTGTTGAGCGATGTATTAAGGTAATTCCACTAATTTTTTCTAAATATCGAATTTGTTGACTTACAGCAGATGGGGACATATTGAGAATTCTTGCCGCACCACTCATCGATCCTTGTTCCACTACTTTAGTAAAAATAACCATACGTTTGTAATGATCCATTTTGAACCCTGGCTTCAAGCTGTTTGAACTTTAAAGCTACTATTATGAACTTACTTATTCAAATACTATTTTTATGAATCAAGAAGAGTATTCGATGGGAAGGTAAATCTTTATGAAACATATTTGGGCAAAGAAAATGATTTCATTCGCAGTAGATTTAGCCAGTCAACAGCAACTCAGCTTTTGTTTTGCAATCTATGATGAATCTGCAAATTTACTTGCTTTCCAAAGAATGGATCATTCAATGCTAGGGTCAATTGACCTTGCTTTGATGAAAGCTAAAACAGCGTGCTTATTTCGGACAGAAACTCAAAAGCTTGGACAGCTATCACAACCGAATATGCCCATTTGGTCTATAGAGTTTAGTAACGGAGGCCTAAGTACAATCGCTGGTGGTGTGCCACTTCTAAATCAGGCTGGAGAGTTTATAGGAAGTATAGGTGTCTCTGGTGGAACAGCAGAACAAGATAAAGAAATGGCACAAATGTGTTCAGAATATTTTCTAAAAAATGTAGGGTTTATGCAATGAAAAAAGTATTAGTAACTGGTGCTGGAACTGGATTAGGAAAATTAATGGCAATTGCGCTTGCTAAGGCAGGTAATCAGGTGATTGCTTCAGTTTACGCCGTATCTGAAATAGAAAGCTTAAAAGAATTCGCAGTAAAGCAAAATGTTAATTTAACAGTTGAAAAGCTAGATATTTCGAATGCAGAAGATCGAGAAAGGGCAGCCACTTGGAATGTCGATGTACTGATTAATAATGCAGGTATCGCAGAAACTGGTCCATTAGCAGAAATACCAATGGAACATTTTAAAAGAAACTTTGAGATCAATGTTTTCTCAGCTTTAGCTTTAACGCAAAGCATTATTCAAAATATGGTGAAATCTAATATTGCTGGACAAATCATTTTTATTTCATCTGTTGCAGGGTTAATCACAAAAGCATTAACAGGTCCGTACTGCGCAACAAAACATGCCATAGAGGCAATGGCAGAAGTCTTGAGTGAAGAACTCAAAGACTACAATATTAAGGTGACGGTCGTTAATCCTGGGCCTTACGACACTGGCTTCAATGATGCTCAAATGCTAGAAATGAAAAAATGGTACGATCCAAAGAAAAACTTTACCCAGTTGACTGAAGACAGCTTCAAATTTCCTTTAGAACAGTATAGTCCTGAGGAACTTATTGAGCGTATTGTGAAAGTTGTGTCGGGTGAGGTGAAGTTATTTAGAAACTTATTACCTGAGAGTTTTGTTGATATTGTAAAAGACTATCAGGCTGACTTGTGGGTTAAAGAAAATAATTAAAGAAGGGCTGTTCCTCTAGTTAAATTAGTGGAACAGCTTTTAACTCAACATTCCGCATATACCTTACTTAATTTTATTTGGTAATAATGATGAGTAGATTTATCAAAATATTAAAACAAGAATTAATAGGATTATTTTTACTACAAAAGAGTGATCGGACTTGGGAACTTCCTTTAACAGCAGCCTTAGCAACAAGTTTTCCAATTTTTTTGGCTATATATTTGGGACATATTGAATACGGTTTAATTTCAAGTTTGGGGGGAATGATATTTCTATATACGCCGAACAATACACCTTTACACTACCGTTTTTTAACAATGACCTGTGCAACAGTGGGCATTAGTTTTAGCTATTTAGTCGGTTTACTGAGTCACTCATTAGAGTTGCCTTTATTTATTGTTTTTTCTCTGATGACATTTGCTATTTTGGTTATATGCCGATTTTTTAGAGTAGGCCCACCGACTGGATTATTCTTTATTATTGCATTAAGTGTTGGCACAAATTCAAATATAGCGATTTCACAAATTCCATTTAATGTGGGAATGATGTTTTTGGGTGCACTATTTGCAAGCTTTTTAGCTATGATTTATAGCGTATTTATGTTGCACAAAAAGAAGGAAAAATTATCTACACCTCCTTTTAATTATGATTTTAACTATGTAATTAGTGAATCTATTATTATTGCTTTATTTGTTGGTATAGCAGTCTTTTTTCTAAAATATTTGAGTTAAAAAATTATTATTGGGTTTCTGTAAGCTGTTTGATCGTATTACAACAGACTAATTTTAGAGATGTTTTTAGTAAAATTTTACATCGTGTACTCGGTACAATGATTGGAGGAGGGGTTACAGTTTTAATATTGTCTCAACTATTAAATGGATGGGGCATTGCTATAGCTGTTATGTTATTAATGTTTGTTGTTGAATATTTTATTACGCGGAATTATGCATTAGCCGTTATTTTTATTACCCTTTTAACTATTTTACAAGCCGAAGCGAATACTTTAATTTTAGAGAGTGCTAATTTTGATTTATATTCTATAGCCTTTACCAGATTTATAGATGTATTGCTGGGGTGCTTTATTGGTTTAGTTGGTGGATATATTATACATAACCGAATGTCTTAATTTTAAAATCTTTTATTCTTAGCAAATATCGAAAATTATTTAAAAATTAAAAACTCATCATCACTTCAAGTTTTTGTTCCAAAGATCAGCCTATAGCTTAGATTGTCATTAAATTTTAACTTGATATTTAACAAAGGTAATTTTAGAATCCGCCCAACTAATTTTTAGGAGCTTCAATGTGAGTACTTGCTCGAGTGACAATAGTCGATCGGTAATAGTCTAAGTATCCACTGAAGTCCTTTCAGACCTCTTTTTGTGGATGCAAGAAGAGGTTTTTTATTTTCATCTTTTCATTTCTATTATGAACCCATGATTTATTCATGACGGGTTGCGGTACTTGCATGTGCTCCATAACTTATGGGAGTGATGCCAGTGTTATTTACTTTAAAGAAACGCTCACTTATTTCTGGTTTCTGTTTATTCGCATTATCTAACGCTAGCCATAGTGGACGACCAATGGTTGTTGACGATGCTGCTCTTGTTTCTCCAAAAACTTGCCAACTAGAAACATGGATGCAGCATAACCCTGACAGCAAAGAATATTGGGCAATGCCAGCCTGTAATTTTGGTGGCAATTTTGAATTTGCGGTAGGGATGGGAAGAGTAAACGAGGATGCTGAGCACGTCAGTTATGCAACCTTACAAGGTAAAACCTTATTAAAACCCTTAGAAACTAATGATTGGGGAATCGGCTTTTCTTTTGGCACTCAAATCAACACCAAAGATTCTTCAAAAAAAGATTGGACGGTCAACGTTCCATTAAGTTTTTCTACATTGGATGATAAATTTTTAATCCATACCAATATTGGTTGGCTACGTGAAAATGCTACACATAGAAACCAAACCACATGGGGGATTGGAACCGAAACGCAACTTGCTGACTCATTAACGCTCACAGCCGAATTATATGGTAATGACCGAAATAACGCCTTTTATCAAACAGGTTTTAAATACATGATCTATAACGACCTTGTGCAATTAGATGCAAGTTATGGCAATCAAATGTCTCATCACGATAATGCTTTTTTCTCTGTCGGATTTGTATTTCTAACAAAGCCGTTTTTACCTTAATGTTTTATATGTATCTAAACCTATCAATAAATGTGACAGAATCTAACTTTTTATATCATGTAAATACCGCTATCTTGATTGGGCTTGAACACGACATCTTAAAGTGTTCCTCTTTTAGTTAGATTTTTAGGTATTTAAAAAATGAATAAAATGCACGTAACTTTAGCGGTAATTATTGGCTTAATTGTTGGTGGCGTAATTGGTGCTCTAGGTTACTCTAAAACTGCTGCGCGTTATGACGCAATGACCACAGCCTGTGTCATGGTAAATCAAGCGGTTGAACATGGCATCTTGAAACCAGAACAAGTGAAAGAACTTGGTGAGCTCACGGGCCAAAGCCTTAAAAAAGATTATGAGTCAGTTGCATCCAAATTTAAATTCTCTGAAAAGCAATTAGGTAATGCATCTGAAGGTTCTAATTGTAGTCAGTTTATTGTTGGGGTAAATGCCGCAAAATAACCATTAGAAAGCCCACAAACTGTGGGCTTTTTTAATTTCATTCTTTATAATTTTCACAATACTTTTATTAGAATTTAATTATGCTTATTGTTTTTATTATCTTAGCGGTCTTCTTGGTTCTTGCACTTTTAACTAAATTTACTAAATAAAATTTTATAGGTTTGTACTCTCTAAAACCTACTAAGAGGCTATGATCGGCTACAAGATTAACTGAACATATGATCTATAAACTGCTATAATAATGATCAAAGTAAAATCTAAGCTTGCTCTAAAGGCAGGCTTTTTATATGTGCAGGCAAATCTGCTAGGAAATATGAAACGTTATTTAAAACCAACTCAATCAACAACTTCCACTTGGACCACAGAGCAAGACTGCTTCTTGATCGAAAATAACTTTCTTTCAATTCAGCAACTCATCGAACAGTTACCTTTTTCTGAAGAAGAGATACGAGTGCGTCGAGCTGTTCTTGGTTTAGTTCGACGTGATAAGCAAATGAAAACATATTAATTTTACCAAATGATAAAAAATAATATGAAAGTAAATATTTCTAATTATCTCTATTCAACCATTCATTTTGCGGATGAGTTATCAAAACCATAATTTTTTTCGGTATTTATTTGGTGCGAATTACATAAGTAGTCAACTACTTACAAACAACTCCAATAAGGCTACCTTTAATTACATTACTTTAAGCATAATCAAAGTCAGAAAACATTCATAGATCAGCACTTTATAACAATAGTACGGAGAGAGAGGTTAATGCCAAAGTATCTAGCTGTAGCCGAAAAGGTTTATAAAAATATTAAAAAAGATAGCTTATTCACTGATGACATTACTCAGAACCTTAACTGTTTAATTAGTCAGATTCGAAAAGCCATCAAAGGAACGGAGTTTAAGCTCAAATACAACTATATAGACTTTGAAGAAAACTTAACGAAACCGTTAAGTGAGTGCAAGGTCCAGATTGATTTGAGTGTTATGCCGAAGTTCGCAAATGAAGGTGAATATCTCCTTTGGTTAGCTGGTTTTATCGAGCGAATCACTGAAGGGGGAAAACCTAAATTACCGCCAATTTCGCACTTTTTACCACCAGGTTTTAAGATGTCGAAAGATGCGTTTCCTGTGACTGTTGCTCCTGTAAAAGAAGAGCATGCAGACATGATTATCAATTATTTCAAATCTGAGGATTTTATTAAAACTAATAAAACTCCTTCATAAAAGAATATAGAAGTGAACGTCCACCTTGCTTCTATATACTGCTGGTTTTAAAGTTCAGCGACCGCCTTCTGGGGCGGTTTTTTTTACTCATAAATCAAGACTGAGTTAACTTACTCTTTTTTGAGTAAAAGCGTATTTTCGAGAATATTAAATGTATATAAATATACTCAGGATTAACTAATTTTTATATATAACAATATTTTAGCTGTATTCTTTAATAAAGAGAAATATACACTTTTCACACAACCAACGTGCCAAGTAACGCAATTAAACATTTAGCTGTTCATAATCTTTAAAAAAGAGAGATGAATGATATGAATGAAAATGCAGAGCTTATAAAATATATAGACGTTGCAGAAAACGTCTATGAAAATGTCTATGAGAACAACCAAGTCTCAAATAATTTGATTGTTAACCTTAACCGCATTATGGCGGAAATAAAAAAGCAGGCCGAAGAAAAAAACCTGAGGTTGAAATATAAATCGATCGATTTTGAATATTGCTTGAGTTTGCCTTTAGCAGATAGAGATATAAAAGTTGACCTCAGTTTGATTCCTCACTTTGAACACCGTGACGAGTGCATTTTATGGCTAACGAACTTTATTGGAAAAATAAGTGTGCCTAAAAAGATGACGAAGCAGAAATTGAGTTTTAATTAATTTTTAAAGAACCGTTTTAAAATAGAAGTAAGCAATTTAATGATTTTTTGTGTTGGCTAATATTTTATTAATAAAATGACCAATCTCATCTAAAGCTTGATCTGACTTTTTAATAAAGCGATTAAACATTTGAAAGTTATGCCACATATTTTCATAGATAGAGAGTTCTGTGGTGACATCGAACTCTTGCGCACGCTTAGCCAGCTTAATTGCGTCATCAACTAAAATTTCTTCACTACCTGCTTGAATTAACAAGGGTGGAAGATTTTTAAGATTGGCAAAAAGTGGAGAGATACGTGGATCATTTGCTTTAAATTTTCCACGATAGCCTTCTCCACCACGTTTTAATACATAGCTTTTTATCATAGGGTCGCGGTCAATATTATTATGTATAGAAGGCGAACTTAGTGTGATATCAACATATGGCGATATCATAATTATTCCGGCTGGCAGCTTCTGCTCGCGATCTCGAAGTTCAATTGCCAAAGCTAAAGCTAAGGCACATCCACCCGAATCTCCTCCAAGAAAAATCTGGTCAGCCTTCCAGCCTTCATTTATTAAATATTGATAAAAAGATTTAACATCATCTAATGCAGCAGGATAGGGATGTTCAGGAGCACGTCGATAATCAAGCATATAAACTTTTATATTCGCTCTTGCTGCAAACTCAGAAGACAAAGCTCTATGTGTTCTTGAGGAGCCAGCGAAAAAAGCGCCTCCATGACAATGTAGTAATACTCCTTGAACTGGTGTATTGGGTGTTGCGATTTCGGCCTTAATCTCATTAAAGGTTTGGGAATCTTTAATTTTGATTTTATTTATTTTTACATCAGTTCTAGGTTTAAAAATTGTTGAGCCTACTTCCATTGCACCCCGTAAAATAGGGAATGGTAAAGGTAGGCCGCTAGCTAGTTTGAAACTTACTCGTAAACTAGTTTTTACTAAAGATTCAGATATTTGATCAAATATATTCTGTTCCATGATATTTTCCTTTCCCAGTTTTTAGCTTGCTTTTTGATTGCTATTAAATTGAGAATTGCTTTTAAATGAGACCATATAATCTTCTAGATTACATTTGGCCAAACGCGATCTCATTTCAAATGTGGTCCATGGCCATAAAGTACTGTTGCGCCCGTTTTGGTCAATGAAATAACTGCTACACCCACCAGTATTCCAAACCGTATTTTTCAATGCGGCTTGTATTTCATCGTTATATTTATCTAAAACTTCTTTGCGAATTTCGATGCTTGTAATCTCGTCTTTACGGACTTTTTTAAGCATGTCAATGATATAGGCCAGTTGAGCCTCAATAATGATGAGAGCCGATGAGCTAACCGCAATATTCGGTCCAAACATGACAAAGGCATTTGGACAACTCTCTACAACTGTTCCCAAATAGCCTTTAGCACTTCCTTGCCATACTTCATCCATGGTTTTCCCATTTTTATTTCGGATTTTTTTTGCAATTGGTGGATTACTGACTTCAAATCCTGTACCAAAAATAATGGCATCGACTTCATGTTTTGTACCGTCACTTGCAATTAGAGTGTTTCCAACAATTTCTTTTACTCCACAAGGCAATACATTTACATTCGGCTGAGCTAATGCCGGATACCATTGATTTGACTGTAAAATTCGTTTACAGCCGATAGTGAAATTGGGTACGAGTTGTTCACGTAAAATAGGATCTTTAACTCCTAATTTAATATTCCATTTTGCTAATTTTTCAATTTGCTCAATAAGTTTAGGATGATGCATGCTTGAATTAAGAGATTCAAAAATGCCGTACACTCCATATCGAGTAAGTCGTTGGGTAATCGGAATAAGTTTAAATAAGGTATGTGTTAGTTTTGGCAGGCTTTGGTCCATCTTTGGGAGAACCCATTGAGGTGTACGTTGAAACAAAACTAGCTTTTCAACTTTAGACTGTATTTCTGGTACAAATTGAATTGCTGAAGCACCTGCACCAATAACTGCTACCTTTTTTCCAGTTAAATCAAAGCTATGGTTCCATTCAGCAGAGTGGAAACTAACGCCTTTAAACGTTTTTATACCCTCAATTTTTGGAAGTACTGGCTCATGCATTGGACCGCCAGCCATAATCACAAACTGGGCATAAATAGGCCCGTGATTTGTTTTTATAATCCAATGTTTAGCTTGAGTGTCCCAAGCACTTTCAAGCATCTCATACCCGAAGCGGACATACTTCTCGACATCAAATTTTTTAGCTACATCTTGAATATATTCTTTAATTTCTTGTTGCTGTGCAAATACACGACTCCATTTTGGGTTGGGTGCAAATGAGTACGAATATAGGGCAGAAGGTACATCACATGCACAGCCAGGATAAGTATTTGCTCTCCACACGCCACCAATTTCATTTGCTTTTTCTAATACGACAAGATCAGTAAAACAAGCTTCCTTTAGTTTGATTGCAGCACCAATACCTGCAAAACCAGCACCAATAACAACGACTTGGAATTTTTCAACTTGATTCATAGTATTTATCCTTATTTTTGTTGAGCGAGTTGATTTAGGCGTTGGATATAAGATTTTCTGTCGTTTTGGTCTAATCCTTTTAAAATACGGTCATCACCAATTAATTTGCGAAAACCAGTATTAAGCCAAAATGGAATGAGGCCATATGCTTTAGGTGTGTGGGTCAGGTAATTAGGCACAGCAATTTCAGAAATTTTATGTTCAACAGCTTTGATAATTGCATCAGCTACATCTTGAGGTTCAACAGTAGGAATGGGTAATCCATCTCCTGTACCCGATGATAATTCTGTTGTTACTTTTGAAGGTAAAACTGCGGAAACACCAATAGGTGTATCTCTTAATTCTTGTTGCATCGCCGAGGTTAAACCCACTACAGCAAATTTGGTCGCACAATAAATGCTTGCTCCGGGAATAGGGTATTTACCAGCTAAAGATGCAACATTCACAATATGACCAGTTTGACGCTCAAGCATGTTAGGTAAAACTGCTTTCATGCCATGAATCACACCTCGTAAATTAATATCGATTTGCGCATCCGTAATGGCTTGAGTTTCTTCAATCATGGCACCCATAGGCATGATGCCGGCATTATTTATAAGAATATCTATAGGACCTAATTCTTTTTCTACTTGCTCTACAAATTCATGAAACGATTTTTGTAAGCGTACATCAAGGTAACCTCCATAACCTTGAACTTTAAAAGCAGCTTGTTTTGCTAATTCTAAATCAATATCTCCTATAGCAACCTTTGCACCCAATTTCCTAAAAGCGAATGCTGTAGCTAATCCTATGCCACGTCCGCCACCTGTAATCAAAACAACCTTGTTCGAAAAAGCTGGTTTCTTGCTCATTTTTGTTCCTTTTCTTAGTCAAAAAAACACCAGTTCGGAACATAATGTCACCAACGGAATGAAGTGTCAATTTTTGATTTTAACGTTCTATCGTTTTTTTCATCAAGTTCTGATAAAATTTTTGATATGAATAATCAAACAACTCTTTCGCGTGCTGAACGCCAACGCCTTCAATTACAAGCAGAAATTATTGAAGCTGCCTTTCTTGAATTTTCTGAACGCGGTTATCATCAAACTGCGATTTCTGACATTGCAAAAAGGTTAGGGATAGGGCATGGAACTTTTTATCGTCATTTTGAGAATAAAAGGGATATTCTTGATAATGTAATTAGCGATACCATGTTAAAAATTACTGCTTTATTAGCTGATGAAAATGCACCTAATGCAGTATCTACACTTGATGACTATATTGCTCAATGCGAAAGGATTTCTTCAAAGTTTCAAGAGTTTGCGATAGAAAATCCGAATACACTTCGTTTAATTTTATTAGAAGCTACTTCTATCGATAAAGAGATGAATGCTCAAATTAGTAACCTTCTGCAAGTAGGTGGACTTTTTACGGCAAACTATCTACAAAATGGAATAGATCGAGGTTATTTAAAATCTGACTTAGATACACAAATGACAGGACACGCAGTTGTAGGAATGATTATTGCGGGTGCCTTACAATTTTTATTGGCGAATCAAGACTCAAAATTTCTTAAACAATACAGTAAAGCAGCGATTGAACTTATGATGTCTGGAGTGGCTTCTAAAAGCGCTTAATTAAAAACGGTTTAGACTAGGTCTGGCTTATACTTTATTGCAGATCGACATTTCATAATTAGAAAATGACATAGAGCACTTTAAAATGAAAAAGCTTGCAATGACCTTTGCTGTTTTGGTTCAACTATCGACCTATGGTTTAGCCAATGATTCTACGGGTTACGTTGGTACAGGTGGGATTCAATATCTCAAAAATTCGCAGATCGCCATGCAAAGCGAAGATCTATTTATTAGTAAAAAACGAATTAAAGTCGACTATCTCTATAAAAACCTAAGCAATAAAGACGTCACTGAAACGATTTTATTTCCGCTACCACGCATTGATAATTTCTTTGAGTCTGACTTTGCTCATACAGAAGAACTTTTAAAAAGTTTTAAGATTGTGGTAGATGGTAAAAATATTAAACCAGAAATGCACGTACGAACGTTTATTCAAAAAGATGAAAAATCTCCTCTGATTGATGCAACGGATGAGTTTAAGCAGTGCGGTTTTAGTGAAAAAGACATGCTTAATCCGTGGCTACGTAATAACTATGATTATGAGTATTATGTAGATAAGTTAAAGAAGTGTAATAAGCCACAAATACAGAAAATTTTAGTCAATTTTAAAAAAGATGATGTAATTCCGTGGTCATCTCAAGTGATCTATAGTTGGAAGCAGATCTTTAAAGCCAATAGTTTGACCAAAATTCAGCATGAATATAAACCTTTGGTGGGTGGTTCAGTTGCTCTCTATCCAGATGAATATAACCAGCAATTTTGTATGGATAAACAATTTAAGCAGGGCTTAAAAAAAGCCAGTTCAGAAAATTCGCCGTTTAGTGCTTTGGGCTATATTTTGACGACGGGTGCAAATTGGGCAAAGCCGATTGAAAACTTTAAGTTAACCATTGAGCGCGATAAAGACGAACTGGTTTCATTTTGTTGGGATGGCAAAGTTAACAAAATTAGTCCGACTCAGTTTCAAATGACTAAAACCAAGTTTGTACCTAAAAAAGACCTAGATATTATTTTTGTTAAAGTGAAATAAGCTCATACAAACTCTAAACTGTATAAAATTGCATCACTCTTGATTGTGTGACATAACTTAATGATGGCACATAATAACAAGAGGATGCCGCAATGTTGCTTAAGGGAAAAGTGGCTGTCATTTTTGGAGGCAGTGGAGCAATTGGCACTGCAATTGCGAAGGTTTTTATTCGTGAAGGTGCACATGTCTATTTGTGTGCAAGAGATTTAAATAAACTTCAAAATATTGCGGCACAACTGAAAAAATATGAAGGCGTAGTACATACCGTTAGTGTTGATGTGTTAGACAGTCAGTCAATCAATAGTACCGTGGCTCAAATTGCTCAAGATACAGGTGGGCTCGATTTAGTCATCAATGCGACCAGTTTTATTCATAATCAAGGCAAAGAAATTTTGGAATTAAACCTTGATGAGTTCGTCGGGGGAATAAATCCATTTCTAGCGGCTCAGTTTAATATCTCTAAAGCTGTGGTTCCTTATATGGGCGGTGAGCGTAACGGAACAATGATTTCAATTGTGGCACCTTCAGCTCGGATGGCAATACCGGGTCATCTGGGGCATATTGTGGGTTGTGCCGGAATCGAAGCTTTTATTAAAGCATTGGCTAGTGAGCTAGGGCCTAAGAATATACGAGTACTGGGTGTTCGCTCACATGCAATTGTTGATGCTGTTCAAGCTGGTTCCTACACACGTGAACTATTTGAGTCTAAAGCACAGGCAATGGGACTCAGCATAGGACAATGGCTTGAAGGTGCGGCTCAGGGCACTATGCTAAAACGGCTACCCACGCTTTCTCAGGTTGCAGAAACTGTGGCTTTTCTAGCATCGGAGCATGCGAACTCAATGACGGCAACGGTTGTAAACATGACCGCTGGTGCAATAGTTGATTAGCGTAATTTATTTTTAATCCAATAATCTAAACTAAAGTAACGGCCACCTCCAAGCACAAGCAGAGCAAGCAGCATAACCATGTAGGTCGCAGCAAATTCAACTCCGTTATTTAAAATAACAAACGAACCGCTCGACGTAAGCCAGTCATAGTTACCATAGTTCTGTAAGATTTCTCGAGCTTTATCAAGCTTTTCAGCGGAAGCCAATACTTGCATGTTTGCGAAGGGTGCATGCGGGTCAGCAATTGCTTGCCATCCATTTGGAAGGTGTACCGCAAATATTGCAACTAACATTGTAATAATGAGTGGGATACTAATTAAACGGGTAAACAGACCTAATGTTAAAAGTATTGCACCTGCTAGCTCAGTTGCTGTTGCAAGCAAAGCCATTAAATAGGGGAAAGGAAGTCCCAATCCTCCATCTGAGTTGCCGAACCATTCTACAATGTCATTAAAGTGCATTAATTTATTTGTGCCTGCCATCCAAAATATGGGGACTAGATATAATCGAATAGCCAATGCGGCAATGCCATCAATATGTTGTAAAGACTTACCGAGGGTTTGATAATATTGAGATAAGCCATAAATAAAGTTCTTCATGATAATTTCACGTCCAATGCGATTGAATAATAATTAGTCGGATGGAAACTGTATTTCTTACATAAAAATTTTTTTTATTTACGGTGTAATAAAAAAGGATTTGGTCCGTCTAACTTTATGTACATGTGTACAAACCGAGAAATTATCATTAAAGGAATACGAAAATGAACAAACTCAACTCAATGACTTCAGTGGCAGCATTATTAGCACTTTCAGTTGCAGGTGCTACGCAAATGACTGTAGCAGCAACCAATACAACAACCGAAGTACATGCAACCAAAGCAGCAGATAGCAAATGTGGTGAAGCAAAATGCGGAGCCAACAAAATGAAAAAACATGAAAAGTCTGCTGAAGCAAAATGTGGAGCAGCTAAAAAAGCAGCAGATGGTAAATGCGGTGCAACTAAAAAAGCAGCGGACGGCAAGTGTGGTGCAGATAAAAAAGTTGCTGATGGCAAGTGTGGCGCTAAGTAGACCATTTGATCATGGATGATGTCGGCCTTTTAGTAAGTGTTGACATCGTTTCCAAAAGGAGAAATCACCATGATGGAGTTGGAAGGTGTAGGGCTTGGTTTAAGACGTGATTTTATAGATTCGTTTCTAGCTGCAAAAACATATCCGGACTTTATCGAAGTTGCCCCAGAAAATTGGCTAGGTTTTGGTGGACGACATGCAAAATTACTCGCACAGTGTGCTGAAAAAGCGCCGTTAATTTGTCACGGCTTGTCATTATCTATTGGAGGGCCGCATCCACTTAATCTCGAGTTTATAGGTCGAGTAAAAAGCTTTTTAGAACAATACGAAGTGCCTATTTATTCTGAACATTTAAGTTATACAAATGATGGCGGCTATTTATATGATTTGTTGCCAATACCGATGACGGAAGCCGCTGTTAAATATGTGGCTGAACGCATTTTGCGCGTACAGGATATTTTAGGAAAAAGATTAGTTATAGAAAACGTTTCTACTTACTTAATGCCGAATGCCGAAATGAGTGAAGCTGAATTTATTCGTGAAGTGATTCAACATGCAGACTGTGATTTGCTTCTGGATGTAAATAATGTCTATGTCAACAGTATCAATCATGGTAGCGACGTATTCGGGTTTATTCAGAAAATGCCAAAAGAACGCATTCGTTACTTACATATTGCTGGGCATGAACAAGTTCAGAAAAATTTATTAATTGATACGCATGGTGCAGATGTTTGTGACCGTGTTTGGGAGCTATTGAGATATACCTACCAAGTATGTGGAATAAAACCAACCTTATTGGAACGTGACTTTAATATTCCGTCCTGGCATGAATTAGAAGAGGAACTTGCCAAAATTAAACTTATTCAACAACAGGAGAGTGGCTATGAAGGGAAATCAAACATCCTTCCAAACCATGCAACGTCAGTTTTGTGACTGGATTAGAGATCCTGATTTGGAAATACCTCAAGCACTTCCTGTTCAAAGAATGCAAATTTATCGGGATTTACTTTTTAATAATGTCAGTTCATTTATTAACTTAGTTTATCCTGTCACTCGTGCGATGTTGCCAGAGCTAAAGTGGCAACAAGTACTCTCGGAGTTTTTTCAAAAAGCTGAGTGTCATTCACCTTTATACAATGATATCTCTTTAGAGTTTAGAGAGTATTTAACAGAGCAACAGCATCCCATATTGCAAGAATACCCATGGTTGGCTGAGTTATTGCAGTTTGAATGGCTTGAATTGTATTTAGATACTATTGAAATTGAAGATGTCGTTTTGCATGAAAATTACGCTTGGCAATTAAGCACCCAAGTATGGGTATTGGTTTATCAATATCCTGTTTATAGGTGGACGACTTTAACTACACAAGAACAAGTTGAGCTTTCACCGAGTGCAGTAATGGTCTGGCGCGATGAACAGGATAGAGTACGTATTGAACACCTCTCTCCATTGTTTGCTATGCTAATTGAAAATTTAACGCAAAATATAACGTTAACTGACCATGATATTTTTACACTCATTCGATCTGTACTTGCTGACTTGACTGAGTCTGAAATTTACCTGCAAATTCAAGAATTAAAGAATCTACTAACTCGGCTACAATTAATTCAAATTCCCTATAATCTAAAAGAGGCACAAGGATGACTTCAGCCGCGGCATCACGTCATGACGACCTAGGGGATCAACTGCATAATCCAACCTTTTTACAAGACTTAAGACAGCAAATGATTAAATTTGCTTTTTTACAGTTGTCTTCGCTTCCGCAAGCTGAAGATGTAGTGCAAGAGGCATTAACGAGCGCTTTTCAAAATTTAGATTCATTTAAAGGGCGGGCTGCGTTCAAAACATGGGTATTCGCAATTTTAAAAAATAAAATTATTGATGTAGTTAGGCAAAAGTCACGCTTGGTCGCAATGTCTGAATTATTTAAAGATGAGGAAAGCGAACTCAGTGTTGATGAATTGTTTGATGCATCAGGGCACTGGCATAAATATGAAGCCCCTCAAGTATGGAAAAGCCCTGAAGAAATGATAGAGCAGTCAGATTTCTGGATAATTTTTGAAGCTTGTTTAGATCATTTGCCAGCCAAATATGCTCAGGTTTTTATGATGAGAGAAGTGATAGAGCTGAGTTCTAACGAAATTTGTAGCAAGCTGGAATTGTCTATTTCTAACTTTAATGTGTTGATGTATCGAAGTCGGACACGATTACGCGAATGCTTAGAAAATAAATGGTTATTGAAGGAGGATTGTTCATGTTGACATGCCGACAAGCCACTCAACTATTGTCTGAAAAGCAAGATAGACCGCTGTTTTTACGTGAGCAAAGTAGTTTGCAACTGCATTTGTTGGCGTGTCGTTCATGCCGCCGTTATGCAAAACAAATCAAAACAATTAGTCAGCTTTCTAAAGCATTTAAAAATTTGGATGGCTAACTTTAGTTAAAAATTTATTTATTGCTAGCCTAATCAGGCTAAGAACTCACATACTATAAAAGTAAAGGAATTTTTAAGACAGGATGAAACGTGAATTTAAAGAATCTTGAAGCATTTTATTGGGTTGTGACTTTAAATAGCTTCAATAAGGCTGCGACTAAATTACAAACCACCCAGCCTGCGGTATCTCAAAAAATCACATCTCTTGAAAATGAATTGGGCTTTAAAGTTTTAGATCGAAACTATCGGCAGTTTAAACCGACTCATAAAGGCTTAACTTTATTTAAGTACGCCGAAAAATTTATGCGCCTAGAAACAGATCTAGTTGCTGAACTGACCGAAAATCAGCACCTGACTGGCACCATTCGTTTAGGGGTTTCCGAAACTATTGTTTATACGTGGTTAGTCGAATATATCGAAAAGGTTCAACAAGAGTTCCCAAAAATTTCAGTCGAAATTGTGGTGGACCTGACACCGAACTTACAAGAAGGTGTGCGAACAGGTGACTTGGACATGGCTTTTTTGCTTGGGCCAACGTTGGCTTTTGAGTGTATTGAACAGGCCTTATGTGATTTTGAATTAAGTTTCTTGGCTTCACCTTCCTTTAAAGGCGGTGTAGCTCAAATGTCGTTTAAAACTTTAATGTCACATACCATTTTAACTTATCCCAAAATTACCTATCCCTATAAAGAATTGAAAGCCAGAATGAAAGAACAGGGAATTGATGAACCACTTTCAATTACCAGTTATTCATTAGCGACTTTATTGCGTTTAGCCGAGCAGGGGCTAGGTATTGCTGTCGTACCGACTTTAACGGCGCTAAAAGAAATTACCGACGGACGACTAGAAATATTAAATACACCCATTCAGTTAAAGACATTTCATTTCACTTCAATCTACATTCAAGGAAATGATGTTGCTTTGAAAGAAAAACTAACTGAAGTTGCCGTTAGGGTGTCAGAAAGTGCCATGAAAAGCCTCAATGAGAAAATCCAAAAATAAGCGATATTTTTATTTCTCATAAAATATTTTTTCTTATTTTAAATAAGCTGTTTGCATGCAAAGTCATAAAAGCAGCTTATCTCGTTCAATAAGTAAAACTTATCCTGCTTTTTTAATAAAATATAAACCATTTAAAATCAAATGTTTGAGTTTTTAATTTTATGTAAAAAGTCTTATTGTCCGTAGGGTTTAGCTATGTTTTTATTTTAGATACAAGATTTGATCACCGATTGTGCTGATTGGGGAACAGGGAATCTTTGTCATTTTAAAGGATTAAAGAATATTGTTTGGGAAAAATGATGTTCTTGGTTCAACCTGAAAATAGCGTTGTTAAGCTCAAATGGATGAGGAACGCATTAATATGTCTTTACTGAAATCTTCTTTTTTATCAGAACGCCAATGGGCCATTGTAGCCTCAATCTTTATGATGGCGACCTCTGCAATGGGGCCAGGATTTTTAACTCAAACTGCTGTATTTACAGTCAAGTTAGGTGCAGCATTCGGCTTCGCAATTTTAGTTTCCATTCTGATTGATTATGTAGTTCAACAAAATATTTGGCGAGTGGTCACACTTACTCAAATGCGGGCGTCAGACATTGCCAATAAAGCATTACCGGGTAGTGGTTATTTACTGGCGTTTCTGGTGATTTTGGGTGGTTTTTTCTTTAGTGTCGGTAACATTGCAGGTGCAGCTTTAGGTTTAAATGCACTTTTTGGTCTAGATACAAAGTGGGGCGGTATTTTAAGTGGTGCCTTAGCCATTTTGATTTTTGCATCAAGAAAAGCAACGCTTGCCATGGATAAAAGCATGATCGTGTTGGGATTGCTTAAAATCCTCCTGATTATTATTGTTGCTGTTATTGTAATGCCTCCAGTTGGGCAAGCTGTACATCAAACCTTTGCTCCAGATCAGATCGACTTTGCCATTATTACCACCATTGTTGGCGGTACGGTTGGTGGTTATATCTGCTACGCGGGTGCCCATCGTTTACTCGATAAAGGTGCCGTTGGCCCTGAAAATATTGATGAAGTTGCGAAAGCTGCGACCAAGGGCATTATTGTTGTCGGTATCATGCGCTACGTGTTGTTTTTAGCGTTTTTAGGTGTGGTGGTGAGCGGTGCAACGATTGATTTAGCCAGCCATGATGCCAATCCGGCAGCTCAAGCATTCCAATATGCAGCGGGTACATTTGGTTTTAAATTATTTGGCTTAATTTTCTGGGCAGCGGGTATTAGTAGCACTATTGGCGCAGCATATACTTCAGTGTCATTCTTTACTGCGTTTAAAAAGAATTTAACACCAAAACAAACCAACTATACGACCATTACCTTTATCGCATTGGCTTTATTGCTCTATGTGTTATTGGGTGCAACTCCAGCGGGTCTACTCATTTTTGTAGGTGGTTTTAACGGTTTGGTGTTGCCAATTGGTCTTACAATTTTTGTGTATGTTGCTGCATGCCGTAAAGATTTAATGGGTAATTATAACTATCCAAAATGGTTGCTTATTTTGGGTGGGTTAACATGTCTGTTGACATGGTGGATGGGCTATATGTCATTTACGACAGTATTTAACTATTTGACCAAGCTTTAAGCCAGACTTTGTTAAGTGATAAAGGAATAATGCCATGTTTGTAGATTTAAATAGTGATTTGGGTGAAAGCTTTGGCTCATGGAAAATGGGTAATGATGACCAGATTTTACCTGTCGTGACCAGCGCCAATATTGCTTGTGGCTTTCATGCTGGCGACCCGCTCGGTATTTTAAAAACGGTTCGTAAAGCAGTGGAGCTTGGTGTGACCGTTGGTGCTCACGTGTCTTATCCAGACCTTGTTGGTTTTGGACGCCGTAATATGGATTTGTCACGTGACGAGCTGATTGCCGATGTGCTTTATCAAATTTCTGCACTCGATGGTTTGGCTAAAGTGGCAGGCTCAAAAGTGCAATATGTTAAACCGCATGGCGCGCTTTATAACACCATTGCACATGACCAAGCTCAGGCAGCAGCCGTGATTGATGCGATTAAAATGTATAACCCTGAACTGGTTTTAGTGGCTTTGGCGGGATCGAACTTAGTCGAGCAGGCACGTGCAGCTGGCTTAAAAGTTGTGTCTGAAGCATTTGCAGACCGCGCTTATAACAGCGATGGTTCACTGGTGTCTCGTCGTCTCGAAGGTGCGGTTTTACACGACTCGGCATTTGTTGCGAGCCGTGTGGTGTCTATGCTTAAAAATGGTGGGGTCGAGTCAATTGACGGCGTATTTACTCCAATTCAGGCCGATACGATTTGCTTGCATGGCGATACTGACGGTGCGCTAGAGATGTCGGCAGCTATTAAAGCCGAGCTTGTAAAAAACAATATTGAAATCTGCCCATTTGTAAACAAAGCATAAGGATGAGCACCATGTATAAGGATATTAAAGTCGACCCAGCTCAGCTTGAAGCCGCATTAGATGCGCGTTTAAAAATTCGTGCAGGTTTTGATAAACCGACAGCAGGTATGGCTGCGGGCATGACACAGGTCAATATGATTTCGGTGCCAAAAGAGTGGGCATATGACTTTTTACTCTATGCACACCGTAACCCGCAAAGCTGCCCAGTGCTTGATGTACTCGAAGAAGGAATCTATGCAACTAAGCTTGCGGCAGATTCTGACATCCGCACTGACTTCCCGCGTTATCGCATTTGGAAAGATGGCGAAATGGTCGATGAAGTGACCGATGCGAGCGAGATTTACAACGCCCATCCTGATTTGGTGACTTTCTTAATTGGCTGTAGTTTTTCGTTTGAAACCGCTTTGCAAGAAGCGGGTATTGAAGTTCGCCATATTCATGACGATACCAATGTACCGATGTATCTGAGTAATATTCAGTGCCAACCAGCAGGACGTATTTCAGGAAATATGGTGGTTTCCATGCGACCAATTCCATCGCATCAAATTAGTGAAGCGGTAAAAATTACATCACGTATGCCAAGTGTACATGGCGCACCTGTACATATTGGTCACCCTGAAAGCTTAGGAATTTCGGATGTAAATAAGCCAGATTTTGGCGATGCTTCTCGTATTGAAGCAGGTGAAATTCCAGTGTTTTGGGCATGTGGGGTAACACCGCAAGCAGCAGTCATGAACTCGAAAATTCCTTTTGCGATTAGTCATGCACCGGGTCACATGTTTATTACCGACATTCCTGATCGTGCTTGGATAGGCTAATTGGACTAAAGAAGAATTAAAAGGATAAGCAAATGCGTTTTTTATCGGTAAACGCCGACTGTTTTCTGATTGAGCTTGCGAGCCTAGAAGAAACTTTGGCGTTGTACAATAAATTGCAAAATACGCAATTGAATGGAATTAAAGACTTAGTCCCTGCTGCAAAAACAATTTTGGTTTTTTTTAACGAGATCGAAACCAACTTTAAAACGCTGGTTACTTCAATTCAGAGCCTCAAAGTTGATTCTGGATTTGAGCTTAGCAGCCAAGAAGTGATTGTACCGATTCGTTACGATGGTGAAGACCTTGCGCAAGTTGCTGAGCTACAAGGTTTGTCTGTGGCTGATGTGATTAGAAAACATTACCAAAGCGTATGGAATGTCGCTTTCATTGGTTTTGCGCCGGGTTTTGCTTATATGAGCAGTCCTGACAGACCTTTTACTGATATTCCACGTTTAACGGTTCCACGTAAAAAAATACCGTCAGGCTCTTTGGGCTTGGCTGGAAAATACTCTGGAATTTACCCAAAAGACAGTCCGGGTGGCTGGCAACTGATTGGAACCACATCGGAAAAAATGTGGGATTTAGAGCGTAAAAATCCTGCTTTGCTGTTACCGGGCATGACTGTACATTTTGAAGATGTTACGCATAGTCCAACTACTGTGACTGTACCGCAGCAAATCACACGTAAGGTTGAGCCGAAACAATCTCTGCCACTGTTTACAATTACTGCGCCAAGTTTACAGATGCTCATTCAAGACGAAGGACGCTTAAACCAGACCAATATTGGGGTTGGCGTAGCGGGAGCGATGGATTTATCTGCGATGCATAGTGCTAACCGTATTGTGGGTAACCCAACCGCTACACCCGTCATTGAAGTTTTAAATGGCGGCCTAAAAGCCAAAATGCAACATGCAGGTGTTATTGCAGTTGCAGGTGCTATTTCAAACATTCGTGTGAAATTTGCTGATGGCCAAACCGCAGACTTTGCAAGCTATCAACCGATTGATTTGGATGAAGGCGATGAATTTCAAATTCAGCCACCAACAGCAGGCTTAAGAAACTATCTGGCAGTTCGTGGTGGTATAGATGTTGAACCAGTGCTCAATAGTGCCTCATTTGACAGCTTGGCAGTGTTAGGCCCAGAGCCTTTAAAGCTTGGAGATACCATTTATCAAGGCCAGATGAAGGCTACCAACATTAGCGTAAATGAAGTGGGTAAATGCGACTTGCCACAAGCTGGTGAAGTCGTTGAGCTAGATATTGTAATGGGGCCGCGCACTGACTGGTTTGAACAAGACAGTATTGAATTGCTCTGTCAGCAAGAATGGCTGGTAACCAATGAAAGCAACCGCGTCGGGCTAAGACTTTCAGGTGAGCAGCCTTTAACTCGCAAAATTACCTACGAGTTGGAAAGTGAAGGCACATGCATTGGTGCTTTGCAGATTCCACCGAGTGGGCAACCCGTTTTGTTTATGAATGATCATCCTTTAACGGGCGGATATCCGGTCATTGGCTCTGTTGCTAAACACCATTGGGATTTGGTGGCACAGATTCCAGCAGGTTGCCGCATCAAATTTAAAAAAATTGCCGAATTTACAGATTTTGAGAATGAAAGATGAATACAGAAAAATTATTGATTGCTAACCGTGGTGAAATTGCCGTTCGTATTATTCATGCTTGCCGTGACATGGGCATCTCATCGATCGCGTTATATGCAGATGACGATATTGGCAGCATGCATGTCGAACTTGCAGATGAAGCATGGGGCTTAGCTGGTGCGACTGCCAGTGAAACCTATTTAAATATTCCTGCCATTATCGAAGTTGCAAAGAAATCGAAAGCGACTATGGTGCATCCGGGTTATGGCTTTTTATCTGAGCGTGCTGAGTTTGCCCAAGCTGTGATTGATGCAGGCTTAAAATGGGTCGGGCCATCACCAAGTGCCATTGAAAAACTAGGCGATAAAATCGAAGCACGTAAAATTGCTGCTTCGGTCGGTGCGCCGTTAGTTCAGGGTACACAAGACCCACTTAATAATGCAGAGGAAGCTTTAGAGTTTGCCAAGCAATATGGTTTACCGATTGCCATTAAAGCCGCGTTCGGCGGTGGTGGCCGTGGCTTAAAAGTCGCGTGGAAACTCGAAGAAGTTCAAGAGCTTTATGAGTCGGCAGTACGTGAAGCAAAAGCTGCCTTTGGCCGTGGTGAATGTTTTGTCGAGCAATATCTTGATAAACCGCGCCACGTAGAGGCGCAAGTGATTGCTGACCAACATGGCAATATTGTGGTGCTCGGTACACGTGATTGCTCGTTGCAACGCCGTAACCAAAAGTTAGTCGAAGAAGCACCAGCGCCATTTATTAGTGATGAAATTTATCAACAAATTTTAACCTCGGCAAAAAACATTTGTCAGGCTGCAAACTATGTGGGTGCGGGAACAGTTGAATATTTGCTGAGCCGTGACGGCAAGCTTTCATTTTTAGAAGTAAACACGCGTTTGCAAGTTGAGCACCCAGTGACTGAAGAAACCTCAAAAGTTGATTTGGTGGTTGAGCAAATTCGTGTTGCACAGGGTCATGAGCTTTCTATTAAAGAAACACCAAAAGCCCAAGGCCACGCCATTGAGTTTCGTATTAATGCCGAAGACCCAGCTCGCGGGTTTATTCCAGCCTTTGGTGTATTGAGTTTATTCGAAGCGCCGTTTGGTAACGGTGTACGAGTCGACACAGGAGTTCGCACTGACTCTTTAGTATCTAGTCACTTCGACTCACTCATGGCAAAACTGATTGTCACTGGTCCAACTCGTGAAATTGCAATTGCCCGAGCTAAACGTGCTTTGAAGCAATTTAAAATTGAAGGTGTGGCTTCTGTTTTAGATTTCCACCGCGCTGTACTCAATGAACCTGACTTTACCGATGAATTTAATGTACACACGCGTTGGATCGAAAATGACTTTAAACAAGAGTTGAAACCGACTAAACGCGGCATTCCAAACCATCAACAACCGATGTTGCTCAGCTACATTGAAATTGATGGCAAGTTACACCGTTTAGGTTTACCTGCGGGTATGTTTGCACAAGGCCCAGCAACGGCAGTTCAAGCACAAACTGCCGAGCCAGAAGTAAGTGCCGAGCATTTACTTGCCCCAATTAATGGTGTGATTAGTGCTTGGAAAGTCGAAAATGGCGAGCAAGTCACCGAAGGTCAAGTGGTTGCCATTATGGAAGCCATGAAAATGGAAGTGCAAGTACTGGCACATCGCAGTGGCGTTATTCAGATTAGTGCAGAGAAGGGTGCAACCTGCCATGCAGAAACTGTGATTGGTAGCATTAATTAAGTTTTGAATAAATGATTTGGCCTGATTTTGTTTTTAATTTGATCGGGTCAAATCAAATGCTTATTTATTAACTCAGTCAACTATTTTCACAGTACTCGTTAACCATTTTCAACTTGAAAGCCAGAAAGGGTTATGAGATATTTCGCCCTGTTTGGTGATATCAAAATTAATCACTGTATTGAAAGCTCGCCTATGCGAGCTTTAATTTTTAGCCCAGTTTAAGCATTTCTCACTTAATGAGCTGGCTGCATAAAAAAATTGAGAATTTATCATCCATTTTAAAGGCTAATTGAAGAACGCGAATGAAAATTCTACCTTCATCTGAATATGATCAAATTCTAAAATACAGTGTTTATTGGCTCGTCATCTCGATTGTGATTGGAGTCGTAGCGGGGTTGGCATCGACTTTAATTTTTGTGGCCTTTGATATTTCAAACAAAGTCCGAAGTCTGCATCACTGGCTGATCTATTTCTTACCTTTTATTGGGTTTGGCATTGGTTATCTCATTAAAAAATATGGTTCACCGATTGAACGGGGAACTCATTTACTCCTAGATGAAATTCACCAACCCAAGTCGTTTATTCCAAAACGAATGAGTCCCATCATTTTTATTACCTCAATTTTGACGCAGTTGTTTGGTGGTTCGGCAGGGCGTGAGGCACCAGCGGTTCAGCTTTCAGGCGCTTTAATTGACCACTTGAGTCATATATTAAAAATCTCTGAAGACAACCGAAAAATTTGTTTAATTGCGAGTATTGGTGCGGGCTTTGCTGGGGTGTTTGGCTTGCCTCTGGCGGGTGCAATCTATGGTTTAGAAATTACTGCTTTAGGTAACTTACGATACTCAGCTATTTTCCCATGTTTTGTGTCAGCTCTTGTTGCATCGACCATTCCTGAGCTATTCGATATTGTTCATCCGCATATTTATTATGTCATTAGTGAGTTTCCAGCCATTCATTTTGGCACGCTCATGAGTTTAATTGCGGCAGGGTTAGTTTTTGGTTTAGCTGCACGTTTCTTTATTGCTGCCATTCATTTGGCGAGTGACCTCTTTTACAAGTACATTCGCTATTTGCCATTAAGAACCATGGTCGGTGGTATTGTCATTATGCTACTTACGTTGTTCACTGCCCATCAGCAATACAACGGTTTGGGCACAGATAAAATCATTGCATCTTTTTATGTGCCGATTGAGTTTTATGACTTTTTTAACAAGACTGTTTTTACCGCTATTACTTTAGGTTCAGGCTTTAAAGGTGGTGAAATTACGCCACTGTTTTATGTGGGGGCGACATTAGGTAATGCTTTAGGTGCGGTTTTAAACCTACCACTTTCATTACTTGCGGGCTTAGGTTTGGTGAGTCTGTTTTCTGGGGCGAGTAAGGCACCATTAACGTCTATTATTTTAGCTGTTGAGCTATTTGGAATGAATGTTGCCACTTATGCCATTATTACTTGTTTATTGGCAGCGCTATTTTCAGGAAATTGTGGGTTGTATCGCCGTAAAAAGTTGATGGATTAGTGAGCTTTATAAATAGGCCTGATTATGATTTTTCCTATTTGGTTTGATATTTTGTTATATTTTAATAATTGAATTTCATTTTAAATTTACATTTAACCTATTTTTCATATTAATAAGTTTTTGCTATTATTTGTATTAAGAAAATGAGAACGGAAAAAGAATGTCAAGTCCTATTTTTTTAGTAGATCTTACTCCTGAACAATTAGAAAAACTTTCAGAAAATGATATTCAACAGATTTTAAAGGCAGAAAAACTATATTGGGAAACTAAGCCTTTTACTAAATATTATGTGGCTGTAAATGGTGCTAAAACTAAAGGTGGGGGGCTTATTCGGGCCTCAGGATATTCTGCAAAGTTTAAAGGAGTTTCTGTAGCTGTAGTCGGTGATGAAGCAATTTATGCAGATGGCACAACAGCAAAAATTATTACAGGAGCTGGTGAAGCTTTAACTATAGGAGATCATTCAGTAGCTTTGATTGGTTCACATTTAGATAATAATGATGAAATTATAGATAGTCCAAATATATCAATTTTTCTACGTATTTATCATGATCAACCAAAACCTTTAAGGTTTTTAGATAATGTAAATGGATAAATAAAATGTCTAAAGGTTTTGCAATTCATAATGCGATTACTGATCACGGTGGAATGGTTCCTTCAACTCAAATGAAAAGTTCCCAAATGGGTAATTTATTTGTACGTGCAGGCGACGGACATGTTTGCCCTAAATGTAGATGTTGGTCTACTGTTATCAAAAGTCATGATCATGTGATTTTTGATGGAAAACCTGTTGCTTATGTAGGTGATAAACTATCGTGTGGAGCAATGCTTCTGCCTCAGCAAAGCCATGTTGTTGGAGAAAGTGGTAGTCCTTATTCTTCTTCAAAGGAGAATGCACAGGATAATTTTGTTGAAGAAGTAAAACCTAAGTATGGGCAAAGATTTTTATTGCAGGATGAATTAACTGGAGAGCCACTAGCAACGGTTTGTTATGAAGTACATAAAAAAAATGGTGATATGATTCATGGTACAACCGATAAAAATGGTTACACAGATTTAATAACAAGTAATGAGATGGAAGAAATTGAGTTAAGAATTATCTCTAAGGAGCATTCACATGAATAATATTATTGCAACTTTTAGTGAAAAATTAAAAAAACTAGATGGGGATATGAAGGCCAAAGCTTCAGTTATTAAACTTGGTACGAAAAGAAAACTCACACCAGGGGAAATAGCGATGTCGCAGTTAATCTTTAAAGATGCAATTGATTACTCTAAAGTATGGATTCATATTGGTGGAATGATACATACAAAAACTGGTAATGCGATGACTCCTGCCGGTGAAATTATATTACCAAGGGATGATTATCTTAACACTCCTGATTATAGTACAGCCGCGGGAGAAGATCGCCATTGGTTTATCCATGAAATGGTACATGTTTGGCAATATCAGATGGGTGCATCAAATGGTTGGCTAGGTATCAAACAATTATGTAAAGGTGGATATACCACACAAGTTACTTCTGTAGATTCAGGAAAGGGAGAGTTGAAATCATATGATACTGATATTACAGGAAGAGATTTGAATAAAAAGTTCAATGAGTTTAATTTCGAACAGCAAGGACGAATTGTTGAATTTTGGTTCGATGCAATGTATCTACAACATGTTAATCCAGCAAGGAAACACCACCAAAAAAGTCTAACATTAGTAGGATATGTAGAAAGAATTCTAAGAGATTTTTTATTGAATCCTAAAAATAAAAATTTATTACCGAGATCTTAAAAATGGAAAAAATTATACGTTTTATATTTTTACCTCTTCTATTTGTTTTGTCAGCTTGCGAAGAACAGAGTAAGGACTTAAATGTTGAAATTAAAAAAGATCAGCTATGTATTTTTACTAATAAACCTAAGAATTATGGAGAGGATGATTTTCTGGTACATATGGGGAAAATTGATTTTTCTAAAGAATATAAAAGTGAATATGAGAAAACCTACGATAAAAGCACTCTACCTGTAGAAGAAAGTAACTGTGTATATATCCCTTTAAATAAAATAAAAAAAGATACTCCATATAAAGTTACTCTTAGTACTATAAATAGCTCATTTAGCGCTCATATTTGTGTTCATCAAGAAGGTTCTCAATCTTCTGTCAAATATTTGGAAGCTGGCAAAGATGTATGTAAATAGATAAAGAAATCTTATGTATAAAACGAAACTATCTCTAGCTTTAATCTGTACTGTCTTAATGAATGTTGGCTGTGCTCAACCTATTAGTCACAAGCTAAAAGTTACTGTTAAAAATAATGATGTATGTATCCATACTGATAATGAACATACATATCTTGGGTCAGATAACTATTTCAGTGTCTTTGTTGGTGAATATAAGCCAACCCAAGAGTTTAAAAGTATTTATGATAAAAATTATCAAGGTAAAGACGCAAAATTTCCTATTAAATCAGAGAATTGTTTGTCTATTCCAGCTTCAGTTTTTGAAGATGCAAAGGTGTATGATGTTAACTTAGAGTCTAATAAAAATTTCTCTGAGTTAATCTGCATATCTAAAAAGAAAAATATTTTAAATGCAAAAGTGGTAACTCCAGAAGATACAACATGCAATTAGGCTCTTAAAATAAATCTACCCAATACCAAGCCATTACATTTCTAATAATGTAATGGCTTTTTAATTTCCCCAACCGCTCTACTTTAATACGATTGTCATTTCACACGCTTGACGACAACAAAAGCGAATACTATCCTTTGCGGGCTAGCCTACATTGCTAGCGGGTTTTAGCAGACCCTATTTAACAAAGACGATATTCGAAACCTAGTTTTGTGTATCGTGAACTCGTTCGCCCCCTTTTTCTCTACGGTAGGGCGGAAGGGGGACACCTTCGGGTGTGCTGGTTTCTTTGTTGCCAGTCTGCTAACCCTCTTTCGTCCTGCCACCATCATTTAGCAGTGATCGGTAGGATTTCTTTTGTTAACAAAGGAGTCCGCTATGCGTACTAATTTTTCTCAATTTTTGGCCTTTGCCAAACTCTCTTTGCTCATACCACCAAACTGGTCTTTAAAACGCTTTAACCGTTTGTAGGTTTTCTACGACCTTAAATCGTTACGACTAAAAAATCATAGCAACAATAAAACCGAGATAGGCGAGCACACCTCTTGTGCCGCTTTTGCATGCCTGTTTTTAGCACTCATTTTAAGAGTGACGGCATTTCTATCTCTTTTAGATACAACAAAAAATTATTTTAAGCGGTATACATGAAAAATTTAGAACCTTCATTTAGGGCACTGCGCGTGCTTCACGTAGCAAAAGATTTATTTAATCAAGATGGCTTTAATAAAGTCGGTGTCGACCGAATTATTGCAGAAGCCAAAATTCCCAAAGCTACTTTCTATAACGACTTTCATTCAAAAGCAAGACTCATCGAGATGTGTCTCACTTTTCAAAAAGATGCGCTCAAAGTAAAAGTATTTTCAATTCTCAAATCTTACCGTGAAGAAATGGTGCTTGATAAACTCAAGCAGATTTACCTTCTTCATGCCGATTTAAATGGCTTTTATCGTTTACCGTTTAAAGCAATTTTTGAAATTGAAAAGCTCTACCCAAAAGCCTATAGCGTGGTGATTGAATATAGAACTTGGCTAATCAAAGAAATTTATAAACTACTTTTAACCATCAAAACTACGGTTTCAATGAAAGACGCCCACATGTTTTTGTTTGTGATTGATGGGGCAATGGTGCAGCTTTTAAGTAAAAACAGTGTAGATGAGCGAGACAAGCTACTCGAGTATTTTTTTATAATGCTTTCTTAGCGATACATTCAAACACATTCTAAAAGGAAAAAAGCCCGTAACTGGGCTTTTTATTTACTTTTTAGTAATAGGATCTATAAGTTGATTAATAATAATTCCTTTATTTAGATCACAAGTGGTATCAGGTTTAACGATCCAGTTGTAGTCATTCAAATTAAGCGGATAAGCTTCTCCACTACCATAAGCAATAGTGTCACCATCTTTATATTGTTTTGAGTCAACAATTAAAAGATGCTTATTGCTATCCCAATAAGCATCTTTAGTTACAAAAACAGGAAGGACTCGATCACTTGCATGCATTAAATAGACACAAGAGCCTTCAATTTTAATTTGTGCTTCACTATAGCTCGCATTATCAGCACCACCTGTATAAGCAATTTTCGGCACAATAACTGTATTTTGGGGCTGAGGAGGATTAGTACATCCATTAAGTAAGATGACCAATCCAGTTAAAAAAGTAATTAAAATATTTTGTTTATTCATACTTAATTAATATACTAATGAAAAGCCTAAATTATAAAGTTCGTCAGTAAACATGTAATATTATTCATTATATTGTCCAGCTCCAATGCTTGAAGTAGAGGTTCCTTTAAACTGAATAAATATTTTTACAATCAATATAATATACAAGGATTTAATTTGTGAAGAGAATATTGCTTTCTATTTTTCCACTATTTATGTCATTTCTACACGGATGTTCTACTGAAGAAAAAAATGTCAACTCAATGCCTAATATGCCTGACCAAGTTTCAGTTAATAAGATTATTCATGAGGCAAATACGAAAAAATCTTATAAGCAGTTTTTTATTCTTTCAAAAGATTTAAAGTTTGATAAAGATTTACATCAGTTAGAAGCGATATGGTCTGGCAAATTAGCCTTGTACAACAACTGCTTATCCCTTCTAGTGAAAAGCGATGATAAAGAAACTATTTATACCCTAGTAGTGCCTAAGAACTATGAAATCATATTTGATGATCAAAGTAATATTGCCGGACTTAAAGATAGTAAGTCAAAAGAACAATACAAATTAGGTGAATCATTGCTATTAGGAGGCTTGGCTATAGATCAAGAAAAACTGAAACCGCATAAAAATATACCGAGTTATTGTGAGCCAAGATTGGCACTACCAGGAGACATTAAAAGTGATAATTCTAAGTAGTTTGTAAAGAAAATTATTATCAAGCATATCAATTAGTACATCCTTTATTCATTCGAGTTCAAGTTGATCGTCATCTTTAGTGACTTTAATTTTCAACTTTTTATATTTACGTTTGTTTGGGTCTAAAGCAGAGTTTGACACTTCATCAGCAAATTTTGGATTTTGCATGAGTTTTGCATAGGCTCTGTAACCTATGCGAATTCGGGTAGGCGGACAATCTGTTCTTTTGGAATAATATTCAATAAGTGAATTTAATTCCTTTAACAAACTCTGATGTTCCATTGAATTGATTATTTTCTATTAATTAGTAAGTTATTTTTAGCATACTAAACTTTAGAAAGTTTCTAAAGATCTAGTTGATATACATTACTTTTATTAAATGTGATTTGAATTTCACTAATTAAATAAATGTTGATTTATTTTGCATTTTATTTAAGGTTTTTGATTTCTTTTTAATCAAATAGTCATAATTAAGGGTTAAATTAATTTTAGAAAAAGAAAATAGATAGAAGATTGCCACGAACAAGAACTATTTAAGCAATTTTCTCAAACTGTAGTATTCAGCTGACTTTAACGAGTCGGCTTTTGTTTTTGTGGTTAGGTTCTCTAATTTCCTAATTATAGAAATTGATGCAGCAGTTCATCCATAGATCTATTAAAAATAAAAGCCCCATAAAGGGCTTTTATTTTATATCTTGATTAAAACTTGAGTTTTTTAAGCCCACGACTTACGCCATTTTGTAAGGCCGCTTTAATAATCGGGCCAATAAAAGGAACGCGACCTTTAAAGCTAATGGTGTAATCCAAACGGGTACGGTTATTTCCCAAGTCAGTAAATTTCATTACACCACGGTGACCCTTAATTGGGCTAATTCCGCTCGTGATTGCGTATTCGATCAGTTCATTTTCTTTATAGACTAAATTTGTTTCTACAAATGAAGGGGTAAGTGGAATAGACATTTTGCGTGCAGAACCAACACCATTACGGGCATCTTTGCCGTTGCTAATACGAGTTACTTTAGCAGGAGCGAAAAGTTTGCTTAGGTTTTCATGCTCACTTAAAGTTGCAAAGACCTTGCCTACGGGTGCATCAAATTCTTGTACGATGTTGATTTTTTGAGTTTTTAACATCTTATTTCCTCTATAAATTATTTTGACATGGACGATTGTCAGAATTTGAATATTAGCATGCTTTGGGTAATGGGGGAATTCTTCTTCGTCGGAGTTATCTTAAGTCCGAAAAAGCACTGCGATAAATCTACAATGTTTTTTGGTCTTTTCTTAATTTTTTAAAGAAGGGTTGAATCACAGACCAGTTCGTTGAAACCCAGCAAATAAAGGAACCAGCCGTCACCATTGCTGTTCCTTGCCAAAAGCTCACTGAAAGTTGAGTTTGTAAAACAAACATAGCCAAAATAGACGAGATAATCGGGGTGAAATAAGAAGCCACCACAAGTATGGTAATGTTTCCATGAATGATGCCAATGTTCCAAGCAGCATAACCAAAACCCATGGCAGCGGATGCCACTAAAAGAGTGATGAGAGCTGGAATATCTATTGGGGGAATGGCGAATTGCCCCGAGACAAGCAGCTTGAGCCAGAGAGTGAGCGCGACACCAACAAAGAAAATGGAAATGGGGTTTTGCCCATTACTCATTTTTTTAGTGATTACACAGTAAAAAGCCCAGATGATGGCACCTGTAAATGCCAAAATATAGCTCAGTGGGTTGCTATGAAAATTATCGACAAGACTATTTAGACTAAAATCACCGCTTCCAGTTTGAATAAAAATAATGCCAGAAATTGAAATAAGTAAGCCGAGAATAATAAGAAAATTAAACTTTAATTCTTTAAAAATCACGAAAGCCAAAACCGTTAAACTCGGCCACAGATAGTTAACAATACTAATTTCAATGGCTTGTCTTGCTGTCTGAGAATAAGCAATCGCAAATGAAAAACATAGCTCATACGCGACAAATAGAATTGTGCCAAATATTAAGTATTTTTTAGAGATCTGCTTAAAGTCTGGAACTTTGAAAATGGCAAGCAACAGTAGCGCACTTAAAGAATAAATAAGCGTAACACCTAGCTCAGGTCCAAGGGCGGCGCTGACTTGCTTCATCAGACCGACCAGAGATGCCCACATGAGAATGGCGCTTAAACCAATCAATGTTGCTAGATTTTTTGACATAAAATTCAGTAAATAACGATTAAAAAATGGTAAAAGATTAAGTTGTACTAATGAAAGGAATCAATTTTCAAGCTAAGGAATATAGGACAAATTATATAAAATATAAACAATTAAATTTATTGATTGGTTGAATCTGCTATGTTTATTTAGCATTCAATTGAGTAACGAAATTTCGAATAAAACAACATTCTTACGAGGAAAATATGGAAGTCATTAAAACGGTTGGTGTTGTTGGAGCAGGTGTAATAGGTGCAAGTTGGACGGCCTTATTTTTATATAAAGGATTTAAAGTTAAGGTTTACGACCCTTATCCTATAGATGAAGCGGTCTTTAAAAGCAGAATATCTGCAAATTTAAATGATTTATTGGCTTTAGATCAAAACGCTGAACACACCCATTCTTTATCAGATGTGCTGCTTCATCTGGAAATTTTTAATAATTTAAAAGATGCAGTTTCAGACGTAGATTTTATTCAAGAAAATGCCCCTGAACGTCTCGATATCAAACAACAGCTATATCAAGAAATCACAGCATATTGTCCTGAACATACTATTATTGCTTCAAGTTCATCGGGCTTAAAAGTGTCTGATTTTCAAAAAGAGACGCAGCATCCTGAACGTATTTTATTAGGTCATCCTTTTAATCCGCCGCATCTCTTACCTTTGGTCGAGATCGTTGGCGGTAATTTGACGGATCCTCAAATTTTAAAACAGGCTTCTGAGTTCTATAAACAGTTGGGCAAAAACCCAATCATTTTAAATAAAGAAGTAAAAGGGCATGTCGCAAACCGTTTGCAGGCTGCGCTATGGCGAGAAGCTTTTTCATTGGTTGAACAAGGCGTGTGCTCTGCCGAAGATGTCGATGTCGCGATTACCAGTGGGCCGGGTTTAAGGTGGGCACTCTTTGGTCCCTACATTAATATGCAGCTGGCAAACCAAAAAGGTTTTAAAGAAGCAATTCATCATTTAGGCCCACCGATGACAGAATGGTGGAATGATATGCATGCATTTCAACATTCAGATGAGACAACAGAGTTGTTGGAAGTAGAAACCAATCAGCTTTTAAATCAATATAAAGATATCGATTTATATCAAACCAGAGACAAAGGTCTGGTCGATATCTTAAAGCTTAGACAAGAACTTAAGTTAGATTAATTCAAACTCTTAAAGTAGAGCCAATCATTTTATTTCAGAGATGATTGGCTTTTTTGTTGGGGCAAATAATAAAAAACTCCTTAGCTGAAACAATCCTATATTCATTAAATGTTACTGAAATCTCTGTCGCGTTGCATTTGAACTATATGCCTTACGTGAAGAGTAAGAATCGTTGCAAACCGTAAAGAAAGCCTCCTCATAATCAAAGGACATCATAGAAAATAGAGGAATAACAATATGCGCGCTCTTACTTACCACGGTGCAGAAGATGTTCGAGTAGAAACAGTAGCAGACCCTATTATTCAAGAACCAGATGACATTATTTTACGCGTGACTGCCACAGCGATATGTGGCTCTGATTTACATTTATATCGAGGCAAAATCCCTAGAACCGAGCAGGGCGATATCTTTGGGCACGAATTTATGGGCGTGGTTGAAGAGGTCGGTCCAGCCGTCACCGCAGTGAAAAAGGGTGATCGAGTGATTGTTCCTTTTGTGATTGCCTGCGGTGAATGTTTCTTTTGCCAACTTGACCTAACTGCTGCTTGCGAAACCACCAATACAGGGCGCGGCGCAATTATTAATAAAAAGCAGATTCCACCAGGTGCGGCTTTGTTTGGTTATAGCCATCTTTACGGCGGTGTACCGGGCGGGCAAGCGGAATATGTGCGTGTGCCAAAAGCCAATAAAGGCCCTTTTAAAGTGCCAACTTCACTGTCAGATGAAAAAGTACTTTTCTTGACTGATATTTTACCGACTGCTTGGCAAGCAGTGACCAATGCCCAAGTGAAACGTGGCTCAACCGTTGCAATTTATGGTGCAGGGCCAGTCGGACTGTTAAGTGCTGCTTGTGCCAAGATGCTTGGTGCTGAAAAGATATTTATGGTCGATCACAATGACTATCGATTGAATTATGCAGCGGCAACATACGGTGCTATTCCTGTTAATTTTGACGAAGTCGATGCGGCCGAATTTATTATTCAACATACCGACAATTATCGCGGTGTCGATGCTGTGATTGATGCGATTGGTTTCGAGGCCAAAGGCAGTGTGATTGAGACAGTTCTAACCAATTTAAAGCTTGAAGGTTCAAGTGGTGCAGCACTGCGTCAATGTATTGCCGCGGTTCGCCGTGGTGGAGTGGTCAGCGTACCGGGTGTATATGCAGGCCCGATTCATGGTTTCTTGTTTGGCGATGCTTTTGATAAAGGTTTGACCTTTAAAATGGGCCAAACCCATGTCCATCAATATTTGCCGCAACTCTTGGAATTGATTGAGCGTGGTGATTTGTCACCTGAAACGATTATTACCCACCGAATGAAATTAGAAGATGCCGCAGAGGGATATCGCATTTTTAATGAAAGAGAAGAGGACTGCCGTAAGGTGATTCTGCTTCCTTAAAACTCTCAATCTTATTATTCATTCTTAAGCCTCTTAGTGAAAGGGGCTTTTTATTTTCAAGATGCACAATTTTGAGTGCAGTTTTTTATTTTTGGACTTAAACCGCACCCAAACAGCTCAAGTTAAGTATTACTTTTAACCAAAATCGTAATACTAAGCTGGCATGTCCTTTGCATAGTCATAAACAATCAAAAGTGATCTAGGGTTCCGATACTTACAGTATGACTGGACCGAGAGTTCACGGTTCCTAGCGAACTACACGGAGGGATAAAAGCCCGGGAGGAAGTCTAAAACTATCCGACAGGAGTAGCTATGAACACTACAAGTTATCATAACAATCAGGCGATTTGGACCGAACTTTTACCCGGAGGACATCACTGGTCAGGCCGTATTCAAAAAGGAACCATTCTTAGATTTACATCGCTTGGCGCTCAGGCAAATGTTTCTTTGTTTTGTGTAAATGCTGCCGATGTGCTTGAACGTTTTAACATGCCCGACAGTTTAAAAGGACAACATACCGCCTATTTAAAAGCTTCCAATGTGCTCTATTCAGACCTAGGCCGTGTGATGGCTTCCATTGTTCATGACGATCACGGCTGGAATGATGCACTTTGTGGCCCAAGCCGACCAGAACAAATTGAAAAGCAATTCGGCAATCGCACATTTCAAGATGCCCGCAATGATATGTACCAAAACGGCTTAGACAGTTTACTCATTGAAATGTGTAAATACGGACTTGCCAGCCAAGACCTGAGTGCTGCCATTAATCTATTTTCTAAAGTTGTGCCAGATGAAAACGGTGCTTTGTCTTATATCAGTTCTGACAACACCGATCAAAGCATTGAACTGCGCTTTGAAATGGACTGCTTAATATTTTTATCTGCTGCACCGCATGGTTTAGACACTAGCCCAATCTATCAACCTGCTGATATTCAACTTAGTTTATTTAAAGCCAATTCTCTAACAGACAGCGATATTTGTCGTGATGCATGTTCGCAAAATCAGCGTGCCTTTCAAAACACAGCCCGCTACTACGCTCTTAGCAATATTTAAATCAGGAGAAGCATCATGACAGTTTTACAATCATTTGAAAAAGCAGTTTTAAATGAAGTTTGTCCTGCGGGTGAAGCGTGGATGTGTGAGGTTAAAAAGGGTCAATATTTTCGAATTATTGATCTGGAGGGAAACCAAGCGGTCGATACTTTGTTTATGAGTGCCGAAAACCCAACTGAGCGTTATAGCGCAATGGATACTTTGGCCATCAACCAACAGATTTATTTGGAAAAGGGCACCAAGCTCTATAGTAACTTTGGCCGCCCAATTGCTGTTATTCATGATGATAACTGCGGGCGCCATGACACCATTGGCGGTGCCTGTTCATGTGAAAGTAATACGGTTCGCTATGCACATGAAACGTACCCTATGCATAGTTGCCGTAACAATTTTATGTATGCCTTGGCAAAACACCCGATTGCAAAAAAGCATGGCTTAAATGTGCGTCATATCGGGCCAAACATTAACTTTTTTATGAATGTGCCTGTTACACCAGATGGCCAACTTAAATTTGATGACGGAATTTCAGGACCGGGGAAATATGTCGAAGTTCGTGCAGAAATGGATTTAATTGTTTTAATTTCCAATTGTCCACAGCTCAATAACCCATGTAATGCCTACAACCCAACCAAAATTCAATTGGTTGTCCGTGAAGCGGAAGGGGTGTAAGCATGTTTAAAAAAGTTCTGATTGCCAACCGCGGTGCAATTGCCTGTCGCGTGATTCGCACCCTTAAAAAACTCGGGATCGCTTCGGTGGCTGTTTACTCCGAAGCCGATCGTGATTCTTTACACGTAACTTTGGCCGATGAAGCTTTCCTAATTGGTCCTGCACCTGCGCACCAAAGTTATTTAAATATTGAAAAGATTCTTGAAGTAGCAAAACAGTCGGGAGCAGAAGCCATTCATCCCGGTTATGGTTTTTTGTCTGAAAATGCCGAGTTTTGTGATTTGTGCGAAAGCCAAGGCATTGCGTTTATTGGGCCAACTTCAAGCCAAATGCTTGATTTTGGTTTAAAACATACTGCACGTGAACTCGCTATTAAAAGCAATGTGCCTTTACTTCCGGGCAGTTCACTACTTGCCGATGAAGCTGAAGCCTTGTTTGAGGCAGCCCGTATTGGTTATCCAGTCATGCTGAAAAGTACCGCGGGTGGTGGTGGTATTGGCATGCGTCTGGTATGGAATGAAACTGAATTAAAAGATGCCTATCAAACCGTATCTTATTTAGCGCAGGTCAATTTTAAAGATGCAGGTTTGTATTTAGAAAAATTTGTACAACATGCGCGCCACATCGAAGTACAAATTTTTGGTGATGGACAAGGACAAGTTTTAGCGTTGGGTGAGCGTGATTGCTCGGTGCAACGCCGTAATCAGAAGGTGATTGAAGAAACACCTGCACCACACTTAAATGAACAGCAACGTGACTATATTCAAAAAGTTGCGATTCAACTCATGCAGTCGGTGAACTACCGCTCGGCAGGCACAGTTGAGTTTGTTATGGATACTGAAACCCAAGAGTTTTATTTCTTAGAGGTTAACACGCGCTTGCAGGTTGAACACGGTGTGACCGAGCAAGTGTTTGGTGTCGACTTAGTCGAATGGATGGTTACTTTGGCAAGCGGTGACTGGTCAGCACCAACAGAAAAGTTAGAGCCAACAGGACACTCTATTCAAGTTCGTCTTTATGCCGAAGATCCGATTAAACAGTTTCAACCAAGTGCGGGCTTACTTACACATGTTAAATTTGATCCGCAAGCCCGAGTCGAAACATGGGTTGAAACAGGTTCAACGGTGTCGTCTTTTTATGACCCAATGATTGCCAAAATCATTGTGACTGCTGCAACACGGGACCAAGCCATACAGGCAATGAGTGCTAGTCTTGCCAACACACAAGTGGCAGGCATCGAAACTAATTTGGAATATTTACAAAACATTATTGCTTGTGACGTGTTTGCGCTGGGAACTCAAACCACCCGATTTTTAAATACGTTTGAATGGAAAACTCAAAAAATTGAGGTGTTGCAGTCTGGTATTCAAACCGCCATTCAAGATGTAACGGGTCGATTAGGTTATTGGGATGTCGGTGTACCGCCATCAGGTGCCATCGACCCACTCAGTTTAACGGTGGCAAACCAGCTTCTGGCCAATGAACCAAATACCGCAGGGCTTGAATGTACCTTACAAGGGCCAACTTTAAAGTTTCACTGCGATAGCCAAATTGTGATTACGGGCGGTGATATGCCATCAAAACTTGATGGCGAACTGGTGCCGATGTGGCAAACCATCAATGTGAAAAAAGGCCAAGTTTTAAAATGTGGGCTTATCCGTTCAGGTTGCCGTAGCTATATAGGTGTGAAAGGTGGTTTCGATGTTCCTGAGTATTTAGGGTCACAGGCGACTTTCACTTTAGGGCAGTTTGGTGGGCATGCAGGCCGTAATTTATTAATTGGTGATATGCTGCCAATTACTGAATATTCCGCTCAATCGACTACAGCTTTAGCTCAAGAGAAAATTCCTAGCTTTACCCAAAACTGGGAAATTGCAGTGATGTATGGTCCACATGGTGCGCCAGATTTTTTCACCAAACAAGATATTGATACCTTTTTTGCCAACGAGTTCGAAATTCACTATAACTCAAGCCGCACAGGCATTCGCTTAATTGGACCAAAACCTGAGTGGGCGCGCGAAGATGGCGGTGAGGCAGGTTTACATCCTTCCAATATTCACGACAATGCTTATGCGATTGGGGCAATTGATTTTACGGGCGATATGCCAATTATTCTGGGGCCAGATGGTCCGAGCTTAGGTGGTTTTGTTTGCCCTGCGGTAGTGATTCATTCCGAGCTTTGGAAAATTGGACAGCTTAAAGCAGGCGATAAAGTTAAATTTGTACCTGTGAGTTATGCTCAAGCAAAAGTACTTGATCAAAAATATCATCAAAGCTTAACTGCGACCGATACAACTCGTATTGATTTCAACCCAACCATTCAAGCAGAACCCGACACTCTAAAAGATGCAGTTTTGGCAATTTTAGAAAGTGAATCTGATTTACCAAGCGTGACCTATCGACCAGCAGGAAATAGCTATTTATTGGTGGAATATGGCGAATTAGTACTTGATCTGAATTTACGTTTCCGTATTCATGCACTCATGCAATGGGTCAAAGATCAAAACATTCAGGGCATTATCGACTTAACACCGGGCATTCGTTCACTACAAATTCATTTTGATTCAATTCAACTCGATCAACGTGAACTTTTACAAAAACTTCAACAAGCAGAAGCCGAATTACCCGACATTCAAAATATGCAGGTGCCTTCACGGACTGTCTATTTGCCTTTGGCTTGGGAAGATTCGCAAACTCAACTTGCCACCGAGCGCTACACACAAATTGTTCGTCCAGATGCGCCGTGGTGCCCAGATAACGTCGAGTTTATCCGCCGTATTAATGGCTTAGCGTCAAAGCAAGCAGTTAAAGATGTGGTCTATAGCGCAAACTATTTAGTAATGGGTTTAGGCGATGTGTATTTAGGTGCACCCGTGGCGACACCACTCGACCCACGCCAACGCTTAGTCACCACAAAATATAACCCTGCACGAACGTGGACACCTGAAAATGCTGTAGGTATTGGCGGTGCCTATATGTGTGTGTACGGTATGGAAGGGCCGGGTGGCTACCAGTTTGTTGGACGTACCACTCAAATGTGGAGTCGTTACCGTAAAAATGCCGACTTCGAAGATGGCAAACCGTGGTTATTACGCTTTTTTGACCAAGTGAAGTTTTATGAAGTTTCTGAGGCTGAACTTCTGCAAATGCGTGAAGACTTTAAGGCAGGTCGTCTACAGCTTCGTATTGAAGATGGTGTACTTAACTTAAAAGAATACAACGAGTTTTTAAAAACGCATCAAGACAGTATTCAAACTTTTAAAGACACGCAACAAGCTAACTTTGAGGCTGAGCGCCGCCGTTGGCACGAAGCGGGCTTGCAAGAATATATCTCTGAAAGCCTAGATGCTGTTGATGAAGGTGAAACCGTGGTTATTCCTGAAGGAGGCTGTGCAGTCGAATCACACATGCCAGGCTCAATCTGGAAAATTGAATGTGCATCGGGCGATATTGTTGAAGAAGGTGCAACCCTTGCAGTCATTGAGGCAATGAAAATCGAAATTCCAATTATTGCACCCGAACGTATGAAGGTTGAAACCATTACCATTGAAAAAGGGCAAACCGTAAAAACAGGACAAGTGCTATTTACCTTGGCACCTGTGGCCTAAATTAAAAAGAGAGCATCGATATTGATGCTCTCTTTAAACCTTATGCTTCGGTCAAATGCTTTAATACTTTATGACCATGTTCAACCGCTTCTAATTTAATTTTCGACTCTGGGTTACCTGATAAAGGCGAAACGTCATAAAGCAAGTAAGTGGCGCTTAACTGCATTTGCGTATATTGAATTGAATATTGAACCGCTTTTAAAAAGCTATCGATTAAGTTTTCTTGGTCGTTCACCATGTTGGCTTCTGTTTGGCCGACCGTCATACTAATAATGACTTTTTTGTCTTTTAATTTATCGCCCTGAGAACCATAGGCAAACTGATAAGTAAAAACTTCATCAAACCATAATTTCAAAATTGCAGGCATATTAAACCAGAACATTGGATATTGCAGAATGATGGTGTCGTGGCGTAACAAGGCTTCTTGTTCAGCACTCACGTCAATTTGATAGTCTGGATAAAGTTGGAAAATATCTCGGACTTCAAGGTCCGGATACGTTTTTACAAGTTCATTCACAATCGTTTTATTTGCAATCGATTGAGCGTAGTAGGGATGAGCTAAAATCAGTAAAGCCATGAGAGTGCCTTTAAACTATAAAAATAATAGTCACTATAATTTTTATAGTATTGGCGTACAATAACTATCAAAGTTGATAGGTAGCGTTAAAAATGGCAAATACTGAAAATACATGTGAAGTCACGGTAAACGGAAAAACTTATCCATGTCATATCAGTATGGCGATGGACTTGGTGGGTGGAAAATGGAAATGTGTGATTTTGTATTATTTAAAAGATAAGCCGAAACGCTTTAATGAAATCAAGCAACTCATTCCTACGATTACTGAAATGACGTTAAGTCTTCAACTCAAGCAGTTAGAGCAAAGCGGCTTAATCTCTAGAACGGTTTATGGTGAAAAAGCACCGATCAAAGTTGTCTATGAAATGACAGATTTTGGAAAAACTTTTAGGCCAGTTTTAGATTCTTTATATGTATGGGCTCATAGTTTGATTAGTCTATCTGAGGTTGCAGAATAAAAGTTCGATTCACAATTATTATAATTAATATAAAAGATTGATTTTTTAATGCTCACTTCAATTAGCCCCATCCCTGTGCATGGGGCTTTTTTGTGCCCAAAAATCACTCATAAATACCCTTAAAGCCTATCAAAACGACGCTTAAAAACTGGCACATTTTCTGCATCTCTTATCAGTAATACAAAAACTGAATTTGGTAATACCAAACTAGAGGTGCGATATGAACGATGTAAAACCCGTGGTTCAACCAAAGCCAACTTTAAAAGCCTTTTTAGTCGAATTGCTTAGCGTACGTGCAGGCGTATATATCAAGCAAAACAATCAGCCGCCTAAAACAAAAGGATAAGACTGTGGCAAAACAAAAGTTGGCTCGAATCAGTATTACCGTACCTGAAACGACCCTCAATGCACTCGACCAAAAAATTGTCGAGCAGAACTATGAAAGTCGCTCGCAAGCCATTGTCGACATGATTAATAAACACCTGATTGCAGAGCAAGCACAGGCCAATGAAGTCATGGTGGGCACATTAACGCTGCTTTATGACGCTAGCCAAATGACCTTACGCAATCAATTGGTCGATTTACAACAACAGTTTTTAGCACAGGTGATTAGTTCACTTCATATTCAGCTCGACCAACAAAAGATATTGCAAGTCATGTTAATGCAAGGGGCTAGTTCTGAACTTAGACAAATTAGCCAGCAATTTATTGTGCTGAAAGGGGTGATTAAAGGGCATTTAGAACTGATGGATGCCGTCATGCCGCCTATACAGCAAAATGACTAAATGAGGAGTAGCGTGTTGAAAAATTTATGGACCATCCAAGACTGGAAAACAGCATATCAAAATGGGCAAATCCATCTTGAAGATCTGATTGGTTATGTTGCAGAAATTAAAAATGATGACCATGCATGGATTGAAATTGCATCGAACGAGCAGATTCAGGTACAAATTGATGTTTTAAAAAACCAGAATATTGCTGACTTACCGCTGTACGGAGTGCCGTTTGCAGTCAAAGACAATATTGATGTCGCTGGCTTTCATACCACTGCTGCCTGTAAAGAAATTCAATATTTAGCTAAGAAAGACGCTACCGTAGTTGCCAAGCTGAAAAAAGCCGGGGCAGTTGTAATTGGTAAAACTAATCTAGATCAGTTCGCAACGGGACTGGTTGGTGTTCGCTCTCCATACGGTGCAGTAAAAAATAGTTTTAACCCTGAATATATTAGTGGTGGTTCAAGCTCAGGTTCTTCGGTGGTGGTTGCCAACGGCATTGTTCCTTTTAGTTTAGGAACAGACACGGCGGGGTCAGGGCGTGTTCCTGCGGGCCATAACAATATTGTGGGTCTTAAACCGACAAAGGGCTGGTTTTCTACTACAGGTTTAATTCCTGCATGTCGAACCATTGATGTCATTTCTATTTTTTCACTGCATATTGATGATGCGTGGACCGTTGCCAATTTAATGCAGGGATATGATGAAACAGATGAATATTCACGAGCACATCCAGCCAATCTACCGACTCAATTTTCTAAACGGAAAATTGCTATTCCAGCTCAGCTTGAGTTTTATGGTGATCTTGAATCTGAAAAAGCCTTTTTAGTTGCAATTGAGCGCGTAAAAAAACTGGGCTATGACGTTGAGAGTATTGATTTCAACCCGTTTAATGAGCTTGCTGCTGCACTGTATAACGATGCTTGGGTAGCTGAAAGAACAGTCGCCGTTGAACGCATGACAACACGTGAAAAGGCTCATACAGTCATTGCTCAAATTATTGCGCAGGCAGATAAATTCAAGGCAACAGATGCACTTCAAGCAGAATATAACCGCGCCGTATTAGCTCGAAAAATTAATTTGGCGTTACAGCCATTTGATGCCTTGATGGTTCCGACAGCGCCAACCATTTATACCATTGCCGAAGTTGAAGCTGACCCGTTGACTAAAAATGCGCACATGGGGGCCTATACCAACTTTGTTAATTTTGCCGATCTTTCTGCTTTAGCATTACCAAATGTACTTCGTGAGGATGGCTTACCAAGCGGCGTAACCTTTATTGCACCAGCTTGGCACGATCAGGCACTCGCTAATTTTGCGCAGCTTTGGCAAATTGAAACATCACTGAGTTTAGGTAAATCAACTCAACATTATCAAAAAAGTATAAACATCCAGTCGAATCATTCAGTGCAGCTAGCGGTTGTGGGAGCACACTTAACAGGCATGCCACTTAATTTTCAGCTGACTAGTCGCAATGCTACTTTGCTTAAGAAAACCCAGACAGCAGAGGCTTATAAACTCTTTGCCTTAAAAAATACCACGCCGCCAAAGCCGGGGCTGCAATGTGATGCAGCAGGTACTTCAATTGAAGTTGAAGTGTGGGATGTTCCTTTAGCAAATTTTGGAGCCATTGTGGCTGAAGTGCCTACACCACTTGGTATTGGGAACCTGAAACTAAAAGATGGAACATGGGTCAAAGGCTTTATTTGCGAAGCTTATGCCATTCAAGATGCAACCGATATTAGCCATTTTGGAGGCTGGCGAGCCTATATACAGTCACTCAATCAAACCGCTCAAAGTGTTGTTAGTAAAAATGTTGGGGAAGTTTCTATATGATTAAAAAAGCGTTGTTATCCGTATCTATTTTATCGGCAGTTGTATTGGGTGGGTGTGACAATACCGCTAAAGTGCCCGAGGCTAAACAAGACGCTCAGGCATCTACAAATACAAAACCAATTACCATTGGTTATAGTGATTGGCCGGGCTGGGTGGCTTGGCAGGTAGCTATTGAAAAAGGCTGGTTAAAAGAAGCAGGCTTAAATGTAGAGTTTAAATGGTTTGATTATTCGGCTTCTCTTTCAGCTTTTTCGGCAAATCAGCTCGATGCTGTTTTGGTCACCAATGGCGATAATTTGGTAACAGCTTCGGGTGGTACGCAAGGCATGATGATCATGGCAACAGATTATTCTGCGGGCAATGATGTCATTATTGCAAAAGAGGGTATTAACACCATTCAAGACCTAAAAGGAAAATCAATCGGTGTCGAAAAAGGCTTGGTTGATCATCTTTTGTTAGCAACAGCTTTAACCGACCATAACATTAAAGCGAATGAGGTGAAGCTGGTAAATTCAGCGACGAACCAATTACCTCAAGTGTTTAATAGCCCCGATATTTCTGCAATCGCTGTTTGGCAACCTGTTGCAGGTCAGGCATTAAAAGCAGTGGCAGGCTCTAAAATTATCTATACCTCTAAAGACAAGCCGGGTTTAATTTATGATACCTTGACCGTCAACATGAGCCGTTTAACAGCTCATCAAGAGGAATGGAAAAAAATCATTCAGGTGTGGGACAAAACAGTTAAATATATTAATGATCCTGCAACCCATGCCGATGCAGTTAAAATTATGGCAAACCGTTCAGGGGTCGACCCAAAACAATATGAGCTGATGGTCAGCGGTACGCATTTATTAGATATCAATGCCAATAAAAAAGTATTTGCTAAATCTCAAGGTTTTGACTCGATTTATGGCTCTACTTATCACGTCAATAAATTTAACGTCGAAAACGGTATTTATAAAACCGAACAAAATGTAGATGGGCTGATTTATCCGACACTCATAGAACAGCTCAAATAAGCCCAATCAATAAAAAAGCCCAAGTTCAACTTGGGCTTTTTAATGTGTTTCTTATTTTTCTGTACTGACCTGAGTCATACGCGGTATTTTCGGCAAGTCTTGTAAAGCAGGGTCAAGCTCATCTTCTTCGGCGTGAACTAAATAATCTACCCGTGAACGAAGCTGTTTAAACTCAGGGGTGCTCATTAAGTCGAGTGAGCGTGGACGCGGCAAATTAACTTCAATTATTTCTTTAATTTCACCTGGGTTGGCTTTGAGTGCCACAATTCGGTCTGCAAGTAAAATAGCCTCATCCATGTCATGGGTCACAAAAATAATGGTGATATCAATGTTTTGCCATAAATCCATCAAGTGCTTTTGCATTTTTTGACGGGTGTGTGGATCGAGTGCACCAAAAGGTTCATCCATAAGTAAAATTTTAGGTTGATTAACCAAAGCTCTAGCTATCGCAACACGCTGTTTCATGCCACCAGAAAGTTGGTGTGGATACTGATTTTCATATTTTTCTAAACCAATAATATTGATCCATTCACGTGCTTGAGCTTCGGCTGTCATTTGACTAGCGCCACGCATTTGCGGACCAAACATCACGTTTTCTTTTACAGTTTTCCACGGAAAAAGGGTATAGCCCTGAAACACCATGCCTCGTTCAGGACATGGGCCTGTAATGCATTCGCCGTCTACTAAAACTTCTCCACTATGGTACGGATCTAAACCTGCAATAACACGGCTTAATGTCGATTTGCCGCAGCCAGAGGGGCCAATCACACAAATAAATTCTCTTTTATGGATTTTTAAATCGAGCTTATTTAAAACAGTGCGTTCGCTTTGTCCATGCTTAAAGACTTGGCTCAGTTGTTTGGCTTCTAAAATCACAGGACGTTCATAAATTTTTTGAAAGTATTCATGCGCGTTAAATGTTGAATCGTTCATTATTTTGCTCCTACTTTCCAAGTGAACATCCGCTCACCTAACTTCATTAATAGCCAGTCACAGACCAGACCAATCACCCCAATAATCAAAATAGCCGCATAGACATTGTCAAAGTTTTGATAGCGTGCCTGTTGGGTAATAAACCATGTAATACCCGAGGTCGTACCAATCAACTCTGAAACAATTAAGTAGGTCCAAGCCCAGCCGAGTAACACACGTAAATCACGGTAAATATCAGGTAAAGCTGCAGGGATCACCACATGGAATAAACTTTTGAGCTTATTGGTGCCAAGCGTATAGCCAGCTTCAATTAAGCTTCGATCTACCATTCGGGTGGTATTGGCAATAATCAGAATTTGTTGAAATAGCGTACCAATCACAATAATCGCAATTTTAGGCGCGTCATTAATCCCTAAAATTGCTACTGCAAGTGCGCCAAAGGCGGGAGCTGGTAAGTAACGGAAAAACTCAACAAAAGGTTCCGTCAATAAGGATATACGCTTAGAAAAACCACACAGAATACCCAGTGGAATCCCTATCAGTGAAGAGATAAAAAAGGCTGAAAAAACTAGTTTGATGCTGTGCCATAAACTTTGGTGAAACCACGGTGAATCAGGTTGTTCTGGTGGCGTGGTAAAGGCGGTGACCAAAGCCTTAGCGACTTCATGGGGAGCGGGTAAATAAATTGGATTGACTAAAATACCTTGTGGTGGTGCAGAATTCCGATTGACTGCATTTTGTGCTTCGAGATAGAACATATTTTTATCAATGCGACTTCCTACTTGTAAGTAAGCAACACTACCCGAACTCGTGATTTGTACTTGAGGATGCCAAACAAAAGGTAAGTAACTGATTGCGCACCAAAGACATATTGGAATAACGAAAGAACAAATACTGAGAATCAGCTTGTTCTTTCGCGTAAATTCCTTTGCAACATAACCCATATCGAGAGCTCCCCATTTTGATCAGTATTACGATTTTCATAAAACGTAATATTGTTAAGCAAAATAGGTGCCATCTTTAAGTGCTCTAGATGAGTTAAGAAGACGAGGGAACTAAAGTTTCATGTAAATAAATCCAATAACATTTTTCGTCTTCTACTTTAATGCAGGCTGTCGAAGTGCGTACTGTCTCGGTTTCACTCGTTTGCTGATGTTCCTGATATTGCACCCAACAATAATTTTCAAATTCGTATAAAGCTGTACTCTTAATAATGTCGATTTTTAAAGAGGGTTTCATTCCAATATTTTGACTAAATAAACTATTCACTTCGGCGAAACCAATGCTGTGACCCTGAACCGTAACCATCTTAAAATTCTGATCAAAACTATCTAAAAGTGGGTTAAGACTTTGCTGTGCATTTTTACCTGTAAATACATTTTCTATTAAAACATGTAGGTCAATGACACTTTGAATGGCTTGATCCATTTGTTTAGACATGGGTTTTCTCCTTTAAAACGGGAATGAGTGAAAGTAAGCAGAGTAAAGCTGCAATTAAAAAAGTATGTTGATAGCGAAGTAGATCGCTTGAGCCAGACATCAAGTTATATATCGAAATGAGAACAACAGTACCGACACTGAATGAAACTTGTCGATTAATATTCCAGAGCACACTTCCTTGTAATAAATCTTGGCCTGAAAAATCAATCAGTGAGCTAATTTGGGCAATGTTGGCACTTAGACCGCCACCCATACCCATTAATAAATAAGCAATCACTAAAAAGCTCAAAGGGCTAGTGTTTGAAATACAAAATAAAAGAAATATGCCAAGGCTATGTAGGGTTATTCCAATAATAAGAAGATACTTTTTTCCTAACCGTTGATAGAGCAGGCCGCCACTAATCATGGCTGCGAGTGCCCCAGTTGCATAGAGCAACATGAATAAACCAGTTTGTTTTGCATTAAAGCCGAAGTTAAGTTGTAAATTAAAAATATTGAGTAAATTAACGCCTGTAAAAATACCCGGAACGGCGTAATAGACAATAAATGCATTGCATAAATTTTTATTTTTTAATAACTGAAGATTAAGAACAGGATGGGAAATTTTTTTTGCATGTCGAATGTAAAAAATAAGCATTCCGACTGAAATTAGAAAACTCGTTAGAGCGAATGAGGCGTTATGGTAATCACTATAAAATGAAAAGGAGAGTAATAAAGATAATAGACTTATATTAAAAATAACCAAGCCTTTTATGTCTGGTTTTTCACTCGATACATTCTTTGTTTTTTTAACCCATAACCACGCCAGAGCTGCTGCCAGTAAAGAAAAAGGAAGGTTAGATAAGAATACCCATCGCCAATTCAATGAATCAATAATTACGCCACCAATCGCAGGTGAAAAAGCTGGCGCAATCAGTGCAATTGCCATAATTAATGTAGAAATGCGTTGGCGTTCTTGGTTCGGGAAGAATGCATATACGAGTGCTTGCCCGACTGGAATTAATAAGCCTCCAGCTACACCTTGAATAAATCGCCAAAAAATTAAGCTATAAATCGATTCACTAAAGCCAATAAAGCAAATGCTTATCGAAAATAACAGCATCGAATAACACAATAATTTTTGGTTCCCAAGTTTGCTGGCTAACCATAAACTCATGGGCATAATTAAAATGAGGCCGAGAATATAAGCATTTGTTACCCAAGCGACCATGGATTGGCTAACTGAAAATGACGATGCAATATTAGGTAATGCAATTGCAGACATAAAAATGTTGATGCAATCAATAAAGAACCCAAGTAAAAACACTGTTACTATTTTATATCGATAAGACATACCTACCTCCGTGCAGGCAGGGTAAGATCCAGCTCTTTTATTGTCGATGCAAGCGAAGTAAAATCATTGTTTGATAATTTTAAACAATTGGCTTAATTGTGCAAAAAAACCTCAAGCAAATTACCAGTTTTTTACAAGTCGTTGATTCTGGCTCTTTCACCAAGGCTGCTGAAATTTTAGGCTTAAGCCGATCAATGGTGAGTATTGATATAAAACAATTAGAAAAGCAGCTCAATACAAGCCTATTAATTCGCAACACCCGTAATATTGCATTAACTGAAATCGGTCAGCATTTTTATGAGGATTTTAAACAAATCCAACTTCAGATTGATGAGGCATTTGAACGAAGCCAACACTTAGGTACAAGCATTACAGGCACTTTAAGGTTTTCGTCTACCAATGAATTTGGCCAACGTTTCATTTTGCCTTTACTGCCTGATTTTTGTCGGCTTTACCCACATTTACGTTTACAGTATTCGTTTAATTCATCTCTTGATGATTTAGTGACTGAAAAATTAGATCTGGTTATTCGGCTAGGAAATTTAAAAAACTCATCTTTAAAAACTCGAAAAATCGGAGAATATCCAATTTATCTTGTGGCTACTCCGCAGTTTATAAAAGACCATCCTATAGAAAATATATCTGATTTAGCGAATATTCCTTGGATTGGCCACACTTTATTAAATTGGCAAGATTCACAATATATTTTGCAAAACAGTTTAGGGGAGCAATATTCATTACCTTTTATTCGAAGTCAGTATGAATCAAACTCGGTCACTGCAATTCATCAAATGGCTCTTTCATCTTTAGGTGTGGCGATTTGTCCTGCATGGTTAGTTGATGAAGATATTCAACAAAATCGCTTAATTCGATTATTTCCTGATTTTTCGTTACCGCTACAAAGTATTCAATTACTTTATCCTCATACCTCTAATTTACCGGCCAAAACGAGAGCATTTATAGATTATTTAATAGCCAATCTTTCTTTCAGTTAAACTAAAAAATATGTAAGTCATGGAAGATAAGCTAATTTATATAAATAGACAATTCTGTCTGTTTTTTATAAAATATCGATGATTATGACTCAGTTTTATAATAACGATGTCCCATAAAATATTTCAAATTTTAGATAGTTTAGGTTTGGTCGCACAGAATCGTGTACTTCATGTGCAATTTTCCAACCCATCATTAAACAATCAAGTCTTCTTACAACGCATTGAAGGCGAACATACCCTCAACCAAGGTAGCGTTGCTGAATTACTGTGTCTGTCGACGAACGCACATATTGCATTAAAACAATTTATTGGCTGTCAGGTTGCCATCGATCAGGTCACTGACACAGGCCAGTTCTTTAGAACAACAGGAATTATTACTGAAGCGAGCCAAGGGCAAAGCGATGGCTCACTCACCATTTATAATTTAACCTTAAAAGACCCAACGGCACTCTGGCATAAACGTCGTAATAGTCGCGTGTTTATGAATAAAAGCGTGCGGGATATTAGCGAAATTTTATTTAAAGAATGGCAGGGCAAAAGCCCCTTATTTGCCTCAAGTTTAACGCTCGACACAGCAGGCTTAACGAAAGAATACGATGTGCGTCCGTTTGTGATGCAGTCAAACGAAAGCGATTATGACTTTTTAACCCGTTTGTGGCGTAGCGAAGGCATTAATTGGTTAATCGATGAATCTCAGCTTTTGATCGCTGACCCGAATGCATCCATTCAGTCACAAGTCTTACGTTTAATTGATGATAACCAAAACTATCAAGCTCTTGAACGCCGTAACTTACGCTACCAACGCAGCAGTGCGACAGAGCAGTTCGACACCATTACCCAAGTCAAAGCTGAGCGAAGCTTACAGCCGACTTCGGTACATGTGCAACGTTGGCAAGCCGATGCTCTACAACAAGAAGAAGGCAGTGGCAGTGTACAAGGTAAGCAGCAACACAGCGAACACTATGACAATGCGAGCCTAAACCTTGAAGATGCATGGCATGTTAGCCCTGCTTGGATGCAGGACCTAAAAGGTGAAGACCAAGCCACAGCATCGGGTAATAGTCAGATTGAACAGCTTAACCAGCACATCAATGCATACCATCACCTGAGTTCTAAACAATTTACCGTTTCAGGTAACGTCCGTGATGCACAGGTAGGTTACTGGTTTGAACTCAATGATCACCCAGAACTCGATCAACATAACAGCGCTGATAAAGAGTTTTTAATCTTAAGCAAGCACTACTACAACCAGAATAATTTACCGAAAGAATTACAACAGCAACTTGAGCGTCTGTTGCCAAAGGATAAGCTCAAAGCAACCCAACTCGACAGCCAAAACCCTGAACAGCGCCACTATGCTGAGCTCAATGTTGTTCGACGTAACATTAAAGCTGTGCCTGAATATAATCCGCTAGAACACCGACCAGCCGCTTACCCGCAGCGCGCTAGAGTGGTGGGATTAGAGGGCGAAAGCATTCATGTCGATCAATGGGGACGTATTAAAGTCCGTTTCTTATTTACCCGAACAGATGACCATAGTCATGATGGCGGAGCGGGAAGTAACGACAATGACACCGACTCGGCTTGGGTCGATGTACTTACCCCGTGGGCAGGTGCAGGTTATGGTGCACGCTTCTTACCTCGCGTGGGTGAGATTGTTGTCATCGATTTTTTTAACGGCAATGTTGACCGTCCATTTGTGGTGGGACGCATTCACGAAGCTGAACGTCACCCGACCCAGTTTGACCAGAAAGGCCAGCTACCCGACACCAAAAAACTCAGTGGCATCCGCTCAGAAGAAGTCGATGGCAAAGGCTTTAACCAGCTACGTTTTGATGACACGACAGGTCAGATCAGTGCCCAGCTGCAAAGTAGCCATGCAGCCAGCCAGCTCAACTTGGGTAATTTAAGCCATCCAAAAGACAAGGCAGAAAGCGATGGTCGTGGTGAAGGTTTTGAGCTAAGAACAGATCAATGGGGCACAGTTCGAGCAGGCAGTGGCTTACTCGTTAGTACCCATAAACAGGACCAAGCCCAAGGTGTACACCTTGATGCAAATGAGGCCAAGCAACAAATCGAAGGAGGCCTTAACAATGCCAAGGCACTCAGCGAAGTTGCTAAAAATCAGCAAACTGATCCATTGGAAGTTCTTGAGAACTTAAAAACGTTCATAGAACAAATTGAAGAAAAAGATCAAGACAAAGCTGCCGCTTTTAAGCAAGCCTTGATGATATTAACTGCACCTAACAGTATTGCTCTAGCCAGTAATGAAGACATTCACCTCAGCGCAGATGCTCAGTTAAGTCAAACTGCGGGCGACAGCATCAACCTGACCACTCAAAAAAACCTGATTGCGCACGCCCAAAATAAAATCAGCCTTTTTGCGGCTCAAGAAGGTGCAAGACTCTATGCGGGCAAAGGCAAAGTCGAGATACAAGCACAAGGTGACGGAGCAGATTTAATTGCCCGTAAAGCTGTGCAGATTATTTCAACAGAAGACAAAATTGAAATTAGTGCTTCTAAAGAAATCGTTATCACGGCGGGTGGCTCTCAAATCAAGATTAATGGCTCGGGAATTTTCCCTGTTACTGGTGGCAAGTTTGAGGTAAAAGCTGGGCAGCATTTATTTATGGGAGGAGGAAGTGCTTCCAATACTTTACCTGTTTTGCCTCAGTTGAATATGTCGCCTAAAGAGCTTGAACTTAAGTACGTGTATGACGACTTAAAGCCTGTTGCCCAAGCACCTTATAAACTTATATTTCAGGATGGCACGATACAAGAAGGCCTTCTGGATAGTAGTGGTTCTGCTAAAATTCAGATTCCTGCTGATAAAATCCAGCCTAAGGTCTATTACGGTTTTAGCAATATGGAGGCTAAACCAGATCAACCCAAACAGCAGAATAGCTTTAAAGATAAAAAAGTGATGACTATTGTAGCAGCAGAACAATTGATCGAACAATATAACAAGCAAGAGCTTGACCACTTATTAGATGAATATTTCCCTGATGAAATACAAGCGATGATAGATGGGCAGGGTATTGAGTACGATGATCATATTAATGATTATGTGGAAAAAGATTTAAAACAACAAAATAACCCAGATGATGCTATTGCTGATCATGCAGAAGAAATCCCATTGAGTGAACAAGCAGCTCCACATGTGGGGCTTGGGGAAGATTTATGAGTACAGCCGTTGCAAAATCACCTACTAAAACGATTAGAGTCACCCAGAAAGGGGAACAATCGGCAGCAGACTGGATAAAAGGTGTATTAGACGGGAGCGGGTCAAGCCCGGCACAAATTATTGTAGCTGTTGTGATTGGCTGTATCCCTTTTGTTGGTCAAGGTGTTGATGTTGGTAATGTGATTGTTTCAATTGTCAAAATTGCAGAAAACCCCAACAATAAAGATAACTGGTTTGACCTAGTCTTTAATTTAATTGCGTTTGTTCCTGTAGCTGGAGATGGACTTAAAATTGTATTTAAGCAATTGCGCTCAGGTAAGGCCATGGGGGCAATATTAGATGCGATCCCTAGCAAAACCATGCGTGGCAATGTTGAAAAATGGTTTCGTAACTTAAACTGGAGTGCTTATACTAAAGAGTTGCAGACCACCAGTAATAAAATGATTGATGGCTTAATTGATGTTTTTGATAGCTGGATGACCAGAGCAGTCTTGGGCCAAGCGCGATTAAAGACACTTGTATTGCAACTGAGACAAATGAAAAAAGTTGCGAACAAGCAAATTGAAATGGTGATGCAAGATCTGCAATTAGCCCATAAAAAAGCTTTGGCAACACCGTACCCGAATACCACAGCGAAGGCACCAGTTCATACATCGGGTTCAAAGAAGCCTAACTCCACTTCTGCCCCACGTACACAGCAGAATGGTCAGGTTCTTAAAAATACCAGTGGTAATACAGCGAAGACAGGAAGCAAGAATACATCAACCAAAAGAGAATCAAAAAAGCGTAGCAATCAGGAACTAGGCTCGGGTGGTGAACACATCACCGATTATTATTTTGTGAAGCGGAAAAAGAATCGCAGCAAAATTAATAATAATGGTGTGTTGTATGAATATCACGATACTGGGCACAATGGTATTGACCATGTCTGGCACAGCAATAGTATTGGGCATAAGTACCGTGTTACAGATAGTAAATCGACGAATTTAGCTAGCCATAAAAAACTTATGACCCCTAAAGCTGCAATGGCTGCTTTAAGGATGGGGTTAGATGTTTACATGAAATCTGATCAGGAAAGTAAAGCAAAACGGTCAGTCGGTACAACTGTCGGTGATGGCGTGCAAATGTCACATCTTTGGATTGCAAATAAAATAGCAACGGCGAATATTACGTCAACTCATAAGGTTAAATTACTTTCAGATATAAAAGCTTGGCGTAGGGTTGAGTTTAAAGCGAGTACTGAAAAAAGGCTGGGTAAGACAGTTGCGGTACAGTGTCCTTATGATCGGAGTTTAGTAACGATTACAGGGAATTTATTTGATCATCATAGTCAATGTAAAGGGCTGGATAAACCAAAATGCACCCGTACAGTGACTGCACATGCAATTACTTTAGAATTTGTATTGCCAAATGAAATGTTGGAGCGTTAAGAATGTCAATAACAGTCAATGATCAAGCAATAGATTGGCAAAGATGGCAAGAGTTGGAGATACAGAATACGCATTTATATCGAGATAATTTGTTGCCTGAAGATATGTATCATGTAAATTTTGATGAATTTATAAATGGATTGTATTCTGTTACAGATGGTTTTAGTGATTATAAAAAAGAAAAGAAATTTGGTGGTTATATCGCGGCAGGTCATCAACGTTTACAAGATGCGCTGAATTTAATGTCATTGCAATATTCAGCAGGCGGGGATATGGACTTTATCAAGGAGCTTTATCCTTACTTACTGCATTGGACTGAAGAATATGCAGAAACCAGCCATTTATATAATTTAAGTCCTGATGCTGGTGGACGTTATGTATGGCATATCAGTTTAGGTACAGAAGACTACTGGAATATTGCTTTACGTCTGATTTGTTTCGGTTTGTTGACAGGTTATGCAGACCAAATGGTACGCATTATGCCGATTATTGACTATGTTGAAGCTACACCTGAAGGACAAGAGAAAGATGGTTTAATTGAACGTTTGGTTGCTCCATTTGTAGCAGACCGTGGCACACCACCAGATGAAGCCAGACGACATTTACCTTATCGAAAGTTAATTAAGGTATTTAATGCTGCATCTGAGCAGCGCCCGGCGTTAATGCTGCAATATTTAGAAAGTTGGTATGAGGCAAGCCGTCGGGAACCTTATTACAATCAACATCCGCAAGCCGATATAGATGAAGGTTATCTATATTACGGTTATTGGTCATGGGAAGCGGCAGCGGTGACATGGTTGTTAGAAATAGATGATGCTTTATATCGTGATCATCAGTTCTATCCAAAAGACTTAGTGGATTTTGCGCGTACACAATCAAATGTAGTTCCAAATGAGGAACAGTCAGAACGTATAAAAGTAAAAGGTGGCGAAGCCTGTATTAAAACAGGTCATTGGATTACTCCAGCTAAACCTGATACACGACTGTATTTTACGCAAGGTGCAATCTTGCCAATACTTTCAGAAACGGACTGGGGTGAAGTGTATTGGTATTGGGATGGTGAGAGTTAATTGAATGCCCGAAAGGGCATTTTTATAAAGCGCAATGGAAATGTTCAGTTTTGAACTAGCTTTTTAGAATTTTTAGCTTGTCGTGATACTCTACGAATAATACTTGATATCAGGGAAATTTGTGGATGAGCAATGCCGAGGTTGGGATGCTTAAAGCCCGTTAGGGCCTTCCATTATTCTATTTTGTATTTTCTAAAGATATAAATGCAAAATTGGAAAGGTGTAAAAAATGAGTGAATTGTTAATAGATGAAGATTTTGATTATTTTTATTATGGAAAATCAATAATATTTTAATCCGTTATGTATGAGGCCTATCCAATTGATAGGCTTTTTTATGTGAGGGAATTTCTAAGGTGAATTAAATAATCGAACTACGGCCAGACGGACAGAAAATAGATTGGCTCACTTATTAAAAGGTCAAGATCCTTATCTAGAATATTATTTTGATAAGAAAAATTTTTGAAGTAAAAGGCTGTTTAATAAAGCTTAGATTGTTTGTCATTACTTTAATATTAGTCACTTCTGCATGCAGTCAACAGAAAGAACAACATACTCATGGAAATCTTACTAAAGCTTATAAAGATGTCTCTGAATACAAGTCTAAACATGATCTGGAAAAGGCTGCAAAAGCAAATGATGCAGAGGCTATTTTTGTATTAGCATCTATGTATGCTACAGGCGAAGGTGAAAAATTTGATCCAAAAAAAGCATTGGAACTATTTGAGAAATCTGCACAACTAGGCTCCTCAAATGCCATGCTTCAATTAGGACTGATTTATCGAAATGGCAATGAAGTTGTTAAAAAAAGATGATCAAAAAGCTTTAATGTGGTTTGAATAAGGAGCTAAAAAGGGAAATCCTTCCGCAATTTACAATGTTGGGTTGGCATATTACAAAGGTTTAAATGTAAAACAGGATAGAGCAAAAGGTTTTACATATTTTATTCGATCTGCTGAATTAGGACTCATACAGTCCCAGACGGTAGTTGCTGCTCAATTATATGTAGGTGAGGGTGTTGAGAAAGACATCAAAACATCTTTTAAGTGGTTATTAAAAGCTGCTGAACAGGGAGGTCTGAGTCACAAAACAATGTAGGTTTGGCTTATGAGCGAGGAGATGGTGTAGAGCAAGATCCGCTTCAAGCACTTGTCTGGTTTAAACGCGCTGCTGATCATGGACATGCTTAGCGCAATATAAATACTGCTCTTAAATATTATAATGGTGCAGGTATGAAACAGAATTTAGATGAATCAATCCGATATGCAGAAATGGCTGTGCGCAATGGAAGTAAATCTGGAGCAGAGTTGGTATTTAATATTTATTTTGATGATATTAGTTCAAAATATAATCCTGAAAAAGCTAATTATTGGAAGTCTAAAATATAAATTTATACTTAAATAAAAGTTCTTTTGAGTGGAAAAGCCTTTTTCCCTTTATCTAGCTTAAAAACTCGTAATATTCTTTAAAACTATAAAGCTGAATAGTTTAATTTTCTTGATATTGAGTGTGGTTTTGAACCATCTAAGAACTTGACCTTAAAGGAAAGATGGTTACTCATGAATCTATGAGTTTTATTGATTCTACTTGCTCTCCCAGAGTGAAATAAAAAATATATCAAATAGACAGATTAGTCTTGACAAGTTAAATTTTATTTACATTGAATTTTACTTTCATAAATTTGAAATGTATCTTTTGCAATCATTTAATCTGTTCTATCGTTTAAATCAAATGAAATATTTTTAAGAAAATGTTTCATAAAACTTAACTAAATGATATTTATGATAATTTTTAGTTTAGTTTTAATTTTAATTTAATATATAAAAATCAACAACTTATTTTTAATTACAAAAAATAACAATATTATATTTTTATAAGAATAACTTTATTAAGCTATATTTTATAACCATCTTAACTATTTACTTTTAGTTTAAGTTGATATGATTTTTATATAAAATATGTTTGTTTATATGATAAACTGCGCGTAAATTTTTTGAATATAAGGTTTTTAGACTGATTTTTTAATGTTTTATCAATATTAACTTTTCAGTAAAGCCTTGAATAAATAAGAAAACAGAGGAATGAAAGTTGTGTTGAAACGAAGTATTTTGATACTTTCTCTGACTGGAAACATTATCGGTCTATCAGGTGCTCATGCAGCAGAACTTGAGCCTGTAAAACTTAAAAAAAGTTGTATTAAAAAAAATCCTTTAGCAGAAGGTCAGAATGACCCTGAGCTATTGAATATTTTTAAACAAGTTTGTGATAGTGATAATACGACTCAAAAAAATGATTTATTAGCTAAAGCAGCTATGCGCTTTTATCAAACCAATCAACCAGTTAAAGCATTAAATTTGGCAAGTCAATTGCAAAGTCAAAATATACGCGGTTCATTAATAACAGATGTTTTATTTTTATCTGGTGTAAGCATTGCAAATAACTCTTTGCAGCAAATGCGAAGTCAGGAAATGCGTTATTTAAGCAACGATGTAACTTATCCACCCGCTAAACAATTAATTGAAAATATCCATACTTCAATGCCTGCGCCAGATACTTCAAATGTTAAGGCGGCTACAGAAGGTGGCTCAGTTGATAATGAAAGAAGAAGTTATAAAAAACAAACTGTAACACGCAACAGAGTTACTGCTTCCAGAGCAGCAACAAAACGAGTAGCAACTCCAGCAAAAGCAACTGCGGTTAAACCAAAAACTGCCCCTGTAGCCAATGTTAATAAATCAAAAAGTTCGCCTTTTGACCCTTTAATTAAATAATCAGGAATAGAATCTTATGGCTAAGAGAGAAAGCGTACAAAAGAAGCTTCAGCGAATTCGACCTCCACGTGTTCAGCTTACATATGATGTCGAAATTGGTGATGCAAAAGAAGCGAAGGAACTACCATTTGTTGTTGGTGTGATGGGTGATTTTTCGGCAGCTTCTGAGCTTGAACGTACAAAATTAAAAGATAAAAAATTCATTAATGTGGATTTAGATAATATTGATGAAGTTATGGAGTCATTGTCTCCAAGAGCTGCTTTTCAAGTAGATAATACGCTGACTGAAGAGGGTGGAAGAATTGCAGTTGATTTAACATTTAAGTCAATGGAAGATTTTCGCCCAGAAAATGTTGTTCAACAGGTTGACCCATTAAAGAAACTTGTTGAAGCACGTGAGCGTTTAACAGATTTAAGAAATAAGATTTCTAACAGTGAGCGTTTAGAAGACTTACTTGATGAAGTGCTTAAGAGTACTGATCAAATCCGTAAATTAAGTGCGGAGGCTGATCATGAATAATGCTCAATCGGCAGCAATGCCTCTTGTTGAAAATGAACAAGTTAATCTTTTAGATTCGATTGTTGAAGAAAGCCGTATTGCCCGAAATGAAGAAGAACATTTGCGTGCAAAAAGCTTAATCGGTGAACTTGCTAAAGAAGTAATGGCAGGCACAATTACAGTTTCTGAAAATATGACTTTATCAATCGATAAGCGTATTGCGGAAATTGATGCACTGATTTCAAATCAATTAAGTCAGATCATGCACAATGAGCAATTCCAAAAGATTGAGTCAACTTGGCGTGGTCTTTACTACTTCTGTCAAGAAACACCTTCTAATCCCCTCATTAAAATTCGTATGTTGAATACGACTAAAAAAGAGCTGGTTAAAGATTTTCAAGGTGCTACAGACTTTGATCAAAGTACTTTGTTCAAAAAAATCTATGAAGAAGAATATGGATCTTTTGGTGGTGCACCATATTCAGCACTGATTGGTGATTTTGAATTTGACCGTACACCTTCTGATATGTATTTGCTTGAGCAAATCTCTCATGTTGCTGCAGCGGCACATGCACCGTTTATTTCGGCGGCTAGTCCAAGCATTCTTGGTCTTGAATCATTTACAGATATTGATCGCCCTAGAGATGTGTCGAAAATCTTTGAAACAGCTGAATATGTTCAATGGCGTTCATTCCGTGACAGTGAAGATGCTCGTTATGTCGCTTTAACCTTGCCGCATGTGCTTGGTCGTCTTCCTTATCATCCAAAGGAAGGAACTGCTACAGAAGGGTTTAATTTTGCTGAAGATGTTTCGGGTGCAAACCATAACGAATATTTGTGGATGAATGCTGCTTATGCTTTCGGTACTCGTTTAACAAATGCATTTGATATGCATGGTTGGTGTGCTGCAATTCGCGGTGTTGAAGGTGGTGGTTTAGTCGAAGGCTTACCAGTTCATACGTTTAAAACACAAGATGGCGAAGTGGTATTCAAGTGCCCAACAGAAATTGCGATTACTGATCGCCGCGAAAAAGAATTAAGCGATTTGGGCTTTATTCCTTTAGTGCATTGTAAAAATACCGATTACGCTGCTTTCTTTGGCGCGCAATCAACTCAAAAACCTAAAAAATATGATAACGATACAGCAAATGCTAACTCTGCTTTATCGAGTCAAATTCAGTACATCATGGCCGTTTCACGTATTGCTCATTATTTAAAAGCAATGATGAGAGACAAAGTGGGTAGCTTTGCTTCTGCTGGAAATGTTGAAGCATTCTTAAATGAGTGGTTGTCACAGTATGTGTTACTTGATGATGGTGCTTCTCAAGAAGCAAAAGCTCAATACCCTCTACGCGAAGCGTCCGTAAAAGTTGTAGAAGATCCTGCTCAACCAGGTCACTACAAATCTGTGGTTTTCTTGCGACCACACTTCCAGCTGGATGAGTTGTCAGTTTCTTTGCGACTTGTTACTGAGTTACCTCAGTCCTCAAATTAATAAAGGTCAGCGAAAGAATAACTTTAAATTACAAATAGGAAAGTTCTAAATGAAAGATATATACGTTGAGTTTCGCGGTAAATATAAAGTTGATGGCGAGTCTCGTGACTCTGAGCACAAAGGCTGGTTAGAAGTTAACTCTTGGTCTCACAACATTCGTCAACCTAAATCTGCTACTTCAAGTAGTGTTGGTGGTCATACTGCTGAGCGTGTTGAACATTCAGATATGCTTTTTATTAAAGACCTAGATGCAACTAGCCCGAAATTATGGGAAGCATGTTCAGCTGGTTATACATTTGATGAAGTACAAATTGATTTTTATCGTGCAAATGGCGATAAACGTATCAAGTACTTACAAATTAAATTGAAGCATGTTCTAGTTTCTAGCGTAACTCCAACAGTTAACGAAGAAGGTGTTCCAACTGAAGCGTTTGGTTTGAAATACGCAGCTGTTGAGTGGACTTATAACCAACAAGATATTAACGGTACTGCTAAAGGTGCTGTTACTAAGAAATGGTCACTTTCTAATAATACTGCTTCTTACGCAGCATAATTATTTAAGTGAATATTTGGTGGAGGCTGACAAAAAGTTAGCCTCTGCTGTCTTTAAGCATGCTTGTTGTGAACTCGAATGAATTTAGATCGGCTTTATCCATACGGATTTCGTTCAACTTTGTTTGATCGCTTAATTCCTGAAAGTGAAGATTATGCAAAGGGTCTTTCTATTCAGCAGTTAAGAGAATCGGTAGCAAAAGATTTAGAAGATTTGCTGAATAGTCGAGTCGCTAAATTGGATCATGTGGTTGATGATTATCCGCTAGTTAAAAAATCTATACTTCAGTTCGGGATTATTGATTTTGTGGGGCTTTCTACAGCCAATCCGCTAGATCGAGACAAGATTTGCCAATCCATTGAACAATCAATAGCAGCTCATGAACCTAGATTAAGACAAATACGGGTAGAGATGTTGTTAGATGGACACAATATGGGGGCACTATGTTTAAGTATTCAGGCCTATCTAAATATTCATCCACTGTATGAACCTGTCGTTTTTGATGCATTGCTAAAACCGACAACGCAGCAATATGTAATTTCAGCGAGAACCTAAGCGTAGTGGGTGTGTTGTGATAGAAGAGCTTTTACCGTTTTACGAAAAACAACTACAAGAATTTGGTCAGCAATCTCGTGAATTTTCACAAAAATATCCGAAAATTGCTCAGCGCTTATCTTTAAATCAAGAGCAGATTGATGACCCGCATATTGAGCGTCTTATACAGGCGTTTTCATTAATTGCTGCCCGCATTGATAAAAAGCTTGCTGATAGTTATGACGTATTTACGCGCTCTCTATTTGAGGTGATGTTCCCTCAATACTTACGTCACTTTCCTGCTTGTTCGGTGGTAAGTTTCGAAGATATAAATAAGATAAAGCAGCTCACAGAAGCGCATATTGTTCCTGCACACACCGTCTTGAAGTCGCGTAGTTTTAAAGGGGTTCAATGTGAGTTTAATACTACACAAGAAGTCAAATTACTCCCGATAAGCTTGCAAGCGCTAGAGTTTAAAAGCACACCTAGTGCACATATGCATTTAAGTCAAAATGCGACTTTAAATTTTAAATTCGAAATTTTTAACAATGCTCATTTGTGTTTAAAAGTTGAAAAACTACCTATTTATTTAGATGCAATTTCTAATTTTCCACTTCAAGTACTAGACAGTATTTTTAAGAAGGGGACAACTTTTGCTATTAAAATAGGGCAGAAAGTTGTTGAGCTGAATAAAAATCCATTTGAATTAACTGGCTTTTCAGAGCAGGAAAGTCTATTACCTCTCGATCAGCATACTCACCATGCTTATCGTTTGCTGATGGAATATTTTTGTTTTCCTGAAAAATTTAATTATCTAAAACTCGATTTAAGTTTTTTAAAGCTTCTATCTTCAGAAGAGAGTGGTTTTGAGCTGCTTATACATTTTAAATTAAATTTAAATGATCAAGCCGTAGTCCGAAATTATTCTGAATTAAATATCGCTAATTTTAAATTATTTACTACACCAGTCATTAATTTATTTGAAAAATACGCTGAACCTCAAAAAATTGTACACAAGCAATTAGAATACCCACTGATTACAGATGCACATCATCCTGAGTTTTATCAAGTTTATTCAATCACTGAAATGAACATGGTGCGTGAAAAAACCAGTCACGAAGAAAGCTATGTTCCTGTGCTGCCTTTTTTCGCGATGAGTCACTACCATGCAGATAAGGCTCGTTTTTTCTATTCAGTAAACTATCAAAAATTACAGCCCAATTTCGTCGAAATGGGATATTCAATTATTTCTAAAAATCTAAATCCTTCGTCAACACGTTCGGATTTTATTAGCACAAAATTATTATGCTCAAATCGTGACTTACCACATGAAGCATTAGGGCAGTCTAATAATATATTGAACCTCAATGATAGTAGTTTGGCTCGCCGTGCGATTGTTTTAAAAAGACCTACAAAACCATATCAATTTGGTCAAAGTCAGAGTGAGCAGTGGCGTGTTATTTCGCATCTTTCATTGAATAGTTTAGCTTTAATGAAAGGTGATGCGGTATCTCATATTAAAGAGTTACTTGCGTTATACAACTTACCATTATCAAAAGAAAATTATTTAATTATTGAATCAATTAAGCATCTTGAATTTTCACTTACTCACAAACTTGTAGATGGAAAACCATTTCCAATGTTTGTAAGGGGCGTGAAGGCCGAATTGCAAATTGATTCATCTGTATTTAGAGGGCATAGCCTATACATTTTTAGCCAATTGTTAAGTCGTGTTTTTAATTTAAAGGTTCAAATTAATAGTTTCGTTGATTTGGTTGTTAAGGATTATTCATCTCAGCAGGAGTTATACCAATGCAGTCAGAACGTTGGTGGCAAGACTCTTCTGTAACAGCTGAGCTCTTTACAAAGCCAAAGTCTTTTGAATTTATCCAAGCAACACGGCTATTAAGACACGATTCAAGTCGCACAGTTGGTACATCTTGGAGCGATCATTTTAAGTTTGAGACATCCTTTAATTTAAATTTTCCTGCTACAGAAATTGAAAATTTAGAATTAACGGACGAGCGGATTTATATCACAAATTTAATTGTTGGTCTTACAGGTATACAAGGTGCTTTACCGTATACGTATACGAACAAGATTAAACAAGCTTCGCGTCAGCAAAGAGCTGAAACTAAAGAGTTTCTGAGCTTATTTAACCATAAGCTTACTGCTCAATATGTAGAGTCGAGCATTACCTATAATTTGCCGATTCGATATGAGATCGAGCATAAAAATGATTATCTCGATATTTTGCATGCGTTGAATGGCTATGTACGGTCGCAACATCAGCAAACAGAGCTTGATGACTATTTTGCAGAGTTTTCTGGATTAATGCAGGGCCAGAATAATACAGTTCATGCATTAAAAACGATGTTGTCGTGTATTTTTAAACATGAAATTACGATCAAAGAGTTCATACAAGAGTCTTTTAAATTGGCGAGTGACCAATTAACAACTTTAGGTGGAACTCAGCCGAGCCTACTTGGTGTTAATACATTTTGTGGCGAAACTATTCAGCAAATTGATGGGAAAATTGAAATTCAAATTGGGCCATTAAAGCGTCAGCAATATCTCAGTTTTTTACCAAATCAAGAGTTAAGTTTAAAGCTTAAAAAAATTGTAGAAACTTGGTGCAGTCCAACTTTATCAATAGATCTTCGACTCGTATTGGATGAGTCAGAAATACAACCTATTTGTCTCACTAACCATCATCAGAATGGTTTGGGGCAAGGTTCTTTTCTTATATCACGAGAACCGAAAGTACATAGTCATGAAACATGTTATAGCCTTATTGGAGAGTGAATATGATTAAAAAAATATTACTCTCGTTCATCGCTATTTTTGCATTGGTTAGTGGATTTATTATTTTCTACTGGCGTGATGTTCAATATAACCCTGACAAGGGTGATTTTTTCCTTTATTTCCTGCTATTACCAGCAATTATTACCTTGGTGATCTTATCCCCATGGTTAGTTTATAGCGCTTATAAAAATTATAAAGAAAAGAAAGAACAAGCTATAAATCAAGATAAAGGTGATGCTAACCAAAAACAAACTGCGGTAACCGATGCACCACTCGAACAGCTAGATTTTAATATTTACTCTTCTTTTGCTGTACATGCACTCGGTGAGAATGAAAGCATTATTGAGCAGCTACAAAACTTTAAAAGTCCAGAGCTGGATGATCAACTGTTAAATTCTTACGGATTGCCTCTTTTATCTTATCGTATTAAAGACTTGGATGAAGATAATCATGAGGAGAGCGAGTATGCATCTCCACGACAAGTTCGTATGATGTCATTAATAAAACAGCAATTAGAACAAAATATAGAAAACTTATATCTTCTTGCAGAGCATTTAAAGCGTTCAACTTTATTTTATGAGTCGCAGCAAGCACGTGAATATCATATGCATCCGGCATGGGTTGATCCTGAGTCTGAATATGATGATGTTCAAATGCCGATAGTCGAAGTTTATCGTTTAAATCGCTTAAATCTACATATCCTTCTTTCGGAGGATTTATTACATATCTGGAATGATGAACAAAGTAATGAATTAATTTTAGGGTTTTTTGCTGAGATCGGCATTCCTGCTCAAAAGATCCATATTGAATATCATTTTTTTGGAGAGCAACTGGCTTACCAAGAGCTGATACACCTATTAAAGGGTATTCATAAAAGAGAACACGAGATGTTCTTTTTGCTCTTAGCCGATTCCGAAATTGATCAGGATCTAGTCGATGAAAAGTCTTGGATGATTAAGGATTATATTCCTGCTGAATTTGCAGCAAGCTGTTTACTTGCCGATCCTTTAGTAAAAATTCAAGAATTAGAACCTACTAAAAATCTGAAAGTTGTTGTGGGCCAACAAGATACGGCAAAGCTTTTTACTAATTTTGAATTTCATGACTTACCTCAGCATGAAGGTGAGGATCCTTATGTACTGATACTATCAGATCAGACGGATATAAAAGTTTCGAAGAAATTGCAGCAACACTTTCTTCAAACACCTGTAGAACCACATCACTATATTTATGTGAAATCTTCATTAGGGCATACCCAACATTTAGCTGATATTTATGGCTTTATGCTGAGTATGCATTTCCCTGAACATATCATTCCTTTTGTCTTTGGTGAAAATACGGTGTCAGCACATACATTTGTGCAAAGTGTCACTGAAAATTCAGAAGATGATGTGATGGTGTTGAATAACTAATTTAAACTTTGGACTTAGAACGAGAATAGAATGCATACAATTTTAGGCTACTTGTGGCAGTACATCACGAATCCTAAAGCAATTATCGCCTTGTCATTGTTCGTGGCATTGATGTCTTCATATACTTCAATTCCTCGCCATATATTCTGGGCTTTAGCAACTGCCTATGCTTTGGGTCTTATTGTTTATGGTATCTATTGGCTTATTCAACGAAGAAAGCATGCTGCTCAGGGTGAAGAGCTAGCTGAAGCAATTGAAAAAGACAATCAAGCTGAATATGGCAAAAATAAAGATAAAGAAGAGCTTCAGCTTGTTAGTCAACAAATGAAAGAATCAATTCAACTGATTCGTAAATCTAAGTTGGGTGATAAAAAAGGGAATGCTGCACTATATGAGCTTCCTTGGTATATGGTTATTGGTAACCCAGCTGCAGGTAAAAGTTCAGCTATTTATAATTCTGGTTTAAAGTTTCCTTTCGAAGAAACGCATCAAAAAATGGTATCTGCTGGTTTAAGCGGTACTCGAAATTGTGATTGGTTTTTCTCTACAGAAGGTATTTTGCTCGATACAGCGGGCCGTTATTCTGTTTATAGCGAAGATCATTCTGAGTGGTTAGGTTTCTTAAATATTTTAAAAAAGAACCGTTCCAAAGCTCCGGTTAATGGTTTGATTTTAATCGTTAGTATTGCTGAGCTAATTAGTCAAAGTCCTGAAAACTCGTTAAAGCTAGCTAAAAATTTACGTGCTCGTATTCAAGATCTAACCGAACGTCTAGAAGTAGTTGTGCCTGTTTATTTAGTCTTTTCAAAGATGGATTTGATTGCAGGTTTTACCGAGTTTTTTGAATTTTACGAAGCTCAAGAATATAACCAAGCTTGGGGAGCAACGCTTCCATATGAGCAGAGTTCTTCTCATAATGCGGTAGATTTGTTCGAAAAACATTACACTATTCTTTATGATGGTCTAAAAGGGGTAAGTTCGACTCATTTAAGTCGCCGTCATTCGCAAAATATCTCACCAAGTGTAATGACCTTCCCATTAGAATTTAAAACATTAAAACCCGCTTTAAAAAGCTTTATCGGTACACTTTTTGAAGATAATCCATATCAATTTCAACCTGTTTTCCGTGGGTTTTACTTTACCAGTGCCTTGCAGGAAGGTGTCATTGAAAGTCCAATGACAGAACAAATTGCACAAGAATTTCAGCTTACTCAAATTGCTCAAAGTGATTTAAAAGATCATTCAAAAATTACACCTAACCATGGTTATTTCTTAAATGGTCTATTTTCAGATGTTATTTTAAAAGATAAAGATCTTGTTAAGCAGCATGTAAATACGGGTAGAAAACGTCAACGCTACATTGCATTTATTGGTGCTTTAGCGGGCGTTTCCATTATTCTTGGCGTATGGGTTTGGTCATATCGTAATAACCAACAATTAATTGGTGAAGTTCAAGCTGATTTAAATAAGGTTGTTCAATTAGAAAGAGCTTCAGGTCAGCAGCTGTCTACTCAATTAGAAGCTTTACTTATTCTTCAAAGACGTCTACAGCAGTTGGATGAGTTTGATGAAAATAGACCGCTTAAGTTTAGTTTTGGTTTATATCAGGGCAATGAGCTTCGTGAAAAGCTAAAAGCCGAATATTTAAAAGGTGTTAAGCAAATTGTATTAACACCGACACAGCAAAATATTGCTCAATATTTACAACGCGTAAAAAATAATGAAGCGACATTAAAAGCGAATCATACGAATGTTGAAATCAAGCAAACTGCTCAGTCTCAACAATATTTAGAACCTTCAGATACAAATCCTCAAGATGCTTATAATGCATTAAAAGCGTATTTAATGATGAGTAATCCACAATACATGGATGCAAGTCATCTGAGTGATCAGGTTACACGTTTTTGGCGTTCTTGGTTAGACGCAAATAAAGGTCAAATGCCACGCGCAGATATGATTCAGGAAGCTGAACAGATCTTGTCGTATGCAATGACTTTGGCAAATGATAAGCAATTCCCAGTTTTAGATGCAGATTCGCAAATTGTTGATCAAACACGCCAAGTATTACTCTCTGTTGTTCGAGGAATGCCGGCGCGTGATCGTGTTTATAACGAAATAAAAATGCGTGCAGCAGTACGTTTCCCAGCATTGACAGTAAGTCAGATTGTGGGTGAAGCAAATAAAAATGTTGTATTAGGTAGTTATGCGTTGCCTGGCGTATTTACCCAAAAGGCATGGAATGACTATGTAGAAAAAGCGATTGAAGAAGCCGCAGATAAGCCAACAGATAGTAAAGATTGGGTATTAAATAGCCGTCAATCTGATGATTTAACGTTCTCTGGTAGTCCTGAACAAATTAGAAAGCAACTGACAGCGCTCTATAAGCAAGAATACATTGCGGAATGGAGAAAATTCTTAAATGGTATTCATTATGCTAAGGCTGCCCAATTCCCTCAGCAAGTAAAAAATATTGATGTTTTAGGTGAGCCACAGAACTCTCCAATTAGAACATTAATTGAAAGAGTTGCAATTGAAACAAACTGGGATAATCCAGTTGTACAAGCTGAGTTGGCAGCTCCACAAAAAGGATTTGTTGCATGGTTTAAACGGAAGGTTTTAAATCATGATGATAAGACTGCTAATCAAGTGGCAACTAATGCTCAGGGCGCTATTTCTCAAGAATACCAAATGTTCTATCAGTTGGTTCGCAAACGCGATGATCAACAAGGTAAATCATTGCTTGATGAATATATGACAAATTTAGCCCTTGTTCGTAGCAAGTTTAATGAGCTTAAGAATGCAGGTGAAGTTGGGCCTAATGCGATGACATTAGTCAAGCAAACCCTGAATGAGCAAACTTCTGTATTTAACCAAACGCAAAAAATTGTAGATGAAAAAATGGCGGTTGGTTTTAGTGAAATTGATCAGCGATTACTACAAAAATTAGTAGTTAGCCCACTGACACAGGCTTTCGAGAGTTTAATTACGCCAACACAAGACGAAATTAATAAATTATGGGTCATGCAGGCGTATCAGCCATTTACAGCAAATCTTGCTAAGAAATATCCATTTAATTCATCAGCTTCTTTGCAGGCGACAAGTAGTGAAATTGGACAAATCTTAGGTGAAAACGGCAGCATTTCTCGTTTTGTAAAAGAAAATCTTGATCCATTTGTGATTCGTCGTGGTTATACATTAACGTCTAAGACATGGAAGGATTTAGGAATTAGTTTAAATCCTCAATTCGTCATGAATTTCCAAAGATACGTTACGCCATCTAATGGTATGGCAACAGGTGAGTTGAATAGTCAAGCTCCTGCTGCACCTGCAACTAATCAATCTAACTTCCAGTTCTACCCAATTCCAAATCCACAATTGCTTTCATATACCGTGGATATTGATGGTCAGCGTATGACTTATGAAAACGGCGTGCAACAGTGGGTGAACTTCATTTGGCCAAATCAAGGCAGTATTCCAGGTGCTCGTATTACCGCTGTAGATTTACAAGGTCAAACGCATACGATTTTTGATGAGCCAGGTGAATACGGTATTAACCGCTTAATTGATAGTGCTCAGCGTAAAGAACAAAATGGCGGATTTGAAATGCTTTGGCGTAGTAAAACTGATCCATCATTAGTTGTAAAAATGAATTTCCGTCTGATCAGCAGTAATTCAGGCAGTATTGGTTCAAGCCGTGGTTATGCGGGTATGCAACTAGTGGATAAAGTCACTGCTGATAAAGCAGCTCGTGTGGTGTCTGCTCAGCAGGCGCCAGCTCAAGCAGCAGCTCCAGCAAAAACAGAAAATCCTGTTTCAGCACTTGCTCAGCCTTCTGCGGGAGTTAAACCATGACATGGAAAATAACCTCTATGCGAAAGGAGGAGCAATAATGCAAACATTAAAAACAACTCCTTTGTATTATGGCAAAAGTCCTGCACGAGGCGACTTTTTAAAAACAAAAGGTCAGAATGCTTTAATACAGTTGCTTGATCAGTGGATTACTGAAGCATTGGAATATGCAATGCAATCGGGCAGCTTTAAAGAAGCTTATAACACGTTGCCTTCACTGGATTTCTTTATTGCGAATCCGAAAGAAAATATGTTTTTAGCGGCGAACCTTCTTGCAAGTGAAGATAGTTCGGGTCGATCTTTTCCAATGGTACTCAGCCATTTATTAGAAATTGATTTACCGTACGATAATTTACTGTATGCGCCCTATAGCTATAAACATGTATTAGTTGATTTATTCCAAAACAATCGTACTTTAAAAGGAATTAAAGATTCAGATCTGTTACTTGGAAAATTAGGTCACTTACAAAATCAAATTCAGGTTTTAACTGAGCGCGAGTGTGTGGGGTTCTATGAAAATCATACGATGCACTCATTTGCTCAATTAATGAAACTCAGTATTTATGAGTTAGCGCAAAGTATGATTGGGCTAGGATTATTACTTCAGCCAATTTTACAAAATGGAACCAGTCGCTTAAATAAAGTTTTAATTTTGCCTATTAATAATCCTGCTTACAGTTATGAAATAGCAGCCTTTTGGGTCAGTATTATTTGTCGCTTTTTAAAGGAACATAATACTGAGGTGTTGATAGGTTTGTTACATCGAGAACAACCCGTATTATTCTTCGGTTTTCAAGGGGCTGATATTTTAGCCCTGAGCGATATTTTTACTCAGAATATGGATAGTAAACATTGGGTTTCTTTAATAGAAGCTCAGTGGATTGATACTTATTTGGAGCAAAATGCTGGTTTAGCTACGCTAGAACAATCATTATGCCAACGCCAATTAAGTTTAAATCAAGGCTTAAAACTATTTAGACAGACTTTTTTGGGTGAATAATAATGAATCAACGAAATCAAACTAAACTTACACAGCTCATAAAAGGCTGTTTTATCTATGCGATTGCTAATTATGCTTTGGCTCAGCCCATTGTTGTAGAAGGCGTGGTTCCAAATGAGGCGAGTAAACAGGCCATCTTATTAAAAATGCAATCTGTTTATGGTGCTGATCAGGTAGTAGATAAAATACAAGTGAGACCCGTCGCTGCTCCAAATGGATGGAGTGATTCTGTTACGCGAGTTATTACACCTGACTTAAAAAAAGTTTCACAAGGTAAATTAAGCGTAAATGGTACTCGATTTGAGCTAAGTGGAAAAATGCTGAATCCAGCAGATATTCAATCTACCATTCAATCTTTTCAAGGGTTAGTACAGCCACCATATCAACTGTATTCACAGTTATCAGTCAATCAAGCTGAGCAGAAAATCATTGATGACGCACTTAAAAATCGAATTATTGAGTTTGAATCTGGTAGTGCGGTTTTAACTGATGCGGGTCAAAAAATTCTAGACGAAATGGCTGTTGCCTTGAATAAAGTAGGCGGTAAAAAAGTCAAAATCGTAGGACATACAGATAGTTCAGGTGATGCGACTAAAAACTTGAAACTTAGCCAAGATCGTGCGTTAGCAGTAAAAAACTATTTGATTAGTAAAAGTATTCCTGCCGACCATTTATCTGCGGAAGGTTTAGGTTCATCTAAGCCTGTTGCAGATAATACTTCTCCAGAAGGCAGAAAGAAAAACCGTCGAATTGAGTTTACTGTTCTATAAATATAAGGAGAAGAACATGGCTAGCCCTTACATTACGATTGGATGCCCAACAACTGGTGGAGGGCAAGTCATTTCAGGAAACAGTACATTTTTAATTGATGGAATTGCAATTGCCTGTGTAGGAGACAAGGCGACTTGCCCGTTACACAAAATAGTTGCAACGATTGTATCTGGAGATCCGAATATGATTGTCATGGGTAAATCAGCAGCGCGTGTAAATGATTCATTATCATGCGGGTGTAAATTATTGCCAAAACAGAGTTTAGTTAATCAAGGATAAGGGTAGAGATATTTTTATATAGATATAAATATCTACTAAAACATATTAACGCTTGAAATGATGAGTAGTTTGTCTGGTAAAGCTGAATTTTGTTAATATACAGGCATTATGATTTTAAGCATTAAATTATTTAAAAATATTGAGAGTAATGATGAGTAATTTAAAAATTTTAATTACAAAACTTTCTACAGTTGCGCGAACTGCTTTAGAAAAATCGGCTAATGCTTGTGTTATTCAACAAAATTATGAAATTGAAATTGAGCATTTATTCTTAGAGTTACTTAATCAATCTTTAGAGAATGATTTAAAGATTTTATTAAAGAAATATAAAATTTCATCTGAAGCTTTAGCTGATGATTTAAAAGAAACAATTTCTCAATTACCGAAAGGTAATTCACGAACTCCTATTTTTGCTAAATCTATTGTTCGTTTGTTTGAACAAGCATGGTTATTGGCTTCGGCTGAGCAAAATCCAGTTATTCGCAGTGGTCATTTATTAGTTGCATTATTAACTGCACCTGATTTATATCAAATTGCGACTCGTGCTTCGAGTTTATTTGATCTCTTACCAATTGATTCAATGAAACATAAGTTTCTTGAAATTTGTGAGAAGAGTGTTGAACAACAAGATGAAACAAAAGCATCTTTAGGTGAGGCTGAAGCAACAGACGCGAATGTAGCAAATACTAAAACTGCTAAAACACCAGCACTCGATCAATATACGATTAATCTCACTGAAAAAGCAAAAAAAGGCGGTATAGATCCAGTTATTGGGCGTGAATATGAAATTCGCCTAATGCTCGATATTTTAATGCGTAGACGCCAAAACAACCCAATCTTAACTGGAGAGCCAGGCGTTGGTAAAACAGCTGTGGTCGAAGGTTTAGCTTTAAAAATTGCTCAAGGTTTAGTGCCTAATGCCCTAAAAAACGTGCATTTACATGTATTGGATATGGGACTTCTACAGGCTGGTGCAAGTGTTAAAGGCGAATTTGAAAATCGTCTAAAACAAGTGATTCAAGAAGTTCAAGCTTCTGCTCATCCTATTATCTTATTTATTGATGAAGCGCATACTTTAATTGGTGCAGGCGGACAAGCAGGACAAAATGATGCTGCAAATCTTTTAAAACCAGCACTTGCGCGTGGTGAGTTGCGTACCATTGCTGCGACTACTTGGGCAGAATATAAACAATATTTTGAAAAAGATGCTGCATTGAGTCGACGTTTTCAGGTGGTAAAAGTTGAAGAGCCAACCGAAGAAGTTGCTGTAGATATGTTGCGTGCGATGATTCCTGTCATGCAACAGCATTTTAAATTACAAATTGATGATGAGGCGATTGTTACAGCGGTTCACTCTTCACATCGATATATTAGTGGTCGTCAACTCCCGGATAAAGCAGTTAGTGTTCTTGATACGGCAGCAGCACGTGTTGCGTTGACCCAAAATGCCCAACCTGTAAAGCTTGATCAGTTAAAGGCTCAAGAGCACAACTTAAAGCTTGAACAGCAAATTTTAGAAAATGAACATCGTCAGATTCCAATTCATCATGAACGATTAGAAACTTTAAAAGCTAATTTAGAATCTTTGCAAAAAGAGATTCATGAAACTGAAGAGCAGTGGAAAAAAGAATTAGAACTTGTTCATAAAATTCAGGAATTAGAAGCACAGAATCATTCTAATGAATCTGAAGCTTATGATCAGATTAATCTACTGCGTAAAGATCTTGCTGAAATTCAAGGCCAGCAACCATTAGTATTTGAAAGAGTAAATTCTCAAATCATTAATGAAATTATTTCTGATTGGACTGGAATTCCTGTTGGAAAAATGGTTAATGATGAAATTAAACAGATATTAACGCTTGAAGATAAATTGGGCGAGCGTGTAATGGGGCAAGATTATGCACTTACACAATTAGTTCAAGGCATTAAAACTTCAAAAGCAAGACTTGAAGATCCGAATAAGCCACAAGGTGTTTTCCTTTTGGTGGGACCAAGTGGTGTGGGTAAAACTGAAACGGCATTAACGTTGGCAAATGAATTATATGGTGGCGAGCAGCATTTAATCACCATTAATATGTCTGAATATCAAGAAGCACATACTGTATCTTCGCTTAAAGGGGCACCTCCTGGATATGTGGGATATGGTCAAGGTGGTGTTTTAACAGAAGCTGTTCGTCGCAACCCTTACAGTGTTGTGTTGCTTGATGAAATTGAAAAAGCACATAGTGATGTTCAGGAACTGTTTTATCAAGTATTTGATAAAGGTACTTTAGAAGATGGCGAAGGACGAGTAATTGACTTTAAAAACACCACTATTTTGTTGACTTCTAATGCTGGCTCAAGCGCGATCATGCAAGCTTGCTTAAATACACCAGTCGAAGACTGGCCGACAGCTGAAGAGTTGATTGACCATTTAAAACCAAGTTTATATAAGCAATTTAAGCCTGCATTTTTAGGCCGAATGAGAGTTGTGCCATATTTCCCATTGCATGACGATTTACTTGTACGAATTATTAAACATAAGTTAGGCAAGATTACAGCAAGAATTGAAAAACAATACGGTACACAAGTCCAGTATTCTGAAGATTTGGTAGAGCTGCTTTTAAGTCGCTGTACAGAAGTCGATAGTGGTGCACGTAATGTTGATAATATTTTAAATTCTACGGTGTTACCTGCATTGGCTACAGAAATTTTAGTGGCTTTAGCAGAGCAAAAGTTGCCAAAAATTATCATGATTGATGCTAAAGATGACGAAATTCAATATTTACTAGATCCGGTTGCAAAAGCTGCTAAAAAAAGGACCAGTAAAAAGTTGAAGTCAGAAGTTTAAAATTGAATAGAGCTAAAATTAGATGAATATTGATATTTCTGAACTCCTTGAACCCATTAGCGATAGCTTACCTTGTGGTGATGACTTTTCATTTTCTAATGAATTTCATGAAATCAAAAAGGCGAAAACACAAGATGATCTATTGCTAGATCAAGGTGATTGGGTTGCTGAGCGAAAACAAGCCGACTGGGATTTTGTATCAAATAAAACGAGTGTTTTGCTAACAGAGAATACTAAAGATATTCGTCTATTAACTTGGCTCATAGAGGCTTGGACTCATCTTTACGGTTTTGAAGGTATGGCGAAAGGCTTAACTTTAAGCCATACCATGCTTAATCAATACTGGCAGGAAATTCATCCTGTTATTGAAGATGATGACTTAGATCAACGCATTGGTTTATTACAGGGTTTAATTAATCAGTTGCCTGGCTTGTTGAAGAAAGTCTCTTTAACCAATACAGTGCCTTATTACAATTTGCTTGATTATGATAATTTTCTTTACCACGAGAACATTCGTCGTAAACAAACTGAAGAGTACGATAGTCAGTCGGGACCATCGGAGTTAGAGCAGTTCGATCAAGCTATATTCAATACGTCTAAAACTTTTCAATATTCTAATTATCAAGATTTTAGTGCAGTCTTAAATGAGTGGGATGTTTTAAAGCAAACCCTTGATCATTTAATGGGACTAGACTCACCGAGTTTTGGTGCAATTGATTCAGCATTTGAAACTATTCACAGCACATTACGCAAGATTTATAAAGCAGAAGCTTTCGGTACTGGACTTACGCCAGTCCAAGAGCAGGCGACTGTCATCACGAGTTCATCTATGGAAAATCAAGTGCCTGTACAAGTTGTTTCAGATCAGCCTGCTTTTCAGCCTCAAGCTCAAACACACTTGGCGAACCGTGAGCAAGCAATGAAAGTGCTGCAAGAAATTGCGGATTACTTTCAGGCAAACGAGCCTCATAGTCCTGTGAGTTATATGCTTCAAAAAACCATTAAATGGAGTCAAATGCCGTTACATGAATGGCTAGCACAAGTCATTAAAGATGAGCATCCATTACAAATGGTTCAGGAAATGTTAGGTGTGCAGCCTAAAAATGAATACGAATAAAGATTGGTAAAGACATATGTTTAAAGCTGAAAAAGTCCTTTGGGGCGAAGGTTTATTTTTAAGACCTCAACATTTCCAAATTCAAGATACCTACCATGAACAACGCTTGAATCATACGGTTCGTGCGGTCGTACCGTTTTCATATGGTATTCAGAAATTAAGTTTCGATGAGGCTCAATTGAGCACCCATATTCTTGCTCTTGAGTCTGTAGAGATGATCTGGCAAGACGGTGAAATTTATCAGGCGCCTGCATATGATTTATTGCCTGAACCAATTTTATTGGATGATCTTAATTTACGTGGTGAGATGCTAATTTATTTAGCATTGCCACTCTTACAAGCGAACAAGCAAAATCTAATTGATCAAAACCAAGCGCAAAAGGGCAGATATCAATCTCATCTTGTCGAAACGCATGATCTATTTACTAACGCTACTGAAGCAGATATTAGTTTGCTACGTCGCCGCGCTGTTTTTAAATTATTAGATGTACATAGTAATCCAGACCATAATCTAGATGGTTTCTTATATCTGCCGATTGGAAAGATTAAACGTCAAAGTTCGGGCGCTTTTGAAATTGATCGAAAGTTTATTCCACCAATTTTGCATGTGGATGCATCAGAAACACTTATTTCAAATTTAAAAAGAACACTGAACGTTATTAAGGCAAAAATTAAGACGATTCAAACCAATAACCGAGAAAATGAACAGAAATTAATTGAATTCCGTTCAGGTGATATCGTTTCGTTCTGGTTGGTAAATGCCTTAAATACAGCTCATGCTGGTCTAAATCATTTTGTGCAATATCCTCAAATTCATCCAGAGCGTTTGTTCTTCGAATTATTGCGTTTAGCAGGTTCATTATTAACGTTCTCGACGGCCTATGATGTCGATCAGTTGCCTGCCTATAAACACCATAATTTACAAGAAAGTTTTTCGCACTTAGACACGATTCTACGTGATTTACTCGATACGATTATTTCGAGTCGTTACATCAGTATTGCGCTTAAAGAGATCCGACCTTCATATTGGGTGGGAAGTCTTGAGACCGATAAGATTACTCGAGATACTCGACTTTATATTGCTGTATCAAGTAGCGCAATGCAGACACATGAGTTAATCCAGATTGTACCTTTACGATTCAAGATCGGTAGCACTTTAGATGTAGAACAACGTGTAGTTGCGGCATTGCCTGCAATTCCATTGCATCACTTAATTCAAGTTCCAACTGCAATACCGGTACGTTCTGGTGTGAGCTATTTCGAGATTGAACCACATCATGAGCTTTACCAGCGCATGTTAGATTCAGAAACGATTTGTATTTATGTTCCGGCTGGTTTCCAAGATATCAGTATTGAACTGATTGCGGTCATGAACGCTTAAGGGTAAAGGAGAGAAAAATGTCACAATCCACAGGTGCTCCTTCTTTATTTGATGATGGGCAAATTGGAACGGGCGGGAATAATAATAGCCAGTCTCAAGCAAAACTACAGGCAATCAATCTTATTGATTTATTGCATGACGGCTTTTATTTAGTTTTCTTGATTCGAAATCAGTATGTGCCAGCAGATGCTCAGCAGTTTCGTGAAAAAATCTTAAATTTACTCAATCAATTTGAGCAGCAAGCTAAAAAGTTACAATTTTCAGCCGATGATATTCATGATGCTAAATATGCATTTTGTGCTTTGATTGATGAAACGATCGTAACGCAACAAGACCCAAGTTATTTTAATTTGCAAAATGCTTGGTTAATTAGCCCGTTACAATTGAGCTTATTTGGTTCTCAGTTAGCCGGTTATCGCTTCTTTGAAATATTGGAGCAATTACGTAGCCGTGGAAAAGAACGTCTAGCTGCTTTAGAAGTATTTCATTACTGCCTTTTATTAGGTTTTCAGGGTAAGTACCGAATCGAATCTACGGAAAGTCTCAACCATCTAGTATCAAGAGTCGGTGACGAAATTGACTATTTGAAAGGGAAAAAAGTTGCCTTTTCGCCGTTCTCGGCCATTCCCGATCAGATACGAAATATTATCCATCGTGAAGTACCTTTCTTTTGGATTTTGATCTTTTTATTGATTTTTGCATTGCTTACCTTTGCAGGGCTAAGATTTATGCTGAATAATCAAAATGATAAAGCATTATCTAATTATCAAAATGTGATTTCTGCTCCTCAAGAGCAAGCACATATTACAATTTATTTACCTTGATGATGGTACGAAATGGCTCAGGAAAAACCAACTTCTATTCGAGTTTTACAATCGAATAAAAAAAAGCCGAAATCACCAATACTTTATATTGTCATTGGTGTTATTGCCGGGGTGTTTGTTAGCATCTCGCTATTCCTGTTCTTGTCTCAACCGCATTCGTCAGAATCAACAGCAATTGAGAGTAAATCAACAGAAGAACAGATTTTAAATCAAGAAACTGCTCATTCTGCTGATGAACAAAATCAGGTTGCTGTCAGTCAAGACAACGAAACAGATTCAATGAGCCGTGATGGTTTTGAACAACCTAAAGATAATGAATTAAGTAATATCTTTAAACCTGCTCAGCATAAGCCAGCTACTGTCAATCAACAACGAGTTTCTCCATTTGATGAACAGCTCACGGGTGAAAAGAAAGTTCAGGTTGTGCCTCAACTACAGACGAGCGTAGCTAAAACGACTCAACCGAAGGTACAGCCAACTCAGCAAAAGCCAGTGAGTAAACCGCAGCAACAACAAGCGGCACAGGCTAAACCTGTTGTTGAGAGTAAAGCTCCAGTCGAACCCGAAGCTGAGGTTGAACCACCGAAAGCATCGGTAGATATTAAAATTACACGAAGTCCTTTTGCTGTGAATTAATGAACAAATGATGATTTTTCTCATTTTCTTTTGCTTTACATGCTTAGCAATTGGTTTAGCGTTTTTAATGTCTTATGAGCTAAGGACGAGAAGTAAAGATTTTGTTTTGTCATTATTGCCGCAAGGCCGTAAACAGCTTAATCAGGTTAGACAATTTGCTCAAACAATGAATCAGGCGGCTGCGCCTGAAAAGCTGCAATCCCATTGGCATTTACAGCAGTGGTGGATTGTTATTGCAGGCTTTTTCTTGTTTGCCAGCATTTTAGTGTTTGCTTTTACTCGACCTATTAGCTCAACTCGAATTGAAGCTGAATATCTCAAAAAAACAGATCCTCAAATCTACGCACTTTTGAACGGTGAAATACTATCACCACCACCAGAAGTGGATGAAAGCCTAATTGAGGCTGCAATTGTAGAGGCTACACAATTAGAGCAACAATATTCTGCTCAAAATAGTGGAACCATTAATTCTTCACCTATTGATAATACGAGTTTTGATGGCCGAGCTATTTTAGATACCAGTTTAGTAGATCGTAAATGGAGCAAAATGAACCCGCGTTATAAGCAGCGTTTACTCATGGTTTTTAAAATCATGAAAGAACAATATGGCTATGAGTTGGTTCTATTAGAGGGATATCGGAGTCCTGTGCGTCAGAATATGTTGGCAGGTAATCCGAACACGACAAAAGCAAAAGGGTATCAGAGTTATCATCAATTTGGTTTGGCAGCAGATGTCGCCTTTAAACGAAATGGAAAAGTGGTTATTTCTGAAAGAGACCCTTGGGCTATGCAAGGCTATCGTTTATATGGGCAAGTTGCTGAATCGGTTGGGCTTACCTGGGGCGGACGTTGGAAATCTATTCAAGATTATGGCCATACCGAGTTCCGTATGCCGGGCTTAAGAAAAACACAGGAAATGGCTGAAAAACTGATCGCTGAAAGTTTGAATGAAGTAAGTTAAACACTTATTGATGATTGAAAACGTTCTTGTAAAACAGTGGTCATCTTGTCTACAAGCTGGGAAATGATCCCAGCTTTTTCCCATGTATAAATTGAAACAACCATAGGGGGGACAGTCCCTAATGAATCATATCGACGTACTCGACGTCCATGGGTTGTCGCCACAGGCAATAAAGATATTCCTAAGCCAGTTTCAACACTAACTAACACGCTTTCTAGGCTACTACCCGTAAAGGCAATATACCAACGTCGCCGTTCGCGCTCTAACGTTGCGAACATCTCATCCCGATAAAGTCCGCCTTGAGGAAAGGTCACTAAACTTATGGGATCAGACCATGTAGTTGTTGAATTCTCACTTTCAAACCATGCCATTTCTTCAGGGAATGTAGCGTGATGATCAGCACTAGCAGCAGGTTCTTTGACAATAATAATATCGAATTCACCATTCCGATAACGTTCTGTTAAGTTGCGACTCAAGCCAGAGGTTACGTCTAAACGAATGGAACGATGCTCTTTGGCAAATATACCAAAAACTTCCGCCATTGCTGGACTCATCATATCTTCTGGTAAACCAATACGAATAGGAATACTTCCTGCCGGATCTTTAAGTAGTGCTTCAGCTTCCTGTTGAAGGGTCAAAATCCTTTGTGCATAACCAATCAGATATTCTCCAGACACCGTCAATTTGAAAGGTCGTGCTGTCCGATCTATAAGTGCATGTCCCACTGATTCCTCAAGACGAGCTAACTGCTGACTAATTGTTGATTGAGTCAGGTGTAATCGATCGGCAGCTGCAGTAAAACTGCCAGTTTCAAAAATAGTGACGAAAGCACGTAAAAGGCGAGGATCAAACATTATTAGGTACTACCACGCTTAAAAGCTAATGAAATAAGTATTCATAATCTTAATACTATCGATTAAATAATTTAATTTCCAAATACTTTTGGTGAAGCTTATTCTAATTGCAACATGTTTTGCCATAAGTTTTTATTAGGAGGCCACCATGCGGAAGTCACTGATATGGATGAATCTGATTGTCGCACTGGGGGCTTTGGGTTTTACAAATATGACGAATGCAATAGGTGATTATCCTTTACATCAGGCAGTAATAAATAATGACACTCAATCTATCAAACAGATTTTATCTCAAAAGACCTTAATTGATGAGCGAGATGAAACTGGTTCAACTGCTTTGATGGTCGCAACAAGAGCAAATAATGTACATGCTGCTCATATGCTGATAGAGGCTGGGGCTGATGTAAATGCAAAAGACAATATTCAAGACAGCCCATATTTATATGCTGGTGCACAGGGATATTTAAAAATTCTAAGAATGACACTCATGCATGGTGCGGATTTAAAAAGTATTAACCGTTACAGTGGGACTGCGCTCATTCCAGCAGCGGAACGAGGCCATGTTGAAACAGTTCGTACATTAATAGCCGCTGGTGTAGATGTTAATCATGTCAATAATTTGGGGTGGACGGCATTACTTGAGGCCATCATTTTGGGAAATGGAGAACCCAAATATCAACACGTTGTCGAGCTTTTATTAAAAGCAGGCGCTGATCCGAACTTGGCTGATAAAGATGGGATAACTCCCTTACAACATGCGCGTTCAAGAGAATACCGCGAAATTGAAAAAAGACTTCTTGCAGCTGGTGCAAAATAGAAAGTGAGAGTATGTGATGGAAAAAGGTGAACAGTTTTTACGTAAAGCGATTGAGCTTGCCTATAACAATATTGAAAAAGGTGGCAGACCATTTGGAGCCGTGGTTGTAAAGAATGGAGAAGTTATTGCTTCAGGCGTAAATCAGATTCTGACAACGAATGACCCAACTGCACATGCTGAATTACTGGCGATTCGTGCAGCCAGTCAAATTTTAGGATCTGCCAACCTAGAAGGCTGCTCTGTGTATGCAAGTGGACATCCATGCCCAATGTGTATGGCTGCAATGCGTTTAGCTGGTATAACGTCGGTGAGCTATGCATATTCTAATGAAGACGGAACACCATTTGGTCTGTCTACAGCCGAAATATATATTGAGCTTGCCAAGCCCTTTGCTGAGCAATCAATGAAAATTCAATATATACCGATCAGAGTTGAAAACCGCACTGATCTTTATGCGCATTGGAAGAACTATCAAGCCAATCATTCAGGCTCAGAAGAATGAAGCAGTCTGGAGTTTTTTTGACTCGTCCCATGCTTGTTGTAACGGTAGCTTTGGTGGGCCTCAATTTAAGACCTTTTATAACAAGTATTGGACCATTGATTGCCAATATTCGAACAGCCACTGGCTTAAGCTTACAAGGGATAGCACTGCTCACTTTGATACCGATGATGCTTATGGGAATCGTTGCATTTGTTGGGCCAATATTGCAAAACTTTATCGGCGAACGAAAGGCTATTCTTGGTGCATTGCTGACCATTTGTGCGGGATGTGCTTTCCGATTTTTATTTCCTACTGCTGAAGGATTAATTCTTAGTGCCATAGTGATTGGATTCGGAGTCGCGATGATACAAGCGGCATTTCCTGGCATGATTAAACGAGAATTTAGCCAACATATTGGTCCGATGATGGGTCTTTACTCAGCCATGCTTATGGGCGGTGGTGCCTTGGGAGCATGGTTAGCGCCTGTAGTTTCAAATATAACGGGTTTATGGTCTATTGGACTGGCTTTTTTTGCAGTCCCAGCTTTGTTTGCATTTATATTGGCGCTGGCTTTTTTACCTACAAAAGCTAGCTCATCCATTCATCGTGCGCCTGTAAGAAAGTTATTAAAGCAACCTCGAACTTGGTTATTAATGGCTTGCTTTGGGCTTGTAAATGGTGGCTACTCATCAGTCGTAGCTTGGTTAGCACCTTCTTTTCAAGATCACGGTTGGAGCGCAGCACAAAGTGGAAAATTACTTGCGCTTCTGGCCTTGAGCCAAGCAGCTTCAGCACTCATTTTGCCTGTTTTAGCAAGGAAATATAAAGACCGACGTCCATGGCTATGGTTTACGTTAGCAATGCAAATGGTTGGTTTTTCAAGAATTGCTTTTATGCCTGAGTCCGCCGCTATTCTTTGGGTAATTTGTTTAGGCGCGGGTTTGGGAGGATGTTTTGCCTTAACGCTTATAGTTGCATTAGACCATTTTGATGAACCCATTCATGCAGGCGCTTTATCTGCACTGATGCAAGGTGGTGGTTTTTTACTGGCAGCAATCCCACCGTGGATTATTGCAATTTTGCATGATTTTACCGGGGCTTACAAAGCAGGATGGCTTTTTCATTTAGCCAGTGTGATATTGGTTGTTATTTTAGTGATTAGATTGGCTCCTAAAAGTTATTTTAAGATGAGTCTGTAAAATGTTGAGTTAGCCGAGATTCTTTTTATAAAGAATTACTGATGCTAAATCACAAGCAAATGAGGAAATAGTGATAGGATAGAACTGAAATTTTTTCCGCTTCTAAATGAATACAACAATATTTGATTTCTATGACGTCTTCTTTGAAACAGCTCACTTTATTTAATCAAGGCTTAGGAAAAACCAGTCGATTTGTAAAAGGTGTGGACGGAACTTTACAGGCGATTGAGCATTTAGGATATGTACAGATTGATACCATATCGGTTGTAGAGCGAGCTCATCACCATATATTGTGGAGCCGAGTGCCTGACTATGATTTAAATCATTTAAATAGTTTGGTTCGTGAGCGCCAGATTTTTGAATATTGGTATCATGCTGCGTCTTATCTTCCTATGAAAGATTATCGCTATGCGCTGCCTGCCATGATGTCTGTCAGGAACGGAGAAAGTCGTTATTTCAATAGAGGTGATCAGCACCTTATGAATGAAATATTGGCGCGTGTTCGTGCCGAAGGCAAAATTCGACTGCGAGACATTGATAAGAATAATAAGAAAAGTTTGGGAAATTGGTGGAATACAGGTCCAGGTCGCCGTGCTTTTGAGCAGTTATATATGCAGGGTGACTTGATGATCTGTGAGCGTAATGGCATGGAAAAAGTCTATGATTTGACCGAACGCTGCCTACCTGAAAACCTTGATTTAAGAATGCCCACGCTTTATGAATATGCGCAGTATTTATTTAATAATACGCTTCGAGCACATGGGGCATTTACATGGAAGCAATTAGTTCATTTAAAGAAAAATGATTTAAAAGAGGCTATGCTTGTTGTGCTAAAAGAGCAGGTTGATGCTGGTGTTGTATCAGCTGTTAAACTTGCCGACCGTCAAACCCTATATGTGGATGTAGCTGCAATAGAACAAAAGCTTACTACTGATTTTAGTTTAAAAATACTTTCGCCTTTTGATAACTCGCTTATTCATCGTGACCGCTTAACTTCTTTATTTGAGTTTGATTATCGAATCGAATGCTATGTACCAGCAGCTAAAAGGGTATTTGGTTATTTCTGTTTACCTATACTTTATCAAGATGAGTTAGTAGGCCGACTAGATTGTAAAGCTCATCGGTCTATCAAAGAATTAGAAGTGATTAGCTTACATCTAGAAAAAACAATCAAAGATAAAGAGCATTTCTTTTTTGAATTGGAGCAAGAGCTCAAACGTTTCGCAGCATTTAACCAATGTTTAACTGTTAATGACAAAGTGATTAAGCTTATTCGTACAAAAATTTAAACACCAAAAGCACTCCAGCTTTTGGTGTTTTCACTTTATTAGCTCAAGGACATACGATATTCAATAATGCCTGGTTTTTGTGCAATCCAGTCATAAAGCTTTTGTGCTGTTAGATTGCTTTCTTGAGTATGCCAATATAAACGGTCACAGTTGTGTTCAATTGCTTGCTTTTGCACATATTCAATAAGTTGCTTACCAATGTGTTGTCCACGAACTTCAGGTGAAACATAGAGGTCTTCTAAATAACAATAATTATTTTCTGCCCATGTTGAACGATGAATAACATAATGCACAATTCCCAAAACTTGCTCACCTTGTTTGGCAACAGCACAATAAACGGGTTCATTTTCATTGAAAAAGCGTTCCCAAGTCACTTTAGTGACATGAAAAGGTAAATTTACCTGATAAAAATTTTGATAAGCAAGCCAATATTTTTCCCATTGTGAATAGTCCTGCTGTTGAACTGGGATGATTTGAATATCTTGATTTTGCATAATAATTACACTCTATTTTAAAGTAATGGAAAATGGACAACTAGAGTGTAGTTTTGATAGTGGTATTTTTATAAGGTACACTTTTGATATTTTTTACAGTACCAGTTTGTTATGGCAGCTTCGATTTCGGCATCTTTCCCACATTTGATTTTGCCAAAAGGTCAGATTAAAGATGGGCTATATTCGGCTTTGCGTGATGCTATTTTAGATGGAAGGCTATCTGCCGGAACAAAATTACCCTCAAGTCGTGCCCTAGCAGAGATGATGTCAATTTCAAGAAACACTGTATTGGCCGCTCTTGAACGATTACTTGATGAGGGATATTTATTTACCAAACCAAGTTCGGGGACCTATGTTGCTGAGGTTGTGCCAGATCAGTTAATACATGTTCAAGAAAATTCAAAAAAAACGTCTAAAAATAATCATCAATCGTTAAATATTAATCCGAATATTGAAGCTTTATTAACTTCATGGCGAGAGCAGTCATGGTCAAGTCAAAAGAAAAAAATGTTCCATGTGGGTGTAGGTTGTGTTGATTTATTTCCTCATCAACTTTGGGGAAAGTTATTAAATCAAGCTTGGCGGCAGTCGTATTATCAGCTTGGTCAATTTCACGACCCGCGTGGCTATCTGCCTCTACGTCAGGTAATTTGTGAATATGTCCGCTCCACCCGAGGGCTGAACTGCAACGAAGAGCAAATTATTATCGTAAATGGGACACAGCAAGCTATTCATTTAACGGCCTATGCTTTACTTCAAGCAAATGATGAGGTGTGTTTAGATGAACCAGGTTATGACGCTGCTTTTAATATTTTCCGAAGTTTTGGTGCACAGGTAAATTTAATTGAAAGTGATGAAGAGGGAATGCAAGTCTCTGACATTATTTATCGTTATTCAAAAAGCAAACTGATCTATACAGCGCCTTCACATCAATTTCCTGTAGGTGGAACCTTAAGTCTCGCTCGCCGTTTTTCGTTACTCGATTGGGCATCTCAACAAGGGAAATGGATTTTTGAAGATGACTATAATAGTGAATTTCGCTATGGCACACATCCTATTCAAGCTTTACAGGGTTTAGATCAGCAGCAAAGAGTCATTTACTCGGGTACTTTTACCAAAATGATGTTTCCAGAGTTTCGTTTAGGGTTCATGGTTGTGCCTGAAGCATTGATCGAAACGTTTAGTGCAGCTAAATATTATACCGATGTTCGAAGTTCTTATTTAGAGCAAGTGGCTTTGTCTCAATTTATACAAAAAGGTCACTATGCTCGGCATGTGCGCAAAGTTCGAAAAGCTTGCTATGAGCGCCAACAAGCCTTGATTAAAGCTATTGATGAGCATCTTGCAGATGTGCTTAGTGTTCAACCCACAGATTCAGGTATTCATGCAGTGTGCTGGTTAAAAGGTAAGTGGACAGAGCAAGAATTTATTGATCAGTGTTTAGCTCTAAACTTGGCTGTTCAGCCATTATCAAGATATTGTCAGATGCCAACCAAAAAGGCCGCGGTACTTTTTGGCTATGCAGCTCACACACCTAATGAAATTATTGAAAACATTCAAAAAATTGCACAATTTTTACAAGAAAAATAATAGCCTAAGTTTTGTTATTTAGATAAATTTAATCATTCTTTAAATGCTTGAATATGAATTTCTATGACGATCAATTGGTTATATAAAAATAGAGATGTTATTAAATTTTTTAAAAATTAATTTTAATTAATATTATTTTAAGCTAGCACAATTAATCTAACTACATCAAAGCTTATTTAGTACACCTTTTGGCCACATTCTCCAGATGTGGCCGTTTTTTTATCAACAGTAAATATAGTTCCGAATAACTTAATTAATTCTTAAAGAGAAATAAAAATTAATCTTCTTCCATGGCATTACTATAAAATTTAACACCTAGTTTAATACGATCACGCCCATTACCCATACGCCAGCGGTTAGTATCTCTTAAGGAATATACACAGCCACAATATTCTTGTTGATAAAACTCTTCTCGTTTACTGATTTCAATCATACGGCTTGAGCCACCATTTTTACGCCAGTTGTAATCCCAGTACTGAATTTCAGGATAGTGCGCAGCAGCACGAATTCCGCAGTCATTGATTTGCGCCATATTTTTCCAGCGAGAAATTCCTAGCGAACTACTGATGAGACTAAAGCCGTGTTCATATGCGTAAAGGGCAGTTCGTTCAAATCGCATATCGAAGCACATAGTGCAACGAATACCACGTTCGGGTTCATCTTCCATACCTTTTGCTCGAGCAAACCAATTGTCAGTGTCATAGTCTGCATCAATAAACGGAATATTATGCTTTTCGGCAAAACGGATATTTTCTTCCTTACGGATGAGATATTCTTTTACTGGATGAATATTAGGATTATAAAAAAATATTGAAAATTTAATGTCTGACTCAATCAATGCTTCCATAACTTCTCCTGAACAAGGAGCACAACAGGAGTGAAGTAATAATTGATCATGTCCAGATGGGAGTTCTAATTTTAAACGTTGAGTTGACATAATAAAAAAATTAAATTGTAATGCGATTTATTATATATTTATTTTTTATATAATGTGAAATGAATTATTTTCAATTTTACTGTGAAATTAATTTAATGTTATTTATTAATATGTTTAATACTAAGCTAAATATAATGAAATAAATATTGTGCCAAATATTGAGGTCATCTTTATAATTAACCTTAAAGTTATTGTTAAATATACTATATGATTAAATAAATTATGGGTGGATTTTATATATTAAAAAATAATAAACCTTAAATATTTTTTGATAAGTGATTGATGTATCTGAATATAATTTTAAGTTTTTATTGTGATATGTGTCACAAATAAACCTTATTTTTTCAATTAAAGTATTTCTTTAGATTTATATCTTTAATAAATTTATACTATAAAATTCAGTGTGTTTTTTTAATTTAAGCGTGTGATAATTTGAGATATGAAAGATTGGCAATGTAAGTATTGTAACGGTTACATTATGGTTAATCATTCAAAGATTAGCGTAGGAGAAAAAGTTTACTTTTTGGTATATAAATTTGATGCAAAGAATGAAAGGAAAAAATTATATAAAAAGGGAATTGTGATTGCACGTCACGATAATATACTTCACATTGAATCACGTAAAAAAACTTATAAGATCGAGCAAATTAAAGTCTATCCATTAGGTGCCCCAATGCCTTTCGTTTACAACATGTTTTGGATTTGTGGATGTGCCTGTACTCTACAAAACTAATTTCTAAAATTTTAACTGATAGCAAGTTATTTATAGATCGAAATGGGTTAATCATTAGATCCATTTTTTGTCTTTTGCTTTTACAGATAAGAACCATAGCTTGATAAAAGCGGCTCATAACATATAACAAAAAACCTGTTATTTATTTGACAAAACAAAGACGTACTCTTATAAACCTCAAGTAAAGTTGAGGTCAATTGTGATGAGTGAAAATAAAAAAGCTGACCCTAGTCGCGTTTTGACTGTAGGTGAAGTTGCAAAAAGGAGCGGGGTTCCTGTTTCAACCCTTCATTTTTATGAAGCAAAAGGCCTTATAAAAAGTATAAGAACGAATGGTAATCAACGTCGCTATCCCTTAATTATTTTAAGATATATTTCGATTATTAAAGTTGCTCAAAGAGTAGGTATTCCTTTAAATGAGATTAAAGAAGCTTTGAGTCAGTATCCGATTGGTAGCAAATTAACAGCTAAGCAATGGAAGGATTTATCGAGTCATTGGCGAGAAAACTTAGATGATCGAATTCAAAAATTAACTCGATTAAGAGATGAAATGGACTGGTGCATTGGCTGCGGTTGCTTATCATTAGAGCAATGTCCATTAAGAAATCCTGAAGATATTTTAGGACAAGACGGATCAGGGGCCCGAATTTTAGAAAGACCTGAATAGAATAGTTCAAAAAATGGCTTTTAATGGGGAATATCTTAATTTCCAATGAATTAAATTTATTTTGCTATAACATTCAAGTGAGTTTTTTATTGTAAACAAGTCATATGGAACATGAATTTTTTTGATATCTTTAGTTTTTTTAGTAAGAAGCAAAAAATTATGAAAAAAACTATCTTTCTTGGCTTAGCGCTTGTTTCGTTAACGGCTTGTTCGTCTGTACAACATAAAGATTCAACTCCACCAAAAATTGGTTCACCAAACCCAGCTAGTCAATATTGTGTTGAACAAGGTGGCAAATTAGAAATTAGAAATGAAGCAAATGGTCAGGTTGGGTATTGTCATTTACCAAATGGCCAAGTCGTTGAAGAATGGAAATTATTCCGTGATAACCAAGCGAACTGTGTAGCAGAAGAAGCTCAAAAATTAGTGGGGCAATCAGGCCTGACTGATGATCAAATTAAACAAAAAACTAAATCAGAAATTGTGCGTAAAGTGGCTCCAGGTCAACCGATGACGATGGATTATCGTACAAACCGAGTTACAGTTACTATTGATCCTGCTTCTAAGAAAATTACTCAAGCAACTTGTGGTTAATTTGTTTAATTAAAGTTTGTTAAACCAAATCTTGAAGTAAAAAAGCCTGCTGAGATGCAGGCTTTTTTATGACTTTAATTTTGGGAATAATGAATGACTGGATACTCTTTTTGTTGGGGTAGTTGTTGTAAAGCCTGATTAATTTTGATGAGAAAAATATCAACTTTATCTTGGCTTGGATTATTGGTGTTGTATGAAGCTCTTTCTTGATAGTTGATTCCACATCCAATAATTTTCATATTTGAAGGATTAAAGCTCCAGTCGTTTTTATTTTTGATAGAAATATCTAAATCACTATCACATTCTTTCCAGAGTTTTAAAAATTGATTGGAATATACAGCAGGAGCTTCTTGTGCTCGGTAGGCTGTAAATCCCTGCATTTGGGAATTAGCAAATTGAAGGAGATGATTGGTAGGCATTCCTCCCCAAAGCATAGCACTATCTTTTGGTAGCTTTATTCCTGTTATATGTTCTTCTTTAAGTGGTGCAGTTTGCTCATCTTTCTGTTTGGACTTTTGAGATTTATAAACCAGTTTTGTTCCAACAGGAACTGTTACGCCTTTGACTTGAGTGATTTGTTTTGTATAGAAATAAGGGGAATCATCACGATTGCAACCTGTCGGGTTATAACAGCCAATACAACCACTTAATAATAAAACAGGAAAACTTAAAATACTTAATTTGAAAATTCGATCCATTTTTCTTGTCTTTAATTATGTCTAGAAATTTAATATATCAGCATTTAAATCAATAATAAAAAAAGCCTCTAGCGGACTAGAGGCTCAAAAAAACATCAGATGCAAGAACAGGTGAATTATGCATCTGAGTTAAGTAGGTTGTATCAAACCATGTAAAGCACTTTACCAGCAAAAATGAATAAAAATAGGGAGGTGCGACTAATGGCTAATGTTTTGCGGTTGTTTTTTAAGCGGCTATAAACTCGGATTTAATTTCTATACTGAGCACTAATTTTTAAATTCCATAAATTTTTACATCCAATTTTAAAAAAATATGAGTTAAATTTTGCTTTTTTATTCGATTATTAAAATTAATATTTGTTTTATATGGATTTTTCCGTAGGTAAAGAATTTGGAAAGGAAGACTATTCTTTTTGTTGTATATCGTATACGATATATGAAGAATGATTAAACAGCTATTAATCCCATTCCATAACTTTTGAGATGGATTAACTCGAAAGTACGACTACCAAGAGTTTTATTTGTATTACTGAGGAATAATTATGAGTAATATCTTCACAGGATGTATCCCGGCGCTAATGACCCCATGTACTCCTAACCGTGAGCCAGATTTTGACGCGCTTGTGAAAAAAGGGCATGAGCTGATTGAAGCAGGCATGAGTGCGGTAGTGTATTGTGGTTCTATGGGTGATTGGCCTTTATTGACAGAAGCTCAACGACAAGAAGGTGTAGCACAACTTGTTGCTGCTGGCATTCCAACAATTGTTGGTACTGGTGCAGTTAATTCAAAAGAAGCAGTTTCTCATGCAGCTCATGCAGAAAAAGTAGGTGCACAAGGGCTTATGGTTATTCCACGTGTACTATCACGCGGGGCATCACCAACTGCACAAAAAGCTCACTTTTCTGCCATTTTAAAAGCAGCTCCCAGCTTACCTTCGGTGATTTACAATAGCCCATATTATGGATTTGCAACTCGTGCAGATTTATTTTTTGAATTACGCCGTGAGTTTCCAAACTTAATTGGTTTTAAAGAGTTTGGTGGCGCTGCCGATATGCGTTATGCAGCTGAGTTCATTACTTCACAAGATGATTCAGTTACCTTAATGGCTGGCGTAGACACTCAAGTTTTCCATGGTTTCGTCAATTGCAATGCAACTGGTGCGATTACAGGGATTGGTAATGCTTTACCTAAAGAGGTTTTACTGTTGGTTGACCTTAGTAAGAAAGCTGCAGCAGGTGATGCAAAGGCCCGTCGCTTAGCACAAGAGTTATCAAGTGCATTAGAAGTTTTATCTTCTTTTGACGAAGGAACGGATCTTGTTCTTTACTATAAATACTTAATGGTACTTAACGGTGATAAAGAATATACCTTACACTTTAATGAGACTGATGCATTGAGCGAATCGCAACGTAAATATGTTGAAACTCAATATGAGTTATTCCGTACGTGGTACCGTAACTGGTCAGCTGAAATCTAAGTAAGTATCCATAAAAAAGAGGCTAACAATTAAGCCTCTTTTTTTTATTTCTATGAATTACTTTTTGGTCAAAACAATAACGCATAGGAAAATGAGAATTAAACCTAAATAACTATGAATTGTTAAACTTTCACCCACTACAACAACTGCTAATAATGCTGCAACTGGAATCTCAACCAAAGCTAGTGTCATAGCCTGACTTGCGGGAATTCGTTTAAGACCAAAGCTAAAAAATAAATAGCCTAAAAACATAGGAACAATCGGAATATAAATCGCAACCCAAATGTTAATTGGGTAATCAAAAAGGTTTTGTGCCGTAATGAATAATGTAGGTAGTAACAGCACTGCAGAGATACCAAAAATCACTCCCATGGCAGCTCTTGAGTCGACTTCTTGGCGAATTAGGTTTCTCATTATCCAAGAATATGTTGCATAGCTCAGGCTAGAGAGTAAGCCAAAAAATACCCCTAAAATACGATCAGATTGTACGACTTGATGCTGCGCGTGATCACCTGCATAAGAGAGTAAAATAATTCCTAAAAAACCGAGAATAAAACTGATGAGCCATTTTAACGAAAGTTTTCGTTTATCTAAAATCCATTCCAAAAGCACTGAAAACAAAGGTGCACAGCCAATAGAAATTACGGTGCCAATAGAAACGCCAGCCAAAGAGACAGATGAATAAAATGCAAATGGACAAAGAATTGAAACAATGACCGCAATAAAAACTTGGGATTTATAGTTAAATAGTTTTTGGTAATTTTTTTTAATGGCTTTTAAGCTTAAAAATGTATGAATTAATCCACCGAAGCCAACAGAAATGGTAGCAATTACAAGTGGACTAATGCCTTTTGCAAAAGATGCCGCTGTACCTGCCGTACCCCATAGAAAAGCAGCAAATAGTACAGATAAGAAACCCGTATAATAATTCAGGGAAAATTTTGCTTCTGTTGGCGTACTCATATGAAGTGACTCAAACTTTAAAAGTTTTATGCAGCATGATTTTTACAAGATAAAAATTTTATCTTGCAGGCAATAACTTAGCTAAATGGATAGGAATCTTTTTGACAGTTGCCCATCAAGAGAACAGGGTAGTATGCTGCTATTTATTATGATTTGCTTGGTTAGATACAATAAAATGATGACGATTTCAGCATAGTCTAATAATAGTTTTGTGAATTAAATGGTATAAAGTATACTTTAGCTATTAATGCAGTTAAAAATTATTAGTTCCAATAAATAGAGGAAATGAGTTTTAGCAGCATTGAAATAAAGGTAAGCCGTGCCGAAAATAATGCTTGAAAAGCAATGATTTCATTATGGCGGATGAATAAAAATTATCATCCTTTTATTTGTGTCATATTTTGAGGTTAAGAGAATATTCGTGACGCTACCATCTTTTAATGTATCAAATCTTGGTGCAATGCCTTCGGTATCTGAAGTTATTGTCAAATATATTAGAGAAGCAATTATTGCAGGGCATATTGCTGAAGGCGAACCGATTCGTCAGGATGAAATTGCCAAACTTTTTAATGTCAGCAAAATTCCCGTACGTGAAGCCTTAAAGCAACTTGAAGCCGAAGGCTTAGTTGAGTTTATAAAAAATCGTGGTGCAATTGTAACCCGCATCTCTGAAGAAGAGTTGGCACAGATTTTTGAAGTCCGAGTGATGTTGGAAACGAAGCTGATTCAGCTCGCCGTGCCGAATATGACGGAAGAAACTTATAAAAAGGCAGATGAAATTTGTAATGCCTTTATTGATAACATGGATATTGGAAGCTGGACCACACTCAATTGGCAGTTACATGCATGTCTTTATGAACCAGCACAACGGCCCTATATGCTTGGATTAATTCGTTCTATTTACGATAAGATTGAGCGCTATTTAAGATTGCAGATGAATGTTTCAGAAGGCAAATCACGTGCAAATGATGAACACAAAGAAATAGTGAAAGCCTGCAAAGCCAAAGATGTTGATTTAGCGGTTAAATTAATTGAAGAGCATATTAATGGTGTTTGCCAATCACTTTATGAACATCTACCTCACCATAAAACTGTGAAAAAATAAGCGCTCCATTCTTAATCATTTCAGTGTTATTTAAATTAGGCCAATGGCCTAATTTTTTTGTCTTTATTTTAGATGAAGCAAGTTTTCACTATGCTGATTTCGTCATCGATTCATAAGAAAACGATCAAGCTTGCTGTTTTGAGATCAGTCATCCTAGAAAAAAATGTAAGGATACTTCTATGAAAACAGTAAAAATTTTGGACTCTCATACTGGTGGTGAACCAACACGATTAGTACTTGAAGGATTTCCTGATTTAGGCATAGGAGATATGGAAAGCCGCCGAAAAATATTATCAGAACAATATGACCATTTCCGTAGAGCAACCATGTTAGAGCCGCGCGGTAATGATGTTTTGGTTGGCGCATTATTGTGTAAGCCTGTAAATCCCAAAGCGAGTGCAGGTGTTATCTTCTTTAATAATACAGGTTACCTCGGCATGTGTGGTCATGGCACGATTGGTTTAGTAGCTTCCTTAGCGCACTTGGGAAAAATACAAGTAGGTACACATTTAATTGAAACTCCGGTCGGCGATGTTGAGGCGACATTGCATGAAGATCATTCAGTTAGCGTGCGAAATGTACCAGCATATCGTTATAAAAAAGCGGTCGAAGTTGATGTTGAAAAATATGGAAAAGTTACTGGTGATATTGCATGGGGTGGTAACTGGTTCTTCTTGATTAATGACCATGGTCAACGTGTTGCAAGTGATAATTTGGATCAACTGACTGACTATGCATGGACAGTCAGACAAGCGCTTACAGCACAAGGAGTAACGGGTAAAGATGGACAAGAAATTGACCATATTGAGTTATTTGCAAGTGACGCCGAAGCGGACAGTAAAAATTTCGTACTTTGCCCAGGCAAGGCCTATGACCGTTCACCATGTGGAACCGGAACCAGTGCAAAAATTGCTTGCTTAGCTGCAGATGGCAAACTTGAACCAGGAAAGTTATGGAAACAAGCCAGCATTATGGGTAGCCAGTTTATTGCCTCGTATGAGCAAGCAGGGGAATATGTGATTCCAACCATTCGTGGTGAAGCTTACATGAGTGCCGAAGCAACTTTATTTATGGATGAAAATGACCCATTTGCTTGGGGTATTCAGCTATGAGAACCGATGCCATCGTCATTGGGGCAGGCATTGTAGGTGCGGCATGTGCTTATGAATTAGCCCGACAAGGGTTAAATGTGCAAGTTTTAGATGCTCGTATTGGTGGGGCAACAGCCGCGGGCATGGGGCATTTGGTCATTATGGATGACTTGGACGCCGAATTAAAGCTTAGTCATTGGTCAGTTCAGTTGTGGCATGAATTAGGGCACGAGCTTTCAGAAGACTGCGCATATCGCCAAACGCCAACTTTATGGCTGGCAAGTAGCGCAGAAGAAATGCAGATTGCCGAGGAAAAATATCAACGTCTCACTGCACAACGCGTCCGTTGCCAACTTCGAAATGCAGAGGAAATCCGTCAGCTTGAACCTCACTTAAAGCATGGTTTTTACGGTGGATTAGAAGTTTTTGATGATGGCATCTTATATGCACCCTGTGCTGCTGAATGGTTGTTAAAACAATTCCCGCAAAAGATTCAGGTTCAACAAGCTAAAGTTATTCATATTGAAGAAAATCGGGTTCAGTTAAGTGATGGAACATGGCTCGAAGCAGCACATATTGTTTTAGCAAACGGCATTCATGCGACAGATTTTTTTCCAGAGTTACCGATTGAACCTAAAAAAGGTCATTTAGCTATTACCGACCGTTATCCCGAATTAAATGTAAAACATACGTTAGTGGCTTTGGCTTATGCAGCCAGCACTCAAGCGACAAGTGGAATTTCAGTCGCTTGTAATATTCAACCTAGACCGACAGGTCAGCTTTTTATTGGGTCATCTCGTCAGTTTAATACGGTTGATCCGACTGTAGAGCCAGAAGTCTTTACTCGGGTGCTTAAAGAGGCTGTCGATTATTTCCCAGCTTTGGCTGATCTTAATGTTATTCGGGCATGGACTGGTTTTCGTGCAGCCACTCCAGATGGTATTCCTGTGATTGGACGACATCCTACATTTCAATCGGTTTATTTAGCAGTAGGTCATGAAGGAGTAGGTGTAACCACTGCGACAGGTACAGCAAGACTTATTGCTTCACATGTGTGTGGGTTAACTTTTGATATAGATCCTGGACCTTTTTTACCACATCGTTTTATAGGAGCTGCATAGATGATCCAGCTTTTTATTAACGGCCAATCGGTTTCTGTGATTGAAGGCACGAGTGTTGCTGCTGCTTTAGCACAAGTGAAGTCTCACAGCCGTTTGTCTGTATGTGGTGAAAAACGTACTCCATTTTGTGGAATGGGAGTTTGTCAGGAATGCCGTGTCAATATTAGTGGACTCAGAGTGCTTGCTTGTCAGACGCTGTGTCAGCAAGACATGAAGGTGGAAACACAATAATGGAAAAACAATACGATGTGGTGGTTGTAGGGGCAGGCCCTGCGGGGTTGTCAGCTGCTATTGCAGCCGCCGAGAGTGGTGGGCGAATTTTAATATTGGATAATAACCCACAGGCGGGTGGTCAAATCTGGCGCGCTGGACCGATTTTTCCTGTACCTGAAATGGCGCAGCAGAAATATCAACAAATTGAGACTCATCCTAACATTGAATTTATGTTTGGTGCCAAGATTGTCGCTGCACCTTTTGTAGGCCAACTACTCGTTGAACGACCTCATGACAGCCTAAATTTGTCTTACCGTCAGCTTATATTATGTACGGGTGCAAGAGAACTATTTTTACCTTTTCCTGGTTGGACCTTATCTGGTGTAACTGGAGCAGGTGGTTTGCAAGCTTTAATTAAAGCAGGTACACCTGTCAAAAATGAACGTGTTGTGATTGCAGGATCTGGACCATTACTCCTAGCAAGTGCTGATACAGCGAAAAAAGCAGAAGCTCAAGTTCTCTATGTTGCTGAACAGGCACCTTCATCTTCCGTTCGTAAATTTGCACTACAACTTTGGCGCTGGCCTGCAAAAATAATACAGGCGTTATCTTTGCCTTATCGTTTATATCAACCTGACAGTTATGTGATTGAAGCGATTGGTCAGGAGCGTCTTGAACGAGTAAGACTACAAACACCGAAAGGAATTGTTGAAATTGAGTGTGATCGACTCGCATGTGGGTTTGGGTTAATACCGAATACTCAATTGGGCCAGTTAATGGGTTGTCAAATTAAGGACAATGCGATTACGGTCGATGACTATCAACGTACATCACAACCACAGGTGTGGGCAGCAGGTGAGTGTACAGGTTTTGGCGGAAGTGAGCTGGCAATGGTTGAAGGTAGCATCGCAGGTTATGCAGCTATAGGCCAAAATGAAAAAGCCAGTCAATTATTTGCTCAAAGACAAAGGTATCGATTATTTGCACATTTGCTTGAGAAAAGCTTCAAATTACGTGCTGAGTTAAAAATGCTTGCACGTCCAGAAACTATTTTTTGTCGATGTGAAGATGTGACTTTTGATAAGGTTGCCGAGCGTAATAGTTGGATTGATGCAAAATTACATACACGTTGTGGAATGGGCGCATGTCAGGGAAGCACTTGTGCAACAGCAGCAGCCTGCCTATTTGATTGGCAGTTGTCTAACTCTCGACCGCCATTACTTCCTACCCGTGTAAAAAGCCTTATGGCGATGTCTACTTCTCCTTTAAATCAAAAATGAAATGTTCTAGAGTAGACAAGATATTACTTTGTCCGCTCTAGCTCATGACTTTGGTTCAAATTCCGAAACTAACCACCACTTTGGAAGATTTCTTAAAAAATCTGGAAAGTATAGAACCATTATTTGATGCTTTATCTTCGGTGGTATTTTTCATCAAAAATACTGAAGCACGCTATGTCTTTGTCAATCAAACATTAGTAAATCGCTGTGGTCTAAAAGATAAAACTGCGTTACTTGGAAAGACCTCGGAAGAAGTCTTTCCTCATTCACTTGGAAAAAGATATACGTCACAAGACTTGCAAGTAATACGCCGTGGTAAAAAGTTAACAGAGCAATTGGAACTGCATTTATATGCAAAAAATCAGTCGGGTTGGTGTTTAACCTATAAAGAACCATTATTTGATGCGGATGGAAAGTTGGTAGGAATTGCTGGAATTTCTAATGATTTAAATGTGCCTGAACATACACACCCTGCTTTTTACAAAATGGTTCAGGTTGAGGAATATATTAAAAAGAATTATGCCGAAACGATTACATTGGCGCATTTGACTGCAATTGCAGGTGTATCTGTGGCTCAGTTAGAACGGTATTGCAAAAAAATATACCATTTAACACCTCGGCAAATGATTAGCAAAATTCGTCTTCAAGTCGCAACTGAACTATTGGCGACAGATTTACCGATTACTCAAATTGGTTTGCGCTGTGGTTATACCGACCACAGTGCTTTTTGTCGTCAGTTTAAGCTGCATACAGGCATGTCACCTACCTTGTATCGCGCCTCTACCAAAAATATTTAGATAAAAAATTGGGTTGTATAGAACAACCCAAAATCATTGTTAAGCGAATAATTTATATCTTAAAGACTAATCTTTGAAAGCCAATGACCGGCCTTTGGTTTCTTTCACAAGCAAAATAGAGACAATAGAAATCAGACTTGCGGCAACTAAATATAAAGAAATCGGAATCGAACTATTAAACTCTTTGAGTAATGTTAGGGCAATTAATGGAGCAAGCGAACCTGCCATAATTGGTGCGACTTGATAACAAAATGAAAGTGCCGTATAGCGAATGTGAGTTGGAAATAACTCAGTCATTAAAGCAGAGTAAGGCGAGTAGGTCATCGACTCAATAAATAAACCCAGCACAATCGCCAACATGATGAGCCAGTTATTGCCTGTATCCATTAACGGAAAGCCGACAAAGCCCCAAAATGCAGTGAGTACAGCTCCAATAAGGTAAATTGGTTTACGGCCAAATATATCGCTTAAATGCCCCATAACAGGAATAATAAAGAAATGGATCAGGTGAGCGCCGAACATAAGCAGTAATATCTGCGAAGTATCTTTATGAACGACCAACTTTAAATAACTGATCGAAAAAGTAACCACCATATAGTACAGAATGTTTTCTGCGAATCGGGCACCGATACCCGCAATAACAGATTTCTTATGATATTTTAAAACTTCAATAATCCCGAGTTGTTGCTTTTCAAGAAGCTGTTGTTTGGCCTGTGCTTCTTTAAACACCTCGGCATCGTCTACATTTTTTCGAATCCATAATCCAATTAGTACCACGACCGCCGAAAACCAGAATGCACAGCGCCATCCCCAATCTAGAAATTGCTCAGGGGAAAGGTTTTTTGAAAGTAGTAATAAAACCAGTGTGGCTACTAAATTGCCGAGCGGTACACCAGTTTGTGGCCAACTTGCCCAATAGCCTCTGCGATCATCTGGACTGTGCTCTGAAACCAAAATAACTGCGCCGCCCCATTCACCACCAAAAGCAAAGCCTTGAATTAAACGCAGCATAACCAACAGTGTAGGTGCCCAATAGCCAATTTGATGGAAGGTCGGAATACAGCCCATTAAAAAAGTAGTTATACCGACAATAATCAGGCTAATTTGCAATAATTTCTTACGACCAATTTTATCGCCGTAATGACCAAACACAAGGCCACCAATCGGTCTCGCTAAAAAGCCAACGGCATACAGGGCAAACGCCGCCAAAATACCATCTATAGCATTGCCCGTTTGTTGAAAGAAAAGTTCACCAAAGACAAGGGCGGAAGCAGTTCCATACAGGAAAAACTCATACCATTCAGCTACCGAGCCGACCATAGAGGCCGCTACTACCTTTTTTAGTGTTGTCGTCATATACCAATATCCTTATTTGAAAATATGTTACACATTGACTTAATGCAGCATCTTGCTATTCATTTTTTTGCACTTTTTTATTTGAATAATGTGCGGTTATGCTTTGCGATTTTGATCTAAATAAAAAGGAGTTCATCTCTTGGATAAACTCCTTCAAAAATATTAAAGTGTAGCTTTACTCATTTCACCATTCACTAAGCGTTCAATACTAAGCGGATTGGCATTTTGAAGGGCAAGTGGCAATAAGTGATCTGGATAGTTTTGATAGCATACTGGTCGTAAATATCGGTCAATTGCTAATGTTCCTACCGAAGTACCACGTGCATCTGAAGTTGCAGGGTAAGGACCGCCGTGTACCATGGCATCACAGACTTCAACACCTGTTGGATAACCATTTAGAAGTAAACGTCCTGCTTTTTCTTCAAGTAATGAAATCAGGTTAGAGAAGTTCTCAAAATCTTGCAGTTCGGCAATTAATGATGCGGTAAGCTGACCACGAAGTCCGTTTAACGCTAGAGCAAGTTGCTCTGCCGATTCAACTTCAATCACAATCGTTGTTGGGCCAAATACTTCTTCTTGAAGTAACTCATCCTGCTCTAGTAAAAGAGATGCATCAGCTTTAAAGAGCTGAGGATAGGCTTGCTGGCCTTGTTGTGGTTGACCCGCTAAATGCTCAATTTTGTCATGGGCGAGTAATGCTTTAAGGCCATGTTCATAGCTTCTTAACGTGCCTTTGTTAAGCATGGTTTGTGGTGGCTGCTGAGCCATTGCAGTCGTGAACTGCTCAAGAAATTGGCTAAATTCAGCTGATTCAATTCCGATAATTAAACCCGGATTGGTACAGAACTGACCGCAACCTAAAACCACTGAACCACTAAGTTCAGCTGCAATTTTATCACCACGCACTTTTAGAGCTTCGGGTAATAAAACCATTGGGTTAATACTCGACATTTCGGCAAAAACAGGAATTGGTTCAGGGCGTGCAGCAGCTAAATCGCAGAGAGCACGGCCACCTTTGAGTGAACCTGTAAATCCAACTGCTTTAATTGCGGGGTGTTTTACCAGTGGTTCGCCAACACCTTGACCATAAATCATGCTAAAGATGCCTTTTGGCATAGCGCATTTCTCAATTGCACTACAAATCGCATTTGCAATTGATTCGGCGGTTGCCATGTGGCCGCTATGTGCCTTAACAATAACAGGACATCCAGCCGCAAGCGCTGAAGCGGTATCGCCACCAGCAGTAGAAAAGGCAAGAGGGAAGTTACTAGCGCCAAATACAGCAACTGGCCCAACACCAATTTTATATTGACGTAAATCTGGACGTGGAAGTGGCTGACGTTCAGGTAAAGCCAAATCAATACGGGCACCTAAATAATCACCACGGCGTAATACTTGAGCAAATAGACGTAATTGACCTGTAGTTCGCCCACGTTCACCGCGAATACGGGCTTCTGGTAAAGCAGTTTCTTGACAGACTGTGGCAATAAACTGGTCATCAAGTGCATCAATTTCACTGGCAATTGTTTCTAGAAAAACCGCGCGCTGTTCTGGCGTAGTTTGTCTAAAAGTTGGGTAGGCCAATGCAGCTGCTTGAGCTGCCTGATCAATTTCTTCAGGAGTTGCCTGAGCAAATTGATAGGGTAATGCTTCATCTGTTGCAGCATCGTAACTTAAGACAAATTTACTGCCCGAACTTGAACGTTGACCTGCAATAAAATTTTGACCAGTAATATTTAACATTATCAACCTCACTTTAGAGTGAACGTCAAAAGTAGTTCTTCTGACGTTGGAGAATTATCGAATCCTAGGTTTTACTTTTGGGAAATATAGTATTTTGTATACGTTATTAATCAAAAGAAAACCTCAGCTTATAGATGTTTAAACAAGTGATCTCTAAGCTTCATCATCATTTTTAATAAGTGCTTTTGGTAAACCTGAATGTATTCCCCAGTAGTAACAACCAAGGGAAATCACCATAACTAAAAGTGTGTCAAATGGAGCTGCCAATAGGTGTGATGCACCATCACCGAAGCTGCCAAGGTAAGAAACAATAATCATTAAAATGTAGTAAACAAGAAGCCACGCAGATGACTTTAATTGTTGAGCAAGGCTGACTTCTTGGGTTGGCACATAGCGTTTAAAAATGACATAGAGTGCAAATAATACAATTTGTGCGCCTAATAACCATGAAATGACATTCCAGCCAGACCAATAGACAATAAAAGAAGCAATGACAAAGGCGAGTGGGCCAAGAACTGTAAAGCCTTTTACATAGAATGGACGTTCAAGCTCAGGAGCATTACGACGTAAGGCACCCACTGTGACAGGAGCTAGGGCATAACTTAAAACTAACGCTGCTGAAACTACAGAAATTAATTTGTCCCACGATGGAAACGGCATAGTCCAAAATACAGAAAGTGCAAATGTTAACCATAATGCATAACGTGGAATGCCTGATTTTGGATCTACACGAGTAAAAATACGGAAGAAAGTATTACTGTTCGACCATGCATAAATGACACGTGGAGTTGCAGCCATATAGATATTGCCGCAGCCAGATGGAGAAATAATAGCGTCTGAAACAACTAAAAGCGCTAACCATCCCAAACCTAATAACATGGCAATGTCGCGGTAAGGTAATGGGAACTTGTCACTGAGTCCTGACCAACCATTTGCTAACATATCGGTAGGTACAGCACCCAAGAAAGCAACTTGAAGCACTACATAAATAATCGTTGCTAAAACGACAGATAAGATGAGTGCAAAAGGAATGGTAAATTGTGGACGTTTTACTTCACTGGCTACCGAAATAATTGGTGTTAAACCTAAATACGCAAAAATAATACCGCCAGCAGATACGGCACCTTGTACGCCGTGAGCACCCATTGGTGCAAACTCTGTCATTGAAAAATTTGCAGGCTTAAAGTGGTATAGAAGTGCAACCATCACTAAAACTGGAACAGCAAACTTCAATGCACTGATGAGGTTGTTGGCAATTGCAAAGGTTTTTACACTGTAATAATTCAATCCAAAAAATACGCATAAAAGTGCAAACTGAAATAACCATCCAATGGTAGTTGGAGATCGGATGCCATCGTGTATTTCTGTAAGTGAAGGGAACCATGCCGCTGCATATTCACGGGCAGCAACAACTTCAATTGCAATTAAACTTGAAAAGGCAATGACGGTCACAGAACCAAGTAAATATCCTTGTAAAGGACCATGTGAAAATACGGGATAACGGATAATACCGCCTGCTCGTGGTAAGGCTGCACCTAACTCACAATAAATAATTCCCAGAATTAAAACGGCAAAGCCCCCAATAATCCATGACAATATACCCGCAGGGCCGGCTTGAGAGGCCACATGACTTGCTGAAAATAACCATCCAGAACCGAAAATGGCGCCTAAGCCAATGAATGTAAGATCCATTAGAGATAACTGCTTTTTAAACTGACTTGTCATTACGTTTTCCTTAACGACAGAACTATTGTTCTTTCATATATCGTATACGATATATGGTTGTTGGTAAATAGGGGATTTTTTATTCTATTTAATGGCAACGAATGAACTATAAGTTTATTAAGTTATTGTTTTTAATTATATTTAAATAATTTTAATCCTAAGTAAATAGCTTGAAAACCAAATTTTTTTATAAAAAAATTGGGAAAGGTTCTCTATTTTAATTATTAAAAAGAACAATTCTTAAATATTTGTTGAGTAATTTACCCTTTAAATTAATGGAAAATTCCATATTTTGGAAAATATTGAATTAGAAATTGATTGTGTTGTTTTTAGGCAATGACCCATTTATTTTCAGTGCTTTATGGGCAGCTTAATGATAATTTTAGAGCTATCCGAAAGGACACAATAATGACGAACATACGAATAATAATGAATTGAAGGTAGGACCCCGTGTTTATTAGTGTATTTGATCTTTTTAAAATTGGTATTGGTCCATCTAGCTCCCATACAGTTGGACCCATGCGAGCGGCATACAGTTTTGTGGATGATTTATTAAAACAAAATGATCTACAAAACACGGTTAGAGTTCAGGTGAAGTTATACGGTTCGCTAGCAGCAACGGGTGTTGGTCATGCGACAGACAAGGCTATTTTGTTAGGCTTAATGGGCTTTGACCCTGAACATATTGATACCCAAGTAAGCACAAGCTTGATTGAAGATGTTCTTGAAAATAAAGCAATCCAGCTTAATCAGCAAAAGAGTATTTCTTTTGACTATAAGCATGATGTGCTTTTTTTAGATGAATCTTTGCCTTATCACCCCAATGCAATGGAACTGATTGCGTATAATGGGGCTCAAGAAATTTTATATGTAGAAACTTACTATTCGGTTGGTGGTGGCTTTATTGTTAGCCAAAGACAATTAACACACACCCAATCTGAAACCAGTGATGTTAATGTTCCATATCAATTTCACAGTGCGGCTGAACTTTTAAGCTTATGTAAAACTCATCATTTATCGATAAGTGAATTAATGCTTGAAAATGAAAAAAGCTGGCGTAGTGAAACTGAGATTCGCAGCAAGATTATGGACATCTGGAAAGTGATGCAGCAGTGCATTCACAACGGATTAATTAATGAAGGGATATTACCGGGTGGATTAAACGTAAAACGTCGAGCTAAAAAAATTCACGATAAGTTATTAAATAAGAAAAACACAAACCTGATTGTGACAACTTTTCATGCCATGGAGTGGGTCAATTTATTTGCTTTAGCGGTAAATGAAGAAAATGCTGCTGGCGGCCGAGTAGTGACTGCACCCACAAATGGGGCAGCTGGAATTATTCCAGCGGTCTTATATTATTACGTGACTTTTTCTAAAGATTTTTCCGAAGACAAAGTTGTTCGCTTTTTTCTAAGTGCGGCCTCAGTTGGCATTTTATGTAAACTCAATGCTTCTATTTCTGGTGCAGAAGTAGGATGTCAGGGCGAAGTTGGCTCAGCGTGTGCAATGGCTTCGGCTGGTTTAGCCGAGATTTTAGATGCATCACCTGAACAAGTAGAACACGCGGCCGAAATTGGCCTTGAACATAACTTAGGTCTAACGTGTGACCCGATTGGTGGCTTGGTTCAGGTTCCTTGCATTGAGCGAAATGCAATTGCAGCGGTAAAAGCCATTAATGCAGCACAAATGGCACTTCATGATGAAGGTGAGCATTTTGTGACGCTCGATAAAGTGATTCAGACCATGAAAGAAACTGGCAAAGATATGTCTGAGAAATATAAAGAAACTTCAAAAGGTGGCCTCGCTGTTAATGCAATTGAGTGCTAAATAATAAGATGGGGCGAGATGCTCCATCTTATTTTGAATATTAAACCTCGCGAGCAATGTATTTATAAAAACTAGATAAAGAGTGTTCATTATTGTTTTTTATTTTGATGTCTACACTCGAAACTGAAAATAAAGCGTTGTTAAAGAAACAATTGGCCCAGCGATGAGTTGCATCAAAGATTCTATAATTTCTTAATGTTTTAGAGAAATTTGGGTATTTCATGCAAAAAAATTATTTTTGAATGTTTAGCTCAGGTGGTAAATGCTGCGCCAAATAATCAATTGCAAGACGGGTTTTCAGCGGCATAAAGGGCAGTGTAGGCCATACCAGATGAATCGGAAAAGCAATACTCGACATGGTTTCTAACACTTGTATGAGCCTACCTTCCTGTAATTCATTTTGAATAAGCCAGTCGGGTAGCCAAGCGATACCTGCTCCAGCTAGAGCTGCATTTTTAATGGCTTGTAAGTCATTTAAAAGAAGCTTTGCTTTGGGTTTAATAAATAAAGGCTCGCTATTTTCCTTTTGAAGTCGCCATTTCTGCATTTGACCAAAATGTGGATTGGCAATTGTGGAGTGATGATCTAAGTCTTCAATATTTTCTAGGGGACCTGCTTCACTTAAATAGTCAGGTGAGGCACAAAGTAACATTCGATGTTGACCAATCAGTTTGGCAACCAACTGAGTGGTGTCAGGTAATGAACCAATTCTTATACATAAATCAAAACCTTCTTCGACCAAGTCTACAGTCCGATCATTAAATGAAATTTCTAGCTGTAAGTCTGAATGCTGCTGAGCAAATTTAACCATGAGCGGGGCAGCAAAGAGTTGACCGAACAGCACTGGTACAGAAATTCTTAATCGACCTGTTGCGTTAATTTTCCCTTGGTCTAATAAAGCCGCTGCATTTTGTATTTCACTTAACGCTCGGCGGCTATGTTCATAAAACAAAGCGCCTTCATCAGTCATGCTGAGCGAGCGTGTTGTCCTTTTAAATAAAGCCACACCAAGCTGATCTTCAAGACGAGCAATATTTTTACTAATGGCTGAGCGAGTTAAATGCAATTGCTCGGCAGCTTTTACAAAACTTCCAGCTTCAACCACAGTCACAAATATAGAAATCGCACTTAGCTCATGTTGCATAATTGTTGCCTAAAAGGAACCAATGATAAGAAATAATATCACCACTGTTGAATTTAATGTGGAGTTAATATGGCTTGATCAAAAACTTGGAGATGGTCATGGCTAAAATATTGGTATTAAAATCTAGCATTATGGGTGAGGGTTCACAAACCAATCGCCTAATCGATATCATGCTTGAACATCGAAAAGACCAAGGTTTGCAAGATGACATCACCATACGTAATTTAGCTGAAATGAACCTACCTGTATTAGATTTAGAAATTTTCCAAGCGCTACGTGGGGCTGAAAATAACAATCAAGACATTCAGCAGATCGTTGCTTTGTCTAATGAATTAATTGCTGAATTAAAAAGTGCTGATTTACTCATTATTGGCGCGCCCATGTACAACTTAAATGTCCCGACTCAACTCAAAAACTGGTTTGATTTGGTGGCACGAGCAAGACAAACATTCCGATACACCGAAACTTACCCTCAAGGTTTGGTTGAAGGGGTAAAAGCTGTGATCGTAAGTAGTCGGGGCGGTATCCATGTTGGCCAAGAAACTGAGGCAGTCACGCCTTATCTCAAAGCAGTGTTAGGTCTAATGGGCATTCATGAGGTTGAATTTATCTATGCAGAGGGCTTAGACATGCAAGCTTATCGTAACAATGCATTAGATATGGCAAACCAGCAAATTAAAGAGTTCGCTATTTAAAATTATGGTTGAAACTCTTGTACCTTTGGATAGATAACAAGAGTTTCTAAGTTTATTTAAATTACATTTCTAAGTTCATTTGCTGTGTTGCGTAGCAATGGCAAAATTTGTTGAACCAAATAATCTTCTTGTACTCTGTTGGTTTGAGACATGCAGTTAAGCGCTGCTATGGCTTGACCTTGGGCGTTAAATACGGGCACAGCAATCGCGATCACACCAAGCTCATGTTCTTCTTTAGAAAGACAATAATCCGATAACGAAATACCTTTAAGCACTTCAAAAAACTTTGACTCATCTACAATGGTAAACGGGGTTAAGCGTTTTAAACCATAATTTTTTACCCAAGTGTGCTGAGCTTCTTCGGGTAGTGCTGCAAGCAATACTTTACCTGTGGACGTGGCATGGGCAGGGAGTCGGTTTCCTAAGTGCATGCCATAGGGACTAACACGCAAATTATCTTGCTGCGGTAAATAGCTACGGGCAATCGGCACCACTTCGTTATCATCCAGAACCACAATTGAAAAAGTCAGAGACGTCTGTGCACACAAAAGATTTAAAAATGATTGAGCAACTTTAGGCAGGTGGGCAGAGCTTAAATAAGAACTCGAAAAACGTAGTACGCGATGAGTGAGCCAAAAATAATGTTCATCGGTTTCTAAATAGCCTAAGTATTTTAAAGTTTTCAAATACCGCCTTGCCGCGGTACGGCTAATACCGGTTCGCTCGGCCACTTGAGTGACATTGAGCCGTTGCCGATCTGTTCCAAAAGCTTCGAGTAAAGCTAAGCCTTTTGCTAATCCTGCAATGTAGTCTTCTTGACGAATTTTCTCATGCGAGTTTGGGTGCTCTAAAAAAGCATCGAGAGAAGGCATCCTTTCATTCCTGTTATTTTGATTGTTTCTGTCCGCTATTCGGACAAACTAAATGATAAACGGTTATTTTCGTCTTGGATACATAGTGCACAAAACTTAAAGCCAGTAATTTAAAAGTCAGGATGAAACAAGGATGAAGTTATGGATATTTTAAAGACACAGGTTGCAATTATTGGTTCTGGACCAGCAGGATTATTGCTTGGGCAACTTCTATATAAAGCTGGAATCGATCATATTATTGTTGAGCAACGAAGTGCTGAATATGTGGCTTCACGGATTCGTGCAGGAATTTTAGAGCAAGTTTCAGTCGACTTACTGAAACAAGCAGGTGTTGACCAAAACTTAAAAGACAAAGGTTTGCCACATTCGGGCATTGAAATCTTAACCAATGGTGAATTGCATCGAGTTGATTTAGCCGCACTCACAGGTGGAAAACAAGTGACCGTATATGGTCAGACCGAAGTCACCAAAGATTTAATGACTGCGCGTGAAGCAGAGCAGCTCACTTCATTTTATGAAGCTCAAAATGTACAAGTGAAAGATTTTTACACGGCACCAAAAGTTGAGTTTGAGTACCAAGGTAAAGCCTTTCAAATTCAGTGTGACTTTATAGCAGGTTGTGATGGCTACCATGGTGTCTGCCGTGCCAGCGTGCCCGAAGATAAAATTAAGACCTTTGAAAAAGTATATCCGTTTGGCTGGTTAGGGGTGTTGGCCGATGTCCCACCTGTAGCCGATGAACTGATTTACGTACAGTCAGAGCGTGGATTTGCTTTATGCAGTATGCGTTCAGAAACACGTAGCCGTTATTATTTACAAGTGCCTTTAACAGATCACGTAGAAGACTGGTCAGATGAAAAGTTTTGGGATGAGTTAAAAAATCGCCTAGATCCAGAAAGCCGTGAAAAGCTACAGACCGGAACTTCCATTGAAAAAAGTATTGCGCCGTTACGTAGCTTTGTGACCGAGCCAATGCGCTTTGGAAAACTATTTTTAGCAGGTGATGCTGCGCATATTGTGCCACCGACTGGAGCAAAAGGCCTAAATCTCGCTGCTTCTGATATTGCTTATTTATCAAGCGCGCTTGTTGAATATTATGTTGAAGGTTCAGAACAAGGGATTGATCAATATTCAGAGAAATGCTTACAACGTGTATGGAAAGCAGAACGTTTTTCTTGGTGGATGACTCATTTATTGCATCGCTTTGAAACTGAAAGTGAGTTTGACCATAAAATTAAGCAAGCCGAGCTAAGTTATGTACTGGGTTCAATTGCGGGTAAAACTACATTGGCTGAAAACTATGTCGGTTTGCCTTATGAGATTAAGCAAATTGATAGTTTTAAACACGCAAGTTAAAGGTTAGGTAAAAATAAAAAGGGCATGGAAATGTCCTTTTTTTATATAAAAAATTGGAGTGGGGAAAATAGTTTAAGAGATTGTTCTGCTTAAAAGATCAGCATTAATAAAAGCTTTTGTCACATTTTTTCAGTATATTGCTATTAATTTCTTTATTTATAAATTTTAAGTTTGTATGGAACAGGACCAAGCACGCATACCTAAATATATTCCTATTCGCGATGCAATTGCCCACGATATTGAATCTGGCGTATTAGAAGCCCACGCAAAACTCCCATCAGAAAGAGTGCTTTCGGAACAATTCCAAACCACTCGCGTGGCTGCACGTGAAGCTTTGCTGGCTTTGGAAACTGATGGTCTGATTTATCGCTTAGACCGCCGTGGTTGGTATGTTCGTTCTCCTCGTATTATTTATCACCCGCAATCGACAAAAAACTTTAACCAGTTTGTGATTGAACAAGGCTATGAACCTTCGACAGAAATAATTTCGAGTGAGCTAACGACTGCTACTTCTTGGGATGCCAAGCATTTAAAAGTTGAAAAAGGGCATCCGATTTATTCAGTTTGGCGACGTCGTTGCATTAATGGACGACCTGTTTTGGTTGAACATTTACGTGTGAATGCTGAGCTTTTTCCTGAGTTTTTAACTCATGATCTTAAGCAATCCATTACTTTACTCATGGCAAATCAATATAACTGCCATATCACCAGAGCCGATATTAATCTGTATCCAACCGCTTTATCTGACCAACAGGCTAAAGCACTGCATGTGAATGTTGGCGCGCTCGGTTTATATATTTGCCGTAGCAACAGAAATGAAGAAGGCGTAATTACCGATGTTGACCAAGAATATTGGCTACACGATGTTTTAGATTTGCATTTCGAAGCGCGAGCATAAAAATGCAATCTGGTTTAAACCAGATTAATTAAACTGTCATATAAAGCTGTTGAAATACGATCATCAAATAATTGCATTCGATGGTTTGCAGATGAAACAGTATGTTCAACAGACAATTAAACTCGGTACTGCATCAGTTTTAGGTGTGGTGGTTGCTATTCAAATGGGATGTTCATCAGCAACATCAAAACAATCAGAAGAAATTACAGTCTATACGGCAGTGGAAGCCGACCAGCTTAAGCAATACCAAGAAGAATTACACAAAGCCTATCCTGAACTCAAAGTAAAATGGGTACGTGATTCAACTGGTGTAATCACCGCTAAACTTTTGGCAGAGCAGAAAAACCCACAAGCGGATGTGGTTTTTGGTGTGGCTTTAACCAGTTTGCTGGTCATGGAAAAGAAAGACATGCTCGAGCCTTTTAAACCTGAAGGCGTCCAAAATTTAAAACCGGAATTTGTAAGTCAAAAATCTGTACCAACGTGGACGGGTATGGATGCATGGGAATCTGCAATCTGTGTCAATAAAGTTGAACTAGAAAAACGTAAGCTACCTATTCCAAAAACTTGGAAAGATTTAACCAACCCGATTTATAAAAACCTGATTGTCATGCCAAACCCAGCCTCAAGTGGCACAGGGTATTTGGATGTCACGGCTTGGATGCAGATCTGGGGTGAAAAGCAGGCATGGGATTATATGCAGGCTTTAGATAAAAACATTTCACAATATCCTCACTCCGGCTCCAAACCTTGCAAGATGGCGGCACAGGGCGAAATTCCAATTGGTGTTTCTTTCGGTTATCCGGCATTTAAATTAAAAGCAGAGGGTGCACCTTTAGAAGTGGTTTATCCAACTGAAGGTTTAGGCTGGGAAATGGAAGCCTCAGCGATTGTGAAAGGAACCAAGAAGCTAAGTAGCGCACAAAAATTTATAAATTGGTCGGTAAGCAAAGCAGCAAATGAAGCCTATGCACACAACTTTTCAATGGTGGCCTATAAAGGCATTGAAAATACCACTATGGACTTCCCGAAAAATCTTCCTCAAATGCTGGTAAAAAATGATTTCTATTGGGCGGCCGAGCAGCGTGAACGTATTTTAGCTGAATGGTCAAAGCGTTTTGAAAAGTGATCTTTTGGATAAGGGCCTCATTATGCAAATTCCTTCTTCATTGCAATCATCGCTGTTGGGTCAAAACCAAAAGGGCGAGTTAGCAGGGCATTTATTGTCGACACTAACGACCTATAAATATCCTGAACATGGCCCTTCGGTTTTAGAAGTGGTAGATATTCAAAAAAAGTTCCAACACTTTCAGGCTCTAACGCATATTAATTTAGACCTTAAAGCTGGTGAGTTCGTGAGCTTTTTGGGACCTTCAGGATGCGGTAAAACCACATTACTACGCATAATTGCGGGTCTAGAAAAACCTGATTATGGAAAAGTCATAAAAAAGGGCACAGACATTACCTTGTTGAGTGCTGAAAAGCGTCACTGTGGCATTGTGTTTCAGAACTATGCGTTATTTCCAAACTTAAACGTCGAAGAAAATATTGCTTTCGGCTTAGACAAAAAAAAGTGGGATAAAGTACAGCGTAGCCAACGGGTTCAGCAGTTATTAGAACTGATTGAATTACCCGATATTGCTAAAAAATATCCAAATCAATTGTCTGGCGGGCAGCAGCAACGTGTTGCGCTTGCTCGGGCAATTGCACCGAATCCTGATATTTTACTGCTCGATGAACCCTTATCTGCACTTGATGCTCAGGTGCGTCTAAACCTAAGACAAAAGATTCGTTCGATTCAATCACAGCTTAATTTACCAACCATTATGGTTACGCACGATCAAGAAGAAGCATTAAGCATTTCTGACCGTGTGGTGGTGATGAATCATGGTGTCATTGAGCAAATTGATACGCCGCACAATATTTACTACAAGCCACAAACCCAATTCATTGCCAAGTTTATTGGCACTATGAACTTTTTAAAAGCCACTTATTCGGTCGTTAATCAGCTCGAGGTTTTAGGTTTTATTCCTTTAAATTTGGAGCAGCAAAAACTTAAAGCAGGGCAAAACTACAACATTGGTTTTAGACCGGAAGCTGTCGAGTTGGTTGATGATTTTGGAAGTGATAAAGAGTCGCTGTATTTGCCAGTTAAAGTATTAAGCACTGAATTTTTAGGTGCCAAGCGTCGTTTATTTTGCGCTATTCATATCGATGGAATTGAGCAGGTAAAATACCTTCTGCAAATTGAGATTGAAAATACCAAGTTCAAATCCTTGCAAGAACTCATGTTTATAAAAGTGCCTAATCAGCTCATTCATGTCTTTGACGAACAAGGGTACGCACTATGTTAAATGAAGCTGCTTCAGCGGTTTTAAAAACACAGCCGCGTCGAAAAACTGAATATTCATTAAGATCAAATATTGCTTTGGCAGCCGTTGCAATCGCTTTGACTTTAGCGATTATTGCTCCTTTAATGATGCTGTTTGAAACTGCATTTTTTGATGAAAATCAAAATTTTGTTGGCCTTGAAAATTTTTATAATTATTTTGCAAGCCCAGCCTTACTCAGCTCTGTATTTAACTCTGTGTGGGTTGCTTGTGCTGCTACTGTCATTACAGTATTTCTTGCCAGTATTTATGCTTTTGCACTCACCAATGTAAATATAAAAGGCAAAGGCTTCTTTAAAGTGGTCGCTTTTTTACCGATTTTAGCGCCATCACTTTTGCCTTCTTTGGCATTGGTTTATTTATTTGGTAAGCAAGGTGTGTTTAAACCTTTGCTGGGCGATATACAAATTTATGGTCCAATCGGTATTTTAATCAGTTATTGCTTTTGGCTATTTCCAGCCATTTTGATGTTGATGATGGTGTCTTTTCGCAGTGTTGATCAGCGTTTAATAGAAGCATCTTTGTCGCTCGGCAAAAATATCTGGAAGACGCATTATCACGTCACGCTACCTGCAATTCGTTATGGACTCATCAGCGCAAGTTTAGTGGCTTTTATTTATGTACTGACCGATTTTGGTATTCCAAAAGTCATTGGCGGTTCATTTAACATGATGGCGCTTGATGTTTATAAACAGATTATTGGTCAGCAAAACATGAGTATGGGTGCGGTCATTTCCATCTTGTTATTGTTACCCGCAGTTTTTGTTTTTATTTTCGATCGTATACAAAGCAAACGTCATGCACGTTTTCAAGCTTTTCAGGCTAAATCCTATATTGCGACATCGAATAAAAAACTTGAAATGGTTTTAAGTCTATTTTGTGGTTTGGTTTCAGGTGCGATTTTACTCATTATCTTAACGGCAGTGCTGGCTTCATTTATACAGTCTTGGCCTTATGATTTGTCGTTGACCTTGGCACATTACAGTTTTGAATATGTCGATGGCGGTGGTTGGGCAGCGTATTTCAATTCGATTCGAATGGCTCTCTTTAGTACGGTTTTTGGAACGGCCCTCATTTTTATGGTGGCGCTATTAACCGAACGTTTTAAAGCACATCCAATCATTAAAAACTATGTGCAAGCTTTGGTTTTACTACCACTCGCTGTACCGGGGCTAGTTCTAGGTATTGCTTATATTTTGTTTTTTAACCAGCAAAGCAATCCGTTAAATGTACTGTATGGAACCATGACCATTTTGGTGATTTCAACCATTGTGCATTATTACACCGTGCCACATCTCACTTTAACCAATGCCATTAAACAGATTCCGCTACAGCTCGACCAGGCAGCAGAAACTCTAGGAACATCGAAATGGAAAACCTTTTGGAAAGTGTATTTGCCAATGTGCTTTCCAGCGCTATGCGATGTGTCGGTCTATGTTTTTGTTAATGCCATGACCACTGTATCGGCTGCCATTTTCCTCTATTCACCAGACACTAGTTTAGCTGCCGTGGCCGTTTTAAATATGGATGATGCAGGAGACACGGTTGCTGCTGTTGCTATGAGCATTTTGATTTTAACCACCTCATGTGTTGTAAAACTCATTCATTGGTTATTTACCCGAAAAATTATGGCAAGAAGTCAGCAATGGCGTGAAAGCTCTCACTAAGTTTAGCTAAACACAATTTTTATTTAACCGATTGAAACGAAATGCTTTGTTCAACAAAGCAAGGGTTTGTTCATCCTGAATTTCGCAAATTGGAAGTCTTATGAATAACGTACAGTTTGATTTAATTATTGTCGGCGCAGGTATTTTAGGCTTGTCCGCTGCCATACAAGCGCAAGAACAAGGCTTAAAGGTGTGTGTTTTTGAGAAAAATGCCAAGCCTGTGGGGGCAACTCGTCGTAATTTTGGCATGGTTGGAACATCGACTTTAACCCATCCAGAGCAACAGTGGCGAAAGTACGCTCTTGAAACGCGTTCTTTTTACCAACGTATTCAAGCTGAAACCGATATTTCATTTGCTCAACGGCAAGGTGTCTATCTCGCCAATACTGCACTTGAATGGCAAGTTTTAAATGAGTTTGCCGAGCGTGCAAATAACTACCAAATTCCAGTTCATTTACGAAGTCATGATGAGCTGGTCGCCCAATTTTCCTATTTAAATCCTTCTCAGCAGTTTCAAGGCGGTTTGGTTTTTGAAGAAGATTATTCGGTCGAACCACATGTGATTGGGCAGCGGCTATTGGCATATGCCGAAAGAAAAGGTGTAGAGATTTATACCAATGCTTGTGTTGTTCAAACCCAATATCAGCAGGAAAGTTGTCGGGTCTATTTGGCAAGTGGTGAGACTTATCGGGCGAATAAAGTTTTGATCTGTCACGGTGAAGTGATCGATATTTTATATCCCGATCTCTTACAAAGCTTGAATCTGAACCGTTGTGGCCTACAAATGGCTCTGACTCAACGGTTTCACCAAAACTTAAATGCTTCTCTTTATTCAGGTTTATCTATCTCACGTTACCCAGCCTTTGAAATTTGTCCGAGTCATGCTGAGCTGGTTAAAGAGTCACAACAGGGACTCATTAAAGAGTTCGGCATTCATATTCTGATTAAACAAAATGAATTTGGTGAACTGATCGTAGGCGATAGCCATGAATATCATTCGATTAATAAAGCACCTCAGTTTGAGCAACGTGAAGAGATTAACGAGTTTATTCAAACTTACTGCCACGAAAAATTAGGGCTGACTTTACCTCCAATTCAAAAACGCTGGAATGGTTATTACCTGACCCATGAACATGATTTGGCATGCGTCACTGAAGCTGAAAAAAACATCTTTCTGGTGAGTGCGATTGCCGGTAAAGGCATGACCACAGGGGCCGGATTTATGAAAGAAGTTTTAACACAAAATATTTATTAGTTTGTCATCTGGTTTAAACCAGATTGATGTATATTGAAATTAACGCGTACAAGATGAGCAACATTATGAACATGCAACCACAACTCGATATGGATTTAGAGAACAAATATTTGCTTCTAACGCCAGGCCCGTTATCAACATCGGCGACAGTCCGCCGTGCCATGCAAAAAGACTGGTGTACTTGGGACCAAGAATATAATTCGCTTGTACAAGATATTCGCTCTCGTCTAGTCAACTTAGCAACCAGCCAACCTGAAAAATATACGGCTGTATTAATGCAAGGCAGCGGTAGTTTTGCCGTGGAGTCTGTACTTGGGTCAGCTATTCCGCGTGATGGCAAAATCTTAATTATTAATAATGGCGCATACGGTGCACGTATGGTGCAAATGGCACGTTGCCTAAATATTGAAGTTGTAGAACTGAACTATTCAGAAACCCAAACACCAGATTTACAAGAAATTGAACGTGTTTTAAAAGATAAAACCATTAGCCACGTTGCATGTGTGCACTGTGAGACCACCACTGGTATTTTAAACCCGATTCAAGATATTGGCCGTTTGGTGAAAGCAGCAGGAAAAATCTGGATTGTAGATGCCATGAGTTCATTTGGTGGTGTGCCCATGGATATGGCTGAGCTGGAAATTGATTTCCTGATTTCAAGTGCAAATAAATGTATTCAAGGTGTTCCGGGCTTTGGCTTTATTTTGGCAAAACGTGATTGCCTAGAAGCATGTAAAGGTTTAGCTCGTTCAGTCAGCCTCGACTTATACGACCAGTGGAATACCATGGAGCAGCATAACGGTAAATGGCGTTTTACCTCTCCAACCCATGTGGTACGTGCATTTTATCAAGCATTGCTTGAGCTTGAAGTCGAAGGTGGAGTTGCTGAACGTTATCAACGTTATTTACAAAACCAACAAACCTTATCTAAAGGTATGCAACAACTGGGTTTTGAGTTGGTACTCGGTGAAGAGTGCTTACAATCACCAATTATCACCACATTCCTTTACCCAACAGCCAAGTCATTTAGTTTTCAGTCTTTTTATGAAACGCTAAAAAAATCAGGTTATGTAATTTATCCCGGCAAAGTCACTGACCTTAACTGCTTCCGTATTGGCAATATTGGCGAAGTTTATATTCATGACATTGAAGGGCTTCTTGCTGCAATTGCGAGTTATTGCAAAAGCCATCTAAATCAAGCTGTAACAGCATAATTTTTTAAATCATTTGCATTAAAGGGAATACATCATGACGACCAACAATACACAAATTCAGGCTGTTGTTTTTGACTGGGCTGGCACAACTGTAGATTTTGGCTCACGTGCACCTATTTTAGCTTTTATGGCTTTATTTAAAGACAATAAAGTTGAAATTAAGGTTGAAGAAGCGCGTGCTCCAATGGGTTTAGAAAAACGTGACCATATTGCCGCTGTTTTAAAAATGCCACGTGTAGCGGCTGCATGGCAGGAAGTTTATGGTCAAGCGGCAACAGAAGCAGATATTGACCGTTTATATAAGGACTTTATTCCTTATCAATTAGATTCGATTCCAACATGTTCGGCTTTAATTCCGGGTGCATTGGCGACTTTTGAAAATATTAAAAATCGCGGTGCAAAAATTGGCAGTAACACCGGTTATGCCTCAATGATGATTGGTCGTTTGGTTAAAGATGCTGCCGATCAGGGCTACCGACCGGATTGTATCGTTACTGCCAGTGATGTGAAATTCGGCCGTCCATATCCTGAAATGTTGTGGAAGAATTTAATTCAACTTGACGTATCCGATATTAAAACCGTTGTAAAAGTAGACGATACCGTGGTGGGTATTGATGAGGGTTTAAATGCAGGATGTTGGACGGTAGGGCTTGCGATTAGCGGTAACGAAGTCGGTTTAAGCTATGAAGAGTGGAGTGCATTATCGGCTGATGAGCAGATTATTCTAAAAGATAAGGCATATCAAAAAATGAATGCATCGGGTGCTCACTATGTGATTGATAGTGTCGCTGATTTGCCAAATGTACTAGATGATATTGAACGCCGTTTGGGGCAGGGTGAACGGCCATAAACAAAGTTTAGGTCTATATATTTTTAAGCTTAGCTCCCTTGGGAGCTAAGCTTACCTAAAAAATTAAAATGAAGAGTAATAAACTCTACATATGTGAAAATAAGGAGTAACTTTGAGGAGTAAATTCCTTATTCCCTGCTAACCATCTAAAACACTTATTTAAATGGTTAGAACTATCAACCATATAGGCCTATGACCTATGTGATAGATCTTTTTATGACTTTTGAGGGTCATATAATTTTTCTTTAATAAATAGGGCTGGTATCACACCACAAATTAGGTAGGCAGCACCCATCACGACAAAACCTAAACCAATTGAACCGCCAGAGGCTAAGAAACCAATCGTTGCAGGGGCTAAAGCAGCACCTAAACGTCCAACGTTATAAGCACCGCCAATGGCTGTACCACGAATAGCAGTCGCAAAACTTTCGGTCATATAGGTTGCATTTACGCCATAAGGGATGCCGTAGAGGAAACCAAAGGTGACCAATAAATATAGAATGTTGCTTGGTGAGTTATAAAAGACGATTAGAGGTAGGAAAATAGCAGTACCAATTGCACCAAATGCATAGGTAAAACGACGTCCTAATTTATCTGCCATCATACCCGCAAGAACTTTACCTAAAATCATGGCGGTATATGTACCTACCATATAGGCCGTCATTTCTTTAAACTTCATACCGAGTTCACTTTCAAGGTATGATGGCATCCAGTTATTTACGCCATAGTAGCCAAACTGTAAAAAGCCCGCCGTTAACGCCCATAAGATAAACATATTACGGTTTCGTTTATCTTGGAAAATAAGTTTAAATGCTGAAGTTTTCGATGCGTTTTGAGCTACAACAGGTTGTTGTAGTCGAGACTTTTGCCATGCTTCTGGTTCAGGTACCAAAATATGCATGAGAACAGCGATAATGACGGGAATAATCGCAACATAAAACAGCATACGCCAGCCATGATCAGGAATAATCCAACCTGCAAGCAAAGTCGCAACAATATAGCCTACCGTCCAGCCAGCTTGTAGCGTGCCTAGTACCGTGGTGCGGAAACGTGTTGGGACATACTCGGCCATGAGGGTATTACAGGCAATATAAAGTGAACCCAAACCCAGTGATGCAAAAAATCTTAAAATACTAAATTGAAGAAAGCTCTGAGTAAAACCTAAGCCACAGGTGAGGAGTGAGAAAATTAAAATAGAAATAACAACAATGCGCACACGACCAAATTTATCGCACGCCCATCCCCCAAAAATTCCACCAACAGCCATACCTGCCAATGTAAAACTGCCGAGCATACCTGCTTGTACTGAACTTAATCCAAAATCTGCCTTAATACTATTCAAGCTATAAGACAGCAGCATCAAATCTGCTCCATCTACCAATAGTGCTAGAAATGCAAAAATAAATGCTATTTTCCACGTATGAGGCTGTATACGAGAAAGACCTTCTTTGTAATTTGTAGCCATAATCCATTACCTACATTTGATTGAAAGCACTTCAAGTCGTTTTAAAGTGCTTAAAATTTGATTAAGACACAGCGCGAATCATGTTTCGGGCAATAATCATTTGTTGAATTTGAGTCGTGCCTTCATAGAGGCGGAACAAACGGACATCTCGATAAAAACGTTCAATGGCATATTCACTGATATAGCCCGCACCGCCGTGAATCTGTACGCAGCGATCAGCAACGCGGCCACACATTTCGGTTGCAAACATTTTTGCGCAGGAAGCTTCAGTGCTAACGTTTTGCCCTGCATCGCGTAGGCGGGCAGCATCTAAGACCATGCATTTGGCTGCATAAATCTCGGCTTTTGAGTCAGCAAGCATGGCTTGAATGAGTTGGAATTCAGCAATTGGTTGTCCAAATTGCTTGCGTTCGATGGCGTAATTTAATGAATCATCTAGCATTCGGGTTGCTGCTCCAACACTCAAAGCCGCAATATGCAAGCGGCCTTTATCCAGCACTTTCATAGCCGTTTTAAAACCAACTCCTTCAACACCACCAATGAGTGCTGAGGCAGGAATACGACAATTTTCAAAAATAACGTCACAGGTATGGGCGCCTTTTTGCCCCATCTTTTTATCGCGTTTGCCAAGAAAAATGCCCGGAGTTTGGCTATCGACAATAAAAGCAGAAATGCCACCAGCACCTTTAATATCAAAGTTTGTACGTGCCATGACTGTAAATACGCCAGCATGAGGAGCATTGGTAATAAAGCGTTTGGTACCATTTAAAATGTAAAAGTCACCGTCTTTTACTGCGCTGGTTTTTAAAGAGGCAGCGTCAGAACCCGCATCTGGTTCGGTTAAGCAAAAAGAACTAATCACTTCACCACGTGCTAAACGCGGCAAGAAAAATGATTTTTGTGTCTCAGTACCATCAATAATCAGGCCACTTGAGCCAATGCCATTATTGGTTCCAATGAGAGAGCGAAAAGCAGGAGAGGTACGACCTAATTCAAAAGCCACATAGACCTCTTCTTCCATTGTCAGTCCAAGACCTTCGTACTCTTCAGGAATGGTTAAACCAAATAAACCGAGAGCTTTCATTTTCTCAATAATATCTTGAGGAATTTCATCCGTTTCAGCGACTTCATTCTCATGAGGAATTAATACACCTTCAACAAATTGTCGAATCATATCAACAAGTTGATCTAATGTTTCCTGATCACGAATCATAGTCTCGTCCTTTTACTACATGCAGAAAACATCAATGTGATGTTCGTAAAATCACCAATATTTGAAGCGATAGTAATCAAAGGATGAACGCAAAACAATATATTTTGAAAATTAATTTCGCAATGCGATACTTTGTTGTTGATTTATGTTTGGCTAATTTATTGATTTATTTAAGCTATATTTTCTTATAAAAAATCATTATTTTTAGTGGAAAATTATAGTTTGATTTTTCAAAAGAGCTGTGTATATTAAAAACATATATCGCTATGCGAAATTTTAAATGGATAAGTTTTCCTATAGGAAATAAGTCACAAAATATAGTGGGATGAAGATGGGTGCTTTAAATGGAATTCGGGTACTTGACTTAAGTCGGGTATTGGCTGGGCCTTGGTGTGGACAGATTCTTGCCGATTTAGGCGCAGAAGTAATCAAGATTGAAAGACCGAAAGTCGGTGATGATACCCGTTCTTGGGGGCCACCTTGGATGAAAGATGACTCAGGCCAAGACACTCAAGAAGCTGCTTATTATCAGTCCACTAACCGTAATAAACTATCTGTTGCCATCGACATTGCCAGTCCTGATGGCCAAGAATTGATTAAAGCCCTCATTCAAGACACCGATGTCGTGATTGAAAACTACAAAGCGGGTTCTTTGAAAAAGTACGGTTTGGACTATGAGTCTTTATCTGAGATTAACCCTAAACTGGTGTATTGCTCAATTACAGGTTTTGGTCAAAATGGTCCAAGAGCAGAAGAGCCCGGTTATGATTTTATTATTCAGGGCATGGGCGGACTCATGTCAGTCACGGGTGAGCGTGATGATTTGCCCGGTGGTGGACCACAAAAAGTAGGGGTCGCATTTTCTGATTTAGCTACAGGACTTTATTCTACGATTGCCATACAGGCTGCTTTACTCAACCGCCATGTGACAGGTTTAGGTCAATACATTGATATGGCTTTGCTTGATGTTCAAATTGCCACAATGGCAAATCAGGGAATGAATTATCTTTCATCAGGAAATATCCCTAAGCGTTATGGCAATGCACACGCCAATATTGTGCCTTATCAAGTGTTCAAAGCTTCTGATCGTGATTTTATTATCGCTTGTGGAAATGACACTCAGTTTATTCAACTCTGTAGAAGTATTGGTTTACCCGATTTACCGAATGATGCACGTTTTGCCCGAAATGCAGACCGAATCAAACACCGGGATGAAATTATCGGGATTTTACAAACACACTTTTTAACAAAAACAGCAGATGAATGGGTAGATGCAATCTATGCCGCTAAAGTTCCTGTCGGTGTGATTAATAACTTGGAACAAGCTTTTCAAGAGCCGCAAGTCATTGCCCGAGAAATGTTAGTCGAGATGAATCATCCTCAACGTGAAAAATTGAAGGTAATTGGCTCGCCAATCAAACTTTCTAGAACGCCTGTTGAATACAAAACAGCTCCTCCATTGTTGGGTGAACATACGCAGGCGGTTTTAGGTCGAGTAGTTTCTCCTGAAAAACTAGCTGAGCTCAAAGAAAAGGGCGTAATTGGGTAGGTGACTTAAAAGCGGAAGGTTAAAATTATATTTAAAATCAGAAAATAAAATATTTAATCTTTCGCTTTAATGAGTTAAATGAAGTTATCTTTTAGATGCAGACTTGGATGTTTGCTCTTTTGCTATTTATAGAAAAAATAGATTATAATTTTCGCAGTGCGAAACAAAATATGGATTGGTATGACAATGAACGATGCAGTTGATGCAGAACCGACAGAAAAATTATTAGCGCCTTTAAGGCATGAATTATTACATCCGATTGAAGACATGCAGGATGAAAATGATCGCCAATTTATTACTGCATTAGCACGTGGTTTAGAGCTATTACGTTGTTTTACGCCTAAGCATCAGCATTTGGGTAACCAAGAACTTGCTCAAATGACAGGTTTGCCAAAACCAACCATTACTCGCCTTACACATACCTTGTCGCGTTTGGGTTATATCAAACAAGTACCTAATTCAAGCAAATTCCAGCTTTCAGTGGGTGTTCTTGCATTTGGTTATTCCATGTTGTCTAACGTATCGATTCGCTCTATTGCTCATCCATATATGAAAAATTTGGCAGACTATGCGGGTGCTGCTGTTGCAATGGCAACACGTGATCGACTGAATATGATTTACCTTGATGTGGTACAAGGTAAAGGCAATATGACCATGCGCCGTCAAGTCGGAACTTATTTACCGATTCATTTAAGTTCGATGGGACGGGCCTGTTTAGCTGCAATGCCTGAAGATGAACGAGAGTTTTTACTTGATGCCATTCGTAGCAAGCACAAAGAAGATTGGATTAAAATTAATCGTGATTTAGACAAAGCTTTTAAAGACTACCAAGATTTTGGATATTGTTTCTCAATCGGTGAATGGCATAAAGATGTGAACTCGGTTGCAGTTCCACTGATTCATGAACAACATGGTTTGCTGGTGTTCAACTGTGGCGGTCCAAGTTTCATTATGAACCGTGAAAAACTCGAAGAAGATATTGCACCTCGTCTTTTACACATGGTGAATAATATTCGTACTGAGATTAGCTAAACCATCGAGTCCGCTCAAAAAAGCCAGCTTTGTTCTTCAATGCTGGCTTTTTAGTAGGCAAATTTTAAGCTGTTTGTTTGTGAAAGTTCGGTTTTCTTTTTTCTTTGAAAGCACTTAATGCTTCTTTAAACTCGGAACCTTGTAAACAGTGTGAGAAAATAGTCGACTCATGATCAATACGATTGAGTAGATCATCGATTGGCATATCTCTAAGTAACTTTTTACTCAGCTGTAAGGCTTGGCGTGGTTTCTGGGCTAATTTGATTGCCACATCCTCAATCACTTGATCCAGTTCAGTTACCTCAAATATTTCATTTACCAGACCATAATTCTTTGCTTGATCTGCCGAAAACTTTTCACCCAGTAAAATAATTTCCGAAGCGCGAGCAAAGCCCAATAATCTTGGCAAGATGTAACTTGAACCCGCTTCAGGTACAAGTCCCAAATTCACAAAGGGAAACTGAAAAATAGAGTCTTGGCTTGCATACACAAGGTCACAATGTAGAAGCATAGTACTGCCAATACCAATTGCCACACCATTTACTTTAGCAATAATCGGTTTTGGAAAAGTTGCCAAGCTTTTTAAGAAAACAATCGAAGCGGGTGGTTCTGAACTTGATGCGTCGCGTTTTTCAAATGCGTTTACATCATTACCACTGGTAAACGAAGAACCTTCACCAGCAAGCACAACCACATGAACATCTTGATTAGTTGCAGCTTGATCTAATGCTCGACTTAGGGACGTATACATTTCATAGTTAATTGCATTCTTTTTAGTGGGATTGCTCATGGTGAGCGTTAGTATATTTTTATCTAAACGCTGTTGAATTGTGTCTGTTTTAAGCTCGCTTTGGGTTTTATTGTCCTGCTGCATTATTCATTCCTTTAAATAACTTTCCGTCTAAAAATTAAACTCATTAAAAGAATGCTATCGAAAAATAATTCCGTTATCAATTATTTTGTTTTATATTGTGGTATAAAATTTTGTATTGTGAAATTTTAACATTAAATCAATTAAATGATTACAGAATTTATGAGTAAATAAGCATCTAGCTCTGCTAAGGAAATGAGAAGCTAGCTATAAAACAATGAGTGGAAAGAGTATGAAAACCAAAATTACAGAATTATTTGAAATCGAGCATCCAATTATTCAAGGTGGTATGCATTATGTCGGTTTTGCAGAGCTTGCTGCTGCGGTTTCTAATGCAGGCGGGTTAGGCATTATTACTGGCCTGACTCAGCGTACACCTGAAAATCTGGCAAAAGAAATTGCACGTTGCCGAGAAATGACCGATAAGCCTTTTGGGGTAAATTTAACCTTTTTGCCTACGGTAAATACCCCTGATTATCCGGGGTTTGTAGAAGCAATCATTAAAGGCGGAGTAAAGGTTGTAGAAACAGCAGGGCGGAATCCTGAACAGGTTATGCCTTATTTAAAGGCTGCTGGCATTAAAGTAATTCACAAATGTACTTCGGTTCGACATAGCTTAAAAGCTCAGCAAATTGGATGTGATGCGGTTTCTGTAGATGGTTTCGAGTGTGGTGGGCATCCTGGTGAGGATGATGTGCCAAATATGATTTTATTGCCTTTAGCAGCCGATGTATTAGAAATCCCGTTTGTTGCTTCAGGTGGTATGGCAGATGGGCGCTCACTCGCTGCTGCTTTAGCAATGGGAGCCGATGGAATTAACATGGGAACGCGCTTTATTGCAACTCAGGAAGCTCCCGTACATGCAAATGTGAAACAGGCGATTTTGAATGCCACCGAACGAGATACGCGGTTAATTATGCGTGCTTTGCGAAACACAGAACGTGTCATGAATAATGCGGCCGTAGAAAAAATCGTAGCAAAAGAAAAAGCGCTAGGCGATAACATTAAATTTGAAGATATTATTGAAGAAGTGGCTGGTGTTTATCCAAAAGTCATGATTGATGGCGATGTTAATGCAGGTGCATGGTCATGTGGTTTAGTCGCAAGCTTGATTCATGATATTCCGACATGCGATGAACTGGTTAGCCGAATTGTTAAAGATGCAGAAGACATTATTCGTGGTCGATTATTAGGGCTTTTATAGAACTTAATCTAGCTCCTCTAATTAACTATTAGCATACTTTATATAAGATCAGCACAAGTTTTAATTGTGCTGATTTTTTGCATCATGCATACAATAATAAAGACATAAAACGGCAAAAATTAAGCCTAAAATGCAGACACCAAACCATCCGAAGTGTTTCCAAGCGTAGCTTCCCGCTGTTGTGCCTAAAGCGCCGCCAGCAAAATAACCCGTCATATAAATCGCATTAAACCGTGAGCGTAATTCTTGATTAAGTTTAAATACAATACTTTGATTGGTGACATGCACAGCAGAAAGAGAAGCGTAGAGAATAAGTAAAGCAATAATGTAAAAAGCGAAATGGTAGGGTAAAAGTGAAAAAAGTATCCAACTTAAAATAAGCCCAATGCCGCAAAAAACCGAAATTTTATGGATATAGCCTTGGTCAATAAATTTACCTGAAAAATTGGCAACGAACGTTCCTAACACGCCAACAAAACTAAAAAGCCCAATGGTAAAGTCACTAAAAAAATAAGGTGCTGGAGCCAGAAGCAACGACATAGTGGTAAAGGTTAAACTTACACAAGCAAATGTAAAACCACCAATATAAGTTCTGGTTCTTAACCGTCGATTCTGAATAAAAATCTGTGGTAAAGAGCGAATAGTTTTTGCATAGTTTTCAGATTTGGTTGGTGGAAATACCCCAATATTACGATGCAAAATGATGGCAATGATGAGTAATAGAAAGCCACTGACCAGATAAATAATATTCCAAGCAAAAAGCGTAGACATCAGCCCTGAAAGGGATCGAGCGAGTAAAACCCCCATCATCAGTCCACTCAGTAAAAAGCCGACCACACGGCCGCTTTGTTGAATCGGAACCAGACTTGCAGCAAGGGGTAATAACAGTTGGGCTGAACTTGAAAATAGACCAGTAATGATAGTGCCAAGCAGTAAAAGATAAATATTGTGCGAAAAACCACTAATAATTAATCCACTTGAAGCCAATAACATAAAAACAAAGAGTAGCTTGCGCTTTTCTATTATGTCCCCTAATGGCATTAAGAAGAGTAAGCCACATGCGTAGGTGATTTGAGCTAGAGTTGGCACCCACGCTGTAGTTGTTTCAGTTAAATTTAGGCTTACACTAATTGAATGAATGAGTGGCTGACTAAAATAATTTCCGCCTGTACAAATGCCTGCTGCAATTGCCATTAAAATAATGGTTGGGGTATAGAGTGCGTTTTTCATCATGCCTATAGTCATAATGAAAGTGGAACTTTAATCAACACAACCATGACTCTTTTAAGTATGGTTATTAGTGCGTTTCATTCAAGGCATCTTGAATATTGTGCACCATGTGGATTAAACGTGGTCCAATTTCACCTTCAAGTTTTTCTGGATTTAAATGAAAACTTGGCGCACCACAGTTAAAAACATAAAGACCATGTTTGGAGCTGACCAAAGGTACAGCCACCGAGTTCACTTCTTTATGCCATTCGCCTAAAGACAAACAATATCCATAATCTTGATAATCACGGAAAGCTCGTTCTAAAGAGCGTTTTATGGCTGGCCAGTTTTCGGGGTTCTTTTGTTTCAGTGCATCGAGTAGAAAGTTGCGCTCACGTTCAGGAGTTGCAGCCAAACAAGCTCGACCCATTGAACTACTATGCAGTGGTAAGGTTGACCCAATTGGGCGGCGCATATTTAATGCAGTTTCAATTTGCACAACATCGATATACACCATATTTAATCGGTCACGTGTTGCCATCGCCACAGGGGCTTGAACATATTGACTCAATTCATCCATATATTGATGAGCAATATTACGAATCGAGATGTTAGATAATGCTGCATACCCTAAAGATAAAACACCAATGTCTAATGTGTATTTGGTTGAGTTAGGCAATTGTTTTAAATAACCTAAAGAAACAAGCGTATTGGTAATACGTGCAATGGTCGGTTTAGGTAAACCTGTCATTTTTGCTAATTCTTGGTTACCAAGCACCTGATTATTTGCAGAAAAGCATCTTAAAAGTTCTAAACCGCGCGCTAAAGAAGCAATAAATTGCGGGTTGTTTTCCCGATGTATATGCGAAATAGGATCTAAACGTATCTCATCAAAATTTATTGGTTTTTCAGTTTCCGTGTTTTGAGACATTCGATCCTCAAATATAATTAAAGCAATAGTTTTGCCATTATATTTCGCTATGCAAAATAAATCCATTCATCACTGCGCTGTTGTGATGAATGGATATCTGAATCAATGGTTATGAAACATTTTCAATCACCATTGCGAGTCCTTGACCTACACCAATACATAGGCTCACCACTGCATATTTCTTTTTACGGCGAATTAACTCACGAGCTACTGTTAAGCTAAGACGAGCGCCAGATGCACCAAGTGGGTGTCCAATAGCAATCGCACCACCGTTTGGGTTCACACGTGGGTCATTAAAATCAACATTTAAGCCTTTTAAACAAGATAAAACTTGTGAAGCAAAGGCTTCATTAATTTCAATAATATCCATGTCATCTAAAGTAAGGCCAGCACGCGCAACTGCTTTTTTAATGGCTTCGATCGGACCTGCACCCATAATACGTGGCTCGATACCTGCAGCCGCAGCGGACAAGATTTTTGCCATTGGTTTTAGGCCATATTTTTGACCCGCTGCTTCTGAACCAATCAAAAGTGCTGCTGCACCATCATTAATACCTGAGGCATTACCAGCAGTGACAACACCACCTTCAAATAGCGGTTTTAACTTTGTGAGTGCTTCAACAGTTGAACTTGGGCGAGGGTGTTCATCTTCTGAAACGAGTTTAGGGGGTAATTTTTTGCCTTGGAAAACTTCAATTGGCGTAATTTCATCGGCAAAGAAACCTTCTTCTTTAGCTTTTTGATATTTAGCTTGTGATTGGGCTGCAAATAAGTCTGCTTGCTCACGGCTAATACCAAAATCGGCTGCAACGTTATCACCTGTTTCAGGCATTGAATGACCGCCGTACTGAGCAATAATTTTTTTATTTGGAAAGCGAGAGCCAATGGTGGTGTCATAAATTTTTGCATCACGGCTATAAGCACTTTCTGCTTTACCCATCACAAAGGGAGCACGTGACATACTTTCTACACCACCTGCGATATAGAGTTCACCTTCACCACAAGTAATGGCACGTGCCGAGTCAATCACAGCACCTAAACCACTAGCACATAGGCGGTTTACTGTTTGGCCCGGCACAGTGACTGGTAATCCTGCAAGTAATAGAGCATTCCTCGCCACATTACGACTGTCTTCACCTGCTTGATTGGTATCACCTAAAATCACATCTTCAATATCAGCACCCGGAACACCAGTTTTTTCTAGTAATTTTTGTATAACGGTGGCTGCTAAATCATCAGGGCGAATTGAGGCAAGTTCACCTGCATGACGGCCAAATGGGCTACGTAAACCATCATAGATATATGCGTTTAACATTGAGAAATTCCTTTTCAAGACTCGTGAGTAAAAGTAAGAGGTAAATGAAGTGCGACACGACGCTGTAACCACGGGCTAGGGCGGTAACGTGGGTCATGCGTAAGTGCTGTTATACGGTTCAGAATGAGTAAGATTTTTTCACTGCCGACTTGATCGCCCCATTCAATTGGACCAAATGGATAGCCTAAGCCGAGACGTACTGCGGCATTAATGTCATCTACAGTGGCAACATTTTGCTGGGCAATATCACAGCCTAAATTGATGACCATTGCTAAAACGCGCTGCGCAACAAAGCCAATACTTTCATTAATCATACTCACCAGATTTCCATCTAGATTGAAAATAGAGTGAGCGGCTTGTCGGTATTCAGGTTTGGTAATGAGTGAAGGCATTAAGGTTCGATGCTTTGCAATGCCATAAAGCATGTCTATAGCAACTGCTTGTTCTGGATTAACTCCAAGGCGAGTAGCCGCTTGAGTTGTATCTTCACCGTAACAAGCGAGTAAACATAAACTATCTGTTTGTGGTTCCGGATTGGTGTCTCGGACAATATTTTGCTGGGTTAAATAATCTTCAAGCAGTTTTTTATCTTCAGGGAAATCGGCTGTTACCCAAACTTTTGGATATTGTGCTAAACGCTCTACAAACTGAGCAGGTTGTTCACCTGTTTTTGAACCGGTTTCATAGTTATAAAAACCTTGATTAACCTTACGTCCAAGTTGCTTGGCATCTAGCATTTGCTTGGTTAACGGGTTTGGTTTGTAGCGGGCTTCTTCATAGTACTGGTGATAAATCGACTCCATGACTGGATGAGAAACATCAAGGCCAGTTAAATCGAGTAATTCAAAAGGACCCATTCTAAAACCAACGCCGTCACGTAAAATTCGGTCAATTTCACTAATATCACAAACGTTTTCATTTAAAATTTTGAGCGCTTCAGTTCCATAAGCCCGGCCAGCGTGATTAATAATAAATCCAGGGGTGTCCTTTGCTACAACAGGACGATGACCAAATGCACGAGACAGATCATTTAAAGCATCAATAATAAGTGGGTCAGTTTTTAAACCACGAATCACCTCGACCACTTTCATGAGTGGAACGGGATTAAAGAAGTGATAGCCTACAACACGTTCAGGTTTTTTGCAGTTTGCAGCAATCGCTGTAATAGAAAGAGAAGAGGTGTTTGAGGCTAAAATGGTATTGTCCGAAACAACGTCTTCAAGCTGCTGCATTAAGCTTTGTTTGATATCTAGACGTTCAACAATTGCTTCTACAATTAAGTCGCAATTTTTTAAATCTTCAATTTGATGAGCAACAATTAAATGGCTATTTGCCAGAGCTGCTTGCTCAAGTGTAATTTTATTTTTGTCGACTAACTTTTGAAATGTGGCAGCCAGTTTTTCTTTGGCCTGTTCTGCTGCACCTGCTTTGGCATCATATAAATAAGTGGTATGACCTGACTGCGCAGCAATTTGAGCAATGCCGCTGCCCATAATACCGACACCAATCACAGCCATGCTTTTAATATCATAAGTCATGTCGATCATCCTGATGATTAATCTATATTTGAAATTAAACGGAAAAATAGGGTTGGGTGATTTAGCTTAAGCATTGTTTATCACCATCAATCGGTAAGATTTGCCCTGAAATTGAGCGGCCACTGTCTGACGCTAAAAATAGGCATAAATCTGCAATATGCTTTGGGTTGACAAAATATTTGAGCGACTGATTTTTCAGAGCATTTTGAGTCACTTCTTCCAGTGATGTATGGGCTACATCGGCACGGGCCTGTAATACGCGCTGAACCCGATCACCATCGACTGCACCCGGAAGAATAGCGTTAACACGAATATTGTCTGCACCGAGTTCCATAGAAAGCGTTTTGGTAAAACCGATCAGTCCCCATTTTGAAGTGGAGTAGGCTAATCGATATGGATAGCCTAAGCGGCCGGCAATAGATGACATATTAATGATCACGCCTGTTTCCGCTTGCTTTAAATAGGGAATGGCTAACTGGGTAATTAAAAAAGTGCTATTCAGGTTTAAATTAATAACTGTATTCCAGTCTTCAAAACTTAGTTCATCTGCGGCAATGGTTGGGCCTGAAATGCCTGTGTTGTTGACTAAAATATCAATACCACCAAGTTTCTGAATTGCTTGGCTAAACATCAGTTTAATTTGTTCATGATCAGCCAAATCACAGGCATGTATATGCAGCTTTGGATAATCTTTCTGAAACTGTTCTAGGCTTTTAGCATTGATATCACAAACGAAAACTTCATCATGATTATTTAAAAATGCCTCGGCAATGCATCGTCCAATCCCTGAACCACCTGCACTAATCAATACTTTTCTGGCCATTTTCATTCCTTTGTTATTATGGTTTTAAATTATTTACCTTGATAAGATGGTTTACGCTTTTCGATAAAAGCTTGAACGCCTTCATTTTTATCTTCGGTAGAAAACAGTAACTGGAATGCTTTTCGTTCTAGCGTTAAGCCTGCATTTAATGGAACATCTTCGCTCATCAGTGCAACTTCTTTAATTTGTTGCAGAGCAATAGGAGGCATTTTGGCTAGGCTTTGCGCCATTTGAATGGCTGTTGGAATGGTTTGGTCATCTTCTGTGACTTGTGAAACAAGACCAATGATATAAGCTTCTTCGGCTTTCACCATGGCACCCGTCATAATCATGCGCATGGCATGAAATTTACCCACAGCGCGGAACAAACGTTGTGTACCACCTGCACCCGGCATTAACCCGACTTTAATTTCCGGTTGGCCAAAGGTTGCGCCTTTACCTGCAATAATAATGTCAGCGTGCATTGCAAGTTCGCAGCCACCACCTAATGCATAACCATTTACAGCAGCAATCACAGGCTTAGGGCACTGGGCAATCGCGTTCCAATAACGTTCCGTATGACGTAATAACATTTCTGTGGAAGTTGCGGTTGCCATTTCTTTTAGATCTGCACCTGCGGCAAAGACTTCTTCACCACCTGTGAGCACAACCGCATTGATCTCATCGTTAAAACTTAATTCGGTAAAAGCTTGTGCTAGTTGTTTGCGAACCTCTGTATTCAGTGCATTTTTTGCTTCAGGTCGGTTTATTTTTACAACCGCTATTTTTTGAATAGAAAAGTCGACTTCTACGAAATTATTCCCTATTGATATACTCATTTTTGAATTCCTTGTTTCGCACATCAAAACTATATTCCTTTTATGATGCTTATTTTGGAATTTATTTCAAGTCTTATTTAGTCTGTTATGACGATTATGAACTATGAAATAAGCTAAGTATTTGATATTACGTAATGGTGGTTTTTTAAATTTCGTTTAACGAAATTAATTTTCAAAAAAGCTTGAAATTTGTATTTTTGTTCTCGTACTATGAAACACATCCGCAGTAAACAAGATTTAAAACATGGTATCCAGACAAGCTGGAGATGGCTGATGGGTGCGATGGAAATACATAAAAAGGGAGATCACAGATGATCCGTGATGAAGGGATGTTGGAGCAGTTACTTTCAACAATTCGAGATTTTGTAAAAAATGAATTGATCCCTCGTGAAAACGAAGTGGTAGAGAAAGACAAAATTCCAGATGACATTGTGCAGCAAATGCGTGAGCTTGGTTTGTTCGGCCTCACAATTCCCGAAGAGTATGGCGGCCTAGGCATCACCATGGAAGAAGAAGTCAGAGTTGCATTTGAACTTGGGCAAACTTCACCAGCTTTCCGTTCTTTAATTGGTACTAATAACGGTATTGGCTCAAGTGCAATTTTGATTGATGGCACAGAAGAGCAAAAGCAAAAATATTTACCGCGTTATGCAAGTGGCGAAATTATTGGTTCATTTTGTTTAACCGAGCCTGAATCTGGTTCTGATGCTGCCTCTTTAAAAACCAGCGCAGTAAAAGATGGTAATTTTTATGTGTTAAACGGTACCAAACGTTTTATTACCAATGCGCCCCATGCTGCAACTTTCACTGTAATGGCTCGAACAAATCCTGAAATTAAAGGGTCAGGTGGTATTTCTGCTTTTTTAGTTGAGGCCAATACACCAGGCATTACATTGGGCAAAATTGACCAAAAAATGGGGCAAAAGGGTTCGCACACCTGTGATGTGATTTTTGAAAATTGCCGTATACCTGCTTCTGCACTGATTGGCGGCGTAGAAGGTGTCGGTTTTAAAACGGCCATGAAAGTGCTTGATAAAGGGCGCTTGCATATTGGTGCATATAGCGTAGGTGTTTCTGAGCGTATGTTAAATGACGCATTGCACTATGCAATTGAGCGTAAACAGTTTGGTCAGCCTATTGCGAACTTCCAGTTGATTCAAGCCATGCTTGCTGACTCAAAAGCCGAAATTTATGCAGCTAAATGTATGGTCCTAGATGCAGCTCGCCGCCGTGATAATGGCGAAAACATTAGTACAGAAGCGTCTTGCGCAAAAATGTTTGCAACCGAAATGTGCGGACGCGTTGCTGACCGCTGTGTACAGATTCACGGTGGCGCAGGCTATATCAGTGAATATGCTATTGAGCGTTTTTATCGCGATGTTCGTTTGTTCCGTTTGTATGAAGGAACCACGCAAGTTCAACAAATTATTATTGCCAAAAACATGATTAGGGAAGCTACTACCTAATAAAAAACAAATGCCATGAGGCATTGGATGCCTCATGTTCCTTCTGAGGATATGGACATGACAACAGAAACAGTTGTACAAAATACGGCTAGCAGTGAAGCTATCCAGACACCAAAAAAGATTTGGATTACCGCATTTATATTCGCTTTTTTAACATTGTTGTGTGATGGGGCAGACTTGGGTTTTTTGGCATTAAGCCTGACCAGTCTTAAAACAGAATTTAATTTAACGGGTGTGCAAGCTGGAACATTAGGCAGTTTGACACTTTTAGGTTCAGCAATTGGTGGCCTGATTGGTGGTTGGGCTTGTGACCGTTTTGGGCGGGTCCGCATTATCGTGTTCTTTATTGCTTATTCTTCAGTTTTAACCAGCGCATTGGGTTTTACTGATTCTTATATGCAATTTGCAGTTTTAAGAACTTTTGGAGCGATGGGTTTAGGTGCGCTCTATATTGCTTGTAATATTTTAATGTCAGAAATGGTGCCAACAAAACATCGCTCGACTGTTTTGGCTACCCTTATGACGGGTTATACCTTAGGTTCTTTACTCGCGACCTTATTGGCAGGACATATTATTCCTGAACATGGCTGGCGTTTCCTATACTGGATTGCGATTACGCCTGTGGTGTTGTCAATTTTAATGCACTTTTGTGTACCTGAACCTGAGTCTTGGAAAAAAGCGCGTCAATTAAAAGCGCTAGAAATCGCTCAAAGTAACCAGCCTAAAAAACGTCAAAACCCATATCTTGAAATTTTAAGAGATAAGAAACACGGCACTATGTTTGTACTTTGGATTATCAGTACTGGTGCATTGCAGTTTGGTTATTACGGCGTAAGTAACTGGTTACCGGCTTATTTAGAGTCTGATCTTGGCATCAAATTTAAAGAAATGGCCATGTATATGGTCGGTACTTTCCTGATTATGATGTTTGCCAAAGTGATCGCAGGGATTGTTGCCGATAAATTAGGGCGCCGCGCTGTATTCGCTTTCGGAACCATTGGTACAGCCTTATTTATTCCGGTCATTGTCTATTTAAATACACCAACGAATATTTTATGGATGATGCTGTTCTTCGGTTTCCTTTACGGTATTCCATACGCAATTAATGCCACCTATATGACAGAAAGTTTCCCGACCTCAATTCGAGGTTCGGCAGTGGGTGGTGCTTATAACATTGGCAAAGTACTTTCTATTTTCTCTCCATTAACAATTGGTTTTCTATCGCAAAACGGTTCTATTGGCTTAGGGCTCTTGGTGATGGCTGCGGCTTATTTTATCTGCGGTGTAATTCCATTGTTATTTATTAAAGATCGACTATTTAACCCGCAAAAGGCAGAGTGACAGATCAATCTGTCACCTTAAATTAAGGATGAAAAGGGACAAGTGAGATGATAAATAAAATCACCAGTGACATTGAACCGATTTTAAAAGCTATTCCTGATGGAGCAACCATCATGACAGGCGGGTTCGGTGTGACAGGGCAACCTGCTGAATTAATTGAAGCCTTAATCGATTTAGGAAAAAAAGAACTGACCATTGTAAATAACAATGCGGCTTCTGGTGATCGTGGTTTAACAAATCTGATTATTGCTGGCTGTGTTAAAAAAATGATTTGTTCATTTCCGAAATCTGCGGGGTCAACCGTTTTTCAAGACTTATATAGAGCGGGAAAAATTGAGTTAGAACTGGTTCCACAAGGTAATTTGGCTTGTCGTATTCAAGCCGCAGGTGCTGGTCTCGGGGCTATTTTTACTCCGACTGGTTATGGCACCAAAGTTGCCGAGGGTAAAGAGACCCGAACCATTAACGGTAAAAACTATGTGCTTGAATATCCACTTGAAGCTGACTTTGCATTGATCTATGCCGATAAAGCCGACCGCTGGGGCAATTTAACTTACCGTAAAGCAGCCCGTAATTTTGGCCCAATCATGGCAAAAGCCGCTAAGACCACGATTGTTCAAGTGAATGACACAGTTGAGCTAGGAACGCTTGACCCAGAGTGCATTATTACACCGGGAATTTTTGTTCAGCACGTTGTAAAAGTAGGAGATATCTAATGTCAGTTCAAAAGCGTTCTCGTGAAGATATTGCCAAACTCATTGCCAATGATATTCCTGAAGGTTCCTATGTCAATTTAGGGATTGGCTTACCGACCAACGTTGCTAAATTTTTGCCAAAAGACAAAGAAATCTTTTTACATTCGGAAAATGGGGTTTTGGCTTTTGGCCCACCGCCACAGCCTGGTGAAGAAGACCAAGATTTGGTTAATGCCGGAAAAGAACTCGTCACTTTGTTAGATGGTGGATGCTTTATGCATCATGGTGACTCGTTTGACATTATGCGTGGCGGCCATTTGGACATTTGTGTGATTGGTGCATTCCAAGTTGCGGTAAATGGGGACTTGGCAAATTGGCATACTGGTAAAGCAGATGATGTACCCGCGGTCGGCGGTGCTATGGATTTGGCAGTCGGTGCAAAAACGATTTATGTCTATATGGAACACGTCACCAAAAAAGGTGAGCCCAAAATTGTAAAGGAAATTACATATCCAATGACGGGTGAGCAGTGTGTAGATCGTATTTATACCGATTTATGTATTATTGAACTCAAAGACCAAAAAGCTTATGTCACGGAAATAGTCGAAGGCTTAAGTTTCGAAGAATTACAGGCAGTTACAGACTGTGAATTGATAGATGCACGTGTAGCCTAAATTACACACGGAAAAAACGCTTCTTTAAGGATTAAAAGATGAAAAAATTAATTTTAGCTGCAGCTTGTGCTGCGGCTTCAGGGACTATTTTTGCAAATTCTTCAGATACGACAGAACAAAGAATTAATTTGCTAGAAACTGAGTTGCAAAAATTAAAAGCAGAACTTGCTGCTCAGAAACAAACTCAAAATAATTTACAGGTCAAACAGGTAAAGATCGAAGAGAACATTGAAAAAACTAAAGCAACGGTAACAGAAAAGCCTGTTGCTCCTTCGTGGGTCACTTGGACGGATAACGTGAAGGTTTACGGTATTGCCCGTATTGATGCAGCGGTCGATTTTAAATCATCACCAGACTCGGGCGGTAGAACGACCAGTAGTTTGTACCGAACACCTTTTGAAAGTGAAAAACGTTCAAATCATGCACGCTCCGATGCCATGATTAATGCAAGCCGATTAGGTGTTTATTTTAATAGCCCCAATAAAGCGGTTACAGGCAATATTGAAGCCGATTTCTTTGATAGCTCTAACATGGGAACCGGTGATGGTAAATTCCGTATCCGTCATGCTTTTTTCACTTATAAAGACTGGACCTTTGGTCAAACATGGTCACTCATGTCCAACATGGAAACTCGTACAGAAGCTGTTGACTACACGCAATTTGTGGGAACTTCCTATACGCGTACTCCTCAGATTCGCTATGACTGGAAAATTGATGCCAATAATGATTTAAAAGTAGCCTTGGAATATACAGGTTCGAGAGTCTCGGCATTTCCAACTTTAACGGGACGCTATAGCTTTAAACAAGGCCCTTTAACGGCACTTGCTCAAGGCTTTATTAATGAAAAATCTACAGATGTCGCAACTGCCACGGTGAAGAAAGTAAGCTGGGGCGCTGGAGGCGGCTTAAAATATCAACTCACACCACAACAGTCGGTACAAGCAAATTATCAATATATTGTTGGTGATCAAAAATTTATGCCGTATACCACCCAAAGTGGGTTGGCAAATTCAACAAATTTAAATGCCGCGGGTGATTTTTCTTTAAACGAAGACAAAACAGATTTGGTTATGAATAAGTTGAATAGCATCAATATTGGTTATTCATATAAATTCAATGAGCAATGGCGTGCAAACTTATCGGCTTCAATGTTTGATTATGATGATGATACTGCTTATGCCAAACTCAACCCAGATGCTAACAAACGTCTAACGGACTACGCAGCTAACGTTTTCTATTCACCGATTGAGCAAATGGATATTGGTATGGAATATCATCAAGGCAAACGAGAAGTATTTGATGGCAGAACCGCTGATGTATCACGCGTAAACTTTGTATCGATGTATAAATTTTAAAATAGGGCGTAATTAAAAATGGAAAAAATAGTTGAGCCCAATGCAGAAAATATACTGTCAAAAAGCTTTATTTTTATCATGGCAATGACATGTGGAATTTGTGCGGGTTCAAACTATTATAACCAGCCCTTAATCTATTCAATTGCAGAAGCATTAAAAGTTAATGCTGATCAAGTCGCTTTAACTATTGTCATTAGCCAACTGTCATATGCAGTTGGCCTTTTTATATTGGTTCCCTTAGGCGATTTTTTTGAAAAACGTAGTTATATTTGTTTGCTCATGTGTTGTACAGGGCTTGCACAAGTAGGGTTATCCTTAAGTCAAACCTTGCCAGCTTTATATGGCTTTACCTTTTTAGCCACATTCTTTTCGATTGCAACTCAAGTTTTAGTTCCTTTCGCCGCAGGTCTAGCTAGTCCGAAAAAAAGCCCTCAAGTTGTAGGTACTCTCATGAGTGGTTTGTTTTTGGGAATATTATTGGCGCGTTCTATTGCAGGGTTACTTTCTACAGTTTGGTCTTGGCATGCGGTTTATTTAATTAGCGGAATCGTCATTTTGGTGTTTGCTTGGGTAATGTGGGTGAAGTTGCCAGTTGCGCGTAAGTCTCACCAACTCAATATTCTACAGATTTATGGTTCATTATTTTCATTAGCAGCTCACCAGCCGCATTTATTACGCCGTGGTTTTGCTGGTGGAATTGGCTTTGGAATTTTGGCTCTTATTTTTACCACCATGACTTTTATTTTGGCGAATGAGCCTTATCACTTTAACGATTTCCAGATTGGTTTATTTGGGATTGTTGGCTTGGCCGGTGTGTTTGCGACCCCTTGGGCAGGTAAGAAAATTGCAGCAGGGCTTGAGAATAAAATTGCAGTGATTTGCATGGGCCTATTAATAAGTGCATGGATACCGCTATTTTTTGCACAGCAGTCTCTGGTTGCCTACGCTGTAGGGGTTGTTATGGCTTATTTCGGTTTGTCGGCATTTCATGTACTTAACCAAAATCTGGTCTATCGAATTTCGGCCGAGGCGCGGTCTCGTATTAACTCGATTTATATGACCTTATATTTTGGTGGAGCCGCCTTGGGTTCTTTTATTGCGGTGTATGCATGGAAACACTGGGGGTGGGAAGCGTGTGCTGCTTTAGGTTTAGTGATGGCAATATTAAGTTTTATGATTGATCGCTTAGATTTTTATGAAATGGGTAAGATTGCAAAACAAGAAAAAGCTCCATAAACAGGAGCTTCAATATATTATTTGCGAATAATCATTAATGTTGCCGAGGCAAAAGCATACACTTTGCCGTTCTCATCTACGATTTTTCCTTCGGTACTAATAATATTACGGCCCGCATTAATCAACTCGGCTGTCGCATAGTAAGACGTATCAACCTGCATAGGGCGGATCATTTTTACATTTAAATCAATGGTTCCATAGCCAACCCCATGTTCAAGTAATGTATGAGCTGCACTGCCAGTTGCTGTATCTAAAGCTGTGGCGCAAAAGCCGCCATGTACACCGCCTTGAATATTTCTATGTTCTTTGCGAGGGGTAACTTTATAAGTTGCTTTACCTTCAGATACTTCAACGAGTTCCATCGGTATGGTGTGAGCCATAGGTGATGGAGAAACTTCACCATTTTTTAAAGCGGTTAAAAACTCAAGACCTGTGTATTTCGGGCTTTCCATGAATCGTCCTTGGATAATTAAGCAATCTAATTACGATACTATAAATTGAATTTTTACGGAATAAAATTTTGCAATACAAAATTTAAAATTATTCTAATTAAGCAATGCTAATTACTTTTTATTCTATATTTGTATTTTTAAAACATGTATTTATGTTTTATCTCGATTTATGAGTTACGATAATTTTATTAAATTAGTGAAAATATATTTTGCTATAAGAAATTTTTTGATATTTTGGTGAGATTGAAACAATAAAAGTCCATTTTAAGGAAAAACGATATCTGCCCATGACACAGGCAGAGAGGTGAAAGGAAAAAACTATGCCTTTATACAAAGCTCCATTACGCGATATGCAATTTGTACTGCATGAAATGCTTCAAACAGAACAGAACTATCAAGGTTTAAGCAAATATCAGGAAAGCGTAAATCGAGAATTAATTGATCAATACTTAGAGGCAGCAGCAGATTTTTGTGAAAATGAGTTGGCGCCCATAAATCAAAATGGCGATCAGGAAGGATGTCATTTAAATCAAGGCGTAGTCACAACGCCGAAATGTTTTAAAGAAGCCTACCAAAAATATGCTGAGCTTGGATTTACCTCTTTAACCGCCGACCCAGAATATGGTGGGCAAGGCTTGCCGACCTTATTGCGAATTGCCATTTCTGAAATGTTATGTGGTTCTAATTGGGCTTGGGCAATGTATCCAGGTTTGTCTCATGGTGCAATGAGAACCATTGAGCACCATGGTACTGAGCAACAAAAACAGCAGTATTTGACTAAACTCATTAGCGGTGTCTGGACTGGAACCATGTGTTTAACCGAATCACATGCGGGTTCGGACCTTGGGTTAATTAGAACGAAAGCCGAACCAAATCCGGATGGTAGCTACTCCATTACAGGCGAAAAGATTTTTATCTCGGCGGGTGAACATGATCTTTCAGAAAATATTATTCATATTGTTTTAGCCCGTTTGCCTCAGGCACCAGCAGGGACCAAAGGTATTTCTTTATTTATTGTGCCTAAATTTAATGTGAGTGACGACGGTCAGATGCTGGACCGTAATAAAGTCTTTTGTAGCGCGATTGAACATAAAATGGGGATTCATGGCAATGCGACCTGTGTACTGAATTTTGATGGTGCTCAAGGCTATTTGATTGGACCTGAAAATCGTGGGCTCAATTGTATGTTTACCTTTATGAATACCGCACGAATTGGAACAGCCGTACAAGGGCTTGCTGCTTCTGAAATTTCATTTCAAGGCGCATTAAGTTATGCCAAAGAGCGGCTCGCCATGCGTTCGTTATCTGGTCCCAAATATCCTGAGAAAAATGCTGATCCAATTATTGTACATCCTGCTGTGCGCTCGATGTTAATGACGCAAAAAGCTTTTTCTGAAGGTGGGCGTGCATTGGCTTACTTTTTAGCTCAGCATGTCGATATTGTCGAAAGTTCAAATAATCAGGAACAGCAAACACACTCCGATGAATTACTGGCTTTTTTAACGCCGATTGCTAAAGCTTTTTTAACAGAATCAGGTAATGAGTCTGCCAAGCATGGTGTTCAAGTACTTGGCGGGCATGGCTTTATTGTTGAGCATGGTATGGAGCAAATTGTACGTGATGCGCGTATCTCAACATTGTATGAGGGAACGACCGAAATTCAGTCTTTAGATCTACTTGCACGTAAAGTCCTCAAGTCGGAAGGCAAACTTTTAAAGAACATGACCGATTTAATTGATCAATTTATTGGTCAACAGCAATCCAATCAAGTCTTGAAACCTTATCTAGAAAAATTAGCTGAGCTTAAGCAACAATGGTTGTCATTGACCAAAACGATTGCAGAGAAAGCCAAGCACAACCCAGAGGAAATAGGGGCAGCTTCAGTGGATTATCTTTATTTTTCTAGTTACGTCGTGTTCGCTTATTTGTGGGCGCGAATGGCACAAGTTGCCTATGCAAAATTAGAATCGGGTACACAAGAAGAAGCTTTTTATAAAGCAAAGTTAACGACAGCTAAGTTTTTCTATCAAAAACTTTTACATCGTACACAGAGCCATGCTGCTTCTATTGAGTCTGGCGCTGAATCTGTGATGGAACTTGACCAAGATGCTTTTGCATTTTAATGAATCGTAATATCTAGAATCACTGGGTGAAATTGAAATGCAAAATTTTACCTAGTGATTAAATTTGTAATTTTAGACTCATCAGTTTTTGGTAGGAAAAACCAGTTGAGCCAAACAAATAGAGGGTTAACATAAGCATTAAAACGTGAATTTTCATCAAATATAGATGTTGGACAAGGACTACGGAAAGAAAATCATGAATGCTTATTATCAATTACTGAATAGAACAATTGGTCCTCAAGGTGAAGTTATTGCTCATTATTGCTCAACTGTTCATGCGCAAGGGGCTTGGAACCCGCATGAACAGCACATGGCACCTGCGAGTGGCGTAATCGCAGCTGAGTTAGAGCAATTTTCACCACGACAAGATATGCGAATTGGTCGAATTAGTTTTGATATTTTTGGATTGATTGCATTTGGTGAATTTACGATTAAGACACATGTGATTCGTGCCGGTAAAACCATTGAATTGATTGAAGCTGAAATGCAAGCACAAGGTAAAACCTGCATTGTGGCTAGAGCGTGGCGAATGTGCACTCAAGACAGTTCAGATATTGCTGGGCTTGAAGATCTGCCAGTTCATCACCCAGATACCTTTACAGAATGGTCGGGCATGAAAAGATGGCCGGGTGGTTTTATCCAGACACTCGTCACTAAAACTGATGATCAGCATCGCGCAGGTAAAGGCATTGTTTGGCTCAATAATGATAAAGAAATGGTTGAAGGGCAGCCGACGACAGACTTTGCCCATTTGATTGGCATGATAGATACAGCAAACGGAATTGTGCCTAGACAAGAAGGCGAATTTACTTGGGGCTTTCCAAATCTTGATTTGCAAGTTCACATGCACCGTTATCCGCAAGGGAAATGGTTGGGGCTGGAAACCGTTCAGCAATATGGCTCAGATGGTATTGGTTTAACGAGTGCGGTTTTACATGATGTGTATGGTCCATTTGGACGAAGCGAACAGATTTTGACTTTACGTAAAATGGCTAAATAAATTTTAAACCAATAAAAAAGTCATCCCTAAGGATGACTTTTTTATTTTGAGATTTAAATTTTAGGCAATTTCTTAGCTACGAACTTTAATGAGTGTTGGTGTAAGTTCATCCCAACGCTGTTTTGCAGCATCCATTGCTTTCATTTTGATATGACCATAACCACGAACTTCTGCTGGTAATTTTGCAATTTGTTCAGCAACTGCCAAGTTATGATTGTCTGGTGCTTCAACAAGTGCTTCAACAAATGAGATGTAACGGTCACGCCATGCTTGTTCGTGTTGACGCTCTTCTTGACGTGCAAATGGATCAAGGAAAGTTTCACGAAGCCATTGTAAGCGCGCAAGCATCATCATTGGGAAGCGCATCCAGTAACCAAACGCACGTTTACGAACATTTTTCAGGCCACCAAGTAACGCTGGTGGAGCAAGATGATATGTTAAACGTAAGCCTTTACCGAACTGGGTTTCAATTGATTCTTTGAAGCTCTTACCTGTTAAAAGACGTGCAACTTCATATTCATCTTTATATGCCATGACTCTGTATAGCTGAGTTGCAATTGTACCTGTTAATTCTTCAGGTAGTTTTTTAGCAGCCAGCTCTACAAGCGTACGGTATTTACTTGCATAAGCGTCATTCCAATAGTCTGTTAGACGAGCAGAGCGGTCTTCAACAAGTTCAGCCAAAGTTTGCGGAGTTTTAGTTTTTGGCATTGCCGCAACTAAACGTGCAGCTAAAGTTGGGTCACTTGCAAGATGACAACCCATACGGAAAGCTTCGAGGTTCTTTTCAACGGCAGTACCATTTAAGCGAATTGCTTTTTCAATACTTTCACGCAGTAATGGAATGCGACCAGATTGCCATGCCATACCGAGTAATAACTGGTTGGTATAAATTGAATCACCTAGCAGTTGTGTTGCAATGCGAGCTGCTGGCAAAGAAACCAGTTGACCTTGACGAACACGACCACGAAGACGATCAATTAAATCGCTAATAGGCGCATACCAGTCACGAGATTTAATAAACTCAGAGGTAGGAGTACTGTCTTCATTCACAATAACTAAAGCATCATCTTTTAAGCGAGAGAGAGCAGCGCTACCACCAGCGACTACCGCATCTGCACCAATCAATAATTCACATTGACCCGCTGGAATTTTGGTAGAAGAAATTTGCTCATCAGTTGCTGCAAGTTGTACGTATGAATAAACCGTACCGCCTTTTTGCGCAAGACCTGCCATGTCCATAACACGGGTTGCTTTACCTTCTAGGTGAGCTGCCATACCAAGCAGTGCCCCAATAGTCACAACACCTGTACCACCAATACCACCGACCATAATACGACTTGGAACATCGTATAGCTGAGGAATAACTGGTGATGTTGGCCAGCCTGCACCAATACCTTCAAATTTAGCTGGACGTTTCATATCACGTGTATGAACAGTCACGAAACTAGGGCAGAAACCTTCGGCACAAGTGAAGTCTTTGTTACAGCTACTTTGGTTAATTTGACGCTTAGTCCCTAAAGCTGTTTCTACAGGTTCAATAGATAAACAGTTTGATTTTTTCGAACAGTCGCCACAGCCTTCGCAAATATCACTATTAATGTATAAACGCTCAGCCGGATCAGGGTAGGCATCACGTTTACGACGACGGCGTTTTTCACTGGCACAGGTTTGTACATAAATTAAAGCGGTGACACCTGTAACTTCACGAAGCTCGCGTTGAACCGTATCGAGTTCATTACGGTGGCGAATCTCTACACCCGGTGCAATACCGTCTTCTTCATTTAATAGTTTAACTTCATCAGTAACAATAACTTGTTTTTTAATACCTTCGGCAGCGAGCTGACGAGTTAACTGTGCAACGCTCAAATGCCCATCTACATGCTGACCACCTGTCATAGCGACCGCATCGTTGTAGAGGATTTTGTAGGTAATATTAGTTTTTGCAGCGATAGACTGACGGATTGCTAAGTAACCTGAGTGGAAGTAAGTTCCGTCACCAAGGTTAGCAAAAATATGTTTTTCATTGGTAAATGGTGATGCACCCACCCAACTTACACCTTCACCGCCCATTTGAGAGAATGTTTCGGTACCGCGGTCAAGTGAAACGGCAATATAGTGACAACCGATACCGCCTAATGCACGGCTACCTTCAGGCACGACTGTTGAAGAGTTATGTGGGCAACCACTACAGAAATACGGTTTACGTTCAGCAAGATCAATAACACGTTTTGATTCTTGCTCTGCTTTTAGCAGTAAGTCGATTCTGCTTTGGATTTGTGTTTTTAAGCTTTCTGGAATATTGAGTTTTAAGAAGCGAGCAGCCAGCATTTTTGCAATAGGTTCTGGTTGGTACTCATAGTGACCAATGAGCGGTGCTTCTTCAATAGAGGTACTCCATTCACCTTTACCATCAGTTGCTTTACCAATCACATGTGGGCGTTTGCCATCAGGCAGTGAGTACAGCTCATCTTTAATTTGTGTTTCAATAATTGGACGTTTTTCTTCAATAACGATCAGTTCTTGCAAGCCTTCGGCAAACTCACGAACACCTTGTGGTTCTAAAGGCCAAATCAGTCCAACTTGATAAACACGTAGCCCAAGTTGTTGGGCAGTTTCATCTTCAATACCTAAAATGCGTAAAGCTTCAATGGTATCTAAATAACCTTTACCACTTGCGGCAATACCAATACGGGCATTTTCACAAGGCCATGTAACGGTGTTAATTTTATTCGCGCGGGCATAAGCCAAAACAGCAGGTAAGCGATATTTATAAAGACGTTCTTCTTGCTGAATGCCATGATCTGGCCAGCGAATATTGACGCCACCTTCTGGGAAATTGACATCTTCTGGTATAACCGGAGTAACACGGTCTAGGTCAACATGTACAGAAGCAGAAGTTTCAACAATTTCACTGACTAGCTTCATTGAAGACCAAAGGCCAGAAAAACGTGAAACTGCAATGGCGTGAACACCAAAGTCTAAAATTTGTTGAACGGATGTTGGGTAGAAAATTGGAATACCGCAACCAATCATGACATGTTCAGACTGGTGAGGGATTGTAGAAGATTTACATGAGTGGTCATCACCAAATAAAGCAACGACACCACCACGTTCAGAGGTACCAGCTAAGTTAGCATGGCGGAGTACATCGCCTGAACGGTCAACACCCGGGCCTTTACCATACCACCATGAAGACACTCCATCATATTTGCCTTGGCCTGAAAGATTAACTTGTTGAGTACCCCAAATTGCGGTAGCAGCCAAGTCTTCATTTACACCAGGTTGAAATACAACATTATGGGATTTAAGTAATCCTTGAACTTGCCAAAGGAAACTATCATAGTTACCAACAGGAGAACCGCGATAACCAGAAATAAAACCAGCAGTATGATAACCATTAATCGCGTCACGGCGAGTTTGGGCAAGAGGCAACCGAACAAGTGCCTGAATGCCGGTCATATATGCTGTACCGTTATCACTTACATATTTATCTTCAAGTGACACATCCTTTGTTGCAATAATATTTGGAGTGACTTTTGTAGCTATATTCATTTATATCTCCTTAGAATTTTTAGTAGCTCGGACTACTTTCTTTTTTCAACATCCAGTTGAATATTTGGAGCAAGTGACATACGAAATAAAAAAAGATCGGTTCCTCTTCTTAAAAAGAATTAGTGCCAATGTATGTACATTTAGTCATTGTGGTTGAACTAAACTGGTGCAACAATCCGTAATTTAGGAAAACATATTTACGTTATGCGCAAAAATCTCGATGGTGGACTATTGCATGCAATGCATGCATTCCTGAAAGTGATTGATAGCGGGAGTTTCACAGCAGCAGCTGAGCAGATGGATCTGACCACAGCACAGGTTTCACGTCTTATCAGCGAGCTAGAAACACGCTTAGGTACAAAACTCATACAACGCTCAACGCGCCAGCAGGCACTGACCGATATTGGTGCGACTTATGCGGAGCGGTGTCGCCAAGTTATTTCAATGGTGGATGAAGCAGAATCAGAAGTAACAGGAACGGCATCTAAACCGAAAGGGCGTTTACGTGTATTAAGCATGGGCAGCTTTGGGCATCATTATGTTTTTCCAGTGATGGCTGAATTTTGTAAGCATTATCCTGAATTAACTGTGGAATATACGACATCACAATATGTTCCAGACTTGTTGGCAAAAGGGGTGGATGTCAGTCTGTATCTAACTGAATCATTAACTGACTCTCGGTTTGTTGCACGCAGAATTGGCACTATTTTTTCTGTTTTATGTGCTTCACCTGCGTATTTAGAAAAACATGGTGTGCCGAAGTCTCCAGAAGACTTAAAAGATCATGCCTGTTTACGCTTGGTAAACCCATCTATTACACCAGATTGGCACTTGTTAAATGCAAAGGGTGAGTCTTACCAAATTGATACTGGCGGGCAACTCATTGCAGATAATCCTGAGTTATTGTTAGATGTCGTACAACAAGATATGGGCGTGGCGTTATTGCCGATGTTTTCGGCTTTAGATGCAGTTCAAAATGGAAGATTATGTCATATCTTACCAGAGTGGCGTTCGCCCGATATCGGGGTTTATACCTTATTGCCTTCACGCCATTTTATTGATGCTAAAACACGTGCATGGCTAGATTGGGTGGAAGAACATATTTCGCCAAGAATCGAAATGGATGCATCTTATTTTTATAAATAATCAGATAATTTTTTTAAGGACTACAATTGAAAAAGGATGAAGAATAATACGGATTTAGAATAAAAATAGGGTAGAGAATGCTTCTGTTGAGAGAGGCATTTAATACACAGATAAATGATAAATTTTAAAAAAATTGCATGAGGGATCTAGTCCCAATTCCTAAACGAAATGAGATAAAGATGAGATAGGATGATCTGGTACTTTGCCTAATATTCAGCTTTATACCAGATGCTGAGCTATTTTAATTTATGACTATGCACACTTGGTCTGCCAATACGCATTTGCATAATTCGACAAGCTTTTTCGGTTTAATACATTGCTAATATTTTGGCTGGCTTGCATTAGTTTCTCTAAATCAATGCCCGTTTCAAACCCCATGTGCGACAGCAAATAAAACAGATCTTCGGTCGATACATTGCCAGAGGCACCTTTGGCATAAGGGCAACCACCAAGACCTGCAAGAGACGAATCAAAAACACGAATGCCTTGCTGTAAAGATTGATAAATATTGGCAATTGCCATGCCATAGGTGTTGTGGAAATGCCCAGCTAAAACTTTACTGTCGAGTTCAGCAAGGCAGGCTTGCCAAACCTTTTGAACGCGATCTGGTGTTGCGGTACCAATGGTTTCACCTAAAGACACTTCATAGCAGCCTATGTCATAGAGCCGTTTTACAACTTTCACCACTTGTTCAGGGGCAATTGCGCCTTCATATGGACAATCGACTATACAAGAGACATAACCACGCACACGGATGTTATGTGTTTTTGCTGCACTCATGACATCGCTAAATTTTTCAAAGCTCTCATCGATTGAGCAGTTAATATTTTTACGGGTAAAGCTTTCAGAAGCTGCGGTAAACACCGCAACCTCTTTGCATCCTACCGCTTGAGCAGTTTCAAAACCTTTGATATTGGGGGTGAGCAGGCTAAATTGCACATCGGTTGTTTGGGGTAATAACTTAAATAGCTCGTCACTTTGGGCCATTTGCGGTACCCATTTTGCCGAAACGCATGAACCGACTTCAATGGATTTTAGGCCCGCACTGATTAGATCGTTAATAAAGTTTAAGCGTTGTTCGACAGTTAAAGCCTGCTTTTCGTTTTGGAGGCCGTCTCTGGGACCGACCTCTACGATTTTGACAAACTCACTCATGCAACTTCCTCCTGTGCAGGCTGAAATTCCACAAGCTCATCGCCAGCTTTGACCTGATCACCGACTTGGAAATAGGAGTCTACAATCACGCCGTCTTTAGGGGCGCGGATGGTATATTCCATTTTCATTGCTTCAAGCGTCATTAAAATATCGTCTTTCTTTACGCTATGATTTGCACTGACTAGCACCTGCGTGACCACACCCGGCATTGGTGCTTTTAGGTGACCTTCATCGGCTTGGCTATCTGCTTGATTAAAGTCTTGGCGAATATAAGCAAACTTATAGCTCTGTCCATTTTGGAACAAGGTAATGCCTTGCTGACTTTGGTTAAACGATAGCTTTTGCTTAGATCCACCAATTTGAACAGACACCGTATGCGCATCAATCAATTGGCCAGAAATCGGGTAGCTTTGACCGTTATATTCTGCGGTGAAGCCACCTTCATTTGAGGCAAATTTAATTTGGATATTTTGGTTTAAATAATTCAGTTTAATACTGTGCTGGTAAGCAATATTTAAACGCCAAAGCGGTTGAGCTTGCCAAAGCTGTTTTTGGCTTGAGCTGTTGTTATTAAGTTTACTTAGAAACTCAATAAATGCCGCTGCCACCACAAGTTCTGGTTTGATTTCTTCAGGATTAAACAAGAAGTTTTGTTCACGTTGAATCAGGTTAGTATCAAGCTTGGCTTGTTTAAACGATTCGCTACGAACAATTTTTTCAAGAAAGGCAATATTGTTGCCTAAACCATCCACATGGAATTGACTTAAAGCGTGTTGCATTTGAATGAGCGCAGCTTCACGGTTTTTACCCCATACGATCAGTTTGGCAATCATTGGGTCGTAATAGGTCGTGATTTCATCGCCTTCAACAATACCGCTGTCTACACGAACATATTGGTTTTGCGTTGGGTAATGCAGATAGTCAATTTTACCAATGGCAGGTAAAAAGCCTTTTTCTGGTTCTTCGGCATAGATACGTGCTTCGAGCGCATGGCCGTGAATTTGCAATTCGTTTTGTAGTTTAGGTAAAGGTTCTCCATAAGCCACACGAAGTTGCCATTCAACCAAGTCTTCACCTGTAATCATTTCGGTGACAGGGTGTTCGACTTGTAGACGGGTATTCATTTCCATGAAATACGCCGTACCGTCTTGTTCCACAATAAACTCAACCGTACCTGCACCGACATAATTTACGGCACGTGCAGCATCAATTGCCGCTTGGCGCATTGTATCGAGCTTTTCGCTTGGCATTTGTGGAGCAGGGGCTTCTTCTAATACTTTTTGATGGCGACGCTGTACCGAACAATCACGTTCAAACAAATGTACATAGTTGCCATGTGTATCGCCAAACACTTGAACTTCAATATGGCGCGGTTGAATCACATAACGCTCAATCAACACATCATCATTACCAAAGCTTGATTTGGCTTCACGTTTACACGAGGCTAAGGCATGCAGAAAGTCTTCACTGCGTTCAACCAGGCTCATGCCTTTACCGCCGCCACCAGCACTGGCTTTAATTAAAACTGGATAGCCAATTCGGTCTGCCTGTTGTTTTAAAAAGTCGGCATCTTGGTTGGTTCCGTGATAACCCGGTGTTAAAGGAACACCTGCTTTTTCCATTAAAGCTTTAGAGGTCGCTTTTAAGCCCATTGCTAAAATGGCATCCACTGGTGGGCCAATAAAGCAAATGTTGTGTTGTTGGCAAGCGAGTGCAAACTGGTCATTTTCAGAAAGGAAGCCGTAGCCTGGGTGAACCGCTTGGCTACCTGTTTCAATTGCTGCTTGAATAATACGGTCAACTTGTAAATAACTTTGAGTTGCAGGGGACTGACCAATATAAACCGCTTCATCTGCAAGTTTGACATGTTGTGCATTTGCGTCTGCATCGGAGTAAACGGCAACCGTTGCAATCCCTAATTTTTTAGCTGTACGAATCACACGGCAGGCAATTTCGCCACGGTTCGCAATTAAAATCTTTTCAAACATGATGATCGTCCTTAATTGTTGTTATTCGAGTTAGAAACCCAAGTAGGCTGCTGTTTATTTAAAAAGGCACTCAGACCTTCTTTTGCCTCGCTACCTTGACGAACTTGAGCAATATGATGAGCTGTCTGTTGCAGCAAATCATTGCTCATGGTCTGGTTGCTCACCATTTGAATGAGTTGTTTTGATGCCGCTTGAGCATGCGGGCCGCCGAGTAATAGAGCATCAATAATTTCTTGAACTTTTTTATCTAAATCTTCAGCATCTGCAACTTCGTGTGCCAAACCAATGTGTTTGGCATCACGTGCTGAAATTCGCTCGGCAGTTAAGAAGTAACGAGAGGCTTGTCTTGCACCAATTGCACGAATTACATAGGGGCTAATGGTAGATGGAGCAAGTCCTAAACGAACCTCAGAGGTTGCAAACTTGGCATCAGTGCTGGCAATGCAAATATCACATGCCGACGCTAAACCCATGCCGCCACCAAAGGCAATGCCATGTACACGAGCAATAGTCGGTTGTTTTAGCGTTGCAAGTGCATCCAACATTTGCGCAAGTTTTAATGCATCTGCTTCATTTTCTGCTGAAGATGCCTGACCTGCCTGTTTCATCCAGTTGAGGTCGGCACCTGCTGAAAAGCTTTTGCCGCGACCTGCTAAAACCACAACGCGAATATCATCACGTGTATTGATTTGTTTAAAGCAAGCATGCAGTTCTTCAATGACTGTCGTATTAAAAGCATTGTGTAATTCAGGGCGGTTCAGCCAAACATAGGCAACCTGACCTTGTTGTTCGAGTTGTAAAAATTGATAGCTCATATACACCTCTTACATGCGGAACACGCCAAATTTGGTTGGCTGGATTGGAGCATTCATAGCAGCTGCAAGACTTAGACCAAGTACCTGACGAGTTTGAGCTGGATCAATTACACCGTCATCCCAAAGGCGGGCAGAAGCATAGTACGGATGGCCTTGACGCTCGTACTGTTCACGAATGGGTTGTTTAAATTCATCTTCTTGCTGAGCTGACCACTCGGCACCTTTTTGCTCAATCTGATCACGTTTTAAAGTTGACAGTACGCTTGCTGCTTGCTCACCGCCCATCACTGAAATACGTGAGTTTGGCCAAGTCCATAAAAAGCGTGGTGAATAAGCACGTCCACACATACCGTAGTTACCTGCACCAAACGAACCGCCAATAATTAGCGTGAGTTTTGGTACATTTGCGGTTGCAACCGCCATCACCAATTTAGCGCCGTTTTTTGCAATTCCTTCATTTTCATACTGGCGACCAACCATAAAGCCCGTAATGTTTTGTAGGAATAACAATGGAATATTGCGCTGTGTGCATAGCTCAATAAAGTGTGCACCTTTTTGTGCAGACTCGGAAAATAAAATTCCGTTATTGGCAATAATGCCGACTGGCATACCGTAAAGTGAAGCGAAACCAGTAATGAGTGTTGAACCAAAACGTGCTTTAAACTCATCAAAACGTGAGCCGTCTACAATACGGGCAATCACTTCACGTACATCGAAAGGTTTACGCGCATCACTTGGGACTACGCCATAGAGTTCCGATGCATCAAACAATGGTTCATCAACTTGTTTATTTAAGTCGTTTGGCTTTTTATTTAAGTTCGCAACAATGTTTCGTGCAATCGCAATTGCATGTTCATCATTTTCAGCTAAATGGTCAGCTACACCTGAAAGACGTGTGTGTACATCACCACCACCTAAATCTTCACTGCTGACGACTTCGCCAGTTGCAGCTTTTACCAGAGGAGGGCCGCCTAAGAAAATCGTACCTTGGTTACGGACAATAATGGTTTCATCAGACATAGCAGGCACATATGCACCACCTGCGGTACAGCTCCCCATCACCACAGCAATTTGGGCAATACCAAGGCTCGACATGCGTGCCTGATTGTAGAAAATACGCCCAAAGTGATCACGGTCTGGGAAAACCTCATCTTGCATTGGTAAATAGGCACCGCCTGAGTCCACCAAATAAATACAAGGCAAGTGATTTTGTTCAGCAATTTCTTGTGCGCGTAAATGCTTTTTAACCGTAAGTGGGTAATACGTTCCACCTTTAACCGTTGCATCGTTGGCAACGATCATGCAAGTTACGCCGTTGACTTGACCAACACCTGCAATCACACCTGCGGCAGGAACATCATCTTCATAAACGTTGTACGCTGCCAACTGACCAATTTCTAAAAATGCCGTACCGACATCAATCAGTTGATCAATACGTTCACGGGGTAAAAGTTTACCTCTAGCCAAATGTTTTTGACGGGCATTTTCACCACCACCTAAAGCAATACGCTGGGCAACTTGTTTGAGATCTGTGACCAATGTCTGCATGGCTTGCTGGTTTGTTTTGAAGTCTTCACTTCGAACATTAATCTTGCTTTGTAATTGGTTCATAAGATGCGTCCTTATTTATAATTATTATTTGGTTTCATTGAAGAGTTCGCGGCCGATCAGCATGCGGCGAATTTCAGAAGTTCCGGCACCAATTTCATAAAGTTTTGCATCGCGCCATAAACGGCCAGCAGGGAACTCATTGATATAACCGTTGCCGCCTAAAGTCTGGATTGCTTCACCGGCCATCCATGTCGCTTTTTCAGCAGCATATAAAATGGCACTTGCAGCATCTTTACGTAGACTGCGGTCATGGTCGGCTTTGTCACAGGCAGCACCAACAGCATAAACAAGTGCTTTACATGCCAACCAAGTTGAATACATATCGGCAAGTTTGCCTTGCATAAGCTGGAACTCACCTAAAGCTTGGCCAAACTGTTCGCGTTGATGCAAGTATGGAATCACCACATCTAAACAGGCATCCATAATGCCTAAAGGTCCAGCACTTAAAACTGCACGTTCATAGTCCAAACCACTCATCAGTACTTTTGTGCCGTTACCAACACCGCCGAGTACGTTTTCAGCAGGTACTTCCACATTGTCAAAGAACAGTGGGTAAGTGTTAGAGCCACGCATACCGAGTTTGTCTAAATGGTTACCGTGACTAAAGCCTTTCATGTCTTTTTCAATTAAGAAAGCGGTCATGCCTTTCGCGCCAGCTTGCGGATCAGTTTTAGCGTAAACCACCAATACATCTGCATCACCACCGTTGGTGATCCACATTTTTGAACCGTTTAAAACGAAGTGATCACCTTTTTGCTCAGCACGTAATTTCATGCTAACGACATCAGAACCTGCATTGGGTTCAGACATCGCAAGGGCACCAACATATTCACCGGAAATCAGTTTTGGTAAATATTTTTGTTTTTGCTGTTCGTTACCGTTACGGTTAATTTGGTTTACACATAAATTAGAATGAGCACCGTAAGACAAACCAATGGCTGCCGAAGCACGAGAAATTTCTTGCATAGCAATAATATGAGCTAAATAGCCCATATTGGCACCTCCATATTCTTCAGAAACCGTCATGCCTAAAAGGCCCATATCTCCGAATTTTTTCCAGAGATGTGCAGGGAATTTGTTGTCTTGATCAACTTGTTGGGCAATTGGTGCAATTTCCTTTGCACAAAATGCGGCTACCGAATCTTGAAGTGCAATTAAAGTTTCATCTAGACCGAAATTCAAGCTGCGTAGGTTCATGATATTTTCATCCTATTGGTTATATTTGTTGTCCATAAAATATTTTGTGGGTATTTGATAAGTAACATACAATGATTTTTTGAAAAAGTGAATACAGATTCATAAAATGATTTACAATTCATTTTATTTGTTAGAGAATAAATTATGAGCTATAAACGATCATCTTTAATGCAAGAGCGGATGGAGCAAAATCGTAAATCGATTTTGAATTCAGCCAGAAAAATAATTTCAGAGGGAGGATTTAAAGACGCGCAAATACAAACAATTGCAGAGCAAGCGGGTGTATCTAGTGGACTGGTTTATCGCTACTTTGATAATAAAAGCCAAGTGCTAATTGAAGTTTTGTCCGAGGCTATTAATACAGAACTATTGGTGATTGATTCGATTACCGAAAGTGAGTTATCGGCAAAGCAGAAATTACACAAGGCGGTGGCAACCTTTGTAAAACGGGCACTGAATAGTCCTCAGCTTGCATATTCACTCATGTTTGAACCCGTCGATTCAACGGTTGAACATGAGCGTTTTCGTGTGAAGCAATTGATTAAACAAAGTATTAAAAAAATACTTGCGGATGGAAATGCAAGTGGTGAGTTTGTCTTGGATGATTTAAACACAGCAGCACTTTGTGTTGTCGGTGCCATGACCTATGTGGTGGTTGAACCCCTAGACCCAGCTCAAAATACAAAGTTTGATCATGCGCACAAAGACTATTTTTCAAAACAGATTGCTGACTTTTGTGTAGATGCTGTGCAGAAGAAATAGGGCATATAAAGGATAAACATTACAAGGTAGGCGGTTTGGAAAAGTAGTTGCAGTAACAACAATTAGATCAGGTAAGAAGAGAATTAGAAGAATCAAGGAGAATGATTCAATGCAACAAGAACGGTTAAGCTACGCCTCGGGACCAAGCACACAGCCCTTATTGGGTATGACCATTGGTGAACAATTCGATCAGGCCTGTCGGCAATATGCTGAAAAGGAAGCCATCGTCAGTTTTCATCAAAACAGACGATTAACCTATAAAGCTTTACAGGATGAAGTAAACGCTTTTGCTTGTAGCCTTTTAAAATTGGGATTAAAAAAAGGAGATTGCTTAGCGATTTGGTCACCTAACTGTGTGGAATGGACGGTAACCCAATTTGCAGCTTTTAAAGCAGGGATTATTTTAGTCAACCTGAATACAGCTTATAAAAACCATGAACTTGAATATGTGTTGAATAAAGTCTCATGCAAAGGATTGATTATTGCTTCTCAATTCAAAACCACTGATTACCAAGAATTACTGACAAAAATTGCCCCTGAGTTAACCAACAGTTCAGATAAAGTGCTCAGTTCAGCGCGACTGCCACATTTAAAATTTGTCATTAAAATCGATGACCAACAGCATACGGGTATTTATCGCTTTAGTGATTTAGTTACTACACCAACTTCTGAACAGCTAGAACAATTAAAACAATTAGCGAAGCAACATCAGTTTGATGAAACCATTAATATCCAATTTACTTCAGGTACAACAGGTAACCCTAAAGGGACCATGTTGACCCACCATAATATTTTAAATAATGGCTATTTTGTAGGGGAAGGCATTCGTTTAACCCCGCAAGATAAAGTCTGTATTTCTGTGCCGCTGTTTCATTGTTTTGGCATGGTGATGGGAAATCTGGCCTGTGTTACGCATGGCGCAACTATGGTCTATCCATCGGCGGTATTTAATCCTTTAGAAACTTTAAAAGCGATTCATCAAGAACGCTGTACGGCAGCTTATGGCGTGCCAACCATGTTTATTGCCACCTTAGAACATGAGCAATTTAATGAGTTTGATTTATCGAGCTTAAGAACAGGAATCATGGCAGGTAGTCCTTGTCCACGTGAAATTATGCAACGTGTCATAGACCGTATGCATATGTCTGAAATCACCATTTGTTATGGCATGACTGAAACCTCGCCAGTAAGCGTACAAAGTTCGGTAAATGATTCGATTGATAAACGAGTAAGCACAGTTGGGCATGTTCATCCGCATGTTGAAATTAAAATTGTCGATTTAGAAGGGCAGATTGTTCCGCAAGGGACTTTAGGTGAGTTATGCGTTCGCGGTTATTCAGTGATGGCGGGCTATTGGGGCGAAGAAGAAAAGACCAAAGAGGTCATTGATTCAGCTGGTTGGATGCATACGGGTGATATTGCCGAAATGGACCAAGACGGTTTTATTAAAATTAAAGGCCGTATTAAAGATGTGGTGATTCGTGGTGGGGAAAATCTCTTTCCAAAAGAAATTGAAGACTTTTTATATACCCATCCAGATGTAAGTGATGTGCAAGTTATTGGTTTACCAGATGCGAGATATGGTGAAGAACTCTGTGCTTGTATTATTTTGCATGAGCATCATCAAATTGATGAAAACAGTATTCGCCAATTCTGCAAAGAGCACATTTCTCATAATAAAGTGCCGCGTTATGTCCGATTCTTTAATGAGTTTCCAATGACTGCTTCAGGCAAAGCACAAAAGTTTAAATTGCAGGAAATTATGCGAGCTGAACTTAACTTAACTGGAAATGTCTTTGACTAAAGAAGTCGAAAGGCCATTCAAAGTGCAGCAAACTATAAATTAAAAGGCAGTTTAAATAGAGGATAAAACAAAATGGCAAAAGACTTTAATAGCCCCAAAGTAGTCGAAGGATATGACGAACATATTCGTAAATTAATTCCAGGTTATGAAGTTATCCATCAACAGGTGGATGCCATTTTACAATCGGTGTTGAAACCTAATGCTCATATCTTAATTGTGGGCTGTGGTACAGGGTATGAACTTGAATATTTACTTAAACGACATCCGAACTGGAAATTTACAGCAGTTGATCCATCTTTAACCATGCTGCAAAAAGCTCAGGAACAGGTTGAACTTTTAGATAAATCTTCACAAGTTACCTTTGTACATGGTGAAACTTCGGCTTTGCCTCTGGAAAATTGCTTTGATGCTGCACTTTCTATTCTTGTGGCTCATTTTATTGCAGATGAGATAAAACCTGTTTTTTTTCAAGATATTTATGATCGCTTAAAAGAAAAAGCAGTTTTACTTACTTACGATTTAATGACGTGTGTAAACCCACAGCAGCTTCAAGCACTACGTTATTTATGCTTGGCTCAAGGTTTAACGGAAGAGCAATGTCTGAAAATGTTAGAGCGTATGGCACAAGACTTTTTTAGCTTAACCACTGAAGGATATATAAAACTTTTGCAAAAGACTGGTTTCGAGAGCGTACAGCCGTATACGCAAATTTTGACGTATCAGGGTTTTATTGCAAAAAAATAATGTCAGTAGAGACAAAGGAATGTTGTCTTAACACCTAAATATTCTCAATGAGGATGAGAATATAAAAAACGAAAAAAATTAGAAGAACTAGCTTTACCTATAACACATTAAAAAGTGGCCTCAATGCTGCTTAAGGGAGGTTTTGTCTAAAAAATATGATGCACGACTTTCTAGAGGAAGAAAGTCTGATGTTTAAGGGCCTGTTTTAGATAGGTATATAACAAAAAGGATGTCGAGATCTTTAAGTCTAATTAAAGATCAAAAAAGGAAAGTTTTATGATAAATGCTTTAAATACAACGGTTCAAAAAAGCCTATTGGCAGTTTCTGTGACCCTGTTTGTGTCTTCTGCTTTTGCAGGTCAAACAGATCCTGAAATAGAACAACTTCGCCAAGAAGTGAAAGAACTACGGGCTATGCTACAAGCAAATATACAAGCTCAAAAATCTTTATCGCAACAAAGAGTGGAGCTAGCAACTTCTGCAACGCCCCAAGCTGCTCAGCCTACAAAACAAGTGTTAACTAAGTCTGGCGCAGAATTTAACTTATACGGTTATATACGGGCAGATGCTTCTTATCAAATGAAGGGGGCTTCTACCATGTATAACAATATTAGTGGGGTTCCACTCGAAAATACCCCAGAAGAATCTGCTCAAAAAGACCAATTACACAGTACTGTTAATGTGACACGTTTCGGATTGAATTTTAAAACCCCGACGGCCGCGGGTGATGTGGGCGGGAAACTGGAAATGGACTTCTTCGGGGCTGCTACTCGGGATCAGTTTCGGATACGCCATGCTTATTTAACGTTTGATAAATGGCTCATTGGTCAAACGTGGTCAACATTTATCGCACCTGAATATTATCCGGAAACGATTGATGCAGGCACATTTGTAGGTAGTGCATTATTAAGATCACCGCTCGTCCGTTATAGCGATAACTTAACTGCCAATACGAGTTTTGCAATATCAGTTGAAGACCCGAAATATACTGCGACAACTGACCCTGACAATAAAATGCGCTTACCAGCTTTGGTAGGACGCTTAAATCATAAATTTGCCAATGGTTCGATGTTATCTGCCCGTAGTTTAGTTGCTGAAAAAAGAACGAATAATGATGAGCAAGTCGCTTGGGGTGTGGGCTTCGGCGGTAAATATCAAATTACGCCCGATACATTACTCAAAGCCGATTACTACCATGTCAAAGGAGATGGGCGTTTCTTGCTATGGAGTAATAGCGGCTATGTAATAGATGATCAAAATAATATGCATAGCAATGAGTTTGACACCGTTTCTTTCGGTATCACTCATCAATTTACGCCACAAATTCGTTCAACCTTAGCTTATGGCTATATGAAAGCCAAAGATGACAACCGTTTTGCCGAATTACAACGTAATAACACCACTCAAAACAAAGAGCTTTGGCAGGGTTGGGTAAATGCACTGTATAACCCTTACAAGCCAATTACCTTGGGGGTCGAATATGTGTATGGCGAACGAGAAACTTTTGATGGCCGTAACGGGATTGATAGCCGCTTCAATATGATGGCGAGTTATGACTTTTAATTTATTCAACAAGACCTTGAATAATCTGTTTTTTCTTTAGGGTGCAATATGTCGTTTTAAAAAATTAAATATGAATTTATCTCACAGAGGAGGTGAGTAAATGACAACATCTAAATTAAATGTAAATGAAGTTATTGATCAGGCCCGATTTACCCCTTTTCACTGGAGCATTTTGCTTTGGTGTTTATTAATTATTGTTTTTGATGGTTATGATCTGGTGATTTATGGCGTTGTACTGCCTTTGCTAATGCAAGAGTGGTCGTTAACAGCTGTACAAGCTGGGATGTTAGCAAGTACAGCACTATGCGGAATGATGTTTGGGGCAATGTTCTTTGGAACTTTGGCAGACAAAATAGGCCGTAAAAATGTGATTTTAATTTGTGTCACTCTTTTTAGTGGTTTTACCTTTTTAGGTGCTTTTGCATCAAGCCCACTTGAGTTTGGGGTGCTTCGGTTCTTGGCGGGACTAGGCATTGGTGGGGTTATGCCAAATCTAGTTGCTTTGACCTCGGAATACGCACCTAAACGTATACGCAGTACTCTGGTGGGGACTATGTTTAGTGGTTATGCGATTGGGGGAATTCTTTCAGCCTTAATTGGTAGTTATTTGGTTGAAAGTCAGGGATGGCAAATTATGTTTTTAATTGCTGGTATTCCACTATTTCTATTACCTGTCATTTGGAAGTTTTTACCTGAGTCATTAACTTTTTTAGTTAAAACAGGTAAAACTGAACAGGCACATAAAATTATTCAAAAAATTTCACCTGAACAAATCCTACCGATCAATACGCAATTAGTGCTTAATGAAGATAATGTTCCCACAGGCAGTTCTGTAAAGGGATTATTTCAGCAAGGACGTGCTTTCAATACACTCATGTTCTGGCTCGTATTCTTCATGTGCTTACTCATGGTGTATGCGTTAAGTAGCTGGTTACCAAAACTCATGCTGGCAGCAGGGTATTCATTGGGCAAAAGTATTTTATTCTTGCTTGCTCTAAATGTTGGCGCAATGATCGGTTCAATCGGCGGCGGTATTTTGTCTGATAAATTCCATTTAAAACCGGTAATTATGGGAATGCTACTTGCGGGTGTTTTAGCATTAATCGGTTTAGGCTTTAAGTCTCCAGCCTATGTTTTATATGGTTTGGTGACCGTTGCAGGAGCTGCAACGATTGGGACCTCAATTCTTCTTTATAGTTACGTTGCACAATATTATCCATTAAGTGTGCGTTCTACTGGAATTGGCTGTGCCTCTGGTGTTGGTCGAATTGGGGCAATTGTTGGTCCAATCTTAACGGGCTTGTTATTGGGTTTAGAATTGCCGCATAAAATGAATTTTGTGATGATCGCAATCCCTGCAATTTTGGCGCTTTTCGCTGTCATGGTTCTAAGACGTTATGCAGCTGAAAAACAGCCTATTACACCAAAACTTACCGCCGAGTTAGAGGGTAATTAATCAATATTGATGCAGGTAGGATACGAATTCCTACCTGTATCTGAACGTTTTATTGATTAACTAGTTGGCCTAAATCAACCAGATTTGCCATTTGTTGATTCCCGCGATCATTAGGATGTAAATGATCTCCCGAATCATAAATTGGATTTAATCGATCGGAATGTTTTGAATCTTTTAAGCCTTGCTCCAGATCAAGAACCCCATCAAATGTTTTACTGGTTCTCATCCAGTGATTAATGCGCTGGCGTAATTCATCTTTATTCGGTTGGTAATAATTATCTAAAGGTGTATTAGGTAAGGCACCTGAAAATGGAAGTAACGTCGCCCCAATCACTTGAATACCTTGCTCATGAGCTTCCTTTACAACACGTTTATAACCTTCGGTTAAGGCTTCAAACGACGGTATTTCTTGTTTAGGTGCAAAAGCTGTACCGGGCCATGAAATATCATTAATACCAACTAAAACAATTAAAGTTTTAACACCTGAGTACTGAAACACTTCACTTTTTAAACGTTTTAAAGCACTGTCACCCATACCGTCTGTCAGTAGTCGATTCCCTGAAATTCCACTATTAATAACCGCTATTTGATGTGGCGATAAGCGCTTAGCTAAAAAGTCAGTCCATCTCGTATTTGCATCTAAAGTTGCAGTTGCGCCGTCGGTAATTGAGTCTCCAATGACCGCAACAACATGTGTTTTATGCTTCGGTTTTACTTCAATAGCCGATAATAATAACCGTGCAGTTGTTGTTTTGGCACTACTGGGCGTATTTAAGTTCGCGGTCTGATTGCCCGTAATGAGCCAAGTGGTTTGTTTCGCATCCCAATGAAAAGTTTTAAATGTAGTCGGCTTTTGAATAAAGCTATTTACCATTAACTGCGCATGATCGGGAACAGGTAGTTGAATTGGATCACTAATCAGTTGTTTGCCAGGTAAAATTTGTGCTTTAAGCTTTCCAGAGAAATAAACAGGATAAGCACTCTTAGCTTTTAGACTTTCTCCTTTGATTAGTCCCACAGTTGTTTTATCAATATATAGCGGTTGATCACCATATTGATTTGTAAAAACGAGCCTAACAGCTTCACCACCTAAACTAATTTGACTGATTTGTTTAATGGTCTGATTAGATATTTGATCGGGAATATTGGTCGGGAAAACGAAATCTTTATTCCAGACTTTTTGGGGGCTCGCTGCCCAAGTGGTAATCCATGCGCTCTTTTGTACTTCTGCTTGTGCAAAGCTCGTAAATAAAACGAGAGAGAATAGGACGGGTTGATAAAGTTTCATCTCGTGAACTCTTTAAAACGAATTAAAGTTATCTTGAAACAAATTGCTGGCTTGTTATAGCGACATAAGCGGAATAAGATTTGTGAATGAAATTCATAAATAGCTTTTGTTATGTCATATTTTGATATTAATCGGTCTGGCGAGTTGGCAATTTTTATTCGAGTGGTCGAGCTTGGAAGTTTCTCTGCCGTTGCAAGAGCTTGTGACATGACGCCGTCTGCGGTCAGTAAGTTAATTTCTCGGTTGGAAAAAAGACTTGGTGTAAGGTTATTGAACCGTTCAACACGCCAGTTTCAGCTTACCAGTGAAGGATGTCAGTTTTATGAGCAAGGCATTCATATACTCAATAACTTAGATGAACTAGAACAATCAGTTACAGCAAATCACATGCCGCAAGGGCGAATTAGAATTCATACCAGTCTTTCATATTGGACGCATTTTTTATTGCCTTGTATTTCGCTATTTAACGAGTGCTATCCACAAATTGAATTAGAGGCTCATTTGAGTGATGAAGTTATTAATTTAGTTGAGCAGCGGATTGATGTTGCAATTCGGACAGGGCCTTTAAAAAGCTCAAATTTGGTTGCTCGCTCACTCGGAAGCACGCAGAAACATTACGTCTGTTCACCTGCATATATTGAAAAGTATGGTTGTCCGCAGCACCCAGAAGAGCTTTATGAACATCAGCTTTTAGATGTAAGTTATCAGCGCCAGAATAAAACATGGTTCTTTAAAAAAGACGAGCAAGAAATCACGCTTACACCTACTAAAGTTCTGAGAGTAAATCATGGAGAAGCAATCTTACAGTTAGCACTTGCAGGTCTTGGCGTTGCACAGCTCAATGAGTTCCAAGTCCGAAAAGCGCTAGAGCATAAACTATTAGTTAAAATTCTTGAAGACTGGAATATCAATGCTTCTGAAGAATTTCATGCTGTTTGGATAGGACATGACAAATATGTCCCTAAACGCGTAAGGGCATTTTTAGATTTCTTGGTAGAGCAGGCAAAGATTAGTTAATTAAGTTTTTTCTGGCACTTAACTGACATTGGTGCATGGTTTCATTCATCGTTTCCACAAAGTGCATATCCGCATCAATATTTTGTAAGCTTACTTTAGGTAAGTTTTCTACAAATTGTGGCGAATAATGTTCTTCTAAAGAGTTATAAATACAATTGCATTGTGAAAGTGCGCGTCCTGCCCAAACACAATGTCTGTTAAATTCATTTTTACTGATAGATCTGCAACCTAATAAACTTATAGAACTTATTAATAGGATGCTCATTAAAACAATACGATATAAAAAAAACATCATAATTGCTCTTAGTTGGTTGTTGTTATCGTTCGATTTGGTATAGAGATGTTCTAATCTTTAATTGGCGTTAAATCTTGAGATTTTTTCCGTATAAAGATAAAAGTTTGGATAGGTAAAAAGATGATAGGAATTCTTTAATAGTGTTTTAAGCTGAACGATAAGATAATAAATTTTAAGAAAAATAAAATGATATAAAATAATAGTCATTAGAGACTCCTTGATAAAAGAAGTTACGCCCAATCACTGCTATTAATTATGGTGGTGAAACGAAAGAGGGTTAGCAGACTGATACCTAAGAAACCAGCACACCCGAAGGTGTCCCACTCCCGTTCCTCCGTCAAAGGCACGAGGGGCTCCACACCAAAAAACGTGTTTTTAGTGCACTTAGGTAGACGATCTGCTAAAACCGACTGACAAAATAGGTCAGCGGGAGCATCATAAGCTGAGTGTCAAAGCCGGTCAATTGCAAAAATAAAAGATTGGTTTATATAAACAAATATTAATATTTTTAAATTTTGATTAATAAAATAACTGATTATTTGGTATTTAAAGGTTTGATTAATTATTATACCTAATATTTATAATTGACTTTTAATGTTTATATATCAAATATTTATTAATTGTTAATTTATATATTGTTTGTAATCATTGACTTAATAAGACACAAACTCGGAAAGGATGAATAATTTTACTTTCATGAATATGACAATCTGAATTAATTAGCTAATGCCAAAATTTAATTAAAATATCAATTGCAAGAATGATATTTTTTGATCATTTATTTAATTTTGATTTTTACAAAAGCTTGCATAATCTACAAAAGTTAAGAGAACCACTGCGGTAGGTCAACAGAAGATAATGTTATTCATAAGCTTACATCTTAAGATTAATCAGGGTGATCTCAATGTTAAGAATTTTTTGTGCAGTGAGTATGGTATTTGCAATCGCAATGGGTATGAGTGCTTGCCAAGATCGACATTCAACAGATGATGATGGAACACATGGTTCTAATGATCCAACTGTTCCTCAACAAATGGATAAAAACTCATAATTATTTCATCTAAGAAAACTCACTTTTACGTGAGTTTTCTTATCGTTAATTTCTATAAAATATGTAACACAATAAAAAAGATAATTATATAAAAAGATAAAATTAATCAATGAATTAGGTTGGTATTATTTTTTGAATAATTTGTTGTTACTGAATTGTTTCGCTATTAAATTATAGTTTCAAAAAATTAATAAAATAAACACAATAAATTACTTATATTCATCCAAAATTCATTTTAATGATGAGAGTTTTATAAAGGTAAGGATATGCCCCAGTACTTAAGAATAGCTGAGAAAATCTATCAAAATGTTAAAGAGAAAAAAGGCTTTACAGATGAGCCTATGGAGGACCTTAACAATTTGATGATTGAACTCAGACATGAGCTTAAGGGGACAAAGCTTAAGCTTTTATACAATTACATTGATTTTGCTGAATTACTGATTAAACCATTACAGGAATCTAAAATTAAATTGGATTTAAGCCTTATTCCAAAGAGTAAAAATACACAAGAATTTGTGCTGTGGCTTGCCGGTTTTATCGAAAGAATTACTACCGGCGGACAAGAAAAATTACCGCCAATTCAGACTAAAGTTGCTTTACCTGACTACGCCTATGAAGAAAAACAGTCTTCTCCAGTAAAACCAGTCAATAATGGAGAAGAAATTATTGAATATTTTAAGAAAAAAGAAAGTTAAATAATGACATATAAAAAAGAACCTATTTCCGAGGGCCAATCGGAAATAGGCTCTTAGTTTTGGACCAAAAGAGAATGTTATAAAAACAACTTATCTTCCATTCCACGCATCTTTAATTGCTTGTTTAGCATGTTCCCATTTTAAACGAGATTCAGCTTTGAGTTCTTCCCATTTTTGTTCCAAACCACCTTCGACATCTTCAAACTGAGTGCCTTGTTCCGATTCAGCACGTGCACGATGACCTAATTCATAGGCTGTCGAAAAGTCTCGGTCATAATCGAGATCGGGAGTAGTAAGCTGAGCTTCTTGATAATAAGGACGAGTAAGGTAACTTTCGCGCCAATAAGTGTCAGAATAATTATGGTCGCCAGCTGGCAGTCGTGCGTGATCGCTATTTTGATCTGTCATCAGTTTTTCCTCATCTATTATTTAATTTTATGCTTATGGTAAATTTAGGAAGGTGAGGGCACCTTCCTAAATAAAATGAATGACCGCATCAAATGACATTTAAGTCAGCATCGGATTAGCGTTGCTGATTATTGTTATTTGAGTTTTGTTGGCCTGAATCTTTTTGATTCGAGCCTTGTTGTTGGCGGCGATTGTCATTTTGCTGTTGTTGCTGATTGTTTTGTTGCTGTTGATTGCCGTTTGGCTGTTGCTGATTGTTGCGGTTGTCATTTTGCTGTTGTTGTTGCTGTTGATTATCGCGTTGATTGCTTTGATTATTAGTAGTGCTCATCTTTAATTACCTCATATCATTTATGATGTGTGTTTTATCTGAGAGCTTCAGATAGGTTTATTAAAACATGAAAAATTTTAATGTGTAGCCTTCGGGTGTTACCCTATATTTAACTGTAACTTTGAAAAATAAATAAAACCTTGATTTCTATAAAATGTAATTTTTATCAATAAACATAATTAATATGAAGATAGATAAAATTACATTTGAGCAAAATGGTGTTAAATAAATGCAATGGTCATTTCTAAATGTGTATATGTTATCTTTTATTAAAATGAATTTATTTTTTATTATCTAATATTATGTATTCTATATCTTTAGAAATGCAATAAATAAGTTGTCTAATTTTAAGGCATGCTGGTCCTTTAAATATTCGTCTAAAGTTATAAAAATTATTTTTATAATAAATAGAATAAAAAAAGGTGCCTACAGGTTTTTCTTTAGTCTCAGAACCTCCCTTTTTTAAGAGGCCTGTGCAGGCAATATAAAGATCAGCATGTAGGAGTTCTTTGCCTTTTTTGATCATCTCTACAGTGACTTCCATCGATTCAGGTGTATATTTTTCAATGAGTTCAGATGAGATATGAAGTGTATTTTCTTTGACACGTAAGTCATAGCTGACTAAGCTTCCAATAAGAATATCACCTGAGTAGGGACTTAAAGAGAAGCGATAAGCTAAATAGCCCGCTGAAGCACTTTCAAAAAGTGCAATTTTAATTTTTTCTTGTGCGAGTAATTTGCAACATGAATTAAACATTGGTTTTCTCCTTAAAACTGTTTTTAATTTAGTTATAAGATTATTTTTAATTTATTTTTGTTAAGTTTTTAAACTTTATGATTTTTAAAGTAACTTAAATGTAATTAAAATTTATTATTTATATATTTTTTATAAAAACAGAGGCTTAAATAATTCTAAAGTTGAGAATGTAATTTTGTGTTATTTTTTATCTAATTGAAATTTAAAGATTTTAAAATTATGGGTTATTTCTTAATAACGTAATATAACAAAGATAGGCTGGGATTATAGTTTAGCTGAAGTATGGTAATTTATATCTCACTAAAGGAGAATAGAAATGCCTGTTGTAGTGAAAGAAAGATTATTAGACTTATTACAAGATAATCAACAAAACTATTACGAATTATTTGTTTTTTTCCTTGATCCTGATATTTCTAGTTTTGAAAAAGAAAAGAAAGCACGAGATTTTCTTAATAAAGAAATTGATAAAATAGATCAAAAGGAAATTGATTTTCCTGCAACTATAAATACGGTTAAAGAATGGTGTGAAAACGATAATAAACAAAATTGTGAGTTATTTCAGACTTACCTAAACCGTAGACAAAACGGGGGTGAGAGAGAGTATTTTAAAAATGTCGGTCAGGCATTCGAATTTTTAATTAAGGTTTCTCCAACTAAAAAAGTAGATGGTGCATGGCTATATAGTTCAGTTCACTACTGGAATGATCCGGTTTTTCATGACCTCATTATTACTTATTTGGAAGAGCTGGGACTAGGTGAGCCGAAAGCAAACCATGTCTGTATTTATGATGACTTACTACGTAGTCTCGGACTCGATAGTTTTGATCTGCTATTAGAAGATGAATATTATCATAATGCCGTGATTCAGCTGGCGCTTGGTTATGCTCCACCTGAGTTCATTCCTGAAATTGTCGGTTTTAATTTAGGTTATGAGCAACTACCACTGCATCTACTCATCAGTAATTATGAACTTGCTGAACTGGGTATTGATTCTAAATATTTTAATTTGCACATTACTATCGATAACATTGATAACGGGCATGCCGATAAAGCAATTAAAGTTATAGAAAATATTTACGATAAATACAGAGATAAAGAACTTTTCTTTAGTAAATTGAAGCGCGGTTTTGCGCTTAATAGCCATGGTGTTTCGTCTTCAAAAATTATTAAAAATTTAAATCTTGAAGATTTAGTCCTTAAAATTTTAAAAAGAAAAGCGCTCGTAGGTCAGCTCATTCATAACGAAACTAGACAGTTTGGATGTAAAACGATTAACCAATGGTTATCAAATCCAGAAGACGTTAAAGGGCTGGTTACACATCTCATTGATCATAAGTGGATTAAATTTAATACCGACCCAGAACAGAGTGTGTTCTGGCGAATGATTAATGAAGAAAATGGAAAAATGTTTGGGGTATTTAACCCTGTAGAACGTCAAATTATTCATGACTGGATTGCTGGTAGTGATCATTCTTCTAACTTCTTGGCTTATAGCAGGGAATTAAAGAATAGCCAGCGTATTCAAGATTATCTCTTTAGCTATATTTCGGATGGCGAACTGGATGCACTCCAAGAGCGTATTCAGAAATCACATGATCTTGCCATAAAAATATGCAAGCTGACTCCGTTTTTGGCCCCCGATTCACACCATAAAAGCATTGGACTTTGGAGCACTCGTAAATACGTCGAACTCCTTTTTCCATATTTAAGTTCCTTTAACAAAACTAACTCTTGAAGTTTTTTAACTCACCCCACGTTTAACTTTAAAAACATAGGTAATGAACATGACTGATAATGTTAAATCAACAAATAAAACAAGTGAAATGGCTGGTGCTGACGCTGCAAATAAAGCCAATACTACCCAAAAAACTGAACAATTAGACTCAGTCAGAGACGATGCAACCAATGAAGCATTAACCACAAACCAAGGTGTTAAAATAGCGGATAATGAGAATAGCTTAAGAGCGGGCATTCGTGGTTCGACGCTATTAGAAGACTTTATTTTAAGAGAGAAAATTACTCATTTTGACCATGAGCGTATTCCTGAGCGTATTGTGCATGCGCGCGGTGTAGGTGCGCACGGTTACTTTCAAGCTTATGAAGGGAATGAGCGCTTAACAAAAGCGGGATTTTTAACTGATCCAAGCATTCAAACACCAATTTTTGTACGTTTCTCAACAGTGCAGGGACCACGTGGCTCTGCTGATACCGTTCGTGATATTCGTGGTTTTGCGATTAAATTTTATACCCAAGAAGGTAATTTCGATTTAGTCGGCAACAATGCACCAGTGTTTTTTGTACAAGACGGTATTAAGTTTCCAGACTTTGTTCACGCGGTAAAACCTGAACCAGATACAGAAATGCCAACAGGAGCAACTGCCCATGATACTTTCTGGGATTTTGTATCTTTAGTACCTGAGTCAGCTCATGCAGTAATTTGGGCAATGTCAGACCGTGCTATTCCACGTAATCTACGCTCAATTCAAGGTTTTGGTGTTCATACATTCCGTCTTATTAATGCCCAAGGAAAATCTCATTTTGTGAAATTCCACTGGACCCCTAAACAAGGTTTAAGTGCTTTAGTGTGGGATGAGGCTCAAAAACTTGCAGGTAAAGATCCAGATTTCCATCGTCGAGACCTTTATGAAGCGATTGAGAATGGAGTTTATCCTGAATGGGAATTGGGCGTACAAATTGTCGAAGAAGAAGATGAAATGAACTTTGACTTCGATTTGTTAGATCCAACAAAAATTATTCCTGAAGAGTTGGTTCCAGTGACTCCAATTGGCCGATTTGTTTTAAATAGAAATGTAGATAATTTCTTTGCGGAAACAGAGCAGGTGGCTTTTTGTCCGGGACACATTGTGCCAGGAATCGATTTCACAAATGACCCACTTCTACAAGCACGCCTATTTTCGTACACCGATACGCAGTTAAGTCGTTTGGGTGGACCGAACTTCCATCAAATTCCAATTAATAAACCGGTATGCCCATTCCACAACAATCAACGTGATGGTATCCACCAACATACGATTCACAAAGGACAGGCTTCATATCAACCAAACTCAATTGATAATGATTGGCCAGCAGAAACACCACCCGCTGCTTCAAATGGTGGTTTTGAAAGCTATCCTGAACAAATTAGTGGTCACAAACTTCGTCAAAGAAGTGAAACCTTTTCCGATCATTTTTCACAACCGCGCCTTTACTACAAGAGCCTTGCGCCTCATGAGCAAAAGCATGTAGTCGATGCTTATACTTTTGAATTAAGTAAAGTGCAAAGAAAACACATTCGTGAGCGCCAAGTTCAACAAATTTTGGCAAATATTGATCTCGACTTAGCTCGACAAGTAGGTGCTAATTTAGGAATTGAAGTTCCTGATTTGACTCTAGATTATAAGAAAACCGCAGTTGAAAAATCGGCTAAATTATCTTTCTTGGCTTTCCCACCAGAAGATATTCAAGGCCGAAAAGTTGCTGTACTAATTCATAACCTTGTGAAGTCAGATACACTTGAAGCTATTAAAAATTGGGCGATTAAAGAAGGTGTGGTTGTTCATTTACTAGCGCCCAGCTTGGCTCCAGTAAAAGACCATAAAGACAATATTATTGTGGCTGATGGTATGCAAATGGCTGAACCTTCAATTGCTTATGATGCGGTGATTATTCCTGATGGCGATAACTTAAATGCCGTACTGCAAGATGGCGTAGCGCGCCATTATGTACTCGAAGCTTACAAGCATTTAAAACCAATTGCGTTTTTAGGTAATAAATCTGATTTGCTTGAACCGCTAGGTTTAGTTGCCGATGAGGGCACTTTAGTTGAAGATGAATTCCAGCCTATTGCTGAAAAATTCAAAAAACTGATTATGGCTCATCGTGTTTGGTCACGAGAACAAATAGCCGCTCAGGTACCAGCTTAATAAACAAGAAAAGCCCTGAAAGATTTATCTTTCAGGGCTTTTTTATATCTTAGGGATTAACCATTTACGATTTGACCACCGTTTACATGAATCACCTGACCTGTAATATAACTTGCATCATCTGAGGCAAGGAATAGGTAAGCAGGTGCAACTTCACTTGGTTGTCCCATTCTTCCCATTGGTGTGTCTTTACCAAATTCCTTAACGGTTTCCGCATCGAAACTGCTTGGAATTAATGGGGTCCAGATCGGACCTGGTGCAACACCATTGACCCGAATTCCTTTTTTCTGCTTCATTAAATTGTTCGATAAGCTACGTGTAAAAGTGGTAATCGCACCTTTGGTACTTGCATAATCAATAAGCTCATCATGGCCTTGATAGCTGGTAATACTGGTTGTATTAATAATACTGTCGCCTTCTTCCATATATGGAATAGCTTCTTTAGTAAGATAAAACATTGGAAAAATATTAGTTTTAAATGTTTTTTCTAATTGCTCATTACTAATACTTTCAATTTCCTTTTGTTGATATTGCACGCCAGCATTATTCACTAAAATATTAATTTTTCCATAATGTTGTAGAACTTTATCAATATCGAGTTTTGCAACATCTGGGTCAGAAATATCACCTTTTAATAAAAGGCAATGTTGTCCTTCTCTTTCAACAAGTTGTTTAGTGATTTCGGCATCCTCGTCTTCTTCAAGATAAAGGATTGCAATATCGGCACCTTCACGGGCAAACAATACTGCGACAGAACGACCTATACCACTATCGCCACCACTAATAACGGCAACTTTATCTTTTAACTTATCGCTACCTTTATGAGAGCTTTTTATAATTTCAGGTTCAGGATGCATTTTTTCCTGATCACCTGGTTGATGAGATTGAACTTGTGCAGGTGCGGATGTTGGATACTGATTTTTTGAGTTTTCCATACGTCAAATACCTCAGTTAAATATCTAATTTATAAATAGTGCGGTGTTACTACGTAAATATGAGTAAAATGAATTTTTTAATAAGTTGCCTTTGTTATTTTATTTATAAGGATGTAAAAAAATATTTTATATTTAAAAGTTAAATAATATCCATTAATTTGATTTTATTCTTATCAATCATACTTTCAATAATAGATCTATTGCCTGTATCTTCTAGCCAATTTTCAATAGGTATATTATTGGATAAGTCTAAAATTTCTTTAATAATTTTTTTAGCACCTTCAATATTTTGTGTCTCTTTATTATTTTTAATAATAATATTATCAAGCAATAATTTTATATCTTCTTGCTCTATATTCTTTGACTTAATAATATATAAATCTCTTTGAAAGGGATGGCTCGCATGCGGAGGATCTAATCTATAGCTCCATTCTTGGTCATAATTTTGCCATGAATTCTTAGACTTAATATGGCCGAGTAAAATTTCTGGAATAGAAATATGGATGTATTGTAGTGTTGACTCTTGATCTTTTAATTGCATGGCTAAACTACTCAAATTGCCTTAATAAAAATAGTTTTAAGTATTAATATTAATCTCTCAAGTAAATTTCCTTTGAAAATGTAATGATATATATTATTGTTTTCTATTGAAAATAAGTGTTTTTCCTCTGTGTTTGTTTAAGTAAGTGTGTTTCATTGTTTTACTTTTTGTTTATAGTTAAGCTGTTTTGTTGTTTGTATAGATATTTTAAATCTGTTTGTAAAAATATATTGTAATGTGCAGTTAAGTAATAATAAGTGAGCTAATTATTTAAAAAGTAAAATGTGAGAAAAATTAGAATGTATAAATCTTTATTTAAATAATGAAGTTATAGAATTTTTAATATTTCATTTTATATACATTTAAATTGATTGATACAGTGCATGGGTAGGAAAATATTATAGATCTTCTATCTTTATTAAATCCGTTAATCAAAAGCGGTAGTGACTATAATTAAATATAGGAAGATATAACTATGGCTAATACTAGATATGAAGATGATGATAACAATAGTACAGGTACTTCAAATCGTGGATTTGCAAGTATGGATCCTGAAAGAGTTAGAGAAATAGCCAGCAAAGGTGGGCGAGCAGCCCATGCCAGTGGTAATGCGCATGAATTTACCTCTGAAGAAGCTCGTGAAGCTGGTCGAGCTGCGCATGCAAGCGGTAATGCACATGAATTTACATCTGAGGAAGCTCGTGAAGCGGGTGCCTTAAGCCATAAAAATGGTGGTCGCGGTCGTAGCCGTGATGATGACGACGATGACGATCGCGGTAGCCGCTCAAGCGGACGAGGCCGTGGCCGCAGCCGTGACGACGACGACGATGACGATGATCGCGGTAGCCGTTCAGGTGGACGAGGTCGTGGCCGCAGCCGTGATGATGACGACGATGATGACGATCGCGGTAGTCGCTCAGGTGGTCGAGGCCGAGGTCGTAGCCGTGATGATGACGACGATGATGACGATCGCGGTAGCCGTTCAGGTGGCCGAGGTCGTGGCCGCAGCCGTGATGACGACGATGATGATGACGATCGCGGTAGCCGTTCAGGTGGCCGAGGTCGAGGTCGTAGCCGTGATGACGACGATGATGACGATCGCGGTAGCCGTTCAGGTGGTCGAGGCCGTGGCCGCAGTCGTGATGACGATGATGATGACGATCGCGGTGGCCGTTCAGGTGGCCGAGGCCGAGGTCGCAGCCGTGATGACGACGATGATGACGATCGCGGTAGCCGTTCAGGTGGCCGAGGCCGAGGTCGCAGCCGTGACGATGACGATGATGACGATCGTGGTAGCCGTTCAGGTGGTCGAGGACGCGGTCGCAGCGGTGACGACGATGATGATGACGATCGCGGTAGCCGCTCAGGTGGCCGGGGTCGAGGCCGCAGTCGTGATGACGATGATGATGACGATGATGATGACGATCGCGGTGGCCGCTCAGGTGGCCGAGGTCGAGGTCGCAGCCGTGATGACGATGATGATGACGATCGTGGCCGCTCAGGTGGTCGAGGCCGTGGCCGCAGTCGTGATGACGATGATGATGACGATCGCGGTGGCCGCTCAGGTGGCCGAGGTCGGGGTCGCAGCCGTGATGACGATGATGATGACGATCGTGGCCGCTCAGGCGGTCGAGGCCGTGGCCGCAGACGTGATGACGATGATGATGATGATCGCGGTGGCCGCTCAGGTGGCCGAGGTCAAGGTCGCAGCCGTGATGACGATGATGATGACGATCGCGGTGGCCGCTCAGGTGGTCGAGGCCGTGGCCGCAGCCGTGATGACGACGATTATGACGGTCGTGGACAAAACTCTCGTAATCAAAAACGTGATGCTTCTGGACGTTTTACGTCTTAAGCATAATGTTTTAAAAACGAAGGAGGCTTTTGCCTCCTTCGTTTTTTAATTTATTTACTTTACTGTGGGAGCAGTTGTAGTCCTTTTACAATATCAATGTATTCAGAACCGTTTAACCAAAAAGATTTTTTTAAAAACAGCGTTGTCATAATACTTTCGGCTGCTTCGCTATCCGGATTTTCACAGAATAATCCGTAGCTTTCACCTAAAACCGCATCATTTTCAATCAGGCGGATATAGTAAGCATGTTGCTCATTGGCATAACCTAAAACCGCATCACGTTGATTTTTCATTTCGCATGTCTCCATACCAAAAAACTGAATTTAACCAGAATGTTAAGTGTTCAGAATCTCATTTGATAAAAATCAAAAACAGTCAGCAATAATGACTATCTCGAAATAGGTTTTGATTTTCTTCAAATTGCCATTTTGATTAAAACATCCCTGTTAAAAGCAAAATGGATTAAAATCTGATCATGAGATTTATTGTTATGCAAAAAAAATATTTCGTCAACTTGAAAATGTAACTTTTTCAAGTTACATTGTTTGTGTAGGATTTGAACAGTGAAAAGGGAGGCAATATGCCAAAGAAGAAAGAGTTCGAGCATGGCGGTGTACGAGAAAATGCCGGACGTAAAGCACAGTTCAATGAACCCACCAAAGTCATTCGTGTTCCCGAGTCTCAAGTTAACTTTATCAAAAATTGGTTACTGAATAATTTCAAAACTAATAATTTGACCGACTTTAACTCAAAACTTAATGTTCAACAGGTCCACCCCAATAACGATAAAATTTACCATATTCCTTTGGCAACAGAACGTGTTGCGGCAGGTTTTCCTTCGCCTGCACAAGATGATATTGAGCAAGCACTCGATTTAAATGAATATTTAATTAGAAATGAAAATGCCACGTTTATTGTCAAAGCCAATTCTTTATCCATGCTAGACGCTGGAATTGATATTAATGATCCGCTTATTGTGGACCGTAGTATTCCCGCTAAATCGGGTGATATTGTGATTGCACTCATCGACAATGATTTCACTGTTAAGCGCTTAATGATTGATAGTCAATTTCAGCCACCTAAAGTTTGGCTAAAAGCTGAAAATCCTGATTATCAGAATATTTATATTGAAGAGGGGCAAGAACTGGTGATTTGGGGAGTAGTGACGTATAACCTCAAACGAATGAGATAATTTTTTCTTATATTTTATTATTCAAGTTACTGACCTGAAAAGTGAGTCAGTAACTTTTGTTAAATGAGTTTTAAATTTGCCCAATCAATAAGCACGTTGCGATAACAACCATCAAACCACCTGAAAAACGACCGACTAATTGTGCTGCTTGTGGTCTGGTTTTCAAAATAGTCTCTGAACCATAACCCACCATTAAGTAAATAATTGCGCAGCTAATCATGTGAACAACACCAAAGGCAAGAATTTGTGTTGTCACAGACCACGAAGCAGTAGTGTCAATAAATTGAGGAAGCAGCGCTAAAAAGAGTAAAAAAACTTTCGGGTTTAATCCACTCACATAAACGCCTTTGGTTGCCCAGCTCAACCATGACTGAGCCTTTTCAGAACCAGACTCATTCGGAGTAGGAGGGGTAAGTAATAAATTTATTCCCATCCATAATAAATAAGCAGAACCTGCAATTGTTAGGATCATGAGTGCAGTTGGATTATTTGCTACAAGCAGACCAACACCAGCTGCTACCAATAAAATCGTAATAAAGTGCCCAAATAGCATACCTGCAACAGCGGGTACGACGACTTTGCCTTTAATCCCTGCCGAAATGGCATAGGCCCAGTCTGCCCCTGGTGTAATAATAAAAAGAATGGAGACACTCCAAAATGCAATAAAAATGTTAAAAGCCATATGCTTATCTCGGCAAACTATTTTCCAAAGGTTTCGCTCGTGGTTTAGAAAAAATCCCTATTTATTCGAGCTTGTTGAAAATAATATGCTCATGTATTTAGAATGTGCTTTTAAATGTTTGCTCATATCACACTCATTTGGGGTAAATTTTTCTAAATGGATCGCACAGATAAAAAGATTCTTGCTGAATTGCAATTAAATGGCCGATTATCTATCACTGAGTTGGCAGAAAAAGTAGGCTTGAGCATTTCACCTTGTCATAGACGAGTGAAGGCTTTAGAAGAGTCGGGAGCTATCAAAGGCTATCGGGCAGAACTCGACCCAAACTTAGTGGGATTTGAATTTTCAGCGATTGTTTTTATTACGCTTAAAGAAGGTGATAAACAGGCAGTCGAGAAGTTTGAAAATGCCGTAATTGATATTCCACAAATTATTCAAGCGCAGCGTTTGTTTGGTGAGCCAGATTACTTGTTGCATGTGGTCGCTAAAGATTTACCGGCTTTTCAGCGTTTGTACGATGAAAAATTATCTGCTATTCCAAGTGTGCAACGACTCATCTCAACCATTGTGATGAAAGATGTAGTGCCTGAACGTTTATTTCCGATTGGCTAAAAACATCAGGCGTAAAAAAAGAAGCTTTAAAGCTTCTTTTTTAGTTGGTAAGGGAGTTAAGCATCGAGTGTTTTACACAAAGAACAGATCGTGCCGTTATGTTTGTGAGAGAACATAATATCTGGACGCTCATAACCTTGTTCACATACGCGGCAGTGATAGACGGTTGCTACAGGTGTACCTTCAGCATCGTAACGTGGTTCTTTAATGCCGTCATCGTGTGACTTGATGTAGTATTTTCCTTTGGTTAATAAGCCCATGATTGGTGTTAATACAAAGGCAAGCACAAGTGCGATAAGCGGTGAGTAAGGCGCCAAGAAACTACCGAGTAAGCCGAAGAATGCTGCAATCGATAGTCCTGCTGATACAAGGAACGCAACCATACCAACAGGGTTTACGTTGTAGAGCATGTCACGGCGATATTCTGGTTCTTTCGGTGAAAGTTTTAAAACATATTTGTTGATTGAAATGTCTGTTGCAACCACTACAACCCAAGCAATCGCAAAGTTTGAATAGAACCCTAAGATTTTACCCAATACCGCAAACATGTTGCCTTCCATTAAAGCAAGTGCAATTGCCAAGTTCACCATCACAAAGACAATACGACCTGGATAATGTTTGCTAATACGTGTGTAGGCACTTGTCCATGCAAGGGAACCAGAGTAAGCATTGGTCACATTAATTTTAATTTGAGAAATAACCACCAAAATCACTGCAAGTGTTAAAGCTGCCCAGCCCGGAAGCATGTCATGAAACGCTGCATTAAACTGTTGAACAGGTTCAGTGCTGTTTACGCCCGGTATTTTTGTGAGTAAATAGAAACCTAAAAATGCCCCAATAATTTGTTTAATTGCCCCTAAAATCACCCAACCCGGACCCGCTGAAATAACGGCTGTCCACCATGCTTTGCTGTTTTCTTTTGTTTTAGCAGGCATGAAACGTAAGTAATCAATTTGCTCACCAATTTGCATGATGAGCGATAAACAAATACCCGCACCTAACATGATTGCTGCCATGTCTACAGTTGCAAAACCTTCTTTACCTGTAAAAGTAGCAAATTGGCTAACTAAGGTTGGTTCTTGATAAATCAGGTAGGCCACAGGACCAATCATCAGAATAAGCCAAAGTGGGGTAGTCCATACTTGTAATTTACTCAAGGCTTTCATGCCGTAAATGACGAGTGGTATGACCATAACGGTTGAGATGAGATAGCCGGCCCAAAGCGGAATGCCTAAACCGAGCAATAATCCTTGCGCCATGATTGAACCTTCAAGGGCAAAGAAAATAAATGTGAAACTGGCGAAAATGATACTGGTAAGAACCGAACCGATGTAACCGAAACCTGCGCCGCGGGTAATCAAGTCAAGGTCGATGTTATAGCGCGCTGCGTAGTAGGCTAAAGGAATGCCAGTTAAGAAGATAATAATCGCTGCAAATAAAATGGAGAAAACAGCATTGGTTGTTCCGTAAGACATACCAATACTGGCACCAATAGAAAAGTCAGCAAGATAGGCAATACCACCAAGTGCAGTAATAGCGACAACTTTGGGACTCCAGCGCCGAAAGCTGTGTGGAGCATAACGTAAAGTATAATCTTCTAAGGTTTCATTCACTGCTTTTTGTGAATCTGTACCTTGCACAGTGTCCAGATTTGGATGTTCAGATACACTCATAACATCAATCTCCCAATCATTTTCGGTCAATCAACACAAATATTGATCATTGTTTTTTGATGGTTTTGAGTGTGTGATTTTTGGGAAAAATTGAAAATACGTTATTTTGCGTATATGTGCGTATTCGATAAAATCGCCATGATAAATGACTTTTGGCATAAGGATTGCTGGGTTTAATGCAGCCCTATCCAAAACATGAGTGTTATGCCAGATTCTTCACGCCCCCAACAAGCGCCACAACGTGTGATCAAAACACGCCGTGAATATAATATTTGGGTGGCAGATGAAAGTATCGAAGATTATGCGCTCCGCTATGCACCTACCTCAGTACGAAAATGGTCACCTTGGACCGTTACTAATACCGCAATTTCGACCGTTAGTTTTCTGGCGATGGAAGCCATTGGGGCAACCATGCTTTGGCAATATGGCTTTAGCAATGCGTTATGGGCAGCAATTGTCGTATGTACCATCATATTTTTAACCAGTTGGCCGATTAGTTACTACGCTGCAAAATATAATGTAGACGTCGATTTGCTTACCCGTGGTGCAGGTTTCGGCTACATTGGCTCGACCATTACATCTCTGATTTATGCCAGCTTTACCTTTATTTTGCTTGCGTTTGAAGCCGCAATTATGGCGATGGCACTTGAGCTGGCTTTAGGCATTCCGCAAGTTATTGGTTATTTAATTTCTGCATTAGTGATTTTACCTTTAGTAGTCAAAGGTATTGGTTTTATTAACAAAGTTCAGGCAGTCACTCAGCCAATCTGGCTCTTATTGCTGTTATTACCGTGGATTTTTGTACTTTGGAAACAGCCACAAATTTTAAGTAGTAGCCTGCATTTTGTTGGTGCGGTTTCAAACTCGACTGATTTTAATCTGTATTACTTTGGTGCGTCGTGCACTCTTATTTTTTCATTTGTGATCCAAATTGGTGAGCAAGCCGACTATTTACGCTTTTTACCCCAACAAGAAAAAAACAGAACTGCATGGCGTTTTGCTGTTTTTTTAGGTGGCCCATCTTGGATTATTTTCGGATTTCTAAAAGTTTTGATGGGCATGCTGCTGATGGTGTTGGCTTTTCAGCTGTTCATTCCTGTCTCTGAACTAGACAATCCGACTTATCTGTATTGGGTTGCCTATCAACAGTTTATTCCAAACCCTCAGCTTGCTTTAATCTTGACTCTAGCACTGGTTTGCTTGGCACAAATTAAAATTAATATGACCAATGCCTACGCTGGCTCATTAGCATGGTCCAACTTTTTTGCTCGCTTGACTCATAGCCATCCGGGGCGAATTGTCTGGCTTCTTTTTAATGTTTTTATTGCTATCGTTTTGATGGAAATGGGGATTAGCCATGCAGTTGAGCGCATTTTAGGTCTATATAGCAATATCGCTTTGGCATGGATTGGCGCCGTTGTTGCCGATTTAATTATCTGTAAGCCTTTAGGTTTAAGCCCGAAGGGAATTGAATTTCGCCGTGCTTATTTATATGACATTAACCCCGTAGGTGTGGGTGCCTTACTGATTGCTTCAGTGCTATCGATGCTCAGTTATTTGGGCTTTTTCGGATTGATGGCAAAAGGATTGGCGAGTTTTATTGCTTTGGGGAGTGCGGTGTTATGTGTTCCTGTCATTGCTTACTTAACCAAAGGTAAATATTACATTGCACGCCAGCCTGAAAAAATTCAGGCGACGTCGGTTGCAAATTGTGTCGTGTGTGAACGGGACTATGAACTTGCCGATATGGCTGGCTGTCCAGCCTATAACGGTACGATATGTTCTCTATGCTGTTCACTTGAAGCCCGCTGCCACGATTTATGTAAACCCGATGCACGTTGGTCAGTACAACTCAAAAAAGCCATTTGGCATTATTTACCAGAACGTTGGGCCAGCCGTTTAAATAGCAGGGTCAGTTTGTATTTATTGCTGACTCTGGGGCTGTCTATTGTTCTGGCAGTGAGTTTAAGTCTGGTTTATATCCAAGAAAAAACCTATTTAGAAACCATTAATGCGGCAGCCGTTCCTCAGCTATTTACGCTGTTTGTGAAAATTTACACCATTTTATTTTTATTGATGAGTGTTGCTGCATGGTGGCTCGTATTAAACGATGAAAGCCGTCGTAATGCCGAAATCGAAACGCATCAGCAAACAGCATTATTGATTGATGAAATTGCCGCCCATGAAGTCACTTCAAAAGACCTGCAAGATGCCAGAATTTCAGCAGAACGGGCAAATGATGCAAAAAGCCGTTATGTCATTGGCATCAGCCACGAATTACGAACGCCTCTAAATAGTATTTTGGGCTATAGCCAATTGCTTCAAAAACAAGAGCAGCTTTCAGAACAAGGCAAAATGGCGCTCGGGGTGATTAGCCGTAGTGGGCAGCATTTGACTTCACTGATTGATGGTTTATTAGATTTAGCACGAATTGAAACAGGTAAAATTTCTTTAAATGTAGTAGACGTTCATTTCCCCAATTTTATTGAACAAATTATTCAAATGTTTCAGCCTCAGTTTGAACAGAAGAATTTACAGTTTGTTTATGAAATTGGAGAAAACCTACCGCACTATGTCCGTACTGACAAAAAACGCCTAGAGCAAGTGCTCATCAATTTATTGGGTAATGCTTTAAAGTTTACGACGAGCGGCACAATTACGTTGAAGGTCGAGTATCGTTTTCAAACGGCTTATTTTGAAATTAGAGATACGGGCTGTGGTATTGCCGAGGCCGATTTAGAGCGAATCTTTAACCCGTTTGAACGGGGCAGTAATGTGGTTCAAGGTGGGTTTACCGGAACAGGACTCGGATTACCGATTGTAAAATTATTAGTCGATTTACTTGGCGGCCAGCTATCTGTGACTAGTCAACTCAATCAGGGTTCACAATTTAAGATTAAGTTTTATTTACCTTCAAAAGAAGTGGTTCATCCAATTTCTAATGTTTACTCCAACCAGATCACAGGCTATCAGGGCGAACGAAAACGAATTTTGGTTGTTGATAATGAAGCGGTGGACCGAGGTTTAGTCGCTAATTTTCTAAAACCTTTAGGATTTATGATTGAAGAAGCCGAGTCGGGCATTGACTGTTTAAGACGAGTACCTATTTTTCAACCTAACCTAATTTTGATGGATTTAAATATGCCTTTGATGGGCGGGTGGGAAACAGCGCGATTATTACGTCAGAATAATATTACCAATGTGCCGATCTTAATTATTTCAGCGAATGCAGGCGAGCGTGAAGTCAATCCACAAGATGCGGTCTTAAGTGAAGACTTTATGCTAAAACCAATCGATCTCAATTTATTGCTGAGTAAAATTGGAGACAAGTTAGGCTTGGTATGGATTGATTCCAAATCAGATGCACGTCTTGAAAATAATGAAGTTCAAGCACTTGATGTAAAGGTGTTTAGGCAAGAGCAAGCCATTGTCCATACACCAGTCCAGCAACCGGAAAATAATGAGCTGCTCAATTTTCCGCAAAGCTTGCAGCAATTAAATGATTTGATTGGACAGGGTTACATTCGAGGAATTCAACAGACTTTAACGCAATGCCGTCAAAATTTTCCAGAGCATAACGAGTTATGGGAACAGCTTGAACAGGCTATTCAAAAGTTTGATTTAAAATACGCCCAACGATTAATTCAGGATAAGCAATGAGTACGCAACATGTTTCTTTTCAGCAAGCTTCGTCAAACGAGCAGGCTGTTATTCTGATTGTGGATGATGTGCCGGAAAATTTAGGCTTGCTACATGAGAGTTTAGATCAGGCAGGTTATCGCGTGCTTGTCACAACCGATGGGTTAAGTGCTATTGAAATAGCACACCGATGCTTACCAGATATGATTTTGCTCGATGGCAATATGCCACATATGGACGGTTTTGAAAGTTGTATACAGCTTAAAGCGAGTCCAATTACACAGTTTATTCCCGTTATTTTTATGACAGGTTTGTCTGAGACAGAGCATATAGTGCGTGGTTTTCAGGTCGGTGGGGTGGACTATGTAACCAAACCTTTGAATATTGAAGAAGTATTAGCAAGGGTAAAAACACATTTGGCACATGCCAAACTATTGCAACAACAAAAACAGGTGATTGATGTAACGGAAACTGCCATTCTTGCGCTAGATGTTCAAGGTAAAATTGTTTGGAAAACTCAAAAAGCCAGTGATTTACTGAATCAATATTTACCTGAGTTAGAGGTTTTTGAGGCAGGCTTAAAGACTTGGTTTTCAGACTTGGAACATGAAAAAGACCCAAAAAAATTAAACAGCTGTTCTTATTCGACACCATCTCAGCAATTACAGCTTTTATTGCTCACGCCGTGGGAGACCGAGCCAAGTGTGGCTAAAAATTATCTTATCCAGATAAAAACTTCTACACCAGCTTTGGAAATGGCTGATATTTTGAAATATTGCCCACAGTTGACTCAACGTGAGGCAGAAGTCATGCACTGGTTGTTGTTAGGGAAAACCAATAAAGATATTGCAGAAATTTTGGAACTTAGCCCACGGACGGTAAACAAGCATTTAGAGCATGTTTTTGAAAAACTTTGTGTTGAAAATCGAACTGCTGCCGTAGCGCATATTAATAGTCTGGTACAAGAGTTTCATTGAGTTAATTGATGATTGTATTTAAAAAGCATACAGACTCGCTGCTAAAAACAGGCTATTTTTTTACACTTAGATTTGTTCTTATAGATAAAGATTATACAAAGTCATTTCTAAATAAATATGAGTCGTAATACGAGGAATTCATTGTGAATATTCAACAAAAAGATGATACAAAACACGGCAGCTTTAGCTTACTTGATGGTGAAACCGTTGCAGGAGAAATGACTTATACATGGGCAGGCGAGAGCATGCTGATTATTGATGCCACAGATGTGAATGAAAATTATCGTGGACAAGGTGTAGGTCGCCAATTACTTGACGCTTTGGTGGCTTTTGTTCGTGAAAAAGACGTAAAGGTGATTCCGCTTTGCCCATATGCTAAATCAGTTTTTGATAAAGACCCAAGCATTGGTGATGTACTTAGAAAGTAAAAAATAAATTGAAGATTATTTAATAGAAATCGGGCCTTGGTGTCCGATTTTTTATTGGCTTTATTATTCATGTTTGTTTTAGTGAATATGTTTTGAGCGGTTGTATTCAACGGATTTGAAGGTTTTTGATTGCCAGATCGAATTTATCAAACTTATAGAAAAGCTTATCTAATAAAAATAGTTTTAGACCAATTGGGAAAAAAATAAACTCGTTGCACAAATATTTAATAGCTGATGAAAGCTAAATATTTATAACGTTTTAATATTATTTTTTTGGAATTTTCCTTGAACTGGCAGTATATCCATAGTGTGTTGCCGCAATTTTTCTCTGCAACTTTGACCACGCTGAAAATTTCAATTATCAGCATTATTTTGGCAATTATTGTAGGGCTAATTTGCAGCATTTTAATCACATATCGCGTGCGGGTGCTAAATAGAATTGCCCAGTTCTATATTGAGTTATCTCGAAATACCCCTTTATTAATTCAACTGTTCTTTTTGTATTACGGTTTGCCAAAGCTTGGCATCAAAATCGATGGTTTTGCCTGTGGTGTGATCGGACTGACCTTTTTAGGCGGAAGCTATATGGCCGAAGCTTTCCGAGCAGGTTTGCAGTCTGTTGCTAAAGGGCAGATTGACTCAGCAAAAAGTATTGGTCTACAACCGATTCAAATTTTTAGATATGTCATTTTTCCTCAAGCACTGGCTATTTCAATTCCGGCAATAGGGGCAAATTGTCTATTTCTAATTAAAGAAAGTTCTGTGGTCAGTGCAATTGCTGTCGTTGAACTACTTTTTGTCACCAAAGACTTAATTGGCATGGACTATAAAACCACAGAAGCTTTGTTCTTACTCATCATGGCCTATCTAATCATTTTATTGCCCGTGTCTATTTTAACCAGCTATCTGGAGCACAGAAGTCGGAAGGTGAGCCATGGAACTTGATTATCTATTTCAAGCGAGTCACCTCGAACGTTTAATGTGGGGACTTTGGGCAACTGCAAAAATTGCATTTATTTCAGTGTTTTTCTCTGCAATTTTCGGCACAGTTTTCGGCGTCATTATGACTTCTAAAAACATAGTCGTTAAATCGCTGTGCCGTCTGTATCTAGAAGCCATTCGAATCATTCCAATTTTAGTTTTGCTATTCGTGTTTTATTTCGGCTTTGCGACATGGTTTAACTGGCAGTTTTCAGCAATGTGGGTGTGTGTTGTTGTGTTTGTTTTATGGGGTACGGCAGAAATGGGCGATTTGGTTCGTGCTGCCATTACTTCGATTGATCAACATCAACGCGATTCGGCCTATGCGCTCGGACTAACTCATGTTCAAGCCTTGGTCTATGTCATTTTTCCGCAAAGTCTAAAACGAGTAACACCAGGCGCAATTAACTTATTTACCCGAATGGTGAAAACCAGCTCTTTGGCAGTCCTGATTGGTGTGGTTGAGGTCATTAAAGTTGGCCAGCAAATTATTGAAAATTCGCTGTTAACTGTGCCAAGCGCTTCTCTTTGGATTTATGGCTTTATTTTTATTTTGTATTTTCTGATTTGCTATCCCTTATCTCGTTTGGCGGCACATTTAGAAAAGGTCTGGGAGTAATTATGCCTTTGTTATCGATACAACAATTACAGAAATCATTTGCACAAAGTCATATTTTACAGGGCATTGATCTAGATGTAGAACAAGGAGAGGTGGTTGTTATTTTAGGTCCATCGGGCTGCGGTAAAAGTACCTTATTGCGTTGTATTAATGGCCTAGAACCGATTCAGGGTGGTGAAATCCGTTTAACAGGTTCAGGTGTGCTTGGTAAAGATGTGGACTGGACTAACGCTCGTCAAAAAATTGGCATGGTTTTCCAAAACTATGAGCTGTTTGGGCATATGAACGTCATTGACAACATCTTGCTCGGACCACTCAAAGTACAAAAACGCCACCGCGATGAAGCAGAACAAGTAGCAGATGAGTTGCTAAAGCGAGTGGGACTGTTTGAGCGAAAACTTGATTATCCACGACAGCTTTCAGGCGGACAAAAACAGCGTATCGCCATTGTGCGTTCACTGGTCATGCAACCTAAAGTCATTTTGCTTGATGAAATTACCGCTGCGCTTGACCCAGAAATGGTTAGAGAAGTGCTTGATGTAGTCCTTAAATTGGCGAATGAAGGAATGACCATGCTGATTGTGACACATGAGATGTCCTTTGCCCGTAAGGTTGCCGACCGCATTATTTTTATGGATAAGGGCAAGATTATTGAGCAGGCAACACCTGCAGAATTTTTTGAACAGCCGAAAACAGAACGAGCGAAAGCCTTTCTAAATATTTTGTCTTACTAAATTTTTATTATTTGAATCATGAGGAAGTGAATGTTTAAACGTAATTCAATAAAAATATTAAGCAGTCTTGCTGTTGCTGGGGTGTTGTTAACTGCATGTAGTAAAACGCCATCAACTGAACAGGCAAATAATGCTCAAGAAGATCATTCTTTAGAGCAAGTCAAAAAAAATGGAGTTCTACGAGTTGCCGTTTTTGCAGATGATCCGCCGTTTGGTTATGTAGATAGTGCAGGTAATAATCAGGGCTTTGATGTGGCCTTAGCAAAACGGGTGACTAAAGATTTGCTCGGTGATGAAAAGAAAGTTGAGTTTATTGTAACTGAAGCTTCAAATCGGGTGGAGTTCTTAAAATCAAATCGTGCCGATGTGGTGTTCGCGACGTTTACAGTAACGCCTGAACGTAAGGAAGTTGTAGATTTTGCCGAGCCTTATTTAAAAGGTGCTTTTGGTATTGTTTCGCCTAAAGCCAAACCGATTACTGACATTGCCCAATTAGAAGGTAAGACCTTAATTGTCAATAAAGGCACAAGTTCGGATACCTACTTTACCAAGCATTATCCGAAAGTAAATTTACTCAAGTTTGAACGAAATTCGGATGCCTTTAAAGCCTTAACTGACGGTCGTGGTGACGCGATTTCTCAAGATAGTACCTATGCTTTGGCATGGGCCGCGAAGAACCCAAGTTATGTAGCAGGCATTCAGTCTATTGGTGATCAAGAGTTTATTGCACCAGCAGTTAAAAAGGGCAATACCCAATTATTGAATTGGCTCAATACTGAAATTAAGCAGCTAAGAACAAGTGGTGAAATTAATAAAATTTATGATGAAACCTTGAAACCAATTTACGGTGACTCGGTCAATCCGAATGTGTTTTTAGATGTAGGCCAATAATTTTCGATATCGCTGAGGCAGTGTCTAGCAGTAGGCGCTGCGATTTTAAATAAGACTTTTACAAGAACGATAGGGTGAAATAATGACAACATTAACATTTCAAAACGTGAAGCATATTTTAGCTGCGTCTTTACTGAGTTTAGGTTTAGTTGCATGTGACAAAGGAACTCAGTCTACTGAAAAAACGGCAGATACCACACAAACTGTGTCGAGTATTGAACAGATCAAAAAGAATGGCGTGGTACGCATTGGCGTATTCAGTGATAAACCGCCGTTTGGATATTTAGATGCTCAAGGTAAAAATCAAGGTTTTGATGTAGAGATTGCTAAGCATGTCGCTAAAGATCTGCTGGGTGATGAAAACAAAGTTGAGTTTGTTTTAACTGAAGCGGCTAACCGTGTCGAATACTTAAAAGCCAATAAAGTGGATATTATTTTTGCCAACTTTACCGTTACACCAGAACGTAAAGAAGTTGTCGATTTTGCTAAGCCTTACCTAAAAGTGGCACTAGGTGTGGTTTCTCCTAAAAGTCATCCGATTACCGATGTGGCTCAACTTAAAGATAAAACTTTGTTGGTAAATAAAGGTACAACGGCTGATTCATTCTTCACCAAGACTCATCCTGAAATTAAACTACAAAAGTATGAGCAAAACACTGAAACTTTTGATGCTTTAAAAGATGGTCGTGGTGCTGCGCTTGCACATGATAACTTGCTGGTTTTAGCTTGGGCTAAAGAAAATCCAAATTACACTGTTGGCATTACCAATTTAGGTGAGCAGGACTTAATTGCACCAGCAGTGAAAAAAGGCGATAAAGAATTATTGGACTGGTTGAACCAAGATTTAGAGAAACTGGCTAAAGAAGGTGTGATTCATCAGGCTTATGAAAAGACTTTAAAACCAGTGTATGGCGATACGATTAATCCAAAAGATTTATTGGTTGAGTAGTTTTACTCATAGCCCTTAATGACTAGGATTCTAGATCGTATTTGCTTGAGCTAGGATTCATCTACAGCCTGCCCATAATTTATAAAGATAATGTTTTTGCAATATTTGTTATAGATGTAAACAGTGGTCAGGTTCTGTAGATGAGAAAGTTTTTTGGTTACTTTTTCCAAAAAAAGTAACAGAATTAGCTGATTGCTTTAGAAGTTAAAAGTTAGGATTCCATCGTGCTAATTCCTTCACTTTATATTACTTTAACTTAAATAAAGTCGGCTCTGCTGCTAATTTATCTGCCAAATATTGAATCAACACACTCAATTTAGGCGGGACATGCCGTGTCGGTGGGTAAAGTAACCACAGCCCGCCACTATAATAGGTTTTAAAATACCAATCTGGTAAAACCTGAACTAAGGTACCTTGTTGTAGAGCATGGCGTGCAACGAAGTAAGGTAAGCTCGCAATACCTAAATGCTGTAATGCAGCGCTCAAACGTACACCTGTATGATTTGCAGCATAACGCCCACGCACAGCTACACTGATCGATTTATTTCCTTGTTGAAATTTCCATTTTGAGTCACTGGCTTGTTCGCCCAAGTAGATACATTCATGCTGCTTTAAATCATGAGGATGGTTCGGAGTGCCATGCTTTGCTAAATATTCAGGCGTAGCACAAACCAAGTGATCAATATCAATGAGCTTTCGACCCATAAGGCCGCCCGGTGGTTGCTCTGTAATTCGAAGTGCTAGATCAACTCCATCATCAATGAGATCTACATAGCGATCTTCTAAAAGCATTTGTATATCAATTTTCGGGTAGCGTTCTAAAAACTCGGGTAAATGTGGGTGAATCATAAAATGTCCCACAGCTTTCGGAACACTCATGCGAATAATACCTTCTGGCTCGACATGAAATTGACCTGAACTTTCCATGACTGCTTGTGCCGCATTGACCATATCTAAACAACGTTGATAAACCTGTTGTCCGCTTTCACTTAAACGAAGTTTCCGTGTGGTCCGATAGAGTAAGCGGGTGCCTAAAGCACGTTCTAATCGAGCAATCGCGCGGCTAACAGCAGAAGGCGTTGTACCAAGCTGTCTTGCAGTTTCAGAAAAACTTTCCGACTCGACAACCTTAACGAAAGTCGCCATTTCATTTAACAGAACCAGACTTTGATTTGTGCTCATGAGGCAAAAGTTATTTGGATTTTGATTAGATTATCGCGTCTAAAAAATCGCAATACAATCTTTTAGGTGATTTTCAGGAAACTAAATTGTTATGTGGCAGTTGTATGGACATGAGTTTTTAACGCTAGCTCTTATTCATTTTATGGCGGTGATTTTACCGGGACCAGATTTTGTGATTACGGTAAGGCAAAGTGTACGTTATGGTTACTTAATTGGATGTCTAACCGCAATTGGTATTGGTGTCGGAATTTCAGTCCATGTGTTTTATACACTTGTTGGTATTGGCTTTTTGATTCAGCAAAGTGAATGGCTCATGTCACTGATCAGAACAGCGGGGGCAGCTTACTTAGTGTATTTAGGATGGCAGTGTTTACGTAGCCAGCCGAATACCACTATTGAGATTAATGGCCAAGCAGACAGTGACACGCCGAGTTTATTTAAAGCTTTTACAATGGGTTTTCTTACTAATGCATTGAACCCAAAAGCTACTATCTTTTTTCTGGCAATTTTCACTACGATTGTAAGTACGACTACCCCAATGAAAGTTCAGGTCTTTTATGGGGTCTGGATGTGTATGGTCAATGCCATCTGGTTTATGGTAGTGAGTGTACTGTTTGCACAGCCTATTGTACGTAAAAGATTTTTAGAGTTTGGGGTGTATTTTGAGAGGGTGATGGGAGTTTTATTAATTGGAATTGCATTGAGATTGATTTGGGGATTGTTTGTTTAATTGCAGTGAGTATTTAATGGGGGTGCAGAAGTACGATTTTAGATTGTATATAGTTTTTACGGCGTTCATACCAGTATTTGCTTGTGCTAAATTTCATCCACAGCCTGCCCATAATTTATAAAGATAATGTATTTGCAATATTTTTTGAAAAATGAAAACAGAGAACAGGTTCTGTGGATGAGAAAGTTTTTGGTTACTTTTTAAAAAAGTAACAGAATTAGCTACTTTCTTTGGAGGCAAAACGGTAAGACTCCGCCGTAATAACTACTTTAAATTATCTATAGTACGAATGACTCTTAGCTCAACCTAAAATCATTCGTAAGCTCTTAGATAGCACGACAGAGTTTTATCGTTTAAAGCTTTAATTTCTTCAATAGCCTTTGGATGGACTTACTAATAATGGCAAGTTGTTTATAAAAAAAAGACCGCTCAAAAGCAGTCTTTTCTAGTCTAGAAATAGATTTAATTGCTACGTCTATTACGCGTTAGTTGATGTAACACCGACACTAATAAGTCAATTTCTTCAGTTGTGTTATAAAAAGCCAAAGACGGACGCACGGTTTGTTCTACACCAAAACGACGTAAAATTGGCTGTGCACAGTGATGGCCAGAACGGACGGCAATACCATGTTGATTTAAAGCTTTACCGACTTGTTCAGTTGAATAACCTTGTAAGGTAAAAGACATAACACTGGCTTTGTGATGCGCCGTTCCGATCAAACGTAAACCTGACACACTGCTCAGTGCATTTTGACCATATTCGAGTAGATCATGTTCATAGCGAGCAATGTTATGAATGCCTAGACTCTCGACATATTCAAGCGCAGCGCCTAATCCGACAGCATCGGCAATGTTTCCAGTTCCAGCTTCAAACTTGTTTGGTGCAGGTTGGTAAACTACTTGTTCGAAGGTCACATCCTGAATCATGTTACCGCCGCCTTCCCAAACAGGCATGCTTTCTAGCAACTCTGGTTTTGCATATACCGCGCCAATGCCCGTCGGCCCAAACACTTTATGTCCAGAAAACACAAAAAAATCTGCATCGAGAGCTTGTACATCGGTAGGGATGTGAGAAACGGATTGAGCACCATCAACTAAAACACGTACACCTTTTGCATGCGCAATTTTAATGACTTCAGCAACAGGCGTGACTGTTCCTAAAGCATTCGAAACTTGAGTAATCGAAAGCAGTTTAGTGCGTTCATTAATCAGTTTTGGCAACTCTTCTAAAATAATTTGACCCGTGTCATCCACAGGAATGACTCTTAATTTTGCTCCAGTTTTTTTAGTGAGTTGATACCAAGGCACAATATTGGCATGGTGTTCCAAGTGAGAAACGATAATTTCATCACCTTCACCAATATTTTGCTCACCCCATGTTTTTGCAATCAGGTTAATGCCTTCGGTTGTTCCCCGAACAAAGATAATTTCTTTAGAAGAGGGTGCACCAATAAATCGGGCAACTACATTTCTTGCATGCTCATAGGCGTCGGTTGCACGAGCCGCTAACTCATGTGCAGCACGGTGAATATTTGAGTTTTCATGCTGATAAAAATAAGCAATTCGATCAATCACGCGCTGCGGTTTTTGTGTGGTCGCAGCATTATCCAACCAGACCAGAGGACGACCATTTACGCGTTCCTGTAAAATTGGGAAATCGCGACGTATAGCATGTACATCGAGTGGTTGAGCACTACTTGCTACAAAGGTAGGTTGCGATGGTTGATAGTGACTATAACTTTGTCCACTTTGAGGCAAGTCTAAAAAATAAAATGCAGAGCTTGCCGAACTTTGGGGAGGCGTGTTCGTTGCAAAACGATCTTCCGTCAGCAATGATTTCAGCTGGTCACCATGTGGCAACTGAAAAGACTGTGCAACTGAGTAATTATCCTCAACACCTTTAACAGATGGCTCTGCTGCATTTGGAGCAGAAAAATCATTTAAAAAATAATAAGGTGATTCACCTGCACCAGTAGGTAAGTTTGGTTCAATGCGAGGCACATTGGGTTCACTATGAGCAGCTTGTGGCAAATGTGGCTCAAATGGTGGGCGTGGCAAATTAGCTCCACCAACCACAGGCGCAGACGCTACAATTCGACGTTCAGGGTAGTCTGGCAAATTTGGAATATGCTCAGGATATTCCGGATTGAGACTTTTCTGAAACGCGATATTGGGCGCACGACCACTGAGTGCAGAAAATGGTTCACCCGGTTGTGGTGGGTGCGGTGGCGCTCCGACAGGTAAGTCCAAGTTAAGGCCCGATGGAGAAGCTGAACTGCTTGAGCTTGGTAATGCTGAAAAAAACTCATTAGCAAGTCGAGCAATGGTGGACTCATCAGGGAAGTTGGCTGGTGGGTTAACACCAGTCACTTCAGGCCCCGTTGGACTACCTTGCAGATTACTTGTAGTTAACTGGGTAGTCATGATATTTGTCCACCTCCACATCATCTAATACTGCCAACGCATCATCAGTGAGTACTGCAAGTGAGCAATATAACGAGATTAGATACGACGCAATCGCGTTACGGTTGATTCCCATAAAGCGTACTGAAAGCCCCGGTGATTGTTCACCAGCAAGACCAGGTTGGAACAAACCAACAATCCCTTGACGCTTTTCACCAACACGAAGCAGCAAGATTTTAGTTTTGCCATCTTCTACAGGAATTTTATTTGATGGAATGAGTGGAATACCGCGCCATGTAATGAATTGCGAACCGAACAGACTAACCGTTGGAGGCGGTACACCACGGCGTGTACATTCACGGCCAAATGCTGCAATCGCATCAGGATGCGCTAGGAAAAATCCTGGTTCTTTCCAGACTTTACGTAACAAATCATCAAGATCATCTGGAGTAGGTGGGCCATTTAAAGTCGAAATACGTTGGTCATCTGTCACACTTGCCAGTAAACCGTATTCAGGGTTATTGATAAGCTCACTTTCTTGACGTTCTTTAATGGTTTCAATCGTTAAACGGAGCTGTTCTTTAATTTGGTCGTGTGGGCTGCTGTAAAGGTCAGCAACACGTGTATGTACATCTAAAACAGTAGATACACCATTTAAAAAGTATTCGCGTGGCTCTGGGTCATAATCAACAAAAGTTTGAGGTAAAGTTGCTTCATCACGTTGTGTGCAAGCGACTTGAATATCATCAGTATTATTTACACGGTTTAAGCGGTAGATACCTGCTTCAACAGGAAGCCATTGAAGTAAGTGAGTCAGCCATCTGGGAGTAATTGTAGAAAGTTGGGGAGCAGTTTTGGTTGCATTGGCCAGTTGACGGGCTGCGTGGTCCCCCAGCGCAAGTTGAGCTTTGTCAGTATTTTTCGCCATGAATCATTTTTCCTTATTACAGTGGCTTGGTTATAAAATGTTAAATTTTTAAATTATCGTGTTAACAGATTAGAATTAAATATTCGATTTTCAAAATATGAATAAGGTATAAATAAATGAACACAGTTCACTTATTATGAATAAGCATATGTTTATGAAAATTTAATATAAATAAGTAATAAACTGATTTATATATACCAAATTCATGTTTTTAATATATTGGTTAAAACTCTTATATATAAAATTGTGAATACGATTTATTTAAATTCTGGATTTTTTTGATAAGCCTCCAGTGGTGACTGTAAAATCTGGCTTCCTGCGGGAATACTATGTGTAAGCCAGACATTTCCCCCAATAATGGACCCACGACCAATCGTAATACGGCCTAAAATAGTGGCACCTGCATAGATCACCACGTCATCTTCAACAATTGGATGGCGTGTATAGTCTTTTTTCAAACCACCATCATCATTGGTTTCAAATCGTTTCGCTCCAAGGGTTACTGCCTGATAAATACGGACACGTTCCCCAATGACACTGGTTTCACCAATCACCACACCCGTACCATGATCGATGAAGAATCCTTTACCGATTTTCGCACCCGGATGAATATCAATACCTGTTGCAGAATGCGCCAACTCGGAAATAATGCGAGACAATAAAGGCACTTGGGCATACAGTTGATGCGCTATTCGATGATGAATAATCGCAAATATGCCCGGATAGCAAAGTAATACCTCATCCACACTATGCGCCGCTGGATCGCCTTCATAAGCAGCACGCACATCGCCGTCTAAAAGACGTCGTATAGAAGGCAAGGTGTTGGCAAAATCCTGCACAATATTTTGAGCAAGTTCGTCTGGTTGTTGGACTGTGTTCGAATGACTCAAATGACGTTTTGCTTCATAGTTTAAAGCCAGTTGTACTTGAGCATGTAAGGCTGTGAGTACCCGATTTAAAGTATAGGCAATATAAGAATCTTCAGTTTCTTGGCGTAAGTCAGCAGGGCCTAAACGCATTGGAAATAAAATTCCACATAGGTCATCTAAAATGGCTTTTAACGCTTCTTTAGATGGAAGTTCACGGCCCCCAAATTCTTTGGTTCTGTGTTGCTGCTGACGCCAGTCATGCCTTGCTTGTTGTAAACCTTGTACAACAGCATTAATGTTCCATTGAGTCACAAGCTTTCCTTGATTCACTGAAAATTGATTAAAATATTAGTCTTGTTGCCAAGGAAGTTGATGGATGCGCCAGCCATTTTTCTGATTACGCTGTTGCTGATCATTTAGATCGCCTTCGAAGCCTTCAAGAACGTTGTAAATATGCTCAAAACCAGCATTAAATGCGGCCTCGGCAGCTTGTGCTGAACGGTTGCCACTACGGCATAACAAAAGAATGGTTTTGTCTTTGCCAACTTTTGATTCGAGTTCTTTTAAAAAGCGTGGATTACGGTTAAACGATGTGCCTGTTGCCCAAGCGACATGAACACTTTCAGGGACATAACCTACAAATTTACGTTCTTCATTGGTACGCACATCAACTAAAACAGCTTCGCCTTGTTGTACGAGCTGCCATGCATCAGTAGGTGATAAACTGCCACTAAAATTAAGTTCATGGTCCTGTGCGTATTGCTGTGCTTTACTAAGAATAGTGTCTTTTGACAAAGATGTATTAGAACTCGAAGAGATAAAACCAGATGGGTTTTCTGTATTTAATTTGGCATTCATTTAAATAATTCCTTATCTTCGATTCAGATTGTTATTGTTCAATTTACGCGTTTTTAAATATAAGCAAAAATAAGTAATATCTATTTATATATATTTTTTTAATAAATAAGCAAGCTAAATATTTTATATAAAATCGTATTAATTAATCTTATAAAGTTCTTCTAATAATATGTTTAATAGATTTTAACATTTGGTAAAAACCATATGGATTAAAATAATCCATATGGTTTTAAACATTAAGAAAATCCACCATTTACTCGAATGACTTGTGAATTTATCCACCGTCCATCTGGGCCAGATAGCATGGCAACTACACTGGCAATTTCTTCAGGTGCTCCGATTCTTTCCAATGGAGCAAGTTTTGCAATAGCCGCCACTTGTTCATCAGTTTTTCCATTGTAAAAAAGGTCAGTACCTGTCGGGCCGGGCGCAACGGCGTTTACGGTAATATTTCGGCCGCGTAACTCATTTGCTAACACATGTACCAAACCTTCTACACCTGCTTTTGAAGCAATGTAGGGACCATATGCTGGAAAAGATTTAGCAATTACACTGGTTGAAAGCGTAATAATTCGACCACCATCTGGAACTGTTTCGGCTGCATGCGCCAAAATTAAAAATGCACCACGTAAATTGGTATGAATTACTTTATCGAAATCTGGCAGACCTTCAGGTGTAATTTTCGCCATAGGCATAATGCCTGCGCTATGAACCACAACGTCTAATTGACCGTTAATGGCTTTAGCTTCTTGAAATAAACGACTCACCTCATGTTCATTTGCAACGTCCGCTTGAATAGCTGAGGCTTGACCACCTTGCTCAATAATGTGTTCTACAGTGGCTTGGGCATGCACCTTATTGCCTGCATAGTTAACAATCACATAAAAACCATCTTGAGCTAAGCGTTCAGCAATAGCACGACCAATACCGCGTGAAGCACCAGTAATAAGAGCTGTTTTCTTTGAAATATTCATTTTTAGATTGCCTGTTTGAGTAGGTATGGCTTATTTTAATAATATAGAAATATGGGATAAATCTTGATAATTGGATAAGATAATTCCATATTTATTAATAATAGACAGGGTTAAAAGCGAGCACCATGGATAAATTTGATACCTTGCAACTTTTCACCCGCATAGTAGAGCTGGGTAGTTTTAGTCAGGCAGCCGATCAGCTAAATATCCCCCGCGCTACAGCAAGTAATGCCATTAAAGAGTTAGAGAATAATTTACAGTGTCGTTTGCTAGAGCGGACGACTCGGCATGTAAGGCCATCACTAGATGGACAGGCATTTTATGAACGCTGCACACAAATATTATCGGAACTTGATGATGCCGAATCGTCTTTACGCAATGTAATTGCACAGCCCCGTGGTTTATTACGTGTCGATTTATCAGGCGCACATGCGACTAAAATTGTTTTACCCAATATCGATCAATTTCACGAGTTATATCCCGACATTGAACTTGTAATTAGTACGGGTGATCGTTTGGTTGATCTGATTAGGGAAGGGATAGACTGTGTGGTGAGAGCAGGACGTTTGGATGATTCCACTTTAATTGCTAGACATTTGGTTGATATGCCACAAGTCATTTGTGCGAGTCCTGACTATTTAATTAAACATGGAACGCCTCAGCAACCAGAGGATTTGTTATCACATTATTGTGTCAATTTCTTCTCGACATCAGGTGGGCGGAATTATCCATTTGAATTGATGGTGAATGGTAAAAAACAAGATTATTTTTTGAAAAGCTGGATCGCGGTAAATGATGCTGAAAACTATGTATTATCTGCTTTACGTGGGGCAGGTTTAATTCAGGTCCCGCGTTACCATGTGGCGAATGAGTTAAAAGCCGGGCAACTGGTTGAGGTCTTATCGGAGTGGGTAATCCCGAAGATGTCAGTTTCTGCTTTATATCCGCAGCATCGGCAGCTCTCACCACGCGTACGCGTTTTTGTCGCTTGGCTGAGTGAGTTATATACAGGCTATTTTTCAAAATAACGATAGCGTATAACGTATAGGTAGAATGCTCTCTAGCACATATAAAATTTTGGTGAATATGTGATTGAATTACCCAATACAAATGATTGGATTGTTAGAAATTCTGACCCGAATAGTCTCGAACGAATTGAAGCCTTTTTTACCGATCATGCTTATGAGTCACATCGCCACGATACTTTTGCAATTGGTCGAACATTAACAGGTGTTCAAAGCTTTCATTATCGTGGAGAGATGAAACATAGCCAGCCGGGAATGACGATGGTTTTACATCCTGATGAAAAACATGATGGAGAGTCAGGTAGTCGAGATGGTTTTAGATATCGGATGGTGTACGTAGAACCTGCAACCCTACAGGAAATTATGAAGGGCAAACCTTTACCATTTTTTGAAAATGGCTTGAGTCAGGATCCCCGTTTATTTAAAGCAACTGATGTTTTATTACAGGGAATGGATCAGCATATTGATCCTTTAGAAAAACAAGATGCTTTATATGATCTAGCAACCACACTGTACGAAATTTCTGGTAATAATCAGCGAACCTCACATGCTTATGACTATGTCGCAGCGGAGCGCGCTAGAGAATTTATACATGCCTCTTTATATGAAAATATCTCTTTAGATGATATTGAAAAAAATGTGGGACGAGACCGTTGGAGTCTTTCACGTGACTTTCGATTGCTATTTGGTACAAGTCCACATCGATATATGACTATGCGCAGATTGGAAGTTGTGAAGTCCTGTTTGATGTATGGAGAGTCCTTAACTCAAGCTTCATTGATTGCAGGATTTTTTGATCAAAGCCACATGACACGTCATTTTCTAAAAGCATTTGGATTGACGCCAGCCCGATGGCGGATGATCAATAAGCTCTCTTCTTAAGCAAGTTATTTAAAAGCCAGCCTGTTTAGGCTGACATAGACTTTATCTTAAATTAGGTTCATGCCTTTCAAAAAATCATAAAGCATAAATATGCCAGAAACGATTAGCATCAATCCCATGGCTTGGTTTATACGATTAAACCAGATTTTATTTTTAATTTTTTTACCTAACACTGCACCTGCCCAAGAGTAAAGGCAGGGTGCGCCTGCGGCACCTATGGAAATGAGCAACGATACCAAGAAGATTTGAACACCAATGATGTGTGCTGTGGGGTACATAATGGTTGTAACAGGCAAAATCACTAAAATCCCTTTTGGGTTTAAAGCTTGTATCCAAAAACCATTCCAGAACGAAAGCACCTGAACTTCAGTGGCTTCGTTACTCATATCGATATCTGACTTGAGCATTTGATATGAAAGGTAAAACGTATAACACGCGCCAAACAAAGCAATATAGTGCAAGGCATTTTGTGGAATGATCGCGGCGCCGATATATCCAAAAATCATGAATAACATCAGCATTGCACAACCGACACCCATAAAAAAATAAATTGTTCTTTTGAATTGTCCGGTAAGCCCAGCGTTTAGCCCCATAAAATTTACTGGACCGGGACTATACATCACACTCAAGGTATAAAAAAAGATTTCCATAACGTATCTACTGAAACAAAAACAACCCAGCATAGTGCCTCGTAATTTTATGGTCTTGTACGTTTGTGATGGCTCCTGCACAAACGTACAAGACGAGAAAAATCTGAGTGAGTCATGATGAGCGAGTTAAAGTTATGATTCAGGAAAGAGGTTTATGTTTGATACAAAAATTGCGCTGATTGTCCGTAATGATCTTGCGACGTGGCAGAGATTAAATGTGGTGGCTTTTTTGGCAACGGGGATTGCCTCTGCTGTACCTGAAATGTTGGGGAAACCTTATATCGATGCGAATGGCTATGAGTATGGCAACATGTTAGGGCAGCCGATGTTGGTATTTGAAGGGGATTTATCAGGACTGCAAAAAGCGCATCGCAAAGCAATTGAGCAAGATTTAACGATAATTCCCTATGTACATGCCATGTTTTCTACAGGAAATGATGAGGATAATCGGGCGGTTTTTTTGGCTGACGATGCGAATCAATTAAATTTGGTCGGAGTGGCGTTAAGAGGACCTAAAAAGACAGTTGATAAAGCAATTAAAGGACTTTCTTTGCATCAATAAAATGTTATTGAAAGAATGATAAAACCCACTTTTTTAGCAAAAGTGGGTTTTGTTTAAAATGATGATTAAACTTTATCTTGAGTCTTGGTCTCAAAATCACTGGCATCATGGCGTTCATGCAACTGGGTAGCTAAATCACCAAAAGTACGGTTGACCATACGACCACGTTGTACCGCAGGACGCGCTAAAATCGCATCTGCCCAGCGCTGAACATTTTTATATTGGTCAACCCCTAAAAACTCAGCGCCGTTATACACCCAGTTTTTAACAAGACCACCATACCAAGGGAATGCCGCAATATCAGCGATGCTATATTCAGAACCTGCTAAATATTCATGCTTTGCTAGATGTTGATCTAACACATCAAGCAATCGTTTTGTTTCCAAGGCGAAGCGGTTAACCGCATATTCAATTTTAACAGGTGCATAAGCATAAAAATGTCCAAAACCACCACCTAAATAAGGCGCACTGCCCATTTGCCAGAATAACCAATTAAGACATTCAGTACGTGCAGCAATATCGGTTGGAATGAAAGCTTTAAATTTTTCAGCCAAGTAAAGCAAAATGGAGCCAGATTCAAACACTCTTAATGGCGGGTTTTGGCTATGGTCAACCAATGCTGGAATTTTAGAGTTTGGATTAACTTCTACAAAGCCACTACCAAATTGCTGTCCTTCACCAATTTTAATCAGCCATGCATCATATTCAGCATCCTGATGTCCTAACGCTAAAAGCTCTTCAAGCAAAATAGTGACTTTTTGACCATTAGGCGTTGCTAAAGAATAGAGCTGGAGCGGATGTTTCCCTACTGGAAGTGTATGCTCGTAACGTGCACCTGAGGTAGGTTGGTTTAAATCGGTTTTCTCTCCAGTCCATTGCCAAACTTGTGGAGGAATATAGTTTGAATCACTCATTTTTTATCTCATGTTTGGTGTAAATAAAAGGATTTATTTATGTCGCAAGGCAAGCCATTTTTGTACGGTCGGTCGTTGCCATTGCTGTAATGCATAGTTTTTTAAACGTTCTGGTACAGCATCACCATTTTGAATAAGGCGTTGCAACATCAGGGCAAGTTCAGCATCTACAATGCTCCAGGAACCAAAAAGAAATTCGGCATCAGACGCAAGAAGTTTTTCTGCAACAAAGAAAAGTTTCTCGGCTGCTTTTTTGCCTTCTTCTGAAAGTGGAGTGGACTTGGGTTGAATAAAAATAACATCGGTTGGACGCTCAGTTCTTATGGCAACTAAGTCCGATCGGAGCCATGCCTGAATTTGTCTTGCTCTTGCGCGTGCTTGAATATCTTTTGGATAAATAGATATGTTTGGATAAAGCTCTTCAATATATTCCAAAATGGCGGAGGATTCTGATAAGGCAAAATCGTTATGCTCAAGTACAGGGACTTTGGCAGTTAATGACTTTGCTACATAAGATTTTTCAAACTGGCCTTGCTGGCCTAAGTTGATGGTTGCTATTTCAAATGGAATTTGTTTTTCATGTAGCCCTACAAAAACTGTAAACGCGTAGGGGCTTAGAAATTGTGAATCTGTGTACAGCTTAAAATGTTCATTATTCATTGTTATTGTCCATGTCATAAAACAATCGGATCTAGTCTAAGTGAGCTGATCCAAGATTGGGTAGCTTTTTTGTGGAAAAGCTTTATTGATTTTTGAATTAAGCCATTTCAGTGTTCAACGTTAGGGCTTAATGTGCTGAAAATGCTGACGAACAATACTAAGCCATGCCTGTACCGCTGGTGAGACAGGAAGATTTTTTTTCCAAGCCATGACTAAGTGCCACTGAATATTTGGTTTCTCAAGCGGTACCGCTGCAAATAAACTAGGGTCAAGCATGTCGGTATAATATTGAGGGAGAAGCGCGATTCCCATGCGTTGTAATACCATGTCTGCCAAGAGGTGCCATTGGCTGGTACGACAAGCAATGGTTGGGTAAAAACCATGCTGCTTAGAGGCATCGAGAATAATACTGTTTAAAGAGAAATTTTCTGGAAACATCAAAAATGATTGGTGTTGTAGCTCTTCTAAATTTATTTTTTTACGGGTTGCCCAAGTCGCATCCCGACGTAAAAGAACCATTAAAGGGTAGTTACATAGCTCAATGCTATTAAAGATTTGCTCATCAAAAGGCTGCAATAAAACGCCAACGTCTAGTTCATTGTTAAGCAAAGCTTGCTCAATACCACGTGAGCCCACTTCCATAAAAGCCAATTCAATATCTGGCAATTGCTGATGATAATCAAACAGGGCAGTCGTTAAGAGCTGCGAGCCTAAAGGCGGAACGCCAAGTTTTAAAGTTCCTGTTTTTAATTGTTGGTAGTTTTCAATTTCAAGAAAGATGTTTTGTTCTGCCTGAAGAAGCTCGACCGCATGTTGATAAATACGCTCTCCAATTTCAGTTAGTTCAATTTGTCTTTTACGGCCATGATCAGGTTTAACCAAAAGCTGTACCTGAAGCTGCTCTTCAAGCTGCTGTAATATTTTACTAATAGTCGGTTGAGTCAGATACAACTCTTCAGCAGTACGGGTAAAACTTTTAGTTTTGACCAGCGTAACGAAGCACTGTAATGATTTTAGAGAAAGCATAATAAAGAATAGATTATTCCATTTTGGAATGATATTAACATGAATAATTCATATTTAGCAGCTTTAACCAAGATAGCATAATGGTGTAGTTAACCATTTAATTTCGCAAAATGAGTACTGAATCTGCTTCTGGAACACCTACACAACCTTCACTTTTAATTTTAGTTAAACAAATTTTGATTCTGGCTGGATTTTGGTGGGTCGGATATCTCTTACATCAAAAACTTGGTGTACCTGTCTCGGCAGGTATTTTAGGTATGTTTTTATTGCTTCTATGCCTGTTCTTTAAAATTATCAAAATGGATCAGGTAGCAATGGGAGCAACTGTGGTTTTAGGTGAGCTATTACTGTTTTTTGTGCCCGTTGTGGTCGCTGTAGTTCAGTATAAAACTCTGTTTATGACCGAAGGTTGGCAAATTGTCTTGAGCATTGCGGTTGGGACCATTTCGGTTATGCTCAGTACGTGCCTGACGATTCACTATTACAATCGTTTGAAAGCTTATTTACAGGCTCGAAAACGTCTTCAACATAAGCATATCTAAAGAGCAAAAGACATGAATATTTGGTCAATTCTTTGTCTGATCTGGACTTTGGTCGCCTATGTTGTGGCAAAGCGAATCTATCAGAAAAATCCAAAACTTTGGTTATCACCCGCGATTAGCGTGCCTGTACTCACTATCATTTTGATGACGATTTTTGGAATTTCATATCAAACTTACGCAGAAGATACGCAGTGGATTGTTAATTTATTAGGACCAGCAACGGTTGCGTTTGCTGTACCGATTTATCGTTATCGGGAAACGATTCGTAAAAACCTTGGGGTACTTTCGATTGCGATTATTGTCGGCATGAGTGTAGGCGTGATGTCTGCCTATGAAATGGCACAGTGGTTCCACTTTAGCCCAGAAGTGACCAACAGTTTGATGGCACGTTCTATTTCAACTCCATTTGCCATGATTTTAGCGGAAGATATTCACGGTTCGGCAGCTTTGGTTTCACTATTTACCGTTATTACTGGTTTGGTCGGTATGATTTGCGGCGATGCAATTTTAGCGATTACTAAAATCCGTTCTAATGTGGCAAATGGGGCAGCTCTCGGCAATGCAGCCCATGGTTTTGGTACAGTTAGAGCACAGCAGCGCAATAGTGAAGAAGGTGTAATTGCCAGTTTGACCATGGTCATTGCTGGTATTTTAATGGTACTGATTGGACCATTTGCGATTCATCTATGGTTGCTGTTGTAGGCTTTGTCTAAGTCGGCTTGTCATGTTGTTGAATAATCTTTGATAGTTTTTTGATGGCTTGTCTCATCAGTTCGGGTTCAAAATCGCCTAAGCCAACAATTAACCCCGGACGTTGTTGTTCTTTTGAAAATGTCGGTGAAATTGCTTTAATGGCAATGCCTGCATCGACTGCCGAGCTTGCAACATCAATATCATTAATATGGTGAGCAAGCCATAACACCATATGCATGCCTTGATCACCCGGCTGTAACCAAGCCAGTTCTTGAGGTATGTATTTTTCAATCAAGCCAATAATGTATTCTCGAACTTCTGCATAGACATTTCGAGTACGTCGAATATGTCGTTCTAAATAACCCTCTTGAATAAAAGCAGCCAAAACGTGCTGGTCGGCAGCAGGTGGGTGTCGATCAATTAATACTCTTAGCCCACAAAAAGGTGCCACCAATTCTTTAGGCAATACTGCATAGCCAAGTCTAAGGGATGGAAATAGGACTTTGCTGAAAGTCCCAAGATAAATGACTTGGTCGGGCGCCATACCTTGTAAAGATGGGAAGGGTTGTCCGTTATAGCGAAGTTCACTGTCATAGTCATCTTCAATGATCCATGCATTTTGCTGTTTTGCCCAAGCCAATAAAGCCGTACGTCTTGCTAGACTCATCGGCATGCCAAGTGGATATTGATGAGAGGGTGTCACAAAAGCAGCACGTGCATTTTTCGAAAGTTTAATTCCGGTTTCAACTTGAATACCTTCTTCATCGACAGGAACACGCACCATCCGAATGTTTTGTACAGCATGTTCAAAAATGGCTGTTGTACCCCGATAAGCTGGATCTTCAATCCAAACTTCATCTTTTGCTTCAAATAAAATCTGGCTGCAAATATAAAGTGATTGCTGAATACCGGGAGTAATCACAATTTGTTCAGGTGCGCAGTGGACAGAGCGTGATCGGCGTACATAGTCTGCTATAGCAACTCTTAGTGATAATACGCCTTGAGGTTCGCCATAACCCGAAGGAGCACCTGCACCTCGTGATCTAAATTTATTACCAAACTTGCGCCAGATGTCGCTCGGTTGGGTGCGGGCAATCGGGACAGACACTGCAAAAGGGGCATGAGGAAGTGGTTTAAACTCCTTAAGCACTTGGGCATAAGAACGTGCCGATTTGGTCAACGGTATTGAGCTGGGTGTGGTTTCTTTTTGAGAATGTTGCAGCACAGTTTTTTTAGCTAAAGCATGAGAAACATAGGTGCCAGTTCGTGGTTGAGAGTCAAAAACACCTTCGGCTAAAAGCTGATCGTAAGCTTCGATAATCGTTCCGCGAGCGACCCCAAGTGTTTGAGCCAATTCACGGGAAGAAGGCAACGGATCGCCGGGCTGTAAATCACCACTTTGTACAGCTTCACGCAAAGCTTGGGTTAGTTGAGCACTTATCTTTCCTTGGCTTTTATTAATCTTTGCAATAGACGGAAGTTCAACAACTTTTGCCATTCTTGCCATAATTCTGGTCTACTTAAAAAAATACAAAGTGGTTCTTTTTAATAAACCACAGAAACCAGAAAATTTACAACACAAAATATAAATAACCCTGATATCTACAGTGAGGTTTTAGCCATGTATATCCCCGATGATTATGCAGAAAACCGTTTGGACGTATTGCATTCTCTTATTACCGAATATCCATTTGGTGTGCTTTTTACGCATGGAAGTAATGGCTTAGATGCAAACCATCTTCCATTCGAATTACAGGCAAGCGAAGGGGAATTGGGTGTACTACGTGCGCATGTGTCTAGAGTTAATCCTGTCTGGCAGGACATTAAAAATGGAGATGAGGTGTTGGTCGTGTTTCAAGCAGGCGATGCTTATATTTCACCAAACTGGTACCCATCCAAACATGAACAGCACAGACAAGTGCCGACATGGAACTATAGGGTTGTGCATGCTTATGGCAAAGTAACCATTCGAGATGATGAACGTTACGTCCGTGGTGTTGTGGCTCGTTTAACCCGTACCCACGAAGCATCTCAACCTGAACCATGGAAAATGTCCGATGCACCAAAGGATTATCTTGAACCAATGTTAAAGGCCATTGTAGGTATTGAGATTGAAATTACCAAGCTGCGAGGCAAATCAAAACTTGGGCAAAACAAAGAACGTCGAGATATTTTAGGTGCGGCAGATGGCCTATCGAAATCTGGTCATCAAACCATAGCAGACGCTATGTATAGTGTGGCTGAGTTAAATAAATAATTTTGAAAATATAAAACCTTAATATCAATTGAGGAGACAAAGATGTCTTTTACTACACCTGTTGAGTTGGTAAGTGAGCACGTTATTTTAAAGCCCTTAGACTTAACTCAAGCTGAATCACTGGCGGAGGCTGTTTGTGATGGGGAACTCTATAATCTTTGGTATACCCGTGTGCCAAAACCTGAACAAATGACTGCTGAAATTGAAAGACGTCTCAGTTTGCAAAATTCCGGTTCTATGCTGCCATTTTATATTGAAGATCGAAAAACGGGGCGAGCGTTAGGTATGACAACTTTAATGCATATTGAAGAAGCTCATCGCCGTGTAGAAATTGGTTCGACGTGGTACCGTAAGTCTGCACAGCGTACGCCTGTTAATACTGAATGTAAAAAGCTACTGTTGGCTCATGCATTTGAGACTTTAAACTGCATTGCGGTTGAGTTACGTACATCTTCTTTAAATGTTCAAAGCCAAGCCGCGATTGTACGCTTGGGTGCAAAGCTTGATGGTGTGCTGAGAAGCCATCAAATTGTGAAAGATGATATTTTGCGGGACACTCACGTTTATAGCATTTTAAAACATGAGTGGCCTGCGGTTCGTCAAAATCTGGAATGGATGTTGAATAAACCGCGTTAGGAATCAATGCATAAGTCTATATTCTTGCGGAGTATTACCCGTCCAGTTTTTAAATGCTCTGCTAAAAGAATTGTGCTCTTGAAAGCCCAATAGAAATGAGATTTCACCCGTACTCATTGATGATTTTTCTAAATAATGTTGGGCAAGAGATTGACGTGTTGTATCCAAAAGCGTTTTAAAATTAGTTTGCTCTTCTAAAAGTAGCCGTTGTAGCGTACGTTTGCTCATCGCGAGTCGTTGAGCAACATCTTCTATTGTACACAGCCCCGCAGGTAGGTTTTCTAAAAGTATTGCTTTAACTTTTTCGCTAGCTGTTGCATCTTCATCAAGCTGTATAAGACTACGTTGCAAGTTTGGCTCGAAAAAAGACCACATGGTCGGGTTGGCTGTTAAAAAAGGACGTTCAGCATCTTGGCGTGAAAAGACAATTGAAATGTGTTCACTTTTTTGTGGAAGTACGCCAAAAAATGTTTTGTACTCTGCCAGATTATTAGGTAAATCGGGCAGTGTAACTTTCAAAGGTATAACCTGATGTCTTGTACATATTCTTGCTAATTGAGCAAAAAAGACCAGTTCTGACATGGCAAGACTTTGCGGCGTTGGCGTAGATACATTATAAAATTTGAGTTCTAGCGTTGTTGTGTCGTTATCAATTGCTACTTGTAACTGCATTGGCCCAACCAGTCTTTTAAATTCAGATAGACGCTGTATTGCAATATTGAAGTTGGGACTACAAATACAAGCAAAAATCGCTGGGTCAAAAAGCTCAACTGTAATCATTTGACCGATTTTTAAAGGTAAGTCATTTATTCCGGCAAGTTGTTCAATTGCGTGCCAAAAATTGAAATATTGAACGGGCGTAAGGTTTGCATCTTTACGGTTGAATAAATCAAGCGGTAGAGATGCCAAACGTAATGCATCTTCAAGATTTATGCCTAGGTCGTTCAGTAATAACTTCCAGTTGGTATTTAGGGCAAAATTTGAAGCATATTTCATTTGAGCATCTCAACATTAAACTTATATGGGGCACTTCATTTATTTAATAACTGACATTACCATACGATCAAACACACGGTCACCAAACCATTTACGTACAAATATCATCAGTTTGGCATATTTGCCACCCACATAACGTGTTTTAGGTGAGGATGCATGAACAGCTTTCATCAGCATATCGACGACAACTTGCACGTCTGAAAGTTCACCTTTTTCTACTGTAGTTTTTGTTGAGTTAGCAACCGCCGCTGCCATATGGCTATACGCACTTTGTCCTGAACGTTCCAGCATAGGTTGGATCATTACATCTGCAAATTCAGTTGCGATAGCACCGGGTTCAATGACAACAACATCAATATTAAATGATTTTAACTCTAAACGTAGACAGTCAGACCAACCTTCAACTGCATGTTTACTCGCATGATACCAACTACCAAGTGGTGTATAAATTTTCCCACCCATTGATGAAATATTGATAATTCGACCCTGCATTTTTTTACGCATACTAGGCAGAACCTTTTGGGTTAAATAGGCCATACCAAACAGATTCACTTCAAATTGATAGCGTGCATCAGCAAGGGTGGTATCTTCCATAGCACCATACATGCCGAAGCCTGCGCAGTTAACTAAAATATCAACACCATGGGTTTCTTTTTCAATAGTTTTCACAACTTGGTCGATATCATCCTGATTGGTAATATCCATTTTTAATGTATGCGCGCCGAGCACTTTTAGTTCTTGCATAGCATCAACACGACGGGCAACGGCATAAACAGTTGCACCTTCTTTGAGTAATGCTTTGGTAAATGCTTTTCCCATACCAGATGATGCGCCTGTGATGAGAACGATTTTTTCTTTAACTGTGTTCATATTCTGTCTCTCAACTAAAGTTTTAAGGAACTTGCTTTTCGATAGAGACATCATAGGAATTTGAACGATATTTACCCAAATCGAATGGCGACAATGTTTAATCAAAATGCGCCAAATTTTTAAAATATTATTTCCTCGAAATAAGAGCAGATACACAAAGTTAAATTAAAGCTTCTGGTCGTCTTTTGCTTAACCATAGTAATGAGCATGCTGCAATTACTAGCCACGGTACTAAAGCAATATTCATTGCTTCCCAACCAAATAAATCGAGTAAAGCACCTGCGCTAAAAGAACAAATTAAGCCGACAACAAAAACAGTCATGTCGTTAATGGCTTGCGCCTTGGCTTTTTCAGCCGCTGTATACGTTCCGGTAAGCAAAGACGTGCTACCAATAAATAAAAAGTTCCATCCCACACCTAATAAAATGAGTGAGATTGCAAACGATGCGAACTGAATACCCGAGAGGGAAAAACCAATATAACTAGCAAATAATATAAGACCTACAAACATGATTTTAAGCACACCAAATCGAGCGATTAAATGTCCAGTAAAGAATGAAGGTAGGAACATACCAAGCACATGAAGCTGAATGACAGTTGTAATCGTGCCTAGTTCATGGTGTGAATGTCGCATGGCAATGGGTGTTGCGGTCATACCTAAAATCATGATGCCGTAGCCTGTGACTGCACCAAACAGAGCAACTAGATAGGTAGGCTGAAAGACAATCTGTTGCCATGGGCGACCAGCAGTAAAGTCAGACTTTTGCACAACTGTATTAGCAATATGTAGGCTAGATAAAATGCCCATTGCCACAAGTGAAATGATACTAATAATTAAAAATGAACCGATATATTCTAAATGTTGAAATAATGGGCCACCAAAGCGTGCCAAAGTCGGACCGATCAGTGCGGCAATAACTCCACCCGCCATAACCCAAGAAATGGCACGTGAACGGAACGCATCATCTGCTACTTCACTGGCAGCAAAACGATAAAACTGGGCAAAGGCTTGATATGCGCCAACACATAACGTGCCTAAGGCTAAGAGAATAAGTGAACTATAAAAGATACCAATTGCGGCAATAATACCGCCAATTACACCTAAAAAAGCGCCGAAAAGAAAACCCTTACGCCTTCCCACATGTGCCATCAACATTGATGCAGGGAACATCATTAAGGCTGTACCCAAAAACATAAATGCGATGGGTAAAGTTGCTAGTATCGGTGTATTAGAAATATTTGCCCCAGCCAAACCACCAATTGTCATGACTATGATCGATACGGTTTGATAAAGTGACTGAGAACTCGCCAAAATAAGAACTTGGCGATGCATCGTATTTTGAAGCATGAGAGCCTTTAATTATATGTGTTAATCGATGAGTCTGGGTGCTGAGTTTTTATATAGGAAGAAAGTATCAACAGCTCAGCTTGAAAATGTTGAGGCGTTCTTGGCAGTAGATATAACAATATTTCTTTGGCATAAACTATTTTTTATCAAGTAATTGCAGCTGAATAATCAGATTTAATATTCTATCATCTGATAATTTGATACAAAACAGTCGAAGCCCCAATTTTTCTAAATAAGTCCATTTATATAGGGGATGGTGTTTTTATTTTCTCAAATTATTTTTACTACCTTAAAATAAATCATTAACCTGAAGTTAATAACAGCTCATCTAGGTTGATTGATCGAAACTCCATAAAGCGTTTTTATAGATACAGAACAAAACTGCGATCTATATAGGTAAGCACATGGAAGGATCAGTTCAGAATAAAGAACGGTTATGGACAAAGCGGCGTCATGCCAAACAACTAAAACTAGAGATGGCAAACCAATATACCGATGGTGTGGTGATTCCAACTCAAGACATTATTAAAGTTTTAGAAACCTTAATTACACCGGGCGACAAAGTTGTACTCGAAGGAAATAACCAAAAGCAGGCAGATTTCCTTTCGCGTTCTTTAGCACAAACCAATCCAGATGTTTTACATGATTTACATATGATCATGCCAAGTGTTGGGCGTTCGGAACATCTTGATCTGTTTGAAAAAGGCATTGCGCGTAAGCTCGATTTTTCTTTTGCTGGCCCACAAAGTTTACGTATTAGCCAGTTAATTGAAGATGGTTTACTAGAGATTGGAGCCATTCATACCTATATCGAACTATATTCACGTTTGGTGGTTGACCTTATTCCAAATGTGGTGCTCTCGGCGGGCTTTATGGCAGACCGTCAAGGCAATATCTATACAGGTCCAAGTACCGAAGATTCTCCAGCACTTATTGAACCTGCGGCTTTTAGTGACGGTATTGTGATTGTTCAGGTCAATGAACTGGTTGATGACGTCTCAGAGTTACCGCGTGTCGATATTCCTGCTTCTTGGGTTGATTATGTGGTGGTCGCAGACCAGCCATTTTATATCGAACCGTTATTTACTCGAGACCCGAAACATATCAAGCCTGTGCACATACTCATGGCAATGATGGCAATTCGCGGAATTTATGAAAAGCATAATGTGCAATCGTTAAATCATGGTATTGGTTTTAACACTGCGGCAATTGAACTGATTTTACCGACCTATGGTGAGTCTTTAGGTTTAAAAGGAAAAATTTGTCGAAACTGGACTCTGAATCCGCATCCAACCTTAATTCCAGCGATTGAAACAGGTTGGGTTGAAAGCGTGCATTGCTTTGGTACCGAACTCGGTATGGAAAAATATGTTGCAGCTCGTCCTGATGTGTTCTTTACAGGTCGCGATGGCGCTTTACGTTCCAACCGCATGATGTGTCAGCTTGCAGGTCAATACGCTGTTGATCTATTTATTGGCGCAACTTTGCAAGTTGATGGCATGGGCCATTCTTCGACTGTTACCAAAGGCCGTTTAGCTGGTTTCGGTGGTGCACCAAACATGGGGCATGATCCGCGTGGACGTCGTCACGATACGCCAGCATGGTTAGATATGCGTTTGCAAGGCGCTAATGAAACTGAAACCTATTTGGCACGTGGTAAAAAACTGGTGGTGCAAATGGTGGAAACCTTCCAAGAGGGGGGTAAGCCAACTTTTGTGGATCACCTTGATGCTATTGATGTGGCTAAAACAGCAGGCCTACCTTTAGCACCGATCATGATTTATGGCGATGATGTCACTCACTTACTCACCGAAGAAGGCATTGCTTATCTATATAAAGCAAACAGCCAAGAAGAGCGACAAGCCATGATTGCTGCTGTGGCAGGTGTGACCAATATTGGTTTAACTCAGGACCCTAAAACAACAGCACGTTTAAGAAGCGAAGGCTTGGTGGTATTCCCTGAAGATTTAGGTATTCGCCGCACCGATGCAACACGTGAACTTTTAGCTGCAAAAAATATTGCCGACTTGGTGACATGGTCAGATGGTTTATATCAACCACCTGCAAAATTCAGGAGTTGGTAATGATGGCACAAGTTCAATATCAAACACTTAGCGATAGTCAGCTTTTAGCAGATATGGCGGTCGAGGCTTTAATTGATGAAGTTAATCTGACGCCTAAACCAGCCTTGGTAGATCGCCGTGGCAGTGGTGCGCATGATGACCTGACTTTGGAATTAATGGAGCGTTCTGCGAAAAGTTTAGGACCCATGTTTGAAGCGATGGCCCAAGCTGCAAAGCATCATGGAAAAGTCTGTTTAGCCTTGCGTGAAGACATTGGTGAAATCGGTCGCCAAGGTGAAAAGACCATGATGTTGGCAACGGCTGGGGTCAATACACACCGCGGTGCAATTTGGGCCTTGGGTCTAATGGTTACGGCAGCAGCATTAGCACGCAGTAATCAGCAATATTTATCTGCTGTTGAGCTATGCCATTTAGCAGGCCACATTGCTCAGCTTGAAGATCGCTTCATTCCAGAGCAGGGCTTGAGTCATGGTCAGCAAGTCCAAAAGAAATTAGGCATCTTAGGTGCTAAAGAACAGGCTCAACAAGGTTTTCCAACCATCGTAAATTTTGGTTTAAAGCAGCTTTACCAAAGTCGTAGTAAACCTATGAAAGAAGAGTTCGCTCGCTTAGATACCTTACTTGCCATGATGACCGACCTGACCGATACCTGTGTGCTTTATCGATCTGGAACAAATGGTTTAAAGCGTATGCAACAAGGTGCTCAGCAAGTACTCGATTTGGGCGGTAGCTCAAGCTTGGAAGGTCGACGTGCTTTGCATCTTTTAGAGATTGACCTGCTTCGGATGAAAGCTTCTGCTGGTGGTGCCGCAGATTTGTTGGCAGCAACCTTGTTTATAGATCGTGTTGAGCAGTCATCTGTGAAAAATAAAAAGGGATTTTGATTATGGAAACACTGCATTTTGAATTTTTGGCCACAGAGCCACCTGTAAAAAAAGCACTAGTAGGATGTGTTGGCTCGGGTGATTTGGAAATTTTGATGGAACCCGGTGAAAAGGGAAAGACCTCTATTCAGGTAGTGACTTCGGTAGATGGCAGTGCAGCACGTTGGCACAATCTTTTTGAACGGATTTTTACTGCTCAAATACCGCCAGCGGTCAATATTGATATTCATGACTTTGGTGCAACTCCCGGTGTCGTTCGCTTACGTCTGGAACAAGCATTGGAGGAGATTGCTCATGACTGATATTCAGAGTTTGTTAAATAAACAAGATTTTATTGAACTTAGTGCAAGAGAACGCGCCAAAGCACTATTAGATGAAGGGACTTTTCGAGAGTTACTCGACCCATTTTCACGTGTTATGTCGCCTTGGCTCGTTAAGCAAAATATCGTGCCACAAGCCGATGATGGTGTAGTGATTGCAAAAGGATCGATTCAAGAACGCCCAGTGGTTTTAATTTCAATTGAAGGCTTATTTCAAGGCGGAAGTTTAGGTGAGGTAGGCGGAGCTAAAATTGCGGGTGCCTTAGAACTTGCAGTAGAAGACAATCTAAAAGGAATTCCAACAGCGGCAATTTTACTGTTGGAAACGGGTGGTGTTCGCTTACAAGAAGCAAATCTGGGTTTGGCTGCAATTGCTGAAATTCAGGCTGCAATTGTGAACTTACGTCAGTATCAACCCGTCATTGCTGTAGTTGCAGGCAGTGTAGGGTGCTTCGGCGGTATGTCAATTGCGGCTGGTCTATGTAGCTATATTGTAATGACACAAGAAGGACGTTTAGGCTTAAATGGCCCGCAAGTGATTGAACAAGAAGCTGGTGTACAAGAATATAACGCCAAAGATCGTCCATTTATATGGAGTATTACTGGTGGTAATCAGCGTTTCGCTAGTGGTTTGGCAGATGCTTATGTTGACGATGATCGCCAGAAAATTCGTGAGCAAGTCATCGATTATTTAATTCAAGGCGTGCCTCAGCAGCATCGTAGTTCAAACTACTCATTCTATTTAGCGAAGCTACAACAAGTCGATACTGCTGAGCAGATTACCCCAGCACAGGTTCAAGCTTTGTATCAAGGAGAGCAAGCATGAATATCGCCGTTGATACATTAAAAGCATCTACACGTGGTGCACATTGGTTTAAAGCACTGACACAAGGCTTTAAGACAGTTGAAGGTTTTCCAGCTTCGGTTTGGGTGGCTGATGGTCAGATTGATCAGCAAGTGGTACGTGTGATTGCAGTTGTTCAAGACAGTAATAATCTGTTCCCGCGGGCGAGGCAAGGTGAAGTTGGACTGCTGGAAGGCTGGAATTTAGCAAAAGCAGTTGATGACGTGATTCAAGCCGATGTTCATTCAGAAACTAAACGCAGCATTTTATGTTTGGTTGATGTCCAAAGTCAGGCCTATGGGCGCCGTGAAGAATTATTGGGTATTCATCAAGCTTTAGCGGGTGCAGTAGATAGCTATGCTAGAGCCAGATTAGCAGGTCATCCTATTGTGAGTTTATTGGTTGGTAAGTCGATGTCGGGTGCTTTCTTGGCGCATGGATACCAAGCCAATCGTATTATTGCCTTAAAAGATTCAGGTGTTATGGTGCATGCGATGGGTAAGGAATCTGCTGCACGCGTTACCTTGCGATCGGTTGATGAGTTAGAGCAATTGGCATCAAGCATTCCGCCAATGGCTTATGACATTGAAAGTTATGCAACTCTAGGTTTGTTATCTGAACTGTTATCTGTTGAAAACCCTGAACAACCGACAACCGATGATCTTTTGTCAGCGAAGCAGGTGATTGCTCAAGCGTTTAAAGAAATTAATGCTGATCAATCTAGAGGGTTGGAACAAAGACTTCACGGCCAAAACCGTCAAATGTCAAAAAGAGTCCGTGAATTATTGCGTGAGCAATGGTCATGAAACTTAAGCTCGAAGCCCATGATTTACTGTGGGGCATGACGGTCGATTACTTGGCTGATGATGCTCCACATTGGGTGAAAGAGGTATTGCAACGAGGTGATCCTGTTGTAGTTCGACGGGCAATTACTCCTGTAGATCAGGTGGCTGTGGGGGTAAGAGGGCAATTTCGTCATCAACGATATGCAGCTCAAATGCCACGATCAACAATCAGTAAACATCTTAAGCCAGAAGCGCTGACTCATGTAGATACGCAGCAGTTTGAACACTTGGCAGAACGTTTACAGAGTATTTCAAGCATTATGAAAAACTTTTCAGGATGTTGGGGATATACAGGAAGTTTCGGATTTGAGCTGGCAACGGGCATTAAAACAGTAACCGAGCAAAGTGACATTGATTTGTTGATTCGAGCTGAACAGCCTTTTACCAGAATGCAGGCGATTGAGCTACTCGAAAATTTTCAGCAAGCAGGGCTGAATGTGGATATACAGCTTCAACTTCCACAAGGTGGGTTAGCGTTAAAAGAATGGGCTGGGAACAATGGAAAAGTTCTATTGAAACGTCCTGACGGTGCTGTTTTAGTAGAAAACCCATGGAATTAAGGAAATAGATATCATGGCTTCAATTTGGGTATATTCGGGGCAAGGTGTGCAACGAAGCAATATGTTGCACGACTTACCTCAAACAGCTCTGGTTAAAGAATACCTTGAGCGTGCATCGGATGCACTCAAAGAAGATGTCTTGATGCTAGATAGTCCGGCTGCATTGCAGTCGACACGTGCAGTACAGCTTTGTTTACTTATTTCAGGTGTGGTGAGTTCAGCTTTATTAACAGCGGAAAACTTAACACCTGATTATGTGGCTGGTCTATCAATTGGTGCATGGTCTGCTGCGGTTGTAGCGGGAGTTTTAGCCTTTGAGGATGCCGTTCGTTTGGTTGCCTATCGAGGTGAACTCATGCAAAACGCCTATCCAACAGGCTATGGTATGACTGCCCTGATTGGTACAGACCGTGCAGCTGTTGAAACATGGGTCAAACAGATTTATGAAATAACGGCAGAGGTGTTTGTCGCAAATATTAATACCCATAACCAGATCGTTATTTCAGGAAGCTTTGAAGCCATGAACCAAGTTGCTGTTTTGGCAAGGCAACAAGGCGTGGTGGCAAAAAAATTAAATGTATCGGTGCCATCGCACTGTGAATTATTAAGTCAGCAAGCAAAGCAACTTGCAGCGTCTATGGAGGGAGTGACTTTAAAGCAGCCTAAAATACGTTATTTAAGTGGTACAACGGCTCGTACGCTTAGCAGGCCAGAACAGATTGGTGATGACTTGGCTTTTAATATGAGTCGAACTGTAGATTGGGAAAGTACCATCCAAGCTGCATGGGAGCGAGGTGTGAGGTTACAGATCGAAGCTTTGCCGGGAACGGTGCTTACTACACTTGCACGCCGAACATTTAAAGAAGGAACCGTGTTGTCATTTCAAGGGACACGCATAGACACTATTCAGATGGCAATGCAAAAAGAACAGGCGAATTGCTTCTCTTTTTGAGTCAGATTTTACAAAAGCATAAATGATCCAAGGATATGAGGGACTGTCATGATTATATATGGAGTTGGTTTACTCGCACTTTGCACCTTGGTGGGTGTTATTGTTGGCGATTTGTTGGGCGTTTTATTGGGGGTAAAGTCCAATGTTGGTGGCGTGGGTATCGCCATGATTTTACTCATTTGTATACGGTTATGGATGGAAAAACGTGGTGTTATGACAGTTGAAACCGAAAAAGGCGTTTCATTCTGGGGCACCATGTATATTCCTGTTGTTGTTGCCATGGCAGCACAGCAAAATGTGGTTACAGCATTATCTAGTGGACATATGGCACTCTTCGCTGCGGTAGTTTCAGTTATCGTTTGTACACTTACCATTGCAGGCTTAAGCCGCTACAACAAGGCAAGCCCTTTACCGAAGGAAGAAGACACCACATTAAACCGCATTGGAGGCAAAGTTCATGGTTGAACTATTATTAAAGGACTTAACCCATTTAGGTTTAATTACAGCTTTCGCCCTAATTGCTTTAATTATGTGGTTGTCGACCAAGCTATCAAAATATTTAACCAAGGGACGAGTGCATGCTTCAGCAATTGCGATTGTGATTGGTTTAATCTTGGCATGGTTTGGCGGAAAAATGACAGGCGGTGAAAAAGGTATAACCGATCTTGCACTCTTTACGGGTGTAGGGCTTATGGGTGGTGCAATGCTTCGTGACTTTACCATTGTCGCAACTGCATTTGAGGTACAAGCGACTGAGGCGAAAAAAGCCGGATTTATTGGCGCCTTCTCTTTATTTCTCGGAACCATTTTGCCATTTATTGTCGGTTGTATGTTTGCGTGGATTTTTGGCTATCGTGATGCGGTAAGTATTACCACAATTGGCGCAGGTGCAGTGACCTACATTGTGGGACCAGTGACAGGTGCGGCCATTGGAGCAAGTTCTGAGGTCATGGCGCTTTCAATTGCAACGGGGCTGGTAAAAGCGATTTGTGTAATGGTTTCAACACCGCTTACCGCAAAATTTATGGGATTAGACAATCCACGTTCTGCCATGATTTTTGGTGGTTTAGCTGGAACTGTAAGTGGTGTGTCGGCTGGTTTAGCAGCGACAGATCGTCGTTTAGTGCCTTACGGTGCGCTTACTGCAACGTTTCATACAGGTCTTGGGTGCTTAATGGGACCGACTGTTTTGTTCTTCGCGGTTAAAGCTTTAGTCGGTTAATCAGCATTTAATATTCAGTCAAAAAGGCCGTTGCTACTAACAGCGGTCTTTTTTATTTTTGAAATTAGAGGCAAACATTCGACATTCTGCAATCAGAGCAAGTAAGTTTGGGTCACGCTCTTTACTCTTTAGAAAGACCAAGCCAATTTCTTGTTGCATGTGATATTGCTGTTTTAGTGGAATAAGTTTTACTGAACTTTCATAAACCGCAGAAATACGGCCGGGTAGTAGAGCAAAACCGACACCTGAGCTGACCATACTAATTAAGGTAAAAATATCATTGACCTGTAAAGCAACTTTTGGTGAAAAACCAGCTTTTTTAAAAATGATGTCACTGTCGTTATGAGTTGCAAAACCCTTAGTTAAAGTTAAAAAAGTTTCTTCTTTTAAAAGGCTTAAATCAATGTCTTTAAAATCGGCATATTTTGAATCTTTATTGACGGCCAAAAAAATGTCATCTGAAAACATCGGCAAAATTTCAAAGTCATCATCTTGAGTGGTTTCATTTAACGCCACAATAATGGCATCAAGCTCAGTTGCTTTTAGCTTTTTCACCAAATCCTGATTTGAACTCAGCAACAGTTGAATATCAAGTTCACTACGTCTGAGTTTAAGACCACTAATCACATTTGGAATCGTATTTACCGTCAAAGAATAAAGAGACCCTAAATGTAAAACCTTAGCCGCAAAACCTGCTGCTTCTCTGGTTTTATTTACGGTGATAAAAATGTCTTGTACTATTTTTTGTGCCCGTTCCTCAAAGACATAAGCACTTTTTAAAGGAATGAGGTTACGGCCTTCATTTTTAAAAAGAGGGCAACGTAAAGCGCTTTCTAAAGAGTGTAAGGCTTTATGAACACTGACATTACTCAGCTGCATTTCTGTGGCTGTTTTAGACAAATTTCCACAGCGCATGAAAGCCAAAAAAATCTGTATTTTTTTAAGGGTGAGTTCTTCATCAATTTCCATATTAGTCCTTTGAACCTGTTTCCCTTAAAACTATAGATTTGAGCTATAAAGTTACCACAAAATAAAGACTATAAAATTGTGCTTAGATCGAAGCATTTCTTTAGAGACTTGCTTCAACTCTCTGTTGAATGGTTTTGATAACCTGATCTAATGCATTTTGAATTTTAGTGTTCCATTCAAAAGAACAGTTAATTCTCAAATAATGCTGCTGTGCAGGTAAAACACTAAACAGAGGGCTTGGCGCAACGCCAATATCTTGCTGAATCAACTCTTCATAAACTTGCATACTGTCTAGCGTACTAGGAAGTTTGACCCATAGAAAATAGCCACTTGGGTAGTAATACACTTCGCAAGAGCTCGGTAAATGCTGCTTTAAATAGTGATAAAACTGCTTTTTATAACGCTCAAGTGAAAGTCTAAGTGTACGCAAGTGCTTTTCATAATGATGATGAGATAAAAACTCAACCAATGCATTTTGAATGAGTGCATTTACTGAAATGGTGCTCATGAGCTGCAAGTGTTGAATATGATCTGAAAACTTACCCGCATAAACCCAACCAACCCGAAAACCTGCGCCTAAAGTTTTAGAAAAAGAAGAGCAGTGAAGTACCAGATTTTGTTGGTCAAAATACTTCATTGAAAGTGGTTTTTGGCCACCATAAAAAAGCTCTTCATAGACATCATCTTCAATCAAATAAATTTGGTGTTCATGAAGCAACTTGGCAATTTTATATTTAATGTCATCACTGACTGTAAAACCAATCGGGTTATGGGCATTCAGCATGAGCCAACACACCTTAATTGGGTAGGTTTGAATGACTTGTTCAAAAGCTTCTAGGTCAAAACCATGCTGAGGATGTTCAGGAATGGTAATCACCTTAAGCCCTAAACGCTCTGCAGCTTGCCAAGCGCCATAAAACACGGTTTGCTGTAATAAAATATAATCGCCGGGTTGAGCAACGGCTTGTAGAGAAAGATTTAATGCGTCTAAACCTCCCGATGTAATGACAATGTCATCTGGGTCGGTCTGTATGCCTTGCATACAGTAGCGCTGAGCAATCAGTTTTCTTAAGGCTAAATTGCCTGGAGGTAGGCTGGTGGTCTGGTCATAACTTTGTCTTTGGCGTGCAAGCTGTCCCATAATTTGAATGAGTTTGGGTGCTGTTAAAAGCTGACTGTCTGGAAAAGCTGAACCAAAAGGTACGACAGACTCATGTTGAATTGACTTAAGATATTTAAAAACTAAGGAATTAATTTCAATTTTAGAGTTCAGTGAAACAACTGAATATTGTTCGAGTGGCTTTAGTGCAATTTGCTCGGCAACAAAGTACCCAGATTTTTCTTTTGAATAGATCAGACCTTGTGATTCAAGCTCCTGATAAGCATTCATTACGGTCATTAAACTAAAGCCAGAGCGTTGTACCTGATCTCTTAATGACGGTAATTTTTCATGCGCACTTAAAGTGCCACTTTCAATGAGTTGGCGAATGCTATGAGCGAGTTGTTCTGATTTATACATGTATGGGCTGCACGAAATAAAAAAAAATGCACTGAATTAATAATAAATGCCGTTTGCAGAATCTACAAACGGCATTTGTTTAGAAAGTTGGAATTACTTTAAGTAAGGGGCTGCATAAATCAATATCACTTTAAACAATCCAGCAATCACAGCTAAGGCTAAAAAACCACCGAGCCATAGCAGAATAAACCATTGAGTTTGATTGAGTTTAACTGATAACTTTTTCATAAAACCCTCCATACTTAATGATAACCTTCATCACCTACACGGACTTTGTCTCTAAATACCCAATAAGACACAATGGTGTAAGCAATAATGATTGGAATCAAAATAAGTGCACCGACCAAAGCAAACATTTGGCTTGAATGTGGTGCTGCGGCCTGCCAGATGGTGACTGATGGCGGAATAATATATGGCCATAAACTAATCACGAATCCAGTAAATGCAAGGAAAACGAGGGCCAATGTATATGCAAATGGTTTGAGGTCGTGATTTTGCTTTTTACACGCTGATAAAATCAGACCAACAAACAATAAGACCAAAATAGGCACAGGGCTAAAATAGAACAGATTTGGTAAAGAGAACCAGCGATCTGCAATTTCAGGATGAGTCAGAGGTGTATATAAACTTACGCCACCAAAAATAATGAGCAATGCAATAATCAGCTTTGGCATAAGCTCATACATACGTTGCTGTAAGCCTTTTTCAGTTTTTAAGATAAGCCAGCCACAGCCTAAAGTGGCATACATAGCCACTACGCCAATACCTGTGAAGATCGTAAATGGAGATAACCAGTCAAATGGACCACCAGCATAAATACCATTTTCGGTTTTAATCCCTTGGATATAGGCACCCAGAATAATCCCTTGTAAGAAGCTGGTTAAAATTGAACCCCAGATAAAGGCTAAATCCCAAAGATGCTTAGTACGATGAGCTTTAAAACGGAATTCAAAAGCAACGCCACGGAAAATCAGGGCAATCACCATGAAAATGATCGGTAAATATAGTGCTGATAAAACTGTTGAATAGACCAGTGGAAAGGCAGCATATAGACCAGCGCCACCGAGTACCATCCACGTTTCATTACCATCCCAGACAGGGGCCACGGTATTCATCATCACGTCACGTTCTTGGCTGTTCTTAATGAAGGGGAACATAATCCCGATCCCTAAGTCGAAGCCGTCCATGACCACATAAATCATGACACCTAAACCGATAATACCGACCCATATTAAAGAAAGATCAATCATGACGGTTCTCCCCAGAGTTTTGTTTGCTGTCAATATTTTCATCGACTGCACTAAGTGGACGCATTGGTGTTTTAAAGTGTCCTACGCCACCAGTTTCAACATTTGGTGAATCAATGAATGATGGACCTTTATTAATCAGTTTTAAGGTGTAGTAGATACCACTACCAAAAACGATGGTATAGACCACCACAAAAATAAACAGGCTCAGTCCGACCTGATCTGCGGAAACCGTATGTGAAAGTCCATCTTTAGTTCGCATAATGCCGTATACAACCCACGGCTGACGGCCAACCTCAGTAGTTACCCAACCTGCAAGCATTGCGACATAACCAGATGGTCCCATTAATAAAGCAAATTTATGAAACCATGATGTTTCATAAAGTTTTCCGCTTTTACGTAACCAAAGCGCAATGAGTGACAAAGTGACCATGAGTACACCAAGACCAACCATCACACGGAAGCTCCAGAAAATAATGGTTGAATTTGGACGATCTTCAGGTGCGAAATCTTTTAAGCCTTTCACTTGGCCATCTAAGCTATGCGTTAAAATTAAGCTACCCAAATAAGGAACACCCACTTCAAAATGGTTTCGTTCTTCTTTCATATCTGGAATTGCAAATAGCAATAATGGCATAGGCTCATTGTGATTGGTTTCCCAGTGACCTTCCATTGCTGCAAGTTTGGCTGGTTGATGTTCACGGGTGTTTAAACCATGGTTATCACCAATTACTACTTGTAAACATGAAGTCACAAGCACCATCCAGAGACCCATCGAGAACGATTTTTTCACTAATTCATCACGACGGCCTTTTACTAAATGCCAGGCAGATGTTCCGACGACCAATAATGATGAAACTAAGAAGGCGGCTGCACCCATGTGGGCAAAGCGGTAAGGGAAGGATGGGTTAAAGACAATTGCAAACCAGTCTTTTGGCACAATAATGCCATTTTCGATGGCAAAGCCTTGAGGTGTCTGCATCCAGCTATTAGAAGATAGAATCCAGAACATGGAAATACATGTTCCGATGGCCACCATAAGTGTTGCGAAGAAATGGGCTCGAGGACCGACACGTCCCCAACCAAATAACATAATGCCTAAGAAACCTGCTTCTAAGAAGAAGGCACTCAAGACTTCATAGGTAAGTAAAGGACCAGTAATACTTCCGGCGACGCGTGAAAATTCACTCCAGTTAGTACCGAACTGGTAACTCATGACCACGCCCGAGACCACACCCATACCAAAGGCAACGGCAAAGATCTTAATCCAGTACTTAAATAGATCTTTATAAATCGGGTTTTGGGTTCTTAACCATTTCCACTCTAGCACTGCTAAAAAGCAGGCAAGACCGATGGAGGTGGCTGGAAAAATAATATGGAAGGATACTGTAAAAGCAAATTGTACTCGCGCTAATTCTAGAGCGGTTAGACCGAGGCTCATAAACTTTCCCCCTGTGAACTAGCTGATGATGGTTAAATGAGTTAAATACTTATTTTCAGGCAACAAAGTATTCTGACGATTAAACTTGCATCTGTGATAAATGTTCTTAGCAAGTAAAATGCCAGCAGGGTTAAGCAATATAATTGCTTGATATTTCAAGAGAATAGACTGATTGATTGTTCTCAGTCTGTTAACAAAGTTTATGCTTGATGTTGCATTTGTAAAAATGCATGTTGCATTGAAACATTGATGAAATATCTGGCGATATGCAATAGATCGTCTCATGAAAACTACCTACCTTAAGAAGTTTCCTTAATCATGCACTTACTATTTTTGTATATGTAGATACAGAAATTTTTTATAAAACTATAACAGTCTGAAGTACTCATGCGGTGTGCTATAGTTTTTTTTCAAATATCTGTAGCTATGTATCCATTCTTCAAAAGTCCAAAATAAATGAACAAGATTTACGAATGGCCAAAATCACTTTCCAAAACAGAGTAAATGCGACTTTGGGTAATAAGCGCAGAATATTTTCTTCTCTTTTATTCCTTTGTTGTTTTGCGTGAGGTCTGGTTGTTACGTAGGTTATTAAAGACCTGATTTAAGTGTAGCTCTTCTAAAATAGCTTGGATGTTAAAAAATGTTTATTACTTCTCAACTCAATATCCTGCATAAAATTATTAAAAATCAGCCTATTCCTGTATCTATATTGGCTCAATTAGAGCAAACCTACGTTAATTTTGAAGCTACTTTATTAAGAGCGAAAGTACTCAGAGACTTTTCTAAATCTGAAACAGTATATTTAATTCAATCTCATATTGAGGCACAGCAAAGTAGTGTGGCTTATCTATTTTCACCATTTATTTTTGCTAACTTAAATAAAGCAGCTATTTATACAACGCCTGCAACTGCGCCTGTGCTTTCTATTCTTAATAAATATTACCAAGCTGAGAAGAAAGTACTCTTTAAAGTAGATGACGTTTTAGAAAGTCTAAAAATTTATATAGATTTGGAGCTTGCAGAGCTTAATGAGGTTGAGTTTATTTATTTAAGCTTAATCAAGGCACTGTGCCGAAGTGATCTCTCAACAGTTTTTCTAATTACGAGTTTAGACGTAGATGTCGAGCATTTAAAAGCACTGGAGCAATTTTTAAAGATCAAAATTTATTGGATTAAAACCACAAAAGATGATGACTTAAAAAACCTCAATGGCTTAGAAATGCGGAAATTATTATTCAAAAATAAAGATGAAACTTATGTCAAATTATGCGCAAAATTCGCTCAAATGAACGCAGCGTTGGTTGGTTTATGCGACACCTTTACTGCTGGTCAAATGACACATTTAATTGATGATATGTTCTATTCAGAGCATATCTTCGAAAAATTATCTGTCTATTCAGAATATATACAAACACTTCTACAAAGCCAGCAGAGCATTAGACAAAAAGAACTATATTAGGGCTTGGTAGATGAGCTTTTTATGTTTGTGCTTGGGTTCTTATATAAAGAATGAATACAGTTATAAAAAAATAATCGTTTTCATGTGAAATAAATATTTTATGGTAAAAGCAAAGCAATATTGGTTTTACTTACATGACAAATTTAAATTTTGAGCATCATCTCGGTTCACTAACGCATGCAGCACTTAGTCAGGCTTCAATCATTTCTCGCGTGTGGGGTGAAGGGCCTTCAGAACGGTATGATGAATTGGCAAAAAATTTCAGACCAACTTTTGCCCGTATTAAAGAAGGGGCTTTAATCCGTGAGCAACAGCATATTTTGCCTTATGAACAACTTCAGTGGCTCAAAGATGTTGGTTTTACACGATTAAGACTTCCCAAAGCCCATGGGGGCTTTGATGCAACCATTCCTGAATTATTTGCATTGCTCATTGAACTTGCAGAAGCGGACTCAAACTTACCGCAAGCTTTGCGTGTGCATTTTGGTTTCACTGAAGATGTCTTGGTAAGTAAAGACAAAGCGTTTCAACAGCGTTGGCTTAGCCGAATTGCAAATGGGGAAACAGTCGGTAGTGCATGGTCTGAAGGCGGGAAAGAGTCAATCGATCAGTTCGAAACACATTTGTATCGAGACAGTGACGGTAAAATTCGCGTTAAAGGTAAAAAATATTACACCACAGGTAGTCTGTATGCAGACTGGGTAGATGTTGGTGTAACAGATTTAAAGGGTGAATCTGGCTCGGTCGTTGTCCGCCGTGAAGATGAAGGCGTTGAAATTGTCGATGACTGGAATGGCTTTGGTCAGCAACTCACCGCAAGCGGTACAGCATATTTCCATGATGTGTTGGTCGACGAAACTGAAATTTTACCTGATGATGACCGTTTTAAATATTCAGCGGCTTACTATCAACTGGTTCAACTGGCAATCATTACAGGTCTAGGGCGTGCTGCAACCTATGATGTTTCTCAAGCTGTTGCTAAACGTACCCGAAACTATACGCATGCGAATGCTCAATTTGTAAAACAGGATCCGCAAATTTTACAAGTCGTAGGCCAAATTCGTGGTGCAGCTTACAGTGCAGGGGCAATTGTTGAAAAAGTCGCACAAAGTTTACAACGTGCTTATTTGGCTGCATTTCAAAATAATGAGCAGCTTGAAGAAGAACAAAATGCGCTTGCCGAACTTGAAAGTGCGCAGTCTCAAACGGTCATTACCGATCTAATTTTAAATGCTTCTACAATTTTATTTGACGCTTTAGGTGCTTCTGCAACAGACAAAGATTTAGGTCTAGATCGATACTGGCGTAATGTACGGACTTTATCTTCACATAATCCGAGAGTATTTAAAAATCGAATTGTCGGTGATTTTAGTGTAAACGGCACATTACCACCGTATCAATGGCGAATAGGGAATGTTGCTAAGCAATAAATTATAGTTTTAGATATTAAGCTGCTATTTTTAGCGGCTTAATATTATTTTGATTATTTAAATTAAATTATAAAAACCTATTAGAATAAAATCATATTTTGTTTGGGGTATATATTATAAAGAAAATGTAAAAATTGCTTTAGTATAAAAATTAAATAAAATGCTGGTTGATATTTTATGACTAAGAAAATTAGTTTTAATGCTTTTGAAATGAATTGTATTGCCCACCAATCTCCTGGATTATGGCGACATCCTCAAGACCGATCTGTTGAATATAAAGATTTAGAATATTGGACAGATTTAGCACAAATTCTTGAGCGTGGTTTTTTTGACGGTATTTTTATTGCAGATGTGCTTGGTATTTATGACGTTTATCATCAAAGTGCTGAACATGCCTTAACAGGTGCGGTACAAGTTCCGGTCAATGATCCGCTACAGATTGTGCCAGCGATGGCAGCGGTCACAAAGCACTTGGGCTTTGGTGTCACAACTTCGATTTCTTTTGAACATCCTTATCCTTTTGCTAGGCGTATTAGCACGCTAGACCATTTAACCAAAGGGCGAGTTGGATGGAATATCGTGACGTCTTATTTGGAAAGTGGTTCGAAAAACTTAGGTCTAAAAACTCAGGTTAATCATGACAATCGTTATGATATTGCTGATGAATACTTAGAAGTCCTTTACAAACTTTGGGAAGGTTCTTGGGAAGAAGGTTCGGTACTTCGTGACCGTGAAAGCGGTATCTTTGCTGACCATAAAAAAGTGCATCCAATTCAGCATGAAGGTAAATACTTTACTGTACCGGGTATCCATATTTGTGAACCATCACCGCAGCGAACACCAGTACTTTACCAAGCAGGCGCATCTTCACGTGGGCAGAAGTTTGCTAGTCAAAATGCCGAGTGTGTATTCATAGCAGCGCCGTCTAAAATTGCCACTAAAAAAGTGGTACAAGGCATTCGCCAGAAATTGGCTCAAGAAGGCCGCGACCCGTACTCAGTTAAAATTTATGCGCTTTTGTCGATTGTCACTGATGAAACCGATGCAAAAGCACAGGCTAAGTTTAAAGAATATCAAAGCTATGGAAGCTATGATGGCGCTTTAACATTGCTGTCTGGCTGGTCGGGTGTCGATTTTTCACAATATCAACCAACTGACAAAGTTGAATATATTCAAACCAATGCCATTCAATCTTTATTAGATTCTTATGTAAATGCAGACCCAGAACGTGTTTGGACCATTGAAGAAATTGCAAACTGGAACAGCTTAGGTGGTAATGGACCTGTGTTAGTGGGTTCAGCAGAAACTGTTTCAGATGCTCTACAGCAATGGGTTGAAGATACCGATATTGATGGCTTTAACCTTGCTTATATTTTGGCGCATCAAACCTTTGCCGATGTGGTCGAATTTATTGTGCCAGAGTTGCAAAAACGTGGGGTATATCAAACCTCATATGCGCAAGGAACATTAAGAGAAAAATTATTTGGTGCTGGGCCATATTTGCCTGAAAATCACCGCGGTGCAAAATATCGTAATCTAAAGGAGTTAAAACTTGCTGAGGCGAGTTAATATTTTGGAAAGCCTTTAAATAAATAGCTGGTTAAATGCCAGCTTTTATTTTGTCTTTTTATATCGGTTTTACTGCTGAGTTAATAATGAAAAGATAATTCTATAATTTAGATTAAAACATCAGATTAATTTGTTTTTGTATTATGTGAATAATCATTATTTTGTTTCTGTTATTAAAGTTCAGGAATTATTAAGTGAGCACACAAGAACTCGATCATAACCATCGTTATGAAATTAAATCTCCCGATGATGTTTCACAATTAATTTCCAAATTTGCAGGAAAGGGTAAATCAAATAAAGTTATTTGGTTGGCACTAATTGGGGTGTTTATTGATGCCTATGATTTAACAACGCTGTCCTTTGGTATTGAGCAAGTTATCTCAGAGTTTTCTTTAAGCCCTGTCATGACTGGGGTGGTGGCTTCAGCAATTGTCTGCGGAACCATTGTGGGTAACCTGATTGGTGGTTGGCTGACAGATAAAATTGGCCGTTATCGGGTCTTTATGGCAGACATGGTGCTCTTTGTGATTGCGGCAATTGTCGCAGGCTTTGCACCGAATGTATGGGTTTTGATTTTAGCCCGATTTATTATGGGAATTAGTGTCGGTATTGATTTGCCTGTGGCAATGTCATACTTATCTGAGTTTTCCAAGTTTAACGGGAGTAGCAACAAGGCAGCGCGTTTAGCTGCATGGTGCCCAATGTGGTATGCCGCTTCTTCGGTGTGTTTTGGTCTAGTTCTGGCGCTTTATTTTCTTTTACCCCCTGAGCATAGCAACTGGTTATGGCGAGCATCTTTAATTTTTGGAGCAGTACCAGCGTTACTCATTATTTTTATTCGCGGTAAATATTTAACTGAGTCACCCATTTGGCTTGCAAACCAAGGTGATTTAAAAGGTGCAGCTAAAGTTCTACAAGAATCCTATGCAATTAATGCAGTCGCTACAGTTGAAAAAGTAGAAAGAACTGCTGAAAAGAAAAAGCGCGAGGGTTTTGCAGTTTTATTTAATAAAACCTATTTGCCAAGAACGATTGTGGCAATTGTGATTCACATTTCGGTGGCATTTCAGTACACGACCATTGCCTTCTTTTTACCTTCTATTTTAACGCGTTTCTTCCATACCGATGTCTTGACGACCATTACCACCACACTTGGACTCAACTTGCTGTTTGCATTTACGGGCGGGCTGTTGGGCGTATTTGTTGCTAGCAGATTTAAATCTCGTCATGTGTTGCTTACAGGCTTTTTACTCCAGTTTATAGCCCTTATTGCTTTGGCATTAATTGGTGAACCCGGTAATAGCTTTCTACTCTACACCGCAATTGGAATGCTAGGTTTATGGCTTTTTGCCGAAGGCTTTGGGCCTGGGGCACAAATGATGGTTTATCCAACTATGGCTTATCCGGCTTCGATTCGTGGCGTTGGGGTTGGCTTTAACCGTGCGGTAACGGGTGTTGCTCAAGCAATTGCTTTGTTTGTTTTACCGATCTGGATGGCGGGATATAAAACCGATGTTTACCTGATTATTTCTATCTTTGCGTTTATTCCTTTAATTGTGATTGGACTACTGATTAAGTTTGAGCCTACCGCCCAAGATGTCGATGTGATTGATGAAGATAAAACAGAACTTCCTCTCAATAATTCACCAGTAATCGATTAGAGTAAAATTAAATATCTAAATAAAAACAAAGGCCAACATCTGTTGGCCTTTGTTTTTGGAGTTAGAAGTAATAAGCAAAAATTACAAACGCTTTTTTATTCCATTTATCATTGCTTCCTCCAGCCGCAAGGCCTTCACTGTCTCCTAGATATGGATCGTGTTTACCCACCAGCAACTCGGCTTGTACTGTCAATTTTTGATAGTTAAAGGCAATGCCGGGAATAAAACGGGTGGAGTCTTTAAAGCCATCTTGCTCTTTTCGATAAGAACTATAGTTTAGGTAGGGGCGAACAGATGTAATGGGGCCAAACTGCTGAGGAAATAAATAGCTCAGTTCGGCTGAGTAAATCTGGCCTTTGGTTGCCGAGTTAAATGAATAATCGAAACCACCCAAAGTCAGGTGATCTTTATAGTGGGTGTCGGCATTATCAATGTCTTGATAACCAGCCAAAAGCTGTAAATTCCATTGGTTATAATTGGTATTGCTAAAAACTGAATAGACTTGGCGATCACCATCTTGCCCTGAACGCTTATTTTCAATAGTGGAATACCATGCAGAGGCGCCCAGTTGGGTAGAAAAATTTTCTTGGCCTAATACATTTTTAAAGGTATGAGCACCGCGAACAACAATGGAGTTCTTTTCTTTACTATTAGTACCTTGTGGTACTGAGTCATCCGCATTGACAGGGTTGATACTAAATCGACTCGAGTCTTTGCTTTTACCTCTATAGGTGCCACCATCGGTAGGATAAAAGGCGAGTTGTGCTTCATTGATTCCATCATTGAAATCATATTTTACGCCAAGGTTATGTACATCTTCCCAACCTGCACTATTGGCAATGCCTAAATAATAAGTATTTCCCCAAAAGCGACCCAAGCCAAAAGGAACTGGGTTTAAGCCAGCAATAATTTTACTGTTGTCATTAATTTTATAACCCAACCACGCATCGGTAAGCCAATTGGCATCGCCTAAACGTCCGTAATATTCATAAACCCGATAATCTAGGCGGCCAATCCATTTCGGGGAGTTGTAATCTAGCCATAATACCGCGTCATTAAAGGAAAATTTACTGGTAGTGGGATCAGAGTCAAAATCATAAACATATTTAGCTCGAACAGTACCACTCACTTTAAGTTGACCTTCTTCAGCATTACCAAAGGTGAGAGCCGCATGACTTGAAAGGCTAAATGTAATTAAAGACGCTGTAATTAATGTTTTTTTCAAATATTGAGAATGTTTAAACAAAAGAATTTTTCTCCTCTTAAAAATAAAAATTAAATTTGCGTCATGTATAAACCAGAAAAAGATTTGTTCAAATCTTAATATTTGCAGAAGTTTTAAGATAAAAAGATAATAAAATCTGAACTTTATATAAAAGAATGAAAATTAATTAGATGCAAAACTCTGGATGCGATAAGCAAAAAATAAAAATGATGAAATGAGTAGGATAAAATAATTAGAGTAGGTATGTCAGGTTTTTCTCATCATGTGTTTTTTGAATATCCTTTTTAATTATTGATATATAAGTATTTTAATTTTATGGCTAATCTGTAAGATTGCTCGATATTTGCTTTTTACCAAAAGATAAAAACTTATATGAAAAAGTTATTTATCAAAAATAGATAAGCAACTCATATTTTTTTATTTTTCATTATAAAGCCAGCTGCATACCATGAGCTTATATTATTGAAAGATCATGAAATTATGAGCACAAAGACCAAACCGTTGATTATCACGGCAATTGTGGTTGTAGCAATTGTTGCATTTATCGTATGGCAAAATAAGAAAGACAATAATACAAGTGCTTCAGTTCGCGACAGTAAACCTGTCGTGATTGCCTATCAAACAGGGGTGGACCCAAGCAAAGTTGCGCAGGCCAATGGGGAATATGAAAAACATAGTCAACGTAACATTCAATGGAAAAAATTTGATGCGGGTTCAGATGTTGTAAACGCACTTGCTTCAGGCGATGTCGTACTTGGTAATATTGGTTCAAGTCCACTTGCTGCTGCGGCAAGCCGTGATTTACCGATTGAAGTATTCTTAATTACATCAAAACTTGGTGGATCTGAAGCATTAGTGGTAAGTAATAAATCAGGCATTAAAACTCCTCAAGATTTAATTGGTAAAACCATTGCTGTACCGTTTGTTTCAACAACCCATTACAGCCTTTTGTCTGCACTTAAACATTGGAACATTCCAGAAGACAAAGTAAAAATTATTAACTTGCGTCCACCTGAAATTTCAGCGGCTTGGGAACGTGGTGATATTGATGCAGCATATGTATGGGAACCTGCTTTAAGTAAAGCTAAAGCATCTGGTACGGTTTTAACCGACTCAAAACAAGTGGGTGAATGGGGCGCTCCAACTTATGACTTATGGGTTGTGCGTAAAGATTTTGCAGAGAAAAATCCTGATTTCTTAAAAGCTTTTGTTAAAACTACGCTTGAGCAGCTTGAAAAATATAATCAAGATCCAGCCGCTTACGTTAAAGATGCCGATAACGTGCAAAAAATTGCGCAGCTCACAGGTTCTGATCCAAAAGATATCCCGCTTTTATTAAGTGGAAATATTTACCTTGACCACGCTCAGCAAAAACAAACGTTAGATGGTGAATTTGCGCAAAATATTTTTGATACAGCGAAGTTCTTAAAAGGTCAGGGCAAGGTCGATCAACTTAAAGCCGATTATAAAGGCAATGTGAATTCTTCATTTTTGCAGCCTTAAGGAGTTGTCATGAGTGTACTAGAAGCCAAACATATTCATCTGACTTTTCCTAAACAGCAAAAGCCAGTTTTACAAGACATTAACCTAACCATTGAAGAAGGTTCTTTAACCGTGATTTTGGGCGAGTCAGGTTGTGGCAAAACAACTTTGCTTAATATCTTGGCAGGGTTTCAAAAGCCGAGTTCAGGTGATGTGCTTGTAAATCATGAAGTAGTAAATGGACCAGATGTAACCCGCGCTGTCGTGTTTCAGGATCATGCACTCCTTCCTTGGTTGAATGTTGCAGATAATGTTGGCTTCGCTTTGCAGTTAAAAGGTTTAAAGCGCGCGGATATCGAAGCACAAGTGAACGCAATTTTAAAAATTGTAGGTTTAAGTCACGTTGAAAAAGCCAATATTTGGGAACTTTCCGGTGGTATGAAACAACGTGTTGGTATTGCTAGAGCTTTGATTAGTCACGCGCCGTTTATTTTATTAGATGAACCTTTTGCCGCATTAGATGCTTTTACACGTGAAAACATGCAGCAGTTAGTGCTCGATTTATGGATTCAACAAAATAAAAGTTTCTTTTTAATTACTCATGACATTGAAGAAGCATTATTGCTCAGCAATCAGTTAGTTCTGATGACAGCGCATCCAGGCAAAATTGTAGAAACTCTACATCTTGATTTTGCTAATCGATATCGTCAGGGCGAGTCTATTCGTTCAATTAAATCGGACCCACAATTTATTCAGCTCAGAGAGCAGCTGTTTGAAAGTTTAAGAGCACAAAAACAAAGCGGTAAGGAGGCGTTAACCACATGAGTACTAAAGATAACGTCTATGAATATGACAAAGCAGGGCTAAAACTTAAGCCAGATGTGCAAACAGAAAATGCTTCATTTCTATCGTCATTTTTTGAGAAGCATCGCACTTTGGCAGTTAGCATAATTAGTGTGGGAAGTGTGCTTGCACTCTGGTTCCTCATTACTGCTTTGCATGTCGTACCTGAACTGTTTTTACCGAGTCCGCAGGCAGTCTGGCAAAAATTTATATCGGTCAGCCAAGAAGGCTTTATGAAGGCTACTTTGTGGCAACACTTGGCCGCTAGTATCTCGCGTGTGTTTTTGGCTTTGATTGCTGCCGTGGTGATTGGTGTACCACTGGGTTTATGGATGGGCCTGAACAAATGGGTCCGCGCTGTTTTAGATCCTTTGGTTGAATTATTACGTCCAATTCCACCGTTAGCTTATTTACCATTACTCGTGATTTGGTTCGGTATTGGCGAAACCACAAAAGTACTTTTGATTTTCTTCTCGATTTTGGCGCCTGTCATCATTAGTAGTGCGCATGGTGTGTTAAGCCATCAGCTTAATCGTGAACGTGCTGCACTGTCGCTAGGAGCAAGTCAGGCACAAGTATTTTGGCATGTCATTTTACCAACAGCTTTACCTCATATTATTACCGGTATTCGTATTGGTCTTGGGGTGGGTTGGTCAACATTAGTTGCAGCAGAATTGGTTGCAGCCGACCGTGGTATTGGTTTTATGGTGCAATCGGCAGCACAGTTCTTAATTACCGATACGGTGATTCTGGGCATTATTGTGATTGCGATTATCGCAGTTAGTTTTGAGCTGTTTTTACGTTGGTTACAAAAACAGTTTTCTCCTTGGTATGGTCAGCAGTTGTAGTAAAGAAGATGAATACAGAAGTAGCAAACTTAAATATTGAAGTGATCAAGCCTACCATTGGCGCAATTATTCACGATATTGATTTGAATGCGTTAAATGAACAGACAACGCAACAAATCCAGCAGGCTTTGCTTGATCATCAGGTCATTTTTTTTCGAAAGCAACAATTAGCGCCTCAAGCACAAGCAGACTTGGCACGCAGTTTTGGTAGCTTACATGTGCACCCGATTTATCCTTCAATTGAAGATGTACCTGAAGTGATGGTGCTCGATAGTTGGAAACAAGACTTACGTGACAATGAACTTTGGCACACAGATGTGACTTTTAGTAAAAATCCACCTTTAGGTTGTGTGTTGCAAGCCATTAAAATTCCACCTGTAGGCGGTGACACGTTGTGGTCGAGTAATACAGCAGCTTTTAAAGGGCTTCCGCTTGAGTTACAGCAAAAATTACGTGGCTTAACTGCAACACACGATATTCGTAAGTCTTTTCCACTTGAACGTTTTGCCCATAACGAAGAAGAGCGTGAAAAGCTGTTGCAAACCTTTAAGCGTAACCCACCAGTGGTTCACCCAGTGGTGCGTACCCATCCAGTCACAGGTGAGCCTTTGTTGTTTGTAAGTGAGGGCTTTACCACTCGCATTAATGAGTTACCTGAACAAGAAAGTGAGCAATTACTTGATTTCTTGTTTGAACATGCGACCCAAGAGCAATTTCATTTGCGTTGGAAGTGGCAAGATGGTGATATCGCGATTTGGGATAACCGTTGCACACAACATAAAGCATTATTTGATTATGGCGATGCTCATCGCATCATGCACCGTGCAACCATTAACGGTGATGTGCCATTTTATAAAAATGAACAACAGCCAGAGTTAGCCGAAGTTTAATTCTTTGGTTTTCAGCCGTTTCAATTCCAACGCAGTGTTTTGAGTTGGAATTGAAACAGTAATTTATTTCTAATGTGCTCCAAATTCTGACAATATGCCTGTGTAACTCTTTACAGGAGGTGAGGCCCAATCACCAACTTTGCTGGTTTTTAAATTTAACTGAACTAACATTTCAGCTTGTTTAACTGCTGCTGCAACGCCGTCAATAACAATCACGCCCAACTCGTTTTGTAGTTTTAGGCACAAATCACTCATACCTGCACAGCCCAAAACAATCGCATCGCTTTTATCTTCTGTGAGAGCTTTTTTGCACTCATCTCGTATGGTTCGATAAGCATCTGAGTCAGGAAGCTCCAATTCTTCAACTGCAATGTCACAAGCTCGAACATTTTTGCAAAATGGTGTAGCGCCATAGCGATGAGCTAGATGCCAGCTCATATTCACTGTGCGTTGTAAGGTTGTGACCACACTAAAACCAGTACTTACATAACTTGCAGTTCGCATAGCTGCTTCGGCAATCCCAATCACAGGTGCTGAAGTCATTTCACGGGCAGCATAAAGCGCAGGGTCGCCAAAACAGGCAATAACATAAGCATTTACACCTAGAAGTTCACCTTGGCGAATTTCCTCTAGTACACCTACTGCACTTAGGGCCTCATCATAATAACTTTCAATCGTTGCAGGGCCCATTTGAGGACTCACTGCAATAATTTGAGTATCAGAACCTGCGACTATCTTTGCTGATGCAGCAATTTTGTCTGTCATGCTTTGAGTGGTATTGGGGTTAATAATTTTAATTTTCATTGTACTTTTGCCTTAGTCATTGCCGATTTAGCATGGGCAAGCGGTTGATTAAGAAATCGGTAAATGACAAAACCGAATCCCATCCCAATAAACCATGTGAAATTAGCAAGTGCAGATAATTGTGGTAACAGCACACATAGAATAGGAATTAATGAAGCTGGAATTAAGGCATAAAAGGCAGAGTGGTTATAACCATTTTTGTACCAATACAAACCTTTGGTATCTAAGGTATATAAATCATCTACCACGATTTTTTGTTTTTTAACGAGGTAAAAATCGGCTAGCAATACGCCAAAAAGCGGACCGATAAATGCACCTAAAATATCAATGGTGTAATGGATTACTTGAGGATTATTAAACAAATTCCATGGGGTAATGAAAATTGAACCTACTGCTGCAATCATTCCACCCATATGCCAGCTAATTTTGCTCGGTGAAACATTAGAAAAATCAAAGGCAGGCGATACAAAGTTAGCGACAATATTAATTCCGATGGTGGCAATCATTAAGGTCAAGCTGCCTAGAATCACCACAAAGGTGTTATCAAGTTTTCCAACCATCTCGACAGGGTCTGTAATGAGCTTGCCGTAGACTGGAAGCGTTGCCGCAATACAAACCACAGTAAGTAAAGAAAAGCCTAAGAAATTAATCGGTAGCCCAAGAAAGTTACCCATTTTAATGGCATTAAAACTTTTGCCATAACGAGAAAAGTCACCAAAGTTCAGCATCGGCCCTGAAAAATATGAAACTACAAGAGCGATAGCACCAATCATGACTGGTACAACCGCAAAACCGTCGTATTGAACACCGCTCAAGTTTAAATCAATATTTTGCCAGCCAGCTTTCCAAATGAGCCATACTGCCATCGCAAACATCACAACGTAGACAGCTGGACCTGCCCAGTCAATAAACTTACGAATGCTGTCCATGCCAGACCAAAAAACAATCGCTTGAAGTAGCCAAAGCAGCATAAAGCCAACCCATCCTAAATAGGAAAGCCCAAGAAAGCCGTAATTTGAAACATCGGCATAGACCGACCATTCTGGAAAGAACTTTAAAATGACCAATAAAAAGGCACTGGAGGCCAAATAAGTTTGAATGCCATACCATGCGACAGCAATAAGCCCACGGATAACAGCAGGAATATTTGCACCAAGCACACCGAAGGTTGCGCGGCAAATAACAGGATAGGGCGTGCCAGTTTGTTGGCTAGACTTGGCAATGAGGTTTGTAAAAAACTGAACTATGGCAATGCCGATGAGTAAAGATAAAAGTACCTGCCAGCTATTGAGTCCTAGTGCAAAAAGGCTCCCAGCCATGACATAACCGCCGACACTATGAACATCAGACATCCAGAAAGCAAAAATATTATAAGCGCCCCATGTTTGCTTTTTTAAAGGAGCTAAGTCTTGATTTGTCAGTTTTGCATCATAAGAAGGTTTAATTATTGCTTCGGTATTATTCATCTTGAACTCTCACTTCCTTAAGATGGAGGCACTTTCAGCAGCATTGTTTTTCTGTCTAAAAGAATGAAATTAAAATTGTGTACAATATGATATTTAAATTGTGCACAATCTTAATTGAGCAAAAGGTATGCCAAATTTAAGAAGTAGCGCTTATGAGTTATTTAAACTGGTATGGATTTTGGATATGCAGAGACATATTTATAAAATGGGAAGTGCTTAATTTTTTTATAAAAAGTAAGTAAATTTAGGTGTATAAGTGGATATTTAGAAATCTAATATTGAATTATTTGGTTCAGTATATTTGTTGTGGGAATGAGAGCAATATTCCAAAATGCTTAAGTTAAACTTACACTACTGTCATTAGATAAAGTTTTAAAAAGAGGGGGGCGTTAATAAAAATGGAGAAATCAATGCCATCGAATGCACCAAAAAAAGCCGTAGAAATGAGCAATGATGAAATTGATGACCATATATATAACGCTATTGTAGATGCTATTTTAAATCGACAACTTGCCCCTGGCGCACGTTTAGTTGAAGCACCTTTGTGTGAAGCATTCGGTGTAACGCGAGGAGTGTTAAGACGTGTTTTTGTCAAACTTGCACATGATAAGGTCATCGAAATTCAGCCCAATCGTGGGGCACTCATCGCAAAACATAGTGCTCATGAAACAAAAGAGGTCTTTGAAGCACGCAGCATGCTTGAAATTGCTACTGTAAAAAAGCTAGCTCAAAAGTCACATAACCTAGATTTTAGTGAGCTTCGAGGTTTAGTAGATCAAGAGTCTCATGAGCGTTTAGCTGGCAATTGGGCCGAGTGGATTAAGCTATCAGGGCAATTTCATTTAAAGCTGATCGAAGCAAATCAAAATACGATTATGACCAGTTATTTGCAGACGCTTATTGCAAGGACTTCATTATTAATTGGGTTATATGAAATTCCCAAACATAATAATTGTTCGGCAGATGAACATCGTGCAATTTTAGATGCCATTGAGCAAGGCGATGAAAAGCGAGCAACTCAATTGATGGAAGAGCATTTAGAACACTACGCGACGACATTTGTTGAAGAAGACAGCACAGCAACAGCAGAGCAAAATTTATTAAATTTATTTAAAAATAAGAAGATTGAAACCATTTAAACTAACTAAAAAATAATGGGCCAATTCTTCTGGAAAGGCCCAGATTGGTTATTTTATAGGAATGATTTGATGCGTTAAAAAATCAATAAATAGTTTTACCTTCTTCGACAAAATTTTACGGTTTGGCCATGTCACATATAAGTGAAGTGGCTGACTGGTGTAGTCCTCCAAACATTTCTGTAATTTACCTTCTTTGTAGTAAGGCTCTGCAATAAACTCTGGAAGAAAGACGATACCGTGATCTTTCAAGCACATATCTAATAATAATTCACCATTATTACAGGTCATCACAGGGAAGCAATTAAAGGAGACTTCTTTTTGATCTTTTTGGAAAATCAATTTCTTATGTCGACTATCTTGATAGTAAATCAGAAATTTATGTTCTTTAAGTTCTTCTAATGAGTCTGGTAATCCATGCTGATTAAAATACTCAGGTGTCGCATATAGATAGCGCTGATAGGTATTTAATATTTTACTATTTGCTAAGTTTGGAGGAGAGCCATCTACGCGAATGGTTAAATCAAATTTATTATTATTCATGTCTAGTAGTTGATCAGTCATGAATAAATCAATTTTGATGCTGGGATATTTTTCAATAAAGTCTGAAATGATATTTTGAAGAAAAATATTGCTAAAAGACATGGGTGTATTGAGCTTGAGTTCGCCTTCTGGGTACTGCTGGTTGTAGCTAATTTCGTAGGCAGCCCATTCAAACTCACTTAAAATGACTTTGCTATGCTGATAAAACTTTTCTCCACAAGAGGTGAGGTTCATCTGTCTTGTGGTTCGAGTTAACAGTGTAGTTTTTAGGTCATTTTCAAGGTAGCAAACACGTTTGGCCACTAAGTCACGAGAGATGTCGAGTGCTCTGGCTGCGCTACTAAAATTCCCATGTTCTACGACACTTACAAAAGTGGAAATACAGTCTAATCGATCCATGGATAAGCAAAAGTTAAAAAAATATATATCAATGATTAAACTATAAAAATTAAAAAGCAATCATTGATTTTATTGTATTCGTACAGCATACAGATTCGTGCTGATTTGCTGTCTATGCTTTTACATTTTTATCTGTTTTGATAATGACCAGTAAGCAATTTTAATGCATTACTCATAAGGAATAATGGAGTTTACCCATGAATAAGTCACTTTTAGAACAACTTTCACCAACAAATTGTCAGGTTATTTTTATTGATCATCAGCCACAAATGGCTTTTGGGGTACAATCAATAGATCGCCAAGTATTAAAGAATAATACGGTAGGATTAGCAAAAGCAGCTAAAACATTCAATATTCCTGTCACCATTACCACGGTTGAAACTGAAAGCTTCTCTGGTCATACCTATCCAGAACTTTTAGATGTATTTCCAGATGCTCCATTACTAGAACGTACTTCAATGAATTCATGGGATGACCAAAAAGTACGTGATTCGCTTGCAAAAAATAATCGTAAAAAAATAATCGTTTCAGGTTTGTGGACTGAAGTGTGCAATAACACTTTTGCTTTTGGTGCCATGCTTGAAGGCGATTATGAAATTTATATGGTTGCAGATGCTTCTGGTGGTACATCAAAAGAAGCACATGATTATGCTATGCAACGTATGATTCAAGCAGGTGTTGTTCCGGTAACTTGGCAACAAGTGTTACTCGAATGGCAACGCGATTGGGCACACCGTGATACGTATGATGCAGTTATGGCAATTGTACGCGAGCATTCTGGTGCTTACGGTATGGGTGTGGACTATGCTTATACGATGGTACATAAGGCGCCTGAACGTACAACATCAAAACACGAAGTACTTGCACCAGTTCCTGCAAAATAAAACAGTACTGATTTAGGTAAAGGCATGTCTAGTATTCAATATTTAAGTGATATTAATACAGATATGCCTTTATTTTTTAGAACGATAATTCACAAGAATGGAGTTCAGAATGACCGAAATAAACCTCATACTCATAAACGGTAAAATCACAACACTAGATCCTCAGAATCCCGAAGTACAAGCAATTGCGATTGCAGACGGTAAAGTCGTACGCACGGGTACAAATGAGGAGGTTATGAAACTCGCAATACCTACAAGCAAAGTCGTAGACTTAAATGGTCGTCGCGTTATACCGGGTCTAAATGACAGTCATCTGCATATTATTCGTGGTGGCCTAAATTACAATATGGAATTGCGCTGGGAAGGTGTGCCATCCGTTGCAGATGCACTACGCTTACTTAAAGAGCAAGCAGACAATACGCCAGCTCCACAATGGGTCCGTGTAGTAGGTGGTTGGACTGAGTTCCAGTTTGCCGAAAAGCGTTTACCGACTTTAGAAGAAATTAATAAAGCTGCGCCAGATACTCCTGTATTCGTTTTACATTTATATGCCAGTGCTTTGTTGAACCGAGCTGCACTTGATGTATTGGGCTTTAATAAAGACACTCCAGATCCACCCGGAGGCAAAATTGTACGTGATGAAAAAGGTGAGCCAACAGGTCTGTTGCTCGCAACTCCATCCGCTATGATTTTATATTCGACTTTAGGTAAAGCGCCGAAATTGCCAGTTGAAGACCAAGTCAATTCAACTCGTCATTTCATGCGTGAGTTGAACCGATTAGGTATTACGTCAGCAATTGATGCAGGTGGTGGTGGTCAAAACTATCCTGAAGATTATGATGTAATTAAGCAATTGCACGATCAAAATCAAATGACAGTGCGAATTGCTTATAACCTATTTGCTCAGAAGGCAGGTCAAGAGCTTGATGATTATCGCCGCTGGACAGAAATGACATTTCCGGGCGATGGTGATGAATTATTTAGAATGAATGGAGCCGGTGAGAACCTGACTTGGTCGGCAGGTGACTTCGAAGACTTCTATGAGCCACGTCCAGATTTACCAGAAAAAATGGAAGGTGAACTCGAAGCCATTGTAGAGCACTTGGCTGAAAAGAAATGGCCATTCCGTATTCATGCAACCTATGATGAAAGTATTAATCGTCTGCTCAATGTATTTGAGAAAGTAAATTCAAAACAGCCATTCGCAACTCGATTTATTATTGACCATGCCGAAACTGTATCTGAGCGTAATATCGAACGTATTGGTGCGTTGGGTGGTGGTATCGCCATTCAACACCGTATGGCATACCAAGGTGAGATTTTCGTAAAACGCTATGGTGCCGAGGCTGCTCAGGCAACGCCACCAGTTAAGAAAATGTTGGAACTTGGTGTTCCTGTGGGTGCGGGAACAGATGCGACTCGTGTTGCATCCTATAATCCTTGGGTGTGTTTGTATTGGCTAAGTACTGGTAAAACAGTCGGTGGTTTGCCGCTGTATGATGAAAAAAATCTGTTAGATCGCCAAACAGCACTCAAACTCTGGACTAAAGGTTCGGCTTGGTTCTCAGGTGAAAAAGATGTTAAAGGTTCACTCACAGCAGGTGAGCTTGCTGATCTGGTTGTATTGTCCGATGACTACTTCAAGGTTGAAGCAGAAGATATCCAGTGGATTGAGTCTGTACTCACTGTTTTAGGCGGAAAAGTTGTATATGCAGGTGCAGAGTTTAAGCAAGATGATCCGCCGTTACCACCAGCATCTCCAACATGGTCGCCAGTAAAACGCTTTGGTGGTCAGTGGCGTTTATCCGAAAATCGTAATGCACCTTCGAATCAATCATTACAGTCACAAAGTGCATTGTGTGAATGTGCTAGCAGTTGCGGCATGCATGGACATAGCCATTCTTGGATGCTTGATGTTCCTGTAAATGATAAGGATAAAAAATCTTTCTGGGGTGCACTCGGGTGTTCTTGTTTTGCATTTTAAATAAAACAGTTTGGGAACCTGCCTCATTAAATGGCTTGCTTCCCTAAGGTATGTACGATGAAAATGTACTTGTTATCTTTGGCTGTAGGGTTACTTGTTGGTGTCTTATATTACGTTTTAAATGTTAAGTCACCAGCTCCACCTCTTGTTGCGTTAGTCGGTTTATTAGGTATGGTGATAGGAGAGCAACTGCTTCCTTTTATCAAATCCTATTTTTAATCCGTTTCATTCAGAAAAAGCTAAATGGTGTCATGCCATTTAGCTTTTTATATTAATAAGTATCTTCAATTACTTTATACGACGGCCTTGTTCGTCAATAATCACTTCGCCATCTTCTTTTGCAAAATAGCCTAAGTTTTTTGAATCTAAAATGTCGAGCACCACTTCAGAAGGGCGGCAAAGTCGTGTGCCTTTGGGTGTAACCACAAATGGGCGATTAATTAAAATTGGATATTGCACCATAAAATCAATTAACTGTTCGACGGTCCAATGGGCTTGTTCCAACTCTAAATCTTTATATGGATCAACATTTTTACGAATCGCTTCTCGTACTGTTAAGTTTGAATCCTTAATGAGTTGGATTAGCTCATCTTTACTTGGTGGTGTTTTTAAATATTCAATAACGAGAGGTTCAAGCCCGACATGACGAATGAGTGCCAAAGTATTGCGTGACGTGCCGCATGCAGGGTTATGGTAGATCTTCACTAATTCAGTCATGTTTTGGCTTCACTTCGGCTAAAGAAAAAGTATTACGCTTAAGAAATATAACAAAATTTATTTGTTTAGGGGGTTATTAAAGTGCCTTTATACAGGCACTTTTTTATTGTCTCGTTATTCACATTCAAGTCATCGTTGGTAATAGTTTTTGTAGTAGTTCAATGAAGTTTGAAACTTTCGCTGAATTTTCATTTTCACGTGTAATCAAGTAAATAGGTGCATTCATTTTTATAGAGTCATCAAACTCGCGATATACAATTTCATGTTCCCAAAAGTTATGCATTGAGGCTGGCACAATCGTTATACCAATTCCAGCAGCAACTAAATTTAATGTTGCGGTAGGACGAGGTGCTTCTTGAATAATGCGTGGACTAAAGCCTGCTTGATAGCAACTATATAAAATATTGTCATATAAACCTTGTCCTGAAGAACGACGGTATAAAACAAAATTTTCATCTGATAAGTCATTTGAGCTAATTTTTTCTTTTTGTGTAAGTGGGTGGCCCATAGGTAATGCTACTACCATTGGCTCATCTAATATATGAAGATGCTTTAGCCCAATATCACGGCTGATTGGTGCTCTTAAAAAAGCGATATCAAGTTTCTCTGAGATTAATCGATCTAATTGTTTTTGGCTGCCTGCTTCTTCAAGTTTGGTTAGTACCTTTGGATATATTTCTCGATATGACCGCAATACTAATGAAATAAGCGGATGCAAACCTGCGGAACTTGTAAAACCAATATTGAGTTGTCCAGTTTTACCTTGGCTAACATCTTGGACTAATTTTGGAATATGTTTGGCATGTTCTAATAAAAGTTGTGCTTCTTTAAATAAGGCTAAACCCGCTTCTGTGGGTTCAATGCCACGAGGCTGGCGAATAAGTAACTGTGTACCGAGTTCTTCTTCAAGCTTTTTGAGTAAACGCGTCAAAGGTGGCTGTTGAATAAATAATCGATTTGCGGCATGCGTGATATTTCTTTCTTCTACCACCACCACAAAGGCATGAAGCTTATGTAAATCTAGCATAGGAATACCTTTAGGGTATGGTTAGTGAAAATAAAAGCATTTGTAGATATATCATAAAAGTAGCATTCTATCTTGGTCAGATAAAGTGAAAAGTAACGAAAATGAACCATGTTGAGATTGCTGTGCAGAAGGAGACCGTACCGACTTGCACAGAACTGTTTTTAGGTTTTTTAACATTAGGTTTAATCGGATTTGGTGGCGTATTGCCTTTAGCGCGTAAAGTCGTTGTAGAGCAGAGGCAGTGGCTAAGTCCTGAAAAATTCACTGAGTTACTGGGTCTGTGTCAATTTTTACCGGGCGGCAATATCATTAATTTATCTGTTGCGATTGGCATGGAGTTCCGTGGTGTCCGTGGAGCGGTGAGTTCACTGATTGGCTTGATCCTTGCGCCTACGATAATTGTTGTACTTTTACATTATGTCTATGAGCAGTTCCAAGACAACCTTATGGTTAAGCATCTTTTTGAAGGGTTAGGAGCAGCAGCAGCTGGGCTTCTGGTGGCAACTGGCTTAAAAATGTTGAAACCATTATTACGTAATCCAATAGCGATGTGTGTTGTTGTGGCAGCAATTGTTAGCATTGCTTTTCTAAAAATCTCCTTGCTTTTGACCATGCTGATTTTGTTGGCACTTTATTCAACTATTATTTGGAGACGTGTGTAATGGGCGCAGTTTTACTTACTTTAGCCATCATTTTTACTCAATTGTCTCTTATTGCATTTGGTGGCGGCAATACAATTTTGCCTGAAATGCAACGCCAAGTCGTTGATATTCATCACTGGATGACGGCACAAGAATTTAGTGCATTATTTGCCATGGCTCAAGCAGCTCCTGGTCCAAACATGATGATTGTACCGTTGGTAGGATGGCATGTAGCAGGGTTGTCAGGTCTATTGGTAACGTCTACAGCTAAATTTTTACCTTCATCAATTATTACTGTGTTTGTAATGAGAGGTTGGTCAAAATTTAAAGATAAGAAATGGCGCCGTGTTTTACAGCTTGCTTTACAGCCTGTCACTGTGGGAACAGTGCTTGCCAGTGCGTGGATTATTTCTGAGGCAGCGGCAATAAATACTTTACTTGTCATTATGGTCGTCATTGCAACTTTATTATCTTTAATTAAAAAAGTTCATCCCTTGCATGTCTTGATTGCTGGGGCCATATTTGGTGTGGTCTTACTCTAGTTTAACCAGTTTGCCGACCTGCGCTGGATGAGTTCAGGTTGGCTTTTTTTGATTTAAGTAAATAACAATTAAATCTGAAAAACCGATCAAATCTATAAAAACATACTGTTTCACCTATTTTGTGTTTTAACGTACTATGCTTCTATTGAAAGAATTTGGATGCATTGGAGTAAAAACAGATGTTAGATCAAAACATTAAAACTCAATTAAAAGCTTACTTAGAACGTTTAGAAAGTCCAATCGAATTAGTTGCTGCTTTAGATGAATCAGATAAAGCTGCTCAAATTAAAGAGTTAGTGACAGAAATTGCCGAACTTTCTGAGAAAGTGACTGCCCGTTTTGATGGTAACAATACACGTCGTCCAAGCTTTGGTGTGGCTAAAGCAGGTGAACAACCTCGTGTGTTCTTTGCAGGCTTACCAATGGGTCATGAGTTTACATCTTTGATCTTGGCGCTGTTACAAGTGTCTGGTTATGCACCTAAAGTGTCAAATGAAGTGCTCAACCAGATTAAAGGTTTAAACCTCAAAGCCAACTTTGATGTGTTTGTCTCTTTAAGCTGTCATAACTGTCCGGATGTGGTACAGGCGCTTAACCTGATCGCGATTTATAACCCGAACACAACTGCAACCATGATTGATGGTTCTTTCTTCCAAGACGAAGTTGAACAACGCAAAATCATGGCTGTACCAATGGTGTTCCAAGACAATCAACACATTGGCCAAGGTCGTATGACACTTGAAGAGATTGTGGCAAAACTCGACACCAACTCAGCTGAAAAAGATGCAGCAGCACTCAATGCCAAAGATGCTTTTGATGTATTGGTGATTGGTGGTGGTCCTGCAGGTGCAACAGCTGCAATCTATGCAGCGCGTAAAGGTATTAACACGGGTATCGTAGCTGAACGCTTCGGTGGTCAGGTTATGGATACCATGGACATTGAAAACTTCACCTCTGTGCAAAAGACTCAAGGTCCTAAGTTTGCTGCCGAGATGGAAGCACATGTTCGTGAATATGATGTCGATATCATGAACCTGCAACGTGTTAGCAAAATCACTGGTGCAAACCAAACGATCAATGGTCTGGTTGAAGTTGAACTTGAAAACGGTGCGAAACTTGAATCGAAAACTGTGATCCTTTCAACAGGTGCACGTTGGAGAGAAATGAATGTACCGGGTGAGCAAGAATACCGTACCCGTGGTGTCGCGTACTGCCCACACTGTGATGGTCCATTGTTCAAAGGCAAACGTGTAGCGGTGATTGGTGGTGGTAACTCAGGTGTTGAAGCTGCAATTGACCTTGCAGGGATTGTTGAGCATGTAACTTTGGTTGAGTTCGATACAAAACTACGTGCAGACCAAGTATTGCAAAACAAACTGCATAGCTTGCCAAATACAACTGTGATTATGAATGCCTTAAGTACAGAAGTGTTAGGTGATGGCTCACAAGTGACTGGTCTTAAATATAAAGACCGTGCCACTGATGAAGAGCATGTGGTAGAGCTTGCAGGGATCTTTGTACAGATTGGTTTACTGCCAAACACTGACTTCTTAAAAGACAGTGAAGTTGAGTTAACCAACCGTGGCGAGATCATTGTCAATGACCGCAACGAAACCAATGTCAAAGGTGTATTTGCTGCGGGTGACTGTACGACTGTGCCTTACAAGCAAATCATTATTGCGACAGGTGAAGGCGCTAAAGCATCACTCTCTGCGTTTGATTACATCATCCGTTCTGGGCAATAAAATTTAATTTCAAAACAAAAGAGCCAAAGGGTAACCTTTGGCTCTTTTGTGTTTATGGTTTATATAAACCGTGTTCGACTAAATGCTCTCGTAAAATACGACGTAGCTCTAGTACAGCTTGAGGTGTTAACTGAATAGAGTGTCCACCCGGAAGAACTTTCTCAGATTTTGCACCTTCTAAGTGAGCACTTTTGTATGGAACAATGCCATCGGTAATCACATTTGGATCATCACTTTTGGTAATGTTACCCATAATAGAGTGGAAGACTAACCCTTGGTGCGGATTAATATTTTCTGTAAGTTCCATAAATTTAGATTGATGACTCAAATCACTTGGACCATTTTGAATCAAACCATTATCAATATTACTCAAGAAATCTTTAACATCTAAATTTTCAGTGGTGAGTGAAGTCGCCACAGCCGACAAAAATGCACCCGGTAAACGAATAATTTTACGTGCGGCTAACGTAAACCAACGATCTGCATAATCTGTACCTCGATGAGGAGAAGCTAAGAAAATTGCACGATCAAAATTATTGATTGAATGCATTTGCAATCGCTCAGTAACCATTGGATGTTTCTTAAAGCGGTTTTGCTGGCGAATTGTCATCAAATCTAAAGCAGGCTTGGTAATATCACCATCACTGACCAGTAAGCGGCTAATAATACCCCCCATACTATGGCCCACAAGAACAGCATCATGTGCAGCAGGGTCACTAGGGTTCAACGAACCAAAAGCTTGTTTAAGAAGGGCATAAGTTTGGAAACGGCTTTCCAAAATCGGCATATTGGTTGAATAAAAAACCTGCCAAACTTGATAGTTATCTCTTAAAACCGTGTCACCCATAACATCATTGGTCAAAGCAATCCATGCCTCAGGGCTACTTGCTAGCCCATGAACCAACACAATAATTTTCTTGTTTGGGTTGTAGGGTTCAAGCATATAGAGATGAGGCATGGTCAAGTGCTGATCACGATCAATCAGGCTTAAATAAGCTGCCACTCCTAAGTTATTTTCTGCCAGCCATAGACCATAAGGTGCAGAGAAGTTGGCTGCTAGAGGATATTGCTTACCAGCGACATTAATATTATCGGTGCGATAAGGGTCGTAAACGCGAATCACGAATTCAGAATTATTAATAATTTCTTCAACAGTGGTCGCGTGTTTTGGTTCAGCGACAATAGTTGCAGCCAAATAACGTGCATGATGAATATTGGGGTTAACGCCATTTTTATAATTGTATTTAAGCGGGTCTAAAATATATTCATTAATATCTTCTTTTCCTGAGCTAGGAAAAACTGCTACAAATTCAGAGCCAAAACCATCGCGGCGGTTAATGGTTCTTAATCCTGAAAAATTTAAATTATAACTAGAAATTAACTTTTCTAATTTTTGTCCAGCAAGTTGCTGGTGAAATTCAAAATCAATCGAATAGACACTTTTACCAATATGTATTTGAGGTTCTACGACATCTTTTTTTGGATAGCGTAAATCATAAACACTCACCATTTTTGCTATGGCTTGATTGTAAAAGTCCCGAATCTGAACTTGTCTATTATCAAAAATACGGTCGGTAGGCTTACGTTTTGTTGAAAATAGATAGGCATAGCTATAACGAATACTTTTATCGAGTAAATTTAATTGCTGATCTAAGCAATCATCATATTTATTCTGAATATTGGTTTGTTCTTCTTCGGACTTATGTTTAGTAAATCTACTAATTTTACAATCCGAGGAATCTGACAAGGCCATTGCTTTTGCCAGATACATTTCACTTGCAGCTGATAAAAACTGTTCATCTAAAATTTGAGGAAGTTTTTTGAGTTGATTTACACAGTTATCAGGGGTGTCAGTGCAAACTTTAGCTTCCTGACCAGACATTGATAAAACATTCAGACTTGCTTCGCTGAGTTTATCTTGCGTAAGAATACTATTACGTTCATTTGCAATAGTCACATTCAAAGCTTGCTGTTTAACATTAACGACCTGACAACCACTCAGAATTGAACCGAGTAGCATGACCGTCAATACTGTTTTGCTTCTTTTTATTGAAAACATTATGGTCAAAATTTAGTGGCTCAATGGTAGGTAGATCATACAAATTTTAAAATATTTTTCAAATGATCAAATAAAAAAAAGGGCTGTCAAAACAGCCCTTTTTATCTATTTAAGCTTATTTTTTAGGTGTTGCACTTGGTGTTGTAGTTGCAGACATTGCAGGGTTAGTCAAAACTTGCCATACATTCCAACGACCTTGTTTTTCAATTTCTTGAATTAAACGATCAGCAATTTCCGATTCATCTGGATATTTCACTTTATAATTTTTAAGTGTCTGAATCGCGTTTTTCTTTTGCTCCATTGCAATATAGTTATTTGCAGCAGCTAGATACGCTTCTTGAACATTACCTTTAATGGCTTTATCTAAGTAAGGAATAGCTTCACGTTGACCACCACCTTCAGATAAACCGAAACCAAACCAAAAGTTCGTTTCTGCATCATCTGGGCTAATTTTTAAAAGTCTTTGAGCATATTCTAAAGATCTAGTGGTATGAACGGTACCTAAATCAAGATTACGTGCAAGAACGCTTGCTTTGAAAGCGCGAAGCAAAATATCAAATGATGCATTTGGGTTTGCAGCAAGTGTATCAAGTTGTTGTGTTACTTCTTTAAGTTTACTTTCGAAGCCTTTACGTTCTTGACGATCAGTAAAGCGAGGTGGGTAGTGACGAGCTTTGCCTTCTACTAACTGTAAAAAGTCATCAATACTTGTAACATCAATTTCATTTTCACCAGCTAAAACTGCGTATTTCATTGAACGCTGTGAATTATTTACAGTCGGAACAATCAGTTTGTTGACGTCGAGAGTAAGTTGTTTAGTCGGGTCATCTTGACGATTAACGACCATTTTGGTTACTGGTTGTGCGGCAGCGTCTTTTAAGGCAACTTCAAATGCTGGCGGTTGATCGTAGTTAAAAGGATTTAACGCATAAAAAGGAGGAGTAAGCTCTGGTTCCTTGAAAACAAAAGGCTCAATTTTTTGTTGTTTTACAGGTGCCATTGTACAAGCTGTTAAACTTGAAGTCGCAAGGATGATATATGCCAAAGGCTTAAAATTCATAGGATCTTCCGTTCATTTTAGTAAAGTCAGATTTGGTAGTGACAAGTCTAGAAAAAGCTAAACCGACATGCAAGGGTAAGCGTGTTACATTATGAATCAAGAATATTACGTTTTTGATATCTTGTTTTGTGCACCACATTCACGACGCACTTCTTCAAGAATTTTTAACTCTTCATCACTAAAAGGTTGTTCATCTTGACTTTCTTTTTCGAAGCTAGGATCTAGCTCTGATAAACGCTGACATAAATTATTCATACGCGTTTCATTGTGCTGAATACGATCAAGTAAAACACGCATACCTTCTAAAATAGGGTCTGACTGATCAGCAGTTGTCGCATATGGGGCAAAACCAATACTTTGTGCATAATCGCGGCGACGTTCTTCATCTTTATCTTTAGTTCTGTCGGCATCTTTATAAATATAGCGAGCAGGGTTTCCTACAGCAGTTACTCCGGCAGGAACAGCTTTGGTCACTACAGCATTTGAACCAACTTTGGCACCTTTACCTACAGTAAATGGACCCAAAATTTTCGCACCAGCACCAACAACAACACCGTCTTCTAAAGTTGGATGGCGTTTACCAGTTTTCCATGTGGTACCACCTAAGGTAACCCCATGATAAAGCGTAACATCGTCACCAATTTCAGCAGTTTCACCAATCACAACACCCATGCCATGATCAATAAAAAAACGCTTACCGATTTTAGCGCCAGGATGAATTTCAATTCCAGTTGCAAAACGGCTAAATGAAGAAAGTAGGCGAGCTGCACCTTTACAGTCTTTTTGCCATAATTCATGCGCAACACGATGCATCATAATTGCATGAATACCTGGGTAAGTCGTAAGAACTTCTAGTGTATTGCGGGCAGCAGGATCTCGCGCAAATACAGCTTTTATATCTTCTTTAAGCTGCTTAAGCATTGGGTTGATCCTCCTTGTCAGATAATGCTTTTTTCCATTTACCACTTGTTAAAGCTTGTACGCGACTAAAAATACCGCGAAGTAAATGATATTCCATACGATCTAATTGTATACGACCAAATAAACGACGCAAGCGTAAAGGTAATAAACGTGGATTTTCTGGATCTAAAAATTCGATTTCAGTCAGCATTTTTTCAAGATGAGGATAAAACTCTTCCATTTGTTGCTGAGTCACCAAAGGTTCATCCCATTGCATGCTTTGGCCTTGCACTAATGGCATTTCATCTACATTCTGATCGACTTGCTCTTGCTCGAGAGCAGACATGCGAAGTTCGTAACATACAACTTGAATCGCTTGTGCAACATTCAACACGCCATAGTCCGGATTGACAGGAATGGTTAAATGATAATTTGCCAGTGCTAATTCTTCATTTGTTAAGCCACGGTCTTCACGGCCAAAAACAATAGCGATTTGTTGTCCTTGAGATGTTGCCTTAATAGCTTCTTTAGCCGCAGGTCTCACATCAAGTAAAGGCCAAGGAATGGTGCGGCTGCGAGCACTTGTTCCAAATACTAAATGACAATCTTTAATCGCATCTTCTAAAGTATCTACAATCTCAAGATGTTCAAATAAATCTTGGGCACCAGCGGCAAGTGCTTGTATATCTGGATGAGGATATGTTTTTGGTGCTACGAGAACTAATTTAATTAGTCCCATTGTTTTCATGGCACGTAAAGCACTACCAATATTGGCAGGCAAAGTCGTATTTACCATGACAATACGCACTTGTGCTAATTGTTTTGACACGGTGGTGTGGTCAAACGAACTCATAAGATTTCCAGAAATTACGAATATTGAGAAACTTCGCTTTGGTATAAATCCAATGCATCGTCCATAGACATACCCGCAGGAGGAGGAGCAACAGCATGTGGACGAACAGGGTCTGCTGCTTTAGCTGCTTTCGACTTTACTTGATATTCAATATAAATATTATCTTTACCGAAATAATCTCTGAGTTTAGCAAGTAATTCATCTAGAGGAGCGACTTTCCATTGCGGACCAAACTGAAGTTCAGCTTGAGCATAAGGTTGATCAATCTGTAACTGTAGAGTGATATGTTGATGCATATCTACATTGCAAAATGGCAAGATCATGTTTTGCAGATCTTTTGCCAATGTTGGTTGCATGAACTCTTCTGTCAATTTGATTTGAATACTGTTAGCACGTTTTTGTCTTATTTCATTTAATGTGAAAGCCTTGGTTAAACGTCCCATTGGACGATCAAAGCCTTCTCGCTCATAGATTTCGCCTTCGAAAACGACAACACGTTCAACTTGCACAATATCTTTAAAACGTTGGAAACGCTCATGGTTACAGCTGACTTCAATACGTGCCGTACCATCATCCAGTACAATAACTACACGGTTCGGGAAGTTTGCGACATCAATGACCAAACCTGCATAAACCGTTGTAACCCCACGACGCGTCGCAGTAATTTCGTTTAGCTTTACAGGAATAAAAGCTTTGAGCTCTTGTCGGTAAACATCAATTGGATGACCCGTTAAATATAACCCAAGCGTATCTTTTTCGCCTTTGAGACGAACTTCATCACTCCATGGTTTTACTGGTTTAGCTGGCTTACGTTGAACTTCTTCAACCTCACCAAATAAATCCATAATTCCGCTTTCACGATTACTTCGAGCTTGTTCAGCGGCTTGAACAGCTTCCGGCAATTGTGCCATTAAGCTTGCACGTTCAATTCCTAAGCAATCGAGTGCACCCGCGCGAATTAAAGCTTCAAGAGTACGCTTATTGATTTTCTTCAAATCAATACGATGGCAAAAATCGAATAGATCTGTATAAGGACCAAATTGTCGACGAGAGTCAATAACTGACTGCATTGCTTGTTCGCCGACGCCCTTAATTGCACCTAAACCGTAAACAATCGTTTTATCGTCACTTGCATGGAAGTGATAAGTCGACATGTTGACTGATGGTGGTAAGACTTCAAGATTATTATTTCGACAGTCATCAATCAAAAATACAACACTGTCCGTGTTTTGCATTTCCGATGTCATTACCGCTGCCATAAACTCAGCAGGATAGTGAGCTTTTAACCATGCAGTATGGTAGGCAACTAGGGCATAAGCAGCCGCGTGAGATTTGTTGAAACCATAGCCTGCAAACTTTTCCATATAGTCAAAGATATGGTTTGCTGTACTTTCGTCAATCCCTTTTTCAGCAGCACCTTCTAAGAAGATTTGGCGCTGTTTAACCATTTCCTCGGGTTTCTTTTTACCCATTGCACGGCGTAGTAAGTCTGCGCCACCTAACGTATAACCTGCACAAATCTGTGCAGTCTGCATTACCTGTTCCTGATAAACCATAATCCCGTAAGTTGGTTCTAATACACCTTCTAAAAGAGGATGGAGATATTCAAAATCTCCACCATGCATACGGTGAATAAAGTCAGGAATCAGGTCCATTGGACCCGGACGATACAAGGATACGAACGCAATAATTTCTTCAAATTTGCTTGGACGCGCTTCTTTAAGCATCCGTTTCATGCCGACGGATTCAAACTGGAATACCGCTGTCGTATTTGCATCGGCAAAGACAGAATAGGCTTTAGCGTCGTCTAGAGGAACATGCAAGATATTGAGTTGATCATTACTGTCGCGGTTTTTATTAATATTTTGAATCGCGTCTTCAATAACGGTTAAGTTACGTAAACCTAAGAAGTCGAACTTGACCAGACCCGCTGCTTCTACATCGTCTTTATCATATTGAGCAACGCGGTTTGTTCCATCTGCATCACAAAGTACAGCCGAGAAATCGGTAATTTTACCTGGTGCAATGACTACACCTCCGGCATGTTTACCGGTATTTCGGGTTACACCTTCTAATTTTAATGCCATTTCCCAGATTTCGCTTGCATCGTCGTTATCTGGGTTAGATGGGTTGGTCACAATATCTTTAAGCTGTGGTTCCATATCAATAGCGGTAGCCAAATCCACACCGAGTGGTTTGGTAGGCACCATTTTTGAAATACGGTCAGCTAATCCGTAAGATTTACCCAATACACGCGCAACGTCACGGATTGCACCTTTTGCTGCCATGGTTCCGAAAGTTGCAATTTGTGAAACGGCTTCGCGACCATAAGTACGTGATACGTAATCAATAACGCGGTCACGTCCGGCAATACAGAAATCGACGTCAAAGTCAGGCATCGATACACGTTCTGGGTTCAAGAAACGTTCGAAGAGCAGATCGTAACGAAGTGGGTCAAGGTCGGTAATTTTTAAGCTGTATGCGACTAATGAACCTGCACCTGAACCACGACCTGGCCCAACTGGCACACCATTATTTTTTGCCCATTGAATGAAGTCCATGACGATGAGGAAGTAGCCGGGGAAACCCATCTTCAGGATAATACCGACTTCATAATCAATTCGTTCATCGTAAGGCTTACGAATCTCTGGCCAATCTTCACCACGTTTTTCAACAGGGTAAAGATAATTTAAGCGCTCTTCCAAACCTACTTTAGATAAATGTTCAAAATAAGTGTCGATGGTAAAACCATCTGGAATTGGATAGTCAGGTAAAAAGTAAGTACCGAGTTGCAGTTTAACGTTACAGCGTTTAGCAATATGATAGGTGTTCTCGATAGCACTAGGAATATCGGAAAACAATTCGATCATTTCATCTGAGGTTTTAAAGTGCTGCTCAGGACTATATATGCGTGGACGGCGATTATCTGCTAGTACATAACCATCAGCGATACAAACACGTGCTTCGTGTGCTTCGAAATCTTCTTTTTCTACAAAGTGCACATCATTATGTGCAACTACACCAACATTATATTGTGCAGCAAGTTTAGCTGCTTCTTGAATAAAGTCTTCTTCACCGGGACGGTCGGTACGTGTTAAAGCAAGATAAACACGGTTACCAAACTTTTCGAGCCATGCTTCTAAAAGGGGAGCTGCTTTTTGTGGGTTAGATGAACAAAGCATCTGTCCAACATCACTATGCTGGCCAAGTAAAACGATAATATCTTGATGCTGTTCAAGTACCCATTCTTTTTTTACACATGGAATACTGAGCTGTTGTCCTTCAATAAAACCGCGTGAAACGATTTCGGTAAGACTTTTCCACCCAACATCACTCATTGCAAGTAATGTTGCACGGTGTTGAGCATCATCAAGGCGAATCGTGCTACCTAAAAGAGGCTTAATGCCTTTTTTTAAACAAGCATTATAAAACTTTACCGCCGCATGGAGGTTAGATAGGTCAGTTAATGCCAACGCAGGCATTTGGTCTTTAACCGCAGCATTGACCAAGTCAGGTATGCGAACTATCGACTCTGTAATCGAAAATTCTGTATAAATACCTAGATGAACAAACTGCATAAACCAATCCTTAATGCGACCGAAGCATAGTTTAACACGCAAAGTTAAAAGGAAATGGTTAATATTTTGGCAAACTGTTAAGGATTTTATTATTTAAGAAGAATGAGTTGAACATCTATTGTACAGTTTTAATATAAAAGACATTATTTTTATAAAAATATGACCAGCTCAAACAACAAGGTTCGAGCTGGTTGAAAAACTTAGTACTGCCAGAACATACGTTGAATTTCTTTAGCGTCATTAGTCTTAGTAAGAGCTAATGCAGCAAGAAGACGTGCTTTTTGTGGGTTTAAGTCATGAGCAGCTACCCAACCATATTTATCGTCAGGTTGTTCAGCATTACGTAATACGAAACCTTGTGGTACACGTGATGAACGGATAATTTGAATACCGTTTTTGTCATGAAGTTTTTGTAAAGTTGGAACGATATAGTTCGCAACTGAACCGTTACCAGTACCTGCATGGATAATCGCTTTAGCGCCAGCTTTTGCATATGCTTCATAAGCATCAGGAAGCATAGAGTCTGAACCGTAAACGATTTGTACCAGTGGAAGTGCATCACCTTTAATATTTTCGATATTAAATTCTGAAGCATTTGTAAAACGTTTTACAGACTGTCTGAACCAGTATGGCTTGCCTTCAACTAATGTACCTAAAGCGCCCCATTGGCTAACAAAAGCATTTGTATGAATGTTAATGCCTTTAGTAACATCACGCGCTGCAAAAATAGAGTCGTTCATCAGAACCATAACGCCTTTATTTTTTGCATCATCAGAAGCTGCTAAAGCAACTGCGCTATAAAGGTTAAGTGGTCCATCTGCTGAAAGAGCAGTTGAAGGACGCATTGAACCAACAATAACAATCGGTTTATCAGTGTGAACAACAAGATTTAAGAAAAATGCTGTTTCTTCTAAAGTGTCTGTACCGTGAGTAATCACGACACCATTAACAGATGGTTTTTTTACCAGCTCATTTACTTGACGAGCAATTTGTAATAATTCCTTGTCAGTAATACTTTCAGAAGCGACCTGTAATGCTTGAATACCAGTGACATTCGCCAAATCTTTGATTTGTGGAACAGCATTAATTAAGGCATCAACTGGAACTTTTGCAGCAGTGTAGGTTGCACTGTTTGCTGAGCTTGCGCCAGCACCCGCGATAGTACCGCCAGTGGCTACAACAACTACATTATTTTTTGCGTAAAGTGGGAGAGAGCAGGCCAATAAGCCCATCGCTAAACCTAAAGATTTAACAGTTTTAGTCAACATCGAAAATATCCTTATGAAGTGACGAAGTAGAAGTTTGCCGAATACGCCTGCTTTTCCTAAGCAAAATACATACCATGTAAAACATATTCGTAACTTGTTTGAATAAGAAGCATCCCTGAATAGCATTTTGTTTTATCAACAATTGCTTAGTCATTGCCTTTATTTAGCGTTAATAAATATCATGAATAAAATAAAAAATCTATTAAGTTTTTCTAATTTATCTCAATTTTTTTGTTTTTAATATAAACGATACAAATGATTTTCTTATTATTATAAAATTTAAAAATAATGGGTGTGATATGCTTTTTCTTTACCATTTGGTATTTATATATCATTGATTGTATGTCATATTGTTTGTAAATAAAATTATATAAATTTTTTGATAGATAAACTAAACAATAATTTCAATCGTTTAATATAATTAAGTGGTAATAAAATGAATTAAAAAATAATCAATTGATGTTTATTCCTAAGAATATAAATTCTGTTTGATTGAATTTTATTCTCTTTTTAAGGTTTGTTTTAAGAAAATTTAATAGCAGTAAAAATACATTATTGGGTTCATTATTTTATATGAAAATACACATAAATTTTTATTGTTTAATTTTAGAATAAAAAGAAGAGCAATTTTATAAGGTCATATAAAATTGCTCTTAAGTTGGGAGAGTGGGAGAAAAGAGAAACTTAAGCGGGCGTTTGTTCTTGAGTTGATTTAATTAATACAGGCTCTGGTAGCTCTTCAGTATCTGCTACTTTTTCGCCTTCAAGCTTAGCAACAACTGCGGTAGCAATACTGTTACCGACTACGTTTGTTGCAGTACGACCCATATCAAGGAACTGATCGATACCAAGCAATAAGAGAATGCCAGCTTCAGGTAAATGGAACATGGTAAGTGTTGCTGAAATAACCACGATTGAAGCTCGTGATACACCTGCAATACCTTTACTTGTCACCATCAGAGTTAACAGAATTAAGATTTGTTGAGTGAAGCTAAGATCGATGTTGTAAGCTTGAGCAATAAACAGTACTGCAAACGTGGTGTACATCATTGAACCATCTAGGTTAAATGAATAACCCAACGGTAATACAAAGCTGGTTACTTTTTTAGGTACACCAAATTTATTGAGTGCATCCATTACTTTAGGGTAGGCAGACTCACTTGAAGCTGTAGCGAAAGCAAGAGTTACAGGTTCACGAATTAATTTACCTAAGCGGAAAATATCTTTTTTAAGTACGATTGCACCAACAGAGAACAAAATGATCCAAAGTAATAGAAGACCGAAATAGAACTCAGCGATTAAAATACCGTAGTCAACAATTAAGCCTAAACCTTGTACTGTAATGGCTGAAGCAATTGCAGCAAATACTGCAAATGGTGCAAACATCATGACGTAATCGGTGATACGGAACATGATCTTGCTAAGTTCTTCAGTCAAACGAACAATAACTGAATCTTTTTCGTTGCCTTGATTTACAAAAGCGAGTGCTGAACCAAAGAAAATAGCAAAAACAAGTACTTGTAAAATATCGTTATTTGCCATTGCTTCTGCAATGCTGCGTGGGAACACATGGCTTAAGAATGATTGCAGTGTAAAGCCAGTGGTCTCTGGGAGAGAAGCGCCACTAAGTTGTTGAGCTGTTGGTAGTGCTAAATCTAGAGCTGCGCCCGGTTGGAAAAAGTTTGCTAAACCCATGCCGATGGCAAGAGATACAAACGAAGCAGTAATAAACCAAGTCATTGACTTGAGTGTGATACTACCAATCGATGTAGATTTCCCCATTGATACAATGCCTGAAACAATTGTGGCAAATACCAATGGAGCAATAATCATTTTGATGAGGCGTAAAAAGATGTCTGTGCCGATGCTAAAATAAGAAGCGATTTGTTTGAGTTGGTCACCTTCATTAAAAAAGTGGTGACAAATCCAGCCTGTCAGTACGCCAAGTAAAATAGCAATAACAATATACTTGAGCAATTTCTTTTGCTTCATATGAACCTCTATCCATTTGATTCAATCATTCTTTGATGGGATTTGAATGATTGAAAGCTTTCCTTGTTAGTTCAGTCCGGTCGTTCTACCGATTTTATCTTCCTAGATATCTGAATCTGTTTTAACCGAATCGAATATGGTGATGTTGTTATGGGAAGGGATTGTTGCTCGATTTTGAAGCAGTGTGAAATGCAAAAAAATATTGATCCATGCATTTTTTGCATAACGAGGATTGCAGGAAATGTGAAATTACGCACAAATTTAAACGTATGGTAAAAAATATAGAAATGAATTGTTAAACAGAATTTAAAGATTAAATAAATTAAAGTTTTAATGAAAATTATTTAAATTCAAGGTTTTATTTGAGTGTGGATGGAAGCGTGGAAGTGTTTGTAATTATTCTTTTTTTAAATTAGTTAAATAAAATTATCAAAAAAGGCATCTAATTTAAGATGCCTTTTTTGATATGCATTTTTTTAACGACGATTGGCTAAGAAACGACCTAAACGAGTGATTGCTTCTCGTAATTCATTTTCAGCTGGTAAGAAAACCACGCGGAAATGATCTGGAGTTGGCCAATTAAAACCTGTACCTTGGACCAATAACACTTTTTCTGCACGTAACAAATCAAGCATTAACTTTTCGTCATCTTCAATTGGATAGATGTTTGGATCAAGGCGAGGGAAACAGTACATTGCTCCATCTGGTTTTACGCAGCTTACGCCAGGAATTTCATTTAGCATTTCCCAAGCAATATTACGCTGTTCGTACAAACGGCCACCCGGACGAATCAGGTCATTAATTGATTGATAACCGCCTAAAGCAGTTTGAATCGCATATTGAGCTTGAACGTTTGCACATAGGCGCATTGATGCCAACATATCTAAACCTTCGATATAGTCAGCAGCGCGGCTTTTATCTCCGGTAATTGCCATCCAGCCTGAACGGAAACCTGCAATACGATAAGCTTTTGATAAACCATTAAAAGATACGCAAAGCTGGTCGCCAGCTAATGATGCTACTGAAACATGTTCAATGCCGTCATAAATAATTTTGTCGTAAATCTCATCAGCAAATAAAATTAGATCATATTTTTTTGCAAGCACTACAATCTGTTCAAGAATATGACGTGGATAGACTGAACCAGTAGGGTTGTTCGGGTTAATGATGACAATACCGCGAGTATTCGATGTAATCTTGCTTTCAATGTCAGCAATATCTGGATACCAGCTATTTTCTTCATCACATTTATAGTGAATTGCTGTACCACCTGAAAGATTAACAGCTGCTGTCCAAAGTGGATAATCCGGCATTGGAATCAACATTTCGTCGCCATCATCAAGCAAGCCTTGCATCGCCATAACAATAAGTTCAGACACGCCATTACCAATATACACGTCATTCACGTGCATATTTAGGATGCCTTTTTGTTGGTAATATTGGCAGATAGCTTTACGTGCTGGAAAGATACCTTTTGAGTCAACATAACCAATCGCATTTGGTAGGTTTAAAGCAACGTCATTAATAATTTCTTGTGGGGCTTCAAAACCAAATGGAGCAGGGTTGCCGATATTTAGCTTGATGATTTTATGTCCTTGCTCTTCCATTTCATTGGCGGCTCGTAATACTGGTCCGCGAATGTCATAACAAACATGCTCAAGCTTCGATGATTTCTTTATTTCTCGAGAAGTTGGCATGGATTGGAGGATAGCAGTATTTTTAGACATAGCTGGATTCACTTTTGCATATCGGTATAAATAACTTTTAAATGTTTTAACTGTTACCAAATTCAGATCGTGTTGATCTTTTAGTAATTCAACAATTTTTTCATGGGTAAAGCCCGATTGCTGATACTGTTTGATAACTGGTAATAGTTGCTGGAAAAGCACACTTTTTTTCTGAGACATGTTTTGTCCTATACAACCGTGCCGAACAAGAATAGCACCATCTTTGCTTCCTTGGAAGAAAATAAAATATAAATTTGCTTACTTTTAATTTTGAATTTTGCTTACCTTTTGCTTTCTATTGCTTAGGTGATTAAATTCCAACAAATTTTACGTTCAGAGACTAGTGTTTTTGCGAGGAATGGCGTAAATATAAAACTCAATCATCAGAAATGTTTCATCAGAATAAAGGTGCATGTCATGGGAAAAGTCAATAAAACAGACCGGGAATGGCAAAGAGAGTTATCACCAGAAGAGTATCGGATCACACGACAAAAGGGCACTGAACCTGCATTTACGGGGCAATACTGGAATACTAAGCAACATGGCACCTATGTCTGCCGTTGCTGCGGTGCAGAATTGTTCTCATCAGATACTAAATATGATAGTGGTTGTGGTTGGCCTAGCTTCTTTAAACCGATTGAGCCAACTGCAATTGAAGAACATGACGATTTATCGCATGGTATGGTCAGAACAGAAATAGTTTGTCATGATTGCGAAGCCCATTTAGGGCATGTTTTTGAAGATGGACCACAGCCGACTGGTTTGCGCTATTGTGTAAACTCGGCATCATTACAACTTAAATCACAAGAAAAAAATGATGAGGAAACCTATCCATGAGTAATATTTATCAGTTTGAAGCTGAACTGTTAGAGGGTGAAGTTAAGCAATTAGCTGATTACAAAGGTAAAGTTTTACTAATTGTAAATACTGCAAGTAAATGTGGTTTTACACCACAGTTTGCTGGCCTTGAAAAGCTTTATGAGAAATATAAAGATCAAGGCTTGGAAGTTTTAGGGTTTCCCTGCAACCAGTTTGGTGGGCAAGATCCGGGTAGCAATAAAGAAATCGGTACATTCTGCCAGCGCAACTATGGGGTGAAATTCCCAATGTTTGCGAAAGTAGATGTAAAAGGACCAGAAGCCCACGTGATTTTTAGATATTTGACACGTGAAGCTAAAGGTATTTTAGGAAGCAGCACGATTAAATGGAACTTTACTAAATTTTTGGTAGGCAAAGATGGCGCAGTGCTTAATCGCTATGCGCCTACGACTAAACCAGAAGCATTAGAAGCTGATATTGAAAAAGCATTAGCAAGTTAATGAATTCAATGAACGCTATTCCTCAAGCATTTGAGTTTTGGCAAGATGGGCGAATGCCTTATGTTGAAGCCAGAAGATCTTGTTTTAGTCGTACATGTTATAAGTCTCATAGTCATCCAACATTTTCTATTGGAGCTATAGATGAAGGGAATAGCGTTTTTCAAAGTTCATTTGGTACAGCACAAAAGATTTCTGCTGGTACCTTAGTCATTGTACCTGCGCACATAGAACATTCTTGTAACCCATTACCTGATCAGGCTTGGAGTTACCAGATGTTGCATCTGGATATATCTTGGCTCAATCAATGGTACGCTGAGTTTCAAAAAGAGGGCTTTGATTTAAATTTACCCCAGCATAAACCTCTCATTATTAAAGATGAGTCTTTATATCAGGCTTTTTCTGGGATGAATAAAACTTTATTTGATCCTGAGAAATTGATTCTTGAAAAAGAACAGTCGCTTATCTATTGCCTTACTCAGTTGTTACTACCTTATTTTATATTAGAAGAAATACAGAAAACTCAATATTTGTATGAGGACTTTTTGGCCTTAATTCATATTATTAAATCATCCGAACGATTTATTTCTCTAGAAGAGCTTGCACAGCAAGTGGGTCTTAGTCGATATGCAATTATTCGTCTATTTAAAGCCAATGTTGGCTTAACACCCCATGCATTTCAAATTAATTTAAAGATTAATCAAGCCAGAGCTCAATTAAAACAAGGGATTTCGCTTGTGGAGTTGGCGGTAAATTTGGGCTTTAGTGATCAGAGCCATTTTCATAAAGCCTTCAAAGCACATACTGGAATCACACCTCGTCAGTTCCAACTCGCAGCTGCGCAATAATTTACAATAAATTATTTTTCTCTATTTTTAAGCTATTCCATACAGTTTTAAAGATGAAATCGTTATGGAAGTTTTTTTAGTTATTGCCTTTACTCACTTTTTAGCGCTGCTATCTCCGGGACCCGATTTTTTTCTTATTCTCACCAGTCTTTTGCAAAAGGGTTCTCGTTACACCTACGGCGTCATTGCAGGAATTACGTTTGGCAATGCCTTGATTTTAATGGCGTGCATGTTCGGATTTATGTTGCTTGGAAATTTGAGTACGACCATTCTTTTGGTACTTAAGTGGCTTGGGGCAGGGTATTTGGTTTATTTGAGTTATCTTTGTTTTAAGGCTGCTCGCTCTGGCAACTTAACTTTTGCTACTGAAAAAAATGAGTTGATTGATCAAGAGTATCAATATCAAGATAAAGTTAAGAGCTTAATGTTGGGAATACAATCTAGTCTTCTTAATCCCAAAAATATTATGTTTTATAGTAGTTTAATGCTGCTTATTCAGCATCAATTTAGTTTAGTTCAAAAATTACTGATGAGTACGTGGATGACTGGAGTTGTACTTGGTTGGAACTTACTGTTGGTTCGGCTATTGCTTCAAAACCGAGTTCTAGAACAGATTAAACGTTCAGCGATAGGCTTATATTATTGTTCTAGTCTGGCTTTTATATGTTTTGCAATCTTACTCATTGCTTATAGTTAATGTCGGTTGTATAGCCTTCATACTAAATAATCGTGAAGACTATACAACTTATCTATGCTTAAAGAATTGCTTTCAAACGCTTAACCACTTCTTCACATTGCGCTAAATCGGCGACTAAAGCCATACGCACATGATTTTCGCCAGGGTTACCTTGATCTGTGTCACGAGATAAATAACGACCCGGTAAAACTTTAATATTGGCTTTTTCCATTAACATCTTGGCAAAAGTTTCATCGTTATCGACTTTTAACCAATAATAGAAACCTGCATCTGGCTTTTGCAGAGGTAATAAGTGACCTAGTTCATTTTGGAATAAATCAAACTTTGCACGATATTGTTTACGGTTTTCTTCAACATGGTTTTCATCATTCCATGCCGCAATTGAAGCAAGTTGATGTTGAACAGGCATTGCTGCACCATGATAGGTACGGTACTGCAAATATGGTTTTAATAATTCTGCATCACCCGCTACAAAACCTGAGCGTAAACCCGGCAAGTTTGAGCGTTTAGACAGTGAATGAAATACCACACAGTTTTTATAGTCATCACGACCAAGTTCTGCACAAACTTCTAATAAACCTGTAGGTGCTTGCTCGAACCAAAGTTCTGAATAGCATTCGTCAGAAGCAATAACAAAATTATATTGGTCAGATAAGGCGATTAACTTTTTGAATTGTTCTTTAGAAAGAACAGTACCAGTTGGGTTACCCGGCGTACATACAAAAAGAAGGGCAGTTTTTTCCCAGACTTCTGCGGGTACAGCATCAAAATCGCCTAAGTAACCATTTTCTTCGGTGCAATTGATGAAGTATGGTTTTGCGCCGGCAAGTAGAGCTGCGCCTTCGTAAATTTGATAAAACGGATTCGGCATTACCACATACGGTGCGTCTTCACGATTAATGAGCGCCTGAACAAATGAGAAAATTCCTTCACGTGTACCAGACACTGGCAAAATGTGGTTTTCAGCACTAATGCTGTTAAGTTTAAAGCGCTTAGTGAGCCAGTCTGCAATACTTTGGCGAAGCTCAGGTAAGCCTTTGCTGTTTGGATAAGTTGATAGATGATTGAAGTTGTCAATAATTGCCTGTTTAACAAACTCTGGTGCTGGGTGCTTTGGTTCACCAATTGATAGAGGAATCAAGGGAAGGTTAGCAGGAGTAGTATCCTTAAAAAGCTGGTTTAACTTTTCAAATGGATATGGGTGCAATAACGACAAGCTAGAGTTCATTAAACAGTTACCAAGTAGTTGAGTTTCAGTGCTGACAAATTTGATTAGATGCTTCATCTAATGCAGCTTTAAGCTTTTCCGAGAAGAGTTTAACCTCTTCGTTATTTAACGGTTTTCCATCTTTTTTCGTGACAAAGAAAATATCTTCTGCACGTTCACCTAAAGTTGCAATTCTAGCTGAATGGATGTCTAAACCTTGCATCATAAATAAGCCACCTACACGTGCAAGTAGGCCAGGGTGATCGAGTGTTGAAATTTCAACCATATTTTGCTGTAACGCTTCATTCAATGTAACGTCAACTGTATTTTCAATATCGAAGTGACGTAGTTGACGTGGAATACGGCGTTGCATAAGTCCCGGATATTGGTCTGGCTGACTAAGTGCCTTCACTAATGCTGTTTTAACTGTTTCTTCTCGTTCGGGGTCGGTTAGCAATGTACCAAAGCGATCGAGAACAACATAGGTGTCTAAGCTAAATGCGGTACTTGCTGTGATAATTTTTGCATCCTGAACGTCTAAGTTCATACGGTCCAAAACTGCCACAGTCGTTGCAAAAAGGTTCGGTTGGTCACGCGTATATATAAAGATTTGCACGGCATCTTGGGCAGCTTTACGGTGAGCACGTAACAGAACTAATGGCTCTGGATTATCGCCATGTTTCAAAATTGCTTGAGTGTGCCATGCAATTTCATCTGCCGATTCTTTAATGAAGTATTCATCGCCCAGTTCTTGCCATACTTTTTCAACGTCTGCCAATGAGAAGTTATTTACCAGTAATTCACTTGCTGCAAATTTGGTGTCTTCAATTAGCATTTGATAGTCAACAGGACGGCTTAAACCTGTACGAATGACGTCACGGGCATGTGTATAAAGTTGACGCATAAGCGAAGCACGCCATGTGTTCCACAGTTTTGGATTTGTCGCATTAATATCTGCAACTGTTAAAGTATATAGATAATCAAGATGTTCCATATCGCCAAGTTTTTCGGCAAAATCTTTAACAACATCTGGATCGGAAATATCCTTTTTCTGAGCTGTTAGCGACATGAGCAAATGGTTGTGGATGAGCCATGCAATTAATTTACATTCACGCTCTGTAAAGCCGTGTGCACGCCCAAACTCGATCGCATCTTCTGCACCAAGTTCACTATGGTCTCCACCGCGGCCTTTAGCAATGTCATGAAATAATGCAGCAATAAATACAATATCTTGACGTGCAAGACGCTGGAAAACAGAGCTTACAACAGGGAACTCTTTAGCAAATTCTGGTTCTTTAAAACGGTTTAAATTGCGTAGCAATAATAGGGTGTGTGCATCGACTGTATAGATATGGAATAGGTCATATTGCATAAGGCCCATAATCTGACCAAAGGCAGGAATATAGTTTCCTAAAACCCCATATCGTTTCATCGCAACCAAAGTATCGTATAGACGATATGGTGAACGAATAATCGACATAAATAGGGCTTGATGCTCAGGATTATCTCGAAAATTTTGGTTAATACGTTTTGCAGCAAGAATAAGTAAGCGTAAAGTACGAGCGCGAATACCTTCAATATCTGGTCGATTAGCCAAAATATAGAATAGTTCTAAAATAGCACTTGGATGTTCTGCGAAGATTTTGTGGTGCTGTACGGCAAGTTTATTGTCGACAATCTTAAAGTGGTCATTAACGACTTCAATTTGACGTTCGTAATTTGGTAAACGCGGAGTAATGACCGATTCACTAAAATAGGCCAATAACATTTCGTTGAGTGTTGAAACCTGTTGAGCCGTACGGTAGTAGCGTTTCATGAACTGCTCAACACCGTAGTTTACAGGCTGACCTTCTTGACGAGCGTAACCAAATTGAGCCGCAATTTCTCGTTGATGATCGAACAGAAGACGGTTTTCATCACGCTTCGCTAAGCGATGTAAATGGTGACGAATTTCCCAAAGAAAACTCTCAGCTTCTTCTAAAACGTTTAATTCGAATTCTGAAATAAAGCCTAAATGAACTAAGTCATAGATGCGGTTTACGCGGAAGTGACGCTTAGCAATCCAGCCAATCTGGTTAATATCACGAATGCCACCAGGCGCATTTTTAATGTCGGGTTCTAAATTGCTTTCAGTATTGTTGTGTTGGTGGTAACGCTTAGCTTGTTCAGCCATTTTTGCATCAAAAAATGTTTTGTCTGTCCACGTTTGCGAAACAATTCGACGCGGCCATTTTGCAAGTTGACTATTACCGGTAATTAAACGAGCTTCGATGAGTGTAGTTGCAACAGTTAAATCGGTAGCAGCTTGTTCAACACAACTTTGAATGGTGCGAACGCTAATACCGGGCTTGAAATTGCCAACATCCCACAAAGAGGAAATGAATGTAGAAATGCGTTTTTCATTTTCTTCGTTAATTTCATGTTCCGATAAAATCATGATATCAACATCGGAATAGGGCAACATTTCACGGCGCCCATAACCACCCACAGCAAAAAGGCCTAGACCTGTCTGATCAAGTTCGGCATGTTTCCACAGAAAGATCAGTGCTTCATCAACGAGGTCTGAGCGTGCTTTAATGACTTCCCGAATAGATTGCCCATTTTCATATGAATCCTGCAATTGCTTTTCTACATCCGTTCGCCATTGATTAATGGCTTTAATATCATGATGGCTTGTAACGTAGTTCAGCAATGGCGATGTATTGATCATGAAAATGGGTCTACCAAAAAGTAAATATTAAGAGTTGGTTTTTACGCTTACTTGATCAGCGGTTTCTTTCGCTAAAGTACGAGCAAGATCAGTATTTTCTGCACGAGCAGTTGCCACACCCATACGACGACGTTTGAAACCTTCCGGTTTCCCAAACAAACGTAAATCGGTATTTGGATTAGCTAATGCCGTATTTAAGCCGCTGTAGCTTAAATTGTTGGCATCGACCCCAGCATAAATAACTGCACTAGCAGCCACACTATGGCGAGCTGTATTTACTGGCAATCCTAAAATTGCACGAGCATGCAGCTCAAATTCGCTTTGAAATTGTGACGCTAAAGTAACTAGACCAGTATCATGTGGGCGAGGAGAAACTTCACTAAACCAGACCTTGTCGCCTTTAATAAACAGCTCTACACCAAAAATACCACAACCACCCAGTGCTGTTGTCACTTTATTTGCAATACGTTTTGCTTCTTCAAGTGCAGCTGCAGTCATTGGTTGAGGCTGCCAGCTTTCTACATAATCACCAGCATCTTGACGGTGACCAATTGGGTCGCAGTAGTGAGTTTCAATTTCACCAGTTTCAGGATTTTTAGCACGAACGGTAAGTAATGTAATTTCAAAATCAAAATCAATTTGAGATTCAATGATGACCGTACCTTGGTTAACACGACCACCTTGCATCGCATATTCCCAAGCAGCATCGACTTCATCGAAACTTTTTACACGAGACTGACCTTTACCTGAAGATGACATTACTGGTTTTACAAAGTTTGGATAACCAATATCATCAGAAGCAGCGCGGAAGCTTTCTAGTGAGTCAGCAAAGCGGTAAGCAGAGGTAGGTAAACCAAGTTCTTCAGCCGCAAGACGACGAATGCCTTCACGGTTCATAGTCAGGTTTACAGCTTTAGCAGAAGGAATAACAGTTGCAGTTTGGCTCGCTTCAATTTCAAGCAAAACTTCTGTCGCGATGGCTTCAATTTCTGGAACAATTAAATTCGGTTTAATTTTCTCGATAAGTTGTTTTAACTCAGTTGGATTAGCCATATTTAACACATAAGAAAAATGTGCAACTTGCATGGCTGGCGCATGATCATAACGGTCGGCTGCATGTACTTCAACACCAAGGCGTTGTAAAGAAATTACAACTTCTTTGCCAAGCTCTCCTGAACCTAACAATAAAACTTTAAATGCAGAAGATTGAAGGGGGGTACCGAGTGTCACGCTCATGCGAATCATCCTGACAAAATTATTTTTTTAAGCATAGCAGAACTTATGAGGGAGTTAAGCTTTATCACACATAAAAAAATTAATTTTGTCGGACAATTAAGATGTCAATTTTTAGATATTAACTTGATAGTTTAAAAGCAACTCATCTGCATTTTTGCCGCGAATACCCCAATTTTCTTTAGGAGTTTCAAAAATCGTAATTTCAATATCTTGCGGAGCTATTTTGCATTGTTGTTCAATATTGCGAAATAAAGTTTGAATGAGTTGTTTCTTTGTGGCTGCGCTACGTCCTGCAAACATTGAGAGTTCGATAATAATGTAGTGTTGGCTGCGGTCAGAAGGATAGATAAAATTTCCAGGCTTAAGACTGATAAAACGTTGAAATCTTTTCTCGATAGGATATTTCAATTCTTCAATGAGCGCTTGATGGATTGCATGAGAAAGTAATTCTCTATACTGCATAATCGTTTGTTCATTGGCGTAAATTTTAACTTGTGACATTTTTATCTCTATTAAGTAGGTAAGATTATCTTTTTAATCAATTCAAAAATTAGATTTTTACGCCAGAAGTTTCAATCTTAAAGGCTTCTGGCTAGGTTTTATTTTATATAAGGAAGGTCAGTTTATCTATTTATAAAGGTAAATAAGTATAGATCAGACCATAAACAATTGCGGCAGTTAAAGTTGCCGGAACAATTTTCTTAAATTTAAAATATAGACCTGCTAGCACTAGAAAACCGATAAGCATGGCTAAGCTTTTATCTGGATTCTCAAGAAGTGGCGGAAGAGTAGCCACAACAAGCATGGCGCTAATTGCTGATATACCAATGCTTCCCAAAGCAATTTTTAGCCAGACTGAACCACGTCTTTGCTGTGTCCCTTGTAGCTTTTGTATAACAAAGAATGGTCCAAAACGTGAGGCAAAATTGGCAATACCAACAATGATACCAACCAGAATAATCTCTAGATTCATTTTAAACTTCGACCTCTTCTTGTTGTTTCAGCACATAATGTTTAAACAAGCCGGCTAAAATGCCTGAAAGAATACCAATAAAAATAGCCGCAGATAGGTTAATCCAATAGCAGGACAACGCTGAAACAACCAAAGATACAGCAACTACAAGGCTATGCTTTCGCTCAAATGCTGCTAATAAAAAACTTAAGAATAAAGCAGGCAATAAGAAGTCTAAGGCTGCTTGTAAAAACTTTGGAAGATGAGTTACTTGATCTGCAAATAATCCGCCTAACAATGAGCCAGTTGCCCAAGCCATCCAACTAAATAGACTCAAGCCTAACATCCAAGACTCGGACCATTGTTGTCTACGCTGTGAAAGTTGGATCATTCCACTTGCAAAAACTTCATCGGTTAAGCCCCAAGCCCATACCGCCGTTTTTTTAAGATTTAATTTATTTGGAATCAGGTTATATAAAGCTGGTCCATAAAGCACATGGCGAATATCAAGTGCAATGACTGTTAATGCAGTTAACCAGATAGATGAACCACTGGCTAGAAGAGCGACCACCAAGAACTGGCTAGCTCCAGCATACATTGAACAAGATAGGAAAAAAGCTTCCCATGGTGTAAAACCAAATTGAGATGCAGAAACGCCAAAGGCAAAAGAAACGGGTAAATAGGTGAGTACGATAGCTTGGCTATCTTTGGCACCTTGCCAAAAAGTTGCCGTTTGGGCAGGCATCAATTGTTGTTCGGACACAATACACCTTGGCAATAAACCAAATGATAAAAATACTTGAAAGATTGAGTATTGTAGCCGAATTTAATAGCATAGTGCCGAAATGTTTAATCGGCAGTTTGCTATGTTCAATGCAAAGATTCGTTTAGTTTATATCGCCATGTTGAGTGCAGGTATTTTTACATTGCAGGGCTGTGACAATGGTAATCATGAGGCAGAAAAAAAAGTAGAAATTAAGCCAGCACCTAAACTGACCAATGACGCAACTGTTTATGCTCAAAAAGCATGGACATTGATTAATACGGTTGAGCATTTAGTTTATGAAAAGCAGTTGAGCCAAATTGATGACAAAGTTCGTAAACCTTTACGTCAATTGAGTACAGACTGGCGTATTAATGTAAAAATGACGGACTCAGTAACAGAAGGGAAATATGCCCTTTGTCGTAAAGCTTTAACGAGTCTAGATGTGTGGGCACGCGAAACGCTTGAAAATAATGATTCTGCTACTAAGAAACAAGCTAATTATGAGCGAGATAAAGCGCAATGTAAGGATGCGATCGATACGCCAAATCTTGGAAACACATCTCCAAAATAAAAACTTATAAATATAAAAAAGCGAGATGATCAATCTCGCTTTTTTGCTTTTAAAACGATAATGAGTGAATATTAATTACGGCTTTGTCGCAGCTTTAGCTGTGTTTGCTGTTTTCACTGCATCTTGTTTCATTTGATGAGTCATTTGCTGTGATTCATGTTGAGCATGCGTAGATTTCATCATTGCTTCATGCTTTTGTTCAGTCATATCTTTTTTAACATCTTGTTTTGCTTTTACTGCTTCTTTTTTAGCAGTTGCTTTGCCGTGTGCAGCAACACATTTTCCGCCTTTATGATTCGGCCCTGTACCACCTTGTAATTGAGTTCCTTTTGGACATGCAAATGCCGAAACACTTAACATAGCCAATACGCCAGCTGTAAGAATTGTTGATAATTTTTTCATGTTAATCAGCGCCTTGTTGAGTATTATTGCTCAGCTTGAGTGTAAAATGAAAATATCTGCTTTAAAACATTTATTTTGTGAAATAGAGTTTGAACAATGTGTTGTTTTGCAGCGTTATCTATTTTTTTAATTTGGTTTTAAGTTTTTGTCATATAGCTGGTTGTGCAAAGACTAGGAATGGACTTGAGCAACTACTTTCAATTTCTCAATATCTAGAATCTCAATTTTTCTAAAAGCTATTTTAATGATTTTCTGTTTTTCGAGCAGGCTCAACTCATGGTTGATCGTCTGTCTAGATGTGGTCAGCATATTTGCCAATTGTTCTTGAGAAATATGGATGTGATGATCTTGAATAAGAATATGATTACCATATCCTTCTAAAATGAATAGAAGACGTTGAGCAAGCCTTTGAGAAATACTGCGTGTTTGGATAGCAATCTGTTCTAAGAAAACGTACCTGAGTTTTTGGCTGGTTAAACGAGCAAAGTAATACCAGTAATATGGATTATCTTTGAGTAATTCATTTAATGGTTTGGCAGGAATATGCAGAACGGTACTTTTTTTCAAAGCAATCGCATCGTGCGAACGTGGTTCATGATCAATCAGCGATATTTCACCAAACCACATAATTGGCTCAGCAATTGCAGAAAGAGCTTCATTACCATTTACATCGACATAACCTAAGCTAATTGAGCCTTCAAGCACAGTATAAATGCCATCAAACACATCTTGGGCACGGAACACATAATTGTTTTTTTCAAAGGTTCTTTGCTTACCATGCTCTAGAATAAAGTTTTGGAATGCTTCTGGAAGCAAACTAAACCATGTATTTTCTCTTAGTCGATTAATATAAATAAGATCCAATATCAGCCCATCCATGAAAAAATCATTACTTTGTCAAATAGCTGACAACTTTAAGTTTTCCTTATTTGTACAGTATGACTATAGATAGATGAATAGGGAACAACTCATGTCAAATCTGGAGCAACAGCTTAGCAAATATGCGGCTTACCACTTAAATCATAAAAATATTTTGACGCATTTTATCGGTATTCCGCTCATCGTGTTTTCAATTTTATGTTTAACTGCGAGAGCTGGAGTCGATATTGGCAGTTTTAAACTGACTTTAGCTGTAGTGTTGATTGTAGCTAGTACGATCTATTATTACATTTTAGATAAAGTTTTTGGCGTAATTATGCTGATTCTTTTAGCCGCTGTGTATCCATTGGCGAGCCAAATTGCTCAATTATCCTTAGGGCAATGGTTAGCAGCAAGTATTGGTTTCTTTGTGGTGGGTTGGGTCTTTCAGTTTGTTGGGCATTATTTCGAAAAGAAAAAACCAGCTTTTGTTGATGATGTGATTGGACTCGCGATAGGACCGTTATTTGTATTGGCAGAATTTATATTTATGCTAGGTTTTAGAAAGCCTTTGCATGCGCGTATTTTACAAGAGGCGCGCAGTAAACGAGAGGCGATGGATTTAAGTCATTAAACATAAAAAAAGCCCCAATATGATGGGGCTTTTTTTGAGCTTTAACTTATACGTTAAAACGGAAGTGCATTACATCGCCGTCTTGAACAACGTAAGTTTTACCTTCTAAACGCCATTTACCAGCTTCTTTAGCGCCGTTTTCACCGTTGTATTGTACAAAGTCGTCATATGCAACAACTTCAGCACGGATAAAGCCTTTTTCGAAGTCAGTATGAATCACACCAGCTGCTTGAGGAGCGGTTGCGCCAACTTTTACTGTCCATGCACGAACTTCTTGTACACCAGCAGTGAAATAAGTCTGTAAACCTAAAAGCGCATAACCTGCACGAATAACCACATTTAAACCTGGTTCTTCCATGCCCATTGCTTCTAAAAACTCAGCACGATCTTCATCTTCTAATAATGAAATTTCAGCTTCGATTTGGTTGCAAAGAGGAACAACAATTGCGTTTTCTTCAGCCGCAAGTTTTTTAACTGCGTCTAAGTGTGGGTTGTTTTCAAAACCATCTTCTGCAACGTTTGCAATATACATAGTTGGTTTTAAAGTCATTAAACCAAAACCACGAACTAATTTACGTTCGTCATCAGACAATTCAGCCGCGCGAGCTGGTTTACCTTCGTCAAGTAAAGGTTGGATTTTTTCTAAAACTGCTTTAGTTGCTACAGCTTCTTTGTCACCGCCTTTAGCAACTTTAGTTAAGCGTAAAATTGCTTTAGCAACAGTTTCAAGATCGGCAAGCGCAAGTTCAGTATTAATAGTTGCGATGTCGTCTAATGGATCAATTTTACCATTTACGTGAATTACGTTTTCGTCTTCGAAACAACGTACAACATGAGCGATTGCATCAGTTTCACGGATGTTAGCAAGGAATTGGTTACCTAAGCCTTCACCTTTTGATGCACCAGCAACAAGACCTGCAATGTCCACAAATTCCATTGTAGTTGGCAAAATACGCTGTGGTTTAACAATTGCAGCAAGTTTGTCTAAACGTGGATCTGGTACAGGAACAATACCTGTGTTTGGTTCAATGGTACAGAAAGGGAAGTTTTCCGCTGCAATCGCTGCTTTCGTTAATGCATTGAAAAGGGTAGATTTCCCTACGTTTGGCAGACCAACAATACCGCAATTAAAACCCATGAAAACCACTCACAAATGTGTAAATTAAAAATTGTCGCTGATTTTACATGAAAGCCATGACAAAGTCATGGCTAGAGCGGGGTTGTATTGCTTTTAAACTTTACGTTTATCAAGTTGCTGGGCTAATGCATCGCCAGTTGCTTGTACTAACATGACTAAAACAATGAGCACAAAAATTACAGCCAACATAATTTGCATATCAAAACGTTGATAGCCATAACGATAAGCAATGTCTCCTAGACCACCTGCACCAATAGCACCAGCAATCGCAGAGGAGTTAATCATAGTCACAATGGTTACGGTAAAGCCTGCCACAATACCTGGCAAAGCCTCTGGTAAAAGCACATGCCAAATAATTTGTTTACGGTTACAACCCATGGCTTGTGCAGCTTCAATTAAGCCTTGATCGACTTCGCGTAAGCTGACTTCTGCAATACGAGCAAAGAAGGGAATTGCCGCAATCGTCAATGGAACAACAGCCGCCCAAACGCCATAACTTGTACCTACAATCCAGCGAGTAAGCGGAATAAGCGCAACCATTAAAATAAGAAAGGGTACAGAACGAGTAATGTTGATTACCCAACCCAAAGCCTGATTAATCTTTTGTGACGGGTGAATGCCGTGTTCAGATGTACTGACTAAAACAACAGCAATCGGTAAGCCAATTAAAAAAGCAATAAATGCAGATGCACCTACCATGAGTAAGGTATCTACAGTTCCAGTAATTAATAAATCAATGAGCTGGTCGTGCATAGCCAAGTACCTCAAATTGTGCAATTGCAGTTGATGCGTCTTGTCGTATAGATGAAAGATCAATTTCTACGTTAGGAATACCCACTAAAAGTGAGCCAATAATGTGCCCTTGAATGGTATCGACCTGACTTTGATATAAATTGACGGGTGCTTTAAATCTAGCAAGTAGTTCTTGAATATCTGGAACCTGATGTGCTTCAGCTTCATATTTCAGTTTTACAATAATATGAGTTGAATTTTCATCGGGTAGAGGGCTGATTTTAAAAGGCAGAGTGATCTGCTCAAGGTTCAACAATTCTTGAGTAATTTGTTGCTCTGGTCGTGAAAATACAGACCAGACTTGCCCAGCCTCTACAATTTCACCTTGGTCAATCACAACGACCTGATCACAAATTTCTCGAATGACCTGCATTTCGTGAGTGATGAGTACAATTGTTAGGCCAAGTTCCTGATTAATCTTTTTAAGTAAAGCCAAAATAGTGGCGGTACTTTCAGGGTCGAGTGCTGAGGTTGCTTCATCACACAGTAAAATTTCAGGGTGGTGAACAAGTGCGCGTGCAATACCGACACGTTGCTTTTGTCCGCCTGAAAGTTGTGACGGATAATGACCAGACTTATCTGCAAGACCTACGAGTGCCAGAACTTCATTTACACGTTGGTCGATATCTGCTTTGTTGTAATTGGAAACTTTTAAAGGCAATGCCACATTTTCCCACACTGTTTTTGCAGACATCAAATTGAAATGTTGAAAAATCATTCCAATTCTTTGACGGGTTTGAATGAGTTCAGCATGACTCAATTCAGCAATGTTTTGTTGATGAATATGAATGCTGCCAGTATTTACTTGTTCTAAGCCATTTAATGTGCGGAGTAAGGATGATTTTCCAGCACCACTTTTACCAATAATGCCTAAAATCTTACCTTGAGGAATATCAAGGTTAATCTCTTTTAAAGCATGCAGTTTTTGACCCTGCGATTGGTAAAACTTATTTAAACCACGAATTTTGATATGAGGTAGAGAAAAATCAACTTGTGATCCAAAACTCACCATTGCCATTCTCCTTATTTCCAGCCTTGAAACCACATACCTTGGCCAAAGTCTTTATCCAGAATATCTTGTGCTTGTTTTGAGTTCTGGAATGCTTTAACAAAGGTTGCAAGTTTTTGGTTTTTATCTTGGTAATCGCGTCGAGTCACAAACAAAATTGCATATTTTTTATCGATTGGATCTAAAAATAATGCGCTATGTGGGTCGGTTACCTTTGCCATTTTTAAGTAGTGAGGGAAGCCGAAAATTAAATCGACATCGTTGTATGCATGTGCGGTTTGAGGGCCTTCAACCTCCACAAAGCTTAGCTGTTTGGGATTAGCGATAATGTCTTGAGTGGTTGAAAGTTCATTATTAATGTCTTTAAGCTGAATTAAACCTGCACGGTGCAATAAAATTAAAGCACGGGCTAAATTGACCGGATCGTTTGGAATAGCAACACGTGCATTTGAAGGTAAGTCTTTAAGTGATTTATATTTTTTTGAATATAAACCCACATGACTTCCTGAGCCCACGGCAAATGCATGTAAGTCATAACCCGTTTCTTTAAGAGCATTACGTAGAAATACGCTTTGCTGAAAAAAGTTTGCATCAATATCGCCGTTTTGTACGGCAACATTTGGTGCTCGCCAGTCAGAAAATTCAACGAGTTTGACATGCACTCCTTGCTTTTCTACTTCATTGGCAACGCTTTGTAATAACTCAGCATAAGGCGGGCTAATGCCAATCGTTAAAACATCATCGGCTTGTTTATTTTTAATATAACGGTAACCGACGAGGCCCAGAACTACGATAATAATCGTAATTCCGAGTAACCAAGGCTTATGCTGTTTGAACTGAATCGCCATAATCTTTCCGTTATTACTTCCAGCCAGGGAACCAAAGTTTTGGCCCAATCTCAGCATCTAATACAGCTTTAACTTTTGGCGAGTTTTGATAGATCTCAACAAATTTCTTCAATTTGTCGCCCTTGTCCTGATAGTCGTCACGTACTACAAACAAAATTGCATAACGTTTATTGGTATTGTCATCAAGTAAAAGTGCACTATCAGGGTCAGCTGTTTTTGCTAAGCGCAAGTAATGTGGGTAGCCAAAAGCCAAGTCAACATCATCAATTGCACGAGCAGTTTGTGGTCCTTCAACCTCGATGAATTGCAAGTTTTTAGGGTTTGAAACAACATCTTTAAGTGCAGATAAATGGTTATTTGAATCTTTAAGCGTAATTAATTTAGCTTGCTGTAAAAGTAGTAGGGCACGACCTTGGTTCACAGGATCATTTGGAATGACTACACGTGCGTTTTGTGGCAATTCATCAAGGCTTTTATATTTCTTTGAATAAAGTCCCACATGTGATGCTGCACCTACTGCAAATGCTTTTAATTTAAAGCCAGTTTCTTTAATTGCATTGTCTAAGAACGGTTGATGCTGGAAAAAGTTCGCATCAATATCCCCATGATTTAAGGTAATGTTTGGTGTGTTCCAGTCAGAAAACTCAACCAGTTTCACATTTAAACCTTGTTGCTTTGCTTCATCGGCAGCAGCTTGTAAAGTTTTTGCAAATGGTGGACTAATACCAATCACAAGTTCATTTGAGCCACTTTGACGGTGTTTATTCCAAAAGAATAAAGCAACAAAAAGGACTACAACGACTAAGCCTACGCCTAGCCATTTTTTAGAGGCTGTTTGAGCCATGTCTATCTCCAAATTTAAGCGGTTATTTCTTCAATTGTTGTTAGGTTTTTGCTGTTGTTATAGGGACTACATCGGAACGCTTGAACAGGATGTTGTTTTGGTAATTGATCACCCCGATTAAAGATTTTGTTCCGTAGTGAACCCGTTTTATATGCAGTTTTATAGCGACCACGTTGTTGTAGCTCAGGAATGACCAAGCGAATAAAGTCGTGGTGAGACTCAGGTGCAACTGTACGTGTCAAATTAAAGCCATCAATATCAGTCTCATCTAAAAGATGAATTAAGTATTCAGCAACTTCTTCGCCACTACCCACGATGAGGGGATAACGACCACCTAGGACATGCTGAGCTTTTAAGTCATTTTTCGTGATTTGTTGCTCTTTAAATTTTTCGGTAATCGAAACAATACTGTTACTTTTTTGATAAGGAATCGCTTCATCGTCGGCAAATTTACTTAAGTCGATGCCAGTTGAACTCGCATAATGCGCTAAGCCTGCTTCAGGACTTGCATACTGACGATATTCATTAAGTTTCTGTACAGCGAGATCATGTGTTTCGGCAACAACAACGGTTATACCGACAAAGACTTTAATGTCATCCGCTGAACGGCCTTGCTGTTCTGCAAGAGCACGAATCTTTTTCACTTGTTCGCGTATTTTTTCGGGTTTGTCGCCGCCAATAAATACACACTCAGCATGACGAGTCGCAAACTGCATGCCTTTTGGTGAAGCACCTGCTTGAAAGAGTGTTGGGGTGCGTTGCACAGAAGGAGACACCTGAAAAACACCTTCACTCTGGTAATATTTTCCCTGGTGGTGAATGGTGTGAACTTTAGAAGGGTCTGTAAAAACACGCTGTACTTTATCTTTTTTAACGGCGTCGTTTTCCCATGAACCTTCCCAATATTTATAGCAAAGCTCTAAAAATTCTTCGGCTTGTTCATAGCGAGCATCGTGGTCTTTTAAACCTTTTTGACCAATCAACCGTTCCGCACTATCTAGATAACCTGTCACGATATTCCAGCCAATACGACCTTGAGTTAAATGATCAAGACTCGCAAAGCGGCGGGCAAATTGATAAGGATGCTCATAGCTTAAGTTCACAGTGACCCCAAAGCTTAAGTTTTGAGTGACTGCCGCCATAGCTGAAATGAGTGTAGATGGGTCATGGCTCGGAAGCTGAATGGACTCTTTTAAAGTCAGATCAATACCATTTTGATAGACGTCATACACACCTGTAATGTCCGCAATAAATAAACCATCAAATAAACCACTTTCTAGAGTTTTGGCTTGTTCTGTCCAATAGCTCAGTTCATTAAAGCGGTGTGATTCATCACGTGGATGTGTCCATAAGCCATGATTGATATGTCCAACACAGTTCATATCAAAGGCGTTTAGTAAAATTTCTTTCGCTTTAAAATCAGCCATTACAATGTCCCCCGACGAGGTGGTAGAACACCGTTAAGCACATAGTTCCCAATAAAGTAATATTTCCATCGTGCGGCATCATGCAACGTATGCACACGTGCATTGCGCCAGAAACGGTCTAAGCCGTCTTGTGACTGACTGCCACGGCTCCCTGCAAGTTCAATCAGCTTAGACGATGCTTTGAGTGCGATATCAGTACTATGAGCACGTACTTTGGCAACATCAATTGAAGCTTTTGCAATACTTTCAGGTGTGGTTTCAATTTTTGCGGCATCAATTGATTGAGCAGCTTGTTTTAATAACACTTCACTTGCCCGTACATCTACGGCAATGCGTCCTAATTCATAAATCGTTAAAGGATCTTGGTTTGCAGTTTCTACATTTGAGTCAATCCATGGGCGGGCTTGATGCACTCTTTGCAAGCTTTCTTCAAAGGCTCCACGTGCAATGCCTACTTCAATTGATGCATGCATGATTTGCGCAAAAGGGCCCACTAAGGTTGGTTGTAAAAATGCAGTATCAAAAGGAATAACATCATCTGCATCGACAAAAACCTGATCAAATTTAACTGTGCCGCTGCCTGTGGTTTTCTGCCCAAAACCAGACCAGTCATCAACAAGTTTCAATCCTTGTGAACCACTTTTTACAAAGGCTAAATACTCTCGGCCGGCATCGTCTAAAACTAAGGTTGGAATACGGTGAGCAAATAAACTTCCTGTGCAGTAAAACTTTTCACCCTGAATGAGATATCCATTTTCGTGAGGACGGATATTGGTTTGTTTATGGGTTGAAGTTTTGGTTTTAAACTCAGCAAGTGCATTACCAAAGCGAGTGCCATTTAATACTTCGCCATATAAACGTTGCTTTTGAGCTTCTGTGCCCGTATTGCGTAAGACTTCCAAAGCATAAAAATGGTTTTGTGGAATTTGTCCGATTGAACCATCTGCACCGCTTAAAAGTGCAATCACTTTGGCAACTGTATGGCTTGAAACTTCGGCACCGCCATATTGCTTTGGTACTGTAATTGCCCAAAGACCAGATTGGCTCAATGCATCGATTTCGGTATAGGGTAGAATTCGCTTAGAGTCTCGCTCAACTGCGGTTTTTTTAAATTGCTCAGCAAACTGTTTTGCAATTTCTAAAGCTTCAGCATCATTTTGAATAATGTGCGCTTGGCCTGATGCCGATGTTTGTTTAGTTTGAACCGATTGATATGAAGTCATGACAATTTCTCCTTAAATCCAGGCATGGCGGGCAGGGAAATGACCATTAAGGTAATAATTGCCAATGGCATGTAATTTCCAGCGAACAGGGTCGTGTAAGGTATGTACACGGGCATTTCGCCAATGTTGATCTAAATTGTGTTGGCTTAAGCTTGAACGGCTACCGCCTAGTTCCAGCAATTTTTCAGAGATTTGTAGAGCCGCATCATTGGCATAGACTTTTGCTTCTGCGACCAAAATTGAAGCTTTAGCTACTTGTTCATCAGTCACAGTTTCAAGGTGGTCGAGTTCATCTAAATATTCAGCAGCTTCATCAAGCAGTAAAATTGCAGCATCGAGCAAAATATTTAACTTACCTACTTCTTGCAGGGTGTAATGTTCAAAGCTGGCTTTTTCAACATTTGCATCAATAATTGGGCGTGCTTTATGAATAGTCGATAAAGTATCGTCAAATGCAGCTTCTGCAATCCCCACATCAATGGCAACTTGTAATAACTGAGAATAAGCACCGCGATAGGTAGGGGCTTTAGTTAATAAGCGTTCATCAAAAATGAGTTCTGGATTAACTTCAACTTGATTTAATTTAACTGTACCACTCGCTGTAGTACGCTGACCAAATCCATTCCAGTCATTAATGACTTCAATACCTTGAGCTTCTCGATTCACAATGACTAAAACCACATGACCTTCGGGATGAACCGCTTTAATTGCGAGCCAATGCGCAAAACTTGTACCTGTCGAATAAAACTTTTCGCCGTTTAAAATATATTTGCTGTTTTCAATGGTGAGTGTGGTTTTTAAAGTTTTTGAGTCATGTGTATTACGTTCTGGTCCACCGTTAGCAAGACGTTTTCCTGCCAATATTTCTGAAAAGATAAATTGTTTTTGTTGTTCTGTGCCCATAATTTCGATCAGGTTCAAAAGGCTAATCTGATTTTGTGGAATCTGACCAACGTTCGCATCACCTTTACTTAAAATACGGAAAACCTGAGCTAGTGTTTTATTGGAAACAAAAGCTCCGCCATATTTTTTCGAAATTCGAATTCCGCCTAAGCCTTTTTGGCTAAAGCTTTCGATTTGCTCATGCGGTAATAAGCGTTGTTGATCACGTGTATTACGACCCTCTAAAGCATAATCAGCCACTTGATAAGCAGCATTAATGGCTTGTTGATCATTTTGAATGATTTGGACGTATGCCGTCGTTTTAGATAGAGAATTAGACATAATGACACCTTGTATTGCTGTCATTACCTTACAAAAGAAATATTTTTCCACTAAACGAGGACTTATGCTCAGCTTATGAAATAAAGTGCAAAGCATTTTTTTTGATTTTTAATGGAGAAATAGAGATATTAAAAGTATTTATAAATCAATAATTTATAGTTTTTATGCGAAAAATTGATAATAAAATTAGTTTTAATATGAAAAAGAGCAATAAGTACGGTAAAAAAAGATATAAAAAAATAGACCTAACTGTCAGCAAAAAATGAGCACAATATCCATTGTTTTAAATAAAAATAGCTTCTAAAGTATCTACTTACCATCGACCATTTTTGTACAAATAGTCAAATAAAAATAAACGTGGAGATTTTATGCGGGTTTTGTATCAGTTTCCTTTGTCCCATTATTGTGAAAAAGCTCGCTGGTTGTTAGACCATAAAGAACTTGATTATGTGGCTCATAACTTAATTCCAGGGTTTCATCGTGCTTTTGCACAACTCAAAACAGGCCAAAATTTATTGCCAATTTTGAAAGATGACCATCAATGGATTGCTGAATCAACCAAGATTGCACTTTATCTGGATGATACCTACCCAGAACACGCGCTTTTGCGTCGTGATGAGCAACTTAGACAACAAACTCTTAAAATTGATAGTTTAGCTGATGAGCTTGGTATACATGTGCGCCGTTGGGCTCTAGCTCATACGTTGGCGCAAGGAGACCACGCTTTAGAAATTATGATGGGTGAACAAGGCTATTTACGTCAGTTTGAAAAAATATCGAAACCTTTTCTCAAAACACTCGTAAAGAAGAACTATAAACTTGAAGAGGAGTTGGTGGGCCAATCCAAAGAGCAGATGGATGAACTCATAAATGAATTAAACCGCTATCTCATAGAAAATCAAGCACGCTACATGGTGGGTGATCGCTTAAGCCTTGCTGATATTTCTGTGTGTTCGATGCTTGCACCATTGTTAGAGGTGAAGGGTACGCCATGGGAGCGTGAAGAAGCAGAAGAGGTTTCTGAGGAATGGAGCAACTATCAAAAATATTTGCTTGATTTACCTCTAGGCCAATATGTTTTAAGAATATATCAAACCGAAAGAAACGCACGCGTAGATTGGCGAGGAATTTAAACTTTATAAAATGCCCTGATTTTCTCAGGGCATTTTTGTAATATTTCTAAGTTTAGTCATTAACTTAAATATTACTATCAATTTTCTAAATGATTTTTATTAAACCATTTGCATATATTATTTTACTCCCGCAACTTCTTTATTTAGCTCATTATTCAAACTTATTCTAAATACTTAATAATTTTAATTTTTATAATTTTTTGCAAAATACAATTTTTCTAAAAACAGTTTTTAGTTGAAGTTAAGCCACTTTATTGTGCATGTGTTTACATTGTAATCAATAATTGCCACATTTAAGTGTAAATAGATGAGCTTAATAATAGACAGAAGATTAAAACATAGATTAAAGTAGAAACATGTTAGCAGTTTTAAAGGTATTAACTCTGCAAAACAGACTGAATAAAATAAGTGAAGCAAATGGATGTGTCCTACTTGGAAAAGTTGGCGCGATAATTGCAATTTAATAATAAATCACTCTATTGCTCTATATGAATGATTCTATAGATAAATAGAGAGAATGATCATCAAGGAGTTCTTATGAAACGTTCTGCAACCTCTCTCATTATTTCAACATTTATGCTTTGTACGGTTGGTGCTACTTCTCAAATTCAGGCAGCAGATACATTAGCTAAAATTAAAAGCAGCGGAAAAATCGTTATTGGCCACCGAGAATCTTCTGACCCAATTTCATATGTTGTTGCAGGTAAACCAGTAGGTTATGCAGTCGATATCTGTAACCAGTTTGCAAATGACATTAAAAAAGAATTGAAAATGCCTGGGCTAAAAGTTGAATACAAGGCAGTAACTTCATCAACACGTATTCCTGAACTTTTAGCAGGTAATATCGATATGGAATGTGGTACGACCACAAACTCTAAGCAACGCCAAGAACAAGTGGGTTTCTCAACTAACTATTATGCAACAGAAGTACGTATGGCTGTTAAAGCCAACTCTGGCATTAAGAGTTTGGCAGATTTAAACGGCAAGGCAGTTGTAACAACTCAAGGCACAACATCTGATAAATACATTAAGATGAATGAAAAGGGTCAGTCAATTAATGTCCAAAATATTTATGGTAAAGATCATGCAGACTCTTTTGCCATGATGGCATCTGGCCGTGCTGCCGCATTTGTTATGGATGATAATATTTTAGCTGGCTTGGTTGCTAAATCTTCTACACCTAAGGCATTTGCAATTGTAGGACCAGTACTTTCATCTGAACCTTACGGTATTATGCTTGCTAAAGATGATCCAAAATTTAAAGCGATTGCAGACCGTACTGTAAATAATCTATGGAAAACTGGTCAAATGGACGCTTTATATAAAAAGTGGTTCCTATCGCCAATTCCACCAAAAAATACAAATTTGAACATGCCACAAAGTTCATCTTATAAAAAACTAAAAGCTCACCCAACAGATGCAGGGATCTAACAAGATCTTTTTGTCCTAAATTTACTTAAGCAAGTGAGACTCACTTGCTTAAGCGGTCTATTTTCCTAAAGATATTCATTTAAGGGGCAAACATGTCAGTCGGCTCGCTAAACTGGACTATATTCTGTGCGGAGTCTAATGAATATGGTGTCGATAAAGCCGCATGGGCAGAATCAGTCTGTAGAGCAATTGGTAGTACAAGCTACAATGCTCATGCTGAAGCGCCCACATGGTTACAAATGTTAGGTTCAGGCGTCTTTACTATGGTTTGGACAGCTGTTATAGCCTTTCTTATCGCATTTTTATTAGGTTCTCTCCTAGGGGTAATTCGTACATTACCTAACAAACCTCTCGCATTTATTGGCAATTGTTACGTTGAAATCTTCCGTAATATTCCACTTATTGTACAGCTATTCTTCTGGGCATTTGTTTTTCCGGAATTTTTACCGGACAGCTTAAGTGCAGGCAGTGGGGACGTTGTTGCAGGTGGATGGTGGAAAAATATTTTAAATCAGCAACCTGCGGTTATTGGTGTTTTTGCATTAGGTCTCTACACCGCTGCGCGTGTATCTGAACACATACGTGCCGGTATTAATACTGTTTCTCGTGGACAAAAGTTTGCAGCTTCTGCAATGGGTTTTACCACTGCACAAAGTTATCGTTATGTCATTTTACCTGTTGCATATCGTACAGTGTGGCCAACGATTACTTCTGAAGCAATGAACGTTTTCAAGAACTCGGCTGTTTTATATGCTTTGAGTGTTTTGAACTTCTTCGCTTATACAAAAACCATGAGGGAAGAAACTTCTCAGGACATCATTATTCTTATTCTCTCTACACCTGTTTATTTAATTATTACTTATAGCATTAAATTTATCATGGCATGGATTGAGAAACGAATGGCTGTGCCTGGCTTAGGCTCAGGAGGGAAGTAATTATGGATTTTTCTTTATTACATAACCCTGACGTGATCGCGGCACTCAAAGAAGGTTTCATTTTTACTCTGACCGTGACTGTATTGGCGATGATGGGCGGTATCCTAATCGGAACCCCATTGGCAATGATGCGTTTATCAAACAATGCCATCGCAAGTAATTTCGCAAAATTTTATGTCGATCTGTTTCGTGGTATTCCACTGATTCAGGTGATCTTTATTTTCTACTTTTTGTTGCCGAAAATATTTGAGTTTCAATCTGATACGTATTGGGGACCATTGTTTTCAAGTGTTGTGACTTTTGCTATTTTTGAAGCTGCATTTTTCTCGGAAATTGTACGTTCCGGCATTCAGTCTATTTCAAGAGGTCAGGTCAATGCAGGCTACGCGCTAGGTTTTACCTATGGTCAATCAATGCGCTACGTGGTTTTACCTCAAGCCTTTCGTAACATGCTCCCAGTATTGTTAACTCAAACAATTATTTTATTTCAGGATATCTCATTAGTTTATGTGATTAGTGCACCAGACTTTTTAGGTCGTGCAGATACATTGGCTAATACATATGGTCCTGAAACTAAAGCAACATTCTATTTAATCGTCGCTGTAGTTTACTTCTGTAGTTCGTTTGTGCTGTCGCAATTAGTCAAACGCTTACAGCAAAAAATTGCCATCATTCGCTAATTGGAGATTTTAAATGCCAATGATAGACATCCAACATATCTCTAAATGGTATGGTGATTTTCAGGTTTTAACAGATTGCACGACGAGTATTGAAAAAGGTGATGTCGTTGTTGTTTGCGGACCGTCTGGTTCAGGAAAATCAACACTCATTAAAACAGTAAATGCGTTAGAACCATTTCAACAAGGCGATATTATTGTTGATGGAGTTTCTCTGAAAGATCCAAAAACGGATCTTGCTAAATTCCGTTCACGAGTAGGAATGGTCTTTCAACACTTTGAGCTTTTTCCGCACATGACTGTTTTGGAAAATCTAACCATTGCTCAAGTTAAAGTGTTAAAGCGTTCAGTTGCCGATGCTCGTGAAAAAGGTCTGAAATATTTAGAGCGTGTAGGTTTACTTGCGCATAAAGATAAGTTTCCGGGCCAATTGTCTGGTGGTCAGCAGCAACGTGTAGCGATTGCTCGTGGCTTGTCCATGGACCCAATCTGTATGTTGTTTGATGAACCAACTTCTGCACTTGACCCAGAAATGGTCGGGGAAGTACTTGAAGTGATGGTACAACTTGCACATGAGGGCATGACCATGATGTGTGTTACACATGAAATGGGTTTTGCTAAAAGAGTATCTAACCGTCTAATTTTTATGGATGAAGGTAAGATTTTAGAAGACTGTCCAACGCATGAATTCTTTGATAATTTAGATGCTCGCCATGAGCGCGCGAAGCTCTTCTTAGAAAAAATTCAAGCCATGCATTAATACCATTAATAAAAAAAAGAGCCTTTTAAAAGGCTCTTTTTTACATCCAAATTTTAGAAACTATATTTTGCTAATAAATTGACACGAGAGTAATCACCTTTATCGCCTGCGAAAGTTTCTCGTTGGCCATATGTATATTCTGCACCTAAATCAATATTTTTAACCGGATTCCAGATTAAATTGACCAAGGCATTATAAATTTCTTTGTTATAGCTGGTGCTGGTTAAATTGCTATTTGCATAGGTGTTATCATCTTTGTATTGAATACCGCCTATTGCAAAAGTAGAGCGGAGGATAGGGCTCCATTTCCGTTGATAGCCAATAACGGCACTATCAAATTCACCTAAATTAATATCCTGAGTTGTTGTGTCATAGGCATAAGCTGAGTTGCTATAAAGTAAATAGCGGCCATCTCCTTTAACATGATAGTAATTAGCAACCAAGCTATCTTGAGGCGTTAAATCATATTTACCACCAACGCCGACACCCCAACCAAATTTTTCTTCAGAAGTACTATCTTTGGGAGCCACGCGGTTTTCATGGGCAAGACCATGTAACTGTAATAGGCCTTTATTATCTGTAGTTTTGAAATCATATCGTGCTGTTAAAGCAGGAAAACGGCTTCCACCGGCAGCATTACCAGCTTTTTCAACATCACCGCCTTCTAAGGCAACTAATATTTTCTGTTGTGCATTAATTGGCTGGGTGTACCTAATCTGTACTGTACGTGTAGTACCTGTACCAATGGCACCATTAAAATCTACCGTTTCTGGTGATGTATCGGTATTTACAAATGGTGAGGTCGTTTGACCAGCTAACCATTTTCCTAAAGACATATAAGCATGGCGAACCCGGAAAGTACCATTACCATTATCGCCATTTCCACCCATGAAATCGGCTTCAATTTTGCCAGTTAAATCTCCGTACTGAGTAGGTCGAGTAATGTCTAGACCAATTCTTGAAGTTGCAGCAGATACATTAAGTGAGTCTTGTTTCGGATCATCTTTATTTAATGGATAGTTAGCGCCATTTGAAATGCTGCCATTTGAACCTTTAAAGTCATAGGTTGCATCTGCGCGGACACTACCATAAAGCTTAACTTGGGTTTGCCCATCCGCCATCGCCATCCAACCTGGTTTTGATACAGGAGGTGTAGGTGTAGCTGGTGCTACGGGAATTGTTGCTGGAGCACTAACCGACAAAGCTGTTTTTTGTTGATCAGATAGTTTCTGGACGAGTTGTTTTAACTCCTTTACTTCATCACGTAAGGCGTTAACTTCAGCATCTGTAGCGGCATGCACAGGCATCGTCACGCTAATTGCGCCTAAAGAACTCATTGCTAGCACGAGTGTTTTGATCTTATTCACAGGAACTCCCCGACATGGATAAAAAATTTTCCTGCAAATACATAACAATAATAATGCCAACTTTAAGAATTTAAAAAAATAGTAAAATTTCTATAATTATCATTGGTCTATGTTTAAATAATGGGGTGAGTAAGATCTTATATTGAAAAAAGTAAATGAGAGCATGAAATTCACTTTCTAAAATGCGCCATATGCTCCATTATTTGCACGGTTAAAATGCACGTCTGCAATAAAATGTGTAAAAGAATTAAACGTTTTAGCTATTTTTAAACCTTTGTATTTTAAATGCAGGTGAGTTGTATAGGGTATACTGTCCTTACTGTAAAATTCTGGCTGGAGATAACAATGGAGTTAGATCGTTTTGATAAACAAATTCTAGAAATTTTGTCTCATGAAGACTTAAATTTGAATGAACTTTCAGAACGGATCAATCTGTCAGTCAGTTCTGTGCATCGCCGGATTAAGCATCTGATTGAAGCCAACGTTATGGGGCAGCTCAAAAGGGAAATTAATTTTAGTAAACTTGGATTTACCCTACACATTTTATTGCAAGTGTCACTGAGTAAGCATGACACCGAAACATTTGATAAGTTTCTTTCTGAAATAGAAGCAATTCCAGAAGTGACCAATGCATTTCTTGTGACAGGGCAAAGTGCCGATTTTATTTTAGAACTTGTAGCACGCAACATGGATGACTACAGTGAAATTTTATTAAGACGTATTGGAAAAATTGATAATGTTGTTGCGCTGCATTCGAGCTTTGTGATTAAAAAATATAATGTTTTTAACTGCTATAACTTACTCAATAAACTATGAAAAAACGCACCAAATGGTGCGTTTTTTCAATTCAAATGTTTGATTTAGGCATCAAGCTGAGCCAAAACTTCATCTGTGAACTCAACGTTAGTATAAACGTTTTGTACATCATCAAGATCTTCAAACATATCAATCATTTTAAGAATTTGTTTTGCTTGGTCGACATCAGTAATTTCAGCTTTAGTTGATGGACTCATAACAACTTCTGCGTTGTCAGATTTTAAACCAGCAGCAGTTAGAGCATCTTGAACTTCACCAAAAGTTTCTGGTGAAGTGATTACTAAAATTTCATCTTCTGAAACTTCAATATCTTCAGCGCCAGCTTCTAAAGCAATTTCCATGATTTTGTCTTCTAAAGAAACATCTTCAAAAGTAATTTCACCACGTTTAGTAAATAGATAAGCTACAGAACCCGCAGTTCCTAGGTTACCATTTGTTTTACTAAAACAGTGACGTACATCTGGTACTGTACGGTTTAAGTTATCTGTCATTGTCTCAACAAGAACAGCAACACCGCCAACACCATAACCTTCGTAAGTTACTTCTTTTAAATCATCATTATCTTCACCACCGGCCCCACGTTGGATTGCACGGTTGATGGTGTCACGTGTCATATTAACTGAAAGTGCTTTTTCAACTACTGCACGCAAACGAGGGTTACTAGCAGCATCTCCACCACCAAGTTTGGCAGCAGTCACAATTTCACGAATATATTTAGTAAAAACTTTACCGCGACTTGCATCTTGTTTCGCTTTACGATGCTTAATATTGGCCCATTTAGAATGACCCGCCATGGACGTGAACTCCAAAAAAAGAAAATGCAAAAGTGCTGGAATATTAGCATAGGCTTGGTTTTGTTGAAAACTGTTGCCCTGCGTTTTGTTAGCCAATTGAATAAGAATAATAACCTTAAGGCCTAATGAGTGAGATCAGGCCGAATCAAATCCAATTTGATCTAGTTAATTTTGACATCTATGTCAAATTGCGCATATAGCTCTTTAATCGTTTCCAAATCTTTTTGTAAGTCTGTCGGGTAAATTTTGCCTAAAATCCCGCCTTGTTTGCTTCGAGCGTTGGCATACATGAGTACAATAGGAACATTAGCGGCTTTCGCAATATGCCAAAAACCTGTACGGATAGGTTTACGTTCTGAGCCATCTTTCGCACGAGTAGCTTCGGGAGCAATCACCAAGTTAAAAGTTTCATGAGTTTGAAATTGTTCAACCATTTGAGAAACAATATCTTTACTCGCTTTGCGATCAACGGGAATGCCACCAAGTTTTTCTAAAACTGGCTTAAGGGGACCCTTAAAGAGTTCTTTCTTTATTAAAGTATGAATCTTAATGTCTAAAATTTGGAAGAGAGCAATAGAGAGCACTGCATCTAGATTTGAGGTATGTTCAAATCCAATAATAACTTGTTTTTTTTCAAGAATTTCGGGATCTACATTATAGGTCCAACCAGCAGCTTTAAAGATAGAGTTAGCTAGAAATTTTTTCATAGATCAGTGCAAGGTGATAAATTTGCAGGATTCTAATATGAGTTTGTAAAAAAGCCTAGAAAAATTATGAAAGCTAAAGTAGCCAATTAAAAATGAAGATTATCTAAGCTTGAAGATTTAAAAAGTTCTTTTTTATTTTTCTTTAAACATAATAAACTTAGATAATTTTAAAATTAAGAAACCTGTTGAGGTGTTTCTTCATTAATTAAAAACTCAATATACTGCCAAATTTTTTCAGCGTTAATTAGTTTTTTATCTGTTGTTCCATCAATAATCATCCCATCAATAATAGAAATAATGATATGAGTAAGGGGAGGTGGGTTTTCTATACCTAATTGAGTGAGCTGGTCTTGTAGTAAATGAGTTAACCACTTTGTATATTCGTAAAATGGTTCACGAATTGAAGTATATTGTTTAGATACTTCAATAAATGCTTTTTTAAATAAGCATCCATTAAATGTTTCGCTATTGATCCATTCAATATACCAATTAAAAATAATATGAATTTTCTCAAGAGGGTTAGCATCTTGACGTAAATTTAATTGTTCATTAATTGAATTTTGAATATTTAAGTTTCTATGTTGCAAACACTCCATAATTAAATTTTCTTTTGAAGGAAAATATTTATAAAAGGTCATCTTTGCAACATTAGATTCAGCAATAATACGGTCAACACCAGTTGCATTGTAGCCAATCTGATTAAATAAATTTAAAGCAGTATTTATAATATCTTCTTTTTTTGACATTACTATTCCATATAGTTAGAACTAATTATAACTTAATCGAAAAAATTAAAATTTTAATATTAATGATCATAATAAAAAAAGGGATTGGATTCAAGTTGATATTATGATAATGATAATCATTAACATAAGTTTTTTTAATTTTCTATTTGATTTCGTACGATTTTAATTCTAATATGGATTGATAAGGGAACATATTTAAATATTAATTTAAGTCATTGTTTTTATAATAAAATATGTAAAAATCGATCAGGCTTCAATAAGTTTAATGAGAGTAGATATGCCTAAGAAATTTGAGAATTTTAATAATCCTAGGAAGAAAGCACTCGCAGGGATGAAGCAAAGCATTTCTACTGAACTATGGGAAAAAAATTCAGACTTTTTGACCCAATTAAGAGAAAAAATTGCTAAACATGCGGTGTCACATCATCCTGCAATTGATATTTTAAATAACGGAGAAATTAATAAAGAAAATTTAAAAAAAATACATTTAGAATATCGCCATGCAATTGTACAAACTTTTACTGATGCGTTGCTCATGGCCCAATTTCAAACTAAACAACTAGAGCCAAGATTGCATGCCGGTGCGAAAATGTTTCCGCGCTTCCTTTTGAGCCTAAATATTTTTGATGAGTTTGGATTTCGCCCAGGTTTAGACAAAGATGGTTATTATCAGGGAAATCCTGAATATGCTCACTATCCTTTGTTTGAAGACGTATTAAATGATTTTGGTATTACAGAGCAAGACCGTCTGACTTATCAGCCGACTGAAATTGCAGATCAAGTTAGAGTGTTTTTAGAAAATGCTTATGATGACTATAAAGCTGTTTCAGCCTTATTAGCAGTCGCAGAAGAAGAGGTGATTCTTTATAGTCCACCGTTACGTAAAGCGACTAAAGCTGTAGGTTTAGAGGTAGAGGGTGGTGGTTATTATCATGTGCATGGTATTTCTGAAGATGAAAGTGCCGAAGCCGCAGATGATGATCATGAAGAAGACTTATGGTATGTCTTAATGCAAGCTTGTACAGAAGAAGATTATAACTATATCGAAAAGTTATGCTTAGAATATTGTGATTTATGGGAAAAATTTTGGGATGCTCAATTAGAACATACAGAACTTATGCGGAAGAGAATCTTAGCTTAATAGAAGAAATAGAAGTATTAAGTTTAGAAAAACGTATTTTTAAAGCAGTTAAAATTTTAAGATAAAATAAAATTTACATTTTGATAATTAAATTTTGAATATTGTTTATAAGGGTAAAACGAATTCTATTTAGACAAGCATTAAAAAACCCCATAAACTTTTTAGTTTATGAGGTTTGAATTTGGTGGGCCCACCGTGACTTGAACACGGGACCAACGGATTATGAGTCCGCTGCTCTAACCAACTGAGCTATAGGCCCTATAAGTCAGAAAAGCTTTAAATCTCAAGGCCTTTCAGTGCGTGCAATACTAATCAATTTTTTAATCAAACACAAGTCATTTTCTAAACTAGGCGCATACAAAACCCAAAAAATATTGTGTTATTTTGGTTAAATATTACAAGCGAAAGTGATTCTAGCGTATGAGTACTTCATGAGTAAAGTGAACTTAGTTATTTATCGATCAATTAGAACTTATGCCAGTCAGAAGTTTATAGTGATTGAGTTTTAGTTAATTATCAGTTCGAATAGTTAATTCTTTTAAAACATCTTTTGTTTGAAAAATAATCAAATTTCAGGTTGATTGAGTGTTGCTTAAAATGTGACCAAAATTGGTTTTTCAAAAAAGTTTACAAACATAATTTGTACATTTATGTCTTACACAGAATTTATAAATATTTGTTCAATAACGACTATAGAATATTCTAAATAAACTTAATTTAAGAAATATTTATCTACGCTAAATATTTAGAAAACGTATAACTTTATAAAATCCTATTTATAGAATAATGTACTCTTATCATAGTCAATTCTATATCATTCTAATGAGTGTTATTCTTTGCAGTCTAATAGTTACTGTAATAAATCTAATGAAAGTAATTAATTTTTTGAGTAAGGTGAATCCAAAATTCTAATTAATTTTCAAAAAACTAATAATATAAAAATAATATTTATGAAATTAATTTTGTTTAGGGCATAGGGAAAAATCCATAAGCTTTAACGAGGAAATACAATAAAATAAGGGAGCAAAGTGAGCTTCTTAAAATTAAGACCTTTATCTGATTTTATTAAAAAATTAGAACTTTTTAGTGGGAGAATTGGAAATTTTTTAATTGAAATTTCTTTCTTTTTTCTCATGTGTTTTCTATACAAAACTTAAAGTGTGACTACTTTCACGCTCGATACAAATGATTGTATTTTATTGAATTTATTCTTGACTAAAATGCTAGGTTTTAATAAAGTACAAATGTATTTTTCCAAAATAAAAAACTATTGCTTAGTCCTGAAATACAGTAAGAAGCCTGCTTTTTAAAGTAGGCTTCTTGCTTTTTGTAATATAGAGAAAATAGGAAAGAGCAATAATCTGAATTTTAAAATTAAGTATATAACTAGAAATAAAACTATAGAAAGATCATGTGTACTCAGAGCTACAGTATAAGAAATTATAAATTTTCTTGAATAATCTGAATGAGTTCTCGAGCCGCTTTAGATAAGGGGCGGTCTTGAAGCCAAATTAAGTAAATGGATAGAGGTAAATGATTTTTAGTATTTTTAAAATCTAAAAGAACTAAATGACCTTGTGCAATTTTTTCTTGTACTAATGATAACGGGAAATTTCCCCAACCGAGTCCTGCTTCAACCATATTAATTGCTGTTTGTAGACTATTCGTTTTCCAATACATAGCACCAATAATTGATCGGGAATCTGTCATTTCATGGTCGCTACTCGCCACTACAATTTGTCTAATATTGATTAACTCTTCAATAGAAAAATGCTTTGTTTTTTCTTGTAGAAGAGTATGACTAGACGAGATAGTAGCAACGACTTTTTCAGTCATTACTAATTGCAGATTTTCACGCATTTTTATATTGAGGTCTGAACCAGCTAAGCAAAGACTAATTTCTTCCCTATAAAGTAAATTAAGGATGTCATCTTGAGGTGCCGTAATAACCTCTATATTTAGTAAGGGGAATTTATCAGCTAACTTCTTTATTGAAGAAAATAATAGTTTTGTATTTACGTCTGAGACCACACCAATACGTAATTTACTCTCTAGTCCTAAAGAAAGTTCATGGGCATGAGTACTAAATAGTCTAAGTTGTTCAGAAATAATTCGTGCTTGAGGTTCCAAAGCTAATGCGGTAGGTGTAGGAATGACTTTGCGTGGAGTACGTTCAAATAAGGTGTAACCCAATTCTGCTTCTAGATTAGCAACTGCCATACTGACTGCTGAGGGTACCCGATTTAGTTTACGGGCGGCCGCAGAGAAAGATCCTGTATCGAGTACCGTAATAAAGAGTTCAATATTTTCGCTGTTAAAATTCATTTTGATATCAGTAGAACTGAAAGCTATTAACTTTATATATGATTTTGACTGAAATTAAAATATAAAGAATTAGTTAGAGTTTGCCTATTATGCAAGGTGTAAAGCGTCGAATAGTCTATGTTTCTTCTTATGAAGTTATCGGAATGATTATTTCATCAGTAGGTTTAGCGATTTTGGCAGGTGATAGTGTTGAACATACAGGACCACTCTCTGTCATGATTACGACCATCGCTGTAACTTGGAATTTTATCTACAATATTTTATATGAGAAGTGGGAGGCTAGACAGAGCAGTAATGTTCGTACAGTTAAGCGTAGAGTTGGACATGCTATTGGTTTCCAGCTTACCTTAGTTCTATTTTTGATTCCTCTTATTGCATGGTGGATGGATATTTCTCTGATTGCTGCTTTTTGGTTAGATGTAGCCTTTATTATCATTATTCCTATCTATACTTTTATATTTAATTGGAGCTTTGATAAGTTATTTGGATTGCCTGTTTCGGCACAAGCTAAAGCATTGCAAGAATAGTCACTAAATCAGCTTAATAAGCTATCAAGGTGTGTGACTTTGATAGCTTATCTCTAGTTTAATTATTTGATTTGATCAATGACTAACTGTTTTGAAAACTTAAGTTGAGCTTTCTTTGCGAAAATATAATAAATCACTGCTGTAGAAATCAGTCCTACCAGCCAGGATAAGTCGATCCCTCCTAACATTGCAGCAATTTGTCCCGTATAAAATTTACTATCAATAAAGGGTAGTTGGATCAAAATACCGAGAAAGTAGCAGGTGATACCAATTCGATTCCAACGGCCATACTTGCCATTTGGATCATAGAGCGCATCTACATCACATTCTTCTTTAGAGATAAAGTAGTAATCAACCAGATTAATAGCACTCCATGGAATAAAGAAGGTAAGTAAAAACAAAATAAATGCTTTAAAAGCGCTTAAAAAAGTATGTTCACCTATAATTGCAATAAATGTCGAAATCACAACCATAGCAAGGACAATGAGTAATCTTGTTATTTTTGAGATTTGATTTGTCGATTTGAAACTATTCCAAACCGTAGCAATGCACATAAAACTACCGTAAGCATTTAAGGTTGTCAGAGTAACTTTGCCAAAAGCGATACTAAAATATAAAAAGGTCACGACGAGGGCAATGGGGTTCATACCCACAACATATTGAACTTCATTTCCGACAAAATTGCCGTTTGCGACCTGAGCAATCAAAACACCTAGGCTCATGGAAATTTGTGAACCCAATAGCGAACCTAAGCCAACGGCCCAAAATACACGAGATGAAGACGTTTTAGTTGGAAGGTAACGGGAGTAGTCTGCAACATAAGGCCCAAAAGAAATTTGCCAAGAAGCAGAAAGTGAAACTGCTAACAAAAATGAAGACCAACTGAAATGACGTACTGCTAAGAGTTCTGATAAATCAGAAAGTGCTAAAATTTGAGTCAAGATAATCACAAAAGCGATTAAACCAATAATACTGGCTACTTTGCCTACCAAATGAATTAAACGATATCCAATCGTTGCAAATATAATGATTAAACATGCGTAAATTAAGATACCAGTTGTATTACTGACATGTGCTAGATGTGCAATTGCTTTACCAGCCAATACTTCTCCAGTTGCGGTAAAGCCAATATACATGAGGCAAACAAGTATGATTGGAATACAAGCACCATATACCCCAAATTGCACACGGCTTGAAATCATTTGAGGAAGGCCAAGTTTAGGACCTTGGGCAGCATGTAGTGCCATAACGGCAGCACCAAAACATTGTCCCACGAATAAACCAATAATAGACCAAAAAACATCCCCGCCTAATACAACTGCTAGCGCACCCGTCACAATGGCTGTGATTTGTAAATTAGCACCAAACCAGAGGGTGAATTGAGCAAATACTCCGCCATGTCTTTCATTTTCTGGAATAAAGTCAATACTTCGGTTTTCGATAAAACTACTATTTGGTTTCTCAGCCGATGAGTCCATTTCACTCTCCTTGTCCTTTAAGAGTCCACTCTATTTTTATTAAGTCAATATTTGTACAAACAAATACAAACATGTATATACAAGTAATTTAAAAAATAATCAAACAGTTTTTGAGGCTGAAAAAGCTAAAAGTGGCTTAAATAATTCATAGATAAATAGAAAATGTATTTGATTAATTTTATTTTTTAAAAAGTTAAATAATGGAAAAATAATATATAAAAAAGCCCTCTATAGAGGGCTCAACTTTATGCGTTTGCATCTAAAACGATTTGGAAATAAGTAGGAAGTTCAGAAAATTGCACGAGTTGGGTTTTATCTTCTTGCTTAAAATAATATTGATAATTTGGAGTCTCTAAATGGTTATCTAGATATTGTGTTGCATCAGTAAACTGTGCTTTTGCAATAGGCTTATCTTTCTTACATTTAATAATAACAGGATTTACCGAATTTAATTTTACAGGAACACCATTTTCAAATTTAGCAGTTTCAATCAATAAAGAAATTTTGAAATCACCAAAATTTACACAAAAGTGGCCTCCATTTTCTGTCTTAACTTCTCGGTCAGAGAAAAGATCTTTAAATAAACTCTTCAGGGATTCCCTGTGCTTATCTAAAGCAAGTTGAAATTCATGATCTCGTTGCTCGATCTTTTCTTGTTCTTCTTGTAGCAACTTGGCTTGCTTTTCAATAGTTGTAAAATCCAGCTTCATTTTAATATCTCCTTTGGTTGTTTTAAAACTATATATGGCAATCTTTTATTAAGTTTTAAAGAAACATACAGTATTTGTTACAACGGAATAATTAAGATGAGCTTTTGTATAAATCTTCACAAATGTAAAAATATTTTTTGAAAATATAATAGCTTAAAGAAATTATCGAGAGGTGATTTTGTATTTTATATTTGAAAATGCTGCTACATATTAATAATAGAATTTTAATGTAGCAGCATATTTCTTATTTTGTACAATGTTTTGCCATAAGTGGAGTACTTTTAATTTTTAAAAAACCTCCGCTACTCATGACACCAAGCATCACCAAACCTGTTCCTACCAACTGCCAGATATTAAGGGTTTGCCCAGCAAGCAAAGCAATGATCATACTGAACACTGGTACAAAGTTAAAAAATACTGAAGCGCGACCAGCACCTAATTTTTGTATGCCATTAAACCAGAATAAATAAGCAATCATGGTAGAGCAGATAACCACATATCCCATGGCTAAATGTGCATTTACAGGTGCAGATGTAATAGCTGAAAGGGGATCTTCAAATATCACACTCAACAAACCAAGTGTTATTGCCCCAAACATCATAGAAAAAGTCGTTGTTTCTAGTGGAGTAGCATTTTTTACATAACGACGAGACAGCACATTTGCGAAACAAAATCCAAATGCACCCAATAATATAAATAGATCTCCAATGTCTATTTTGAGGTGAAGTAAAGTTGTTATATGGCCCTGACTAATCACAAGTAATACGCCACTTAAACCGAATAAAACGCCTAAAAATTTACTAGTGGTAAGTTTTTCACCATCTAGCATGATTGTCATTAATAGAGTCATTAAGGGGGTAGTTGCCATAATTAAAGCACCATTCACGGCAGATGTCGTTTTTAAGCCGTAAAAACAGCCTATGTTGAATCCTGCAATTCCAATTACCCCAATCACAAGGTAGATAACTAAATTCTGGCTTAAAGCTGCCCATCTTAATTGGCCTGTTATTGAAAAGATCAGAAGTAAGCCTAGGCTTGCAATTGAAAACCGTTCAGATGCAGCAGATAGCGGAGGCATATGTTGAATGATATAAGACATTGCATTAAATGCTGATCCCCAAAAAAACATTGTCAAGACAACACCAGCATAGGCATAAGCCACCGTTCTGTTCATGGACAGGCTCCCATCAAGAAAGGTTTTATTCTGAGCAATTACATAAAGGTGTACAATTCCATATTAATACACTTCTAATATGAAAATTTGCACAATGATTGATTGGGAAAATTTACATTACTTTTCAGTTTTTACAGAAGAAAAGTCACTGTCAGCGGCTGCCAGAAAATTGGGAGTAGATCATGCAACTGTATCTAGAAGAATTGCCCAGCTAGAACAAAATTTAAAACTTAAATTAGTTGATCGTAGACCACGCACCTACATCCTAACCCCTGATGGTGAACGCCTTGCGCAAGTGGTTGCTCGTATGATGGAAGAAACTTTTTCTATTGAACGTTTAACTCAGGCTGGTCAGCAAGAAGTGATGGGAAGTGTTTCTATTAGTATGCCTCCTTTAACTGCGGCACATCTCATCATGCCTCATCTGGGCAGATTTTATCGACATTATCCTCAATTAAAATTACGCGTGCTTGGTGATGTTCATTATGTTTCTTTACAGCATAGTGAGGCTGATATTGCGGTAAGATTTGGCCGTCCTAAAGATGAAAATTTAGTAGCTCGTAAAGTAGGTGAAATTCCTTTTGGAATATATGCCGGTCCAAATTATTTGGATTCAACGGCTCCTGAAAATTATGAATGGATTAGTGTGGAAGTAGGGGGAGTACATGGTCAAAAACAGCAGAAGTTAAAAGAAAGATTAAATCATAAAGAACCTATAATGGTGACCAACCATCCTGAGTTACAGTGGAGAGCTGCATGTGGAGAAGTGGGGTTAGCGGTCTTACCAGATTTTTTAGGTGCTCTTAGCAATTTAGTTCGATTACAAGATGACCATCCGATGAGTGCTGAAATTTGGTTAGTTACACATGAAGATTTACGGCATAGTCCAGCAATAAGAGTAGTAATGGATTTTCTTGTGAGTTGCTTCGAACCTTTCAAAATATAAATCTTAAGAAGTAAGGGAGCTAGATAATCCATTAGGCTAGAATGGTTTGCTCTAAACCTTGAATAGTCAAATTGGTAAAGTTCTTGAACTATTAGGGGGAAGATTTATTTCTAATTTAAATTCTTCTCTTGTTTATATTTTAATTGTCAGGAAAGAAACCTGCATCTTCACGTGCTTGCTTTAAAGCTAAGATAAAGCAGATTAATAAAAGGAAACCTATAAAGAAAAGAAAAAGATCAATGTTACTAATCGCAAAACCTATGCTTGTAGCGCCTAGACTTAGTAATAAGATACATAATATTTTCCAAAAAATGAGCATGTTACGTTCTGATAAAAAGTCTAAAGATATTATTTGCAATTGAAGGGGAATTCTAAATTTTTTTATGTTTTTTTTATTATAAATTATGTAATTCAGTAAAATTTTAATTTTTATGGTTTTGATCTAACATTTTGAAAATAAATAGATTTTTTTTTATTGGGCTTGATGAGTGAATTTTAATTTTTCTTAAAATTAAGTTTTTATTAATTAATAGAATGATAATTCTTTAGAAACACTATAAAATAGTGCTCATGAATTAAATTTATTTTTTTAATTTATTTAAAACAATATGTTATGTTGCCTATTAGAATCTTTGTTAAAAAAAAGACTTGATCTTTAAGCTATTTTTTGAAATTATAGTCATGCAAATTGTGATCTATTTCCCACAATTTGTATTTCAGGTTAAGTGGTTATCACTAATGCTCATTTGCTATTTTTGCTTATGAGCATTTTTTTATGTGATTTTTTAATAGAACTACAAAGTTTAAAAATAGCCTTTATATTCCCTTTGTAGTGGTAAGCTTATTTGTTTTTAGTAATTTTATAGAGAATAGTTAATCATATTGAATCGTCACCGTCGCTGTGGCTTTAACCTCACCTGCGGTCACATTGGTGGCGGTCTGATAATAACGGGCAGTTAAAGGAATATCATATTCAACAGTTTGGTTGGAGCTCACGCTACCTATATTGAGTTTGGTTGCTTTTTGAATTGGCTTATTTGCTCCACTCATATTCCATAACAGTTCAACACCAACACCGTTAGCTTTTATTGAATTCGCAGCACTGTTGTTAATTACCTGATTATTAGAGGTATCAGAATTATAATCAAAACTTAAGCTGATCGTATTGCTCGTAGCGATACCAGAGTTGTTTTCGCCACCATTACATAAAATCGATAGATTAAAATTCTGTTCTCCTTGGGTTGACCCAATCGCTCTAAAGCCTGATTTCATCACGGTTGGAAGTTGAACTGGTGAATCTACACCATTTTGAATTTCACAAGATGAAGACGCAATAAGAATAGGGGCATTGCTTAATACAGTAGTGGTTAAAAATGGGCGGTTCTGTTGCCCTGATACGTAATAGGTACTGTAACGGCCTGCAACTAAGGCTCCAGAACCAGTTGTCATGGCAGTTTTAATAACTTCCATAACAAAATATCCTGGGGAAAGTGTATATGTTTGATTGGGTGTTAATGTACGTCTATAAGGGTAATATCCTGAAAAATCTGAAGCATCGGCAGCTTCGCGATAAAGTCGAATACCAATACCTGGAATATTGGTGGCATAAACTTTATTGCCTATTGGGCTAATTGGATAATTTAAGGGGAGAGCTGCAATAATTTGATCACTCGCACGATTACAAGTTGCAGTCGAATTATTAGGTGATACTGTAAAAGTATTCTTTTGTAAGATTGTTCCTATTGGATCGTTTGGTTTTACCACGATTTTGCCTATCGTCATCGGAATATCGACGGTAGTAAATCCTTTACTTAAATTGCAATTTGCATTTGTATGGCTATAAGCAAATAGACTCACTGCCAGAAATCCAATTTTTTTTAAAATATTATTCATTTACAGACTGCCTTTGTCATAATAATTGGTTGGTTGTTATGCTTTATTTGATCCGCTATATCGTATTCAATCTCGCATTTTTCAGTACTCGTATTTCCCCATTTCACATATAAGCGATCATGGGTTAAGGGTGTTCGTAAATAAATGCGACTGCCTTGTGCGACAATGCCTATTACTTCGTTATTCTGGTTATATACTTGTGCGGCAAAAGGTAGATGTGAACCATCTAATGTTGTTGTACTAATAAAAAGTGCATAACCTTTTTTTGTTGAGAATTGGACTTTAGTGATTGAGCCCGCATAGGGTGCAATCCGTAAACTACTTTCAGAAAGCTCAACTTGGGTAGACATGCCTTGCGGGTCAAGACTAATGTCATTCATACGGTAAGGCGTAATATAGGGAATAACGGCATATCCATTTTTGTTAATACTTAGCCCAGGTGTATTACCGACTTGTGCTCCAGTAGCATCTGGCGCATAGACTAACACCATTGTTTGGGCTTGATCTGGCCCAAACAAAATTCCCTGAGAATGTGCAACAACATTGCCACTAAAGTTAAGCATTTCTTGTTGGTATGAATCTGCATGACTGAATGAAGCACCAAGTGTTGTATAGTTGGTTTTATAGGTACCATTAATATTTAAGTTGGTTTGATCATGGTCCTGATTAGAAATTGATGCGCCGTAGTTTAAGCGATTTCCTGTAAAGCCACTGAAGCTTAAAATCTGACTGTCATCGCCAATAACACTATTAAAAGTCAGAGAGTTTTTCTTAAAATCTAATGGAAAAGAGAAAGACGCAAGATACTGGGTATCTTGCCCTGTGCGAGCGCCGTCTTCTTCAATTTCGCTGCTCATCGCAGATAAACTATAAGTTAAATCTTTAAATTGATTGCTATAACCTAATTGGAACTGTTTATTGGTCTTGGGTTGATTCCAATAATTTATCCATGAACCAACTAGGTAGAAATTTCCCCATTGCTTTGGAAGCACCTGATTTAAAGTAATCTGAAATTCACTTTTTTGTTTGCCTACGGAAAGGCTATCAATATTTTGCTTTTGTAAATCTTGAATTAAAATTGCATCACGCAATTTGAGGTAGTTTTCTGTTGAATAGCGATAAGTCGCTAATGTTAAACTAGTATTTGTTGGGGAAAATAACTTACTGTAGCTTAAACGATAACTTTGCCCAGTCATTGTAGGTTGATGATCAAATTCAGTTTTTGACTGGGTCGCATCAAAAGAAATCGCTCCAATAGGTGTTGAAAAAGCTGTACCTAGTAATAATGAGAGATACTGTTGTGTTGCTTGAAGTGCGGTGTAAGTTGTGAGGTAATTATTAATTCCCCGTTGATATTTACCTTGTATTAGCCAAGGATTTAGACCTAAATTTGAATCTCGAAACTGTCCTAATGTGAAAGAGTATCGACTCATTTGCGGGCGTAGCATTTCGACGACAGAAGCATAGGGAATAGCGAATTTCTGAATTACGCCATTAGATTCAATTACCGAAACTTGTAGCTCGCCCCCAAATCCTGTTGGGTAAAGATCATTAATTTCAAAGTTTCCGGGCGGTACTGTTGTTTGATAAATTAAGTTGCCTTGTTGCCTAACCTCGACTTTCGCATTGGTTTTTGCATAACCTCTCACTCGGGGAGCATAACCGAGCATACTGTTTGGAAGCATTCGGTCATCACTTGAAATATTTACGCCGCGATACGGTAAAGAATCGATAAAATCACTATTAGTAAAATAATCGCCTAAAGTCACAACACCATGAATTTTCGGAAATGCTTTTTGTATATATGTATTTGTTGAAGTATAAGAAGAATTATCAGATTGAAAATCAGTATGGTCTTGCCATTTCCATTGTCCATTATGGCGAAATTGCCAACTCGCTAAATTTGCTCCAAGATTAGTCCCCATAAAAGCATATGCGCTTTCATGTTGTTCGTTAACTATTCGATAAGCAGTCGCGTTATATGTCAAAAAAGCTGCATTAATACCTCGATCCCAAAGATGTGGATCGATATAGCCCTGCGCATTTTTTTCTAATGTGACTTGGGGGATAGAGATATCAATTCTTAAACGAGAACTATCAAATAGATAAAAAGCATTATCTATCCAATGACCTAGTGCATCACAAGAAAGAGAGGAAGTATGAGAATGTTGGCTAAGCACATCAGCTTTTACGCCATATTCTAGTAACATGGCTTCTGTAAAACAGGTTTCGGCATTTACGTTAGGAGAGCTGGCATTAAAGCGCATGCGTCGTTTACCAAACCATTGACCATTAATATAGACATCTAAGCTATATTCGCCAGCTAAAATGGGGTTTCCATATTTAAAACGACCAATATCAATTTTTTGTGCATTACCTACTAAAAAATTGCTATCAAATTCTGCTTTTGAGAAACCTGAAACATCAACATTATTTTGTGCATATGCTGCCAAAGGCATAAATAACGCAATACTTGAGGCCACATAACAAGTAAAAGGGCTTTTTAAACATATATAAGGTATAAACCATTTAGACATAGTTTTAGAGCCTATTCATGATAGGTATTTAGGTTTTTTTAAGTAATATATTAAGGTCAGAACTTTATTGGATGCTCAACTCTTCCGCCGTAATCATTGATATATACAAAGCTCATATCTGCTACATTTTTATTTTTTAGTTTTATTTTATCTTCAGAAAAAGGGGCAACCATTAAACCTTGTTGTAATAAGTCGGCTTTATGGCCTTCGCTTCCTTGAAAAATGGAAGTGATAGTGAGGAAAAAGGGAGTTGGATTCTTTACTACTAGATATTGATCATTTATTTTCCATTGAACTTTTTCACTTAGCTGTTCAATATTTTCTTTTAGATCTATAGGACGATAAAAGAATTTAATTCGCGAACGAACAGCGAGCTGTAAAAAATTATTAGAAATTGGGGTACTTTGGTCTTGTTGAGTTTTGCCTTCGGGTTTAGGAGGTATATCTAAAACATTAAGCCAGAAAATTGATTCTTGTTGCTGACTTAATTGAGACGAATTAGGTAGAGCTGTAATTCTTAAAGTTTGGCCCTTAGTTGCTTCTACTCGTGAAATCGGGGGAGTAATAATGAAAGGCACATTTGCTTCATCGGGAGTTGATTTTGCATTTCCATCATCAATCCAAGCTTGAACAAGAGACGGAGCTGTGCCGTTATTGCTTAGTTGTAATGTGATCTCACGTGCATTTGAAGGATAAACAACACGAGTTCCATGCAAAACAATTTCAGTATGACCTGAGGTAGTCAGTGCTACCTGTAGGCAAACTAATCCCCAAAAAAACTTACGACCACGAAAAAGCATGAGCCATATTCTCAATAATGAATAATAGATAGGAGATAGCTTCTATTTAGAAATAGAAGCTTCAGTTTTAATTTTATTGATAAATAATCGTGTATTTTACTTGCGATGTTACCGTACCAGCAGTAGAAGCACCTGTAGCATAATATTCAGCATAATAGTTAAGGTCAGCATCACCACCTGCTGAAACATTTACCCATTGCGAATTGGTCTGCGTGCTATTTGTGCTTGTAGCAAGTACTGGGATTACAGCGTTATTACTGCCTAGCAACTGGATATTCACGTTTGTTGCCGCACCCGAGGTTGCTTGGTTTAATAAACGACCAGTATTAAAGTCAACGGTAGCGCCCGGCTCAAAATAAGTGGCTACTTTGCCAGCAGAAGCACAATTCGTTAAATTAATTTGAAATGGAGTACGACCAGCCACATCACCTGCATTTTTTAAAGTTTGAGATGAAACTGTAGGTAGATTAATTGTTAGGTTTTTATCTCCATTATCAATAGTACAAGTATTATCTGTAACAAGACCATTAATAGTAATTGTGCCATCTGCTGCTTGTGCATTTGTTATATTTAAGAGAGAAACCGCTGCTATAAAAATAAACTTTTTCATAAAATCCCCAGAATAGCCTTTTAAAATAAAATCCATTACTTTTCAGCAAGTTTATTCTGCTTAAGTAAGGCGAAGGAAATATATCACTTTTCAACCAAAAAACAAGAAGAACATTATATTTATATATATTTTGATCAATTGTTTTTATAAATAAATTTTTTTAAAATATATTTTTTATCAGTTGGTAAAATACTTTATGATTCATTTTTAAAATAAAATTAAAAAACTCGTAATATTTAAGTATTTGTATTTTATTAAATTAATCTAACTTTAAAATATTTTTGAGTAAAAAAAGTATATTTTATTTGCATAACTGTATGTTTTTAAATAATAAAATTATTTTTTAATTTGTCTTGTGAATAAATTTATTTTTTAAGAATTTTTTAAGATTCAATTCCTACTGTTTTAGTTGTAATTCAATAAAAGATAATCTGGAGTTCCGTTCCATGAATAGTATGAAGTATAGCTATAAACCAAATTACTTTTTCTTTGCTCATAAACTAGTTTTGTTTTTAAAGGATTATCTGATTAAGCACCCAACGGAGCAGCAGACAACGTTTAACCTACAGACGATTTATGACATCTTTAGTCATGATCTTGCTTCAAGTACAACTAATCTTGAGGGTATCTTAAATATTGCAGATGAATATGTCTTTGAAACAGAAGATGGTTTACTTCCATTGATTAGTAAGCACTCTGTTAATCTCAAGAATCATGTACTTTCTTTGGAATTTTCACCACAAGCTTTGACAAGCTTATTGTCAGGTCGCTCTTTAGTGAATCCTAAAGCAGCTTAGATTTTCTTTTAAGGTAGAGTGAACTCATATAAAATTCATAAAATTTATTTTTAAGAGTTACTTATGAGTAAAGACTTTAAGGCCTTAACTTATATTACGGATGATAATATAGCAGATACAGTGACTTGGCTCTTACACCATCAAGATGTTTTTGATTCTTTTAATTTTGATGTATTGAGCCAAGAGCTGTCTGTAACGCATGCAGCAGGAAAAGACATTATTCGGGTAGGGACATTTCTTAATGCCACTTACGGAATTTTAGTTACTTCTGTATAAATAAAAAAGCCCTGAAAAATCAGGGCTTTTTGTTCTACTGCATTAAGTTAGGCACTCATTGCATTTACTGATAAGTCAGCAACTGTAGGTTTTGGTTTTTCTGCGGTTAAGCCTAGTTTATTAAACAACGCTTGGTCTTTACCTTCACCAGCATTTGGTGTGGTGAGTAATTTATCACCAGAGAATAGTGAGTTTGCACCTGCCATAAATGCTAATGCTTGATCTGAATCACTTAATGACTCACGACCAGCAGATAAACGAATATAGCTATGCGGCATAATAATACGTGCAACGGCAATAGTGCGGATCCACTCAATTACATCAAGCTTTTCAACATCTGCTAAAGGTGTTCCTTCAATTGGAACAAGCATGTTAATTGGCACTGATTCAGGATGAATTGGCAAGGTAGCTAGTTCATGCAATAAACCAACACGGTCATCACGGCTTTCACCTAGACCAACAATACCGCCACTACAAACTTTCATACCAGCTTGGCGAACATAATCTAGGGTATTTAAACGATCATCAAAAGTACGTGTGCTAATGATGTGAGAGTAGTACTCACGAGATGTATCTAGGTTGTGATTGTAATAATCTAAACCAGCAACTTGTAGACGTTCTGCTTGAGATTGGTTAAGCATGCCTAAAGTCATGCATGTCTCTAAACCTAAAGCTTTTACTTCACGTACCATTTCTAATACATAAGGCATATCGCGCTCATGTGGATTACGCCAAGCAGCACCCATACAAAAACGAGACGAACCTGAATCTTTTGCAGCTTTTGCTTCGCTAATCACTTTTTCTACAGCGATACGTTTTTCTGCTTCTAATTTTGATTCGTAATGTGCGGATTGTGAGCAGTATTTGCAATCTTCAGGACATTTACCCGTTTTAATAGATAAAAGGGTACTGACCTGAATCGAATTGGCAGTGAAGTGCTCACGATGTACTTGCTGAGCCTTGAAAACTAAATCCAAAAAAGGTTGTTCATATAAAGCTTGGATTTCTTCACGATTCCAATCATTACGTAGAGTCATTGTCATATCCATGATGATGGCATTAATTCACTACACATAATCATACAGAATTCGTATTAAAGCTATAGGGCAAAAAACATCATTTTTTTAATTTGATAGCTGAAGTTGATTAAGTTGCTGTTCAATTGCCCAATCAATATGCACATTGACGATTTCGTCATGTAAATTTTTGCCTTTGTGTAGCTGATCTACAATTTCTTTTGAATAAGGAGCATTTCCTAATCCGATAGCAATATTACGTTTAAATGATTGATAACCTGTCCTACGGATAGGACTACCTTCTGTATTGGCTAAAAAAGTGGCTTCATCCCACTGCCAGATATCCAGTAGATTAATATTGTCTAATCCATTTCTAGGGTTGAAATCGCTAATGGACGCAGTTTTGGCAAAACTATTCCATGGACAAATTAATTGGCAGTCGTCACAACCAAAAATTCGATTACCAATCCCTGCACGTAATTCTTCAGCAATAATTCCTTTGTATTCGATAGTTAAGTAAGCAATACATCGTCTTGCATCTAGCATATAAGGCTCGACAATCGCTTGCGTCGGACAAATATCAATACAAGCACTACAAGAACCACAATGTGCTGTTGCAGGTTCGTCGAAAGGTAAATCGAGTGACGTAAATAGCTCGCCTAATACAAAAAAAGAACCCGACTTTTTATGAATGAGCAACGTATGCTTACCTGTCCAACCCATTCCTGCACTTTCAGCTAATGATTTCTCAAAAATAGGAGCCGAATCTGCAAAAGGGCGAGATTCAAAATCGCCGACTTTTTCACGAATTCTTGTTGCTAAAGTTTTCAATCTGCCACGCATGACTTTATGGTAATCACGGCCACGTGCATAACGGGCGACAATCGCAGAGTTGGGTTCGAAAGGTACATATCGAGGTTTTGGAGATTCCACAAGATAGTTCATACGAACGCAAATAATACTTTTTGTGCCAGGAACTAATAATGTAGGGTCGGCTCGTTTTTCTAGATTTTCTTCTAAATAGGTCATGTCTGCATGATAACCACGTTCTAGATATTCTAAAAAACGCGGCATTTGCTCTTGAGCATCTGGTTTTGCAATGACACAATCAGCAAAACCCAAGTCTAAGGCTTGAGCTTTGATCCATGTTTTTAATTCATGAGGATCAAGTTGTTGCACTGCAATGCGTGATGTGTTGGAAGATGTCATAAACCAAAATGCAAGAGGATAATAATATGCAGGCGGTAGTTTATCATAGCGATGATATTCGAGCATGGGAGCAGCGTTGGTTTGCTGCACAAAACTCCTCATTAGGTTTAATGCAACAAGCAGCTTGGTCAATCGCTCAGCAGTTCATCGAGCTTTTTAAAGATCGTAGCATTAATAATATTGCTGTTTGGTGCGGGCAAGGTAATAACGCAGGTGATGGCTACTTTATAGCAGGTTATCTAAAACAAGCTGGATTTCACGTTGAAATATTTGCGGCTCAATTGGGTGAATCAACCGATTTACATTGTGCAGCGCAATTTGCGATAGAAAAGAAAGTTCAAATTCATTCAGATTTTGATATTAAAAGAATATTCGATTGTCATATTGATGCTCTATTTGGCATAGGTTTAAATCGTGAATTAAATACTAATTGGCAACAAGCTATTCAACAATTTAATGAACAATCTGGTTTAAAAGTTTCGATTGATATACCGAGTGGCTTACATGCAAATACAGGCTGTGCTTTACCTTGTGCAATACGAGCTGATCATACCTTTACTGTTTTAGGGCTTAAAGCTGGATTATTTACAGGTCAAGGTAAAGAATATGTGGGGCAAGTTCATTTAGTTAATTTAATTCCAATAGACCAAGACCTGAAACCATTAGCTTATTTGACACCGACAAGTATTAAGCTTCCTAAACGTTTGGCTTTTGGCCATAAAGGAAGCTATGGTCATGTCTTAGTGGTTGGTGGACATGAGCAAATGGGTGGTGCTGTCATTATGGCTGCTGAGGCTGCTTTTCATGCAGGTGCAGGTAAGGTGACAGTGATTTGTCATCAAAAGCATCATCAAGCTATTTTGTCGCGGGCACCTAATATTATGCTCCGTGATATTAATGCTTTAGATGAAGAAAATATTAGAGAGATTTTATCTCAAGTTGATGCAGTATGTTTTGGAATGGGCCTAGGCCGTGACGATTGGGCACAGCAAATTTATCAGCAATGGTTTAATTTGTTAAATCAGAGTACACACCTAGAAACTGTTTTAGATGCAGATGCTTTATGGTTTCTTGCCAAGCAGCCTGAAAAATTGGGTGAACATGTTTATGCGACGCCGCATCCGGGGGAAGCTGCTACCTTACTTGGTTCCTCTACAGCGCAAATTGAAAATGACCGTATTGCTGCAATTTATGCCTTGCAACATAAATATGATGGTCAGTGGGTACTTAAAGGAGCAGGTAGCTTAATTTTAGAGGATAACTTGTATATTTGTACCGAAGGTAATGCCGGTATGGGAACTGGTGGAATGGGTGATGTATTAGCTGGAATGATTGCAAGTCTAAAAGCCCAGTTCCATAAGGCAATTGTATTATATGAGATTGTTACCCTTCATGCTCAAGCAGGTGATGAACTTGCAAAACAAGGTATGCGTGGTTTACAGGCTTATCAAATGAATGAAGCAATTACTCACGTAGTGAACTAAGAAAGTTTTAACGTCTACGGCTGCTCGAGCGGCTTCGTCCACGTGCCATACCACCTAAGGCATTAAGGACAGAAAGTTTACTCATACTTCCCGATGCATGAGCATGGCAAATAGCGGCAGCAAGAGCATCGGCTGCATCGGATTGAGGTTTGATCGTCAAGTTAAGTAACCGCATGACCATCATTTGTACTTGTTCTTTGTCTGCTGCACCATACCCAACGACAGACTGTTTAATTTGACGGGCAGTATATTCTGCAACTTGTAAATCTAAATTAACTAAAGCGGCTATGGCAGCACCACGAGCTTGTCCCAGTTTTAAAGCAGAGTCTGGGTTTTGAGCCATAAAGACCTGCTCAACAGCAGCTTCAGTGGGACCATGAAATTTCACAATTCGCTCAACGCCAGCAAAAATGCGTTTTAAGCGTTCCGGCATTTCTTGAGTTTCAGTTCGGATTGTACCAGCATCAACAAAACGCAGTTTACTACCATCTTTTTCAATGATTCCATAACCTGTTAAGCGTGAACCCGGGTCAATACCAATAATCAATGCCATGTGAAGACTTATATAAATAGTTCAGTGGGTATTGTTACATAGCCAAAACGGTTCTGCATGAGTAATTTAAAGAATGCTGTGATGAATGGTTATTTTTCGGTTTTTATTAAACCAATTTATATTTTCTAAAAATCATTTGATGCAATTCTATTTTAATGGAATACTTATCTATAATTTTGGAATTAAAGTCTGTCGGCAGATGGAAGATATAAATATACGCATTGCGCAGCAAGTACGTGAATTGCGTCTAGCCCGTGGATATACCTTAGATGTTCTTGCAACTCGATGTCAGGTAAGTCGTTCTGCAATTTCATTAATTGAAAGAGGTGAGGCGAGTCCTACAGCTGTTGTCCTTGAAAAGCTGGCAAATGGTTTAGGTGTGCCTTTGACTCAGCTATTTGATATCCCACAAAACAATCAATCACCTCAACCTATGGTTCGGCGTACTCAACAATCAGAATGGAAAGATCCCGAAACAGGTTATATTCGCCGTCAGGTTTCACCGCCAAATTGGAAATCTCCATTTCAAATCGTTGAAATCGAATTCCCGCCTCAGTCACGAATTACTTATGAAATTAGTGAAACCTCCAAGGTGGTACAACAGCAACTCTGGGTGGTTGAAGGGGAAATTGATATTCAATTAGGTGATTCTTCCTATGCTTTAAGCACAGGGGATTGCTTGGCAATGCAACTCAACCAGCCCGTCATATACAGCAATAATTCATCTCAAGTCGCTCGCTATATTTTAGTCGTCTCTAATCAACTTGTTTCTGCCGTTAAGGAATCTTTATGACCTATTCCCTCAATTCTAATTTTCGTTTAATTGATTGTAATGAAGCAGAATATTCTAGGGCTATATTAGAGATTCTGAATGAGGCAATCATTAATTCTACTGCTCTATATGATTATTTACCGCGCTCTGAAGAATCGATGAAAAACTGGTTTTCAGTTAAACGAGAAAATGGTTTTCCTGTGATTGGTATTATTGATGAAACAAACAAGTTATTAGGTTTTGCGAGCTGGGGAACTTTCAGGGCTTTTCCTGCCTATAAATATACTGTTGAACATAGTATTTATATTCATCATGAGCATCGTGGTTGTGGGTTAAGCAAAATTTTAATGCAAGAATTGATTAGGCGTGCTCAAGAGGCTGAGCTACATGTATTGATAGGCTGTATTGATGCGACCAATCAGGCAAGCATTGGTTTACATGAAAAAATGGGCTTTATCCACGCAGGTACTTTTAAACAAGTCGGGTTTAAGTTTGGACAATGGTTGGATGCCGCTTTTTATCAGTTAAATTTAAATACGCCGCAGCAGCCAGTTGATGGGTAAATCATAAAGCTCAAATCTCAAGTTTAAGAAAATAGCCCAGTTTATGATGAAATAAAAACAGGGCTATAGAGCCTAAATTATAAAACACCGAGTTGTTCTAATCCTTTATAAGCAATTTCTTTTCGAATAGAACTAGGAATTCCTTTTTTCATTTCTAAATTGAGTGAGAACGCTACAATTTCTCCTTGTGGTTGAATGACCCAACCGGTTAACCAGCCAACTTGTGGTTCAACATCCCATCCCCAACCACTTTTAGCATAAATTTTACGTCCATTTTTTTCTTCTATAAAGACCATTGATTGGACTTGTTCTTGTACATTTTTACTAAATGGAAGAGTTTTATTAGCTAATTCATAAGCAAATTGGGTTTCTTGCTCAGGTGTAATTTTAAGTGGACCTACAAGCCAAAAATTATCTACTTTTGAACCAATGTCCGCATTACCGAAACCAATACGTTTTACCTCTTTAGACATAAGATCAAGTCCAATACGACGAGCTAGTTCTTGATAAACTGGAATAGCAGAAGCTTTCATTGCATCGCCTAAAGTCATGTCCTTTTCCCAATCAGGAAACAAACGCTTTTGCCCGTCCCATTTAAATACTTCAGTTGTCGTTGCTTTATGATGTTCAAGTCCAATTAAAGCATTTAGCATTTTAAATGTAGAGGCGGGAACATATTCTGTTGATGCTCTTTTAAGATCATTGCCATAAATTTCTTCGATCTGCCCACGCTTAATCACTAAAACTCCCGTGGTGTGTGCCTGATCAAACAGAGATTTAATTTCTTGTGAATTTTTATTGGCGGAAATAGCGTGTATTTGGTGTTGTTTTACCGTGTGAGAAGTGCAGGCAGATAAAAATAGAGCAGCTGTTGCAACGACAAGGACTTTTTTATACATAGTTCTGACTAAGTTTAAATTGTGAAGTGTTATTAATTAATTTAACTTGAATAGAACTGACTTTAGATAGGTGAAATGTAAGTTATTTAGCGAGATCTACATGTCGGTAGTATTTTAAGTTCTCCAAGGGTACAGCGGAAATAAAGGAATACTCATAACTTTGCTAAGTAAATAAGACTTTATTTGACTAAATACGCTCTTTTTCGAAGAACTTCTCGCTCAAATAAAGTAAAAAATTTAAAATCTGATTGAAGTGGCACTTGATAAACCTGATACAGCACTCATTAATAAGAAAGCATGTTTGTTTTTATCGAGTTAAAATCAAATGTACTCCAGTATTGCAGACTCTTATTGATCCGATAGTATTGTTAATTTTTTAGAAATTAGACAAAACAATCAGAGTTAAGAGAAATGCTTAATCCTTATGTGAAACTTAGATAGGGTTGGGTCAAATAAAACTGCAATGAATTTTCTTTTTGAGATAGATAAAGTTTTACATGAATTTACTTCTTATTGTAGTTCTGGGCGCGATTGTTGAAATTGCCGTATGGATTGGCGTAGCACAGTTCATCAGTGGATGGTACGTGTTCTTTTGGTTCATTATTGCTTTCTTTATTGGTTTGGGGCTTATTCGCAGAAGTACTGCTGGTATCATGCCTCAATTACAGCAAATGCAGATGACAGGCCAGCTAGGTAGTGACCCAACTGTAACTAAAAAACTTGCTTACGCTTTTGCAGGTTTCTTATTAATGTTGCCAGGTCTTGTATCTGATGTTTTGGCTGTATTAATTTTGATTCCTGGTGTTCAAACCGCATTCCGTAACATAGCGATGAGAACTCTTGCAAAACGCCAACAAGCCATGATGAATAAAATGATGGGTGGTATGGGCGGTAATGCTTCGGGACAAAATCCATTTGCTGATTTAATGCGCCAAATGCAAGATATGCAGAATCAGCAAGGTGGTGGTCAAGGCCAATACCATGATTCAAACGTCATTGATGGCGAAGCGCGAGATGTTACGCCAAACCACAAAAAAATTGAGCATAAAAATAAAGATTAATAAGTAATTATGTTATGAAAAAGCTTAAACCTAATGGGTTTAAGCTTTTTTTTATTTCTAAAATTATTATTGATTCCGAGAAACCGAAGTAGATGAATCACTATCGTCTATTTCTAATTTAGTTCCTTCTTGTGGTTTTGGCTGTGGTTGATATTTATTTGAAGGTAGAGCGGTTTGCTTGTTTTCAGATTGTTGATAACCTCGACTTCGGTTTGCTCTTTCACGAAAGCCACCCTTGTTAATCAGCTGTGTATGAGACATGCATTTGCCTAAAATGTGAGATTATTCGCTTATTTTAGCAAATTTGGCAAAATATCAAAATAAGAAAAATAGTGCCAAAAAAATAATATTTAACTTATCTTTTTGTATTTTAATAATATTTTTTAATTGACTCAATTGTTCATTCAGATTGAATTATCTTTTCATTTCACATAGGATAAATATAAAGGATGTATAAATTAAAAATGCAGCAAACCTATTAAAAAAACAACGGTTGAAATGAGGGAAGGAGGGTTACCTATGCTATATCAATACCATTGTGCGTGTTGCGACAAAGTTGTGGCATCAACTGATAAATCATGTCCATATTGTGGTTCGCAACATATTCGAAGCCCGTATGGTTTGTGGATGTTTTGTGTGATGGCTTGTCTAGCGGTTGTCGTTGTATTTAAAGTTGTCCATATTTATGTCCAGAACCATCAAGATACTCCGACGCAGTCAACATTACTTGATGTATTAAATCAGGATGATAAAACCACAAGACAATAAATTTTGATCAGAGCTACAAATGATATGGCATCAAGGATGGTTGCTAGAAGAGTAAACCCTACATATTATGAAATTTGAACTATAAAAAAGCCCGCTCATTGGCGGGCTTTTTTTATGACTTTATATTAGAGACCAGCAGCATCTTTAAGAGCTTCAACTTTATCAGTTTTTTCCCATGTAAATGCAGTATCTGATCCTTCGCGACCAAAGTGGCCATAAGCCGCAGTTTGTTTATACATTGGCTGAATAAGATCCAGCATACGAGTAATACCAAACGGTCTTAAATCGAAATGATCACGTACAAGTTGAATAATCAACTCATCAGAAACTTTTGCTGTACCAAATGTATTAATTGAAATTGAAGTAGGTTCTGCTACACCAATTGCATAACTCACCTGAATTTCACATTTGTCAGCAAGACCAGCTGCTACAATATTTTTTGCAACATAACGGCCTGCATATGCAGCAGAACGGTCAACTTTAGATGGATCTTTACCAGAGAAAGCACCACCGCCGTGACGAGCCATACCACCGTATGTATCAACAATAATTTTACGACCTGTTAAACCACAGTCACCTACAGGGCCGCCAATAACGAACATACCTGTTGGGTTAATGTGGAATTTAGTCGCAGCGTGGAACATTTCAGCAGGAATGATCGGCTTGATAATTTCTTCAATAACAGCTTCTTTAAGCTGGCTTTGAGTAATTTCAGGATCATGTTGAGTAGACAAAACAACTGCATCTAGACGTACAGGCTTGCCATTTTCATATGCAAAAGTAACTTGGCTTTTTGCATCTGGGCGTAACCATGGAAGTGTGCCTGAGCGACGAAGTTCAGCCTGACGTTCCATTAAACGGTGAGCATAAGAAATCGGAGCAGGCATTAAAACATCTGTTTCACGGCTTGCATAACCGAACATTAAACCTTGGTCACCGGCACCTTGATCTTCAGGTTTTTGACGGTCTACACCTTGTGCAATCTCTGGTGATTGTTTACCAATCATATTGATTACAGCACATGTTGATCCATCAAAGCCAAGATCAGAGTGGTGGTATCCAATACCGTTAACAGTATTACGAACAACAGCTTCAACATCAATATTAGCAGTCGTTGTTACTTCACCAGCAAGTACAACAGCGCCTGTTTTTACCAGTGTTTCACATGCAACACGTGCGTATGGGTCTTCTTTTAAGATTGCATCCAAAATAGCGTCGCTAATTTGGTCGGCCATTTTATCGGGATGACCTTCGCTTACAGATTCCGAGGTAAAAACAGCGTACTCGCGCATGAAAGTCCTATCTTGGTTATTTCAAAAGACATAATATGTTACATCGACTTGAGCTTAAGGACCAGTTCATACTGACCAAAAAGCATGAATTTGTTTCATTTATACTGTGTTTTAATTGATAAGTGTATTAGTAAAATTGATATAAAGAATGTTTATTTAAAGTATTGGTATTTTAATAACAAGTTGTTAGAGTACTTTTTAGACATATGAATTAACAAAAAGATTGTGTGTTACAAGTGGGATTTTAAAGAAAAGAAACATGATCGACCTAAATATAGATTTCAAAATATTTTATCTATATATCAAAGTCTAATAGAAGTGCCTGTTCGTATAGGGGAGCAGTATTTAAGAAAATGAGCACTGTTTTGTATAACTTAAAGGTCCAAATGATTTTTGTGTAACCAAGAAACGGTTAAAAATAAAGAAATATACTATGTTGGGGTTTACCCTCAGCCTTTTTTTTAAGACAATATAGCGGCATTGAATTGTTATTCATCTTCTTCTTTTCATCAATCTATTAAAATTGGATTCTGATCTTATGACGACCCCTTTAAACGAACGTCGTATTGCAAATGCAATTCGTGTATTGGCAATGGATGCTGTGCAACAGGCAAACTCAGGGCATCCTGGTGCTCCAATGGGGATGGCAGATATTGCTGACGTCGTCTGGCGCGAGTTTTTAAATCACAACCCAACTAACCCACAATGGGCAAACCGCGACCGTTTCGTTTTATCAAACGGCCATGGTTCAATGTTGCAATATGCTTTGCTTCATTTAACAGGTTATGATCTTTCAATTGAAGATTTAAAACAGTTCCGTCAATTACATTCGAAAACTCCTGGTCACCCAGAATATGGTTATGCACCAGGTATTGAAACTACGACTGGTCCTTTAGGCCAAGGTATTGCAAACGCTGTTGGTTTTGCATTGGCAGAAAAGACTTTAGCTGCTCAGTTCAATAAAGATGATTTAAAAGTAGTTGATCACTTTACTTATTGTTTCTTGGGCGATGGCTGTTTAATGGAAGGTATTTCTCACGAAGTATGTTCTTTAGCAGGTACTTTACAGCTTGGTAAATTGATTGCTTATTATGATGACAATGGCATTTCAATTGATGGTGAAGTAGAAGGCTGGTTCAGCGATGATACAGAAGAGCGTTTTAAAGCCTATGGTTGGCAAGTTCTTCGTGTAGATGGGCATGATGCTGATGCGATTCGTCAAGCAACAATCGAAGCAAAAGCTGAAACTCAAAAACCAACAATCATTATGTGTAAAACGATTATTGGTTTAGGTTCGCCAAATAAGCAAGGTAAAGAAGACTGTCATGGTGCGCCATTAGGTAAAGATGAGATTACTTTAACTCGTGAAGCATTAGGCTGGAAAGAAGAAGCATTCGTTATTCCTGCTGATGTATATGCTGCATGGGACGCGAAAGCAAAAGGTACTGAATCTGAAGCAGCTTGGGATGCGGTATTTGCACAGTATCAAGCAAAATATCCAACTGAAGCAGCTGAGTTACTTCGTCGTATTAGCGGTGATTTACCAGCTGAATTTGCAGCACAAGCAGATGCATTCATTCGTGAAACAAATGCGAAAGGCGAAACTATCGCAACACGTAAAGCGAGCCAGAACACACTACAAGCATTTGGTCCTTTATTGCCTGAATTACTAGGTGGTTCTGCTGACTTAGCTGGTTCTAACTTAACGCTTTGGAAAGGTTGCCAAGGTATTCAAGAAAACCCAGCTGGTAACTACGTATATTATGGCGTACGTGAGTTCGGTATGACTGCAATTGCGAATGGCGTTGCATTGCATGGTGGTTTTGTTCCTTACGTTGCAACATTCTTAATGTTTATGGAATATGCGCGTAATGCAGTACGTATGTCTGCATTGATGAAACAACGTGTAATTCATGTTTATACACATGACTCAATTGGTCTAGGTGAAGATGGTCCAACTCACCAACCAATCGAACAAATTGCTTCTTTACGTGGTACACCGAACCTAAATACATGGCGTCCTGCTGATACTGTAGAAACTGCTACTGCGTGGAAATCTGCTTTAGAGCGTAAAGATGGCCCTACAGCACTTATCTTCTCTCGTCAAAACTTACCATTCCAAGCACGTTCTGAAGAACAAATTCAAAATGTTGCAAAAGGTGGTTACGTTCTTGCTCAAGAAAAAGGCGAATTGAAAGCAATCATTATTGCAACTGGTTCTGAAATTTCTTTAGCAATGGAAGCTTATGCTCAACTTGACGGTGTGCGTGTAGTTTCTATGCCATGTGCAGAAGAGTTTATGAAACAAGATGCTGCATATCGTGAAGCTGTATTACCAGCTCATATCCGTGCACGTGTTGCAGTTGAAGCAGCTCATGTTGACTACTGGTGGAAGTTTGTTGGTCTTGATGGCAAAGTAATTGGTATGACAACTTATGGTGAGTCTGCACCAGCAAAAGACTTGTTCCAATTCTTTGGTATTACAACTGAAGCTGTTGTTGCAGCGGTAAAAGAATTAACTGCTTAAATATTAAAGTAGTGTAAAAAGCGCTCCTCATGGAGCGCTTTTTTATATTTGAAGATTAAATGCTAAGTTCGGTTTGAATATTAATTTGAGACGTCAGTAATTTATGGATAGGGCAGTTCTCGGCAACTTTTAATAAGCGCTTGTGTTGGTCTTCCGTGAATTCACCTTTGAGTGTGATTTTGCGTTCAATATTATTTTGGCCTTTCTCTGGTTCACCATTTGGGTTTAATGCTAAGTCCACTTGAACATGATCAATCTTAATACCTTTAAGATTCGCATACATCTCTAATGTGATGGTAGTGCAAGCACCTAAAGCAGACAGTAAGATTTGAACTGGGTTTGGTGCAGTATCTTGCCCACCTTTGTCTGTAGGTTCATCAGCAAACCATTGGTGACCTGAAGGATCGGTAAGCGTTACTCGATATGGAGTGGAAGTACTTTGTGCTTGAGCAGTGTTAGCCATGTTTTACCTTATTATTAATCAAAAATCGAAGTAAAAACGAATTAATTTAAGAGTGCAGACACGGTACGATAGTACCTATACTTTATAATATTGTTTTTAAATAATAACTGTAACGCTTTTATTGTTGCATGGATGAAACATATCGTTTTATAAAGAATAGTGAATTAAATTACTTGATGTATACACTAATGACTATATCAATAAAGGATACGAAAAATGCATCTTAAAACATTAAGCTTCGGTTTGGCAGTAGCATTAGCTAGTTCAGTTACTTTAGCTGCACCAGTCGACTACAAAATTGATCCAACACATACAGCTACTGTTTTCTCGTGGAATCACTTTGGTTTCTCTACTCCAAGCGCTAACTTCTCGGATATCCAAGGTGTAATTAAAGTTGATAATGCTAAACCAGCAAACTCATCTGTTAATGTAACTATTCCTTTAAGCAGCGTAAATACAAACGTTCCTGCTTTGGATAAAGAGTTCCAAGAAGAAGCTTGGTTTAATGCAGCTAAATATCCAAACATCACTTTTAAAAGTACTAAAGTTGAAACTAAAGACAAAAAGCACTTTAAAATTACTGGTGACTTAACTGTTAAAGGTGTAACTAAGCCTGTTGTACTTGATGCTATTTTAAATAAGCAAGGCGAACACCCAATGGCAAAAGTTCCAGCGATTGGTTTCAATGCTACAACTTCATTCAAACGCTCTGACTTTGGTCTAGGGAACTATGTGCCGAATGTTGGTGATAAGATCACTGTAAACATCACGACTGAAGCAAAAGTTGATAAAAAATAATTAAACTTAAAAGTCTTAAAGAGCTTATGAAAGTTATATAAATCAGCGGCTAGTAAGGACTTGTAAGTTTATGCTGCACATCTAAAATTTTAGATGTGCAGCATAATTCATAATCTCTTATATCTTTATTTACAGTTTCTATTTTTTCTTTCTCATTCTAATTTTTTGTACATTTCTATTTATTAAGTATCTAGCAAAATATTTAAAGATTGCTTTTTTAAAGCAGCTAACCTGTTGTTGATACTTTGCGTAAAAATCATCGGGACTATCAAAGACACCGAAATCCTGATTTATTCCTTTATCCTGAATAAAAGTATTGTTAAGGTCCCATTCGATAGGGGGATTAGCAAAATTATCGGTAAAAACACCAAACCCACAAAAGGTTTTAGTCTGTGTCTGATTTAACCTTTGCAATTGTTTTAAGTATAGTCTATCTAGAATCACACCCTCTAAAATATACCAATTATTATTTATATTAACCTCTACCCAACTATGTAAAATATTTTGAGGTGATAATTTATACCAGATGCCATCGATAGCACCTTTTTGTAATTCTTTATCAATAGTGAAACCATGTATACGATTCGGAATTCCAACAGCTCTTAACAGAGTCATGAGTAAGGTAGCTTTTGTATTACATTGGCCATAACCATCACTTAAAACAGTCGAGGCTTTAATAGAATCGCTTGCATTATATCCAAATTCGATTTCATCTCTAACATAGTTATAGATGCGTTTGACTTTGTTCACATCACTTAAATAATTCCAATTCTTTTCACTAATTAAATTTGTTATGGACGGATGATTAAAATTTAAGAGTTTGGTCTCTTTTAGATAATTTTCCATTTATTAAGGTCTCATTCTAAAGTAACCCTATTTAAAACTATGGAGTAACTCTAGGGTCAAGAATGAAATTAAATATATAAATAGGATTAAAGTTGTTTTTATTTAAATGATTATTTAGATCAAACAAAAAAATATAGTGGTTGTCTAAATAGATTCTTTTTTATCTGGATCTATAAATACTAAAGGGACTGAAGGATCAATATTCTTTTTTTCAGATTTTTCTCTAAGGAATTGGTAAGTAGGTACTTTCATTTTTGCCTGATCACGCAATTTCTTTTTAATATAAAGAACAAGAGCAAAACATGTTGTTGCGACAGTGAGCATCATACCATTCATATAGCTCATGATTGAACTTACATAACCGATGGTGGTTAATCGGTGCATCATACGTTCAACTTGAGTACTACTTTCAATTCCGGTAATTGCCCAGCTACATAAATGTTCGCAGTTGTTAATAATGAGATGATAGTGGTTTTCATGCATACGTGAACGCATACGACGCACGACTGCTTTTCCTTTATAGCGTGGCGTGTCATAAGAGCGAACGTGTATTTTTTTGCCATGTGAGAATGCATCTATTGAGGTGATCTCAATCGGACGTTTTTTGATGAAATGCGCTAAGCCAGAATAATGGATAACTCGACCTCTCCCAGCATATATACCATGATGGCTATAGCCGAGATGCTTTACGATGAGATGAGCCCCTAGAGGGTAGCGTTTATTCGATTGCTGCATGCTTACGCTGATCCAATAAAGTGTAAATGGCTTTTATTGACAAGCTGCCAACCATTATAACCAATATCAGCAATGTAGAGTGTATTGATTACGTCGAATGAATGAGTTTGGCACATACCCAATCTATTTGTCTTTATTGTATATAATTTAAAGATTTCATATGAAGGAAAAATGTCATGCTTGGTGGTACTAAATGAAATGGTTGATGTGGTGCTTAACGATATATGGTCTTTTGATTCAGTCTGTCTATGCCATAGAACATCAGCAAGTTAAAACAGCGGAAGGTGACCAATATGATGTGATTGCAATTAGCAATTTAAAACAGTTGCGTTTGTTTCTTAAGAATTCCAATAATCAACAGTATTACAAAAGCTTTAATAATATTCAGAAAAATTTAAAGCAATGTGAGCGTCTTTCTTTTGCAATGAATGCAGGGATGTTTCATCCGGGATTTTCTCCAGTAGGGTTGTATGTTGAGCAAGCTAAAGTAATTCAGCCATTAAATGAAAATAAAGGATTGGGAAATTTCTTTTTACAGCCGAATGGTGTGCTAGGTTGGAATAAAAAACAAGCCTTTATTTTAACAACGCAGCAATATAGTCGACGCGATTTCAATGTTGAGTATGCGACACAATCTGGCCCAATGTTAGTTATTGATGGGAAGATAAACTCCCTTTTTTTACCAGACTCTCAATCGAATAAAATTCGTAATGGTGTTGGTATTCGAAATAATAAGCTCTACTTTGTAATATCGAAAAATAGTGTGAGTTTCTACAGATTTGCTCAGTTCTTTCAAAGAAATCTTAAGGTAGAGCAGGCTTTATATCTTGATGGTTCTATTTCTAGTTTATATATTCAAAAAAACAAGCGTAATGATCAATTATTTGAAATGGGGCCAATAGTGGGTTCGGTTGATCAGACAGATTGCCAAATAAAGTGAAATATAAAAAAGCCAGTACAAGACTGGCTTTTTTATTAGTGAATAGATGGTTTTTGAGTGAGTTCATTTAACTCTTTTCGGCTATAACCACGGGAAATAAGAACTTTTTTTATTCCCTTAATGACATCTTCATCTGTTGCTAGTGCAAGAGCACTTAGAAGTTGTTCATTTGTTTTACATGAGCAGTCATTTTCAACACAAGCAGTTTGGTTTTTATGCTCGTTATGCTGTTGATCTGCTAAGAACAGCTTTTGCCAAAAACTCATAGAGCCTTCATATACAACCTAACATAGCTCGAAATATAGCCAATTTAAAATAAAATACAAGTCTCTATAAGTGATAAATCCACCAATTGAACTCAAGAATTTTCGATAGGAATGCTCGAGTTAAACGAAATTATGACGAATAGATGACTTGATATTTTTTGAAAATTTAAATACTTAACTAATAAAATGTTAAAAAATAAGGAGGTACAAAACCTCCTTATTTAAAACTTTACAATGAAAGATTTTGTTTAAATCTTCTCAAGTAATACACCTGACTCAACATGATGTGTATAAGGGAATTGATCGAACAACGCAAACTTAGTAATACGGTGAGTTAAACCTAATGTTTTTAAGTTCTCATACAGTGTATCTGGGTTGCATGAAATGTAAATAATACGTTCAAAACCTTGTAATAATTTCAAAGTTTCATCATCAATCCCTGCACGTGGGGGATCAACAAATACGGTATCAAAATCATAACTCTGAATATCAATATTTGCTTCTTGTAGACGGCGGAATTCGCGCTCACCTTGATAAGCTTGAGTGAATTCTTCAGCTGAAAGACGGGCTACTTGAATGTTATCGATCTGATTTTGTTCGATGTTCCATTGAGCAGCATAAACAGAGGATTTTGCAAGTTCTGTTGCCAAAACGCGTTCAAACTTTAAAGAAAGCGGAAGAGTAAAGTTGCCATTACCACAGTACAGCTCTAATAAGTGTTTTTTCGATTCTTCAGCTGCATCGCATGCCCATTGCAGCATTTTTTTGCAAACCTGTGCATTTGGCTGAGTAAAGCTACTTTCAATTTGTTTGTATTTAAATGAACGGTTTAAAAGTTCGAATTCTTCAACGACGAAATCATCGCCAATAATAATTTTCTGGCCACGACTGCGGCCCATAATTTTAATGTCTAACTTCTCAGCAAGCGCTTTAGCTGCCTGTTCCCATTCTTGATCTAGTTTACGGTGATAAATTAAGGTAACTAACATTTCTCCGCTAAGTGTAGCGAGGAAATCAGCTTCAAATATACGGCTAGAAAGCTTGGGTTCAGCTTTGAGTTCTTCCAAAAGTTTTGGCATTAAATCATTAATGCTTTGGTCAGCAATAGGAAACTCATCAATGCGTACAACTGTTTTTTGCTTATCATCATCGTTACGTTCAAACATGGCATAGAACATGTCATTTTCTGTATGCCAGATACGAAACTCAGCACGCATACGGAAATGTTGTTCAGGTGACTCAAACACTTCTAATGTAGGTGGAGTAAATTCAGAAAATTGGGCAGTAATGCGGTCAATTTTAGTTTGAAGTTGTTGATGATAAGAAGAGGTCATAGACAAAGAAAATTTAGACAGAATCAAATAGTGAATGGTATCAAAAAAAACGGGGTTACAGGAGCCAATTTTAGCTAGATATCAATAAGCAAGACTAACGTTAAAATTAAGGATGTTTCAAAACGCGATTAATAAAATCTGCTTTTATTGTTCTATATTGATCATGGTCTAAATGGCTACACTTTAATTTTAATTGGTTATATTCGTTGACTAGAGCTGGAGAATCCATAAGCTTATTTCTAAATGTTAAGAAAAATGTGAATACTGAATCCGTTACTACAATTTGAAATGCCACATCATCGTTATTGAGTGATTCGAGCATACAAAGCTCATCAGTCCTTAGTGTATTTTGCTTCTCTATAAAATTAAGTGTTTTTAACTGAGCTATTGCGAATTCAAATTGATCAGGTTCAACTTCAACATAAATATCTAGATCACCTTTTGAAATTGCATTAGGTATTGCAGATGAACCAACGTGCTCAACTTTGGCAGATGGTAAAAGTATGGCAATATCTTTTTTATACGAATTAAAAAGTTGAGCGCATCTTTGTTGATATTGTTCTGGTTCTAAAAAGACCATTATTCGAATCTCGATTTGATAAAATTTATATATTTAAGAATAGATTACTTTATTAAATAAAAAAGCCCAAATACTGAGATTTGGGCTTTTTTAGAAAATTATCGATTAATCAGTCATTGTCATTAAGCTTGCGTTACCACCAGCTGCAGCTGTATTCACACTAATCGCACGTTCAATCACTAAACGTTCAAGTGGAATATTCTCATTTGGCTCAACGTGCGTAATACCAATAATTGCACCAGAACGCTTAGCAACTTCTTGCTGTAATGAGAAGATTTCTTCACGGTTACCATGATGTAAAACTGCATCAAAATCATCTGATGTAATATTTTTAACCGTAGTAATTGCTGCAAGCACATCTTTTGGCAAAGTTTGTTTGTATTTTGCCAATAATGGACTATTAGGCATTACTGCTGCTTGACTACCCACTGCAAAAATTGCGAGCAACTGATGCAATTGATTTTGTTCAGTATCTGCAATAGAAAGCACACGATGGCGCGGCAAAATAATATATTGGTTACTTTCCCCGGTAGGGCCTTGTAACTCATAGAATTTACCCACACCAAATGGTTCAATCTCACGATTTGCTTGCGGTAAATGCTGTTTCGCCCAATTTTGTAAGCTCTGATAAACCTCACGGTTAAAGCCTTCAAAAGCAGTTTGCTCATTCTTCATAGCAAATGGTGTTGCCAGTACTTTGCCTGAACAGTGCTGCATTAAGCGGTACATATAGAGCGGACCACCAGCTTTTGGACCTGTACCAGATAGACCTTCACCACCGAATGGTTGTACACCAACAACTGCACCGACAATATTACGGTTGATATAGAGATTACCAACTTCAGCATGCTGAATGACGGTTTGGATGGTTTCATCAATACGGGTATGTAGACCCATTGTTAAACCATAACCTTTGGCATTAATACGTGAGATGAGTTGTTCGAGTTCACCATACTTATAGGTAATGATGTGTAAAACTGGACCAAAGACTTCACGTTGCAAATCATCAAGATTAGGTAACTCAATTGCCGTTGGTACAACAAAAGTTCCTTTATCTAATTCATTCTGGCTTGTTGCACCGAACATCAACTGATGTACAGGGTAGCCTTTAGACTTCATTTTCTGGATGTGCTGGTCAATCGTCTGCTTTGCTTCATCATCAATAACAGGACCGATGTCAGTTTTTAAAATTGCAGGGTTACCTACGATCAACTGTTGCATTGCACCTTTAAGCATTTTAATTACGCTTGCAGCACTATCTTCTTGCACACATAAAATACGTAAAGCAGAGCAACGCTGACCCGCGCTATCAAAAGCAGAACTTACAACATCGAGCACAACTTGTTCAGTTAATGCGGATGAATCCACAATCATGGCGTTTTGACCGCCAGTCTCTGCAATGAGAGGAATAGATTGACCATTATCAGATAAACGTTTCGCAACAGTTTTCTGTAAAATTTTGGCAACTTCAGTCGAGCCAGTAAACATGATGCCATCGATACGACTGTCTTGGCTAAGCTGTGCACCCACTGTTTCACCACGGCCAGGAAGTAGCTGTACAGCACCATGTGGAATACCAGCTTCCCATAAAATCTGAACGGCTTGAGCTGCGATTAATGGCGTTTGTTCAGCAGGTTTAGCAATAACACAGTTACCACTCACTAATGCGGCAGCAATTTGACCAGAGAAAATTGCAAGAGGGAAGTTCCATGGACTAATACAAAGTACTGTACCTAAAGGTTCAATCACTGTATTTGAAGGAAGATTCTCGACTTGAGTTGCGTAGTAACGTAAGAAATCTACAGCTTCACGAACTTCTGCGATTGCATTGGCATAAGTTTTACCACTTTCACGGCAAAGCAGAACCATCAATTCTTGAATGCGGCTTTCCATGAGGTCTGCTGCACGTTTTAAGTATTGAGCACGTTGTTCTTTAGGCGTATTTGACCATTCAGATTGAGCTTGTTCTGCTGCATTCAATGCAATTTCGACATGCTTAAGATCTGCTTCTTGCACATACCCAACAATTTCATCATTTTGTGCTGGGTTTGTAATTGCAACAGAATGACCTTGCTCTAATGAATCGTTATTTGCCAATAATGGATGGCTTTGCCAAATACGATTACGGAGCTGTTGAGCTGTGCTATCTAAAGCTTCAAGTGGAGCATCATTTGCTAAATCATAGCCTTTAGAGTTTTTACGGAGTGATCCGTACATATCTAAAGGTAATGGAATTGATGGGTGTTTTAAACCAACTGAGCCTTCAAGCTTAGCTGCATGACGAATGTCGTAAATTGGAGACTGGATAAGATCTTCAACTTTAAGTGTTTTGTCTGCAATACGGTTAACGAATGAAGTATTCGCGCCATTTTCAAGTAAACGACGAACTAAATAAGCTAACAACGTTTCATGGTTACCAACAGGAGCATAAATACGGCATGGCACGCCTAATTTATTTTGCTCACGTGGACCAACAACTTGTTCATAAAGCGGTTCACCCATGCCATGTAAGCATTGGAATTCATATTGACCCGCATAATATTTGCTCGGATCAGCTAACTGATAGATCGTTGCCAATGTTTGAGCATTATGAGTTGCAAATTGAGGATAGATGAACTCTGGCGCAGCAAGTAATTTTTTAGCACAAGCGATATAAGATAAATCTGTATGTACTTTACGCGTGAAGACAGGGTAGTCATCCATACCTTCGATTTGTGCTTTCTTAATTTCGCTATCCCAATACGCACCTTTCACAAGACGGATCATGAGGCGCTTTTGGCTGCGTTTAGCAAGGTCAATAATATAATCAACCACGAAGAAACAGCGTTTTTGATAAGCCTGAATAACGAAGCCAATGCCTTTCCAGTTTGCAAGTTCTGGCTCGAAACAAAGGCGTTCAAGTAACTCAAGTGAAATTTCTAAACGTTCTGATTCTTCTGCATCAATATTTAAACCAATATTGTAATTTTTAGCTAAAAGAGCGAGTTCAAATACTTTGCCGTAAAGTTCTTGATGAACACGTTCAATTTGCGCACGTTGATAGCGAGGGTGTAAAGCAGAAAGCTTGATTGAAATACCCGGGCCATCATAAACGCCTTTACCATTCGATGCTTTACCAATTGCATGAATGGCTTGCGTATAATCGTTAAAGTAACGTTCAGCATCATGTTCGGTTAATGCTGCTTCACCCAACATGTCGTACGAATAGCGGAAACCTTTGTCTTCGAGTACTTTCGCATGGTCTACAGCTTCTTCAATAGTTTCACCAGTAACAAACTGCTCACCCATCATACGCATGGCTACGTCAACAGCTTTGCGAATAATGCCACGTCCACTACGTGCTAAAAGGCCAGTAAGTACACTTGAAAGACTGGTTTGCTTTGGAGTTTCCATAAGCTTACCAGTTAACATGAGGCCCCATGCCGCAGCATTTACAAACATTAAGCTACTTTGGCCAACGTGTTCTTTCCAGTTACCTTGATTGATCTTATCTCGAATAAGCAAATCACGTGTTGCAGAATCTGGAATACGAAGCAAAGCTTCAGCAAGGCACATGAGTGCCACGCCTTCTTGTGAAGAAAGAGAGAATTCTTGTAATAACCCTTGAACAATACCTGCTTTACCCGAAGAGGTTTTACGTTCACGTAAATTATTAGCAAGATTAAAAGCAAGGTCATAAATTTTATGATCTAAATCATCAGATACCGCAGCAGCTTGTAATAGCTCTTCTACAGCTTCTGGCTCAGCACGTCGCCAAGCTGTATTGATGCGTTGTTCAAACTCACTTTTATCGTTGAATTCGGTGATATAGCCTTGGTGAGATTTATCCATTTGATGAAAAGTATCCATTGTGTTCATATCTGTTTCCGCCAACCGACTCTCGTACAAAGATCTTGAGTAGAGAGGTTTAGATAATTTATCATTACAGAAGAAACACCGAATAACTCACTATATTTAGCCCATTTTTTAGAGGAAAATTCAGATGAATGGCCCAATATTAAGCCTTGATCGCACTGATTTAAAAATTTTGGATATTCTTCAAACAGATGGGCGTATTTCTAACAGTAAATTAGCCGAACTTGTGAATTTATCTCCAACTGCTGTGATGGCCCGAGTTCAAAAGCTGACAAAAGATGATTTCATTTTGGGTTATGAAGCAAAATTAAATCCAGTCAAATTAAATGCAAACTTTTTGGTATTTGTTGAAGTATTACTAGATAAAACCACACCTAATGTTTTAGATGAGTTTATTGATGCTGTGGTTCACTATCCAGAAATTGTTGAATGTCATATGGTGAGTGGAGGGTTTGATTTTTTAATTAAATTACGAAGTGGCAGTATGGAAGAATTTAGACGTATTGCGGGGCAGGTGCTATGGCAGTTACCGGGCGTGAAAGAAACTCGGAGTTATCCAGTAATGCAGGTAGTCAAAGATACTTCAAAAATTAAAATTAAAACCAAAAATAAATAAAGGGGCTAAAGCCCCTTTATTTATTTCAATGATTTATACGCTTTCTTTGTAGAGTTTATCTGCTTCTTCAAAGCGTCCAGTTACAGTCGTATTTGGCGCTTTAGTTAAAAGACTCACTACAATGATGCTGATAAATGCAAGGATAAAGCCCGGAATGATTTCGTAAACACCTGTGCTTGCGAAAAGATTTTTCCAACCAATAACCACAACTGCACCAACGATCATACCAGCTAATGCACCTTGTAAATTCATACGTTTCCAGAACAATGACAAGATGATAAGCGGACCAAACGCTGCGCCGAAACCAGCCCATGCATAAGCAACAAGACCAAGAACCTTGCTATCAGGGTTGCCTGCAAGAATAATTGCAAGAACAGCAATAACAAGAACCATGATACGGCCAACCCATACAAGTTCTTTTTGAGATGCATTTTTACGAAGGAAACCTTTGTACAAATCTTCTGTTAGCGCACTTGAACATACTAAAAGTTGACAGCTTAGTGTGCTCATAACAGCAGCTAAAATTGCAGCCAAAATGATACCCACAATCCATGGATTGAATAAGATTTTAGTCAATTCCATAAATACAGTTTCAGGGTTTTTGCTTACAACTCCTGCTAATTCAGGGTGTAGTTCAAAGTAAGCAATACCGAAGAAACCAGCACCGACAGCACCACCTAAACACAAGATCATCCAAGTCATACCAATACGACGAGCAGCAGGAATAGATTTTACTGAGTCAGCTGCCATGAAACGTACAAGGATGTGTGGTTGACCAAAGTAACCAAGACCCCAAGCCATGGAGGATAAAACTGCTACCACACCAAAATCTGAGATGAGATTAAATGCATGCGGGCGTGCAGTTTCAATGAGGGTAACAAAATGAGTTGTGTCCCCGATCGCAAGGTAAGTCACGATTGGTGTCAAAATCAGGGCAAAAATCATCAATCCAGCTTGGAATGTATCAGTCCAGCTAATTGCTAAGAATCCACCGATACAAACATAACTGATGGTTGCAATAGCACTGAGCCAAATAGCTGTGTTGTAAGACATGCCGAATAGATTTTCAAATAAACGGGCACCCGCTACCATGCCTGAAGCACAGTAAATAGCGAAGAAAACCAAGATGATAACGGCAGAGAAAATACGAAGTACTTTTTTCTGGTCATCAAAACGGCTTGTAAAATAATCTGGCAAAGTTAATGCATTGTTTTGAATTTCAGTATGAACGCGTAATCGACCAGCAACCAGTAGCCAGTTAAGCCAAGCACCGATAATAAGACCAATTGCAATCCACGCTTCAGATAGACCAGAAAGATAAATTGCTCCTGGTAAACCCATGAGTAGCCAACCACTCATGTCTGATGCGCCTGCGGATAACGCAGTAACGAAACTGCCTAAACTACGACCACCGAGAATATAATCTGAGAAGTCGCTTGTAGCACGGTAGGCAAATAAGCCAATAAGTACCATTGCTACGATGTACACCATAAACATGATGAGGGTGGGATCAAAATAACTCATGATGGATGTGTGTCCTTATATCCATAATCCGTGATTGTAACCTAATCCAGGTCGCTGTTTTCTTGTACGGCATTCAAGAGGTTGAGATTCAACCACAAAAGATTTTTTTTGCTCTGTTATTTTTATATTGTACTTTTGTATCTTTGTGTAAGTTAAAATAAGCGGGTTTTTAAAGAGAAAAATTATAATATTAATCATTAACTTATAATTTTTTAATATTTATTTTTTAAAGATTTTGTGGAAAATAAAAATATTTTTAAAAAAATAACTCTAAATTTAGTTACAACGGACTTTGGGGATAAAGTTTTATTGAGCAAAATTAGAACAATGTTAAAAAATTTTATCTAAAAAATAGTAATTTTTATTCAAATTAAATTTATTTAGTCCTTAAAAATAGCAATTAATTGGTTAAATTTTCAAAAAGTTCATGCATTCCTTGAGTCGCTGACATCTTTAATAATTCGTATTGTTGAGGAACACGTCCATGATCTGCTTTGGGATCTATGTAGTAAGCTTTACATTGAGCTGCAATTTCATGCACTAAACCCGCAACCGGATAAACGCTTAATGTAGAGCCGATTACAATAAAAATATCTGCACTTTGCACGACTCTAATTGCTTCTTCATAAGCAGGTACAGCTTCACCAAACCAAACAACATGTGGGCGAAGGGGATAACCATCTGGACACAGGTCATGTTCTAAATCTAATTTCCAACCGTTAATGTCATAAAACTGAGTTGTAAATTGTGCATTTGGGCCAGAACTTTTTGCTAAACGAATGTTTCCATGCAAATGTAAAACTTTGGTACTTCCGGCACGTTCATGTAAATCATCAATGTTTTGAGTAATAACCTGAACGTCAAAATAGTCTTGTAACTTTGCAATATATTGATGAGCTGAATTGGGTTGAGATTCTAAAATATTTTTACGTCGTTCATTGTAAAAGCGTTGAACTAGAGCAGGGTTCTTTTGCCATGCTTCAGGTGTGGCAACTTGTTGGATGTCGTAATTTTCCCATAGACCATTACTGTCACGAAAAGTGCTAATTCCACTTTCGGCACTCATGCCAGCGCCAGAGAATACAACAAGCTTTGTCATAGAGGTCACCGATTCGTAAAACTGAATTTGAATAGATAAAGAAAAAACCAGTTTAAGACTAAACTGGTTTTTATTAAATATGAAAAGCTTTAGCTATCTTTTATAAGCCAGCTTCATATTCTGCATTTGTTAAAAGTTTTTCAACATCTGCAATGTTGTCTGGTTTGATTTTATAAATCCAACCTTTACCATATGGATCGTCATTTACAAAATCAGGATCATCTTCAAGGTCAGTATTTACTTCTACTACAGTGCCTGAAACAGGAGCATGGATATCAGAAGCAGTTTTTACTGATTCAACCACACCAGCTTGTTCGCCAGCAGTAACTTTACTCCCAACTTCTGGAGTTTCAACGTAGACCAAATCGCCAAGTTCATCTTGTGCATGATCGGTAATCCCTGTAATAACAAGATCACCCTCAATCTTTACCCACTCATGTGTACGTGCATACTTCAGTTCCGAAGGATGATTCATGGTAACTCCTTAAGCTTGTGTCCAATAGTTTTAAAATTATAAGTATGGGTCTTTACGCCAGTTGCTCGGACTGCGGCCGCTCCAGCGTTTAAAAGCACGGCTAAAATTTGCAACGTCCGAATAGCCAAGTTCATCAGCAATTTGTTCAAGACTATAATCTGTACGTGAAAGTAAAGATGTTGCATGTCGATAACGTACTTCATCAACTAACGTTGAAAATGATGTTCCTTCTGCTGCTAATTGACGTTTGAGCGTTCGATCAGACATATGTAGACATTCAGCTACATTTTCGATGCTTAAATAATGTTGTTCAGAATTACTTAAAATATCACGAACTCGCATTGCTAAACGACGGCGTTCACCTAAAGCGGATAGTTCAGCTTCGCACTGATTAATAGCAACTTGACTTGCTATAGGGTCAGCATTAACCAATTTAATTCCTAAATATTTTTTATCAAAACTTGAAATTAAATGAGGTTGGTTAAAGCGAATTGTGCTGCTTAGCTTATTCCTATATTTGTCAAAACCTTCTGGTTCTGGGAAATCTAAATCTACATCACCAGCTAAATCTTCAATACCAGTAATCGCTTTAGCCATGCTCATGATACCAATGGTTAAACCTAAAACGATTTCTGTACGTAAAGGTTCAAGTTCAATATCACACTGTAATTGTAAGGTTGCTTTAGGCCCAAAAGTTGAGAAATATAATTGTAAAAAGGGTAAGCGTAGCTGAATAAAACGAGCCGCAAGAGCAATTGCTTCTGTAATATCTTTAGCTGTCATAATTGCATAGCCAATGAAGCCATGAATTGAAATACGCATTTGAGTACCAAGATGGTAACCCAACGTAGTTTCGCCAGTTAAATTAAGAGCGTGTTTTACTAGTTCATTTGCTACTGGTGTAGAAATACGATAGTCAGGGTCAGCCAGTTGCTCGCTGGTAAGATGAAATGGAGCAAATAATGTTTCGTCGTTGTATCCCCAACGTGAAACAACATCTAATAGCAATAAGCCATAGACACCCGGAATACCCTGATCTTGACGAGCTGAGGTAATTTTCATATGCGTTCCATTGCTCTCATCAATTTTTCACATGCATTTCTTACACATCTTGTCATGAAATATAATCTGAGTTTATAAAAACTGTTAGACAATCATATCAACCATTTTTAAACATTTTTTTTAAAGACAACAATTTTTGTTGTTGAAATAAGTAAAACATCCCCGTGTTGATTTAAGGCTTGCGTAACGTAACTAACAATACCACGATCTAATTTTGTTTTGGATGGTGTGATAGCTGAAATTTCAGCTTCAACATGGATTCTGTCACCAGGTCGGGTGGGGCGTGGCCACCGTAGACTAGATTCGGAACCTATGAGGCCGCCATGAATTGGCATGCATTCTGTCCATAAACGCATAGTGATGGCTGACGTATGCCAACCACTGGCAGCAATCCCCTGAAAAATAGGGTCATGCTTAGCTTGCTCTTCATCCGTGTGAAATGTTTGAGGGTCATAGGAGTTTGCAAATTTTTTGATTTCATCTAAGGTGATTTCATATTCACGGCTAATGAAACGATCACCAATTTTCAAATCTTCTAAATAAAGCATTAATCTTGACCCTGTAAAACTTTTTGTTCAAACAGGAAGCCGCCTGTTTGGCGTTTCCATAATTGTGCATATATTCCATTTTGAGCAATTAACTCTTCATGTGTTCCTTGCTCAGCAATTCGACCTTCATCAAGAACAATTAGACGGTCCATTTGTGCAATAGTAGATAATCGGTGTGCAATTGCAATAACCGTTTTATCAACCATCAGGTCATTTAAACTGGATTGAATTGCTGCTTCAACTTCTGAATCTAGTGCACTGGTTGCTTCATCTAAAATGAGAATAGGTGCATCTTTTAAGAATACACGTGCGATAGCAATACGTTGTCTTTGACCACCAGAAAGTTTTACACCACGTTCACCTACTTGGGCGTGATATCCATTACGACCTTTTAAATCAACCAATTGAGGTATAAATTCGGCTGCTTTTGCTTTATTTACAGCATTCTCCATCTCGGCATCAGATGCATCTGGACGGCCATATTTAATATTTTCAGCCACTGAGCGATGTAATAAAGATGTATCTTGGGTTACTAAGGCAATATTTGCTCTAAGACTATCTTGAGTCACATTTTCAATATTTTGGCCATCAATTAAAATTTCACCGTCTTTAAGATGATAAAAATGTAAAAGTAGTTGGATTAGAGTGGATTTACCTGCACCTGAACGCCCAACAATACCAATCTTTTCGCCTGCTTTAATATGTAAATTGAAGTGATCAATTACATTTTTATTGTTATAAGCAAAACTCACATCTTTGAATACAATCTCACCTTTGGCAACTTCAAGAGTTTTTGCATCTGCTTTGTCTTGAATATTGATTTTTTTACCTAATGTTTGCATACCATCTTGAATGGTCCCAACATTTTCAAATAACGCAGACATATGCCACATCATAAATTCAGCCATACTATTAAGCTTTAAAATCATGGCAGTAGTCGCGGCAATGACACCTAATGCTGCTAAACCTTGAGTCCATAGCCAAACGGAAGTGCCAATAACGCCAATAAATAAAACAGCTGATAGCATGTTGATACTTATTTCAAAAAGAGTGCCTAAACGCATCTGAGCATAGACTGTTGTCATAAACTCTTTCATTGATGCTTTGGCATATTGGCTTTCACGTCCCGCATGAGCAAACAACTTAACAGTTTGAATATTGGTGTAAGCATCGGTAATGCGGCCAGTCATCACTGCTCTGGCATCAGCTTGTTGCTGCGAAACTTTACTTAAACGGGGGATAAAGAACCATGCACTTAAGAGAAATAAAGTTAACCAAACTAAAAGTGGTATTAACAAAATAGGGGAAATAGCCCCAAGGACAATGCTAACCGTAATAAAGTAAATAGCGACATAAGCCAACATGTCGCCTAAAATAATCCAGAATTCACGGATTGCCAGAGCAGTTTGCATAACTTTTGCGGAAAGCCTTCCAGCAAAGTCGTTATGGAAAAAATCTAAGCTTTGTTTCAATAAAAGATTATGGAACCGCCAACGCAAACGCATTGGAAAAGTACTATATAAAATTTGGTGTTTAATAATAGATTGAATATTTACAAAAAAGATATTGGCAAATAAAACACCGATTAAAAGCAATAGATCAGTTGCATGTTGACTTAAAAAACTTTCAGGATGACTTTTACTTAACCAATCTACGAGTTGTCCAATCTTTGAAAAAAGTAAGGCTTCAAAGCTTGCAGCACCTGCTGTAAAAAGAATAAGTAATAATAAGTAAGGGCGTAAGCCTTCCGTCGCTTGCCAAATAAATGGAAAAAAACGAGTTGGTAAAGGTTCATCCAGACCTTTTGTTGGGTAGGGATCTACAAGTTTTTCAAACCACTTCAGCATGAATTACTACCTTTAAGACAAAAGCCACTTAATTAAGTCTTTGCAATTAAATTTACAAGAAAGTCAGTCAGATCAATATCACTTAGTTTTCGATCTTTTGAGTATGTGTAAATACACAGAACTGATTACGTTGTACGTCATTCATTAGTACATGACGTAAAATTTGGATACCTGAAGAAATCTTCAAGAATGTCGCGAGGACTTAAAAAATTATGATTTATTATATCGGGATTAATAGATAAAGTGGTGAAGGAATTTATTCTTTAAGTATTTTTTCTTAATATTTTGAACATTTGTTAAATTAATATTTTTTAACCCAAATCAAAAAAGGCCCTTAGATTTGCATCATATCATAAAGGCCCTTGTATGTATTACCACATTAAATCATCAGGAATAACATACGCTGCATAAGGATCTTCTTCATCAGTGGCTTGTTCATTTTTCTCAGCATTATTCATTAAAATGAAACCTTGCATTTTTTGATCGATTTTCTCAGCTAAAGCTTTTGGCAAATAAGCGTATTGATCTTGATCTTTAGCAATCACTAAGCTACCGCTAACAAGTGCATTATATACTTGCTGAGAAATATATACCTTCTTGATCTTACCCTCATCAATAAATTGATAAACACTATCACCATCAGTATTTGAAATTTTATGATGTTTAATCATTTGAATGATTGATGCTTTGAGGGCTTTTTCCTCAAGTTGTTGTTGTTTTTCTAAGTTTAAAGCCTGATCTTTAGCTAACTTTTCTTGTTGAGCTTTTTCAATATTCGCTTTGATTGCTGGTTCATCACTTTGACCGATACGTTGCTCATGGTGAGCTTGTTTTGTTAGTTTTTTTGCTTTTTTATTATCCACTAACCCAGCTTTTAGTAGCTGTGCTTGTAAGGCATTTTTAACCATGACTTAATCCTTATGTGAAGTTGAAGGGCTATAGAGATAAACTACCCAGTAAGAAATACTTAAGACTAAGCTTAAAGTTGCTGGCAATAAAAATGCTTGTAACTTTAAATACGGATGTACTAGCGCGGCGAGTATCCCACCAAATAGAAAACCTGTAAAAATAAGTAAGTGTAAAACAATACGTCGGTTTTCTACTGGTAAGCCTCTGGCTTTATATCCAAGTGCTAAACCAATATCTGTTAAAACACCAGATAGATGGGTAGTTCGAATAATGGTTCCTTTATAATGGCTTACCATTGCATTTTGTAAGCCCATCGCTGTACAAGCCCATAATAATCCATAGCGTGGAAAATAAGGAAGTAATAGCCAACAAAGAAAAATGAATAAGGCAACCAGACTCAAAGGTAGTCCATAGCGACGACCTAATCGAAAATGGCTGCTGCCTAAAATAAAACCACTATAAAATGAACCGCAAACATAACAAATAATTACCAGAACCAAGAAAATGATATGTTCTGGCTGCCACTCTACCAAACTCATAGCTAGCATACTAACGTTGCCAGTCATATGTGAAATAGATTGATGCAAAAGGGTAATTAACCCTAATACATTAATCATTCCGGCATTGAATGCCAGTAAAAAGGCTCCGAGTTGGAACCAGTTTGGTAGACGTTGAAATGGCATGCGTTTAAGAAGCTTGTTTAGAGCGAATATCTACAGCTGCGGTAAATAAAACATCCGTAGAAGAGTTAAGCGCTGTTTCTGTAGAGTCTTGCAACACACTAATAATCATACCAATAGCCACGACTTGCATAGCAATTTCAGTTGAAATGCCAAATAGACTGCAAGCTACTGGAATTAGAAGTAAAGAACCACCAGCTACACCAGAAGCACCACATGCTGAAACTGTAGCAACAACTGATAAAATAAGCATTGTTGCAAAATCAACATGAATTCCAAGCGTATGTACAGTTGCTAGCGTAAGTACAGTAATTGTTACTGCTGCACCTGCCATATTAATTGTCGCACCTAATGGAATGGACACACTTGCTGTAGATGGATTAACACCTAAGCGTTCTGCTAAATCTAAGTTAACTGGAATGTTTGCTGCTGAACTTCGTGTGAAAAAAGCAGTAATCCCACTTTCTTTAAGACACTTAAACACAAGAGGGTACGGATTCCCGCGTATGGTAAGTGCAACAAGAATTGGATTAATAACTAAAGCAACAAAGAACATCGTACCTAACAGCACTATTAATAATTGCGCATAACTTTCAAGGGTTGCGAGGCCAGCGTCAGCAAAAGTTACTGCAACCAAACCGAAAATACCAACAGGTGCAAAAGCAATTACTTTATGAATGATAGCGCTGACAGCATGAGCAACATCTTGCATTACTTCTTTGGTGGTGTCTGAGCTATGGCGCATAGCTAAACCTAAGCCAATTGCCCAAGCTAAAATACCGATAAAGTTTGCTTCACTAATTGCTTGAACAGGGTTCGCAATAAAGCTTAAAAGTAGATTTTTTAAAATATCAGCTAAACTGCCTGGTGCTTGCAAATCATTGTGTGAAACAGTGTTAAGGAACAGGGTACTAGGGAAAGAAAGACTAACAATCACAGCTGTGAAAGCAGCAAGCAACATACCGACTACGTATAAAATCAAGACTGGGCGTAAATTTGCACTATGGCCCACTTGGAAGTTGGCAATAGAGGAAAGCACCAATACAAAAACTAAAATAGGGGCAACCGATTTTAAGGCTTTAATAAAAAGCTCACCAAATAAACTTAAATAAGGCGTAACGTTTGGGAATAATAATGCAACGCCAATACCTAAAATAATGGCGATAATAATCTTAGTGACTAAGCTTAATCGAGAAAAGAATGCAAGCATATAAAGGCCTTATTAACCTAATCATGGCTAAAGGTTGAACAAGCGGAGTATTTTATACTTAAGTTAAGTGAATCTTAAGCTTTTTTATGCTAACTAAAATTTTTTATGGTGATTGGTAATATTAAACCATTGTTTTAATTTTATTTATTATTGGAATTTAACTTTTCTCGTTAATTATTTTGCTTGTTAATTGTTCGTCAGAAAAAGAGTTATATCAAATAACTATCAAATCGCAGAGAAATGAATTGATGAAATAATAAAGGAGATCAGTGAGACTTTGGAAAAGCTACGCGAATTTTCAAAACTCTGTGCTTGGACTAAACTCTAAGCTTTCAAGCTGAAAAATCGCATATTTCAGGAAATTACTAATATTATTATAAATTTATAGTTTAAAGATATTATTTACTTGCACAGTACAGTTGGTGAAGCGTATTTAAAATTGAATGCATATTGTCGTCCTTAATAGAATAAAAAATTTGCTTACCATCACGACGAGTTGATACAACGTCACTTTTACGTAGCATCATAAGTTGTTGTGAAAGAGTGGGCTGTGTAATTTGGGTCTTCTCTTCAATTTGTGAGACATTTAGCTCTTCATAAGCTAAGTGACATAAAATTAATAAACGATCTGTATTCGCCAAAGATTTGAGAATTCCAACGACTGAATCAGCCGCATTTTTCATTTCTTCAATTTGGAGTCCATCTTTCATACTTTATACCTATATCAATATAGCGGGCATAGTATAGATTGATCTTGCACAAATGAATGTAGCAAAACTAATCAATCCAATTGTTTTTGTTGAAAAGCAATATAAGGGGAACTGATAAATAAGTAGTATTTTTAATTAAAAACAGTTGTTTGTAGTTCTTTTGTGTCTAAAGTGTTGCATTGTGTTATAAGTTTAATTGTTAAGTATAAGTGAATTGAAGCTAATATGAAATAACTGCTATTCCACTCTGATAAATAGTTAAATCTAATTTATCTTTAAATGAATCATAAAAAATGATTGAGTTTTTATTTTTTAAATATATAATCTGTTTTGTACAGACAGGTCTGTATATTTTGGTTCGGTAGGGTCGAAAAAAACGTCTAATTTTGAACCAAAATGACTTTCAGACGCAGCGTGATAGATAAGAAGAACATTAATATAAGAAGAAGAACATCACGCTTTATTTTTAAGCGGCTCTTTCAAAGTCAATTAACTTTTCAACTCGATTCCAATAATCATAAATTTTTATTGAACCATGTTCGACCTGAGCTTGAATGGTCATACCTTCCAATATATTGACGAGTAGTAAAGATAAAGGACCAGGTTCTTTTACATCATATTGATTAAGAAGATTTTGCATAAGTTGAGTCAACCAAGCTTTATACAACGTAGCAGGTTGGTGTGTTGACGGATACTGTTTTAAAACTTCTTCCAAAGCTTTTTGAAACATACAGCCATTAAAATCTTCACTATTAAACCAGTCGGAATACCATAAGAATACTGCTTTAATTCTCGCGAGAGGGTCCAACTCATCATGTTGTGATAAGGCAGAAGTCAGAGAGTTCTGTAAAAGCGTATTCCGTAGAAGCAGGCATTCTTCAATTAATTTTTCTTTTGATGGAAAATGCTTATAGAAAGTCATTTTTGCAACGCCAGATTCATTAATGATGCGATCTACCCCTATAGAATTATAGCTATACGAGTTAAAAAGTCTTAATGCGGTGTTAATAATGTCATCTTTTTTCGACATATTTTTTTAGCCTCTCACAAATGAATTGCTATTCGCTTGAACTGTGATCTGTATTAATGAGAATCTGGATCTTTAATTTTACAAGGTATTGTTTGTTATTGATAGAAAAAAGATATTATTTTTTTAAACGGTATCGTTTAAATTTTAAGGAAAAAGTAAGTAAGAGGTATGCTGTTTCTCTAATAATAAGGTTTTCTATTTTTAATTTTGATTTCAAAATTTTTTACGCTTAATAACTTTAATTACGCGCTATTTAAGGATTTTCAGGTAAATTTAATGAGTAATAATCGAGTTTATTTTGAGTTATGTTGTTAATTTAAAAAGTAGACTTTTCCATGGTCATGAAAAAGTCTACTTTTATTAAGACGTTTACTCAGCAGGAGGTAAAAGCATCAGAATAGATTCATTTAACAAGTGAGCAACATTTTCTAATGTTTCATCATCATTAAATTGGCTATCGAAAGCTAGACTTTCTCCATTAGCAATTGCTTTTAATTTTTGCTCAAAGGACTCAGCTATAAATAGGGCTTCACCATTTCCCCAAAAGTTTAGGGTTCCGCTTTTTTCTGTATAGAGTAGTCGAGAGGCAGGCTCTAAAAGAACTTCGTAACCTTCGTGCAAAATTTCCTTCAAGTCCTCGGCTTCGATTTCATCAGCCTCTGGAATATTATCCGGATATTTAGGTTCACTCATATAAGACATGATAGCGGCATCAAGTGCTGCCGAATCTTGTAATTGAGCTAATACTAAGTCTTTTAGGTGGCTAAGTTCAGAGGTATTAATTTCACCAATTTGACTTATCTGTTTGCGTGCAATGTCGACAACAGGATTTTGCAATAAACTATTAGCTGAAAATTGATCACTAATACGTTCCATCATCCCTGCAACGTTTGGCATGCGAAAACCAAATGAGAACGTTAGGCAATCATCTTCAGCAACGCCATAATGTGCCATTCCAGGTGGAACATATAGCAAATCACCAGGTGCCAAAATTTCATCAAATTGCACATCTATTTCTGGCAAGAGTTTTAATGGTTGATTTGGTACAAAGGCAGTATTTGCATCGCACATTTGTCCTAACTGCCAGCGACGATGTCCATGACCTTGAACTAGAAACACATCATAAAAATCAAAATGCTTTCCTACTGAACCACCTTTAGGAGCGTAAGAGACCATAATGTCATCACGGCGCCATTGAGGAATAAATGGAAATTTTTTCCAAAGTTCAGATAGATCAAATGAATAGTGATCTACCGCCTGTACTAAAATTGACCATAGTTTTGGTAGCTTTTGAAAATCACCCTTGGTTAAAGGTGAAGACTTAACGTGCCATTCATTTGGATTTTTATCTTTTTGGCGAATGAATCGGGCACTCGCATGTTCTTCCAAAGCAAGTTCTTGCACATCTTGGGGTTCTAAAAGACCAACAATTTCTGGCAATCCGTTACGTACCAGTAAAGGTTTTTTTTGCCAATATTCTGCTAAAAATTGTTCGGCAGTAATACCGCCTAAAACTGCTAAAGGTTCTGTCATGGAAATAACCTATTTATAAAAATATCTAAAATTAAGGAATTTGTAGACCAAGCTGCCTTAAAATATGGCAAAGTTGAATCATGGGTAAACCCATAAGTGTCGTCTGATCTAGGCCTGTCATTTTTTCGAACAAACTAATTCCTAAACTTTCACACTTAAAGCTACCAGCACAATGGAGTGGTTGATCTAATGCAATATATCGTTCAATTTCAGCTTGAGTTAGGGTTCGGAATTTAACTTGATAATGTTCAACAAGCGTTTGCTCAAAATTCCCATCAAGCCATTGCACACTGAGTGCCGTACTAAAGAAGACAGTTCGACCTGAGTTTTCTGCTAACTGTATTTTGGCATTTTCAGTGGTCATTGGTTTACCAATAAAGTCGTTAGGAGCGTGTTCTCGCCATGCGACTTGATCGGAACCAATAATAATTGCATGTGGGTTTTGTGCAGCAACCACTTGAGCTTTTGTGAAAGCTAGCCTTTTCGCAAGTTCATCGGCATGGGTTTCATTGCGAGGGCTCTCATCAATATCAGGGCTCACACAGATATAATTAATCCCTAAGCGATCCATTAAGGCTTTACGCGTTTGACTGCTTGACGCCAAAATAATTTGTGGCTGAACCATTACACTGCAAATTCCATTAAAACATCTAAAGGCACATAGCTTAATACAGCTTGGTGACATGCATGTATTTTGATAGGAGGCGCCTGACCTGCTTGATATGCTTCAACCCAACGGGTTACACAGATACACCAGAAATCACCGGGTTTTAGGCCAGGAAAATCTACTTCTGGTAACGGGGTAATAAGATCATTACCTATTTTTTGTGAAAAATTTAAAAAATCAGAGGTCATTTGCGCACATACAGTATGTTGACCAAGGTCTGTTACTGCTGTGTGGCAGAAACCATTTCTAAAATAGCCAGTAATAGGGTCGAAACAACAACTTGCTAAAGGTTCCCCTAAAACATTTAAACGATTGATTTGTGGATCTGGATGAATAGACATAATGGATGAAATATCAAATGACTATCTCTATCATAATCAAAACTCAGGCTTTCTACAGCTTTTATGCAAAAAAACTAACCTTTTTTGATGTAATCATTTAAAATTGGCGCGTTTTTAAAATCATAAAGAGAGCTTTACATGAATTTTCAGCGTATGACTGACCTTAACTTAACAGGTAAACGCGTCCTTATTCGTGAAGATTTAAACGTTCCTGTCAAAAATGGTGTGATTACTAGTGATGCTCGCTTACGTGCAGCATTACCAACGATCAAAGCTGCTTTAGAAAAAGGCGCAGCAGTGATGGTGTTTTCACATCTAGGTCGTCCTGTTGAAGGTGAACCAAAGCCGGAACAATCACTTGCACCAGTCGCTGCTTATTTAACAGAAGTATTGGGTCAAGAAGTTAAATTGTTAACTGATTACCTAGATGGCGTAGAAGTTGAAGCTGGTCAAGTTGTATTGCTTGAGAATGTACGCTTTAACCATGGCGAAAAGAAAAATAATCCAGAGCTTGCACAAAAATATGCTGCATTATGCGATGTATTTGTAATGGATGCATTTGGTACTGCTCACCGTGCAGAAGCGTCTACTGAAGGTGTTGCTCGTTTTGCTCCTGTAGCAGCAGCTGGCCCTTTATTGGCAGCTGAGTTAGATGCACTAGGTCGTGCAATGCAAACTCCTGAAAAACCAATGGTTGCAATTGTTGCAGGTTCTAAAGTTTCAACTAAACTTGATGTTTTAAACTCACTTTCTAGTATTTGTGATCAACTTATCGTTGGGGGTGGTATTGCAAATACATTCTTGGCAGCTGCTGGTTTCAATGTTGGTAAGTCACTATACGAAGCTGATTTGGTTGAAACTGCAAAACAAATTGCGGCTAAAGTAAGTGTTCCACTTCCTACAGATGTGGTAGTTGCGGATGCTTCGCAAATTAATTTTGAAGATTTCTTGGGTTCTTTAGCAGCAGCGCAAGCAGTTGTGAAGAAAGTAGAAGATGTAACATCAAACGACATGATTTTAGATGTTGGCCCGGAAACAGCTAAAGCATTTGCAAATATTTTAACAACATCAAAAACGATTCTTTGGAATGGTCCTGTAGGTGTATTTGAAGTTGATCAGTTTGGTGAAGGTACGAAAGCGCTTTCGCTTGCTGTTGCTGAATCTGCTGGTTTCTCTATTGCTGGTGGCGGAGATACTTTAGCTGCGATTGATAAATATAATGTTGCTGATCAAATTGGTTATATTTCTACAGGTGGTGGTGCATTCCTTGAGTTTGTTGAAGGAAAGACTTTACCAGCAGTTGCAGTTTTACTTGAGCGTGCTTAATACTGTTATCTAAAAACAAGAAGGGATTGGGTTACCAGTCCCTTTTTTCATGGATAGGTCATTAAACTGTCATATATCTGCAATAAAATAGCGAGCATTAAATCACCAACTGTGGACAATAGTGATGAATTTAAAGCTTACATTTGCTGCTGTGTTAATTGTACCGATGATGTTGACTGCTTGTGCTAAGAAAGATGAAGCATCTCAGGCTGGACAAGAATCGGCAGCTTCTACTGCTGTTTCGGAAAAAGTAACGCCTGAGCAACAAGCAGCAATTGATGCGATTGATAAGCCAGTTTTAGATGAAAAGAATACTGATGTGGTTGAAGGTAGTGCATCAAGTGAGGCTGCTGCTTCAGAAACACATTAATTTGTTGTTTTTTGTTAAAAAATCCCTGCATATGCGGGGATTTTTTTTGAAATACTGTGATTTGTTGCTGAATTGAAATAAATGAAAGGGTAGAATAACCCGCACTACCTGGGAGGATATTATGGCACTCATTTCAATGCGCCAGCTCTTGGATCACGCTGCTGAACATAACTACGGCGTACCAGCATTTAACGTAAATAACTTAGAACAAATGCGCGCAATCATGCTTGCCGCGGATGCAACCAATTCACCTGTAATTGTTCAAGCATCAGCTGGAGCTCGCAAATATGCAGGCGCTCCATTCTTACGCCATCTTATTTTGGCTGCAATTGAAGAATGGCCACATATTCCAGTGGTAATGCACCAAGATCATGGTACAAGCCCTGATATCTGTCAGCGTTCAATTCAGCTTGGCTTTAGCTCGGTGATGATGGACGGTTCATTAGGTGTAGACGGTAAAACACCTACATCTTACGAATACAACGTTGATGTAACTCGTAATGTCGTTGCTTTAGCGCATGCATGTGGTGTTTCTGTCGAAGGTGAGATTGGCTGTTTAGGTAGCCTTGAAACTGGTATGGCTGGTGAAGAAGATGGTGTTGGTGCAGAAGGTGTGCTAGACCACTCACAACTTTTAACTTCTGTTGAAGAAGCGACTCAGTTCGTTGCTGATACAAATGTTGATGCACTAGCAATTGCAGTTGGTACTTCACACGGTGCGTATAAATTTACGCGTCCACCTACAGGCGATATTTTGGCAATTGACCGCATTAAAGAAATTCATGCGGCATTACCAAATACTCACCTTGTAATGCATGGTTCGAGTTCTGTTCCGCAAGAATGGTTAAAGGTAATCAATGAGTTTGGCGGTAATATTGGCGAAACTTATGGTGTACCTGTTGAGCAGCTTGTAGAAGCAATCAAACACGGTGTACGTAAAATCAACATTGATACTGATTTGCGTTTAGCTTCAACAGGTGCGATTCGTCAATTTTTGGCAGAGAATCCATCTGAGTTTGATCCACGCAAATACTTTGCTAAAACAGTTGATACAATGAAGCAAATTTGTATCGATCGTTATGAAGCATTTGGTACAGCTGGAAATGCTGACAAGATTCGTCCAATTTCTTTAGAGAAAATGGTTGATCGTTATAAATAATTCCCGTTAGGGTTTAATTTAAAAAAAACCGGTTATTTATAACCGGTTTTTTATTAAGTGAATTTTATTCATAAAAAAACCTGCGATGAACGCAGGTTTTAATGAAGACAAAAGACTTACTTTTGTAAGTTCTTTTTGTCTAAACTTGGATCTTTAATTTCTACATAAGCATTCGCACGCACTTCACGCAACCAGCTGTCGATTTCAGTATTAAATTGACGTTCACCTAAAATTTGACGTGCCATACGCTCTTGATATTCATGAGTCATATCTTTTTCGCGTTTTTCAGTTACTTGTAAAATGTGCCAACCGAATTGAGTTTGGAATGGTTCGCTGATTTCACCGACAGGAATTTCCTGCATTTTTTTGTCAAATTCAGGCACCATCATGCCAGGCGTCACCCAACCTAAGCTGCCGCCATCACGTGCTGAACCAGTATCATTTGAATAGGTCGCTGCAAGAGTTGCAAAATCATCGCCAGCTTTTAAGCGCTTATAAATGTTGTCAATAATTTGCTTGGCATTATCAAGGCTAACCACTTCAGATGGTTGAATAAGAATATGGCGAGTTTGATATTGAGGTACTAAAGCTTTTTGCTCATTTTGTTTACGTTCAATAAGCTTTAAAACATGTACACCATCACGTGCTGAAATTAAGTCGGTTGTTTGACCTTCTTGTAATGGGGTAATACGGGCTGCAAGCTCGGCAGGAATATCTGAAAGTGGGCGGAATCCCATGTCAGCCCCATCAACTTTTGCATTTGCAGTTGAAAGCTTTTTTAATGCGTTTATATCATTATTTTGCGCAAGCTTTGAGCGTACTTCTTGAGCTACAGATTGAACTTCCTGCGGATTATCACCAGTAATACGCATATGAATTACATGCGCTTGGTTGCCTAAAGCTGCCTGTCCCTGAGGTGATTTCAAGAAGTTTTCTACGTCTTGGTCACTAATTTTAATACGGGACATGACTTGTTGTTGGCGCAAACGGCTAATCGCTAAATCCTCAGCGATTCGGCCACGTAAACTTTCATAAGTTCCTGGTGCCATAGCATCCAACTTTTGCTGGAAAGCTTCTAAACTTTTACTTCCAGATTGACTTGCTACTTTTAAGACTGCTTCATTTAAGCTTTTTTCATCAGGTTTGATGCCATATTTTTTAACTTGTTCAAGTTGTGCCTCACGCAAGATGAGTTGATCTAACACCTGAAATTGTAAATATTGCTGAGGTGGAACCTCTTTTTTTTGTGCTTGTAGTTCGTGAGCGGCTTCAGCCATCCCTTGTTGAAGATCACTTTTTAAAATTACGCTATTGTCCACAATTGCCACAACTTCATCAGCGGGTTGGGCAAAACTATGCATTGATGAAGAGATTAGGGCAGCAAGGGTAGTTGCTTTAAAAAACTGTTTAAGATGCTTTGTCTTCATTAACGTTGTGTCCAAGATTGATTAATTTTGTTAAAACCTAAAACGCGATTTTCAAGTAAAGACGCGAGTTTATTGTTTAAACCACCTAAACCTTTTAGCGTAATTTCGGCCATAATGGCGCGTTTTTCACTAACATCTGGAGATTTTGGATCATCTAGATCGTTATAGTATGAGCGACCATAGACAGAAATGCCCCAGCAACATGACTCATAGTTAACCCCTAGTAATATCTCGCGGGCAACATCATTGTCCATGTCATATTGTACGTGGCCCATAATACGCCAATTATCTTTAACTGGTTGTATAAACGATGCAACAACCTGATCGTAAGTATCTTGACGGCCTGCAATGTCTTTACGGTAGAAATAGCCTAAGTTATATAGGTTTCCTTTATCTCCAGTATAATAAACTTGAAAATCACGCTGAGCATTGTCACCATTAGACATCCATGCTGAGTTAGCAGCAATAGTGAAGTTTTGGTTTAACTGGCTCGTTAAACTTACAACTGGACCAGTGTTACTTTCAGTATCAATCTCATCTTGTTGCTTTAATGTCACACGACGATCTTCAAAATAATAACTTTGACCAACACTTGCACGTAAACGCTCTAAGCCGACTGTGTCAAAAAGGCTATAGCTTACGCCAAGTGATAGAAAGTTGTTGTCTTCAAGACGGTCATGTCCGTAGAAGCGGTAAGGGTTAAATAATTGATCGTAACTTACTGATGCTGAAGTTGAGTCAAAATTTGGATAGTTGTCTTGGTTTTTGTATGGAGCATATGCATAAAACGCACGAGGTGTAAGTGTTTGTAGGTACTTGCCTTCACGTTCAAAATTCAGTCCAGTATCCAATGTGAATTGAGGTACAACGACTGATTTATTTTCAGAACCGCCATCTAAACCTTGAGATGCGATACTGTCCTTATCGTAGAATGTTTGAATAGAACGTACTGAAACTTCAGGGATTACAAATGCTGCTGGTGTGCGGTAGTTGTAGCGTGTTGCAAACTGGTTGTAGATACGTGTACCGCTACTTTCCTGAGCAGAATCATCATTAATTGATTTCTTGAAGTATGCAGTATCGTTATTAAATTCGTATTGTAAACCTAATGGATTACCCGTGACATAATTCAATAAGAACTGTGGCAAGCGTGCATAAGGCTTATCAACATCTGCAATGTCAGGGTCAAGTGTCTGGAAATCTTCGACCTTAAGCTGGGCTTTTAAACCCGGAATACCGTGTTGATAGTTAAGCTCCCATGCTCTACGTAAGTTTAAGTCTGTTTTAGAGTTAGGGCTGCTATCTAAATCTGAGAAATAGTCTTTATCTGAAGCGTAGTTGTACTCTAGATTGGTCGACCATTGATCGTTGATATTCCAGTTATGTAAGAAATGGAAATCTTTACGATCTTTATCATCATATTCTTTGTCAGATGGCAACATGCCACCCCACATTTCACCCGCACCAAAGCCATCGGTTAAATATCTAAAGTCACCTTTTAACATTGCACCGCGGTCTGCTAAATAGCGCGGAGTAAGTGTCAGATCATAGTTAGGTGCAAGGTTTAAATAAACCGGAACAGAAAGCTCAACACCACCATCGTTTGAGAAACCAAACTGTGGATTGAGAATACCTGTAGTTCGGCGATCATCAATTGGGAAATTAAAGTAGGGAATTGCTAGAACAGGAACATCTTTAACATATAGTTTTGTTCCGTGGGTTGTACCACGTCCAGTTTCCTGATTTAACTCAATTTTATTTGCCTGAATTTTCCAACCCGGTTTTTGACCCGGTGGACAAGTCGAGTAGGTCGCATCGTTAAGAACCATCACATTTGGTGATGTTCTTTCGATTTTCCCTGCATGACCATGAGCATGTTGCTGTTCAGAAATATAAAAACTATTTTCTAAATTACCAGTCTGGTTTTTTAGGTTGTAATTAATTTCGTCACTCTGTGAAAGCAACCCACCTTGAGCGAGTTGTACTCGGCCTTGTGCGTGTGCAAAGGTTTGTGTCTTATCAATCGTAACCTTGTCAGCACGAACTGTGCGTCCTTCCTGATCAATAACGACATCGCCTTCTAAAACCGAGTCACCGGCAGGATTATAATGTCCATAATTAGCCGTAACGACAGAAGTCGTCTTATCGGCATCTACGGCTTTGGTCTGTGGGTTAATCGGTGTAACCCAAGTACCTTGGCAAAATGCCGAGCTTAAATATTTATTGTCACGAAGCTGTGCCTCAGGTGCAGATTTATCAACATAGTACTGTTGAAAGAATTCTTGACCCGGGTAGGCTTCTTTGATACTCGCTTTAAGTTGATTATTGTCTATATTGGAGACAACATCAGCTGACTCAGCATAACTTGATTGTATGGAGCCACATAAGAGCGTAAAAATAGCTGTCGCTAAAGGATTAAATTTAAACTGATGCTTCATTGTCTCATTAACCAAGTATGCTAATTCACAATTAATTATTGTCGCATCATAGAGAAAAAGTTTATAAGTGGCTACACTTAACCCTTCAAAAATCTCAGCTTGTTTTAGATTTTATTGCAAATGAATACACAACGTGAACAATTGATATATACATGGCTTACATCTGTTCTTGAAAATGATCAATTTAAGATCGCTTTTTTAGCAGGTGATGCAAGCTTCCGACGTTATGCGCGTATCCAGTTACAAAATAAAACGTATATGCTCATGGATGCCCCTCCAGAAAAAGAAGACTGTGTTCCGTTTGTGACCATTGACGAATTTTTTGCAGGCCATGGTGTACGCGTACCTCAGATCGTCGCGAAAGATTTGGCTCAAGGTTTTCTGTTATTGGAAGATTTTGGTGATGTGCTGTTGTCTACATTATTAAATGATGAAACAGTCGATAAATACTATGAACAAAGTTTTAAACAACTTATTCAATTGCAATCTATTGATGGGACTAATCAGTTTCCAGCTTATTCCTACGATAAATTAATGTCGGAAATGCAGTTACTTACAGACTGGATGTTGCCATCGCTTACTATTCAGCCGACTGCTGAGCAGAAAAAAACGATTGATGATGCATTTGATTTCTTGGCTCGTGCCGCAGTAGCTCAACCGCAAGTTATTGTACATCGAGATTTTCACAGTCGTAATCTGATGAAAATTGAAAATGAACTAGAGCTTGGGGTAATCGACTTCCAAGATGCTGTTATTGGCGCTGATACATATGACTTAATTTCGATTACTCGTGATGCATATGTTCAATGGAATGCTGAGCATGTTTATCAATGGTTTAGAACCTTTTATGACTTATTGCCTGAGTCTGCCAAGCAGAACCGCAGTTTTGAGCAATTCAAGCGTGATGCAGATTTAATGGCTATTCAGCGCCATATTAAAATTCTTGGCATTTTTGTTCGTTTGTTTGAGCGTGATGGTAAGTCTGGATACTTAAAAGACTTGCCGCGAGTCATGTGGTATTTACTCGAAGAAAGTCGTGGTTACGCTGAACTTGAAGAATTTATGGTATTTATGAATAACATAGTGATGCCTAAATTTATCGAGAAATATGGTAGCTATGAGGTGGCAGCATAATGAAAGCAATGATTCTTGCTGCTGGCTTGGGTAATCGTATGCGTCCACTTACGCTATATACACCAAAGCCTCTGCTTGAGGTTGGTGGTAAGCCGCTAATTGTGTGGCATATTGAAAAGCTTAAGAAAATTGGTGTAACTGAAATCGTCATCAATTCTGCATGGTTGGCAGATAAACTCATCGGTAGCTTAGGTGATGGTTCGCAATTTGGTGTAGATATCCGTTGGACACGAGAGGATGAGGGGCTAGAAACAGCGGGTGGAATTATTAATGCTTTGCCGCTGCTTGGAACAGATCCGTTTATTCTGGTGAATGGAGATGTATGGACCACAATGGATTTTGAAGCCCTACGTCATATTAAGTTAAATGATGATTTAGCACATCTTGTATTGGTTGATAACCCTAAGCAGCATCCTGAAGGCGACTTTACATTATTCGATGGACGCGCTTTTACATTCGATCAAGATGTGACAGGTGAGAACCTCACTTTTAGTGGTGTGTCTGTTATCCATCCTAAGCTTTTTGATGGATTAGAACCTGGTAAACGTCCTTTAGCTCCATTGTTGAAGCAAGCAATGCACAATCAAAAAATATCTGGTGAAAAGCTTAAAGGTGCATGGGTAGATGTGGGAACGCCTGAGCGTTTATTGGAGCTAGATTTGCAAATTCGTGAAGGCTTCTACGATTAAGTGTGTAATCCCTAATCGTTAACTAGTGTTCCACGATGCATAAATGGGTATACTTTGTTTTAAATTTTACTTAGATGTTATCTGTTTATGCATCCGTTTTTTCAAGAGTTACAACAGGGTAGTCAAAAATTAGGTTTATCGCTTAGCGATGAAGCTTTGGTATTATTGTTAAAGTATCAAGATGCTTTGGTACTTTGGAACAAAGCATATAATCTGACAGCAATTCGTGATCCGAAAGAAATGTTAGTGAAGCATTTGTTGGATAGTCTAAGTATTTTAAATGACTTACCTGAAGGTAGACTACTTGATGTGGGTACAGGTGGTGGTATGCCTGGCATGATTATTGCTCTTTGTCAGCCACAACGCCAATGTGTTCTTTTAGATTCTAATGGTAAAAAAATTCGTTTTTTGAAGCAATTTATTGCTGATCTTAAATTGAGTAACGTTGTGGCAGTGCAAACACGTGTTGAGAATCAAGATACAATTGATGAGCTTGGCCAGTTTGACGTCATAACAAGTCGAGCTTTTGCTTCTTTAACGGACTTTGTAGATGCAGCTCAGCCATATCTTCATCAGAGCAGTATAATCGCAGCGATGAAAGGTGTAGTGCCAGTTGAGGAAATTGAGCAGCTCAAGCAGGACTTTTCATGTAAAGTGATTGAACTGCGCGTACCAAGACTTGATGAACAACGTCATTTACTTTTACTTCAACGTATCTAAATAAAAAGTATTAAGGTTACCATGGCTCAAATTATTGCGATTGCAAACCAAAAGGGTGGTGTTGGTAAAACAACGACTGCAGTAAATCTTGCAGCGTCTCTAGCTGTATTAAAAAAACGTGTATTACTTGTAGATATGGACTCACAAGGTAATGCTACGATGGGGTCTGGTATTCAAAAGAACGATCTTTTGTATTCAATTACAGATGTTCTTCTTGGCGAAGTTCCAATTGAAACAGCCATTCAAAAAGCAGAAGTTGGATATAAAGTTCTAGGCTCTAATCGTGAGCTTTCAGGTGTAGAGCTCGCTATCGCAGAGCAGGAAGGTCGTGAATTCATTCTAAAGAACGCTTTGAATGAAATCAGAAACTCATTTGACTATATCATTGTGGATTGTGCTCCAAGCTTGAGTTTGATTACTGTTAATGCTTTGGCGGCTGTAGATAGTGTAATTATTCCAATGCAATGCGAATATTATGCGCTAGAGGGTTTGGCTGATTTAACTCAGACTATTGATCGTATTCAAAAAGCACTCAATCCTGATTTAGAAATTATTGGTGTATTACGTACGATGTACGATGCACGAAATGCTTTAACACGTGATGTGTCTGCAGAACTAGAGCAATATTTCGGTAAAAAACTTTATGATACTGTTGTTCCACGAAATGTTCGCTTAGCAGAAGCACCAGCACACGGGTTGCCTGTTATCTATTTCGAAAAAAGTTCTAAAGGTGCAGTTGCATACTTAAATCTTGCAGCTGAGATGTTAAAGAGAAGTAAAGTGAAGAAAGGAAGTAAAGTATGAGCATCAAAAAACGCGGATTGGCTAAAGGACGTGGTTTAGATGCATTACTTGGTTCAATTCAAAAAGAAAAACTACAACTGGAAGCACAGGCGTTAGACCACGGACAGTTAAAGCAAATTGATGTGAATTTACTGAAACGTGGTGAATATCAACCACGTCGTTTTATTCATGAACATGATTTACAAGAGTTAGCATCTTCTATTGAAAAACATGGCGTGATGCAGCCTATTGTAATCCGTCCAGTTGACGATGAAACACATCCATATGAAATCATTGCTGGTGAGCGTCGTTGGCGTGCAGCTCAACTTGCGGGCTTAACCGAAATTCCTGCAATTGTTCGTGACTTAAATGATCAGGTTGCAATTGCATTAGCGTTAATTGAAAACATTCAGCGTCAAGATTTAAATCCAATTGATCAAGCAATAGCTCTACAACGCTTTCATGATGAATTTGGTTTAAGTCATCAAGAAATTGCCGACACAGTTGGTAAAGCACGAACCACTGTCAGTAATCTATTGCGCTTATTGAGTTTAGCTGATGATATTAAAGATTTCATGCAGCAAGGTCAGCTTGATATGGGGCATGCTCGAGCAATTTTGACATTGAAAGGTAAAGATCAATTAGAAGTTGCTAAAATTGTAATCGAGAAAGGATTGTCCGTTCGTCAAACAGAGCAATTGGTGCGTGATAGAAGTGAGCCTAAGCAGGAAAAGGAAAAAGCGCCTGTAGCACCAGATATTGAGCAATTGACACAAAAATTATCAGAGCGTTTTGGCGCTAATGTAAAAATTGATCATAACCAAAAAGGTAAGGGTAAACTTGTTATTCATTACCATACCTTGGATGAGTTAGATGGCATTTTAAATATTTGCTTGCCAGAATAATTTGCAGTTGGGTCATGTATTTCTAATTTTATATTCTTGGGGAAGAACATATGTGGGAACTTGTGAGAGCGGGTGGCTGGTTGATGCTGCCTTTAATTCTATGCTCAATTTTAACTGTTGCGATCAGTATTGAACGGTTTGTTCGGTTAAGACGTTCACAAGTTCTACCCGAAGCATTAAGCGGTAAGAGCTCTTTAAGAGCTGAAGATATAGTGGAAAGTTTAGAACAAAATGTAGAAGTGCAAAATAGTGCATTGGGACACATTTTAAAAGCAGGCTTTGAGCATCGCGAACATGGTGAGCAATTTGCTCGCGCGCAAATGGAAGTTGCAGCTTCTCAAGAAATTTCCTATTTAGAAAAAAATATTAATTTCTTGGGCACTTTAAGTGCTGTAGCGCCGTTACTCGGATTGCTTGGCACTGTGGTGGGAATTATTGAATCATTTCTTGTGATTGATTTTGGATCGGCTGGTAGTCCAAGTTTAATGATCCCTGGTATCTCTAAAGCATTAATTACCACAGCTGTGGGAATGTTAATTGCAATTCCTGCTCTAATTGCTTATCGCTATTTCCAAAGAGTAGTGCAAGATTATATTGCTGAATTAGAACAGCAATCGACCTTGTTTCATGCTTCATTGTTCTATAAGCGTTCTTCGTCTGTAGCTGAACACCGCCGTGTTAGTTAAGAGGTGGGCGCCAAATGAAGTTTAAACGTTCTCAAGTTGAAGACATTCATATCAATTTAACGCCTATGATTGACTGTTTGTTGTTCATTTTGGTTTTTTTATTGCTGTCGACCACTTTTAATCAGCCAAGTCGCATCAATTTAACATTACCAGATGCACAAGGTGTTCCACCAAAACAGTACGATCATAAAATTGAAGTCGTGGTAGACTCTGCTGGTCATTATGCTGTGAATGGTCAAGCGCTTTCATCTAAAGAGGTTGCTGATCTGAGTACTGCAATTAAGCAAGTTGCTCAAGAGCACCGTGACTTTATGTTCATCATTGCTGCGGATGCCAAAGCGTCTCATCAGGATGTAATTCGCGTTATGGATGTGGCAGGACAACTCGGTTTTGTTAACATCAATATTAGTACCAAAGTTCCTTCTAGAGGTTTTTCTGAGTGAATCAAGATTTTAAGGTTTATACGCGTCTCTTAGCCTATTTAAAACCTTATTGGGGCGTGGCCTTATTAGTACTTATCGGGTTCGGTATTAACTCAGCAACAGAAGTTTCCGTTGCTAAATTGATTAAATTTATTATTGATGCAATCCAAAACAGCAGTAGAGCAGATTTGGATTGGTTCCCGTTATTAATTATTTTATTAGTATTCTTCCGCGGCTTAGGCCTATTTATGGGCGGCTACTATACTGCGGTGATTTCCCGTAGTTTAGTTTTTAGTATTCGTCAGGAAGTTTACGCCAAACTTTTAAGACTCCCAGCACAATATTACTTAGATAACTCATCTGGCCATATTACTGCCAAAATTATGTATAACGTTGAACAGCTAACAGCTGCTTCTTCGGAATCATTAAGAACCATTGTTAGGGATGGGATGATTACTATTGGACTATTAGGCTATCTGTTCTATACCAATTGGCGTCTTACCTTATGCGTTTTTGTGTTTTTACCAGTAATTGGTGTATTGGTACGTAAAGCTTCGAAACGTATGCGAAAGCTTTCGTTACAAGTTCAAGATACGATGGGTGATGTGAACCATGTTGTCCAAGAAAGTATTAATGGTAATGCTGTAGTAAAAACTTTTGCTGGTGAAGAATCTGAACAAAAACGTTTCTATAAGTCATCGGAAGAGAACTTAAAACGCGGTTTAAAAATGGTGATTGTGCAAAACCTGAATAGTCCAGTTGTTCAGGTCGTAATGGCTTGTGCTATGGCCCTTATTGTATGGTTAGCTTTACGACCTCAGATTTTAGGTAATACAAGTGCTGGTGAATTTGTAGCTTACCTTACAGCTGCTGGTCTATTAGCAAAACCAGTTAAAAGCTTGACTGATGTAAATGAAAAGTTACAACGTGGTTTAGCAGCAGCTCATTCTGTTTTTGAATTACTAGATTTACCTGAAGAGCAAAATAACGGTCAATTGAAGCCTAAATTAAATGGTGCAATCCGTTTTGATCATGTGACATTAAATTATGCTGATGGCGTAGCAGCTATTAAAGATTTTTCTTTAGATATTCTCCCTGGTCAAACAGTAGCATTGGTTGGTCGTTCAGGAGCTGGTAAAAGTTCATTAGTGAATATGTTGGTACGTTTTCAAGAAGTATCGAGTGGACAAATCTATTTAGATGATTTGCCAATTAATGATATTGAACTTTCTTGCCTGCGTACGCAAATTGCAATGGTAAATCAACAGGTTATATTGTTTAACCGTACTGTTCGTGAAAATATAGCATATGGTCAGTTGGAAGGTGCATCAGATGAAAAAATCTATGCAGCGGCAAAAGCAGCCTATGCACATGACTTCATCATGAATTTGCCAAACGGTTATGACACTGTTTTAGGCGCACAAGGTTTAAATCTGTCTGGTGGTCAGCGTCAACGAATTGCAATTGCTCGAGCGATCTTAAAGAATGCTCCAATTCTAATTTTAGATGAAGCTACAAGTGCTCTCGATAATGAATCTGAACATTTTATTCAGCAAGCATTTGATGAAGCGATGCAAGACCGTACAACGATCGTTATTGCACACCGTTTATCAACAATTGAAAATGCTGACCGCATTGTAGTGATGGATCAAGGGCGAATCGTTGAGCAAGGTACTCATGAAGAGCTTCTTGAGAAACATGGTGCTTATTATCAATTACATCAGCGTAATTTTGAGGATAACTAAGCATGTCATTGGCCCAGCTGATCCAGAATGCATGGAATAAGCAATCAAGTTGGTTGATTGCTTTACGTCCATTATCTTGTTTGTATCGTGCTGGGTTTCTATTAAATCGTAATTTTTATACTGCGGGTTTAAAGAAAGTTTATAAGGCACCTGTACCTGTCATGGTGATTGGTAATATTACTGTGGGTGGAAGTGGAAAAACTCCATTATTAATACAACTGGTGAATTATCTACAACAGCATAATATCAAAGTTGGAGTCATTAGCCGTGGGTATGGTGGTACAGGTCCTTTTCCAATGTTGGTTACTTCGGGTGCTCAAGCAACTCAGGTTGGAGATGAGCCTGCATTAATTGTTCAATCGACAAGTGTACCAATGGCAGTAGGTCCTAATAGGCAGGCTGCAATAGAACTTTTATTAGCATCAACATCAGTAGATTTAATTATTAGTGATGATGGTTTGCAGCATTGGGCACTAGGACGACAAATCGAGTGGATTGTACTCGATCAAAATCGAGGCTTAGGAAATCAAAAACTATTACCTGAAGGATATTTGAGAGAGCCAGTTGAGCGTTTAGAAACTGGAACAGTAATTGAACATGCGTATAAACCAACTACAGAATTAAATATGCATCTTGAGACTGGACAGCCATATTTACTCAATCCTTCGCCAAGGGTCGAATACAGTTTTAATCCTCAAAGTAATTATCACGCTGTAGTTGGGATTGGCTTTCCACAGCGTTTTTATCAAACACTTAAAGATTTAGGCTTGAAACAATTTCAAGAACATGCGTTTCGTGACCATCATGATTACTCAATCGATGATTTAATTTTTAATGATGAACTGCCACTTATTACAACTGAAAAAGATGCAGTTAAATTATTGCCATTACTTGAAAAAAATCCAGAATTTAAACAGCCTATTTGGGTTGTTCCTGTTAAAGCTATTCTGTCTGTAGAGTGTTATCAGGTTTTAAAGCAGCAACTGCAACAACTTGATATCCAATTATCTTAGGAAGAAAAAATGAAACACATCGTCATTCCAGCACGCTTTTCAAGTTCGCGTTTGCCAGGTAAACCATTGTTGCTTATTCATGGCCGTCCTATGATTTTACGTGTAGTGGATCAAGCCAAAAAAGTCGAAGGTTTTGATGATCTATGTGTGGCAACAGATGATGAACGTATTGCTGAGATTTGCCGTGCAGATGGTGTAGATGTTGTTCTTACAAGTCCTGATCATCCATCAGGAACAGACCGATTAAGCGAAGTTGCGCGCATTAAAGGTTGGGATGCTAATGACATTATTGTAAATGTTCAGGGAGATGAACCTTTATTACCAGCCCAACTTGTTAAGCAAGTTGCAAAACTTTTGGTTGATAAACCAAATTGTTCAATGTCGACGTTGTGCGAGCCTATTCATACCTTAGATGAGTTTCAGCGCGATAGTATTGTAAAAGTAGTCATGTCTAAACAAAATGAAGCTTTATATTTTAGCCGAGCAACTATTCCTTATGATCGGGATGAGGCTAAACATGATGAACCGACTTTACATACACAAGCATTTCGTCATTTAGGTTTATATGCGTATCGAGTGAGCTTATTGCAAGAATATGTGACCTGGGATATGGGTAAGCTTGAAAAATTAGAAAGTCTTGAACAATTACGTGTTTTAGAAAATGGACATCGTATTGCGATTGCTGTTGCCCAAGCAAATTTACCACCCGGTGTGGACACTCAAGCTGATCTTGATCGCTTAAATAATATGCCTGTCGAATCTTTTGAATAAGCGTTAATTTTTAATGAATCCGAATGTAACTTCAAAGGTTTATCCTTGGCAGAAAACAACATGGGATACCTTAACAACAAGGTTTCCCAATATTGGACATGGCCTATTATTTTATGGCAAGGAAGGCTGTGGGAAACATGCATTTGCAAAGCATTTCTTGGCTTGGGTGCTTTGTTTAAATAAGCAGTCTCATGGTGCTTGTGGTGAGTGTAGCAGTTGCCAATGGTTAAAATCGGATACTCATCCAAATTATGTCCATATCACAACAGATGAAGAAAATAAAAAGCAAAATGCAAAAATAAAAATCGAAAAGATTCGAGATTTACTGCCTTTCGTGCAACAAACAGGAGAGGGTTGGCGCGTTATTCTTATTGAACCTGCTGAAGCTCTTAACTTGGCATCTTCAAATGCGCTATTAAAAACCTTAGAAGAACCAGGTGAGCGTGTTGTTTTAATTTTATTGGCCGATCACTACCTTAAATTACCAGCTACTATTCGTAGCCGATTGCAGCACTTTGCTTTAGATCGCATTTCATATGAGCAGGCTACTTCATATTTGAATGAGCATTTATCTGAAATTGCAGAAGTCCAACCTGATTTATTGCTTGGTCTATCTAATGATATGCCTTTACAAGCTATAGAAATTGCAAAGAGTGATTGGTTTACTAAACGACAGATTTTCTTAAATGACTGGCTAAAAATTGTAGCTCAAAAAAATATGCCTTTATTTTTCTCAGTAAAATGGCAAAAAGAATTAAGTTTTAGCGATTTTATCGTACTTTTTGAGTACTTGTTGGGAGATTTAATTTGTGTCAAGCTAAATCAACCGCAGAAAAATACAGATTTAGATTTTGATCAATTAAGTCCATATTACGATTTAGAAAGCTTATTCAATATTTATAGTGAACTACAACAAGCAAAAAAGCTTGTTGAGCAAAATGTACAAAGTCAACTTATTATAGATCAATTGTTTATAACGTTAATGAATGTTTAAGGGGAAGATTATGCAGCCGCAAATGGGGGGGATTATTCAGGTAAATATTCCTGATAGAGCTACTTTACAAGCAAGCTATATGGGATATGTGCAAGGTGGAGGTCTATTTGTACCATCAAAACAAAAAGTAAAAATGGGACAAGAAATTTTCATTTTAGCTACTTTGCCTGAGCAGTCTCAAAAAATTCCTCTTACAGGTAAGGTGATTTGGATATCGCACAAGCAGAGTGGATTTAAACCTCAAGGTTTTGCTATTCAATTAAGTGGAGATAAGGGAATTTACTATAAAGCTGAGGCAGAAAGAGTTTTGGCTGGTAGTATGTCTCTAGATCGTCCAAGTTATACCATGTAATCAAATAGGATAGAAAAGTGTTTGTTGATACGCATTGCCATTTAACGATGTTAGATTTAACGCCTTATAACGGCGATCTAGACCTAGCGCTCGCAGCAGCGCGAGCAGAAGGCGTGTCTAAATTTATGGCAATATCCGTTGATCTTGATGACCACATTGCACTAGCAGAGATTGCAAAGAGACATGAAGACGTTGGTTATACAGTAGGTGTTCATCCTTGTGAAGATGTCGATACGATGGCTCGTGCCACGACCGAGTACTTGATTGAATTGGCTCAGTCGAAAAAAGTATGGGCTCTGGGTGAAACTGGACTGGACTACTACCACAGTACAGATTTTGTTGAAGAGCAAAAGGCATGTTTCGCAAGACATATCCAAGCTTCGAAAACTGTAAAAAAACCGGTTGTCGTTCATACGCGTTCAGCAAAGCATGATACGGTAGATATTATTCGTGCTGAAAACTCCACTCATGGAATTTTGCATTGTTTTACCGAAGATTGGGAAACAGCAAAGGCTGTTCTGGATTGTGGTTATTACATTTCTTTTTCAGGTATTGTGTCATTTAAAAATGCACAAGACTTGCGTGATGTAGCTAAACAAGTGCCATTAGATCGGCTTTTAATTGAAACAGATAGCCCTTATTTAGCACCTGTTCCATACCGTGGAAAAACAAATGAACCAAAATATGTACCTTATGTAGCCAAAGCGCTCAGCGATGTATATGATAAATCGGTTGAGGAAATTGCAATGATCACCTCACAAAATTTTGAGAACTTGCTAAAAGCGATTTAAGTTATAGAAACTATATAAGAGAGTAATTGCGTGAAGATGGATCGTCAGGCTCAGTTCCGAGCAAGAGAAGTATTAATATTTCAGGTTGCGGAGCAATTATTGCTAGAAAATGGCGAAGCTGGAATGACACTTGATGTCTTGGCTGCTGAGCTTGATTTAGCAAAAGGAACTTTGTACAAACACTTTCAAAGTAAAGATGAATTGTACATGCTGTTGATTATTCGTAATGAACGTATGTTACTCGAAATGGTTCAAGATACTGAAAAGGCTTTTCCAGAACATTTGGCCTTTTTTATGCTGCATCATTTACACCACCCTGAACGGACAGTTTTATTTCATCAAATTGAGGAAAAACTTTCGATTACAGCTCAAGGTGTACATCACCTTTTTAATGAGCTTTATCAAGTGCGTAAACAGCGATTACGAATTATCATTCGCATGACTGATCACTATTTAGAATCGATTCAAAGCAATATGACAACGCGAGATTATCTGGCTTCTATTTGGTCGTTAACGCATGGTGCAGCAGCTATTCTCAACTCAAGTTTTTACCAACGTTATTTGGGTTCACGGGACACTTTAAGAGTGGCTTATATTGATCAGGCATTAGCCTTACCTAAACAAACTGTTGAACAATATGCTTAATAGGTCGATATGAAATCTCAATCACCGCCTAAATCACAAAAAGGTTTTACCCTCATTGAAGTGATGGTGGTGATTGTTATTATGACGATTATGACCTCTCTTGTTGTACTTAATATAGGTGGGGTTGACCAAAAGAAAGCGATGCAAGCAAGAGAGTTATTTTTGCTTGATGCACATAAAATTGGTAAAGAGTCACTTGATCAGTCTCGTGTTTTAGCTCTATCTACTATGAGTGAAACTGACGTTTCTCCATTTTCTTATGAGCTGTATGAATACCATGATCAGAGTAAATTACAGGTTCAAGATTTAAAAAACCGTTGGCAGAAATACCCAGAATTTACTACGCGCCAATTGCCTAAACATGTATCGTTTACAGTACAACCTCTAGATGGTCAAACCTATTCAAAAGCTACCAATACAGATTTAATTGGGGGGCAGGCTCCGAAGTTAATCTGGTTTGGAAATGGTGAAGCTAAAACAGTTAAAATACAGTTTTACTTTGAACAAAAACCAATTGGTTCAGAAATACAAATTGATCATTTGGGTAAAATAAATGAAATCTAAAGGCTTTACTCTATTAGAGGTAATGGTAGCTTTAGCAATTTTTGCGGTAGCTGCCGTCGCGTTAACTAAAGTGGCCATGCAATATACCCAATCTACTTCAAATGCAATTCTTAGAACAAAAGCTCAGTTTGTGGCAATGAATGAAGTTGCCTTAATGGAGATAAATCAAGAATGGCTTCAAGGTACTCAAAGTAAGCAAGTTACTTCTCAAGGTGAAACCTGGCAGATTGATAAATCTGCTGAATCTACAGTCAGCCCGAATGTTCAGAAAGTAGATTTGCAAATTAGCTTATATGATTCTGATAAAGGGAAAGTTCAAAATGGTATTACCCACTTGGTATTTTTTAATTATCCAATGAAAGCAAAATAATGATAAAAAATAAATATCTTCACTCAAGAAGTCCAGCTTCTCGTCTTGCTGAACGATCGGAGCAGATGATGGGGGGTTACTCCGAGCAAAGCTCTTCGTCTTATGTTCAGACAAAGCGTGGCTTTAAAGACTCTCACACTCGAAACACAGTTTCTCGTCTTACGGCACGATCGAGCAGTGCTCGATTAACTCGTGCCTCAGGATTTACTTTAGTTGAGCTTTTAGTCGCAATTGCAATTTTTGCTGTTCTATCTTTGTTGGGTTGGAAGATTTTTGATTATTTATTAAAAGTCCGTGATCGTAATGCACAACACGAAGTACAGTTATTTGAATTACAAGATGCTTATCAACAAATTTTACGTGATACGTTGCAAATTATACCTTTATCGGCTAATCAAGGCGGGCAACTACGTCCAGCCTTAGAACTTGATAATCAAGTTCTTCACTTTAGCAAGGCAGGTGTTACTGATCCCTTAAAACAAGGGTTGTCACCTTTTGAGCGTATCGAATATCGATATGATCCTGAACAAAAAAAGCTTTATCGTCTTAAGTATAGTAATTTGAATACTTCAAACAGAGAGCAGCCATTATCAAGTACGCTGTTAAGCCAAGTTGAACAATTTCAAATTATGGTGCTAACGCCTCAAGAAGTGACAAAGTGGCCAGAAATTAATATTGATCCTACAAAACCTGAAGAATTTAGAAGGTTGCCGAAAGGAATAAAAATACAACTTACAGTTGTCGGTGTAAGTTATGAGTGGATTTATAGCTTAAATCAAGGTGATTTATCGCTCTCCAATAAAGGAGTGGGATAGTGTTGCATTATAAAAAAAGCCAGCAAGGCGTTGCTTTGCTCACCATTCTAATTATGGTTGCTTTGGCTACAATTTTGGCTGCCTCTATTGCAAAGCATCAAACCAATACGATGGAAAATACTGGCTATTTGATGCGTCAAAATCAGTCATTACTTTATGCAAAAAGTGCAGAGGCCTTTTTTTCTGAATTATTAATTCAAGATGCAAACAATGCTGGTGGCGTTGATCATTTAAAAGAAACATGGGCACAGCCGATGCCACCTTTTCCAATAGAAGATGGAACAGTATCAGGGCGTTTATTGGATGAGTCAGGTAAATTTAACCTAAACAATTTGACGACGAATGAAGGTAAGGTAAACGAAGCTGCTAAAAATTGGTTTGAGCGTTTACTTGTACGTGTAGGCTTACCAGCAGAGTTAAGTCAAGCAGTCATCGATTGGCAAGATCTAGATGACGAACCATCTGGACCTATGGGTGCTGAAAGCAGTTATTATGAAGGTCTTGATCCTAGCTATTTAGCTTCAAATGCTAAATTTCATCGTATTGAAGAGTTAAAATTAGTAAGAGGGTTTGATGGTAAGAAATATGATTTAATTGCTCCCTATATTTCTGCCTTACCTGAAAATACAAAAGTGAATATTAATACAGCCTCGCCATTAGTTTTAGCGAGTATTGATCCAAAATTAGATTTAGGGGCGGTAGAAAAAGAGCTCCAGATGCGCCAACAAAATTTAAAATTCTTTCAAAATATTGATGAATTATGGCAATTGAATGCTTTTTCAACAGTCGACACTCAAAAGAGAACTGAAGTGAATAGCTTGTTAGATGTAAAGTCGAGTTTTTTTCAAGCACAAATTGAGGTCGTGCTAAATAATCGGAAAAGACAATTTACAAGTGCACTAATGCGTAATGATAAGCAAGTTTATGTTTATTCTAGAAACATGTCACCATTTAACTGATTGAAAAAACTGGTTTATTTGTTTTTATCATATTGTTAAAAAGTCATATTTAGAAACTTCTCTGATGACTAAATAAAAAGAAGATAAATTTTCTATATATTTATCTTCAATATTTCTTCACAAGTCTTATCATACTTTTCGCTAATTGTTTCTAATTGAAAAGTGGTGCGAAGTTTTCGTCTTTTGCTTTATAATAATGTTCCTAGAAGGAATGATCGATTTGGCACATGTTAATTCGTAAGTTATTTAAGTTTGAAAATGCACATGTTGTACGTAACTGTACATCGGATCGTTGTAAGCGATCAATTCATGGACATAGCTATAAAGTCGAATTATTGCTTAAAGCTTCGAAATTAGATCATGGACAAATGGTTTATGATTTTGGGCTTCTAAAAGGTGTAATAAAAGATCTTATTGACAGCTTTGATCATGCAATCTGTTTTTGGGAAAAAGATGATTCTCAATACATTGATGCTTGTCAGACTTTTAGTGCTCGTTGGATTTCTTTACCTGTTTCACCTTCGGCTGAACAGTTTTCACGTATTTTCTTTTATCTAGCTCAGCAAGTTTTACAATCAACCATCACTCAAAATGGGGAAGGTGATGTTGAGGTCTATTCAGTTATTGTTCATGAGACTGATACTGGATATGCACAAAGCTTTATTGAAGATATTCAAAATGAACAAATGGGAATTTTAAGTCTCGATGGAATTGTTTTTTCAGAACAAATTCAGATAGAGTGGGCAAATCCTCAAATGTATGAAGACTTGAAAAATGGGATTAAATTTAATAATCCTCAAGTTGATTTACAAGTCGAAGTATAAGTCGAATTACTTACAGTATTTGTAGAATTGAAAATTGATCTAGGATGACATTAATGCAATTAACTGAGCAACAGCAAGATAAACTCAGTAAAGTTCAATTAGAAGAAAGCTGGAAAATATCTTTAGCACCTTTTTTGTTAAGCCCTCAAATGGATAATTTGCGCGATTTCTTATTTCAAGAGAAACAAGCACAAAAAATAATATATCCGCCGAGTAAACAAATCTTTAGTGCTCTAAATACGACACCATTGGCTGATGTGAAGGTCGTTATTCTTGGACAAGATCCATATCATGGACCAAACCAAGCAAATGGATTAAGTTTCTCTGTTCAAAAAGGTATTGCATTACCACCATCTTTACGTAATATTTTTCATGAATTACATACAGATTTGGGTATTCCAGCTCCGCGTCATGGCGACTTAACGAAATGGGCTACACAAGGTGTGCTTTTACTGAACAGCGTGCTTACTGTCGAAGCTGGACAGCCAACCTCACATCAAAAGCAAGGTTGGGAAGCATTTACTGATGAAGTTATTGATGTCCTGAATGAGCAAAGAGAACATATAGTATTTATTTTGTGGGGTGCTTATGCACAGCGCAAAGGACAACGTATAAATAGAGATAAACACTTGGTTTTAACCGCTGCACATCCATCGCCTCTTGCTGCAAACAGAGGAGGTTTTTTTGGATGCAAAGTGTTCTCAAAAACAAATCAATATTTGAAACAACATGGCATTGAGCCCATAGACTGGCAATTGGACGCATGATGAACTCTCCCAATCTAAATAACTATCACCCGGACTTGGTGGTCGAAGAAGCAAAAAACGGCTGGCGTATAGTACGTTTGAATCGTCCTAAATCATTGCATGCTTTAGATGAATCAATCGTAACGGCATTATTACGAGTATTTGAAGATTTTCGTGATGATGAGAGCGTTAAAGCAATTTGGTTAGATTCAACTACACCAAAAGCTTTTTGTGCAGGTGGTGATGTTAGAAAATTACGTCAACTTGTTATAAACCAAGAAGTAGACACAGCGAATAAGTTTTTCCAGCAAGAATATGCTTTAGATTTACTCTTACATAATTATGCTAAGCCTGTAGTTGTTTGGGGCGAAGGTTATGTTATGGGTGGTGGTTTGGGCTTGTTTATGGCTGCACCATTCCGTCTAGTAACTCCATATTCTCGTTTAGCAATGCCTGAAATTAATATTGGTTTATATCCGGATGTAGGGGCGAGCCGCTTCTTAGCAGATCGTGGTCCAATAGGCTTGTTTACTGGTTTAACTGGTTCAATCATGACAGCTGCTGGGGCATATAGCATCGGTTGGGCTACACATATTTGTGAAGCACAACGTGATAATGTTTTGCAAAAAGTTTTAAATATTAATTGGGCTCATTATCCTGCTGGGGATTTCCGCGCAATTGATGATACTTTAAATAGTTTGCATCGTCCGGTTGCGGCAGGTCCATTACAGAACTCGCTAGACGTGATTCATAGCGTTTGTCGCGGTTTTAATTTTGAACAAGATTATCAAGCTATTGTGAGCTTGCGTGATGCGAGCAGTGACTGGTTACGCCAAGCGAGTGAGAACTTACAAAAAGGATCTCCTAGTACTGCGGCAATCACTTGGTTGCTGTGGCAATGGGGCAAGCAGATACACTCTTGGGATGAGGTCTTTGATCTTGAAGCTCAGATTTCTGAGTGGAAAATTCGTCATCCTGACTTTGTAGAAGGTGTCCGTGCACGCTTGGTTGATAAAGATTTATCGCCAGAATGGAAGCCATGTGAAGACTTAAGCTTAAGAGGCATATTAGCTGATTGTCCGCCAGTGACTTCAATAGATAGCTGGAATGCGTTACTTAGACAACACGGTGTGATCACCTAAAATACATGACTGAATATAGTGATGAATATTGGATGCAGCTTGCTTACGAGCAAGCTGAATTAGCTGCACAGCAGGGTGAAATTCCTGTTGGTGCGATTGTAGTAAGCCAAAATCGAGTGATTGGATCTGGCTATAATGCTCCAATTAGTTTGTTAGACCCAACTGCACATGCAGAAATTCAAGCTATCCGTGCAGCATGCTTATCATTAAATAATTATCGATTACCTGACGATGCAACCTTATATGTCACTCTTGAACCATGCACAATGTGTGTAGGCGCATTAGTACATGCAAGAATCAAACATGTGGTTTTTGGTACAACAGAACCTAAAGCGGGTTCATTGGTAAGTGCTCGTCAGTTACTACAAGATGGTTATTACAATCATAGATTTACTTTTCAACAAGGTTGTTTACAAGAAAAATGTGCCCAACAACTCAGTCATTTTTTTAAACAAAGACGCGAGCAAAAGAAACAAGAAAAACAACAGAAAACGTCCTTAAATGATTAAAAAGTAACACGAGCTTATGGCAAACTAACGCGATTTTACTGCCATGTTTTTTAATAAGGAATATTCAATGCGTAATGTAATTACCGTAAAAAAAGAATTTAATGCTCCTCTTAGTGACGTATTTAATTTGCTTTCTAAACATGCAACTTACAATACTGCTTTTGCGCCATTACAAGTCGTACGTGTGAAAGACTCAGCAGATTCTAAAAGACCTGATGGTTTAGGTTCAGTTCGTCGTATGGGGTTTGGTCCAATTAAGCCAATTAAAGAAGAAATTACCTTGCTTGAAGAAAATAAAAGCATTGAATATAAATTAATAGACAATCCTTTGATTAAACACCATTTAGGTCGAATCGATTTTTCTGAAATCACCCCATACATAACTTTAGTTACATATCGCATCGAGTTAACGGCAAAAGCTCCAGTGGTAAGTAAATTAATCCTTGCACAGCTAAAACTAGCCATTACACTAGGCTTTTCGAGATTAGCTAAAGCAGTTGCTTCTTAGTGAGAGTTCAATGACAGTTCAAATTATTACTATTGATGGTCCGAGTGGTTCGGGTAAAGGGACATTGGCGGCAAAACTTGCAGCATATTATCAATATCATTTACTTGATTCTGGTGCCTTATATCGTTTATTGGGGTTGTCATTACATAAACACGATTTATTAGAGAAATTAGACAGTCAGCTCGACGAATGTATTCAATATGCACGTCAACTAGATATTAAATTTGAAACTTCTGCAGCAGGTATTCTAGTTTTTCTAGATGGTGAAGATGTATCACAAACAATTCGTACAGAACGTGTGGGTGAATATGCATCGAAAGTTGCTGTAATTCCTGAACTTAGACAGGCGTTATTTGAGAGACAAAGAGCTTTTGCACAAAAACCTGGCTTAGTTGCAGATGGCCGTGATATGGCTACAGCTATTTTTCCAGAAGCAAATGCGAAAATTTATTTGACTGCTTCGGCTGAGTCGCGTGCTGAGCGAAGAGTAAAACAGTTGCAGGGCATGGGCCTAGATGCTAAAATAAACGACATTTTAGCTAATATACAGGCGCGTGACAAAAGAGATATGGAGCGAGAAGTTGCTCCGCTCAAGCCAGCCAAAGATGCTTATATCATTGATAGTTCGGAATTAACGATCGATCAGGTATTTAAGTTAATGGTTGATTATGTCGATAGCCGTACCATTTAGCAAATAGAATTATCAGTTGACGCATAGCTTGATCAGTCTATAAAGACTATGTTGATACTTAACTAAACCGGCCTTGTCTGATCCAAGACCGCTGAATTTATCAGGTATATCATGACCGAATCTTTTGCAGCCCTCTTTGAAGAAAGTGAATTAAACCTCAACGTTGAAAAGGGTGCAGTCATCCAAGGTGTTGTTGTAAACATCGATAGCGACTGGGTAACTGTTGACACTGGCCTAAAGTCTGAAGGCATTGTTGACCGTGCTGAATTTTTAAATGAACAACGTGAACTTGAAGTTCAGGTTGGTGATACTGTTGACGTAGTTGTTGAAGCTCTTGACAACGGTATGGGTCAAACAGTTTTATCACGTGAAAAAGCTAAGCGTGCTGAAACTTGGACTAAACTTGAAAAAATCTTTGAAGATGGCGAAATCGTTACTGGTGTTATCTCTGGTAAAGTTAAAGGCGGTTTCACTGTTGACATCGGTCCTGTTCGTGCATTCTTACCAGGTTCATTAGTTGACACTCGTCCTATCCGTGACACTACTCACCTTGAAGGTAAAGAGTTAGAGTTTAAAGTAATCAAACTTGATGCTAAACGTAATAACGTTGTTGTATCTCGTCGTGCTGTTATGGAAGCAGAATCTTCTGCTGATCGTGAAGCATTACTTGCTCAACTTGAAGAAGGTCAAACAGTTACAGGTACAATCAAGAACCTTACTGATTACGGCGCATTCGTTGATCTTGGCGGTATTGATGGTCTTCTCCATATCACAGATATGGCTTGGAAACGTATCAAGCACCCTTCAGAAGTTGTTGAAGTTGGTCAAGAAGTTACTGTTAAAGTACTTAAATTTGACCGTGAGCGTAACCGCGTATCTTTAGGCCTTAAACAATTAGGCGAAGATCCATGGTTAGCGATCATGAGCCGTTACCCTAAAGGTTCTATCGTTAAAGCTCGTGTAACTAACTTAACTGACTACGGTTGTTTCGCTGAAATCGCTGAAGGCGTTGAAGGTTTAGTTCACGTTTCTGAAATGGACCACACTAACAAAAACATCCACCCATCTAAAGTTGTTCAGATTGGTGATGAAGTTGATGTTATGGTTCTTGAAGTTGACGAAGAACGTCGTCGTATCAGCCTTGGTATCAAACAAACTCGTGCTAACCCATGGGAAGAGTTTGCTAAAGCTCATGAGAAAGGCGAAAAAGTATCTGGTACTATCAAGTCTATCACTGACTTTGGTATCTTCATTGGCTTGAACGGCGGTATCGACGGTTTAGTACACTTGTCTGATATTTCTTGGAACGAGCAAGGTGAAGAAGCTATTCGTCGTTACAAGAAAGGTGACACTGTTGAAGCTGTTATCTTGTCTGTAGACGCTGAAGGTAACCGTATCAGCCTTGGTATCAAGCAATTGAACAGCGATCCGTTCAATGATTTCTTAGCTGCTAACGAACGCGGTGCTTTAGTTAAAGGTACTGTAACTGCAGTTGATGCTCGTGGCGCAACTGTTAAGTTGGCTGACGAAGTAGAAGCTACTCTTAAAGCTTCTGAAATCAACCGTGACCGCGTTGAAGATGCAACTAAATTCTTAGAAGTTGGTCAAGAAGTTGAAGCGAAAATCATCAACGTTGATCGTAAATCTCGCTCTATCAACTTGTCTGTTAAAGCAAAAGACGAAGCTGAAGAGAAAGAAGCAGTTGCTAGCTTGCGTACAGCAACAACAAATCAAGAAAATGGTCCTAAGACTATTGGTGATTTGATTAAAGCACAAATGAAGTAATAGGTTAACAAAGTACAGTTTCATGTAACGGAATTGTACTTTTTATACAAATTACTGTAAACGGTAGCCTAGTATTCAACATACTGCGCTACCGTTTTGTATTTAAACAGGTTATTATCAGACGACATAGAGTAGCAATAAATAACGAGGTCGTAGATGACTACTGAAGCTCTTAATAAGTCTGATTTGATTGAACGCATTGCGCTGAAAAACCCACACTTAGCTGAACCTTTGGTGGAAGAGGCGGTTAAAATTATGATTGATCAAATGATAGAGGCCCTATCAACTGATAATCGAATTGAAATCCGTGGTTTCGGTAGCTTTGCTTTACACCACCGTGATCCAAGAGTTGGTCGTAATCCTAAAACGGGAAGATCAGTAGAAGTGGCAGCTAAAGCTGTTCCACATTTCAAACCGGGTAAAGCACTGCGTGATGCAGTCAACGAATCCGGGAAATAAATAAAAATTTATAAGCGGGGTGCCTATGCGTTATATTTTAATTGCATTGCTTATTGTTGTATTTGGCTATTCTTTAGCACTTGTTTTGCAGAATCCAACAGAACTTTCTGTTGATTTGTTATTTACCCAAGTTCCAGCTATGCGTTTAGGCTTATTATTGCTACTCACATTGGTGCTTGGAACAGTGGTTGGTCTTTTGTTAGGCGTGCAAGTTTTCAGAGTATTCCAAAAAGGTTGGGAAATTAAACGCCTGCGTAAAGATATTGACCATTTAAGAAAAGAACAAATCCAAAGTGCTCAATTAGCAGCAGCTGAGGCAGCTGCAAATGTAAGACATGAAAAAACCGTTGTAGATATTTATCCGCAAGATAAAAACTCTACTCCGCTATAATCCCCGTACTACTCTTTATTAATGAGTAAAGAGTAGTATTTTCCTTAATTCGTTAGCCTGTTCTCCTTTGTGTTTTTCTAAAAATAAGTCCCCATAACATTATTGTCTCTAAATTTGAAAGCCTTCCTTATACATTCCTTTATTACTTGATGACTTGTCTATTATAATGATGCTGATTTTATATGATGGAAGAAAGTCTCTTGAGTATCATTGTTGCGTTAGATGCAAAAAGCCAATATGACGCTTTAAAAATTGTTGAACAACTTGATCCTACTTTATGTCGTGTAAAAGTGGGTAAAGAGCTTTTTACTCATGAAGGCCCATCTGTTGTAAAAAAACTTCAAGAACAAAACTTTGAAGTTTTTCTTGATCTTAAATTTCATGATATTCCAAATACTACCGCTCAGGCTGTTTGTGCAGCAGCTGATTTAGGAGTGTGGATGGTCAACGTCCATGCTTCAGGTGGCCGTAAAATGATGGAAACTTGTGTAGAACGCTTAAAAGCAGGTAACTATCAAACTCAATTGATTGCGGTTACTGTGTTAACTTCAATGGGGCGTGAAGATTTAAAAGATATTGGTCTAGATGTTGAGCCAGTAGAACATGTAAAACGCTTAGCTAAACTCACTAAAGAAAGTGGATTAGATGGTGTGGTTTGTTCTGCACAAGAAGCTAAAATTCTTCGCGACTTGATTGGACAAGACTTCTCTTTAGTAACACCTGGTATTCGTCCGGAAGGTTCAAATGCGGACGACCAAAAACGTATTGTGACTCCGAAGCAGGCTATGCTTGATGGTTCTACACACTTGGTTATTGGTCGACCGATTACTAAAGCAGAAAATCCAACGGAAATGTTGAAGTCTATTCTTACTTCAATTGCTTAAAAATTTAGAAATAAGCTAATTAATAGAGGGGCGAGTAGGCTTAATAATAAGCCGCTCATCATGGCATGTGGTACATAATGTGTACCACATGATTGTTTTACCATGGCTAAAGTAACATCCATTGAAGTTGCTCCAGCGCTTGAGATAGCAGGGCGTGGAAAACGCCATCCCATTGTATACATTAAAAATATAGCAACAATTTCTCTAAATAAGTCAGTTAATAATGCAATACCACCGAGTTCTGCTGAGTGTAATTGCGTAAATAAGATCCCTGACATTGAATACCAGCCATAACCTTGTGCTAATGCTAACGTCTCATTCAGTGCAAAATGCTTGCTAAGCAAAAAGTAGTTAAAGAAGCCCGCTATACATGAGCCGATAAATGCAGCCAAAGGTACAATTAAAATCTTCCAGCTTAACCACGTACGGTTAAAATGAGTGAAAGCAAGTTCAATACCAATTAAGAAAATAAATAGTAGTAATAAATACCAACTATTAAAGGCCATATGTGAATTGAATTGAGTGGCGATAGCTCCTAATAGAACACCGACGCCTAAAGCAAGAAAGGCCTTTGCAATATTTTTTAAAGCATTTACAAAAAGTTGAAGTGAAATTTTGCCTTTGACACTTTGTTTATCAAAAATTGTATAAGCCAATAAACAGGTAAAGAAAGAACCAAAAGATGTTGTAAGTGCAATAATAATAGCGGGTGGAAGTATGGCAGAAGGATTCTCAATTTGATCAAGTGCTAGTGTTAATTCTAAAGCTACACTTGCTAAGAGAATATAAGAAAAATAGGGCAGTATTTTAAAAATAAATTTTTGGATATTTAAAGATAGTTTTGGTGCTAGAAAATAGCCGGAAGCGAGTGCTAAAAATATTTGAATGATGAGATAAAAAGATTGCATATAATAATAGGTGGATTATTTTAACCCACCTATTATGTCTTGAACATTTTAAGCTGCATAGCTCTGTGTGCTTTTATTTAAGAGTAAATAATCTTTAGGATTAACTTTGCGCGTTTCTAACCAGTACTTCCATGTATAGGTGGGCCATAGTGAAAAGTTTTTTCCATCGGCAGATTGATACCAGCTACTACAACCTCCAGCTTGCCACACAGTTCCTTGAAGTTGAGTTTGAACCCGTTCGTTAAAAGCATCTTGAACTTCTGGTTTAATCTCAACAGCTTTTTGGCCTGTTTTTTCTACAAGTTGGATGAGTTGTAAAATGTAATTTACTTGAGATTCAATCATAAAAATAATCGAATTATGACCTAATACTGTATTAGGGCCGACTAATTGGAATAAATTAGGAAAGTTTTTAGTCATAATGCCATAATAACTTTCTGCACCATTTTTCCAAGCCTGTTTTAACTCAACTTGATTGCGTCCAATACAAGTGAAATGTTTCAAGTAAATACGTGGGTCAGTAATAAAACCAGTACCATAAATTAAACAATCAATAGATCGTTCTTTACCATCTTTAGTGACAATACTGTTTTCTTTAATTTCTTGAATACTATCCGTTACTAGCTCAACATTTTTACGGTTAAATGTAGGAAAATATTTATTTGAAATAAGAATACGTTTACATCCCATCACAAAGTCAGGTGTGAGTTTCTTGGCTACTTTTTTGTCTTTCACTTGGAAGCGAATGAAAGCTTCTGCCAACTTTTGACCATATTTCATAATTTGGGGTTGAACAATGGGTACAACGCGCGACTCATTACTCCAATAAAGACGACTACGATGAATTTGACGATAAAGATTAGAAGATTTGAATAATGCTTTACTCAAACGAGAGTATTTACGTTCATCTCGTGGTATTACCCAAGCTGCCGTTCTTTGGAATACATAGAGCTGTTTAACATCTCCAGCTATTTCTGGAATATATTGAATCGCGCTACCACCAGTACCAATAGATGCGACTGATTTACCATTTAGGTTATAGTCATGTTCCCACTGTGAGGAATGAAAAACTTTCCCTTTGAATTTTTCGATGCCTTGAATATGGGGGATTTGTGGGATGTGTAGGGGGCCTGATGCAAAAACAACAAATTGAGCTTCAATGGAAGGCTGATTTTTAAAATCAAGAGTCCACACGTGACGCATTTCATCATATTGAACATGAGTTACATCGTGATTGAACTTACAGTAATTTTTAATCTTATATTTTTCTGTAATATCTTTAATATATTCAAATATTTCTGGTCCTTCAGCGTAACGTTTCGACCAGTCTGTTTTAGGGGCAAACGAGAGAGAATACATATGAGATTGAACATCACATGCCGCACCTGGGTAGCGATTTTCGCGCCAGGTTCCGCCGACATCGTTCGATTTTTCTAAAATAACAAAGTCTTGCTGTTGATTTTGCAGTAAGCGAATTGCCATTGCTAGGCCACCAAATCCAGCACCAATAATAGCGATTTTAGTTTTTTGAATAGCATCTTGCTTTGTGTTTAGCATTGGAAACCCTGCATAAGCTGAAAAGAGGATTGCAGGCAAGACTAACGTTTTTTGATCAGTTTAAACATGATTCTATCGACGTGAAAATTGATAGATTCGGCAATTAATTTTCTTTCCTCTTTATAGTAAAACATTTGAGTCTAGGGAAATTGATAGAAGAATGAAACGGTCGATACTTGGTTTAATGTATTTAATTCAAGGAATGCGCAATGCGGGCATTGATGTCGACTCACGTTTGGCTGGTATAGGAATTAAGGTTGATGCTTTAGATCCGAGCTCCACAATTCATGATCGCCTAGAATGGGATATTCAACAAATTATTAGCGAAAATGTTGAGCCTGAAAAAGGTCTATTCATTGGACAGCATTATGCTTTGGCCGGTTACGGACCACTACTTATGTTGCTTGTAACAAGTAATGATGTTCAAACTGCATTAAGTAAAGGGATAAAATATCAAAGACTTACTCATTTATTTGGTGCTTTAGGACTTTATGAAACAGATGAGCGCACCATTTTAAATTATTTGCCTGTTGATTTGAAAACCCAAGTGGGACAGTTGCGGGCACAATGTGAAGTTTCAGGAACTTATAAATTTATTCAAGATATTTATATGATGATGGGATTAGAAATGCCCGCTATGCGTATAGAACTTCCATTTGAAAAACCGACGGATTCAGAGACCTTATCTCGCTATTTTGCATACTATGGCGATGATGTGCACTTTAATGGTAAATATGCAGCATTTAGCCTAAGCAAGGATGTGCTTGAAATAAAAATCCCTTCTGCGGACATCATTACACATCGTATTTATGAATCAAAATGTATTACAGAAATAACAAGATTAAATCAACAAGATCACCAAACTCCGCATATCATACAATGTGTGCAAGATTATCTTGAGTTGCAACAAGGAATTATCCCGAGCATGGCGGAAACAGCTTTTGCATTGAAAATGCCTGAAAGGACTTTAAGGCATCAATTGCAACAGTTAAATACGAGTTATAAGCAAATTCGTGAACAAATTATCAAGAATAAGGCATTAAAGCTTATGGAATATAGAGAATACTCAATAGAAGTTATTGCCGACTTACTCGGTTATTCTGAACCAGCGGCATTTAATCATGCATTTAAACGATGGTTTGGACAGAGTCCTCGACAATATGGCAAAGAGTCATCGTCGTAATTCTTGATGCTAAAAGCTAATGTGGTTGAACAAAATGTTCGCTATACTCCTATCAGTTAAAATTGAAATAAAACGATATGTTAAATTTAAAATCTTCTCATAGTACTGCATTCTCACCTTCTTCCCCAGCAGAACGCTATGCTGAGGCTTTAGCTTCAGGCCAGTTTATGGCAGATGAAGCGCAAGCACAGGCAGTGCAAGAATTAGACCGTGTATGGAAAGAACTTTTAAACCGTTATAAAGCCTCTAAAAAAGCTTTCCGTCGTTTTCGCCGCCAAACTTCACCTAAAGGTGTTTATATGTGGGGTGGAGTAGGCCGTGGAAAAACTTGGCTCATGGATCAATTTTATGAGTCAGTGCCATTTCGTCGTAAAACACGTATGCATTTTCATCATTTTATGCAACATGTTCATAAAGAATTAAACAAGCTTTCTGGTCAACGTAATCCACTTGAAATTGTGGCTGACCAAATTTATAAAGATGCAGTCGTTATTTGTTTTGATGAGTTCTTTGTATCAAACGTAACTGATGCAATGATCTTGAGTGATTTATTCCAAAAATTGTTTGTTCGTGGTGTGACATTGATTGCCACATCAAACATTGCACCAGACGGTTTATATAAAAATGGTATTCATCGTGACCGTTTTTTGCCAACAATTGAAATGGTTAAAAAGAACTGTACTGTTTTAAACGTAGATGCAGGTGTGGATTATCGTTTGCGTGTTTTAAAACAAGCTCAATTATTTAAATCGCCATTAAGTAATGAAGTCCAAAGTTGGATGGCGGAACGTTTTAGTGCTTTAACACACACACAAGCTCATTCTCAAGAACCGATTGTGATTAATAATCGTGTGGTCGAGACTCTAGGACATACAGAAGATGTGTTGTGGTGTGAGTTTTCTGAACTTTGCTTTAAACCACGCAGCCCAGCAGATTTTATTGAAATTGCAAATATCTATAATACGGTTCTGGTAAGTAATGTTCCGCATTTAACAGATTTCTTGTCTGAAGGTACACGTCGTTTTATCTATTTAGTCGATGAGTTTTATGATCGTGGAGTAAAGTTACTTTTAACTTCGCAAGATAGTATTATTGATATTTATCAAGGTGAAAAATTAGCCTTTGAAATTGAGCGTACTCGTTCGCGTTTATTGGAAATGCAATCGGATGAATATTTGCATTCAGAACATCGCCATATTGATGAAACTAAAAACGCATAAAAAATAGATTTAAAAAGCGCTCTTTATAGGGCGTTTTTTTTACAACAAAAATAGATAATTTTAGTTAAATAATGCTTTTTCATGCTGCAAAGTTTGATATAACTAAATACGCTTTAGAAAAATAAGATAGTGGAATTTTTTGTCTGTTAACAAAAAGTCTAGTTTCAGTATCTTTAAATATTGAATAAATTGTTGGGAATCCTAGTTAGAATTTTAATATTTCCTATATAGAAAAATTTATCTTTGTCAATAGTTTTACAAGGGAAAATGCTTACTATTTAGGAATGTGATATTAGTATTCAGCTTAATTTAAATCGGTATACTAGGATTCTCTTGGTATAAAAAGTAGCAACTTCAGGAAAGACAATGACTGCACGTATTCAAAAAGGCAAGTTAGCGATTGCTAAAGAACTTTACGATTTTATCGAAAATGAAGCTTTACCAGGTTCTGGTTTAGATAGTGAAACTTACTGGAAGAACTTTGAGCAAGTTGTTGTCGATCTTAGCCCAAAAAATAAAGCATTATTGGCTAAGCGTGATGAATTACAAGCAAAAATTGATGAATGGCACCGTAACAATAAATTTGAATTAGGTGCTTATAAGGCGTTCTTAACAGAAATTGGTTATTTATTGCCAGAAGTTGAAGATTTTCAAATTACAACTGAAAACGTTGATGAAGAAATCGCATTATTGGCAGGGCCGCAGTTAGTTGTACCTGTACGTAATGCACGTTATAGCTTAAACGCAGCAAATGCTCGTTGGGGCTCTTTATATGATGCACTTTACGGTTTCGATGTAATTTCTGAAGAAGGTGGCGCTGAAAAAGGTAAAGGATATAACCCTGTACGTGGTGCAAAAGTGATTGAGTTCGCTAAAAACTTCTTAAATGAAGTTTTCCCACTTGCACAAGGCTCACATGCAGATGCGACAAAATATGCGATTGAGCAAAACAAACTTGTTGTGACTTTGAAAGATGGTTCAAAAACAGGTTTAGCTCATGAAGCTCAGTTCGTTGGTTTTAATGGTGAAGAAGCGAACCCTACAGAAGTTGTTCTTTTAAGTAATGGCCTTCATGTCATTATCGAAATTGATGCATCTAGCCCAATTGGTCAAACTGATTTAGCGGGTGTTAAAGACCTAACATTCGAAGCGGCTGTAACTACTATTCAGGATTTAGAAGATTCTGTTGCGGCAGTAGATGCTGAAGAAAAAGTTGAAGGTTACCGTAACTGGTTAGGTTTAATGAAAGGTACGCTTCAAGAATCTATCGAGAAAAATGGTAAAACGATTGTTCGTGATTTAAATAAAGATCGCGAAATTAAAAACTTAATAGGTGGTACAACGAAACTTCATGGTCGTTCACTTATGTTACTTCGTAACGTAGGTCATTTAATGACTAACCCAGCGATTTTAGTAGATGGGGAAGAGATTTTCGAAGGTATTATGGATGCATTGGTAACACCATTGTTGTCAGTTGCGGACATTCGTAGTGAAAACGAAAACAAGAACTCTCGTAAAGGTTCTATGTATATTGTTAAGCCAAAAATGCATGGTCCAGAAGAAGTTGCGTTTGCTGTAGAGTTATTTGAACGTGCTGAACAAGCGATTGGATTACCACCTAAATCGTTAAAAATCGGTATTATGGATGAAGAGCGCCGTACATCTGTAAACTTGAAAAACTGTATTGCTGCTGCAAAAGACCGCACAATCTTTATTAATACTGGTTTCATGGACCGTACTGGTGATGAAATTCATACTTCAATGGAAGCTGTACCAGTTGTTCGTAAAGAAGCCGTAAAAACACAAAAATGGATTGCTGCTTACGAAAACCGTAACGTTGCAATTGGTTTGAAGACTGGTTTACAAGGTAAAGCACAAATTGGTAAAGGCATGTGGCCAAAACCAGATAGCATGAAAGATATGTTGGCAACTAAAGCTGCACATCCAAATGCGGGTGCTTCATGTGCTTGGGTTCCATCTCCAGCAGGTGCAGTACTTCATGCGATGCATTACCATCAAGTGAATGTTAAAGCACGTCAAGATCAGTTGAAAGCTGAAGAAATGTTGTCATTAGATGACTTGTTGACTCCTCCGTTTGCACCAGAAACAAACTGGTCAGCAGAAGAAATCAACAATGAGCTTGAAAATAACTGCCAAGGTATTTTAGGTTACGTTGTTCGTTGGGTTGACTTAGGTGTGGGTTGTTCGAAAGTTCCTGACATTAATAATGTAGGCTTAATGGAAGACCGTGCAACATTACGTATTTCTTCTCAACATGTAGCAAACTGGTTACGTCACGGTATTGTGACTCGTGAACAAGTTGAAGAAGTGCTTAAACGCATGGCAAAAATTGTTGATGAGCAAAATGCGAATGACCCATTGTATAAACCAATGGCTGCTAACTTTGAAACTAACATTGCTTTCCAAGCTGCTTCTGACCTCATCTTTAAAGGTTGTGAACAGCCTTCAGGTTATACTGAGCCGTTACTTCATGCCGCTCGTTTAAAGTTAAAAGGTTATACAGGTGACTAATTTTAACCTTTCATAAAAAAAAGCCTCTTCGGAGGCTTTTTTGTTTTCGGTATATTTTTTACTTAAACTAAGAAAATGTATCTCTAAAGGATTTTTGAATTTGATTAATTTGAAAAGTCTAGATCGTAAGAATTGGATTCAATGTGCAAGATTATCATTGGATGAATCTCAAAAAGACTATGTTGCACCAAATGTATATTCTATTGCCGAGTCTAAAGTGGAAGAACATTACTGTCCAAGAGTGATCTGTTTCAATAATGACGTCATTGGGTTCTTAATGTATTGCGTCGAAATTGATCCACCTGATGAGACATTATTCTGGTTATTTCGTTTTATGATTGATAAAAATAAGCAAGCTAAAGGTTATGGTACCGCAGCGTTGCAAATTGCAATCGATGAAATATTTACAAAAGGAGCTAAACGCATTCGAACTATGTATAAATCATCTAATCATTGTGCTGGAAAACTTTATAAAAAATTGGGTTTTATAGAAACTGGAGAATATGATGAATGTGGAGATATTATTTTAGAGTTGAATATTTCCCTTCAAAAAAAACGCTAACTGAAAATTCCAGTTAGCGTATGAAGTAATAGAATAGATTTAAAAGCAATATTAGTTACTGCTCACAATTCCAATTTTGGTGACACCTAAACGCTGCGCTGTAGCCATGACCATCGCCACATTTTTATATTCAGCCATTTGATCTGGTTTAAGTTTGATCTGGTCTTGATCTTTTTTAGCAACCACACTTTGAAATAAAGTCTCTAGTGCGGTGCGGTCTGAAACCTGCTGATTATTCCAAAACACTTTACCTGCTGCGTCAATTCTTACATCAATCACTTCAGGTGGCTTTTCATTTGTTGGAGGCGGTGTGCCGTTTGGCAAATTAATATTAATCGCGTTGTTTGGTGCAGGGATAGTAATAATGAACATAATAATAAGTACCAACATGACATCAATAAGAGGCGTCATGTTAACTTCTAACATCACATCGTCATCATTATTTGAACCGACATTCATACCCATAAAATTCTCCTTAAAATAATTACTGGGAGGCTGGAGGGGTAGTAACAAATGCAATTTTGCCAATACCAGCTTGTTTGGTCGTGCTAATGACCTGATCTATCGCCTCAAAATGAGTAAGCTGGTCTCCACGAATATGAACTTCTGGCTGAGGCCTTTTTTGTGCAACTGCTTGAAGCTTTGATAGCAATATTTCTTTATTAGGCACATAGCTTTCATTCCAGAAAATATCTCCTTTCTTGTTCACAGAAAGTTGAATATTTTCAGGTGTGGTGGCATATGGCGTATTTTTTTCTTCTGGCAGTTTCACTGGAACCGTATGTGTAACTACCGGAATCGTAATTAGAAAAATAATAAGTAAAACCAACATGACATCAACTAGAGGCGTTGTATTAATTGCGCCAATCATTTCATCGTCATCTTCAGAACCAACACTCATACCCATAACGTTTGCTCCTCGTTATTTAATGCTGCGGTTAACCGAATTATTGGTACTAATTTCTCCGCTTAATAAAACTGCGTGTAAATCTGAACCAAACGAACGGACGTTTTCCATTACTGCTTTATTGCGACGAGTCAACCAGTTGTAACCAAGTACAGCGGGTACTGCGACTGCAAGACCAATAGCTGTCATAATTAAAGCTTCACCAACAGGACCAGCAACTTTATCAATAGATGCCTGACCTGAAATCCCGATAGCTGTTAATGCGTGATAAATTCCCCAAACCGTACCAAAAAGACCGACAAATGGCGCAGTAGAACCAACGGTTGCCAAGAAAGCTAAACCACCACCTAAGTGATTTTGTATTTTTTCAATTGCACGTTGAATTGATATGCTCACCCATGTATTAAAATCGATTCGCTCAAGTAAAGAGCCGCCGTGCGATTTAGTTGAGTTAATGCCTTTTTCTGCAATAAAGCGATATGCGCTACTTTGTTCTAAATTATCAGCTGCATTATCTAGTGAAGTTGCTTCCCAAAAACTTTTCTCTGCTTCTTTACCTTGGCGTTTTACTTTAGCTTGCTGTAAGAATTTTGAAATAATAATGTACCACGTACCAATAGACATCAGTACTAATATAAATAAGGTGGATTTAGCGACTAAGTCTCCTTCACGCCAAAGCGCTTCTAGACCATAAGGGTTTTTAACAGTTTCGCTTGTTGCTGGTTTCGGTGGTGGAGTTGGAGTATTTGCATTTGAAGTAGCTTCAGCGGTTGCTGTTGCCACAGGAGCATTACTCGTTTCTTCTGCAAAAACCGAGTTTAATGGAAGTAATGAGCAAGCTGCGATTAAACTTGCAGAAGCGAAACGTACTAGCGGTTGAGTTGATTTTTTCATCATATTATCTCCAATATTTTTTAATTTCTTACTAATTCAATTGTTTATTCAATTACGAATGGATATTCAATTTCATACCAGTCTTGCTGAGGCACGCCATCTTTCATTGCTGGTTTGAATGTACATAAGCTGTAAGCTTTAGTTGCTGCTTTATCTAAGGTTTTGCTGCCACTTGATTTTTTTACTTTGGCATCAATGACTTTGCCTGAAGTATCAACCAAAACACGTATACGCACCGTACCTTGTTCTTCATTCATCAGTGCTTCACGAGGATATTCCGGTTTTTCACAGCCAGCAGAACCTTCCGAAACACCGCGAGTTACACCAGCTGGTTTAGGAGCTGGGGCAGCTGCCACTGGAGCTGGTGCGGCAACAGGGCTTGGTGATGGGGTACTAGGTGCAGCAGGAGCTGGGGTAGCAACTTTAGTTGGTTGAGCTACTGGTGTCGTTTTTTGTACAGGTGTCGCTACTTTCTCTACTTGTTTAGGCGGCTCAGGAACTTTGGCAACTTTTTCTACCATTTTAGGAGGTTCAGGCGGTTTTTCCTTAGGTTTTGGCTCCTCTGGTTTAGGTGGAGGAGGTGGTTTAATATCTTGAATAATTTGTAATTCCACAGGTTTTTCTGCTGGTTTTTGAATATTGTTTGCTAAACCTGACATCAGAATATAGGCAACAATAAGATGCAGAAAAAGTACTGCGGCAATACCAATAAGGCGCTTTGCAGATTTATTTTCTATGTCTGTAAAAGTCATGCCCATAGTTACTCCTGAAACTTGAGACAAACAATTCTTAAATTAATGTTTGACTAAGGGTGAGTATTCGGTCTGCAAACACGATGTTTAAAGTCATGTTTGCAGAACAACCATTTAGAACTTATATGTACCTCGTACAAAGTACGTACGCCCTAAAGGATCTGCGTAACGTGGGTCATATCCCATTTGAAAGTTGTCAATTACATTAGAAGCAGGAGGGTCTTCATCAAAAATATTTTTAATACCAGCGGTCACTTCTAGATTTTTAAAGCCTTTATAAGTGCCTGAAATGTTGTATGTTGTATAGTCGCTGACTCTATGGTTTTGGTCATTAGAGTTTTGATCTTGGTATCCACGAGAGAAGTTTTGTTGCAGATTTAAAGCCCAGTTTTCATAATTCCAATTTAGGTTTGCGGTATGTTTCCAGCGCAGAATAATAGATTGATAGTCTAAGCCACTATATGACCCAGCAACACCTATCCATTCTCCATCTGGCTCGGCTTGGTATTTGTAGTCTGTTATATATGTACCATCAATGTTGAAACCGAATCGACCTGTAGCAGTCATTGGAGAAACCCAACTTAAGCCGACGTCGAAACCAGAAGTTTTAATTCCACCTAAATTTTGTTGTGTTGTAATAATATAATCTAATGAGCCATCAGGATTACGTACAAATTTGTCTGCATATTTCACAGGGTCATTAAAAATAGCAGTTTCTGAAAGTGTAGCAATTTGCTTGTCGACTTCGATATTGAAGTAATCAAGAGTGAAGGCTAAATTTTTAATTGGTTCAAATACTAAGCCTGCAGTAAAAGACTTTGACTCTTCTGGATCTAGAGTTTTATTACCTCCATTTTGTCTGTCGAATTGCATATTACAATCGCGTTCTTTTTGCCCTCCTGGTTGTACTTTTCCACCAGGGCAAAGTACTGGATCGTCATATGCCGCACCTGTGTTGGTTACTGAATTTGGCCCATTCACTTCCCAAAGTGTTGGAGCTCTGAAGCCCGTACTATAAGTTGTACGGAACATTAATTGTTTAATAGGTTCCCAACGAAGTGCAAATTTTGGATTAAACGTATCACCAAAATCATTGTAGTCATCATAACGAGCAGCAATTTGAGCTTCTAAAGTTTTAAGAAGTGGAATATGAAATTCGGTAAATACCGATTTAATATTACGATCGCCAGTATTTACTGGCTCATCAGGATCGACACCTGTACTAGGTGCCACTCGGGCAACATCAGTAACGACTTTTGAAGTCCAATCTTCATAACGATAGCTTGCTCCAACCGCAAAACCAACGTCTCCAGCGGGTAATTTAAATATAGGTCGGCTTGCAGTGAAATCAACGGTAGTTGTATCTAGGTTGGCTTTTAAGTATTTACCTTCAACTCCTAACTCATTCCATACATTAGCATCTTCAGGGTTTTGTGGTCCGAATGGGTTTAAAATACCATTATTTAAAGCTTCTTGTGTTTTATCAAAGTTCAAATAGCCACTTACGATAGCATCCGATGCACTACTATGCGCATAGGTAACGCCTGAATTAATATCCCAACCATGAGTTTCACCCTCAATACCAGCAAACAATCTATGTGATTGGTTAATACTGTTACTTATACGGTTACCTGATTGTGAACGCAGATATAGAGGGATAGTTCCCTTAGCGCCTGCTAAAGCTGGAGTTATGCCGTTTCCTGGATAATATTTACTATTAGAGTCAAGCGTCAGATCAAAAAATACATCTGGTGCAACTGAAGTAGTGACTTCACTTCTTGCATACAAATATTCTGCAATTGCATTAAAGTTATCGTTCAGTTTAAAAGTAGCTCGGCCCATAGCTGAGATGTCTTCTGTTTTTGGAACAATTCCAATCACTGCTTGGCTATTGTATCTACAAGTTTCACCATCTGTGCTCACTACTAGAGGGTCATTACCGCAACCAGTGGATGCGTAAGGATTCCCTAAACCTGGGACATTGGCAGGGAATGAACCACTACTGGTTCTATTGACACCTAATTCGGGTAATATCCCTCCACGCCGACTAACTTTACGGTCTTTGGCCATGACATCATCGCCTTTGCGATAGTCCACTACACCAAAAACGTTATAACCATTTTCGTCTAAATCACCGAAGCCACCAAAGATGCTATAGTCTTGCTGCTCACCACCTTTTTCTTCTGGTTTTTGATAACCTGCGGTTAGATTAAGGCCCGTAAACTGCTTTTTGGTAATAAAGTTAATTACCCCGCCAATTGCATCTGTTCCATAAATGGAAGAGGCGCCATCTCTTAGAACCTCAATGCGGTCTAACATTGCGAGTGGGATAATATTTAAGTTTGTGACGCCACTGTCATATGCATTTGCAGCTAATCGACGACCATTAAGTAAAACAAGTGTTTTATTGGCACCTAAGGCTCTCAAGTTTGCCGCTGAACCAGCTGTTTTACTTGCACCCACGTTACTGGCTGTAACAAAATTAGATTGGTTTGCACTAATTTTGGCTAAAGCTTCTTCAGTTGTAGTTACCCCTTGTTTTAAAATTTCGTCCACTTTTACGATAGTAATTGGTGAAGCACTTTGAGCTGCAACTCCCTTGATTGAAGAGCCAGTCACAGCAACTTTTACAACTTTGACGGGTTTATCATCATTGCTTGATTGTTCTGTTTCTGCTGCTTGTGCCATGGTAAGACACATCATGCTTAAACTAAGGGTACTTAATTTAAGTATTGTTTTGCCAATCTTGGGGGTTACCTGAGATCGAACATTGTATTTTTTTTTCATTGTGGATTTGATCCCTTTTTGTTGTAGTTAGCGATATTGCTGGAAAGTTTTTAAGCAAAGCAAGTGCCAACTATATATTTTTCTTTTTTTAGTTTATGCAAAATATTGATATATATTGATTTTATTATGTTTGTGGTAAGGATTTAATGTTTTATCTTCACCTAAAAAATTTTCCATTTGGTAAGTTTTTATACAGTGGCCAAAAGTTCCAAAATTATTTGTACAAAAAGTAATCATTATTGGATTGTTCATGTATCGATTCGTATCTTTTGTATCTTTTTAGAACTTTTTGAAATGTAATTGTATAATGTAACATTTCTTTTGTTTTTTAATTTTTTAATATAAATTAGTGTCTTATGTTGATATTTTTTGTTTGATCTATAAAAAAATTATGAACTAGAATGAAACATTCATGACTTTTAATTGTGCATTATGGGTTAATAATGGATAAGTTATATAAATATAATATTTGGCAAAAACTTACTTTTATTTATATAGTCCCAGAAGTTTTAAGTGCCTAATTAAAATGTAAATTTTAAATATTTCTATATGAATTATTCTTGATCATAAAATATGGCATGAAATTCGCTTTATATTAGATAGTTACAGCTTTCTAATTTCATTATGATATTTTCCATTCGATCAAATAAAAGATTGAATAGAAAGGTTAATAATTTACAAAGAAGAAAGTAGTCCATTAAGAAAGAACTTTTCTTATTTGGATTTAGATGTTACTCAAAAGGATAATATCTTTAAAAAATTAATTAAGTAGGTAGGAACTTGAAATTAAAAATTTTTAAGCTCGCCATTTTAAGTCTGGCTATTACATCAGTTTCTTGTGCTTTCGCCCAAACGCCTGCGCAACCAAACAAAATATTACACGTTGCCTATGAAGCCCCAGATGATGGTTTTGACATGGTTAAAACCACCAATTTTTATAGTGCCAGTATTGTGGAAACCATATTTGAGCCTTTACTGAAATATGATTATTTAGCTCGTCCCGTAAAGTTAATTCCATATACGGCTGAAAGCCTGCCTAAGGTGGAACAAGACGGTAAAGTTTATACATTTAAAATTAGGTCTGGTATTTATTTTACCGATGACCCTGCTTTTAAAGGTAAACGCCGTGAACTGGTAGCTGAAGACTATGTCTATACAATTAAACGTATTTTAGATCCTGAAAATAGGTCACCTTCAGTTTCTTTTATTGAGGATAAATTGTTAGGTGCCGATGCAGTTGTAGCTCAAGCAAAAAAAACGGGAAAGTTTAATTATGCTACTCCAATTGCTGGGGTCAAAGCACTTGATCGATATACTTTACAATTTACTTTGACTCGCCAAGATTTTAATCTTCCTTATATTCTTGCCTATATCGCATTTGGGGCCGTTGCTAAAGAAGCTGTTGACTATTACGGTGACCGTATCGGCATGCATCCGGTTGGTACCGGACCTTACATGTTAAGTAAATATGTACCGAGAAGTAAGGTCGAATTAGTTGCCAACCCTGATTATCGGGGTTTTATCTGGAATTTTAAATCAACAGGAACACCTTGGGATAACCAGCTCGTTAAAGAAATGAGCGGTAAGAAAATGCCCCAAATTGGTAAGGTTGTAGTCAGTATTATTGAAGAACAACAGTCACGATGGCTAGCTTTTCAGTCTGGTCAATTAGATTTTGACAGACTTACAGCAGATGCTGTTCCTCAAGCTTTAGATGGAAATCAACTTAAGACTTCTTTTCAGAAAAGGGGGATTAAGCATTTTCCAAATAAAGAACCTGAAATGACCTATACGATGATGAACATGCGTGATCCGGTCATTGGTGGTTTTAGCCCAGAAAAGATTGCACTTCGTAGAGCAATTACGTTGGCATATAATCAAAAAGAAAGTATAAGACTGGCTTACAAAGGCCAAGCTGTTAGAGCAGAAATGTTCATACCTGAAGGTGTAAATGGATATAACCCCAAGTACAGAAGTAGTGTAGGGTACAATCCATTATTGGCAAATAAATTACTTGATTATTATGGTTATAAAAAAGGGGCTGATGGCTATCGAAACTTGCCAAACGGAAAACCTTTAGTTTTAAAAATTAATAATGAAAATAGCTCAGCATCGGTTATTCACTCCGAACTCTGGAAAAAAAATCTAGACGCGATTGGTATTCGCGCTGAATTCAAAGTGAGTAATTTTGCAGATAACTTAAAGGCTGCAACTCAATGTAAATATATGATTTGGAGCGGGGCATGGATTGCTGACTATCCTGAAGGAGACAATTTTGCACAATTACTGTATGGACCAAATGCTGGTCAGGGAAACCATGCTTGTTACCAGTCTAAAACATATGATGCTCTTTATAATCAAGCCACTCATTTACCACCCCAACAACGTCTACCATATTATGAAAAGCTTAACCGCCAGATTGAAGCTGATAATCCCTGGATTATTCATGTAACGCGAATTCGTAATTGGTTGATACGGCCACAAGTTCAGGGTTTTAAACCTCATCCAATAATGAACACAAACTGGCAATATCTTGATATTACCCCTGATAAAAAATAATTTTAGATAAAGATAAATATGACTGAAAATTTAATAAAACAGCTCAAGCATTGTGGTGTCAGTTTTTTACTTGCTAGCATGGCATTAACTGGTTCTACAGCTCTATGTGCTAAAAGCCCAGCCGATCCCAATAAAGTTCTACGTTACGTATTCCCGACAGCAGAAACAGGTTTCGACCCAGCTTATATTCATGATCTATATTCAGCACATGTAACGACTTCGATATTTGAAACTTTATATACCTATGACTACTTAGCAAGGCCTGCAAAACTCGTTCCGAAAATAGCTACAGCCATGCCAGAAGTCAGTGCCGATGGTTTGACCTATACCATTCATATAAAAAAGGGTATTTATTTTACACAGGACCCTGTTTTTAAAGGTAAACCACGAGAATTAACAGCCAATGATTATGCTTATTCTTTTAAGCGTTTATTGGACCCGAATTTACGTTCTCCAAATAGCTGGTTGTTAGAGAATAAAATTGAAGGTATGGATACATTAATAAATGCAGCCAATAAAACTGGAAAATTTAACTATGACGAAAAAGTTATTGGTTTACAAACACCAGATAGATACACCTTGGTGATTCGTTTAGTTAAGCCAGATTATAACTTTCCTTTGTTACTGGCACATGACCCTACAGGCGCAGTGGCACGTGAAGTCATCGAAAAATATAAAGATAAAGCAGGTTATGTAATGGGCCACCCTGTAGGGACTGGACCTTATGTACTCAGTAAATGGGTACCAGCATCACGAATTGTTTTAAAAGCGAATCCTGATTTCCGTGGTTTTACTTGGAACTTTGCTGCCAGTAGCCCTGAGGATGAGGCAATTATAAAACGCCTTAAAGGTAAAAAAATGCCTCAAATAGGCACAATTGATATTCAGGTTATGGAAGAAAATCAATCACGATGGCTGGCATTCCAGCGTGGTGAAATTGATATATTTCAGCTTGAAGGTCAACTGGTTGCAAAAGCAATTAAAGACGGTAAATTAAGACCTGAACTTGCTAAAGAAGGTGTGCAGCTATCTCGTATAGTTGATCCTGAAATTAGCTATATCTATTGGAACCTTAAGAATCCGGTCGTTGGAGGAATGAGTAAAGAAAAGATTGCTTTGCGCCGTGCAATAGCAATGTCTCGTTCAATAGATCAAGAAATTAAATTAGTAAGAAATGATGATGCTCAACGTTTAGATTTTCCAGTTCCACCAGGGGTAGTGGGTAACGATCCACAGTATAGAAGTAGCACGCCATATTCTGTTAAAGCAGCAAATTTACTATTAGATCGATATCACTATAAAAAAGATGCCTCAGGTTGGCGTACACAACCAGACGGTAAGCCTCTCGTCATTGAATATATGGCTCGCAGTGACAGTATTGGGCAGCAAAGTGCTGAGCTTTGGAAAAAGAACTTTGATAGTTTAAATATTCGCATGGTCTTTAAACCCATGCTTTTTGCAGACCTCATTCGAGCGCAAAAACAATGTGAAGGTATGTTTGGTTCTTCTGCATGGATCGCCGATTATCCAGATGGGGATAATTTTATGCAGAATTTTTATGGACCCAATACGCATATGACGAACTGGTCTTGTGGTTCGACACCAGAGTTTGATCAGTTATATCGTCAGACACAACAAATGCAAGCAGGTCCTGAGAGAGATGTGCTTTATAGAAAAATGACACGTTTATTAGAAGTGTATATGCCTGTTCAGGTCTCTTATGCACGCTACCGAAATATGCTGGCTCAACCACAAATCATCGGATATAAAAAGCATCCAATTTTACATGCTGAGTGGATGTATTTTGATATCGATACACATACTAAATCTAATCATTAAATGAAAAAAATTGGAGATATGATGAAAAATAATGCATTGAAAATGACAACTTTATATATGTTGACCATAGGTATAAGTCAGTTTGCAACGGCAGAGACAACACGTCCTACTTTGCCATTACTTAAAGCACAACAGCTCCCAGCATGGTGTGATGCTAATTTAAAAAAGATTCAACAGCAGATTACTATTTTTGAAAAAACGCCTGTTAAAGATAATGCAGCAGCGGCACCTATATTGGCAAAATGGGATAAAATTTTTGCGCATTTTGAGGATTTTTCAGGTCCGATAAGTCTATATAGTAATGTAGACCCAGATGCAAAATTACGTAAGGCAGCTGAAGACTGTGAAATCAAAATTAATCAGTTCCACACTGATATATTTCAGAACCCGAAGCTATATAACTTAATTAAAAATACACAAGCAACAGACCCAATTGACCAAAAATACCGCCAAGATATTCTAGATCAGTTTGAAGACACAGGTGTTCAACTTGAACCAGTAAAGCGTGCACGAATGAAGGCCATTCTGGATGAGTTGACCAAACTCGAACAAGAATATGCCCGTAATGTCCGTGATAATCCGGAGAAACTTGAGTTTACTCCTGAAGAGATGAAAGGCTTACCTCAAAGTTATATTTCGGCATTAAAGAAAAATGCTAAAGGTAATTATTTATTAGGTTTTGAATATCCTGAATATCGCCCTTTTATGGAGTTGGCAGATAATGATGATGCTCGGAAAAGATATCAAATTGCTTTTACTCGACGTGGTACTGAGCAAAATTTAAAACTACTCAAACAAGCAATTGATTTGCGTTATGAGCTTGCGCAGTTATTTGGAAAAGCAAGTTATGCAGATTGGGTTTTAAAAGACCGTATGGCTAAAACGCCTGAGGCTGTAAATCAATTTTTAGCAGAAGTCCAAAAAACAGTAGCGCCACTTGAGCGTAAAGAAGTAGAAGAACTCCGTGAATTTAAAGCACAAACCTTAAAAACGCCCTTAGAGAAAACCGAGATCACACGTTGGAGTGAAGCTTACTGGAGCGAAAAACTTCGTAAGAATAAATATCAGATTGACCAAGAAAAACTTCGTGATTATTTCCCAACTTTAGCTTCTCAAAAATGGTTATTTGCCATTTCATCTGACCTTTATGGTATTGATTTTAAACGTGTCAAAGTTAAAGCATGGCAGGATGAAGTTGAATATTACGATGTAGTTGACAAAAAAACAGGAAAGCTTCTTGGCGGCTTATATATGGATAAATTTCCTCGTGAAGGGAAGTATGGCCATGCCGCCGTTTGGGGAGTATACGGAGGCAGCACTTTAACCAATCGATTACCAGTTTCAGCATTAGTCACCAATTTTAACCGTAAAGGTTTAAACAGTGATGAGCTTGAAACTTTTGTTCATGAGTTTGGTCATGCTTTACACGGCATTTTATCAAATACACGTTATGCCAGTCAGTCAGGAACATCCGTAGAGCGTGATTTTGTAGAAGCGCCGTCTCAAATGTATGAAGAGTGGGCACGCCGTAAAGAGACTTTATTTAAAGTGGCCGATTATTGTGATCCAGCATGTCCACGTGTTGATGACGAACTAATTGCCCGTTTAAAAGCTGTACATAACTATGGTCGTGGCTTGCGCTATGCGCGTCAGACTCTTTATGCGCAGTACGATATGTCATTGCATACTGCCGATGCCTTAAAAGTAAAACCTTTAGAAAATTGGCAAAAAATGGAAGCTGCTACAGCCTTAGGTTATGTACCAACAACAGAATTTCCTGGGCAGTTTGGGCATTTGATGGGCGGTTATCAAGCAGGTTATTACGGCTATATGTGGTCTGAGGTTTTAGCTTTAGACATGCTTTCTGCCTATGGTGACAACCTTAATAACCCGCAAGTTGGACAGCGTTACCGCCAAACTATTTTGTCGCAAGGTAGCCAAAAGCCGGCAGCTGAATTAGTTAAAGATTTCCTTGGCCGTGAACCTGATAACAAAGCGTTCTTTAATGAAATTACCGGACAACGGGTTAAATAAGGAATTATCACTATGCTGGCATATGTTATTCGGCGTTTATGGCAAATGATTCCAACTATGTTGGGGGTAGTCTTACTTATTTTTATTCTTTTTAACTGGGTTGGTGGCGATCCTGCTTATATTTTAGCGGGTAAGATGTCTAATCCTGAGCAGATCGAAAACATTCGTAAGCAGCTAGGTGTCGATCAGCCTTATTACGTTCAGCTCTGTATTTTCATTAAACAAATACTGACTTTTGACTATGGGGCGAGTTGGAGTACTGGCGAACCTGTTTCTCAAATTATTTTAACCCGATTAGGACCATCGCTCACACTTTTAATTCCACTGACTATTTTACAGACGGTTATTTCAATTATTTTGGCATTGGCTGTCGCAGCTGTACGTGGTTCTCTAACCGACCGTATGGTCATGATGTTGTGTACCATCGGCATGTCGATCAGCATCTTAGTTTACATTATCGTTTTTCAATATGTTTTGGCTTATCAGCTAAGTTGGTTTCCTGTACAAGGCTGGAGCGATAGCTTTACTGATAATTTATTTAAGTTTGCCTTACTGCCGATTCTAATCATGCTGGTGGTGAGTATTGCACCGACTTTACGTTTATATCGTAGCTTTGTGCTTGATGAAATTAATCAGGACTATGTTCGAACAGCACGTGCTAAAGGTGTAGGTGAAAGCCGAATTTTAGGTGTACATGTACTGCGGAATGCTTCAATTCCTATTATTACCGATGTGATGTCAACTTTACCTGCATTGCTCATAGGCGCGTTTTTAATTGAACGTTTTTTTGGTATTCCCGGGATTGGTCGAGAGGTGATTATTGCAGTTGAGCGGAGTGATTTTCCTGTTATTAAGGCAATTACAGTTTACATCGCCGCTGCAACCATGATTTTTAACCTGATTGCCGATTTGGTCTACAAAGTGGTTGATCCACGTGTACAGTTGAAGTAGGTGGGCTATGCTGAGCGTTTTATCAAAAAGAAAACAACAAACAAAAGCCGAAGCTCATTCATCTGGCCTGTGGAAACTTGCCATGCGTCGTCTTCGGGCCGACAAGATCGCAATGTCATCGCTAGTGATTGTATTGCTTTATTTTATTATCTTGGTTCTATCAATGACGGGTGTGATTGCATCCGACTGGAATAAAGAGGTTGCAGTAAGTTATGCACCACCTACATTTATAGGCGCAGATAAGACAACAGGTGCAGGGCAAAATGCAGCAGCGATTGAAGAAGAGTTACCGATAAATCCAGTTGATCCTTTAAAAGATGTAATTCACCAACTCAAGGCTGAAATTAAACAAGAAAAGAGTGCGGGAAGTGCAATTGATTATTATGGTGTAGTTGACCCTTTAGCTGATGATATGAAAGCAATTGATCAGCAACTGGGAGGACATTTACTTGATCAGCAAAGTGAACTTAAAAGTACACTTATATTTGGAGCTGACAAATGGGGACAAGACGTCCTTAAAAAGACCATTAAGGGTGCTGAAACGTCAATTATTGTTGGGGTAATATCTGCTTTACTTGCGGTAGGCATCGGTACACTTTTAGGCGCAATTTCTGGATATTTTGGTGGTTGGGTGGATGATATTCTCAACTGGTTTTATAACATTTTTACCTCAATTCCATATTTATTATTAGTGCTTGCTATTGCTGCCGTACTTCAACAAAAAGGCATTTTATCCATTGTTCTGATTTTAGGTTTAACGGGCTGGACGGGTGTTTATCGTTTAATTCGTGCCGAATATATGAAACATACTGCACGTGAGTATGTTCTTGCTGCTAAAGCAATTGGCGTTGGACACTTCCGTCGTATGTTCATTCATATTTTTCCTAATGTCAGCCATATCGCTTTGGTCCAAATGTCAATTCTGGTGGTGTCTTTCATTAAATCTGAGGTCATCTTGAGTTTCTTAGGTTTTGGTGTGCCAGTAGGTGTAGTGTCTTGGGGGAGCATGTTAAATGAAGCACAAAGTGAACTTCTTTTAGGTAAGTGGTGGCAGCTTGTCGCAGCCTCTGTCGCGATGGCTGTTTTGGTAACGGCATTTTCAATGTTTACTGATGCACTCCGTGATGCATTAGATCCAAAACTAAAATAAGAGGAAGATCCAAATGATCGAACAAGAAAATAAGAATGTGCCGTTGCTTCATGTTAAAAATTTACGAGTAAGTTTTAAAGGTGAAGATAAACAATATATTGAAACCGTAAAAGGAATTAGCTTTGACATTCCAGAGAACACCACGGTTGCTTTAGTAGGTGAGTCGGGTAGCGGCAAATCGGTTACTTCTTTGGCAACTATGGGATTACTGCCTGTAGGTCAGAGTAAAATTGATGAGCAAAGTAAAATTATATTTGAAGGCAAAGATTTACTGAGCTTATCTCGTACAGAGATGCGTAAAATTTGTGGCAAAGATATTGCGATGATTTTTCAGGAGCCGATGTCATCATTAAATCCTGTTTTTACGGTTGGTAATCAAATTGCAGAAGTGTTGTGTTTGCATATGGGATTGAGCCGTAAACAGGCCCGACAACGCGTTTTAGAGTTGCTTAAAGAAGTAGGTATTCCTTCACCTGAAACTAAAATTGATGCTTATCCAAACCAACTTTCGGGTGGTCAACAACAACGTGTCATGATTGCTATGGCGATTGCGTGTGAGCCTAAACTGCTTATTGCCGATGAACCGACCACGGCACTTGATGTTACGATCCAAAAACAGATTATTGATTTACTTGAGTCATTGCGTAAACGCCGTCAAATGTCGATGCTTTTTATTACTCACGATTTAGCATTGGTCGGTGAAATTGCAGATAAAGTCATTGTGATGCGTCATGGCGAGATTAGAGAGCAAGGCGTTGCTGAAGAGGTTCTTGAGCGGCCTAAAGATGTATATACGAGAGCTTTGCTCTATTGCCGCCCGCAAATGTCACAACGACCTTATCGTTTACCAGTAACCAGCGATTTTATGCGTCAAGAAGATAACATCTTGATCGAACAAAGTTTTGATGCTTCAGAAATTCCCGAGCGCAAACGTGGCTTAAATGGTGATGAGCAAATTATCTTAGAAGTAAAAGATCTGAAAAAATGCTTTTATAGTCGTAAAGGTCTATTTGGCAAAGAAGAGTTTCAGGCAGTTAAAGGAGTTTCTTTTAAACTCGCTAAAGGAAAAACCTTAGGTTTAGTCGGTGAGTCAGGTTCAGGTAAAACGACTGTTGGACTATTACTCATGCGCTTACATCAAGCATCTGGTGGGCAGGCTTTCATCGAAGGTAAAGATATTCTTTCATTAACCGAAAAAGAGTTTGCTAAATATCAACGGAAGATTCAGATCATTTTTCAAAACCCATATGCCTCTCTTAATCCACGTTTTACCATTGGGCAGATATTATTAGAACCTATGCAAATTCATGGTATTGGTAAAGATGATGCTGAGCGCAAACAAATTGCGCTTGGTTTACTTGATAGAGTGAATTTACCTGAACAAGCTTATTATCGATATCCACATGAGTTTTCAGGTGGGCAACGTCAACGTATTGCGATTGCACGCTGTTTAACGCTAAAACCTGAAATTTTGATTTGTGATGAATCTGTTTCTGCGCTCGATGTTTCAGTCCAAGCGCAGGTACTTAACTTATTACAAGATTTACAAGATGAGTTTGGGCTGAGTTATATCTTTATTTCACATGACTTATCGGTTGTGAAATATATCTCTGATCAGGTGATGGTCATGAATCATGGAGAAGTTGTGGAAATTGCCAATTCGGATGAGCTCTATGCACATCCTCAACATGATTACACTAAACGTCTATTGCAGGCGATTCCTCAAGGGATTCAACACATTTCATAAGCGTAAAGTTATGTCGTTAAGGGCACTTTCGAGTGCCTTTTTATTTGGTTTATTGCCTAAATGCTTATAAAATAACAGAAGTAAATATAGAGTATTTTATTCTTACTATGTGTGCCAACTTTAAACCTTTAACTCTTGCTCAATTACAGCAACTTCAGTTGCCTGTGGTTGGCTTTAGCTATGCCGAAGAGGTTTATCCTGCGGGAACAATGCCACTATTATTCAAATCACCACAAGGTTTTGAATGGCGTGAAGTCATGTTTGGCTTGGTTCCAAAGTGGGCTGAAGATACCAACATAGCGAAACATACCTATAATGCCCGTCATGAAACGATTTTCCAAAAACCGAGTTTTCAAGAAGCTGCTCTTAAATGTAAATTCGGTGTAATTCCAGTGACCGAGTTTTATGAAAGTAAATATATAAATGATAAGCCCGAGCGGTGGGGTGTACGCCGTAAAGATGGGCAAGCTTTTTTCATTGCAGCGATCTATGAAATTTGCAAAATCAATGAGACGGTTATTCGTTCTGCAAGCATGTTAACTATGGATGCCATCGACCATCCCATGATGAAAGACTTTCACGAACCAGGTGATGTCAAAAGATCAGTTATTGTGATTCCACATGACCGACTAGAAGAGTGGTTGAGTTTAGAATCGCCTGATATTTCCAGCTTTATTGAAGGTTTTCCAGTGGAAGAGTTTGAATGCTCTCATGTGCCAAAAGAAAAAGTTATAAAATCGACACCACAGTTAAGCATGTTTGACTAATTTATCTAAAATAAGATGAGGTTATTGATATCAAATCTGAATCAATAACCTATATTGTTTATTCAATATTTTTACTTAATGTTTGTACTTCAGAATCTTGAGCTAGATAACTCAATTCAATGGGTGAAATAACAAAAGTTGTATTATCTGAGGTCTGTTTAAATACAAAACCATATTCAAAAGACTGGCTACTTTTGTTTGGTAACCAGAATAGATAAGGACATCCTGTATAACTACCATCCCAACCCATTTCTCTTGCTAAAGCTAAAGCTGTATCTGATTTTGCAATGATTTCTTTAAGAGATTCTTTATCTCTTGTTGAAACATCACCATCATCATCTGCAAATGTTTGTAGGAACTCATTTAAGGGCGTAAGTTCTTCCCAGTTACGTTCTATTGTCGAGAAATGATATCCATATAGCATCATGTGCGCTTTCTTCCATCTTGTTATTGTGTGATTGAACATAGCAAGAAATAGATGAAAAGGAAATGGATGGATCTGATTTAAGTTGTTTATTTTTCATAACTTATAGATTGTTTTTTGTACACAATAATGGTTTTTTTAACATCATCATTTTTCATATTAACTATATAGTGTGCACACAAAGTTTTGTTCATCTAATCATTAAGATAAATTACTTTTTTAGTAAATCAAACTGTTGGCGAATATTGAATTGTTCATAATTCACCTATAATAGAAATGAAACTATGTAGAGCATATTTATGTTTATAACAACTACGCGCCCACAAGATACTTTGATTAATCAGCTTCTTCCAGTTTTGGAACAAGCAAGCCAGATTCTATTACAAGAATATCAAAATTATTCTGCGGGTTATGAGTTTACTATTCATGAAAAACAAGACGATTCACCTGTAACTCAAGCAGATTTAAAAGTGAATCTTTTCTTATTAAAGCACTTGGCAGAGATTACCCCAGACCTGCCTGTTTTGTCTGAAGAAAGTGATTATAGTGCTCGCCATGACTGGTCTACGTGTTGGATGTTAGATCCGCTTGATGGAACTAAAGAGTTTATTCATGAGCGTGATGAGTTCACGATAAACCTAAGCTTGATTAAGGGTAAAGAGACAATCTTTTCAGTTATTGCTGTGCCATGTGAACAAGTCGTGTATTTAGGATATCTGCAAGATTTACCTTTTAAATATAGTTTTAGTCAAAAGCAGTGGTATCAATATCAGATAACTTCGCCTTCGCCAGATGCACCTATACAAATAGGACTTAGCCATGGCAGTAAAAATCCGAAATATCAAAGATTTATTCAGCCTATCGAAAAAGAACATAACATTATTAGAAGAGAAGCAGGAAGTGCCTATAAATTTTGCATGATGTTGGAAGGTGAAATAGATATTTACCCACGATTCCATCCAACTTCTGAATGGGACACAAGTTCTGGTCAAGGGTTGTTGGAAAGTATAGGTGGTGGTTTACTTACTCTTGATGGAAAACCTTTTGAATATAACCAGAGACACACGGTTTTAAATAAGGGCTTTATCGCATTTCGTGATCAAGAAAGCAAAAAAATAGCATTTGAAGCATTAGCCCAATCAGGTGTTATAGATTGAGAGTTATGTCAGACATGTTATAGTGGCAAAGTATTGAAAAAAGATGACAAGATAACAATGGCACTCGATTTATTGCCTAAAAGTATGTTTGAAGCAATTGATTTATTGCCCGATGCTTCAACTCCCGTGACCTTATTTACGCGCCATTCTCTAAGAGAACTTGTGGACGGGCAGGGTTTAGCAGGATATGACCTCCAACTTACTCCTCAAGGGCGTGAGCTTGCGCAGGCATGGGGTAATTATTTAATTAAAAATACAGATCGTGTTATCCAGCATTGTATTTCAAGTCCAATACAACGTTGTGTCGATACGGCTGCGCTCATGATTGAAGGGGCTGATGATGTAAGTCCCGAATCTAATACACATACCATTGAAATTATTGAGCAGGGACTACTGGTTGAACCTGGTAGCTTTGTACTAGATATACAGCAAGCTGCTCCTTATTTTAAAAAACAAGGCGCTTTGGGTTTTATTAATAGTTTTGTTAATAATGCATTACCTGGCATGAAACACCCCATTACTGGTGTTTTAGACGTGCTCGAGCTTATTTATCGTACTCATCCCAAAACTCAAGGTGGACTTAGTTTAGCTGTCAGTCATGACACTATTATTGCTGCAATTGTTGCTGTAATTTCTGGTGAAAATAAAATTAAGAAAGAAGATTGGCCTGAAATGATGGAAGGCTTATTTGTATGGTTTGAGGGCGAAGAGTTTCCAAATTGTAAATTAAAATGGATTTGGAGAGGTAAGGCCTATGAGCTGAATGTAGCCAAATTTAACACAGGGCTATAAGCTCAAAAAAGATAGGTAATAAAAAAAGCCCAATAGGGCTTTTTTTACATGCTTCAATTAGTTAGCTAACGCTTTAACTTGAGCATTTAAACGGCTCTTATGACGAGCAGCTTTATTTTTGTGGATGATGCCTTTATCAGCCATACGGTCGATTACAGGAACAGCTTTTTTGTAAGCTTCTGTAGCAACAGCATGATCACCACCAGCAATTGCACTTAAAGTACGTTTGATGTATGTACGAACCATAGAACGCAAGCTTGCGTTGTGTTTACGTGCAGTAACGTTTTGACGCGCACGTTTTTTAGCTTGAGCAGAGTTTGCCACTCTTGCACTCCTTGAAAATAAGTTGGTCTGGGCGGGCTGTGGTCAATCCAGTAAACTGGTGCAACCATCACCAGCCCGTAAACAAGTGCCATATTGTGATGAATAGACACCGTGAAGTCAAGCCTTGAGAGCATTTTAAGCGGTTTTAGGGGCTGCTAAAACCGTAAGAAAAGGTTAAATTTGATACAAACTTAAAGAGGGTTGGATAAAAAATGAGTATAAGTACGAAAAAAGCAATTGTGATAGGTGCTACAGGACTTGTGGGTTTAGCTCTTGTCGAACAGCTTGAGCAAACACCAGAATTTGAAGCGATTACTGTCGTGGTAAGAAAAGAATCACAACTACTTAATACATATAAAAAAGTTAATCAGCTGGTTGTAGAAGATTTCTTAATGTTGAATGATGAAGATGTGAGCGGTCATACCCATGCATTTAGCTGTTTGGGAACAACATTGAAAAATGCAGGCTCAAAACAGGCCTTTTACGCTGTGGATTATGAAATCAATGCTCATTTGGCAGATTTGGTACAAGATAAACATATTCATCTTTTATTAGTAAGTGCACTTGGTGCAAATGCCAATTCACCGATTTTTTATAATAAAGTGAAAGGACAACTAGAAGATTATATTGAAAGTCTACAACTTGAGAAATTGTCTATCTTTAGACCATCTTTACTTATTGGTAAACGCAGTGACGTACGGTTTATAGAAGATTTAGGGCAGAGTCTATTTAAATTTATTGAGAATAAATTACAAAAACCATTCAAATATAAACCTGTAACTGCGGAGCAATTGGCTCATACGATGGTCGTAGCGGCGCTAACGCAAATTGAAGCCTTTAAACGATATGATAATCTGAGCATACAGAAAACTCGATAAGGGAGAATAAAAGTGTCGACAGTACCATTTGTAACATGTGATTTATTAGATGATAACCCTGAAAAAGATTTACAAGTTGTAATTCCTTCAATGGATGGAAAGTTTTTCCAAAGCTATGGTGCACGTAAAACTTTTGGGGGGCAGATTGTAACAGTAAAGTGCTTTGAAGATAACTCACGTGTAAAAGAGTTATTGGCAACAGATGGTACAGATAAAGTATTAGTGGTAGATGGCGGTGCATCTATGCGCTGTGCACTCATGGGTGATTTGATTGCTGAGTCAGCAGTTAAAAATAACTGGAATGGTGTCGTGATTTACGGTTGTGTACGAGATGTAGATGCGCTTGCAACTTTGGATTTAGGCGTACATGCATTGGCTGCAATTCCGCAAAAAAGTAATCGTAAAGGCATTGGTGAAGTAGATATTAATTTGTATTTTGGTGGTGTCACAATTCAATCAGGTGATTTTATCTATGCTGATAATAATGGAATTGTGATTGCAAAAGAAAAATTAGTCTAATTCTCTAATATAAAGGAACGCATGATGGTGATTCATCAAATTAAAGTACTTCAAGCAGTTGTATCTGCAATTGCTGAAGGCGGTAGGGGCGTAACAGGCACTGCTTTTCCTCAGCAACCTGTAAAAGCTTTGAAGCTATATGAATTTGAAGGTTCACCATTTTGTCGCCGCGTTCGTGAAGTGATTACACTTTTGAATCTGGATGTCGAAATTTATCCATGTCCTAAAGGCGGAACAAAGTATCGTTCAGTTGTAAAAGAAAAAGGCGGGAAATTACAATTTCCTTTTTTAATTGATGAAAATACTGGTGATCAGCTATACGAATCACAAGATATTATTCATCATTTATTTAAACACTACGGTAAGACTGGAAAGACACCTCAGAAATTTTCGAGTTACCCGAACATGCCGTATGTGGCATTTGCAGGGACCATATTAAATGGTGCTCGTGGAGTTTGGATAAATAAAAAAATTGTTGATAGAGCTGCTCCTGAGCAAAAGCTTGAGTTATGGAGTTTTGAGGCAAGCCCTTATTCAAGAGTCGTAAGAGGTTTACTCTGTGAGCTTGAGCTTCCATATATTTTGCATAATGTTGCAAAAGAGAGATGGCAAGATCAGGGCCCAGCTATTCTTCGTTTAAAACCAGGTAAATATGTACCTTTAAAAGGTGGAAAAAGAGAAAAAATATTGCCTGTTATGCAAGGTAAAATGCAGGTGCCATATTTGGTAGATCCGAATACAGGAGTGAAGATGTTTGAGTCTGCTCAAATCGTAAAATATTTAAAGAAGCAATATGGGCGTTAATTAATGTCTATTTTAGTAAGAGTTTAAGGTGCTTTACTTAAACTCTTACCAATCTCAGATTTCATTACAAGATGTATGAAAAGAAAATGAGTATGCTAAATTAATAAGGTTAATTACCTAAAAGGCATATTTTATGGAATGTATGAGAATTCAGCCTGTAACGAGCGCTCCTGGTGAAAATGCATTATTTATTGTATTAGGACTGGCTCAAGGTGATTCTGTAATAGAAAAAGTAAAAGATTTTGCTGCTAATTTTTCAGCGCTAACCAGAAGTCTGTCTAATCGTTACCCAGAAAGTAAATTTAATGCGACGTTGGGTTTTAGTTCAAATGCATGGGATATTTTATTCCCAGAGCAAGCGAAGCCTCAAGAGTTACAACCATTTCAAGAAATTAGAGGCCCGAAATATACGGCTGTCTCAACTCCAGGTGATTTATTTTTTCATATTCGTGCCGATCGTCAGGCTTTATGTTACGAGCTGGGCAATATAATTAATCAACAGCTTGGTAAAGTAACGTATCCAATTGATGAAGTTCATGGTTTTCGTTATTTTGACGGACGTGCAATTATTGGTTTTGTTGATGGGACTGAGAACCCGGAACCAGTTATTGCAGCCCAGTGGGCGTTAGTGGGTAATGAAGATCCTGATTTTGTCGGGGGAAGTTATGCTTTTATTCAAAAATATATACATGATATGGAGAAATGGCGTTCATTAACCGATGAAGAGCAAGAAAAAGTAATTGGGCGCAAAAAGTTCAATGATGTTGAACTCGGTGATGATGAAAAACCTTTAACTGCGCATAATGTTGTAAGTAAAGCTCATGATGCAGAAGGCAATGAGCTTAAAATTATGCGAGCTAATATGCCTTTTTCAAATCCGTCTAGAAATGAATATGGCACATTCTTTATTGGTTACTCACGTAAATTTAGTACAACCCGGCAAATGCTTGAAAACATGTTTTTAGGCAATGAGCAGGGTAATCTTGATCGATTGCTTGACTTTAGTACTGCTCAGACTGGTACCTTGTTTTTTGTACCAACTGTCGATTTCCTTGATGATTTAGGCGATGAGTAGTCGTTAAATTAGAAGGCTTAAATGATGGAAGTAACGAGATTGCTTCCATTGCTTAAATTTAAAATTAATATGATGTGATGAAATGTTTAAGAAGATAACTCAGCTTTTTCAAGGCTCAAAAGAAACGCCAGAACAACTTTACTTGCAAGAGAATCAATTAAAATTTGATTCTGAACGAGGACCTATCATTAACGATGTAGTAATTAATGAGAAATGGTCAGAACATCTTGAGTATTTCTCAAATCGTAAATTACAAAATTTTGATAATCTTCAGAAGTTATTCCTCATCACTCCACAAATTAATGAAAAAATTGATCTAGAAATCGCAACCCGGCGCTATGTAGAAAGATTAGGAAATACGCAAGAAAAGCTACTTCACCTTAAAGCGATTATACAAATATTAAATCAATATTACGTTTTGTTTTTGCGTGATAAATAATCATAGTTGATTGATTAAAAAATATAAAAAGTAGGGCTAACTAGTAGTTTGATTTTCAAAAAAATAACTCAATTCACTAAAAACATCATGCTACTATTAGGCCTATATCTTCTTAGCTGATAAAAGCCATATACATGTTTCAACAAGAAATCTCTCAATTGAATTTACAACAGCTCAAGGCCGGTGAAAAGCGTTGGGTGGGGTCGTTATTAGGTTCATCTGCTGCATTACTATTTAAGGAAATTGCTGTTCAGCATTCGTCTTTACTTGTTGTGGTTGCCAGAAATAACCAGCATGTAGCTCAATTAGAAAGTGAACTTGAATTTTATGGCATAAAACCAACAATTTTCCCTGATTGGGAAATCTTACCGTATGATCGTTTGTCACCTCATCAAGATATTGTTTCAGAACGCCTCGCAATTTTATCTAATATGCCTCAGAAGGGTGTATTACTACTTTCAGCAAGTACTTTAGCTCAAAGAGTTGCGCCATATTCATGGGTTTTGGGTGAACATTTTGATATTCGTGTAGGTCAAAAATTTGATTTAGAACAGCAGAAATTACGTTTAGTACAAGCTGGTTATCATTTGGTAGATACTGTTTATGATCACGGTGAGTTTGCTGTGCGTGGCAGTATTATGGATATTTTTGCCTCAGGACAAGAAGCACCTATCCGTATTGATCTGTTTGATGATGAAATTGATACGTTAAAATTCTTTGATCCAGAAACACAAAGAACGACTACAGCTTTAAAAAGTTTTACAGTTTTACCTGCAAAAGAATTCCCATTAAAAGAAGCTCGCTCAATTTTTAGAGATCGGTACTCTGAACTTTTTCCTACTGCTAATCCTAAGAAAAATCCGATTTATCAAGATGTCTTAGAGGGAATTGCTTCACCAGGAATTGAATTTTATTTACCATTATTTTTTGATAAAGCACAAATGCAATCGCAAAGTACACTTACAACGTACTTACCAAAGAATTGCATTGTAATTACAACTACTGATGTGGACACTGATTTAACTAATTTTTGGAAAGAAGTTTTCCGTCGTTACGAAGACAGACGTCATAATGTAGATCAGCCAATTCTTCCTCCTGAAGAACTATTTATTGCTCCAAACCATTTGCTGAGTGCTTTAAACCAGTTCCCGCGTATGCTTGTAAGTGCCGAATTGGTTGAAGAAAAAGCTGGCGCATTAAATCTTAAGGCAGAACAGCCGCCAAAATTAGCAGTCGATCCGAAAAAAGAAAAACCGTTTACCGTCGTTAAAAAATATATTGATGAAGCAAATCATCCCGTTTTATTGGTTGCAGAAAGTGCAGGCCGACGTGAAAGCTTAAGAGATGGTTTACGTGCTAGTCTGGGAGATATCCCTAGTGTAGACAGTTTTGAACAATTTCAAACGAGTCAGTTTGCGATTGCTATTACAAATGCACCGCTCGACCGTGGCTTACTTTTAACAGACCAATTAACGGTTATTTCAGAAAATCAGTTATATGAACATCGGGTAGTTCAGCGTCGTCGTAAACGTCAGCAAGAAGTTTCAGAAGAGTTCTTAATTCGCAGTTTGACTGAACTCAGTATTGATGCCCCAGTTGTTCATATTGATCATGGCGTGGGACGTTATGCAGGATTAGTTACTTTAGCAATTGAAGGGCAAGATTATGAATTCTTGCAACTCAATTATGCTGAAGGGGCAAAAGTTTATGTTCCTGTGACTAATTTGCATCTTATCAGTCGCTATAGTGGTGGAGATCCAGATTTAGCGCCACTTCATAAGATTGGTAGTGATGCATGGAGTAAAGCTAAACGCAAAGCTTTAGAGCAAATTCATGATGTTGCAGCCGAACTATTACATATACAAGCACGTCGTCAGTCAAAACCTGGTTTTGGTTTCGAACTCGATCAATCGCTTTATATGCAATTTGCCAGTGGATTTGCCTACGAAGAAACACTCGATCAGGCAAATGCTATTGAAGCGACGCTTCACGATATGCAGCAAGCTAGACCTATGGATCGACTTGTTTGTGGTGATGTAGGTTTCGGTAAAACAGAAGTGGCAATGCGAGCCGCGTTTGTTGCTGTGCAAAATGGCAAGCAAGTTGCTGTTTTAGTGCCTACGACTTTACTTGCACAACAACATTATGAGTCTTTTAAAGATCGTTTTGCTGATTGGCCTGTGCGTATTGAAGTGCTATCACGCTTTGGCTCAAGTAAAACCCATACAAAAAATATTGAAGATTTAATTGCTGGTAAAGTCGATATTGTGGTGGGGACACATAAACTTTTACAAGAAAATGTGCAATTTAAAGATTTGGGTCTAATGGTAGTCGATGAAGAACATCGATTCGGTGTGCGTGATAAAGAGCGTATCAAAGCGTTACGAGCAGATGTGGATATGCTGACGCTTACAGCAACGCCTATTCCAAGAACTTTAAATATGGCTTTTTCGGGAATGCGTGATCTATCTATCATTGCTACACCACCAGCCCGTCGTTTAGCCGTTAAAACCTTTGTGCAAGAGCATACAGAAGCCTCTGTGAAAGAGGCGATTTTGCGTGAGTTACTACGTGGTGGCCAAGTATATTTCTTACACAATGAAGTCGATACGATTGAACGGGCTGCTGAAAACATCCGTGTTCTTGTGCCTGAAGCTCGTGTGGCTGTTGCTCATGGACAAATGCGAGAAAGAGAGCTCGAACAAGTGATGCAGCAGTTCTATCACAAAGAGTTTAATGTACTGGTATGTTCAACCATTATTGAAACCGGAATTGATGTTCCAAATGCCAACACAATTTTGATAGAAAGGGCTGACAAACTCGGTTTGGCTCAATTACATCAATTACGTGGACGTGTAGGGCGTTCACATCACCAAGCCTATGCTTATTTGTTAGTTCCTTCTATAAAGCACTTGAAAGGTGATGCAGAAAAACGTTTGGATGCAATCCAACGTGCCTCTACACTCGGTGCTGGTTTTATGCTAGCTACAGAGGATTTAGAAATTCGCGGTGCTGGTGAGCTTTTAGGTGAGCAACAAAGTGGTTCTATGCAGGCAATTGGATATAGTTTGTATATGGAAATGCTTGAAAAAGCCACTAAAGCAATTCAGCAAGGTAAAACACCGAATTTTGATGCACCTTTATCGCTGACTGCGGAAATTAATTTACATATTCCGGCATTAATTCCAGATGAGTATTTAGGAGATGTGCATCAGCGTTTATTGTTCTATAAACGTATTAGTAATACAGATACACAAGAAAAACTCGATAATATCCGTATGGAACTCATTGATCGTTTTGGGGTTCCTCCACAATCGGTTAAACATTTGTTTACTGTCCATCAGATTCGCTTGAAAGCAGAGCAACTGGGTATCACAAAAATCGATATTAATACTCAAGGTGGTAATATTGAATTCTCACCTGATACACCTGTTCAAGCGATTAGCATTATTCAGCTAATGCAGAAGCATCCGACCTATTATCGTATGGAAGGCGGACAGCGTTTAAAAGTTATGGTTCAGTTAGAAGAACAGGAAAAACGTATTCAATTTATTAATGATTTATTAGCTAAATTATTAAATGAATTACATGCTTAAATAGTGTTTCAAAGTGATTTTAATCTCATACAAATTTTTTAAAAGCTGATATCAGAATTTTATGCACGATTTCTCGGATTACAGGAGGAATAAGTGCATAAAATCATTGTTATTTGTAATCAAACCAGCCACTAGCAATACTCACATCAAAACTGATGTGATAGTATTAGCCATTATTGTTTATTGTCATTTATAAAAGATATGTTTAGTTTGCATCCACAACTTGCTCAAGATACTTTTTTTGTCGGCGATTTTCCGCTTTCAACATGTCGTTTAATGAATGATATGCAATTCCCGTGGTTGATTTTAATCCCTCGTGTACCGGGAATCACAGAATTATATGAATTGAGCCAAGCTGATCAAGAACAGTTTTTACGTGAATCAAGTTGGTTATCTAGCCAGCTAGCTCGAGTATTCCGTGCTGATAAAATGAATGTTGCAGCTTTAGGTAACATGGTACCTCAGTTGCATTTCCATCATGTTGTACGTTATCAAAATGATGTTGCATGGCCGAAGCCAGTTTGGGGAACACCTGCAGTTCCATACACAAATGATGTACTGGCTCATATGCGTCAAACCCTTATGCTTGCTTTACGTGGTCAAGGTGATATGCCTTTTGATTGGCGCATGGATTAAATCAATGCAATGCCACATTTATATGAATGTGGCTACATTGAGGTATGGAGGACAGGGTGCAATTAGAGAGGTTTATCGATAGAGAGCCTAAGCAGTTTGCATATTTTCATCGTTTGATGGGATATTCAATTCTGTCCTTAATTTTAGTGATCTATGCTTTTACCTCACCTAATACAAATTATCAGATCTACGTTCCTCCTTTCTTTCTTTTTTTACTTTTTATTAGTTCGAAGTTAGAACATTGGCTTCAATACCAATTTGATAAGAAAACTCAAAAAAGTGTCTTTTTTGCAATTGATGCAATTGTTGTAGCAGTTACCTTAGCGGGTCTGCATCTTAATTTAGTCCCTACATTTATTGCAGTATTTGCATTATTTTACTCTGCAATTAATAGCCGTATTTCTTTCGCAGTTATTTGTTTGACGAGCCTGCTAGGCGCGATTATTTTTTATTTAAGTACTTTTTTTCTATTTGGTTTTTATACATATTTTGAACCTACTAGCCAAGAGTTAACTGTAATTACACTCTTGGGTTTGGTCATGTTTATTACCATTGGAAATTACTACCAACATCGTTGGGTTAAAAAAATCAGTCAGCAGCGTCAACATTATTATGATCAAATGACCCGCTATATTGCTTTTGCTAATCAGTTAAGCCGTTATGCGCCACTACAGTTGTGGCAATCTATCATGCGCGGTGAGGCGGAGGCAAAAATTGAATATAAACGAAAAAAAATGACGGTATTTTTTTCGGATATTCAGGGTTTTACAGAGTTATCAGAAACTTTAATCCCTGATGATTTGGCATTTTTGCTTAATGACTATTTAAGCCATATGACGGAAATTGCCAAGCAGTATGAAGCTACCGTCGACAAATTTATGGGGGATGCCATCCTCATATTTTTTGGTGATCCGAATTCTCAGGGTGTAGAGCAAGATGCAAAAGCCTGTGTAGAAATGGCAATCGCTATGCGCCAGCAAATGAAATTGCTGCGTGAGCGTTGGAAAAAAATGGGCTACTCAGCCTTACATATTCGCATGGGAATTAGTACTGGTTACTGCCACGTAGGGAACTATGGGGCAACACATCGTATGGCTTATACTATTGTAGGTCGTGATGTGAATTTGGCAGCTCGTTTACAATACGCTGCTGAAATAGATGAAATTTTAATTTCAGATGATACTTATCAATTAATTAAAAGTGATTTTCTTTGTGCTCCAAAAACACCAATTTACTTAAAAGGTATTCAAGGTGCTGTGAAGACATGGCAGGTAATGGAGAAATACACAGGGAATAAGTCAGATCATCAACAATGGTTCGACTATGAATATAAAGGCTTTCATTTAGTACTTAATTTAGAAGAAGTACAAAACTATGAGTACCCTGAATTAGTAGAAGTACTTGAGAAAATGATTCAACGACTTAAAGTTCAACAAACTTTAATTAATACTCAAGGTATTGCACGTTTAAGACTTGAAGATGAAGTTAAGCCTATTGAAATTGATCAACAAGATCAGGTGTAAAGCTTAAAACGTGAAGTAAAAAAAAGCTGCTTTTAAAAGCAGCTTTTTTATTTTAATGGCTTTCGGATGCGTGATTGATTGTATATTTAGGAATCTCAATTTCTAAATCTTCATCAACAATCTTCACTTGGCAAGAGAGACGAGAATCTGGTTCAAGACCCCAAGCGCGATCTAAAAGATCTGCTTCAACATCATCCATTTCTTCTAGGCTGTCAAAACCCTTACGAACGACTACGTGACAAGTTGTACATGCACACGACATGTCACAAGCGTGTTCAATTTTAATTCCTCGATCAAGCAAACTTTGACAAAGATTTGCATTTTGTTCAACTTCAAATTCTGCGCCTTCAGGGCAAAACTGAGCATGAGGAAGTACTTTAATACGGGGCATATTGATCACCTATACCTTTAGTTTGAATTTGACCAATCTTCAAGTTTTGTACCTTTTAAGGCGTGGTCAATATGTCGATTCATACGTAGTGCGGCAAAAGCATCACTATGTACTTTAAGTTGTTCTACAGCTTTTTCAATTGCTTGAATATCATTGCCTTCAAGCTGAACTTTCAGCACATTTTCAGCAGTTTTAAGTGCTTCAAGCTGCTCATCATTAAGCAAATCAGCATCAACTTTGAGAGCTTGTTCTAATGCTTCAAGTTCACGTTGGGCTTCAACTTTAGTTTCTTTTAAATGGCGTAGATTTTTATCTTCTTCCGCGTGTTGAAAACCTTCAATTAATAAGCGCTCAGTGTCAGATTCTGATAAGCCATAAGATGGTTTAATATCAATTTGAGCCTGTACACCAGAAGTTGTTTCACGAGCTGAAACAGTAAGTAGACCATCTGCATCTACCTGAAAGGTAACTTCAATACGTGCTTGACCAGCCGTCATTGGTGGAATACCGTGAAGAACAAATTTTCCTAATGAACGACAATGTTCTACCAAATCTCGTTCACCTTGAACCACATGAATAAGCATGGCGGTTTGGCCATCTTGATAAGTTGTGAATTCTTGACGACGAGCAACAGGAATAGCAGTATTACGTGAAATAAGGCGCTCTACTAGTCCACCCATGGTTTCTAGACCAAGTGAAAGAGGAGTTACGTCTAAAAGTAATGAACCGTCTTGACTGTTTCCAATTAATTGGTTGGCAGTAATCGAAGCACCAATTGCAACCACTTCATCAGGGTTGATCGTGCAAAGAGGTTCTTGATTAAATACATGACGAACCGCTTGTTGAACAGCATACGAACGCGTAGAGCCCCCCACTAAAACAACATTTTGAATATCTGATAATTCAAGTTTTGCATCACGTAAAACACGCTTACAAACACTGATTGTTTTATCTAAAGCAACTTGAATAATACTTTCAAAAGTTGGACGGTCCAGTGTTAATACATTTTCAAGTAATTTTAACTGAACTGATTCTTGAGTAGATAATTGTTCTTTAGCTTGACGAGCAGCAACCATAAATACTGCATATGCTTCATCGCTCAAAGTATCAATATCTAACTGCTTTTTAGCCCATTTAACAATGAGACGGTCTAAATCGTCACCACCTAGAGCAGTGTGGCCACCGGTAGCTAATACTTCAAAGACACCTTGTGAGAAACGCAAGATTGATACGTCAAAAGTACCACCACCTAAATCATAAATTACGTAGTTATGATCTGTAGCTAAATTAGTTTCTTGGTCTAAACCATAAGCCACAGCAGCAGCGGTTGGCTCATTTAATAATCGTAATACATTCAAACCAGCAAGTTGTGCTGCATCACGAGTTGCTTGTCGCTGAGCTTCATCAAAATAGGCAGGAACAGTAATAACTGCACCATTTACTGGATTTTGTAAGCTAGTTTCAGCACGATCTTTTAATTGTTTTAAAATTTCTGCAGAAATTTCAACAGGGGTTTTACGACCAGCACGTGTTTCAAAAGCTGGCATCTCATTTTCAGAACCCATTAATTCATATGGATGCTGAAATTTGATATCTGCTTTTGAACGCCCCATAAAGCGTTTTACAGAAACAATTGTATTTTTCGGGTCGGCAATAAGGAAAGGCTTTGCTTCTTCACCGTAGTGAGTTGCATCATTTCCATAGTGCACAATAGAAGGAAGGAGTCTTCTTTCTTTTTCATCATTGAGTACTTTAGGCTTGCCTGATAACACTGTCGCAACTAAGGAGTGTGTTGTTCCTAGGTCGATACCAATCGCAATGCGGTGTTGGTGTGGGGCACTGGATTGACCCGGTTCAGCAATTTGCAAAAGTGCCATGAGTTAAATCCCTTGAATATAAATTGGAAAAAGCAAAATTAAAAATCGTCGTCTAAATCAAAGTTGTCTTCGTCATCCAACATTTGATCTTCTGCTTTTTCAATATCATTAAGAACGCGCTGAAAGAACCGTAATTTACGTACAGTATCGCGAGCTTCACCCCAGTCTTCATCTGAGTAATCAATTTTAAATTCGCGAACTAAACTTTCTATCCATTGAAACACTTCTTGTTTAAGAGTGCTTAGATGTTCTGGGGAGGTTGCTTCATCCAGTTGCTCACGAAGTTCCAAAGCTGATTGTAAAAACTCAAAATCGCTAATAGATTGATCAAGGTGATGATCTTGCTTTTTTAATGCTAAAAGATAAGCTGCGCGGCTATCTACTTGCGATAATGTTTTAAAAGCTTGATTGATTTCACTTGATTTGATCAATGCCTGATTTTTATCTTCTGCTTTATCTGGATGATATTGCTGCTGCAAATTCAAGAAACTAGATTTTAAGCTCGCCAAATCGATATCGAGTTCTACGGGTAAATTGAACAACTCAAAATGATTCATTAGAAAGGAGGTCCACGTTAATTAAATACATTAAAACAGTGCTAAAAAGACACTGTTTTAATGAGAGATGGAAGGAGAAGGGTTATACAGTGAAAGACTCACCACAACCACATTCGCCTTTTTTATTGGGGTTGTTAAATTCGAACCCTTCATTAAGGCCATTTTTGACATAGTCCATTTCTAAGCCTTCTAAATAGACATGACTTTTTGGATCTACAAATACCTTAACGCCAAATTGTTCGAAAACTTCGTCATGTTCATCGACAGAATCAACAAATTCAAGAACGTAAGCCAACCCAGAACAGCCAGAAGTTTTCACACCCACGCGAATGCCTTCACCCTTACCTCGGTTTTTGAGGTAATTGCTAATATGAGTCGCAGCATTTTCAGTTAAATGAATCATGAAAACTCCAACGTTTACAGTAATAACAAATTAAGCTTTTGATTTTTTAGTGCGGTAATCTTCAATCGCAGCTTTAATCGCATCTTCAGCTAGTACAGAGCAGTGAACTTTTACTGGTGGAAGAGCAAGCTCAGTTGCGATATCAATATTCTTGATTGCTTGAGCTTCATCAAGAGTTTTACCTTTTAACCACTCAGTTACAAGTGAGCTAGAAGCAATTGCTGAACCACAGCCATAAGTTTTAAAGCGTGCTTCTTCAATCACACCGCTATCGTTTACTTGAATTTGTAAACGCATTACGTCGCCACATGCTGGTGCACCCACCATGCCTGTACCTACATTTTCAGAGTTTTTGTCTAAAACACCAACATTACGAGGGTTTTCGTAATGATCAATTACCTTTTCGCTATAAGCCATTTCGCTTCTCCAAACCTCGGGGTCAGCCTAATATTAATATGAGGGTAAAAACACTAATTTCAATGAATTAGTGTTCAGCCCATTCAACTGTAGAAAGATCGATACCTTCTTTGTACATATCCCAAAGCGGAGAAAGTTCACGTAATTTCTCAACAGCGGCTTTGGTAATTGTAAGCACATGGTCAATATCTTCTTCAGTTGTGTATTTACCAAAACTGAAGCGGATAGAGCTGTGTGCTAGCTCATCAGATAAACCTAATGCGCGAAGAACGTATGAAGGCTCTAAAGTTGCAGAAGTACAAGCAGAACCACTTGATACAGCAGCATCTTTGAGCGACATCATTAAAGATTCACCTTCAACAAAGTTAAAGCTGACATTTAAATAGTTAGCAACGTTTTGAGTTGGATGGCCATTTAAGAAAACTTGTTCAAGATCTTGTAAACCATTCCAAAGCTTGTCGCGAAGCTTGCGAATACGCTCTTGTTCTGCTTGCATTCTTTTGCCAGCAATTTCAAAAGCTTCACCCATACCTACAATTTGATGAGTCGCTAAAGTACCAGAACGCATACCACGCTCATGACCACCGCCATGAATTTGTGCTTTTAAACGAACACGTGGGCTACGACGTACATATAATGCACCGATACCTTTTGGACCATAAATTTTATGAGCTGAGAAACTCATTAGGTCAATTTTCATAGTAGATAGGTCAATTTCAACTTTACCAGCAGCTTGAGCAGCATCTACATGAAAGAAGGTTTTATTGGCACGTGTTAATTCACCAATTGCTGCTACATCTGTAACTGTACCGATTTCGTTGTTTACCATCATAAGAGAAACAAGAACAGTATCAGGACGAAGGGCAGCTTTTACCATTTCAGGGGTAATTAAACCAGTTTGTGGTTCTGGTTCTAAATAAGTAATTTCAAAACCTTGGTCTTCTAATTCACGACAAGGATCTAGAACAGCTTTGTGTTCAATTTTACTTGTAATAATATGCTTGCCTTTAGATGCATAAAACTGCGCTACACCTTTTAGAGCAAGGTTATCTGATTCAGTTGCACCAGAAGTCCAAACGATTTCACGTGGATCAGCTTTAATTAAATTTGCAACTTGCTCACGTGCATATTCAACTTTCTCTTCTGCCTGCCAGCCATAAGCATGGGAACGAGATGCAGCATTACCAAAGGTACCGTCGAAAGTTAAACACTCCATCATACGTTCTGCAACTTGCGGATCTACTGGAGTGGTTGCTGCGTAATCAAGATAAATTGGACGTTTCATATCAAATACCTGTACCCGATAAAAGAGCTGAATCTATGCCAGTCACATTTTGGCGTAATGCAACAGTTTGAACGTTGTCTCGGCTAATGAGGTCGGCAAGAGAGATTTTTGCTAAATAGTCGGCAATATGATGAGAGAGTTCTTGCCATAAATCGTGTGTGAGACACATTGCACCATTTTGGCAGTTACCTTTATGGTCGCAACGAGTTGCATCAACAGTTTCATTTACAGCTTCAATAATTTCTAACACAGTAATTTCATCAGCATTTCGAGCCAAATGATAACCACCATTTGCACCACGAACACTAGAAACTAACCCATGACGCTTAAGTTTTGCGAATAACTGTTCTAAATAAGCAACTGAAATGGATTGGCGAGCTGCAATTTCGGCGAGCGTGATCGTTTGTTCAGTTGGCTGCAAAGCTAAATCAAGTAGAGCAGTCACTGCGTAGCGACCGCGAGTTGTAAGGCGCATGATTCGATACACATGTTAAGACTAGATAATAGGATTTTATGAATCCCGACTAAAATAGTCAAGTTTTTTTATTTTTAATTCAAGTGCAGGAACAAAATGGAAAAATAATTTAAGCAACCCACAAATTATATATGAAATAAACAATAAATATCAGGCTAATTATACCAAAGGAGAAGTTAATATTCCGTTGACGCTGCTGTAAGCGAGTAATTCGATTTTGATATTGTTTAATTTCCACATGAAGTGAATTGATTTCTGATCGTTGTTGATCAATTTTTTCAAGCAATGGGGCAATTCTTTTGCGTGAAGCAAGAGCTTCAGCTTCATCATCAGGTGTATTAAACCATTGCTTCCAGTCTGCTAAAAGTTTAGGCAGAGTAAGGTGTGAAATTAAGTCTAATAACTCTTTTTTAGTTTCTTCATCACCATCAATACGCATATTTTTAAGACTGCGCTGGTTTGAAAAAGCGAAAATCTTAATTAAGTCGATAAGAGTACTATTGATTTCAAGATCAATACGTCGGTCAAAAGAATGGATGTCGAACAACAAACCCTTTTCTGTAAATTGAACATAAAAGTCAAAAAAAGGTAGATAGCTATTGATACGAATAGTCGTTTTGTTTGAAATAAACTTTTTCGCTTGCAAGCGAAGAACACCATCGTGGGTGAGAATAAATGAAAAGAAAGTTTCTAAAATAATTAGAACGATATTCAGCAACAGACGGGGATGTTTTTGTCTTTGTTGCGTTTCACTCATAAAAGTTTATCCTTACAAATAGCAGTTAACCGAAGAATGGGACATCCTATCCCAAACTTAACACAATGTCGTGTTAAATATATTTACATGACTTAATTGCTTTGTAGAACAGTTTTGTAAATGGATCAAGTCTTTACTTTGATATTATAGAAATATTTTGTGGTCAAATCAGTCATCATCTCTCTCATCTGATTAGGAGTTTAGATTAATGGATAATGCAAATATAGAGACACAGACAGAAGAGTCAGAAGAAAAAAATAAATTAAAATCAAGAAGTTCAAGAAAATCAGCTTTGGATTTTAGAAAGTATACCAAGCAAATTTGGTTGGCTGGGTTAGGAGCTTTTTCACGAGCAGAAGAAGAGGGCAACAAACTCTTTGATTCCTTAGTCAAAGTTGGTGAAGAACTAGAGTCAAAAACTGGAGACTTAGCAGATAACACTGTAGGCAAAGTCACAGAAAAAGCAAAAGAATCTGTATCTGAAACAAAAGATAAAGTAGAGAAAATTCTTGATACCAGTGTGAACCATTCTTTAAACCGGATTGGATTGGTCACTCCGAAGGATTTACAGCACATTGAACAGCTCTTAGTACAGCTTCATATTAAGGTGGATGCTTTAATAGAAGAAAACCAGCAATTGAAAGAAAAATTGAATAAAAAGTAAAAAATGTTGGGATTTAGCAAATATATAACAGTTTTTTAGCATTTATTTTCGCTAAAAGCCCTGCTCTAGTATTGCGTTTTCCCCCAAAGCATTGCTATAAAGGCGTCATGGCCTTTTAAACTATAGCCTTGGACCTTAAACAAACGATATTAAGAGGATGTTTTATTCATGAATAAATCAGAATTAATCGATGCAATTGCTGAAAAAGGGGGAGTATCTAAGACTGATGCAGGCAAGGCACTCGATGCGACAATTGCGTCAATTACTGAAGCACTTAAAAAAGGTGACACAGTAACTTTAGTTGGTTTTGGTACTTTCAGTGTTAAAGAACGTGCTGCACGCACTGGTCGTAACCCTAAAACTGGTGAAGAGCTTCAAATTAAAGCAACAAAAGTACCTAGCTTCAAAGCTGGTAAAGGTCTTAAAGATTCAGTAGCTTAATCTTTTAAGATGATTAAACGCGCCAATATAGGCGCGTTTTTTATTAAAAATCTGAATTGACCAATATTGCTCATTCATTGATTGTGGTTTTTCAGTTAAAATTCTCCTCGAAATAAAATATTGGAATACTTATGGAATCGTTTCGTACAGTCATTAAGGGTTGGCTCGGCAAAGTCCTTCTAATTTTGTTTTTGACCCCTTTAGCACTTGTAGGTATTGAAGGATATTTTAATAGGGGAAACAAGGCTGATGTTGCAAAAACAGTAAATGGCCAAGAAATATCTAAAAAAGACCTTGAAACTTTAACTCAGTCTTACAAAGAACAATATTTAGCTGCTGTTAAAGGTGATGAGAGTTTACTCAATTTGCCTGTTATTCAGGCTAAGGCACTCGATATTTTAGTGTCGCGTAATTTACTAATTCAACAAGCTGAAAAATTAGGTATATCGCTTAGTGATACTCAAATTGAGCAAATGTTAGCTCAACAGCCTAGTTTGCAAGAGAATGGACAGTTCTCACAAAAACTCTATGAAAATTACTTACGTTCTATTGGTATGACAAGTCAGGGCTTAATTGCTAGTCTTCGTCAAGATCATGCTTTAAAAATGCTAACGTCAACTTTTTCTGATTACTCTTTAGTAAGTAAAGTTGATTTAATGCAAATTGCGAATTTGCAAACTGAACAACGTACATTACATTTGGCCAGTATTAAATTAGATGGTTATAAAACTGGTTTAACTGCCTCTAATCAAGAAGCTACAGATTATTACAACAAACACCAAAATGAGTTTAAACAACAATCTTCTGTTGATGTGGATTATGTGGTTGTGTCGCCATCACTAATGGCTAAACCAGCTCCGGCAACTGAAGCTGAACTTCAACAAGCGTATAGCAAGTTTGTTGAAACTCAGAAAAAAGATGCTAAACGTACTGTGAAGCATATTTTAATTACTACTGATGCTCGTGATGATGCCGCAGCTCAAAAACTTGCTAAAGAAGTATATGCGAAAATTCAAGGTGGTCTGACATTTGCACAAGCTGCATCTCAGTTCTCTGAAGATCCAAGTTCGAAAGCAAAAGGTGGTTTAGTTGAAGCATATGCACCAGGTGTTTTTTCCGATGCATTTGATAAAACTGTAGTAAGCTTAAAAAATGGACAGATTTCTCAACCAGTAAAAACTCAATATGGTTATCATATTATTGAGGCAGAAACTCAAGCTAATCAAATCCCTTCATTTGAAGCTGAAAAGGCGCGTTTAACTGCTGAGGTTGAAAAGAATAAAGTTGCGACTGTTTATTCAGATACCGTAAACAGTTTAAATGAAACGATTGTTGGTAATGACTCTTTAGAAGCTGTTGTACAAGAAGTAAAAGGTACAAAAGTTGAATCATTAAATGGCGTAACTTTAGCTACACAAAATCCATATTTAAGCGATCCAAACGTTAAAATTAAATTGTTTAATGATGACGTGAAAAATGGTGATCGTAATGCATCATCTAATATTCAGTTAGCGAATGGTGATACGGTATGGGTTAAAGTACGTGATTATCATGCTGCTGGTGTAAAACCTTTAGCACAGGCGATGAATGAAGCAAAAGCAAAAGTTATCGATGAAAAAGCGCGTAAAGCTGTTCAAGCTAAAATTGCTACAATGCTAGCTGAATTTAAAACTCAACCAGCAGATCAAGTAGTTGCTAAAAATAAAGTAGCATTTGAATCGGCTGGCGTATTTAGTCGTTCACAAGGATTAAAGCGTGAAATTGAGCGCGCGGCATTTAGTGCAGCTACACCTAAGCCAGGTATGTGGTCTGTTACAACTGCAAATTTACCAAATGAGCTAGTTGTTGTTGCAGTTTCAAATGTAAACTCATCTGCTGCGAATGCTATTCCTGCTGATCAGTTACAGCAATTAAAGCAACTTTATCGTCAGTCACGTGGTCAACAAATATTGGAAGATTACAGTCAATATTTAAAATCACATGCGAAAATTAAATAATAATTTGATTCAATAAAAAAAGCGCCTCGGCGCTTTTTTTATTGGCAGTTAATCTAAGCTGTGCCCAATATATTGCTGTCTATATTGTTTAGGAGATAAATCAAAAATTCGCTTAAATGCCTGACTAAAGGCGGTTTCGGATGAATAGCCAACCTTATTTGATATTTGCTGAATTGATAAGTTACTTGTGCGTAAATACTGGCTGGCTAAACGGAAACGATAATGTTGTAAATAAGTTAGAGGTGGCTCACCAATAATACTACTAAACAAATTTGCAAATTTAGAACGTGACATACAGCATTGTTCAGCTAAAGATTCAACTGTCCATGTAACTTCTGGCTGGCTATGAATAGCAGATAGCGCATTGCTTAGTTCGGGATGAGTTAAAGCACTTAACCAGTTTTGTTGATCTGTCATCTGTTGAATATGATCACGAATGCATTCGATGAGCAAAATACTGACTAAGTGATCAATAATTTTGTCGTGACCCGGCCTGATTTTTTGAGTTTCAATTGCTAGAAAATAAAGCCCAATTTGTAGCCATTCGGGTGGAGTAGTTTGATTTTCATGCTTAATATGCATGATGGACGGCAGGGCATTAATGAGTGGCCCAGCCATATGAGTATCGATTTGGCAGCGTAAAGATAGCAATAATGTATTATCTGGAGATGAAGTACCAAATTCGATGGCATCTTGTCTATGACCATTAAAAAGCGATGTTATATCTAAAGAATCTACCAACTTACTCGCTGTTGATTTTGAGTCAGTCGCACTATGTGCTTTCCCTGAAGGAATTAAAATAATATCGCCAGCAGTCGCAGTTATTTTTTCTGAAGTGTTAAGTTGAATATATACAGAACCAGTTAAAACAATATAAGCAAGTAGAGCAGATTGATCTTGTGTTTTAAAAGCCCATTCTCCTTGCGCTTTTAAATAGATGTATTCAGACTTATTCAGGTGAATATCATCAAAAAATTTACTTAGTGCATCCATATTTAAATGATCAATCATTATTTTAATAAAATTATAGTGAGCTATAAGAATAGATCAACATGTGTTTTTAGGACAGAAAAGTGGAAGAAAATGCCAAAGACTTTAACATAGGTTTTTTGGACGGTTACTACTGTTAACTAAACACTATTTCTTTAACTATATAGACATATAGAAAAAGGAAATATAGCTATGAATGCACCAGTAAATGTTCAGCACGAACTTATGCCAGTGCCTGCGTCTATGCGTGAAATAGATCGCAAACGCTTTTTATGGATGATTAGTCCTGCTTTACCTGCTATCGGTTTAGCTATTTTAGCTGGTTATCAGTTTGGTCCACGTCCTTTGAAGAAAGTCTTCGCATTAGGTGGTCCACTTTTACTACATGTCGTGATTCCTGCAATTGATACTATTATTGGGAAAGATGCTCGAAATCCGACAGATGAAGAAATTAAGCTTTTAGAAAAAGATCCATATTACTCACGTCTTGTGAAGAGCTTTATCCCTCTACAGTATGCTGCAAATGTTTATGCATGTTATTTAACAAGTCGTAAAACGACATCTTTTATTGATAAGATTTTACTTGGTATCTCAATGGGTGCAATCAATGGTATTGCGATTAATACAGCCCATGAGTTAAGTCATAAGCATGATCGTATAGACCATATTCTGTCTCATCTTGCTTTAGTTCCAACCGGCTATAATCATTTCCGTATTGAGCATCCTTATGGTCATCATAAGCGTGCAGCAACACCAGAAGATCCAGCTTCATCACGTATGGGTGAAACATTTTATGAATTCTGGCCACGTACTGTGATTGGTTCTTTTAAGTCTGCAATAGAAATTGAAAAAAATCGTTTAAAACGTAAAGGTAAAGAATTCTGGTCTTCAGATAATGAACTATTACAAGGCTGGGGAATGACTGCTGCTTTTCATGGTTCTATGGTTGGAATTTTTGGTAAAAGTACAATTCCATATTTAGCGACACAAGCATTTTATGGCATTAGTCTTTTTGAAATTATTAACTATATTGAGCATTATGGTTTATTACGTCAGAAAAAAGAAAATGGTCAATATGAACGTACAATGCCAGAGCATAGCTGGAACAATAATAACGTAGTAACAAACTTATTCTTGTACCAATTGCAGCGTCATTCAGACCATCATGCTTATCCGACTCGTCCATTCCAAGCATTGCGTCATTTTGACGAGGCACCTGAGCTACCAAGTGGTTATGCAAGTATGTTACTACCAGCATTAATCCCTTCATTGTGGTTTAAAATAATGGATAAGCGAGTTTTTGATCATTATAAAGGTGATTTAAACAAAGCAAATATTTCGTCAAAACGACGTGCAAAAATCTTTAAGAAATTTGGTGTAGTTGATAAAGCGTTAGACAGTACAACTACCGAATAAATAAAAATGTAAATTCCTGAAATACGAAGCCCTCTAGTTTAATCGCTAGAGGGCTTTTAAGTTTTTACATAAACAGCTAATAAAGGAAGGGAAAATTTCCCTTAATTATTATTTTAGTTCGCTAGAAGATTTACCCAGTTCTCGGCGGGCAATGATTAATTGCTGGATTTGCTGAGTACCTTCAAAGATATCGAGAATTTTCGAATCACGTGCCCATTTTTCAAGTAACTCATCTTCGTTATAGCCAACACTTGCTGCCAATTCGACACATTTTAAAGTGATCTCATTACCCACACGACCTGCTTTAGCTTTTGCAATAGAAGCTTCCTTAGAGTTTGGTTTTTTGTTATCTGCCATCCACGTTGCTTTTAACATGAGTAGGCGAGCAGCTTCCCATTCAGCTTCCATACGGTAGATTTGTGCTGCAAGGTTAGAAGCATGTAGGTAGGGGGTAGAGTAATCAAGATCAAGTTGATCTTTAAAAATCTCTTTAATACGTTCTAGTGAAGCTTTAGCACAACCGATTGCCATTGCTGCAACTAAGGGGCGAGTATTGTCAAAAGTTTCCATTACTCCAGCAAAACCTTTAGCAACGTCTACTTCGGCATTACCTAAAAGGTTTTCGGCTGGTACGCGGCAATCAATAAAACTAATCACTGCTGTATCTGAAGCTTTAATTCCTAATTTATGTTCGAGACGTTCAACTTTCATTCCCGGTGTACCTTTAGGTACCACAAATGATTTAATCGCTGCACGTCCAAGTTTACGATCAAGCGTGGCCCAAACGACGACAGAATCTGCACGTTCGCCAGAGGTCACAAAAATCTTTTCACCATTTAAAATATAGTCATCACCATCTTTGGTTGCAGTGGTGCGGATCGCAGCAGAGTCAGAGCCACAGCCAGGTTCAGTAATGGCCATTGCTGCCCATGTTCCTTTGAAACGCTCCAATTGTTCATCATTTGCCACAGCAGCAATTGCTGAGTTCCCAAGCCCCTGACGTGGCATACTCAGTAATAAGCCTGTATCCCCATAACACATCTCAATAATTCCAAGAGCGGTCGACATGTTGGTTCCGTTACGAACACCTTCACTTTCTGTATCACCGCGCTTTCCAGCACCTGCAGCTCCAGCATTAATACCTTCTCCACCTTCATTCATACCATCAATGAGTGAAGCGAGCATATCCAGCTCTTTGGGATACGCATGCTCAGCTTTATCATATTTACGAGAAATAGGGCGTAAAACATTGATCGCAACATCATGTGCTTGATCAATCATCATTTTGAATTTTTTAGGATTTTGTAAATTCATTAAAGTATCCTCTGATTGATCATTTAAGCATGTAAGCCAGATTGTAAAATTGCAGTAGCGCGTAGATCACGGTACCAGCGTTCAACTGGATGTTCTTTTGTGAAACCATGTCCACCAAGAATTTGCACACCATCTGTACCGATTTTCATGGATTTTTCAGCACAGAGTAGTTGGGCTAGATAAGCTTCGCGGTGAAATGGCTTGCCTGACTCTGCAAGACTTGCCGCATTTAAAATCAACATACGCATCGCATCAATTTCGATAGCCATATCTGCAATCATGAAAGCGACACTTTGGCGGTGAGAAATTGGTTCACCGAAAGCAGTTCGTTCATTGGCATATTTAATACAATAAGCTTTAACAGCTTCACATGTACCTACAGCCATTGCACACCACATTAAGTTACCCAAATCTAAAAAAGCAGTGTAATCAAAATCTGTTGTACCTAAGCGTAGAGCAGGTGTGTGATTAAAGCGAAGAGTTGCTGTTTCTGTGGCTTTAAGGCCCATGGCCGGAGTATTTTTAATTGAAATTGTTTCACCGCATTGCACGACAAATACGTCTGGCTTGCCGTTAAAGTCTGCACTTACTAAAAATACATCAGCTAAATCACCTAAAATTACTAATGTTTTCTCGCCATCAATAAAAAACTGATCATTTTCAAGTGATGCTTTTGTTTTTAAAGCATAAGGATTAAATGCTGGAGTTGCCTCTTGAACTGCAAAGGTTGCTGTAATGTCTGAGTCTTCTGCAAAACATGGTAGATACATTGACTGAACTTCAGCAGAACCCCAACGTGTAATTGCATTGATAACGCTAAATGTACTAAGTAATCCTGCTGTAAGGCTAAAATCACCTTCAGCTAGTTTTTCAGCTATTAATAGATTACTTACAATATTTTGTTCGGTCGCGACCCCACCTAATGCCTCTGGAAGTGCATAGTAATTGAGTCCTAAATCTTCAACATATTGCCAAAGACTTTCAGGAAACTGAGCATTCTGGTCAGCATCATGCGCTAATTCTGATAAAACCTCTTGAGCAAATTGAGACATTGCATCAGAGGTCATTTGTTGTTCTTCAGTTAGGCTTAAATCAAATAGATTTTTTTGTTGTCGAGGTAATCGCTGTTGGGAGATCTGTTTTGGTTTAAATGCTTTTTGAGTCTGACTTAATGCTTTAAAACCAGCTTTTGAACCTTGATAAAGAGATTTTTCAACAAATTTACGCAACTTGAGTTGATCAAGTACATCGCTTCCAGCCAATCTGGTGATCAGCGATAAACCCAAACCCTGAGCTTTATTGATCATACTTGTCATGATTATGGTGTCCTAACACGTTGTTATTGTTTTATGCTGACACGCCTAATATTAAAAAACTATGTCGTTACTGACATTCAAAAAATGAGTAGATAAATGGCAAATAGAAAATAATAAAATTATAAGTTTTTGATTTTATTAGTTTAAAAATATTTGGTGATTGGGTGGGTTGAGAGGTATTGACTAGAATGACATGGAATCATTCTAGTCCTTTATTAAATTAAGCAAAGTTACGAATCATACGTCGCACATTTGTTTTTGCATCAATAACTGTCATAAACGTATAGGCCCCAATAAACTTACGGCTAATAAACATAAATTCTTTTGGAGGAACTGAGAAATAACGTGACGCCATTGATTTGCTTGCTTGCTGCATAACACGGCTATGTAACTGGCTTTTCTTCCAGTCATAGCGTTCATGTTCATCCATAAGGCCAGCGGGCATATCTGGATTATTTGCAGGGGTACTAAATGCTTCTGTCGCGATTAAAAACACATCGGCCATGCCAGGTTTAATACTTTCAGGCATTGCATCAAAAAATTCATATCCAGTCATAGCTTGTACCATCGCATTTTTATCATGCTGATAACCTGCCTGAATGAGTTGACGTGCAACTGCTAACAGATGTTCATCAAACTGACGGATAGCACCAAAATCTAATAACACAATTTTGTCCTGAACGTCTTGGCCATTACCCAAACGAACAAGGTAATTACCAAAGTTAGGGTCAGTCTGCATTTCACCCCATTCAAAAATTTCACGAACTGCAATTTCAAGTGAAGCTTCGCCGAGTTGATTACGACGCTCTTGAGGCAAAGACAACATCACAGGGCTATTGATTGGAACACCACGTTCAAAAGTCATGCAAAGTACTTGATTGGTACAGTATTCATCTACAATTGTCGGAACAATATAACGCTCGTCATCTTTTAAGCGTTCACCGAAACGACGGGTAGTGGCAGCTTCAACATCGTAGTCAACTTCGCGATGCATCATTTCACGTACTTCATCAAACCACTGATCAAATTCACGGGTTTGTGGCACCATACGTGTCAGTTTAAGCATGTTTTTAAACAAGCTCATATCTGAATCAATTGCATTTGCAACGCCAGGATATTGGATTTTTAAAACTAGCTCTAAGCCGTCTGATTTACGTGTTGCACGATGTACTTGTGCGAGAGATGCAGTACCAATTGGTTCATGATCAATCGTTAAATCATTTAATTTAGCACCCAATTGCTCTTGTAAATGTGGCTTAATTGCAGGCCAATCTAAGGCAACGGTTTGGTTATTTAGGGTATTTAATGCTTGTGTAATCTCTTCTGGTAAAAAGTGTTCACCATAAAGAGCCATCATTTGGCCAATTTTAACAATAGAACCCTTAAGTTTACCTATTTCAGAAACCAGATAGTTAGCTTGTTCGCTCATCGCTTTTTTGCGTTTCTTTTCTTTTTCTTCTTCATTAGAAAATAAAGAAGAGGCACTTGCAGTTGCCCAACGTGTTCCTGCAAGTAAAGAAGCTTTCGCGATTGATAAGCGTCGATCCATGGAAGAAGTTTTTAAACTCTTAAGCTTATCTTTCTGATTTGACATGAAAATAGAATCCTATGCGCATCATGCAGCCAAACGCTGGTGATCTAAAATTGTAACGAATATTACATGTTTTGAGCGTATTAAAATAGTTCTCTCAGACTGAATGATAGGCCGAAATGGTCATCTTTATTCCAATAATTCTTAAATAGCCTAAGCAATTTGGAAATTTAAGAAATTAAAACAATTCAAATAAGTAAAACTAAGATAAAATAGATCTTTGATAACAAAATGGATTACATTTTAAATTGAATCTTTAATTCAGATTTCTGCATCAAATGCAGGCGATTGGTCTGAATATGTTGCAATAACATCTGTTTGACTGAATCATGCATAAAACCAAGTGCATGAGCTTTTACTATAATGATGCTAGGAAGGGTGTAAAAGAAGTATTTAACATCATCAAGAGTTGCATTATTAAAAATACCTTGTTCAATTAGTGTCTGCTGCAAAAATTGCTTTTCATTTAATACAGAATCTGATGATTCATCCCAAAAACGGTGACGCATCGCCATCAGATTGTTGTGTTTATAACTCATAAAATTGTCAGCTCAGACTTCAAATCTAAATAAAATATATGGAGTCGAGCAACGAATATCAAGTTGAGATTATTTTTTCTTCAGTTGCTGTTTGAATTTTTATGTAACTCTTGTAAATAGCCTAAGCAAATTTAAAAAATTTTCTAAAAAAACTATAATCGAAACAATTTCATCTACAACACTACTTATCATGACTCCTGCATGCAGATTGTTAAAAAGTAATAAAATCGAATTTTCTATTCATGAATATGAACATGATTCAAATACCAAAAGTTTTGGATTAGAAGCAGCCGAAAAATTAGATTTAGATGTAAACGAAGTATTTAAAACTCTAATGGTAAGTGACGATAAAAATTATTTCGTTGCTGTCTTGCCAGTTAATCACCAATTAAATTTAAAAAAAGTAGCTACGGCGTTTGGATGTAAAAAATTACAGATGGCTAATCCTAAAGATGCCGAACGTTTAACAGGATATTTAGTAGGAGGGATTAGTCCTTTAGGCCAAAAGAAACGATTAAAAACTGTCATTGATGCATCAGCTCAAAAGTTCAGCAAAATCTATGTGAGTGGAGGGAAACGGGGACTAGATATCGGCTTAAACCCTAAAGATCTAGCACAACTTTTAAATGCTCAATTTGTTGATGTACTTGATGAGTAAAACCAATCTCTTTCTTATCTCATTAAATTAACTAATTTTAAGATAGGTAGTATTAAATCAAGTTATTTTAATAAAAATAATTCTCATTATTATTTATATTTAGTATTATTCCGAGCCTTATAACTATCTAATAACTTTTTGGTTTGGAGAAAGGGAAAATGCATCAATACAAAAAGGTTGGGGCTAACTCAAATCATCTGATATTTGCTGAATCACGGTATTTTAAATTAAAACCTTGCTGTCTTGCTCTAGCAGCAATATTTGCGCAGCAGGTTTATGCAAATACAAATATTGAAAAAGTAGCCCTTAATAATCATCCGATACAAAAGCCTGTAGCTCAATTGCAAAAAATTATAGTGACGGCGACAAGGACGCCAAAAAATATTGCTGAAATTGCAGGCACAGTTCAAACGATTGAAAAGCGGCAAATTGAACAACAGGCAACTGCTGGACGAAAAATTGCCGATATTCTGGCTCAGTTGGTTCCATCACTCGGGGTGAGTAGCGGAACGACTACCAACTATGGGCAAACAATGCGTGGTCGTGATGCCATGATTATGATTGACGGCGTATCACAAAATGGCTCACGCGATGTTGCTCGGCAGCTAAATAGTATTAGTCCAAGCATGATTGAACGTATTGAAGTTCTTTCAGGAGCTACAAGTATTTATGGATCAGGTTCTACCGGTGGGATTATAAATATTATTACGAAACGTGCTGATTCGACTAAACCAGTAAGTTTTGAAACTAAACTTGGTATTACATCTTCCGATACATTTCGGAGTGATAGTCTAGCTTATGAAATTGGCCAATCTATCTCATTTAATAAAGATAATATAAATGGTTTCTTAGGGGCTAATTTCACTAGTCGCGGATCTCAATTCGATAGCCATGGTGATCGTATTGCTATAGTACCTATGCAAGGTAGCCGTCCTGATACTGATACAATTGATATTAATAGTCGTATAAATATAGATTTAACAGATAATCAATCACTAAGTTTGGGTGCACAGTATTATAAGGATGAACAAGATACGAATTATGGTCCTGATTATGGGAAAAATTATATTTATGGAGGAGCGCCTAACTCATATATTGGGAAAAAGGGTTTAGAAATATCTAATCAGCCTTTTACAGAGCGCTATGCATTCAACACTCAATACCAAAATAAAAATATTTTAGGTCAGGTCTTAAATTTAGAAGGATATTACCGTAAAGAAGATGCTCGTTTCTTTCCAGTCTTTTTAGGAGGTGAAGGTACAGAAGCAAAACAATCTCAATCTGAAATCGAAGTGGCTGGTCTGCGTTCAACAGTACAAAGTGATTTAAATATTATGAATCGTGATCTTAATTTAACTTATGGTTTAGATTATGAACATGAAAAAGATCATCAACACTACGAGCATTTCACAGCATTTAATACAGGTTTGACCTATAAACCTACAGGTAAAACTTCCGATGCCGGTCCAAATACAACAATTCAAAGTGCTGGCGTTTTTCTACAAGGTGATTACGCTTTAACAGATCGTATGAATGTCCAGGCTGGTACTCGTTACCAATATATCAAAGCTGAAACAGAACAGTACTCGACTAAAAATGGGATACAGCCAAGCGGATCTGTAAATGACGATGCTGTTTTATTCAATTTGGGAGCGATATATAAATTAACAGATGAGCAGCAAATATTTGCTAATTTCTCTCAAGGTTTTAACTTTCCAGATGTACAACGGATGATGCGTGATGCATTTAATATCTCAACAGCGAATATCCAACCTATTAGTGTAAACAGCTATGAATTAGGCTGGCGTTTACAAGGAGAGCAGAGTCTAAATCTAGGTATAACAGGTTTCTATAATACCTCAGACAAAGTTGTTCAATTCTACAAGAACAGTAATAAAGAAACTGTTGCTGAGGTTGTGGATAAAGACCAGCGTGTATATGGTGCTGAACTAACGGCGACCTACCCATTTATGGAAGAGTTTAAAGTTGGGGGAACACTTAGTTATACGCGTGGTCAATACAAAGATACGGATAGTAAATGGAAAGAGTTGAATGCTTTTCAGGTCTCACCAATAAAAGGTACTGTTTTTGCCGAGTGGAACAGTGATGAGGGATATGGCGCTCGTGTGCAAATGCTTGCTATAAAAGGTACAAATGAAGCAGTAAAAGATGGCTCACTTTCAGCTGTAAAAATTAAAGGCTATAGCACGATGGATATTTTGGCTCATTTTCCAGCTTGGAAAGGACGTATAGATTTTGGTGTATATAATGTTTGGAATAGAGACTATCGAACTGTCTATAGTCAACAAGCAGAAAAAGTATATGGGCTGGTAGAGAGTATTCCAGCTGAAGGACGTACTTACGGCCTCAGTTATACATATAATTATTAATGTGAAGTGAGATAGGGAATATCTATAAATCATAGGTATTCCTTAATAAATTTAAAAAATAATAAAATAAACTTGCATTATTAAATGCAAATGATTATCATTATCTATATTGAAAGTTGAGGAATGTTCTAGTAATTAAGTTTAACGTCTACTACTTTAATGCTAAGTTTTAGGCGATTTAAAGTTATACCAGAGACTCCAATAATAATGATGTTGAAAAAGATGAGTTGATTTCTGGTATATGACACCTGTGAGATATTATAAAAATATGCAGGTTCAAGTAGCGGTAAATGGAACTAAGAAAAATAAATACTATCAGCGCAACAAAAAGAATAAACCAAGAGCGGCAAGCGAGGATGGCTTGCCGCTCTTGCATTTACACTTAGCTTCATACTTATTCATATTGTTCAACCTTTTTAGAATATTAACGCTACTCAGTAACAGATCTCTTATATTTTTGATTAAAAAATAATCACTAATGTTTCATTTATTAATATCCTGCCTTTTTAACCAATTTTTTGTATACCCTGAATAAAACATGATCAAAAAAGAGGTAAAAGCGTGCTTATTTTTCATGGAAAACCTGTTCATGGAGCAATTTTTGATATGGATGGGACAATGTTTGATACTGAGAGGCTGCGGTTTCAAACATTGCAACAAGCATCTCAAGAACTCATTGGACAGGAATTTTCACACGAATATTTAATGCAATGTTTAGGTTTAAGTGCAACTACGGCTGAGCAATTGGCTCAACGTTTATATGGCGTAAATGTTCCCTATAAAGAAATTCGAAAAAAAGCTGATGAAATGGAACTCGAATATATTCGAAAACACGGCGTACCGATTAAAAAAGGTTTAGTTCAAGTTTTAGAACGTTTACGAAAATCTGGCTTAAGAATGGCTGTTGCGACTTCAAGCCGTAGAGCAATTGCCGAAGAATATTTAATTAATGCGAATGTTTATAAATTTTTTGATGTGATTACCTGTGGTGATGAAGTAGAGCAAGGAAAGCCGCATCCAGAAATCTTTTTAAAAGCTGCTAGTCAACTTCACTTGGATGCTAACCAGTGTCTTATGTTTGAAGATTCTGAAAATGGTTTAACTTCAGCTCACACCTCAAAAGGTTTGACGATTTTATTAAAAGATATTAAAGAACCAAATGATGAGATGCTAGAAAAAGCACATTTTTATTATGATCAGATGTATGACTTCTTAACCGATCTTGACCAATTTATTCCTGTTATGGATATGCCTGAAATACAGGAGCCTTTTCCGCAAAGCCTAAATCAACTGATGGTTGGAATACATGGTTTCGGTGCTATTGGCGGTGGTTATATAGCGCAAATCTTGTCACATTGGGATGGGTACACAAAACCAAAGAGAATTATTGCTTCAACACGTAATAGTCTTTTTCGAGAAGCTGTGAATGCATTTGGAACTTATAGTATTCGCTATGGACAGTTTTCTTATGATGAACGTATTGAGAATATGACCATTGTTGATTCTGACAATGAACAACAAATGTTAGAGATGTATACACATTCAAGTTTGATTGCACTTTGCTTACCTGAACAAGCGATCGAAGCTGAAGCAAAAATAATTGCAAGAGGATTATATGCGCGTTTTAACTCGCAACTTGAAACATGTATTGAACCGCTAACTTTTCTAATTATTTTAAATAAAGTGGGTGCGAAATATTTGGTTATGAAGCATCTTAGAGAAGCTCTACTAGAGTTAACTAATGATGAAGACGTAACTGAGCATATTTTAAAAGAACATTACTTTTGCGACACCGTTGTAAACCGTATGGTTTCAAAGCTATCTAATCAAAATTTATATCGCCAACTTCGCATTAAGCATCACTTTCTTGAACAGCATTTATCTGATGTCGAGCATGAAGAACAAGTCGAAATTGAAGATTGCAATAAACTGACTCAAGATCAGCAAAACCAAGCATCTTTATATGTTGATAACATGCGCCGTAATTTCCAGCCAGGTCATATATTACAGAGTATGGACCTAATTCTGTTTCATAGCGAAACGGATATGCCAATTTATGTAGAAAAAGCCAGTCCTTTACTCGAAAAGTTACGTCAAGTTGTCTTGGTTAATCAGATTACAGACATTCAATTAATTAAAAACCGACTATGGAACGGTGTACATGCCATGCTTGCTTGGTACGCATCTTTACTCGGTTATGAATCTATTGGTGTTGCCATGGGTGATCATTCAGTTAAAGCCTTTGCAGAAAACTTAATTAGAGAAGTAAAGCAAGGCCTTGCAATTGTATTACCTAACTATGCAAAAGATTTGGATCGCATGGCACAAAGCTTTCTAGACTCATGTGAATATGCTTTCAAAGACCCTTGTCAACGAGTTGCTAGAGATCCACTTCGCAAATTAACTCATAATGAAAGAGTAATTGCGTCAATTGAGGTGAATATAGGTCATGATTTGCCTTATAAAAACCTATTAAAAGGCGCTGCGCTAGGGTATGCCTATGCAATTCAATATTTAGAAATTGAAGAGGCTGATGTAATCAAACATTTAAAACAGCAAATTCAAAAAATGGATATGAGTACTGCCCAAAAAAGACAACTTGAAGTTGAGTTAACGCAATTAGTTCAATATTTATTTTCTGAACAAGGCAAACTGCCTTTAAATATGAATATTACCAACTCCAAAAATACACATACTCAGTATGCTTAAGTTCGTTTAAATAATTAATGTTCTACAACTGAAAGGCAAACGTGCTTTAATACGAAAATTGAATGATTTTGAATTAAAGCTGTGCTGCTAAAACCTTCGACGTTCATGGTGCCAACATCTATACGGGATTATCCCGAATGGCATCTTGGGCGCCAAAATTATGCTTTATGGTATTTAGAAATTAATGATCAAAAAATAGTTGATTATTTAGATGCCATGCGCGCGCTTTTTTCAGAATTGTTATTAGAACCTAATAGCCGTCAATATCATATCACGCTGTTTATATGTGGATTTTTAACCCACGAAACCGAACTCTATAGTGATGACTTTAGTTTGAGTGAGTTAGAGCAGCAAAGGGAAATTTTAAGAAAAGAGAATTTTCCCTCATTTCAACTAAAAATTGGTTCAGTCGATAGTTTTAGTAGCGCTTTATTTGTTCAAATCCAAGATGCCGAAAATATCTTATCTCAAATACGCCAAAAGTTAGGTTTAGTTTCTAATGAAATTGCGGCTTTAGAATATTGTCCGCATATTACATTGGGATTGTATAAAAAAGACTATAGTAGTGATTTGATTTTGAAAAAAATTTCTCAATTACCTGTACAATACAAACACGCTGAATTTAGTCTTAAAGTTAAGCATTTAACATTTGGTTATTATCAGGCTCAAACTTTACAGGGTAAGTTATATCCATCTCAGCATTTGTTCTTAGGTGATTCATGTTGCAACTGATTTTGGGTGGAGCCCGTTCTGGCAAAAGCCGACTGGCTGAACAAACAGCAATAAATACACAATTAGCTGTGACTTATGTTGCTACGGCGCAAGCGCTTGACCCAGAAATGCAAAGTCGAATTGAACATCATCAAAATCAGCGTCCTGCTCACTGGTCTTTGGTTGAAGAACCATTATATTTAGCAAATGCTCTACAAAAAATTGATCGACCTAATCAAATTATTTTGGTGGATTGTTTAACGCTTTGGCTAACCAATTTGTTACTGTTAGATGATCAAAGTGTTCAACAACTTGAGTGTGAGCAGCTGTTAAAAGTTTTACCTACGCTTGAGTCAGAAATTATTTTAGTAAGTAATGAAACGGGTTTAGGCGTTGTGCCACTCGGTGAGATAAGTCGACAGTTTGTCGATGAAGCAGGCAGACTACATCAAGCTCTAGGGCAAATTGCAGATAAGGTTGTGTTTTGTGTGGCTGGTTTTCCAATGATTTTAAAAGGTGAGAAATAAAATGAACTGGTGGTTAGAGTCTGTACAGCAACCAAATTGGGACGCAAAACAACAAGCAGAGCAACATCAACTCCAACTCACAAAACCTACTGGTGCCTTAGGTGATTTAGAACTGATAGCAGTTAAACTTGCCAGTTTGCAGTCAAATCCACATCCACAAGTTAATCATCCATGGATCACCATTTTTGCGGGCGATCATGGCGTGGTTGAAGAAAATATTTCTGCATATCCTCAAGCCGTAACCCGTCAAATGCTGCAAAACTTCACGACTGGCGGGGCAGCAATTAGTGTCATTGCCAAATATCATCAAGCTCATTTGCAAGTGATTGATTGCGGTACGGTAGGTGAAGCATACCAATACGCAGGCGTTGAACGTCATTGTATTCGAGCTGGTACGGCAAATTTTGCTAAACAAGCTGCAATGAATACTGAAGAATGTCGTGCTGCTTTAGAGTTGGGAAAAAATAGTGTAGATATGGCTAAAGCCAACGGTGCAGATATTTATATTGCGGGTGAAATGGGAATTGGAAATACCTGTTCTGCTTCTGCCTTAGCATGTCTTTTATTAAATGATACTGCTGAGCAATTAACTGGAGTAGGTACAGGAATTGGTGCCGATCAGTTAAGACATAAAATCGAAGTCATTGAACAAGCGATCGAGCTTCATCATAAACATGTTACTGGTGATGCGTTCAAAACACTGTGTGCAGTTGGTGGATTGGAAATTGCAGCAATTGTAGGTGCTTATATTCGATGTGCGCAGATGGGCTTACCTATCATTGTAGATGGCTTTATTAGTTCGGTCGCAGCTTTGTGCGCGATACGGATGAACCCTAAAGTACGTGATTGGATGTTATTTGGCCATCAATCGGCAGAATATGGTCACCGCCGTATTTTACAAGAACTCAATGCTGAGCCGATTTTAAAAATGAATTTGCGGTTAGGTGAAGGGAGTGGTGCAGGTACTGCGTTGTCATTAGTTAAAATGGCATGTGTATTACACAACCAAATGGCTACCTTTGCTCAAGCTGCTGTAAGCGGGGATAAAATTGGGTAAATTCAGAATCGATTTACTCAGACATGGCGAGAGTCAATATAGCCATACTTTACGTGGCCATTTGGATGATGAGTTAACGGAAAAAGGTTGGCAGCAGATGCAGTCAACCATTGAGCAAGTTACAAATCAGTCATGGGATGTCATTATAAGTTCATCATTAAAACGCTGTGCTTGTTTTGCTGAGAAAATTGCAAAGACAACTCAGCTACCCTTACTTTTAAACCATGACTTAAAGGAAATGTATTTTGGTGAGTGGGAAGGTGTCTCAACTCAGCAACTTTATGAAACTTCACCAGAATTACTAGCAAATTTTTGGGAAAAACCGAGTCAATATTGTCCACCGCGTGCAGAGACATTAATGCAATTTCAAACAAGAGTTCTTAAAGGCTTTCAGGAACTACTTGTACAGATGCAAAACCAAAACTGGCAACATGGATTGGTTGTTACCCACGGTGGTGTGATTAAGCTATTAGCTTGTTTAGCCACGCAACAACCTTTAGATGATTTACTAAAAATGCCAGCAGAGCTTGGGAAATTATATTCATTCGAATTTTCTGAAACAGATGGTCAATTAACTTTCATGCTGAGATAGTAATTTTATATTCCTATACAAATGTAAGTTATTATTTTTATAAAAGATATTTGAGTGATTGTAATAGAACTGTCATTGCTAAAAATTAAGCTATTGGCATTTCTTATTAATCACTCATCTGACTTATGAATATTTTATTTAAAACGACTGTGCTCGCAGCATCATTATTACTTGTGGCTTGTAACAATAATGATGATCAAGATGTTCAAACAACTGCCCCAACAAACACATCAAAATATTATCAAACAAAAACACCTTACCAACCACAACAAGAAATAAAAAACTATGAAACAGCGCCCAACGGGTTCCAGCCAGTTTTTACAGAATTAGTGGCACGTCACGGTTCAAGAGGTCTCTCAAGTCTGAAATATGATTTGGCACTTTATAATTTATGGAAACAGGCAAAAGCAGAAAATGCGTTAACACCATTAGGTGAACAATTGGGTGCAGATTTAGAAGCAATGATGAAAGCCAATATCTTATTAGGCTATGGCGTGGAAGGAATTCGCCAGTACGGTTACGGAAATGAAACCATGACTGGTATTTTAGAACACCGTGGCATTGCAGATCGTTTATTACAGCGCTTACCAAGTCTTCTAAATTCGCAAGCATTTATATTAGTACAAAGTTCTGGGGTGGATCGTGCAGTAGATAGTGCTAAATTCTTCACGGCTGAACTTATTCAACAACAACCTCAACTTAAAGATAAAATTGTACCAACGTCTTATACCAATTTATCGAGTGCAAGCGTTCCAAGTATTGAAGATGGTGGCGTTGATCGTTTTAAACTCTATTTTCATAGTTTGAATGCAGATGAAGATTTAACTCAGCCATTGAGTCCTAATCAACAAAAAATTTATGATGCTAGTCAGGCCTATCAAGATTTTGAAGAAAATAATAAAGATTTAGCCCAAAAGTTAGATGAGTTATCAAAAAATACAGCAGCTGAAAAAAACGCCCAAACAGTGCTTAATCCGATTTTTAAAGCAGACTTTATTAAAAAACTGGGTACAACAGGTTATAGCTTTAGCAATACCGGATCCTTTACGGTAACTTCACCAAAAGGTGAGCAAATTACAGAAAAAGGTAAGGGTAAAAATACAATTGCCAGTGCAGTTGATGCAGCAGCTTATATTTATGAGCTCTATTCAATTTCTGGTGGCATGAAAGATGAGTTAAAAGGTATCGATTTTGATAAATATATGCCGTTAGAAGCTGCGAAATTCTACGCTGAATTTAATGATGCAAACGATTTTTACGAAAAAGGTCCAAGTTTTACAGAGTCAAATCAAGTCACGAGTGAAATTGCTCAAGGGCTAAAACAGGACCTGTTCCAACAAGTTGACGCCGTGGTGAATAAAGCTCAGCCTTACAAAGCAGTTTTACGGTTTGCTCATGCTGAAATTATTATTCCTTTGGCAACCAGCCTAGATTTACATAATATGATGCAGCCTTTACCACTACATCAGACTTATAATTACTCAACCAGCGCATGGCGTGGTGAAGTAGTTTCACCTATGGCGGCAAATGTCCAATGGGATATTTACCAAAATAGCCAAGGCAATACTTTGGTAAAAATGCTTTATAACGAAAAAGAAACTTTGTTCAAATCTGCATGTAACTATGCGCGTTATACACCAACTAGTTTTTACTACGACTACATTAAGTTGAAACAGTGCTATCAAATTCAATAGATTTTCAGTTTTTGAAGTCTTTAATGGGAATAGGGATTGCTATTCCCATTTTTATTTCTTCATAATCCAATTTGCTTTTAAATATAGATCAGTTAGAGACTTGGATATGACACCTTTTTGGATTGCATTGCAATTTTTAACTGTTCTGCCTATTGAGCTAAAGACAATGCCAACGGCGCAACAAAATGGTCGAGCTATTTTGTTTTATCCACTGGTCGGGCTGATTATTGGCGGCATTCTTTTTCTTATCTCGTGTCTTTTAGTTAAATTACCGGTTATTTTGCTTGCTACCATCATAATGACTTTATGGATTTGGCTGACAGGGGGGTTACATCTAGATGGTCTAGCAGATACGGCAGATGCATGGGTAGGCGGTTTTGGAGACAAACTACGTACCTTACAAATCATGAAGGATCCAAGTTGTGGTCCAATTGGCGTGCTAAGTTTAGTTATTATTTGTTTGCTCAAGTTTGTACTGATTTATGTGTTGATTGAACAGCATCAAACGTTATTTTTAGTCTTTGTCCCCGTATTTGGGCGTATTGTGCCGTCTATTTTGTTTTTAACTACACCATATGTCCGTGAAAAAGGTTTAGGCCGTTCGTTGACTGATCATTTACCTAAAACAGCCTCATGGATAATAACTGCGATAGTTTTGTTATTGGTTTTATATTGGGAATGGCAAGGGCTCATCGCTATTATTAGCTTCTTGACCAGTCTGATTTATTTAAGACATCTGTTTATTAAAAGAATTGGCGGTATTACAGGTGATACAGTCGGAGCAGCAATTGAGCTTAGCGAAACCGTACTACTTTTTGCTTTTGTGGTGAGTTATTTTTATTTAGTTTGATGTTGAATTCCGACAAAGAAAAATAAAAAAGCCCTCAAAAATGAGGGCTTAATTGATCTTCTTAAAAAGATGTATTAACGATTTGGTAAAACGTCTTTTAAAGCTTCATGCATTTCAAGTAATGTTTTTTCAGTCGTTTCCCAGTCAATACAGCCATCAGTCACTGATTTACCATATTCAAGATCACAAAGATTCTCAGGAATATCTTGGCGGCCGCCTTTTAAGTGACTTTCAACCATAAGACCAACAATTGACTTATTACCATCTAAAATTTGTTCAGTAATATTTTTAAGAACAAGTGGTTGTAAGTATGGGTCTTTATTTGAGTTTGCGTGGCTCGCATCAATCATGATTTTAGTACTAACTTTTGCTTTCGCTAAAGCATTTTCTGCTTCTTCAACAGAGCCAGCATCGTAGTTTGGCTTGCCATTACCACCACGTAATACTACGTGTGCGTAAGGGTTACCGCTTGTATTAATAATCGAAACTTGTCCGTCTTCATTTAAGCCTAAGAAACTATGGCCATATTTAACAGACTGCATCGCATTGGTTGCAACAGTTAAACCGCCATCTGTACCATTTTTAAAACCAACTGGTGATGATAGGCCAGAAGACATTTCGCGGTGAGTTTGGCTTTCGGTTGTACGTGCACCAATTGCAGACCAAGAAATTAAGTCTTGATAGTACTGTGGAGAGTTCGGGTCAAGTGCTTCAGTTGCACATGGTAAACCTTTTTCATTTAATTCAAGTAAAAGCTTACGGCCAATACGTAAACCTTTTTCAATATTAAAAGAGTCATTCATGTCAGGGTCATTAATTAGACCTTTCCAACCAATTGTTGTACGTGGTTTTTCAAAATAAACACGCATAACTAAATACAATGAATCTTTAACCTTTTCACTTAATGCTTTTAAACGATCGGCATATTCGTGAGCAGCTTTTGGATCATGAATAGAGCAAGGACCAATAACGACAAACAAACGCTTATCTGAACCATCTAAAATATTACGAATGGTATCGCGACCTTTTAGAACAGTTTGTGAAGCAACATCAGATAAAGGAAGTTCTGACTTAAGCTCAGCTGGTGTTACAAGAGTTTGAATGCTTTTAATATTAACGTCGTCGATATCTGGCTTTGAAACGGAATTTGAATGTGTAGTCATTGCTGTCACTGGTTCGATCATACTAAAGGTTGTTTTGTGTACTGAATATACCATGAAATAATTATGAAAATCCTACATCTCATGGTATTTCAGTTTGGAAAAATCTTATTGATTTTGCTATCTTTCAGTTGAGTTGCTTGTTTTTTCGGCAACCACAGCTTGTTGTTGTACCACAGGTGCTTTCGGTTTTGCTTTGACTGGGTGAACCATAAAGTTAACACCGAGGGCAAATAGGGTAATCCCTAAAATTTTTCGGATTAAACGTTCTGGCATACGAGAACTAATGAGCGTACCAACAATAATTGCAGGAATTGAACCCACCAATAACCACATAAGAAGCGTAAAGTCGACGTTACCAGCACTCATATGTCCAAGGCCAGCCACTAAAGTGAGCAATACGGCATGTACAACATCTGACCCAATAATTCGGATCATTGGTAAGTTCGGGAACATGATCACAAGGGCCATAATCCCAAATGCACCCGCACCGACTGATGAAAGCGTTACGAATACACCTAAGATGATACCCATCACCACGATAAAGCTACGTTTCTTATGGATAGCTAAATGCTCAGTCTCAGTTTGAGTGACTTCTTTACTTCTAAAACGACTAAAGAACTTTTCAATACGGGAGCGGAAAATGATAGATACACCAGTTAAAGTCAGCATAAAACCTAAAACCATGGTGAGTACAGCTTTATAGTGTGTTGACTGACTTAAATAATGCTCAAGTACCCATGTGGTACCGAAAGATGCAGGAATACTGCCTACTGCTAACCATAAAACAATTGGCCAGACAATATTGAGCTTTCTAGCGTGAACCATTGATCCACAAAATTTTGAAATTGCGGCATAAAGTAAATCGGTACCAATTGCGATATGAGGTTCAATTCTAAAAAGGCCAATTAAAATTGGTGTCATTAATGATCCACCACCAACTCCTGTAATCCCTACACAGAAACCAACTAACATACCTGCTAAGATAAATTCAAAAGCACCAGACATCTTTATCGCCACTTATCACGAAACGCACATATCTTATTCCTTTTAGAGATAAACAGTTGTCATGAATAATGATTTGCTTATGCAAAAAAAAGCTAAGCAATCAAAATATTGCTTAGCTTGTTCTATTTTTCATCATTTTTTAAAGGAAAAGCTTATTTTGAAGACTTTAGAGGATTAACAAGAAGTATAAGAATAAAAGTTAATGGCGTTGCAAAGATCCACCAACTGACAAAACCAATTGAAAATTTATAGTGTTGAATAAGAATAAATGCACATAAAACAAATAATATGAATGCAGCTATTTTAAAGTATCGATAATACTTTTGAGCTAATGATTTGAAATGTCCTGTCGATTTTGGTGATCGATATTTCTCGCTCGCCATAAATAGTAAATACATACCTAATAAAATTAAGATGAAAGCTATAAGAATCATGAGCTAACCTCAGTATTTAGTTTATTTAGCTTTTTTTGAATTTTTGCGACAGCTTTATGCTGGATAGGTTGAATTTTGCAGAATATAAAAATTGCTAAAGCTGCAAAGATCCACAAAAATACATCTATACGTGCAAAGGACCAATAATCTCTGAGGCTTTGAACATACTCATGTTTAAGTAAATAACTTAGATTTAAGATGGGAAGTGCAATACAGAGCATAATAAAAATACTAAGTTGAGTTCGCCACAAATGCTGCTTTTTAGTGAATAAAGCAATGATCAAGCTGATTAACCAAACTAAGAAAAAACTATAAATTTCATAATTGATCGTGGTTGAAGTGACTGTAAACAATCGATTCGCGCTTAAATAGGCGACAGTTGCACAAGGTAATCCAACAAATGCTGCAACATTTAATCGGTCAACTAAGTAGTGCCCGAAATGAAACTTACTCTTCTTATTTTGAATTTGTCGTTTAAGACTCCACAGTAACAAACCAGAGGCAATCATTACACAGCCTAAAATGCCTGAGAAAAAGAATCCTAAACGAAGTAAAGGCTGAGCAAATGTCGCCATATGTAGCCCATAGACACCCGCATTTAACGTTGCAATAGGACTATTATTACGCGTGTCTTCTAAGACTTTGCCGGTTGAAGCATTTAATGTAATTTGAGCCTGATTACGAGTAATAGAGCGGTCTTCTTGCTGAATAAATGTAATTTGCGCCTGATTGGTATTCGGGTTTTTCACACTAATCGTTGATAAAGGTTGATTACCCCAACTTTGTTGAACTTGGTTCAATAGCTTATCAATAGCTAAGTTTTGAGCAGGCTGAATTGATTGATTCTCAAGTACAGTCTTTGTACGTATTTCGGTAAAATATTGATAAGGGTTTTCAGGGTAAAGCTTTTGCATTCCCCAAGGCAGATATAAATAAAAGAAAATAGCTAAGCCTGTAAATGTAATGGTTAAAAAGAAGGGCAATGCAACGACTGAAGAAATATTGTGAAAGTCTAGCCATGAACGCTGAGACTTAAATGTGCGTAAAGTAAAAAAGTCGGTAAATATTTTTTTATGGGTAATAATGCCCGAAACCAAAGCAATCAGCATAATAAATGCTGCAAAACACACGACTAATCGCCCAACTATTATTGGAATGCCAAAAAGTTGGTAATGGAAACGGTAAAAAAAATCGCCGCCTAGAGTTGCCGAAAGTTGAAGTTCTTTTCCTGTGTTAGCATCAAGTGTGGCGTTGCCATAACCGCCGTCAGCTTTTTCCCAATACATACTGTTGACGGGACTTTCAGGTGTAGCCACAGTTAAATACCAAGATTTGGCATCTGGAGCGTTTTCTTGTAAATATTGATATGCTGTTTTAATGGCAATATCTTGTTTTACTTCATATTGTGCAAGTGCAGGCTGCATCCATAAATTAATTTCATGGCGGTAATAAGATAGGCTACCCATTAAGAAAATGGCAAATACGAGCCATCCAAATATTAAGCCAGTCCATGAGTGCAGCCATGCCATAGATTGACGTATACCTTTATGCATAACCCACCATACGTGTCACAAAAAAGAAAAGGCCGCACAAAACAATTGATAGCCCAGTGAGTTTCAAAAGTGATTGAACGCAGAAACCAACAATCACAAAGATGACGTAAAATAGAATTGCTATAAATGCAGCGAGATATATAGCTTCAGCTTTGTCGAGGGTCAAAAGGAAAATTCCAATGAGTCCAAGACTTAAATATGCCATACAGGCAAAGCCCATACCGAAAACTAGCAAGAATCGATAGAAAACTTTTATACGATATGACACAGGGAGATTTACAGTTTTGGACATCTTTACTGACACATACACAAAGAATAATAAGTAAAGCCAATCCCTAAATTGGGATTGGCTACGATATTAATATTTAAACTTTACAGCAACTGTATAGTTGGCAGAAGGCCCATAAAAAGCTTGGCCATCTGGAAAACTATTTAAATATTTCTTGTCAAAAATATTATTACCATTTGCTTGAAGCGTAATATGATCGTTTACTTCATAGCTCGCCATTAAATTAACTAAAGCATATGCATCTTGTTTAATCGTACTGTTAACATTTGAATCATATAACTTTATCCCATCTTGCCATTGTAAGCCTGCACCAACTTTTAGCTTCGGTAAAACTGGTGGCGAGTAGGTGGTTAGTACGTTAAGTGTCTGGTTTGGATTATAAGTTCTTGCCTCGCCGCCATTTTTAATATCTTTAATACTAAATTGAGCATAGCCGAAAGAAAGATTCACATTATTTGTGATTTGACCTGATAAGCCGACTTCTACACCTTGTGACTCTAAATCACTCGTTGGTACTTTTCGATTAAGTGGATTTCCATCAGAGCTGCGTAGAGGGTAATTATTTTGTTCAGTTTTAAATACTGAAAGTGTTCCTGTTAAACGGTCATCTAACCATGAACTTTTTATGCCCATTTCATAGCTTTTACCGTCAATAGGTTTTAAAGCTTGATTGGTATCTTTATCAATACCAGTTTGAGGACGGAAAATTGAGGTGTAACTCATATAACCTGTATATTCAGGTGTAAAGTTATAAGTTAGTCCAACATAGGGTGAGACTTTACTTTCACTATATGACATTGGTGAACCATAACTTTCACCTTTACTTTCAGCTTGGACATAGTTTGCACCAAGTAAAAGTTTTAAATCTTCATTAAGATGTAAGCGTGTCGCAGCATAGATGGAATTAATATTCTGCTTATAGTTTGCAGCTTCTGTGAAATCTGACCAAGTTATAGATTGCGGTGTCCAACTTGACCAATCCATAGTGGTTGATTTTATGACGTTACTATCGTTAATCGTTCCTGTAGATTGTTTATCTTGCTGATGACTACGTACATAGCTATAGCCTAAAGATGCCTCATGTTCTCGATTGAAAAGTTTATATTTTCCTTCGAGATTAAAATCGACAGCATGTTTTTCTTGGTGCTCTTGACCACCCCAAGGGGTTAGAGAAACACCTGATCCATCAGCTTTTGGATAACCATAATAATAAAGAAGACGACTATTATGCTTGGTATCAAGATAGTTATAGGTCAGCTTAGCGGTCCACTGATCATTAATTTTTTGCTTTAATTCAACAAAAGCATTTTGTGTTTCATTATCCCAGTGTGCCCAGTCGGGGTTTGGGTTATATGAGCGATCATATGAAATTTGTTTACCATTGGCATCTAACAAAGGCAGAGCACCCCAGTTGTTTGCATTGGGTTTATTTTGTTCTTGGCTATAACCAGCGGTAAGTAAAGTACTATCTGTCAAATCAGCTTCAATAATACCTGCGAAACCATTTCTCTCTGACGAATATCGATCAAGGTAAGAATCACCAGTTTGCTCATAGCCCATAATACGGCCACGTACTTTTCCACTCGGTATTATTGCGCCAGAGACATCAGCTTCATAACGCTGCGTATCCCAAGAACCATAACTTACACCGCCACTTGCTTGGAATTCTTGAGTCGGGCGTTTTCTAATATTATTGATTGTTGCGCTTGGATCACCGAAGGCGTTAGTTAAAGAATCAGCACCTTTAACGACTTCTACACGATCATAGAAATAAGTATCAGGATTCGTATTGTTATAGTTATAACCTGAGAGGGGAAAACCCACGCCGTCAGTTAATATATTTGAAATCTCAAAGCCGCGAGCCATATAAGTAGTTCGCTCAGTTTCTTGATTAGATACGGTTACACCAGGGGTATTTTTTAAAACATCTCGGGTACTGGTAAGTCCAAAATCTTCAATTTGCTGACGAGTAACGACATTAATAGTTTGAGGAGTTTCTTTAGCCTCAATATTAAGCTTGGTTGCGCTACTCGAGTTTTTAACATTATATGCTTTGGTTTGTTCAGAAGACTGCTCAGCATTTGATGCTTTAACTTGGATCGTCTGTAAAGCTTGTACCTCTGAGTCTTGAGCATAAGAGAGGTTCGCATAACAAATCGCGCATGCAATTACAGTAAGCTTAAATGGTCGAGGGGGGATATTCATAAGATTAAGGATAATGTAAATAATTCTCATTTATTTTATTGTTTGTAAATGTAAGCTACAATTCAAATTGCATTGTTAATTTAGATTAAAAGATGGTGAATGAGTGTAATTTTAGATAGCTTGTGCTGTGACTGCTTTTGGTAAGTACATATAGATCAAGTTCAAGATTGATAAACCTCTATGCTAGAATGCATTATTTCAAATTCTTGGGTAAATCACCTTGGCAAACCGAAAACTTAAAATAGGCATTGTAGTTGGGGAAGTTTCTGGAGATACGCTTGGTGTGAAACTTATGCGTAGTTTTCGAGAACAAGGAATCGATGCCGAATTTGAGGGAATCGGTGGTCCTCAAATGATTGCTGAAGGTTTTAACAGTTATTACCCAATGGAAACTCTGTCTGTGATGGGGATTGTTGAGGTATTAAAAGACTTAAAAAAATTATTCGCCGTGCGGGATGGTTTAATCAATCAATGGACTCAAAATCCAGTTGATATTTTTATTGGTATTGATGCGCCAGACTTTAACCTCAGACTTTCTAAAAGTATTAAAGAAAAGAATCTTCCCATAAAAACAGTTCAATATGTCAGTCCTTCTGTTTGGGCATGGCGTCAAGGACGTGTTCATGGCATTAAACAAAGTATAGATTTAGTACTTTGCTTATTTCCTTTTGAAAAAGTTTTTTATGAACGATATGAAGTTCCAGCAGCATTTGTAGGTCATCCATTAGCCAAACAATTGCCCCTTGAAAATCCAATCCAAATTGCCAAACAGCAATTAGGTCTTAATGAAAATCAAAAACATATTGCGTTATTACCAGGTAGCCGAAAAGGTGAGGTAGAACGACTTTTGCCTATGTTGCTTGGAACTGCCAATATTCTTCATAAGAAATATCCAGACATTCAATTCTTAATTCCCGCGATTAACGATGCGCGTAAACAGCAGATTGAGCAGGGTGTTGAACAATTAGCGCCTAATTTGAAAACTGTAATTCATATTTTAGAAAATACAGATAGCGAGTCTAAAGTTGGTCGTATGGTCATGAATGCAAGTGATATCATTGCTTTAGCTTCTGGGACTGCAACATTAGAAGCAATGTTAATGCATAGACCAATGGTCACTTTCTATAAGTTGCATTGGTTGACCTATATAATTGCTAAGCTTTTGGTGAAAATTCCTTATTATTCTTTACCTAATATTATTGCGGGTAAGAAAGTCATTGAAGAGCTTATTCAGGCTGATGCAACACCAGAACATTTAGCAAGTGAAATAGAAAAACTAATGAATGTTGAGACAGCTCAAATTCAAGTGATGCAACATTTAACCATGCATAAACAACTTATTTCTGGAAATACAGAAGATCCAGTGCAGGCAATTTTGCAATGTTTAAATAGCTAATTTTTAAGATTTGCTTGGCTAATTGCTTTTAAGCCAGCTAAAGAAAATTTCTTAAAATGTTCAACTAAATCATGTAATGGCATCTGGGCAATATTTTTAAGTGGCTCAGGTGCTTGAGCATTAGGTCCGGCAATAATGAGCATCATGCAAGGTGTCATCACGCTTAAAATACAAGGCAAAACAGCTGGATCATTTTCATCTAAACCAGCAACTTGACTAATGAGCTTACGAATAAGAAAAAATTTTCTCATACCTGCAAATTCAATAAAATTTAATAAATGCTCAGAAGGTGAAAAGAGTTCACGAATCAAGACTTTGCCATGCCAAATATCTTTTTCAGTTAATTTATGCAGCAAGGTCTCAAGTAATAAGCTTAGCTTTTCTTCTGGTGACTGAGTGCTTTCAACAAGTTCTAGTAAATATTTTTCATCTAGATAGTGAGCGTGAGCTTCCACTAACACAGCTTGATACAGCCCATCTCGACCATCAAAGTGATAATTAATTGCAGCCAAATCAACATTCGCAGCGTTAGCAATTGTTTTGTTCGCTGTCTTTGCAAAACCATATTGGGCAATTAAAGGTCCTGCTGCCTCAATAATTTTGGACTTGGTTAAGTCACCATCACTTCGTCTAGATCTGAACATATTTAACCCTAACTTTGATTCACCATAAAAGTATATCTTTTATTCAAAGATTGGAGTAATTTAAATTTAAATTGAATTTAAACTAATAAAATTTGAATTTAATAAGAAGGCCAATAAGATGAATAAAAAACTGATTGCCGTCGTCTTGGTTGTTATAGCTGTGGTTATCATCGGCTTTTGGGCATGGAAATATAATAATAAGAATCAAAAAGATAATGTATTAACATTATATGGAAATGTTGATATTCGCCAAGTTTCACTTGCATTTGAACAGTCTGGTCGTATAGAGAAACTGTTAGTACAAGAGGGCGACAAAGTTAAAGCAGGACAACTACTAGCGACTCTTAATACCAATGCACTACACATTCAGGCAAAGCAAGCTCAAGCACAACTTAAAGCTCAACAAGAGGCAATTGTTAAACAAGATGTGGGAGCTCGCCCAGAAGAAATTACTCAAGCAAAAGCACAACTTGCATCTGCCCAGGCCGAGCTTGATAAAACTAATAAAAATCTACAACGCTTACAAATTTTGGTAAGTAGTACTGATGGTCGGGCAATTAGCCAGCAAGAGTTAGACTATGCCAAAAGTAATAAAGATAGTGCTGAGGCAGCGGTCCGTGAAAGACAAGCTAATTTAGAATTGATCATTAAAGGTGCTAGAAAAGAAGATCGTGAGGCGACCAAAGCACAGTATGAAGTAACTAAGGCTAATTTAGATCTAATTAACTATAACCTTACTCAAGCTGAATTAAATTCTCCTGTAAATGCAGTGGTACGAGCGCGGTTACAAGAAGTTGGCGATATGACAACTGCACAAAAGGCCGTTTATACATTGGCTTTGACCGACCCAAAATGGATTCGTGTATATGTAAACGAACAAGATTTAAGTTCTATCAAGATGGGTGGAACGGCCCAAGTTATTCGTGATTCTTATCCTAATCAGCCGATTAATGGAAAAATTGGTTATATATCTTCAGTGGCTGAGTTCACGCCAAAAACAGTACAAACCGAAGAGATTAGAACAACACTGGTTTATGAGGTTAGGGTCTATGTAAATGATCCGAATGATCAATTGAAAATGGGCCAACCTGTGACTGTAAACGTGCCACTTGCTTCAGGTGAGAAAGCTCATGACTGATGAAAAAGCAGTGGTTCAAGTTAAAAATTTATTTATGACTTTTAAGGCTGAGAATAATAAGGCAGAAGATATTAGTGCAATTGTTGATTTGAATATGCAAATTAACAAAGGAGAGCTTACAGCTTTAGTTGGTCCAGATGGTTCGGGAAAAACAACTTTATTAAGATTAATTGCAGGTCTATATAAAGCCACTTCGGGTTCATTAAATGTACTTGGAATTGACGTGAGTAAAAATCCGCAAGCTATACAAGACCGTATTAGCTATATGCCACAACGTTTTGGACTCTATGAAGATTTAAGCGTACAGGAAAATTTAGATTTATATGCCGACTTACACGGCGTTTTAAAGGACGTACGTAGTCAAAGATTTAAACGTTTACTGGAAATAACGGATCTTACTCAGTTTACTCAACGTTTAGCAGGTCAACTTTCTGGTGGGATGAAACAAAAACTAGGGTTGGCATGTACTTTAGTTCGGTCCCCAGAATTGCTCTTACTTGACGAGCCTAGTGTTGGAGTAGACCCTTTATCAAGACGAGATTTATGGATCATTATTGAACAGCTTGTTCAGGAAGAAAACTTAAGCGTAATTATAAGTACTGCTTATATGGATGAGGCAGAAAAATGTGCTTACGTATATATCATGCACGAAGGCAAAATTTTAAAACAAGGTTCACCTAAACAATTAAAAGAAATAGTAAGTGGACAAACATGGAATATAAAACCTTCAGAGCAGATTAAGGCTCGGACCTTACAAGCCCAGTTACTTGATAACCATGTAGAGATTATTGATGCTGTTCCAAAGGGTGAACAAGTAAACTTTATTAGTCGTCAAAAAGAGCTATCAGCTAATACTTTACCTGACAGGCTAAAAGCAAATACGCGATCACCTGAACTTGAAGATGCATTTATGATGCTGTTGCAGCAGACTCAAAAGCAACCAAAACATATACCTATTTCTGAGCAAGCTTTTCAATTAGTACAAAACAATAATTTGAAATCAGAGCAACCCATCATTGTAGTTAAAGATTTAGTCCGAACTTTTGGAGATTTTACTGCCGTTGCCAATACATCATTTACTGTACAACGTGGTGAAATATTTGGATTACTTGGGCCAAATGGCGCTGGTAAAACCACAACATTTCGAATGTTGTGTGGATTGCTACCAGCAAGTAGCGGGTATTTGGAAGTTGCTGGTAAAAACTTACGGACAGCTCGTGCTGAGGCAAGAGCAAAAGTAGGTTACGTCTCTCAAAAATTTGCACTGTATAACAATTTAACTGTCTTGGAAAACTTGAAGTTTTTTGGGGGAGCCTATGGGTTATCTGGCAAAAAACTAAATCAACAAATTGATAAAGCCTTACAGCAATACGATTTAAAGCCTCATAGTAAAAGTGGTGATTTACCAGGTGGGTATAAACAACGGCTATCTATGGCTGCTGCACTCTTACATGAACCAGAAATTTTATTTTTAGACGAACCCACGAGCGGAATTGACCCGCTTGCACGGCGATCATTTTGGTACAGCATTGGTGAACTGGCAAATCAGGGCATTACCATCATTATTACGACGCATTTTATGGAGGAGGCAGAATATTGTGACCGCATTGCCATACAAGATGCCGGAAAGTTATTAGCCTTAGGTTCACCCCAACAAGTCCGTAAATTGGCAAGTAAAGATAAACATATTGGTGACATGAATGAGGCTTTTATAGCAATTGTGGAACAAGCACGCGCGTTAAGACACGCTGGTTAGGAGGTCTACAATGAGCTTTGGATTTTGGAATCGATTGACAGCGTTAGTTCGTAAAGAAACTAAGCAGCTCATTCGCGATAAAAGCAGCCTCGGGATTGGACTCGTTTTGCCTGTTATTTTAATTCTACTGTTTGGTTATGGACTTTCTTTTGACTTAAATCAGGCCCGAGTCGGAGTTGTCGTTGATCAGTCTTCACCACAGATCAATCAGGCTTTAGCTGGTTTAAATGGCTCACGATATTTAACAAGTCTAGAGTTTCATAATTTGCCTGAAGCAGAGCAGGCCATTCGAGATGGAGAAATTGATGCCATTTTGCATTTTCCTTCAGATTTTGCCAGTCAGGCACAGCAAGGGAATGCCAAGGTTCAACTATTATTAAATGGGACATCCACCACCATAGCAACAGCCTTAGAAGGTTATGTTGCAGGTGCTTTAGCTACCGCACCGTCTATACAGTTTGACCGTAGCCCAATATTAGCAACATCAAGCGCCGTTAATATTGAACAACGAATATGGTTTAACGAATCTGGAAACAGCACTTGGTTTTTAGTCCCTGGCTTAATGGTACTTATTTTAACTTTAATTGGCGCATTTTTAACGGGGTTGCTTATTGCCCGTGAAAGGGAACGGGGAACTCTAGAGGCTTTATTTGTTACGCCTGTACGGCCATTTGAAATTGTATTAGCAAAACTCATTCCCTATGTGGTGGTCGGCATGATTGATATCATGATCTGTATTGTTGCTGCATATTTTATTTTTGAAGTGCCTATGCGCGGTTCATTATTCTCAATTTTGTCTGCTTCATTTCTCTATTTAGTTGTTTCTTTATTACTTGGTTTAACTATATCAGGCTTTGCTCAAAGTCAGTTTCAGGCGAGTCAAATTGCCTTATTGGCAAGTTTTATGCCCGCACTTATGCTTTCTGGGTTTGTTTTTGATACCCGTAACTTACCTTTGGTTGTGCAAATTATTAGTCAGTTACTACCGGCTACACATTTTATGATTTTAATTAAAACCTTATTTATGGGAGGTGATGATTGGAAGTTATGGTTTAAAGAATGCGGTTTTCTGTTGGGATATATCGTTGTTTTGATATGTGCTGTGAACTTTTCACTGAAAAAACGGTTGAGATAAAGTTATGTGGGAGCAACTAATCGCTTGGCTAAAACATTTAAGTTTTTTGGTCAAAAAAGAGTTCTTAACCATTTTTAGTGATCCTGCAAATAGAGTCATTCTATTTGTACCAGCCCTCATGCAAGCGCTTTTGTTTGGTTATGCTGCTACTTATGATGTTAACCATATCGATTATGCAATTTTAGATCAGAGCAATGGACAGGTTTCACATGAACTCATCTCAAAACTAGATGGCTCTGGTATTTTTAAGCGTGTTGCAACACTTGAATATACTGGTCAAATCAAACAGGTTATTGATAGTCGTCAGGCACTGGTTGTAATTACGATACCGTCTGACTTTGAAGACAAATTAAATAATAACCAAAGTTCATCTATACAAGTGATTGTTGATGGCAGGAACTCATCAACTGCTGTTGTAGCTGGTTCATATCTAAATAAAATTGTTGGTCAGTTCAATCAGCAAAAATTTAACTCAGCTTTGCCCATTAGCCTTGAAACAAGAACATGGTACAACCCAAATCAGGAATCTCGATGGAGCCTAATGCCTTCATTAATTGCAGCATTAAGTATGATGCAAACATTACTTTTATCTGCTTTATCAGTTGCGCGTGAACGTGAGCAAGGTACATTTGATCAGTTATTAGTGACACCATATACACCATTACAAATTATGATTGGTAAGGCCTTGCCGCCAATTTTTGTAGGCTTGATGCAATCAACTATTATTTTATTGATTATTTTGTTCTGGTTTAAAATTCCTATGAATGGCTCTATTGGGCTGCTTTATTTTGGTTTATTGAGTTTTAACGTAGCTGTAGTCGGTGTGGGCTTATCAATTTCGGCATTATCTTTAAATATGCAACAAGCCATGCTTTTTACGTTTTTATTGATTATGCCTTTAATGTTGCTTTCAGGTTTACTTACACCAGTCGAAAACATGCCGGAAGCATTACAAATAGCAACGTACGCAAATCCATTGAGGTTTGGAATTAACTTGGTACAACGAGTTTATTTGGAAGGTGCAGGCTTTGCACAAGTCAAATTCAACTTTATTCCAATGATCATTCTGGGACTGGTCACTTTACCTTTGGCAGCTTGGCTATTTAGAAACAGATTATCTTAATTAAAAAGCCCCACTTTAGGGGCTTTAAAACTTACTTAAGCACGTACGATCAGCTCGTAACCCGTATATTTACGGACGTTGATGACACCAATATCAAAAATTAAATATTGGCCTTTAATACCTTGTAATACACCACGAATTTTTGGCGTTTTATCTAAGTTTAGAGACTTAATTTTTTCAGGATATTGTTCAACTGGATAAACAAACTCACGTGGCAATTCATTTTCTAGTAGTTCAACCGTTTCGTTAAATTCAAGATTTTGACTAAATTCTTCACGAATAGATTGAATTTTAGGTGCAAACTCTTCGATTAACTGATCACGTTGTTCAACCATATTTAAAGGTTCAGCTTCACCCTTAAGGAGTTTGCGCCAATCAGTTTTGTCAGCAACTAAAGAACCAAACATAGTTTCAAGTTGACCAGATAAACGGCGTGATCCAACCTTTAAAATAGGTAGGGCTTGGGTTGCCCCTTGATCTAACCAACGACCTGGCATATGACTAACACGGGTAATACCCACTTTTAAAGCACTAGAATTTGCCAAATACACAATATGAGGTTGGAAACAAACATTGTGGGCAAAGTCATCTTCACGACATGTACCTAAATGATAGTGGCATGTTTCAGGTTTCATAATGCATAGGTCACATTCTGCTTTAGTTTTAAAGCATTTAAAGCAGTGGCCTTGAGAATAAGATTTTGGTGTTTTAGTGCCGCATGAAGTGCAATAAATATTACCTGTCCATTCGATTTCTAGTTCTTGTCCTAAATTAAAAGGAAGATCAATTTCTGAACGGTCTAATACAAATTTGTATTCAACATTTGCCTTGGTTGTCTGTTGATCAGTTACACTAGCATCTTTTAGGCCTGCATGCATTTTATGGCAAATGCCTTGTAGTTCCATAAAGTTTAAACTCACATCTTTCAATTAAGGGTTGCAGTTATGGCTGAACAAAATGTCATCACTTCTATGCTAGACGATTTATCAAACGAACAGCCCATTCATACTGCACTTTGTATTGGCCAGAAAATTGACCAGAATAACGCAATTCAATGGCACTATTTTACCGTAACTGAGCTTTTAAGTCTGCCTTTTACTCAGCGTTATGACTTGGGTTTTGTATTGTTTGATACAGATGAAATGCAGAACATAACTGAACTACAAAAGTCACAATTATTAGTGAAGCTAAGAGATTTATTAGCAAAACGAATTGTTGTAGTAAGTAAACGCAGTGATGAACAGTTATTACGTTCTTTAGGTTTCACACAACTCATTGATAAAACTTCACATGATAGTGATTTTGCTTTATGGCAATTTAATATCTTGACCTATAAGCATGTTCCAGATTGGTTTAATTCAAAGTTCTGGGCAAACCCAGAGAACTGGAATAAATTCCGCTGGTAAAATGGCACCAAATCTCTTTCAAAATTTAACAATTTGGCTTTTGCTGTCTTAACAAGAATCCGCGTATGCTCGTGTATAAACCATACATAAGAGTTACACATGACAAATTTAAGCAACATTGTAGAAATTTTGGCTCAGCAGGCTTTAGGTGGGAACCAGCAAGCATCAGGTCAAGGTGGTTTAGGTGGAATTTTAGGTTCAGTACTCGGACAAATGGGAGGCAATACTTCTTCTGGCGCACAAGGCGGTCTTGGAGGAGTACTAGGTTCTGTATTAGGTCAAGTGAGTGGAAATAATAATAACGCACCTCAAGCAGGTGGTGGCGTACAAAGTTTATTAATTGCAGTTGTACCTTTAATCTTAGGTTGGGTTCAACAACAAGGTGGTTTGCAAGCTGCTTTAGAAAAGTTAAAAGGTGCGGGTTTAGGTAACCAAGTTCAAAGCTGGGTTGATCCAAATCAAAGTAATAGCGAAGTTCCTACTCAACAATTGCAGAGTTTATTTAATCCAGCTGACATTGAGCAAGTTGCTGCACAAGCTCAAGCTCCAAAAGAGCAAGTTTATGGTGCCATTGCGTCAGTCTTACCTCAAGTCATTGACTCATTAACACCTCAGGGTGAAAGTACCGATCATCAAGAAGCAAACCAAGACATTCAAAACGTTATGAATCTGGTAAGTGGTTTCTTAAAGTAAGCAGCAAATTAAGAAAAGCCGGTATAAAAATATCGGCTTTTTTAATCTGAACAATAAAATAAAAGGGCATTAGCCCTTTTATTTTAGATTTGAATCGAAGGTAACTAATTAGAAGTTATATTCGATACCAGTACCTACAACAGTTTGCTTGTCGTCATCATTCAACCAGTCGCGTTTTTGTTGAGCAACGATGCCGTAGAAGCGAGCTTGCTTGTTGATTTGGTAATCAAGACCTAAACCGTACAAGTCGATTTTACGATCTGATTGACCACTTACTTGTGTTTCAGCTGAAGCATATTCTGCTTTCACTTTAAGTTTAGTGTTAGGAATTTTATAAGCAGCTGTTACTGCATATGCTTGTTCCTCTAAACCACGGTAAGCTTTACCCGCTTTATCGATTGAACCATCTGATTTATATGATTGACCATATGCAGTCAATTCATCAGTAGGTTCAGCATGTTGCCATAAAGCACCTACAACAAAACCTGATTTTGCGATGTCATAAGAACCAGTTACACGGTAAGCATCTGTATAAACATCTTTCAGACCGTAAGCAGCATATTTACCTTTAATACCAAAGTCACCAGCGGCAGCTACTGCTAAGCCCAGGTCTTTGTTTTCATAACCAAGCGCAGTAGACACAGAGTCAAAGCTGTCATTCTTACTGTCTTTACCAGTTTCACCTTGTTTGCTGTCAGAGGTGCTTTCACCAGTTTGAGCCATAATGTTGAAAGTTAAACCAGCTAATAATTTAGGGTCTAATTCAAAACCAACTACGTTATCTAAACGGTTTTCACCGTACATGATATTGGTAATATCTAAACGTGTATCGTCATTAAAGATGTCTTGGTTACCACCAGCAGCAGTTTTAAAATAAGAGTCGTATTTACCAACTTTTAAAGTACCAACACCTTCAGTTTTTAAACCGATGAAACGGTTACGAGCGCTAAGGTCAGTATCAGAACCTGAACCATCAGTAGAAATTGCCCATTCAGCTAAATAAACAGCAGATAACTTGTCAGTTAATTTCTCTTCGCCTTTTACCCCAATGCGAGAAGAGTTTGAGTTAACTTCGGTAACATCACTTTTACCATCGAAATTTTTATTATCAACTTGGTTAATAGAAACATTTAGTTTGCCATACAAAGTTGGCGCTGCTTGCACCGCGTTTATGCTCAAAGTTGCAACTGCGGCAGCGAGTAGCAATTTCTTCATTGAGATTTCTCCAAAAGGTATTTAAAAATGGCGTATGCCTAGTTAACTATTTATTTTGTAGTTGACTTATGTACAAAAAGTTACAAAAGCTCACCAACTTGCTAAGCAGTATCGGCAAACTTTGTGACAGGGGCGTGAAAAATAAATGACAGTTTTATGACGATTAAAATTTAGAAATAAATTAATTATTTTAATTTTTTATAGTTTTTAGACGAAAAAAAGCGGAGTCAAAACTCCGCTTTAATATATTAAAAATCAAAGAGCTGCTTTAATTTTATCAGCTAAAGCTTTAATTTTTTCTTGATCGCCTAACTCTACAGCATGTCTTCCAAGTTGATGCACATTTGTAGGAATAAGGTGAAAATGAACATGCGGAACAGTTTGTCCTGCCGCTGCTCCAGAAAGTTGCATCAAGACAATACCTTCTAAATTGAGGGCTTTTTCCATTGCTTTCGCAATTTTCTGAACAATTTGGATGGTATATGCGGCTGCTTCTGGGGGTAAATCAAGGAGCGTTACAGCAGGTGTTTTTGGAATAACTAATGTATGACCATCGGCTTGAGGCATAATATCCATAAAAGCTAGAACTTGATCATCTTCATAGATTTTTATCGCTGGAAGTTCATTGCGTAAAATTTTGGCGAAGATATTTTGATCATCGTATGCCATGTATTATTCCTTTAAAATTATTTACATTTCAATTCTTTCTGACGCTCTTTAATAGCATCAAGACGTTGTTGCTCTTTGTCAGAAAACTTTGGTTTTGTCGTATGACAGTTTTCATTACCATATTTTTCTTTAGCATCAGGATCTTTAAAACAAAAGCCTTTTGATGCATAAATCAAATTATAGTCGTCTTGCAATTTCTGACATTCTTGCTCAGGCGTTGCAGCTTGAACGCTTAAACCAGCAATACTCACCATGCCAGTAAAGACTGCAACCATAAATTTATTCATGAGCGTTTCCTCAGTTAAAGGTATGAACCTGTACTCAATATAAGGTTTATTACCAATATTTCAATGATTATTAATTACTCAAATGTCATTTTGGGTGATAATTTGTTCATAAAACAAATAAAAACTTTAGATATCAATAATTTATAAAAGTTAAATAAAAACATAAACTTAAGAGAAATTATATATATTTTTTTAAAATTTGATTCTTTTTAATTCACTTTTAACTTTTATTGGCGATATAAAAATAATCCTATGATTGAGGTGATCAGATATAAAAAATTTTAGCAAAAGATGGGATCTTATAGCCTTTTCATTTGCTAAATAGACAAATGAAGTTTGAAATTGGGTCAATGAAAAAGGGGATAAGCAATGACATTATCAAAAACACAAAACGTGATAATTATCATAGTTTGTGTTTTTAGGACTAAGTGGAATTCACTGGGCCCATTTTAATTTAGACGGAAATGGGCTTTTTCTTTTAAGCTGTAAAATATAAATAAGCTAAAAGTAATCTTATTTTACACTTCAAATGAAAGATGTATTGATTTTGCATGTTTTAACTTCTATTATATAGTCCTTAAATTGCTGCGTTTGATAGTTTTTTGTTTTTGTAGCCCATTTCTAAAATTGAGATGGGTTTTTTTTATTTAAGTTATTTCGAAATATATTAATTTACTTCAATTCTGGTGAGTGGTAATTAGCTATATGCTTAATTAGTGTGATGCATTTCGCATACAACTTTCACTTTTACTGTGGTGGTTACTTTTTAGTCTAACCTACTTACATATAGCAATGTTATATTCATCATACTTCCTTAAAGGATCTGATTATTCATCGGAGACAAGATTAAAAGGAAATAGAGAATGTCACAGTTTTTACTCGTTGCTGAAAGCATTTATAAGAAATCTGAAGAAGAGAAGCTTTTTTCAGAGGATATTATTGAGCACTTGAATCGCTTAGTTAGTATGATTCGTCAAGAGATAAAAGATACTTCATATAAATTAAAATATAACTTTATTGATTTTGAAGAATGTTTAAATAAGCCAGCAAATGAATGTTCAGCTAAACTCGATATCAGTTTAATGCCAACATATAAAAATAAAGGAGAATATATTATGTGGTTGGCTAGTTTTATTGAAAAGATTACTTTTGGAGGAAGAGAAAAATTTCCACCACTTGCTAATACTTTGCTTCCCAGCTGTATGCTTACCAATCCATATTCTGCAAAAATGGAACAAGCTAAGGTTGTATCCGAAAAAAATGCGCAAATGATTGTAAATTATTTTAGATCCTCGGATTATAAAAAGGTTAATAAAGTACCTACGTAGTATAAAAATAATAATCTTTCAGATACTTAATGTTTTTATATAGAAAAATTTTTCGTAATGAATGACATGAGTTTGCATGTTTGAGGTTTCATACTATTTCTTAGTGAGCCTATTAAAACTAAGTTTAATAGGCAGTCCTCTAAAAGATTAAATTTACTCTAATGTAATCTTTGTCCACGCTTCATACATTTTAACGGCCGCAGAGAAGTCACTGTTGTCTTCAGCAGTTAAATGAGCAGCTTGGATTAAACTTTGTGTTAATGACAAAAGCGGGGCAGGAAGCTTTGCTTGCTTGACTAAATCCAAAGCAATTCCTGTGTCTTTGGCAAGAAGAGGCAAGCCAAAGGTTACTGGGAATTCGCGACTCAATACACGCTGTGGGAAGATAGTTTCTGTTACCAGACTTTTACCACTTGAAGCGTTAATACACTCTAAAGCTTCGTTCAAGCTTACCCCATGCGCTTTTAAAGCACTGAAACCTTCTGCAACAGACCAAAGGTTGACCGCAAGTAGCATATTATTAACTGCTTTTACTGCAAATCCAGCGCCAGACTCACCGACATGTTTAATTAATTTTCCTACCGCTTGTAGAGCTGGTAATGCGCGTTCGAAAGCTGCTACATCACCACCCACCATTACAGTCAAAGTTGCATTTTCAGCTCCTACTGTTTGACCGCTTACTGGAGCATCCAGAAAATCAACATTTAATTGCTTTAATGAGCTGGCTAAAGCGCGGGCAGAGTCCGGAACCCCGCTGGTACAGTCAATCCAGATTGCTCCAGATTTAATTTCTACACTACTAATAAGCGTTTCTACATCAGTACTTGTCGGTAAGCATGAAAAGATAATATCTGCTTGTACGGCTTGCTCTAATAAGACAGCCTTAGTGCCATAGTCAGCTGCATGTTGTTTAGCTTTTTCAAAACTCCGATTCCATACATAGACAGTATCGAAGTATGTTGGTAAATGCGCTGCCATACGGTAGCCCATTGCACCCAAACCAATAAATGCAACAGATTGACTCATGACCTTATCCTTAAATTTGTGTTGAACGTTCGGCGAGCCATGCAGCCAGCTTCGGCCAAAACTCCAGAGCACTTGCTTGACTCGACATTAGGCCTAAATGACCACCGGGGATGAGAGTAAATGTGACATCCTGACTGCTTGTCAATTGACTTAATGGTGAAGCAGCGTCAGCAGTGACCAACTGATCACTACGACCCGCGCCAACTAAGAGAGAACAATCTATATTTTTTAATTCGATTTTCTTATCTTTTAACTGAATAAAGCCACGTTTTAATGGATTTTGCAGCCAGACATTAAACAACATGTCCTGATTAATGCCACCCGGATAGTCAATCATATTATTTAAAAAGTTACTTAAGGTTGCATGCTCTTGTACAAATTGCAGGTCATCAAGATTCTTTAACAATTGCACATGTCCATCAAACCATCCTTTAGGATCGAGAATTTTGAAACCTAATGAATTTAAAATTCCGGGACTGTGGATCAGACGTTTTGGCAATCCAGAGTAAATACGTTCCTGAATTTTCTTATTGCGACTAATCAAATGATTTATGGTTTGATAGAGCTTGCCAATATGGCCAGATGCATAACTATCTATTGGACTACCAAGAACAATTAAATTTTTAATGTAGTTGGGTTGGTTCAGAGCAGCATATAAAGTAACGAATATGCCTGCCATACTCCAGCCATGGAGCGAGATTTGCTCACTTCCTGAATGTGCGCGAACGAGTTCTATTGCTTTTGGAATGAAATCTTCAATAAATGATAAAAAGTTAAGGTGTCTATCTTTAAACTTTAAGCGTCCCCAATCGACTAAATAAACATCAAAGCCCGCATTTTGAAAGTATTTAATAAGAGAACGGTAAGGATATAAATCATAAATCGCCATATTAATTGCGAGGGGCGCAACAAACACTAATGGTTCTTTAAATTTTTTTTGTGTTGCTGAGTAATAACGAATACGGGTTTGATTGAATTCGCCAATCACCTCAAAGGGGGTGCTTTGAGATAGTACTAATGTTTTTGAATGAAATAGTCGGGTAGAAAGGTGCTTGATTTGGCTTTGTTCTGAGACAAGGGACTTTAAGCGTTTCATCTTGCTTTACCAACTATTTACTAAAATTAAATAAAGTCTAAGCGATAATTTTAAGGTTTACCTTGACCTTAAATACCTTAGACACTCAAAATGATGATAGTTTTTTAGTACATGACCAGTAAAGGCGAACATTTAATGAACCAGTCTGATGATTTAGAATACCAACTTGATACTTTAGCCATTCGTACCGGACATACTCGTAGTTTTGAAGGTGAGCATGGCGAACCGATTTTTTTGACATCATCTTTTGTATATGAAAATGCAGAAGAAGCTGCAGCAAAATTTTCTGGTCAAGTTCAAGGAAATATCTATTCTCGTTTTACCAATCCGACTGTATCGATGTTCGAAAAACGTTTAGCAGCTTTAGATGGTGCTGAACGTGCTGTTGCGACAAGCTCTGGAATGGGCGCGATTTTGTCAGTTACTATGGCATATCTCAAAGCGGGTGATCATGTTATTTGCTCAAGAGCAGTTTTTGGTTCAGTTGTTGCTTTGTTTGAAAAATATATTGCCAAGTTTGGTGTAGATATTACATTTGTCGATTTATGTGATTTGGACGATTGGAAAAACGCAGTACGTCCAGAAACTAAACTTTTATTTGTTGAGTCGCCGTCTAATCCTCTAGCAGAGATCGCAGATATTCAAGCGCTTGCAGATATTGCTCATGCGAATGGCGCATTACTTGCGGTTGATAACAGCTTCTGTACGCCTGTTTTACAGCAACCATTAAAGTTTGGGGCAGACCTTGTCATTTACTCGGCGACTAAATATTTAGATGGGCAAGGGCGCGCATTAGGCGGTGCTGTTGTCGGTAATCATCAGTTATTAGAAGAAGTTTTTGGTGTTGTCCGTACGCTTGGACCATCAATGAGTCCATTTAATGCATGGGTTTTCTTAAAAGGTTTAGAGACTTTACGTTTGCGTATGAAGGCACACTGTGAGAGTGCTCAAATTCTTGCAGAATGGTTATCTACTCATGAAAAAGTAGAAAAAGTTTACTACGCTGGTTTACCAGCTCATGAAGGCCATGAACTTGCCGCTAAACAGCAAACTGGTTTTGGTGGGATTGTTTCTTTCATTGTTAAAGGTGAACGTGAAGGTGCTTGGAAGGTTATTGATAATACTAAGTTTATTTCGATTACTGGTAACCTAGGTGATGTCAAGTCAACAATTACCCATCCTGCAACGACTACACATGGCAAACTTTCTGTTGATGCAAAAGCTGCGGCAGGCATTCAAGAGGGGCTAATCCGTGTATCTGTAGGCTTAGAAGATATTAATGACATTATTCGTGATATCTCACGTGGTCTTGATCTGATCTAATTATCCTTATTGAAATAATTCTTTTGGGTTATTTTTTCATGAAACCATCTCTTTAATTGAGATGGTTTTTTTATATTTAAATGTTACTCAAATTTCAGAATTACAATAAAAAAACTACATTTTTGTTTAAATGAGTGCTAAGAGTACAAGGTATAAAGACTTTAAATTTAATTAAAAGAAATGTGAGTCTTAAAATGCTTAAGCCTATTGCCATTGTCGTTGTAGTGGGGGTAATCGGGGTAGTTGGATACAAATTGCTGACTAAACCGAGTCAGAACCCAGTGAATGAGACAACTTTATTGATCAACAATGCAGAGAAGTCTGTTCAAGAAGCAGATAAATCTATTCAAGAAGCAAATACCTCCTTTAAAAAAGTTCCCTTAAGTGAATATAAAACAATTGATAAAGGTCTACAGGCATCTCAATAGTGCTATGAGTTTTTACAAGACTTTAATGTATGCCATCTAAATATTTAGGAAGTGTACCTAAGTATGAGCATGTTACTCATGTCGCTATTTAAAATAGAGCTAGAGATACTGATAGAAAACATTAGCCTATTGTGTCAGAATTACGGATTAATTTGAGTTCAATGCACTAATCTGTATGTATTTTAATCGCATAGGTTGGTTCAATGAGATTAAGTTTTTATAAAGTATTACCAGATAACGCATAATACTTTAAAGATTTGATAGAGATACGGAGTAAGGTTATGAATATCAATATGCTCATGCAGCAAGCGCAGCGCATGCAAAAAGATATGGAAACAAATATAAAAAAGGCGAAAGAAGAGCTTGCTCAAACTGAAGTTCATGCAGAAGCTGGTGGCGGTTTGGTTAAAGTAACCATGACTGGGCGCTATCTTGTAAAACGTATCGAAATTAACCCTGAATTACTTCAAGATGAACCAGATATGATTGAAGATTTGATTGCTGCAGCGGTAAATGATGCTGTACGTCAAGCTGAAGTTATTTCTGAAGAAAAAATGCAAAAAGCGAATTCTGGTATGGGCTTGCCACCTGGCTTAGCGGGCATGTTCTAAGGAAATTCTGTGTTTAGCGATAGATTTGAACAACTCGTTCAAGCTTTACGTATATTGCCTAGCGTTGGTCCGAAATCGGCTCAACGTATGGCATTACATCTTTTGATGAAAAATCGAGAAGGTGCATTTGCATTAGCTCATGCTTTACATGAAGCTTCAAGTTATATTCATGAGTGCAGCGTTTGCCATTCTTTAACTGAACATGAAATTTGTGATATTTGCGCCTCAACTGAGCGAGAAGATCAACTATTGTGTGTGGTTGAATCACCAGCAGATGTAATGGCGATTGAGCAAAGCGGAAGTTTCCGTGGTAAATATCATGTTTTAGGTGGACATCTTTCACCTTTAGATGGTATTGGTCCAGAAGAAATTGGTATTCCTTATCTGATTCAGCGTTTAAGTCAAGGCAAAATTGAAGAAGTGATTTTGGCAACAAATGCGACTGTAGAGGGACAGGCAACCGCTCATTATTTGGTAGAAGCGACTAAGCATTTACCTATACAAATGACACGTATTGCTCAAGGTGTACCGCAAGGTGGTGAACTCGAGTATGTAGATAGCCATACCTTAAGTCAGGCAGTTCATAATCGTATGAGAATGAAATAAGCATTTCGATGCTTGTTTCATTGATGTCATATAAAATTGAATTAGATTTATTAATTTAGTTATAAGAGATGAATGTTATTTTGTCTTTAATTAAAAAAAGTTTAAATAAAATATGAAAGCCCATAAGAATGAAAAAGATCTTATAGATTTTAAACAATGAATATTTGGAGTTAACTTTAAAAATATAAATAAAAGATCAAAAAATTATCTATTTTCGAAAAATTGTTCAAAAATAGAGTATTCATAAAGGTTTAAGTGGTAATTTCCCACTTCTATGTTATATATACCAGAGTTCTAAGCACTCTTTGCATTTACTTGAGAAAGCATGTTTCAGTTTATCCAACAGCAAACCGATTTGGTTGATGTTCTTCAAAAAATGGATCAATGTTCGATATATGGACTTGATACAGAATTTATTAAGGTTGACACACTCTGGCCTAAACTTGGAGTATGCCAAGTTAATGTAAATGGCGATGTCTATCTGTTGGATGGTGTTTCATTAGATCTAAGTCAGTTTTGGAAAAAAATATTTCTCGCTCAGCAGAACATTTTTCATGCGTGTGGAGAAGACATCGATTTAATCTATCATTACGCTGATCAAGAAGATTTGCTTAATGTGTTTGATACTCAAGTGGGGCTTTCTTTCTTGGGCCATGGGCTGCAAGTAAGTTATCAAGGCGCATTGAAGCTTTGCCTCGACATTGACATTGAAAAAGATCAAACAAGATCTGATTGGTTAGCTCGACCTTTATCGCCTCAGCAACTTTGTTATGCGGCAAATGATGTTCTATATATAATGAAGCTAGCTCACCATATTCAAGAACAGCTTAAGCAGAAAGGGCTTTATGATTACGTTCTTGAAGATTGTAGTAGTTTAACTAAAGAAATTATTAGTGAAACGCCGACAGAGTTGCTTTACACCGATGTTGGTAATTATCGTCATTCGCGCCGTCAATTGATGCAACTGCAAAATTTAAGTGAATGGCGCGAATACATTGTTAAAGCAACGAATCAGCCACGCAGTTTCATTCTTAGAAACTCAACTATGATTGATATGGTTGAAAAGAATCCACGTAATAGTTTTCAACTCTCGCAAGTTAAAGATATTCGCCCAAACGTAGTTCGTGAATATGGAAAAACTATTTTAGAATTACTTAAAGATTTACCAATTGAAAGTGAATGGCCAACAAGAATTGCTAAACCTTTTAAAGTAACATCTAAAGAAACATTGCATAAAATGGATATGGTACTTGCCCATGCAATAAGTGAAACCTCTATTCCTAAAGAAGTATTGCTTAGAAAGAAATGGCTAAATGCAATTCATCAACATGTTCTTTCTCAAGGGGATGAACAAGATTTGCCTGATTATCTTTTGGGTTGGCGTTATGAGCTATTAACTCAACCGTTAATTCAGTTATTTCAAGAAGAAAAACAAAGTCTATCCATTTAAAATGATGTGATAGTTAAAATTTAAAAGCTCATCTTCGTGATGGGCTTTTTTAATGAAGAGTAATGAATAATTTAAATTGAGTAGTTTTTATTTATAAATAATAGATATTCAATATTAATAGTTAATAAAGTAAATGTTTATGTTAGCTATATTAAATAATTAACTTTATTAAAAAGCTAGTAAAGTGATGGGTTGAAGTAATTTTAATTTGTAAAATTGATAATGAATTAAATTAACTTCTTTAATGAGAAAAATTCAATTGATTAAACATACAGGTCTGTATATTCTTGGTTGTAAGAAAAACAATTTCAATATAAATAATATATAACTATAAGTTTGTTTCGGTGCAGAAATAAAAAAGCCAACCCAATTGGGTTGGCTTTTTATTTTTAATCATATAACTCAGTTAAAAGTCAGTAGGTCATTAAATTTGAAAAATTAAGGATTCATATTTTACTGATTTTCTGTGTACGAGGCGGAAAGTTCAGCTGCGAGTTTTTCAGTTTTTTGAAAAGCATTTTCTAACGATTTTAGATGTCGTGCATCTCCAAATTCTTGATATTCTGAAGCAATTTCATAAATTTTCTCTACGCCTAAATATTTGCTGAGCGTGCGAAGGTGAGGTACCAGATGATTCATGTGATGGCGGATGCCATCTTTCTCAAAACCAAACTCTCCACTAGAGGTGATAATGATTAAAATTTTTCCAGATAGAAGAGGTTGTAAAGGAAAGTCTCCTCGAGCAAGATCAAAATCAAATGTTTTATTAATCCGAATAATTTGGTCGAACCATGCTTTAAGTTGAGCAGGCATACCATAATTGTACATAGGGGAAGAAATTAAAATGGTATCTGAACTCGAAACTTCCGCGATTAACTGATCTGATATAGATAAAACATCACATTGAGCTTGAGTTCTTTTATTTTCAGGTGTGAATACAGCATCAATCCAGTCTTGAGTAATAAATGGTGGCGGATTCATTCCTACATCACGATAGATATACTCATCTATAGCCAGTTGCTTTTTCCATGAGCTGACCAATCGGCTGGCAATATTTTTAGAAATCGAATTATGGTTTGGATTGGGGTTAATCGCAGCTCTTACACTAGCATCTATATGTAATATTTTACTCATCATAAATTCCAAAAAGTTAAGGTTTAATTTATTTTGAGTTTTAAAAGATAAGTAGACAAACGAGAAAATTACATTTATAGATGAGTTTAAATCACCTATAAGTATAACTTTGGAGAAAGCATGCAAGTCTCTTTGCAAGCACTTAAGGCATTTGAATCAGCCGCTCGATTGGGGAGTTTTAAATTGGCTGCTGAAGAACTTTCGTTAACACCAACTGCGATTTCACATCATATTACTAATCTAGAAAGCAGATTAAATGTTGATTTGTTTCATCGACAAGTAAGAAAAATAACGCTTACAACCACCGGAGAGAGACTTGCTGGGGCAATTTCTGAAGGGTTTCGTAAAATTGAAGATGCATTAGATGAAATAACAGTAAATGGAAATGTAGTGAGAGTGGCTAGTACGTCTTCACTCGCTGCAATGCTATTAATTCCTTCTATAAATGAATTTTATCAATTGCACCCCGATATCTCAGTTGAATTCTCTACAGGCGAAACTTTAGAAAGTCACTTATATACATTGCCTATTCGATATGGTGATGTAGCTTCAGTACCTTCTAAGGATGTCCTTAAATATGAGTCTTTTAATGTGTTTGGTGCATCTAAACTTGCTCTGACCAAAGATGTGAGTGAGCCAATAACGTTATTTACCACAGAATGGAAAAATAAAGCATTACCAAGTCCACCATTAGACACATGGCTTGAGGTGAATGGATGGGACCAAAAGAGGGTGATAATTAAGAAATTTGATCAGGAAATTTTTGGCATACATGAGGCTTTATCTGCCAATGGATTAGTATTTTGTTCTGCTACACTTACCCATAGGTTCGTTAAGGCGAATCTCTTACAGGAGTTTAAAACTAAACCCATTCAAGCAGAGCTGTGTTACTACATTCCAAATAAGGAAGATTTTAAAAATAGAAATGCGAGAAAATTTATTGAATGGGTAGAAAGTTTATTCAACCAATAAACTTATATCTTTGATTGGTTTTAACTACACAACACTAAAACTCATATAGCCTTTTTATGCTATAAACTTAGATAAATTAATAATTAGAGAGATAAATATGCTTAACAACTTTAATGCTGAACAAGCTCGTCAAAATGCTAAAAACTTTAAAATAAACCAAGACGTCATATTGGAAAAAATTTTAACTGGTACTGAGTCTGAATCTAAGGAAGGGAAGCGAAAAGCAACTTTCTGGTTTCCTGTTGATGCTATAAGCCCTGATCATCTTACTCTGGTTGAAGAGGAGCTTAAAAACAGAGGGTTTAATGTCTCAACTGATATTGAGCATTCGGGTACTACGATCACAATTGAAATAAGCTTCTAATTATTGCTGCGTTTTAACCAAACCATCCTTAAAACAAGGGTGGTTTTTTGTTGCATGTTTTTTCGTAATATATGGAGAGTAAATATAAATTTATTTACAATTAAACTTATATTAATCAGGATATTATTTGACAGCTTCCATCTTCTTCTGTAGCTTTACTTTTTGAGTGGAATATGGATATGAACTTCCAAACAATACTTTTATATTTCAAAAATCAATCTACTGGTACAGATGCATTTAAAGATTTAAAAAATGCTTGTGAACAGTCTCTTAAAGAATCTCAAAATACAAAAGAAAAAGCAGCCGTCTATTTAATCTATGGTTTTGCACGTAGCTACGTGATCTTATATGAAGATGAAGCTGTAACCTCTGAATTTGCCAACACCTCTAAGTCTAAGCTTATAGACTACATGGAATGTTTAAATGAAGCTCTATTAAGTCAAAATGATAGTGCTATTTTGAATGCCTTAAATCAAGTAAGCGATGACTATATAAAGAGCTCACGAGTTTTCTAGATATTATTAATTTATTTTGATGAAAATACTTCTTTAGCCCAAGCTAAAGAAGTATTTAATATTTGTTTTAGTGAGACTTTTTCTTACCGCCACCATCTTGTTTATTGACAGTAGACCATGCAATTCGTTCAGCTTCTTCTTGAGAATGACCTCTATCTACTTCACTCTCAACAATATGTTTAGCCTGACGTTTTTGCTTTGCTGTGTAAGCTGTTTTATCACCGCGAGGCATAAGTTCATCCTCCACATCTATGATTAAGATACTTAATATTTAAACATGCTGAGAATTTAAACCAGTTAAGTAATGTCTCCCAATGTGTATTAAGTGCTTAGAAGTTTTACTTAAATGTGAATTAAAAAAGGTAATACCTCACTTTAATATCATAAATTTCATAGTATTAATGTGTGCAAGTATTAAAAATAGATCACAAAAAGTACTCAGTAACGAACATTTTTTCTTTTTTCCTAAAAATTGTTTTTATTTTATTAAAGTTGAAAATTAGGTTTAGTGTTTAAAATCAAATATTTATTAATTTGTTGTGAAAGCCAGTTTTTATCTGGAACAAAGTTATTATCGACCTTAATCAATGTTGTAGGTTAATATTTCCCAAGAATTAAAAAAACGACTGATGCGTAAACAAACCTGCGTGTGTGAGTCGTTTTTTTTCATGTATGCTGTCCTTAGTTCAAGAGTTGATTTGAAATGCACTGTGATATTTATAGATCGAGCAAAAAAGATGAAATGTACATGTATATTGCTCGTCCAAACTATCCTGACGATGCGGAACAAGCTGATCCGTTTGAAAATGTTCCTGAAGCTGTTTTACAAGCGTTTGGTCGTGCAACGTTTGTCATGCATTTAGAATTAGCTCCAACACGTAAATTGGCGCGTGCTAATGTTTTACATATTTTAGACTCATTACAAACAAAAGGTTTCTTTATTCAGATGCCACCAGAAGGGTTAATTAACCCAAATGCGGTTGAACCAGAGGGCTTACGTGGTGCGTGAAGATCAAACTGGAATAATGAATCAATTATTCTCTTTTTTGGATGTTGTTCCTGAAGGTGTTATTGCTTTAACAGCTTACGGAATAGGCGCTATTATTGCTTTATGGTGTTGGTGGCGATTAATGCGTCGCCTTCCTACAACTTTTGGTGCAATTAGCTGGCTTATTGTATTTGCTATTTTAGTTACCCCAACAGTGTCTGAAGGACCAAATGCATCGGTAGCACCTGCTATTTTTGGACTACTATTTGGTGTTTTAACCAAAGATAGCCCTCTAATTTGGTCAAATTTATCTTTAATTCTGTTTGTAGTTGGTCTAGGTTTGGTTGTTGGTTATTGTTGGTCAAAATATTCAACAAACAAAAGCATGCGTTCCATCTAACCATTGAAATAGAAAAATAAGGTCTTTACATGTCTGCTGATACCCAACATTTTACTGGTACAGATCAATATATCGCGACTGATAGTCTTAAGCTCGCTGTAAAAGCAGCTCGTGCTTTACAAAAGCCTTTACTAATTAAGGGTGAACCTGGCACGGGTAAAACTTTACTTGCTGAACAAGTAGCACAAAGCTTGGGTTTAAAACTGATCACTTGGCATATCAAATCGACAACCAAAGCGCAGCAAGGGTTGTATGAATATGATGCGGTTTCTCGTTTAAGAGACAGCCAGTTAGGTGATGATCGAGTTTACGATATTAAGAACTATATTAAACCCGGTAAACTGTGGGAAGCTTTCACGAGTGAAGAGCGTTGTGTTTTGTTAATTGATGAAATTGACAAAGCCGATATCGAGTTTCCAAATGACTTGCTGCATGAACTCGATAAAATGTCTTTTTATGTTTATGAAACCAATGAAACAATTACGGCAACACAACGCCCGATTGTAATTATTACTTCGAATAATGAAAAAGAATTACCAGATGCTTTCTTGCGTCGTTGTTTCTTTCATTACATTGAGTTTCCAGATGAAGCTACAATGCGAGAAATCATTGCTGTTCATTTCCCCAATATCTCTGCAACACTAGTAAACGAAGCTTTACAGGTTTTCTTTAAACTACGTGAAATTCCTAATTTGAAGAAACCACCATCAACCTCTGAGTTAATTGATTGGTTAAGCTTGCTCATGGCAGACGATATGCCAGAAGATGTATTACGCAATCGAGATACATCAAAAGCGATTCCACCTTTATATGGTGCGCTGATCAAAAACGAGCAGGATGTGCAACTCCTCGAACGTTTGGCTTTCATGTCTCGACGTTAAAGGAGGGAATAACCCATGTTTGTGCGGTTATTTTACACCTTACGTAAATACGGTGTTCCAGTTACAACTCGTGAACTCATTGACTTAAACCGTGCTGTGAGTGAAGGCTTAGTTTTTGCTGATCAAGAAGAGTTTTATCAACTTGCTAAAACAATTTTAGTTAAAGATGAGCGCTTTTTTGACAAGTTCGATCGTGCCATGAAAGATTACTTTGATGGCATTGAAACCTTTGATCTGGACGAGTTACTCAAGCAAGTTCATAAGTTACCAAAAGACTGGTTTGATTTAGAGCTTCTAGAAAAGCATTTGACTCCTGAACAACGAGCAGAACTCCAAAAAGCAGGTTCCTTAGAAGAACTGATGAAAATGCTGGAAGAACGCTTACGCGAACAGCATAAAAAACATCAGGGTGGTAACCGCATGGTGGGTACAGGTGGTACTTCACCTTTTGGGGCTTTTGGGGATCATCCAGAAGGCGTCAGAATTGGTGGACCAGGGCGTAAACGTTCGGCAGTTAAAGTCTGGGAACAACGTAAATATCAAAATTTGGATGATGACCAAGTTCTTGGTACTCGCCAAATGCAAATTGCTTTGCGCCGTTTGCGGAAATTTGCGCGCCAAGGTGCAGCTGAAGAGTTGGACGTTGACGGTACAATCCGTGAAACAGCCAAGCAAGGTATTTTAGATGTTCAAATGGTACCTGAGCGTCGAAACCGAATAAAAGTACTGATGTTGTTCGATGTGGGCGGTTCGATGGATGCGCACATTGCTCAATGCGAAAAACTCTTTAGTGCTGCTAAAAGTGAGTTTAAGACACTCGAATACTTCTATTTCCATAATTGTCTCTATGACTATGTCTGGAAAGATAACTACCGAAGAACTGCAACCCGCATGAACACATGGGATTTGTTTCACACCTATGGACGCGACTATCGTGTAATTGTAGTCGGTGATGCCAGTATGGCACCGTATGAGTTGAAATCGGTGGGTGGCTCGGTTGAATATATGAATGATGAAACAGGTGAAGTTTGGTTACGTCGCCTACGCCAACATTTTGATAAAACAGCGTGGCTAAACCCTGAAACAGAAGGGTATTGGCATTACACTCAAACGATTGGTTGGATTAAAGAGATTTTTGAAAATCATATGTATCCAATGACGCTAAAAGGTATTGAGGATTTAACGCGTTACCTTTCTCGATAAGCTTAATAACTTTAATAATTTTAAAAAGAGGGATGATATGCAACATCAAATTAACGGTATTGCTTTGCCGAATGAACAAGGATTTTTTGGTGAATATGGCGGACAGTTCATTCCTCCACATTTAAAAGAAGCAATGGATGAAATTAATGTTGCCTATGAAGAAATTCGCCATACTCCAGAATTTCAAAATGAATTATCAGACCTCTTTACAAATTATGTAGGCCGTCCAAGTCCTTTATTTCATGCGAAGCGTTTATCTGAACAGTTAGGTGGCGCACAAATTTATTTAAAGCGTGAAGATTTGAACCACACAGGTGCTCACAAAATTAATCACTGCTTAGGTGAAGCTTTACTTGCTAAATATATGGGCAAAAAGAAAGTTATTGCTGAAACAGGTGCTGGTCAACATGGCGTTGCTTTGGCAACCGCTTGTGCATTAGTAGGAATTCCGTGTGAAATTCACATGGGTCAAGTCGATATCGAAAAAGAACATCCAAATGTGGTCAAAATGAAAATTTTGGGTGCTCATTTGGTGGCAGTTACACGTGGTACAGCAACATTAAAAGATGCTGTAGATAGTGCATTTGAAGAATATTTAAAAGATCCTAAAAACTTTATATATGCCATTGGTTCTGTTGTAGGCCCGCATCCATTCCCTAAAATGGTTCGAGATTTTCAATCTATTATTGGTAATGAAATTAAAGATCAAACGCATCAACGATTTGGAAAAAGCCCTGATTATGTTGTGGCATGTGTAGGTGGTGGTTCAAATGCAATAGGTGCATTTACTGCATTTTTAAATGACTCAGATGTAAAACTTGTTGGGGTTGAGCCAGCTGGACATGGTTTAGAAACTAATATGCATTCGGCAACGCTAACTTTAGGTAAGCCAAGTCAAATTCATGGTATGGCGTGTTATGTGCTTGAAAATGAGGCGGGTGAACCTTTACCCGTACATTCTATTGCTTCAGGACTAGACTATCCGGGTGTTGGGCCACAACACAGCTTTTTAAAAGATTTAGGGCGTGTTGAATATAGCACTGCAACTGACCAAGAATGTTTAGATGCTTTTATGACACTTTCTCGTGTTGAAGGCATTGTTCCAGCGCTTGAAAGCTCACACGCTGTTGCATGGGCAATTCGTGAAGCGCCAAAACTGCCGAAAGAAACCATGATTGTGGTGAATCTATCGGGCCGTGGAGATAAAGATTCTGATTATGTTGCCGAAAAGCTTAAGCTTTAAGCCGAATAATCTCGAAAAGCGGTCAGTATTTAAAGGCCGCTTTTTTTATTTTAAAAATTTAAATCAATCTCTAGTTAAAAGTTCCTTATTTCTTAATTAAAACAAAGTATTCTGATTTTAACGTGTGATTGTTAGAGATAGGCATGTAAAACTCCTGTTCACAAGGCAAAGCGTTGCTTTGCTGTACCTCACTCAGTAGAATAGTCACTTTGCAAAATTTGCCTTTGGAGACGCCTAAGTGGAGCGACCGACGATTAGCCCTGAAAATTTACAGGAAGCGGCTGAAAATTTATCAACAATTCGAGATTTTATTCGTTTTGGGGTATCAGCATTACGTCAACATGATGCACATTTAGGACAAGGTACTGAAGATTATTTTGCAGAAAGCTCTGCATTAGTTTTACAAACCTTATCTCTTGAATGGTCAGCAGACGCAGAAATTCTAGATGCGAAGTTATTACCAAGCGAAAAAGCAGAATTTTTAAGCTTATTGGAACGTCGTATCAATGACCGTATTCCAACATCTTATTTATTAAATCTTGCTTATTTCTTTAATAAGCCATTCTATGTAGATGAGCGTGTACTCATTCCACGTTCACCTATTGCAGAATTAATTGAGCAACGTTTTGCACCATATTGTTTAGATGAAAATGGTCAAATGCGCGAAGCTCTCAATAATTTGCCAGAAAATGCAAAACCTAAAACTCCACAACGTATCTTAGATATGTGTACAGGTTCTGGTTGTATTGCGGTTGCTTTGGCTTATGCATATCCAGATGCTGAAATAGATGCAACTGACATTTCTAAAGAAGCTTTAGAAGTTGCTTCAATTAATACAGAACACCACAATAAGCAATATCAAGTTGCATTACTTGAATCTGACTTGTTTGCCAAGATTCCAGCTGAAAATCAGTATGATTTGATTGTAAGTAATCCACCATACGTTGATGCTGAAGATATGGCTGACTTACCAGAAGAGTTTTTACATGAACCTGAACTTGCATTGGCAGCAGGCCAAGATGGTTTAGATTTAGTTCGTAAAATGCTTGCACAAGCGGCAGATTACTTAACTGAAGATGGTCTTATTGTCATTGAAGTAGGTAATTCTGAATGGTCTATGCGTCAGAACTTTAATACGATTGATTTCAACTGGCTCACTTTCCAAAAAGGTGGTTCAGGTATTTTTGCTTTGACTGCTGAACAATGTCGCCGTTATAGAAAACTATTTGAAGAGCAAATATAAGGAGTTGGGCATATGGCAGGGAATAGTATTGGACAACTCTTTCGTGTAACCACTTGTGGTGAGTCTCATGGCGTTGGCTTAATGGCAATTGTTGATGGCGTGCCACCAGGCCTTGAGCTAACTGAAGAAGACTTGCAAAAAGATCTTGACCGTCGTAAACCGGGAACTTCTAAATTTGCGACTCAACGTAAAGAGCCAGATCAGGTTAAAATCATTTCAGGTGTTTTTGAAGGTAAAACGACAGGTACGCCAATTGGTTTATTGATTGAGAATACTGATCAGAAATCAAAAGATTACGGCAATATTGCCCAAACTTTTAGACCTGGCCATGCAGACTATACATATACGCAAAAATACGGTTTCCGTGACTATCGTGGCGGTGGCCGTTCAAGTGCTCGTGAAACTGCTATGCGTGTTGCAGCGGGTGCAATTGCTAAAAAATATTTGGCAGAAAAATTTGGCATCTTGATCCGTGGTCATGTTACTCAAATCGGCAATGAAGTTGCCGAAAAACTGGATTGGAATGAAGTTCCGAATAATCCATTTTTCTGTGGCGATGTAGACGCTGTTTCACGTTTTGAAGCTTTGGTGACTTCTTTGCGTGAACAGGGAACAAGCTGTGGCGCGAAGCTAGAAATTTTAGCTGAAAAAGTTCCTGTAGGCTGGGGTGAACCGGTTTTTGACCGTTTAGATGCTGACATTGCACATGCGATGATGAGTATTAATGCGGTTAAAGGCGTTGAAATCGGCGATGGTTTTGCAGTTGCTGGCCAGTTTGGTCATGAAACACGTGATGAATTGACCAGTAATGGCTTTTTAGCGAATCATGCTGGTGGGATTTTGGGGGGTATCTCAAGTGGTCAATCCATTCGAGTTGCTATTGCACTAAAACCAACAGCAAGCATTACGACACCAGGTAAAACGATTAATTTAAATCGTGAAGATACCGATGTGTTGACTAAAGGTCGTCATGATCCATGCGTAGGTGTACGTGCAACACCGATTGCAGAAGCAATGCTAGCGATTGTTTTAATGGATCACTTCCTACGCCATCGTGCTCAAAATGCAGATGTTATTCCGCCATTTGCACCAATTGAACCTTAATCATATTTTTTGATTATAGTACATGAAACCCTGTATTTAATTTAAATATGGGGTTTTAATTTTTTATTACACCGAAGTTTGATTAAATTTTAAATTATTGTCTTGTCTTATAATATTTATATAAATATAATATTCTGCGATTTATTTTTGAATATATTTATCTGTAAAATCAGCAATTAAATATTGTTAATTTTTACTACACCAGATTTTTATATTTATAAAATAAAGTTAATTTAATCAAATTGCTTTTATATAAGCTTACTACATATTTAAATTTTTAATACTTTAAACAAAGAATTTTCAAAGTCATCATTGAAATTGGGGAAATATCAATGAATCAATGCACATATAGAATTGGCTGTATGTCAAAGGATAGGCTATTGCCTAAAAATTTAGATGCAATGATAAAAGTTATTCATGACTTATCTTTGTCATCTCATCTTTTAGGGAATTGGATATACAGCGAAGACAATCCAGACATACATATTATTGATTTAGATAGCGGTTATACCAATATACTTATTCCCAAAAAAATTAAGATCGTATTAAGTAATAATCCTGAACTTTTAAAAGGCTACCAATATGGTTTGAAGAGACCAATAAGGTATCAGGAGCTTCTCAATATTTTACAAGATATTGAGAAGAATGAATATTTTAAAATAAGTCATCAAGAACGTATAACAAATAATGAGAATATCGTTTCTAAAGATCATTTGGAGACAAAGATTCTTTATAAACTTGTTTGTTATCCAAACTTTAAAAACATTCATGCAGAGCAGATTGTTAATGTTACTAGAGTTTGTGCTTTATTATCTATTGAGTCAAAAACAGCTCAAGAAATTAAGAGGTTTTTGAATTTATCCCTTGATGAAATACAAAAAATTATAGAAATAATAAAAAAAGAAGCTTATCCAAATTATGAAACTATACATGAAAATATTGTTTCGATTTTACCATTTTCGGCTGAAACCATTTCTACTGTGCCGCAGAGAATAGAACAAAATTCATTTTTTTATTTTTTAATTAAATTTTGGAAGAAACTGAAGAGAGGGTTCTAATGAAGTGGAATTTTTCTACATTATATGGATTGGAGCCTATAATTTTTATTATCTAATACAAAAGTTGTTTAATTGAAAGTCGCTAAATTTATTAAGTTTATATAAGCTATTTTTAACGGATGGTTTAAAACTTAAATAAAAGAGGTTTTCGTATGTACTGATTCTAAATTATTTTTTAGCTTTGCCACGGATGGAAAAGCTAATTATTTATATTGAGTCATTTCAAATGGAAGTCAGACTTTTTAAGTTAAATCTACAATTTGTTCTTCGTTTACAGCAATCTTATATTGATTACGCCCATTCGTTTTTGCCTTATACAAAGCATGGTCAGCGCGAGCTACGAAAGCAGAAATTGAATCATTTAGACGTGGAATCGTGGTTGCCACACCAACACTAATAGTGACTTGTGGTGAAACATCACTACATGGGTGTTTAATTGCAATTTTATCAATAGCATTCATTAAACGTTCAACCTGAATCAAGGCTTGCTGAGAATTTGTCATTGGAAATAACAGTAAAAATTCTTCGCCACCATAACGAGCCACCAAATCACCACTACGTGCAGCAATAGAGGAAATAGCAATAGCGATTTCTTTTAAGCATTCATCACCCTTTAGATGTCCTAAAGTGTCGTTGTAAGCTTTAAAATAGTCGATATCGACCATCATGATGGTAAGGGGTGTTTCATGCCGTAAAGCACGGCGCCATTCGTTATCCAGTGTTTCATCTAGATAGCGTCGATTGGCTAAACCGGTGAGTGCATCTTGCTGGGAAAGCAAAGATAATTGCTGTGCTTGCTGCATCAGTTCAATGCGATTCAGCTCGATCATGCAGTTTTGTAAGTAGTTTTCTCGATGTTGGCGGTCAGTTGCATAGGCAAGGGTCATTCCCAAGAAACTACTGAAGGTGTAAGTCCGATTCAAGAAAGTCCAGTCGATCACTCCATTTAAGTAGTTACTTACTAAAATGCCAACAAGTCCTCCAACCCATCCAGCAAATATGGCGGTATAAAAACGCATACCTACTGCACCATAGATAATTACAATCGCATACATCATCGCCGCATGAAAAAGAACGTTCTCTTGGCCATTTTCTATAACGTTAATTAAAATAAAAGTAATTGCTACCGCTAAAGCTGAGCCAATTCCTACATAATAATCAAAGTACTGATTTAATTTTTTAATAAACGATAAAATCCAGGCAAGGAAAATAATTACACCCACCCAAGAATAATAACTAAACCAGGGTAAAACTTGTTCAGTTGGCAATACTTGATATATACCAAAGCTTAAAAATATATATAATATTAAAATAATAGGCGCTCTATAGCGGAACTCATAGGCAGCACCGTTTTGGTATTGAAAACGATAAATCGTTTCAAGCTGCTTTGGAAACCATACGAAATTTAATCCTCGTGTGGTTAATAAATCTATTTGTTCCTGTCCCAATATATTGGAACCCTGCAACTTCATAATTAATGCTCTCTATATTGGAAGTTGTCATAAAATGAGACTTATTTTTAGTAAAGTTCCATCTAAAAATATTGATTATATAATGTGTGATTTATTCAAAATAATAATACAGATTTTTTAAAAAAGTAATGATTTTTATCTGAGTTAAATGTGATAAAAATCACGACATTTCAATGATTAGCGTAACAATTATCTAAAGCATCGCAATCCATCGAAAAAAGTTACAAATGGTCGATTAACGATTGTATCTTTATCATTTTCGGATAGACTTGTAGCGTGAAATACAGATGATTGCTGTCATATAAATAGGAAAATTAGCAATGACTGCTCTAAATCAATATGGAATGCATTTAGAAATTACACCGCATAATGGATGGTCACAGCAGTTCTGGGATGACCTGCTACCAGCGAAAGAACGGGTAAGTAAACATCCGTTTTTTTCGGAAATGGCCAATGGGGGATTGAGCCTAAATAGTTTCCGTTATGCTTTACTTAATTTCTATCCATTAGTCGCGCATTTCCCGTCATATATGGCTGGGGCGTTAGGCAAAGCAACTGGGTTTTCTGAACCTGGCGTTACAGAAGCACGAGATTGGTTAATCCAAAATATTAAGGTAGAAGAGCGACACTTAAAATGGTATCGCGATTGGGCTGGAGGTTTTGGTTTAACTGTAGAAAAGCTTGATAGTGTGCGGCCACCAGCTGCGATGAATGCAGTAAACCATTTCTTATGGAATATGAGTCATCGTGGTAATTTGGCAGAGTGCCTTGCTGCAACAAATCTGGCAATTGAATGGGCAACTGGAGACTGGTCTATTCAGGTCTATAAGGGTATTCATGCATACACTGATCATCCTGAAGTAACGATTGATAAACGTTCTTTGGCTTGGTTACGTGCGCATGCGCATTATGATGATCTTCATCCTTATGAAGCCATGGAGCTGATTAAGCGTTTATGTAATGATCGTCCTGACTGGCAGCAAAAAGCATTTCATGCTGCTGAAGAAGGGCTGCGTTATTATGAATTAGCTTTAGATGATTGTTATCGGGTGCAGCTTCAAGCTTCTGCTTGATCTCATCTCAATAAAAGGGAGAATATCTATACGATATTCTCCCTTTTATTTTATTCGAGTAATTTTAAAAGTCTAGTTCTATAAGGTGTTTCTTCAGGTAATAATTCAAGTAAGCGTTCAACCGCATCTACACGATCTGGCACACGACTGACCACTCGTAATAGTTGGTCAACATCTTCAATTTGATAAATCACATGACTCAAACGAGCATCAAAGCAATCTCGCCATGCACACAAAAATGGACTTTCTGATTTAGCTAAAAAACTTCCTCTATAGAGAGTAAGAGTAGTCGATGTGAAGCCTAGGTTTAATGCTTGCTCTGCCATTAAGAAATCACATTGAATTTCGCAGTTAAGTTTATAAGGGCGAGACTCGATAACATCGGGGATTAGGTTTCTAAGTTGAGAAAGTTCTGCTTTTAAGGTGGTGGTACTTACTGGTCGGTCGCCATATAAAGCATAGTGAAGTTCTTCAAGATTAATCCCTTCGGGACAAAGGGTTAGAATGCATAGAATTTCAATCTGGCGTTGAGTCAATGTTAGGCTATGCTGATTATATTGAACTTTAGGAGTGCCAAAGGCTTTAATATATAAAATATTTTTCTGATGAAGCTGAATTGCTTGCTTCACAATATCAGCGCATCTTTCAACAGCTAAAAGCCCAAGAGAATTATGTTTTTGATATTTGGTCGACAAATTCATAATGCCATAAAATTGGCCTGTATTTGTATCGGTAATTGGTGCCGCATAGCAGACCCAATCTCTTACACTATTCATTTGGTTTTCGTGTGAGTAAACGCAGTTAGCTGAATGAGTATTTAAGGCTAAACCAATCGCATTTTGTCCCACCGCTTGAGTTGACCACTGGCCACCTTCAACAAAATGAACTTGCTCTGCCGATGAGCGCATCGGTGTACTACTCCATGTCCAAAGTAGAGTGCCATGGGGGTCGGTCACACCAATTGCCATATCGGCATCTTCGGCAATATGCATTAAATTGCGATGACATTCGTGAATCGAACGACCAAACAACGAATGTTCCCATTCTTCGGTTAGGTCAAATAACGGAGCCGCATCGAGGTCAACTGGTGGTTTTTTTCCTAATTGTTGAGAATGAGATGACTTTTCTGGCCGGAATAATGACGGCGTGGTATCTAAAAAGAGTGATGATAATTGTTTTGACATATCCATATCGAAATTCCTTTATCATTGAAATGGCGTATCCGTAGCCGCTCAACCGTTATAACTTTCTTATTGTGACTATTTCCTAGTTATCTCCTTACCTTAAATAATTTTATAAACCTTGACCATTATCCTATTGGATAAGTTTTGTTAATTACCTGATCATTAAGATAAGACATCTTGTCGGCTGAAAGGCTTTGGTACTTCTTCTCCAAAATATTGTCGATCAGCAAAGTAGCTAGAGCGGACCATGGGAGCACTCCAAATATTTTTAAAACCTAATCGTTTACCATGTCGCGTGTATCTTTCAAATTCTTGTAAATTTACAAACCGATGAATAGGTGCATGTGACTTTGAAGGCTGTAAGTACTGTCCAATGGTAATAAGGTCTACCTGATAATCTTTTAAGTCGTTCAGTAGAGCAAGCACTTCTGCTTCAATTTCTCCTAATCCAACCATTAAGCCAGACTTGGTTTTGATATCAGGACAATATGCTTTAAACCGTTTTAGTAACTCTAGTGAGTGTTGATAGTCTGATCCAGGGCGCATCGCTTTATATAAACGCGGAACTGTCTCAATATTATGATTAAACACATCTGGAGGAGATAAGCTCAAAGTCGAAAGAGCTGTCTCTAAACGACCGCGAAAATCTGGTACTAAAATCTCAATCAAAGTTTCTGGGCAGCGTTTTCGGATTTCTTCAATACACTTTACAAAATGTGCAGCGCCGCCATCGTGTAGATCATCACGGTCTACAGAGGTAATCACAACATATTTTAAGTTTAGGTTTGCGACCGTTTCCGCCAAATGTTTAGGTTCATCTTCATCTAAAGGTTTTGGGCGACCATGAGCAACATCACAAAAAGGGCAACGTCTAGTACAGATATCTCCCATAATCATAAATGTTGCCGTACCTCCACCAAAACATTCAGGTAAATTGGGGCATGCTGCTTCTTCGCAAACACTATGTAACTTCTGTTGGCGCAGCAAATTTTTTATGCGTTTAATTTCTTCAAAATCGGTTATTTTGGCTCTAATCCAGTCTGGTTTAATCGGTAACTCTTCTGTAGGTAAAATTTTAATCGGAATGCGAGCGACTTTATCTGCTCCTCTTAATTTGATACCAGTATCTACTTGTCTTTTAAAATCCATATTCATAATTCCATTTTATTTAAAACTCGCTTAAACTCCTATATTTTTAATTTAATTAGATCATATTAAAAAGCTTAATTAATTAAAAACACAGGGTGTGGCGAGTATTATAAAATAAGAAAGGTTGGTTAAAGGTTTGTTTTATAACTTAATGAAAATTTTAAAAAAATTTTAAAATTATTTTTGATAATTAAGTTTTTGAAATTTAAAAAATAATTACATTTATTTTAATTAAAAACTTTTTAGTCTAATAGATTGATTATTAATTTTGAGTTTAAGTATTTATAGCGAATTAGATTTTCGCTTGAAACTTGGTTGAATTTTTAAAATCAAGATAATAAAGGAAAAGGATATGCAATTAACGGAAGAGCAATTACTCGCAGCATATAAACGCATGCGTGATATTCGTGAATTTGAGGATCGACTTCACGAAGAAAATACCAATGGTGATATTCCAGGTTTTATTCACTTATATAGTGGCGAAGAGGCTGTAGCAGTCGGAATTTGTGAAAACCTAACCGACAAAGACTATATCACTTCAACCCATCGTGGACATGGGCACTGTATTGCAAAAGGTTGTGACATTCACGCCATGATGCTGGAAATCTTCGGTAAAGATGACGGACTATGCCGTGGAAAAGGCGGTTCTATGCATATTGCCGATTTAGATAAAGGTATGCTCGGTGCCAACGGGATTGTGGGTGGCGGGCCTCCTTTAGCAATTGGTGCAGCGTTGACAGCAAAAACCTTAAAGACTGGTGGCATCGGACTATCTTTTACAGGTGACGGCGGTTCAAACCAAGGTCTTACTTTTGAAGCAATGAACATGGCGGTTGTTCTTAAACTTCCAGTTATTTTCGTTTTCGAAAATAACGGTTTTGGTGAAGGGACTGGTCATGATTACGCAGTAGGAAGCAAAGACATTGCTGGTCGTGCAGCAGGTTTTGGTTTACCTGCAGTTAAAGTTGATGGTACAGACTTCTTTGCCGTTTATGAAGCCGCTCAAACTGCCATTGAACGCGCGCGCCGTGGTGAAGGTCCAAGCGTGATTGAAACCATTACAAACCGTTTTTATGGCCACTTCGAAGGTGACCCTGGCTTGATTCGTTCTAAAGAAGAAGTCGAGTTCATCAAAGAAAATAAAGATCCTTTGAAAATTTTCCGCGAAAAAGTCAAAGGCAAAATTGATGAGGCCAAACTAGACGAGATTGATGCAGCATCTAAGGCGAATGTTGATGACGCCGTTGCTAAAGCTCGTGCTGCGGCATATCCACAACCAGAACAACTCCTTACCGACGTCTATGTCTCTTACTAAAGGAATAGTAAAGATGCCAAATAAAAGTTTTCGTAATGCGATTAAAGAAGCCATTGAATCAGAAATGCGCCGCGACCCAACAGTTTTTGTAGTTGGTGAAGATGTTCGCGGTGGACATGGCGGTAAAAATACCGAAGATAACGAGCTTGAAGGCTTCGGGGGAGTACTTGGTGTAACCAAGGGCTTATGGACAGAATTTGGTTCAGAGCGTGTGATTGATACGCCAATTACCGAATCAGCAATTATTGGTATGGCTGCTGGTGCTGCTGCAACAGGTTTACGTCCTGTTGCTGATTTAATGTTTATGGATTTCTATGGCGTGTGTCATGACATGCTCTATAACCAAGCCGCTAAGTTCCGTTATATGTTTGGCGGAAAAGCAAAAGCGCCAATGGTTGTACGTGGAATGATTGGTGCAGGTTTCTCTGCGGCAGCTCAGCATTCTCAGTCGCCATATAACGTATTTGCTGCGGTTCCAGGCTTAAAAGTTGTGGTTCCATCTAGCCCATACGACGTGAAAGGGCTACTAATTCAGGCTATTCGTGATGATGACCCTGTGGTGTTCTGTGAGCATAAAATGCTCTACGACATTAAAGGCGAAGTTCCAGATGATGCTTATACCATTCCTTTTGGTGTAGCAAATTACACCCGTGAAGGGACAGATGTGACCATTATTGCTTTAGGGTTGATGGTACACCGTGCCAATGAAGTAGCGGACAAACTGGCAAAAGATGGTATTTCGGTTGAAGTCGTAGACCCTCGTACCATTTCACCTCTAGATGAAGAAGGAATTTTAGAGTCTGTCGCATCGACTGGGCGTGTGGTTATTGTGGATGAATCAGCGGCACGCTGTGGCTTTGGGCATGACGTTGCTGCACTGGTCGCGCAAAAAGGTTTCCACTATTTGAAAGCACCTATTGAACTTGTAATGCCACCACATACGCCTGTTCCATTCTCTCCAGTTTTAGAAAAAGAATGGATTCCAAGTGTAGAGCGTATTGAGCAAGCTGTGCGAAAAACATTGGAGGCTTAGGATGAGCGAAATTAAAACGCTGGAGATCCCAAAATGGGGATTATCCATGGAAGAAGGCACGATTGCCCAATGGTTGATTAAAGAAGGCGATAGCTTTAATAAAGGCGATGAAATTTGTGAAATTGAAACCACAAAAATCGTCAATGTATTAGAAGCGCCTTTTGCTGGAACACTCCGTAAAATTTTAGCAAAAGACGGGGATACTTTACCTGTCGGTGGTCTTATTGCGGTATGTGCTGATAGTGAAATTTCTGATGCAGAAATTGAAACGTTTATTGCATCACTAGGTGGTTCAGCAGCTAAGGCCCCCGAAGCACCTTCGGAGCAAAGTAAAGCGGAAACATCTGCACCTGTTGCTGAAAAATCCGAACAACCACAGTCTGTAGCTGCAAGTGCTCCAGCTCCTGCAAAGGTAGCTAAAGGTGACTACGATGTACCGGAATCATTGCAAGGCTATCAAACATCTGATGAGTTGTTTACAACACCGCATGCCTTAAAGCTTGCAGAAAAGCACAATGTGAACTTAGCGAAAGTCACAGGTTCTGGTCGTGAAGGCCGCATTAGTGTTCAAGACATCCAGAAGGCTGTACAGGCTGCTGGTGGTCAATGGCCTGATGTTAAGCAGCAAACTCAGGCTAAAGTGGTTAAATCTACTGCTGATGATAGCCGAGTTTCAGCGACACCTGTAGCACGCCGTTTAGCAAAACAATGGGGCATTAACCTAAATGACTGCCGTGTTTCAGGTACTCGTGGCCGTGTCTGTAAAGAAGATGTTGAAGCGATTTACTATCGTAATAACCCAACATCGGTAAATGAACAACCTGTGCAATGTGCAGCTCAACCACAATCGACCATTACTACGGTCGCGATGAATGGTATGCGTAAAGCGATTGCTTCACGGCTACAGGCTGCAAAACGTAATGCACCGCATTTCCGCTTAGTGGTCGATCTAAACGTAGAAGCTTTGCAAAAACTACGTAAGCAAATTAATGAAACTGTTCCACAAGTCAAACTTTCTATTAATGACATGCTAATTAAGGCAGCGGCAGCGGCACTGATTAAAGTGCCTGAGGTGAATGTTCAATTTGATGAGGCAACTCAATCAATTTTACAGTTCTCTCAAGCGGATATTTCGGTGGCTGTAGCGATTCCAAACGGTTTAATTACACCCATTGTAAAAGCAGCAAATCAGAAGTCTTTAGCACAAATTTCCGATGACATGCGTGATTTGGCAACGCGTGCCAAGACTGGCAAGTTACAACCTGATGAGTTTCAGGGCGGTAGTTTTAGCATTTCAAATTTAGGAATGTTAGGCATTAAACAGTTCGATGCGATTATCAACCCACCGCAAGGTGCAATTATGGCATTAGGCGCTTCTGAATCTCGCGCTGTTGTTGAAAATGGCAATGTAGTGGTTCGTGAGATTGTCACAGCGACGTTGTCATGTGATCACCGTGTCATTGATGGCGCAGTTGGGGCGAAATTCTTGGCCAGCTTTAAGCAGTTTGTTGAAAACCCTGCTTTAATTTTGGTGTAGGAGAACCCGCATGTCAGAAGCTCAATTTGATTTAATTGTGATTGGCGCGGGACCGGGTGGGTATGTGGCTGCAATTCGTGCAGCCCAGCTCGGGTTAAAAACCGCAATTGTAGAAGAGCAACATTTAGGCGGAATTTGTCTAAATTGGGGCTGTATTCCAACTAAAGCTTTGCTTGCAGGAGCAGAGCTTGCAACCCAGTTTAAACATGCCGGACAGTTTGGTTTTCAGGTATCCCAACTCGATTTTGATATTCAAAAGCTTGTGCAACATAGCCGCCAAGTGTCAGCTCAGTTAGTACAAGGCATCGATTATTTACTTAAAAAGAATCAGGTGACCGTGTTTAATGGTCGTGCTCAGCTTACGGCAAAAGAAAAACTTGAAGTGACCGATGCTCAAGGTAACAGTCAGGCTTTGAGTGCGCCCCACATCATTTTGGCAACGGGTGCCAAGGCTCGACATGTTCCTCAGCTTCCCGTAGATGGAACATATGTCTGGAGCTATAAAGAAGCGCTTGTTCCAGAGCAATTACCAAAAAGTTTACTGGTTGTAGGCTCAGGTGCAATTGGTAGTGAGTTTGCTAGTCTTTATCAAGACTTGGGGTGTCAGGTCACACTTATTGATTTAGCCAAGCAGATTTTACCAACCGAAGATGCAGAAGTTGCTCAATTTGTCAGAAAGCAATTTGAACAAAAAGGAATGAAAGTCTTAACCGATGCTGTTGTTCAAAGTATTCAAATTGAAAATGAGCAAGTTCACTGTGTGATTGAAACTGCAAGTGACGTTCAAACGATTGTTTTTGACCGTGTGCTTTCGGCAATTGGTGTACAGCCTAATACCACGGGGCTAGGACTAGAACGTTTAGGTGTAGAACTAAATCCACAAGGTTTTGTGGCAATTGATGACTATTGTAAAACCAATGTAGCAGGGCTTTATGCCATTGGGGATGTTGCTGGAGCACCGTGTCTTGCCCATAAAGCAAGCCATGAAGCCATGATATGTGTCGAGAAAATTGCTGGTGTAGCAAACGTCCATTCACTCGATCGTAGCCAGATACCCGGTTGTATTTTTACTCATCCACAAGTAGCGAGTATTGGTTTAACTGAAAACGCAGCAAAAGCTCAGAATCTACCTATACGAATCGGTAAGTTTTCTTTAACAGCAAATGGCAAAGCTTTGGCAATTGGTGATGCATCAGGTTTTGTGAAAACGGTGATACATGCAGAGACGGGTGAATTACTTGGTGCACATATGGTCGGCCATGAAGTGACTGAACATATTCAAGGCTTTGCCATTGCTAAATATTTAGAAGCAACTGATGAAAGTTTAGCTCAAGTGATTTTCCCGCATCCAACCTTATCAGAAGCCATGCATGAATCCATTTTGGCCTCAATGCAACGAGCGATTCATATGTAGAAATTCTACATTTACAGGAGTTGAACATGGTTAAGGGATTAAAAAATAAAGTCGTTTTAGTGACTGGGGCAGCTCAAGGCATTGGCCGTGGGATTGCCCTGCGCTTGGCGCAAGAAGGAGCACATATTGCATTAGTTGATATGAAACAAGATCGATTGAACGATGTGCAGCAGGAAATTCAGGCTTTAGGTGTAAATGCGAGCACATTTATTGCCGACGTAAGTGACCGCGAGCAAGTGTATTCCGCTATAAATCATGCTGAGCAGACACTTGGCGGGTTTGATGTCATGATTAATAATGCTGGAATTGCACAAGTTCAAGCGATTGCGGATATCACACCTGATGAATTTCAAACAATTGTTGATATTAATATTGGCGGCGTGCTGTGGGGAATACAGGCTGCTGCTGCAAAATTTAAACAACGCCAACATAAAGGTAAAATCATTAATGCTTGCTCAATCGCAGGCCATGATGGGTTTGCTTTACTCGGTATTTACTCGGCAACCAAATTTGCAGTACGAGCACTTACCCAAGCTGCGGCAAAAGAATATGCCAGTCATGGTATTACGGTAAATGGATATTGTCCCGGAATTGTCGGAACAGACATGTGGGTTGAAATCGATAAACGTTTTGCTGAAATTACCGGTGCAGCAATCGGTGAAACTTATAAAAAATATGTGGAAGGCATTGCCTTAGGTAGAGCCCAAACACCAGATGATGTAGCTGCATTAGTTGCTTTTCTGGCAAGTGAAGATTCGGACTATATTACGGGTCAATCCATTTTAACGGACGGCGGCATTGTCTATCGCTAAAACAACATCCTGATTTGAGGGAGATAATAATGAAAGCAGCGCGTTTTTATGACAGAGGCGATATTCGTATTGAAGATATCCCTGAACCAGAAGTCACTCCCGGTACTGTAGGTATTAAGGTAGCTTGGTGTGGAATATGTGGTACAGATTTGCATGAGTTTATGGAAGGGCCGATTTTTATTCCACCGTGTGGACATCCGCATCCTATTTCAGGCGAATCTGCGCCGATTACTATGGGACATGAGTTTTCAGGTGTGGTTTATGCCGTAGGTGAAGGTGTTGATGATATTGAAATTGGTCAACATGTCGTCGTAGAGCCTTATATTGTGGCAGATGATGTGCCGACTGGACCGGGCGATAATTATCATCTTTCCAAAAATATGAACTTTATTGGTTTAGGCGGTCGTGGCGGTGGCCTATCGGAAAAAATTGCGGTTAAACGCCGTTGGGTACATCCAATTTCCAATAAAATCCCACTAGATCAGGCGGCCTTAATTGAACCGTTATCGGTTGGTCATCATGCTTTCATACGTAGTGGTGCAAAAGCTGGAGATATTGCTCTGGTTGGCGGAGCTGGCCCAATTGGTTTATTACTTTCGGCAATTTTAAAAGCGAAAGGGCTTAAGGTTATCATTACTGAGCTAAGTGCAAAACGTAAAGAAAAAGCCAAAGAGTCGGGAGTCGCAGATTATATTTTAGACCCGTCAGAAGTTGATGTTGTTTCTGAGATCATGAAAATTACTAATGGCGATGGTGTTGATGTCGCGTTTGAATGTAGTAGCGTTAACAAGGTGTTAGATACCTTGGTTGCAGCAGTGAAACCAACAGGTGTTATTGTTATTGTTTCGATTTGGAGCCATCCAGCATCAATTAATGTGCACAGTGTGGTAATGAAAGAACTTGATGTACGAGGCACAATTGCCTACGTAAATGACCATCAAGAAACTATTAAACTAGTCGAAGAAGGTAAAATAAATCTGGAACCTTTTATTACACAGCGTATTCAACTTGATGATTTGATTTCACAAGGTTTTGAAACCTTAATTCATAATAATGAGTCAGCCGTTAAGATTATCGTACATCCCTAAATAGGTACTTAAGCCTATAAAAAAAGAGCGATGATTCGCTCTTTTTTATTAAAGTAAATTGTTGTTTTGGGCTTCAATAATAGGCGGTAATGGCTGCCCTAAAGAGCTTAGAGACTCTCGTTCAATTAAACGCACAATAGAATCGAGCGGTAAATCATTTTCTTGCAAACCAAAAGGTTCTTCAATTTGAGCACTTAAGGCATCTAAACCTAAAAACATATAAGCGATTAAGCCGACAATAAGTGGTGTCCATATGCCTAAAGCTGCTTCAAGGCTAAAAGGTAAGATGAAACAGAAACAGTAAACGGCACGGTGCAAAAGTACTGAATAAGAGTAGGGCAAAGGCGTACCAGCAATTCGATCACAACCTGCTTGAATATTGCCTAACTCAATAATATGTCGATTTAAGGTGCTATAGATAATGTCACTAATTTCGCCGTCTTTTAGTATTTTAACTAAATCTTTTTGAATATTTTCGAGTACAAATTGCGGTGCATTAATATGCTCATTTAAATAATTAAGTGAAGAGTTATTTAAATATGCATGCTCAAGAAATTTTGTGGGTTCAACTGTTTGTTGACGTAAACGATCACGCAATAAGTTACTAAAAATTAAGACCTGATGAATTAAATGTTCACGTTGTTCATTGGTTAGAACATGGCTGTCTCTAACAATATGTCTGGCATTGGCAATTAAAGCCCCCCAGAGCTTGCGACCTTCCCACCATCGGTCATAACATGCGTTATTTCGAAAACCCGTACAAATCGAAAGAATCACGCCGAAGATTGTAAATCCAATCGCGGGTACGGTAGGAATTTGAATCCAATGATAATAAGAGAGCCAGACTACACATGCTGAAATAAGGATAACAAAACTCAGTGCTGGCAAGACCTTCGGTAAAATTGTTCCTTTCCAAGCAAATAAAAGTTTAAATACATTGCTTTTATCACGAACAATCATATAAGCCTTTGAACTAATGAACCTAACCAAGTGCAATATGATACGCCTTAGACGAGCTAAATACCTAACTAAAGCTTATGCTTTTGTCTGTATCGCCAAAGCGTTGTACGGCTAATACCAAAAATATTCGCGACCATATTCAGGTTATGGTTATATTTTTCTAAAGCAGCTTGTACATTTTCAGGGGTAAGTTCTGTATTTGTCTCAGGCAATTTAACGTAATCTTCAGCATTTAAGAGTTCATTTGGTAAGTCTTCGACTTCAATTTCATCCTTACCATTTGCCATGGTTAAGGCATAAAGCAGGGTGTTTTTTAGCTCACGAACATTCCCAGGCCAGTCATAGTTCAATAAAATCTGCATGGCTTTTTGATTGACATGACGAGGCATTGTGTCGAGTTGAGTTGAGCTCTCTTTTAAAATCTGGTCGACAATCAGTGGAATATCGACTTTTCGCTCTCTGAGTGGCGGTATAAAAATTGGAATGACACGCAAACGGTAGAGTAAATCATGACGGAAACGCCCAGCCTTAGCCTCTTCGCGTAAAGCTTTATGTGTTGCGGTAATAATTCGGACATTGGCTTGAATCGGTTTTTCACCACCTACAGGCGTAAATTCACCTGTTTCTAACACCCGTAATAATTTAGCTTGCAGTTCTAAAGGAATCTCGGCAATTTCATCTAGGAAAAGAGTTCCGCTTGCGGCACGTTCAAACACACCTTTATGGTCACGAATTGCTCCCGTAAAAGCACCTTTCACATGCCCAAATAGTTCACTTTCTAAAATATTAGAATTTAAAGCTGCACAGTTAATCGCTACAAAAATCTTATTTTTACGTTGGCTATAATCATGAATTGCTTTTGCCACAAGTTCTTTACCGCTACCAGATTCGCCGCGGACGAGCACAGGAAACTCAGTAATTGCCACCCTTTGAATAATTGAAAACATACGGGTCATTTCAGGCGAACAACTATTGAAAACTTTAGCCAAGTTTTGCAATTGTTCTGTTAGCTCTACTTGATCAGCAATATCATTCTCTATGCTAACGGGCTGTAAAATATGCAATTTCCCGATAATGCGATGCTCTGCGATGTAAATATCATTTTCCTGATAGATAAATCGCTTTCTCATTTTTGGAGTATTAACTTCGAGATATTGATTGTGATGATCTTGAGTAAGCGCTGCCATGCTCTCAACAGAAATGTCATCTGTATTAAATTTATAGTGAATTGCTTGAGTCGTTGTATCTGCTAAAAACAGACTCGCATTTGGGAATAAAGCTTTTAATTGCTCAAATAAAATAAAAAAATCTTGTTCTGACTCAAAATTTAACTTTGCCATTTCATATGTTTCACAATGGTTTCATTGAAACATACTTGAGTTTCAAAGGAACATCAAGCTGAGTTTGTTTTCTAACTTTAATTTTACTTATTATTTTAAATATTTGATTTTTATATTTATTATTTAATATTAAATAATTGGCATCTTATTTGCAAAATATAGGAAAGAAATAAATTATTAGGGTATAAATCATGTTCTTTAAGCAGTTTTTTGAGCAGGAAAGTTCGACTTATACATATATGCTTGGGTGTGAAGAAACACGAGAGGCTGTTTTAATTGACCCAGTCGCATCAGATATAGAGATTTATACAAAAGAATTAGAGCGGCATCAATTTACGCTCATCTATACCTTAGATACCCATGTTCATGCAGACCATATTACTGCTGCGAATTTGCTTCGTGAACGTTTTCATTGCAAATCGGTTTTACACCGTAATTCAGATGTAAATTGCGGAGATATTTTAATTACAGATGGTTGCATGCTTAAAGTCGGCAACCTCAGTATTGAAGCACGTTATACACCAGGTCATACCAATGCTTGTACGAGTTATTTGGTAGGAAACATGGTTTTCACTGGTGATGCATTATTAATTGATGGATGCGGTCGAACTGACTTCCAACAAGGTAATGCAGGGACACTTTTTGACAGTATTCATAAGCAACTTTTCAGCCTACCTGACGAAACTATTGTGTATCCGGGACATGACTATAAGGGTCGTTTGTCTTCAACGATTGGTTATGAACGTTTAAAAAATTCACGTTTAGGTCAGAATCGCTCACGAGAAGATTTTATTAAATTGATGAATAATTTAAATCTGCCATATCCAAAACAAATCGATAAAGCACTACCTGCCAATCAGGCCTGTGGTTCAACTTCACAATCATAAGGTGGCAATATGGAACTTAAACGATTTAATCAAGAATTTTATGTTGCAGACCAGATTACTGCCGACGATATTGCGAAAATTGCTGATCAAGGGGTAAAAACTCTGATATGTAACCGTCCAGATGGAGAAGGTGCAGACCAACCCAATGTGATTGAAATTGAAGAAGCAGCTCAACAATATGGTCTAAATGTAATTTATCAGCCTGTGACCAGTGGCAAAATTACCGACCAACAAGTTACCGAGTTTAAGCAGCTTTATCAGAATGCTCAGAAACCTATTTTAGCGTATTGCCGTTCTGGTATGCGTGCAATCAGTTTGTGGGCTTTGGCCGAAGTTGACCCTTCAGATGTAGTGCTTTTAGTTGAATCAGGTAACAAACTTGGATTTAACTTAAAAGGTTTAGTGCCACGTATTTTAAAACGTGACCATGAACCAGCCACAATTCCGTGTTATAGCGTTGTGATTGTGGGCGCTGGAGCAGCTGGAATTTCTGTAGCGTCTAGTCTTTTATGCCGTGAACCTCATTTAGATATTGTCATTATTGATCCAGCAGACACCCATTATTATCAACCGGGCTGGACCATGGTTGGTGGTGGTATTTTTAAACCACAAATAACCGCACGTTCTATGGCAAGTGTGATTCCTGCAAAAGTGAAATGGATGAAAGCTGCTGTTGCTGGATTCGACCCTGAGCATAATCAGGTCATTTTGGAAGGATGCCAACCCATTCAATATAAAGCGTTGGTTGTTTGTCCGGGTTTAAAACTGAATTGGCATGGTATTGAAGGTTTAGTCGAAACCTTAGGAAAAAATGGGGTGACGTCTAACTATCGTTATGATTTAGCGCCGTATACATGGGAACTGGTGCAACAGCTAAACGGTGGAAAGGCAATCTTTACTCAGCCGCCTATGCCGATTAAATGTGCCGGTGCTCCTCAAAAAGCGATGTACCTTTCAGCTGACTACTGGTTAAAGCAAGGCAAACTTAAAGATATCTCTATCCATTTTTATAACGCCGGCAGTGTTTTATTTGGTGTGAAGGAATATGTACCTGCACTAATGCAATATGTCGAAAAATATGGTTCAGAACTACATTTTAACCATCAACTTGTCAAAGTAGATGGACCTGCGAAAAAAGCATGGTTTAAGGTGGTGAATGATGAAAATGCAGCATTGGTCGAGACTGATTTCGTTATGTTGCATGTTGTTCCACCGCAACAGGCTCCAGACTTTATTCGTGCAAGTACACTCACTGATGAAGCTGGCTGGGTGAGTGTGAATCTTCAAACCTTACAACACACACAGCATGCCAATATTTTTGCTTTAGGTGATGTGATGAATGCGCCTAATGCCAAAACTGCTGCTGCGGCACGAGCACAAGCTCCGATCGTTGCGGTAAATGTTCTAGCTCAACTGAACGGTGAGCAGAATTTCTGCGAGTACAACGGCTATGGCTCATGTCCACTCACGGTAGAGCGTGGAAAAATCGTTCTAGCTGAGTTTGGTTACGGCGGTAAGCTTCTTCCAAGTTTTCCAAAATGGGTGATTGATGGGCAAAAGCCATCTCGTTTGGCTTGGTTACTTAAAGAACAGATTTTACCTCCGATTTACTGGCAAGGCATGCTCAAAGGCCGCGAATGGATGGTCAAACCTGAGCGAGGATAAGTAAAGCAACGCTTTACCCGAGCGCAAGACGAGAACTATGTTCGAGTTAAGAGGATAAACAAAGCAACGCTTTACCCGAGCGCAAGACGAGAACTATGTTCGAGTTAAGAGGATAAACAAAGCAACGCTTTATCCTGAGAAGCGGCTAAAGCTTCACAGGAAGACGAGACTACGTCCTCATTAACCAGCAGTCTACTGCAAATGATGTATATGCAATTTTAGGCTTTTGATATGTTATTACTTGTCGTTGAAGGCATCGTGATTGGCTTTTTACTTGGTCTTACAGGAGCAGGTGGGGGCATTCTTGCTGTACCTGCGCTCATGACCAGTCAAGGCTGGAGTGTGGCTCAAGCTGCGCCGATTGGGTTGTTGGCAGTTGCGCTGTCTACACTCATTGGAACCATTGAAGGCTTGTTTAAAAAGATAGTTCGTTATCGTGCTGCGATCTGGATTGCCTTAATTGGTGCTCCAATGGCACATATCGGCATTTTAATAGCCAACACGATTTCACCTGTTTGGCTCATGTTAATGTTTAGCTTGGTCATGTTTACAGTAGGCTATCGACTTATTAGTAACCGAGTATCAGACTTTCATAATCCGCCGTGTCAGGTCAACCCAAGTACGGGGCGCTTTATCTGGAATTTTAAAACGGGAAGCGTTCTTGCCAGTATTGGGATTATTGCGGGGCTTTTAACTGGCATGCTAGGGGTTGGTGGCGGCTTTGTAATTGTACCGGCGCTAAGAAAAGTCACAAATTTGGATATGCATAGCATTGTCGCAACTTCACTTATGATTATTTTTCTCATTAGTGGAATGAGTATTGTGATGCATATTGCAGAGGGTTTTCACTATCCAGTAGGTATTACTAGTGCGTTTGCGCTCGCATGTGCAGTTGGTATGTTATTAGGGCGCAGAGCTATTCGTTTTATTCCCTCTGCAATTGTGCAAAAAGTCTTTGCTTTAATGGTTTTTGCTGTCGCAATTTATATGGTCATTAAGATAGTTAATCTAACAAGTATCTAAGTGATATAGTATTTTAACTATCTCTATAGTTAACAATTTTTCAAAGATGAGAAGTTAAAATTATCTTGGGGAAAATTGATTTAAATCATTTAAATTTTTGAGAAAGCGAAATGAAGCGAGTTAACGTGGCAATTTGTGGTTTTGGACGGATTGGGCAACAAATTGCAGAGCTTCTTTTAAATCGATCGGCATACTATAAACAAAAATATCAAATTGATGCCCGTTTAGTGGGTATCTGCAACTCATCATCAGGCTTAATTGATCAAGAAGGCTTACAAGCTGCAAAGTGGCTAGATAAAATACAGTATCAAGCAGGCTTAACTGAGCAAAAGTTTTTAGAACAGGTTCAAGCTGATGTCATTATTGAGGCAGGACCAAGTGACTATGTGACAGGTGGAAAAGGACTATTTTATTTAAATTATGCTTTAACACACAACATGAATGCGATTGCAGTGTCTAAAGGTGCGTTAGTCGTCGAAGGTAAAAAATTAATTAACTTGGCGCATCAACACAAGAAAAAATTATTTTTTAGCGGTGCGACGGCTGCGGCTTTACCCACTGTTGATTTGTTTGAATATAACTTGGCTGGCTACCAAATTTTAGAAATAGAAGGTGTTTTTACCGGAACCACAAATTTTATTTTGAATGATATGTTGCAACATGAATGTGCATTTGCAGAATCTCTTGAAAAAGCTCAAGCAAAAGGTATTGCAGAGCCTGACAGTTCTTTCGATGTAGATGGATGGGATACCGCTGCTAAAATTACGATATTGGCAAATACTGTTTTGGGAGCTGATGTAAAAATTCAAGATATTCCAAGACAAGGAATCAGTCATGTCACAGCCGATCATATACGTGGTTGGAAAAAAGAAAATGTAATTCCTCGTCTGGTCGGTTTTATTCATATTAAGAATCAACAAATTCAAACAGGTGTTGAATTAAGATTAGTTCCAGCACATCATCCTTTTGCTCATCTGCAAGGTTCTAATAAATGCATTCGAGTGTTAACTCAAGAAATGGGTGAACTTGTTGTAAGTGGAGGAGCATCTGCGCCTTTAGCTACGGCAGCTGCGGCTTTAAAAGATTTTGAGTTGATGCTAAAAACGTACTGCTAGAGATGAATTATTACTTATAAAAAAAGCAGGCTTTTAGGCCTGCTTCTCACAACTTTTTTGACTATTAAATAACTTTTTTCCAATTTCAAACTTACTAAACATTAAGTAATTGCCGAGTAAGATCAATAAAATTCCAAATAATGCATTTAAGGTCCACTCATATCCTTCAAAGAAGGTAGAAACTGTTAGAGCAACTAAAGGGAAGAGTAATGTGCTATAGGCTGCTTTGGCTGCACCAATTCGCCCAACCAAAGAAAAATAAGCAGAGAACCCAATAACCGTACCAAATACAGCCAAGTAAAGTACCGAACTTAAAAATGGGAAATTCATTGGAGGCATTAGATCTTGGCCTGTAAATAAAGCTAGACTTAACATCACCAGTGTACCATACGTCATGGCATAACAATTTGTTGAAAAGATATTTAGGCCACGTTTTTGGTGTCTAACACTAATCATATTCCCTAAAGAAAAACCGTAAGTGCCTACTGCACATAGCCCAATACCCATTAATAACTGCGTATTAAACTGGCTATTAATCAGGTCATGCCAAAATAGTAAAACAATACCACCTAGGCCTAAAAGTGCAGCTGGAGCAAAGTTTGGGGAAGGTTTTTGCTTAAAAAAGATAAGCGCATTAATGGCATTAAAGAAAACAGCCATCGAAAAAATAACGGACTCTAAACCGCTATTTACATATTTAACGGCGGTATAAAAACAAATAAAGTTTAGGCCGAAAACACAAAGGCCTTGCAGCATACAAAACAAATGGTCTTTTAAAGCAATTCGCTGTAATTTTCCTGAAAATAGCAAAAAAAACCAAAGTAATAAGGCTGAAATGGCAAAACGCCATAAAATTGCGACGACGGGTGTTGCATAATGGCTCTGAACGGCAATTCCAATCCATGTTGTTCCCCAAATCAACACCACCGCAACATAGAGCAAAATATTCATAAGTTCATCCTCGATTACCAAACTTAAGTATCTAGGAATGCTTCATTTTTCACGTATATATTCTTGTGTTGTACATGCAAGATCTTGCGTTTTTTATATGACTGAACTAGCTGAATTTTGCTGAATATGGTTAACTTAAGCTCAATGATATTCGTTTTAATTTTGCATGGCCTATCAAACTTTAGAACAGCTACAGCAATCTAAAGCCAAGCTTCACGAAACTGTGGTGCTTGATGAAAATATGCAACTTGCATTTTGGTCTAATGAGCAAGATCGTGTAAGTGTCTGTAGCGATCACCATACTTTAAGTCTTTATATTCAAGATGGCTATGAAAGCTATCAAAAAACCCCTGCGGGCTGGAAAAATGGCGGTGGGCCGGGTCGTTTTTGTTTGTTGCCTGAACATCAGGAGTCGACTTGGGATATACGAGGTGGGCTTAAATTTGTTCACTTGTATTATACCGACCAACATTTGCGTGATGTCGCCGAAAAAATATGGGACAAAGAACCCAATCAAATTGAACTAAATGAAGTTGTCTTTAATGACGATGAAAAGATTCGTGCGCTATATCAGTTTTTCTTGTTAGATTGTGATTGGAATGATTCATCAAACCATCTACAAATGAGTACTACTGCCAGTTTATTGTTGAATCATTTAATTCGAAGATATAGCAATGTTAAGTGGCAGCAGCCTGTCATTAAAGGTGGACTGGCACCTCATAAACTCAAATATATTCAAGACTGGATTGAAGGACATTTAGACCAAGCACTTACTTTGTCAGACTTGGCAAATGTTGTGAATTTAAGTGAATACCATTTTGCTCATATGTTTAAACAATCTATGAATATGGCACCTCATCAATATGTCATGCAAAGACGCTTAACTAAGGCAAAAGGGTTAATTCAGTCATCTCAGCTTTCTTTACAAGATATTGCTCTAGTATGTGGTTTTAGTTCAGCGAGTCATTTAAGCCATCGCTTTAAACAGTTTTATGGTATGAGTCCTTCACAATTACGTTAAGCATCTAATGTAATTGACTTATCCTGAGCTGCATCAAAAGCAGCCCTTGCCGCATCAATATCAGCAATATGCTGCTGAGCCCATTGGCCTAAAGCAATTACAGGTTCTGTAAGTGAGTGGCCCAGTGAGGTTAATTCATATTCAACGTGAGGTGGAATTACGGGATAAACTGTACGTTTAACCAATCCATCTCTTTCTAGACCACGCAAGCACAAGGTAAGCATACGTTGTGATATTCCATTGATATTTCTCTTTATTTCAGAAAATCGATGTGGACGTGATGCAAGTGTCATTACAATAAGAATGCTCCATTTTTCGCCAACTCTAGCCAACACTTGACTGACTCTTTGGCAATCTGAGCTCTGAATATCATGTGGTATGGTTACAGCCATATTACTTGGTTCCCTAAATGTGCCTTCTTGTGCATAAGAATAATAGTAGTAACATAATTAGTTCAAGTAACAATTTTATACTGTAGGTATAAACGATGAAACTACTCCAAATTGACACAAGTATTTTAGGTGAGCAGTCTGTTAGCCGCCAACTCACCTCATCTGTTATTCTTCAGCTCAGTGCAGCTTATCCAGATGTAGAAATTATTCATCATGATTTTTCCATAGAGCCAATTCCTCATTTGTCTGATGCTGAGTTTTTAGCATGGCAAGGAATTGAACCAAATAGCGAAGCTGCTCAGCAACTTGTTGCACTAAACACTCAATATTTAGATGAGTTTTTATCTTCAGATATCGTTGTGATTGGCGCGCCTATGTATAACTTTAGCTTCCCATCACAGTTAAAAGCGTGGCTTGATCGACTTTCTATTGCTGGAAAAACATTCCGTTATACAGAAAACGGTCCTCAAGGTTTAGTCGAAGGGAAACGTGTCATTATTGCTTCTTCACGTGGCGGGGTGTATTCAGAAGGTTCACCAGCTGAAGTTTTAGACTATCAAGAAACTTATATCAAAGCATTTTTCAATTTTATTGGTGTAACTGATATTACTTTTGTGCGTGTGGAAGGTATCGCTTTTGGTCCCGAAGCACGCCAAGCTGCCTTAGATAATGCAGCAGCGCAAATTGCACAATTAGCGGGTTAAAAATATAAAAAGCCGAACAGTAATGAAATTGTTCGGCTTTATTGATAAGAGGTTTTAATTTTTGAATACTATTTAAATCAATAAATAATTAAAAGAAAGTGAGAGCTAAACCAATCAGTGCTGATGCAAAAATGACATACAGCACGTTAATGTTAAAGCGGAATAAGGCAATAAATGCAGCAATGGTAATTAAGGCTGCGATAACATCAAAGTGACCAGAAAAACCGTGTGGCCATAATACGTGATAACTAAAAAATAATGCTAAATTTAAAATCACACCGACCACAGCCGCGGTAATTGCAGTGAGTGGCGCAGTAAATTTAATTTCATTATGTGTAGATTCAATAATGGGTGCACCAGCTAAAATAAAGACAAATGAGAAAAGGAAAGTAAACCAAGTCACAATGACTGCACCAAGTGCTCCAGCAAAAAATAGATGCTCGGGCCCAAGTAATGAATGATTAACACCTCCTAAAAAACCAACAAAGGCAACAACCATAATGAGTGGGCCTGGTGTAGTTTCCCCAAGTGCCAATCCATCAATCATTTGCGTAGGTGAAAGCCATCCAAAATGATTTACTGCTCCTTGATAGACATAAGGTAAAACCGCGTAAGCCCCACCAAAAGTGAGTAATGCAGCTTTAGTAAAAAACCAAGCCATTTGAGTATAAGAATGATACCACCCAAAATATGCGCCCAACGCTAAAATTGGCAATAACCATAGAACGATTGCCACAAAAATAAGTTTAGCTAACCGCAACCAATGGAATTTAGCATGCTCTGGGGTCGGTGTATCATCATCAATAAATGCTGGACCATAATCCTTTTGACTGGCTTTATGACCAGCTGCTGAGGAAAATAGTTGTGGGTACTTTTTACTGGCTAAATAGCCGGCAATACCAGCTGATAGCACAATAAGAGGGAAAGGAAGCTTTAAGACAAAAATGGCAAGAAACGCAGCAATTGCGACGAACCATAAAAATTTATTTTTAAGCGAGCGGCTACCTATACGGTATGTTGCATGAAAGACAATTGCGGTGACGGCAGGCTTAATTCCATAGAAAATGCCTGCGATAACGGGAACATCTCCAAATTTTATATAAACCCAAGACAGCCCAATTAAAATAAATAAGGAGGGTAATACAAATAGAATACCTGCAACCAATCCTCCCGCAGTTCTATGCATGAGCCAACCAATGTAGGTTGCTAATTGCTGTGCTTCAGGGCCGGGTAACAACATGCAGTAGTTCAGGGCATGCAAAAATCTTTTTTCAGATATCCAGCGCTTTTGTTCAACGAGTTCCTGATGCATTACAGCGATTTGTCCAGCTGGTCCCCCAAAGCTAATAAAGCCAAGCTTGAGCCAAAATAAAAAGGCTTGCCAGAAGGTGACCTTTCCCACTGAATCATCAGGGGTATTTTGTTGTTTTTGTTGCATATTATCCCCTAAAAAATAATAGTAATTTTTACGTTTATGGCATAACGGAGTATGTTTTATAGCATAACAAATACAAATGTATTTTTTATGATAATAATTCAAATTTTATAGATAACCATTCATTAATTTATTGATATTCATTGAAATTATTTTTTTAACTAAAGTTATCGCTTTAAATTATTTCCAAAGCTGAAACATTTTAAACATTATTTGCTCAAGTTGTTATAACAGGTTGTAAGCCGTGAGCCAGCTACCCCACGATCCCAAAAATCACAAGCCTCTTTATGATCAGTTAAGGGAACTCATCCTTAACAAAATTGTAAATGGTGAATATGCCGTGTTGAGTCAAATTCCATCTGAAAATGAGTTTGCTGAACAGTTTGGTGTAAGCCGAATCACAGTTCGCCAAGCACTCAACCAATTACAGTTGGAAGGCTATATTTTTAAGGTGCCAGGTAAAGGGACCTTTGTAAGTAAACCAAAAACATTCCAGAACATTTCAAGTTTGCAAGGTTTTGCAGAAGCAATGTCATCTGCTGGTCACGAAATTTTAAACCGTGTCATCTCGGCCGAGCTTAAACAGATCCCAATGCACGTAGTACCGAAATTAAAGTTACCCGTTAAAGCCAATGTGTATGAAATTCAACGTGTTCGTTTGCTTAACCGTCAACCAGTGTCTTATGAGTTGACTTATTTGCCTGAACATATTGGTTTGAAGCTTAAAGAAAAAGCGATTGATTTACGTACAACCGATATTTTCAAGGCATTAGAACAAGAGTGCGACATCCCTTTGGGACATGCGGATTTAAGCATTGATGCCACGGTGGCGGATGAAGAATTAGCGGCTTTATTACAAGTCGAAATCGGAACTCCGGTATTACGGGTTGAACGTTTGACTCATGACGCAAATGGCCAACCGATTGACTATGAATATCTCTATTTCTCGGGCGATACCTTCCAGTACCGTTTACGTATTCATCGTTAATAACTCAGATAAAAATAAGGATTTTACAATGGAAACTAAATATCTTGAGTTCGATATTGTGGTGATTGGTGGTGGAACTGCTGGACCAATGGCTGCGATTAAAGCAAAACAAGAAAACCCCAATTTAAAAGTCTTACTCATTGAAAAAGCGAATGTAAAACGCAGTGGAGCAATTTCAATGGGAATGGACGGGCTGAATAATGCCGTTATTCCGGGATACGCAACACCCGAGCAATACACCAAAGAAATTACGATTGCCAATGATGGAGTGGTTAACCAAACCACTGTATATGCATATGCGAAGCATAGTTTCACAACCATTCAACAGCTCGATCAATGGGGCATTAAGTTTGAAAAAGATGAGACAGGTGAATTTGCAGTAAAAAAAGTACATCACATGGGGGCATATGTTTTACCAATGCCCGAAGGTCATGATGTTAAAAAGGTTTTATATCGTCAGCTAAAGCGTGCTCAAGTCAAAATTAATAATCGGATTGTCACCACAAAGCTTTTAAAAAATGAGCAAGGTGCAATCAATGGCGTACTTGGTTTTGATTGTCGTAGTGGTGACTTTTATGTCATTAAAACGAAAGCTGCCATTTTATGTTGTGGTGCCGCAGGCCGTTTAGGTTTGCCATCTTCTGGCTACTTAATGGGTACTTATGAAAACCCAACCAATGCAGGTGATGGCTATGCAATGGCATACCATGCAGGTGCTGAGCTTGCCAACTTAGAATGCTTCCAGATTAATCCACTGATTAAAGACTATAACGGTCCGGCTTGTGCCTATGTGACCGGACCTTTAGGAGGTTATACGGCCAATAGTAAAGGTGAACGTTTCATTGAATGTGACTACTGGAGTGGTCAAATGATGTGGGAGTTTTATCAAGAACTAGAAAGTGGTAATGGTCCTGTTTATTTAAAAGTAGATCATTTGGCCGAAGAAACCATTCAAACTATCGAAGAAATCTTGCATACCAATGAACGCCCAAGCCGTGGTCGTTTCCATGAGGGCCGAGGAACCAATTACCGTCAAGATATGGTGGAAATGCATATCTCAGAAATTGGTTTCTGTAGCGGACACAGTGCTTCTGGTGTATGGGTTAATGAAAAAGCCGAGACTTCGGTTAAGGGGTTATATAGCGCTGGAGATATGGCGGCTGTACCTCATAACTATATGCTTGGTGCATTTACCTACGGATGGTTTGCGGGTGTAAATGCCGCGCAATATGTGAATGCAATTGAAGATAGCGAATTAAACCAAAGCGAAATAAAAGCAGAAAAAGCTCGAATATTTGCGCCACTGGATTGTTCTGAAGGTTTACCAGCTGAACAAGTGGAATATAAGCTGCGTCGTTTTGTAAATGACTATTTGCAACCGCCTAAAACTCGCCAAAAAATGGAGATTGGGCTCAAGCGTTTTGAAGAAATTAAACAGGATATTAAGCGAATCTCTGCAAGAAACCCGCATGAGTTGATGCGTGCTGCTGAAGTTTCTTTTATTCGAGACTGTGCGGAAATGGCTGCTAGAGCTTCACTGTTTAGGGAAGAAAGCCGTTGGGGACTGTACCACTATAGAGCAGATTTCCCTCAAAAAAATAACTCGGATTGGTTCTGTCACGCTCATTTGAAAAAAGATGAACACGGCAACATGGTCAGTTTCAAAAAACAAATCGAGCCTTATGTGGTTTCGATTAATCAAGATGAAGCTGTGTCTTATGACCGTTTACGCATTCAAAAAGACGTTGCTCTAGCAGACTAAATAAATCAGGAATTTAAATCATGGCTTTTATTTTTAAAGAAGTACATCACCGTACTGTCGCACCCGTCATTATCGATGAAGATAAATGTATTGCTGATAAAGGATGCACAGTCTGTGTAGATGTTTGTCCAATGGACTTATTGGCAATCGATCCAACCACTCAAAAAGCTTTCATGCAGTTTGATGAATGTTGGTACTGCATGCCTTGTGAAAAGGACTGCCCAACGGATGCAGTCAAAGTAAATATCCCATACCTACTCAAATAATTAATTTGGAATACGCAACATGAGACAAAATAAATTGATCAATAAAAAACTATTACTCAGTAGCTTAATTGGTGCCATTGTACTTGGCACTTTGGGGTGCGGCAGTAAAACAGAAACTGTGCGTGTCGCCATTGGCACGCAAGACACGACCATTAACTGTGCAACAGGTGGGTTGCTTATTCGTGAATTGAATTTATTACCAAAATATTTACCCAAAGATGGTGAATACAAGAATGTTAAATATGACATTCAATGGAAAAACTTTACCTCTGGCGCACCACTGACCAGTGAGATGGTGGCTGGGCGTCTAGATTTGGGAGCAATGGCTGACTTTCCTGCTGTTAATAATTTAGCGGCTTTTAAAAAAGCTGGAAAAGAAAGCATATTTTTAGCGCCATTGTCAGGCAGTATTAATGGCAGCGGTAATGCGATTGTTGTTCCAATTGACTCAAAAGTAACTTCACTTAAAGAGCTAAAGGGGCAGACTATTTCTGTACCTTTTGCCTCAACTGCTCACGGTCTGTTGCTGCGAGCAATTCAAGCTGAAGGTTGGCAACTTGATAAAGATATTAAAGTGATTGCTCAGGCGCCGGAAGTGGCGGGGCCTGCATTAAAAAGTCATAAGATTGCTGCGCATGCTGACTTCGTACCATTTGGAGAGTTATTTGCTTACCAAGGCTTTGCTAAAAAAATCTATGATGGTTCACAAGCAAAATCACCTACATTTCATGGATCACTTGCCAGCAAGGATTATGCACAGCAGCATCCAGAAGTCATAAAAGCTTATTTAGAGGCAACTATTGAAGCGAATCGCCTGATTCGAGAGCAACCTGAAAAATATAGTGAATTTATTGCTGAAAAAACTGGTATTCCTGCCGAAGTTGTCTATCTGTTTCATGGTCCATTAGGTCTGCAAACTCGTGACTTAACGTGGAAACCTGAATATCGAAAAGCGACTCAAATTGCGATAGACACCTTAAAAGTTCTAGGCAAAAACGACGGGACGCTTGATGTAAATAAATTTATTGATGACCAATATATTAAGGACGCATTTCAAGCATCTGGACTTAATTACACCCAGCAATTGGCTGACTATGCAAAATCACCTTTGGTTGCCAATGACGCTTTAACGGGCCAACCCATCAAAACATTTGATCGGGTGACTCAAATTTGGGTAAAGGGTGAAGAAAAAGTTCGTAGCTACGAAACGCCGGAGCATGCTTTTTCTGATTTAAAGAAAATACAAGCCGCAGGAAAAACGGTGCGTGTGGTTTATAGCCAAGATCATCAGTCCGACATTAAGTTACTTGCCAATCTGGCATGGTATGCCACAGATAAAGCAGGACAAATTCAGGCCTTTTTATTAAAAGATGATGCTGAAAAATGGGCTAAACAACAAGGCGGAAAAGTATATGACTTTAAAGCTATTCAGCTTGTAACACAGAGCTGATGTGTTGTCTTACCTAATGAGCAGGAGGTGACAAATGAGTAGTTTAGTCCAAACAAAACCTAAAAACCAAAGTACATTTTTGATTAAATTTTTCCAACAATTGAGGTTATATCCGGCGCATTTAAAAAACTATGCGATTGCTTTTATATCGATAGTTTTCTGGATAGTCATTTGGCAAGGCCTAGCTCAGTTTAAAATAAATTTAGGTATTGTGAACTTTAGCAATGTACCCACACCTTTAGATGTTATTCATGCGCTTTGGGCTTTCTTTCAACTTAACACTGCATTTGAACATGTTGAATCGAGTGTGTTTCGAGTAGTGGTTGGTTTTGTGCTCGCGGCTTTAATTGGTGTAGGTATTGGTTTGTTAGCAGGACGTTATCAAAAACTTGCTGTATTTCTAATGCCGCCATTAGAAGTATTACGTCCAATTCCAGCAGTTGCATGGATTCCTTTAGCGATTCTGATTTTTCCATCCTCAGAAGCTTCCATGATTTTTATTACCTTTATCGGGGCTTTATTTCCAATTTTATTAAACACGGTACATGGCGTTGGTGCAGTTGACCCAAGACTCGTTGCGTCAGCCAAAAGCTTAGGTGCTTCTGATCTAGCTATCATTTCTGAAGTCATTATTCCGGGGGCATTACCTAACATTATTACGGGGTTATCTATTGGAATGGGGACTTGTTGGTTCTGTTTAGTGACTGCCGAAATGATTTCAGGCCAACATGGAATTGGATACTTCACGTGGGAATCGTTCACCTTGCAAAACTATAGCAATATCGTGGTTGGCATGGTGCTGATCGGAGCGTTAGGTATGTTTAGCAGTACATTGGTGCGTGTGATTGGAAACCGATTTACCCCATGGTATCAACTGAGGAAATCATAAAATGTCAATTACACAAGGCCATGTGCGTATTCAAAATCTATCGCTACATTTAGGGCAAGCTAAAAATCGTTTTCAGGCATTAGATCGGGTTAATTTTGAAATACAACCGGGTGAGTTTATATGTCTACTTGGCCCATCTGGTTGCGGTAAATCTACATTATTAGGTGCTTTGGCAGGGCACTTACCGATTAGTTCTGGGACTTTAACTGTCGATAATGAATCTATCCTCGAACCGCATCCAGACAGAGGCTTGGTGTTCCAGCAACATACCTTATTTCCATGGAAAAGTGTGCTTGAAAATATTGCCTTTGGTTTAAAAATGAAAGGCATCGCCAAACAAAAGCGTATTGAACAAGCTCAGAAAATGATTGATCTAGTCGGGCTTAAAGGTTTTGAACATAAATTTCCAGCTGAACTTTCTGGTGGCATGCAGCAACGAGTTGAAATTGCGAGGGTACTGATTAATCAACCTCGCATTTTATTAATGGATGAGCCTTTTGGTGCGTTAGATGCGCAAACTCGTTTAAAAATGCAAATGCTATTACTCGAAATTTGGCAAGAAATTCAAACTTCAGTTTTATTTATTACCCACGATATTGATGAGGCACTTTTTTTAGCTGACAGAGTGTTGATTATGAGCCATCGGCCGGGGCGAATTATTGAAGAAATTCCGCTTAAGTTTGAACGTCCACGAGACGTTGAGCTTGTAACAAGTAGTGAATTTACCGCCATTAAAAAACATTGCATCCAAACGTTAAAAGAAGCTACTCAACAAGAAGAGTTAAGCCGTTTAAATCCATTAGGGCTTGGAAAGAAATCACAAATTAAGGAATACGAATGAGTTTTTATTATCAAGCTTTAGATGACCTCGATGAATATAATCAGGAATTTCTTGCACAGCTTAATCACACAGATGAAAAAATTCGCTTTGTCGCTTTAATGAATATTGGCGATGAAGAAAATCCGGATTTACTTCCTTGGTTGCATGCGGCACTGCAACACGACTCTTCAGCTTTAGTTCGTGAAGAAGCGGCAAAAAAGTTAGAAAGTTGGGAGGATCCAACCAGTTTACAAGTATTGGCTCAAGCCTTATTTGATACAGATGTGAATGTTAGACAAGCTGCCAGTCAAAGTTTAAGTGAAATAAAAAATGCGGCATCAGCCCAGATCCTTGCGCCTTATTTAAAGCATACGGATACTTTTGCTCTTAGTGCAATTTTACGTGCTTTAAAACCTTTAAGACCCCAGCAATTATTCACAGAGATATCTGCTTTGGTACATCATGAAGAGGCTCTTGTGCGCCGTGAGGCAGTCAGTGCATTAAGTTGGTTACAACAAGACCAAGCGATTACGATATTGGCAAAAACAGCTGAAACAGATGTAGATGATGAGGTTCGCCGCATTGCAACAGGTGGTTTGGCTTATAGCCAGAGCATATCAGCTGATGTGATCCAAGCACTTCAACACTCTTTAACCTCGGAAAGTTGGCAATTAAGACTCGAAGCTGCACTTACGATTGGAAAATTACATATCGTTCAGCTCGAAACTCCCTTAATTCATGCTTTATCTGACTTATATTGGCAAGTACGTATTGCCGCAGTTCGAAGCTTAGGGTTACTAAAGTCGCGTCTGGCAGTTGCTCATTTGTCTGATAACTTTAATCATGAAATTAGTAATTTACGTAAAGAGGTCGCTTTAGCACTCGGTGAAATTGGCACATCAGAAGCTCAGAATCTATTAGAACAACATCAAAATGACTCCGACCCAGAAGTACGAAAAGCGATTCGTATTGGATTAAATCAAATTGGTGAGGTGAAATATGCAAGCCAGACCTGATATTCGTGTTGATACTACAAATAAACAGGTTCACTTTATATGGACTGATGGCTTAAGCGTATCTCTGAGCCATCAAAATTTAAGGGAAATTTGCCCATGTGGCTTTTGCCGAGCGAAGCGAATTAAGCAAATTAAAATAGAACACCAAAATATCGAAGTAACAGCTATGTTCGATCAAGGTTACGGTGCCCAGATTTGTTTTAGTGATGGGCATGATAAAGGGATTTTTCCGTGGGCTTTTTTAAAAGAATTTGCTAAGTGCTAAAAAATGCCTTCTGCTTGGGACAGAAGGCAACTTATTTACTTAATGATCATGTTCTAAATAATCTGGTTTTTTCGGAAGCGCAAGGCTACACAAGAAACAGATAATCAGCATGACAATGACATAAATAAAGAAGGTATTTTCAATTCCAGCAGCTTTGAATTGCAAGGCAACCGAAGGTGCAGAACCACCAAAAATAGCATTACCTACCGCATATGAAAATCCTACCCCGAGTGCACGTACGTGAGGGGGGAACATCTCAGCTTTTACTAAGCCACTAATAGATGTATAGAAACTCAAAATCATCATCATAAAAATGAGTAGCAAGGTAATAATGATCGGTGAATCTATATAATTAGGCATGCCAATTGCCATCACTGGATAGATAAAAATCGCAGATAATAAGCTAAATGCCAGCATTGAAGAACGTCGGCCAATACGGTCCGAAATTGTACCAAATACAGGTTGAGCACACATATAGACAAATAGCGCGAAGGTCATGATATAACCAACGGTTTTTCCATCCATACCTAAATTAGTTAAATAGGTTTTTGAATAAACAGTTTCTACATAAAACGTTAATGAACCAGCAGAAGTGTAGCCGACTACTAATAAAAAGGTTTTCCAATGCTTTTTAAAGAGCTCTCTTAAGCTACCAGACTCTTTGCGTTCACTATCTTGATGTGAAAGTGTTTCTTCTAAACGACTCCGTGCAAGTAAAGATAGAATGGCCGCAATACCACCAATAATGAACGGAATACGCCAACCGCCATCAAGTAATTGTTGTTCACTTAAAAACGTTAATAAGATTACGCCAAGTAGGCTGGCAAGTAACTGACCACCAGAAAGGGTGACATATTGGAAAGAGGAATAAAAACCACGTTGACCCTTTAAACCTAATTCACTCATGTATGTTGCGACTGCACCATATTCACCACCCACCGATAGACCTTGAAGTAAGCGCACTACCAGTAAAAGGAAAGGGGCAAATAAGCCAACTTGTTCATAAGTCGGTAGGGCTGCAAATAGAAAAGAGCTCAAAGCCATTAAGCAAATTGAGACAATCATTGATTTTTTTCGACCGTGTCGGTCTGCAATGCGTCCAAATATCCAGCTACCAATAGGACGCATAAAAAAGCTTGCTGCAAATACACCCCAAACATAAATCGATTTGGTCGTACTATCCATGTCTGGTGCAGTTAGAGCTTGAGTAAAATAAGCAGCAAATACTGCATAGATATAAAAGTCGAACCATTCGACCAAATTACCTGAAGCTGCGCCTACAATCCCTCGTATTCTGCTGCTCTTTTCTTCCTTAGTATATGTCATAGATATTCCGTCAGTTAGCAGAAAAAAATAGAAATTTTCAGATGTACTGAACAGGAAATAGAATGAATCTTTAAATATCACTCAATCCTGAGTACTTTCTTAGAATTCCTCTCCATTTATTTTTTATAATTTTAAACTTCCATTCTAGTGATTCTATGATCTTTTGTTCGATTTAAAGATATTTTTACCGATTATCGAACAATTCCTTAATTTAGTGAGTTGATCAATCCACCATAAACTTTATTTAAAATCAAACATCTAATTTATCAAGCATATTGATTATTGTATTCCTCCTTGGTCTAGACCTATTTCTGAGCTTAGTTTTATTTTGACTATTTGGTAATACTTAAAAAGTTATAGTACCAATTTCAAAGAAAATAAATGAAATTTATATAATGATGATGCTTTATTACACAAAATTTACTTAATCTAAAAACTATATAATTTGTTGTTTCTCTATATTTGTCACTGTATTCTTGCGTGGCTAAAAATAGGCTCAGCAGTTACTTTTAGCGCTTCAAATTATGCACGGTATGGCAGGTAGTTATTCAATGGAAAGACGTTCGTTAAATCTTCACTTCATAACATGCTCTAAAACAGCATTGGCTTCATCTATTGCACTGATGACATCTGTAGTCTACGCAAATGAAGCGGAGGTTTCGCAGCTCCCAACCATTACTGTGAACGCTACACAAAATAGTAATGCGCTATATACATCTAAAAAAGTTAATTTATCTGGTTTTCAAACTAGCGATGTAAAGAAAGTTCCTGCATCTATTACCACCATTACCTCTGAGCGCATAGCAGATCAGCATGCAAAAACGCTAACTGATGTTATTAAAAATGATTCATCGTTAGGAGATGGCTACGCTGCTATTGGCTACTATCCAAACTTTGTAGCGCGTGGTTTTGCCCTCGATTTAGGCTCTAGTTATCTCATTAACGGCCATACCATACGTGGCGAGCAAAATGTTGCTTTAGAAAATAAAGAGCAAGTTGAAATTTTAAAAGGCATTTCTGCTATTCAAAGTGGCATGTCGACACCGGGTGGTGTGGTTAACTATGTAACCAAAAGACCTGCCGATGTTAAAACTATTACGGTCGATGCAAATTCGGAAGGTGGTTATACACTAGCAACGGATGTAGGCGGCTTTTTAAATGATAATTTTGGCTATCGAGTCAATTTAGCGCATGAAAGTATTCATCCAAATGTTGATCATGCAAATGGTAAGCGTGAGTTTGGTTCTGTTGCTTTAGACTGGAAAATTAATGATCGCTCTAAATTACTGTTTGATATTGAAGCTCAGCATCAAAGCCAGCGCTCAGTACCGGGTTATCAACTACTTGATGGGCAAGAAGTACCAACAAATGTAGATCAAGACCGTTTATTGGGGTATCAGTCTTGGAGTAAACCGGTTGTAAATAACAGTGTAAATGCGAGTTTGAAATATCAATATGCATTTAACGATCAATGGAATGGTAGCTTAAGTGCGGCTCAAAGCCGTGTTGTGATTGATGATAATAGTGCTTTCCCATGGGGATGTTATAACGATAATTGTGAAGTTACTGGTTTAGGCAATACTTTTGATAAACACGGTAATTATGATATTTACGATTTCCGTAGCCCAGATGATACGCGTATTACTAACCAGTTCGCTGCTGGGTTAAATGGTCAATTCAACACTGGCAACATTCAGCATCAAGTAGCTTTCGAATTACAACGTACTTATAAAACCTTAAAACACCATACACCACTGAATGTAGCGGTAGGAACAGGCAATATCTATGAAGATACGATTGACTACAGTCCATCATCAGAAAGTCCAGGCGATCGTTACAAAGCTCTAGAGAGTGATCAAACGGCATTTACTGTATCTGACCGAGTTCAATTTAACGATCAGTGGTCAACTTTACTCGGTGGGAAGCTTATTCATCTTGATGAGCAAGCCTATAAGCCAGATGGCCAGCAAAGCCGAGACACAGATTTAAATAAGTTTTTACCGCAATTAGCGCTCATGTATAGCCCAACTGCTAAGACTAATCTTTATGCTTCATATGCCAAAGGATTATCAGATGGTGGTGAAGCACCTTGGTTTGCTAATAATGCTCTAGAAGTTTTATCACCTAAAAATTCTGAACAATATGAACTTGGTGTTAAGCAACAAATTCGAAACTTTTTAGTAACAGCAGCTATTTTTGATTTAAAGCAAGATAATCAATATAGCAAAGTAAATGCTGATGGAACTTTCGATTTTATTGAACAAGGCGAACAACACAACCAAGGTATTGAGTTAGGTTTAGCGGGCGCTTTAACCGATACAGTTGACGTAAGCTCTGGCGTTACCTATACCAAATCTCGTCTCGTTGATATTGATAATGACAGCTACAAAGGTCATCAAACTCAAAATGTGCCGAAAGTCCGCGCAACTGCGCAGTTATCTTATAAAGTACCTTCTGTTGAAGGATTAAGATTACTCAGTGGTATGCAATACAGTAGCAGTAAATATGCAAACAAAGAGGGAGCTGCAAAAGTAGGTGGCTATAGCGTCTTTAATATTGGTGCTGCCTATAAAACAAATTTTGCTGGGCATGACACGACCTTCAGATTCAATATTGATAACTTATTTAATAAGACATATTGGCGTGATGTAGGGGCATTTATGGGGGATGACTATTTATTCTTAGGTAATCCACGTACAGCTCAGTTCTCTACAACTTTCAGTTTTTAAAATATAGAACAAATAAAAAAGGAGCTTATAAAAGCTCCTTTTTTATTTTCAGGAATTAAGCCGACATTTTTGGTTTAACCATATTATTAATCGACAAGATATCATCAAGCACTTGTGCTGATAATAAGCCTTCGTTCTGAACGAGTGCTAATACACTTTGTCCAGTTTCATTTGCAGTTTTAGCAATACGCGTTGTAGTTTCATAACCCAAATATGGGTTAAGTGCGGTCACAATACCAATTGAGTTTTCGACTAAAGCTTTACAATGCTCAGGGTTCGCCGTAATCGTATCAATACATTTACTTTGGAACATTGCCATCGCGTTACCAAGCAAATCCATAGATTCAAATAGTTTGAATGCAATAAGTGGTTCCATTGCATTTAACTGTAATTGACCAGCTTCAGCAGCTAAAGTTACAGCCAAATCATTTGCAATAATTTGGAAGCAAGCAAGGTTCATCGCTTCAGGAATAACCGGGTTTACTTTACCCGGCATGATTGAACTACCCGGTTGACGTGCTTCTAAGTTAATTTCATTGATACCAGTACGTGGACCACTTGAAAGTAAACGCAAGTCATTGGCAATTTTTGAAAGTTTAGTTGCGGTACGCTTTAATAAACCAGATAAAAGAACAAAGTCACCCATATCTGAAGTTGCTTCGATTAAGTCAGGAGCAGACTTAATTTTCTTGCCAGAAATTTTTCCAAGCGCTTGAATCGCAAGTTCACGGTAACTATATTCAGTCGTAATTCCCGTACCAATCGCCGTACCACCAAGGTTCATATAAGCTAGAACATTTGGAATAAGCGTATTAATTTGTTCAAGGTCTTTTTGTAAGGTTACTGCAAAAGCACCAAACTCTTGACCTAAGGTCATAGGCACAGCATCTTGTAACTGAGTACGACCCATTTTTAAGATGTGAGCAAACTCTTGAGATTTATTACGGAAACTTAAAATTAAGTTATTAAAAGGAAGATTTAGTTCATCTAAGCTTAATAACAAACCTAAGCGAATCGCAGTAGGGTACACGTCATTTGTTGACTGTGACATGTTAATGTCGTTATTAGGATGTAGATACTGATATTGACCTTTAGAATGTCCCATATATTCTAAAGCAACATTCGCCAATACTTCATTTGCATTCATATTGGTTGAAGTACCAGCACCGCCTTGCATCATGTCAATCGGGAACTGGTCGTGAAAATTACCGCGAATAAGTTGATTACAGCTGTATTCAATCGCTTCAAACTTAGTTTGATCTAAGCTTTTAAGATTATAGTTCGCTTCAGCACAAGCAAGTTTTACCATTGCTAATGCTTTAATTAAATGAGGGAAATTTCCAACTTTGCTTTGTGTTAAGTTAAAGTTTTCTAGAGCACGTAATGTTTGAACTCCGTAATAATCATTATTATTGATTTCTCTATAACCAATAAGATCCTTCTCAATACGGGTGGTAATTTCAGCGTTCATCATTAAACTTCGAATTAGTAGAGTAGATAATTCATATTAGATTTCGAAATGCTTCACTTCTAATGCATTTATCAAGTTAATTATGCATTTTTTGCATATCAGTTTTTTCCTTTTCTAAACCTAGAAATAAAAAAACTTTTTTCTTTATGAGTTAGCTCTAAATTTTATTTTGTAAATTAATGGTTTACTTTTTAGATAAATTAAAAATAAAAAGTTCGATGATGAACTAAATGAAGATGTAATTTGAAAAAAAGCTGCATGCAAAATTTTAGACTTATTAATTTAAGTGAAATATCAACTAAATTAATGAGGGTAATTAAATCAGAAGTGCAGCTTATCTAACAAATTTATATAAAAATGTGATGCATTTCACATAAAAGACACTATAATACGAAAAAATGTTAGTTTTTAAGTTTATGTTAAAAGTCACAGCCGCATTAATCATTTTGGGTAGTTTTACATACTATGTACTTTTTCATGGTGAAGAGAAAAGTGAGTCTAAAACTTCCCGTTTACTTAAAGACGCGGAGCAATCGATTGCTTCTGCTGAAACTTCTGTAAACAAGGCCAATAGTATTGTGCCCATATCTTATAAATAGCCACGGGTACTCAGCCTAACTATTTTATATTAACCATCAAAATATTGTTTTATCTAAATTTTCTTAAAATTTTGATAAAAGACTGTATGTATAGAGACAAAATTCATGAGAATGAAGTTTATCGCCTATGATCCCAATTCTGGGGAAAAAGTAAGCTTAAAAGAGCATATCCATCACATGGATAAATACACCACTTATATCTTTTTTAGTGATGAAAAAGATAATATGGTATTCAATCCGCAGAAAAAGCAAGTTTTTGAAATTACTCAATATACAGCGAATATGATGGTTGAAATTTCAAGAAAGCTATATTATCTGATTGGTGAATATTAAAAATTTATTTCAGGTCAATCTCTGATAGATACTTTAGTAGAATAGTCAGGTTTATTTAGTTGAACTATACTGCAAATATATCTTCTGATTTGAACTAATTGATTAGGTCAGAAAGCTTAAATCCTGAAATAATCAAATTAGCAAAATTTTAGTTTTACAGTCCGTATTCTTCCCCAAGGTGCGGACTTTTTTTTTATAAAAATTAAGACTTAATAAAACGCTGAGGGTATTTTTAGTTTTTATTAAAGCTTAAATGGTTATTTACTTGATTTATATCAACCTTACTTTTTGATTTAAAATAATTTTTAGAATAATAATTTTATATTTGTATGAGTTGTTGCGCTAAATGAAAGTCTTTTATTCTCTTACACTCTTTTCTATGTCAGAATTATTAAATACTTACTTTTATCGTTTGGCTTTGCCATCCTTCCATCGCATTTTTGCAGGTACTCCCATGTTTTATATTTTTCATTCATCTATTCAGCTATTTATTCAGCTTCCCAAGCAGACAAATTAAGGACATAACTATAAAAAGGGAATGCAAAAATGAACTTAGAAGTACGTTGGGTAGAAGACCTTTTGACACTTGAACGAGAGCGTTCTATTTCAAAAGCAGCCGAAAAACGATTTATTAGCCAATCTGCTTTTACGCGTAGAATTCAGCAAATAGAAGAGATGATTGGAGCTGAAGTCATTATTAGAAATAATAAAAATAATATTGAATTTACAGACATCGGTCGAATTATGTTGGTCATGTCTAAAAATATTGAGAAGCAGGTAGAAGAAACAGCCAAGCTGATTAAAAACATCAAAAATGAAACCGAATCTACGATTCGTTTTTGTGTAGTCCACTCATTAGCATCTGGTTTTTTAACGACTTTTTTAAAAAAATTCCCAACGTTTATGCGTGATTTAAAAATCGAAATTGTCGCAACGAACAGTGGTGAGGGCTTATCTCTTTTAAAAGAAGGTGCCTGCGATTTTATGATTTGTTATGCAGATCGATCTAATATTAATCGTGTTGGTGATGATATTTTAAGTGGGATCAAGATTGCTGAAACAGAGATTGTTCCCGTGTCAGCTACGGAAGCCGACCATACACCTAAGCATACGATTCAAACTAATTTTTCTTTGCTTGCTTATAGTAAACATGCTTATTTGCGAAAATTAGTAGATCAGCTGATTGAAGGTAAATTGATTTATAAAACCTTATACGAGACTGATAATGCAACGAATTTGAAAGAGCTTGTATTACAAGGTCTAGGTGTGGCATGGATTCCAAAAATTAATGTTGAGGAAGATCTTGCGAACGGAAAATTGGTCATGTTAGATCATCATGAGTATTGTCTTCCTCAAGATATTTATATTTTTAAAAATAATTTGAGTGATAACAAATCAGTCCAGCAAATCTGGAAAGGTTTTCAAATTCAGCATGACTAAATTTTAAAAAATTTATAACGGTATGAGCTGTATTCACTAGATTTATATACAAAGTAACCAAATAAAGAGGCAATGCTTTTGTCTTTATGATGAAAGGCTTTATAAAGCATTGCCCATGGTCTAGATTCTTTGCTAATTTAGGCGATATATCAATAATCTAAAAACAGGTTTAGCATTTTTATCTAAGTTATATCTGTTTTCAGTCCTTTTTGAATGGATTATTTGATCCAGACGGAGACAATTTTGTTTGATCTAGATAGTAGATTACTAAATATTTTTTATCATATTTATCGGTTTAAAAGCGTTTCAATGGCTGCCGATGCTATTGGCCTTACACAACCGAGCGTTAGTAATGGACTGAACAAAATCCGTCAACATTTTAATGATCCACTTTTTATTCGTGTTGGAAATGAAATGATTCCAACTGAATTGGCTAAAGAAATCTTTCCACTTATTAGTGAAGTGATTGATAAAGTTGAAAGCATTAATAACTTTAGTGTGAACTTTGATCCGCTAACTTCAGATCAGCTTTTTACAATTGCGATGACAGATGTGTCTCATCTGGTCTTATTACCGCAACTAACTAACTATTTAAAAGAGAAAGCGCCTTTAATTCGTTTGAATATTCGGCCGATTACGCCAGAAACTAGCTATCAAATGGCAAATGGTGAAATTGACCTTGCTATTGGCTTTTTACCTCAATTAGAAGAAGGCTTTTATCAACAAAAGTTTTTTAAACAGCATTACGTAGTGATTAGCTCTAAGAGCCATCCTCGTTTAGACCCAAATAATTTTACTTTAGATGATTATATGCGCGAGTATCATATCGATATTGATGCTGGAATCGGGCACTACCATATTAAAAATGAATTACAGAACAAAGGATTAGATAGAAATATTTTAATTCGATTACCGAGCTATCTCGGGGTAGGATTAGTCGTTCAAGAAACAGATGCAATCGCAACGGTGCCGTATTATTTAAGCCAAGTCTTATTGGTGAGAGAAAATTTACAGATTCTACCAGCACCTCTAGACTTCCCAACCTATGATGTTAAACAACATTGGCATATGTCTTGCCATCATAAAAGTAGCCATAAATGGTTCCGACAAACCTGTTATGAACTTTTTAAAGTCTAAAAAAAGAAGATGTAAGAAAAACGCTTACATCTTCTGTGTGATTTGATTTTTAGATTTCAATTGCGACTGCTGTAGCTTCACCGCCACCAATACATAACGCGGCAACACCTTTCTTTTTACCTAGTCGTTTTAAAGCATAGATAAGAGAAAGAATAATTCTTGAGCCAGTTGCACCAATAGGATGGCCTAAAGCACAAGCACCGCCATGTACGTTGACTTTTGCTTCATCGATACCTAAATCATGAATTGGTGCCATTGCCACCATTGCAAAAGCTTCATTAATTTCCCAAGCATCTACCTCGTCAACAGACCAGCCAGCACGCTCAAGCACTTTTTGAATTGCACTAATTGGAGCAATGGTAAATTCGCTTGGATGCTGTGAGTGAGTAGAAGTTGCAACAATTTTCGCCAAAGTATTTAAGCCATGGCTTTGAGCATATTCTTCAGTCGTAAGTACTAACGCAGCAGCACCATCAGAAATGGAGCTTGAGTTAGCAGCTGTAATTGTTCCGTCTTTACTAAAAGCTGGACGCAATGTTGGAATTTTCTCAAGATTAGCTTTTAATGGTTGCTCATCTTGATCGATAACTTCGACACCTTTACGTGTTTTGACTTCAACAGGAACAATCTCTTCTTTGAAGTAACCTTCGGTAATGGCAGTTTGCGCTTTTTTCAAAGAAGAAATCGCAAAGTTATCCATTTGCTCACGTGTAAAACCTTTGGTGTTTGCCATGTCTTGAGCAAAAGAACCCATTAAGCGGCCTGTTTCAGCATCTTCAAGACCATCTAAAAACATATGGTCTTTAATTTCACCGTGACCCATACGGTAACCACCGCGAGCTTTCGGCAGAATATACGGCGCATTAGTCATAGATTCCATGCCACCTGCAACAATAATATTGGCACTACCAGCTTTTAAGGTGTCTGAAGCCATTAACACCGCTTTCATAGCAGAACCACATAGTTTATTAATGGTGACCGCACCCACATGATCTGGTACACCAGCTTTACGCATCGCCTGACGAGCAGGACCTTGACCTATGCCTGCACTCAATACGCAACCAAAAATAACTTCATCTACTTGTTCAGGTGCAACACCTGCACGTTGAATAGATTCACGAATTACAGCCGCGCCAAGTTCTGGTGCAGTTAAAGCAGATAGGCTGCCTTGAAAACCGCCCATAGCAGTACGACTACCTGAAACTATAACAATTGAACTCATCTTAATATCTCTTATTGATGTATTTGTTAAAATTGCCTTTAGCCGAAACTAAAGACTCCAGTAAATTAAAAAGTGGGTGGGGTGTAGCTAAGCGTTCTTCCAAAGAACCACAATAAAAATAAAACTAATGGAAAATGCACAACGAGCTGAGTGACTGTAAAACCAATCACATCTTTTGCTTTTAGTTTTAAAATGCCTAACATTGGAAGCATAAAGAATGGATTGATTAAATTTGGTAAAGCTTCAGCTGCATTATAAATTTGTACAGACCAACCTAAATGAACTTTCAAATCATTTGCTGCTTGCATGACATATGGTGCTTCGATAATCCATTTTCCACCGCCAGATGGTACGAAGAATCCAAGGATGGCAGAGTAAATCCCCATCACAATTGCAAAGGTTTCTTTTGATGCGATTGAAACGAAAAATTCGGCAACATAGTGCGACAGCGATAAATCCTGACTGTTTAAAGCTTGCGTCATAATAAAAGCGATGCTTCCGTAAAGTGGGAACTGAATCAAGATTCCTGATACGGCTGGAACTGCTTTTGCAACGGCATTTAAGAAGTTTCGTGGTGTTCCATGCAATGCTAGACCAAGCATTAAGAACACAAAGTTGTATGTGTTTAAGCTTGAAATAGCAATGATTGGATTACTTTTTGAAAATTCAAAAAACATCCAAATTACACCTAAGGCCACCACAATAATCGTTAAAATAGGCGAGTTTTCTAACCAATCGCCCGGACGATTAGATTTCTCCTCATGTGGTTTGTCTTCTTCAAATTGCACATCAAAACTATCAATCGTTTTAACATTATTGCCTTTTGGAGCTGAAAAATATGCAATCGCGATTGAAACAATCACTAAAATAATAGTCATCGCAATTGATTGCCAAAGGAAAATCGTTTCGGTAAATGGAATAACACCTGTCAGATTATAAATTGACTCTGGCAGACTGGTTTTATTTGCTTGAAGCTGTGCTGCTGAAGAGCTAATTCCAAGTGCCCAAGTTGCACCCATACCAATGATTGCTGCCGCTGCCGCTGCGCGGTAATCCATTTTCAGCTCTTTACGTTTCGCTAACGCGATCACTAGAAGTGCAGTAAGAATCGTACTTACTGCCCAATTGACTAGTGAAATTAACAAACTAACCGTTGCAACCAAAACAATAGCACCACGTCCAGAATTTGGAATACGTGCCATTTTTTGAATCAGAAATTTTACGGGCTTAGAAACAGAAACGACATAACCTACAATAATGAGCATAGTCATTTGCAGGGTAAAGGGAATAAGACTCCAGAAACCATTCCCAAAGGAAGTCGCGACATCGTGAATTGGCGCACCAATACCTAAAGCGGCAACTGACACGATAATGACGCCGAGTAATGCAAAAATATATGAATCAGGAAACCATTTTTCAGACCAGTCACTAATCCGAAGAGCAAATCTTTCAAAAATTCCTTGCTGTTTTTCCATAGCTGAAAAATCCTTCTCGTTCTTATTTATAGACAGCACATCCGGTGCTTAAAAGGGTGAAGACTTAAGCTCACTTTCTAACTTAAGTCTTATATTTCTTACTAAAAATTTAATTTTATGCGACTAATGTTTTATAAAATTCGACGCCTGTAACAGCTTGAATCTGTTGAAGCGTGACATCTTTAGCAAGTTCAATCAGCTCTACCCCTTGTGGAGTAATGTCCATTACACCTAAGTCAGTAATTACACGATGAACCACACCTTTACCTGTTAAAGGCAAACTACAATTTTTCACAATTTTTGGCGTACCATCTTTTGCGCAGTGTTCCATAAGCACTACAACTTTTTGGACACCAACAACCAAGTCCATTGCGCCGCCCATACCTTTGACTTTCTTACCTGGAATCATCCAGTTAGCCAAGTCACCATTTTCAGAAACTTCCATTGCACCTAAAATGGCAATGTTTACATGGCCACCACGGATCATGGCAAAAGATTCTGAGCTTGAGAAAAAAGCAGCGCCAGGGCGAGCAGTTACTGTTTGTTTACCAGCATTAATCAAATCAGCATCTACAGTTTCTTCAGTTGGAAACTCACCAATGCCTAATAAACCGTTTTCAGATTGAAGCCAAACATTAATATTTTCAGGAATATAGTTGGCAACTAGAGTAGGTAAGCCAATACCTAAATTGACATAAAAACCATCTTCAAGTTCTTTTGCAGCACGTTGTGCCATTTCATTGCGTGACCAAGCCATTTTATACTGCCTCCGTGCTTAAAGTTTTATGCTCAATGCGTTTTTCAGGTGATGCATTCAGTACAATACGGTTTACATAGATACCCGCTAAATGGATTTCATCCGGATCCAATTCACCAATTTCAACAACCTGTTCGACTTCTGCGATTGTAATTTTTCCAGCCATCGCACATTCAGGATTAAAATTTTGAGCAGTTTTACGAAATACTAAATTACCCGCTTTATCTGCTTTATAGGCCTTAACAAGAGCAACATCTGCTGTTAAAGATTCTTCTAAGATGTAGTTTTTGCCATGAAAAGTACGTTCTTCTTTACCTTCGGCAATGAGTGTACCGACGCCAGTCTGAGTATAAAATGCTGGAATTCCTGCACCGCCAGCACGTAACTTTTCAGCTAAAGTGCCTTGTGGTGTAAGTTCTACATCGAGTTCACCATTTAAATATTGGCGCTCAAATTCTTTGTTTTCACCAACATAAGAAGAAATCATTTTTTTGATCTGTTTGGTTTGAAGCAAAATACCTAAACCAAAATCATCTATACCTGCGTTATTCGAAATACAAGTAAGACCAGTCACACCACTTTGCTTAACTGCAACAATCAGTTTTTCAGGAATTCCGCATAAACCAAAACCGCCAACGGCAAGTGTTTGATTATCTGCAATAACGTCTTTCAGTGCTGCCTCTGCATTGGCATAAACTTTATTCATTCTATTGTTATCCTATATCCCTTAGTAATCTTAGTTTTAGCATCTCAATTCGTGTTATAGAAGTTAATTTTTTTAAAGGATTAATAAGTATAATCAATGAATACTATCAAGTTACCTACAAAAGATCAGACGAACATAAAGCAAAATACTTTAAAAAATCATCTCATAGCATTGAAAATTATAATAATTAATAAATTTAGCTTAAACGTATGCTTAGCTCATCCCAAAATGCAGTCTTTAATTTTTTAAAATTTATATTGAACCAAAGCCTCAATAAATTGAGTCGAAATATTTGAAATTTCAAAGTTCTTTTTATAAACAATTCCTACAGTCTTATGAATAGATTCATCCTTTAATTCAATCAATACGTTATGTTCTTTATCAATGTGTTTAGCAAAGTGCCTTGGAATCGCACTTACTCCAATTCCATAAGCTACAAAACTTGAAAGTGATGAAATTTGATGACATTCAACTTTCAAATCGAGCGTTATATTATTTCGCAAACAATTTTGCTCAACTAAATATCGAACAATTGAAGGTTTTTGTAAGGTAACGAATGGATTTGAACAAAGCTCATGCCATGTAATAGAAGATGATTGAGCAAGTGGATGAGCCTTAGGTAATAAAGCTAAGAAATCTTCTTCGAATAGTGGCTTGAATTCTAAGCCCTCGGTGAGATCAGGTTCAAAGCAGATACCAAGTTCAAAAATACCGTCTTGTACTTTTTCTATAATGGTCTCATTTGGAATATCTTGAATTGAAAAGTTCAAGTTGGGATGAAGTTCTAAAAATTGATGAATCACCTCAGGTAAAATTGCATGAGTCACAAAGGGCATTGAGGCGATACTTAAGGTTCCCCGATTGAGCTTAAAACGTTGTTTGACATCATTCTCCATTTCATCCCAATTTGCGAGTAATTTTTTAGCATAAGGAATGAGTGATTTACCTTCTTGGGTAAGCTCAACGCGACGTGTGTTACGGTTAAACAATTTACCGCCTAACTCTTCTTCTAAACTCTTGATGGTGAGGCTTAAAGCAGACTGGCTTAGATGTAGCTCTGAAGATGCATTGGCATAGTTGAGTGTACGCGCAAGTGCTAAAAAAGCTTTTAATTGTTTAAGCGTCATTTCATTCCTTTAGATTGCTCAGCTCACCTAGAAGGGTAATTTATACGAAAATTTGCCTAATATGATGTTTTTTGACAAAAAATTATGAAAAAGAAAGTAGAGGACAATATGCGAAATTACTTTAGTAAATTTTCCCAGCAGAATTCATCAGTGTTGTTTGCAAAATATAGAGCCATTCCAACCACATGAAAAAATAAATGACCTAGCCAAATTGCTTGAGGAGCAATTTTTAAGCCTTCTAATAAAATAGTTGCTGAATAAATTGCTACTAAAAAAGTGAAGAAGATAATGTATGTAGTACTCGCTACAAATTTATATTTCGGTGCTAATTGAGGAACTTTATAGCCAATCCAAATTTGCATACCGCAATTTATGATCAGTGCAATTATAGCTACAATTATTTGTGGTGCATTTAAAAATTCTAAAGAAAGCTGTTCGATGATGAAAATGATTTGCCACAGTACAAACATTCCCAAAGGGTACAATATAAACTTAATCCACATCATATTTTATTTTCTTATCAAGATTTTACATTGGTATTCTATTGAACAACAAAGATTAAATAAATACTGTTTTTCAAAAAAACTATATCTCAATATAAAGCTGGTCTTAATTCAATTAAAATATTTGTGAATTTTAAATTCATTAAAACTTAATTTAAAAGATAAATGAGATTATGTAAGGGTAAAATTAATGAATAAAACTATTCTTGGTTTAGTGCTGGCTCCACTCATATTAAGTGGCTGTGTGAAAAAAGCTGAAGAAAAAACTGTAGAAAAAACAGAAAATGCTTCAACTATAAAAACGACTGAACAACCCCAAACAAAAGAAAATCAAATTCCTGCAATAATAGCGCACAGTTTTCTCGTGAAGTTTGAACAACCCAAAATTTGTGGGTCTAATCCAGATGTCGAGGGTATAGTATGTACTTCTAAAGAAGCCATTGCACTTAAAAGTAATATTGACTGGATTGATCAAGTAATCGATAAGGAAATCCGTAAAAATTATGCAGATGCTCTTACTCCTGCATCAGAACAGCAAAAGCAGTTAAATCAAACACAAGCTGAGGGGCTTAATAACTGGTCAGATAGTGTGGTTTATCGCTTTAATGGACAGTTTGGTCAATATGTTCAAATTTCGAAAGTTAGCTCAGAATATTCTGGCGGAGCACATGGTATATCAACTTTTGAAGATTATATTTTTGACTTAAAAAGCAAAAAGCGCATTGGATTAAAAGATATTGTAGTCAATGGAAAAATGAATGCGCTTAAAGATGCTTTATGGAAACAGTACGAATATTGGTGCCAAGAAAATGATATGGAACCTTCTATTAGCAAAGAAGACTTTAAAGTAAGTGATAATTTCTATATCAATCAATCGGGTGGAGTGACCTTTGATTTTCAGCTTTACGAATTGGCTCCATATGCTGCAGGTCCTGTGAGTTTAGAGCTATACGATACAGATCAACTGATAAAATCAGATTTTTTACCGCCAATGCCTACTTTAAAAACTGAAATGTAAGATTAACAAATTACTTAAACCACCTTCGGGTGGTTTTTTATTTTCTGAACTGTTAAATTTTACTCATAATTAAAATGGATAATTATCATGCAAAAGATAATTGTATTAAGCTTAATTTTTTTATTAAGTGGATGTGTAAGCCCAACTAATCAAATGAATAATAATAATTTTAGCGAAGTGCAGCCTTCAACACCTTCAATATCAGGTATATGGACGATTTCAATTGGCCCAAGCATATCAACCATAAAACTTGACTCAGATGGCAATGGAGTACTTTGTGATGATACAAGTGGGCATGTTGTATTCAACAAAGTTAAGTCTGCAAATAATATGATCTATATTCAAAATGGTATGACTCTAGAAGTGAAGCATCTAAACAAAGATATACTCGAAGCTAGAACAATTTTAAGTGCTTCTAATTCAAATATGATCTACAAAGCTGATAATGATTTAAAGGCAGCTTCATTAAAGTGTGCTAAAGATATATAGACAATAACCTTCGTAAACCTGAAATGGTTTTTTATTGCCTTGAGAAAAATAAAGTTGGCATAAGGATCCTGTCCGGCCATTGTTGTTGATCCTTAAGTTATATTGCCATTAAAAGATCTAGGAAAGGTAATTAAGTCTTACAAACAGCTTTTGTAATAAATTGTGGTAGATTCTTGACAGTTAAGGTTTTGATAGTATTTTCATGTACCATTGCGACATTAAAAAAATAAAATCTCAAAGGTAAAATGAAATGAATAAGATAACCCTAATTTTGCTAGTCGCTCTTCTTTTTTGTATTTTAGCTAACTATGAAAGTTTCAACTTATTAAAACCTCAAGAAACTGCCAGCAGTGAAATTAACAAAACTCTTCCTAAAAACTAATCCACCTAATTAGTGGTTTTTTTATAACTGAACAAAATCAACAAATTCATTGCTAAGAACAATTTCTATATGATTGGCTTGCTAATCGATTGGTGATCTAAATACCTTGAAGAATTAACCTTTTCTTAGCTTCCATGGTATGCGTATAGATATATGTTATGACGGCCTGACTTTAGTTTTCTTTGTCAATATCTTGATAATTTTAAAAACTTGATTATCTAGCTTTATCTTTTGATGAACAGTTGCATTGTCGAGCTGATCCCATAACTCAAATGGGAAAAACTCTGAACTATGATCAAATACCCATAACCATTGATAACTATTGTTAAGCGTATTTACATCAAAACGTACATCCTGAACTTTGACAATCTTAAGTTGTTTATGATGTTCGTCTTGAAGAATAATTTCATGGTTCTCCATTAGACATCCACAAATTAAAGACAATTCTTGATTTTACTAATATTAAAAGTTTCTGATGAGTTGATTAGGTTGGTATTCATTTACAAAAGATTTCTGGTTGTTAAAGTTTGTCATTTTCAAAACGATAATAATCTTTACTCTTGAAATACAAGGTTTTAAATAGGTCAGGTTGTAAGCGTGGTGTGTAGCTGTCAGAATGCCCAACTGACATATATCTTCGAGTTATCGCTATGAGTTTAATAGGCTTTATGTATGCAAGTAAAACCAATAGTGAACATAGTCAAGTAAAACAAGATTTAATTGATATCCTCACAGAAGCAGTCAAATTCAACTCTTATAATGATATTACGGGAGTACTTTACTATGGTAATGGGTATTTCTTGCAGTATTTAGAGGGTGAGAAAGAACAGGTTGAATCACTGTTTTATAATTCAATTTTGAAAGATTCGCGGCATCAGAACTGTGAAATAATCTTTTCAGAACCTTCCGAGCAGCGGTTATTTAAGCATTGGAGTATGAAATTTGCTCCTATAAATACGAAAATAAAAGATTTCTTTTTTCATCATCATGTCGATGAGTTTAATCCGTATTTGCTTAACACTACCTCAATTCCACCTTTTATTGAACTGCTTGTAGATCAACCAAATCTTAAAGCTGATCAATATCAGATTTAATCAACGATAGGATATGGATTAGAATAGTTTTTTTCAACTAAAAAAGCTCTCTAAAGAGGGCTTTTTTAGTTGAATTGTGTTAGTTCTTCTAATTAAAGGACTTGATGAAAAAGGTCCAACAGAAAGGTCAACAAATGGGGACTCTAAAAACGAAGTTAAAGAAAATTACTCAGATTGTGTAATTCTGTTTAGCTCATACAATCAATATAAAATCTAAACCCTGTGGAGAGTATGACCACTGATAAAGAAAGCAACTGTGCTGTAGAATTAATTGACTATAATTCCAAAACTTGATGATGAATGGATAACTATTATAGGTTCATTTCGAATTATTCATCTTCAACAAGATCCAGTAAGTACAATCTGGAAATGTCAGTTGAGGAAGGTTTAGGTTGCCAATTATTATTAATCTAATAAAATCTGGTTTTTTATTTTCTAATAATATATATGTCTTATACAACAGTGCCTATGCGGCATACGAGTAGTGGGTCAAGTAGTTCTAGAGATGCTAAAGATGTCTTTATATCTGGTTGTCGTAATGATTTTGATTTTAGTCAAATTACTTCTGAAAAAGTCAGTAAATTATGTAAAGAAGATCAAAAGTATTTTTATAAATGTGATGATGCGATCAATAACAAATTGTCAGTAGATTCATTAGTTTATTACTCATTATTTATTTTACCTATTATTTGTATCCTTATTTTTATAAGAATAGGTAAAAAGCATTATCGAATTGCTGAAGAAAAAATTAAGAATGCGAAATATCCTGTAATTTTTGCTAGAAAACCAGAAAATAATCCTTCTAATTCCATGGAGATAGCGCTAGTAATCGGTGGTGTATTAGCAGTGCTAATCTATATATTAATTTATATCGTTCATATTATTGTAGTAGAAATTAAATATTGACATTACATAAGAGAAATTTTTTAAAGAATTAAAAGTTACCGCTTATCAGTTTTTGATCAATCTTTTTATATGCTTAGCTATACTATTTGCTCAAATAAAAAGGAAGATTACATGAATAAAATTATTTTGGGTTTATTAATTAGTAGTGGAATTTCAGTAAATACTTATGCTGCCTGTACTTATAATTTTGATGCAACTCAGGCTCAAGTAGATGCAAAAAATGCTGCGGGTGGAAGACAGATAAAATTAATGTCTCCAATTAGTATTACTGAGCAAAAAGGGACAGCAACAATTACTTATGTGGGAAGTACACCTGTAGATCAAGTCGTGACTTCTAGCAAACTTATAAGTATAACTTCTGGTCCAACTCCTCTAGTAGATAAAGCGGTTGTGGGAACTAATATTGTTGCTACAGAATTTGTTTTTGATGCTTCAAATCTTAAAAATGTTGTGCTTGGTGACAGTTATGAAACTCAACAAATGGCCTTTCAGATTTTGGGTGCTTCTAATTTAAAAAATGAAATAAGTATTGATCTAGGCTATGCATTAATAAATAAAGATTCAACACGTGCAGATGGAAGTTATGTCACACTTATTGGAATTACTAGAACACGAGATTCTTCGGGTTCAGTAGTTGTTAAAGATATCGCTCAAAAATTAATACCTATTACTTTGCCTTCAGACGGCAAAGTTAGAGTTGGGCTTTACTTTAACCAGATTAGTAAACAAGTAGGATATATCATCAACGGCATAAATTATGGATATCTTAATTTAGTTGCTGAAAATGCCCTTAAAAATATTGGCTTTAATGGTGTGGGTATACAATCACCAAATCCTAATTCTAAATTTTTAGGTAAAACTGTTTCAGTTCAGTTAGTAACTGATAAGTCAAATATGCAGTTCACATATCCAACTGGTTCCACTGATATTTGTGGAAGTACTATTTAAGAACTTTATTTGATTAAAAACCACTCATTTGAGTGGTTTTTAATTTGAGAAATCTATGAGATGGAAATAAAAAAACTGACTGATTTTAGTTTTGATGCAGATAGAACAACAGGGAATAAGATAAAAAATTACCATGAAGTTCGAGCAGTCTTTGATGCATTCAAGGCTAGCTGATAGAAGAACTTACGAGCTGCACATATTTTTTCTGTTGGATCTACTGTAGTGTATTTAACTTTAATTTAACACTAACTAAGTTTTTACTCTCACTACTAAAATATCATTAAGTTTTAAGCCACCTTTGGGTGGTTTTCTGTTTTCTGAACTGTTAAATTTAACTCATTATTAAAGTGGGTAATGTCATGAAAAAAATACTTTTATTGGGTTTTGTCGTTTCTTTGGTTGGGTGTGCCACAACGCCTATTTCGACAACTATGGCAAAGCAATCACCCAAAGAACGTTTATTAGCTTATCAAGAAAATAAAGATGGTTATGCTGAAGTTGAAATCACTAGAGATACTGGCTTTCTAGGTAGCGCTTGTTATTTAAGTGTTCTCTTTCGTAATGAAACTATTGGACGTTTTGATACAGGTGAGAAAGCAACATTTTATTTACCAGTAGGGCAATGGAGTATGGCAGTGGCACCTGATCCTGAAGGAAAAGGACTGTGTACTGGATCAAGCTTTAACCCTGCCTTTGAGAAACAAAATATCAAACCAAATGTTAAAAATATTTTTCGTATAAGTTCTGGTCCATATCGTAGACCTAGATTGTTACCATTATAAATCAGATATAAGTATTGAATTTTATTGGATTACATTTATGCAGAATCAAAATAACCCAATTGTTAATAATATAGACTGATAAGTGTAAATCTGAACGTTCAATGCTAGCTGACTTTGCTACTGTAAAGCTCTTAAGTGAAATGCTTTACAATTAATAAAACTAATATTTTGATAAAAGCTCTTATCAGAGGGCTTTTGTTTTTTATTTGATGGAGAATATTTAAAAAAATATATTATTTAATTGTCTTTATTAAATAATATAGAGATATTAATTTAATTTACTCAATAATTAATAAGTTTTATAAAATAATAATAATTTTTAAATAGTTTTATTTTACCAGTTTATCAGTATAAGTATTTGTATTTTATTGATATTTTAAAATTTAAATAAATTACATTGTTTTTAAATATTTTAGTGATATTTTATTTTTATGCTCATTTATCTATTGCCATTTATAGATATTGTGATTTTTATCATTTTAGGTTTGGGATAACCTAAATATCTTTTGGTAATTTTATTGAACCTAATATCTATTCTTTAGGGAGAAAGAATATATGTGGGAATTATTTGTAATTCTACTTTCACTTGGGCTGTTAATGTATACAGCTTACAAAGGCTTTTCTGTCATTCTTATGGCACCAATTTGTGCCTTACTTGCTGTTCTACTCATTAACCCAGCCAATGTTTTACCATTTTATTCGGGTGTCTTTATGCCGAAAATGGTGAACTTTATTAAAGATTACTTTCTTGTATTCTTGCTTGGGGCAATTTTCGGTAAAGTCGTTGAAATGTCAGGAATTGCTGAGTCTATTGCTAGAACCATTGTAAGATGGATTGGGGCGAAAAAGGCAATTTTAACCGTTGTACTTTTAGGTGCAATTTTGACCTACAGTGGAGTAAGTTTATTTGTTGCTGTATTTGCCATTTATCCATTTGCAAACCAGCTATTTAGACAAGCCAATATTCCAAAACGTTTAATTCCGGGAACCATCGCGCTCGGTGCATTTACATTTACCATGGATGCGTTGCCAGGTACACCACAAATTCAAAACGTAATTCCAACTACATTCTTTGGCACCAATATTTATGCTGCACCATTTCTAGGAATTATCGGTGCAATTTTTGTTCTATGCATGGGTTTGGCTTATTTAGAGTGGCGTCGCCGAACTGCTTCAAAAGCTGGTGAAGGTTTCTCCGGGTTTGGGGTAGACAATACACCATCTCAAGAAATTGAAGCCGATATGACTCTGCAAAATAATGGAAGTACGGCACGTCAGTTTTTAGCGTTTGTACCCCTTATTCTTGTTGCAGTAATGAACAAATATTTGTCTAAAGCAATTAAAGAGTGGTACCCAAATGGCTTTGATTTTGCCACTGTCGGTTTAGCTGACTACACCGTAGATGTAGCAAAAACTGGTGCGATCTGGGCGGTTGGTCTTGCGCTCATTGTCGGGATTATTTCTGCAATTTTGTTTGATTATCAACGTGTCGTGACGAATTTTAAAGAGGGCATTAATGCCAGTATTGGTGGCTCACTTTTAGCAGTAATGAATACGGCCTCTGAGTATGGTTTCGGTGCAATTATTGCGTCATTACCGGGCTTTGCCATGATTAGTCATGCAATGAGCAGTACTTTTACAAACCCTTTAGTGAATGGGGCTGTGACTACAACAGTATTAGCAGGTATTACCGGTTCAGCTTCTGGTGGTATGAGTATCGCTTTAAGTGCGATGGCTGAACACTATAACGCCGCGATTTTAGCTGCGGGTATTCCACCAGAAGTCATGCACCGTGTGGTTGCAATGGCATCGGGGGGTATGGATACCTTACCGCACAACGGCGCCGTAATTACTTTACTCGCTGTTACAGGTTTAACCCATAAACAATCGTATAAAGATATTTTTGCAGTTACGGTAATTAAAACATTAGCGGTATTTGTGGTGATTACGGTCTTTACCGTAACGGGTATTGTTTAAATCAGCGCATTATAAGTATTAAGGAGTAAATAGATGACTAAACTTTTAGACGGTAAAGTTGCTTTTATTACAGGTTCTGCAAGTGGTATCGGTCTAGAAATTGCTAAGAAATTTGCTCAAGAGGGTGCCAAAGTTGTCATTTCTGATATGAATGCCGAAAAGTGCGAAGAAACGGCGAACTCACTTAAAGAGCTAGGTTTTGATGCACTATCTGCACCATGTGATGTAACTGATGAAGATGCTTATAAACAAGCCATTGAGCTGACTCAAAAGACCTTTGGTACGGTTGATATCTTAATTAATAATGCTGGTTTCCAACATGTTGTACCTATTGAAGAGTTTCCAACGGCTGTTTTTCAAAAGCTAGTTCAGGTCATGTTAACAGGGGCATTTATTGGTATTAAACACGTTTTTCCAATCATGAAAGCTCAAAAATATGGTCGTATTATTAATATGGCTTCAATTAATGGTCTAATTGGTTTCGCTGGAAAGGCTGGTTATAACAGTGCTAAACACGGCGTGATTGGTCTAACAAAAGTTGCAGCATTGGAATGTGCACGTGATGGTATTACGGTAAATGCTCTATGTCCGGGTTATGTAGATACACCATTGGTTCGTGGGCAAATTGCAGATTTGGCTAAAACGCGTAATGTAAGTTTAGACAGCGCACTTGAAGATGTAATTTTGGCAATGGTTCCTCAAAAGCGTTTGTTGTCTGTTGAAGAAATTGCTGACTATGCGATTTTCCTTGCGAGTAGCAAAGCGGGTGGAGTAACAGGCCAAGCTGTCGTTATGGATGGTGGTTACACCGCTCAATAATTTAAGTGTTTTAAAAGCCGCTTATTTTAAATAGGCGGTTTTTTATTCGTTAAAATTTACGATAGTCTACTGTTCAAAATAATGATTTATCTCTACTCTATTTGTTTATAAAAAATCTAATAAAATAAGTTTGTTAAGGTATGAAATTATACTTTAAAGGTATTTAACTTATTTCCATTTTTAAAATCTAATAGAGTATGAGAAAGTAATCTTTACTCTCTTTCTTGATTCGATATTTTTCAGGAAAATTCGTCAATTAAAGGATATTAATTGGCATACAAGTTGCTTTTTAAGCAATAAGTTATTTAGCTAGGTGAAAAGGATATGATATCACTCAGCCAACAGACGGAACTCAATCATTATTCACGCAAAGCAGAATTTGCGCAGAATTTGATGTCTACGATTTGTGGGGAACACCGTCTAGATACAATTTACAAAGACACTCTCGATTTTCACTATGACGGAATGCGTTTGCCTAATAAAAAAATGGCAATCGGTACAATCAGTTATGGTGCAAACGTTGCCATTAACATCTCAAATTTAAAAGCGTATAGCATTAGTTTACCTATACAAGGGCGACAAGCTCTCAACATTCGTGGTGCTCATTATCAATCTGATGAAAACAAGGGCCTTATTGTTTCAAATAATGATCAGCAAGATTTGATTATCGATAAAGATTGCAGAAAATTTCAGGTGGTTATTCCTGAGCGGAGTATGCAGATTGTCCTTGCGGATCTACTGAATAAACCCATAGAAACGCCTATCATTTTTAATCCTGAAATGCACTTAGACTCTGAGCAACTTATTGGTGCATGGTGGAAGAACATTCAGAATTTTGTACAGTTAAAATCGCAATATAGCAATTTTTATGGTTTGCAGATGCTATCTGAAGACTATGAAAATTTTGTAATTAAAGCGTTATTATTGTCTCAAGAAAATAACTACTCTGAAGCCTTAAAGTCACTTTCACATCAAGATGAGCCAGCTTATATCCGTAAGGTTCGTAATTTTATTATTGAACATGCGCACGAGGAAATCTGTGCAGAAGACTTGCAGCGTCTGGCTGGGGTTTCAAAATCAAAATTGTATGATGAATTTCAACAATACTACGGCACCAGCCCAATGTCGTATTTAAAAAAATATCGCCTCCAACAAATTTACAAAATCCTGAGCACCACAGGTGCAGATAGAAAGGTTTCTATTTCAAAGCTTGCCTATGACTGGGGTTTTAACCATTTAAGTCGTTTTTCTCAAGAATATCGTGAAGAGTTTGGCGAAAACCCAAGTGAAACCAAAGGCAAAATTTTCTGATATTTAATTTTCCCATTAAAAAAAACTGATTTAGGCAACTAAATCAGTTTTTTATTTATCGATTAATATTTATAGACTTTCTTCAAGCTTTAACACTTGTTTGTTTTTAGATTTCTCATAAATCACTTTCAGGCTAAGTGCAATAAATGAGATAAAGGTTGGTATTGCTAGAATAAAGAAAATACCGCTTAAGCTTAGGTTGAAAGTGAAAATGAGCGAGCCAAAGAAAGCACCTAAAATTGCACCGATACGACCAATACCATGCATCCATGAAACACCAACCGCGCGGCAAACTGCTGGATAGAACATAGCTGCAAGTGGCAGTAATGAAGACTGTGCACCAGCGAGTAAAGCACCAATTAAGAAGATAGTAAGACCTAACAAGAAAATATTTGAGCTCACCAGACCAGCAATAATGAATAGTCCAAAAGCAATGAGATATGAATATTTAATCACTGTAGTTGGATTCAGTTTATCCATGTACCATCCCATAATGGTTGCACCAATCACACCACCAAAAGGGAAAATCGCGGCAATTAAACTAAACTGTTGCGTACTAAAACCTGCTGTTTTTAAAATCGTTGGCATCCAGCTTGTTAAAAGATAAAACACCAATAGACTGGTAAAGCAGCAGAGCCAAAGCATGCTTGAACCCCAAAGGTATTTACCTAAAACGATTTTAACTGGATTTTCATCAGAGGCATTTTCTGCTTGAGTTAAAACAAGTTTTACAGGCTCTTGAAAAGAATGACCTTGAATATCTTCTAAAATACGCTGAGCTTTATCTTGTTGATGACGTGTAATTAAGTATTGTGTTGATTCAGGTAATTTAAGTAATAAAGCAACCACTAAAATGAGGGGAATACTTCCGCCAATAATAATCACTTTAGCCCAGCCATAACTTTCTAATAGATAAGCTGACAACACACCGCCGCAAGAAATACCGAGCATGAAACCACAGCCAGCAAGACCTGTTAAGAATGCTTTACGTTTTACAGGCATATATTCAGAGACAATTGTACTGATGTTTGGCATGGCTGCGCCTAAACCAACACCTGTAATAAAGCGATAAATCATTAAATCTTGGGTTGAGTCGGCAAAGCCACACAAAATCGTAAATATTGAAAATAAAAGACTTGTAAAAACAATGACGCTTTTACGTCCAAACTTATCAGATAGAGGCCCCGAAATGATTGCACCGATAGACATGCCGACTAAGGCAGCACTTAAAACAGGAGCGAGTTGCGGCTTAGTAATACCCCAATCATCCAGTAAGGCTGGAGCAATAAAACCGATAATTCCTGTGTCTAGACCATCGCAAAAGAAGACAAAAAAGCCTAGGATAAAAACTATCCACTGTAGCGGAGACAGTTTCTCACGATTGATAATCGTGTTTGCATCTATCGTTTTCATATGTATTCCTTATTCATTAAAATTTTTTGCTGTAATTGACGAAGAAACGGTTTTCAGAGAAATCATTTCCATGCTTAACGTCGTAATTGATGAAGATGTACTGAAGAGCTAAGCCTTTTAGGAATGGCTGTTGTAGGGCATAATTGACAATAACGTTTGCTTCACTTTCTTTATTTTTTAAGCCATCTGCTGTTTTGAAGTGATCGCCATATACATATTTGAAAGTCGTATTTAGACCCGGCACATGATCTTTAAAGTCATAGCCATAGATGAAGTGATAAGACTTTTCATCTTGTTTGAAGAAACCAGTGGTGTTCCAGTTAATGAAATAAGTTTCAGGCAAGAAACCATCTGGTAATGGGTAAGCAGACTCACCAATAATTTGCTGATAACCCAAACCAAAGCTATGATTTTTTACTTTAAGCGTTTCTAGTAACCCTACATTTTGTGCATCGATGTCAAAAAGATTTCCATTATCTTTGGCATTGAAATATTTGAATTTTGAATTAACTGAAAAATTAGAGTTTTTCCATAGGTGGTCAACGCCCACATAATGTTTGTTATATAAATCCTCCATATTTCCAAAGTAATATTCGCCCTTCAACGTAGGCGTAAATTGATAGCGAAGATCTAGGTAGTTAAGTCCGTCGGAGTAGCCAGTTACACCTTTTGAAGTAAAAGAAAATCGATGGAAATCTTCTTCATTTCGCGGTGATACTTTTTCAATACGTCCAATTTCAGCAAAAAGCTTATCGTTTAGCTGGCTCTTAAGATTAGTTCCCCAATAAGACGTCAGGAGTTGTCGACTTGCATCTACAGTGGTTACGGGTAAATCCAGCCATAATTCACCAATGCTTAGTAGTGTCTTGTTATAGCCTAACTTTAAAGTCGCACCATATTTTAGATAATCAGGTGCTTGGGACTGCGTCGCTTTATCAAAAGGTAATACCGTGTCTGCAACATGTTTATCTTGGCTTAAACGAACGGCATATTGTGCTGAAGCATTTGCGCCAATTTGAATTGGGGTTCCACCAATTTCTAACGGCGTATCATGCATATTTGAGTTGTAAAATAGAGAAACTGATTGTGACCAGCTACCTGTGTCTTTTACATCTGGATTGTCATAATTTCTGTCTATATATGCATTTTTTAATGTAAATTTCCATTCTTCATCCGCTGAATAAGCCTGAGTAGAAAATGCACTGCAACATAAAATATTGATGAGCATTAACGTTTTTTGTTGTCCATTAAGTGGCCATGGTCGATGCATAAATAAAACGCCTTAATTTAGAAAATGACTGGGCTTTTTTTATGTAATCAAACGAATTACATGACTTGATTGAACTATTTTTAGCCAATCGTCACTATCCAATAAGTCCTAATCTTCATCCATTTTTTCCAAATTAGATAAAAAGCATTAATTTAATTTTTTAGTTTAAATTTATGAAATTTATTAGTTTTCTTATTTTTAGTTTTTTATCCATTTTTATTGATTTTGATAATTGCGCAGAGATTGGATAGTGCTTGCAGCTTTTGGACAGCCTAAAAAAATATTCGGATAGAAGATAAAGCCATAACAATGTCAGGAGTTGACACTATGGCTGGTCAAACCGTTCAAATTAAAACAGCATCTGGAAAGCAGTTCAGTGCATATCTAGCAATACCAGAAACAGGAAAAGGACCTGGAGTGGTGCTTTGTCAGGAAATCTTTGGGGTAAATGCAGCCATGCGAGAAAAAGCAGAATTTCTTGCAGAAGAAGGCTATACCGTTTTAGTTCCTGATTTATTTTGGCGTGTAGCACCTAATATCGAACTGGGTTACACACAAGAAGATTTTCAAAAGGCTTTCGAGCTTTATCAGCAATATGATGAAAACCTCGGTGTTGAAGATATTCAGGACAGCTTATCTTTTTTAAAGACTCGACCAGAATGTGACACCTCTACAGGCCTTGGAGTGGTGGGGTACTGTTTGGGTGGAAAGCTTGCGTATCTGGCAGGTTGTCGACTTTCAGAAGTGGCATGTGCTGTAGGTTATTACGGTGTAGGCATTGAAAAAGCGTTAGATGAGTTAGCCAACGTAAAAGGGCGATTGGTTTTACATATTGCAGAACTGGACCAATTTACACCGCCAGATGCGAGACAAGCGATTGTCGATGCAGCCTACCAATATTCAAATGTACAGGCCTATGTTTATGAAAGTGTTGATCATGCCTTTGCACGCCCAAAAAGCAATCATTATCACAAACCTTCAGCACGTTTTGCCCACGAGCGTACAGTAACAGCTCTACATGACACGATTGGGCCGAAATATGACCTAGTTGCACTATGGGAAGAGCATATTCGCCATGAGTTTGATACGCGTGATGTACCAGCAACCATGGCAACGATGGTCGCGGAGCCGTATGTTAACCACATTCCAACTTTGACGGGTGGCGTAGGCCATAGCCAGCTTGCTCGTTTTTATCAATATCACTTTGTTCATCAAAACCCGAAAGATATGAAGATCACCTCGATCTCTCGTACGGTTGGCTCAACGCAAGTGGTCGACGAATTCATTATGAGCTTTACCCACGATGCTGAAATTGACTGGTTATTACCGGGTGTAAAACCGACTGGTAAATATGTAGAAATTCCAATGTTAGGTGTAATTCAGTTCAGAGGGTCAAAGTTGTGTCATGAGCATATTTACTGGGACCAAGCTTCGGTACTCGTTCAAATTGGTTTATTAGACCCAACAGGCTTACCCGTTGCAGGTGTAGAGACCGCACGAAAACTTCTTGATGAAGATCTTCCTTCAAATACGTTGATGCCATCTTGGTCAAGTAGTGAAGGCAAGCCAATCAATTAAGGAGAATCTGCAATGAATATAGATTTAAAAGGAAAAGTCGCTGTGGTGAGTGGAGGTGCAACACTGATTGGCAAAGCCGTTGTGCAAGCCTTGGTGAGTGCAGGTGCTCATGTTGCTATTTTAGATATTGATGCCAAAGGCAAGGCAATTGCAGAAAGCTTTAACCATGATGTGATGTTTATTCAAACCGATTTAACCAGCGATGCGGCTATTCAACAAGCTGTGGCAGATATTCACCAACATTTAGGTGAAGTGAGTTACTTGGTGAATTTGGCATGTACATATTTAGATGAAGGTTTTAAATCTTCACGTCAGGATTGGTTACAAGCACTCGATATTAATTTGGTCTCTACAGTTGAACTGAGCCGTGCTTTATACCATGACCTAAAAAAGCAGCAAGGTTCAATCGTTAATTTTACTTCAATCTCGGCCAAAGTGGCACAAACAGGGCGCTGGTTATATCCAGTGTCTAAAGCCGCGATACGTCAACTCACACAAAGCATGGCAATGGATTTTGCTGCCGATGGTATTCGCGTCAATTCGGTTTCTCCGGGTTGGACATGGTCTCGTGTCATTGCAGAAGTCAGCGGTAATAACCGTGAAAAAGCCGATAGCGTGGCAGCCGATTATCACTTACTAGGCCGATTGGGTCATCCCGAAGAAGTCGCCAATGTTGTTTTGTTTTTATTGTCACCCGCTGCGAGTTTTGTCACCGGAGCAGATTATGCGGTCGATGGCGGATATTCAGTGATGGGCCCTGAAGGATCACAGCCCGCTATTCCACGTTTAGCCGAATAGCACAGGGTTTTAAAAGCACATTTAGAAAATTATGGAGAATATTATGCGCCGTATTGCAATTGTGGGAGCAGGACAGTCTGGTTTACAGCTTGGTTTGGGCTTATTAGATACAGGTTACGACGTAACCATGATCACCAACCGAACTGCCGACCAAATCCGTCAAGGTAAAGTCATGTCAAGCCAGTGTATGTTTCATACCGCTTTACAAACTGAACGTGATTTGGGACTGAATTTTTGGGAAGAACAATGCCCAGCGGTAGAAGGCATTGGGCTAGCTTTAGTTAATCCTGAAAATGGTGGTAAAGCATTTGAATGGAGTGCTCGTCTTGAGCGCTACGCTCAATCGGTCGATCAACGCGTCAAAATGCCATATTGGATGGAAGAGTTCGAACGCCGTGGTGGTCGATTAGTGATTCAGGATGTGGGAATAGAAGAGTTAGAACAACTCGCAAATGATTATGAGCTTGTATTACTCGCGGCTGGTAAAGGTGAAGTCGTTAAACAGTTTGAGCGTGATGAAGCACGCAGTGTCTTTGATAAACCGCAACGCGCTTTGGCATTGACCTATGTCAAAAACATGAAGCCAATTTCGCCATACTCTCGTGTGACTTTTAATATTATTCCAGAAGTGGGCGAATACTTTTCATTTCCAGCACTTACAGTAAATGGTCCTTGCGACATTATGGTGTTTGAAGGTATTCCAAATGGGCCAATGGATTGCTGGCAAGATGTCAAAACACCTGAACAGCATCTGCAATGCAGTTTGGATTTACTCAAGAAATTTGTGCCTTGGGAATATGAACGCTGCGCGAATGTTGAGTTAACCGATGCTGGTGGATATTTGGCAGGACGTTTCCCACCAACCGTACGCAAACCAGTTTTAACATTACCATCTGGCAAGAAAATTTTTGGTATGGCAGATGCCTTGGTGGTGAATGACCCGATTACTGGTCAAGGCTCAAACAACGCTGCTAAGTGTAGCAAAATCTATTTCGATGCCATTTTAGCCAATGATAATCAAAACTTTAACGAACAATGGATGGTTCAAACTTTTGAACGTTATTGGGCTTATGCAGAAAAAGTCGTGGCTTGGACCAATAGCTTGCTCGTACCGCCACAACCGCATGTTGTTGAGCTATTAGCAGCTGCAAGCCAAAACCAAAGCATTGCTTCAATTATGGCCAATAACTTTGATGACCCGCGCTCTTTTGCTCCGTGGTGGTTTGATGCAGATCAAGCTCAAGCATTCTTGGCTTCAAAAACCACAGCAAAAGTTGCTTAAGGGCAAAACAGCAAAGGGAGAATTAAAAATGGACACAATTGAAACTTTAGCTTTACAAGCGATTAATGCTGAAAATCCTAGAGAAATCCGTAATTTACTTGGTCAATTTGCAACTGGGGTTACCGTGATTACAACTCGTGGTAAAGATGGTCGAAAAATAGGAATGACAGCCAATTCCTTTTCATCACTGTCTTTAGACCCGCCATTAATTTTGTGGAGTCTTTCAAAAACAGCGCCAAGTTTGTCTGATTTTGTAGAGGCTGAATATTTTGCCATTCACATGTTGGCACAGGAGCATCATCAACTTTCTGGACATTTTGCTCGAGGTGCCGAAGACAAATTTGCAGGTATTGCCCATCAGCAATGCAATGCAGGCGTTCCTATTTTGACCGATGCACTCGCAACCTTGGTTTGCCGTAATGTAAATCAGTATGAGGGCGGTGATCACCTGATTTTTATTGGTCAAATTGAACAGTACCAACAACGTCAAGGCGAACCATTGGTATTCCACGCAGGAAAGTATCGGATTGCCGCAGAGCATCCAGAATTAGCACATTAATTCACCACAATCACGATCAATCCGGTCGTGATTTTTTATAGGAAATAAGAAGATGAAAAGCACTTTAATTAAGCATGGATTTTTAGCAGGGACATTGTTGGGTTTGCCATGGGTTACACATGCCTATGATTTACCGACCGTAAACTTAGGTATGACCAGCTTTCTCGATGGTGGTTTACCCGCAGGGCCCGGCTGGTATGCTCAAACTTACTTTCAAAATTACGATAGCAATAAACTGGTCGATTCCAATGGACAAAAACTCGGTTTACCTAAAACAGATTTAAATTATCAAGTACTGGTTGAGCAGATTAGTTATTTATCGAATGTCCGAGTAAAAGATAAAGCCAGTCTAGGTATGAATTTTTTAATTCCTTTTGTCAGTAAAATGGACATGGATGATGGCTTGAATAATGCTGCCATTAAGGCCCAAAGCGGCTTTGGGGACATTATGATCGGACCTTTTATTCAGTTCGATCCAGTCATGGGTGCACAAGGACCGAAGTTTGTACATCGTTTTGAGTTTCAGGTGAATTTACCTACTGGCGAATATGACCAGCAAAAAGATATTAACCCAAGTAATAATGCTGTTTCATTTGATCCTTATTGGGCTGCCACATATTGGTTTAACCCCAAATGGACCGCTTCAACACGCATCCATTATCTCTATAACTTTAAAAATGATGACCCAAGCTATGCTTTTGCTGGAGCAAATGATATGCAAGCTGGGCAAGCAATTCATGTAAACTTTGCAACAGATTATGCCATTACCGAACAATTCCGCTTAGGGCTAAATGGCTATTGGCTAAAACAAGTCACTGACACCGAAGTCGATGGTGAAAAAGTCAAAGGCCGACGTGAACAAGTTTGGGCTATTGGCCCAGGCGCCATGTATAGTTTTTCTAAAAATGATCATTTGGTCGCAAATGCTTATTTTGAGCAAGATGCTGAAAACCGCCCAGAGGGAACACGACTGCAAGTTCGTTATATCCATCATTTTTAAATTATAAAAAAAGCCTTTTATATCAATCAATATAAAAGGCTTTTCTCTATTTGTTTTAAGAAAAAATTGAAGTAATTAAGCCTGAACCTTCACTTTGACCAGAACGGCGGGTAGAAGAAGGTAATTCACCATAACGGCGTTTATATTCTTGTGAAAAACGGCCTAAATGGCTAAATCCCCATTTAAATGCAACGTCAGTAACCGATAGATTTTCATTGTGCATGAGCTCTAAATGAGCTTGTTCAAAACGTAACTCTTTAAGATAAGACATTGGGGTAGTCCCCAAATAATTTTTAAAGCCAGTAAATAACGTTCTCACACTCACGCCAGCATGTTCAGCTAAAATTTCAACATTAAGCGGCTCATGTAAATGTTCTTTAATATAGGCTTCTGTACGCTTCACGAAATAAGGAGAGACTGTTTTTTCTTTATGCTGATCTATTTTATTTAATGCGTTATTGGGTTGACCATAAATGAGTGCGTTGAATAGATTCGACTCAAACTGTTTAAAGGCTAAAGGATGATGAAGCGGGTGTTGCTCACATGCTAAAGCATCCATCAAGGTTCTAACGAGCTGTAAAAAATAGGCTCCACTTTGTGTAGAAAAGTCTAATTTGGGGTCAAAAATGAGTAAGTTATTTTCTGAATCGGCAATGTGTTGACGGCAATGGTAAGTAAAATCATTCTTTGAAACTTTTAGAATGAGCTGTGGTGAGTTCGCATGCCAGCGCATACGTAAAGATTGCTGAGGAGAAATAAGAGAAGCAACTTGAGAATAAGAAATAAACTTTTGTGAACCAAACTCGATTTCTGCGTAGCCTTGAGTTGGAATTTGAATGAGGTAAAAGTTATCAAGGTGATCTGGTTCAATAATGACATCCGCGCCATATTCCAAGCGACTAATAGACAATGCGCCTGTTTTAACATGGTGCATGGTTGCACTGAAATCTCGCTTCTGCTGAGAGATTTTAAGATCATGCGGTTTAAAAATTTGGCCTACATTTCGGCAGGTTTCGCTTAAATCGTGGTGATCAAACACCAGATTATGATTGGTAAAGATAGACTCATTTTGAAAATGACGTCCACTGAGTTCTGGGGAGTTGGCTTGGTTCATATTTATCCCTTTTGGCTCACTCCTGTATTTACTTGTATTGCAAAAGCCTTAAACCTTCGTGTGCAGCAAGTAAATACGGTACTTAAAAAATTAAGTTACTCGCAAATTACAATGAGATATAAGCAAGATATAGACCAATTTAACCGCTAATTAATGTGATTTTCTCAAACTTTTACATCGGATTTTGTCCATCAATTTAATACATTCGAGAAATAGAATAGGGGGATATAAAAGGTGCTATAAGTTAATCTCATCATGATCTTATTCCTTAAGATCTATCAAAATTTATAGCAAATCCGAGTGAGCTGGTCAATTTATTTTGTCGGAATTAATTATTTTATATTGTTGATATATAAAAACTTTTAATTTAAATGCAAAAATTCAATATACCCCTTACAGAGCATATTGAATCATTTCAGGTTTTAGTGGTTTTTAAATTATTTATACTTTTAACGTGAGGTATTACTTTGTAAAAACTTCTCGCTGTAAATACGATAATTTTGCAAAGATTGTTCATCTAACCAATTTTTAACGGCTTCAATCATTGGTGGTGGGCCACATAAATACATATCAAAAGCTTGTTCAGCCAGTTGATCTTTATTTAAGTGCTCATGAATATAGCCGGCTTTGCCTTGCCAAGCTTCGGTTGCTTTAGTCACAATTGGGTGATAACTAAAGTTTGGTAGCTGCTCCGCGTAGGCATGTAAACGCTGTTGTTCACACAAGTCGGTTTCATTATTTACGCCGTAATACAACTGAACAGCAGGTGAGTTAGGCTGATCAACCAAGTTATCTAGCATTCCCAAGAAAGCCGATAACCCTGTTCCACCTGCCACAAAAACCAGTGGTCGCTGTACTTCACGTAAATAGAAACTACCAAGCGGGGCTTCAATAAGTAGGGTTTGTCCGACCTGACAACGATCACGCAAAAAATTACTCATAACACCGTCTGGCAAAAGACGAATTAAGAATTGCAATTGATTGGTTGCGTTTGGTCTGTTTGCAAATGAATATGAGCGCCAATCTTCAGTATCTGGAATTTGCAAACGAGCATATTGACCCGGTAAAAACTGAAGTTGTTCAGCATGACTGCTTGCATCAAGATGTAAGATTGCTGTCGTTTCAGAAACCAGCTCAACCGCAGTGACTTTGGTTTCAATTTTTAAGGTATCACCAGCGTTACAGATCGCAGAATCATGATCGAAATAAAAAGCTGCATCTGATTTCACACGTGTCTGGCAAGCTAACATTTTACGCTCAGCCAAATCACGCTCACTTAATGCGTCTTCATCAACATATTCTTGTTCATAAATACCAGTTTCACACTGACCCTGACAGGTACCACAAACACCTTCACGGCAGTCCAGCGGTAGGTTAATTCCTTGGCGAACTGCTGCATCAAGCAACAATTCGTCGTTATTTACCGAAATGAAAAAGGTTTTGCCATCGGCAAAGTTAAGTGCAACTGAATGTCCCATTTTCATTCCCCTTAAACGTGATAGAAGTCTAAAACGGAATCAATTTTGTCATTAAGCAAAATGCTGTGCTGACGACGAATACGGAAACCATCTGCTGTTTGGCGTAAAAGATAAGTAGCGTGTCCGTAAAAACAACCTTCTAATCCTTGACGGTTATAGAGCGTTTGCCATGCGACTTTTGCTTCAATTAATCCATCATCCAGTGTTTTAACTCGAATGTTATTCATGCTGTGTAACGTACGTGGTAACGGTGTTGCAGACGCAGCTTTTCCTGTACGAATACGGAATACACGGTCTTCGAGTCCTGTACGGTCTGCATAATAAATATAAGACAAACCCTGATTTGGATCTTGAACATAGTTATGGTCATCAATCCACTGTGGAATATGATATTCACTATCTTCATCGTAAAGCTCTAGATAGGCATCCCAGTCATAAGCATCACAAAGTTCTGCTTTTTTGTACAAAAACTGAGATACAGCAAAATTTAGTTCTTGTGACATGGTTACACCTCATCCATTACGGCATTGTTTTCAAAAGTAATATCCTGCATTTTTAAGGCTTTCTTGTTTAATCCGTCGAGCATTAGACGTTGCCAGTGTCCATGCTGGTTTACATAGAGTCCTTCGTGGGTAAACTCTCGGCCAGTAATGACGGGTTGAATGCCTAAATCTTGTGAGTTTTTGGTCGCGCCATATTCCCAAGACTGACAGCCGCGAGAAATATCGCTCCAACGTTCAAGTCGTGCTTGGAAACCCTTTTGCTGTTCACGGAATTCAACTAAATCGTCTGGTGTACCAAGGCCTGATACGTTAAAGAAATCTTCAAACTGGCGAATACGGTTACGGCGCGCTTCAGCAGATTCGCCTTTAACCCCAATGCATTGACTGATGACTTCGGTTTTATTCCATGCCACTGGACGAACAATACGAAGCTGAGAACTAATTTGGTCCATAAAAAATAGGCTAGGGTACAAGTTCAAGTTTCTTAAACGATGCATTGCCCATTCAGCATATTTGTCGCCATATTTTTCGACCATATACGGCATAACCGTGCTGTAACCCGGACGAACTGTTGGGTTCGGCATGTCACTAAACAACACACTATGACCATTTTTAAAACTAAACCAACCATCATCAGTTTCTGAATCACCAGCACCTAACTTGCTATAGTCAAGCGTATCGAGTTCTTCACCTTTTGATGCATTGACTTGTTGCCGGTGTTGGACTGTAGAGACATAGTTATAGTGAACAGTACTTACATGATAGCCATCTAAGCCATTTTCATTTTGTAGCTTCCAGTTACCTGCAAAGGTATAAGATGACTTACCTTGTAATACTTCGAGTTCACCTGTTGGCGACTGATTAACCATTAAATCAAGAAACAGTTTTGCATCGCCCAAAAAGTCTTCTAGAGAATCTGTTGCTTGATTATCAAGGCTTACAAATACAAATCCACGATAGCTGGCAATACGGCCTTGTTTTAAACCACGGCTTGATTTATCAAAATCTTCACAATATTCACCAGGTGCTTTGACTTTCACCAAGCGGCCATCTGACTTGTAGCACCATGCGTGGAATGGACAAGTAAATGTAGATTGGTTGCCTTTAGCAACACGGGTTAAGGTCGCGCCGCGATGCTCACAAGCATTGACCATCGCGTGTAATTCGCCTTTACCATCACGACTCACAATAATCGGTTGACGACCAATTTGAACTGTTAGGAAATCATGATTGTTTGGAATCTCACTTTCGTGACATGCATAAATCCAAACCTTTTCAAAAATAAGTTCCATTTCCAAGTCAAATAGTTCAGGCTCAGTAAACATATTACGTGCAATACGGAACACGCCATCGTTAGGACGGAAGTCGATACATCCATCTACAAAATCATTCCATTGTTTTAAATTAGATGAGGTCATTTGCTCAATCCTATTCATTCAGCTTTTAACTGATTGAACCGCGATTAGGTCTTTACCTCTATCCGTTTTTTCCAGATCTTTATCCACTTTGTGCAGTTTTGATTTTTTAATAAGACTATTTTTAGGAAAGAGTAGAGATTTAAATTTGTATATGTCTTAGCTTGTTAAACTTCCCTATAATGTTAGTGAGCATAAAATAAACTTTTGTGAACTAAGTCTATGAAAGAACAAAATTTAAAATTACAGATTAGAATTCTTTTAGAGCAGAACATTGCATTTGGACCAGGTAAGGCAGACTTACTTGAAGCAATTGAGAAAACTGGTTCGATCTCACAAGCTGCAAAATCTATGAATATGAGCTACCGTCGTGCATGGCAGTTGGTAGACACCATGAATCAATGCTTCGAAACAGCTTTAGTTGAAACTCAAACAGGCGGAACACATGGTGGTGGGGCAGCCGTTACAGCTTTGGGCCAGAAAGTCTTAGAACACTATCGCCAAATGGAAATCAATGCTCGACAAGCCTTAGAACATGATTATCAAATTATGAGTAGCTATTTAAAGAAATAAGATGAGAAATATTTTATAAATCAAAGAATTTAAGAGCGAATCAGTTTTGCTTAACTATAATTTTTAATTGTTCAGAAAAAATATCTATCTTTATAAATAATTTCTACTTTTCATCGTCTATGCTTATCGCTATATTCTTGAGTATATATCGCTGCAAAAAACGACAAAAAGGTAGACATAATGGTAAGTGATACGAAGATAAAAAAGTTGGCTTTAGCCTGTTCGGTGCTCAGTATAGGATTGGTCTTTAATGTTCCAGCCAAGGCTGAATCGGTTACCGTTTATGCAGCAGCGAGCTTAACGAATGCGATTAACGATTTAGAAAAAATTTACGAAAAACAAAATAAAGTAGAAGTTAAAACCTCATATGCAGGTTCATCGACATTGGCGAAACAGATTGAAGCGGGGGCACCAGCTGATGTATTTATCTCTGCTGATACCCAGTGGATGGATTATCTGCAAAATAAAAAACGAGTTGCAGCAAATGACCGTATAAATCTATTAGGCAACCGTCTGGTTCTAATTACCCCTAAAGGGCAGTCACTAAATGTAAAACTAGATAAAACGACCGATCCCAATAAAGTATTTACAGGCAAGATTTGTACAGGGGATACCAAAAGTGTGCCTGTAGGCAAATATGCTAAACAAGCTTTTACTAACCTAGGTTGGTGGAGCCGTATTGAGCCAAAGTTAGTTGAAACAGAAGATGTTCGAGCTGCATTAAATTTTGTTGCGCGTGGTGAATGTCAGGTTGGGATTGTCTATGCAACCGATGCAGCAATTAGCAAAGATGTGAAGGTAGCTGGCATATTTCCAGAAAATGCACATTCACCAATTATTTATCCTGTAGGGTTGATTAAAAAGAACTCAAACTCAGCAAAGTTCTATCAATTTTTACAAAGCAACCAAGCTAAAGCAGTCTTTAAAAAATATGGCTTTAGTGTGCTAGCTCCAGTTAAACCATGATGTTTTCTTTAACCCCAGAAGAGCTCAGCGTGCTACAACTTTCTTGTAAGGTTGCAGCAAGTTGTCTTGTGGTCAGCATTATTCCTGCAATTTGTGTGGGATGGTTTTTGGCGCGTAAAGAGTTTTGGGGTAAGTCATTCATTGAAACATTAGTGTTTTTACCTTTAGTGCTACCGCCAGTCGTTCCTGGTTATTTGCTTTTACAAGTTTTTGGGAGCCGCGGCATTATTGGGCAATATTTGGCGCCACTTGGAATTGATTTCGCATTTAACTGGAAAGGTGCCGTTCTCGCTTCGGCAGTGATGGGTTTTCCGCTATTGGTACAATCTATTCGACTAGCGATTGAACTGGTCGATCAACGTTTAGAAATGGCAGCAAAGACATTAGGAGCTTCATATTTAGGGGCATTTTTTCATGTCACTTTGCCACTTGCCAGTAGTGGTATTTTAATTGGTGCTATTTTATGTTTTTGCCGCAGTTTAGGTGAGTTTGGCGCGACCATTACCTTTGTGGGTAATATTTCAAATGAAACACGGACTTTGCCTCTAGCCATGTATAGCTTAATGCAACAACCTGATACCGAGGCCGCTATTCAACGGCTTATTGTTTTATCGTTAAGCGTGGCTTTTTTAGCGCTATGGTTTGCACAGTGGTTTCATCGTTATCAAAGAAAGCGCTTAGGACGGTGAGATTATGTTGATTAAATGCCGTTTTCAGCTACAGATGGGTCAATTTCATATTGAACCTAGTTTCCAGTCAGATGCTACTGTTATTGGGCTATTTGGTGCCTCTGGGTCAGGTAAAACATCGATTTTACATGCCATTGCAGGGCTGAACACACCGCGTAGTGGACTCATTAAAATACAGGATCAAACATGGTTTGATTCAAATCAAAACATTAATTTGAGCACCCAAAAGCGGCATGTTGGATTAGTTTTTCAAGATGCTCAGCTTTTTCCCCATAAAACGGTAAAGCAAAACTTATTATTCGGCCTTAAGCACCTTTCCCAACAAGAACGTCACTTCGAAGCAGATTACATTATTGAGTTATTAAAATTAGGGCACTTATTACAACGTATGCCGATCAAACTCTCAGGAGGGGAAAAACAGCGCGTGGCACTGGGTCGGGCATTATTATATTCACCTAAGCTGTTGCTACTTGATGAACCTTTATCGGCACTAGATGCGAATCATAAAGCTGAAATTATTCCTTTTTTTCAGAAGGTAAAAGAGGAAATAAAAATTCCGATGATTTATGTGAGTCATGATATTCAAGAAATTAAACAACTGACCGAAACAATGTGGATTTTATAATTTTTCATATTTCACACATTATTTCAGTCATTGATTTATAGCGTTAATTAGCCCATAAACTACCTGTTGGAGCAGATTTTCGGCGATCTTGGGCTTGTTGATAAAAACGCCAGAAAGCGAAAGCAAAAATGATAGCTAATAAATCAACCACCAAGATTTCTCCGCCATGTACCCATAAGCCACTTTGAGGAATGAAGTAGGCTAAAAGGGATGTAAGCGGAATCGCAAATAGCACTAAAACCAAGGTTAACAGCAGTTGTGGTAAAGCTTTTGCGTAGCCAATCGCAAAGGTATAAATCAAAGTCAGTAGGAAAATCGCATAATAACCATACATAAAGAGGTGATTCATGCTTTCAATGTTGAGTGTAGCGAAAAGCCAACGACTGGCCAACATTGTACCTACGACAGCTAAAACACACCCTAAACATGCACCTATAGTTAAATTCGCAAGGAACACCACATCTTTACGTTGAACAGGAACAGGATCTTCAGCACGCTTTTGTTTACGTGCTCGAGTTTCAACCCAAAGGATGTTACCTGTATAAAACAAGAAAGCGCCACCGACACCTAACACAAAATAAATCCAACGTACGCCCGTACCACCAAAACTTCCAAAATGTAGACTAAACATGGCGTTGATTAACTTATTCCCAGCATCAGTCTGTGTGTTAATGCCTTTATGATTAAAGTGCTCAACTGCATATGGATTCATACGCATAAAGTCATGATTTGCACCGCGCAACATCTGATCTGAACTATACAGGGCAATACGTGCATTGGCTTTTTCAGGTTTGTCTAGGCCACTGAACTGGATATAGTCAACTGAATATTCAGGCGCTACTTTTTTAGCTTGAGCTAATATTTGCTGCACATCAATGTGCGTTTGTTTAGGTTGAATAAGCGCAGGGGGAGAACGCTGAAAAACAGGCTGTCCTTTGAGTGCAAGTTGTCCAATCGCATCATAAAAAAGGTCATGAAAAGCAAAGACAATAACGCTAATACTAATAATGATGTGGAACGGTAAGCTCGTAATTCCAATCACGTTATGCGCATCTAACCAAAAGCGCTTTTTATTTTTGCCAGGCCGAATAACAAAATAATCCTTTACCAAGGTTGGTAAAAGTATGATCACTCCTGAAAGCAGGGCAAGAAAATATAAAATTGAAACCACGCCCATCACATAGAGACCTAATCCGTGATGGCCTGCCATGCCCGGTATGCCTGCTGTTTCATGCAACTGTTCAATTAGCCAGCCTGCTTTAGATAAGTTTTCTTGAGCAACAATTAACTCGCCGTTGTTATCTAAGCTTGCCATCCACGTAGACTGAGCAGCATTAAAACCATCGCCACGTTCATGTTGGCTCCAAGTAATGGGTGCATAGTGAAATTCATTGGACGATAAATTTAGTGTGAAGTTCTTTTGCGCAGCAGGATAGACGGTCTGTACTTTTTGAATAAGTTCATTATATTGATCGGGTGAGACTTTCGGTAAAACTTGCTGTGTTGGCGTAGCCCACTTACTAATATGGTGCTGAAACATGCTGAGCCCACCAGCAAAGAAACAGATAAAAAGCAAAATTCCTGCACATACACCCACCCAAGTATGCATGCTTTTTGCTAATTTCATGATGTCTGAACGTACTTTCATGTTTAACCCCGTAAGACAAAAATACAGCTATACGCTAGGGCATTCGCAATCAATAAATAGATAATCGCTTTTCGTCCAGTCGTAAAAAAATAACTGCCAAACATAATCGGCATCCAAACCCAAGGAACACTCCACATACCCACTTGCACTAATAAATCCATGGCAACATAAGGTTGGCCTAATAAAACAAACAAATTGCCAATCGCGATAGAAAGACTTAGACCTAAAACACCACCAGCAAAAGTTTTACTCCACCAGTCTGGCTGGATCGGAGACTGAATTTTAGCTTTCATGAAACCAGTTTCCGTTTAAAAAGCGCCATAAAAGGAAGAAACGACCACGCAAAAATGATGAGCATGAACCAGCAAAAAGCGGCAACCACTTTGGGTAAGCTTGCAAAGAGCGCAATAAATCCAATGCCTAATAGCGCTAGACCCAAATACTTAAAGAAAGTAGGAAGATGTTGAGACAACAGATTTTGGTTGCTATGACTACAATAGATACTGACCGCTCCTAACAGGGTCAAAAAAAGTCCTATAAGTTTCATAATCGCTGTTTATAAGTATTAAAGTCAAAATTTACCCAATAGTATAAGTAAATAATAATTATTATCAAATGATAAATATAATTATTTATGAATTTACAGTGAGTAAGTTAAGATAGGAGATAACTCATTAAAAATATTTATTTTGAATCGAATACAGTGAATCATTATCTATACATTCCTGAACAAATCAGTACATCAATTTATGAAATTTCGAACCCTATTTTTTTTACATCAGAGCTATTTTGTTATGGGCTAGATTTATCAAAAATGCAGCATTTGCATATAGACCAACGATTAGAGCATCCCCTAAAAATTGCTCAAGCTTGTGCCGATCGTAAAAATGAGTATTTATGTGGCAGGGTATTAGCTCAAGCTGTTTTAAATCATCATTTTGGTTTAGATCAGCCAATAACCTCTATGCACGAACATTTGCCCATTTGGCCATCCCATGTTTTGGGGAGCATTAGTCATTCACAAAATAAGTTAATTGTTGCGCTATCTAATAATTCGGTTTATTTGGGAATTGATATTGAGCACTGGGTGACCTCAGAATTTGCTCAAGAGAGCGCACATCTTATTTTAACGCCATCTGAGTTTAATTTATGGAAAGGTAAAGCGGCAGAGTTTTTTGATTTTGCCCGTTATGTGAGCTTAATTTTCTCTGTAAAAGAAAGCCTATATAAAGCGGTTTATCCTACTGCAAAGCAATATATCGATTTCTTAGAAGCATCTATCGTTGATATTAATTTAAAAAATCAAACATTAACGCTAACTTTTTTGCCAGAAATTCAACAACGCTATGAACTCTTAGAACAATATCAAGGTGGCTGGGCTGTAGAGCAAGACCATATTATGACTTGGGTTTTTCAGGCACGAAATTTTGCTTAAAATAAAAGAAGGCAACGAATTGCCTTCTTTTTATGTAGGGTTTAATTTTCTTGTAACTTAGGATCTTGGAATCCTGTTTCACGCATATCTTGAGAGTTGAATAGGAACATAAATCCTACTGCAAAGCTTAGTATGCCAAAGAAGAGGATACTTCCTGATATTGGTAAGAAACGCGTTAAAAGACCTAAAGTTGTAGTGGCAATCGAGTCGCCTAATGCATCTTGTGCGAGCCAAATTGCGTTAATACGCCCTAAATATTCATCAGGTGTATGTCCTTGCACAATACTGTATTGAAGCAAGTTGGCAATCGACATCAAATATCCAAACACACACAAAATTGGTAAAGTCACGATGAGCCAAGGTGAAAGCCCAATCATAATCATACAGCTAAAAACACCTAAGCACGTATAGAGCATAACTAAGCCGGGTCTAAGTAACCGTGTTGTCCATCCACTCAGTAAGGCACCTAAAGTCGAGCCTAAAGGCACAGCTGAATACATAAGTCCGAGTTCAAATGCGCCGCCGTGAAAAATTTCATCTGCCATTTGCGGAAAAATAATACGAATAGCACTGCTAAAACTGAGCAATGTTCCAATTAAAATAGTACTACCGACTACTTTATTTTTAAAAACGAATTTAAACCCTTGAGCTAATTGACGAAGAGGACTTTCGCCATTTGATGTATGTTGCGGTTTAAGGGCAGGTAGCCCCATTAATAAAAACACAGTAAGTAAAGTACCCACCGTTGAGACCCAATACACAGTTGCAACACCACTAGTAGCAATTAATATACCGCCGATTGCTGGTGAAATAACAGTTGCAAGCCGTACAGATACCATACTGATCGCACGGGCTTGTACAATATTTTCGCGCCCTACAATCACAGGCATGATCGCCATCATTGCCGTTACACCGAGTGCACCAAAGAAACCATCCCATGCCGATAAAAAATAAATAGCATAGAGCGACGGGTGCTCAAACATGGCATTAATCGCGAGGCCAGCAAAGCCTAAGCCACATACACCACGTGCCAATAAAATTAGCCATTTTCGGTCTTTGCGATCTGAGAGCAAACCACCAAGCAATAAACCAATAAACATGGCAATGCCTTCAAAAGCCATTGCAACTGCAACGTTAAGCGAGTTACCCGTAATATCATAGACTTGTTTTGGAATAGCCACTACCAGCATGCCAATGGTTAACAATGACAATGTGCGGGCAATAAATACATGTCGGAAATGCGCATTACGTTTTAAAAGACTAAAGTCGGTCAATATAGATTTGAAGCTCATGGCGTGTGCTCCTCTAAACCGCGTGCCTGACAAATCATGCGGTTTAAAATCGGACCAAGTGTTTCAAGCTGCTGTGGAGACAATATATCGGTATGGTCCGCTTCACTTAGTCGAACAATATTGAGTTTTTTAACTAAGGGTGACCATTGTTGTTCTGGTTGGATATACGGAAGCAAGTCTTTTTCAGCGACAACTAAGTGTAGTTCACCATCAAAGTGCGGCATCTTATAAGGTTTTAATAAACGGACGGCATCGCGATAGTTTGCAAAAATATCCTCTTGTAAACGACGGGTTTCTTCATTTAATGCCGTATCTGCATCGGCTAAAATATCATTGAAGAATTGAAGCTGTTCTTGTTCAGCTTCAGCATTCATTTCCTCTACCGACAAATCTAACCACTGATGAATTTCAGCAGGGTAAGTGTCTAATAAGCCGAGATAATCAACTTTTTCACCTTGTTCAGTTAACTTCGCTGCAACTGCATAGGCCACAGTGCCGCCAAGTGAATAACCTAGTAACGTATAAGGTCCTGTTGGTTGTTGTTTGCGAATAATCTCAAGTTGTTTTTCAACCAACTCATTCATATCAGTACTATTTGCCAATAGGCCATCTGGTCGAGGAGACTGCAAACCGATAATAGGCAAATCAGAATGCAAATAACGATTCAGAACCGTATATTGCCATGCTGAACCAGAACCTGGGTAGAAACAGAACAATGGATGCCCAGAGCCGGAACGGATGGGTAAAATAGGCTGCATGCCAGTTTGTTCAACTTCTGCCAGACGTTCTTGTGTAAGAAGTAAAGCTGCTAAACGTTGAATCGTGACATGACTCATTAACTGGCCAATTGGAATGGTACGCTTAAATTCTTTTCGGATTTCAATTGCAAGCTTCATCACCAAAATGGAATGTCCACCAATGGCAAAGAAATCTTCGTTAACACCAATATTTTGATCTGTATTTAGAACTTGCTGGAAAATACGTGTCAGTTCATGCTCAAAAGCAGTGGTGGCGTACTGTTTTTCTGTATTTGAAGACTCTAGCTGTGGTTGCGGCAGCGCTTTACGGTCCAGCTTACCATTATGACTTAATGGGAATTTCTCAACTAACACATAGTGTGTTGGCACCATATATGCAGGAAGCTGTTTCGCCAATTGTTTCTTTAGCTGCTCAATGTCCACAGGTGCTGTTGTTTGCAAGTAAGCAACCAACTGAACATCAGCTTTATTTTGTTCAGAAGAGATAGGATGTACAACCACATCAAGACCACTGAGTAAGCGTAATTGCTGTTCAATTTCACCCAATTCAATACGTTGCCCACGTATCTTTAATTGGTCATCAGCACGGCCCGCATATTGAATACTGCCATCTGCATGCCAACGGGCAATATCACCAGTGCGGTACATGCGTTGACCTGCTGCAAATGGGTTCGCCACAAAACGTGTTGCCGTTAAGTCTGCTCGATGTAAATAACCCATGGCCAATTGATGACCTGCTAAATAAAGCTCACCGTCCACTCCAACTGGAACAGGGCGTAAATATTGGTCTAAAATATAAAGCTGGGTATTCCAGACCGGATAGCCAATTGCAACGCTATTTTCTTTCGGATGTAGTCCCAGTGTTGCATCCATATAACTCACATCTACCGCAGCTTCCGTTGGGCCATATAAGTTATGTAGCTCACAGTTAAAGTGCTCAGTAAATGATTTTGCTAAAGCCGTTGGTAATGCCTCACCACTACAGAATACTCGGCGGATCGGTAAACTTTGACGCTGAGCAGATGACAAAATTTCGGTAGCAGCATTTTCAAAAACAGCCAACATTGACGGTACAAAATGTAATGTTGTTACCTGATATTTTTGAATGAGGCTTAATAATGCCAATGGGTCACGGTGTGCATCTACAGGTGCCATAACCAATCGTGCACCTACTAAATATGACCAGAAAAACTCCCATACTGAAACATCGAAAGTGCATGGCGTTTTTTGCAAAATCGTATCGTTGGCTGACAGTGGATATTCTGATTGCATCCATAAAATACGGTTCACAATGGCTTGGTGAGAAACCATGACACCTTTTGGCTGGCCTGTTGTACCCGATGTATAGATTAAATATGCCGGATGCTGTGGAGTAATCACTGTCGTTTTATAGCTGCTTAAATCAACCTTTGTTTCATCGAACAATTCATTAAAAGCAAAAGTGGCTATTGATGGAGGGGCAATAGCAGCTAGATCTTTTTGTTCACCAATCACAAGTTTAGATTTGGCATCCTGCAACATAAATTTGATGCGTTCAGACGGATGTTGTAAATCAATAGGTAAATAAGCTGCACCTGCTTCAATCACCGCTAAAATAGCGATACTTAGTTTGACTGATCTTGGTAGAGCAACCGCAACAATATCTCCAGCCTGTACGCCCGCGCTTTGTAATTGCTGTGCTAAAGCACAAACTTGCAAACGCACTTCACTAAAACTGAGCTGATGATTTTCATCAGATAACGCCGTTTGTTCAGGCGTAATTCGAGCTTGTTCTCTGAGTAATTGCTGTAATGTACTCTGACGAACATAGTATTGGGTTTGATTTGTTTTCTGGATTAAATCGCGTTCTTCGGCCAGTTGTAAGCGATAGTGAGCTAGAGAAGTCTCTGGTTCATTTAATGCAATTTCAATCAATTGAACCATTCGCTCGAGAAAATGCTCTGGTTGATCAATTACACCACGCTGCTCAAGTAATAGCTCAATTTGATGATCAGGGATAACTAGCAACGCAAGTGGGTAATGGCTATAACCGCGATTTGTGAGTTTGGAAATCACAGCATCGCCCAGTTTTTGCTGTAAATACTGGTTATCTGGGTAGTTCTCTACGACTAACAAACTATCGAAAAGATTGCCTTGCCCCACTAGTTGCTGAATTGCGCCTAGTCCTAAACCATCATGTTCTAAATGTTCAACATGCAATTGTTGTAACTGAGTCAATTGTTCCCAAAGTGTTTGCTGCATGTTGAGCTTTACACGTACTGGAATCGTATTTAAAAACAATCCAATCTGCTGCTCTAAACCATTGATAGGCGCTGAACGCCCAGAAACAGGGGTACCAAACACAATATCTTCACGGTGAGCATAAATATTTAAAGTCATTGCCCAAATCATTTGCATGAAGACATTGAGCGTGATGCCTTGCTGACGTAATTTATGTTGAAGTTTTGCACCCAACTCAGCACTTAAACGATATGAAGTTTCCTGTACAGCGTGCTGTACTTGATTAAATAAAATAAGTGGCTGTAAATCTGCTAAATCACGTTGCCAAATTACTTTTGATGTTTCATGGTCACGTCCAGATAAAGCTTTAATCACTGTTTCATAACTGTGTTCAAGCACAGGCAATTGTTGATTAGTTTGCTGATAGGCTTTAATAAAGTCTTGTAAAAACAGCGGAGTTGACCAACCATCTGTTAACAGATGATGCACCATAATCAATAATTCTGACTGTTCTGGAGCATGTTGAATTAAGGTTGCCCGAATTAAGCCGTAGGGTTGGTCGAGGTGAATCGGTTGCTGTAATGCCTCTTGAATAGTTTGCTCAAGCAAATCGGGAGTGACCGAACAAAACTGAACTGGCCAAGCTTGAGTAGGATGTAATGAATAGATAAAAACAGGTTCTTCAGCTAATTCACTATCAAAATGTCCGCCTAATTGAGGGTGACGTTTTAATACGGTAATTAACGCTTGCTGCAAACGTACCGGATCAATGTCGCCATTTAAACTAAGACGAGTAAAGGCATTATAGTTCGATTGATTTTCTACTTGAGATAAGAACAGCATGCCTTTTTGCAAAGGAAGCAAAGGTAAAATCGTGCTGTTTTTGCCATATTTTTCTTGAACTTTTTGCTCTAGGTCTGCTGAAAATAACGGTTTTGAAACGGCCGCTTGTTGTTCATCTAAACGGGTGAGTTGCGGTGCCATAGCGGCGACTGTTTTAAATTGGAATACATCACTTGGTCTTAAGCCGTAACCACGTTGGCGTAATTGAGTACAAAGCATAATGGCCGAAATACTATCGCCACCTGTCATAAAGAAGTCGTCATCAATTCCAATTGCGTCAAGCTTAAGAACAGATGCAGTAATTTGACATAAAAGTTGTTGTTCAGACGTTTCGGCCATTCGGCTATGGGTACGAATTTGAGGCTTTGGCAGTGCCTTTTTATCGACTTTGCCACTTACATTTCGTGGAAATTCGGACATAACAGTCAGGGCAGAAGGCACCATATATTCAGGCAGGTTTTGACGTAACTGACTTAAATATTGCTGACTTAATTGCTCACTGGTTTTTTCATCAAGTTCAATGTCTTTGACCACACAATAACCGAGTAAACGATGACTGTTATTAATCGGTTCTGCAATCACGACTGCGCTTTCAACATTGGCTAAAATCGAAAGTGCATTTTCAACTTCACCAATCTCAACTCGATAACCACGAATTTTGATCTGGTCATCACAGCGGCCCATAAATTCAAGTTTACCCGCGCTATTCCAGCGGACTAAATCACCCGTACGGTACATGCGCTGTCCATGTTCAAATGGATTCGCTACAAAGCGGGCAGCACTTAAGTCAGCTCGACCTAAATAACCATTGGCAATCCCAAAGCCAGAAATATAAAGCTCACCAATAACCCCAGTCGGGCATCGTTGCAAGTGGCGATCTAGTACATAGGCCTGTGTATTGCCAATAGGGTTACCAATGACAGGGCGAGCTGTCTGCTTTAATTCTGCTCTGAAAGTATCAACCGTATATTCGGTTGGGCCATACAAATTATGAGCAAAAAGCGCTGGCTGAGCATTGAGCTGTTGCCATAAAGCTAAAGGTGCAGCTTCGCCACCAATCAAAATAAGACTTGGGTGATGCTGATTTTCAGCAAATAAACCATTCGTCATCATTTGCGCACAAAAAGATGGCGGTAAATCAAGTGTATCGATTTGTCGTTGCTGAATTTCTTGCACTAAACCAAATGCATCTCGACGCATGTTTTCATCAAAAATATGTAGCTCTTGGCCCCAGAGCATCCAGAAAACTTGTAGCCAAGATGAGTCAAAAGAGAAAGAGTGTGTATGCGCTGCACGTAACGGACGCTCAGGGAAACGCTGATTTACAGCTTCTAATACGGGCCAGTAAATGGTTGGTTTATGTGACAAAATAAGGTTGAGTAAAGAACCATGTGTGTTCATTACCCCCTTAGGGCGGCCAGTACTACCTGAGGTAAAAATTACATAAGCGACGTCTTGGAAATCAAATTTACGATTTTCAGCAGGAATATCACTCGCATCTTGCTTTCGAATTTGTGTTTGGATGTCTTCATTATCAAGATATAACTGCTGAATATTTTGTGGTAGTTGCTGTGCAAGAGCTTGTGTCGTTAATACAAATAATGGATTTGCATCTTCACACATCATTTGCATACGATCGATTGGATAATCTAAATCGAGAGGCAAGAAACTTGCACCAGAATTGAGTACAGATAACATCACCACAACTGAGTCAATTGAACGAGGAATAGCTCCAGCAATGACAGTTTGTTTTTTGGCTCCATTTTCTTGTAAAAAACGAGTCAGTTGATTCACTTGTACTGCAAGCTCAGCAAAACTAAGATGCTGAAGGTTTGGACGTTCACCACTCACAATTGCGGTACGTTCGGGATACTTTTTAATTTGCTTATAAAAAATATCTAGAACATTATTATATGGTTCAGGATGGCTAACACGTGGACCAATACCGCTTTGGGTCAGTGCAGCAAGCTCTTGTGGTGTAGTAATATTAAAATTGCTACATGCCTGTTCTGGATGAATTAGAGCTTGTTCAAGCAATAAAGTTAAGCGTTGACCATGGTTAAATAGTTCATCTTGTGTATAACGCTGCGAATCTGCGCGTAGTTCGATAATGAGTTCATGATCTTGAACAATAAAAGAAAACTCAAAATCATCAATTGGTCCTGTAGAAATATGGTGTGTTTTGACTTTTTCACCATCTAACATCAAGTCTTGATCAAAAGCTTTATAGTTTAAAATAGGACCGTACATTCGTTCATGAATATCGATACTATTTAAATCTCTTAAAATTTGTTCAGCATCATATTTCTGATGTGGACGAATTTGTCGTAATTGCTCTTGTACATGTTGAGCCAAGCTTACCCAACTGTCTTTTTCAGCAACTTTAAACTTCACAGGCAAGACATTTACCGTCGGTAAGGTTGAGCGAATCGCCTTTGAACCTAAACGGCGCATGAATGGAATACCATTAACCAAATCGGCTTTATCGGTCATTTTGTAAATATAATGTAATGACAATGACATCATCATGTCATTCAAAGCTAATTTAGATTGCGTAGCTAAAGCTTGAATCTGCTCTAAAATTCCTGTTGAAAAACGCAGCTGATGCTTAATAAATGTCGCTGTGGTTTTTGCTGCTAAATGATGAGTACTTAAACTAACTGGACTAGGTAAATCTTCACAATATGCCTTCCAGAAAGCTTGGTCTATTTTAAATTGATGGCTATTTTCATAAGCCTGACGTTCCGAAATAACATCATTAACACCAATGAACGGAGAAATCGAAAGGTCTTTTTCTTCTTGTAATTGTTGATAGAGTTCAACAATACGTTTGGTCAGATTAATCATGCTAAAACCATCAAGCATGATGTGGTGATAACGTTGATACCAATACACTTTATCATGCGTCGTAAATAACACCTGACGAAACAGTTGAGATTCACCCGCTTTAAGTGATTTAGCACATTGACGATCTGATGGCATCCAGTCCCATAAACGTTGCTGAGCTTTTTTAGGCGTTAAATGACAAAAATCAAATTCTTCAATTTGAAACTGAACTTGGTTATTAAGCTCAATAAACGGTTGAGATGGGTCAGATGAATACGAAGCAATGACCGTGTCGGCTTCATTTAAGCCGATCTGAATTGCTTTTTTAAAGGTTGGGATATCGACAGTTTTTGGTAGTTCCAAACAATGCGCAATGGTATATAAATCTTCAATTGAACTTAAATGATCGGCAAGGAAAATGCCGAGCTGAGTAGATGCCAATTCAAAACGAGCTGGTTGAGAAAGGTCCGGAGTAAATTCATTGTTTAATGCTTGATTCATGACAATACTCCTTTACGCTTGTTGAAAGGGGTTAATTGCAAGCCAGTGCTTTTCTACATATGCAATACACGAAGCCCGTGTATCCGGTCCATGCTGAACATCCCACCCCGATGGCACCTGATGTTGAGCAGGCCATAAACTGAACTCACCTTGTTGATTTTTTAAAACCTGAAAAGACAAACTTTCATTATCGAAAGGATTAATATAGTTTTCCTGTAAGTTGCTCATGATATTGTTATCCTTGATGAAACAAATGGTTATAGTGAAAGAGTTTTTTGCAATGCCTTAAGCAAGTCAGTACGCCAATTCACGGCATCATGTCCGCCCTGAAAAGTGTGAAAGCTCACTTGATTGAATGATTGCAATTGTTGATAAAGCTGAAGGGCATCGTCCCGCATATCGGTTTCATACGTGCCGGCACTGATATAAATTTGAGTTGTTTTTGATAATTGATGAGATAGGTTTTGAAGCAGTTCTAAAAGATTACCTTTATGTTTTTGCCCTAAAATACTGTTTGAAAAATCTGACCACCAATAAGATCCAGACTGCAAAATCAGGGAAGTAAAAATGGTCGGGAACAACAAAGTACTATGTAAAGCACATAAACCACCTAAACTTTGACCACATAACGTAATGTCTGTTTTGGAAATAAAAGAATATTCTTTTAAGAGTATTTCAATGAGTTCATCAACCAACGCCTGACTAAATGCATCATGGCAGCCATAATCTTGTTGGCGTTGTTGACTATTTAAACTATGAACAAAAACATAAACCGCTGGACGAATCTTATTTGAATCAGTCAAATGTTGAATTTCGGGCAGAATTGAAAGCTCTCGACTCCAGATTTGGCCATCAAGCAATATAACGAGTGGCAAGTCTTCTTGAGTTGATTGATGACTAATAAAAATATCGACCAAATAGTCCTGTTGGCATAAACGACTTGACCATTGAAATGTCTTTGTAATTGGGCAATCGTCTATGAAAGCTTTTGTGTTTTCGAGTTGAATTTGATTGATGTATCGGGCCAGATGTCCCGTATAAAACTCATGTTGATTAAATGAGTCAATTTGAGAGTTTTGTTTAAGCTCCTTTTGCCACCATAAGCGGCGTGTTGCCGAACAATCTGTTTCTGGTGCTTCTTCACTAGTGGTCACTACAACATAACTACCAGTCCAAGCTAAGGGCAGCTCTATTTCAAAGAAGTACACATCTGTCCCAGCTATATGGCTAAAACGATTCCACTTTTGATAGATAGAAGGGCTTTGTGAATAGATATCAATATAAACAAATATACTTTCTTTAGGCTCAGGACTACGCCAAACAAAGGTACAGAGCGCTTTATTTTTTTGTAGGTTAACTAGCGGACTACCTATTTTTTTAACGGTATTCCACCAGACCTCACTCCCAACATTGAGTTGTTGAAATAGGGGATGTAAGGGATGAGAAAATGGCTTCATTTTGAGTCCATCTCGACAAGAAAGCGCGGACAAATTAACAAAATGATTCTCATTAGTAAATGAAAACAATTATCATTATAATCAATAAAAAAAGACGTGTTTTACTAAAATTATTAAAAATCAATTAAATAAGTAGAATTCTTGGTTAATAAATAACTTGATTTAGATTGTAATCTTATGTTTGATATTTATCGCACTTGATAATAATGATAATTATTTGCAATTATGTGGCGGAATTTACTATTCGAGTCAAACTGGAGTAAAACATGAGCTCTACCATCGTAGTCACAGGTGCTGCAAGAGGTATTGGAGCTGCTATTGCAAAAAAATTATTGCAGCAAGGGTATCAAGTAATCGGCATCGACCGACAGGAAAATCCCGAACAATGGGAAATCACACAAAAGATAGAAAGCAGTGAAATATCACGTTGGCATGGCTTTCAGCAAGATATTACTGATCAAGAAACAACAGCGAAGCTCATTACAGATATTTTAAACAAACATAGCGTAACGGGTTTAGTAAATGCGGCGGGCGTATTGATTATGCGTTCTATGCTTGAAGCAAAGACAGAAGACTGGCAAACACTTTTCGCTGTAAATGTCATGGCACCCATCGCAATAAGTCAACAACTTGCCAAGCACTTTTGTGAAAAAAAGCAGGGAAGTATTGTCACGATTAGTTCGAACAGTTCACGTATGCCACGTATACAACTTGGCATGTATGCAACGAGTAAAGCTGCACTGAGCCATTACTGCCGTAATCTTGCGCTTGAAATCGCACCCCACCAAGTAAGGCTTAATATTGTTTCACCAGGCTCTACGCTAACTCAAATGCAGCAGCAGCTCTGGACAGATAATTCACCTCCGCCTGCGGTAATCGATGGAGATTTAAGCCAATACCGTACAGGCATTCCCTTAAGAAAATTAGCCCAGCCTGAAGATATTGCGAATACGGTCAGCTTTTTACTTTCTGATCAAGCTGCACAAATTACCATGCAAGAAATTGTGGTTGATGGAGGAGCCACTTTAGGCGTTTAAACATTCATTCATTACAACAAAATAACTGTATAAGGAGTTGCGAGATGTCGGCACAGCATCCGTATTTTATCCAACGAGAAAATTTTACTGAAAGCCGCGTTGCATTAGCCCAAGAAATTTTAAATTGTGGAAATGACGCAGGTTTTATTTTCACAACGCCAGAATACACAATCAATAGTCATCAAAAATTACGAGATATTCAAGTCGCTAAAAATAGCCTTTTAAAAGATTGGTTAGATGAAGCACGAGCTCAATTAGAACTTGCAATGAATGACGGTTATAAAGATGTCAAGATTATGGGTGGACTACCATTTTGCTCGGCAGCCGATGTCAATTTAATGCTGATGCAAAATGCAAAAATCTATCAGAAAGTACTCTATGCACAGTCTGATATTGATTTTGGTTCTTTATCTTTAGAAAAGGCGGATTATTTCCCTTTAGGTGAACATTACCAACAGCAAGTTGAGTATTTAGTTCAGCAAATGCAAGCAAAAAAACTTGATAAAGCCGTACTTGCTCGTATTCTACAACTTGAATTTGAACAAAATATTCCTGTCTCGGACTTATTTTATAACTTAGCCAAGCATAATCCCGAAGGCTATAACTATGCAGTCGCTAGGCATCCTCAAAGTGAAGGATGGTTTGTCGGTGCAAGCCCCGAACTTTTAATTGCAAAGCAAAATACAAAAATCTGGAGTAAACCGGTTGCTGGCACATTGGCTCGTGATGACGATCCAACCCTAGACCAAAATAACGCCAGAGCATTACTTGCTTCACAAAAAGATCAACATGAGCATGCACTCGTCATCGAAATGATTGCCGATGAGCTCACACCTTTTTGTAAGCAGTTAAAAGTACCTAAGCAACCATCACTCATTCGTACCAAACGCCTTTGGCACTTGGCATCACACATTACTGGCGAACTTAAGCAAGCCGATACACATGTTTTTGACTTAATTGAACGCTTGCACCCAACCCCTGCAATTTGTGGGGAGCCTAGTCCAATTGCGAAAGAACTAATTCAGCAACTTGAACCATTTAACCGTGAATTATTTGCCGGAACTATGGGTTGGGCAGATGAACAAGGTAATGGTGAATGGTCGGTGACTGTTCGCTGTGCCCGAATTTATCAGAACATTGCCCGTTTATTTGCCGGTGCAGGCATTGTAGAGGCATCTCGTCCACAAGCTGAACATGCTGAAACTGCCGCTAAATTTCGTACTGTGCTGGACGGATTCCAGATTTCACCAAATCAATTGCCAATACAAGGACCAAACACATGACAACACAGGTTTATCTGGATGGTGCCGTGCCATATCCAGCAGAATTTGCTGAGATTTACCGTAAAAAAGGTTACTGGCTTGGACAAAACTTGAGTGATTTCTTGCGTGAAAGTGCTCAAAAATATCCGCAAAATATTGCAGTATATGATGGTGATAAAGCCATTAGTTACGCTGAGTTTGATCATTTAGTTGATTACTGTACAAGCCACTTATATCAACATGGACTAAGAGCAGGTGACAAAGCAGTTGTACAAATGCCGAATCACTATCAGTTCTATGTTTTATTTTTTGCACTGATTCGGCTTGGTGCTTTACCTGTGATGTCTTTACCAGCACATCGCTTTGCAGAACTCAGTAGTTTTTTCAAACAAACCCAAGCAAAAGCTTATTTCTGTGCTGATTTTGGTGCACAAAAATTTGACTACCGAGAGCTCGCCGAAAAGCTTCAGCAAACCGTTCCTTGTTTACAACATGTATTTGTACTTGGAAATGCCGGCAAATTTATAGCCATTCAAAATCTATTAAAAGAAACCCATATTTTAGATGAAGCCATCTCGCCATCTTTGGCAGATCAGGTTGCTTTTTTACAACTTTCCGGTGGAAGTACCGGGGTTCCTAAACTGATTCCACGTACCCATGACGACTATTTATATAGCGTACGTGAGAGCGCGAAAATCTGCCGTCTCAGTCAGTCATCACGCCTACTCATGGTTTTACCTGCGGCACATAACTTTTCAATGAGCTCGGCCGGTTCTTTAGGTATTTTTTATTCGGGCGGGGCTGTGGTTTTAGGAACTGATCCAAGCCCTGAAACTGCTTTTTCATTGATCAAAAAACACGGTGTAACTGATGCTTGCTTGGTTCCTGCTTTGGTTCGACCTTGGATGGATAAAGCGGCAAAAGATCAAGATCCAATATTATCAACTTTACGTTGCCTGCAAGTCGGAGGAGCACGTTTACCCGATGCAGTTGCCACACGCTTGATTGATGAGTTCCAAGTCAATCTACAACAAGTTTTTGGCATGGCTGAAGGGCTGGTGAATTACACCCATTCTGACATGACGAAAGAGCAAATTATCCATACCCAAGGTTTAAAAATTTCACAAGATGATGAGATTTTAGTACTAGATGATAATGATCAGCCAGTAAAAGCTGGAGAAGTAGGGCATTTGCTGACTCGCGGTCCCTATACTATTCGCGGCTATTATCAAGCACCAGAGCATAATGCACGTTCTTTCACACCTGATGGTTTTTATCGAACAGGCGATTTAGTACGTATTCGCGAAGATGGCTGCATTGTTGTGGAAGGCCGTTCAAAAGAACAAATCAATCGCGCTGGTGAAAAAATTGCGACCGAAGAGGTTGAACAAGCTTTATTAACTCATCCACAAATTCGTCTAGCAGCATTGGTTGCTATGCCTGATGAGATTATGGGTGAAAAAAGTTGTGCCTTTATTGCATGGCAAGCACAAACCGATGATCCGAGCCCAATTCGTCTTGCAATGTCAGTTCGTCAACATCTAAAAGATTATGGACTGGCAACCTACAAAATTCCCGATCGAGTCGAATTTATCGAGCAATTTCCATATACAGCCTTTGGAAAAATCGACAAAAAAAGATTACGTCAACAATTTGAAACTAACACCAATGTTCTTGCTTAAAGATAAAAAAGGAAAAATTTGATGAGTATTCCTAAAATTGCCAGTTACAACATGCCACAAGCGCATGAATTTACAGCGAATAAAACACATTGGCAGTTGCATACCGATCGCGCCGTTTTATTAGTACATGATATGCAGCAATATTTTTTAGATTTTTATGATCAAACTCAAGCGCCTATTCCAGAGCTCATTAAAAATACCAAAGAACTGATTGAAACTGCGCGTAAGATTAATATTCCTGTGGTCTATACGGCACAGCCCGGTAACCAGACACCTGAACATCGCCAGTTATTAACGGACTTTTGGGGAACTGGCCTAAAAGATGACCCGAAAATCACTCAAATTTTGCCAGAAATTACCCCAGATAAAAATGATACTGTCTTAACAAAATGGCGTTATAGCGCTTTTAAATTTTCTCCACTCGAACAACTTATGCGTGAGTCAAACCGCGATCAACTTATCATTTGTGGTGTTTATGCCCATATTGGTTGCCTTATGAGTGCCGCAGAAGCCTTTATGCTAAATATTCAGCCGTTTTTATGCGGAGATGCACTTGCTGACTTTAGCCGTGAAGAACACGATATGGCTTTAAAGTATACAAGTACACGTTGTGGGCAAGTCATGACAACTCAGCAAGTCACACGAGCTTGGGCGCTTGAACAAGCTGCATCACCACTCACTGAAGAAGGTATTGTTTTAGCAGTGAGTGAACAACTTCAAATTCCAGCATCAGACATTCAGTTAAATGATGATTTACTCATGCTTGGACTTGATTCGGTTCGCCTCATGACATTAGTGGGTAAATGGCAAGCATATGGCGCACAGGTAAGCTTTGAAGATTTAGCTGAACAACCAACACTAGAAGTTTGGATTGATAAGCTAGTCGCTTAAATTGAAAGAATAAAAAATGGCAGATTTAATATCTGCCATTTTTTTATCTTAACTTTTAAAAGGATGTATTGTCCTTTTTAATACGGCTATTAAATCTCAAAGTTCGACTCAGCCATGGTTTGCTCATTGACCACTGAAAACTCGGTAAACTATGAACCACAACAAAGAAGAACACAGTAAATAGCGGCACTAGTAAAGTACCAAAAACAACACTACCAAATACACTCATTCCAATTTCATATCTGCTCGCAGCGCCTGCACCAGTTGCAAAAATTAAAGGAACCACACCTGCGCCAAAGGCAAGAGATGTCATCAAAATCGGACGTAAACGTAGCTTTAAAGCCTCACTTGCCGCATCGATTTTACTTTTCCCTTGTTTGAGTGCTTGAGTCGCAAACTCAACAATGAGAATTGCATTTTTACAAGATAAGCCAATACCTGTTAATAGGGCAATTTGAAAGTAAACATCGTTAGGTAACTTAAAAATCCAAGCAAAAATAATAGTGCCTGTAATGCCTAGAGGAAGCCCTAATAAAATAATAAAAGGAACTTTCCAGCTTTCATATAAGGCAGCCAAACATAAGAAAATAAACAAAATAGAAATGAGATATAAATAAATTGCTTGGCGGCTAGATTGTTGCTCTTGTAACGAAAGCCCACTCCATGCGACATCTATACCAGACTGTTTACTGACCATATCACTTAATTGTTGCATGGCCTGACCTGAGCTAAAGCCAGAACTTACATTTGCTTCAAGTTGAATGGCAGCCAGTCCCATAAATCGGGTAAGAGCTTCTGGGCCACCTGTCCACTGACTTTGCGCAAAATGAGCAAGGGAAAGCATTCCACCTGTATTATTTCGTACATGCCAATACGCTAAATCTTCAGGTTTAGAACGGAACTCTGAATCACCTTGCATAATGATTCTCTTAATTCGACCTCGTTCAACAAAATCACCAACATAGTTTCCACCCCAAGCAGTCGATAGAGTTGAACGAATTGCTTGTTGGTCAATTCCTAACATTTTGGCTTTATTTTGATCGAGTTGAATAAATACTTCGGCTTTATCTTCACTCACAAGAGGACTTAGATTTTCAAAGGCTGAATAATTGCGAGATTCTTTTTCTAAGGCTTTATATTGTTTAATTAATTCATCGCGGCCTTGACCATTTACATCTCTAAGCCAAAGTTCTAAAGCATCAGATTGACCTAACCCAGATACACTTGGTGGCATTCCTACCATGACTTTAGCCGGCAAGTTTTTTTGTAAATATGCTTGGGCACGTTCACGAATAGCACTCGCCGTATTGGCTTCTCCTTTACGTTCATTCCAATGTTTAAGCGAAACAAAGGCCATACCTAAATTTGGACCGCTCCCTGAAAAGTTTTGTCCATTCACCACCAGTACGGTATTAATATTTTTGCCTTCATGTTCAAAGAAATAATTATTGACGAGTCTTCCAATTTCTTCGGTTTGGCTCATTGAAGCACTGTTATGCAAGCTATAGGGAACAGCAAGTAATCCTTGATCTTCATTTGGAATAAAGCTTGTAGGTAAACTGCGGTAAATCATAAATAGAATAACCGCAATGCCTACAACCAACAGACTGGAAAATACTTTAAACTGGATTAAACGAATAGATAAAAAACTAAAAGCTGATCTGACTTTTTGAAGAGCAAGCTCAAGCATTTGTCCCCATTTTGGTTTTTTATTATGTTTTTTTAATAGAACTGCGCACATTGCTGGCGTGATGGTCATGGCTACAAATAGCGATAACAACATGGCTGCTGCTAATGTAATAGAAAACTGACGGTAAATCATACCCGTCGAACCACTAAAAAAGGCCATTGGAATAAATACCGCGGTTAAGACCAGCGTAATACCCACCAATGCACCGCTAATCTCTTGCATCGACATTAAACAAGCTTCACGTACACTTAGCTGTTGTTCGTGCATAAGCCGTTCAACATTTTCCACGACTACAATCGTGTCATCAACCAATAACCCAATCGCTAAAACTAGAGCAAATAGCGTAAGTGTGTTAATGCTCATTCCAAACAAATACAACACCACAAATGTGCCACTAATGACGATGGGAACTGTAATGGTTGGAATAAGAGTTGCACGCCAATTTTGTAAAAAGAGATACATCACAATAACAACAAGCACGATTGCTTCAAGCAAAGTGATTATGACCTGCTTAATTGACTCTTCAATAAATGGTGTATTGTCTCGTGGATAAACGACTTTATATCCAGCTGGTAAATGCTGGCTAAGCTGAGTCATTTTTTCTTTAATAAGAGCAGAAGTCTCGATTGCATTGGCATCAGGGCTTAGAGAAATTCCTAAACCTGCCGATGGGTAGCCATTAAGCGTATTAATACTTTCGTAATTTTCTGCCCCTAATTCGACTCTCGCGACATCTTTTAAATAAACAAGGCTACCGTCAACATTTGCTTTAACCACCACCGATTTAAAGTCATCTATTGTTTTTAAACGTGAACCTGCTTTTACTTTTGCATAAATATTTTGGTCAGCAGCAGAGGGCATTGCACCAATCGAACCCGCAGCAATCTGAGTATTATAATCTTCGAGGGCCTTTTCAATATCACTCGGTACAAGTTGGTAATTTCTAAGCTGATTTGGATTTAACCAAATGCGCATAGCATAGCTTGAACCAAAAACATTAACTTCACCAATGCCTTGCAACTGACTTAAAGGCTGTTCAAAGTGATTCACCATATAATCAGACAAATCAATATTGCTGGTTTTACCTGTTTCATCATATAGCCCCACAATAAGTAGCATATCGCCCGTGGTTTTCCATATGTTTACACCTTGTCTTTGAACTTCCTCAGGTAAACGGTTTAATGCACCATTAATTCGGTTTTGTACTTGGAGCTGTGCTTTATCAATATCTGTGCCAATTTTAAAATGAATATCAATGCTACTCGTTCCTGATGATTCACTATAGGACGTAAAGTAAAGCAAATTATCCAGACCTTTTATTTGTTGTTCTAAAATTTGGGTCACACTTTCTTCGACTGTGTCAGCAGCTGCACCACGATAGTTCGCAACCACCGTAACACCCGGTGGAGCAAGGTTAGGATAGCGTTCGACAGGCATGGCTAAAGTGGCAAGAAAGCCAAAAATAAGAATAGTGATTGCAATGACAGAAACAAAGATAGGGTGATAGATAAAAAATCGAGAGAGCATTGTTATGTCTACTTTAAGATTGTTTTAAATAGGTTTTTAGGCACACGAAAGTGTAATGGTAACGCTTTTTTACAGTACAAACAATAATGATTATCATTATATAACTAATAATTATTTTTATCTTGATCAGTAAAAGTCATGCGTATATGATGCTCGGCACATCATAAATGATAATAATTATCATGTGGTAATCATTATCCAGAATAAGGGCCGAGAAATGACGTTAACGAAAAAGGCGCTGGTGGTCGCCATCTCAACACTACTTCCTTTCGCCGTTCAAGCAAATACAGATAGTGAACAGCAGGGTAATAGTGAACCAGTTCAAAAACTTAAAACTATTGTGGTTTCTGCTGCATTAAAAGAACAAGACGTAGATAAAGCACCCGCATCCATTAGTGTGATCACAAGTGAAGAGATTGAACGAAGTGCGGCGTTGAGCCTTGCTGATGTTTTGCAAAAACAAGCTGGGGTTTATAACTATAATAGCGGTCAAGACAAAATTATTATCCGAGGGATGCAAGATACTTCTGGTAGTTATACTTTAATCCTGATCAATGGAAAAAGAACATCTTCTCTGGGAGCAATGTGGCGGGGCAATGACTTCGACTGGAGTTCAATTCCATTAAATAGTATTGAACGAATTGAAGTGATTCGCGGACCAATGTCATCGCTTTATGGTTCTGATGCCATGGGTGGCGTAATTAATATTATTACCAAGAAAGCCGAAAATGGACAGCTTCATGGTTCGATCTTTGGACAATATAACCGAGCTGACCGTGGGAATGGTAAAGATCAATTCCGTTACGGCTTTAACTTATATGGCGGTCTAACCGATAATGTTAGTTTTTCTCTTTCTGGTGATTCTTATAACCGTGATGCGTGGTATCGAAATGGTAAACCGGACTCAAATGGCGCCTATTTTGTAGAAAAAGACACTAAGAATGTACATGGGACTTTAAGTTGGGATATCAATGATCAACAAACTTTAGACCTAGATTTAGGTTATACCAAAGATAAGAGACCACTTACCCAAGATGCGGCATCTTCGATTCAAGAAGGTGAAGATGAGCGAACCAATGTAGGTATTACTCATCGAGGGAAATGGAGTTGGGGGAAAACAGAAGCTTATATTGGAAAAGAAACCGCTAAAATTTATGACTACGACAGTGAATATAATGCTCCACAAAGTCGTAATTATAAGCAAGAAAACTTACTAGGTCGTGCTTTCGCGAATTTTGACTGGATGATGAATAACACCACAGCTGGTGTTGATTATAAAGATCAGAAAATCACAGATCCTGTAGGATACACATCTGGTGGATCTGAACAGAAAAGTTATGGAATATTTGTTCAGAACGATACCCATATTAACGATGCACTGACCTTAACTTTAGGTGGTCGTTACGACGACTTTGATAATTTTGATGGTAAAGCAACTGGTAAAGCATATTTAGCTTATCAACTCGCTGAAGGAGTTATTCTTAAAGGTGGTGTTGGTCAAGCTTATAAAGTTCCGGGACCATATCAGTTAGATGCAAATTATGAGCTAATTTCTTGTGGGGGGAGCTGTTTTATTACAGGAAATCCAAATCTAAAACCCGAAGAAAGTACTAACTATGAAGCATCTTTAATTGTTCGTAAACCAAACTGGAATGCTGGCGTTACAGTATTTGAAAATGATGTTGAGAACTTAATTGAACGTGTTTCTAATCCTAATTCTCCAAATCCAACCAAATATCCATATAAATGGGACAACGTTGCTAAAGCAAAACTGAAAGGTGTGGAACTCAACGGAGCATATGACTTTAGTGATGATTTAGGGATAACAGCTAATGCAACATATTTGGATGCTAAAAATGAAGTAACTGGTAAAGACCTTACGGAACGTCCCGAATGGTTAATTAATAGTTCACTTTCATGGGCTATTGTTGAAAATTATCGTATGAATTTTGGTGCAAGCTATGTGGGTCATCAAATGTTATCTAGTGGTAAAGAGTTACCAGCCTATACTACTTACGATGTGACATTTACTTCACCACTTTCACCACGCTTAACATTGGACTATGGCGTAAAAAACCTGACCGATGTTGATCTGGAAAATGAAGATGCATCATTTAATACCAAACTTTATGGCCGCAATTACTTTGTAAAAGCGACTTATAGTTTCTAAGTTAAAACCAAGTACAAAGCCTATTCGTCGGGGAATAGGCTTTGTTTTTTATTAAGCATATATCCATAATTTTCAAACCAGTATAGACAAAATAATTTTAAGAATTTCTATACTTTTCAACATTAAGGCTAATTAATCATGACGGCAACTTCAAAATCATTATTAAATGGACTACCAATAAAAAAATCGAGAATACAGGTTTTTGAAATTTTAAATCAAAATCCACAAGGCTTAAGCGCGGTGAGCATTTATGCACAAATTAAAAATGAACATAAAATTACGCTCGGAACAATTTATAGAATCTTATCTGAATTTGAAAATCGCAAGCTCATCAAAAGGGTGTTCTTAGGAAAAAGTAAAAGTATTTATAAGATCAGAAAAGATAAAATGAGCTGTAACTTGATTTGTCTTAAAACCGCAGAAGCAACTAGCTATGAACATGAAAAAGTGAAAGAACTACTGCATGAAGTCATAGATGTTATTTTTGCGAATACAGGAACTAATATCAGCAGTATTGAACTTAATCTTTATACAGAATAAAAAGTTCAGATAGAAAAAAGGACAGCCTAAACTGTCCTTTTTTTATTAAATTTGCTATTTGATGACTTTAATTCGAGTAGTCGCTGGAATAATTAAAGGTGAATTCTTTGAGTTTTCCGCAATATAGCTTTCAAGGGCATCAATATCTTGACCACCACCTACACGGTTTTGGCCTTCTTTTAATACCGTAAAGTTGTCACCACCATCTGCCAAAAAGCTATTTACAGTCACGCGGTATACTTTACTGTCAACCAGCGGTGAACCTGCAACGATAATGTTACTTGCTCGTGGTGAAACAGACGTATTTGCCGCATATTGATAAGTTAATTCTTTAGACGGCTGTAAAATTCTAGGTGAGTTTGCATTTGGACCAGACCACTGCTGCTCAAGTACATCTCTAATCTGCTTACCCGTTAAGCTCAAAGTCACAATAGAATTACCAAAAGGTTGCACCGCAAAAACATCGCCAAATGTAATCTGTTTACTACTGTTAATAAGTAAATCGGCACGTACACCACCTGGGTTCATTAAGGTAAAGTCAGAGCCTTGGTTACTTGCTTTTAACGCAAACGCCTGTTGAGCATCTGCAATCATAATACCCAGCGGACTTTCACCACTTTCAACTTGAGTACGACTTACTACTGCTGTTGCAGTTCCAACCACACGGCTTGAAATGGTGGTCACCGCTTGGCGGTATTTATCTAAAATGGCTTCAATGCTTGGGGTTTTACTAAATTTTTGATAGAGATCGGTAAGACTTACAGTGGTTGTGCCAGACGTATAGGCCTCACTTTGTATAGGAACTTGTTTAGCATCTTTTTTAATCACATTACCAGTTTTACCATCAAGTTCAACCTTGATGTCAGTAATGAGCGTGCCATATTGTCCAGCTGAAGTAAGCAAGAACGGTTTTGCCGGATTTTTGGTTGCATAGTCACAAATATAAGATTGGTGTGTATGGCCTGAAACAACAATATCAACTGCCGGATTAAGCTTATCCAAAATTCCTAAAATCGGGCCGCTTAAGCCATCACATGTTTTTTCATTAAACTTCGTACTTGGCGCTGCACCTTCATGTACCACCACTACAATCGCTTCAATGCCTTGTTTTTGTAACTCAGGAATTAAGGCATTTACCGTATCGGCTTCATCACGAAACTCAACATCTTTAATGCCGGCAGCAGAAACAATACTTGGCGTTGCTTTAAGGGTTAAACCAATAAATGCAACTGGAATTCCACCATAAGTTTTGACTTTATATGCAGGAAAGATCGTTTTACTGGCGTCATTTTTCATTGCTACGTTAGCAGCAAGGAAATCAAATTTTGCACCACTAAAGTTTTTATTAATTTGACAAGGCGCAGTGCTTGTATATTGCTGACATCCACCGTTTTTTAAGCGGCGTAATTCATCTGTACCACGGTCAAATTCATGGTTACCGACAGCATTAAAGTCAATTTGAATGTCATTCATGACTTCAATGGTCGGTTCATCTAAAAATAAAGAAGAGGTTAGAGGAGAAGCACTAATTAAGTCGCCCGCCGAAACCACAGCATTATTTGGATTTTCTGCTTTAAGTTTTTTAATCGCATCGGCGAAGTAACTCACTCCACCCACAGGAATACGAACAGATTGAGCAGCATCATTTGGATTGGGTGCTTCGACGTAACGCTTAGGTGGTTCAAGATTTCCGTGAAAGTCATTAAAAGCTAAAATATTTACGGTTTGATTGCTTCTTTGAGCAGGTGGTGCGGTGTCATTATCATCATCGTCATTACATCCAGCCAATAACGTTACTGCCAGAGAAAGTGTTGCTACTTTAAAAAGTGTTGTTAAATTTTTCATTTTTTTATCATTTGATCAATTAAGACGGATAAAAAATACGCTTTTAGTATGAATGTTTGATGAAACTTCAAATAAGCAAATATGTTCGAAATATTAAAATTTGGACAAAAAACACAATTATCGAACAATATCTTGGCTAGGGGTGGTCTACAAACCCAAATTTTTTATTTAGAATAAATTTTTAATGACCTTATAAGATTTAATCAAGTGATTCATTTCACAAGATTAATATGAACCGGAGATAATTTATGCAATGGACTAAACCAGCTTTTACTGATTTACGCATTGGTTTTGAAGTTACTATGTACTTCGAAGCACGTTAATTCAGTTTCATCCAAATATGTCATAAGCCCTAGTCTTGTTCTAGGGCTTATCTCTTTCTAATAAGATATTAATTTTATGTATATTTATGTTTTAGGTTCAGCTGCCGGAGGCGGGTTCCCGCAGTGGAATTGTAATTGCCCGAATTGTCATGGTGTGCGCACAGGTTCAATCCAAGCCAAAGCCCGTACTCAATCATCAATTGCTGTTTCTGAAAACGGAATAGATTGGGTTTTATTAAACGCATCACCTGATATCCGTCAGCAACTTTTCGAATTTAAAGCAGCACAACCCGCGCGTAAATTGCGTGATACAGGAATAAAAAGCGTTATTTTAATGGATAGTCAGTTAGACCATACCACTGGGCTTTTAACCTTACGTGAAGGTTGTCCAATGAATGTATGGTGTACAGAAATGGTCCACCAAGATTTAACAAGTGGCTTTCCAGTTTTTAATATGCTCAAACACTGGAATGGTGGTCTTCAATATCATGAGATTAACCCTAAACAAGCTTTTAAAATTGATGGTTTCGAAAATTTAGAATTTTTGCCTTTAATTATTAAAAGTGCTGCACCACCATATTCACCGCATCGAAATGACCCCCATGACGGCGATAATATTGCTTTAATTATCAAAGATCATAAGACTCAAAAGCAGTTGTTCTATGCACCGGGTCTTGGAAAAATTGACGATCAAATCATGCAGATTATGCAGAGTTCAGACTGCGTCATGATTGATGGTACGCTTTGGACAGACGATGAAATGCAACAAACAGGGGTTGGAACTAAAACTGGCCGTGAAATGGGGCATTTATATATTAGTGGCGAAGGTGGTTCACTGTCTTATTTAAATCAGCTGAGTACACCTAAAAAAGTGCTGATTCATATTAACAATACCAATCCAATTTTAAATGAAAACTCTAGCCAGTTTGCTGAACTTAAAGCGAATGGTGTAGAAGTTGCCTATGACGGCATGCAGATTGAACTCTAAGGTGAAACATGACTCAAACACCTGAAGCTTTAACCACAGAACAATTCAAACAAGCCATTATTGATAAAGGCCAGTATTATCATATCTATCATCCATTTCACGTGATGATGTATGAAGGTAAAGCCACCCAGCAACAAATTCAGGCTTGGGTTGCAAACCGCTATTACTATCAAATTAATATTCCGCTTAAAGATGCGGCGATTATGGCAAATTGCCCAGATCAGCGAGTCCGTCAAGAATGGATTCAACGCATGATCGATCAGGATGGTGAATATCCTGATGGCGGTGGTCGAGAAGCATGGTTACGCTTAGCCGAAGCTGTGGGCTTGAGTCGTGAACAAGTTATTTCTGAAGAACTGGTATTACCGGGTGTTCGCTTTGCAGTAGATGCCTATGTGAACTTTGCACGCCGTGCTTCATGGCGTGAAGCAGCAAGCAGCTCTTTAACTGAACTTTTTGCCCCACAAATTCATCAGTCACGACTTGATTCATGGCCACAACACTATCCATGGATTGATGATAAAGGCTATGAATATTTCCGTTCTCGTTTAAGTCAGGCACGCCGTGATGTTGAACATGGTTTAACAATTACGCTTGATTCATTTACAACTCATGAGCAACAAGAACGAATGCTTGAAATATTGCAGTTTAAACTAGATATTTTATGGAGCATTTTAGATGCTTTAACACTTGCACATGTTCACAATGAAGCACCATATCACACTGTGACGAGCAAACGAGTTTGGCACAAAGGACTATTTAAATGAATAAAGAGCATTTTGATTTAAACCTTGTGCCAACATGGCGACAAGGTTACCGTTTTCAGTTCGAGCCAGCTCAAAATGGTTTTGTGATTTTATATCCTGAAGGCATGATCAAGTTAAATGAAAGTGCAGGGGCAATTGGGCAATATATTGATGGGCAGCAAAATGTTTCTGCAATTATTGCTCAGTTAAAGCAAAAGTTTGGTGATATTGCTGAGATAGATCAAGATGTAGTGGATTACATGCTGGTCGCAAAGCAGCAACACTGGATTGATTTAGTATGACAGAAGGTGTTGGCCTACCTTTATGGTTATTAGCGGAACTCACTTATCGATGTCCGCTACAATGCCCATATTGCTCAAACCCATTGGACTATGCTCAGCATAAAAATGAGCTGACCACTCAAGAGTGGTTTGATGTTTTTGATCAAGCCCGTCAGATGGGTGCTGTTCAACTCGGTTTCTCTGGTGGTGAACCACTGGTACGTCAAGATTTAGAACAACTCGTTGCACATGCTCATCAGCAAGGGTTTTATACCAACTTAATTACCTCAGGCATGGGCCTTACCGAACAACGTATTGCTGATTTAAAACAAGCGGGTTTAGACCACATTCAAGTGAGCTTTCAAGCGAGTGACCCTGTGGTAAACGATGCCTTGGCAGGTTCAAAGCATGCTTTTGAACAAAAGTATGAAATGTGCCGACTGGTTAAGAAATACGATTATCCAATGGTGCTTAACTTTGTGATTCATCGGCATAACATTGACCAGATTGAACAAATCATTGAACTTTGCCTTGAGCTTAATGCCGATACAGTCGAGCTAGCAATTTGTCAGTTTTATGGTTGGGCTTTTTTAAACCGCCAAGGTTTATTACCCACACAAGAGCAACTGAGACGTGCAGAACGGATTACCAATGAATATCGAGAAAAATTAAAAGCGCAAAATCATCCTTGCAAACTCATTTTTGTAGTGCCTGATTATTATGAAGAGCGACCGAAAGCTTGTATGAATGGCTGGGGTAAAATCTTCTTTACAGTTGCTCCAGATGGTATGGCACTACCTTGCCATGCAGCACGACAATTGCCAATTTCATTTCCAAACGTCCGCGAACATAAATTGTCAGATATTTGGTACAAATCAACTGGATTTAATCATTTCCGTGGTGATGCATGGATGCCAGAAGGGTGCCGTAGTTGTCCAGATAAAGAACGTGACTTTGGCGGATGTCGTTGTCAGGCCTATATGTTGACTGGAGATGCGGCTAATGCCGATCCTGTATGTGGAAAATCGCCGTATCATCAAATGATCGAACAAGCGCGTACAGAAAGTCAGTTGGCTGCACCACTGAAAAATTTAGTATTCCGTAATAGTAGAAACTCTAAATCTTTAAGCGCCACACAAAATATTCCAGTCCACACGATTACAGATATATAGCAAGTAATAGGAATGCTCATGAAGCCTAGCCATATTCCAGTTTTTGATGGGCATAATGATGCTTTAACACGCTTATGGCTAAGTGATCATCCAGATCCTGTACATGCTTTTATTCATGAGCGTTTAGCGGGTCATCTTGATCTAAAACGCTGTCAACAAGCTGGTTTTATAGGAGGAATGTTTGCGATTTTTTTACCTCCGTATGGCTATGTTCAACAGCATCATCCTAATAAGCTATTTGATCAAAATGCTTCTGATTTTACCCAACAGCAAATTGAACAAATTTGTTTGGAACAACTCGATTTAGCTCATCAACTCGCTCAGCACTCTAAAAATATTAAAATTTGCACATCAGTTCAAAATATTCAGGATTGTTTAGCAGAGCAAAAGCTAGCAATTATGTTGCATATGGAAGGTGCTGAGGCTTTACAACATAACCCTGATTTACTCGATGTATTTTATGAAAGAGGTCTGCGTAGTATTGGCCCACTTTGGAATAGACCGAGCCGCTTTGGACATGGTTTAAACGCTAAATTTCCACACTCACCCGACACTGGAGCAGGTCTTACCAGCGATGGCAAAGACTTTATAAAACGCTGTGCCGATAAAAAGATGGTGATTGATGTTTCACACATGAATGAACAAGCTTTTTGGAATACGGTAGATATATTGCAACAGCCTATTGTAGCAACGCACTCAAATGCACACGCTTTATGTGCTCAAGCACGCAACTTAACTGACTCGCAGCTTAAAGCAATCCGAGAAAGTAAAGGTATGGTAGGCGTAAATTTTGATGTCGCGTTTTTACGATCAGATGGACAACGCAATGCAGATACATCCATTGATGTAATTTTAGAACATTTAGAATATTTAATGGATCATTTAGGCGAAGAACATGTGGGCTTTGGCTCTGATTTTGACGGTGCACTTATTGGTACTGAACTTGAAGATGTGACAGGGCTACATCGCTTAAATGAGCGTATGCAACAACGTGGTTATTCTAAAACACTGATTGAAAATATATGTCTTAATAATTGGGTGAGGGTGTTTGATAGAATTTTGGGTTAATAATGAATGACTAAACAGAGTTAATCTACAGAATCATAACAGTTTTTTTATTGGCCGAAATGACTAAAAAAAATACAAATAGTTTAATTGTCAACCATTCGGTATATTCACTACACTCAACCTTACTGAATGTAAGAACATTTGGTATTTCAGGTCTTTTGTGGTTTTCACATTACCCATTTCTTCATGAGAAGTAGAAATGGGTTTTTTCTTATCTTAAACAAATAAACGTGATATCCATCACAAGAACTACTAATTATTGGTATAACCACTCAACTCCATCTTGACTAAAACTTCAGCATTAAATACATTTGTAGTGTATTCAAAGATAATAAGATTGCTTAAAGCAATTCATAATACTGCTTAATCCTGAAATACAGTAAAAAGCCTATTCAAAATATAGAATAGGCTTTTTGCTTTGTATCAAAATTTATTTTTTAACTATTACACTATTCAATTAACATAAAAATTAAATACCTTACAAAAGCGGAGCAAATGAAAGCCGTTAAATAACAAATTATGTGCTATTAATTAAAGCTGATTTTTCAAAAGTTACTCCGTCAATCGAAGAGGTGCAAAATGTTAAAGTCAATTTTAGTGATCGGAACAGGTATTGCGATTGGGATGTGTGTCTACAAGAAGAAGCAAAAGAACAGTAAGAGTTTTAACACAGATCACGATAGCGACTCAGTGACTAGTAAAGACAGGGTCCAAAATCAAGATGACGGCTCAATTGATAACGCTGTACAAGTTTAAAATTAAATAAAAAGGGGTTCAAATAATGAACCCTTTAATTTTATTAAAACTTATAATTATTTTAAATAGCTTAACTTAAAGATAATATTTAAATTAAATAATTACTCAACTATTCATTTAATTATTACAAAAGTATGATTAAAACAAAAAAAACACTTTCATTATTAAAATTTACATATTGTATCAGTGGAGTCTTTATTATTAGCGATGCGGATAATAAAAAAGGAGACTAGAATGTCAAAGCGCCATATTTTAAAAGAAGTAAATGCCAAAAGTATGTGTGGTATGGAAATTGTAGTTGAACAAATTTATGAAAATATTTATGAAAAAAACTTTGTCCAAGCTGAACAAGAGCAAAGCTGGTTACCACTTTCTAAAATTGTGATTTCGGATAAAGTCATTAATTTAGATCCGGATAACAGTTTTGCTCATCCAAGAACAGGTAAGGTTTTTAAAGTCTTGAACTCTTAATAAGTTTGAGTTCACCAGCTCACTTACACGTTATAAATTATTGAGGTGATTCCTACAGAGGTATCACCTCAATGTCTTTCAGTAAGAGCTGATTCTTCCTATTAACGCTTTAATTAAGAGAAATTGCATTTCATGACTCGTGATTAACTAAAAAATAGGTTAATTTGTTTATAAAGTTTTTAAGTAAACACTGATTTTTTATGATAATTGAGATAGAAACACATCCACTAGAACCCTTTTTACCTGAAAATGCGCGTTTACTCATGTTAGGTAGTTTTCCACCACCGCGTAATAAATGGAAGATGGATTTTTACTATCCAAATTTCCAAAATGATATGTGGCGAATTTTTGGTTTAATTTTTTTCCAAGACAAAACTTACTTTTTAAGTGAAAACCAAAAAAATTTTAATGAAGAACGTATCCGAAATTTCTTAATTGAAACAGGTATTGCGATCTTTGACACGGCTTATCAAATTAAGCGGTTGAAGGGGAATGCTGCAGATAAATTTCTTGAAATCGTAACGCCAACAGATCTTACGGTTTTGCTTCAGCAGATTCCTCTATGTCAGACCATCATGACCACTGGTGATAAAGCAACTGATACCTTAATTTCAGTTTTACCCGAGGACACTGAAAAACCCCTTATAGGGACATCTACATCGACTTACTTTGCAGGAAGAGATATTAATTTATATCGTTTACCATCTTCTTCTCGAGCTTATCCTTTGGCACTAGAGAAAAAAGCTGAGGCTTATCAAAAATTCTTTAAAGAGATTGGGATTTTATAAGTCAAGTTGAAGTCTCTTACATCATCCATTCAACTGGCAGATATGAAACGGCTTTAATCATTGTACGTTGGAAAAGGCTCGTATCAGGGTCTTTTTCATATTCTACAACTTGTCCATTCGACTGATAGTCTAACCAAATAATTTTACCTTCACTGTTTAACTTAAGTTGATAGGCGACCTGAGGTAAATGCTGATCGAGCATGACCGAAATTTGGGCTTGTAATTGACTTGACTCAATAACAAGCCCAACCTCAGTATTTAAGTAAGTTGAACGTGGATCAAAGTTAAAAGAACCAATAAATACTTTACCGTCTACATCAAAAAATTTAGCATGTAAGCTCGATTTATTTTTACCTTTTGCTGGAATCACACTTCCTGTTACCACTTCATACCATGTTCTACGTCTGCGTTCTAAAAATGGCTTAAACTCAAATAGTTCTACACCGCTTTTCAGCATTTCAACTCGGTATTGACTATAAAAAGCATGCACAATTGCTACATCATTTGCAGCAAAAGAGTTAGTTAAAACCCTGACTTTAACACCTTGAACTTTTAACTGCTTTAAATAGTAAGCGCCTTGTTGTGTAGGAACAAAATAAGCCGAAGCCAATTCGATATGCTGCTTTGGTTCACCCATAATGGCCATAACTTGCCCATAAAGCATCTCTTCTTTAGAAGCTATTCCTAAGATCTTTTTCGGTGAATCTGCAACAAAATATGCTTTTGACCATTGAATTGGATAATGCTCTAAAAGTTCTTTTAAATAAGTTTGAGCATCATAAAGCTTGTCTTCGGTTTGAGTATGATTTTCACTTTCATGAAGCAAATCATGATAATGTTGTCGTAAAGATTGCAAGTGGTGGACAGCGCAAGTCCCGACCAGCTTGGTCGCATCTTGGCTTAACTCACTTTGCCAGAAATCATTAAAAACTGCTTGAGCATGTTGTACTGTATGCCCATAAAATAGAATATCTAGATCTGTAAACTGAAACTTACTACTTGCATCAAAGTACTCACTACTGATGTTACGACCGCCTGTTACCGCAATCACGCCATCTGCAATAATTAATTTATTATGCATACGATGGTTTACTTTCTTGAACCGAAAAATATAGTCCAAGATTCTTATATATCTAAATTTGTATGGATTAAATAAACGAATTTCAAAGTTAGGATGGTGTAGAAGACTTCTTAGAACACCATCAAGTTTTACTCCATTTTGATCGTCAATGAGTAAGCGAACTTTTACACCACGATCTGCTGCCGTTAATAACTCGTGCAGCATTAGGTTTCCAACAAAATCATTTGTCCAAATATAATATTGTAAATCGATTTTTTCTTTTGCATTTCTAATCAGATACATACGAGAGGCGATACTGATAAAAGCATCATCTAATGCAACAAAAGCAGTTAATCCTTGTTTAGTTTTTTCTGTAGCTTGTTCATCATTCAACCAATTAAAGCTATTTGTCACTGTATCATTCTCATCAGGGTCGTATGTATCGTTATACGAAGGTGTATGTGTAAAGCCCCAGGCGTTTAATGCCATATTACTGTACTGCTGATAGAACTGATTAATCATGTAAGCTTTTAAGTCGCATCCAAGATAAGCACATCACAGCATTTTTATATTCAATTTATATGTCAAAATTCATATTAAACGGTATAAATGCATTCTGCCAAGCCTCAACTCTAGCAATTCCTTATATTTATAGGCACTTCTAAGAGAGCATATCCATTTAAACATATAAAGTTAAATTTAACCTTTTTAAGGCTAGTGCTATATTTAATATTATTTTCTAAGGATACTCGAGATGAGTCATGTAGGTTCTTGTCTATGCAGTGAAGTCAAATTTTCTGTCACTAACGAAATCAAGACTGTGTACCATTGCCACTGTAGTCTCTGTCGTAAACAAACTGGAACAGGCGCGAATGCAGCAACTTTAGTGAGTAAGGATAAATTTGAATGGCTCTCAGGTTTTGAGCTTATCCATACTTATAAAAAAGAAACAGGCTTCACATCTTCATTTTGTAGTAAATGTGGATCGCCTGTACCTAATTTGGTAGGAACTACTCATTTTATGTGGATTCCATTAGGTCTATTAGAAAAAGACATTCAGGTCCTAAAGAAGCTTAATTTTTGTATAGTTTCAAAGACAAACTGGGCAAATACCGTAATTGCAGATCAATCTTATAATCAGCTTCCAACTTTAGAGGAGCTAAAAATATTTTTTGATTAGAATAAATTTTTATCTAAAAATGAGATGCAGTTTGCATTAATTTTATTTTTTTCGGATGGTTATGCTTGCAGGTTTCACAAAAACACACTAATTACAATTGGCAGCACAACAATTACATTAGAAAACATGATATCTATCATACTTCCTTAAAGGGCTGAGTGAGTAGCCTGACAATAAAAGGGAGAAAATAAAATGCCACAATATTTAATCATTGCTGAGAATGTGTATAAAAAAATTGAGGACAAAAATTTATTTTCTGAAAGCTCAGCAGAGAACTTAAATCAGTTGGTTAGCGTAATCCGCAAAGAAATTAAAGGAACCAAGTTTAAACTTAAATATAATTTTATAGATTTTGAAGAGTGCTTAACCAAGCCATTAGAAGAGTGCGCGATTAAGTTAGATATGAGCCTTATGCCCAAACATAAAAATAAAGATGAATATATACTTTGGCTCGCGGGTTTTATTGAAAGAATTACAACGGGAGGAGAGGCTAAGCTTCCACCAATCTCGAAATTTATTCCTCCAGACTTTAAATTTAACTATGACGAACCTCCTAAAGTGTCATCATCGACAAGTGATGATGGAGAGATGATTATTAATTATTTCAAATCAGATGCCTTTACTAAAATTATAAAAGAAGAAAAATAAGTTCAAAAAATATAGAAGTGATCGTCCACTACACTTCTATATGTCGCTGTAAATTCAGCAACCGCCTTCTGGGGCGGTTTTTTAATTTAGCTTTCCTTATTCTTATAAAATATATTGTTATAACTTTTCACAAAAGTTTGCATAACGCACAGAATCAGCCTCATTGGCCTAAAAACAGATACAACCTTCAATGTTAATTTTTAATTTACTTAACTATCTTTTGGAGATACCAATGTTCAAAGCTATGTTTTTCTTTAGTGCTGGTGCTGTTTTCGGTTACTGCTGTAAACACAAAGAGGATAAAGCTAAAAAGGAAAATTCTTCTAAATAAGCTAAATATATTCTTAAAAAACTTACTGCTTAGTCAGTTTTTTATAAGGAGGTGTCTATGCTCCACAACCTTAGACAAATTTTCTGTATTCATGTCTGGGAATATGATTTTGATATAACTCACGACGAAATTAAAGAGTGCAGAAAATGTGGGAAAGTTCATAGAGTGAAGAACTTCCGCAAACTTACTTAAGATTTAAAGAAGTGCTTTTCCTCTTAAGTAAATATTAAAATTAAATAGGCTTAATAGTTTAAATATATTTAGCCTATTTAATATAAATTTTAAAGCCGAGTATTTTAGTCGATATTAATACCTACTAATTTAATCAGAATAAAAAAGCAAAAATAAATCACACTTTTAAACAATATGTTGTTATTGTCAGCACAACTGATCAATTAAAAATGCAGAAACAATTTAATAAAAATTAAAAACTTATTTTTATAACTTTGAAATTATAATTATATTTTATAAATAATTAATAAGGATATAGAAATGCCAAAATACTTACTATTAGCAGAAAAAATTAATAAAAATATTAAATATAAATACTCTAACAATCATTTTAAAAACTTAAATACTCTCATCATAGAAATCAAAAAAGCCATTGCAGGTACAGAATTAAAATTTTTATATAACTTTGTGAATTTCGAGGGTGCAGTTGTTAGCTTTAAAAATGAACTACCTATTACATTAGATATGAGTTTGATTCCAAAGCATAAAAGTGAAGATGACTTTGTTTTATGGTTAGCAGATTTTATTGATCGTATCACCATAGATACAAGCAAAGGAATTGACTAAAGGTAATTAGCTTAGGCAAAACCATTTCAAATTATTAAACCATGAGGAATAAAATATTTAAGGTTCTTGTCTAGGGGCTGAATTTATATCATGTCGAACTTTACTTATATTTTCATAAATGACCTTACGCATTCTGTTTACTGCACCTAATGGCTTATGTTCAGGTAAAGCATGCCACGGCGTAAAAGAAAGATTTTCACAGAACTGGTTTTGTTCAGGTGTATCAAAGTTTTGCTTTGGAATGTGAATAGTTGCTACTTGATAAAACGGAGCTGCTTTTTCATCCCATTCTGTCATCGCATCTTCTACTAGCATTTTACTTGAACTTCTCGGCTGAATAAGAAACTCCATACAGGCGTCATTATTTTGCAAAGTATTTTTTAAAGCTTCTCTTAAAAAATCATGACTAGGGTTTTTAGGTAGATTATTTGGTGTTACCGAACAAGCACGTACTGAATATTTAACTGCTTGCCGATCTTTGCCAAGTCCCAACTGATAGGGAACCATAGACCAATAACGTGCATAGAGTGGGTTTGCAATTTGTGAGTTACGTGCTCCCAGTGCATTCATGGTTCCCTTAAAGCCTAAGGCAAAAGGAATATGAAGTTTTCTGATCATATTGTGGCTATTCACATCATTCATAAAAGAAAGATATCTTTTTGCATCATTGGCAAAAAAGACAGGGTGATTAATCATAATGAAATCTTGAGTGGTCGCTTGTTTTTCACTTTCTAAAATTTTGTCTCCAGATACACCTAAAAGTTTTATGGCGATGCCTCGTGCATCTTTGTCAATGTCGGCACTCGTGGCGTCATTAGACGCATTCGAAAAACGAATCCATGCTTGATAACTTTGATCTGGGATAAAAACCCCTTTAGCAAACTGAGCAGGTATATTTTTTGAGACATGAAACTCGGCTCGCACACAACCATGCGCTTTAGGATGTGCATCACGCAAAGCATTTCCTGCCGTGTATTGTTCACGAATTGACTTTTCAATGACTTGAGCTATGTTTTGAGCTAGTACTTCCTCATTAGGCTGTAACTTTTCTCCTAAAAATGGATCGATCTTTGGATAAGTAACATTTTCCGAAGAAGTCTTTATTGGGATGGTTCTTTGAGAATATAAAGCGTCACTACAACCTGTTAGTGCAAAAATAAGAGGAGTAAATACAAACAATATCCTAAAATGAGTAGGCTGCATAAAATTTGACATTTATTATCTCCTCAGTGCAAAAATATTTTAGGATAATATTAAGTTTAATTGTTTAACTATATTTTGAGCTTTATAAAAAATATTAACTGTAAATAATTTAAACGTCATTGTTACTTATCTGAACAATAAAATAAAAATTATTATTTAATATAAAACCTCTTAATACATTAAGAGAATGTAGACATGACAACTAACTCACAAAATGTACAAAATAATTCTAATTCATCACCACATCCAATCACTCAAAATACACTTATTGATCGGTTTAGTCCTATCTATTGGAGAATAGATGGCCCACAAACGATGTCTTTTGCTATTACGAATTATGGAAATGGTTTTGAGGCATCTTTTAGAGCCCGAATGGCAAATGATCTAGTAGGAATTACGTGGGATTCTTCTGATACTAAAGATCATAAATTTTTAGCGTATCAAACCAAATATAGCTATGCAGGGGTGGTTTGGGACTTCGATATTGAGTTATCTGCCACGATGCCTGTGCTTAATAATCCAAGTTTAACGCCCACTTTAACGGTGTACTATAATGAAAATGGTGTAGATAAAGTTGCCTATGTTGTCTTATTTAACTATGCAAATAATCCTTCATCGCGAACGGCACATATTCATATTAACTGGGATACAGTAAAAGCTGGCTTTTCTGCTACAGATAGCTTCCCGGTAACGAACATTCAACGGATTTCATTTTCCGGTTTCACGAGCCATTATAATAGCCAATCAGCCTTACCTTTAAGCCAGCCTGAAGATGGCTACATTCGTCTGACCAATTCAGTCGTAACTGGTACAAATGCAAAATTAAATTTGAGCCGTGTGGTTGTACCTCAGCACAATTATGGTATTTGTACGAGCTATGACGACCACTATGATTTAAACCCTCAGCGCTTGGTCAACAATATGGTGACTTTGGGATATAACGGTTTGGTTAACCACTATTGTGGAATGTCACATTATCCTGAAATGACATGGAAAAGTGATATTAATAAATGGCAAATACCAGATACGTTGGTAACAGGTGAAGCGGTCGTTAACTCATGTACGCGTAAATGGCATGAGAAATATGCTCAGGCGTTACATAGCGCCAGTCTGCAACCCATTTTTGGGGTAAGCTTTGAAATGTATTCCTTGGCGGCCAATGAGTATTGGGCACAGCGTGACTGGAACAGTAATTTGGGTAAAACAGGCTACCAACCACCAAGCTATTTTTTTAGTTTAAGTCATCAGAATGCTTTGGCATATCTACGTAAAGTCTTTATTGAGTTTGCAGATGCAATGGTAGTAGGGGGATGTGATGTAAATATGCAGATTGGTGAACCTTGGTGGTGGTATAACACTGATACAAATCTACCTTGTGTATATGACTATCCAACAAAACTGGCCTTTAATGCAGATACAGGTTTATATGCACCAGATTTGGGTACAATTTATGAAGCAATGAATAAGACAGGAACGCCATATGATGAGTTTAAAACATGGCTCAGAAATAAATTAGGTCAAACCTGCCAAGATATTCGTACCGTTATCAAAGCAAAATACTCCACTGCCAAAGTTAGCCCCCTTATTTTCTTTCCTTCTATTCAATCTCCGATTCAGACTTTAGCCACTTATATTAACTATCCAAGCCAACATTACTCATATCCTAATTTTGATTACATGATGACAGAAGCTTATGACTGGTTATTGGAAGCTCGCTTAGACTTGGCACATCAAGCAGTTTCGCAAATACCTATACAAGGGCTGGGCTATCCTGCCAATAAAGTCATTTACTTATCCGGTTTTGTGCCTGATGCATCTATTGCTTATATTTATGGATTTGATAAGACCAAACCTTATCGAACGCCCATTTGGCAACGAATTTTTGGTGACATGAAAAACAATGTTTCTTTAGGTTTAATGAAGCAATTTATTTGGGCCTATCCACAGGTTATGTTTGATTCAATTACAATCGATACCACTCAGGCTCCAAATGGCTTCTTTGTTGAAAATACGCTGTATTCGCCAATTAGCGATAACACACCATATCCACCAGATATTTACCTCTAAGTAAACATAAGCCTTTTATAAAATAAGTGATTTGATAAGAAACCTCTTCAAGTAAGAGGTTTTCTTCTTTTTGAAACTGAAGCTTGCTTAGAGGTACATGACTGGCTATGCTGTGATGGATTGTCATGAAAGCCAATTTTAATTTAAGCAAAATTAAGCTCTTGCATTACCGATATATAATCTATTTTGCTCGACTATAAATACCGAATGATTTAAAGGAAACCCAAAGATGAAATCTCGTGCAGCTGTCGCCTTTGCCCCAGGAAAACCTTTAGAGATTGTTGAAGTTGATGTTGCACCACCTCAAGCGGGTGAAGTTTTAATAAAAATTACCCATACAGGGGTATGTCACACCGATGCTTTTACATTATCTGGTGATGACCCAGAAGGTGTTTTTCCTGCCATTTTAGGTCACGAAGGTGCAGGTGTTGTAGTTGAAGTGGGTGAGGGCGTAACAAGCGTTCAACCAGGTGATCACGTGATTCCACTTTATACAGCTGAATGTAAAGAATGCTTATTCTGTAAATCTGGAAAAACTAACTTATGTGTTGCAGTACGTGCGACTCAAGGTAAAGGTGTAATGCCAGATGGAACCACACGTTTTTCTTATAATGGTGAACCGATTTACCATTACATGGGTTGTTCAACATTTAGTGAATATACAGTAGTTGCAGAAGTATCTTTAGCAAAAATTAATCCTGAAGCAAATCATGAACAAGTATGTTTACTTGGATGTGGTGTGACTACAGGTATTGGGGCTGTGCATAACACAGCGAAAGTACAAGAAGGTGATTCTGTTGCGGTATTTGGCTTAGGCGGTATTGGTTTAGCTGTTGTACAAGGTGCACGTCAAGCGAAAGCTGGGCAAATTATTGTGGTAGACACAAACCCAGATAAATTTGAACTTGCTAAGCAATTTGGTGCTACAGATTTCTTAAATCCTAAAGATTACGATAAACCGATTCAACAAGTCATTGTAGAAATGACAGGCTGGGGCGTAGACCACTCATTTGAATGTATTGGTAACGTCAATGTTATGCGCTCGGCTTTAGAGTGTGCACATCGTGGTTGGGGACAATCAGTCATTATTGGTGTTGCTGGTGCAGGTCAAGAAATTTCGACTCGTCCATTCCAGTTGGTTACAGGCCGTAAATGGTTAGGTACTGCATTTGGTGGGGTAAAAGGCCGTTCACAACTCCCTAAAATGGTCGAAGATGCTATGAAAGGTGAAATTCAACTTGAGCCTTTTGTGACTCATACCATGCCTTTACAAGACATTAATACTGCTTTTGATTTAATGCACGAAGGCAAATCAATCCGTACAGTTATTCATTTCTAAATGAAATAAAAAAAGGGCTGTGATTCAGCCCTTTTTTACGACTTATAGTTTTATATCTTAAATGGCATTACCGCACATGTCAGTTGTACCCTGAGGATAGTTAAACTGTAGCGCATTACGGTCAGTAATGAGTTCATTAGATAATTCTTGTCCAAATAATTGATTAGAATATATTCCTATACTACTTGAGACAGAAAAACGTATATTCTCTAGTGGAGCAGGTAAAGTAGATTGATACCCCTGATCAACACCATTTACAATAAAGCCAACCTGCTTAGTGTTTTGATTAATATACATCCCTAATCTTTGGTATTCATTTGAATTATTTGTCATATTTTGACCTTTATAATATGGATTGTTAGGCCCACTATTATCACTAAGTCGATAAGCTACATAATATTTTAATCTAGCAGGATTCTCACCAAAATCTGGATCATACCCACCCATATCAAACCAATAGCCAGATCTAACTGTATAACCATTATTTGTTACCCCACTAAATCCAATGCTAGCGGAGTAATAAGTAGAATTTCCAAGTGATGAACTTCCAAGAGTTGATGTTGGAATTTTAAGTTCCATTTCAAATGCAACAATACCTGTGTGAGGTATCGTTAAATCACCAATTTCATTAACCGAATTCAGACTATCTACTTTACTTGTAGCTACATAATCTACGTAGCCATACTGACTTTCTGGCGTAGGTTCTACTTTAAAACCAAATTTTTGACCAGTTATCAATGGGAATATTTTCATAGGAAAATCAGGGTATTCTTTATTCCATAGATCGAGATCTTCCTGAGTCACATCAAAATTGTATTTACAGACTGGGGCAGAAGAATTAAGGGAGGTAGTTTGAGCCAAAAGCATTTGAGGTGCTAATTTTTCATCCTTTGCCGTTGATGAACTACTTTTAGATGCTACTTTTCGGTTAGCTTCATTGTGCGATCTGGTACTCGTATTGTCAGAAGATACTTCATACATTGCCCAACATAATGTAATTGCGCTAACGGCAACGATGCCTATTTTTTTCATAGATGTTCCTATAAAGTTAATTGTTAAGTTCTTAGAAAGTATTGATAAAGTAAAATTTATTATTAAGAGTTAATTATTTGAAATTATTTAATTTATAAACTATTGAATATGATTAATCATATTCAATAGTTACAGTAGCCATTGCACGTACTTTACCTGGAGTTACATTTGCTGCTGTTTGATAGTAACGAGCTGTTAAAGGAACATCATATTGAATGGTTTGATTTGATTTAACAGTTCCCAGTTCTAGTTTATTACCTAGGCCAATAACTTGATTCTTATTTTGATAATTCCATACAAGTTGAACCCCAACGCCATTTGCTTTAGTTGCATTTGGTTCAAGATTTTTTAAAACTTGGGTATTCGTGCCGTCTTGTTGATAATCAAAACTCAAGCTAATGAGGTTTTTCTCTTCATAACCAGTTGGGTTGATACCACCATTACACAAAATATTTAGATCGAAAGATTGGTCTCCTTGAGTTGAACCAATACCTTTAAATCCAGCCTTTGTAACTGTTGGTAGCTGTACCTGCTTATTAATAGCGCCACGCCATTCACAAGATGAAGAGGCAATAGTAATCGCATTAGCATTAACCGTACTGGTTAAAAAAGGACGATCACTTCGGTTTCCGGCATAATAACTACTATAAACACCAGGGACTAAAGTTCCAGATCCAGTATTTTCAGCTGTTTTTACAATTTCTACAACAAAATAGCCTTCCGCAAGACGAAAGTTGGTTGATGGGACACGACGAGTATAAGGGTAATATCCAGAGAAATTTCCAGCATTAAACGCTTCTCGATAGAGTCGGATACCTATCCCTGGAATATTAGTTGAATAGATGCTATCACCAAGTACGCTAAGTGGATAACTTTGTAATAGCTTTGCCGTCAACATATCCGAGGAACTACAAGTATATGTAGTATAAGGATCTGGTCTAATCTCAAAAAGTGATTTAACCAAAACTTTACCTACAGGGTCACTCGGTCGAACTACAACTCGTCCAACTTGCATCGCAACATCAATTGTTCTGAAACCGAGGCTAGTCGTACATGCTGCTTGAGCACCTGAGTTAATACAAAAACCTAATACAACTAAAGCACCACTATTTAAGAGTAATTTTTTCATTTGCAGACAGCCTCAGTCATTACCATGCTTTGTTGCTTATTTTGCAACTGATTACTAATATTATACTCAACCGAACAACGCTCATTACTTTCATCGCCCCATTTCACATAAAGACGATCTTGAGCTTGCGGGGTACGTAAGTAAATCATACTACCTTGTGCAACAATACCTACAGCTTCATCTTTTTGGTTAAAGACTTGAGCTGCAAACGGTAAACTGTTGCCATCAGCAGTTTTGCTATTAATATAAACTGCATAACCAGTCTTAGTCGCAAAATCAACTTTAGCAATTGCGCCAGCAAAAGGTGCAATTCGTTGACTTGTTTCTTCAAGTTCTACTTGGCTCGACATCTCTTGTGGGTCAAGAGTAATGTCATTCAGGCGATAAGGTGTTACATATGGAATAACCGCATAACCAGCCTTATTTACACTCAAACCAACGGTATTATTAACTTTCGCTCCAGCTGCATCAGGTGCATGTACAAGTACCATTGTTTGGCCTTGCTCAGGTCCAAATAAAATACCATCTGAATGTGCAACTACACTACCACTTAAGCTAACCATTGCTTGTTGGTAAGAATCAGCAATACTATAAGAGCCGCCAACAGTTGCATAGTTAGTACGATAACGGCCATTTGCGTTAAATGATGGATTTGCATAGTCCTGATGCGACACCGAGGCACCATAGCTAAAGCGATCACCAACCATTCCACTTGCACCAACAGTACGACTATCTTCAGAAGCGCTCACGTTAACGTTAACTGAGTTCTTCTTAAAGTTAATCGGGAATGAGAGCGTCATTAAATATTCAGTATCATGCGACGCATCATTTGAACCGTACTCAACCTTACGGTTAATTGCAGATAAACCGTAAGTTAAACCATGGTAGTTATTACTATAACCAATCTGGTACTGTTTAGTACTTTCGCTACGGTTCCAATAGTCAACCCACGAACCCACTACATAGAAGTTACCCCAACCTTCAGGAAGACCTTGGTTCAAAGTAATTTGGAATTCACTACGCTGATGGCCAGCAGCAGCATAGGTATTTACGCCTTTTTCTTCTAAATCGCGAATAAGTAGAGCATCACGTAATTTATAGAAGTTTTCTGTTGAGTAACGATACGCAGCGAGTGTTAAGTTTGTATTTGTTGGAGAGATCAACTTACTATAACTTAAACGGAAACTTTGCCCAGATTGTGAAGACTGTTTTTCAAAGTCAGCTTCAGAGTGGGTAACATCTAACGCAACAGCACCAATTGGTGTGGCAAAAGCAGCACCCAATAATACAGCAGCATAATTTTCTGTAGCTTGTATGCCTGTATAACCTGTTAGGTAGTTGTTAATACCTTGTTGGTATTTACCTTGAACCACCCAAGGATTAAGATCGATATCTTGATCTCGGAACTGACCTACAGTTAAAGAGTAACGGTTTACACCTGGACGTAACATTTGCACAACTGAAGCATATGGAACCGAAAATTTTTGTACTTGGCCATTTGCTTCAATAATAGAAACCTCAATTTCCCCACCAAAACCAGTAGGGTAAAGGTCATTAATCTCAAAGTTACCTGGTGCAACTGTTGTCTGATAAATAAGTTGGCCTTGTTGACGAACTTCAACTTTTGCATTGGTTTTTGCATTACCACGGATACGCGGAGCATAACCTAGCATACTATTTGGTAGCATTCGATCATCACTTGAGAAATCGATACCACGATAACCAATAGAGTCAAATACTTCGCCATTTGTAAAACTATCACCTAGGGTTAAAACACCACGGTATTTAGGGAAGGCTCTTTGCAAGTAGGTACTTGTTTCTTCGTAACTTGATTTAGATTGGTTTTCAGCAGGTGTATCTTGCCATTGCCACTGTCCATTATGACGTAATTGCCAGCCTGCAATGTTTAGTCCAGCAGTCACGCCCATAAATGCGTTTGTTGTTTCGCTTCGGTCACCAGACTGATTAAATGTTTTATAGGCACTACCACTATAAGATAGAAAACCAGCATTAATACCGCGATCCCATACACTTGGGTCAACATAGCCTTGCGCATTTTTTTGCAAAGCGACTTGCGGAATAGAAATATCTACACGTAAACGAGATGTATCAAATTCATAAAATGCATTTTCAACCCACTCTTCAATTTTATAACAACTATTATTTTCTTTTTGAAGGGTAGTATGTTTAGACAAAATGTCTTGTTTAACGCCGTACTCAAGCAGGTTCATTCCTGTAAAACACGTTTCTGCATTTTTATTAGGGTCTAATGCTTTAAAGACCATACGACGTTTACCAAACCATTGACCATTTACATATACGTCAACGTTGTATTCGCCAGGTAAAACAGGGTTACCATATTTAAAACGAGAAATATCAACTTTTTGAGCATCTCCAATTAAAAAAGCAGAATCAAATTCAGCCTCTACTGGAGCACTCGTAGTTGTTTCTTCAGCATGCACGAATACAGGCATTGTCATTGTGACAACACCAGAAGCCAAGTAGTAACAAATATGGCGTTTTAATAATTTATAAGATTCTTGCCTTTTTTTTGGCATAGCTAAGTCCGCCTACACATATAGGTGCTTAAATTTATTAAAAAGATAAATCTGATTACTGAAGTTTTATTTGGTGTTCGACTCGACCACCGTAGTCATTGACATTAATAAAACTCATATCTTGAAGATTGCCATTCTTAAGCTGAACTGACGCTTCAGAAAAAGGCTTTATCATTAGCCCTTGAGGTAATAAATCAACTTTTTTATCATCTGCCTTTTGGTAAACAGAAGTCAGCGTAATATGAAAAGGGGAAGGATTTTTTACCGTTAAATTTTGACCAGATTTAACCCATTGAAGCTTATCTGATGCTAAATTCGCATCGTCTTTGATCGAAGCTGGACGATAGAAGAATTTAATTCGTGAACGAATCGCAAGCTGTAAGAAATTATCAGGTGTCGTATCTTCACTTTTTGAAGTAGGTCTTGGTGGAATGTCTAAAATATTCAACCATAAAACCGTTTCTTGCTTCTGATTTAACTGAGAAGCATTTGGTAAAGCTGTAATACGAAGGGTCTGACTTTTTGTAGCCTCAACACGAGAAATAGGAGGAGCAATCATAAAAGGAACTTTTGATTGGTCGGGCGTACTTTTTGGGTCACCTTCATCAATCCAAGCTTGGACAAGTGCTGGCTTTGAACCGTTATTGCTAACTTGTAGCGTAACTTCGCGAGCATCCGATGGATAAATTACACGGGTGCCATGAATTACAATTTCTGCTTGAGTAGCAGGTGCAACAACTGACGAAGCAAATGCCAAACCTAACAAAAAATTATAACTGTTCAATTTCATTTTTCGAGTTCTCAACCAACAAAGATTCAGGAAAGTGTTACACAAAACAGGGTTTCCATGCGGACACAGAAACCCCGCTATCAATTAATTATTGATAGATAATTGTGTATTGAACAGAAGTAGTTACTTTACCAGCAGTAGAAGCGCCAGTTGCATAGTATTCAGCATAGTAGTTAAGGTCAGCACTTGCGCCTTCAGCTACGTCAACCCATTGAGAGTTAGCTTGAGCACCGTTTGCACCAGCAGCAAGAACTGGGATGAAGTTGTTGTTGCTACCTAAAAGTTGAACGTTAACGTTTTTAGCACCAGTAGTGTCTTGGTTAAGTAAACGACCAGTATTGAAGTCAACAGTTGCACCTGGTTCGAAGTAAGTAGCTACTTTACCTTGTGAACAGTTAGCTAAGTTGATTTGGAAAGGAGTACGACCAGCAACATCCCCAGCAACAGCTAAAGTTTGTTTAGAAACAGTTGGAAGAGTAACTGTGAAGTCTTTACCAGCTGGAGTAACGATGTCACAAGTTTTGTCTGTAACTAAACCATTAATTGTAATTGTACCATCAGCAGCTTGAGCATTCGCAATCCCTACAACCGAAAGAGCAGCGATCAAAGCAAGTTTTTTCATAGTGTTTTCTCAAAAGTCTGGATAAAAGTTTATTTCCTTACTTTTCCAGTGTTTGACATCTTGAAAAGTAATGCGGCGATATTAACACTTCTTAAACAAAATGCAAACTAGATCACATTATTTTTTCATAATAAAAATTAAATCACACTAAAAATAAATGCTTCAAGACTACCTTTTACAGGCTATATAGCTGTTTATAAATAATTTTTGTTTTTTCGAAAAAAGAAGAGGTACAGAGATAAGCAAGTTACATAAGAACACTATGTAAATAAGAAAGAATTGAACAAATTATGTGAAAAATAAGCTTAAATTCTTACAATACAATTATATAGAATAATTTATGCATATGTATATAGAAAAAATATACAAATAGTCATTTTTTATGAAAAAAGAGCGACTCATCATTTAATTCATCAAAATGTGCGATGAATTCGACAAATCACTCTTAAATCATACTTATTGTAGGAGTAGCCTCAAAAGCTACGCCTTATTAAGTTAGTGATAGTTGATAACCACCACTTTGCGATTAGAACCTATACTTTCAATGCTAGTGTCCATTTTCTCAGTATGTTGAGCTAGGTTAGAAAGACTATTTTTATTTAAATATTCACTATCAAGTTTAATATTTAAATTGTTTACCTCAACACATTCTATCTCGCTATGCTGTGTTGAGCATGTATCTTCAACAATATTTCCTCTTATCATTATTGTATTATTTGCATAACAAAATAATGGGGAAGTGGAAAGCACCATCAGAATAAGAAGTTTAAAAATATTATTTTTCATTTTATATACCTATTTATAAAATAGTTTATATATATTTGATACAATATTTTTAATTCAAAAACAATCATTAAGTTTAAATCAAAAAAAATTATTAATTTTCATGTGATATAAATCACATTAATCATTTTAAATAATGTAATAGTTAAAATTCTTAAATCATATTAATCCATATAATTATTTAAAAACAAATATAATTAATTTAAATTATTGATATTTATATAATTTTAAAAATTAAAGATTAACAAATAAACAGAGGAATATAAAAACATCATATGATATATGATTAAATATTTAATAAATATGTAATTTATTAATTCGGTTCTGGTGTTTATATTGCAAAATTACTACAGATAAATAAGATGCCAATTTTATTTAAAATGTGACTAATTTAACTTTATCAAAAATAAATTAAAAATTAATTACACTTTATTTATTAAAATTATTATTGAATTGCAAATACATTGAAACTTATCACACTTTTTTTAATATATGAGGCATGAAACATATTTTTTTATTTCTAACTCCAGTTTAAATATGTATGCTTTTTTAAGGCGGAACAATATCAATTAGAAATATGAGCTAGAGAAAAAGCGTAGTAGTGTTTCAATGTGACATCTTTAAAAATTATTTAAAAGAAGTGCACTATTCGAGATAAAAGCATAATGAATATTCATCTAGTTTTAGAGTTAAAGAAGTTTGGTCGTAGACTTATTTGCAGGCAGAAAACATTTAGTTAAGTTCTATAACTATCTGAATAAAGAAATATTCACTTTAACGACATCGTCATCAAGCTTATTTCTGCCATGTACTAAAGCTTCAAGCTGCATTCAAGCGAGTACTAAGATAGCTGATCGCATATTTTTGCATTTTGGAAGTTATGTTTGCCTGAAGTAAATGTTGATAAAACAACACTGGCATTGAAAAATGATGAAATATAAACATTTCCAATCCTGCTGTATTGGTATAATCACTTGAAAATAAATAATAAATTAAATTGGCATAAAAGCTGCTCAATGTAAGTGATGAAAGTGGAATTATCCTAAGGAATCCGTATGTCACTTGTAGTAGATAAAAAAGAAAATTCTAAAGAATTTGTAAAAAACATCCTGTCTGAAATTTGGGTCACTCGATGTCCAGTACCTACAGCAACAGGTATTTCATTAAAACGCGGTACTTTAGTTAAAAAGTTTGAAAAGCACGGCATTGATGTTGCCGTCTTGCAAGATGCGCGAAAAGGTTTATCAGTTCATCATTTTGATCACCAATTGCCAGCTTTGTTCCGAGAAGGTGGAAATGTACCTGCATTAGCTGCACGCTCTGAAGGGGCACCGAGCCGACTCATTGGATTGACTTGGATTGATGAGTGGCAAGTCATTATTGTGCGACCTGATTCAAATATTAGCCAGCCAGAGCATTTAAAAAATGCGAAAGTTGCTTTACCAGAATACGCTGACAAACGTGCTGGTAGTATTTTTAGAGCCATGTCATTGCAAGGTATTCGTGGTGCTTTACAACTTGCCAATCTCACTTTCAGAGATGTGAATTTTATTGAAGTACCTGAGCGTGCCGGATCTAAAGAGAATCGTGATGCGAGCACATATTGGTCAGGTCTAGACGCATTAATTACAGGTGAAGTTGATGCTGTGTATGTAAAAGGAGCATCTGCTGTTGAAGCTGCAACTAAACGCGGCCTTAAAGTTGGAATTGATTTAGATAAATTTGAAGATGTGACTTCTCGTGTTAATAACGGCACACCTCGTCCCATTACCGTCCATGAAGATCTATTAGAAGATCATTTTGATGTGGTCGTCGATTTTCTTGAAGAGTTGTTTGATACCGCAGATTGGGCACAAGATCATTTAGATGAGGTCTTAGTCATTCTAGAGGATGAAACGATTGCTGGGGCAGAAAGTGTTGCAACAGCCTATCGAAATAATTTTCATAAGTCTTTACATCCCTCACTAAGTGAAGATCGTTTAGAGCTCTTAAAACAACAAAAAGATTTTCTTTGGTTGCATGGCTTCTTAGAGCGCGACGTCGATATTGAAACGTGGGTTGATCATCGTCCTTTACTCGAAGTTTTAAAACGCCGTCAAAATAAAAATTTTTAAAGAGGATTTGACCATGACAACACTTATTCAAACGCCATTGTCTCGTGAACTTAATGACTTTATCGAATTGAACCGTGAAAAAGCTGAATTTGCTTTTGAAGTCTTCCGTGAAACAAGAACAATTACTGCAAACGGAACCGTTAATTTTGTTGAGCGTGGACCTGAAAATACCTTAGTCACTTTTAACTATGCAGGGCCGTGGTCTAAAGATAAAAAAAGCAAAGTATTGGTGGAGACAATTGATGGTGAAGTTTTACTGGGAAGAAAAAGTGCAGGTGGGCGCTATAACAAGCTTTTTAAAGAACATGCAGATGTCACCACAATATCTCATGTACACGCGCCGAATTTAGGCGCTTGGGCTCAAACCCATCGTACTTTACCGATCCGTTATGTACCTGTTCAGCGCTTTCATTTGTTTAAAGAGTTGCCGATTTACATTGATCGCCGTCAAGCTGAAGTGGATTTTATTTTAGATCAGCTCAAAGTTGATATTGAACATCGGGCCATCTTAGAAGCCAATGGCGGAGCGACTGTATGGGGACGCCAAGGACTACAGGAAACTGCTGAATTTATTTTATTGCTTGAAGAAGGTGCTCAAATTCAGCTGCTCGCTGAATTAGTCGGTGGCAGCCGAGAATACGGGCAAGGGGTCTTACATCAGCAATGGAAAATGAGCGGATTGACTGAAAAAGCAAAATCGCTGGGCTTACTTCCTCTGAATTAGATAAAGATTTAAAAAATAAAGATCGAGAATACTATGGCTGTAAAACTTTTATGGTATCTCACTTCTCCAGATGGGCCATATCCTTGGTTGGAATCTGGGCGGTGGGATACCGATTATGAACACTTGCAACAGATTGCGATTACCGCAGATCGACTTGGTTTTTACGGTTCACTCATGGGTACAAGTGAGTATGAAACACTTGCTGTTGCTGCAAGTTTAATTCCATTTACTGAACGTTTAAAGTTTCTGGTTGCTCAACATCCCGGAGAAGTCCAGCCAGCAGTTTTGGCAAAATATGCGCAAACTTTTGATGCATTTTCTAAAGGGCGTTTGTTATTTAATGTCGTCAATGGAAATGATAAGGGATTAGCAGCTTTAGGCATTCACTATACTCATGATGAGCGTTATGACTTTAGTAAAGAATATTGGAGTGCATTTCAGCAAAACTACTTAGGTGATACCTCTGGATTTGAGGGGGAGTTTATTCAAATTGCTCCACGATTAGAGGGCGGATCTCCAATGTCCAAATGGCGTGGTCCAACTCAAAAACAAGGTGTTCCTTTGTGGGGAGCAGGAACTTCTGCCAAAGGCGTTCAGCATTCTGTTGAATTGTTAGATGTGTATTTAAGTTTTGCGAATACACCGCCGTTACTTGGAGAAAAGTTTAGCAAGGTTGCGGCTGAGGCAGCAAAAATTGGTCGAACTTTAGAATTTGGTACTCGATTACAAATTATTGTTCGGGAAACAGAAGAAGAGGCTTGGCAATATGCTCAGTCGTTACTTGACAAGATTGATGTAAATTATGCAATCGAAGCTGTTAAACGACAGCTTCCTCCAAATGAAAGTTTTGAGAGTTATCAAAGCAACAACCCATCTATTCAAAAGAACTTAGAACAATTACGTCGAGGTGTTTTGCCACAAGCTAAAGATTTTGAAATTTATCCTAATGTTTGGACTGGCCCATCTTTATTTGGTTTCGATATTTTAAACCCAGCCGCAGGGACTGCCTTAGTGGGTAGTGCTGAAAATATTGCCAAACGGATTAAAGAATACGAAAGCTATGGTGTATCAGCCTTTATCTTGTCTGGTTTTCCGTTAATTGGAGAAGCCTATCGGGTAGCAGATTTATTGTTCCCATTATTAGAGCTAGATCATGGTTTTGAGTTACCTAAGCTAAATAAAAATTCATCCATTGATTCCCTCTTGAATCAAGAAGTCGTGGTTTAAGGGAGAAGGCATGAATAAAATTACACGTAGAGAACTCATTAAACAGACGGGATTAGGTGTTGGCGCTTTTGCTGCAATTAGCCTTATAGGATGTTCTAAGCCCGATTCTTCATCTTCTGAAAGCGCCACAGCCACTTTACCCCAAAATGATACGCCGAAAAAAGGTGGTGTTATCAAAATTGGAGTGATTAATGGTAACCAAGCAGGCAATTTAGATGCACATAAACCTATTGGTATGTCCAGTGCGTTTAGAGGCTGGCCTTTATATGCAAAGTTATGGGAGTGGGGCAGAGATATTCAGCCAAAACTCGCCCTTGCTGAATTTGCTGAACCCAATAATGACGGAACCAAATGGACCATTCGCCTAAAAAAAGGACTCGAATTTCACCATGGTAAAACCATTACAGCCGATGATGTTATTTTCTCTTTACGGCGTTTAACCGACCCCAAACTTGCCTCACCATTTGCAGCTTATCTTTATTCATTACAAAGAGATGCTATTAAAAAGCGCGATGAATACACCATTGAAATTCCTTTTTCTCAAGGAAAGGGATTGGTTGCTTTACCAGAAGCATGGATGAGCTGGGGTGGCATTGTTCCTACAGATTATGACCCAGTTAAAAATGTAGTCGGAGCTGGCCCCTTTAAGCTTGAAAGTTTTACACCTGGTCAGCGTTCACGTTTCGTACGTTTTGAAAATTACTGGAAAGAAAATCAACCTTATGCTGATGCAATTGAAATTATTGATTTTAAGGATCAGACAGGGCGTCTTGCTGCTTTGCAATCTGGTCAAATTGACATTGCTTCAGGGGTAAGTGCCGAGCATATTGCTTTAATTCAATCTAATAAACGGCTAAATCTAGTTTCATCGGAAACCGATGCTTGGCAATCATTTGATATGAACACGTCTAAAGCGCCGTTCAATGATCCTCGAGTAAGACAAGCTTTTAGATTGATTGCCAATAGAGACGATTTGGTTAAACGGGCTTTAGCTGGGCAAGGACGAGTTGCAAATGACCTTTATTCGTTTAGCGATCCTGTATATGACCACAGTATTGCTCAGCGCAAGCAAGATTTGAATAAAGCAAAAGCGCTACTTAAAGAAGCTGGTTTTAATAATAGTCTAACGGTCGATTTATATACAGGCCCAGATAGCAATGCTGCATTAGTTTTTGCTCAGCATGCTGCTCAGGCAGGTGTCATTATTAATGTTAAACAGGTTGAAGCTGCTACTTTTGCGGATGCAGTAAAACAAGATTGGGCATTTAGTACAGGCTCGAACGTTTCACGTCCTTTCTTATTAACAGTCTTGCAAATTGATGGGCCGGGTGCGGCAAATAATAAAACTCGTTTTAAGAATGAGCGTTTTACCGAACTAGTGCATGCAGCATTGCAACAACCCGATTTGGAAAAACGAAAAGTACTTGTTCATGAAGCACAGCATATTCAACATGAGCAAGGTGGTTTACTCATTTGGGGCTTTAATAATGTCCTTGATGCACATTCGAACCAAATTGGTGGTGTAACGCCCGATCGCACAGGCTTTGCTGCGTGGCGTACAGATGAATTCTGGCGTAGAGGGTAACCAATATGACAATTCAATCCAGCAAAATAGAAGCATCCATTCAACAACCAACAATTGCCAAGTCATTTGAATTTCCTGCATGGTTACCTTGGTTTTTGACACGTTTGGTGTCAGGGGTATTGGTTGTATTTGTTATTAGTCTCATTGTCTTTATTGCGACACAAGCACTTCCATCTGACCCGGCTCGTGTTATTTTAGGACCAGAAGCGCCTGAAGCGACGGTACAAATACTTCGTGAACAATTGGGATTAAATGATCCGATATTGCTTCAATACTGGCATTGGTTGAGTCAATTGTTGCAAGGTAATTTTGGACGCTCGATTGATTCCAATGTGCCTGTTATACAAATTATTCAGAATTATTTTGGTAATACAGTTGCACTCACGAGCCTCGTGATTGTTGTTACTGTACCACTTTCAGTCGTGTTAGGTGTGTGGCTCTCGCTTCATCGTGATAGCAAACTCGACCGTATTATTGTCTCTAGCTCTATTGTGTTTAAAGCGGTGCCAGGGTTTGTTATTGCGATTTGGTTAATGATGTTTTTTTCAACATCAGTTTTACACATATTGCCAGCCGCATCGTTGCTGATTCCTAATGAGTCGCCTTATAGCCAGCTAGAATTTTTAATTTTACCAATTTTAACTTTAGCTTTATCACTCATTCCATATCTGATGCGTTTAGTACGTGGTTCCATGATTGATGCGCTAGAGTCAGAATATGTAACCTCTGCGCGACTGCGAGGTATTCCTGAGCGCCGGATTATTTGGAAACATGTTTTACCAAATGCATTGGTTCCTGTGGTGCAGGGTACAGCATTGACCATACGAGTTTTGCTAAGTGGTGCTCTCATTATTGAGGTGGTTTTCAGTTACCCCGGTATTGGTAATGCGCTCAATGCAGCAATCGAAATGAGGGATATCCCGACTATTCAAGCAATCGTTTTATTGCTCACCATTTGTGTGGTGGTTGTTAATTTAATTGCAGATTTAATCACGACTTTACTCACACCAAAAATACGAACTGCAAAAAGACATAAAGCACGTTCGCCAGGGCGACGTCAGGCATTACGTTTATGGAAGTCTGGCCGACCAATTACGGTAAAACCTGTCGATCGTCGCAATGCTTTAAAGAATATTCAGCAAGGAGGTGGGAAATGAGCTCACTTCATTGGTACCAAAGAAACTTTTTTCAAACATTAATTCGTGAAAGACAAGTACGTTTTGGATTTGTAGTCACAGCTCTAGTTTTGATTTTCGCACTGCTTGGACCGTTATTTGTTGCATTTGAGCCCACTGCATTGGTCGGTATGACTTATGGACCACCCGAGGGAAAATCATTTTTAGGTTATGACTATATTGGTCATGATGTTTGGTCACGTGTACTTGCTGGCGGTGCTTCAATTATCTGGATGACGCTGGCTGCCAGTTTGGTCGCATTGGTGATTGGTTCTAGTTTAGGCATATTAGCTGCTTTTGCCCGAAATAAGATTGATCAGTTCGTGACTTGGCTGACTGATGTTTTTATGGCCTTTCCTGATCTTATTTTGGTCTTACTTATTGTTTCGATGTTAGGTCGACAGCCTTGGCTCATCGTTTTAACGGTTTCAATTGCTTTTATTCCCGGAGTCGTGCGTCTTGCACGAAGCGTTGCACTTAATTTAGTGGAACAGGAATATATCGAAGTCGCCCGAATTCTTGGTTATTCAAAAAATTATATTTTATTCCGCGAAATTTTACCCAATATGTTGACGCCTTTACTCATTCATCTTGGTGTGATGCTGACATGGGCAGTGGGCATGTTATCTGGTTTGGCTTTTCTGGGTTATGGCGTGGCACCTCCAGCAGCAGATTGGGGACTCATGATTAATGAAAATCGTGCAGGTTTATTAGTTCAACCATGGGCCGTGTTTGCTCCTGTCATCTTAATTGCCTTGTTTGCGCTCGGAACGAATGTATTGGCTGAGGGCGTTGGACGTGCAGCAGCTCGGATTGAGGAAAAATAAACATGGCAAATACATTTAAAAATACAGTATTGACCGTAACAGACTTAACCGTGGCATTGGTAAACACTGGCAATCATATCGTTTCTAATATTTCATTTAGCTTGCGAGAAGGTGAAGTTTTAGGGCTGGTCGGAGAGAGTGGTTCTGGTAAAACGACATTATCGAGTGCCTTATTGGGCTATGCACGACATGGTGCCAAGATTATTCAAGGCACAATTGAACTGGATGATGAAGATATTCTCAGTTTAGATGATCATGCTTTACGTCAGGTCCGTGGCTATAAAATTAGTCATGTCGCTCAAGATCCTGGAACGGCACTCAACCCAGCATTAAGTATTGGTCAACATTTATTTGAATTATTAGACGTCCATCAGGCCGCGTTATCAAGCGCTGAAAAATACCAGAAAGTTGCCAAAATTTTAGATGAAGTGGGGTTACCTCATGATGAGCTATTTCTCAAGCGTTATCCCCATCAACTTTCAGGTGGACAACAACAACGAATTTTACTGGCCTTGGCGTTTTTGCTACAGCCACGTTTAATTGTTTTAGATGAGCCAACTACCGCCTTAGATGTGACGACGCAGACATTGGTGTTGAACATCATTCGTAAATTATGCCGTGAATATAATGTTGCTGCTATTTATGTATCGCATGATTTAACGGTTGTAAAAGATATTGCAGATCGGGTAATTGTTTTATATTCGGGTCGAATTGCTGAAGATGCGGTATTAACCCAACTATTTGAAACTCCTAAGCACCCTTATACGCAAGGTTTACTGAACGCCATTCCCGATGTGGCTATTCGTAAATATTTATCTCCAATTGAAGGTCACGCGCCGTCACCAAATGAGCGTCCAGCGGGATGTGCTTTTGCAGTACGTTGTACTTTCGTCACCGACATATGCCGTCAAAAACAACCTGAATTAACTCAATTAAAAGATGAGTTTGACCCGCATTTTGTTGCTTGTCATCATTCGGATCATGTTGGCATGATTAATTTTAAAGAGCTTGATCATCAGGTTATTGAACGAGAAACTGATCGAGAAGCATTGCTAAAAGTTGAACATATTAATGCATGGTATGGGCAGCAACAGGCTCTTTTTGATATCTCATTTCAACTCAAAAAAGGCGAATGTTTAGCATTGGTTGGTGAATCGGGTTCAGGAAAAACAACTTTATCGCGTGTGATTGCTGGCCTGAATGAAAATGCAGATGGACAAATTACATTAGCAGATGAAGTCTTGTCATTGCGTGGACAACAGCGTCATTTACGGCAACGACATAAACTGCAATATATCTTTCAAAATCCTTATAAAGCCTTGAATCCAGCGCATACGATTGGTCAGACCTTAATTAAAGTCGTGCAGCATTTCTTTGGAGCATCTCGACAAGAAGCCATAGAAAAAGTCACACAGGTACTTAAACAAGTCTCTCTACCTATACAAGTTCAAGAACTCTATCCTAGAGATCTATCAGGTGGAGAGCGACAACGTGTGGCTATCGCACGAGCTTTGCTGTGCCAACCTGATGTTTTGATTTGTGATGAGATTACCTCTGCTTTGGATGTTTCAGTTCAGGCATCTATTTTAAAACTGTTACAAGATCTTCAGCAGCAAGGTGTGACCTTACTATTTGTGACCCATAACCTAGGGGTTGTTCGTGCAATCGCAGATCGGGTCGCCGTATTAAAAAATGGACATATTGTTGAATACGGTGAAACAGACCAAGTGCTGAGCAATCCTCAACATATATATACCAAAACTTTGCTTACACATGCGCCAAGCTTGTTTAAAAACAACGTACTTGAAGTTAGCGCATAAAAAAGAATAGATTTTCCGGAGTTAAAATGAACGATATTAACCAACGCAGTTTTTTAGAATTAGGTAGCGTAAGACATATTCAAAGCGAGCAAGAAGCACTTGAGATTGCAAAAGAGGTGGCAGATCAACTGAATCAATTTGCTCGAGATCCAAGTTATAACAAGACAGTCCCTTATGATCAGGCACGTTTAATTTCAGAAGCTGGTTTAACCGCAATTATTGTGCCCAAGCAATTTGGGGGCTTAGGTGCCAGTATTTCAACATTGGTGAATGTGGTGAAAATTATTTCATCTGCCGATGGTGGTGTAGGGCAGTTATTACAAATTCACTTCACTATGTTCCGAGGAATTTTAACTGGCTATGATGATGAAATTCGTGATCAATTACTTGCCGATGTATTAAGTGGAAAACGTTTGGGCAATGCACTTGCAGAAGTAGGAGGCAAAGATAAATTTCAGCATAAAACACGTGTAGAACGAAATGTGGAAGGACAATTAATTTTAAACGGCAGTAAGTTTTATTCTACAGGTTCTTTACTCGCAGAATGGATTTCTTTATTTGCTGGTAGTGATGATGGACCAGTCTCAATTTTAATTCATCGAGATACACAGGGAGTAGAGTTGCTCGATGACTGGGATGCAATGGGACAAAATAATAGCGTCAGTGGCACTGTTAATTTTAAAGATGTAGTTGTAGATGAACGTTATATTGCTAAGCGGAATACTGGTGGTTTAGGCACTGTTTTACGTACAGGACTCACTTGGCCTCAGATTTTACACGCTGCAATGGACACAGGAATTGCCAAAGGGGCATTACAAGGCGGGATTGATTATTTACAACATCATGCTCGTCCATGGGTAGAAAGTGGCGTCGATTCGCCTACACATGAATCTCATATTATTAAACAGATTGGTGAGTTTGCTGTTTTGGTCCGTTCTGCTGAGGCATTGTTAGATCGTTCAGCGCAGATTTTTGAACAGCATTTGGCAAATGTAGAAGATGAAGACTTACAAACTGAACTGATTTTATCGGTTGCTGCTACACGAAGTCAGTCTGATCACGCATCTTTAAAAATTTCGAGTGAAATTTTTGGATTACTCGGGGCAAGTTCAACCTTATCGAAATGGAATCTAGATCGCTTCTGGCGTAATGCACGAACCCACACCACGCATGATCCAATTCGCTGGAGGCTATATCATGTTGGAAATTATTATTTAAATAATATTCCACCAGGAGAATACAACTCGGTGCTTCTGAAGAAACAGGCGGAAAATGTGACTAAATTTAATAAATAACCCACCCGAGTTCGAAAGTAAATATGATACTCGGAAACGTCATCTGCAACCTGCATGGTTTAAACAAGAGACTGTTTCTACGAGAGGTTTTAATAAATCCAAGAAAAGAACAGGTTTTGCAGATGACAATGCCTTTGGTTACTTTGGGCGAAACCAAAGTAACTCCAGCTGAAAGCTAATCCTAAATTGGATAAAACTCGATAAGACTCCGTTAAAATAATTGTTGTTAAAGAGATTAACATTACCGATGCTAACTACTACGATAGTTTACGGTTACTTGAATTTGGATTCTAAAAATAAAAAAGGTTGTCATCAAGACAACCTTTTTGCTTTTGAAGTATTAAGCCACTTGAGCTTGAATAGAAATATCCTGCGCCAGCCATTCACTAACATTAATCTGTGTTGGAATAAAGTTCCACCGATAGAGAAAGTCACTCAGGTCTTGTAAAGCAACAATAGAAGTTTCATCAAAGTTAGTGTTCAGTTTCAGATGTGCGTCTGCACCATAAGCAGCATGAACCCATTGCTCACTACTATTACATTCTTTTGCCAAATAACGATGGGTTTCATCAGCATGCGCATGTGCCCATTGTTCTGCTTGTAAAACAGCATCGACAATCGATTGAGCTTGCTCTGGATATTGTGTTAGAAAATCCTCATCAACAGTGAGCGTTCTTGGTGTTCCATTATTTGAGCGTAAAATAGGGTCTGGATGTGAGCCAATATCAATAATGGTATGCAGGGCGAAATCATGAGCAATTTGCGCAGCATGCGCACCTTTTAGGAAAATAGCATCAACATCACCTTTAATTAATGCCACGATCTCTGCACTTGCATTAATTTTGTTGCGATTACCATAAAAACTAGAATCATTTTCTTCAGGCTGTTGTTGCTGTGCGGCTAAAATGTCTGCTCGTAAACAATCAACTAACTCAAGATCGCTTACCTTCAAATTTACCGTTTTTAAAGCATTCTCTAAACCACGAATCGCCTGTGCACGTGAGAAATCAATAATTGCATCTTGATTCAGTGGAATACCAAAACGTTTGCCTTTTAAGTCTCCAACAGTTTTGATGCTTGAATCGTAGCGCGTTAATAACAATTGAACTTCATCCGCCCAAGATAAGCCAATTACTTTGGTTTTTTGACCCGATGCATATGCCCAGATTGCAGGGATACTCCCGCCATGTCGAACTGAGTTGGCAAGGGTATGGTTAAAATGAGAGTTACGAATATCTTTGGAGTTTGATTCTCGAATTGATTTTATTTCAATCTGCTGCTCATTAAACTTTTCTTTGAGCCAACCTTTTTGAATTGAAATGCCTAGACCAGTTGGTACGGGGCAGCGTGTATACCAAAGTGTATTTAATGGTTGAGTTTGAAGTGTTGTCATCGTGACATCCTTTTGTGGTTTTCATGCTTTAAAGCAAAATTGATGCCATCCATTAATTTATTGATATTTATAAATTATTTTTAATATCTTTTTTTGTGATGTTGATATATCAAATTTTGTTGGGATTACAACACAAGAATTACGCTGGTGTTTTAAAAACAACACCTCCATAAATAGCACCGTATAAAAACAATATAAAACAATGTTTTAAAATATTTTTTCAGGTCATTAATTTGGCATGAATCTCGCAATAAAACTGAATCTTAAATTTTTACTATCTTTTATGTTTGAAAATTATCCATTATTACGAAGTTTGGCTTTATATCGTTTTATGCCATTTCGTTTCGTACTGACGGCGACCTTATTTGTTATCGCAAATATAGGGTTAGCACTCCAACAGTATTCAATCGGTCATGCGATTGATACCTTAAAACATAGTGAACGAGCAACCTTATTTCAGCATGCTATCACTGATCCTTTAAATCCTTGGTTTTGGTTCATTCTACTTACGAGTATTGCCAGTATTAGAGCTGTTATTCAATATTTGGCAGGGTTAAGTGCTTTAACCATTGGTCAGCAACTACTAAGTATTTTAAGAGAAAGAATCTTTAGCCAAGTACAGCATTTAGATGTTTCATGGCACTGGAAACATGGCTTAGGAGAAGTATTATCTCGTACAACACGTGATTCAGATAAATTAAAAGAAGCTCTCATCAATTTTTGGCGACAAGTGTTTGAGTCAAGCTTGGTTGTTACCGTAACCGTTGGGCTCTTGTGTTGGTATCATCCTTGGCTCGGTCTAGTTCCTTTATTATTTATTTTTTTAGGGCTTTGGGTTCTATTTAAACTGACCAATCAATTGGTGGTTCTGGACCATCAAGTTGCATCTGCATATGAAAAAGTCAGCGATACCTTGGCAGAGAGCGTGAATGGAATTCGGGTAGTCAAAGCCTTTCAACTCGAAGAGAAACTCTTACAACGTTTTAACCATGCTGTAGATCTATTTATTCATCATTCTATTCAGACCATCAAGACAAGTGCAAAACGGTTACCTATTCCGCAAGTAATTATTGCGGGTTCTTACTTATGGGTCATTGCTTTTGGTGCTTATTTAATTGGTCAAAATCAGTTGCAAGTAGGACAATTTGTTGCTGCCATTCTGATGGCAAATTTATTGGTGTTTCGTATTGAAAGCATTGGTCAGGTCTTACATATTTTTGCTGATGCGCGTTCGTCTGCAACAAGAATCTGGCAAATGCTAGATGAGAAGTCCGCAATTGAAAATCAACAATATCCTCTAACGTTGCAATGGCGTGATGAGTTAAGCATTAAATTAGAAAATGTCAGCTTTCAGGATAAAACAACAAAAAATTTTATTTTAAAGCAATGCAGTGTTGAATTTCGAGCAGGTGAAATCGTTACTGTTGTCGGTAAGACAGGCTCAGGTAAAACGACTTTGATGAATTTACTCAATCGGTTTATTGACCCGACAGAAGGGCAAGTTTTGATTGGTTCTGAGCAAATGGGATGGACGAATATTAAAGATTTGAGCCTATTTGAATTACGACATTTGGTTCAGATCATTCCTCAAGAAAATTTCTTTTTTAGTGGCACACTGGCAGATAACTTAAGAGTTGCTAAGCAAGATGCAACGGAGCAAGAGATGAAAGAGGCTTTACATTTAGCTTCTGCATCTGAACTATTACAAAGACTTGATCATGGCTTAGACACGTTGATTGGAGACAAAGGCGTTACCTTGTCTGGAGGACAAAAACAACGACTTGCCTTAGCCCGTTCTATTTTAAAAAATTCGCCAATTTTAGCGTTAGATGATTCTACCAGTGCCTTAGATGCGACTACAGAAAAACAAGTTTTACAGCGTCTATCAGGACTTTCTGATGATGGAAATCATTTTAAGAAAACAATCATTATTAACTCTAATAAGCAAACCACGATTGCTTTATCTGATCGCGTTATTGTGCTTGATCAGGGTCATATTATTGCCCAAGGCACACATGCTGAATTGGTTCAAGATTGTTTGTTTTATCGAGAGTTGATGGGTTTTGAGTTAGAGCAGCAGGAGATTGATGCATGAATACCAGTGTTAAAAATTTCCGCCCATTTACAAAATCAGCTGATCTACAAATTGAAGAAAATTTGGCAAATACCTCAATTCATAGAGGCATGCTAAAAAAACTTATTCCTTTAGTTTATCCCATCCGTTACTTGCTACTAGCTTTAATTGCAGTAGAAATTTTACAAGTGATGAGCGTTTTTGTCCGGCCTTGGGTGGTGAAATATATTTTAGATTCGGGCTTTCAACAAATTGCTGGAAAAATGGTATTGAATCAGCCTGTTTTGTTGATTGCGATTAGCATTTTAACCTTAAGTTGGATTTGTCGTTTTGCTTTAGCTGGCGTATCAAAATATCTCTCAGGCCGAGCAGCTTTGAAAGTAATTAATGGTTTAAGACGTTCGTTATTTCAGCATATCCAAAGCTTAAATATTGGCTATTTTGATCGTACCAAGGCTGGTAGAATTATTTCACGGGCCGATCGTGATGTCGAAACACTAGAGCCTGTTTTAATACAAGGGCCACCTGAGTTACTTTCGGCAATTTTGCGTTGTGGATTAGCTTCAGTACTTCTTTGGCATATCTATCCACCATTTTTCTGGTGCTTATTTGCGACGCTACCCATTTTATTGGGGATGACTGCAATTTTTAAAAAGTCATCACAAAAACATTGGGGACGAGTTGCGGAGGAACGCAGTCGATTTACTGCTCATTTGGTTGAAACAGTAAATGGAGCAAAAATCATTCAGCAGTTAAATTACACTGAAACCAATCAATCTCGTTATCAAGAATTATTAAAAGACTTTAATAACTCTATTATTTACGGCAGCAAGCGGACCAGTTGGTTTGCCCCTTTTACAGGCTTACTTTCAACTCTAGCCACTGCCGGATTTATTGTGATTGGTAGTTATGCTTATAGTGATGGCATGATTAGTATAGGGCAGTTTTCAGAAAGTATTTTCTATGTGTTTTTATTCTTAGCGCCGTTACAGGAACTGACCGATTTATTTGAACGTTATGCCAATGGAGCAGCATGTGCGCAGCGAATATTTCTACTTTTAGACACTCAATCTACGATTGAAGAACAACCGAATGCTGTGAAGCTTGAACACTTGAACGGTCATATTCGATTTCAGTCGGTAGATTTTGCCTATACCCACAAACCTGTTTTACAAAACTTTAATTTGGACATTGAGGCTGGAAAAATAATTGCGATTGTAGGGCCAACAGGACATGGCAAAAGCACCATGGTTCAGTTACTAACGAGATTTTATGAACCCCAGCAAGGTGGAATTTTTCTAGACCGTTATCCAATACAAAGTATTCATCTTGCAAGTTTAAGACAGCATGTGAGTATTGTTTTACAAGATAATGTTCTATTTAGTGGAACAATTTTAGATAACTTACGTCTAGTTCTACCTGATGCTACAGACCAGAAACTTATCCAAGTTATTGAAGACTTGGGAGCGGATGAGATATTGCAACAACTGCCGCAAGGCTATTTCACCGAAGTGGGAGCGCTTGGTAAAAATCTTAGTCATGGACAAAGGCAACTTGTTTGTTTAGTTCGAGCTTATTTGGCAAACCCTAAAATATTAATTCTAGATGAAGCCACCTCTGCAATCGATATTTATACCGAGCAAAAAATACAATATGCGCTCAGACGCTTATGCCAAAATAGAACCTGTATTGTCATTGCACATCGGCTGAGTACCATTCGTGAGGCCGACAAAATTATCGTGATTGAAAATGGCCATGTCGTAGAAGAAGGTTCGCATGAGCAGTTAATACAGCAGCAGTCAGCTTACTTTCAGCTATATCAGTCATATTTGCAAAACCAACTTGCTTAAGCGATTTGCAAATTTCACAACTGTAGTTTTATAAACATTTTTTTGAATCATTGTTTAAATTTAAACAATGATTCTTTTATTTAATCTTCTTAATATATTGATAATAAATAATAAAATATTTGGCATCGGCTTTGCTATATCGGTCTAGATCGTTAAGGAAGCCAATATGCGTACATATTTTTCTCAATTCATTCTTCACTCCTCAATTTTTGCACTGAGTACACTCACTGCCTCAATTACTTTGGCAAATGATCAAAAGAATTTGCCAGAGAAAGAGGATGCCATCACATTACAATCCGTGGTTGTCACAGGCTCTAGACGAGCAATTAGTAATTCTCTCGATGCACCTGCACCCGTGGATATTTTAACTGCCAAAGAGTTACAAGAGACTGGTGCAACTGATCTTGCAGCAGCATTAACACGGCTGTCTCCTTCAGTGACTTTACCGAGTTCTCCTGCAGGTGGGTTTGGGGCATCGGTTCCGCCAAGTATTGCACTTAGAGGATTATCTGCTGATCAAACTCTAATTTTAATTAATGGAAAACGTCGTCATACATCCGCTTATTTCACCCGCCAAGCCTATGCAGGTGGAAGAGGCGCGGCGGTAACTGACTTAAGCTTAATTCCAGTGAGTGCGATTGAGCGTATAGAAATCTTGCGGGATGGTGCTGCGGCGCAATATGGGTCAGATGCAATCGCCGGCGTCGTTAATATTATTTTGAAATCACGAGATCATGGCGGTGGCGTAAGCTATCAAACGGGTGGCTACACTCAAGGAGATGGTGAACAACATAAAGTTAATCTTTGGAAAGGTTTTGCGCTCCCTAATGATGGTGCATTGACGGTTGCATTAGATTTAGGCAAACGTGAAGCGGCAAGTAACACGGCACCTGATACGCGAACTTTTTATGATGGTTCAACCAAGGCTAAATATACAGAACAAAATACACCTTATAGAACGTGGAAATTTGGCTCCCCCGAACAAAAAGATCAAATCAATGTGACTGCCAATCTAGATTTACCTTTGACAGATGACGTTGCACTTTATGGTTTTAGTAGCTATGGACACCGTAAAACAATAGGGGAAAATTTTTATGAGCCACCAACAACCAAAACCGTACTGAACCAATCCAGCTATTTTAAAGAACGTTATCCAGATGGACGCTCGCCATTGAGCTTAGTCACTGTAGATGATTTTGCAACAACGATTGGAGTTAAAAAAGGAGAGCAGAAGTCAGGCAAATATGATCTTTATGCGACCTATGGACAAAATAAAGTCAGCACAGAACAAGGCAATGGCATTAACCCAAGTTACGGGCCAGATTCTCCTTCAAACTATGACTTGGGTGAAAATATTTTTTCACAATTAAATACAGGGCTAGATTATAGCCGTGATATTGCAATTGACTGGTTAGCAAGCCCACTCACGTTGTCTACAGGTGTTCTATATCGTTGGGAGCAATATAAGCAAAATGCAGGTGATCCAATTGCCTATACCCGCGGCCCATATTTTAATCCAAGCACAACTTTAGGCGTTGGTGTTCCGGGAATATATGCAGGAATTACAGATCAGGATGAACGAAAAATTAGTCGTGATGTCTATGGTATCTATTTAGATTTAGAAGCAGATATTATTAAAGACTTGAAGGTCGGAGCAGCAGTCCGGAGTGAAAAATATTCAGACTTTGGTTCGACCACAAACGGAAAATTATTTGCTAAATATGATGTATCACCTAAATTTACGGTACGTGGTTCAGTCAATACAGGCTATAGAGCGCCGTCATTGGCACAGCAGGGCTATTCGGCTTATAGCGTACAAACAGTGCAAACCTCTTCAGGTTGGCAAGATGTTCAACAAAGAACTTTAGTTGCAGGAAGTGAGGCGGCATTACTCATTGGCGGAACTTCTCTTAAACCAGAGAAATCGACGAATTATTCTTTAGGTTTTGTTTGGAAGCCACTTGTTAATACCTCGGCAACTTTAGACCTTTATCAAATCGATATTAAAAATCGTATTTTGCTTTCAGACAATATTACTGGAAGTGTAATTACCAATGCTTTTGCCAATACACCGTATTCAAATATTGCCAATGTGGCGTTCTTTAATAATTTATTAGATACACGTACTCAAGGCTTAGAGTTCGCGCTTAAGCATGATTTAAACCTTGAACAATATGGCAAGTTAAATCTGAACCTGGGTCTGGCATATAACAAAAATGAAATTACCGAAACTCGAGATTCTATTACCGCAAAAGGTGAACGAATTCCTGTTTCAAGCATTGCAGGACGAAATACACAAAGCCTGATTGAGTCTGCTGCACCGAAAACAAAGCTAACGCTTGGCGCACTTTGGTCAAATCAAGCATGGAGCGTGAATACGGCTGTCCGTCGCTACGATAAATGGACCACTTTAAATAATACCAATACTGCACTAGACCAAACCTTTGACCCTCAATGGATTGCAGATTTGGATATTGGCTACAAAGCGGATGCATTTGTGAAAGGCCTGAAATTCAATTTAGGGGCGATCAATTTATTTAATAGCCATCCTGATCAAGCCAAAGATTCCTCGGTCGGCAACATTGTCAAATATAGTTTTAATGCGCCTGAAGGAGCATTTGGAACGTATTTATATGGCCGCGTAAGTTACGAATTTTAAATCAAAAATGATGAGACAGTTTTTAAGGTAAATAACAATGCAACATACTTTTTTATCAACTTTATGCAAGTTTTCTTTAATCACAACGATGTTAACTTCAAGTTGTTTGGCGACCGCTCAAAAAGCTCCAGCGCCAGAAGATAAATATGGAGATGGCCGAGTTTCCGAGTTTTATACATGGAAATCGGCTATTCCTGAACAGGCAGGAAAATTATTAAAAACAGAAGCGATTCATAATCCTTATATTCGTTTAGCAAATGACAGTCAGGCTATTCGGATTCTCTACAGTTCTACGAGTGGTAAAGATAGCAAAACACCTATTGTGGTTTCAGGAAGTATTCACTTACCAAAAGGAACTCCACCGAAAGAAGGTTGGCCAGTGGTGTTATGGGCACATGGTACTGTAGGTTTGGCCGATGCTTGTGCGCCGTCTTGGAGTGGACGATCATACCGAGATGTACAATATCTAAATCGTTGGCTTAAAGAAGGATTTGCGGTCGTTGCCACAGATTACGAAGGGTTAGGTGTTGCAGGACCACACTTGTTAATTAATAACCCAATGCTGGCTTATAGTATTTTAGATAGTGGTAGAGCTGCTTTAAAAACTAAGTTACCACTTGCTAATAAGTTTGTGATTGTTGGCCAATCACAAGGAGGCGCTGGGGCTGTTGCGGCTTCTTCCTATTCGGCAACGTACGCACCTGACTTAAATATTAAAGGTTCAATTGGTACAGGCGTGATTTATCAAGATCCTGAAGCGACGCCTGAAAAAAATCAGTTAAAGTTAAATCCTTACGAAGTCAGCCCATCACTGGCTTACGGCATCTATAGTTTTTTAGTGACACAAAGTTTATATCCAGAAATTAAAACAGAAGATATTTTCACTCCTGAAGCTGCTCCTTTAGTTGAACAAGCAAGAAATGCCTGCTTAACAAGCTTTATGGGGGATATTCAAACCGCAGGGCTTTCGCCAGCACAAGCATATAAACCTAATCCACCGGCAAGCTATAAAAAGTTGCAAGAGAAACAGTCAAATGATTATGGTTATTACCCTACATTAAAAATTAGTCATCCATTATTTATTGGGACAGGGGCAAATGACCGAACTCCAGATGCTCGTTCTCAAATGAAGCTGGTGGCAGATGCTTGTAAAGCAGGTACAGTGGTCGAAGGTCATTTGTATCATGGCTTAGGACATAGCGAAACTGTTAATGCCTCATTAAAAGATTCAATTCCATTTGCTAAAAAGGTGATTGCGGGAGAGAAAATTCAGGCTATTTGTAAACCTGACTTGCAATAAAAGATGGACTAAAGATTTTCTCACTGAAGAAAATCTTTATTTAAAAAAGCCGCTCTTCAAAAATATTGAATGAGCGGCTTTTTGCTTTAAATGTTTAAGCGATTTGTTTTAATCTTTTGGCTGCCTCTTCACGTATAGCGGGGATAATATAACGACCATAATCGACCGTATCATAGATCGGATCATAGCCCCGATTTAAGAAAGTCGTCACCCCTAAATCTACATAATCAAGTAATGAGGCAATAATAGTGTCTGGCGTACCAACGAGGGCCGTCGTATCGCCATAAGCCCCTACAGCAGTTGCGGTTGGCATCCACAATGCGCGGTCATGTCGATCACCTTGCTGGGCTGCTGCCAATAAGCGCTGTGAACCGATGCCTTTGATTTTATGTCCCGATAATGTGCCATTATTTTGAAAAGTCGGATTATTTTGAATATCTGCAAGAATCTGTTCTGCTCGTTGCCAAGCAAGTTCTTCGGTTGCACCAATAATAAGACGTACAGATAAGCTAACAGGAGGCTGCGGTTTATTAGCTTTTTCTGCTGCGAGCTTCAACTTAGTAATTTGCTCTTTTACTCCAGCCAGTGGTTCACCCCATAGTGAATAGAGATCTGCATGGCGAACTGCAATATCATAAGCAATGTCTGATGAGCCACCGAATGAAATCGGGATTGTACCGTTGACTGGCTTTAACGGGCAAAAAGCATTATCTAACTTAAAATATTTACCTTCATAGCTAATCGGTTGATCGCTTTTCCAAAGTTTCTGGATGATATCTAGATATTCACCCGTCCGTTCATAGCGCTGAACTTTATCAACAATATAATCGCCTTCTTGAGGCTCAGCTGTAATTCCCGTAATTGCATGTAAACGGATTCTTCCACCACCTGTAGTATAGTCAAGCGTAGCAAAAGAACGCGCAGCTAAATTTGGAGTGAGGAGTGCAGGACGATGGGCAATCATAAATCCAAGACGTTCTGTATGTTGGGCAAGGTATGCCGCGATTTGTGCACTGTCTGGACTGGTTGGTCCGCTAGCAATTAAGACTTTATCAAAACCCGCATATTCATGTGCCCGTGCGTGGTAACGTAGATATTCAAGGTCAATTTTATGGCCAATTCGCGTTCCTTTTGTTTCAGACCATTGGTTAGGGAAAACCATACCTACAAATTCGATGCTCATTATTAAACCTATTTTGTGGATTTTAAATAGATGAGCAAAATAAATGCCAAGCTTTATACCTATATAAATCAAATATAGGAATGGATTATAATTTTTTAGAGTGTTTGGATTTAATCAAAAAGACAACATTGTGTTTGAGAAGCAACATATCATAAAAAAAGAATTGTGTTTATTTTTAATTTATAAGAGAAAATATTTTCAGAATAAAATAGGTGAATTTTGGATTAAATATATTTATTTGTTATTTATTAAAAAACGCACTGAAATGTAATATAGCCTTTTAGAATGCTTATATCATAAGTTTTATGGGGTAATTATGAAGACCTTTTTAGATAATGATTATAAAGTAATTACTTTGCCTGATAATGGTGTTCCTGTAAAACCAATAAGAGCAAAAGCAATTATCTTTTCAGATCAGAACTCCCGTAAATTATTAAATCAAGTTGAAACGATTGCTCCAAGCTCTGCTAGTGTCATCATTCAAGGAGAGTCTGGGACAGGTAAAGAGTTAATTGCACGCGAAATTCATTTGAAAAGTGATCGTAAAAATAAGCCTTTTCTTGCGGTCAATTGTGGTGCTTTGGTCGAAACTCTTGCCGAGTCTGAACTGTTTGGTTATGAAGCTGGCGCTTTTACGGGTGCAAACAAAACTCGAGCTGGTATTTTTGAAACAGCCGATGGTGGTACTTTATTTTTAGATGAAGTAGGTGAGTTGCCTCTATCCTTACAAGTTAAGCTATTAAGGGTGTTGCAAGAAAAAGAAGTCGTACGCGTGGGTGGTCGAAAACCAATTCCAATTAATGTCCGTATTCTGTCGGGGACACACGTCGATCTACGTAAAGCTGTAGCAGAAAATAAGTTTCGTCTCGATTTATATTATCGCTTGAACGTGGTTGTGCTTAATATTTTGCCACTGCGTGAACGTAAAGGAGATATTTTACCTCTGGTTGATTTCTTCTTAAGTTCATATTCTCAGAAGCTCATTACTACTAAGCCAAATATCAGTGATAGAGCAAGAAATGCACTGCTGAACTATAGTTGGCCAGGCAACATTCGTGAGCTAGAAAACAATATTCATTATGCTTTGCTGGTGAGTGGCGGTAAAACAATTGATCTTGAGCATTTAAGATTTTCTGAGGAAACTGGCTCAGCGGTTTTACCAGATAATGATCTTATTCAAGAGTTTGAAAGTATCTTGAAGCGTTTGTTTCAAGAATATGATGGGGAAGCATGGCATATTATTGAAGATAAAATAGTAAATACTGCATTTTCAAGTTGCTGGAACAATCAGGTCAAGACAGCAAAAATGTTAGGCCTATCACGTAATGTTTTACGTAATCTTCTATCAAGATATAACTTACTACCTAATAAGAATGAAAATGAAATTGCTTAAGGGTTTTACATAGAAAAAACATCCATTTTTTAATGGATGTTTTTTTGCGTTGTGAATTTTGTGACCCATAAACCCAGTTCAAATAACAACCACATTGGGACTGCAAGAGCAAGCATGCTAAAAACATCAGGAGGGGTAATAAACATTGCAATAAAAAAGAAAAATACAATGATGTGCTTGCGATGTGCTTCTAGCTGTTGAATAGAAATAAGACCAATAAAAATAAGAATATAAGTTAAAACTGGAATTTGAAATGCTAGACCAAAAGCAAGAAAAAGCTTTAAACAAAAATCTAGATAGCTATTGATATCCGTCATGGGTAACACATTATCAGGCGATGCCAAGACGAAAAACTTTAAAGCGAGAGGCAAAATTAAAGTGTAGGCAAACACAATTCCTAAAAAAAATAGAACGTTACTCGAAAGCACAAGTGCTATACCGAATCTTTTTTCTTTTTGATAAAGAGCTGGAGCAACAAATTGCCAAAATTGATAAAGAATAAAGGGAATGCTTAATAAAATCGCAAAATAAATATTGAGTTTAAATGGCGCTAAAAATGTACTCATCACATCTGTTGCAATCATGGTGGAATTGCTAGGAAGTAATGAAATTAAAGGATGAGCAAGAAAATGGTAGTTCTTCTGAGCAAGCGGAAGTAATAATAAAAAAATCGCTAAAACAATACCAATGCTATAGATCAGCCGTTTTCTTAATTCTTTTAAATGTTCGCTATATTTCATTTCAGTGAGGCTTTCACTGACAATATGTTCCGTCATGCGGCTTGATCCTCACTGAATTTATTGGCTGTTTTAAAATGAGCTAAAAATGGTGTCTTTAACTCATCTTGTGAACGGGTATAGATATAGTCATTGATGCGGCGTGCTTTGGTTTTTTGTTCCGTAAAAACAGATGTTTGTACATTTTCAATTTCTTGTTGCATAAGAGCGAGTTGTTGTTTGAGCTGCTCTTCATTTTGTTTTATTTTTTGCAGCTCTTCTTGCATGACTCTCTTAAGTTCGATCAGGTCAAGTTCGTTTTCGATATCATTTTGAATTTTACTAATTTGGTTTTTAACTGCTCTGTATTTAAGGAGGACTGATCTTAACGTGTGAGGAAGTTTTTCAGGTCCTAAAATAATAAGCGCAATAATTGCAAAAGCTAATAACTCTCCAAAGCTGATATTAAACATAATAATAAATCACTCATATTTTATTTTGTTTTTCATTATGTGATTCAACTGGACTAATATCTTTGTATTGCTGGTTTTGCAATAACTTCTGATCATCAGAATTAACTGAATCTTTAAAATCTTTAATTGCACCACCTAAGTCTTTACCTAGATTTTTTAATTTTGAAGTTCCAAATAATAAAATAACAATCACTGCAAACAGTAAAATATGCCAAATAGATAAACCCATTTTCTCTATCCTATATTAATTAAGTGTAAAGAATATTAATATCACGATATTATCTGTTTTCCAAATCATATTAATATCGATCAATATTCAAATTAATTATGCTGTATGATCTAGCATATTAAGTGCCTGATTGCGGAAACCAAATAAAAGTTCACTTTCTTTATGTCGAGGATGTGTCAACGGAACTTGAATAATTTCTTTAATTTTTCCTGGTCGGGCTGACATGACAATTACACGGTCTCCAAGATAGACAGCTTCTTCAATATCGTGGGTGACTAAAATCATGGTGATTTTTTCATGTTGCCAGATACGCTGAAGTTCAGCTTGTAAGTGACTCCGTGTGATGGCATCTAAAGCGCCAAACGGCTCATCCAAAAGTAAAATATCGGGTTTATTGACGAGTCCACGGGCAATTGCAACACGTTGCGCCATGCCACCAGACAGCTCATGTGGATACGCCTTTTCAAAACCCTTCAACCCGACAATTTCTATATGCTCATTTACCCGTAAATTTCGTTCTTCACGGGTGAGTGGAGTCTCTTCAAGTGCTAAATGGATATTTTCAAAAACAGTAAGCCATGGAAGTAATCGGTGTTCTTGAAAGATAAGACCGCGTTTTAAATCTGTACCTTTTATCTGGGTTTGATTCAGTAAAATTTCACCGTCATAGTCTTGATCTAATCCAGCAATAAGACGTAATAGTGTTGATTTTCCACAGCCACTACTGCCAACAATCGAGATAAATTCGCCTTGCTCAATGTTGAGGTTAATCCCATCTAAAACGGTCAAAGTATTTTGATCACGTTGAAAAGATTTATTGAGTTTTTTAATAGAAAGTAGTGAGAAAGACATATAAATTCCTAACAATATTTTTAAAAAGACAAATTAGGTACGCCATTGCAGCAGGCGTTTTGAAATAAGATGAATACTTGCTGTCATAAAGGCCCCACAAAGGGTAACCGTAATGGCACAAACCAACAGAATATCCATTTCGGCATTAATCTCGGCTTTCATCATTAAGTTGCCGAGTCCCGCACCCGCATTGAATAGCAATTCACTTGCTGTAGTGGTAATCCAAGTAAAGGGCACCGCTAAATTTAGACCAGTTAAAATATGAGGTAAGGCTTGGGGAAGACGTATTTTTTTAAATTTGCGCCAGAACGAAATTTGATAAATACGTGCGATTTCATCGTATTTTGCATCATTGTGGCTAAGGCCCTGAAATGTATTAATGACCAATGGAAAAAATGAGGCAAGCGCGATAATAAAGATTTTTGCTTCTTCTCCATTACCAAACCATAAGGCAATTAAAGGTGTTAAACCCAGTAATGGAACTTGTCGAATACTATTAAACAGTGGAGAAACTAAAGCATTTAAAACTTTTGAATAGGCAAGCAAAGTACCTAAAATTAATCCGCTTATCGAACCTAAGATGAATCCTATTCCAGCTTTTTTAAGACTTCCCCAAGTGTTTAGCCACAATTCACCTGTTTCAAGCAATTTGATAAATGCGAAATAAATGTTTTGCAAAGGAACAAATGCATAGGCATGACTAGCATCTAAGCTTGAGTTGTATTGCCATAAGCCTAATAACAATAATGGCAGTACTAAGCCTTGTACTAAAATAATTGGTCGTTGCCATGATTGTTTTAAAGTAAAAGAACGCTGAGACATTATTTTTCCCCCGAACTAAGCGCAGGTGAGATAAAGCGTTGTTCCACTAACCGTAAAACTTTATCCAAACCAAACCCGACCACGCCTGTGATAAACACACCAACCATCACCACATCTAAGCGCAACATTTGACGTCCTAGTTCCATCATTTGCCCAATACCCGTTCCAGCTGCCAGTAGTTCAACGGCAACTAAAATCAACCATGCACGACCAAGTGCAATACGTAGTCCACCAATTAACGGCGGGAGTATGGATGGAAGAATAATAAGCCTGAGCCAAGCACGTGTTTTGAGCTGGTAGATTTGTCCTAGTTCAATATATTTTTTGGGAATATTTTTGACTGCATCGGCTGTTGCTAATGCTATTGGAAAAAAGCAGGCCTTTATAATCAGTAAAATTTTAAATAACTCACCAATCCCAAAAACTAAAATAAAAATAGGAATAAGGACAAAGATTGGAATTTGATAAAAAACGTTAAATAAAATATAGGTGTAATTGCGAAAGAGAGTATTTGCCCCGTAGGCAATACCAAAAGCAATTGCGCTGATTGCTGCGATAGAAAATCCCAAAAACAGACGAGAAAGACTATCTTTGAGATGCATTTGAAGCTCACCGCTTTGTAACAAAGCGATGAAAGTATTCCAGACAGTTTTAGGCGGCACCAAAATTTGGGTTGGGAAAATCTGTAAAGAACTAATCAACTGCCAAATGAGTAATACTAATAACGGTGAAATCACAGAGAGCAGCCCATACACCTTTTTAGAAGAAAATTTCTTACGGAGTGGGGTTTTAAATAAAACGTTATTTTGCTCAATAAGTGGTTTTACTAGTATTTTCATTGTCTAGTTTCCCTGCTTATTTGAAGCATGATTCGTCTGTAAATTTTGAATCGCTTGACGGGTAAACTTCGGATTCAACAGTTCATCTGCTTTGATTGGCGTTTGAATAAGCTGATTTTTCACAGCGTGATCAATGACTTTTGAATAATGCTGTTTCAAAAAGTCGACTTGATAGTCTGGAGACCAGTCTTGTTGCCATGTGCTTGCCGTGTTCTGGCTTTCACGTTGAATCACACTAAGAGGTTGGCCAAACTTAGTTTGACTTTGCTGAAACTCATCTTGATGGTGCGCAATCCAGTCCATTGCACGTACTGTCGCATCAGCAAGTAATTGTGTGGTATCTGGATGTTGCTCAATATAACTTTTGCTACCCCAGAGTTCAGCACGCATTTTCCAGTCTGCTGGCAAAGATTGTGATGACCAAATAATTTTACCCAAATGGCGATCTTGTAAAGTAAGCGCATCGCTTAAGGTAAAAAAGGCATCTACACTTTTAGCAGATAAAGCAGCAGCCCCAGCTTGAGGGTTTAAATTCACAATTTGAAAGTCTTTTAGGCTTAATCCTTTACTTTGTATGAGTTGCCCAAAGTTAATTTCCCACGGACGGCCACGATGTAATGCAATTTTTTTACCTTTTAATTCCTCAATAGATTTAATAGGTGAATTTTCTGGAACAATAAGGTAGACGTTATTACCAATACCTCCGGGTACAACAATTTGCGTTTTAACGCCGGTGGCATTAAGGACTACAGCAGGAAGGTTTCCATAAAAAGCAAAATCGATTTTATTATTTAGAAAACTTTCATTAACCAAAGTTGCTACAGCAGCAGTGGTTACGGGTTCCCATTTTAATTCAATGTGATTTTGCTTTAATGCTTTTAGAAAAATTTGATCTTGGGAAATGAGTTGTGGCACACCAATAAAGTCCAAAGTACCCGAAGTGCCATTGGCAACGACAGCAATTCGGAGTTGTTGCTGTTCAGACTGTTTTGGGGTGTTCTCTTCTGTTTTTTGTGCGCCACAAGCAACAAGACCCAAAAAACTAAAACCTAAAACTAGACGTGGAAAAATACGCATATCATCATAAGAATTAAAAAATATATGAGTATTGAGCAAGAACCAAGCCAATAAAATTATATTAAACAAATCAATTAATTATAATTTTTTAGAATTATTATTGAGGTTAAATGCCGCCGTTGTGTTGTGATTGGGACACTCTTTAGCGTTTAACTGTTGAAATATCAACACAGCCTTTAAAGACAATTTTTTAATATTTATATAAAACAGTACTATAGCTAAAAATTAATTAAATAAAATAACGGCATGATTCCTGCTCATAAGACTTTTAACGAGTTAAATATCGTCAAATCTTTAAATTATCGAGATTCATTATGTCAGTTGAGTTTTTATGGAGAATCCCTGTTCATGGGGATGGTCGTCGAGCACATCAATTACACACACGCGGTGAATGGAATCAATTAACTCCAGCAGTTCAATCTCCACAACGTGTTGCGCCGCAACATGAGGATCAGTTATTTGCTTACTATGACTATGTCGAGCAAGTAGCGAAAGCAGCCGATATTGTTGGTTTTCATGGCGCACTCATTCCTGCTTTTCCACATACTGAAGAACCATGGGTGTTAGCGTCTGCACTGGCAAGAGAAACTAAAAGACTTCGTTTGCTCATCGCAATTCAGCCTTGGTTTATTCATCCTGCTTATGCAAGCCAAATGGCTGCAAGTTTGCAACGCTTAAGTCAGGGACGAGTAGAGTGGAATGTGATTTCAGGTGGAGGCGGTGCACAACAACGTGCATATGGGGACTTTATTGAACATGATCAACGTTATGCACGAACCAATGAATTTTTAGAATTTGTGAAAGGTTATTCACACCATGCACCTTTCAATTACGATGGAAAGTTTTTCCATGTTGAACAGGGCGGCCTGAAATACCCAATGAATCAATATGACGTTCCACGTTTATGGTTAGCAGGTGCAAGCGATGCGGCTTTACAAGTCGCAGGACGTCACGCAGATATCCACTTAACTTGGGGCGAACCTGTAGACCAACAGAAAAAAGTGATCGAACAGGCTCAAAATTTCTTTGAGCAGAATTCGCCGGAACGCAAAGTTAAATTTGGCATGCGTATTGATATTTTAGCGCGACCAACCCAAGAACAAGCCTTCCAAGAGCTTAAACAAATGTATGAAACCATTGCTGTCGATAGTAATGCTTTTGAACGAAAAGACACTGAATCTGTAGGCGCGAAGCGCCAGCAAGCCTTAGCACAGGGTAACCGTTTTGAAGACTTATTTGTGAGTCCGAATGTGTGGGCGGGAATGTCAAATGTACGAGGTGGCCCAAACTGTATTTTAGTCGGGAGCTATGAGCAAGTCGCAGAACGTTTGCAAGAATATATTGATATTGGGGTGGGACATTTTATTTTAGCCAGTAACCCGCATTTAGAAGAAGCATATCGTGTGGCTGAAGAAGTCTTACCCTTAGTAGGATATAAATTAAAATAATAAACTTAGATCCCTTTGCGATATCAAAGGGATCTTGTTGTTTGAACAGCATAACACTGTCTGAAAACCAACATCTTTTGTATCAATCATTTAAAAAATAAAAATTAAATTAATAAAAAATAATAACTTATAGTTTTGGCATGGCTTGTGCAATTTACCACTTAATCTTTTATTTTTAGTTTGAATTTTTATGCGTGATCAAATCTTTAGTCCCCATAAGCGGGCTTTGCTCTTTGAGCAATTTGCGACAGTTGCAGCCACAACTGAAATTGCAGATCCGTTTGCACGGCATGATCAAGATGTTATTCAACCTGCTCCAGTGAAGTTGAATAAAGTCTTAATCGCAATTATTGCTGTTGCTTCAGCACATCTTGGAATTTGGTATGTTGCAAAACAATTGCCGACACCAGCTTTAGATATTCATAAACCCGAACCTGTGGTGATTGAAATCGTAAAACCGGTTGAACCACCTAAAGTGATTGAACCCAAAATTCCACCGATTACTGAAAAACCAAAAGTTCCACCTGTGGTGGAAAAACCCAAGCCAATCCCTAAACAAGTGGAACAGCCCAAACCTGTCCAAAAAAGTGTGGAGCAACCTAAGCCAGTTGCAAAAGCCGTGGCTGAACCCACTCCACAAAAAGTTGCAGAACCTGTGGTCACAAAAGAAGTAGTCGCAGAACCGGTTAAAAAAGTGGCTGAGCCTGTAAAAGCGTCAGATGACAATTTACCTGTGACCGAAGCCAAAGGTTATGCCGGATATCTCAGTAACCCTGCACCTGAATATCCTGAACAAGCTTTAGAACGTGGTTGGGAAGGCTCAGTCATTTTACGGGTCAAAGTATTAGCAAATGGCAGCCCAGATACAGTCAGTGTCAAGCAAAGTAGTGGCAAAAAACTTCTAGACAGTGCTGCCGTAAGAACAGTAAAGCAATGGAAATTTTCACCTGCGCTAAAAGGGAAAACCCCTGTAGAAGGCTGGGTCGATGTTCCAATTCATTATCAATTACCGAAATAAAATTTAAATTAAGAGGATATTTTCATGTCAGATATTAATTCATTGATCCATGACGGCACGATCTGGTTATTAGTTGCTTTCTCAATTGTGACTTGGGTGTTGATTGTGGTTAAGGTGGTCCAGACGCAGCGAGCAACAAAACAAAGTAAGCTTTTTGTAGAAGAGTTTTGGAAAGCAAAAAATTTATCAGATGCAGTAACTAAATCTGAACTTGGTGAAGGTCCAGCAGCACGAGTAGCTAATACAGGGTTTCAGACTTTAATTGAAGCAGATGAAAAGACGCATCAAGACTTACAAAACAGTTGGAGCCGTCAGGACTTATTAGAACGCCATTTGAGTAAACAAGTTCTAACTGAGCGCCGCCAATTAGAAAAAGGTTCGGCTTTACTGGCTTCTATTGGAAATAACGCCCCATTTATTGGTCTGTTCGGTACAGTTTTTGGGATTATCCATGCATTACAAGCGATTGCTCATTCAGGTAATGCAAGCATGGATGTCGTGGCTGGACCAATTGGAGAAGCACTGGTTGCAACGGGTATTGGTATTGCGGTTGCTGTACCTGCGGTGCTTGCCTATAACTACTTTGTGCGTAAAGTAAAAACAATTGGCGCAGATCTTGATGATTTTGCAACGGACTTCGTGAGTCTAAATCAAAAAGCAGGATTCCAATTACCAACTGCAAAAAAGGGTACGACTGGTAATACGGCGCTTAAAGATAATTCTGCTAAAGAAGTGAAAGAGAAAGGAGTGTTTGCATAATGGCAATTTCTACCTCTCAAGAAGATGATGTCGTCAGTGAAATTAATATTACGCCGTTAGTCGATGTCATGTTGGTCTTACTCATCGTATTCATTGTGACAGCTCCTTTGTTAACAAATACGGTGAAAGTAAACTTACCAAAAGCGGCTCCAACTCAATCGACAGATCAAAACAAAGCTGTAGTGATTAGTGTAAATCCACAAGGTGAAATATTCCTTGATAAGGATAAGGTGACACTTGCGAACTTTGAACAAGAAATAAAGTCCCGCAAAAGCAGTAACCCTAAATTAGCATTAAACTTAAATGCTGATGAGACCGTACCATATGGAACTGTTGCAAAATTATTGGCAAGTATTGAACGTGTAGGCGTAGATAAACTCTCTGTGATTACAGTGCCTAAATAATTCCCCCCGTAAAAAAAGCTGCTTCGGCAGCTTTTTTTACGGTGAGTTTACAGATGAGTATTAAGCTTTCCAGAGTTTTTCAAAACGCCATGTCGGAAAAATCGTATGTTCAGGAGCTAAACCACCAATATTTTTAGCTGCTGCGTCAATCGTATGGCTAAATCCCCAAATGAGCATTCCACCGCGTTCATGTTGAATTTTTTGTGCTTGCGCTAAATGGATTTTGCGTTTGGCTAAATCAGGCTCTGCCAGTGCTTTAAAAAATAACTCACTATATTCCGGGTCTTTAAAGTTCACACGATTGGTTGTCGAAATGGGTGCATCGTTAACAACGGCCGTCGATAAATAAGGCGTGCCGACATTGGTCGCATTACTCGATAGCTGCCATTTACTGCGGTCAGGGCCATTAAATGTTGCAAAATCGACTTGTTTAACTCGAATATTCACATTGGCTTGTTTTGCTTGCTCGGCAAAAATTAATGCAGGTTGAGCGCTACTCACTGGAGTAACAAGTTCTACACTCAAACCATCTTTAAAACCTGCTTGCGCTAATAGATTTTTTGCCTCGGCAATATTTTGTTGGCGCTGCGGTAAATTGAGAAAGGCAGGGTCTTGTGGCGAATAAAGATCATTGGCGATTCGACCTTGTCCATTTAAGCCTCGCTGTACCAACTCCTCTCGGTTTGCAATCAAACGAAATGCCTGACGCACTCTAGGGTCATTAAACGGCGCTTGTTGAGTGTTAAAGTCAAAACTATTATGCGTATTGGTCGCAGAGCGTATGGTTTGAATGTGTTTTGCTTGCTCCAAAATTTTAATATATTCGGGAGAAATCGCATTTGCTACATCAATTTGCCCAGCCAATAAAGCATTTAAACGAGAGACCTGATCCTTAAAATCAATCACTTCAAAACTATCTGCATAAGGTTTGTCTGCTTTAAAGTAATTATTAAAACGAGTAAAAACAGAACGCTGCCCCGGAATAAACTCTTTGACTTTATATGGACCAGCTCCGACTGGGTTATAAATAGGGTCGAAGTCAGTTGGTACAATTCCTCCAAAATTTACCCAAGTTTCAGGCAGTGCAACAAAACCGGGAATCGTACTAATAAAAGGAATACGAACGGTGTATTCATCTAGTTTTTGAATACGATCTCGGTCAATCCACTGCACCAAATTACGAAATGGTGAGGCGAGTTTAGGGTCTGTTAGACGTTTCACTGAAAAAATTACATCATCTGCCGTAATGGTTTTACCGTGATGAAATTCTAAGCCTTTGCGTAAACGGATGGTCCATTCACTTGCATTATGATTAGGTTCGGCAAACTCCGCTAAAGCAAGTCGGGGCAGCATATTTTCATCCCATTCCCATAACTTATTATAAATAGCAAAACCTCGTGTAATACCACTTCCCGATGCTGAAAGATGAGGATCTAGACTGCCTGATTGTTGTCCTCCAATCAGCCCCAAGCGTATAACTCCTCCATGCTTTGGCGTTGCTGAAGAGGAAGTTTTTGATTCGGTACTATTATCTGGAGAGGGGCCACAACCTGATAAACTGCCCAACAAAGAGACGCCACCTAGCGCCGTGAGACTTTGTGTTAAAAATTTTCGACGTGATAACTGAAATGTTTGATTTGTCATTATAAATACCTGATTAGATCTTCATCTTCTAAGGTATTGCAGAATAAATGCCAATATTTTTATATAATTTTAATATATTTATCAAGTGCTTATATAATTATTGTTTTTGGTGAGTGTCTCTATTTCAACAGCTTTGTTGAAAAAATAAACATGAATAGAATTGATAAGTAAACAATGAGAAATTAAAAATAAATAAATCAAATGGTTAGATTGAATTATTTGGCGATTCAATGGTTGGCATAGGCTTTGCGTAACGCAATGTAAATTTACTTTACTGAGTGTGATATGAGACAGCCTTTTCAATTAAAACCTTTAGTTATTGCGCTTAGCGTATTAGGGGCAACTTTGCCGTTATATGTTTTTGCCGAAGAAACGCCACAGCAAGCAGATGATTCTGAAAGTGATGTAATTACTTTGTCCGATGTAGTCGTTACTGGAGCAACCAAGAAAACTACTGTAGTTCCTAAACGCAAAGTTACCTCAATTTATGGAACGGATAGCTCTGTATTGGATACTCCGCGTGTAATATCCCAAGTATCAGAACAACAATTTAGAGAGGATGTTATTCGCAGTGCGGATGATCTCGTCAAATATGCGCCTAGTATTACGCGAGGCGGGGGACAAAATGCTAACTTTGCTCCACAAATTCGTGGACAGAACTCGGAAGTTTTTCAAGATAGCCAACGCATTTACAGTACTCGCCATCCAACCAATCTCAATGCTTATGAAGGAGCCGATATTGTGGCAGGGCCAACAGGTGTAATTTTTGCGCCGACTTCAGGTTCTGGCGGATATATTAACTACCTGACCAAAAAGCCTAATTTTAATAAAGCCGAAACCAATATCTCTGGGACTGTAGGTTCCATTTACTCAGGTAAAGGCGCAGAGCCTAATTTCTCTGTCAGTATTGATCATACGGCACCCATTTCAAAAGAATTAGCATTTCGCGTGAGTGCAACAGCACAAAAGACAGATGATTATTATGACAATGTGAAAAATAATTTTAATGCATTTTATGGGGCACTTGCTTGGCGTCCAAATGATCGTTTAAGGGTAGATTGGAATATCAGTTACGATGACTATTACGATTTTAATGTGACACATGGCTGGAATAGAGCATCGCAGCAATCGGTTGATAATGGCCTTTATTACAAAGGTAGAGCTACGCCTATTATTCAAAACGGTTCGACTTTTTGGTCTCCTGTATTTGAATCGGGTGCGGCAAATTCTAAAGTCATTGGTTGGCAAACTCGTCAGAAGAACGATAAAAACCAATATGTTGCTGTTGGTGGAGTTCAGACCACGCCTTTACCAAACTCAACTGCTGATCAAGCAGGAACCATTAAAGGTTGGGTCTATGATCCATCAATCCCCGGTAATGAATTGGTCAAGCTAGATGATAATGTTTCAGGACGTAGTGAAGATAAAAATAGTGCCAAGCGATTTAGCACTCAATTAAAAGTCATTAAAGATTTAAATGAACATTGGTCTATTGCAAACAGTATGCTCTATCAAAATAACAAAGATTTAGGCGACTCTGTTGGGAGCTTCTTTACAGATTTAGATCATGAGTTAATTGATAACCGACTAGAGTTTTTAGGTGACTATGATTTTGAAATAGGTGGCGTAAAAATTAATAATAAAAGCAGTACAGGGGGAACATATCGTCATGAGAAGTTTACCTCTTTAGCTGCAAATAATAGTTTTAATATTAATCCTTATGATTTAACCAATGATCCATCGCAGAAGAACCCTGGTGATTTACTGGGGTTAATTAAAAATGGCGGTTCAACAGGAGGTTGGATTGGACAAGCCGGAGTGCCTCAATATTCTCAATATTTTGGTTATTTAAATTTACCGCGCATGTATCCAATTGGAAACGGTTTATATGCAGAAAAAGGGGGCTTTCCACCGAATGGTGGAGGCGCTGTCTATACGGGCTCTGGTTTCTGGGATACGTTGAGTGTGTTCTCTCAACAAAACTTTACCTTTAACGATGTATTCGGTATTAACTTAGGCATTAACCATAGTTCTGTAAGAGCAAAACTTGAAAACCCACTTATTTTAACCCCAACAGATGTCCGTTCATCGAGTGACAAATATAGTCTATTGAGCTATCAACTAAGTACATTTATTAAGCCTACTGCGAAAAGCACACTTTATTTTACCTATGATAAAAGCACCGCATTAAATACAGGAGTATTTGGACCTTTCTTGATTTGGGGCGCAGGAAATCAACTCAATCCTTTAGCTTTTGACAGTCAAAGTGAGCTAAAAGAAGTAGGATTTAAATATGAACCTATCACTGACCAGTTATTTTTAACCCTAAGTGGGTTTGAACAAAAACGAGATTTATCGCCTGATACCAACGGTAATATGGCTCGCTTTGAAATAAAAGGAGTTGAGTCATCATTAAGATGGCAACTTCAAAAAAATATAGCGATTGGGGGCAATTTCACTTATTTAGATGCTGAATACAGCTCTATTGTACCTGCTGGTTTTTCACCATTTGGCTTTCATGCGGACAATGCTACAGTTTGGGGAGACAATAACGCTTTAAACCAACGTAAAGCTGGTCGTTATGATGCAGCAGGAATTCCCAAGTACTCTGCAAGTGCTTATGTAGATTACCAGCATCAGTCTGGTTTTGGGGTCAACCTTTCGGGATGGTGGACAAGCTACTGGTACACAAATTTAAGTCAAACCGTGAAAGTACCGAATAACTATAATCTGGACTTAGGTCTTTATTATCGCCAGCCACAATGGACGGTGGGTCTTAACATTCTTAACCTAACCAATGAACGAAATTTTGTGAATGGTTTGGCAGGGTCGAATAGCGAGTTTTTACAACCAATGCGACCTCTGACTGTACAAGGCCAATTTAGTTATAAATTTTAAAACCAATCAATCATTTCCAAGAATCTTAAAAAGCCATACGTCCGTATGGCTTTATTATTAATACGGGATATAAAACACGTTAAATCGTGAATGTTGAAATAACAACAATAATACCTTTCAGACTGTCTATCTATCAGCAGCATTAAGTCATTTTTATTTTTAATTTTTTACTAAGTATTTAAAATTATTCAAATAAATTAAATGGCATAGAAGTTGCCAATATAAGAATAGATTTATTTAAATGGAGTCACCATGTTTAAGGTTACAAAAATTAGGCAGAGTATTTTAACTGCTATGTGGGGAGTAACGGCGAGTGTTTCGACATTAGCTTTAGCGAACGATGATGCTGATGCAATTCCTGCTGAGCAACAAGCTCAAGTGGTAAATGCTAAAGATGTAAAAAAATTAGGCGATGTCATCGTTACTGCACAATATCGTGCACAAAACATTCAAAAAGTTCCGACTGCAATTACAGCGGTTTCAGGCAAAGATTTGGCCGCGAAAGGCTCAACATTTATTGGCGATGTTTTAACTTATACACCCAATGCAGCAGCTGAAAACCCAGATGGCGATAGCCGTCCACGTTGGTATATTCGTGGTCTAGGAACTGGCGATGTAGCAGCCTCTACAGTTTTTCCAGTCGGTATTTATGCAGATGGGGTTTATTTAAATGCGCCTGTTGCTGGTGCTGGAGATTTATTCGATCTAGAACGTATTGAGGTTCTACGTGGTCCACAAGGCACGCTTTACGGTAAAAACACCACAGCTGGTGCGGTGAATTACATTTCACGAAAACCTGTTTTTACAGATAAACCGACCGGTTATGGAACAATAGGTATAGGCGACCATAATCTTCGTACTTTTGAAGGCGCCGTGAACGGGGCTATATCAGATAACGTTGCCGTACGAGGAGCATTCTATTCAGAAGATCGCGATGGCTATGCAAAAAATTTAGCCAATGGTGAAAATTACGGGGATGTAGATAAAAAATCATTCCGCTTCCAAATATTAGGAAAAATTAATGATGATTGGAATGCTTTAGTCAATCTACATAGCCAAACTTATAATGGTCTTGGCAATAATGGCTCTTTAAGTATTGGAAAATACTGGGGTGTTTATGAAAGACCACAAGGCCGTGATACAAATTTAGATTTACCTGAAAGTAATAAAATCCAACATGATGGCGCTTCACTCACATTAACAGGAGATTTAGGCGGCGGTCATACTTTTACATCCATTACAGCGTTTGATAAAACCACTCAAAAATCTATTTCTGATGGTGACTATACGCCTTACGATGTAGCAAGAAGCTATAGCGATAATGAGTGGCGCCAATATAGCCAAGAGTTTCGTGTTTCTTCTGATGCTGAAAAAAGATTCAGTTGGATCGCAGGTTTCCACTTCTTTAATGAAGACTTAGATTCAACAGGTGTAAGTGCGCGAGTAAATAAAACATTACCGAATGGCGCTCCAGCTCAGACGGCGGGCACTCCAGCTTTTAGAGACATTACCTATAATCAGACCACACAAAGTTTTGCCTTATTTGGTAACAGTACCTATAAATTTACCGATAAATTTAAAGTAACAGGTGGTTTACGTTGGACAAGTGAAGAAAAAGATATTGATCTAGATCTTGTTCAAATTACCTCAGGCGATTACACCAAAGGCAGTTGGTGGCAAAAGGATGGGTACAGTAATGCGGTTTATAACCCAGCGCCAAATGCAAATGGTTCAACAAGTCGTAAAAAAAGATGGAATGAGCTGACCTACGATATTACGCCAGAATATGAAATCACTCCTGATATCAACACATACTTCCGTTTTGCTCGAGGTTTCCGTTCAGGCGGCTTTAACACTGGACTTTCAAGTAGCCTGACGCAATTAGCAGATGTTAACCCTGAATATTTAAATAGCTATGAGCTAGGTTTGAAGTCTAGCTTGTTACAAGGCAATTTAATCGCCAATGCCAATATTTTCTATTACGACTACAAAGATATTCAAACAAATTTATTGGTTGCGACAGAAGGACAAGGTGGAGGAGTAACCTCAGTTCTAGCAAATGGACCTAAGGCAGAAGTAAAAGGTGCCGAATTAGAATTAGATTATTTAGCGACTGATAACTTACGCCTACGTTTTGCAGGCGCTTATTTAGACAGTGAATACACCGACTTTGTTGATAAAAACCCAGTAACCAATGTCGTAAATGCTGACAATACAGGTAACAGCTTGGTTCGTTCTCCAAAGTACACCATCGGTTTAGGAGGTGAATATACCTTTAATCTTGATAGTGGAGCACGAGTCATTGTGGGCACAGATGCAAAATATCGTGACCGCGAGTTTTTCTTAGTCAATCGTCAAGATTATTCTGTTGACCCAATCTTGAGTCAAAAAGGGTACACCTTATGGAACGCGAATGTTGGGTATATCAGCGCAAATAATAAATACCAAGTTAATGCTTACGTTAAAAACTTGCTAGACGAAGAATATCAAGTTCATGGGCGACCAAATGGTCCTGCTGGACAATATGTCTTAACCTATGGAAACCCACGTCAAGTTGGTGTTTCTCTCACTGCAAAATTCTAAACTTTGCTTTACGGAGAAAATAATGGGAATTGAATTTTTTACACGTTTACCGCTTCATGGCGAAACAGAATTTTTACCCGGTGACCCACGTAATCGCGGTGATTGGGCCAATATTGAAAATGTTGAAAATACTGGAGCGGTTTCGAACTATGAAGTAGGTGACGATTTTACCTATATTGATTACTTAAGTCAGGTAGCGCGGGCAGCAGAAATTAATGGTTTTGCTGGTGCACTCATGGTGAACGCACCAACGGGTGAAGAGCCTTGGACAGTATGTTCATTGCTGGCAAGAGAAACCAAAAAACTTAACTTTGTGACTGCATTTCAGGCTTATCATTTTAGTCCATATAATGCTGTACAAACTGCGGCAACTTATCAGCGTGCAACAGGCAATCGACTGGTTTGGAATATTATTAATGGCGGCTCGGAAGTCATCCAACGTCAGGTCGGCGATGACTTACCTCACGATGAGCGTTATGCACGTGCTACAGAATTTCTAGATGTTGTAAAAGGATATTGGAATAATCCTTCATTTCACTATAAAGGGAAGTACTATTCGGCAGAAGGCGGTGGTCTAAAATATCCACTGAATAAAGCAAGCCTTCCAATTATTTGCACAGCAGGTTCTTCGGAAGCTGCTCGCGAGTTTGGAGCCAAACATGCCGACTATTATTTAATGCGAGCTGAAAAACCAGAAGAAATTGCAGCATTGATTGCCGATGTACGTGCTCGTGCAAAAAAGTATGGTCGTGAAAATATAAAATTTGGTCTATCGATCGATACGATTGCTCGCCGTACCGAACAAGAAGCATTGGCAGAGGCACAACGTTTTCTCGATGAAGCTGCTGAAAAGCAACGTTTACACGCGGCAGCAGCCCATGCGGGTTTACGCTCAGCGCGCGTATTAAGCTTCGAAAAAGAGTATGCCGAAAAAGATGGAAGTAAAAATGTCAGTGACTTTTTTATCCATCCAAATGTTTGGTCAGGGTTCGGATACATTGGAGTCCCACCCGGTGTTGCTTTGGTAGGGAGCTACCAACAGATTATTGAGCGTATTGAAGAATACAATAGCATTGGCATAGAGTTATTCTTTCTTGCAGGCTATCCGCATCTTGAAGAGTCATATCGTCTTGGTGAACACGTTCTTCCGCACTTTAAAAAGCAACGTGCTCGATTACAGCCTACAGTAGCTAGCCTAGAGTTTGATATTGCACTTTAAAGTTTAAATGTTCTTTAAATAAGCCTGATTAGTAAGCTAGTTGGGCTTTTTAAATTTTTGTTCCTTATACGCGTTTGATCTTTTATGAAAGGTCTATACAAGAATTCTTATCTTTATCTCTTATTTATAAATATAAATATTTTCTGATCTTTGTACCTGTGTAGACAGTTAAACAAAATATCTCTCTTTACACTCATCCAGAGCATAACACCAAAGATGATCACAACACGTCTCATATTAGATCTGCATGACACGGATAAATGATCATCAGGTATACGTTTAGTTAAACATTCTGAGAAATCTATAAAAGCAGAATGTATGGATATATATCGAGATATGAAAGAAATAATTTCGCAAAAAAACTCATCCGGCATTGTCTGGAAAAGTACCAAGAAACCATGGTTCATTTCTGTTGGGTATTTTAACTCGCTTGCGATCTATTGGATTGTACCTCTTTGTTTATTCCTACTATGGTGGGTAGCATCAAACGAGCAATGGATGCCTGCTCAAATTTTACCTACCCCAAAAGATACATGGCATTCTTTCGTTGAAATCGCATCTCAAGATCTATGGTCACAGCTTGCTATCAGTCTTGAGCGCTTTGGTCTTGGCTTATTGTCAGGTGTATTAGGCGGCGTATTTCTAGGTATTTTACTTGGTTATAGCCGCATTGCCGAACAATACCTATCTGCAACGTTTTATGCGTTGGTCATTATCCCAACATTAGCTTGGTTACCTTTGCTCATGATCTGGCTCGGCATCGAAAATAGTTTAAAAATTTTCATAATCTTTAAGGCTACGATGGTGCCGATTGCCTTACATACTCAGGCAGGGGTACGTGACATTCAACCGAAACTCAAAGAAATGGCAGCAATCTTACAGTTTAATCGCCTAACCTTACTCACAAAACTTGTCCTGCCAGCCACACTTCCTTATTTCTTTACGGGTTTAAGACTAGCTGTTGCAGCAGGCTGGACGAGCTTAATTGCTGTTGAGTTATTGGCTTCATCGGAAGGCATTGGATATTTGATGGTGACAGGTCGTCAGCTATTTCAGCTTGATATTGTCTTTGTCACGATTTTTGTGATCGCATCTGTAGGAATTATTTTCGATTTTATCCTACATCGAATTGAACGTAAGTTTGTGTTCTGGCCCCATGCTGCTTTGAGTGCTCATACTTTTCATAAAAAAAACAGATCCGATGTTTTCAAGTCATGGGTTTTACCTTTGAGTTTAGTCGTGCTTTGGGCAATCAGCAGTTGGTTCAACTTGATCTCGAGTCAAATTTTGCCAGCGCCGTGGAAAGTATTAGAAGCGCTATGGTCAGGTATTCAAGATTTCTCACTTACTACCGCCATGTATTACAGCCTTTATCGTGCAATTTTGGGTTTGGTTATCGGCGGGTTAATTGGGGCATCAGTAGGAATTGTGGTAGGGCTATTTAAACCCATTGAAAATCTGTTGGCACCTACACTCAATACATTACGTCTCATTGCCATTTTTGCTTGGATTCCGCTACTGACAGCTTGGTTTGGGCTCGAAGATTTATCAAAAATTGTTTTCATTTCAATAGCGACATTTTTTCCGATGTTTATTGCGACTTGGAAAGGCATGTCGAGCATTCCAATGCAGCTTGTTGAAGTCTCAAGCACCTTAAGAATGACATTACTTCAACGCTTAACGCTTTTGATTTTACCGAGCATTGCACCATCAATGTTTGCTGGATTTCGATTGGCGTTGCTCTATTCGTGGATGGCATCTTTTGGAGCTGAATACTTGATGGGCTCTGGGATTGGTATAGGTAGCTACATGATGACTGCACAGCAAAACTTTGAAATGGAGCGTGTGATAGCAGCAACCGTTTTGGTCGCTGGTTTAGGGGCGATTCTGGCATGGCTGGGCAAAATAACTGAAAACTACGCAACATCTTGGCGAAAAAATTGAGGTCCGATCATGACAATTACCCTTAATACAAATACTGAAAAACAGCACCAGTCTTTTCAAGCTAATGCTCAAACACGTGTGGCATTTCACCATGTTCATAAGTCTTTTATCGTCAATCAACAACCTGTCAAAGTTATTCACGACTTTAATCTAGAAATTAAAGAAGGGGAGTTTATTGCGATTGTAGGTAGCAGTGGCTGCGGTAAATCTACGCTCTTACGTCTTTTGGCTGGACTAGACCAAGATTTTGATGGTCGAATTTTAATTGATGGTACCGATGTAAGCGGAATTGGCGGCGATCGTGCGGTAGTCTTTCAAGAACATCGCTTATTTCCTTGGCTTACCGTTGAGCAAAACATTGAGCTGGGTTTATTAAATGAGGCGTTAACTTCACGTGATAAAGATATTCTGGTCCAGAAAGCAATTGAGTTAATTGGCTTAAATGGCTTTGAAAAGGCATACCCACACCAATTATCTGGTGGGATGTCTCAACGTGTAGCGATTGCACGCAGTCTTGTTGTGCAACCACGCATTTTCCTGTTAGACGAACCGTTTGGTGCATTAGATGCATTAACACGGCATCAAATGCAAAATGAATTGCTACGCATTCAATCTCAACAAAAAATGACCACTGTTTTTATTACGCATGATGTGGAAGAGGCCGTGACTCTGGCAGATCGTGTGGTGATTTTAAAACCTAAACCTGGTCGTGTTGAACAGATTATTCCCGTCAACTTGCCGCGTCCTCGAAATCGTTCAAGTTTTGAATTACATCAATTAAAAGAACAGATTTTTCGGATTTTGACCGAAGACAAAATTGGTTAATAGGAGTTATTGATGAGTGAATTTAGTCAAGGCTCGATTAGAAAAGCATTTTTATTTGAGCAATTATCCAATCAGGTCTCCCATACAACGACGGTTAATGATCCTTTTAGCCATAACGTAGATGTTGGAAATGATCCTGCTGGGCCAAAAAAGAATGCTTTGGCAATTGCGATTGTCGCCGTTGCTGCAGCACATTTGGGAATCTGGTATATCGCCAAACAACTTCCTACACCTCAGCTTGATGTTAAAACACATGACCCTGTGGTGATAGAGATTGTCAAACCGCCTGAACCACCTAAGGTGATTGAACCTAAAATTCCTCCAGTAGCGCAAAAGCCAAAGATACCACCTGTTAGTCCAAAGCCTGAGCCTGTACAAAAGCAAATAGAAACACCAAAACCAGTACAGAAACACGTTGAGCAGCCTAAACCTGTTGAACAGCATAAGGTAGTAGAGCAACCGCGACCTGTAGCGGAACCCTTAAGTAAAAACGTGGTGGCGGCTCCTGTTCAACAACCCGTTTCAAAACCCGCTGAAGCACCTGCAAAAGCTGCTGATGACAACTTGCCAGTTACAGAAGCAAAAGGTTATGCGGGTTATTTGAGTAATCCAGCGCCTGAATATCCTGAACAGGCTCTCGATCGAGGTTGGGAAGGTTCAGTCATCTTGAGGGTAAAAGTCTTGCCAAATGGCAGCCCTGATAGCGTGACAGTCAAACAGAGCAGCGGAAAAAAAATACTCGATAGTGCAGCGGTGAGAACCGTAAAACAATGGAAATTCTCACCAGCCTTAAAAGGAAAAACACCAGTCGAAGGATGGGTCGATGTTCCTATTCACTATCAGCTCCCGAAATAATTTTTAACTTAATATTGATATATAAGGAATTTTAACATGAGTGATATAAACTCCCTGATCCACGATGGGACTATCTGGTTATTGGTTGCTTTTTCAATTGTGACGTGGGGTTTGATTGTAATTAAACTGGTTCAAACCCAAAAAGCTGATCGCCAAAGTAAGGCCTTTGCAGAAGAATTCTGGAGTGCCAAAAATCTGCAAGATGCGATTCAAAAATCGGAAGCAGGGCAAGGACCAGTGGCACGCATTGCAAATACTGGTTTTAAAACGCTTGCTGATGCAGACGATGATACTCATCAAGATTTACAACATAGCTGGAGTCGTCAAGATTTACTTGAGCGCCATTTACGCAAACAAATTTTGTCTGAACGCCGCCAATTAGAAAAAGGTTCTGCCTTGCTTGCATCAATTGGTAATAATGCACCTTTCATTGGGTTATTTGGCACAGTCTTTGGGATTATCCATGCTTTACAGGCCATTGCACATTCGGGTAATGCCAGTATGGATGTTGTCGCAGGGCCAATTGGGGAAGCGCTAGTTGCAACAGGCATCGGGATTGCAGTGGCTGTTCCAGCAGTACTGGCATATAACTATTTTGTGCGTAAAGTAAAAACTATTGGTGCAGAACTAGATGACTTTGCGACTGATTTTGTCAGTCTAAACCAAAAATCAGGTTTCCAGCTTAAGGCAGTCAAGACAAAAACAACAAATACGAGCATTCCAGCCAGCGAGTTAAGCCATACCCACAATAAAGAAAAGGTATATGCATAATGGCAATTTCAACATCGGAACAAGATGATGTCGTCAGCGAGATCAACATTACCCCTTTAGTAGACGTGATGTTGGTTCTGTTGATTGTGTTTATCGTCACGGCGCCCTTACTGACCAATACTGTTAAGGTAAACTTACCCAAAGCTGCACCAACACAGGTGACAGATCAGACCAAGGCAGTAGTCATTAGTGTTAATCCAAAAGGCGAAATTTATCTGGATAAAGACAAAGTCACTCTTGAACACTTTGAACAGGCCATTAAAACGCGTAAGGCAGCCAATCCTAAACTGGCTCTGAACCTGAATGCAGATGAGACGGTTCCATATGGTACGGTTGCCAAGTTACTGGCCAGCATAGAACGGGTAGGCGTTGATAAACTATCAGTTATTACATCGCCTAAGTCTTAAGTTCTATCAAAATAAACAAGACGAAAGAAAATCAAGATCCAAATTTGAGATCTTGATTTTTATATAATTGTTTAATCTAAATTTATATTAAACTTGAATTTCACGATTAGGTTGTATGGTCTATTTTAGAGCTTCAATTTGATGGTGAGATGGCGAATGACAACACTTGTTTATAACGATAAAAGAAGAAATAACTATGATCATTTTTTAGATTTATTAGATCAAACTCATATCAATCGTTATCAAGATTTCAACATTACCTTTGAATATAAAAAACTGGCTGAACAAATGCTGTCAGAATGTGAATTCATGGACGCATGTTCGCTTGAAGAAAAGCAAAAATTATTTAATGAAATTAAGATAAAGCATCTTTATCAAGGGCAAGTACTATATTCGAGAAATCAAGACTGTCGTGAACTGATCATTGTGTTAAGTGGTGTGCTCAAATTAGGTTGGAATTCATACGATGGGAAATATCTTATTCATCGTTTTATCCCTACAGGTGCACTATTAAATATTGTCTATCTTATTTCTGAATCGGCCTTAGAGCATGAATATATTGCACATGAAGCAACTGTGATTGCGACCATTCCAGAGCATATCTTTAAGCACACCATACAGCACAATTCACGCATGCTATATCAGGTTTTAAAACTGGTATGCCAGAGAACACGGCTTTTAGATAATGATATCTATCACACCTCTACGCAGCCTTTAAAGGTACAAATTGCACGACAGCTCATCTATTTAATCGAATTTTTTTCGACTCAAACTCAAAAAGGCATCGAGGTTTTATTAAAACTCTCACAAGAAAATTTAGCTGAACTTTTAAAAATATCGAGACAAAGTATCAGAAAGGAAATTCAGTGGTTTGTTGAAGAAGGCATTATAGAAACAAAATACAATCATATCTCCGTAAAAGACATCGACAAATTAAAAGCCTTACTGCACTAAAGAGATTATGACGAATTATGAATAATTTTTCATAAATGCAGAAATGCTATGTAATTTTTGTTGCAGAATTTAAAGGGGGGAATTTCTAAACTCATATCATCAATGACGAGAATGATGATATGGCAGATTTATTAATAAAAAAACCAGTGAGTAAGTTAATCGATGTGATTCCTTTAGCAGGTCGTATCGGTGCGCAAATTAATGGTGTTGAATTATCTTCAAACCTTAACCCTGAGGTCTTGAATCAAATTAGGCAATCATTGCTTGAACATAAAGTTATTTTTTTCCGTAATCAGGAACATCTAACAGATCAAGAGCAGGAAAAATTTGCCGAATTACTTGGGCAACCTATTTCTCATCCTACTGTTCCAGTGGCAGAGGGTTCGACTTATATATTTGAACTTGATTCCCGTCATGACGGTCGTGCAGACGTTTGGCATACCGATGTTACCTTTGTTTCAAATTATCCAAAAATCAGCATTTTAAGAGCGGTAACTACTCCCAACCGAGGGGGAGATACTACATGGGCAAATACAGAAGCAGCCTATGATGAATTACCTGAGCCGCTAAAGCTCCTTGCCAATCAGCTCCGTGCGATTCACACCAATGATTTTGATTATGGTGGTTTTCGGCCTTCCGCAAGTGATGAAGTCGTAAAACGCCATCAAAAAATCTTTGCTTCAACGGTCTATGAGGCGGAACACCCATTGGTCAGAGTACATCCTGAAACAGGTAAAAGAACCTTAATTTTAGGCCAATTTTTTAAACGATTTGTAGGTCTGACTGCTAAAGAGTCCAACAAGCTGTTTGAAATTTTTCAAGATCGTATTACCAAACCAGAAAACACAATTCGCTGGACCTGGAAGGACGGTGATGTCGCTATTTGGGATAACCGTGCCACTCAGCATTTAGCCGTCAATGATTATGGTAATGCCTTGCGTATCATGCGACGCGTTACGTTGGCAGGTGATGTTCCTGTTGATATCGATGGCAAAGCGAGTAAGCAAATTAAGCCATCTACGTCTTAAGTGTCTAAATAATACGACGCTAATTTATCAATAAAAATGTGGAAAATATAATGAAACCATCAATTTTTAAAAAATTGATCTTGCTGAGCTTATTGGCTTTTGGACATGCCAGTTATGCTGAAAGCCTTAAAACAATCCGAATTGGTTCTCCCGATTTGACTGCTGGTCAGAAACACGCGGGTGGTGGAGTTGTTGATGTGCTTTACAACAAAAAATGGCTTGAGCAAGAACTTGCAAAAAACAATGTCAAAGTGGAATGGCATTTCTTTAAAGGTGCTGGGCCAGCCATTAATGAAGCATTGGCCAACAATCAACTGGATTTCGCCTTTTTAGGTGATTTACCTCCAATCATTGGTAAAGCCAATGGATTAGATACCCAATTACTTGTTCCAACGGCGCGCGGCATCACCAATTATCTAGCGGTAAGATCTGATCTTTCGATCAAAAATTTTGCTGAATTAAAAGGAAAACGCGTTGGTTTGTTAAGAGGAACAGCAGATGAATTGTCATTTGTGAGTGCATTGAACAGCCAAGGTTTAAAGCTCAGCGATGTGCGAGTGGTCAATTTAGACTTTAACGCCGTCAACGCTGCTTTGGCTGCAAAAAAAATTGATGCGTCATGGGGACCTTCTCGATTTTTTGCGTTACGTGACAAACACATCGTTAACTTGCCTATAAGTAGTCGTCAGTTAAATGGTGCAGGATCTACTCAAGGTGTGTTTTTAGGTCGTCAATCTTTTATTCGACAACATCCAAATGAAACACAACAGGTGGTGACTCAGGTTGTAAAAGGGCTGAACTGGCTCTCAAATGAGCAAAATCGAGTACCACAAGTCGCACTCTTTTTTACTCAATCTGGCTATCCGGCATCTATCTATGCTCAGGAACTCAATGGTGTAAATCTGAAGTTTTTATATTCACCGTTATTTGATGGCTACTACACACAACAATTGCAGCAAAAAATCACTTTGGCTACGCAACAAGGGTTGATACGCAAAAATATTGACGTCAAAAGCTGGATTAATCCGTCATTTGTAAATCAAGCACTTGAACAATCAAATTTAAAGACCTACTGGAAACCCACTCAGCAGTACGAATATTTGAAATCAGTGAAATAAGCGCCGTCTTTTAAAACTTAATTATGGGGTAAATAATGTCGATACATTCGAAAAGTGTAGCGCGTGATCCGTTCACGTCAGCAACTAAACAAAAAATTTTAAATTTAAGTCTGCTTTCGCTGAGTATCTTGTCAGTTTGGGGACAAGCTCATGCAGAAACAGTCTCAAATACCGCACGTTCCTCAGAGGATGTGGCTCAGTTAGAAACCGTTGTTGTGACAGCAACACGCCGTGAAGAATCACTCCAAAAAGTACCTGTTGCTGTTTCAGTCATTAGTGGAAAGGAACTCGATAAGCAACAGCGAAACTCACTTGAAACATTGGTAACACAAGTACCGAGTGTTAACTTTCGGGCGGGAGCTTCCAATAAAGATACTTCTTTATTTGTTCGTGGTATTGGAACAGTTACCACTTCACCGGGTGTTGAACCTTCTGTCTCAACAGTGATAGATGGTGTCGTGTACAGCCGACCAGGGCAAGCAACACTTGATTTGTTAGATGTGGATCGTATTGAAGTCCTTCGTGGTCCTCAAGGAACACTTTTTGGTAAAAACGCATCGGCAGGTGTAGTCAATATTGTGACCAAAAATCCAACCAGTGAAACCTCTGGTTATATTGATGCCTATGCCACTAATGATGGTGAACAACGAATTAAACTAGGAGCATCTGGTACATTAATTCCTGAAAAATTAACTGCCAATATCTCGGCGCTATTAGGTAATTTTGATGGCAATGTAGACAACCTTACAACCAATCAAGATGTTAATGGCTATAAAAACTATGGATTTAGAACCAAATTTGAATATACGCCTACCGATAGTTTAGTTTTAGGCTTTACTGCCGATTATCTGCATAAAAAAGGAAGTGCTCCAACAGGCATTGTGGTTAAAAATACTGATGCCAACTATGCAGCAGCATTATCGCCTGTTGTGGCATCTCCAACCAATCGAAGTACAGTTGAAAATACTCAAGCGTCGACTGATGATACCAATCAGGGTGTAGCACTTACCGCAGACTGGACTTTAACCAATCATCAATTGTCATCGATTACGGCCTTTCGCCAATGGAAAAACACACAGATTGGTGACAGCGATCAGCTTGCTGCTCCGACACCAAATTTTGCTGGAATTGCCGATTTAGGCCATGTTAACAGTAAGCAATTTTCTCAAGAAATTAGAATTAAACCGCTCGATCATGGTTTTTTTGATTATGTCGCGGGTCTATATTTTTCAAAGAACAAAAACGATGAGACTTATCAACGTGAGTCAACTTGGTACAACAATGCCTCTAATGCCTATGTCGTAGATTTTGGTAAGGCAATCTATAACACAGACAGCACCAACTATGCTGCATTTGGTGAAGGTACCTTTCATTTCACAAATCGGTTGAGATGGATTGCAGGCTTACGTGTTACACGAGATGAGTTGTCTTATGATCACAGTCGAGTTTCAACTGTTCCAAGCAGTGTAGGTGTCCGAAATGCTATTCGTTCTTCATTTAGCAGCGATGGATCGACCAGTGAAACTGGAGTTTCAGGCCGCATTGGACCTCAATATGACTTTACACCGAATATATTGGGCTATTTTACCTATTCAAGAGGTTATAAAGGTCCTGCATATAACGTTTATTTTAATATGCAGCAAAATGATACGCCTGTCATTGATCCTGAAACAGCTAACTCTTACGAACTTGGGCTTAAATCTCAATGGCTAAATAATCGTCTGCGTGTCAACGTGGCGTTATTTAATACTGATTATGATAACTATCAGGCAAATTTTAGAACCCTCGATCCAAATGGTTTCCCAATAACCCGCTTGGTTAATGCAGGAAGTGTCTCTACCTATGGGGCTGAAATTGATTCGGTATATAAGATTAATCCAAATTGGGCATTAAACTTTTCAGGTGCCTATACACATGCACGAATTGATGATTTCAAATGTCCAGCTGCCGATAGTTCGTGCCCAAATGTAAATGGTAAGCCGCTGCCATTTTCTCCTGATTGGAAATTTAATACCCAGCTCGATCGCTATTTTACTCTGGCAAATAACAAGCAAATTGAACTTTCAACTCAATATGCATGGCAAAGCAAAGTGCAGTTTAGTCTCGACCAAAACCAAAACACTATTCAGGGTGCATATGGACTTTTGAATGCGAGCATTGCTTTAGCTGATACTGCTTCTGACTGGCGATTGGCATTGAATGTACGAAATATAACGGATAAATCATATGCAACCTTACTGAGCACAAATGGTAGCCGTATTACTCGTCAAGTCCCTAGAGATGATGAACGCTATTTTGGCATTTCATTCCGTAAAAATTTCTAAAAAGTATGTCTAGTACGCCTCGTTTTTTTTCGAGGTGTACGCCCATTCATTGGACTGATTAAAATGAGTAATCCTTCGTCTACAAGAAAGCTTCACCTTAATTTATTTTTAGACGGTTATGGCCATCATTTGGCCAGTTGGAGACATCCAGCGAGTCAATTAAACCTAAGCCCCTATGAACGCTACTTAAGTGCAGCAAAAATAGCTGAAGAGGGGAAATTTGATGCCATTTTTTTTGCTGATAGTTTAGCTGTTGATCCAGCAACTGCGACATCAGGCAAAATTCGGGGTAACGAGATTGAACCTCTCACATTACTTTCGGCAATTGCCACACAAACCCGTCATATTGGACTCATTGGAACAGCCACAACAACCTATAATGAGCCGTATCATCTCGCAAGAAAATTTGCCTCTTTAGACCAGATTTCTGCTGGACGTGCAGGATGGAACCTCGTCACTACGGATTTTGCGCTTGAAGCGAAAAATTTCAGTACAAAGGAACATGTCAAACATCACGACCGCTATGCACGTGCTGAAGAATTTCACGATGTCGTAAAAGGACTTTGGAATAGTTGGGATGAGGATGCAGCTATTCATGATAAAGCCACAGGTATTTTCTTCAATCCAGATAAGGTACATACGCTCAATCATTGCGGTGATATTTTTCAGGTAAAAGGTCCACTCAATATTAGCCCAAGCCCACAGTCTCACCCGGTGATGGTTCAAGCAGGCAGTTCAGAACGAGGTAAAAATCTGGCAGCTCGTACCGCAGATGTCATTTTTACTGCGCAATCCAATTTAGCAGCTGCACAGCAATTTTATAGCGATGTAAAGCAACGTCTTGAAGACTTTGATCGCCAAGAACATGAGTTAGTAGTCATGCCGGGTGTGTATGTGCTTGTTGCCCATACGCATGAAGATGCTAAGAAACAGCAACAGCTTTTAGATGAACTTGTTGATGATGACATTGGCCTTGGGCTTTTAGGAAGAATGTTGGGCAATTTTGACTTAAGCGATGTTGATGTGAATCAGCCTTTAGCTTCCTTAGATTTATCTGAAACCCAAACAGGGCAGCAAAGTCGCCAGCAATTAATTCAGGCACTCGGGCAAGAGCAGGGTCTAACCATTAAACAGCTCTATCAACGTATTGCATCGGGACGAGGGCATTTTTGTTTGGTTGGAACGCCAGAATATATCGCCGACCAGCTTGAGGAGTGGTTCATCAGTGGTGCAGCAGATGGATTTAACATTATGCCTGCCGTTATATCAAACGGCATTAGAGACTTTGTCGATCTGGTTATTCCTATCCTTCAACAGCGCAATTTATTCCGCAAAGAATACGAAGGTCAAACATTAAGACAAAACCTTGGCCTCTTGGCTGCTACCGAATAAAAGGACAAAGTATGTATCTCGCAAATTCAGAACGATATCAATCATTCCAATATCGAAAAATTAAAAATAGTGGTTTGGTATTACCACCATTGTCACTTGGTTGCTGGCATAACTTTGGCGATGACACTCCAATTCAGCAACAAAAATCGGTACTTTACACGGCGTTTGATCATGGAATTAATCATTTTGATCTGGCCAATAATTATGGAACACCCTTTGGAAGTGCAGAGAAAAATATTGGGCACTTTTTAAAAACTGACTTCAAGCCATATCGAGACGAACTCATTATTTCGACAAAGGCAGGCTGGGACATGTGGCCTGGACCTTATGGACAAGGTGGTAGCAGCCGAAAATATCTGATGGCTAGTCTTGATCAAAGCTTACAGCGACTGGGGCTTGATTATGTCGATATTTTTTACTCACATCGCTATGACCCTGAAACACCGCTTGAAGAAACAGCCAAGACACTTGCCGATATTGTGCAACAAGGTAAAGCACTCTATGTGGGGATTTCTTCTGGGTATACGCCAGAATTAACTTTACAGTTAATAGAATTACTTCAGGCCTATCACGTTCCACTTACTTTGCATCAACCGATTTACAATTTTTTTGAACGTCAAATTGAGCAAGGTTTAACGAAAACTTCTAAACAAGAGGGTTTTGGTGTAATTACGTTCTCACCACTGGCCCAAGGCCTATTGGCTGGACGATACCTGAATGGTGTACCTGAAGACTCACGTATTGGGCGTGGTAGTCGCTATTTACAGTCAGAGCATCTCGTTGCATTGAAGCTACAGCAAATACAGCAGTTAAATGAAATAGCAAAGCGTCGAGACCAAACATTGGCTCAATTGTCATTGTCATGGGTTTTACGTGATGAACGGATTACATCGACAATTATTGGTGCTAGTCGTCCAGAGCAGATCATCGAAAACTTAAAAGCATTGCAAAATACGACGTTTAGTGCAGATGAGTTGACTCAGATTGACGCTATTCTAAATACGCCATAACTCTATACAAAATTTGCAGCATGGCTTTTTAGGAGCCAATGCTGCAATGATTATGCATTTTATTTGTTAAAAGCTAAGTTTCACGGTTGCACCAATGGTACGAGGCTGACCTAAACTAGCGAGAACAATACCATTAGAAGAATTCCATGTATTGGTCACATAGGTTTCATTGGTGAGGTTTTTTACCCATAGCGCAACATCCAGTTCATTTTCACCAATACGATGTCGTGCACCTAGACTCGCATTTGTTAATCCATAGGCTTTGATGACACTGTACGGGTTATTATCTAAAGAGCCATATGACCAATCTCGCCAAGCATAACTACCCGAAACATAGGGCTGCCAGTTACTATGCTCAGCTAAGTCATAACGGAAATTGAAATTTGCAATCCACTTCGGTACGCCATATACACGCTCTCCAGACAGGTCTTGTGTATTTACGCCCGTTGGAATGCTGATATTGGATGGAGCAGGGGCATTTTTATATTCTGTATAAGTGGTATCGTTAAGAGAACCATTAAAATTAAGTGTAAGGCGACGAATAGGTTGATAGGTTGCATCGAGTTCAATTCCTCGGCTACGTACTTTACCCGCATTTGCCAATACACTGACGACAGAGTTACCGACTTGTTCATAGCTTGTGGTTTGATAGTCAGAAACATCAATCCAGAATATATTGCTATTGAGCTGTAAGGTATTATTAAGAAAATTTTGTTTTAACCCAATTTCATAGTTATCTGCTTTTTCAGGATCAACCTTTAACGAGTTAGCCCCCGCAGCTGGTGCAGAACCAATGCTCAGGTTAAAGCCCCCTGATTTCTCGCCGTGTGAATACGTTGCATAGGCCAGTGTGCTCGGATTTAAACGATAGCTGCCAGTCAGTAAGCCAGAGTAGCTTAAACCATGTTGCTTCAGTTCACCCGAGTCGTATGCGCCAAGCTGGGCATTTAGTAAATTACGCTCTGCCGCACTTAAACCCGAAACTGGTGTACCCCCAATAGGGTCGGTTCTATAGATACTGGCAGATTTATCTTCATAGGTGACTCGTGCACCTGTGGTAATGTCTAACTTCGGTGTCGCATGCCATGTACTTTGACCAAATAATGCTGAGCTTTTTGTCTCAGTTGTTCCATATGAATACGAGTCTCGATTATTCAAAATATTCGATTGACCATTGGCAATTAAGGTTCTCACGCTCGGAACGTTATAAAGATAGAAGGCGTCCGCCGTATCTCCATATAAAGAGAAAGTCGTATTGTCTAACTGTTGCTGAAAGTAATATAGACCTGTTACCCAATCCACTTTTTGATTTCCAGCAGAGGTTAGGCGTAATTCTTGAGAATACTGTTTATCTCGAACCGAAACACCAGCATTAGTCAATGCATTTGAGCTAATAAAATCACTGTTGGTTGGAGTGAAGTTCCAAAAGCGGTATGCACTAATCGACGTAATTTTTTTACCGCTATCTAGCGACCAATTGGCCTCTGCCGATCCACCACCTTGCTCAACAGACATGTGTTGTGGGGCATCTGAATGAATCTGTTTGTCTTTCCAGTTGGTGTAAAGATTTTTAGCACCTGACTGTGTGGCATTTTCTAAGTAACGATTGTAGTTATTTCCATATACAGTACTGTTAAACGTTGGCCCAGCGTAGTACACGACCATCGCGCCTTGATCATCATTTTGTTTATTGTAATCTGCAATTAGACGTAAATTAAAATTCTCTTGCGGCTTCCAGAGAATTTGACCGCGGACACCTTCGCGATCTGTATTGTTATAATCTTTACCATTATAGGTGTTATGAATAAAACCATCTTGAGTTGTTTTATAAAAAGAGAGTCGGCCTGCTACATTTTCGGATAGAGCATCTGAAAATGTTCCTTTAGCCTGCAAATAATTGCGTGAACCAAAAGAAATTTCAGCAGAATGGTCTGGGTCGAAGGTAGGCTGTTTTGAGCTAATGTTTAATAAGCCCGCCGTAGTATTTTTACCAAATAATGTCCCTTGTGGCCCGCGTAATAATTCGAGTTGAGCAATATCTAATAAATCAAATACAGCCATGCCGGGGCGACCTAAGTAAACATTGTCCAGATATACCCCGACACTAGCTTCCAAACCATCACTGGCTGGGTTATTACCCAAACCCCGAACTGCTACACTCGATTGACGTGGGTTCAAGAAAGCAACATTAAGGCTGGGTAGGGCTTGTTGTAGATCTTCAAGTTTACTGAGTTTCTGTGTTTCCAGTGTTTTGGCACTTAAAATACTAATGGGTGTGGGAACATTTTGTGCTTTTTCTTCACGTCTTCGTGTCGTCACAATAACATCTGCAAGCTGAATGACATCATCCGCTTTACTGTTTGACTGTGAATTTGACGTACTGGCTTCCGTTACCGCTGTACCTGAAGTAGTGGGAGTATCTTCAGCATAGACAATAGATGAATACCCTGCACACCCTATAAGTGAAATAAACAGACTTTGCGTGATTTTATTTAAAACTAATCTTTTTCTCTTGAAATGAAAGGTGTGCTTTTGAACTGACATTAATGACTCCATTTGTGTTTTCTTTGTGATGATTTTAATTTTTATGTAATTGAACACTGTCATTATCAGTACAAACTTAAGTTTATATTTTGATGATCTTATCTTTATATTTAATAGTAATTTTTTAAACATAGGCCTTTTAAATATTGTTCAGGCGGCAAATGTAAAAGCCAGCATGAGGTGCTGGCTTAGTTCAATCTAAATACTAATCTCTTCGTTATTTTTATGCTTCAAACGGTTCTAGCTGATCATTCTGTAATAATCTTCGTTGTTGCACATTTTCAATCACACCATTTTCTTTGACATAAGTTGCCCATTCTTTGAGTAATTCATCGAGCTTTTCTGGATATTGTTTTGCGAGATCCTGAGTTTCGCCTTTATCATCTTTAAGGTTATATAGCTGCCAGCGATTCGGACCATTTGGCGCAGGGATGAAGAGCGCTTTCCATTCTCCTTTGCGCAGAGCCTTTTGACCAAATAACTCCCAGCCTGTGACATGATCTTCACTATGAATATGATCTTGTTGTACTTGTAAATAAGGCAAGATAGAACGTCCACGCAGTGGTACCAATTGACGACCTTTATACACCTGACCGGGATGCTGAATATTTAAATAATCTAATAGGGTTGGTAGTAAATCCATGACTGTCAGAAACTCATGACTGATCTGATTTTGGCGTTTAAACCCTGCGTAGTGAATGAAAGAAACTGTTCTAATTCCACCTTCGCTAGTGTGTGCTTTATATAGGCGGGCAGGAGCAGTGGCGGCTTGTGCCCAATGTTCTCCGTACCAAACATAAGAGTTTGCTCGTCCAATATTATCAATACTGTTGTCGTAATATTGCTCGATAATTTCATTAAGTTGGCCGCCAAAGACGGGCAGAGCTTCAAGTTGAGCACCTTCTGCACCATTGTCTGATAAAAAAATAACAATGGTATTGTCTAATTCCCCTCGATCTTTGAGGTATTCGACCACACGTCCAATATTTTGGTCCATACGATCTACCATGGCCGCATAGACTTCCATAATTCTTGAAGACTTATCACGTTGCTCTTGAGTAAGATTTTCCCAGAATGGAGTTCTAGCTAAGACAGGATGAATCGTTGTTTCCGCATCTACCAATTGAAGTTGCTTGAGTTTCTCTAGGCGCTGTTCACGCAATTTAACGGGGCCATCCGCATAACGTCCTTTATATCGATCAATATCTTCCTGAGGTGCCTGTAAGGGCCAGTGTGGTGCAGAGAAAGGTAAATATGCAAAAAAAGGACGTCCTTGGCGTGCTTCATCATCTTGTAAGAAGTCTAGAAGGCGAGTGGTAAAATAATCTGATGAATAAAACCCTTGTGGTAGTTCTTCTGAAAACTCATCATCTTCGGCATAGAGTCCTTTTGTTGACTTAAGTAAGCGTGGAATTTGGTCCTCTGGAATATCCGCTTCAAATAAATAATGATTGGCTGCACCTGGTAATAGTGCAAAAGAACGTTCAAACCCTTTTTTAATTGGAAAATATTCTGGTTTTAGTCCCAAATGCCATTTCCCAGACATAATGGTGTAGTAACCCGCATCTTTTAATAATTCTGGTAATGCGGCAACTTTGTTATTTAATACACCTTCATAGCCTTCTTTACCTTCGAGTTCTGGGGTAAGGGCCTCTGCCATGGTTCCTAAACCAGCTAAATGATGGTCAGTACCTGAAAGTAACATCGCACGAGTGGGGGAGCAGGTTGACGCCGTATGAAAATTAGTCAGTCTTAAGCCGTTTAATGCTAATTCATTCAAATGAGGTGTATTGATTTCTCCGCCAAAAGCACCTAAATCTGAAAAGCCTAAATCATCCGCCACAATCAATAAAATATTAGGTTGTTTTTTGATATTTACATCTGTCATGTTTTATCCAACAAAGCGACTAAAACGCTTAGTGTAAATATGACAAATTTTTATTCTGTTTCTATTCTGACAGTTATCTCCTAATAAAATCATATCATTATGACAAAAGCAGATATATCAAAGAAACTTGGTGGTACTGTTGAATTGATGAGTCTGAGCAATATCGCTTAGTTTTTCAAAGTCCAAAATAAAGATTTGATTATATTTAACCTCAATGATGTTTTGATTCGAAAGCGCTGCTAGTTCTTTATTAATACTTTGTCTTGAAGTCTGCAAAAGTTCTGCCAGATTTTCCTGACTCAATTTGAGATTTAGTAAAATTTTATCTTTGTCCTGATAGGAATGATAATCCACTAGAAAAACTAGTTTTTTAGCGAGACGTGTTTGCAATGTTTCAGTTGAATAAATGAAATTTTGTTCACGATTTAGTTGTGTTCTTACACAGATTAATTTCAACACCATGAATAAAGCATCTGCGTTATTTCTGATGACATCCATAAACAATTGGCCAGGAAGATTGGCAATTACCGTTCTACCTTGTGCAATATGGTCGTGAAGTAGGGGTTGACCCGTTACGATCGGAACAATATTGATTAATGTACCTGAGGGCACAAAAATATCGGTGTGATATTTACCTTGAGATGTGCTCCAGCCAAGTTTAAGCGCGCCTTCAAGCAAAATATTGATATCAGTGCACGGATCATTTTGATTGTATATCGTTTGATTATGATAATACTTTCTTATTTTTAAATGCTGAATAAGCGTAGATTTCTCTGTATTAGATAAAGATTGAATAACCTGATAGTTTTCTAAAATACGAATACTTTTATGGATAAATTCATTCGTTATAATTTGATGATCTGAAGATTGTCCGCCGTCAAAATCATTCTGATATTTTGAGATAGGATTCCTAAACTCGATAATTGATGATGCTTTCATGATAAATCAGAGATATAAACTAAGATTTTAAACAGCTTATCAGAGTTAAAATTTATTCAAATTTCAAAAAAATATAATTTCATATTTAATTTTCATATGTGCGTGTTATTAATTATTTAAATATCAAAATAATTTTTTACGTGATGGATTGTCTCTGAAATAACAGAATAAGCCGCCGTTTCTGATAAAAATTCAGTCATATATTATGACAGGAAATTAACATGACCACATTTATTCAGAAACCAGCACAACAACTACACGTTAAAAAATTAACTGGTCGAATTGGGGCTGAAATATCAGGCATTCATTTAAGCTCTGAGCTTGATTCATCCACAGTTCAGTTTATACACGATGCGCTACTAGAGCATAAAGTACTCTTCTTTCGTGGCCAGCAACATTTGGGGGACACAGAACAAGAGAAATTTGCAGAATTGTTTGGTTCACCCGTTAAACATCCAACAGTACCAGCGGTGGATGGCACAGATTTTATTTTTGAACTTGACTCACAAAAAGGTGCACGCGCCAATTCTTGGCATACTGATGTCACTTTTGTTGATGCTTATCCTAAAATTAGTATCTTGAGAAGCCTAATCATCCCTGAAACAGGTGGTGATACAACTTGGGCAAATACTGAAACTGCTTATGAAGATCTTCCTGAGCTTTTACAGCAATTTGCTGAACAGTTGGTAGCTGTACACTCTAATGAATATGATTATGGTGGACCAAAACAAAATGTCGAGCCTGAACAACTCGAAAGACTGAAGAAAATTTTTGTATCTACCAAGTATGAGACAGAGCATCCAGTAGTCGTATTACATCCAGAAACTGGCAAGAAAAGCCTATTACTGGGGCATTTTTTCAAACGACTTGTAGGATTTAGCCAAAGTGATTCACAACTTTTATTTAATATTTTACAAGAGAAAGTAACGCGACCAGAAAATACAGTGCGTTGGCAATGGCAGGAAGGAGATGTGGTGATTTGGGATAATCGCTCTACACAGCACTACGCAGTTAACGATTATGGTGATCAACATCGCGTTGTACGCCGAATTACACTTGCAGGTGAAGTAACGACTGGTGTACATGGCTTAAAAGGTAAAACCACATTACCCAAAGATTTATCAGCAGAACAACTCGAAAAAGCCAAGCTTCACGCTGTTTTAAATGCCAACTAAAGACTATTTTAAGCATGCAGAACGTCACTGTCGTTAAGCAGTGACGTTGTATATGTTGTTGAGAAAAACGATATGGCCACACTATCAAAACGTAATCGATTTATCTGGATTATTCCTGCGCTTATTTTTATCGCTTTGTTTCTGTTTATTTTCAAACCATCTTCATCAGCACCATCAAAAACAACAAATCAGACTGAAAACATTGTAAAAATTAGAATTGCAGTACCTGATTTAAGCAGTAGTGAAAGACACAGTAGCGGCACACCATTAGTTGATTATATATATTTAAATCAGTTACTTGAAAAAGAATTCGCAAAGAAAAATATTCAGGTTGAATGGCAATTTTTTAAAGGTGCAGGGCCTGTAATTAATGAAGCTTTGGCCAATAAACAATTAGATTTTGCTTTTTTAGGTGACTTAGCAGCCATTATTGGTAAATCGAATCAAATCGATACCACGTTACTAGTAGCGACTGGACGGCACATAGATGCTTATTTGGGTGTTTTGCCAAATAAAGGATATAGCAGTCTCGAACAGTTAAAAGGTAAACGAATAGCAATTTTTCAAGGAACTGCTATGCAATTATCGTTTGATCAATATATCGAGCGATATGGCTTTACTGAAAAAGATTTCCGCATTATTAATTTAGATCCTGCTGCGGCCAATGCAGCACTTGCAGCTAAGCAAATTGATGCCAGCTGGGGTTTAATGCCAATTCTAGCGCTCAAACAACAGAAAATTGTAGAGGTTCCTCTGAGTACTGGGCAGAGACAAGATGGTGCTGGCACAATTCAATCAGGTTTGGTTGGTCGTAGTGAGTTTATTAAACAACATCCTGAAATTGTCCAAACATTGGTCAATACGGTTTTACAATCAGCACATTGGGTTTCACAGCCTGAAAACCGCGATAATGCTATTCAACTTGTCACTAAAAATGCAGGATTTCCAACGGAACTCTATGCATTGAGTCTACAAGACAAAGCCTTAAAAACAGTTTTTTCACCACTTTTGGATGAATATTATCTAGGGCATCTACAAGAAGGTGTACAGACTGCATTAAAGGCCAAACTGATAAAACGCGATGTTGATGTAAAACAATGGCAAAATGCTGAGTTTGTCGAACGAGGGATTCAACAGTTGAATTACGTCAATTATTGGAACTCATCAAAATAAAATGATTAAATTAATTTAGCTGCGCAAAAAGACCTTAACAAAGGTCTTTTTTATAAATTGCACAATACACATCTAAAATAATTAATGATTCTTTGTAGAGGCAACAAGTATAGTTAAACGTACAGCAACAGAATCAAGGACTTAATAATGAATTATATAACTGTTCGTATAATGTATATTATGTTAAATAGAGGATTTAGAAACCTACCATATATAAGGCTCTAGCTACTCTGCATTGTTATTACACCGTTTATACTTCACTACACTGAATTATTAAAAGCATCTTCAACTGTATCTGCTGCTCAAGCAACTTACTAGGCCTTAGCGCACTTAACGACTTAAACTGACTAACCCTATTTCTAATCTTCGCCAGAATAATTCTCTACACAGCTTCCTGTAAGTTGTAATTACACTTTTATATTTGCCCTAGTGAAACTGCACATCACCTTTACGAGCTGTATTTTGTGGCTACTACTAACTGCTATATAGATTTCTTTTTCTAAATCGCCTTTTAAACATTTATGTCTGGAAAATGGTATTTGGAACTCAAACCAGAAAAATTATTGGCCTGCCTAAGCTCTTGGTTGATATTTCAACCACGACATATCCTATTGAAATTTAATTAAAAAATATTTAAAAAAGCTATACTCATTTAAAAAAAACTTATATAATTTATGTGTACAGCTATTCTTTAGATTTAGCCACATAATTCAAAATAATATTCCCAGTGAATGAGCTGATTTTTCAACTCACTAGAAATTTTACAAGCTTCTACTTATTGACCAAAAACCCAAATCATATTTTCCCCATTAAAACAACGATTATTAGGGATTTTCAATGTGGAAATTGCATTTTCTACGGAAGTTTGATGACCAATAAAGCTTGCTTCCTTACCTATTTCAAATACTAAATTTCCATTTGAAATGAAGTTATTGTTCATTTTAAATGTATTTGGGAAAATAATTGGGACATCACCATTATCATTTGAAAGATAGATACAACTATTAACTTCTTTAAGAATACCCACAGTAAAAGTAAGTCTAGAGCCACCAGCCGATTTCTGATATGTAACTAATATGTCTCTATCATATAGATGATTTTTCTGCTGTCTTATGGTTGAACCATCTAAATTTTTAGAGGTACAACTAGTAGAAATAATACAGACAGCACCTATATAGGATAGCATGCGTAATTTATTGAATAACAATGGCAGTACCTTTCGTGCTTAAATAGTCTAAACTGCTATAAGTGGCTGTCAATTTTATAAAGTTTACACTTAAAGTCGCTTTTGGCCCCCTCAGGGTTATTGTTGAGGTAAGTTAGAAGAATTGGATTAAAATCCAAAAAGTCTAACGGCGATTAAACCGCAATGTACTTTTGTAAGGTAATCACTAAACGGTCCAGAACAAACCCTATAAAACCGATAATCAAAATAATAGAAAGCAACTCAGTGTAATCGAGACGGTCACGTGCATCTAAAATAAAATATCCAAGTCCAGAAGTCACACCTAACATTTCGCTCGGTACAAGTACGATCCAGACAATACCAATCGCCAGACGTAAGCCTACCAAAACCTGTCCTATCACACTTGGCCAAATAATCTTCTGCAAGATCTCTCGTGGGGTTGCATCTAAACTGTGAGCCAGTTTGAGCAATTGTGGATCGACTTTTTTTACGCCTGTGGCTGTATTGAGAATAATAGGCCAAACTGCCGCAAATGCGAGTAAAAAGTAAATCGGTTTATCACCAACCCCTAAAACCATTACTGCAATTGGCATCCATGACAGAGGGGAAATCATGCGTAAAAATTGGAAAATTTGTGAGCTTAATGCATCTGCTTTTTGATTTTGCCCGATCAACAATCCCACCGGAATACCAATCATTAAAGCAAAACCCAACCCTACTAATATACGTTTGGTACTCATCCAGATATGGTTATAGGTTTCACCATCTTGGATTAACGTTAAAAATTTGGTCAACGTCGTGTTTAAAGTAAATTGTTGAAAAAAACCTTCAGGAATTAATGTTCCAGCAACAAGCCATAGGCAAAAAAAGCCAATGAGTCCAAACAATCCATAACTATGATATTTCCAATTTGGCATTATGATATTATTCATAATTGAAAAATCTCCTGACGGGTAAAAGACTCGGTGAGACCAAATGCTCTCATACCACCTAAGTTTTGAATGGCTTTTTTAACAAAACGATCATCGACTAATTCGCGTGCCGCTAAAGTTGGATTCAGTTGTTTTAAAAATTCAGGATTGCCCTCAACCTGCGTGTGAGACATACGTTTGATTAGCTCAACAGTATAACTTTCAAAAGGATAAGGCTGAAAATCAATACGATGGTCTTGCCATTCTGTATGCTTAATTGCACCTGTGCTTAAATAAAACTTTTGCCGGGATGGATTAGGATTAACAACCTCAGAAATCACAGCATGAATATGGGGCGTTAATCGTGGTTTATGCTCACGTGAAATCAATTTCGCAACTTCACTACGATGGCTACGACACCAAAGTTGAGCCTCTACAATGCCATTCACAACTTTTTGAGACCATTCAGGATGCTGCTGTAAATCTTTCTCATGCATGTACACTACGCAACAGGCATGTTTTTTCCAGATATCTCCTGTAAATCGCAGTATTTTTCCAATTTTCAGATGTTCTGCAATTGCATTAAACGGTTCAGCAACAAGGTATCCTGAGATTTGTTTACTAAGTAGTGCTGGGGGCATATCTGAAGGAGGTAATACGATAATCCCTACTTCGTTGGCCGCTAATTTCTCCTTTTGTTTAGTAATGATCTTCAAACCTGTATTACGGAGCATTTCCTGTAATACAACGTTGTGTACCGAATACCAAAAAGGAATTGCAACTTGCTTACCACCTAGATCCTTCAAGCTATTAATATGCCTAGCTACTGTAAGAGCTGAACCACCAACATGATTCCAAGCCACAATTTTTGCTGGGAAATGACTACCGAAACGTACCCATACTGCCATTGGTGATAACAGGTGAATAACATTCACACTACCAGACAAAAAAGCTTCAACAAGTTGTGCCCAACTCCGAAATAAAATTGGGGGATCAACTTGTAATCCTTGTTTTTCGAATAACTTATTTTGATAAGCAATCAATAAAGGTGTTGCATCGGTAATTGGAATATAGCCAATTCTGACCCGTTTAGTTTTTGTGTTTTCAGGCTTGGTTTGAGCCAGACTAGCTTGTATTGACAAAGCAGCAGTTCCGGCAAAGATTCCCATCAATTTAAGGAAATCTCGACGAGAATGATTAATATCGTCATCACACATATCTATTTCCTTAAATATTTTCCAACATTTTTGCTTGATGTTGATGAAGTAGTTTCAAAATATTATTACGAATCATTGAAAATTTATTTTCCCAGATATCACGCGGATGATTTTGCGTTAATTTCCATATTTGACTGATGTTTGCAGGGTGGCCAGATAAAAAGAAAATACGGTCTGATATGAGTAAGGCTTCATCAATATCGTGCGTAATCATCACTGCAGCACCAATTTCTTGGGTGTGTATCAAGTCGATCAACAGTCTTTGCAACTGAGCGCGATTCAATTCATCTAATGCACTAAAGGGTTCATCCAATAACAAAAGTCGTGGAGATTTTGCTAAAGCACGTGCTAAAGCTACACGCTGTGCCATACCACCTGATAAAGTATTTGGTTTTGCATGAGGAATATGCTCTAGCTTCACACGTTTCAAGGCATTACTCACCCGCGTTTGGATTTCTGCTTCGTTTTGTTTAGGCTGATTTTTAAAATTTTGTCCAAATGCAACATTTTCAGAAATGTCCAGCCAAGGTAATAAAACTGCAGATTGAAACATGAATGCCATTTTAGACTTTTGTTGAGCAATAGGTTTCCCTAGTAGATTAACTTGCCCTTTTTCAAGTGCTTGTAAACCTGCAAGTGCCGACAATAATGTCGATTTACCAGCACCACTTGGTCCCAAAATGGTAACAATTTCACCTTGTTGAATGTCGAAATCAACACCATCAATCACGGCTTGAGTTTTACCCACATGGCTGACAGTAAGTTGCTTTGCAGTAAGTAATGTTTGTTTATTCTTCATGTCTTAGCTCTTAAACGTGACAATTCAGTTTTTAATTGCAAAACACTCGGTGTCACAATTGGAATAAAGGCTGATTCTTTTAGACGTCTGGTAAAGCCATCTTCATAAGGTATCAAATAGCACTTGCCACCTGTGCTACATAGTTCCAGTTGAATAGCATGTTGAGTAAGTTCACTTAGTGCAATTCGGATTTCAAATAAACGTCGAGCTTGAGTAACAAATTGTCCTGATTCCAATCCCCAAAAGAGTGCTGCTAAGTTTTCTTCTAACTGCTGCTGAATATGAGTAATTTGGTCATTCACTAAATTTGAGTGTTTCTTGGCAATCACTTGTTGCACACTGCGTTTAATCAAGCCAATAGATAAAGCACACTGTAAACCTAAAAATGCTGGACGAATGGTAGGAATATATTGAGTAGCGTTATCACTCAATAATTCTGTTTGAGAAACAGAAACATCTGTCAGAGTAGCAGCAGCGGTAGAACTGCCTTTCAATCCGATCAATTTCAAGTTTGGTCGACGATCAAAGCCAGCACGGTTAGATGGAACTAAGAATAATAAAAGACCTTGGGCGCTATCAGCAGCGACAGCTACAGTAAATCCTTTAGGATGAAAATTGGTAACCCATGGCAATTCCCCATTTAGTTTCCATCCCCCCTCCATTACTTCGGCCTGAATTTGTAGAGGTTCTAAACCTGAAAGGAATTTCATCACATTAGATAAACCTGTGGCTCCTGCATATTCACCAGCAAGCAACTCATCGAAACGAAACTCATCTAAAGAATCAGCTTTCGCAGTTAGTAAATATTCAATATAAGTACGCTGACTCCAACTAACAAATGCTGCTGTAACTGAATACTCAGCTACTTCTGAAATGACTTCAATAGCATCCTTTAAAGTGTTGCCTAGTCCACCAAATTTTTCAGGCACACCCTGTCTAAATACATCAGCTTGACCCAATTGTTTCAGCAAAACAAGACTGACATCTGCTTCACCTGCATTTAAAGCCTCTGCATGCTGTTCCAACCAAACAGCTAAAGCGACATTAAGCATTTGGGGCTTCCCATTTATATGCATTCAGTTGGCTATTAAGTTCGGTACGTGCCAAGCTATTCGCATAATTACACAAAGTCGCAAGGCTTAAACCCAACAATACATCTAAGGCATTTTGTTCAGTAAAACCAGCATCAAAGAATGCTTGAGTTGTTTGCTCATCCACAGCCCCTTTGGTTAATAATGCCTGACGTGCAAAAGTAGACAAGGCATTTAAACGAGCATCTGGTAACTCTGCTTGATCACGCAAGGCTTGGACAATTTCAGATGCAAGTTTAGCTTTATTTTTTGCTAGTGCTGTATGGCCTGCGACACAGAATGTACATCCATTATCTGTTGCTGCAACCAATTGTACGACTTCACGTTCTTGTACATTTAAGCTGCTGCGACTATTGATTTCGGAAACGGTTTGGTACATTTCCAAGGCAGCCGGTGAGTATGCTAAAACACCTAAAAGGTTTGAACTAAAACCATTGGCTTTTTCGGCACTCATAAGGCGTTTTTTTGCTTCTTCAGGTGCTTGTTCACTAGTTAAAGGCTTGAAATAAGTCATCACGGCATGTACTCCATTAAGAGTACTTAGTGTTGAAAATTTATAGTAATCTCTCAATGCTCATTAGTATTTATAAATGCTTTATCGTCTAAACCATTGGAAATTTTTATGCTTAATAATTCTCAAAAAATACTAAGTTGGTTAATTGACCGCTTAGAAATAGAAACATCCCTTCAGCATTTAAGCCGTTATCATCAACAATGGTCAACATCTATTCAAGGACAAGGTCAAGCAAGTTTCCATTTAGTCCTTCAGCAAGACTGCCATTTTCATCTTCTTGAAGAAAAAAATTTTATCTATCTTTATCAAGGAGATGCTATTTTTCTTTTAAAAGATATCCCATTTATTATCACTGATACCACCCAACGAGTTGCACCCTCTCTAAACCACTTACAACGTAATTTAGTCAACAGTAACGACTCAAACATCATGTCTTGTTCTACTCATTTAGCATGTGGTTATTTTAAATTTCACTCTAAATTTTCAGAATTGCTTATTGCAGCATTACCGCCCTATTTGATATTAAGACAAGATAATCAAGTTTTAACTGAATGTTTAAGTATATTTGAATTAATACGTCATGAAGCAAACTTAGATAATGAAGCTTCAGTAAATTTAATTGAGCGCCTTACCAGTATTTTGTTTTACTACCTTATTCGTCATACTTTTAGTCAAGAAAATTATAAAAATTTTCCACTTTGGACATTATTTAATGACCCAACTCTTTATCCTCTGATTTTAGAAATTGTAGCTAAGCCTGAAGAGGATTGGACTTTACAATCCATGGCAGCAGTATGTGGGATATCGCGTGCTAACTTTGCCAAGTATTTCTCTAATATTGCTGGATTTTCAGCAACACAGTTTATTTTATATTATCGTGTTCAATTAGCCCAACAATACTTAGCACAAGGTATTTCTATTGCAGATTGTGCTGAAAAAATTGGATATCAATCGGTTGCTGCATTTACCCGTGCATTTCAACGTGTTACCAAAAAAAATCCAAGTCAATTTATGAAACGCTAGGTTAGGATTTCATTTATATATGCACTAAAAAATTGAAAGAAAATAAAATTATCTTATTATTTGATACTTCCACTTCAGCTCCTTAGCTATAAGCCACTCTTATTTTCATCAATACTTAAGTTACAAAGCCTTGCAAGCCAACAAGCAAATTTAATAACTGTAAAAAAATTTGGAAAGATAGTTGTTCGTTTCGAGTTTCCTCTCCTCTAAAGAAAGTTTATTTACCTTAACTTATTTCATAACAATTATAAGATGCTTTTCATCAATAACTATTTTACTAACTAAAGGTTTATAAAATAATTTTTTAATTTGAACAATGGACAATCACCTATGGATTGTTTAAAAATTCATTTAATACGATATTGGAATGTATTTTTAACATTGGGCACGCTGGTAGGTTTGCCATCAACCAATCTAGGCTGATATTTAAAATTTAGTGCAGCTTGAATCGAAGGCCGAACAAACATGGGGTGACAATCCTCTTGTGCTTGAGGATTTTCAACCTTCCCTTTTTCATTCACACCATACACTACTGTACAATCTCCTTCGAGCTTACGATCCAAAGCTTGTTCAGGATATGCAGGTGCTTTTTTTGAGACAGGTTGATAATTTTTAACATCAAATGACTCTTGACTAGTTTGTACTTTCGGCTCTGTTGTTGGCTTCACTGTACTCGTCTGAGTTATTGGCTCTTGCTTAGGCTGACTGTCCGCCATTTTCTCAGTTTCTACAATCGTACTTTTCTTTTCCATCGTGAACTGCTGCGCTTGTTTGGCCGCTACTGGTACGGATTTTTCACTACGTGAGTTCACAACTTTCTGAGGGATTTTAGGCTTGATTTGGCTAGGTTGCTCAACTTGTTTTTTTTGAACTGGTTTATCTGAAACTTTTTTTTCAATGATCGGTGTAGGAACTTTAGGTTGTGGAGTTTCTTTAATGGGCGGCGGAATTTGAATAAATTGCAACTGTATTGTTTTTGGCGGAGACTCTACAAGCGTTTCTTGCATTTCAACCGAACATAGCCATCCGATTACGCCAATATGCAATATAGCCGTGACCAACAAAGCTAAACCCTGATCGCGAAACCTCATTCTAGATACTGTGACGCTCATAGTTAAGGTTCCTCCGTCACCAAGCCCAAGTTACTTACACCACTTTTTTGCAAAGCTGCAATGGCTTGTGCAACTAGTTGGTAGTCAGCATCTTTATCTGCACGTATATAAAACTGTAAGCTTTTATCTTTTTGAATAATAGGAACTAACTTCTGTTGCATACTCGCTAAATCAATCGCCTGATCTGTCACTTTTTCAGTATTTACCTCTGAACCAATGTTCCAGTAATACTGACCGTTAGCTCGAATAGATAAAGTTACAATACGCTGCTGCTGTGACGCGGGCATGACATCTGCATTCACTTTAGGTAAATCAATTTTAATACCTTGCGTCAACATGGGTGCGGTCACCATAAAAATTACCAAAAGCACCAACATGACATCAATATAGGGAACTACATTCATTTCTGCATTGAGCTTCCTTTTTTGAGAACGCTTAATCATCGTTATGCTCCCTACCTTGAGGCTCGCTCAGTGTGCCCAAGCAACCGATAAATGCGTGTTTGCAACTCGTTGGCAAAACCATAATAACGATTAGAAAGTTTGTCAGCGCGAGCAGAGAAACGGTTATAAGCCACTACAGCAGGAATGGCAGCAAATAAACCAATTGCAGTTGCAATCAGTGCCTCTGCAATACCAGGTGCCACCGTATTTACTGTCGCTTGCTCAACACCTGATAGTCTTATAAAGGCATTCATAATCCCCCATACCGTTCCAAATAGTCCAATATAAGGGCTGACTGAACCAACTGTGGCAAGGAAAGTCAGATTCTGTTGAAGCTTTTCTTCTTCTTCACAAATGCTACTGAGCAAACGACGTTCTATACCATCAATTACATCAGCTACGGCGAGTTGCTCATCTGTCATGAGTTGATGATATTCATCGACTCCCTGTTGAAAGATGGTCACTACTCCTTTTTGCTGTTCAGGCTGTCGATATTTCTGTTGCAAAAGGCTTAAATCTTTTTGCTGCCTAAAACTCTTTAAAAAACTGTTCCAAAGCTGTTCTTGCCCACGCAGTAAAAGGCCATGACGCACAATTAAATACCAACTTATGACCGACAATAAAACTAAAATCAACATCACCACTTTTACCAACACACTGGCATTACTAATCAGCATCCAAACTGACATTTGATCCATTGTTGTTTGCATGACGTACTCCAATTTCTTTTAATTGCTGCACCGTGAAGCCCATATTTTTTAATGGCTGTTATGTCTCGATAACAGTTATGTGCTGAGACAAGGTTTAATCTAAATGTAGGGCCTTCGCGATTTTTTCCCATGGCACATACTTAAAGTTCTGGTTGCCCTCAGGCATACGCTTACGTCCATCTTGAACAACCAATATGCCGTGCTTCCATTTACCGCCAAAATTTTTAGAACTAACATCAAGGCCATCTGTTTCTGACACAGCATCAATCCCTTTTTCAGTATTAATGCCTATACGGAATACACCTCGAACCTTATAAGGCGCTGCTGCATCAAGCACTACGAAGCTGTCATTGCCCTGACTTGAAACCACCAAATAACTTTTGTCTTTGTCGTGATACAGTCCCATACCTTCTATATCTGCATGCATCACATCTCCAACAGCAATCACTTGTTGCATTGGAAGCTGTGTTTTCGGACTGAGATCTTTCACCCATACGGCGACCCCTTCTTCACCCACAAATATACGGTCCGTAGCATCATCTACCACACAGCCTTCAGGTTGTGTTTTGACTGAAAAACGTTGAATTTCCTGGGCCTGTAATTTCCGGTGTGCTGCTGTAATATGATATTGAATGAAGGTGCCATTTTTATCGTTTGGAATGGCATAGATTTCGCCTTGTGTATCTCGATACATACAAATGCCATAGATTTCATCTAAAGTGGTTGGCAGCTCTCCAAGCATAGAGACCTTGCCAGTTTTAGGTTCAATGGCAAAGACATGTAAACTGTTATGATCTCGGTTAGATGCTACGGCCAAGTCAACCACTTGATTTCCCCATTTAAAACCAGTTCGAACATCAACATTATTGAGACGTCCAACAGGCAAATACTGAACTGCCTTACCTTGCAAATCACTGACCTGCAGGCCGCTTTGTTTGTCGGTCGCTAAGATGCGTGATTGGTTAGGCTGTGTCGTGTTATGCCAAATTGCTGGATCGTCGGCGGCATCACCTGTACTTGGAACACCTTCTGTCTCCACTTCGGTAGGAATAGTAATGATATTTTCTGTCTTTGAACCGGCTTGTGTTTGCCATGCTACTTGTGCCGTTTTAATAGTTTTATCATCTAAAATCAGCAAAGATTTATCAGTTAAATTTCCACGAATACTCAGACTTTTCGCTTCTTTTAAACTATCAAACTGGAATGGTTCTAAGGCAGTCCAATGCTTGCCTTGTTTTTTATAACGGTAAAGCAGAGCTTTTTCTTCATCAATTACGGCAACTTGGTCATCAACTATCGCTATTGCAGACGGTATACCTTGAATAGAACCAAAAGGTTGTACAAGGTCAATAACTTCACGCGTCATGTCAGCTTCGGAATGCGCTGGATAAGCCCAGACACCAATATTCTCCTCATTAATTAACAGCTCCGCGGTTGCATCATTAACCTGACATATATTACTGGCTGGAGGAAAACTTAAGCCCCTCACCAACTTCGGTTGAGCTATAACCTTCTCATGATTAGCCACCAACCATTGTTCCCCAATCCCTTCTTCACCTACCAAAAAGGCAAAGCTTAGTCCTTGCGAATCAGTATAGAGACAAACATCTTCTGACTTAAAAGAACGTTTTGGAATAAATATAGGTTTTTCCCAAACTTTACTATTTAAGTTCATGCTCATCAGCTGAATTTGTTGTTGCTGTAAATTCGATGCAGCAATCAATAACCGTTCAGAGCCTATACGATAATCAAAACGTCCAAATTGTCCCGGAATTTGATGCATTACATTTTGTTTATCATCTAAAAATTGTAGTCCCTTATTTTTACTACTCAATAAGGTATTCACTTTCGACCATGCACTTAAATTCAGCCATTGCATATCTTCAGTTTTGGCATCCTGAATATCAATTTCTTGAAGCTGAATTTTAGCTGCAATAGGTTGGTCAACCTGTTTCTCTGCCAAATTCAATGACTGATTGCTTTGTGCAGGTTGAAGAACATTATGTTGGCTACACGCCGTCAGAAGGAATAAACAACTCGTCAAAGCTGTTAGTCTAAAAGTTAAAAAATTCATAAAATACTCAAATTTGGCTAAATCCTTGAGTTTTCCCACGCAGAGAAAAATCAAGTAGTAAAAATTAAATTCGACTTAAAAGTGTGTGTAGGTCAGGGCCAATTTATAAGCAGGGCCATATTCTTCATATTGGGCGTTATAAGCTTTAGTGCCCGCATAGTTGTAGTAGTGCTCACCCGTAATGTTTTGCACATCAAATTTTAACTGTAAGTTTTTTGATAAATTCACATGACTACTAAAATCGAGAAACACTTGGTCATCGGTATAAATATCTTTTTCGGGCGAATCAATATTGCTTAGCTCATATAGGTAGCTCGATTTATAGTTTGCAGACAGGCGCGCACCAAAGCGTTCATTTTCCCAACCAATCATTGCATTACCTACAACGTCAGATTGATTTGGCAAATGAATACGACGGCTCAGCAGCTCACCATCTTGCATTGAATCAATATCTGCTTCTGACTTACTAAATGTTGTATTAAAACCGAGTAGTAACCCATTCCATGGTGCAGCGAGATGGTCAAACTTTTGTGAATACGCAAATTCCATCCCATATAACTTGGCACGATTACCATTTTTATAAGTAATCGCTTCATCAAAGTCAGCCCACTGTCCTGTTCCTGCAATATTAGTGTTATAGATAAATTGATCGATATCTTTATAAAATGCATAGAAGCTGATCATACTGGCTTTGCCAAAATACTTTTCGACACCTAAGTCAAAGTTTGAAGATTCCAAAGGTTTAAGCATTGGATTACCAAATTCTGCTTCATCGCCATCGATGTATACACCCGGTGCACTTTGGGCAAAGTTTGGACGAATAACGCTATTTGTCCATGCTGCTCGAAGATAGGCGTTGTCAGCTAGTTGATAACGAAAATGTAGACTTGGTAACCAATGATCATAATCGTTTTCATATTTGGTCCCCGTAATTACATCATCATTAAACTCAAAACCTTGTGCTTCAAATTGGGTGTTTTCATAACGTAACCCCGCAATTACATGCAACCGATCAAAATCAATGGTATTCATGAAATAAGCTGCTTGAATATCTTCATTCGACTTAAAATCATTAATGATTGAACTGTCAGCAACTGCGTAATCGTTTCGATTTAATCCGCTGATTTTATTATTAATTGCACTTTCATTAATGGTTGGACCAAATTGACCGAGTTCATAATGACTATTTCCATTAAAGTCTGAACTTGAGGTGCTTAAATCTTCATATTCCCATTCATCAGTATTGTTAGTTTTTTCACGTTGACTAATTTTGCCGCCAAACTTAAAAGATGCAGCATAGTTGCCCCACCTATAGTCTTTAAGAAAATCTAGTTTTCCATTGTATTCTTTATCTGTGGTTTTAGATTTTTCCCAAGACACTGAGTCTAACTCGTAATTTGCGGCGTCATAAAAGTCTTGGTCTGCCATAATGACGGGCTTTTTCGTGCTGTTAAAACCTACATTGCTAAAGTCACCTTTATATTTCGCACCAGAAATTCCACCCGGATTTTCTTCCGATGCTTCGCTATAGCCTAGTTGACCTTCTACAGTCCAACTACCAAAACCTTGCTTACCACCCAAAACAAAGGACTGAATTTCTTGTGTTTCCACACGGCTTTTTAAAGAGCGTGTAGCTTCTGCATCACCCCGTTGTCCTGCAAATTGTGGATCAGAAAACTCAACCGCAGCTTCTTGCCGAGATTCAGTATCTTTAAATCGGCTATATAAAGTTCTTAAATAGTATTCGCCTGTGTCATTAGGGCGATAATCGAAATTTAGTCCCGCTCCAATACGTTCACGTTCGATATCATATTGGCGCATTGCAGTTTCTTCGAGTGCATTGCCATCCCAAGCACCGCCTGTTTCGACATTATCTGAACCAAATTTTCGATTTTGGTAACTCAGCGCCAATGCAACCCCAAGGTTGTCTTGACCTTCACCCACACTAAAACGATTACTTATTGCACCTGATGCTTTGGGGCTATATTTTTCGCGTTTTTCATCATAACTGCCCTCAATGGTCCCTGTATAAAACAACCCATCATGATCAAAAGCAGATAAGCTCTCAACTTGTACAGTTCCCCCTAATGAGTTGGCATCCATATCGGGTGTAAGAGTTTTTACTACAGTCAATGATTGCACTAACTCTGAAGGTAAAACATCGAGCGCTACCGCACGGCGGTCACTTTCAGGTGCTGGAACTAAGGTGCCATTGATCGTCACTGAATTTAAATCGGGGCCTAGACCACGAATGGAAACAAAGCGGCCTTCGCCTTGGTCACGTTCTGTAGAAACACCCGGTATACGTTGCAATGCTTCTGCGGCATTATCATCAGGTAATTGACCGATCCCATCCGCATGCACCACACTACTAATTTGGTCAGCACGCTTTTGTTCTCTGAGTGCGTTATCCATACTGGCAGCTTGCCCAATAACTTGTACATATTCCACAGTGTTATCTTGAGCATGCAGATCCATCATGCTCAACATTGAAAGAACCAAAGTACTGAGCTGAAAGCTTGCCCTCTTATGTTTCGTTAAATGGTTATGACTATTTCGCATTGTGTGATTCCCCCTCAAGCCAAAGTGGCATGGTTTGAACGCACAATAGAAATTGAATATGAATCTCATATGACACTCATTTTTTCTCTCTTCTATTTCAACCGTTTTTCACTATTTTTCAGCAAAAAATGAGCTAATTTGATCTGCACATCACAAATATTTAGTATTTTTAAACACTGATCTGACATGAAAAGATATGAGTTTCATCGCGTTAAAAATCTAAAGATGGAAAATAGTCTGATCTATTTTGACTCTACCATTTGCCATCAAACTGTCATTTAAACCTGTTTAGCTTGAGCCAAAATAATTCATCTTAAAATGCTATGCCTAAATATCTCGCTTGTTACCGCTGGGCTTTATTGCTTTTAGGTGCGGCCTGTGGCCTATCTCTATGGCTATTCATCCAGCTTGGAAATATCAAGTCATTTCCAGAATGGAACTGGGTTGATATTTTAGGAGAAGGCGGTGCAACCGTTTTTATTGGCATCTGGATTTTCTTTCTTATTAAAAGCCGACCATTAGGACGCGTTACCAATTACATTTTTTACGGTCTATGCTTTACTTTTTTCCACATGTGGATGGATTCTTTAGATGAATTTATTCGTCTACCTAAAGATATTGCTTGGGATGCATGGTTAGAGTCTATTCCTTTCCCTATCGGACTTTATCTGCTTACGATGGGAATTTATTTTTGGCATCAAGAAGAGCTTGCCATTTCCAAACATATGCAAAAACGCGAACGTATTTATCGCGATCACCGTTTATTTGATGCTCTCACACCTTTAGCAGATGCACACTATTTTAAAGCTCAGCTTAAATCTGCAATGGAACAAAAAACAGATGAAATGGAAAACATGTCCGTTGTTCTACTCGACATGCATAACTTTAATCAGATCAATCAAATGTACAGCTTTGATGAAGGCACGTCTGTGTTACAGCACATTTCCCAATTAATTAGTCTAAATTTACGTCCGAACGATCTCCTTTGTCGCTTTGCAGGAGATCGTTTCATTATGCTTTTGCCAAAAACCAACGTACAACAAGCCGAAAAAATTGCTTTACAACTTGAACGCATGATTATGATCAGTGCCTATTATCACCGTGATTTGTCCGTACAAATTCCTTTAAAAGCCATAACGGCTTACTGTTCAGTGGGACAATATGAAACCACACAACAATTATTAAGTGCTTTAAATCAACAGTTAGTTCACCTAAAGCAGCAGTCTTCAACTAAACGGGTCACTGTATGAGTTTTGAATGCGACTACAACTATATTCCTGCGCATCATCAATTATCTATTTTAATTGATCTGTCAGCGAGCCATGAAGTCGATCATCACGTTTTGCTCAGAGGCAGTGGCATTTTTTTAGAAGACATTTTGTCAGGGCAAAAACTGATTAGCCAGCAGCAGCTACAACAAGTTTTAAGAAATGCTGAGCTATGTTTTCGCAATCAAGATATCAGCTTTCTATTTGGCCAACGCAGTTTAACGACGCCATTTAATGATGCAATTAAATCTATGCTCTATGCATCTACTTTAAATGAAGCCTTGAACCGATATTTAATCTTTTTTGCCTCGGTTTCACCATGGTTATGTCCACGGGTCATTTATAGCCAAAGTCAAATCCATATTTATTGGCTAGATGAAAACAAATTTGAAAATCGCTTTTTAATTGAAAGTGCAATGAGTTCGCTACAAGCTTTTAGCCGTCAACTCTACCAAGCTAAGTTACCTTGGAAATATGAGTTCAACTTTTCTGAGCCTGATTATATTGAGCAATATTGGACACATTTAGGCAGTGCTTTAGAATTTAATCGCCCAATGAATATGATGAGTTTACCGTGTGATTTCATACACAAACAACTTCCTAATGCCTCTTCAACCCTTTCAGCGATTTGCTACCAACACGCACTTCAACAAACCAAGTCACAAGACGTGCAGCAAAGCTTTTTGCTCTGTTTATATCAATACCTAATGCAGAATATTCAAAATAATATTCAGCTTGAACAAACCGCAGAATATTTTCAAATGAGTTCTGCTAGTTTAAAAAGAAAACTAAAAAAACATCAGACTCATTTTCAAGCCCAACTCGATCAAAGTCGTTTGCATACAGCCATTATTCTATATCGCGTACATGGTTTTAAAACTGAACAAATTTCTCAATATTTGAAAATTAATGATGCTACCAATTTTCGACGCGCCTTTAAGCGTTGGAGCGGCTTAACCGTACAATCAGCTCAGTCTTAATTTTATCAAAAAAGGAAAAATAAGCTGATTTTTACATGTTAATTACGTTTAAATTCAAACCCTCTCATTTTCCAACTCGCTCAGGTTATAATAATAGGCTCCCAAAATATTGTTGATCTATTATGAACGCCTCCAATGACCCTTTACACGGCAAAAAACTTGCTGACATTTTGGATGAATTATTGGATTACTACGGTGGATTTGAAGGCTTAAGTCGTAAAATTGAAATTAGATGTTTTTGCATAGATCCAAGTGTTAAATCATCATTACGATTCTTACGTACCACACCATGGGCACGTGAAAAAGTAGAAAGCTTATATTTGTATGTCTTACGCCAAAAAGCCAAACAGAAATCATAGCTATCAAAACTCTAGCCTCAGCATTTTAATTAGTGGTGGATTGCCACCACTCTTCTTTAGTAGGAAAATATGTATTCATAGCTTCCTAACAATTAAGCCCTATAAGTTGAATATTTAAACAATTCATTTAAGAAACATCTACACGCTTTTCAGAAATTTTATTTTACTTTTACTATAAATCCCTAAATTCAAGTGATCACACATGACTAAAAGAACAATAAATATTTATGGAGCCAGACAAAATAACCTTAAAAATATTTCATTAAAAATCCCAAAACATGAAATTGTTGTCTTTACTGGAGTCTCTGGCTCAGGTAAATCTTCTTTAGTTTTTGAAACCATTGGCGCAGAAGCTCAAAGACAAATTAATGAAACTCAAGATAGTTTTGTCCGCAATCGCTTACAGCATTTTGGCGTGGCTGACGTTGATAAAATTGAGAATTTAAATGTACCTGTCATTATTAATCAAAAACGTTTAACGGGTAACATTCGCTCAACCGTTGCAACAATCACAGATATTTACGCCAATCTTCGCTTATTATTTTCACGTATGGGTGAACCGTTTGTTGGATATTCGAATGTTTTTTCTTTTAATCATCCTAATGGTATGTGTCCACAATGCGAAGGTATTGGTTTAGAGCAAACAATTGATATTTATAAAATATTAGATTTAGATAAATCCTTAAATGAAGAAGGCGCTATCAATTTTCCTACCTATCAACCTACAGCATGGCGTTGGACTCGTTATGCAGATTCAGGTTATTTCGATTTAGATAAAAAGTTAAAAGATTATAGTGAAAAAGAATGGGACTTGTTGTTGTATGCCCCTCAGCACAAACCTTTGAATCCAACAAGTAAATGGAGAAAAACTGCACTTTACGAAGGATTGGTGACCAGATTTGAACGTAACTTTCTAAAAGGAGAAACGCGAGAAAGAAATCGTTATGGGAATAAGCTTGAACAGATTATTACAACCAAAGAATGTTCTTTATGCAAAGGCCAACGGCTTAATCAAAAATCTTTATCTTGTAAGATTAACGGTAAAAATATTGCTGAATGTACAGCTCTATCTGTATCAATGCTTTTAGAGTTTATAGAGTCCATAAAAAGTGAGAAATTTGAAACCGTTTTACATGAATTCATTAATAAACTGAGTAACTTAAACTTAGTTGGTCTCAGTTATTTAAACCTTAATCGTGTGAGCAATACATTATCGGGCGGTGAATCACAACGAATCAAAATGGTTAAACATTTGGGTAATAGTCTAGTTGATCTGCTCTACATTTTTGATGAGCCAAGTATTGGGCTGCATCCAAAAGATTTAGATAATATTATTAAAATCATTCAAAAGATTAGAGATAAAGGAAATAGTGTTTTACTGGTTGAACATGACCCTGATCTTATTAGAACAGCTGACCATGTCATTGATATGGGTCCTCTTTCTGGTGTCAATGGTGGTCAAATCATTTACCAAGGAACTTTCGAAGAATTAAAGAACTCATCAGGTTTAACAGGTCAGTTTTTTAAAAGACCAAATACCTATAAGAAAACACCACGTATGACTAGTGAATGGATTTCGATTAAAAATGCCCATTTATTTAATCTAAAAAATATTGATGTCGATATTCCCAAAAATTGTCTAAGCGTTATTACAGGTGTTGCGGGTTCTGGAAAAAGTACGTTAATCAGTAAAGTCTTACCTCAACAATATCCTAAAACAAAAGTGATTGATCAATCTGCAATTACTGCAAGCATTCGGTCAAATTTACTGACCTATCTAGACCTTCTTGATCCGATTCGCCAACTATTTGCAAAAGCAAATAAAGTGAGTGCTAAGCTCTTTAGTTTTAACAGCGAAGGTGCTTGTCCTCAATGTAAAGGATCAGGTATCGAGAAAATTGAACTCGCATTTTTAGATGATGTTGAAATGACATGTGACCTTTGTCACGGCTCAGGATATGCCCCAGAGGTGCTGAAATATCACTATAAAGATAAAAACATTGCTGAAATCTTGAAAATGACTGTTACAGAAGCCAGCCACTTTTTTGAAGATCGTAATTTGCAGCAGCAATTTAATTCATTGGTAAGCTTGGGCTTAGACTATATTGCAATCGGCCAACGCTTAAATACTTTTTCTGGTGGCGAGCGCCAAAGATTAAAACTCTCAAAAGAGCTCAATGAAACAGATAATATTTTTGTATTAGATGAGCCGAGTACAGGTTTACACCCTTCTGATACTGAAAAATTGATTAGTTTATTAAATAGCTTGGTTGAAAAAGGCAATACGATCATCGTTATCGAACATAACCTAGACATTATTAGCCAAGCAGATTGGGTTGTTGATATTGGTCCATTAGCTGGTGACAAAGGTGGTGAATTGGTGTTCTCTGGAACTGTTACTAGTTTGCTCTCAGCAGAAAAATCATTCACAGGCTACTATTTGAAAAAATATCTAGAGCTGTAACAATCTGATTGCCTAGCTTGGCACAATCAAGTTTTATTGTCGCTAAGCTTTTGAGAATATTGAGAATCTTAAAAGCCCTCTGAAGGGCTTTAATTTCAATAACTCACCTTACAAACTAAGTTCCTGCGTCCACGCCGTAGCAGGCTGATGGTAAATATGTTGGCAAAGATCTTTAACGGCGGAAATAAAACTGTAATTCTGGCTATCCCACTGTTCAATCATACAATAGGCAATATGAATGCCTTTAGGCTGAAACTCTCTAGCGAGTGATTGTGATAAAGCACGAATACTTGCAAACATACTTTGGCTTAATGCATCGTAGTAGAAAGAATTTTGATATTCGCCGCCAAGGAAAATTAGCGTACCCCTATTCTGTTTTAACATTAACCTAATAATTGCCTGTGACACATTTACCGCGCTTAAACCCGTAAACTCCCAATTGCTCTCAACGTCTTGAGCACTTAAAGTCTCGATATTCCGTAATCGGAAAAATCTAGGTTGAAATATCGTCAGTTCAATCGAGTGGCCCGCTTGAGTAATATATTGAGTTAAACGTTTTAAATGTTCAGGTCTAATTAGGTTGAGATAAATGACCGTTATTTCTTCATGTTGACTATGAATCTGCATATGCTCTATTTCAGAGTCAGGTATTACATGATAAGTGTGTAAAACTTCTTTCTTATCTTGATTTAAAAAGAAAAAATTTTGGCTTAATAACTGAATATCTGAACCAATAATAACGATAGCCCCCGACTGTTTCTGAGGCTTAGAAAAAATATTTTTAATCATCTTTTATTCCCTCAGAATTTTTCTTGGTGTGGACGTAAATCTAACTCATGTGTCCATAAGTTCGAGTTCTGCTCATGGAGCATCCAGTAGTTTTCTGCAATCGCATCAATATTTAACCCACTATTTCCTCTAACAATCTTTATGAAGCGCCCTAAACCCAATAACGCTTTATTTACTCGATCACCATCTACTGCACCATCAATCACAACATGAGCAACATGAATACCTTCTGTTTTATAAATTTGGGCTAAATTTAGTACGTAAGATCGGAGTGCAGACTTACCCATGGTAAAGGCTGCAAAAAAAGGTTTACCCCGCATTGATGCGCTGGCACCAGTAAAAATAAGTGTTCCCTTTTTCTGTTGTTGAAAAATTTTTAAACTATGTTGAGATACCAAATAAGAAGATAAGAACGTAGAGCGCCACATGCTGGTAAAAAACTTTAAAGAGCTACGAAGAAATACCGAAGGAACATTTCCCCCAACATTATGAATGACGGCTACTAGCTGTTCATTTTGTTGGTTAATCTGATCAAATAAAGCTTTAACCTCATTATTATCTTCGGCATTTAAGCGAAAATATACGGCATTGCCACCATTGGCATTTATATCTTCAGCAACATTTTGAATTTTTTGTAGGGTTCGCCCTGCTACATAAACTTTATGTCCTTCTTCTGCAAAACGGCGGCATACTGCTGCGCCAATACCTTGTTCAGCCCCAACACCAACCACAATAACAGCTGGGACTCGTTGAGTATCACTTGATGTTCTAATGTCTTTACTCATAACAACTCCAACCATTTTGCAATATTTGGATAACTCTTAATTTTTGGACCAACCTCTTTGCTTGTGCGTACAACTTCCAAAAGTTGCGACCCTACTGAAATATCCGCTATGGTTTTATTTGTCCCAACAAGCCAGCCCGTTTTACCGAGTACAAGATCGATTCTTTCCAAGTGACGGATAAACTCAGCTTCGATATCTTCTTTTTTCATCCGTCCTGTGCCTTGCATTTTTAGTTGTAAACGCATTCCAGCCTTCAACATCGGTTTTATCAAGATCGTTTCATGCTTAGGACGACCTTCTATACTCATTGAAACCACTTGCTCAAAAGCTTCGGGATCATTAACACGAAAATGAACTTCATAAAAATACAGTAGTTCATCTGACCAATCTTCCCACAACTCTGCATAAGCTTTTTCCAGAGGATCGGCTGGATACAAAAGTGGTAAATCGGGATAAGCTTCATCGAGATAACGTGCAATGCGTGTACTATCTTGTATTCGTTTACCGTCAATATCTAAAACAGGAACTTTTCCGACTTTACTTAATTTAGAAATACGGGCACCTAAAACACCGTTATAATTGATTGTCTTAAAAGGAATTCCTTTTAGTTTTAAGCATCTTGCTACTTTTTGGCAAAATGGCGAAATTTCCCATTGATGTAAAACAACTGAGCTCATATCTACTACCTCTTAATTTATTTAATTCATTTAGATATTAGGAAATTAGCGTCGAATAATCATATTGGTTGCAGTAGCATGAGCATAAAGTTTTCCCTCTTCATCACGTAAATAGCCTTCAGAGATCACTAAGTTTTTACTCACGTTAATGACTTTGCCTTCTGCTATTAATCTTTTTTTTAAGGGCATCGGACGGCACATCTTAATATTCAAATCAGTCGTACCGTAACTCTCACCAACACTTAAAACCGTATGGGTAGCGCAACCTGTAGCCGAATCAAGGACGGTTGCAGCAAAACCACCATGGACCCCACCAAGTGGATTAATATGTCGTTCATCCGCTTGTGCCTCAATAACCACAAGTCCAAATTCCACTTCTAATGGTTTCATTGGTATTGTTCTAGAAATCGCAGGTTCTGATATCGATCCTTTACAAAGTGCCTGCATTATTTCTAATCCATTCATAGTCTGTAGATTCATAAAAGTACCTATCCCGGTTACAAATAATCTTTAACTAACTTTAAAGATCTAGCGTAGAGTCGATCTCTTAGTTGTATGTCTTTTGCTTTTCTGGATTGCCAATTCGGCATATGAGCACTTTCATATCGTCCATTACGTTTTTCCCAAATACTACTTACCGCCATATCCGAAATAAGTTTTGCTGGAATATCGGGTGCAATTAAGAAAGCACGAAGCGCTAAATATTGCTCGACAGGTAAATTACGATAGATATCGGAGTTAACCGCACCAGGATGCAGTGCATTACTGGTCACATTAGTCCCTTCAAGCTTTTGGGCTAAAGCATTACTAAATAGCAGATTGGCTAATTTTGACTGGCCATAGGCTTTAGTGGCTTTATATTTTCCTTTTACATCTCGAAATGTAGTGGGTTTAATATCACCTAACCAATGCATAATTGAGGCTAAATGAATAATTCTGCCGCTCTTTGCTTGGTGTAAAGATGGCAATAACAAATGCGTCAACAAGAATGGGCCTAAATAATTCACTCCAAATTGCTGCTCATAACCATCTTCGGTATACAGCAACTCATCGCCATAAATTCCAGCATTATTTATGAGTACATCAATATATTCATATCTTTGTTTAATAAGATCGGCAGCTTCTTTAATTGACTTAAAACTATTTAAATCTAACAAGACTATATCTACTTCACCTGCGTAGCCTTTTGCTAATAAATCAGTTTGAGCCTTTTTAGCTTTTTCTTCATTACGACAAGCCAATACCAGATTGGCTCCTCTTTTTAGTAACTCTTCGGCTGTGGCAAATCCAATACCAGTATTTGCGCCTGTAATCAGAATTCTTTTACTTACTGACATATAAATTGCCTCTCAGGTTTAAATTGAGTGAAGCATAAAAAAATTAATTATTTAAAAATCAGCATATTGAAGAAAAATAAATAATTGATATTTGGTTTTAAATAGTAAGTTCCTTTTTAGAACTTACTATTTAAAATAACTATGCTAAAATTAATTGTCAAGAAAGTTAGGTGTACATGAAATGAAGTGGCATGAAATAGGTAAATTGAACTGTCCAATTGCAAAGAGCCTTTCTGTTCTTGGTGACCGTTGGACTTTACTTATTATTCGTAATGCTTTTGCTGGAACAAGCCGATTTGAAGACTTTCAAGAGCAACTCGGTATTACCCGCCATTTGCTTACTGAACGTATAAAACGCTTGGTAGAAAGTGAGATTTTTGAGAAAAAACTTTATTGTGATGCGCCAAAGCGATATGAATATAAATTGACAGAAAAAGGTCTCGCTTTGCAGCCCATCTTAAAATCTTTAAGTATTTGGGGAAAAGTCTGGCATGAAGAACCTTAATCATTCCTAAACCTAAAACCCATTTGAGCAATAAGGAAGTAGCTTGTGAACAACTACTTCCTATATCTACTAACCGATCATAATTACGGTCAATATAAATATTAGGTAAAATTAGATGCCGATGCGATAGAAGTAGATAGGATTATGATCGATACTTGGCCTGAATCATCAGCATGATAATAACGAACAAAGAAGGTATTGCCGCAATCACAAATAAATGGGTAATGACTAAGAATTGAGAAAGATAGCAAGTATTCTACTTTCTATTGATATATTAAAAGGAAAACAATGAATAATTTTATGAAAAAAAATATCTTTATAATATCTAGTATTGTTCTAGCATCTACTACTAGTATCCAAGCTAAAACAATAAATATATATGATATATCATTAGTTACACCTGATGATATAATTTTTAAAAAAAATATAGGACCTGATTTTGAAGTGTACTACTTCTACAAAAAAAATGACAATATTCTAAATATGTATATTGGCAATTTCCCCAATAAAAATATACTAGAAAAACCATTAAAATATCAAGAATTTAACTTAAACAACCAACCAAATGTAAAAATCCCTTATTGGTTTTGCAATAATCTTAAGACAGAGATTTGTTTACGAGAAGAATTATTAATTTCAAATAGTGGACCCGCAACTACAATACAGTTTTTCTATAAAATAAAAAAAGAATATATGGAAACTTCAAACAATATTATAAAAAGCTTAGTAGCTCCAAAAATAATAATTAAGCCAGCCCCATTAATGTCCTTTGCTGATAACACAGAACTTCCACTATATCCCTGCTTCTATATAACCCTCCCGAAAAACACTGAAATAAACAGTCTACTTAATATAAGTGAAACAAATATTAGTGAACATCTTATTGAAAACACTCAAACAAAATCAATAAAAACAAAAAGAATTGGATTTATAGATATAAGCAATTCCAACTCAAAAAAAGAAGAAGATTTAAAAAAAAATACGTCTATTAATTTTCTTCCATTTTTTGAAAATCTTAAAACAAAATTCATGAACCTTAATATTAATACACTAAACTTATCAGACCAGGAACACCCATACTACAAAAACATTATAATAATTCCTTTTAAATTTAATGAAAATCAATATTATTCAAAAATCACTTCTGAAATAAGAGCAGATGATGATGGATTAAATGTCCTACAGATATTAAATAGTATAAGGCCATCAGATGACAAAAATTGTAAGTTTGAATAATGTTAATTCTAATTAAAAAAGAAACCCCTAAAAATGTGAATATAGAGATTGATGAATATATTTTCTGAGGAAGAAGGATTACCTATATTTGAGATATCAAGTTAAGAAAAAGATAAGGAAGTAGCTTGTGAATAACTACTTCCCTGTTTCTACTAGCCGATCATAGTTAGGGGGTCAATATAAGCATTACGTAAAAGCTGTTTCCTAATATCTAACTTGCCTGAGCTTGAAAATCCTTGTTTCATGAATTAGAAGCCGATGCGATAGAAGTAGATAGGCTTATGACCAATACTTAGCCTGAATCATCAACATGATAATAACGAACAACGAAGGTATTGCAGCAATCACAAATAAATGGGTAATGACCAGAAATTGAGAAAGATAGCCACCAAATAACGGACCAATGACCGAACCTAAACGGGCAATTCCGATACTCCAGCCCACACCAGTAGTACGAAGTGAAACTGGGTAATAACTCGCAGACAGCGCATTAATGGCAGGTTGCCCACCAACAATTGCAAAGCCAGCAATAAAAATGATGACAAATAATAAAACGATATGGCTAACAACATAGCCAATTAAAGCAACACTAATCACTGCAACTAAAAAAACAGGAATTAATACTTTATAAAATCCAGTCTTATCGATTTTAAGGCCCATCACGATACTACCAATCGTACCGCCTAATTGTAGAGTAGAGCCGATCATCAATGCCTGATTTAATGACAGCCCTGACTCTTTAGACAAAGTCGGTAGCCAGTTCGCCAGAAAATAGAGACTGATCATGTTTAAAATACTGATGAGCCAGATGGAATAGGTAAAAAACGCACGCTTATTTTTAAATAACTCAAGCGGTGACTTCTTAACCTGAACTTCAGTCGTATTAATGATTTTCATCTCTGAATTGAAGGTTAATGCAGGATAAAATTTCTTTAACCAAAACAAAATTTTGGGCGTATTTTTGCTATTTTCACTTAAAAAATATAAAGACTCTGGTAGCTTAAAGAATGTGATAAAGAAAATAATTAAAGGAACAATACCACCAAAATAGAAAATCGCCTGCCATCCTCCCCAAGGAACTAATAAGGCGGATATGCCTCCTCCCAACATTGCTCCGACCGTATAGCCACAAGAAATGACCATCATGGTGAAAATACGAGATTTATATGGAACAATTTCGGAGCTATAAGCCATGACATTTGGCATGATACCTCCTAAAAAAATTCCTGTAACAAAGCGGATTGCAGTCAATTGCTCAATATTGCCGACATGTGGTGTTACGAGCATCAATATGGAGAACATAAAGGTTGAGATTAGTAGGACTGGACGGCGGCCAAAACGATCGGAAAGTGAACTTAATAAAAATGATCCGACAAACAAACCAAATAAGCTGGCGCTAAACACCACGCCTAACATGGTTTTATGAACACCCCATTCTTCAATAATCATGGGGGCTGCGTAAGCCATAGACTGAATGTCATACCCATCCATAATCATCAGCAATAAACAGGTGAACAAAATAAATTTCTGATAACGCCCAACTTTCTGCTGATTGATCAAATCACTTAATGCAACCTCTTTCATGGTCATCCTTTCTCCATGTTGCGCTTCTAATTATTTTCATTTAAATTACGCTATACATAATCAACTTATGAATTACGTAAAACAAAATAGCAATATTATCTCTCCAAAGTCAAAATTTTAATTTTTTTGAATATAAAAAAGGTTAGATCAAATTATTTGACCTAACCTTAATGCACAGCGAATATGGTCTGCTCATCTAACAAAAATCAAGCAAACCACACATCCTATTATTTAAATTATTCTTTTAGTTTCAATTGACTAATATAAAAATCGCTTCAACACCTCATTTATCAGTATGAAATGATTAACTCATATACTGTCCGCCATTGATATGAAGATTAGCTCCTGTCATATAACTAGCATCGTCATTACATAAATAAACTACTAATTCTGCAATTTCTTTTGGATAACCAAGTCGTTTCATTGGAATAGAGGATATTATTTTATTACGAATTTCCTCAGGAACTGACATCACCATTTTGGTCTCTTGATAGCCTGGTGAAATACAATTAACAGTTACACCTTTCTCTGCCAATTCTAAAGCCAAGGCCTTTGAAAAACCAATCATTCCAGCCTTTGCTGCCGAATAATTAGTTTGACCGAACTGACCTTTAGATGCATTTACAGAAGAGATGTTAATGATACGCCCCCATCCTTTAGCGATCATTCCATCAATAAATTGATGCGTAATATTAAAAATAGAGTCAAGATTAGTCCTTAAGACTAAATTCCAGTCCTCAACTGTCATTCTTTTAAAAGAAGCATCTTTGGTAATTCCAGCATTGTTAATTAATATATCAACTGAATGCCCTTCTTTTTCCAAGTATTTAAACATTAGAGATGCAGAATCATAATCGGAAACATCAACTCCAACACAAATAAAATCATATCCTTCTTCTTTATGCTTAGCTTGCCATTCATTTACTTTTGAATTATGAGGAGAATGGGTAACAATTACATTAAATCCCCTATCATGAAGTTTTTTTGCAATTTCTTGACCTATACCACCCATACCACCAGTCACTAATGCAGTTTTTACTATATTACTCATTTATATTAACCTTTTATTTATTAAAAAATTATGTTTCGATTTCCGTAGAACTTTTCCATTTAACTATCGTAATGATCATACCCACCGTGATAATCAGTAAGCCCATTACAGACGAAATATGAGGAAGTTCATTTAAAGAAATTGCTGAGATAATTGTCGCTAAAGCTGGTACAAGTGCAGCAAATACCGATCCCACAGTAGAGCCCAATAAAAATACGGATTTACTATAAAAATAAAGAGCGACAATGGAAACAAAAAAACCTTGATAAATAATTTGAGGTAAAAGCACTCCTATAGGTATAGAGAAAATATCCAATCCTTTTAAGTAAAAATAGATTGGTGAATAAAATAACATTGAAAAAAATGAAACTAATCCAGTGGCATATAAAGCTGAGTCACAATAATATCTAGACGCTACGGTATACATTGCCCACATAACGCCACCAAGTAAAAAAAGCAGGTAGGAATAAATACTTGATCCATTAAAGGCAAAGAAACCAACTAAGATAACACCTGCTATGATTATGGATATTCCAAGGTATTCATTATTGAGTATTTTATTCTTTAGGAAAATCACACTCAATATAAGAGAAAAAGCAATCATACTGGCTGGAGTTACAGCCGCAAATTGTTCTACAGGAGCAAATTTTAGGCCTTGAGCAATAACTAACATATAAGGAGCACCAAGACCAACAACCATGATTACTATCCCAATAATTGGAATTTTCTTTTGCTTATGCTTAATAGAAGAATAAAATAAATATGGAGCTAATAATAAGCCTGAAAAAATAAAACGGAGAAAGGTCATATCCCATGCATCAAGATTTGATCTGGCTACTCCAAATCTTGTCATTACGGGAAAAGCTGCCCAAATAAAAGCAGCAATTAAACCGCATAATACACCTACCCAATATTTATTTTGATTCTTCATGGGAATTCCAATATGTAAGTTAATAAAGTTAAAATACTTACTCTGATTTCAGGTATTTTTTAAGTCCTTCAATTGTCTCAGAATTCAATGGCATTGCTTTACGAGTTTCAACATTAACTTGAACAATAACAGTCTCAGCTGAAGCACAAAGTTGCTTATTTTGAAAAATTCCTTGTTCAAAAATAAGTGAACTATTTCCAATTTTTTTTACAACTGTCCCTATTTCGACAGTACCTGGCCATAAAATTTCATGAATATATTTAATATTTAAATTTGCGATAACAAACTCAGCATCATGGGGTTTAATGACAATAGTAGGGTTATAAATTAATTCAACACGACCAGTCTCAAGAAATGTTGAAAACAACGCATTATTTATATGACCTTGTCGATCAGTATCTGAATATCTTAATTTATCACTTGTAACAATTGGATAATCTATTGACATTATATCCATCTCTACCTCCAAGAGTAAAAGATAGCTATTACAAAGAATATTGTAATAGCTAATTCTTATTATTTATGACCGATATTAACTGACTCAATAGGTGCTTTTTTTCTAAGATAAGCATATTCAAGATCATTCAGTAACATTTGGGCTCTATTTAAATCTCGAGAAGCATAATTAATACTTGTTAAGAAATGAGCGAGTTCTTCACTATTTTCAAAATTATTAAAAACGTCTACTCTCGATACATCTAAGTTTTTTCTTTCTTCTAGTTGTTTTAAATAATCTGTATCTATTACCCGAAAAGCTGCACCTATGCTCAGACCTTTTGCATTAAGAACCTTATGCCATTCGAATGGGGGATTCACTAAGACATCACCTGGCTTAATTTGTACAGTATCTGCAGAGTACTCACCACCTGGTGCTTCACGTCCGCTACTGGATGCAAACATTAAGTCAAAATCTTTGTATTGATCACCAACTTTAGGTGGTCGAGTACTCCACCGTTTTTCTCCTGCAATCATGACAAAAATGTTTAAAGTGGGAAACATATGCCAATCACTACCAACCGCACCGTTCTGAGGTTCACCATACTCTTGAGTACTATTTCCTAAAAACATATGCCCTGTAACTATCCAATTAGGAATATCAAACCAATTATTTTTAAAAATAGATTCACGAACTTTTTTAAATGCTAATTTCCCCCAAGGGAATGGATCATTGTAACCAGAAGAAATTGTTCCTAAGTGAGAATAGACATCCAATTGATCATCAAAAATATTTTTTAAGAATTCTTTTGCTGGACCAATCTTTCCGGTTACATAATTATAGTCTGATTCGCCATCCTTACTACGCATAGTAACGCCACTATTACCATTCTTTACTCGCCACTGTAGTTCTAAGTTCTCGTCAATTTCACCAAAAAATTGGCGGGACTTTAGTTCATCATCTATTAATGCCAAGTTTTTAAATAAGGCTGGTTTCGTAAAATCCTCAGTGTATTTGTTTAAATTTTCAGAGGTCATTTTTCCTCTATGTTCTTCTGGTTCAACAATATTAAGAAATTTATACTGACTATTTAGGGTACTCATTTTATACTTTCCTCTTCTTTTTTTTGAAATCTTGTTCAGTAATTTTGATAATCCACAGTTATCTTTGACAGTGTTGTCAAATTTGACACCCCTGTCAAGTATAAGGAATGTAAATTGTCTGGTATTCGTCAGTTTGATGAGCAAATAGTCTTACCTATCGTGCTCGATATTTTTTGGAACAAAGGATGGCAAGCGACCTCTTTTGTTGAAATAGCCCAAGTTACAGGTGTTCAACGAGGTTCTCTTTATAATGCTTATGGAAGTAAAGAAGCTCTTTTTCTACATGCCTATAAAATCTATACAGATAATTTTATAAAAAATGTAAAAAGAGCAATGGTAGGTGATTCTCTACAAGATGTTTTGAGAGGTTTTTTCAAAACAGCACTAGAAAACATGACTAAAGGAACTCCATCGAGAGGCTGTTTAACAACAAAAATGTTGATTGAAATAGACGTAACTAGCGAGCAAATTCAACAAAGTATTAGAGACTTTATGAATGATTTAAAGCTTATTATGGTTGCGCGATTATCAGAGAAAAATTTAGAAAAATCGCTATCTATTACTGCGGAAGAAGCTGCAGAAGTCATATTAACATTTGTAAGAGGAATTGCAGTAATGGAAAGAATGCATAAAGATCCACAAAAATTAATGACGATTTGCGAGGCATTTATTTGCTCATTTATAAACTAATTAATTACATTTTTAGCTTGTAAATCACCTCTTTTTAAAACACATTCATTAAGCCACTATTGAAGATTAGTTGGCTTAATGACTCCCCAAAACTAAATTCAATTGATGAACTTGCCTCATCGTAAGGCTCATGGTCTACTCATCACACCATATTTTTAAATTATTCTTTATATTCAAATGTTTGTTTTAAAAAAACAGCTCTAGCATGACATCTCTTTCTTCCAAACTATTGGAACTTAGGAATTGCATCATCAAGCCATCGATTAGGTTTAACACCATGTTGGCATCGGGCTTTATTGCACAGATTTCTAGACTAAAAACCAGATCAAAAATCTCATGAAGTAGCCATTTTCGATATTCAACCGCCATGCGGTAACCTTGTGAATAAACGAGTTTAATTTCAAATATGGCTTTGAGTAATAAGTGGTACAGGCTATTAGAACAAACATGTAAACGCACAATTTCTTTGAGTTTATCGTTTGAGGTGCGGTAGCGGTTTGAGTAAATAATTGACAGTACTTCTTCTTTAAGGAGTCTCTTTTGAAAGGCGATACACATTTCAATCAGGCACTCTTTTGAGGCAAAGTAGTTGTAAAAAGTGGTTTTGGTTATTTCGGACTCTTTCACAATCAGGTCAATTCCCGCTGTGTGAAAACTATGAGTGGTAAATAAGCGTATCGCCGTACGAATAACCTGTAATTTTTTGGAAGAGATTTCTAAATCTGACATAGTTTTACCGTTATAAATTCTTGTTGTTTCTAAAAGAGATACTTTTTGGGGAGAAAAAAAGCATAGCAAAGCCGTAAGACTGTGCTTGGCACATCTCAAGTTTTATTGTTGATGCAAGTTTTTTTGAGCCGTAATGACTTAAAGCCTGAAAACCTTTGGGTGATCAAGCTGCTTTAAATTTTTAAGTTGTGTCGTTATAGCTTTTGGCAAGGACTGCCAAGAAATAATGAATGTGCAAAGCCAACTCCTTCTATAGGGAGTTCTGCCAGACATTTTAAATTATGGTGGCAGAACGGAAGAGGGTTAGCAGACTAGTATTATCTCAAACTAGCACACCCGAAGGTGTCCCTCTCCCGTCCTACCGCTACGGGAGGGAACGAGTAGTTCACCACACAAGACTATTCCTCAGAAGAAATAACTCTGATGCGGGAGATAATATGCGGTCTGCTAAAACCGACTGGCAATGTGGCCAGCAGGCAAAGAATAGTGCCCAAGTCTCTTATCGTCAAGCATAAAAAATGCCATTTGCTTTAAAATAGATCATTAAAAAATAAGAATAAATAATTCAAATTTATTGTTAATTTGAGGTTTATAAAGCGCTTTAAATTTATATAGATATATTGTGTTTGATAAGCCAAAATGAGCTATTGTTGAGCAGGCTTTTTCTGACTAACTCAAATGAAATTTTTACTCTTTAAGAGCCTCTCTAAACTTATTTGGTGTACTTCCTGCTTTACCTTTAAACCAAGTGATAAAAGCATTACTCGTATAAAAACCCAAAGATTTTGAAATTAGAGAGATTTTAAAAGTATTATTTTCTAAATAGCTTTTTGCAAGATCAAATCTAACCTCATCTAAAATTTCACTATATTTACTATTTTCTTCAAGTAATTTTCTACTTAATGTGCGTACACTTACGCCCAACTTATCTGCAATATATTCACGTGAGAAATTCTCCCCTATATGTAACTGCTCATATAAAATAGAACGTACTTTATTAGTAAATTCTTTATAATCTATTGACTCTTTAATAATTAATTTAGCGTAGTTTTCAACATTTTCATACAATCTACGATTTGCTGTTTTTAACGGTAATTTTAAAGCATTTTTTGATAAAAAAATTGCTGATTCTGGCTGGTTAAAACGCACAGGACATTTAAAAAAATTTGCATAAAATTCAATATCTTCAGCTTTTGAAATATCGTGTTTAAAATGTATAGAATGTAAAATACTTTGTTCATTACTTTTTACGAGTTGGACAATACTAGCCCACCAAGCAATTTTATACTCTGTTGCATATTTGATAAATTTTGGACTACCTAATAAGCATACCCACTCTATAGAAATTAAGTCTTCTTTTTCAATTAAAAAAACTTTACCAATTTTACCATTTAGCTCCCAATACTTTTCAAAAGTCTCTATTGCTTCTTGTAAAGTAGAACTAATCTCAATTAAATAACCCAATACTCCATTTGCTACAGAGTTATTTTTTTCAATAAATTTTAATATATTTAATGGGTCATCTGATGTAGAAAATAAAAAAAGTATTATTTTCTCTAAATATTGAAATGACAAAAAAGAATTCGGGTCTATTAATAAATTTTCATTTAAATTAATTTTCTCAATTAACTCTTCTCGGGTAACATTAAAAAAATTACAATTATCTAGTATATGATTAATTAATCCAACTCGAACTTTTCCATTTGTATTAAAAATTACCTTCACTTTTACACCAATAAAACCTATTCATATAAATAAATTTTAGTTAGAAACTTTTATAAATTTAATCACAAACTATTTCAGTAAAAATAGATCGTTACTCTTCTAAACTTAAATTTATCATACACTAAACAATTATTTGCATACAGAGTCAGCTTTTGTAATTTATTGCGGTAACTCTAATCGCTTTAATATTTGAATAACTTTTCCCCATTAATTTTCTATTTCTAATTTATGCCATTTCATTTCTACTTTAGGTCACAACTCAACAAAAAACAATAAATATCAATTATTTAAAAATTATTTAAAAATTTCTACCAATTGAAAGTTACATCTAAAAAATATAGTTTACGTTAAAGATTTTCCAAATCAGACTAAATTTTTACATTTGGGGAATTCCGAATAGATTAATTAAAGGAATAAATTATGTTCAATTTTGGATTGCCATCTATTTTTTTTAAAGTTGTGTCTTTCTTAGAAATTCATTTGAAGAAAGTTATTGATCAGGACTGTGTGTACTCTAAAACAATAAATTGTAAATTAATTTAGACCGCCTATTTTATTGCAACGCTTTTCTATTACTCATTTTCTAATAATTAAGCTCAACATTACAGCAGCTAAAAGTTAGATATACCCATTAATTATCAGGAATATATCATGCCCTTATCTACAAAAATACGCATGAGTACAGCTCTAATTTCTGCATTCGCTTTATCAACATTAGCACAAAATATTAATGCTCAAACTACAGCAATGACAGATGATACATTTTTAGCACAGACCAAAGCAGACCATCCGAATCAAGAACCCTCCATTGTTCGTGCTAAACAAGAATCATCTGCTCAACAACGATTAAATGTACTTAAACAACGTTTCGGCCATGCTCCTAATATTATCGTTATTTTATTAGATGACGTTGGATGGGGCGATCTGGGAGTATACGGTGGAGGTGTTTCTACTGGCGCTGCTACACCAAACATGGACCGTATGGCCAAAGATGGCCTACAGTTAATGAATACCTATTCACAACCTTCATGTACACCGACTAGAGCTTCAATATTAACTGGACAGTTTCCTATTCGAACAGGTCTATTACGTCCAATGCTACCCGGTGAAGGTGCTCATGAAAGAGGTATTAACCCCAACACGACCCTTCCCCAAAAACTCAAAGATGCAGGTTATGTAACGCAAGCAATTGGTAAGTGGCACCTAGGCTCTACCAAAGAAGCTCAACCTCAAAATGTGGGCTTTGATCATTATTATGGAATACTTACCTCATCTGATGACTATACAGCATGGCGAGAATCTTGGCGTAATCCAGAATTGATGCTGGACCCTGCCCGAAAAAAATGGGCTGCTGAAGGTGAAATAATGGCCATTGTAGAAGCTTCTAAAGGTCAAGAAGCTAAAGCTGTTTTTCCTATAGATAATGATTCAATTCGTCTCGTGGATGAAAAATTAACAGATAAAGCAATTAGCTTTATTCATGATTCAAAAAATAGTAATAAACCATTTTTCCTCTATATGGGAACTCGTTGCTGTCACAATGATAATTATCCTCATCCTGATTTTGCAGGAAAATCACTAGCGAAGTATCCATATAAAGATGCTTTAGTAGAAATTGACTATCGGATAGGACAAATACGAAAAGCCTTAGAAAAGTCAGGTCAAGCTGAGAACACACTCATTATTTTAGCTAGTGATAATGGCCCATTTACTGAAGCATTTCCTGATACGGGTGTTACCCCATTTCGTGGAGCAAAAGCCACTAGTTTTGAAGGTGGCGTCCGTGTTCCTGGAATTGCCTTCTGGCCCGGAGTAATTAAACCGGGACGAGTATCAGAAGGATTATTTGATCTGACCGATATTTATGCAACTGCCCTAGGCTTAGCTGGTGCGGCTAATAGTATGCCAAGTGATCGTTATATGGATACTATCGATCAGTCCTCATTTCTCATTGCTGACGATGGAAAGTCACGTCGCCGAGTTCAATATTATTGGGCAAATGATAGTTTTATGGGTGTTCGCGTTGCCGAATATAAGTTATTAGTTAAAGAACAAAGCTTTAATATCCCTGATACATGGCCACAGGCAAGTCCTTTTCAAGGAACAGCTCAACCTTTGCTATACGGCGGTAAGATTTTCAATCTACTTATTGATCCGAAGGAAGAGCACGCAATGGCTCCTCTAAAGCAGCCTCAAATTCCGGTTCTAAAAGAAGCTGTTATGAGGCACTTAGAAACAATGAAAAGATATAAGACACCAGTACCATTTAGATAAATGAGCATGAAAGATCTACAACGAGCTATTAATAGATATTGATATGAAAGATATGGTTTACCTAAATGGTGGCACTTTTCTAATGGGTTCAAATACTCATTATCCAGAAGAAGCCCCAGCACATCATGTTAGTGTTTCTCCATTTTGGATTGATAAAACACCCGTTACAAACTTGCAATTTAAACAATTTGTGGAAGCAACCGGATATGTGACTTTTGCTGAACTCCCTCCTAATCCAAATGATTATCCAGGAGCTCCAGCTTATATGTTACAACCTGGCTCCTTACTATTTGTGTCCCCTTCAAAGTCAATTGCAATTGATTTAACAGATTGGTCTTGGTGGAAATTTGAGTTTGGAACTACATGGCGTAATCCTCAAGGTCTTGGATCAACTATTGATGATTTAGATGATCATCCTGTAGTTCATATTGCTTACTGTGATGCTTTGGCTTATGCCTCATGGTGTGGAAAATCTCTGCCATCGGAAGCGGAATGGGAATATGCAGCTAGAGGAAATCTTGAGGGTTATGAATTCGCCTGGGGAGATGAACTCACGCCTAATGGCGAGCATATGGCGAATACATGGCAAGGAGAATTTCCATATGAAAATACAATGGAAGATGGTTATTCACGAACCTCGCCTGTAAAAACTTTCCCCCCTAATAATTATGGGCTATATGACATGATTGGAAATGTATGGGAATGGACAGCAGATTATTGGTCGCCAACACATGAATTTAAATCGGTTTCACCTTGCTGTATACGACACAATCCACGTGGCGGCGCAAAAAATCAAAGTTATGATCCCGCCATGCCTAATATCTCTATCCCTCGGCAAGTACTTAAAGGAGGTTCTCATCTCTGTGCTCCTAATTATTGTCAACGATACAGACCCGCAGCCAGACATCCAGAAGCTATTGATACATCAAGTAGTCATATCGGATTCCGATGTGTAATACGCGCATAACTGCAATAAAAAGTGAAATTAATCAATGGATGATTAAGCAGACTTACATTGCGAGACACCAATATATAAATAACCGCCATATAGCATTCTAATAAAACAAGATTAAATTAGAATGTTGTATGCCCCAAAAGGAATTTGAGGCCACCATGCATTTTCTTAGTACTCAGTACGTATTACTTTTTTTAGTAACAACCCAATTAATCAATACAGCATATGCGGCTGCTCTAGACCGATCAGGACAATCTATCACTGATTTCTTTCAAGAAGGAACGTATGCTTCACTTTCATATAATTATGTTATTCCGCAAATAAGTGGGCAAGATACAGGTTTAAGCTCTCATGGCGAGCCACAGGATATTCCTAATATTACAAATAACTACTCCTCGATTAAAGGAGCAATAAAAACTGATTTAAATCAGAGATTCAGCCTTGGGCTTCTTTATGATCAACCTTTCAGTATAGATCTTCAACATCGAGGAACTAGTGACTTTGTCTCCCAATTTGAAAATTCCCAACACCAAGGCACTACAGCTACGTTGAGTAGCCATAATTTAACTGCTTTGCTTGGAATAAATATGAATAAGTATTTAGATATTTATGCAGGCCCTGCAATTGAAGAGATCCAAGGTAAAGTACAGCTACGTGGATATATCTATAAAGGTATGGCAAATTACAATGCTGAACTTGACTCAGATTATGCTGCGGGTTGGCTCATTGGATTAAATATTAAAAAGCCTGAGTTAGGATTAAAAGCAGCTCTCACATATCGATCAGAAATCAAACACAAAACTGAAGGAAGCGAGCAATTTAGTGCTTTAAGTAATGATATTTATATATCACCAGTAACATTTACGTCCCCAAAGTCAGTTAATTTTGACTTTCAAACTGGCATAAGCAAAAAAACTTTATTTACAACAAATGTCCGTTGGGTTCCTTGGAAAGATTTTGAGTTAAAACCTACAAAGTTAGCAGAACGAACTTCGCCAGCAAGTCCAGATCATACAGGATATCCATTAATTAATTATGAGAAGGACCAATGGTCAGCACAAATTGGATTGGCTCACAAAATGACTGAAAAAGTTATCCTATCTACATCCCTTAATTGGGACTCAGGACTTGGAGATCCAGCAAATGCATTAGGCCCCATTAATGGTTATTGGGGAGTTGGACTTGGTTTCCAATATCATTTTTTACCTGAGTGGGCAATCTCATTTGGTGGCAAATATTTATGGCTCGGAGATGCCGAAGCTAAACGCCAAAATGGTGATATTGTTGGAAAGTTTACTAATAACGACAGTATTATTTTTGGATTAAAACTGTCTTATCAAAAGAAATAGCGCTACACGTAGATTCTTAGATTGATAAAAATCATTAAAAAAAGCCCTTATATCAGAAGGGCTTTTTTAATTTTGACTCATCTAATTATTATAACTACTTAAGAACTCAAGTTGGGCGCGACCAAAATTTTGATTTGGGATCTGTCCTCAAGCAGCGCATCAAAACCGTCTTTTACTGCACACTCTAGTGGAACAACTTTGGTCACAATGAATGATGGATCAAACATTTTATTTGCAACCAGTTGAATAAGCTCTTCATAAACATGTCGGTAACCCACACTCGCGATGAGAGACAACTCATTATTGACCATATCAAACGAGTTAAATTTAGCTTCAGGCATGAGGCCCACCATGACCAGTTTCCCTCCTTTACGCAGGGCCTGTAATCCATTTTCCAAAGTGGCGTTTAAGCCAGCAGCTTCAAAGCTAACATCTACCCCTAACCCGTTTGTTTCAGCTTGAATGGCCTGAACTAATTCATGACTATCAAACTCTCGACCATTGAATACATGCGTTGCGCCAGCTTGTTTCGCAGAGTTTAAGCGTTCTTCTGAAACATCGACCGCAACGATGGTGGTGGCTCCTTGTAACTTTGCGAGTGCAACCAATAACAGTCCAATTGGCCCTAAACCAAATACGGCACATGTGTCACCAAGCTTGAGTTCGGCACGGCGTAAGGCATGTAGTGCTACCGCGGCTGGCTCAAATGTCGCAGCTTGTTCAAAACTCACCGTATCAGGTAAATGGTGCAACATATAGGCTGGAATAACGGCAAACTCAGCCATGCCGCCGTCTCCCATTAATCCGGCAAAACCCATTGATACACATAAGTTATATGAGCCAGTTTCACAATATGCACATTGTTGACAGCGGTATTCTGGTTCTACCGAAACACGGTCGCCGGCTTTGAAGTTTCTTACAGAGCTTCCGACCTGAACCACAGTGCCGCAAAACTCATGTCCTATGACGATGGGTGCCACACTGCCTGACAGTTTATGAGGTACTTCAATCGGAATCGCATGTGGACCACTGTCATATTCATGTAAGTCACTGCCACAAATACCGCAATAGGCAACCGAAACAACGACTTCGTTATCTTTGGGCGTTGGTACTTCAATTTTTTCTAAACGAATATCATGGGCAGCATGCCATTTAAGCGCGCGCATCATATTTTTCTCCGTCATCATCAGTTTGTATTTATGAAATTACGTTGTCAGTTTGCTTTTTTAGTACGATCGGTGCGGTCTCTTTGAGTCCAACCGAGAAAAGACCTGCCATCATAGCGGCGGCGGCAGCCATCCACATGGCGATTGCCAACCCATAATGATCCGCCGCAAAACCTGCGACGATCGGTGCAAAAAAACCACCTATCAGTTCACTTGTTCCCATAATCAGTCCCAGTGCACTTGCAATTGAATGGCGTGGCACGGTTTCAGCGGGAATGGTCGACATAAATAATGTGAAACAACCAAGCCCCGTATACGTTAAGAACACGAATAGACCTAGACTCATGACAGAGGTGCCATAAATCATGGCAATTGGACATAAAGCAGCAATTGGGGAAAAGATCAGTAGAGCGGTTTTACGTCCCATACGGTCTGATAATCCGGGAACCACAAATCCCCAAAACACCCACGCTGCCCCCAGACAAGTCATAACAATGGTCATGTCCGTTGCAGAAAAGTGTCGATATTTCATTAAAAATGTCGGTGCAAATGAAATAATCACCACAAACCACGTGAGAAAACAGCAACCGATCAGCACACATAACAAAATGTTCCGTTCACGTAGTAAAGCCCATCTGCTTACATTAAATTCCGGCTGTGCTTGTACAGGTTGTACCTGACTCGGTTTTTCTTTTACCCAAAGCCATATGCATAAGGCCAGAACCAAGCCTGCGATACATGAAACATAAAATGCATCACGCCATCCATAATACGTCGCAATACCGATCACCACGGGTGGCCCGATAACACCGCCAATGAGTCCCGGAGATGACCCTTGTAACAGTCCCATATTCAGTCCACGGCGTTCAGGTGTAGAGCTGTCGACCATTAAGGACTGTGCCATTGGTAAAACAGGCCCTTCGAATAACCCCATTAAGGCACGAAGTATGAGTAAACTCATAAACCCGACCACCCAACTTGAAGCAGCCGCACATACTGAAAAGCCAAGTACCGCTAACAAAAGAATGGGTTTACGTATACCTCGAGCATCGGACCACGCGCCTGACAGTGCACCCGATAATGCCCATGTCAATGACAGTGCAGAAGACATCAAACCAAGTTGCATTTCACTTAGATGTAACTCATCGGATATAAAAGGAAATAAAAACGATAAGGCCAAACGGTCAAAAAACACAAAACCAGAAGTCACGCACAAAATCAGCAATAACCGATTTTCGTAGGTCAGCAAGGACCGATGAGATGTATACATTGCATATTCCTTTGCAGCTGTAGATCAACGATAAAGTTTTTCAATCATCTCCGCGCCGAGGCCAACTTTTTCATAATGAGCTTTGCACATCTCAATGTATGAATGCACATCGAAATATCCATCGGGGTTACCTTGTTCGTCCAACCAAATTAGGGGCCCTTTTACAATGAAAAATGCACGCATCGGTTCAGGATGATCAAAAGCGACGAGCGTATGTCCTTCCCCCGGTGTTTCATAAACAAAGTCCCCTTTTGTTGCTGTCCAATCATGTTCCAGATAGCCCCATTTTCCAGAGATGGTATAAGCAAAAACTTCGTGAGGATGGTAGTGTCGATTGACCAGACCAGCGCTTTTGGCCATGAGAATATCGCACCATTTATTTTGTGAAGGTGAAATCCATAGCGGACGCGACGATACGGTATCGGTAAAAGGTACATAAAGACGTTCATCCTCTGATGCTGCATCGGCAATATAGACCTCTGGTAATGCATCTGGTTTAAACGGATTAAGAATAGGTGAAATATCTTGCCAAAATTCATCCTTCGCTTTGTCAACCACGATATATCTCCTTAATTTTGATATCGTGGAAATCACTTTAGCGAAACAATGCTAGGCTGGCTTATCTAAGCTGGACGTATTTTTTGATCCAGCAGGACATCATTATTTAGTATTTGTCTGACTTGATGAGGTCGTTATTTTTTAAGTATTGAAATGGTCAATTTCAATTAAAAAGGGTTGTTTTAAATGCTTTATGCGTATAGTTATAACAGTAAGTTTTATGAAAAACTAAAATAAGGACGGTTTAGGATGAACACTTCCAGCATAGTTTCTTATGCACATTATTCAACAGAGGATGTGCCTTTTACTGATCAACTTGAATACTGGAACACATCTAACACCAACTCACTCATCGGTTTGAAGACCTCTTCGCTTCATCTTGAAGGAATTCAATGTGAAATGACCTGTGTGAAATTACCTGAGTTGGGCATAGCCAATATCATTGGCAATAATCATATGATTGAGCGGGATGAAAAAAATATACGCAACTCTATTTCAGAGTCGATTTTTGCCTGTCTGATTATTAGCGGTAAAGCCTATTTTGTACAAAAAGGAAAATGTCTGTTATTGGAGCCGGGTGAGATCATTATTTATGACACACGGGTGCCGTATCATTTTGGTTTTTTAACCGAGATGCAGCAATATTTAATAGATATTCCTACCCATGTTTTTTCAGAGCTTTGTAAATTAAGTACCGATCAACTACCACTTCAACTTTCTAATCAATCCAAAAGCGACAAACTTTTTGCCACAAATCTCAGTTCAACTATTCGCAACTATTTTATTAACCCTTGGGAGCAAGATGGGGCCTGTTTTTACGACGATATTCGTGCACTCATTTCCACCACTGTGATTAACCACACGAAAGGCACACAGTTAAGCTGGGCACATCATGCTTATTTAAAAACAGCTAAACATTATATTGCGAATAATCTTTCTGACCCCGATCTTTCTACTCAACACGTAGCCGCAGCTGTTGGAATTTCATTGCGCCATTTAAATCGGTTATTTCACCTGCAAGATCAGTCTACTGTAAGTGATTATATCTGGACCCTACGATTAGAGCGTGGCTATGCACTATTGCATGATTTGCATCAGCGCAAAGTGACCATTGGCGAGATTGCTTACAGATTAGGATTTTCGAGTCAGTCTCATTTTAATCGTGCGATTAAAAAACGCTATGGACTGACCCCCGGAAAAATCCGAGAGTCAGGCTTATAATCCGAGCACTTCCACCCATATTTTTATGTTTTTAAAACAGCTATATAACACTCTCAACACGCATTTGTTCTGCACACTCTAGTGCATATTCCAAATCTTTTTGTAAATCGATAACCGACTCTAGCCCAATATTCAAGCGCACCAAATAGCCATCTTTGGGTAGATTGGTATCGGTTCGATAAGCTTGCCCAACAGGTAAAATCAAACTTTCAAACCCACCCCAAGACAAACCAATATGAAATAATTGCAACGAATCAAAGAATTTTTGTACATACGATGGTTCGGACTCTTTTAAGTAAAAAGCAAATACTCCAGATGAGCCATCAAAATCTCTCAACCACAAATCATGATAAGGGCTGGTTTCTAAAGCAGGATGAAGCACTTCATTAATAGCCGGATGTGTTGTTAGAAATTGAGCAATGGTTAAAGCATTGTTTTGATGCTGCTTTAACCTTACCGCCAAACTTCGCAAACCACGTGAAGCCAAATAAATATCGTCTGGACTTGTGGTCTCACCAAACAAATGACCTGTTTTAGTGAGTTGTTCGTATGTTTCGGCATTTGCAGTAGCTACGCCCATTAATATGTCAGAATGGCCGCCAATGTATTTGGTAACGGACTGAATTGAAATATCAGCACCATGCTTTAATGGTTGAAAAAGTAACGGCGTTGCCCAAGAGTTATCGACTAAAACTTTTGCGCCGTATTGATGGCTAATTGCAGAAATTGCCGCAACATCACTGAGTTCAAATGTCATCGAACCCGGTGACTCAATAAACACCACACTGGTACGATGATTAATTTTTTCCGTTAATGCTTCAAGATTGGTAGAGTCAAAATATTCAACGCTTACCCCCATTCGGACTAATATATTGTCAGCAAAATTCCGTGTTGGGCCATAGATGTTATCGGCAATCAGGACATGACTATTTGCCTCTACACAAGCCATAAGTGAATGTGTACATGCCGATAAGCCAGATGGAAAAACCATACTGCCCGCACCGCCTTCAAGCGCATTGATTGCGCTTTCAAAAGATTTAGCTGTTGCAGCTCCGAAACGGCCATAATGTCGATACACCCCACCATTTCGTTTAAATTCTTCCCATTCACTAAAGCTATTTACAACAATAGTAGAACCACGAAAAACAGGTGTGTTCACCAGACCATCAAAGCGCTCGGGTGTTCGTCCTAAATTAATAACATCTGTACTGAATTGATTCACTTTTATATTCCGAGAAACATATCAACTTTATTACCAAATGATGATAGTGAGATTTCAATGGATATAAATTTTAATCTTTTCTATTTTTTACGATTAAATTAGATTTATATTTCTCATTTGCAATAAAAATTAGAATTTAAATCCGATATTCATTTCTTAAAATAAAATATTATTTTATTGAGACTTTAGTGTTGATCTACTTGTTGCTTGAACTTGCTCTTATAAAAGGTACATCTCACACTATTCTTCATCCATGATTTGCTGGATACGTTTTTGGTAATTATTTAAAAAATCGTGCGTCACTCGGAAATGTTCTGTTTGCTCATACTGAATTTCACGGATTCCAGTGTCAGAAAAGTGGTAAATTTTAGCATTGGGGTAAGCCAGTAAAATTGGTGAATGCGTTGCAATAATGAGTTGTGATTGGTTTTTGCATAATTCATGAATAGCTGACAAAGCTACAAATTGCATTGTAGGTGAAAGAGCAGCTTCAGGTTCATCTAATAAATAAAGCCCCTCACCTTGTAATTTATGAGTAAGTAATTTTAAAAAGCTTTCACCATGTGAACAAGCATGGATATTGCCACCATAACTTTTTACATAGTCCAATTCATTCATATATGTGCCGATATTGTAATAACTCTCGGCTCTTAAAAAATAATAGTCTTTAGGCTTTTTAAAGCTTTTAATCATTCTTAAATGTTGAAATAAATTTGATGAACTACTGGCTGAATTAAGTCGTACGTTTAGAGTGCCTCCTTCTTCGGAAAAGCCAAGTGCCAAAGCGATAGCTTCCATAATAGTCGACTTGCCAGAGCCATTTTCACCCACAAAAAAAGTGACATCTGGATGAAAGGTTAATTGTTCAATATCATTAACGGCTGGTATCGCAAAAGGATAAATTGACCAGTCTGCCTGCATATTAGCTTTAATTTGTACCGAACGTAAATAAGGTTTGGCTTCTAGCATTTTTGCTGGTCCTCAATTTTTAATAGTATTAGCAGTTTTTATTAGAAAAAATTTAAAGGAAGTTCTGTCGTATATTTAATTTGCTCCATGGCAAAACTAGAACTCACATCGGCCAAACCATTAATTTCAATTAATTTTTTATAAACTTTATCGAATTCAGCAACATCAGAGACTGCGACTTTAAGTAAATAATCTGTTTCACCTGCCATTCTATACACTTCAATAACTTCATCTATGCTATAGATATGGGAGTGAAATTTTTGAATCCACTCAATATTGTGTTGAGCGGTTTTAATAAATACCATCACAATCACATTAATGTTGAGTTTTTTACGATCTAGCAAAGCGACTTTTGCACGAATAATACCCTCTTCTTCCATCTTATTTATTCTGCGCCAACAAGCCGTGTTACTTAAGCCTACTCTTTCAGCAATATCACCTATTGCTAATGTGCAGTCCTTCTGCAGAAGATCTAATATTACACGGTCATATTTATCTAAGTTTAATTTCATACCTTCAAACTTCTCTGCACTATGTATTTTCAATAAATCAAATCAATGAACAATATATTAGATTGTTATTCTAATTTTAATAAAAAAGATATTTCCCCATATTTTAAATAATGGCCTTGCATTCGAGATGCATTTATTTCTATTGTCTATCTAACAATATATTTTTAAAGCTTGAAAGTTCAGATGAGCTTTTATTATTATCTACTAAATATTCGGTACAATAAAAGAGACAAGAAAAATGCCAAATCAATTTGATGCTGTTTCTATAACTAAAAAAGCGAATGTTCATTACGAAGGACACTCAATTAGTCATGTTATTGAACTTGAAGATGGTACAAAAAAGACTTTAGGGGTGATTCTCCCAACAGAAAAAGCTTTAACTTTTAAAACCCACGTTTCGGAACGCATTGAGATCATTTCAGGAAAATGTAGTGTTCAAATTGGTGATGATCCAGATACTAAAATCTATTCAACTGGTGAGTCTTTTAATGTTCCAGAAAATAGTAAATTTAAAATTATGACAGATGAAGTTATTGATTACCTCTGCCATTTAGAATGAATTAAAATTATAAATTTATCCCTTTCATAGGATATGTGTTCCTATGAATATTCTCCTCTTTTCTTAAAACTAGACGAGATGAAGTTTAAATTTTTAGTACTTAAGCACTTTTACGATTATCTATAAGCTGCCACCACCATCAACATTTAGAACTTGGCCCGTAATAAAACCTGCATGATCTGACAATAAAAAAGCGGCCGCATGCGCAACATCTTGTGGTGTACCGATCCGTCCTAATGGAATACTTTCTAATATCGCTTTTTCAGCTACGCTTCCAACTGGTCTAGTTTTTCTGAAAAGTTCCGTTTCAATTGGCCCCGGCGCGATACAATTTACTGTTATTCCAAACTCAGCCAACTCAAGTGCCCAAGTTTTTGTACACCCGACCAATGCACTTTTTGCGGCCGAGTACGCAGTGCGTTCTTTTGCCCCATAAATCGCCCTACTGCCAATATTAATAATTCGACCAAAGTGCTGTTCTTTTAGTTGAGCAACAAAATGCTGAGTCACTTGTATAGCAGCTCTTACATTTAAGTTCCAAACCTCCTCTAAGGCAAGAAAAGAAATCTGTCCTAAAGATTGAGGTAAACTAATTCCTGAGTTATTTACTATTCCATGTATGACATGAGATTTAGAAATTAATGCTAAGGTTTCTTCAGTTTGTTTTATATTTGATAGATCACAACTAAAAAGCTGTCCAGGAAAGTCTATATTGTCGATATTTCTGGCAATGCCAATCACTTGATGCCCCTGCAAGGACAATTCGTTGCTAATTGCTTTTCCAATACCTTTAGTAGCGCCTGTAACTAAATAAGTGTTTTTCATAGCGGATCCTAATTAGACATAAAATAGTTTCTGGTTCGTTCTACTTCGTCAAATCTAAAATCATAAAACTATATATTTATTTTTTTATGATGAAATCTGGGTTTATATATATAAATTAATTATAAATAATAGTAAGCATTTAATTTATAAAATATTAATCGTAAAACTAAATTCTCTAAAAAATAAGAAATTATTGCTTTTAAGGCTACTGAATGTTTTTTATAACTGGAATAATTACATATGAATGTAGGAAAACTACCACGTTGGTTTTACTCAGAATGCTTATAAGTTCTCCTTATTTCAGGTACAGCGACACCTGCTTTTCTAATGCAAATACAATACTGAGCCCATCTAGAGCAGCTCTTACTATTAGGAGTGTTTCGTAAATATTCCTTGCTGGACCTATCCTGCTCTTCGTAGTAATGAATGATAGTAAAGATACTATAGTCGTGCTTGACTTTTAGTTATGAAAATATAACTATATAAATATAGCTAAAATTAGGCTATCACCTAAAGGTCAAACATTATGAATACTGCTCTAATCGCACTTGACTATATTTTTGATATCACTCATCCCGAAGGAAAAATTGCCCGCTCAGCGCAGCAAGTAGTAGAACGCAACATCATTGCTCATACCAATCAAGCATTAGCACTGGCGCAGCAGAAAGGCTGGTTACGTATTTTGGTTAAGGTCGGCTTTGCCGCCGACTATATTGACCAGCCAAAACACTCACGCATGTTTGGTCAAGTAGATAAATTGGGTGCTCTTGCTCTGGATCAGTCGGGTACAGCGTTTCATCCCGATCTAGTATCCGAATTGGGTGAATTAGTAATTGTAAAACCACGCGTTAGCGCCTTTTATGGCACCAACCTTGATGCAGTGCTGCGAGCACGGAGTATTGAACGATTGATTATCTGTGGTGTCAGTAGTACTTGGGCAGTACAAAGTACAGTCCGCGATGCCCATGATCGAGATTATCAGGTATCAGTACTAGAAGACGCTTGTGCAGCCACTACGCTAGAAGAGCATCAGATATCGATGGCGACACTTGCTCCCATAGCAGAAATTATCACGTTAAAAGACCTTTAAGGCTATTAATGCTGCACAAGATGCTGTCACTATTAACATCAGAAATTGATTTACAGTCCTTAAAGCGTGCCTCGTGGATGCTGGCACCTTTGCTAGCGATAACATTATTGACGGGTGATACTAACTGGTTGATGGCTTCTATCCTCACTATTTCACTGTTTATTACTTATGAAAGGTCTGAGTTGGCACCGCTCGGCGTAGTATGTCAAGCTCTAGCCTTTCTGCTGACCTTTTGGGCTTTATTTTTTTCCATGAGCCAACCTGTCATTTTCGTGCTGGCTTGTGCACTAGCCGCAGCTGCGGCAGTGGGAGTGTCTACTTATGGTGACAAGCTGAGAACTCTGGGAAACTTCACATTTATTCCTGCACTCTATTTAGCATGTGAGAGTACGAGTGGGATTATCCCAGCACAATATCCCCTACATGCTCTGGTGCTGTTGCCCTTTCTGATAACTGCTATATTGCCAGTATTAGTGATTTCACTTGTAGAACATGTAAAAACCAACCACGGTTGGCATTATGTATTCAGATTACATCGTACTGGCGATCTCGGCACGCGAGTTGCCTGTGGAGAAACTTTGGTAGCCGTGTGTCTCTCTGTGGTACTGGCCGCGGCGCTAGTCGAATGGCGTCAACTGGATTATGGTCAATGGGTGATCTGGTCAGCCGTCAGCATAGTAACTGGTGACATATTAACGGCGCGGAAAAAGTTGTACCAGCGTGGAACGGGAGTCTTACTGGGTGTGCCGCTCGGTGTGATACTAAGTTACATTATTCCTCATAACATGTTGATATATGAAATTTTAACCATCATCGCCATGCTCACTTTGGTGTCCTTTTCACACTATATGCTAGGCTTCGGTGCTCGCTGTGCCTGCATCACCAGTGCATTGATTGTGATTGGACAGACGCCTGATATCGCCGCTGAACGGGTATTCAATGTACTGCTTGGAGGAGGTATCGGACTACTATTCATTTTTTTGCTGCACATCGCCATTGCTGTCAGGAACCACATTTATAAGTAGCACTAAGCTCACTGTCCTGTTGCCAATTTGGGTTGACCACACAACATTGTGATGTAAAAATGTGAATAGATATAGCTATTTATAAATAAAGATGAATCCTAAAGAAATAACACAGTTACGTACGCAGTTGATGTCCTTAGTGCGACGTATGCGCCGTGAGACGCGCAGTGACGAAAAATCTTGGGCCCAGTTGCTTCTACTTGGTGCTATCGATCGTCATGGTGGTATGGCGACGCCTTCAGTTTTGGCTGAATCTGAAGGTATGCGTACGTCCAATTTGGCCGCAGCACTGCGTACTCTAGAAGCTGATGGTCTATTGAAGCGCATACGTGATGCTGAAGATGGACGCAAAGTCAGAGTAATACTAACTGAGAAAGGATTGGGATTATTGCATGAAAGTCGTATCCAACGTGAAACTTGGCTCTCAAACGCCATGGAATATTCTCTGACGACTGAAGAGCAGAAATTGTTAATCGATGCAGGGAATTTAATGGAACGTATTGCTAACGTACCTCCGCTGAAAGAGAATTATTGAAAATTCACTCTTCCAAATATCACATGTTTTGCCGAAGCTATAATTTGGTCTATGCCATCATTATGAAAGCCATGATTATTAAAAAGATAGCGTGAGGTATGTAGAACATTTAAAGTGCGTAATGGAAAATCTGAATATGGCATATTTTTTAAGTTTTCTAGTTGAAGACACTCTTTTTCATTTGCGCTGATTTAAGAGATTGGAACAAGCTTCAACTAGAAATATGAATTACAATTATTATGATTCTTTAGATAAGCCCCCTCCTAAAACTTTATAAATTTCAATCTGGTTATTTAATTTGACTTGTTCAAGTGCCAGTAAGCCTTGCTGTGCTGCATACGCAGAGCGTTGTGCATCCAAAACCGTGAAATAACTATCAACTCCAGCTTTATAACGCGCCATTGAAAGTTTATATGTTGCGGATGTGGCAGACACTAAACGGCGCTGAGCATCTAGGCGTTCTTCAATATGTGCATGTGTAGCAAGAGCATCATTTACTTCTTTAAAGGCTGTTTGAATAGACTTTTCATATTCTGATAAAGCAACTTTTTGGTCTATTTCAGCAATTTTGATACCCGCCTTTCTTGTTCCCCAATCAAAAATTGGTAAATCAACGCTTGGGCCAATTGACCATGCAAAATTACCCGACTTAAATAAATCTTTAAGTTCAGTAGATGCATAACCCGTAGAACCAGTAAGGCTTATGGTTGGGAACATTCGCGCCTTCGCAGCACCAATATTTGCTCCTGCCGCTCGTAAGCCATATTCAGCCGCTTTAAGATCTGGACGATGATTTAACAAATCACTTGGTAAACCCGCTGCAAAATTTTTCTCAAGGGTAATGTTTTTAATTGAATCACTTGGAAGTAAGTTTTGAGGAACAGGAGAACCTGCTAACAAATCTAGTAAATTTTTTGCCTGTAGAATTTGGGTCTTATAAGTTGCGACATCGTTTCTAGCAGTCTCTACCAAAATTTGTGCTTGTTTTAATGGCACTTCACTATCAATACCGACTTCAAAGCGCTTCTTGTTAAGGTCATATGCATCGACTTGCGCTTTTAAGGTTTGCTCGGCAAGGTTTAAATTGGCTTGTGCAAAAGCATAATTTAACCAGACTTGTGTGATGTTACTGATTAAACCAATTTGCACAGCTTCTTTCGCATTTTGAGTTGCAAGATAGTTATTTAAGGCAGCATCTTTTAAATTTTGAACACGTCCCCAAAAGTCTAGCTCATAGGCAGTCATTCCTAAGCCTACTTGAAATGTAGAAACTGGGTTATTGGGGTTAATAGATGGGCTAACCTGCCGCACTGCATTTCCCGTTACGCCAATGGTTGGGAGCTGACTATTTTTTGTGATTTGGTATTGTTGCTGTACGCGCTCAATATTAAGCGTAGCAGTCCGTAAATCCCGATTATTGTTTAGACCTATTTCAATGACCTGTAATAATTTAGGGTCAGAAATAAACTCTTTATAACTTTTCTCCGCAATGGTGGTTCCTGAAGAATTCTGAGCAAAATTTTGAGGAATATGAGAAATCGCTGTCGGCTGTGGTGCTTGCATATTTACACATGCGACCAGTGCAACAGAAAGTGCAGAAACAACGAGTCCACGAGATACGATTGCCGCTTTCGACATAGTATTCTCCAAATAATAAAATGAGTTGAGCATAGGACGCATCAGAGGAAATTGAGTATTTCCCCTGACGCATTTAACTTAAGATGAGATTTTTTTCTTAGAAGTTAGCTTTTCCACGGCGCCCAAAATGAAGATAAAGAACACGGGAACAAAGAAAATAGCCAGAATTGTTGCCGAGATCATGCCGCCAAATACACCCGTACCTAAAGCATGTTGAGTCTCAGAACTTGCACCTGTTGCAATCACAAGAGGAATTACACCGCATGTAAAAGCAAGAGAAGTCATTAAGATTGGTCGTAAACGAAGTTTGGCTGCTGCAACTGTGGCTTCAATCAAACTCATGCCTTCCTCTTTGAGCATCTTTGCAAACTCAACAATCAAGATGGCGTTCTTTGCAGATAGACCAATAATCGTAATGAGTCCAATTTTGAAGAACACATCATTCATTAGACCTCTCGACATAATGGCAATGATTGCACCGAAAATACCAAGTGGTACAACCAACATCACAGAAAGTGGAATCGCCCAGCTTTCATAGAGTGCAGCCAATACAAGAAACACCACTAACATTGATAAACCAAGTAAAAAGGCCATTTGAGATTCAGACTGCTTTTCTTGTAGAGAAATACCGGTCCATTCATAGCCAATACCTTTAGGCAACTTAGCAATCAACTGTTCCATTTCACGCATCGCCTCACCCGAAGATGTATCGAAGTTAGGAATGCCGGCAATACTTAAAGATGGTCGTCCGTTATAACGATTATATTGTTGCGGTGCTTTGCTCCACTGCGGTGTTACCACTTCAGACAAAGAAACCAATTGGCCGCTCGAACCCATCACTTTCAAGTTCAAGATATCTTTGAGTTGCATACGTGATTTAGCTTCAACCTGTACAATCACTTGTTGCATACGACCCTGATTTGGGAAGTCATTGATATACATTGAACCCATTGAGGTAGAAATGATGTCTGAAACGTCTGAAAATTTAACACCAAGGGTATTAAGCTTTTCACGGTCAATTTTTAAAGAAATATTGTCACCTTGTGGTAAACCTTCATTCCAAACCATATAGAACTTTTTGTTCTTGGCAGCCATCTGCATAAGTTGGTCTTGAGCAGCCAATAATGCAGGCATACCTAAGTTCGCACGATCTTGTAAACGTAAACTAAAGCCTGAGAATGTACCCAGTTCATCAATAGCAGGTGGAAGTACCGCCATTGTTTCACCTTCCGAACTGTTCGCCATTGATGCATTGACTGCATTTGTCATTTCAGTTGCCGAAGAAGTTCGCTCGTTGAAATCTTTTAAGGTCGTGAAAGCAACACCTACGTTTTGTCCTGCACCGCTAAAGCCCCATCCCATAATTGTCGTATTACTTTTGACATCAGGCTTGTCTTTAAGTGAATTTTCAAATTCATTCACTACATTTCGAGTACGTTCTGCCGTTGCATCTGATGGTAATTGGAAAGACGTCATAAACCAGCCTTGGTCTTCCTCTGGCATAAATGCTGTTGGCCAATACTTCATTCCTGCAAAGGTAATGCCTGTAATCACCACAAAGATCATCATGACTGGAACCGTATGTTTGATGATTTTAAGGAGTATCAGCTCATACTTTTTCGTCACTTTATCGAAGCTACGGTCAAACCATGCAAAGAAGCCTTTCTTCTGATGATGACCATCAATTGGTTTTAAAATAGTTGCACAAAGTGCAGGTGTTAAAATGAGCGCCAATAAAGCCGAGAATAAAATAGACACAGACATAGTCAGCGTAAATTGTTTATAAATGATCCCGACCGAACCACTCGCAAAAGCCATTGGTAAAAATACAGCAGACAATACTAAGGTAATACCAATAATAGGACTGGTAATCTCTTTCATTGCCTTAGATGTTGCTTCTTTCGGATTTAACCCTTCAGTTGCCATAATCCTTTCGACGTTTTCAACCACGACAATCGCATCATCGACAATAATCCCGATGGCGAGCACCATACCGAACATGGTAAGCACGTTAATCGAAAAGCCGGCAAGCAGCATCACGGTAAAAGTACCGAGTAAAGCAATAGGTGCAACAATCGCGGGAATAAGCGTATAGCGTACATTGTGTAAGAATAAATACATCACAATGAAAACCAGAACCATCGCTTCAAGTAATGTGTGAATTACCTTTTCAATTGAAATTTTAACAAACGGCGCGGTGTCGTAAGGAATACTAAACTGCATGCCCTCTGGTAAGTTCAACTTTAATTCTTCAATTTTTGCTCTAACACCCTCTGCTGTTTTTACGGCGTTCGCACCCGGGCTTAACTGGATTGCGGCAGCAGTAGCGGGTTTACCATTTTCTAAAATAGCAAAGTTGTAGGCTTGTGATCCGATTTCAACATTTGCGACATCGGACAGACGAATTACACTTCCGTTAGTTTTGCTTTTTAAGCTGATATTCCTAAACTGCTCAACACTTGATAGCTGACCTTGCGCTGACAACGGAATCGTAATCAGTTGACCTTTATTTGCAGGTAAATCGCCTAGGCGCCCTGGTGCAATTTCAACATTATTTTCACGAATTGCATTGTTTACATCGCTAATTGATAAACCATAAGAAACCAATTTATTTGGATCGACCCAAATGCGTAAGGCTTTCTCTGCACCAAAAGATTGGACTTTACCAACGCCTTCGACACGCTTCAGTTCTTCGACGACATTTCGAACCAGATAATCACTTAAATCTACTTCTGAGTATTGACCATTAGGAGAGTTAATACCAACCAGCATCAAGAAACCTGAAGATGAGGCTTCAACCTGTAAACCTTGCTGACGTACAACCTGAGGTAATCGTGATTCAATACTTTTGATTTTATTTTGGACATCAACCTGAGCCATTTCGACATCTGTACCCGGTTTGAAGGTTGCAGAAATCTCCGCTGTGCCCGAAGTATCGGTTGTCGCACTATAGTAAAGTAGATTTTTTACACCCGATAGCTCTCGCTCAATTAAGGTAACAACACTATCGTTAATTGTTTTAGCAGTTGCTCCCGGATAAGTCGCACTAATGTTGACTTGAGGAGGCGCTACACTAGGGAAACGAGCAATCGGCAATTTTGGAATACTAAGTAACCCAAACAATATAATGAAAATTGCGATGACCCATGCAAAAACAGGACGTCGAATAAAAAATTGAGACATCATGGTTGAGCTCCTTGATTTGTAGACGGTTTTGTTTCTACATTTGAAGCACTATTTTCTGATGCAGGCTTTTTCCAGATCGTCATTGCGAGCTTTTGATTTGGCTGGATACGCTCCATACCTTCAACAACGATTTTGTCACCGACTTTCAAGCCTTTGTTGGCGATATAGTACTGTTCATATTGCTGTCCAATTTCAATAGGACGAATCTCAGCTGAGCCTTTTGCATTGATCACATAGACCTGAGGCTCACCATTGATATTGCGTTGAATCGCTTGTGCTGGAACTAATAAGGCTTGTGGAATAGAAGCTCGGTCAATATTGACTCGCACATACATACCAGGCAGTAATTTTCTCTCGGTATTATTTACTTCAATACGGAAAGTCACATCGCCTGTTTCAGGGTCAACGTTAATATCTTCAAACAACATTTTTGCTGTGACGTTATATTCCTGTCCTTGGCTATTAGAGATACGAACCGTTTTTTCACTGTTTGCAGATAACTCACCAGTTTTTAAAGCCGCTTGTAGACGCTCATATTCACTAATTGATTGTTTTACATCGACGTAGACTTTATCAATCTGTTGGATGGTGGCCATGGTATTCGCATCACCTTGACCAACCAATGCACCTTCAGTGACAAAAGATTGCCCGATACGACCTGAGATTGGCGCTCGAACAGTGGCATATTGCAGATTCAAATTTTGTCTGGTGAGCAAAGCTTTCATTTGCGCAACATCAGCAAGCGCCTGACGATATTGAGCTTGAGCATTACTCACTTCTTGCTTACTAATTGCATTACTTGGTAAGAGTTGTTCGTAACGGTCTAACTGAACTTTCAGTCTCGCAACCTCTGCCTCAGCTTTATTGAGTGAAGCTCTATTGCTATTTACATCTGCTTCAAAGGTTTCTGAATTAATTTTATATAAAGCTTGTCCTGCTCTAACTTCACTACCTTGTTTAAATAAAACTCTTTCAATAATTCCTCCGACTTGCGGTCGTATTTCAGCAGTACGGAATGCCTGTACGCGTGCAGGAAGGTTTTCACTAAAATTAACTGATTGCGATTGAATGCTTAATACACTTACTTTTGCTGGTGCTGGCTCAGCTTGAGCCGTTTCTTGTGAACCACACCCCTGTAATATCAGCCCAATAGATAAAAATAAAGGAAGTAAAAGATGCTTTTGCATACTGTCCAAACCAAGTGAGTTTTCGATGCTGACATTATTTTTGATGAGTGTGTAGCAATCGTCACTAAAGTGTGGAGTAACTGTGGAGAAATACAGATAATTTAGCGTATGATGAGTTGAAGCATTTTATATAGCCAAATTTCTATGTTTGATCGTTCTTTTTCTTTTGATTGTCACGACAAAGTTATCCTCGTTGTGGAAGATGATTATGACATTGGCGACATTATTGAAAATTATTTAAAACGTGAAGGAATGGTTGTTATTCGTGCTATGAATGGAAAGCAAGCCATTGAATTGCACTCTAGCCAACCGATTGATTTAATTTTACTTGATATTAAATTACCCGAACTCAACGGCTGGGAAGTGTTAAATAAAATACGCCAAAAAGCTCAGACGCCCGTGATTATGCTAACGGCGCTAGATCAAGATATTGATAAGGTCATGGCATTACGAGTTGGTGCAGATGACTTTGTTGTTAAACCATTTAACCCTAATGAAGTGATTGCTCGAGTTCAGGCAGTCTTAAGACGTACTCAGTTAACAAACAAGCCATTTAACAAAAATAAGGTCTACAAAGATATTGAAATAGATACAGATACGCATAGTGTTTATCTGCATTCTCAAAATAAGAAAATATTGCTTAATCTCACCTTGACTGAATATAAAATCATTTCCTTCATGATTGATCAGCCCCACAAAGTTTTTACCCGTGGCGAACTTATGAATCATTGCATGAACGATAGCGATGCTCTAGAACGAACTGTAGATAGCCATGTGAGTAAGCTTAGAAAAAAACTAGAAGAACAAGGAATACTCCACATGTTAGTTAATGTGCGTGGCGTAGGATATCGACTCGATAATCCGCTAGCTGTAAAAGATGATGTCTAAATAATATTAAAGATATGGCTAGGAAATATTTTATGAAAAGTAAGTTAGGAATCAGTAAGCAGCTTTTTATTGCTTTCAGTATTGTTAATTTAAGCGTTACCCTGTTTTCTATGTTACTGGGCTACCTAATTTATAACTATGCCATTGAAAAAGGTTGGCTGACTCTAGATTCCATACAAGAGGATTGGACCAACTTTCATTTTGTAGATTGGCTTTGGTTATCTACTGTCATCTTGTGTGGCTGTCTTATTTCACTCGTGATCGGCATGCATCTCGCAAAACGTTTTATTCTACCCATTAATTTCTTAGCCGAAGCAGCCAAAAAAATTAGTCAGGGCGATCTCTCCGCTAGAGCTTATGACAACAGAATTCACTCGGCTGAAATGTCCGAGCTTTTACATAATTTTAATGATATGGCTCAAAAACTAGAAGTTTCGGTAGAAAATGCACAGGTCTGGAATGCTGCCATCGCGCATGAATTAAGAACTCCAATTACAATTTTACAAGGCCGCCTGCAAGGCATCATCGACGGCGTTTTTAAGCCAGATGAAGTTCTATTTAAAAGTCTTTTAAATCAAGTCGAAGGTTTATCTCATTTAGTCGAAGACTTACGAACAATAAGTTTAGTTGAGAATCAACAGTTAAGATTAAATTATGAGTTATTAGACTTTAAGTCTGTAATTGAAAAAGTGCTCAAGGCCTTTGAAGACCGCTTAGAACAAGCAAACTTAAAGCCAGAACTTGATTTAACCACAACTCCTGTGTTTTGTGACCGCCGCCGTATTGAGCAAGTTTTAATTGCGTTAATTGATAACTCAATTCGTTATTCAAATGCTGGAAAACTTAAAATCTCTTCAGAAGTGGTTGCAGACAACTGGATATTAAAAATTGAAGATGAAGGCCCCGGCATTGCAACTGAGTTCCAAGATGATCTGTTTAAACCATTTTTTAGATTAGAAGAGTCAAGAAATAAAGAGTTTGGTGGCACAGGATTGGGATTAGCTGTTGTACATGCGATCGTGATTGCGCTTAAAGGTTCTATTCACTATAGCAATCATGGCTCAAAAAGCACTTTCACCATAAAAATTTTGATGGATAAGTAAAACGCTGAGTTATAAATTTATTCTTCACTCTCTTTTACTCTTCTACGAATTTCTTCACGCCATTTTGTGGCGTTTTCTTGTTGCTTATTCAATAAAACACCCAGCATAAAGGCCGTAGCTGCTGCTCCAATTAAGGCAATGCCCGTTTCATAAATAATATCTATGACAAACTCTAATACGCCTTCAGATAGGAAATCTAAGGTGCCAGAAAATTTAAGAAATTTAGCTATGGCCACCACGATAACCCCCAATAAAGCACCAGCCCACAAGAATATTTTATGAATGTTTAGGGGAGCTGTGACTTGATCAATCTGATCGGGATATTTTCGATAATACTCAATTTCATCCTCCGTCACTTCAGAGGTGGACTTAAATAACAATTTAATAAAGAGCTTATCTTGATCAAGCTTTGAGTTCTTCTTCATAGATGTTATGTGTGATAAATCTTCTAAGGTTTAATGTTACTCATTTTTTTCTTTACTGAGTAAAAGTTTTTAAGAGTTCTCTATATTTAAAATAATTTATAGCATTACTCTTACGTTTTAATTTTACCTACTTAACTTATATAAATTTTTTATGCTAAAACTACGATTACTAATTAAGTAAAAATAAATTTATATGAATAGACTTGAATGCAATCGAATGTTTATTTCGATCATTGAGCAAGGAAGTTTTGTTAAAGCTGCCGAAAATTTAAATACAAGCGTCGCACAAGCATCTAAGCTCATTTCAAAACTAGAGAACGAATTAGGCGTACAGCTTCTAAAAAGATCGACACGCTCATTGAAGCCCACAGAACTCGGATTAGCTTATTACCACCGAATTAAGCAACTTATGGCAGAGTTTGATGAAATTGAAATTAGTATTAAAAATCAATCTCGCGCCCCAGTAGGCAAACTAAAAATAAGTGCTCCCAACTCTTTTGGAACAGTGCAATTAAGCAAAACACTGGTTAACTTTGCCCAAAAATATAGTCAAATTGAATTAGACGTGAGTTTTACCGACCGTACGGTGAATGTGATTGAGGAAGGATTTGATATCGCCATTCGAATTGGAGAGCTTAAAGATAATAATTTAATTGCAACTCATTTATCTCAAATTAGATTTGTATTGGTCGCATCTCCCCTTTATTTAGAAAAGTTTGGCTGTCCTCAAAGCCTACAAGACCTAGAAACTCATTCCTGCATCATAGATACAAATTTTAAAGATCCATATGAATGGGCTTTTTTTGAAAAATCACCTTCGAATGCATTACATACCATTAATGTAAATGGTCGGATTCATTTTGCGAATACAGAAGCCTGTTTAGCTGCAACCATAGCAGCACTTGGCATCGCAAGATTACCTATGTTTATTTTAAAAGATGCACTTATCGGCAAAAAGATTATTCCTATTTTAGAAAACTATGAATTACCGCGAAGAGGTCTTTATGCGGTTTACCCTCCTGCAAAACATCTAGCCAACAAGGTCAGAACCCTGATTGATTACTTAAAAGAGCAATATACATATCCTGCCGAATGGGAAATTTACGAGTAATTGTTTCCAAAATAGAAATAAATATTCAATTTCAGCCTACTTAATCACTTAAAAATTCAACAGTAGTATGTATTCATCAAGTTAATTCTCATCGAGATAGAAAATGAATACATCAAACACCGCTCCTTATGCAGCATTATTACTCCGTATAACCTTAGCACTTTATTTCTTTGCCCATGCTGGTCTCAAACTGTTTGTATTTACGCCAGCAGGTACAGCACAGTTTTTCCAATCTGTTGGAGTTCCGGGATGGATGGCATATGTGACTATTCTCTGGGAACTTTTAGGAGCAATATTATTATTGATTGGTTTTAAACCTCGAGTTGTTGCGATTGCGCTGATTCCAGTCTTATTGGGTGCAATATTTACTGTACATGGTGCTGCTGGTTTCTTTTTTACAAACCCTAATGGTGGCTGGGAATTCCCATTTATGTGGATTATCTCTTTAGTTGCTCTCGCACTCATTGGTGATGGACCGTTTTCTCTAAGTAAATCTTTTAAAAACTAAGCTCGTTAATAGATGAGATGCCATTGCGTGAATGGCATCTAAACACCAAATATTCAGCTCATTCAGGATATTAAAATGAAAGATCTATTTATAATTTTATTACACGGCGTCGGTAGTAATGGTGAAGACTTAGAAGCAGGTGGAGAATTTTTTAAGGCCAATCATTCTAATTTGAATTTTGTCTCCCCCAATGCTCCTTTTAGCTTTATGAACAGTAAAGAGGCCTATCAGTGGTTCAGCATTACTGGGGTTAATGATGAGAATCGCTTTAGTCGTATTAAAGAAGCCAGAGCTCATTTTGACCAAAAAATTCAAGAGATCATTACCCAAAACCAATTAGAAAACCACCTAGATAAAGTCGTTTTTTTAGGATTTTCTCAAGGTTCAATAATGGCTTTAGATGCTGTCGTTTCAGGGCGTTGGCCTATTGCTGGGCTGATTAGCATTGCTGGAAGATTAGCAAGTCCAATCAATAATGAAATGAATAAAAATACAAAAATTTTATTAATTCATGGTGAATCAGACACCGTTATTCCTCCAACCGAAAGCCAAAGTGCATATCAACAACTTCATGCAGCAAACTTAAATGTTGAGTTGGATATTTTACCCGCTACGGGACATACCATTTCACATTTAGCGCTTCAGTTAAGTCTTGATTTTTTAAATACTATTTAATCCATTTGGCCTAAACATCCAAATCTGAACTTAGATCTTCCTAAATCTAAGTTCCGTACTTTCTCGTCTCAAATTATTCTTCGGAGTTAAAAATGACTACATCAATCCGTGCAGAAGATATTATCAGCCCTATTACTGATACTATAAAAGCGAATAAAAACTCACCAAAAGAAGCAAAAAATCTAGGTTTATTTGCTTACGATAAACCAACCCCAGAAAATACAGTTTTATTACTTATTGATCATCAAGTTGGTTTAATGGCGAGCGTTCGTGATACGTCGAGCCTTGCTGAATTAAAAAGTAATGTTCTTGGGTTAGCTCGTACCGCTAAAGCTCTTAATATTCCAACACTCATTACCTCATCAAACGCACAATGGCAAAACGGCGACACTCTCCCAGAAATTAAGTCATTGTTCCCCAATAATTCAATTTATCGACGTACAGGGATCATTAATGCATATGAAGACCCGACATTTCGTAGAGCACTTATTAATTTGCTAGAAGCAACAGGACGAACCCATATTATTATTGCAGGCGTAACCATTGGTACTTGCTGTACTTTCCCAACACTTTCGCTATTAAATGATGGATATAAAGTTTACCCAGTCATTGATGCATGTGGAGCATGGAATCAATACGAAGTTCAGGCTGCTACATTACGCATGGCAAACGCCGGTGCAGAACCCGTAACGACCTTTAGTCTAGCTTGTGAATTACAAGCTGACTGGAAAAAGCCTTCAGCAGATCAAATGCTTGAGCCTTTCAAAGAGAACTTATCGGAATATGGATTTGTACTACAAAACTTCTGGGATAATGTAGGTACTCCAGCAGTTGAAGATCCTTTTAAAATCAAATAACTGATTTTTCTTAAGCTTTGTATCTTTGATTTTTCGTTCAATCTAAAGATACAAAGCTTTCTAGTTTTACTTTACTCATTACTGCTTCTAGCTCTACAGTTCAGCTAACTAATTACTAATATGTGCATATATTTGCGCAATATTATTTAATTCATATCAATTTTGAGCAAAATTTTTCTCATCTTTATATTGCTTGATATTAGATAGCAAAGCTCTCTTTTGACCTTTTCTCTTTAAATTCTTATTGAAATGTCATATCTAATCTAACCAAGATTTATAAAATAATTTTTATAATTTAAAAAATGGATAATTAAATATGGATCGTTTTAAAACTATTTTACTTATTGCAAGCACATGTTTAACAACAACTCTTTATGCCAAGCAACAAGTCGTGTGTGTATTTGACCCAATTGGTAAATCGGGAGATGCTTTCGCTTTAGCCAAAGACTATGCACTTGAAGCCAAAAATTGGGGAGCTGATCTATCTTTAAAAGCATATGTTGATGAACGCGTTGCGGCTGAAGATTTAAAAGTCGGCAAATGTGATGGTGCTATTATTAGTGGTTTACGTGGCCGTCAATTTAATAAATATACAGGGTCTTTAGATGCGGTTGGCGCATTAACAAATATGAAAACGGCGATTAATGCCTATAAGCTATTGTCCTCACCTATGGCAGCAAAAAACATGGTGGTAGGCCCTTACGAAATTGCAGGTTTAGGGACTATTGGCCCTGCATATTTATTTGTAAATGATAGAAGCATAAATACTCTCGCTAAAGCTGCGGGTAAAAAAATTGGGGTATTTAAATATGATGAAGCGCAACCCAAGCTTGTTCAACATGTCGGCGGTCAGGCTGTATCTGTAGACGTCACCAATGCTGGTGCGAAGTTTAATAACCATGAAATTGATATTGTGCCCGCTCCTATTGTTGCATTTAAACCATTTGAACTATACAAAGGTTTAGGTGAAAAAGGAGCAATCATTCGTTTCCCTTTAACGCAAATTTCAGCAAACTTCATTATTCGTAAAGACCAGTTTCCAGCAGGTTTTGGGCAAAAGTCACGGACTTGGGTAGCTAGCCAGTTAAATAGAACGTTTGGCATTATTGCTAAATATGAAAGTGATATTCCTTCAAAATATTGGATGGATATTCCTAAAAATGAACAATTGAATTATATGAAAATGATGCGTGAAGCACGCATACAGCTAACCAAGGCCGATATTTATGACCCTAAAATGATGAATTTTTTGAAAAAAGTAAGGTGTAAAGAAAACCCAAGTAACTTTGAATGTGCGTTAAATGATGAATAAACACTTCAGCCACCTTTCTCTTTCATCATTAATCTAAACCAATTTTCCGACACGGATGTTTTTGAGATATCCGTGTTTATTTAATTAAGCAATTTATATATTGATTTCCAATTTCAATAGTTAGAGAATCACTCGCAATCATAAATAACTACAAGAGTTCTACATGCTTCCTAATAAGAAAAAGAATATAGCCCTTTACTACATTCTTCCTTTAATTTTAGTGATTGGCTTCTATGCCTTTTTCCGTGTATCTATTCTTCCTTATATCTATACCAAGCAAGCACAGCATCAATTTTTAACAGCAAATCATCAAACAACTGAGATTTATTGGAAAGAACCAGACCTCTTAGCCGATAAAAAGTATCCAGCAATTATCTTTTTACATGGTATTCAGAAAGACAAACAAGGTTCAAAAGCCTTTGTACGCTCTGGCTTGCTAAATGAATATAGTAAAAAGAACTTTTTCAGTGTTGCTGTATCTATGAGTGGATATGGTGAGTCATCTGGAAAATCAGATTTTTGTGGTAAAGCCTCACAAAATAATCTTATACAAGCCATTAATTTTGCTCGATCACAGCCGGATGTTGACCCAAACAAAGTTGCAGTGGTTGGGATTAGTTGTGGTGCTTCCATAGCAAATGTTGTAACTAACTCAGGCAAGATAAACGCTTTGATTCTGGTATCTGGGTTTTATGATTTTAAAGGTATGTATGCTCAGTGGAGTTCTAACGCTAAAACGTTACCGTCAAATGTAATGAATGAAATAAATGAAACGATTACTACTGAGAAAAATATAGAAACTGCATCCACCGCAAGATCATCATTACCGATTTCGTCTCAGTATCCACCTACTCTTATATTGGTTAGCACCAAAGACCCAATTGTTGACCCAAAACAAAGTGTTCAACTACATCAATTACTCGACCTTAGAGGTATTCCAAACACATTAGAACTTATACAAGATGCCAAACACCCTGTACCTGCTAATGTGTGGAAAAATAAAAGTAATTCATTTTTAGAAAATACTTTGAATATAAAATTAAGTGATAAATGAGTTGCTCTATAGATACCTTATATCAACTCTCAAACAAGCCTTTTATAATAAATAGCTGTGCCGTCATAGTTCCCGTTAGAACTTAAGGCAAAACTTGGAATGACACCCACACGGACAAATCCAATTTTGCTATATAAAAGTTCGGACACATCGCCTTCACGCGTATCTAAGACAAGTAAACGTAGACCTTTTTCTCTTGAAAAAGTTTCTAGTTCATTCAGTAGTAATGTTGCTATTCCTTGTTTTCTTGCAGATGTAAGCACCATGAGTTTTTCAACTTCAGCTCTATGAACTCCGTTCTTTTTACTAACCAAGGATAATTGAACACTACCTAATATTTTTCCTTCTTGAATGGCAATCCATAGACGGTTACTACCTTGTACTAATTTATGGTTGACCTCACGCCAATAATTTAAGGCTTCATTCTTTTCTATGGGAATTAAGAAACCAATTGAAGCTCCGTTATTTACAGAATCTTCTAATAGTAGCGATAAGCCTTCTTCATAATCACCAATTTCATTTATCTCTAGAATTTCAATATTTTTCATATTTTTTCTCGCAATTACTTGAATAAAATTTACTATGATGCTTCATATTCCTTAATTAGGATTTAGCACAGATATGATGAAATCAATACTCTAATTATGAAAGCAGTAGCATTATTGACAACTCATATAAATAAACAAACTAATGATTAATACATCAAATAAAAAAGATAATTAATTAATTTTAAATGATTTATTAGGATATAATTTACTAATCGATAAACATAGTAAATTTATTTTTAGATAAGGTATTTTAACCAAAATGAATAGTTTTTATGATATTGAAAATATAGTTCTTGATGATAAATATATTTCAGATCCTATGCTTATAGCGTTAGCTTGGAAACGCTCACAAGACTATATCCGTTCTTTAAATTGGTATGCTGATATTTTTGAACTAGATAGAACTTCTTTGTTTTTTGTAGAAAAAAGTAAGGAATGGTCTCAAGAAATAAAAAAAATGGACTATACATTAGAACCATTGAAACTTGTGCCTGCACCGAAATCTTTTGAATGGAGTTTCGAGAATAGAGAAATTGGTACTAACTGGGGTCCTAAGTATAAGACAACTGAAGAGTTAAAGAATTTTACTTTAAGACCATTAGCCCATATTGGTATCAGAGAGCAAACATTCTTTACTATATTAATGATGTGCCTAGCTAATGAAGTAGAAACAATTCAAGGGAACCCATCTTTATCATTTAATAAAGTACATTTAGATTCTGAATTCGAGAAGAAGGATACTATCCATAAAAAAATTAAACCACAGATAGTTAATTATGGTAATCGTCTGTATTGCACATATGATGAAAATGGAGTAGCACAACATAATTATGGAGCTACAACAATTTATAGCAAATACTTTAAAGATTATCGAAACTTTTTACAACGCCCTTATTACTTTGCACAGAAATATATTACCGAGAAGTTACCAAACGAGGAAGTATATATTGTTGAAATAGATTTGAAGCGCTTTTTTGATAAGGTAAATAGAAATATACTTGTTGATAAGATTCTTTCTTTTAAGTCTTGTGAAAATATTAAAAATATTGAATATTTATTAAAACAATTTATTGAATGGGAATGGAGCGATAGTGCTTTAGAGCAGTTTAAGGTTTGTAGAGCTTCTTCTGATGATATGCTACCACTAGGAATTCCGCAAGGATTAGTCGCTGGTGGCTTTCTGGCAAATATATATTTATTAGACTTTGATGAAAAAATTAAACAATATTTTGATAATTATATTAATGTATCTTCAGAATCAGATAATCCTTCTTTTAAGTTGATAGATTATTGTAGATATGTAGATGATCTTAGATTTGTTATTATTGGACCTAATTCTGATAATAACATAGCAATAAAAAATTTATTAAAAAATGAAATACATAACTTTGTAAATAACTTTTTAGTAGATCTCAAGTTAGAAATTGAAATAAACGAGACAAAAACGAAAGTTTCTGCTTATAGAGGCAAGAAAATAGGGATTTCTAAACAACTCAATGAGATTCAGAATAAAACAAGTGGCCCGATGAGTCCTAAACAAACGGATGATTTGGTTAATGAGCTAGAAATTCTACTTTCTGTAGAAAAACAAGATCCTATTGAAAATCAAAACGGCAATGAATTTAATTTAGATACATTAGCAAACATTGAACATAATATTTTCGATGTCAGAGAAGATACTATACGCCGTTTTGCTACAAATCAATTAACTCGACACTTAAGTGAAATACGTCATTTTACATCACGGGAAATTGATGAATATGGTAAACCAATTCCTGGTGATTGGGATTATTTACAAGAACGTATTGCAAGACGATTAATTTCTGTATGGAGCAAAGACCCTTCTTTGGCTTTATTGCTTAAAAAAGCTTTAGAACTTTTCCCTAGTCCTAAATTACTTGAACCTGTGTTAAACCATTTTCAAATGATCTTAAACAAACATGCTACAAGTGAATTAGATGAAAAAATGAAAGCTGTAGTGCGCTACTTGTTAGCAGAAGTTTTTCGTCATGCAGCAACAATCATTCATTGTAAAGATGCTCACACAATACCAGCTCATGCAGATAGAAATAATTTCTTTGAAATTCTACAAAAACAAGCTGTAGATATTGTTAGAAACCATAATTTAGATATTTCTGAAGGAAATAATGATTGGTGTTTTTTAGTTGATCAGGCTCGCTTTTTATTATTAGTTCGCTTAGACACTTTACTAGAAATAAATTCTGGGAATATTGAGCAAGATCTCATTTTCAAAATTGCAAAAGGCTTTAGAAATATCACTATAGATAAGAATCTAAATGAAGAGAATATAACTGTATGTATACTTATTGCAGATCAACTATTAGAAGATAATCAGACTCTAATACGTTCTGTAAATGAATTATTCAATGAAAATAAAGTGAATCCACATAAAATATTAACATCAATATCAGTGCAGAATGCTGAGCTGGCAGAAAGTCTAATTATACATGCAAGAAAATTAAATTATAATTGGATTAATACTTACCATGTAAAAGATATTATTAGAAAAATATATTTAGATATTAAACCATCTAAAAATGAATTAGAAAAAATAAAAAGCAGGCAAAGTATAATTCAACTTATAACACGTCCAGACAATCCATTCTCTAATGAGATAATGGCAATAAAGTTAATGTTAAGTTTAATTGAAAAAAAGCCTTCTTCTGAGATAGATCTAACTAATCTGCAAATTGACTTGTCAAAGACTTATATTATTTTCGAAAATGGTTACTCACAGCCTCCAAAATATAATCATATTGATCATAAGATAATAGTTGAAGAAATTGTATTTCAGAATATGTTATCAGATGATTTACTAGATATTGTTGATATTACATACGACCAGAGAATTTTGCAAAAAATTGCCTTTACAATTCGTGCTGCATTGGCGGGTTCTAAAGATATTACAGGACTTGGTAAACACTATAATAGGAGATCATATTATCGAGGATTGAGATCTACACAGTCGAAACGAATAATTGGATTATATACTACACCTGAATCATTGATTGGTGCTAATGCTCAAGTAACTGGCTGGTTAACAACACTTATTTCTAAACTATTACGTTGGCCTGGTATACGTGTTAACGAACAAGGTTATAAATGGCCAGAAGAGTTAAATATCAAAAAAACAAAAAAACTATTAGAAGATCGCCTTGCTCTACTAAAAGCTAATTACTGTCAATTATCTCAAATTCCCTCACTTCCAGAACTTATAACGCCTGCATGGGAAGATAAAAAAGATTTAACAGTTGTTATGGTTCAATCCAAGCTTCCATCTGATATAGATTTATTATCTGATATGTACTTAGAGAAACCTAATTACCGTACGAAGCATAGACGCCATATTGCTGAAGTTTCTGCCCTCATATTACAACATATTCAAGCACAAAAAATAGATAAAAATCATACTAAAATTCGTGATTCTAATACTGATTTAATTATTTGGCCTGAATTAGCCGTGCATCAAGATGATTTGGATATTCTTATTCAACTATCAAGAAAAACACACGCAATCATTTTTTCAGGTCTTGGTTTTATAAGAACTAATAATAATAAAACTATAAATACAGCTGTCTGGATTGTACCCAAAAAACATAATGGTAATCAGACAGAGCTGATCAGATTCCAGGGTAAACATCATATGACCAAAGGTGAAAAAAAATTAGGTGTACAATCATGGAGACCTTATCAACTTATATTAGAGCTCCAACATCCTAAATACCTTAATAAACCAGGATTTATGTTAACTGGGGCGATATGCTATGACTCTACTGACATAAAGTTAAGTGCGGACTTAACAAATAAATCTAATGCTTTTATTGTTTCTGCGCTTAATCGAGATATAGCCACTTTTGATAGTATGGTACAGGCCTTACACTATCATATGTATCAGCATGTTGTATTAGTCAATGTTGGTACGTTTGGTGGCTCTTATGCTATGGCTCCGTACAAAGAACATCACGAAAAACTTATTGCTCATAGTAAGGGGAAAGATCAAGTAAGTCTTAATACTTTTAGTATGAATATGTTTGACTTTAGACGTGATGGAATTGGAAGTTCACTTAGATCTAATATAGAGAGAAAAACTCCTCCAGCTGGAATAATAATGCAATAACAGAAATTATAGGAATACCAATTAGATACCATCATGATTAAAGTATAGATTTTTTTACTTTTTGATCATGATGGTATTACCTATCAGTGCCCAACCAAACCTTTTGACTGTTTAAAAAATAAAAGAAAAGTTATGTACCCAAACAGTGCACGTCAATTTGTGGCGCAATACAGACCTTTCTATATAGATAATTTTTACCTTCTTTGTTTAGATAAAGATTCGTTAATAAATTGGAGATTACATATGGAGTGGGTTAAACTAATAGTTGAAGTCTTATTAGGGCTTGGCTTTTTAGGAACAGTTATTAAATGGTTTTTTTTACCAAGATTTCGTACTGAATTAAAAAAGAAAAATTTCAAAGAAGATAAAGAGGAGTTGGATAATTACTTAGATGTATGTAAAAAATTCAACCAAGATGACAATTCATTGCAACCTATACAATTCCAATATATCACTAATCAATTTTTAGGTACTAATAGATATCACTATAGTTTGTTCAATAAAATAATTCATAACCTATGGAATTTTAATAAGATTTTGTCAGATTTAAATTTTAGTTATTTCTTTCTAAAGCAAACTATAGAAAATAATCAAGCACATTTAGAGTATATCTTTAAAGAAAAAACGATCAAGAAAATCAGATCAATCTCAATAACTATACTTATTTGTGCTGCATTTATTTATTTAGGTTTAGTAATATTTGAAGTATTTTTTCTTAAAGAATTAATTTTAAGTAAAAGTATAAATAAGGATACATATGCATTTTATAAAATTCTTTCATGCGTAATATATGTTGCTCTAATCTTAGGAGCATCATACTTTGGTGGTAAAGCAAGTACCGCTTTAACATTAAAAGATATTTTTGATATTAGAGATAGAAATATCAAGGTTGAAGAATCTAAGATCAATAATAATCTTAAATTTTTAAATTAATTATTTCAGCAACTTAATAAACAATACTAATAGAATTTATGAACTATAGTAACTATTGATCAGAATTAAATTTGGTCAATAGTTAATATTATAAAATCACAAAACCGAATTTTCCCCCTCACCCCATCCCCCTCAAAAACACCTCAATCACCCTTTCATCAACTTCACCCAAACTTAAATGCTGAATGACGGTGCCTTCAATTAAATATAAAAATAGTTTGGCATCAGTAAAGGAAACATCGGGGTTAAGTGCTCTAAGCTGGCTATATATTTCATTAGTCAGCCATGTTCTATATCGCACGGCGGTTTGATAGGCTTTTGGATGGGTCAGTTTTGTTTCAAAAATGGCTTTAAATAACAGGTAATACAATCCGTCTAGGTCTGCGTGTAAAAGATAAACTTTTTTAAGTTTATCCATTACGTTTGTGTCGCGGTCGTATTCGACCACTGAAATAACTTTTTCTTTTAATCGTTCTTTTTGTACAATCAGGCAGATTTCTATCAACCGCTCTTTAGAGTGAAAGTAGTTATAAAAAGTTGCTTTGGGTACTTCACACTCTTTCACAAGTCTGTCGATGCCAACCAGATGAAATCCGTTGTAGTGAAATAACTCAATTGCTTTATCTACGACTTTTAATGCACGTGTTGGGAGAACTAAATGTGGCATATTTTTACCGTTATAAAATTATTGTTGTATATAAATGAGATATAAAAACCGCTGCCTTTTGGGAGAAAAAAGGCATAGCAAAGCCATAAAGACTGTGCGCAGCACATCTCAAGTTTTAATTGTCTAAGTTTTAAGTAATAACGAGCTTAAGCCTGAAAAAGCCTTACGGCGATCAAGCTGCGTTAAATGTTTTAAGCTGTGTTGTTATAGCTTTTGGCAATGGCTGCCAAGAAATAATGGATGTGCAAAGCCAACTCCTTATATAGGGAGTTCTGCCAAAACATTAGAATTATGGTGGCAGAACGAAAGAGGGTTGACAGACTGGTACGACGCCAGCACACCCGAGGGTGTCCCTCTCCCGTCCTACCGCTACGGGAGGGAACGAGGAGCTTACACATAAGACTATTCCTCAGAAGAAATAATCCTGATGCGGTCGTATTGCAGTCTGTCAAAACTGCCTGGCAATGTAGGCCAGCCCGCAAATGGTAATCTCCAATATTTGAGGTGTCAATGTGAAATTGGCTAGAAATTATTTAATTAATTATTATTTTTCATTTAATTACATAATTAAGGAAATTCTTAAGTAATATTTATCATCCACTTTTATATCATTAAGTTAAAGTTCAAAATCATTAAAACTGAACGTCTAGTTTGGCTTAAATGTTGAGCACCTATTTTCTTTTATGAGTCTATATCAACAAATAAAAAATATTTTAGATTAATTAAGAAATTAATAACCACCTCTCACCTATTAATGACAAAATTTAAAAAATTAAAAGGTTTTATTACCACATCACTAATATTTATGAATATTTCTAAAAGGATAATTATTTCATAAAAAATATCTATTATTTTTTAATGATTAATATTTATTAAAACACCAACCAATTAAAACCCACAAAAACTTTTAAATTAAAATATTAATATAACTTAATAATACTACTATAATTTTAACCAGACTAAACAATGGCATCAATACCAATAATATCAAATACTTAAAAAACAAATTAAATAATAATTTTATTTCCATTTAGTGCTTTAATTATCAATATTGGTCATATTTTAATTAAAAATTATCTTTCTCCTTAAAAAATAAAACTCTTTCCACACCTAAAAACAATATAGTGAAAAAATCCCATTAAAATATAATTTGTAGCAAAAACAATTTAATTTTGAATAAATATAATATTAACAACCCAACTCAAATGATATTTTAATAAAGATAAAATATAAATCTAAGGCATATAAATAAATCACACTTTTAAACACTTTATAACCAATGGTATTTAAAATACCAGACAAAGCATCCAGCGCGATTACTTTTATAAACAATAAAATAAAGCGATTGGATAAAACATAATTTAAGAGGATTTAATCATGTCAACTTCATCCAACACTGTTGTTATTACCGATGATACTGGGCTATTAACCAATATCACTTATATTGATAATTCTGTTGTATATACAGACGGCGAAACCTGTGATCCGCCACCCTCTATTACTAAAAAAGGAAATGTTTGGACGATCACTTTAGACTGTAACCGTAGCGGCTCTTCGCAGGTTGCTAATAGTTATGTTGAACTATTACAAAAAGGTAGTCACATGTTTGCTGATAGTCAAAGTAGTGGCGACACCCCTAGTAAGCTTAACTTCTACTTTGGCGTTAATTTGCAAACTTCGTCGGCTTCCATTCCCGTATATCTCGCTCAAGGTCACTATGTTGGACATAACAATTGGTGGTTTGGTAGCTTAGCCGTAACCAATATTGGTGGAAATAAACCTGTTCTATTAATCAATGGTACGAACGTCGCTTTAACTGGAGGTAATAGCTCATTCACTTTATCAAATATTTAAAGCTTATGAAGAATACCCCGATTCATCGTTCACTTAAAAATGAGCAGTCTCATTTCGAGGCTGCTTTTTATATATGCCTAATTTAAGTATTCAGTATAAAATTATGACTTAAGCGACCAATCTCACAAATTAGGCCGTGTAATATACTTAAAGTGATAAGAGCAAAAAATGACTCAAAATGAAGTTGAATTAGCAGAGGAATTGTCAAAAGAATCTCATCAAGGTCAAAAGTATGGTCCTCATGATTACTTTGATTACCATATTAAAGGTGTGGTCAATTCATTAATTGAGCATCGATTTTCACAAGTCTATATTATTACAGCCCTTCTACACGATAGCGTTGAAGACACACCTCTTACGCTAGACAAAATAGAAAGTTTATTTGGCAAAGAAGTCCGTGATGCCGTTGATGCATTAACGAAACGGGAAAGTGAAACACGCGAAGAATATTTAATTCGTTGCAGTTCGAATCCAATCGCTCGAGTCGTGAAACTTCATGATGCAGCTTTTAATGCGCATAACTCACATAAGGACAATAATCACTCACGTGTAGATTATTACCTTCAAACCATGCTGATTGTTTCAACGGCGCAAGATAGGTTGGAATGAAAAGACAACGAAATGAATCCGTTGCCTTTTTATTTTTAAGATTGTGCAAATGCCCAAATGTCTTTTGATGCAACTGTGTCAGATACGAGTCTAAAACTCATAGGTTCTAAGTCTTCATCTACCACAACATAACCTTTCGAGTTATTTTTTAGCGCATCACACTTGTTATCGGTCAGTTGATAGTTTGCTGTGTTCGCTAATGCACTTTCAGTAATAACGCCTGTAAACACACAATTTAGGTCTTTCGAGACAATTTTACCTTGTGCATTGACCTCGGCATTTACCGTTGTTCCATCAGGAAAAGATAAATCATAGCTACCGACCAATTGATTAAGCGTAATTTTCTGATCATCAATTTTTTCATAATGCGCCAATTCAACTGTCATCGCTTGATTAGACTGATTGCTCTGCCAAGCTTTGGTTTTTGCGTCATAGCTCATTACAATCTTGGCACGGTTTTCGTCATCATCTAAAACCAATAATTTAGAGCCATCTGCGCCAGAATAGTATTTACCCGCCATTGGTAACTCTTCATCAGTTTCGGTACTAATAATATAAGTACCGACGTCTAAGCTTGGAGCTAAGGCAGGTTTTTCAGTCGAGACTTGGTCATCATGATCATTGTCATTACAAGCCGCCAATCCAAGCCCAAGAAGTAAAACCAACAAACAACGTTTCATGGTCTTTCTCCTTACTTGTTAAATAGGCTTTTTAAACGAATTTTGAGCCATTCTTGAGCTGCTGGTCGCTGGTCGTAAGCAACTTGCATTGCAGTTACAGCAATTTTACTTTGTACTACGGCGCTTTCATCCGACATTTGCGCAGCTGTTGGTGCCGATGGTGCCGCATCTATTCCTAGGCCAAATTGGTTATTGCCTTTATTGTCTTTGGTCACTTGGAATTTCAGCTTATATAAGTCATACGTCCCAATTTTTGAAAAAGCAAATGGTGTGCTGGTTGTTAAATTTTTAGGGAAATTAACATTGAGCGTGATGCCTTTTGGCAACAATTGGCCCTTACCCGCCTTAGCTTGTAATTCCTTTAATAACACTACGGTTTGTTTTGCCACAATCGCAGAGTTAGGGTTGTTTAACGTTTTATCATCTACCGTGTTTGTATCGGCACTTAAGGCAATAGACGGAATGCCGCGTCCTGCCGAAAACTGTACATTGCCAATCGTGCCAGAGTGCACAACGACTTTTCCGACATTCTGTCCTTCATTTGGGCCAGATAAAACTAAGTCTGGCGCTTTACCCCAGCGTTTTGGTGTAACCACATCGAGTCCATAAACTGTTGCCATCACTGGTGTACCATGCGTGTAATTCCAATCACCATTGGTATAGCCCGCTTTGGTAAATGTTCCAGCAGCAGGTGCGCCAATTGGTGCTGCGCCGTTGTGACAACCATTTTCAGCCGCAATTTGCTTATCATTATCCGCGGTAATCGTTGTTGAGCTGTACATGACAATTGCACCACCGCGACCACTTTGTGGTGAACACGGTACAGACACAAGCACATTATGACCATTTGCTTTTAATTCATCATAAAGTGCTTTGACATTACTAGTTAGACCGTCATCGTTAACCAATAAAATATTTAGTGCAAAAGCTGGAGTTGTGCACAAAGACAGAATAAGGCCGCCCAATAAACTTTTTTTCATCACTTAACTACCATGTTCTTAAATTTCGTTTTGTATAGTAGTTGCGCTATATGTACGTTTAGTGACTACGCATCAATAAAAATTAAAATAATTTTCCATTAAAAATTAAATAATTATATTATAAATTATTGCTAAGTTTTCTTTTATAAACTGATCTTCAACTTACTCGCTCATATTCAAAATGACAAAACCCACTTCCGTGGGCTTCATTCAAAGTATCACTTCAAGCTTTAAATTAAATACGTCCAACCTCTAAGTACGGAATCAAGTTTTTATCAAAATGTGGTCTTGGGTCGCCTTCATAACTAATAAAACCATGCATTCCTGTTAACCGCTCACCTTTATAAAACTGATTTAACTGATAGCGCGGGTCTTTATGTGAAAGCGTAAAACTCACCACACCAACGCCCTGCTGTTTTGACTTGTTATAGGCATCTTCAAGCATTTTATGATGCAAAGCTAAATCTTGTGGATGACACATAAGCGTATGTAGCACATGGTACTGAATAGAGTCACCGAGTTTGGGCAAACGCATGCCCTTAGTTAGCGGGGTCAACAAGTTATAGACGGGTCTAAAAATTCCAATGACTGAACTGTAATCCAAAATTTTAGTTTGCTTAATACTGTGCTGATCCCATAAACCAAACATGCCCACTAGTTTTTCACCTTTAAAATAAAGTGAAAAGTCTGAAAGTTTTATTCCTGAAAAGTACTGATGTCCTTGGGCCAGTTCTTCAAAGTTATAGGCGGGAATAAAGTTATAAAACTCTGCCATGCCACTAATAAATTGGTTCATCGCTCCCACATGTTGAGCTTCAGCAACACATGTACGGATCTCTTGAATATCACTCTGCGGAGAAGTCTGCTTTAAAAAAGCCGTGATTTTTCGTTTTGCGCCAGTACTCGTCAGGCTGAGTGTCTCGATAAGCCCTTCGTCGTAATAATCAGGCATACCCGTTTTTCCCGTTTGGATGGCAGCACGTGCGGCGTGGTTATCATCAAAAATAATCATTTGGCTATAGTTCGGTTCATGCATGGTTTGTTTTACATGCTTTGCTAAAACCTTCACCAGTGATTTGCCACGATAGTTATGATCTACCCGTAAATCACCCGCGTACCGTAAGTTTTGAACGTTCCGATCGACATAACATGGGCGGTAACCATTGCTATAACAAGCGACATTCTTTTGACTTTCGGTGTCTTCAATCAACACATGCAGTTTATGTCGATAGACAATGTCAGACGCCCTAAAATAACTCGGTTCGCGCTGAAAACTAATTTGTATGCCTTTGGTGGTCATCGGTACGGCGATTAAGTCTCGTAAAGACTGATCATCTGCCAAAGTTGCTTCTCGGGTAATCAGCGTATTGTCAGCAAGTGATGGATTTGTTTTATTCATTATTCACCTGTTGTGCGGTTTGAACGGGAACTAAGTTATTTAAACGCCCCATTTGGTCGAGTAACTGATAGACAAACACCACTTCGTCTTGGTCATTCACGGTTTTCTGAGTTTCTGCATCGAGTAACTTTTGCTCGGTATTGAGCAAATCAAAGGTGGTTTTGGTTCCGACATCAAACTCTTTACGTGTGTAAACAAAGGCAATAGACGCTGCTTCTATGGCATTTGCCAGTGCTTCTTTATTTTGTCGAATGGTTTGAAGCTGCGCATAGGTTGTACGTGTACGCTTATTTAAATCCAGTTCAAGACTTCGCGTTTTTTGGTTAGCCAAATCAATATCGGCCTGTGCTTTTTTAACGTTGGCACGATTTAAACCATCGTCATAGAGCGGTACATTGAGCTGCACCCCAACCATATAGTTATTACTTTCAGAACCAATATAGCTTGCCTCATCTTGCTTTCCAGCACGGCTGGTCAGCATGACTGTAGGCCAAAGTTCGCGTTTGGTTAAAGCATATTGTTTCTCGGCAGCTTGCTTTTCGTATTTACTCCGCATTAAAGCGGGATGGTTCTTGGTTTGCGCCAAAATTTCATCTAAGTTAGCGGGAATAGCAGGTAGTTGTTTAATTGCAATAAGGTTGTCAGGTGTTGTACCTGTCACTTGATAAAACTGCGCTTCGCTTACGGTCAAGTTAGATTGAGCCTGTGTAATATCGGCTTGACCTTGGGCCACTTGTGCCAAAACCTGAGCCAAGTCTGCACGGGTAATCATGCCTACATCAAAACGGCGCTTTGACTCATATAAAGACCGTTGCAAATTTGTCATGGTCTTTTGTCTAAGTTCTAAAATGGCTTTCTTTTTTAATACGTCGGTATAGACCATCACGGTATTTAAAATGGTTTCCGACCGTTGATCTGACAAACCTTGGTTTTGGGCAGAAAGCTGACTTTCGGCAACATCAATTCCTAAACGGTGTCGGCCAGACGTATAAATCGGATAATCTGCCTGTAATTGCAAACTTCGACCTTTACGGTTTCCTTCGGTTGGAAACAGGACGTGTGAAGGTGTATCTATTCTTTCATAGTCTAGTTGGCCGACTAAATTGACTTTAAGTCCATCACGTTGTTTGGCTTGCTCAAGCATAGCGGTGGACTGATTCACACTTAAACGACTGACTTCAAGCTGACTTTCATGTCTTAAACTGGCAGACAAAGCCTCATCTAAAGTCATGGCTTGTACATTCGACACAACCAACACGCCTAAATACAAGGCGTGTCGAAGTGTTAAAAAACGAGTGTTAAATGGCTTCATCCCTTTCATAGTTGTTCCAAACTATTGAGGGTGACTTTTTTAAGTGGCTCAGGTTTGATATTGCCTTCGATAATGCCATCAAACATGACCAGTTTTTTATAGGCATTCCAACCATTATTGGCTTGACGAATCTGTGGTTGGTCGAGCTGCCCTAAGTTTCGAGCAAGTTCGTAATGGAAGTTTTGACGCAAAATACTGTCGATATATTCATTGTTAATGCTGTGATGAATTTCACCTTCAAAAAGCACGCAATAAAATGGTTTAACCTCTTGTTGTGTATCAATCGCCAGTAAAGAAATCGCTTTCGATTCGGTTTCATTTAACTGCGACAATAACTGATGAGCGGTTTCAGGCGCGAGTTTTTCACCGACCAGATCGACTCCAAAACGGCGGCCTTGGAACTCAAAACACGGAATTTGCTCTATAAAACCAGTGACGCGTAAGCAATCATCCAGACAGTAGCGAAGTAAGCCATTACCCGAAGTAATGAGTGGGCTCACCACATCACCTTGTTTAAGCTGCCACGACGGAATGATTTGCCCTTGTTTCTCACCTTCTAAATATTCAAATTCATAGAAGTGACTTTGATACGCTAGCGGATATTGGTCGTTATAGGGAATGGTCACTACACCTTCGGTCGCCCATAGACCTTTGCCTTCAAACTGCACACTGGGTAACTTCTCTTGTAATTTTTCAGCCCAAGCTTTTGAACCTGCGGTATCCCAACTCGACACTAAACTTAACTTTGGCCAGAGGTTTTTAAAGTCGATCTGTTCGCCGTTTGAACTGTCAATTAGGGCTTGAGCACTTTCAGGGCTATGCGGTGCAGTGACTTCTTTTAAGGAAGCCTGACGGTTGCCCCATGAACCACTTTTTAAAACCTCAATCACGTCTTGTTGTAGCAACTCCAAACGTTCCAGCAATTGCAGCGCAAAAGTTGGACTCCACACCGAAATCATGGCTAAGTTACGGTTCGCGACCAAATAACAAATGGTGGCAAACAGTGCATCATCGGCATTGGCTGCAAAGGCAACGTTACTTGGAACCGCTTGGGTAAACTTAGACAAAATTCGCTTACCGACACCAAGTAGCGCACTATCATCATTTAGGTTTTTATCTTTTAAAACTTCACGCTGGCTTTCCGGCAACCACGATACCGACCAATAATGTGTACCCGAACTGAGCTCTGGACATTTGCGATATAAACTCGCCATCCACGGCGCAATCGCATGGTCAAGCTCATCTAAAAACAACTTGGTATATGGAATAAACTTAATTTGTTCACTCGAACCACTGGTCGGCTGGAAACGAACTAGTTTACTGCTAGAGAGTGAAAGCTTTTGTTCACGGTAGCGTTGAATGTCTTCTCGCCATGCGCCATAACGTGTCGCAGGAAATGATTTTACAAACTGCTCATAGTTTTGAACTTTTTTATCTTTCGCAAACGTAGAGGTCTGTAAAATCGAATGCAAGATTTGACGTTGTGTCGCTTCTAAAGCATTAAACTGTTTTTGGAAATTACGGTCAGATGTATCACACCATTTTTTTAAAATCAGATGCGAGCCAAGTGTCAGCCATTCATTAGATTTCATTGGATGGCCTCTCTACGTTTTGTTTTAGAGGTTACACAGGCTTCAAATTTTCCCTTACTTGTAGGTTTAGTAATGAGCTTCACTGGGAAACGAGCAATATCTTTCCAGCCTAATCGACCAATACACGGTAGTTCTGTGCCTGCTTTCCATGTCGGATTCAACTGCTCAAAGAAATGAATATTCGGGTTCTTTTCTCTCATTTCGGCAGTAATTGGTGCAACCTCACCTTTTAATGGTTGATAGTCATCTCCAAAATTTAACAGGCCCGCATCTTTGTCATAATATTCGCCAAAGAATTTCTCACAATAGTGTTCGACGACTTCAGAGAGATGCTGGTTTTCATCTTTAATATTTGGGTAATACACATAGTAGTTATTGGCTAGTAAGAGATAGGTCTTATAGCCTTTAGAAATCAGGAGCCAATAGAGTTCGTTAAATGGATATTTCACTCTTAACTTGATCATGAGTTTGAGCATGGTACTTTGTAGACTACGCGTACCCCAAAACTTCTTCAAAATGACCGTGTCACCACTAAATAATACGGTGTAGTCCTTACCGTTTAAGTAAAAATGCTGCACAACAACGGTTGAGAAGCCCACAATCTCATTTGTTTGTGAATCAAAAATTAAAATTGCACCGCTTTTATTTTGGAAATCATCTACGAAAATAGAAAATCTCGTATTTTCATAATACTGTTCGTAAATGGAATACATCACTTTTAATCGTTCAGTATCGATTTGCTCTTTTTCAAAATATTGACCATAAGTCGTGTTTTTCAGGTTCAATTTTGAAATTAGTTTATACGTTGTATTAATCATAATCCTTTAACCTTCCACCTCTAATTTGCGAGTTCCCCGATCTCATCAACCGATTTTAGAAAACTCATCTCAATGTTCTTTTTCTATGAAGGGATACGTTTTGATATGCCCTATTGTTTTTCATTCTTTGAAAGCTGCTCTTTATTTCTAAATCGCTACATGTTCATTTTCTTCCCCCGATCCATAAAGATGGTTAAAAATGCGGTCACAAACATGATGATTGCGAGCATGCGTAATAAGTCATTAAAGCTCGATGTCAGAGCCTGAAAATGGATGTCGCGGTAAATCACACTGAGTGCGATTTGCTGTGCATTTGAGCCAACTTCCTGATATTGCGCCGTAAGTTGGTCGAGTCTTTCTGTAAAAATCCAGTTTTGTGGTGTCATCGACTGATTAATCTGGGTGACATGTAGCGCAGTTAGCCAATCTAATGATGAGTTAATCAGTGCCAGTCCAACCGCGCCGCCAATATTGCGCATCAGGTTATAAATACCGCTGGCATCAGCTACTTTGCTAAGTGGCAAAGTGCTCATGGCTAAATGTGAAACCACAATCAAGCAGATCATGAGACCAATACCACGGTAAATCTGCGGCCAAAACATAAAATCGTAATCACTGTGAATGCTCAAATGTGAATTGAGCCAAACACCAAAGCCCGCCAAAATCATTCCGACAAATACGGTTTTTCGGGTATCAAAATTGGGAATAAGCCAAGCAAGAAACGGCGCAAAGCAGAACATGACAATGCCTGTCACCATCATGACGTGACCAATTTGGCTACTGTTCATTTCACGGACTTGGCCAAGAAACACGGGAATCATGTAACCCAAGCCATAGAGCGCCATGCCAATCACAAAAGTTGTGATGGCACTTAAGGTAAAGTTTTTATTTTTAAATACAGACAAATCGAGCAAAGGCTTAGGCTGGGTAAAACTTCTAGAGAAGAAAATCATGCCGCCCACAACGCAAATCATAAACGCAATCCGAACGCCTGTGTCTGCAAGCCAATCATGCCGTGCGCCTTCATCAAGGAAATATTCAAGGCCACCCAAAAACATCGCCATACCAACGAGGCTGAACCAGTCCATGCTTTTGATGAGTGAATAGTTCGCACGGTCGATATTTGGACCCGAGTAGATGACCGTAGCAATGATAATGCCTGGGATAATATTAATCAGGAACATCCAGTGCCAAGAGAAGTTATTGGTTAACCAGCCGCCAATGGTTGGGCCAATGGCCGGTCCCAAAGTACTGATCATTCCAAACATGACTAATGGCAATGAGCGTTTTGCTTCAGGGAAAAGTAAATACAATGCGGTCATGGAGGTCGGAATCATTCCACCGCCCATAAAACCTTGAATGCCACGAAAAACCAATAAACTTTCTAAGTTCCATGCCAAAGCACAAAGTAACGAACTAACCGTAAAACCAATTGCACAGATGGTGTAATACACCCGTGTTGAAAGCACCCGCGAGACAATACTCGACATGGGAATTGCAATAATCTCGGCAATTAAATAAACCGTTTGCACCCAAGTGACTTCGTAACGACTTGCACTCATTCCAGCTTGAACCTCGTTTAGAGAACTCGCCACAATCTGAATATCAAGAATCGCCATAAAGTTGCCAAAAATCATGGCCGCAAAAATTGCCCATGCCGTCTTTGCGGGAAACATCCACTCGGCGTCAACGTGCTTATTCATGTCTTATTACCTAAATTTTTATTATTAAGTTCTTAGGTCAACGGTGGCACTGACCGACATACCAGGTTTTATCAAATCGATATGCGGGCTTGAATCTATGGCAATACGCACAGGAATACGCTGAACAACTTTGTTAAAGTTTCCTGTGGCATTGTCTGGTGGCATGAGTGAGAAAGTTGCGCCTGATGCTGGTGAAAAACTCTCAATTTTTCCGCTATAGGTTAGGCTTGGATAGGCATCAAGTTTGAGTTCAACTTTCTGACCAATATGCATTTTTTCAATTTGGGTTTCTTTGAAATTCGCTTGTACATACAAACTATTTTCAGGAATGATCGCCATTAAGCGAGTTTGCGGAGAAACACGTGAGCCTTTTTGAATTGCAAGACTACCGATTTTGCCGTCTACAGGACTCACCACTTTTGATGAAGCCAGATCGACCTGATATAGGTTTAAGTTTGCATGAGCACTTTGAATATCTGCTAAAAGCTGCGCTCGACTGGCTTGTAAACTCCCCAACTGAGCTTCTGCTGCATTGACGGCGGCTTTTGCCTTGCTGAGTTGTGCCTGAGCTGTTAAATATTGAGACTGAATGCCTTCAAAGTTTTGACGAGTAATCACGCCATCTTTTAGTAAATCTTGATAACGTTCAAAATCTTTTCTTAAACGAGTTAAATCTGCTTGTGCTGCCACTACACCACTATTTGCTTCAGTAATGGAAGACTGAGCAGACTTTTCATTTTGTTGTTGTACACCAAGCGCCGCTTCTTTTAAGCTGACAACAGAACTCGCCTGGTCATAACGGGCTTGGTAATCGCGGTGGTCTAATACCGCCAAAGTTTCCCCTTTCTTTACAAACTGATTATCGTTAATTAATAACTCAATCACTTCGCCTGAAATCTTTGGCATGACCCAAGTAACATCTGCCTGAACATAAGCATTATCAGTAGATTGATAAAATCGGTATACAAAAAAATAATATATAATGCCTGCGAATAAAAATAACAGCAGGACACTAAAAACACCCCAAGTTATTTTCTTTCGACTTTGGAAATTAGTGTCAGTTTCTAGCTGAGCTACGTTATCCATATTCATTCCGTTTATTTGTAATATTCGATTTTTTATTTACACCAATAAACTATTAGCGTCTTTTTTACGTAACTTTTCACTTGGTTTATTCAATGAATCGTGACAGCGTAAAATTTGGTGCAAATTATGGTTCTTAAATCGATTAAATATCATTGACCCTTTTGACATATATTTTTTCTATTTACGCCAATACACTGCATGCTATAAAAAATATGTTTAAAAATTATGTAATTTTATATTTTCTAAAAAATTTAATTATAAAAACTTTCTTTAATAATTGGTTTAAATAAACAAAGTCAATAACTTATGAATATAATTATTTATATAAAAGTGATTAATTGGTAGAAAAATTTATTGCATTAATATTAAAAATTAGCGCTTACTTTGTATAACTTATGTTGATTTAATTGGAGCAATATGTAATTTAAAGAAATTCTTCGAGAATTTTTATAATATTTATAGAAGCATAAAATATAAATATGCAGATTTATCAACCATAGTAAAGCACAGCTTATTAAAGATGTATTTATGATTAACAATATTAAATAAAATAATATAAAAATTTTCCGACCAAATCCAACTTATTTTTAAGAAACCAAACATCATTAAAAACAAGATTAATCTAAAAAAAGAGTTACTTTTAACTCTTTTTTATTTAGAAAATAGAGAATTATCAGTTTATTTTTTACTTATTTAAAACCTTAAATATTTCTTCTAAAGTCCCTCCAATCGCAAGTATTTCACCATCATGATGAGGTAAACCATCAATTTCTAATCCAACGGGTAGTTTCGATTTCGCTCCCTTTCCAATTGGTAAACTCAGCCCTGGTAATCCGATATTACTGCCGGGGTCCGTATTTCGAATGAGTGTCTGGAAATTTTCAATTGAATTGACTTGTTCATTTGCGAGTGGTGCAACAATCGGTGATGTCGGAAATAATAAAGCATGTAAGTTATGCGCTTTAAATGTGTTTTGGTAGAGTTCAAGCAATTGAGGCCGAGCTTCACTGATGGCCTTTTCGTAGAAAGGTAAAACAGGAACAAGTTGCCCCGTCTGGTCTTGAATTAATTGAGGAAGGATATTCTGTTTAAAAATTGCCTGAACATCTGGGCTTGAGATCTGATCAACTACATTCTCAATAGTCAAATTTACATGATGATCTTTCAAATATTGAATAAGGTCATATTTGCCTTCATAGACGACCACAGGAAATGAAATAGCGTGATTGAGTTGTTCTAAATTCGACATATCGACATTAATAATTTCGACTCCTGCTTCTTTTAAAAGCCCAAGTGCAATATGCGCCTGTTCATGAACATCTTCATCTAAATGATTCCAAAAATATGGATTGATGCCGAGCCTAATTTGATCAGGCTGTAATGGTTCTTTTTTTTGCTCTTGAGTAATAAGCTGATCAATTAAGATAATGTCAGATACTGTGTGTGCAATCGGGCCAGCAGTATCCCGCGTATGTGAAATTGGGGTAATACTGTTTTGTGAGTATCTTCCTACCGTTGGACGAAAACCGACACACCCATTTAAGGCACTTGGCAAACGAATCGAAGCACCCGTATCTGTACCAATCGCAATTGGAACCATTCCAGCGGCAACAGCCACAGCACTACCAGAAGAAGAACCACCAGCAATGTGCAATGGGTTTACAGCATTTCGTGTACCCACAACACCTTCAATGTGCATTGCAGTATTATAGCCTGTGACTCCAAAGGCTAATTCGTGCATATTGGTTTTACCAACAATGATCGCGCCGTGATCAATAAGTTTTTGAATAATCGGTGCAGAGCTTTTAGGCTTAAAATCAGCTAAAGCTGGTGTGCCTGCACTATTTGAGAAATCTGCAACATGAATATTATCTTTAACCGCAATTAAAATGCCCATTAAAGCTGGACATGGTTTTCCACTCAGTAGGTATTTATCCCAATATTGAGCTTGTTGAATTGCTGAAGCTTTATCTATGCTAATAAAAGCATTTAAAGACTGTTGTTCTTCAATAGTGTCGAAGTAATGATGCACAAGTTTTTCACAAGATACTTTTCTTTCATGAATCAGTTTAGTGATGGCATCTACTGAAGCATTTGCTAAACCCTGTAACTCAATCCAATTATTTTTTTCAACTGCATTTGACATGGTGACTTAAAATCCATTTAAGTTGTGATCTTAAGAACTTAGTACAAATTGCTTGATAATTCATATCCTCAAAATTGAGGATTGCTTTGCTTTAATGTTGAATGATTAAGGCCATTTCAGTGCGATTATTGCAGCCTATTTTTCTCATAGAATTATTCAGATGGGTTCTTAATGTGGTAAAGCCAATACCAAGTAAATTTGCTACCTCTTTATCACTTAAACCTTTAGAGACTAAATGAACCACTTCTTGTTCACGTGGAGTCAAACCATATTGTGTTGATAAATCTAGTGGTAAGGCTTGGGTAAAATAAGGTTCAAGCAGAGTTAATATTCTTTTTTCACGCTCACCAAACATGTCAGCGTCTTGCGCACGCCAAATGCGTAAATCACCAATATCCATACCATTTCGGACAAAATAAATATTTATACCGTGATACAAACCATAGGTTTTTAAAAACTCATTGTAATAGCCAGTTTTTTTAAGGTCTGCGAGAGGCATGACTTCGTTTACAAATGTCGGTTTCTGGAGCTTATGAAGCTGTGCAGTAATGGGGTCATCAAATTGCCAAGTATACTCATAGTCCAGCATCGCTTTGGGATCGATTTTCCATATCACACCTTCTCTCGATAAATTATGTGTTGAATCCCAAATATAAGATGCGGCAAAATCAGCCCGCAACAAGATGGCAATATCTGCAATAATATTTTCACGTAAATTATATTGCCCTTTTCCTGAGCCAAGTTTCCATAATATTTCAGAAAACAATGTAAACTCAGACGGGCTGAAATCCTTTTCTAAAAGTGCGGTCATCGTCTACCTATTTAACGAAATCCATCGAATTTTAAGAAGATCGGTTAAGTGTTTCCTTTGAACTTAATACCAATCCCATCCTTTTCTATAACATATCTATTTTTTGATTTGGTAGGTAATAGCTATATTTTGTTCGTCAAAATATTAATTTTCTAGTTTTACTATGGCGCTTTTAACTATTGAAATTCATCTTCTGAAATTACTTATCTAATAGGTACCAAAGGCTTCGATCAACTTTTCTCTCTTTTCTTTTTTGCTCCATTAGCTGTTCATATTCTTCTTCTGAAATTACTTTTCTATTAGGTGTAGATTCAATGTATGGAGAATAACCTCTATAATTAGCGAACTTATTTTCTCTGTAATATTGTGATTTATCATAATCAGTCATATTTGACGTTTGGAATAGAACATCTTTATCTCGCTCAGCCCTTCTAAAAAGTTGATTTGTACGATCTATTTTTTGTTGATTTGATAACTCAAAAAAATCTACTTTCCCACGACTGTTATTATTTTGAATCCCTTCATCCTTACCAATTAAGATAGAAGGTTTTTTTTCGAAAAAATCATCAGCACTGTACACTGGACCAATAATCAATAAACTTATAAAAATTAATAATATTCTACCCATAAAATTCTTGTGCTCATTACAAAATATTAGAATACGTAAATATTATATAAATTTAGTAAAAAATCTATTGTCCTGCATCTTATTCTTTTGTTTTTTCTTTATTTCTAAATAAACTCGTTAAGCTTATAGAATCAATAAGAAAGCCCGACTATGCGAGCTTTTCAAAAAGGAATCTTTTTATTTTTCAATTTTAGAATTTATATTGACTCATCAATAAGCTCCCCAGATAAACATTTATTGAAAATTTTTTGTCTAAAGCGACTGGTCATCATTTCATTTTCAAAGTCATTTTCTTTGATATTCTCTTTATAGACTTCAATTAAAATTTTATTCATGACTGTTTCAAAAGCGGATTTTACTATTTCAGAATTATACTTACGTATTCCCATGAATTTTCTGAGTGCTTCTTTTTCCTGACTTAAGGTTACACCTGCTTGTCTCCTTTCCATAACTTTTACTGCTTGTACGCTTATATTTTCACACGATGTTTGAAGGCTAGGAGTATCAGAATATGCCATACAGCTATTTGAAGCTATGATACAAGTTAATAATAAATATCTTTTCATTTTTTAATCTAATAAATTAACTTAAAGCATATTACCAAAATAAATCAGATATTTATAAACAAAAAAGCCCATCTTTCCATGAGCTTTTAAATATCTTATATGATCTTCATTTATACTTCGACCACTATAACGCAAAAAAAGAATTTACCCTGTAAAGGTTCAAAAACGTTAACACGTATTTATCAGCTTTCGATATACTAAGCAGGAATTATTTATGAAAATAAAAAATAACTCTCTTCATCAATTCAAATAAAGAGAATTCCATAGATGAATAAAATTTTCCTATCCCTCTTATTATTATCATTATCAGGCTGCGCTGTGTTATTTCCACCTGCTTATAATCCTGATGCTGTGATGTCACATTTCAGAGAAGGTCAAGCGAGTAAAGATTCCTTCTACGTCAGCTATAAAGGTGATCGTGGTAGCTCACCAGAACAAGCAAGAGATTTTGTCATTCTACGTGGGGCGGAGTTAGTCATGCAAAATGATTTTCGCTACTTTAAAATTCCTAAAATGAATCAGGGCACGCTTGTAAATTCAGACTATCATATTGCTTCTGGGGTAAGAAATGATACCTACCAACCTATGGTTGAAGCACAAATTATAGGAGTCAAAGACTCTGGAGCAGATAGTGAAGTCTTAGATGCAATAAAAGTAGCGAAAGCATTAAGAATTAAATATCGACTTAGATATAAATTGACGCCATTAGAGCTAAAATATAGCTATTAATTTCTTGATGAAGAATTGCTATTCAGAAATCTATCTGTTCACGTGTTTAATATTTATCACATACGTTATAACCATTCTGTAAAGTGGTAATGCATGAGTTCATCACAAAGACTCTTTGCAGTAGTGTAAAACCCACTCATTGAGTGGGTTTTTTATTACTAACCGTTTTGCCTGAGGTGGTCTTGGAACTCTTGGTCGTGTATTTTGTCGTAATTAACAGGGTCGTAAACGCATCCAGTTAAAACAACAATTACAGCAAGTACAGCAACCAACTTTTTCATTGAGACAGCTTTCCTTTTAACGCAAAAGATTTGCTTTAAGTATACTCCTCAGTAGTCATCTTGATTGAACATAATTAAGCCAAACAATTGTTATTTTTTAAATTATTGACGTGCTTTAGCATATGAATTGATTGTTTAACAAAATCAAATCAAGGAAGTTATACAAGTCTTAAGCCTCAGTCGCTAAATACCAATTTTTCCAAGAACTAGTTCCTCTGGTTTCAATTGGTACAGTTGGAATGAGTTTTTCTTTTAATATTTCAGTTTGTTCAAGGGCTTTAGCAAGCCTTGCTTTGACTGAATGAATGCATTCACGGTCACCAAATTCGCAGCGATCTAAAGTTGTACCGCCACAAGGCCCGTTGGCTAAACCTTTTGGACATGTTTCAGGACAAATATATAAAGTATCGCTTAGCCGACACTGACCACAGCTTTCACAGCCCACTAGGCTATGTTTACTCAGCACTTCTGTTTTAAGTAGTACTTTGGCGACCAAAGCATTTTCCCAAAAGGATGCTTTAAAAATAAACCGTCCTACGCCTTTAGCAATTTTTGATCCAAACATTGCTTCATGCATAACATGCAGTTGGCGATATTTAATTAATTGTTTAGACGTTGGCTGACGTGAAAAACGAGCAATTTCAGGCGAAAACTCTTTACCTGTCGTAACTTGCCAAAGTGAATTCCAAAGCTCTTCTAAGGCTTTAAGCTCCAAATGTCTGTATTGCTCGATGTAGCTTTCAAGCAACATTTGCTCTTCTGGCTTATGACAGGCAGATAAGTGAATTCCTGCAAATCCTAAGTGTTTACATATCAAAATCTGTAAAGCACAACGTAAATAAACTCGGTCTGTATGGCCTGCCTGTTTTTCGTCTGCCAAAACTTTTAGCATATGTGGGGTAATCACAATACCCGCGACTTTATGCTTCACCATAAAATTGGCACGGCCCAAAGTTAGAGGCATCACACAAGCCAGAATTTGCTGTGAATAATGATGTTTTGTTAAAAATGATTTGGCTTGTTTTAAGGCTTCAATGTCATAGCCCAATTGGGTAATGATAAAGTCAGCACCTGCTTTAATTTTCTTATGCAGTTTTAAATACTGCGCATCACACTCAGCTTCAACATATTTAAATGGGTTAAAAGCAACCCCAATGCGAAACCCGCCGTGTTGCTTGGCAGCCATTACGGCGTTTACTGACTCTAAGTAACGGCTACGCGGCTGTCCATCTCGACCATTATGGTGGTCTTTAAGTTTATCGCCTGTAAGCAATAACAAGTTTTGAATATTGGCTGTTTGAGCTTGTTCTAAAAATTGCTCAAAGTCTTGTATGTCTCGCGCCTTCCCTGAAAAGTGTAAGACTTTATCAATTGAGTCTGGGTAACTTTTGCTAGCTTCAAGTGGCGCGATATCATGATCTGAATGTACGCGATCTGCCAATGTCATTGCAGCTGGATACCCTGCAAACTCATGTTTCACAGGATAAATTTCATGCAGTGAAGTGAGATATTCCACCAATACAAAAAACTGATTTTGTTGGAAACAGGGAGAAACGTGTGACATAGGCAAAGTGCTGATCAAAACATGACATCAATCATAAGCGCGGCATTATAAATCAAAGTGCATTAATATGCGCTAGTCAGAAAGCTCATTGTTTTGCTTATCTTCACCCTCTTTGTTTCTAGGTAATTCGAGTGAGCGAGGAAATATAAAATCGAAAGAATCGAGTGCATAGCGGTAAAGCTGAGCTGGCCGTTTGCCTACAATTTTACTTTGATTGGTTTCTTCAACTGCACCCGCTTCTATCATACGGCGTCTAAACGCTTTTTTATCTAAAGATTGCCCAAGAATAATTTCATAAATGGTTTGTAGCTCAGTTAGCGTAAATAACTCAGGCATAAGACTCGCTGGCAATGCAGTATAGCGAGTTTTATTGGTTAAACGCTCTAATGCCAAGTTAAGCAACTCATTATGATCAAACGCCAATGCTAAATCTTGTGCTTTGGCGACAGATACCCATTCACTGTATTCAGCCAACGCTTGGTGTTGATAGGCATTAAAATCAATTAAAGCAAAATACAAAATGGTCACGGCCCAACCACGTGGGTCACGTTTAGCATTACCGACAGAAGCAACTTGTTCCAAGTAAGGTGAAGCAATTCCTGTTTTTTCGACCAGCTTACGATATGCCGTGGCCATCAAGTCTTGATCATGGGTTAAATCGGCAAAACCACCCGGTAAAGCCCATTGGTCTTTAGCTGGAAAGTTTGGTCGCTTAATGAGTAATACCTGCAACTGACCATTAAAAACCGAGAAAATAGCCATATCGACCGTGAGTAAAGGTGCGTCATAATCTCGGCGATCATAACTGGCAAGGAATTCTTGTTCAGTTTGAATAGTCACGTTCAGCCTCTCAATAAAAATGATGAGCCGATACTCATGCAACGGCTCATCTAAACTCAGTTATTGGATAAACGCTCACGAATTTGATCCAAAGTACACTCATATTGAAGTTTACCATTTTCAAAGACGGTTTTTAGTGCTCCACCTCGTTCTTGTTCGGCTGTTTGCTCATCAAATAAGGTAAAACCATTTTCACTTTCTTCAATGCGTAATAGACCTTTCGCAGATTTTTTCACACCTGAGTCAGTAATTGGGTCTTTAAACAGCTCACGGCCTACACCATTCACTTGTCCCCAAGTCGCTTTCACAGCAAACCCAAAGGTATCGCGAGTTAAATAGTTATAGGTAAAACTGCCTATACCAAACACCAAGTTGTTTGAAGCAAAACCTTTGGCTTCTAGCCCTTCCAAAATACGCTGAGCACGGTCTAGGGTAATTGAGTCACCATAAATTAAGCCAACACGCTCATTAAGTACTTTATAGCCTTGGTCAGTTGTTGTACCACCAAACACGTCCCATAAACATTCAACCGCGCCTTTGTAAGCTGCGCTGTCAACTTCGGCGTCTGGGTCACCACAAATAATTTTAACTGGGTCACCAGAGTCTGGACGGAAAACCAATTTAGCCAAGCCTAAAGCATTCGGTTGTCTTGCCAGAATTTCAGGTTTTAAAGCCACTGTAAATTCGGTAATCACTCGCCAAAAGTCCCAAGTGTCAGATACAACACTGACAACACCAGACGGATAAAGCTCACAGATTAAACGCTTAAAGGTTTCTAGCTCGCTGTTTTCTGTACCCATACACATCACACTGTGTTCGGTCGCTGGTACAGATACCCCAATCACACCTGTGGCATTGTAATATTCTTCTGCGTAGTCAATTGAAGCAACTGAGTCTGTTCCAATAAAACTGGTTAAGTGGCCCACACCAGATTGTGCCGCATCATAAATTCCGCTCATACCACGGCTACTAAAATCGTGCCCTTGCACAGGTACAAAATCAAGCGGTGCACCAGTTTTTACAGCATATTGCGTTAATAAGCGTTTGTACTCATAAGCAATCGTTGCTGTAGTACAGCTTTTCCAAAGCTCAGCACTTAACACCGTTTCAATATAATTCGTTAACCAAAAGAAACGCGGGGCGGTATTAATAACGGTGAGCACGGGTACGCGCATATTGACGCGGCTGCCTTCTGGCAAAGCTTTAATGCGTAATGGTAAATAGCCCAAGTCATGTAATGCTTCAATGTGATCAACCCGTACAGCACCTTCACCTAATGAATTATCCATACGGCGTTTATAGGTAGCCACCACTTTGTCTTTAGGTTGCTTAAAAAAGCCTTCATTCCACGTATCGATTAAAAAGTGTTTGATAAAACCCTGAAGCCCAAAGAACACAACTTTATCGTCAAAGTCAGGTAACATTTTTGCGAGTCGAGATGAACGCGGCGTAAAGTTTGCGTACACGTACTCTGTGCCTGCTGGATACTGACGTCTGTGATCAGCTTTATAAAAATCGATAGCGTTTAATGGGTTCAATTTAATAGTCATCTTTATTCTCTTTATTTTGCTGCAAAAGCAATTACTGAAATTTTGTCTGTTGCTTGTTGTGGAAAGCTGTCTGAGGTAAACAGTTGGTCAAGCAGCCCATCAAAAACCTCTATTCCTTTACTAAAAATACCGTGGGTCACATATAGAGCGACCCTAGTGCAATTGAGACGACGGAGTTCTTTGGCAATACCAATAAAGGTTGCACCGCCGTCACAAATATCATCGGTAATGACCGCTGTTAGACCCGATAAATCAGTCGCATGTACATGCGTACCTAAAATTTTGCCAGTCACTGGATCACGTTTTTTATCACACTGAACAACAGTGATTGGTTGTTTGCGCTCGCCATTAAAAGCATCTGCAACCATTTGTGTGCGTGCTTTTGCGCCTTTATCTGGGCAAATCAGTACTGTTTTTTCATCTTTTAACAATGTGCTCAGCGCTTCACTCTTTGCGATGATGTCAACTGAACTGACATTTACAACTTCGTTAAAAGAAGTATTGGCAGCGAGTAAGGCTGTCGTTACTTCACTATGGCAGTCCCAAACAGTTACTTTGCCTTGTTTGCCTGCTTTTTTGTCTGCGTTGATGTTAAGTAGCTTCGTCATCACATCGAGTGAAAATGCTTGGCCTACTGCACAAATACGGTCCTGACGCGCATATGGAAAATACGGAATTTCTAGGTCAACGGTTAAACCCTGAGTCAGCAATATATTTTCAAGTAGTAAATAGTCCATCACATCGTGACTTGAGGTCATTTCCGCACGGGCCAATACATTGCCAGATAGTGAACCTAATGTTTTTTCATCAATTTGAACATGACGCTCTCCGCCAGAAAACTGCGTGAATTTCACTGGAATTTCATTTCTTGCCGCATCTAAAAGCTGGATAGCCATATCATCCTCTGTTTGTCTGATGACCTTCGATGAATATATAGTGGCACAAAGCCACTATATATTTCAAGTCTATTTTTCAAACTTTTTTCAAAGCCACTTGAGACATAAAATTTGCAGTTTTAGAGCATTTAGAGATTCTATTTTTAAGAGAGATTATTCTTCAATCAATTGAAATAAAAAGTTAATTTACAAAAAGCATGACGAGTAAAACTATTATTAAAAGTAATGGATACAACTTTGCCCGCCATAAATCAGGTAGTTTTGAAATAAATTTTTCTGAAAAATATAGTCCGATCCATGTTCCCGCAACAAGGTATAAAGCAGCTTCAAACCAGATTAGACCGATAAATCCGTTAGGTGCCCATTCAGATTGCCAAAGTGACAATACACAATAGGTCAGCGTTGCAGTTAAAGACAAAGGCAGCGTGAGAATATTTGCAATAGCCGCGGCCTCTGCCATAGAACTACCCCGCCGCCGTAATAACGGAACCGTCATGACGCTTCCCCCAACACCTAAAAGTGCTGCAACCCAACCAATAATTCCGCCTTTGATGAGTTCACTGTTTTGTCCATAGTTTTGCTTTTGCCTTGATGTCACCATAAACCCTGGTCGGTAATAACAATCAATAATGGTTATGAACACATAGCCCATAAATATCCAGCGAAGCCAGCTGCCATTAAAGAATGAGGCCATTACCGCACCAACAATTCCACCCAATGCAATACCACCGCCTAAAAAACGGATTTTTTGCCAATCTATATGTCCAGACCGATAGTGTCGAAAGGTTGCAAAACTTGCCGAGCAGAGCATGACAAAAGCTGATGTAGCTACGGCGATTTGCATGGCATGAATGCCGACACTACTTTCATTGCCCCACTTTTGAATAATGACTGTATAAAGCAAAGGCACAGCAACAAAACCTCCGCCAAAGCCAAATAACCAAGTGGTTACGCCTGAAAGTAGTCCAAATAAAAATAGCTCATATAGCATCGTTATCTTCCTCACGTTTATAGAGGCATGATATAAAATAGCCTTATGGCAAACTAACGTATAAAAGCCATCTTTTTATTTTTTTCAGCCAAAAATATATGCGTAATATTCCAATTAACGATGTAGATCATCTACCGCAAGCGGTTCTGGCATTAGGATCAGACTATCCTGCTGATACTTTGTTAGATACGCATAGCCATCGTCGTGCTCAGTTCTTATATGCACCCGAAGGCTTGATGAAAGTTGAAACTGAAGATGGTCAATGGCTCGTTTTACCATACAGCGGTGTATGGATACCCGCAGGCAAACCACATCGGGTATGGTTGTCTAAAGTCAGTACTTATAGTTTGTATATAGAAGCGGGCCATGCGCCAAGACAGGCAACATATTGCGAGGTTATCCAAGTCTCGCCTTTGTTACATCAACTGCTCATTCAGGCAAATCAGCTACCTATTGACTACCAACGTGCAGGCCGAGACGGTGCTCTTATCGATTTATTATTATATGAATTAGAAGCTGCACCAGCCCTACCTCTATTTATTCCTTTGCCTCACAACACATTGTTATCTAAACAGTGTGCTGAGTTTATGCAGCATCCTGACATTCATAGCAGCCCTAAAGATTGGGCACATGACCACAATAAAAGTGAGCGGACTTTTCACCGCTGGTTTAAGTCTGAAACTGGCATGTCCTTTCAGGCTTGGCGTAATCGGGTCTGCATCATCTATGCTTTAAATGCCTTAAAAGAAAATATCTCAATTACGGAAATTGCTTTTAGTTTGGGCTATGAACACTCGGCAGCTTTTACCGCAATGTTCAGTAAAATTATGGGTTATCCACCTACCCATTTTCAAAAAAGATTTCATGCACATGATAAAGCACTATAAAGATTTACTCATGTGAATGGTGTCATACGTATCAATCCATTCTCGTTTAATAACGTCAAAGCCTTGAAGCCGCCAAAAATCTTCAGCCGCAGGTAAAAATGGATGGGTATGCAAATACAAAGTAGTAATTTCATTCTTCTGTGCATGGCTAAACAACATTTTACATAGCATGGTTGCGATGCCATTGCGGCGGTATTCCGGCAATACAAACAACTTAACCACTTCCACTGTCTTAGATGGCAAATTTAAATCAAAACGATGGTCATACGCCCGATATGCAATAGTGCCAATAATACGGTTTTTATCTTTTACCGTAATAAAGCAACCTAATGGATCATTAACATAATATTGCCCAAAATTTTTTAAATCTTTGGGAACTTGCCCATGATAGATTTCTGGAAATAATAAATGTCTTGTATAAAGTGCAAACTCTACCGCAGATGCATAGTCTGATTTGTCTGCTAGATGATAGTGAAAAGTCATATTTATAGCCAAGAATGATCAGGGATAACAATGGTTTTGTCTTGAATCATGGCTTCATGGAACTCAACATCATAGACACTTTTTAAAAACTTCGGATCGGTTATTCGTGTTTTTGACTCAGGCTTAACTACCTCATGTTGGCGCATAAAAAACAAATGATCTGCAAATAAAAAAGCCAAGTTGGGATCATGCATAATCGCAATCACCGTAAAATTTTGCCGCGACAACTGACGCAATTTTTTCATTAAATAAGACTGATAATAAACATCGAGATGATTGGTTGGCTCATCAAGCAAAATGACTTTCGGTGCTTGTACTAAAATGCGGGCAATCATAACCAATTGCCTTTCACCACCCGATAGCTCGGTATAAGAGCGGTCACGCAAATGCTCAATATCTAAATCAAGCAAAGCTTGGTCTACACGTTCCCAGTCTGATTTTGAAGGTCTATATCTGCTAAAAGCGGCACGCCCCGTAATCACTACATCTTTAACCAAAAATGGAAATACGGTTTTATGAAACTGTGGTAAAAAGCCGAGTAAAGCTGCCCGATCTTTGCCTTTAAAGTCCGATAGTGGTTTTCCAGAGTAACGAATCAAGCCATCTTTTACAGGTTCTAGGCCCGCCATCAATTTAAAAAGTGTCGATTTTCCGCAACCATTACGCCCTAAAATCACTGAAAACTGATTTTCAGGAAACTGCAGATGAATATTTTTAAGGACCTGTTTGTGCCCATAGGCATAATTTAACCGATCAATTTGAATCATGCCCAATGAGTCCTCTGTGTTTTCATTAATAATAAGAAAAATGGTGCACCAAGTAACATGGTAAAAATGCCAATCGGTATTTCAAACGTCAGTAAAACCCGAGAAAAGTTATCAATCAACAGGAGAAAACTGCCGCCCAAAATCATATTGGCAGGAATACTATAACGGTGATCTGGTCCAACCAACATTCTCACAATATGCGGCATAAACAGCCCATATAGACTAATAATGCCAGCAGCAGCCACAGAAGTTGACGTACATACAGTCACCAAAACAATTAAAACAAGCTGTTCCCACTTTGGGTTAACACCCACCGCTTGCGCTTCTTCAGCACCAAGTGCCATTAAGTTTAAGCGCCAACGCATCGCAAATAATCCAGCAAGACCAATACAAATCGGTAGCACGGCGTATTGAACTTTTTGCCAAGAGGCCTGATGTAAGTTGCCCATGGTCCACTGCACAATGGCTTGCAGTTTAAATGGATCACTTAAGTATTGAATGACTGTAAGTCCTGCCAAAAACAGCCCAGAAACAATCATGCCCGATAAAATTACCATGACTAAAGACGTCTGACTTTCATGTTTTTGATGTGCAAATAAATACGTTAAGCCAACAGCACACACACCAAAGATAAAGGCTGATAGATTTGGCGAAAGCCAACTTAATGAAAGCGCTAAAGCTGCACCAAACGCGGCACCAGATGAAATACCGAGCACATATGAGTCAACTAAAGGATTACGAAACAATGCCTGTAAACCATTTCCCGCAGTTGCTAACGCAGCTCCCACCATAAAGGTCAGTAAAATTCTGGGTAATCTGACATTGACCAAAATGTTTTGCATCAGTCCAAATTGCTCAGCATCAAAATACGGTGTACCAAAAACTGCTTGTACACCCCACCGCAAATAGTCCCATGCACTCAATGTTTGCGTTGGTCCTATGAGCAACGAGATAAAAATCATCACGAATGGTAACGGGTAAAACCAATAATATTTGAGCTTTTCCATATTCATTGCACCAACGCTTTGGCAAGGTGCTCACCATACAACTTAGTTAAAATACGCTGTTGTAAAGCACTTACAGGTAAATCAGACTGTTCAGGATAAATACTATGATTCAAATAAATCGCCGTAATAATGATTTTGATAGTATGTGGGTTATATATAAATGCAGGACTCAAATTAAATACCTTACGGTTTTGTACGGCGCTTAAGCCTTGTAATTCTTTTCGTTCATAAATCAGTTTAGTGTTGGTATTCCAAAGCACAATATTGTCAGGGTTCCATTCAATGAGGGTTTCGGGGTTTACATTGGGCTGGTTAGCATCGGTCTGAACAATGTTATAAGCCCCAGCGAGTTCAATAAAATCATTGGTAATCGACTGACGTCCAGAGGTAGAAAAAATACGTCCGCCTGACCAGGCATAGTAAATCGATTGTTTATTTGGCTGACGTGCAGTTTTGGCTGCAACTTCTGCCACAATTTCATCAGAGAAATTTAAAATTTCCTGAGCACGCTTTTGGGCACCGCTCAGAACAGCAATTTCTGATAGCTCTTCTTTTACTTGCTGGTAAGTACCGGACTCCATCACATATACAGCAATGCCAAACTGCCGTAACAGTTCAATCGTTTGGGTTTGCCCGCTCCCCAAAATCACCAGATCAGGTTTTAACAACACAAGACTTTCAATATTAGTTGCATTTGCTCCTTGTGAAGGCGTCGCAAGCTGCTTATTGGCAATACGCTTATCTATTTTTGAATAGGCATTAAATAATAAAGGCTGGATGTATACTTCGGCTGGTATACCAATCACTTTGTGACCTTGCCCTAGCATATATAAGCCATCTAAACCCGACTCAAATAGAGAAACTATTCTTTGCGCTGGTTTGGCTACACACACTTTTGTATTTGTACTATCAAAAACACATATGGAATGGGCTGTTAAGTTTTCTTTAGTTTTTCTACTTTGTTCAGATGAAGAGCATCCACATAGAATGAGTAAAGTGAGTACCGAAGCCAAAAACCTCATTGCACCACTCCATGCACAAATATAGTGCAAAATAAAAAGACGTGTCTATTTGGTGCATTTTTCATATGAAAAAGACACCATAAGAGAGCAAGTCGGTTTGAATCATCATTTATAAGTTAGTAAATCAAATGTTGCACTTAAGATAAGAGTAATTAAGCAATAAAAATGCCAAAATTACAAAATAAACTTAATAATCATGCAATTGTAATTTGTGTTTTAAAAATCAAAATATATTAAGTAAAAATATAATTATTTTTATTTTAAAATTCACTCACCCTGTGACTATCGTGATTCCCCCAACTTATAAATATTAGAAAATCCGCTGAATTCAGATAATCAGAAATATCATACTTAAAAGAATCAACAATCAACTTAAATTTCTCGAGCAACACCTTATCGAATATCAAGCTTTCAATATTTTGATTATTAACTATAACTCATTTCATTTAACTCTATCCTTTTTACAGATATCAAGATACCGCCTTACGACTTCTTTCATCCCAATTTTGATGCACTCCACTGTAAATGAATGACCTATTGAAACCTCATCTATGCTGCAACTATTTAATAATAAATCCAAATTTTCAAGACTAAGATCATGTCCAGCATTAACAACTAACCCTTCATTTTTTGCTACACTAGAGGTCTCAGCAACTAATTTGACTGCCTGTTCAATATCTTCTTTCACTGTACAATTAGCATATTGTTCTGTATATATTTCTACGGCATCGACTCCGATTTGTTTAGCCAAACTTGCATCATCTTTATTTGGCTCAATAAATAATGCCAGTCTTGAAGACACGTCACTTAGCTCTTTTACAGCTGCTACAATAATTGCAGGATCCTTCAAATCCCATCCATGATCAGAAGTTAATTGTGTTGGATGGTCCGGTACTAATGTAATTTGATGAGGAATAATCTCTTTAATAAGTTTAATAAATTTCTTATCTGGATAGCCTTCGATATTCAGCTCAACGCCAGGATATTTTTTAATAATTTTAGAAATCTGATAGACGTCACTATACTTAATATGCCGTTCGTCAGGTCTAGGATGAACTGTTATACCGTTTACTCCCAGTTTTAATAGTTCCTCTACAAAATACTCTAAATTAGGAAAGTCTCTCCCTCTAGAGTTCCTTATCAAAGCTATTTTATTTACATTTATACTTAATCTAGTCATTAATTAATCCATCTACACTATCAAAGAAACTTGCAAACATTAATTCGCATCAAAAAAATACTTAAAAAACTTATTAAAATCAAAGTACTATTTTATTTTTATGACTATACATTCCATATCAAATAAATTTTAAACTACCATATCTAATTTCCGTTTAGAAGTGAAACACAGACCTACTAAGTGAATAGTCACTAAGAATCAAGATACACGCTACTTTCATTTCATGGAACATCTCAAAGTCCTTTGGCGACCCCTGGTCTAAAGATAAGAGTAATTAAGCAATAAAAATGCCAAAATTACAAAATAAACTTAATAATCATGTAATTGTAATTTGTATTTTAAAACTCAAAATATAGATAGCCTTATACAAAACCTTTAGAGCATGCATGCTAACCATTCAAATAAAATAATTTTTAATATTTAATTTTAATCAAAAATCTTCATATCTAACATTTCATTTAATAATGAGACTTTAAACCCATAAATTTTAAAAAAACAAAACAAATTAAGCAAAAATATAATTATTTTTATTTTAAAAACCTTTTAATTATTAATAAAAAACTATTATAAATAATATACTAAATATTTAAGTTTTTCTAAAAAATTACAGGATTTAAAATTAAATTTTTTCATTATTAATATTAAATATAAACCTTTAATAAAAACTTCTTTATATGCTAGATTAGGTTAAGATTTACCCAAACCAAGGGTAAATTCATACATTACTAATAATCAAATATAAGAATATTAAACATGACAAGGATTTAAAATCATGAAGAGAAATTATTATATTTTAGGAACTCTATTGTGTGGTATGAGCTTAACGACTCATGCTGACTCACTACGAATAAGTGCCACGGAGTTTGCAAAAGATCCAGCCAAAGTAAGCGCATTACAAAAGGGTTTGGAAAAAATGCGAGCAAATAATAATGCTCCCCTTTTATCACCGGAGTTTCGTACAAGCTTTAATTACTGGGCTAATACACATGGCTATTTTGGTACAGGTAAACATGCAACAGACAAAGATTATTATGTTAATCAATACCGTATGCCACAGTGTTTAGAGATATATAGTAAAGCAGTATGTGACAGTTACTATAAGCATATTCAAAATTCACCAGTCCCAAATGATGGCTTTACCGATGACGTTTGGGGTACATGCCAACATGGCAATTTAAATTTCTTACCTTGGCACCGTATGATGCTTTATTTTTATGAGCGAACAGTACGTAAATATGTTGGGCAAGATTACTCTCTTCCTTATTGGGATTATTACCAAGAAAAAGCTGCTAATGGTAAAGGCTTAGCACTCCCTCAATTGGTCCGAGGTAAACAAGCAGGTACCTTATATGATCAGTTCCGTACACCGGGTTTAAATGCAAATATCAGCGCCATAGATCCAGACAATGCCAGCGCTGCTCAAGCATTTAAATGGGATAACTTCACAGACTTCTCTAACCAATTACAGTCTCAACCCCATGGTGTCATGCACTGTGCAGTCGGTAAAAACTGTGTACTACCAGATATGGGATTTGTACCTATTGCAGGCTTAGACCCCGTATTTTATATGCACCATGCAAATATCGACCGTTTGTGGCAATGTTGGTTAAATAAAAAAGCAAATGGGCAACCCATTACGCTTGAATGGGCCAAGAAAAATTTAGGTATGCCAGATAGTTGGTATGACACCCGATATACTTTTGCAGATGAAAACGGCAACAAAGTCACCATGACCATTGCTGATGTATTCACCCCCGGTAAAATCCCAGTGCGATATACCAATGAAAATGCTTGTAAAGTTGAAGCTACTGTCATGAGCAGTAAAGGTGCTGAAAAAGCAAACCTATTTAAAATGAATCATAAACCAGTTAGCAGTAATAAAAGCATTAAGCTTATGGGTGTAACTCAAAAAGTAGCTTTAGCCCCTCAAACTGCAAGTTTCCTAGAAAACTCAAGTCAACTTACTCAAACAAAGCTCTCATCAGGACAAACTTATTTAATATTAGATAATGTCCAAATGATTGGTAATCCAAATCTAACCTATAAGATTTATCTATCTCCAAAAAATAAACCTGACCAAAAAATTTATGTTGCCACAATTAACTATTTCGGTGTGTTAGATCATGACCACGGCGGACACCCAGGTCATATTGGCCAATTGGTCTATCAAGTCAGTGATCAAGTTAAGCAATTAGGCATGGCGGCTGAAGACTTAGAAGTGCAGTTTGTTGCTACTGATTTAACGCTTGATCAAGTGAAAGAAAAAGTAAGCTCTCAAGGCTTGAGTATTTCTCAGGTTCGCTTAGAAACGTCAAAATAATAATTAAGGGAGAGGCCTGATTTTTTCAGGCCTATATTCATTATGAAAATAGCTCATTTAATATTATGCACGCCTCTAACTTTAGTAAGTTGGTGTGTATCAGCAAATGATTCTTCTGACCGTATATTAGAAGACCCACCCGATATGACTGTTGCACGTAAACATGTTGCATTACTTGCTGCCCCCAACCCGAAAGTTTCATCAACAAATACGCCGCAAATGCAATCTTCAAATGAAGCATTATTTACATGGGAGGTTAAAAAAACGAGGAACAAACTATGGAATCCAGCGACAAATCGTTATGACGAAGTTGTTTTACGTAGTTATCAAGGTACAGATACACAGCCCAATACACCTTATATTGCTCCGACGATTGAAGTATTTCCGGGAGAAACTGTACGAGCAAACTTAGATAATCAACTTGATATAGACCCGATTACTCACAAAAAATTTCCTAAAGACCCAAGTTGTACTGGCGATCATTTTGATGTGAATAAACCCCATTGTTTTGATGGCACTAACATGCACACTCACGGTTTATGGATTAACCCAGCAGGAAATAGTGATAACGTTTTAATTTCGATTAATCCGGGTGTTAATTTCCAATATGAATACAACATTCCACCCGATCATCCAGCAGGAACATTTTGGTATCACCCGCATCGACATGGTTCAACCGCAATTCAAGTTGCAAGTGGTATGGCGGGAGCTTTAATTATTCGTGGATATCGTCAACCTACCCCCAATAAGACAGGTGATTTAGATTTACTCACTTATGGTTTTAAAGAAAGAACGCTAGTTTTTCAGCAAATCCAATATGCTTGCTATGATGCTAACGGAAATATCGAAACCGATAATAATGGCAACTATATTTGCCAAAACAATCAAATTGGTGAAATTAGAGATTATCAGGGGTTTGGCCCGGGTGATTGGGGGAAATCAGGCCGATATACGAGTATTAATGGCGAAATACAACCTTTCATTACTCAAGCGGTTGCAGGACAAGTTGAGCGGTGGCGAATGGTACATGCAGGTGTCCGTGACAGTATCAACTTAAGCGTTCGTCAAATGCAGAATATTCCTTCCAAACTCGATTTGACCCCAATGGGTGAAAAGAAATTATTAAGTGAGAGCTGTACAGGGCCTATTGTGAACCAACACCTGATTGCAGCCGATGGCCTAACCTTTAAACAGGTTATGGATAAAACAGTTACGGTTTTTCAACCGGGTTACCGTTATGATGCATTAATGCAATTCCCGCAAGAAGGCCGTTATTGTCTAATTGATGAAGCGGCGTCTGCTTCGGCTAACGTAGACCGTACATTTTCGCAAAGACGCTTACTGGGTATCATTCAAGTTAATAAAGCCACTTCAGCACCTCAGTCTTTAACAACGGCATTAAGCAATAATGCAGCACGCAATATTGCCCCAGATATGCGTCCTGCTGTGCTTCAAGATTTACAACAAAATCTGAAATTCAGTCACTTTGTTCCTCATCAGGACTTACCAACTACACCGTATAAACAATTTTTAGAATTTAATATTGATACAAATGCTGATCCAGTTCAGTTTCAGGTGAATGGAAAACCATATCAACCAGATCGAATTGACCGTACGCTCGAGTTAGGCAAAACCGATGAATGGATACTCACCTCTAAATTAGCCAGCCATCCTTTTCATATTCATGTAAACCCATTTCAAGTCGTGGCAGTATATGACCCTAACGGTAAAGATGTCAGTGATATAAACGCAGTGGATGACTATGACAAAACAGCTGCCCCTGACCCACAATACCGCGGTCTAAAAGGGACATGGAAAGATACTATCTGGGTTAAAAACGTACAAGGAGCCAGTTATAAAGTCATTGTTAGAACCAAGTACGAACGCTACATCGGTGACTTTGTATTGCACTGCCATATTTTAGATCATGAAGATCAAGGCATGATGCAAAATATTCGAATAAGTCTTTCAGATGGAAATGGTGGTATTTCCCAAGGCCATCATTAATTTGGGACTGTATACAATTTTATTCTAATAAAACCGCTTATCCTAAAATAAGCGGTTTTTAACATTTTAATTCTGATATTTATGTCATCAGTTCTTGTAGCGAAAGGTATGCTAAAGAATCAAGATTATTTAAATAATAAGTTGTTTCATTATTAAATATGTCATGTAAATAAGATCTTAAGGCGTAAGTAAAAAAGATATAATTTACCAAGTAATAAAAACCATTTAATTATCAAACCCGACAATATGCCTAAGAGCTACTCAAATAATTTAATACTGGTTACAGCTCAATCAGCATCAAGATAAATAAGTCGTTATAATCCGCCCATCACCTGACAAACATTCTCTTCTGATGCTGACCCAATCATCCTTCTGGCGTAGTCTTTACCGTTTAATTCATATTTATGCTGGTATTTTTATTGCGCCATTTATCTTGTTCGCAGCAATCACTGGTTTACTCTATGCAATTACGCCTCAAATAGAGCAAGCGATTTATAAAGATGTTCTATATGTTGAGCCACTGAAGCAGCCACCACATATGCTGAGCCAGCAAATTGAAGCCGCAAAGCAAGTAATGCCTAAGTCTGCACAGGTGATTGAAGTTAGACCAGCCCCAAGTGCTGACCAAACAACTCGTGTAATTTTCTCAGATCCTATACATGATTTTACGAGTGAAGCCGTTTTTATTGATCCTTTTACACTTCAAGCCAAAGGCCATCTAGCGGTTTATGGTACCAGTGGGGTTCTGCCATTTCGAACTACACTCGACCAGCTACATAGCAATTTATTACTAGGAAAGTGGGGTCGCTTTTATAGTGAACTGGCAGCAAGCTGGCTAGCTATTTTGACTTTAACTGGACTATATAATTGGTGGAAACGTCGTCAAAATCTTAAAATTAGGCAAACACAAAAAAATAAATTACTGAAATGGCATAGCACGTTGGGTTTAGCGTTATTCCCTCTCCTATTAATAATTGCCGTTACGGGTCTTACATGGTCTGAGTGGGCTGGAGATAATATTCGGGTTGCTCGTCAATGGCTTAACTGGCAAACCCCAACATTAGCGACTTCTCTTCAAGAAGATAATTTACCTACAGTGATGCACCATGAACATCACGAAATACCACATAGTGAAAACCTCAATTTAAATATTATTTCAAGTGAGTACGATAGCGCTCTTTCAATAGCCAGAGCACATGGCATTGATGCAGCACAAATACAAATCAAACCACCAACCAGTGGAAATCAAGCTTGGACGATAGCCGAGATCCAGCGTAAATGGCCAACTCAAGCAGACAGTATCGCAATTGATATGGAACAACATAAAGTCATCGATCAACTTGCTTTTAAAGACTATTCACTGGTGGCAAAGCTCACTCGTTGGGGAGTTGATGCGCATATTGGGGTTTTATTTGGCTGGATAAACCAACTGGTACTGGCGCTTTACGCGCTTGCCCTGTGTATCATGATTATTTATGCATATAAGGCTGCATTTAAAAACTCGAATTTAAAACTCATGACAACTCACTTTGTTGGGCAAAGCTTATTTGTTTGGAAACGTGCCACTGGTCAACAAAAAGTATTGTTAGTGCTAGCTAGCATTGTATTAGGTGTGAGCCTGCCTATTTTTGGTTTCAGTATTTTATTTACGCTATTTATCTTTGCTATGCGTAAATACATTCCTTCTAAACTATAGTTTTTCATTCTAGTAAGGAGTTAGGCTCAAATTAGTTTAACTCCTTTTTTTAACAAAAATTGCAAATTAAAGAGAAAAACTTACCAAAAAATAATCTAACAATCTTTCCCTTTCATCAGGTTTACTCGGATCTAAAAGCTGAACCATTGCTCCATCAATCACAAACAAAAACATGTGTGCATCGGGTTTTAAAGCATTTTGGTTGGTTGTTAAAAGCAGTTTATAGATTTCATTAATGAACCAGTTTCGATATTCAACTACAGTCTGATAGGCCTTTGGGTGTGTTTTCGCAATTTCAAAAATAGCTTTAAACGGCAAATGATATAGTCCATCTAAATTTGCATGTAAAAAGTAAATTTTGCGGAGTTTTTCAACTAAGGTTAATTCTTTTTGAGTATGGATAATTGAAATGACTTCATGTTTAAGCCCATCTTTTTGAAAAATTAGACTCATTTCAATTAGACGTTCTTTTGAGTGGAAGTAGTTATAAAAAGTGGCTTTGGGGATTTTTGCCGACTCAACTATTCGGTCTACCCCGACATTGTGAAAGCCGTATTTATTAAAAAGATAGCGGGAAGTGTGCAATACGCTTAAAGCACGAAATGGGAGATCTATATATGGCATAGTTTTACCGTTATAAAAATTATTGTTGTATATAAATGAGATATATAAACCGCTGCCATTTTCGGGAGAAAAAAAGGCATAGCAAAGCCGTAAAGGCTGTGCCCAGCACATCTCAAATTTTATTGTTGATAAGTTTTTAGTCGAAATGAATGAAAGCCTGAAAAGCAGAACGGCGATCAAACTGCTTTAAAAAGTTTAAGTTGTGTCGATATAGACTTTGGCAAAGGCTGCCAAGAAATAATGAATATGCAAAGCCAACTCCTTTTCATTGGGAGTTCTGCCAGAGCATAAGATTATGGTGGCAGAACGGAAGAGGGTTCGCAGACTAGTATTATCTCAAACTAGCACACCCGAAGGTGTCCCTCTCCCGTCCTACCGCTACGGGAGGGAACGAGTAGTTCACCACACAAGACTATTCCTCAGAAGGAATGACTCTGATGTAGGAGATAATATCCGGTCTGCGACGACCGACTGGCAATGTGGCCAGCACGCAAATGGTAATCTTCAATATTTAAGGTGTCAATGTGATATTGGCTAGAAAATATTTAAATAATTATTGTTTTTCATTAGATTAAATATTTAAGGAAAATCTTAAATATTAGCTTAACAATTTAAATTATACTGTCACAACATCAATATAAGTTCTCTATCTTTTTTGTATAGTGCCTAACTAAGATGAGATGCATAGGAAGAACTCATCCCCCATGCATCGTAATTAGAAAGAAATCGGCATGCTACCTTCAAATAGCATCAATTTATATGTTATTGATCATCCATATCTAAAAGTTCTTTAGATAAACGCTCACCTTCAATTTCAATTGAAGCAAGAATTGTCTCTATCTCGTTTAAGTCTTCTGTGCTCAACCTAACATCGGCAGAACGAATGTTGTCAGATAAATAAAGTTCTTTATCGATCCCCGGAACCGGTACGATAAAATCTTTTTGTGCAAGTAACCATGCAAGTGCAATTTGAGCTGATGTTGCTTGCTTTTTATTTGCAATTTCTGCAATTTTGTTGACCAATGGCATATTCGCAAGCATTGCTTCACGGGTAAATCGTGGGAAAGTAGCTCTTAAATCTGTCTTTGGATCAAAAGTTGTTTCGGGATTAATCGTACCTGTTAAAAAACCTGTTCCTAATGGCCCCCAAGGCACAAATCCAATTCCTAACTCTTCACAAACAGGTAATACATCTTTTTCAGGTTCACGTGTCCAAAGAGAGTATTGATTCTGCACAGCAGTAACAGGGAATATCTGATGAGCTTTACGAATTGTTATCGCACTTGCTTGAGATAAACCAAAATATTTAACTTTACCTTCATCAACAAGCTCTCGAATTGTTCCTGCCACGTCTTCAATAGGCACATTAGGATCAACACGATGTTGATAAAATAAGTCGATATAGTCTGACTGTAGACGTTTTAACGAGTCTTCACACACTTTACGAATATTTTCTGGACGACTATTAATTCCTATATCAGAAATCATGCCAAACTTAGTTGCAATAATAACCTGATCTCGAATAGGCCTAAGTGCTTCCCCGACTAATTCTTCATTTATATAGGGGCCATAAGCCTCGGCAGTATCAAAGAAAGTTATTCCATTTTCGTAGGCTTTACGGATAAGGGAAATACCCTCCTGTTTGGATTTTGCCTCACCTAAGCCAAAACTTAATCCCATGCAACCCATACCAATTGCAGAAACTTCTAGTTCACCTAATTTACGCTTTTGCATTTTTAATCTCATTTATCAATTTCATGAGCAAATGATAAAATTTATCTATAGATTGATTAAGATCAAAAATTAGCAAAGGTTTATGAACAATATTCATAAATCATTTTTACATTTACAGTTATAAAATTTAATATGTTATAAGAATTTCAATGTTTATAGAAAAGCCACTAATGATTGATAATTTAAATGATATCAAAGCCTTAATATTAGTTGCTCAAACAGGTAGCTTTACTAAAGCTGCTGCACAACTTGGCGTGTCGCAATCTGCTTTAAGCCATACGATTAAATCTTTAGAAAATCAGTTAAATCTTCGTCTACTGCATCGAACTACAAGAAGCGTGTCCCCTACACCAATTGGTGAACAATTTCTAAAAAAAATTGAACCTCTATTAAGTCAAATTGATTTAGAAATAAATAACCTTAATCAATTTCATAACACACTGGCAGGAAATATACGAATACATGCTACAGATCATGTTATTAATTATTTAGTTTGGGATAAATTAATTCCAATTATTAAACAGTATCCTGAAATTAATATTGAAATTGCGACTGATTATAAATTTACCGATATCGTTGCTGAACGTTATGACATGGGCATACGTATAGGAATGCATATAGATAAAGACATGATATCTAGACGTATATCACACGATATCAAAATGGCAGTTGTCGCAAGCTCAGAATATTTTAAACAGAATCAAATGCCCATAACTCCTGATGACCTAATTGCACATAACTGTATTAATATGCGATTGCCCACAAAAGGTGGGATCATGGCATGGGATTTTAAAGAATCAAATGGACAAATATTTGATAAGCATGTAGATGGGCAGCTTACTTTTAATCAGGTTCCTATGCTCATTAAAGCAGCCAAAGACCACTTAGGGATCATTTGGGTTCAAGAAGATAGAATCCAAAATGAACTCGCATCGGGTGAGCTGGTTAAGGTTTTAGATGATTGGGCTATGACATATGAAGGATATTATCTTTATTACCCACATCGACAAGAATCAAATCCTCTTTTCATGTTATTTGTAAACGCTTTAAAACTTTAAAAGTCAGACATCTAGCCCCTAAATTTCTGACTTTGTTCAAGATTAATACTTTCTAATATTCAACTATGCTTATGCTGGTATAAACACATACTCAAAATTATCTTATTTGGTCTGAATGAAAGTTTATCTAGGAAGCTGTTGGTGCGAGTTCACCAAACCAATAAGAAGCAGTTACGCCACCATCCATCAAAAAATCGCTGCCAGTTATAAAAGTACCCTCTGGCCCCATTAGTAATGCACCCACGGCGGCAACTTCATCTGGTGTTCCTGCACGTCCTACAGGGGATAATTCAAGCATTCTTCGATATCCCTCACCTCGAGGCCCAGTAAGTTCATCTTTTGCTAAAGGAGTAATAATGATTCCCGGACTGATTGTATTAACCCTTGCACCACGCTTACCCCAACGCCCAGCTTCCGCCATCACACGTAAAGAATTACCTCGTTTAGAGATCTGATATGCATGCAATGAATCTTTAATTTGATTGGGTTGTAACATTGGTTGATTTAACAACTCATCAGCAGGTACTGTTGCAAGGATTTTATTTTCCTCAACCGTCAACGCTGGTAGTCGATGTCCAGATTGTGAAGAGATCACAATACCAGAACCTCCTGCTGCGATCACCTCTCCAAATTCTTCCAAGATCACTGCTGTGCCATATAAATCTACTTTCAGAATCACTTCAGGCGTAGCTTGAGATGGGGAAACTCCTGCCGCATGAATAACACCCGTAATGCTACCAAGTGATACAGCACGTTGAACAAGCTGTTGTATAGACTCACGTGATGAAACATCAACCAGAGTTGTGCTTACCTCAAAACCTGCTTCACTGAGTACTTTGGCTGCCGCCTCCGCATTTTCTTTTTTTAAATCAGCCAACAAAATGTGCTTGCCTACACTCACTCGACGAGCAATTGCTTGCCCAATTGAACCTGCACCGATAACCACAATGACATTTTTCATGTTTCTCTCTGATTCACTTAAGATGGTAATGAAACCATTATAGGTATTGGTTTTCGAATGATTAACACCTTAAACGTTATAGCCCTTATGAATTAGATTCATTAATAAAATCCTCTTTAAGAATGTTTATGAGGAATTAAAACCATAACTGCACTAAGTACTGTAAAAAACGTCATAATCACAATCATGGTCGTAGGTGTACCAGTAGATAGCCATGCAAGTAATAATGAAGAAATGATTCCACTTCCATATTGTAATGAACCAATCAGTGCCGATGCTGAACCAGCCATTTCAGGTACACCATCTAGTGCTGCTGCGGTAGAGTTAGCTGCAATCATGCCATTCATAGAAAAGAAGACAAAAACCATTGCAATAATGCTATAGATTCCCCCAATCTGGGCATAGAACAAAACACAAAGAATTAATAGCGCCAGCGTGGCAATTGCAGTCGTAAATTTGAGTAGTTGATCGAGGCTAAATCGTTTGACCAAGTTCCGATTTACAAAGCTAAGTCCCATCACTCCGATGATATTGAGTGCAAATAACCAGCCATAATGTTGTGCATCTACGTGATAAAAAGAAATATAAACAAAAGGTGAGCCAACAATAAAAGTAAAAGCAGCTACATAGAAAAATGTCACACACAATGTATAACGCATAAACTGTCCGTTACCGAGTAACTGACGATAATTCCTAAACGTATTCATCACTGAAGATGTGATTCTTTTTTCTACTATATGAGTTTCAGGTAAAAAGAATAAGGCAAAAAACATTACCCCGCCAATCATTGCTAACAACCAGAAAATACTATGCCACGTACTAAACTTAATGATTTGTCCACCCAGTAATGGCCCAGCAATTGGAGCGATTGCCATAATAATGGTAAGTGTAGAGAGCATTTGAGCAGCTTGGGTTCGAGCATACAGATCTCGAATCATCGCACGAGCAAGCATAGGGCCAGTACATGCACCAAAAGCCTGAAAAACGCGCCAAAATACGATCTGTTCAATTGATTGTGACACTGCACATCCAATTGAACCAATTACAAAAAGAATCATGCCAATGAATAAAGGAATCTTCCGTCCGATGCGGTCACTCATTGGTCCCCATATTAACTGCGCCAAAGCGAAGCCACCCAGAAATCCTGTAACCGTCAACTCAACATTTCCATTTAATTCATGTGCCATTTGTGGCATGGCTGGTAAATAAATATCTGTAGAAAGTGACGTAAATGCCATTAATGCGCCTAAAATCACCATAAAGAACCAGCTCGAGGTCTTTAAGGTGTTATTAGAGTGTGAAATGGAGGCAGATGATGTTGGCATTTGAGAAACTCTATAAATTTTGCTTAGATAAAAATGAATTAGTTCATTGCATGGTTTTGCAATAGCTGATGAATAAGAGGATGGTTCACTGACAATTTTTTTAGCCATTGTGCAATTTCAATTTCAGCTTGATTGGCTCTTTCTCCTTCCATCACAAATAAAACCCCATCACGTTCTATCCCACCTCTTAACTCAATACTTTGGACCATTTGACAACCTCGACAATATTGATTGAATTGGGCAAGACTCTGTCCCATACCGTAACCCGCATTGTTATTGAAAGGAACAATAGTTTTACCTTTCAGATCGGCTTCATATTGTTTCAAGAAACTTTTGACTGGTGGTGGTAACTGCATATCCCATGTTGGAAACCCGACAAAGATGACATCGTATTGCCCAATGTTATCGATTTGAGTTTTTAAGGATGGTAAAAAACCCTTCTGATTTTCCTCATCGACTTGAAGAACAATCGCTTGATAGTTCTCTGGGTAAGGTTTTTGCAACTCTAAAGCCACCAAGTTCCCACCTACTTTGTCTTGTACCATTTTGGCAAGAGCTTCAGTGTTTTTGGTTCGAGACAAATAAACAATCAAGGCTTTAGCATTACCTTGCACATTTGAATTGGAAGAAGGATTTATGGTTTGGGCAACTCCTGTATTCTCTGTACTTGGACAAGCAGTTAAGCAGAGTGTACACATTCCACAGGATCTGTCATTTGAAACACGCCAAAACCAACAAGCGGCATTTCAACATCATTATTTAATCGTACTGTTTTCATCGTTATTTCTCACCACGTACATAGTAGGTGTTGGTTAAAAAATAACTATAACTCGACAATAAGGAATGTATTAGCTAGGCAATTTCGATTACATTTATATGAATATTTTATTAATCACATTCTATTAACAAAAAAAGTAGTATTTTCGAGGTCTCCAATGTCTGAAAATTTAGATGATTTGAAATCGTTTATTATTGTTGCTCAAACAAGGAGCTTTACTAAAGCTGCTGGACAATTAGGTGTGTCCCAGTCTGCCTTAAGCTATACGCTTAAAATGCTTGAACAAAGGCTGGGTATTAAACTTTTGAACCGCACCACTCGAAGCGTTTCCCTTACACAAGAAGGTGAACAACTACTTAATGATATTGAACCTCTCATCACAGGTATTGAACAAAAGCTCTATAACTTGAATGAATTTCGTGATTCACCTCGTGGAAAGTTGCGAATCAATGGGACTGAAATAAGTCTCAACTTTTTATTATGGGATAAATTATCTAAATTTTCACATGACCATTCCAATATACAACTTGAACTGACCATGGACTATGCCTTTACAGATATTGTTAAAGATCGCTATGACATTGGCATTCGATTGGGAGAAAATGTTCATAAAGATATGATCTCAGTTAAAGTCAGCCACGAGTTAGAAATGATGACTCTGGCTTCTCCTGCCTATTTGCAAACATATGGTGCTCCTCAAACTCCTAATGATTTACATCAACATCGTTGTGTTGGATTACGTTTACCCAGCCATGAACGGATTCAATCATGGGAATTTAAAAACTCGCAGGAGAACTCAGAGGTTCAGGTTCTATCTCCTGAGTTTTCAATGGTTGTTAGCCATGCCAGATTACAATTAAAGGCGGGCTTAGATGGACTAGGTATTGTATGGCTACCTAAAATCATGGTTGAGGCCGAAATACAAAAAGGTAATCTTGTCACGATATTAAAAGACTGGGATATGAATTATTCAGGTTATTATATGTACTATCCAAGCCGTCGTGAGTCTTCACCATTATTCCGACTATTAGTAGAAGCTTTACGTCTTTAATTTTCAGATATTCATGAAATAATTGAACCTGACTCTCAACATTTATATTTAGATTAAACCTTTGGATGTGCACACTACTCATAGTATGCACAGCCAAATTGACTACTAAATTAATCTTCAGACAGTGTTTTCATATCAATCACAAAACGATACTTCACGTCGCTCTTTAGCATACGTTCAAAAGCTTCATTAATTTTTTGCATATCAATCATCTCTACTTCAGACACAATATTATGCTCACCACAAAAATCGAGTAGCTCTTGTGTTTCCTTAATTCCACCAATCACTGAACCTGCAATTGATTTTCTTCCTAAAATCATAGGTACTGAATTTGCGCTAATTTCACCTAAATATCCAACTAACACAATTGTTCCATTTAAAGCTAGTGTTGGAATATAAGGCTTCAAGTCATGGTTATAAGGTACAGTATCAATAATCAAATCAAATTGATTTAACACTGATTTCATTTGAGCTTCATCTGTTGATAACACAACATGATGCGCTCCGAGTTGTTTTGCATCCTGTTCTTTGTTTACTGAGCGGGTGAATAATGTCACTTCAGCGCCTAGAGCATTGGCAAGTTTAATCGCCATGTGCCCTAAACCACCTAAACCGACTACAGCGACTTTACTGTCCTTTCCAACATTCCAGTGACGCAGCGGTGACCAAGTCGTAATACCAGCACACAGTAGTGGTGGTACAGCTTGAGCTTCCAGATTTTCAGGTACTTTTAATACAAAATCTTGGCTACACGTAATGCTTTGTGAATATCCACCATAAGTTGGTCGCTGATCATGGCGATCTACGCCGCCATAAGTCTGTATGTTACCTTCCTCACAATATTGCTCAAGTCCTGAATGACAAGCCGAACAAGTACGACATGAATCGACCATACAACCAATGCCCACTAAATCACCGACCTTATATTTTGTGACTTTAGGACCAATTGAGGTGACACGCCCTACAATTTCATGGCCCGGAACTATCGGATAAGCACTAAATCCCCAATCATTTTTAGCTTGATGTAGATCGGAATGACAAACACCACAATATTCAATTTGAATGACAACATCATCTTCACGTGGGGTTCTACGTTCAAACTTAAACGGAACTAAAGGAGTTTCTGATGACAGCGCGGCATAACCTAAAACTTCAATTGTCATATTTTTTCTCTCATGTTTAATGTTTAAATAAAGACGATTTCTTCGCTGGACATTCATTGATGGCTATAGATTTTGAAAAATCCATAAATAGGTTTTAGAACGTTTTGGTTCACTAAGTTCCAACTCATCGACTTTGTGCCATGTTGATCAGTATAAAAATGAAAATCGTAAGCTGTTGTTCTATTCCTCTCACAGATTTGCCTAATTCTCCGAATTGTTGCACTTCTCACTATTTTTCTTATTTGAAATGCCTACAATAAAAACACAGAGGGTAATCGGTGGAATCTGAATGGCGAATAGGTCTCTAAACCATAATCAAGAATTAGCTCAACTTGTCGATCAATGGACCCAAGAAAAAGGTACATTCGAAACACCTATTATGGGACTGACTTTATATCGTGCAGAAACATTGACCCAACCAAGTAGTAGCATGATGGATGCAAGTCTATGTATGATTGCTCAAGGTAAAAAACAGGTGATTCTTAGCGAAGAAACCTATACGTACGACTCTAACCATTTCCTTTTTACTGCAATTGACCTACCTGTCATTGCTCAAGTTCTTGAAGCTTCAGTTGAACGACCCTATCTTTCGATAGTGCTACGGCTAGATCCGTATGTACTCGCCCAAATCATGCTTGAAGCCCATATTCCTTTTAAAGACGTAAATACTGAGAAAAAAGGAATGGCTGTTGGAGTAGTGAATTCAGAGCTGAATGATGCTTTTATACGGTTAATAAAACTACTGGATACACCACAAGACATCCCCATCTTGTCTCCTCTTATTATTAAGGAAATTTTTTATCGTTTATTGATGAGCCCACAAGGCGATCGACTTAAACGCATTGTGGCGGCCGGAACTACCGGCCATCGAATTGTGAAAGCGATTGAGTGGCTGAAAACAAATTTTGCAAAATCCTTTAGCGTTGAAGAACTGGCAAGCACAATGGGTATGAGTGCTTCAAGTTTTCATCAACATTTTAGGGATATCACTTCAATGAGTCCCTTACAGTATCAAAAGAGAATGAAGTTAACCGAGGCACGGCGTTTATTAATGACCGAAGAATATGATATTTCAACGACCAGTATTCAAGTCGGATATGAAAGTTTGTCGCAATTTTCCCGAGAATATAAACGTTTTTTTGGGGTTTCTCCGTCAGTAGATATTAAGAATATATAAAAAAAGCCCTCAATATTTAGGGCTTTTTTATTTAGCAGTTTATTACTGAAGAATATTAAATAGTTTTTTTAATATCTATATTTTTCATAAATAGATCAACTGCGTACTCAACCCAAGTACTAATTTCACTATCAGAAATTGCATAATTAGGATGTGTCAGACACTTTAGATGGGCGTCACTTCGTAATAATGCCAAGAATATATTTGCTGCTATATCAGCAGAGGAATTTAACTCAATCTCTTTATTTTTTTGAGATTTTTCAAGATAACCCGCAATAATATTTGCAAGCTTTTGCGGACCTACTTCAAAGAATTTTTCAGATAACTCGGGAAATCTCACTGCTTCTGCAATACAAACTCTAAAAAATGCCAATCCTGAATGCGACAATATAAAACACAGATAGGTTTTCCCCATCTCGGTTAAAGCTGAGCGTAAATTTTCAGCTTTTGTCTCGACTAAAATGATTTGCTCTTGCATGTTCCTGCATTGACGTTCAATCACAGCTGCAAACATCGCTTCTTTATTTTTATAGCACCCATACATCGTTGCTTTTGAAACACCCGCTTCCTTTTGAATCATGTCTGTGGTTGTTCCACTAAAACCGTGAATCAAAAAAAACTTGGTTGCCGCATCCAGAATTTTTTGATCTTTTTCATTAGCTTGAGTTGAAACTGACATATTGACCTTATAAAAATTTTAGCGATTCCGTTCTAAGTGTAACTCATCGAAAAGTTCAAAATCGAGAATTGACGGAAATTTAATTAGAGAGTAGAGTACCGATCGGTACAGTACAGTAAATATCTGCTCCTTGCAATGAATGGATGTTTAAGATTTAAGGTAAAAAATGAATACAAAGCCACTCATCGGTTTAGCAGGTGCAATATTTGCTGCAATGACTGTTGAATTTAATAACCGAATCACCAGCATTACTTTAGTCGACATTCGTGGCGCGATGGGAATTAGTGTTGACTCTGGCTATTGGGTCAACAGTATTTACGCGAGTGCCATGATTATTGGCATGATTCTGTCCACCAGTTGGGCAGTTATTTTTTCTATGCGCCGAGTTCTGCTTTTTGCTATAGGACTTTGCCTCTTTTCTAGCGTTTTAATTCCTTTTAGTCCAAATATCGAAATATTTTATTTATTGCGTGGCTTACAAGGACTCGCCAACGGTTTAACCATTCCTTTGCTCATGGCCTGTGCGCTTAGATTTTTAGGACCTGACATTCGGCTATGGGGTCTCGCCTGCTACGCATTAACTGCAACATTCTTTCCTAACCTAAGTGCTGCACTCTCTGCTTTTTATTTAGATGTGATTGGCTGGAAAATGATATTTTTCCAAACCATTCCTTTTTGTGCGCTAAGTGCTGCACTAGTTTATTTTGGTATTCCCCAAGATCCATTGAATTATTCACGAATAAAAACTTACGATTGGATGGGTGCCATTTTAGCAATTATTAGCTTAGCCAGCCTGAGCACCATGTTATTGCATGGCAATCATTTAGACTGGTTCCATTCTCAATTAATTTGTGTATTAGCCTTAATTAGTGCAATAACTTTACCTTGGTTTTTCATACATGAATGGCGTTATCCATCACCATTAATTAAACCGCAAATGCTCGAAATCCGAAATTTTGCCTACGCTGTTATTGCCCTGTTTTGTTTTGTCATTATTGGTATGTCCACCAGTACATTACCACTGAATTACTTAAGTGCTGTGCATGGCTATAAACCCACTCAGACCATGTGGATTGGCTTACAAATTGCGGCATTGCAATTTATCTATATTCCTATTGTTGTGAAGCTTTTAAATCAAGCTTGGGTGGATAGCCGATATGTGCACGGGTTTGGCTTACTTCTAGTCATTGCTGGTTGCCTAGGTGCAAGTCAACTTGATACGACATGGAATCAAGATCAGTTTTATTTTTGGCATGCAATCTCATGTTTGGGACAAACCTGTGTTGTGCTCTCGCTCTTAATGATGGGAACAAACAGTGTTCACCCAACCATGGCAATTTATGCATCACCGATGATTAACACCCCGCGTGCGATTAGCGGTGTACTGGGTGTTTGTATTTTGGATTGGATCAATCGAGTGCGTGGTGAATACCATTCAACACGGCTGATTGAAAATACTGCCCAACATGTTTTCCAAAATATTCAAGGCCCTGTTATTAACCCACTTACTCCACCTGTGCTTAACGCAAATGGTGCAGATCGTGTTTCAGGTGGATTATCTGCCCTAAATTCTGCGATTCAAGCACAACAATCTGTCTTAGTGATTAGCGATCAATATCTCATCTTAGCTGGCCTTACCACTATTTTGTTCATTGTGATGTTGATTTTGCCAGTTCGAACTTATCCGCCACGTATTGCTCTCATTAAGTTAATGAATAGTCATAACTCAGGAAAATCTTTATGAGTACTCTCGAAGCCCAAGACCCCCCCCATACCGAACCGCCCAAGTTAACCAAGGTGCAATTTCTCAAAAAGCATTGGGTTATGGCTATTGCGTTCATTATTGTCTTAGCATCTATTTTGTGGGTTTTAAAACTTATATTTTTACCCTCTTCGGTTGTTGAAACAGACGATGCACGTGTAGATGTAGAGTACTCAACTATTGCTCCTAAGGTATCTGGCAATATTGAAGAAATTTATATTAAAGATCATCAGACCGTAAAAAAAGGCCAACTTTTAGCAAGGATTGATGCGCGCGATTATCAAGCTGCTTTGGCTGAGGCTGAATCTAATTATGCAAAAGCACAAGCTGACGTGAGTGAAGCCATGCTCGCAGTTGATAGACAACCCACTGTTATTCGAGAAACTGAAGCACAGCTGAGAAAAGTAGAAGCTGGAATCAAACTCACAAAAGATAATACGGCGCGTTATGAGCAACTACAGGCACTTGGAGCGGAGTCTAGATTAATTACACAGCAATCTAAGACGACTTTGACTGAACAATATGCTGACTTAGACAGTAGTAAAGAAAAAGTGATTGATGCACAGTATCAGCTCAACCAATATAAGATTCAGGTACAAGCCAAACAAGCTGCTCTTAAACAAGCACAAGCGGCACTTGATAAAGCAAAACTGAATTTGAGTTATACAGAAGTTCGTGCGCCTATTGATGGCATGATTGGTCAAAAGTCAGCTAACGTAGGTAACTTTGTGAGCGCTGGTAATCCACTCATGGTGGTTGTGCCTTTAGACCAAGTCTATGTAGAAGCAAACTTCCGTGAAATTGAGTTAAAACAAATTAAGATTGGACAACCTGTTAATGTCTATGTAGATGCTTATAACGTTGAGTTAAAAGGCGTGGTCGACAGCTTCTCTCCATCTACTGGTGCATTTTTCTCTCCAATCTCTGCGACCAATGCGACTGGTAACTTTACCAAGATCGTTCAGCGTCTACCTTTACGAATCAAGCTTGTTGAAAATCAAAAAGACGTTAAATTATTACGCCCTGGTTTATCGGTTTTAGTATCAATAGATACGAATAAATAGATAGTCTAGATTTTAAAATATGAGAGAAAAAGAGACCATTTACGGTCTCTTTTTTAATGATGAACTTAAAAACATCTTTAAAACTTTTTGGTGTAGTTTACAAACAAGCGATCTTCACCAAAATCATTGCCATGTTTTACGTTGTAATCAATCCGAATATATTGCAGGGCAACGCCTTTTAAGAACGGCTGCTGAAACGCATAGTTTAAAATCACATTCGACTCGGTTTCATGGTTTTTCTCACCATTTGCTGCTTTAAAGTCATGTCCGTAAACATATTTCACCATCGCATTTAGGCCCGGAACATAATCTTTAAAGTCATAGCCGTACATCACATGGTAAGACTTTTCATCTTCTTTAAAGAAGCCAGTGGCGTTCCAGTTAATGAAATAGGTCTCTGGTAAGAAACCATCCGGTAATGGATAAGCCGACTCACCCATAATCTGTTGGTAGCCTAAACCAAAGGTATGATTTTTTATTTTAAGTGTTTCTAACACCCCAATGTTCTGCGCATCAATATCAAAAGTATTGCCGTCATCTTTTGCATTGAAGTATTTAAACTTAGACGTAAGAGCAAAGTTAGGTTGTTTCCAATTATGCTCAAGCCCTACATAGTGTTTGTTGTAGAGGTCTTCTAAATTACCAAAGTAATATTCGCCCTTTAAAGACGGCGTAAATTGATAGCGCAGATCTATGTAATTTAAACCATCAGATTCTTTAGTAACCCCATTTGCAGTAAAGGAAAACTTTTTAAAGTCTTCTTCATTTCGGGGAGATACTTTTTCAACCCGACCAATTTCAGCATAGAGCTGATCTGAAAGTTGCGACTTAAGATTGGTTCCCCAATAAGAGGCAAGTAATTGTCGGCTGGCATCCACAGCCGTTACTGGTAAGTCTAACCAGAGTTCACCGACACTCAGCAAGGTTTTGTCATAACCTAGTTTTAAAGTTGCACCGTATTTTAAAAAGTCCGATGCTTGTGACTGAGTTTCTTTGTTAAAAGGCAGAACAGTATCTGCGACGTGTTTGTCAGAACTTAAACGCACGGCGTATTGAACAGAAGCATCGGCCCCAATCGTAATGGGTTTGTCTGCAATTTGCAGTGGAGTGTCATGCATTTTCGATTTATAAAATAAAGATGCTGCTTGAGACCAACTGCCCGTATCTTTGAGTGCATCATTATCAAAATTACGGTTGATATAAGCATTCTTTAGCGTGAACTTCCACTCATCTTCGCTTTGTTGAGTGGTATTTGCTGCCCACAACAACGAATGACCACTACAGATAAATAAAAGAGTAGAAAACTTTAAATATTCGATTTTTAAATATTTCATGAAACAAATCATCCTTTAATTATTGTCTGCGCCATCCTTTGGCACAGACATATATTTGTTCGGTGGAATCGTGTTAAATCAATTCGAAGCGACTAAAACTTGAGACCGATTTTTCTTTAAACGTTTAATGAGTAACAACGAAACTGCGGCACAAAATGCAGGTATCGCTAAAATACTTAAAATTTCAAAACTGGAGAGATTTAATGACATTAACCAGCCGCCCATAATCGATCCCACAATCGACCCTGAGCGCCCTACTGCATTGGCCCAACTTACCCCTGTTGCACGGCAATGTGTTGGATAAAAACTAGATGCAAAAGCATTTGCTCCCACTTGCGAACCACTAATTCCTGCACCTACCCCAAACATAGCAAACATCAATAAAGCCGTATTTGCCTGTTCAATTCCAAACCCTAAACAAATCAGGAAAAAACCACCAAACACATAAGCCGTACTTAAAATTTTGGTTGCATCCATCTTATCCATTAGCAGGCCTAAGACAATCGCACCAATCGTTCCACCTATTTGAAAAATTGAAGTCAGCCATGACGCGTTGGATAAATTAAAGCCCTCATTGGTTAATAAAGTAGGCATCCAACTTGAAATCATATAAATAATGAGAAGGCTCATAAAAAAGGTAAACCAAATCAAAAAAGTGCCTAAAGCAAAGCCTTTATTAAACAAATCTTTCAAACTTGATTTTTCGACTTCATTAACTGTTGGAACCAATGTAGGAGTGCTATTTAAATGGGGTGCGATACGGTGAATAATCTTTTCAATTTTTTCGGTGCCCTTCTTTTTAAGCACTAAAAATCGAATAGATTCAGGTAATAAAAAATATAAGAAAGGTACAGTCGCTAAAGGCAATACGCCCCCAATGAGCAAAATACCGTGCCAGCCAATATGGGGAAGTAGCTGAGCCGAAAAAATGCCACCAAGAGCAGAACCCACAGTAAAGCCACAGAACATCATGGTTACAAGATTAGAGCGACGAGATGTAGGCGCATATTCAGAGGTTAAAGTAATTGCATTGGGTAAAGCCCCACCTAGACCCAAACCAGTGAGAAATCTCCAAATAATCAGGGTTTGTAAATCTGCTGAAAAAGAGGCAAAAACACTGGCAATTCCAAACATAATGACCGAACCAATCAAAATCGGTTTACGGCCTAATTTATCGGATAATGGTCCGAAAATGAGTGCACCAGCCATCAGTCCAAACAAGCCAGCGCCAAATAAAGGTGCCAAATCGGTTGCTTGCAACCCCCATTCTGCCTTTAAAGCAGGTGCAATAAATCCAACTGCTGCGGTATCAAACCCATCAATCGCAACAATCAAAAAACACAACCACATAATTAATTTTTGCAAAGACGATAGCGGTATTTCATCAATGAAACTTTGTACGTCTATAGAATTTTGAGACATGAGAGCTCCTTTCGCCAATACATTGGCGTATATGCAATCCTTAGCAAAGGTGCCCAACTGTATTTTTTATTTAGGTTGAGCACCTATTTCAATAAATCAGATCAATTTGATTTATTTCACATTCACCGTAATTCCAGTCAGTCCAGTAATGTCTGCACGCATAACATCACCTTTCACTACAGCACCCACGCCTTCCGGAGTTCCTGTAAAAATCAAATCACCTGCTTTTAATTCAAATAGCGTAGATAAATTGGCAATCGTTTCAGCCACAGACCAAATCAGGTGACTGACATCACTATGCTGTTCGGTTTTACCATTTACCGTTAAATGAATATCGGCATTATTGATTTCACCCGTTTGACTAATCGGATGAATTGGGCCAACTGGTGCAGAAAAATCAAAAGCTTTACCGATTTCCCATGGGCGACCTTTTTCACGCATTGCCATTTGTAAGTCACGGCGTGTCATATCTAAACCGACGGCATAGCCATAGATATAGTTCACTGCATCCTCAACCGATACATTTTTGGCATCTTTACCAATTGCAACGACCAACTCAATTTCATAATGAAAATTTGAAGTTTCAGATGGATATGGAATATCAACCGCATCTGTATTTACCGGAACAACCGACTCAAGGTCATTTGGCTTACAAAAGAAAAATGGTGGTTCACGGTCTGGGTCAAAACCCATTTCACGTGCATGAGCAGCATAGTTACGTCCGACACAATACACACGGCGTACTGGAAATTTATGCTCTGAGCCGTGAATAAATAGACCCGCAGTGGTCATTGGTTCAAAAATAAATGACATGTTAAATTCCTTCTATTAAGTTAATCACGACTCAAAATGCATCGGCCTGCTGTTCAGGTGCTGCCTTTTGAAATGCTTCTAAGGTCATGCAATGTTGGTAAATTTCATTAATGTTTGGATAAGCCGATAAATCGACTTTAAAACGCTCGGCAGAAACCACTTGTGGAATTAAATAGGCATCTGCAATGGTCGGTTGCTTGCCATAGCAGAACTTTTCGCGATTCTGGTCTTGTTCCAAAATATGCTCTAAAGCAGCAAATCCATCCTGAATCCACTTGGCACACCATGCATTGATTTGTGCATCATCCAGCCCTAAGTTCTGGCGTAAATATTCAAGAACACGCTTGTTATTTAAGGGATGAACATCGCATCCAACTAAAGCAGCAATGGCACGGACTTTTTCACGACCCAATGCATCTGTAGGTAATAAAGCAGGTTCGGGATATTGTTCTTCTAGCCATTCGATAATGGCTGGACTTTGCAACAAGTTTCCCGATTCAGTTTCAAGTACGGGTACAAATCCTTGCGGATTTAAAGCTTTAAAAGCAGCTTGATGGTGTTCGTTTTTAGCGAGCGATATATAAGCTGTCTCATAAGCCAAACCCTTTAGGTTCAACACAATGCGGGTTCGATGTGATGTACCGCTACGGAAAAAGCTATAAAGTTTCATGCCACATTTCCTTGATAGTTTTTCACTGCATCAAGGCAGTTATTGACATTCCATCCATATAACCATTCCATTGCATCATAAAAACGTTCAGTAGGACGTCCACGCCACAAATCGTTGCGAACCAAGCGTTGTACACCTTTTGCATGGTAAATTTTGCCCATTTCACGTGAAGACAAAACAATGCGCGCTGTACGTGCTACACGTGCTTTTTGATAAATATCAAAAGCTTTTAAAATGTCATGGTCAGTAACACGTAACGCTTCACCTAAAGTTACGGCGTCTTCCATCGCCATACATGCACCCTGCGCCATATATTGCGTGGTTGGATGTGCTGCATCGCCAAGTAATGTCACACGGCCAAAAGTCCATGTTTCAATTGGTTCACGATCTGCGGTTGCCCAGCGGCGCCAGCTTTTAGGTAACTCAATCAATTGACGAGCTTTCGGACAAATTCCTTGAAAATAAGACAGCACTTCTTCTTTAGAGCCGTCGGTTACGCCCCACTGTTCTTGCTCACGGCTATGGAACGTCACCACAACGTTATATTCCTTTCCGCCGCGTAGTGGATAATGCACAAGGTGGCAATTTGGTCCTACCCAAATACTGGCTGCATTCCATTTCAAGTCTTCAGGAAACTCGCTTTCAGGTACAACAGCACGATAAACCACATGACCTGTAACCAATGCTGGGTCACCCACGTAGGTGTCACGCACAACAGATTTAACCCCATCAGCACCGATAAGTGCCTGACCATGATATTGTTTCCCGTTTTGATCGGTAATCGTTACGCCCGCATCATCTTGGTCAACTTTTTGAATATGACAATTAGTGATAATTTCCAAGTTGCCGTATTGTTTTGCACCTTCCACCAATGAACCATGAATATCGGCACGGTGAATCACCGCATATGGGTTACCAAAACGTTCACGGAATTTTTCATCGGTTGGAATTTTGCCGACCTGATATTCATCAATCGCATCATGCATAACCATATAGTCGGTATAAACCGCTTTACTGCGAGCGATTTCACCAATTCCTAGCGCATCAAACGCATGAAAAGCATTCGGGCCTAGTTGAATTCCTGCACCGATCTCACCAATTTCAGGGGCTTGTTCAAAAACCTGTACCTTAAAGCCTTGTTTTGCTAAAGCGAGTGCAGCTGCAAATCCGCCAATGCCGCCACCAGCAATTAATATCGGTTGTTGAGTATTTGACATGATTTATATCCTTATAAAATATTCTATTTACTGGCGCTCACGCACAGAGTACAAACCCAGTTTCCGTTGTAAGGGTGCTTCATCTGCAATAAACAAATAACATGGTTGATCTGAGGTATTGATTAAATCAATATGAGAAAAACATGGCGCACATGCCGTATCAGCTTTATTTAAATTGAAATCTTTCTGATCAATTTTGACTTGGAGCTGACCGTCAATCACATGAAAAATTTGGGCAGTAGAGCGCGGTTGGAGCTGTAAAGTTTCATTTGGTCTGAGCATTAAAGCTGAGTAACCAATAATATTTTGACAGTCATCACCGGTTTCAGGATTGATGTAAGTCACCTGAATTGGAGCTTGATGGTTTTTATCATCTGAAAGTGCATGCAAAACTTTTTTGGTTTCTTTCCAAGAGTAGCGCATGATCGGATACGAAGCATTTTCACGGCTAAAATGTGCAGTTGGTACAATGCCAGTTCCATAATGATGGGCATTTCCGGCACTGGTCACTTTTTGGATTTCACCCGGTTGTACATAAGAAGCCTCCATGTAATAAACCAAAGGTAAATCCAACACATCTAACCAGATCACAGGCTCATCGCCATCATGTCCATGTTCATGCCACAGCCCTGATGGTGTAAGGATTAAATCTCCATGCTCCATCATGCATTTTTGACCTTCAACAGTCGTATATGCACCTTCACCCTCAACAATCAGACGTACTGCATTTGGGGTATGTCGATGTGATGGCGCCCACTCTTTTGGTAATAAAAGCTGCATGCCAAGATACATGACCGAACTGGCTTTCATATTTTCCAGACCATGTCCGGGATTTGCTAAAACCAATACACGGCGTTCAGCTTTTTCAATTGGTGTTAACTCCCCTGCTTCGAGCAATAAAGGTTTAATATTCTGAAAATACCAAGCGGTTGCTATGGTCTGCGGCATCGGTTTATGCGGAGGTAATACATTGCGTAAACTTGGCCATAAAGGGACTAAATTTGATTCTTCAAGTTGACCAAGATAACGTTTTGGTAAGTCATCTAGTGTTGCTAACTGTTCCATTTCAGATCCTCTATTTAAGGCCAATTTGTACAAGAATGCTTTGTACTTTTACGGCCTATTCTTCCTTGATCATCAATGTAACAATCGAAAATTGTTGAATCCATGCACAAAAAGCAATAGTCTGTATTGATAAAATCAATACAAGGAAATTAAAGTGTTTGATATTGATACTCGGCTTTTACAAATTTTCTTTGAAATTTATAAACATAGCAGTGTGTCTAAAGCTGCTGAACAGCTTGAAATCGGACAACCGACTTTAAGTATTGCGTTAAATAAATTACGTGAGCATTTTCAGGATCCACTTTTTGTTCGTATTGAAAATAAGATGCAACCTACTGAGTTATCTAGACAAATATATCCGCTGGTTGTAGAAATTCTGAACCGACTAAAACTGGTTCAAAACTACAATATTGAATTTGATCCTCAGACTTCAAATTATCAATTTAAAATCAGCATGACTGATATTAGCCATCTGGTTTTATTACCTAAACTGATCAATTATTTACGTGCACATGCACCTAATATTCGCTTAGAAATTGTCCCTATTGATGCCAATACACCAGTGATGATGTCAAATGGAGACATTGATTTAGCCATTGGTTTTTTGCCTCAACTCGAAGCAGGTTTTTATCAGCAAACACTTTTCCAGCAACGTTATATTTGTATTGCCAGTAAAGAACACCCGAGGCTTACAGGCACAACACTTTCAGATCAAGAATTTCGCCAAGAGCTACATGTCGATATTTTTGCAACGGGTGGACACTACGTGCTGGAGCATGAGTTACAAAAACTGGGAGTAAACCGAAATATTCTGGTTCGCCTGCCAAGCTATTTAGGGGTTGGCTTGGTTGTTCAAGACACAGACGCGATTGCGACTATTCCTCATTATTTAAGTCAGGTGCTTTTAGTCAGAGGTGGCTTAAAAGTTTTAGAACCGCCTTATCATTTTCCGACTTATAGCGTAAAGCAGCATTGGCATGCACGAGTTCATCAAACACCAAGCAACCAATGGTTAAGAAGAGTATGTTTTGAACTTTTTTCTGAATAGAAAATTTAAATAGACACCATTAAAAATCTAATAAAAACAAAAAGACTTTGCATAGATGAATAAAATTTCACTACACAAAGTCTTTATAAACTTTTTTTTAATTAATCTAAGTTCATGGCAACCGATCTGGTTGCTTTACGCTTTCGCGTGACAAATAACCCGCAAATAACAACCAATAAAGTTACGCCTAAAGATAAAGTAGTTTCATAACTATAGGTTGGTGATAAAAACATATAACCTAAAACAGTCATAATCACTAAAATCACAAACCACGTTAACCATGGGAACAACCACATTTTAAAAGATATAGCTGCGCCCTCTTTTTCCAATTTATGTCTTAACCGTAGTTGTGAAAATGCAATTACAAGATAAACCAGTAATGCGATTGAACCTGTGGTAGATAACAAGAACCCAAAGACTTGACCTGGGAACATATAGTTCACGGCACAGCAAATCACACCAACCAAAGTAGATAAAAATACGGCTGAAGTCGGTACACCTGCTTTATTAATTTTTGTCACAACACTCGGTGCTTCGTGGCGTGTACCTAAAGCAAATAACATTCGAGATGAGGTATAAACCGCGGCATTCATACAGCTTGCAACTGCAATAAAAACGACGGCATCCATAATCAATTTAGTTTCAGGTACATTTAAACTCATTAACACAAATTGAAAGGTCCCGAATTTTTGTAAGTCTGGCGAACGCCAATCGACCAAAGCAACAGCAAGAAAAATCGAAACGACAAAGAATAAAATAATCCGATAAAGCACCAAATTCGTTGCACGTTTAATTTTTTTTTCTGGATTTTTAGATTCTGCTGCTGCAATAGAAAGAATTTCTATTCCAAAAAATGAAAATGCTGAGATTAAAATTGCTGACAAAACACCGCCCATTCCATGTGGCATAAAACCACCATTTGAAAATAGGTTGCCAACCCCACTGACATTTGTTGCTAAAGGCCACATCCCAAAGACAGCCATTGCTCCAATGATAATAAATACTACAATCGCAATGACTTTAATAAGTGCAAACCAAAACTCAAACTCACCAAAACTTTTGGTACTAAAAAAGTTAGCTAGACTGAGTAAAATAATAAAGGCAAATGCATAAACGGCACTAGAAATTTGCGGGAACCATGCATGTAAAATTTCAGCTCCAGCAATGGCTTCAATGGGAATCACCAACACCCAAAACCACCAATATAGCCATCCAATGGTAAACCCTGCCCAAGGGCCAATGGCTTTACGGGCATATGTAGAAAATGAACCTGTGTCAGGTTGCGCGACCGCCATTTCGCCCAGCATGCGCATGACTAGAAAAACTAAAATACTTGTAATTATATAAGCAAGTACGGCAGCAGGACCTGCTTTTGCAATTGCCGCAGAAGAGCCTACAAATAAACCTGCACCAATAACGCCACCAATACTAATCATGGTGACATGTCGATTAGAAAGTCCTTCACTTAATTTTATTGTTTTATCATTGTTCATATTCGATTCCTTCAAATTGACAAACTGATTTTAAAACCGTCTTAAAAATGTACTTCTCCAACTTGTACGAAACAAAAAAGGGAAAATCAGAGTTTTCCCTTTTATTGATTAATTTAATGTAGGCATCGCAAATTGTTTGGCTTCACGGACTTGCGTTGAAGGCCAACGTTGGGTAATGGTTTTACGGCGTGTATAAAAACGCACACCATCTGGCCCATACGCATATAAATCACCGAACAATGAACGCTTCCAACCACCAAAGCTATGATATGCAACTGGTACAGGTAATGGCACATTGACTCCAACCATACCAACTTGAATATTGCTAGTAAAATAACGTGCAGCCTCACCGTCACGAGTGTAAATACACGTTCCATTACCATATTCATGATCATTAATCAGTTGCATTGCATCTTGCATGGTTTGTACACGAATGACCTGTAAAACAGGGCCAAATATTTCTTGCTGGTAACTTGTCATGTCTGATGAAACTTGGTCAATTAAAGTCGGCCCAACAAAAAAACCATTTTCATAACCAGCCGGTTTTGCATCACGACCATCTACAACAATTTTAGCACCTTGTTGCTCTGCACTTTGAATAAAAGCTTGTACTTTATCTTTATGTGCTTGCGTAATGAGCGGTCCGAAGTCATTACGCTCATCTGCATAGTGCCCAAACTTCAATTGTTTCATTTCTTGTTTTAATTTTTCGATCACAACGTCGGCAACTTCATCACCAATAGCAACTGCGACTGATAACGCCATACAACGTTCGCCAGATGAGCCAAACGCTGCACCTAATAAAGAAGTCACGACATTATCAATATCAGCATCAGGCATAATAATCGCATGATTTTTTGCTCCGCCTAAAGCTTGGCAGCGCTTTCCACTAGCCGTTACCGTACGGTATATATACTCTGCAATAGGCGTTGAACCGACAAAGCTAACCGCTTGAATTTTAGGATGATGTAGCAACGTATCAACCGCCTCTTTATCGCCATTTACAACACTAAAAACACCATCAGGCAAGCCAGCTTGTTTTAAAAGCTCCGCTAAAAATAAGGCAGCCGAAGGCGCTTTTTCCGAAGGTTTTAAAATAAAACAATTACCGCAAACTATTGCCATTGGGAACATCCACAACGGAACCATTGCAGGAAAGTTAAAAGGCGTGATACCTGCAACCACACCTAGCGGCTGGAACTCACTCCACGAATCAATATCTGGACCCACATTTTTTGAATATTCGCCTTTTAAAAACTCAGGCGCACCACATGCATATTCAACATTTTCAATGCCACGTTGTAATTCACCTTTAGCATCGTGGCAAATTTTTCCGTGTTCTTCACCAATCAGTTGGCAAAGCTTGTCAGCATTTTCTTCGAGTAATTGCTTAAATTTAAACATCACACGCGCACGTTTAATCACTGGTGTATCACGCCATGCTGGAAAAGCTTGCTCTGCAATTTGAACCACTTTGTTGACCAACTCGGCATTTGCAAGTGCAACTTCTTTTGTACTCTCACCTGTCGCTGGGTTATAAACAGGTTGTTTCTTGGTAGTTTTAGTGACGAGTCCACCATCAATAAAATGCCCTATCACTTTAACGGTTTGCTGACTTGAATCTGTTTCTGTGTTGGCAACCGTGTTACTGTCAAAATTCTCTAAAGTGTTCATCTTTATTCCTTGTGTCTATTCATCTTGTCCAATTAAGTTCTAAGCCGATCCGTGTTATTTCACTTGATAAATTGCCTCACCGACGGCATTCATGAGTCGTTGCAGCTCTGTCTCAGTGCTATTAAACATTGGACCAAACTGAAGCGTATCTCCGCCAAAACGGACATAGAAACCCGCTTTCCAAAGTTGCATTCCAATTTCAAAACCACGAATCGTCGCATCGCCATCACGTGGTGCCAATTGCACAGCACCAATCAGCCCGCAGTTGCGTATATCAATAATATTTGGAGCGCCTTTTAATTCATGTAAAAGTTTTTCAAAGCTTGGAGCTAAATCAGCCGATTGATGAATTAAATTTTTCTTCTCTAAAACATCAAGCGTCGATAAAGCCGCAGCACAGGCAACTGGATGCGCCGAATAGGTATAGCCATGGGTAAACTCAACCGCATGTTCAGGTAAATCTTGCTGCATAAAGGCATCATAAATTTCGTGGCTTGCCACCACGCCACCCAGTGGAATAGCGCCGTTGGTAATTTGTTTGGCAAAATTTAAAATATCTGGCGTAACATCAAAATATTCTGAAGCCGTCCATTTCCCCATTCGCCCAAAACCAGTAATGACTTCATCAAAAATAAGTAAGATATCGTGTTGATCGCAGATTTCTCTTAAGCGTTTTAAATAACCAGTCGGTGGCACAATACATCCTGCCGAGCCAGAAACAGGCTCTACAATAACGGCAGCAATATTCGAAGCATCATGTAGCTCAATTAACTTAAGCATTTCATTGGCAAGCTCTACGCCACCAGTTTCAGCACAGCCTTTGGTAAAACTTAAATCGGGTTGTAAGGTATGCGGTAAATGGTCTACATCCATAAGCTGACCAAACATTTTTCGATTACCACCGATACCACCAAGACTTGTCCCCGCAACGTTTACACCATGGTATCCACGTGCGCGCCCAATCAGCTTGGTTTTGCTTGGTTTGCCTTTAATTCGCCAATAGGCACGCGCCATTTTAATTGCGGTGTCGGCAGATTCTGAACCTGAGTCGGTAAAGAACACATGCTGCAATTTTTCAGGCATATGCTGAATAATTCGTTCAGCCAATTGAAACGACAATGGATGACCAAACTGAAATGCTGGTGAGTAATCTAGCTTTGCCAACTGAGTACTTACAGCTTGCTGAATTTCAGGAAGCGTATGCCCAGCACCACAAGTCCATAGACCTGATAATGAGTCGTAGACTTCACGGCCTGCGCTATCAATTAAATATGATCCTTTAGCGCCAACAATCATGCGCGGATCTTTATGGAAATTACGATTTGCAGAAAATGGCATCCAATGCGCTTGATAATTTAAGCTCATCTGAGCATTTGATTGAACGGTTTCCGATGCTGCATCGTCATCAGTTAATTTTTCGATATCAAACATAATCACTCTTCTTGTTTTGAGGCTATTTTTTGAGTGTACATAGCACTATAGTTTTGATAAATTCAAATTATCTTGAGTTTAGATTTAAAAAAACAAAACTAAATGAAACCTAAAAAATTAAATCAAGTCACTGATTTTGATATTAAATTACTTAAAATATTTAAAACAGTTTGTGACTGTCACAGCTTTACGTCTGCCGAAAGTATTCTTGGTATTAGTCGTTCTGCAATTAGTTTGCATATGAGCGATTTAGAAAATCGTCTGGGCATTCGGCTATGCCAACGTGGCCGCGCAGGGTTTGCATTAACTGATGAAGGTCGTGAAATTTTAGAATATATAGAAGTGCTCACCGCTTCTATCGAAGACTTTCGCTCTAAAGTCAATCAAATGCACAACCGTCTAAAGGGCGAGTTTAATATAGGTATTATTAATAACCTTGTGACCATGCCAAGCGGCTACATTACCAATACGCTGGCACAACTTGCCGAAGAACATTCTGAAGTGATCATTAACATTAGCATGAGTACACTTTCAGATATTGAATGCCGTGTGCTAGACAACCGTTTACATGCGGGAGCAATTCCCCTTGTGACTCCGCTGTCTGGCCTAGATTATTTTGACTTATATAGCGAAAGTTCATTTTTATATTGCGGTAAAAACCATCCCTTGTTTGGCAAATGTAGCAAGATGGATTTAGATGAATTAAAAAAATGGCAAGCTGTACTTCCTAATTATGCAATCACAACTGACGCGGCAAAGTTGCACCAGCTTTTAGACTGTAAAGCGACAGCAAGTGACCGTGAAGGAATTGCATTTCTAATTTTAACGGGAAAATTCTTAGGTTTTTTACCCGACCACTATGCAAAAAAATGGGTTGAAGATGGTTTTATGCAAGCCGTTTCAAAGGAAAAAATGCATTACAGCACACCCATTTGCTTAATTACTCATAAAGGCAAAAACCACAATAATATTTTAAAAACTTTTATGGATATGCTTGAGAAGCGGATCTTGGGGAGTTAAAAAAAGAGACCATTAACTGGTCTCTTTTTTTAGTCTATTATTAAACAACTTAATGAATAAAGGTATTTGAAGCGATTAAGTTCTCTAAAGTATCATGCTTACCAGTAAGCAAAATTAATTCTTGCGAATGATATGTAGATTGACTAGACCCATCTCTATCAACTGAAATAGTTAGCCCCACCTCAGTATCTTTTACAGAAATATAATCTTGAAGATTTCCATTTTCATTTATAAGCAATTGAGACAAATCAATTTTATCATTCTCTACGAGATTAAAATCAGTCCACTCACTCTTAGCATTTCCGCCTAAATTATCTGTATTATCAAGAACATTAAAAATTAACGTGTCTGTGCCAGCATTTAAAGTATATGAATAAGTTTGATCTGCTGTAATTGCCTCAATTACATCATTACCAGTTGTACCCAGTACAGTTTTGGCAATATGTTGCTCAATTTGTGCTTTATCCCAGACTGTTCCATCATCAAATACAATAGATGATAATTGTCCCTCACCAAAATGAATGGTGGCAGTTGAATCATTGAACGTAATAACTCTATCCGCGCTAGCCTGTTTTAAAATAATTTCATCAGCTGAAACTGATTTTAAATAAAGTGTATTTTGTTCATTTGTATTATCTAAAATATGAACATAACTTAACGACCCTAATAATATTTTATCTACAATATAGGTATCATTCCCTGCTTCGCCAATTAATCCTGTATATACATTCGGGGAATTACCACCATAAATCAGTGTATCGTTCCCGGATCCACCGTATAAACTATCAGAACCTCCATTAGAAATTAACGTGTCATCTCCATTGCCACCATATAGATAATCATTCTGAACACCACCTTGTATCGTATCATTACCATCTAGACCATAAATTACGGAATAATTAGCATCTGCCTGTAAATGATCATCTCCATCTGTACCTAATAATCTACCGATAATATTGGCTTCAATTTGTGCTTTATTCCAAACTGTTCCATCGTCAAATACAATTGAGGATAATTGCCCCTCACCAAAATGTATGGTGGCAGTTGAATCATTAAATGTAATAATTCTATCTGCACTAGCTTGTTTTAAGATAATTTCATCAGCTGAAACTGATTTTAAATAAAGTGTATTTTGTTCATTTGTATTATCTAAGATATGAACATAACTTAACGACCCTAATAATGTTTTATCTACAATATAGGTATCATTCCCTACTTCGCCAATTAATCCTGTATATACATTCGGGGAATTACCACCATAAATCAGTGTATCGTTCCCGGATCCACCGTATAAACTATCAGAACCTCCATTAGAAATTAACGTGTCATCTCCATTGCCCCCATATAGATAATCATTTCCTGTAGATCCTTTAATAATTTGAGTAAATGTAGGGTCTGTTGGCTTGTAAGTTCCTGATACAGTGTTAATTATAGTGGTTAGTGGTTGAGAACTATTCCCAGCTTGATCTGTAGCAGTTACCCTATATTCTACATTTAACCAATCGAATTTTTCCTCAATATTTACGTGAACCCAAGCACCATCAATTTTTTGCTCAACAGCATAACTATCACTTGGCGCATTAAAAATAATTTTATCTGTACTAACATCGTAATTAAACAAATTAGCCAATATAGGTGCCGTAGTATCAGGTGCATTTATATTAATTGAACTTTCATTACCTTTAGCATCCGCAGCAATTACTTTTAATAGTTCACCATCTTCATAAACCGTATTCAAAATTACATTGTAATACCCAGATGCATCAGCTATTGCCGAACCGATTACATCACCTGCAGCATTTTTAACAATTATTGTGGCATTTTCTTCAGTTGTACCTTGTACTGATTGCCCTTCAGCCCATCCACCTTGAATAGTTGGTTGATGCAAAATTGGTGGCGTACTATCTGGTGCAATAACCTCTTTCGCTTCAGTTTTATTATCCGATTGATCTGCTGCCGTTACGCTTAAGCTTTCGCCATTTAAGTAAGCTTTATCAAGAGTAATAGAATAATTTCCTGCCTCATCTGCATTAGCTGTGCCTACAACTTTTGTTTCGTAATGGTCTACTTCTAAAATAGTTTTTGGCACTTCTTGCGTTACATTTACATTTATAACAGGGACCATTGAACTAGAATAATTTACTGTCAAAGTATAGGTTCCAGATGCTAATACTGAACCTTGTGCTAGATCAATACTGTAATTTCCGTTTCCAGCTTGAGAGATACTACCAGTTAGACTTGTATTTAAACTCGCACCAGAAAGAGTTGAGCTATAACTACCAGAAAGTGAATTAGTCGAAGAGCTCAAATTTAAAGAAACATGTGCATTTGTACCTGTAACTTCGAAAGTATATGTTTTCGATAAATAATTTGACTGTACTGTCTCATTCAAAACAGATTGGGTTTCTAAAACAGTTACTTCTTTATAAACAGCAGTTACTTGTTCTACTGTCACTCTTGCACCTACTTCAGTCGTACCTGCAACCACTTTACCCGCAGTATCAATCGTTGCAGTCAGACTTGATGGTGCAGTAGTGTCTGGTGCAACAATGGTTTTTGGTGCGGTAGCATTACCTGATTTATCTGCTGCTGTAGCACTTAGACTTTCACCATTTAAGTAAGCTTTATCTAGGGTAACTGAATATTTACCTGTAACGTCTGCGGTAGTTGTACCAACGACAGTTCCTGCAGCATTCTTAACTGTTACAACAGCATTCGCTTCAGTCGTACCTGCAACCACTTTACCCGCAGTATCAATCGTTGCAGTCAGACTTGATGGTGCAGTAGTGTCTGGTGCAACAATGGTTTTCAGTGCTGTAGCATTACCTGATTTATCTGCTGCTGTAGCACTTAGACTTTCGCCATTTAAGTAAGCTTTGTCTAGGGTAACTGAATATTTACCTGTAGCGTCTGCGGTAGTTGTACCAACGACAGTTCC